>Ga0207892_1000001_pt1:0-840000 | contig 2028358 bp, 1882 predicted proteins | sample LinPmetageLP54_FD_184063 | JGI IMG/M metagenome (GOLD analysis project Ga0207892, IMG submission 184063) | Marine viral communities from the Pacific Ocean - LP-54 (SPAdes) | ecosystem: Environmental > Aquatic > Marine > Oceanic | place: Pacific Ocean | collected 2010-02-09 | reverse complement strand
TCACCATCGAGCCGGAGAAATGGACGGCAGAGACCAAGAGGGCAACGCTCGATGCGATCCGGAGCCATGATCTGTCGGTGCTGGATGTTGAAGTCGTGTGGATACCCGAGGGCGGCAATCTGACCGATGATCACAAGCTGATCATTGATGCAGGAATAGACCTGGGCGCCGCCAATGTTCTGGTGGTTAGCGCGGAGCCGGATCAGGGGAGAACAGCCGACGCCCTGCATCAGCTGTGCGAGTGGGCCGCGCCCGGCGAGATGCGAGTGGCACTGGAGTTTCTGATGATCACCGCCGTACAGTCGATGGAGGCCGCACTCGCCATTATCCGGGAAGCCGACCATCCGGCGGCGGCGCTGCTGATCGACACGATTCACTTCCAGCGCGCTGGTCACAAATCCGAAGAACTGGAAGAATTGGAGGCATGTTTGCTCCCCTATACCCAGATCTGCGATGGCAGCCTGAACTGCGCGACGAGCTTTGAAGCCTATCTGGAGGATGCCGTCGATTTGCGCAGCTGTCCGGGAGACGGCGCGCTGCCGGTGGCCGATATCATAAGGGCGTTACCGCAAGATATCCCGCTCAGTCTGGAAGTCCGCTCCAAAGCCTGTCGGGATCAATTCTCCGATGCGACTGCCCGCGCAATTGCCGTGCGCAAAGCGAGTCTGGCGTATCTGGATCAGAACCGGATTCCGATACTATAGGATAAGCAGCTAGGCTGACTGGATATAATCGCGCATCGCCGCGGCTTCGCTTTCGATCTTGTCGATCCGGTATTTGACCAGATCACCAATCGAGACAAATCCGACCAATGTCCCGTCTTCCACAACCGGCAAGTGACGAATTCGTCTTTTGGTCATCAACGACAGCGCGCCCATGACACTTTTGGTGCGCTCGACGGATATGACGTCCGCCGTCATCACATCGCGAACCACATGGTCCATGGCGGCAGGGCCAAATTTTCGCAGACAGTGGAGTACGTCACGTTCGGAGAATATGCCTGCTACCCGATCTCCATCCAGCACCGGCAGCGCGCCGATGCGCTTCTCCGCCAATATTTCGACCGCCTGCGAGACCGACTTATCTGCGGTGCAACTATATATTTCGCCGCCGCGTCCCTGCAAAATCGAATTTATGGTCATAGTAGCTCTCCTCGGCTCTGATTCTGTTTATTGCATCTCTATAACATGTTTTTGTAAGTGATTGGGGTTGATGGTAACAGGATTCCCGTCCAATGCACTGAAAACCACCGGAGTTGCCATTGCCCCAACCTTCCCGCCTTGATGATCCGCTTTACGCCAGCGTCGCATGGGCTCGATATTGGCGCCTGATGCGCGGCATGGCGATGTTCACGCTGATCTGCGTCGCGGTCTCGCTGGGCATTCTTTTCTATTTGCACGGTTTCGTATCGATCCACATGTATCTCGCCACAGCGGCCGGTATAGCCTTCGCACTGATGCTGATGGCCGGCTTGATGGGCCTGGTGTTTATGTCGAGCGGTACCGGCCATGACGAATCAATCGACGATCCGGTTTCAAAGGATATCTCCCCCGATGAGTAATGATGATCTGTCCGAATTGGCGAACATGCAACCGGTGCTGCGGGTAGCGCCACAGCCACGCGACCTGAACAACAACGGCCATATATTCGGTGGCTGGGTGCTCTCGCAAATGGATATTGCCGGCGGAATTATGGCGGCAAGGGTGGCGCGCGGATCGACCGCAACCGTCGCTATCGAGGCGATGGAATTTATCGCACCGATCCTGTCTCGCGATCTGATCTCGGTTTACGCGCGGGTGGAACGGATCGGCCGGACATCTATCGCGATCCGGTTGAATGTTATTGCGTCGCGGAATCTGGATGAACAGCAAGTGCCCGTGACCAGCGGCCTGTTCACCTTTGTCGCGCTTGATGAAAACCATCATCCACGGGTGATTCCGGAAGAATCAAAGCAGAAATATCTGAAACAATAGCTTTTCCGCTATTGGCGTTGTTTGATCGTGTAAGAGAGTTTGGCCTCATCATTGGCCGGAACGGTTACGCGCCAAGTTGGAACGCCGTCGATTGCCGTTACGCCCCTGACCCGACCGGACAACTCATAGGGAATTTCCATTTCAAAATCGACTGGATGATCGCGGGCGTTTGTCACCACAGCCCGCCAGCCTGTCTTGCGCTTCGATTGCCGCGTCTGGATCACCGACAAACGGACATCGGCTGAACTCCCGACTTCCATTTCGATTTCGTCATTCACTGCCCGATCCTGCAAAGCTGCTTCTCCGGCCAGCAGCGGTCCGACAAAACTATTTTCGAAAACAGCAACTTTCCCCGCCGGAAGTGGCACACCGAGCCCATTGTTCCTATCATTCCTGCTGCGCAAAACATAGCTGACCGCGCCGCTATCTTGGTTAAAATTGCCGGCGCGGGCGACATAGACACGTTCGTAGGTCACGTCCGGCTGGACGATCATCGCGACTTGTTTCTGGCCCTTGGCATTGACCATGACCCGCTCCGGAACCCGAAAAAGCTTGAGATCACCGAGATCTTCCTGTTCGGCCACGACGACGGCGACGGGCGATGCCATTTCCATCATTTTAGCGCTGCGCCGATGACCTGTCACAACAATCATTTCGCCGCCTTCATCCATCATCGCCATCGGTGCGGGTGGAGGTGGAGACGTATATAAATAGCCCTGATTATACGGAACCTCGTGCGTTCTCTGCATCGGCCAGCAACGGATCATCAGCGCGCCGCCGGTCGGACGCACCTGGCCGGTCCGCCGCTCCCGGTTGGGTTCACCAGCAATCACCATCATATTGGCATTTTCGAAACTCTGGTTTCCGCCATTGGCCACGGTCAGCCAGGCGAACAAATCCATTTTTGCCTTCTCGCCCGCTTTGCGCTGCTTGACCGTCGCGACATAATTGGCCTGCCAGTCGAACCCGGAGGCCAGATAGGTCAGCGTCAATTTCGTGGTCACCGCCCGTTGTGAAATTGTGAGGATCGACAGGGTCGGTTTGGCCGACAGGCCTTCCGGCAATTTCGCGAAGGTCATCCGCTCGGGAAGTCCGGTGCAGCGCAGAGCCTCGAAGCCTTCGTCACTTTCGAAGATCACTCCACCGTCCGGACCCGCCGTAAGGAATACGTTTTGGGTCCGAGAAGCTCCGGTAGCCTTATCCGTGCGAGTGATCGAAACCTCGCGTTTGAGATAGGCGTCCACCAGACCTTGCGGAGACAATAGCCGCGCATCGCGGTTTTTTTCCCTGACACCATTGGGAAGTCCGGTCACGATAGCGCTTTCCGGAAACATGCCCTCGGATACGCCTTCGAAACGCACCATAGCGTCTCCCGCAGGTAGCCGGACAGTGCGGGTTTCGGTAATCAAAGCATAGCCCTGCGGCCAATTGGCATTGATCGCTCTATCCCCTCGCCCGGGCGCCCGGTAAACGGTGATCGACACCTCCTCGGGCTGGTCCGAAAGGACCAGTTGCTGGGCAGCAAGCGGGGCGGGCTGCGAGAACAGCACCAATGCCAAAAAGGCCAAGAGCCGGAAGACGGTCATACCGCTCGTTATCCGATCAATAGCGACTGTCGAATGTTGCGGTCACCGTTAGGCTGCCATTGGCAGGTACATTTAGCCGCCATTCAACCTTGTCCGCCGACACCCGCTTACTGGTCTGACTTTCCTGCTCAATACGGACATCACCCCATAGACCCGACTGGGCGAGATCAACCGTAGCGGCTTCGGGTCGCGCATTGGTAACCTCGTAGCGCATCTTGGTACGCCAGCGGCTGGACGACCGGCGGGTGCGTTCTTCGACCACCGTCTTGACCTTGACGTCAAAGGCTTCGCCGGTGCGGATCGACATCGACGATCCCATCGGCGTTGCCTCGATCTGGCTTTCGCCGATGAATTGCGGATCGCCGCGTTTGTCGCGCATATAGACGCGCATGACCCCGGATGGCAGCTGGTCGCCCAAACCGCCGGATCGTGACGTCGAGAATTTCAACACGGAACTGGCGCTGCTGGCGTCGCTGGAACCCAGCCAGCCATTGGTATATTCGTAAACCTTGCGCGCCGGTGCCGCCGTCACGTCCAGGAAACTGACCTGCTTCTGTTGTGCGTTGGCGACGGTGGTCCGTTCGGCCAGCGGATAGAGATAATAATCGCCGAGCCTTTCGCGATCACTGGACTCGGTCCCGGCGCTATCGATCGTCCCGGTCGGCCATTGCGGGTAGCTGTTCCGCCCGCGGCCACTGTTCGGGTTTCCCGCAACCAGCAATACGCTGGCGTTGCGATAATCGGTGCCGCTGTTGTTGGTCAGAGTGACCCATCCCTGCACATCAATCGTCTGCTTGGCTTCGTCGAACAAGGTCACATAATCGGCCTTCCAGCCGAGACCCGGCGTGAGATAACTGAGCGCCGTTGGTACCTGTCCGCCAGCAGACTCAAGGGTGATGGAGAGAGTCGGCCGCGCCCGCAAATTGGGGGACACACGATCAAAAATCACCCGCACCGGCAGACCATCGTCGCGCAGCACTTCGATGGTATTTCCGATTTTCATCACCACACCACCGTTGGCGGCTAGTATCTCCGCCCGCACCCGGCTTTCCGCACCGGTTGCTGGGTTAGTGCGGATTAGCGTCACCGTCTGGCCAACAGCCTTTTCCATCAACTTGGCGGGGGTAAGAAGATCAAAATCGAAATTCTGTTCGACAATGCCAATACCAGGACCTGACAATGTCACCGTTTCGGCGCGGATTTGCGCAGAAACATCGGGGAATTGCTGCTTGCTACGCCCCTTGGGCAGATTCAGATTACGAACATCCTGCACCAGCGCCTGATTATTATTGTAGATGGTGACCGAGACAGCACCCTGTGCCGATTCATCCGGTGAGGATTGGCTGATGGCTGGTGTTGCAACGCTCGCCAACAAAAGCCCGGTGAACATGAAATGCCGCATAGTCTTTCTCCCCTATCGAGAACAGAAGCTAACCTATTGGAAATGAACCTGACCTAAACATCTATTGCTGCGCACTCGTGCTCTCGGACGGCGCCAGCCAGCGCAACCTGACGCCACCATCTGCTATGGTCGTATCGGATTCCTGACCCACCGTGACATTCTTGGCTTTCAAGGCCTCTCTAGCCACGGCTCTTCCGTCAGCGACCCCGCTCATGCCCAATGGCAAGCCTATCCGCTCGGAAGCCCAGACTATCAAATCCAGATTTGCGTTTGACGCAGGGTCCAGCGCACCATCGGCAATCTTCAAATCCGGCAAGGCGATCGCCGGTGGCTGCAACCTTATAACCCAGCCCTTCGCCCCAGCGGCAACCCTCCGCTCCAGCGCGTAATAGGAAGCAAGCGACGCACCCGCGAGCGGCTTTGCAATGACCATCGCGCGCCGCTTGCCGGTATCCAACGTGACATCATCGGTCGACACCCCGGCGATCAGAGCGAGATTTTCTCGCAGCCGGGTAACCTGGATTTCAGCCTGCTGGGCTTGCTCCCGCATTTTCGCGGCCGCGAGTTCGGCTGAATTTGCGTCTTCGCCCGTCTCGACCTTGAATTGCTCCACGTTCACGGAAATCTGCTTTCCCAAATTCCGACTCAAGACTCGCGAGCTTTGTTCAGCCGCCCCGGCAAGAATATTCGGCGTGAATACCGTGGCGTTGATGAGGATCGGGTCCGCGTCGAAATCAATTTCGATTTGCGAGACACTCGCGCGCTTGCCGAATTGGTCCTTGATATAGCCATTGGCCGAGCGCGAAACATTCGCTTCCCAAGCGATTTGCCGCAGCGAAAGACCGAGCGGAACGGCCAGCGCGATAAACACCACCACCATCGCGGCAATCTGAAACTGCGATTGCCGTTCGGAAAGATAAGAGCGGAAACCATAGAGCCAGGCCATGGCAGTCGCGGTCAGCGCTATGGTCATCAGGTTGGTGAAAAACAGCAGCAGCGAGCCGCCGAACACTGCCCAGTTGAAAGTCGCCAGTCCAAAGCCGACAACCGCAAGCGGCGGCATCAGAGCCGTGGCAATAGCGACACCGACGATCGTGCCCATCCGTCCGCGGATCATCGCATAAGCACCGGCCAGAGCTGAGAAAAGCGCGACCAGCAGGTCAAACAGATTCGGTCGCGTGCGCGCAGCGATCTCGGCCGTGACGGTTTGCAGCGGCGACAAGGTCACTACCAATCCGGCGAACAGGATCGAGATGATGCTTCCCAGGATGATCGCCTTGCCGCTCTCTCTCAACCAGGCAGAATCACCGACTGCGAGAGCAAAGCCTGCCCCCATTATCGGCCCCATCAAGGGAGAGAGCAGCATGGCGCCGATAACGACGGCTGGAGAAGACAGAAGCAAACCCAGAATCGCGATGCCAGCCGACATCGACGTCATGAAGGCAAAATGGGGCGTAAAACCGCTGTCTTCCCGCACCTTGTCGATTACCGATTGCTGGTCGACATCGGCGCGTACAACCATTCTCCACCAGCGACGGAACAGGCGAAGGCTGCCGGTTACCGGGTCCAATGGGCCGGGCGCAGGCTTGGCCTTTGACTGTTCCGGACGTGCCGGATGAATCTGATCGTCTTTCATATCACCGCTTTAGCGCTGAAAAATAACCGCGAATAGATAAAGATTACCTCTGGCGTAGTTGAAAAATGAAGGGTTCCGCCTTTTATCATGAAACTGTATCACCTATATATGGCACAGCGGCTATAATGCCGCGCCAAGGAGCCTGGAGGGGAGCCACATCATGCCACGTCCCGAAACCGACATCGCCGCTACGCGCTTGAGAATTATCGCTGCCGCCGACCGGATGATTCAGGAACGAGGCGCAATCAGCTTCACGATGAGCGATCTTGCGCCAGCGGTCGGCATGTCGCCATCAAATCTCTACCGCTTCTTCGAGAACAAGGACGCGCTGGCAGAGGCTATGGCGGGGGAATGGTTTGCCGAACTGCTGGGCATCATGGAGGAACTGGTTTCCGCCGATATGCCGGTCGAAGAGAAATTATATCAGTTTTTTGCCAAGCGCGTGATCATCAAACGGGCGCGTTACGAAGATGATCCGGAACTGTTTGAATCCTACATGGAACTGGGTGACGAGCATTTTGACGTGATCAAGGGCTATGTCGACCTCGCCGATCATTACATGGCGTCAATTCTCGCCGAGGCGATGGAGAAAGGCTATTTCAAGGGGCTGGAGCTCGACGCTGTTGTATCCTTGGTCAACACCATGATGCAGCCATTCTGCAATCCGCAGCTAATGATGCAGATGATGCATCTGGCGACCGAAGAGCGGCTGCGAATCGTCATCAACACGATCTTCAAAGGCTTGCAGGCCGACAATGGCCGGTCCGTCGCAAAGCCTGGACTACACGTCGCTGGCTAGGCGTCTTTGGCCAGCCATTGTTTCATCATGGCGGGCGGCGGAGACGGGTTCATTGTCGTCTCGTCCAGCGCTGCCAGAGCGCGCTGGCGATCTTCGTCGGTGAAACTCCCGGTGGTCAGGCAGAATTCGATCATATTGCCATTGGGATCGCGGGTGTAGACCGAGTGGCACCAATTATGGTCGATCTCCAGCACATCCAGTTCGGCTGCATTCCATTTTTCGCGCCAGGCGACGAGTTGCTCGGGCGTATCCACAGCGAAGCTGTAATGATTGGTGCCTTGCGGGGTTCCCGCAGCCTCGTTCAGATCATATTTATAACCGTCTTCAACCGGCGTATCCATCAACTCCCAGAACGCAATGAAGCGACTGTCGTCTCCGTCCATCCGGTAGAAGAAATGCTTGCCCCAGCCGCCGCCCATGACCGGTGCGATCTCGACCTTGACCAGCTCGAAGCCCATTACACCTTCGTAAAAAGCGTGGATCGCCTTCATGTCCTTCGCCGCGAGGGCGAGATGGTGGTAGCTCATTATTTTGCTCCCTTCCGTTTGTCGACCATCCCCATGACATCGGCGGTCGCACCCTCGGGGGCGGGCACTTCGACAACGCGTTCAGGGAAATCGTCAAATTCCAGCTTCAGCGCGCGGCTCATCACCGCGTGCATCATATAGGTGCAGGTGATGTAGGTGAGCTCGAGTATTTCGACTTCGCCGAGATGTTTTTTCAGCGCAGCAAACACACCGTCTGGCACCCTGCCCCGCTCAAGCACCAGGCAATCGGTGTAAGCTAGCACCGCGCGTTCAGCGTCGCTGAAGCAATCGGCGACCTGCCACTCAGGGATCGATTTGACCTGCTCTTCGGAATAGCCTTCGAAGCGCATGGCCTTGCTGTGCTGGGAATAGACGAATTGCGATCCCACCGCATAGCCGGCGCGGATCTGGCCGAGCTCACGCAGTTTCGGATCAAGCTTGCGTCGGGAAGACCGGTAGAAACCAAAGCCCTCGCTGCTATGTTTGAAAGCGTCGGGGACCTGGGCAAAGACGGTCCACCAATTGCCCGGCGTGCCGGTTGCCGTGCCGGGTTCCGCCACCGGATCGCGGTCACCGAACAGCATATTATAGAGACCGAGGACATAGTCGTCGGTCACTTCTGACCGGGGTATTTCGCGCAGTCGGGGCATGGGTCTCTCTCCTATGCCCCGACTATGCACAATTCGATGCGGCTGACTAGCTCGCGAGATTTCTCAGCACATATTGCAGGATGCCGCCGTTGAGGAAATATTCCATTTCATTGGCGGTATCGATCCGGCAGATCGTCTGGAAGGTCGATGTCGTGCCATCGGCGCGGGTCATTTCGACTTCGACTTCCTGCAGCGGTTTCAATGTCGCAACGCCCTTGATCGTGAAGCTCTCCGAACCGTCGAGGCTCAGAAGTTCGCGATCAAAGCCCTCGGCAAATTGCAGTGGCAGGACGCCCATGCCGACCAGATTCGAACGGTGGATCCGCTCGTAGCTTTCGACGATCACAGCGCGGACGCCGAGCAGGTTGGTGCCCTTTGCCGCCCAGTCGCGCGATGACCCGGTGCCGTACTGCTCGCCACCGATGACGACCAATGGCGTGCCGTCGGCCTTGTGCTTCATCGCGGCGTCGTAGATCGGCATGATCTGGCCGTTATATTTGGTGTAACCGCCTTCCTTGCCGTCGGCCATTTCATTCTTGATTCTGATGTTGGCGAAAGTGCCGCGCATCATGACTTCGTGATTGCCGCGGCGACTTCCGTAACTGTTGAAGTCTTGCTTGCTAACCTGATGATTTTTAAGGTATTCTCCGGCAGGACTGTCCTCCTTGATCGCGCCGGCTGGCGAGATATGGTCGGTGGTAATGCTGTCACCCAAAAGCGCCAGGGTTTTCGCCTCGATAATGTCGCTGATCGGCTCCGGCGTCATGGTCATGCCGTCGAAATAAGGGGGGTTGGCAACATAGGTCGAGCCGGCGCGCCACTGATAGGTGTCGCCGCCGGTGACGTCGATCGCCTGCCACGCCGCATCGCCCTTGTAGACATCGGCATAGCGGCTCATGAACATCTCGCGGTTGACCGCCCCGCCCATCGCCTCGTTGACCTCGGCATTGGTCGGCCAGATATCCTTCAGCCAGACATCCTGCCCGTCGCTGCCCTGCCCGATCGGCGTTTCATACATGTCCTGACGGACCGTGCCCTTCAGCGCATAGGCGACGACCAGTGGCGGCGACGCGAGATAATTGGCCTGCACGTCCTGCGACACGCGGCCTTCAAAGTTGCGGTTGCCCGACAGCACCGACGCGGCGACAATGCCATTCTCGTTGATCGCCTTGGAAATCGGCGCCGGCAGCGGTCCCGAGTTGCCGATACAGGTGGTGCAGCCATAGCCGACCAGATTGAAGCCGAGATAATCCAGATCATCCTGCAATCCCGCCTTGTTGAGATAGTCGGTCACGACCTGCGATCCCGGCGCGAGCGAGCTCTTGACCCACGGCTTGCGCTGCAGACCGCGCTCGCGCGCCTTTTTCGCGACCAGACCGGCAGCGATCAGCACGCTCGGGTTGGAGGTGTTGGTGCAGCTGGTAATCGCGGCAATCGCGACATCGCCATGGGTAAAGCCATGATCGCTGCCCTCGACCGCATAGCGCTCGCCGGTATCCTCGACCGAGAATACTTCTTTCAGGTCGCGGTTGAAGCCCTCGTCCAGCTCGCTCATCGACACGCGCTGCTGCGGCAGTTTCGGACCCGAAAGCGACGGCACCACGGTGCTGATGTCGAGTTCGAGCGTCTTGGTGTAGATCGCGTCCTTGGTGGTCTCGTCATAGCGCCAGAAGCCCTGCTCTCTCGCATAGGCTTCGGTCAGCGCGATTTCGTCGGCGCTGCGGCCGGTCAGCTCGAGATATTCCAGCGTCTTTTCGTCGATCGGGAAATAGCCGCAGGTCGCGCCATATTCCGGCGCCATATTGGCGATGGTCGCGCGATCGGCGAGCGACAATTCCTTCAGGCCGGGGCCGTAAAATTCGACAAAGCTGCCGACCACACCGACATGGCGCAGCATCTGCACGCAGGTCAGCACCAGATCGGTCGCGGTAATGCCCTCGGCCAGCTTGCCGGACAATTTGAAGCCGACCACTTCGGGGATCAGCATCGAGACCGGCTGGCCAAGCATCGCGGCTTCCGCCTCGATCCCGCCAACGCCCCAGCCGAGCACGCCGAGACCGTTGATCATCGTGGTGTGGCTGTCGGTGCCGACGCAGGTGTCAGGATAAGCAACCAGATTGCCCTCGGCGTCCTTCGACGCCCAGACCGCCTTGGCGATATTTTCCAGGTTCACCTGATGGCAGATGCCGGTTCCCGGCGGCACAACGGAGAAATTGTCAAACGCCTTCGAACCCCATTTCAGAAATTCATAGCGCTCCATATTGCGCAGATATTCCAGCTCGACATTATGTTCGAACGCTTGCGGCGTGCCGAATTCGTCGACCATCACCGAGTGATCGATGACCAGATGCACCGGCACCTGCGGGTTGATCTTTTCCGCATCGCCGCCCAGCGCCTTGATCCCGTCGCGCATCGCCGCGAGATCCACAACAGCCGGAACGCCGGTGAAATCCTGCATCAGCACGCGGGCCGGACGATATTGAATTTCCGCCGCGCTCTTGGCTTCCTTCTGCCAGTCCACCACCGCCTGCGCGTCTTTGGAGTCAACGGTAAAGCCGCCATCCTCGAACCGCAGCATATTCTCCAGCAGCACTTTCAACGTGTAAGGCAGCTTGTCGATATTGCCGAGCTTTTCCGCCGCTTTCGCGAGCGAATAATAGCTATATTCGGTGCCGTTGACGGTCATCGTCGAGCGGGTGCCGAGTGAGTCTTTGCCGGTGGTTGTCATGGTGGGAATTGCCCTTTCGTTTATGTTTTTTGAATCTCACACTACGGGGAGTGCCTTGCCGGTTGGGGCGCAGGCGGAGGTGGGATTCGGTTGTTCGGATGGGCTTTAGCTTATGAGGGGGGATTGGGGAAGGGGGCGCTGACTCGGTATTGTTGTTTCTACGGTAGCGGACCCCCGAATGAATATCCTTTGTCTCGTTTAATCAGGGGGTCGCTGGCTTGAAACCAGCAGGACTCACGATAATTATCTTTATATTAAAAACCGTTGGCCTCCATTCGGCCTGCTTGGTTTGCTGTGTGTATCGGTTAAATACTGACCGTGTTCCGTTAACGACCCCCAGCATACAAAGTTCCTAAATCTTATTTGAGTGCACGCTGGATTTCCCGCACGTGCCTTGCTAACCCTTGCCTGAGAGAAAGGTGGGGGATTTGGCAGAGCGCTTTCACATAGCAGAGTGGTATGGTCGGCCTTTCTTAGAGCTTACCGACGAGGAGCGACTCCAACTCTCAGCCCATAAAGTGGGGGGCTCGGCACTGAAGAAGGCCGAGATCACCAGACTGGTTGCCCTAGAGGCGAAAGAGGTCGAGGGCACTCTAACCCATAATGAGACCCAGCGCCTCGCCGTCCTGCGTGAAAAACTAGACGTACAACATGAAAATGAACAACCCTGCCTATTTAGGACGGACTCCGAGCATCCCACCTGCACGAAACCGGGCGGCGTTTGTTCCCTTCAACTAGTGTCCGACGAAGGCGGCCAAGTGCAAGCACTGCCGGGCGAGCGTGGTATGGTCCGGGCACTTTGTCCCTACCGCTTTCATCAAAACAACACAGTGTTCCGCCACATCGGGGAACAGCTTCTAAATGACCCGAATCCGAAGCAGATGGGTGAAGTCGGCTTCCTAAAGTCTACCGGTAACTTAGACAGCGATCCGGGCGCAGACGTGGGCTACATCGACATGATTTTGGTAAGCCCCCGAACCCAACCTGAACTCCCACTCCGATGGTCGCCAGTCGAGATACAAGCTGTCTACTTCTCAGGCAAAGAAATGCCTATCGAGTTCCGTTACATCTCCGAGACACTGGGCGCTTTATCAATGCCGCGAGAGGCGAGACGACCGGACTACCGGAGCAGCGGACCAAAGCGTCTCATGCCGCAACTCCAGATAAAGGTCCCCACCCTGAGAAGGTGGGGAAAGAAGATGGCGGTTGTAGTCGACGTTCCGTTCTACCGGTCGATGGGCGAGATGCGGACGGTAGACGAGGTTTCAAATGCAGATATTGTGTGGTTCCTAGTTGATTTTCCGAGACCTCAACATGGCGCGATCCGAGAACTAGTCGTTGTTGAGGAATTCTATACAACCTTGGAGTCCGCAATAGAAGGTCTCACCGGCGGAGTGCCGGTATCACTCGGCGAATTTGAAAACCGAATAGAAATTAAGGTCGCGTGACTCTTAAGCATTGCCGCACCCGTCCAAATTTGATACAGAGCAAGCACAAAACAAGAACAAAAGGGACGACCGGACCGAAATGAAATATACCGCAATCGACTTGTTCTGTGGAGCGGGAGGGCTCTCAGCTGGGCTGGAGATGGCCGGATTTACGGTTCTTGGCGGAAACGACTTGTTTAATGCCGCCGGTGAGACTTTCGTCCGCACACATCCTCACGCAAAGTTTATCAGTGGCCCTATTCAAGACTTATCGGTCGAGCATCTCATGGAGGAGACAGCGCTCAAAAAGGGCGAGCTGACCGTCCTGGTGGGGGGGCCTCCGTGCCAAGCGTACTCGGTATATAATCACCAACGGAGCATGTTTGACGCCCGCGCGACTCTATTCCGTGAGTACCTTCGGATCGTTGACGGCCTGCGACCCGAGTGGATCGTCATGGAAAATGTCACAGGCATTTATTCGATTGGCGGCGGCGAAGCGGTCAAGGCTATTAAGGCTGAACTGTCTGCGCTCGGCTACGCGGTCGAGGAGAAGGTCCTAAGGGCTGAAGACTTCGGGGTTCCCCAAGAGCGCCGCCGCGTCGTCTTTATCGGCAATCGTATCGGGGCTCCCATCAGCCATCCTGTCCCTACACATGGCCCCAAAGGCGAGCCTTACGTAACGATCTGGGATGCGATAGGTGATCTGCCAAGCCTTAAGAATGGAGAGGATCGGGGCGTACAACCTTATGCATCGGAACCGACTAGTGATTTTCAAAGAGTGCTGCGCGGCAATGCGGTTGCGGTAACGAACCACGTCGCACCGAGGTTGGGTCAGGTAAACGTCAATCGCCTCGAGCACATCCCGCCTGGCGGTAGCTGGCGAGATATCCCCTTTGATCTCCTTCCAGCTGGGATGCAGCGAGCGAAGCGCAGTGATCACACCAAGCGTTATGGGCGAATGACTTGGGACGGTCTCGCGTGCACGGTACTTACTAAGTGCGACATCCATTGGGGTGCCTATATCCATCCTGAGCAGGATCGGGCTATATCGGTTCGCGAGGCCGCGCGCCTACAGTCCTTTCCAGACTCGTTCGAATTTGCAGGCTCGAAGACTGAACAATACGTTCAGGTAGGGAACGCCGTTCCGCCTCTGCTCGGTAAAGCCATTGGCGACCACCTTATGGTTCTAATCGCCAAAACCCGTCAGAAAACCGCCGCTTAGTCGTCGAAGAAATTGAATTACGGTGACAGGGATTACAGTGACAGGTGCAACAATCCCCAAATAGGGAACTGATAAACCCTCAAATCTCCCGGTCCTGATGTCGGAATATGCCGACGATATTCACGCTTTCGGTTGAGGGCGCAATCCGTTTGCGCGCTTTGTCGGGTGTTTCGACCTTGGCCTGTCCTGAGCGCCTGCCTGAGCAGGCAGCCGAAGGGCTCGACACGTACGGGGATGGGGTGCGCTCCCTCGTCATCCTGAATTTATTTCAGGATCTCGTGAGATTGGGCTGTGCCGGTGGGGGTTCTGAAACGAGTTCAGGATGACGATGATTGAATGGACGGGAATGCATATTCCTCGGCCTCCCTTCTGTCTGCCCCGCCTTAGGGCGGGGTCCAGACGATCGGGCAGGACTGTTCCGGGCGCTCGGCATGGCCAGTCGCTTGTTCTCCGCGCTTGACGCGGAGCTTTGGCCACAAGCACCGGCGGTTCTGTACTTCACAGGGCTCCGCATCAAGTGCGGAGCACGGGTGGGAATTACGGTGCCTTGACAGATTAATCCGGGGTTCTTGCCGGATGAACTCTCTGATTCTTGGTTTATGTAATGTCTGGCTTCTTTCGTCTCAGAGCCTGTTCACAAACTCCCGAGACCGAAAATCAAAACAATATAATGGCGGATGCCGCTCAGCAATGATCCCAGAATTGTTGTATATTCCAACACATTCAACTGTCTCACCATAGACCCGAATTCCAAATACTTTATTCTCAGGGACGTTTGCAAAATATTCTGGATAGTCTCTCTTTATAAGATTCTTCGTCTCTATAAATAATTTGTCATTCTCCTTATATCTATAAACATAATCTTTTTCACACTTCGTCGTACATCCTGAAAGTGCAATCAAAATAAAAACGGACAAAAACCTTATTATCATTTCAATCTCCCGATGAAATTACGGCGACAGGTGCAACAATCCCCAGATAGAAGGCCAAAAAACCCTCAAACCTCCCTGTCCTGATAGCGGAATATGCAGACGATATTCACGCTTTCGGTTGTCACCTCATAGCCGATGGTAAAATGATATTTGAGCGTGACGATCCGGCGAAAATCCTCGCCATCGACTTGCTGACCCAGATTTGGGAAAAAGGCCAGTTGGTCGATGGAACGATAAATGTCGTCCAATATGTTTTGAGCGGCTTGGGGGGAATATTCAGAAAAATAGCTGATGATGGCAAGCAAGTCCCTTTCCGCTCTGGCCCGGAAAACTATGGGTTTCATGCAGAGAAAGGTTTGCCGAAAATCGCTGTGATGGCTTCTTTGGACGAATATTCGGGATTTTCCTCGGCCATACGCTTTTGCATTTCCGCGAGCTGATCGGGCGTCAGTTCATATTTGTCGGAATAAGACTCCATGATCTGCGCCAGCGTGGCTTCCACCGATTGGGCGCGGTCCGCAGGCAAGGCCTGAACAAAATCCACAAATTTTTCGATCATCGTCATGGGGCCGTTATAGCAGATTTCAAGCGTGGTGGAAGGGGTCGCAGGTTGGCATTAGCGGTCATTGGCGCGGGGTAACGAGAGGTTCGTCATCCTGAACTTGGTTCAGGACCTCGGGCGGCGGTGCGTGATCTCACGAGGTCCTGAAACGAGTTCAGGATGACGACTTGTGCTTCAGGGTGATGCGCTGTGGCTCGTGATGACAGAAGGAATTACGGGAATTACGGTGACAGGTGCAACAATCCCTTAATTACCCTTTCCTGTGGCCCGCCGAAGGGCGGGGTCCAGACGATCGGACAGGACTGTTCTGGGCACCGGCCTACGCCGGTGAACAACCTCACGCCCCGCATGGCAATTCTCTGCGGCCACAATTTTCCCGATCCAACATCCTTTCCTACACACCGGCGCTTCTGATATGGATTCGGCATGGCTAGGAAAAATGTGAAAAAAGGCCCTGCCGTTCGTCCGCTCGGCTCACCCTCAGCACCCCATGCTGAGGATCGCCTGCGCCCGGTCGAAGGACAGCTATCCGACGAACGGGGCCCTTCGACAAGCTCAGGGCGAACGGAACTGGTGCCCCTGCAAGCCCCGAACAAAAACCCCCGCAAGCCCCGGCATGACGGCTGGACCGAGGCGCGGAAGAAGACGTTTCTGGCGGTGCTGCGCGAGAGCGGCTGCGTGATCGATGCCTGCCGGGTGGCGGGGATGTCGGATACGTCGGCCTACCGGCTGCGCGAGCGCGATCCGGAGATGGCGGCGCAGTGGCAGGACGCGCTGGAGAACGGGCAGCGCGGGCTGGTCGCGGTGGCGCATCAGCATGCGGTGGTCGGCAAGGAGACGATCATCTACCGCGACGGCGAGGAGGTCGAGCGGCGGGTGGTGCCGTCGGATTCGCTGATGGCGCTGCTGATCAAGCGCGGCGATCTCGGCGGGCGGATCGGCGCGCGCACCGCCGACAAGGTGATCACCTGGGAGGAATGGCAGGACGGCGTGCGCTTTGACGACGACGGCAACAAGATCGACGAGCGCGAGGCGGCGGAGATAATGCGCAAGACGCTCGACGCCAAGCTGGGCGACATGCGGATGAAATTGCTGGCGCGGCGGGCGAAGGCGGAGGAGCGGGTCCGCGCGCTGGAGGCGCGGGCGGCGGAGATCGAGGGGGGTGGTGGCGGGGAGTGAGCGTGCGGGGTGAGAGCACTCGTCATCCTGAACTGGTGGTGTGCTCGTCATCCTGAACTCGTTTCAGGATCCCCATCGGCACCGCGCAATCTCACGAGGTCCTGAAACCAGTTCAGGATGACGATGGGAGACTGGAAATGCCGTTCGTCTCGAGCGCAGTCGAGAGACGGCTCCTGCGCGCTTTACCAGGTGTCTCGACCTTGGCCTGTCCTGAGCGCCTGCCTGAGCAGGCAGCCGAAGGGCTCGACACGAACGGAAGAGCGGGATGCCGCCTGCCCTCGGTTGGCGTTCCCCGCCGCAGGGCGGGGGCCAGACGATCGGACAGGACTGCTCTGGGCGCCGCCCTGCGGCGGCGAACACCAACTTGCCCCCTGCCTTCGTCAGGATCACAGGAATGGTCGCCCCATCCCGTTCGTCCTGAGCTTGTCGAAGGACGCCTTCCGACGATAGGTGCACTTAGCTGCGCTGGCCTTCGGCTCGACAGGCTCAGTGCGAACGGGTGGGTTTTCCCTGACCTTGCATTGTGTGCCCCTGCGCAGGGCACAGGCGACGAAAGCTTCCCCAAAGCTTTCTTAAGCCGAGCGGTCCATCTCTGCTAGCGCGGCTGGAGGGCTGGCGAGGATTGGGCGTTGCACTCTGGTCCGCGCGCAAATCCACTATCGGGCGTGCGGCGAATTCAGGAGATGGGCCCCTGCCTGCGCAGGGGCACCCTCGCCCCAATCAATCCACGCCAAATTGCAGCATCTTGTCCAGCCCCTCGGCGAGAAACTCGCCGACCTCGGGCTGGCCGAGCAGATAGACGCTGACCGGGCCTTCATGCTGTTGCCGGGCGAGCTTTTTGGTGGCTTCCCATTCTTCCGGCCCGGAATCGCCGCGGCCGATCCAGAACAGGGCGACCAGCGCGTCCTGCTGCTCGTCGTTCATATTCTCGATTTCCTCGGTGAGCTCGTCGCGGCTGAGATCGCCGGCGGTCTCCTGCAGCGTCGCGGCCACCTCGTCATCCGGGGCATTGCCGCCGAGGTCGGGGATATCGGTCTGTTCCTTGGCCATGACGGCGTTGAACCGTACCACCAGTTGCTCGATCTCGGCATCGGAAAAGGGAAGCTCTGCCATGTTCATCTCCTCGGGCGGATATGGTTGAGGCCCCCCGGGGGGAGGCGGGAGGGGGGCCCTGGGTGATGGTTAAGGGAAAGGACGCAGGGCGGGAAATACGGGAATTTACATAGGGAGGAGCGCGGGGCGCACTCGTCATCCTGAACTTGGTTCAGGACCTCCACCGGCACAGCGCAATCTCGCGGGGTCCTGAGCCGAAGGCCACCGCAAGGTAAAGGAGTTCAGGATGACGAAGATGGTTACACCCACCGTTCGTGCTGAGCTTGTCGAAGCACGGATGGCGCGCGCAAAGGGTCCTTCGACAAGCTCAGGACGAATGGCAGTTTGCTGTTAGCGCGCCCAGTCGAACCTAAATCCCGCCGTCGGTGACTTCGTAGCCCGCTTCCTCCAGCCCCGCCTTGAGCGCTACCCTGCACGTCTCCAGCTCATGCGGATCGGTCGAGCGCACCACAAAATTCGCGCCGACGGTGCCGTTGCGGAAGAAGGGGTAGCTGCCGATGACGCAGCTTTCATGCGCCTTTTCCGCCGCGCGCAGCACTTCGGCAATCTCGCTTTCCGGGGCCCAGGCGCCGAGCGTGGCGCTGAGCAGGGGCGCGCCGCCCTCGAGCGTGCCGGTGAGCGCGTCGAGCATCCCGGCGGTGATATGCGGGACGCCGGCCATCAGGAACAGATTTTCGATGCGGATGCCGGGCGCGCCGGACATGCGGTTCTCGATCAGCTCCGCGCCCTCGGGCACTCTCGCCATGCGCAGACGGCCCTCGTTGAGCCCGCCGCGGGTCTCGTAATAGCGCTCGAGGATCGCGCGGGCTGCGGGATGGATCACGACATCGACGCCAAGCGCCTTCGAGATCGCGTCGACGGTAATATCGTCATGGGTCGGGCCGATGCCGCCGGTGGTGAACAGATAGTCGTTGCGGGCGCGCAATATGTTTACCGCTTCGGCGATATGATCCATGTCGTCGGCGACCACCCGGACCTCGGCGAGGCGGATGCCCTGGACGTTGAGCCAGCTCGCGATCTGCGCGATATTCTTGTCCTGGGTGCGGCCGGAGAGGATTTCGTCGCCGATCACGATCAGCGCGGCGGTCCAGATTTTTTCTTTGCTCATGCCGCGTCTATAGAGCGATGCCACGCGCTTTGGGAACAGGTTATTTGGCGGTGGTAACCGGCTGTGCGCGATCATCGGCCCGATAGTCGGCCCGATAGTCGGAAAGCGGCGGCCAGGCGATGGCGTCGAGATCAATTTCTTTCCAGCTGGGCGTGCGGCCGAGCCGGGCATTATACTGGTAATTGAAAGCAAAGGGCGCCGCGTTCGCGGTCAGCAGATCCTGGCCGTAGATCGCCTGCACCGCCTCCGGCTCATAGCCCATCATCTCCAGCAGCGTCGGGAAAATCTGGAAGTGGCTCGACCGGTCCTTGCCCTCGGCAATCGCATCGTCCCAGTCGATCGCGCCCGGCTGTCCGGCTGCCTGCGGCGTGTCGAGCACGACCAGGGGCACCAGCCCCTCTTCCGGCACCGGATCGGGCGAGCAATGGGTGACCACGCCGGTGCCGCCGCGTTCGTGCAGATTCTGGCCGTGGTCGGAGGTGTAGATGATCGTCGAACCCGCCAGATCGGCCTTGCTCAACAGCCGGTCGAAGAAAGCGCCGACATTCCATATCAACGTGTTGCGGTAGCTATTGCGATAGGTGACCCAGCTTTCCCGCGAACCGGAAAAACCCTCGCGGTCACCGGTGTCGGCAATGTGGAGAAACTGCCCGCGCGGCAGCGCCGGCTTGTAGCGCATATATTCATCGGGATATTTGTCGTGTATCGGAAAATGCGCGCCAATCTTCTGCAGATAGATGAACTGCCTTTTGCCGTCGTTGAGAAATCCGGCCAGCGCCTCGGCCGAAACATAGTCACGACGCTGGATGGCGACATCGTCAAACTCGATCCACTGGTCGATGTCCACCAGTTCGGACTCGTTCATCAGATTGTTGAACACGCGCTTGGTCCGCGGCACGTCGATATAGACGGTCTCGAATCCCGCCTTCTTGGCATACGCCCAGATCGACGGCATGCTGCCGTTGATCCGGACATAATCGTCGCGGGTGCCGCCGTGGCGCAGGGTCATGTTGACCGCAGCGCTGCAATGCGCGATCGACACCGCCAGTCCGAAATTATGGGTGGCCACGCCATTTTCCGGATCCATCAGGCCGCTGTAGACGCCCTGATCGCTGTTGATATCGAGATATTGACCGGAAATACTCTCGTCGACCAGCAGCACAATATCGCCGTCACCGTTCACAGGATTGACGACCGGCAGTTTCACCGGTTCGCGCGGCGCGATCACCTCTGTTGACCGTTCATAGCCATAGAGCAAGCCATAAGCCGCGCCGGTATAGGCCGCCGGCAGGCCGCGCGCGCCATCGCCGCCGCGGACAAACAATATGCCGGCCAGCACGAACAGAACCAGCAGCGGCGCCGCCACCAGCTTTCTGGCGTGCAGCCGGGTGACCTGGTGTGTACTCAGCCCGATGCCGAGCAACAGCAACAGCCCCTGCACCCCGCCGATCACGATGGCGCTGGCATATTGGCCCCAGGCCTCGTGCAGCGATCCCGAGGCATTGATCATGCTGATGAAGGCGTCATAGGGCATATGATCCTCGACCGAGCTCTGGTAGGTTTCGACCATGATCCCGGCCAGCGATATGCACAAAGCGAAGCTCCAGCGGACCGCGGCGACCGGAATGAAGGCGGCGCTGAAAATGCCGACCAGGCAGAGGCCGAACAGCAAGGTGTAAGCGATCAGGCTGACCGGCTGCAGCTCCGGCCAGATCAGCGACTCGAAACGCACGATCGTCTGCGCCGAGCCGAGCAGCAGGGCCGCCAATATCAACATTATCTTCAACTTCGTCAGCATGGGTTCGACTGGTCCTTCAAAGGCCGCCACCTAGCAAATTTATATTAAATAACTGAAAACATATGCACGGCAGGCCTCGCAAATTGGCAAATCCGTCGTTATATAGGCCGCATGACAGACTATATGACCGTAGAAGACACCACCCCGCAATCCCGCACCGGCGCGATCAAGCTGCACGGGCCGGAAGGTTTTGAAGGCATGCGCAAGGCCGGCCGGCTGGCCGCCGAGATACTCGACAGCCTCGTCCCCCATGTCGTGCCCGGCGTGACCACCGGCGCGCTCGACGATATGGTCCGGCAGCAGGCCTTTGCCGCCGGCGCGGTCCCCGCAACGCTCGGCTATCGCGGTTTCACGCACAGCTGCTGCACCTCGATCAACCATGTCGTCTGCCACGGCATCCCCGGCGACAAGAAGCTGAACGAGGGAGATATCGTCAATATCGACGTCACCGTGATCGTCGACGGCTGGCACGGCGACACCAGCCGCATGTATCTGGTCGGCAAGACCCCGATCAAGGCGAGCAAGCTGGTCCAGGTGACCTATGAATGCATGATGCTGGGCATCGAGCAGGCAAAACCGGGCAACCGGATGGGCGATGTCGCCCACGCGATCCAGAGCCACGCCGAAGCCAACCGCTATTCGGTGGTCCGCGATTTCTGCGGCCATGGTCTCGGCCAGATGTTCCACGACGCCCCCGAAGTCGTCCACGCCGGCCGCCCCGGCACCGGCCCGGAGCTTCGCCCCGGCATGTTCTTCACCATCGAGCCAATGATTAATATCGGCAAATATGCCTGCAAGATGCTCGACGACGGCTGGACAGCGGTCACCCGCGACCGCTCACTGACGGCGCAGTTCGAGCATAGTATCGGGATTACCGAAGACGGGAACGAGATATTTACGAAGAGCCCGACGGGGTTGGATTGCCCGCCTTATTAGGTTTTGGCGGTCGCACCATTAGCGCGCGGGATCGCTTGCCTTGAACAAAGGCGGTTGCATCCTTGATGCCGGCCATGAGGCCGGTAAAATCTTCGTCCTTCATTTTTTCAGTTCCTTCTTGAACTTTGCGAGGGCTGCCTTGAAAGCCTTTTTCTGTTCGCCGATCAGACTGTTGTCGTCGGTCTTGTCGATCATCCGGAGCAGAAAGACCGGATTGGCCGCTTCAGCGAAAAAGCTGAACACCCGATAGCCGCCACTTTTTCCCGTCGCCGCCTTCGCGACGCGCCCCTTGCGCAGACCGCCGGTGCGGGGCTCGACCTTTCCGAAGCCGGGATCGGACTGATAGATGTCGTAATTCGTATCCAGTTCGGCCTTGGCTAGGCTGAAGCTTTTTATTACGATGACAGTCTACTAAATGCATTAGATTCACGGTTCACCACAGATTACTAACTGCTAATGTGCTTTCTAGCGCTGCTCGCAAACTCCAAAACATGGGCACTGGGTCAGTTAAAAATTAAGGCTCGGAAATGATTTCCAAATAGAAACAACTTCCACTTTAATTTCGCTGTCCTACAGAACCCGATAGCGTTATGGGGAAATGTAATTTTAATTCAGTCAAGGTTCACTGCAACGGCGTTAAAAGGAGCTAAATCAGCATAATGTTAGGTTGACAAATGCTTTTTGCAAAAGAGTCTGTTATAAAAGGAAAAGCGAGTCGCATTTTGGATCGTTTGTCAAGTCCGTTCGTCTTGTTTAAACATTATTTGCGACGAATTGCGTTGCAAGCGCCTTAAAAATGACGCAGTGAATGATTATATAGTGATTCGCAGGAACGAAGACGGAACAATTTTTACCAATTGTCAACGTTCATAGCGATAAAAAGAAAGTGTCGAATTATGCCTAAAGGTCCGAAAGGGCAAATGCGTTCCACCGATGCAATCAGTGGGACCATTACGGTGGTAAAGACCGTTACAGGCGAGATTGAAGAGGGGACTGATTATGCCTCTTCAAAAGCAAAGCGCAAAGGTGTGGCCGGGGCCGCCTTTAGCGTTAAATCTTTATCCCCGGAAGCGCGTCAAGCAGGTACTAAAAAACCTGCCCATGCCCGATGGAATAAGGAGGACGAAAAAATGAGCGACCCTGTTGCCGATCCGTTGGCTGGCCTCCTTTTTGGCCGTGATACGGAGTTAGTTAATCTAAAGTTGTGCCGTGGCGACTCTCCAGATGTATCTGAAGCAGAGTTGAGAAATGAAACTCACTTTGCCCTCACTCAGGTTGCATTTGGCCGTTGCGACACGCATTCGGATTTTCCGGAAAACAAAAATGCTAAACGCATTAACGTGACGGAGCTTAGTGGTATTTGACCACAGGCAAATAAATATATAGATAGAAATGCCCGAGACGATTTCTCGGGCATTTTTTTTGGAAAATTAATGCTCCTTGATAAGTTGCTTGATCACTTTGATACTTATGAAATACTGCACATCGATGTAAACGATGTGCGGGATCAGATTGTTGCGCTTGGCATACAAGATGAAATACGATTCCATTTCGTAAAAATGGACGCTGCAAAAATTCGCGGGTTACTTCACAGATACAAACGATCGGACGGTGTTTATACAGAACCGGTATTGTGTTCCGATATAATTATCCCAGTTGAAATGGGCGATGAAGACGAATATTGGCAGAGACTAGTAGCTGTCAAAGAGTTAATCCATATTACCGACGGTAACGGAACCAGCGCCCAGAGCGAAGAGGCCGTGGATAATTTATTCGAGCAATTTTCTCTACCTCCAGAAATGAGGGATGGATTCTCCCCAGAAATTAAGACATCTTTTTTGAATGATCGCGTAAGAATTTATGTAGCACTCGCTGTTTTAGTTCCTCAGATTTGTCGTGACCATCTGAGAGGATCTTATCCGGACAATTTGAACGATCGCGAAATCGCAGAGATAGCAAAGATACCAAGTCGTTATGTTTCAGTGATAATGAATCCTGATTTCGATGAATTTATCGAGAAGCTTTGTGGTTGGGAAAAAGAAGTTGATTAAACTTTCTGTTTGGCAATTGCAGTGACAATTTACTAAATACAATCGCGCTGACGCTTTTCAAAATAACCCCCTTAATCCTAACCCTCCGCACCTCTCGGATTACGGTAACAGGTTACAAAACCCACCCTCATAATCTCACCGCGCTCTGCGTCCCGACACCATCACAAATTCCGTTCAAAATCCACTCCATGATGCAGCCCCCGCACAATAAGCAGCCCATCCTGCTCAACCCTGTAAAACACAACATGCGCCTGCTGACGAATACGCCGCAATCCCGGGGCGACTTCCTCCGCGCTGCGGCCAAGCTGCGGGTTGTCGAGCAGGGACCGGAAACAGGCCTGGAACTGGTCGCGATAGAGCCGTGCCTGTTCGATGCCGAATTCGGCGATGGTGTAATCGGCTATTGCGGCCAGATCACTGGCGGCGCGCCTGCTTAGCCGCAGTTCAGCCATTGGCGGCGCGGTCTTCGGCGGCGTTCCAGATATCGTCCAGCGACTGGTCGCTGGTGCCGCTGTCGAGACCCTCGGCTATCGCTGCTCTTAAAGTGGCAAGCTGGTCTTCCTGCGACTGGTCGCGCTTGACCAGATCGCGAATATATTCGCTGTCATTGGTAAAGGCACCGCCAGCGATCCGGGATTTTATCCATGCGTCCTGACTTGCGCTGAGAGTGATGGTTTTGCGGACGGTGGCCATGGCTGTTGCTCCTTGCGACTGGATCGTCATACTATTGGTGCAGATCGCTATTGTAAAGATGGTTGCGCGATTTGGCTCCAGCGAGCTTTATCTGGCAATCGCCACCCCGTGCCCCTAGGCAACCCCCTCACCCCTCCACCAACAGAGAACCCCAAAACATGGCCCGCAAACATTCGAAACATGGTGGCTGGCAGGATCTGCCCCAGGCGGAGGATGCTCCGGCCGAAATCCCGGATTGCTGGCTCTGCGGGCGGCCGACCGGCAAGACCATTGTCTGGCATCATCCGGTGCCGAAAAGCCGGGGCGGGCGCGATACGGTGCCGATGCATCCGATTTGCCAGCAGACCATCATCACCCATTTCACCAATAGCGAATTGCAGCGCCACGGCATGGATGTCGATGCGCTGCTCGCCGATCCGGTGGTGCGCAAATTTGTGAACTGGGTGGCGAAAAAGGACCCTGACTTCAACGCGGCGACGACCAGAAAGCAGCGCTGAACGGGCTGCGTCGTTGCCGGACAATGGCGCGAGCGATGCGCGGGGCTCAGGCCTCTGCGTTTCAGCCCGCGGCGGCTTCGGCTGTTTCCGGCGGGGTTACGCTGACGATCCGCAAGATGCGTTCGGTTCCGCTGCGGTCGGGCCAGGAAATTGTCTCGCCCGCGACCATGCCGATCAGACCGGCGCCGGTCGGGGTGAAAATCGAGATGCGGCCCTGTTCGATATCCGCGTCTCGGGGATAGACCAGTTCCAGCACCCGCCGCGAACCGCTGCGTTCGTCGATAAATTCGACCTTGCTGTTCATCGTCACAATATCGGCCGGTATCGTCTCGGCGCTGTGGAATTGTGCGCGAGCGAGTTCTTCATAGAGCAGTTCCGCGACTTTCGGGTTTTTTGCTTCCATCGTCATCGCCAGCGCTTCGATGGCGTCGCCTTCCTCGTCGATCATATGGATGACCGGACGCGGTGCGGCGGATTTTTCGGGTGTTTTCATGTTCATGTCATTGGCTCTTGTTGAATCCGGGAGGCTTCGCACCATCGTTGATGGTGGCTGCTCCGCCTGTTTCGATTTTGAAGATCCCGGACCTTCCTGCACTCTTGCCTCGCATATCGGAGGCCGATGGTGAAAGCCCGGGTCAGATTCCTGCGGCGAGCTGTCCCGAACGGTGGCGATAGCGCCCTAGAGATAGGTTCATGACCATGGCCGCAATATGATGCTGCCCGGTCGGGAAGTCAATCGGCAGAGGGACCGTCGTCGGGCGGCCTGCCCTACCGCCAGGCCAGGCGGGCAGAATGTGGCGCCGATGTCACTCGTCGAACAGCTAGGGGCCCTGATCGAACAGCCATGGCAACCGGTCTTCCCTGCCCGACAGTTGGTGCCTGGATATCGACAGCGCAAGCAAGCGGCTGCATATCCGAAGCTGATGGGGGATGGTGAATGAAACGTGCGTATATCTCGACAGGTCTGTTTTTCGCTGCGCTGGTGGCGAGCAGCAGCGGGCAAGCGCAGGAGGGCGTTACCGTCCCTGCCGCCGCCCCTATCGATACCCCCATTGCTACGCCGATCCGCATCCCCGACGGTCCCTATCTCGGGCAAACGCCTCCGGGGTCCACCGCCAAGCCCTTTGCGCCCGGCATCGTGAATACGGAGACATGGGGCGACGCTATCGGCTTTTCCCTGGACATGAATGAACTTTATGTCAGCAGATGGAGACATAGTGATGACGTGAGAGAGCCTGAATCCGTCACGTTCAAGAGGATGGATGATGGATGGCATCAGATAGCGGTACCCGCCGGAACGCAAAGGCCGGTCCCCTCGCCAGATGGCAAGACCCTGCATTTCAAGAGCCAGTATAAGGAGCGTACCAAGGACGGATGGTCAGAGATGAAAAGTCTTGGCCCCGGCTTTGAAGCGATACACATCATGGGCCTGAAGTCTTCCGCCAAAGGCACTCTGGTGCTGGACGAGAGAGGCGGACCGGAGGGCGACGGCGTCATTCGCTATTCGCGGCTGATAGACGGCAAACGGGAAGACCCGCAGCCGTTCGGCAAGGAAATCAACACCGGCACATGGAACGCCCACCCCTATATCGCTCCGGATGAATCCTATCTCCTGTGGGACGGCGAAAGAGCGAGCGGCTTTGGCAGCTCCGATCTCTATATCAGCTTCCGCCAGCCAGACGGGTCGTGGGGGGAAGCGATCAATATGGGCGAGACGGTCAACACAGAGGCGGAAGAAGGCGGGCCACAGGTCACGCCGGACGGGAAATATCTGTTCTTCAACAGAATGGTCCCGCGGGCGAACGGCGGTGAAGGCTCCCAGTCAGACCTGTACTGGATCGACGCGCAGCTTATCGAAGCGCTGCGGCCCAAGCCGTGATGCGGTCCAGCGCGCATTTGTAGAGCGAGGCTCACCGGATTAGCGTCAGGTTTTGCCTGCGGCCGACCGGTTGTCGAGCAATCCGCGCATCTGGAGCGCGGCCTGACTGGCGTTTATGCCGACCAGAAAACGGATCTCCTGCAGGCCTTCGCGGAGCGGTACCGATGTGTCTGCGTCCTCGCACAGACAGGCCATATCCCAGTCGGCAAATAGCCGGTCTGAAACATTGACCACATCAATCAGCCGTACGTCGACATGGCGAAAATCGCAGCAAATGCGTTCGAACGTCTTTTCGACTTCGGCAAGCGGGCCCTCCAGTATCTGGATGAAGGTGCCGTCGACGAAAACCAGGCTGCCCGTCAGGTCGGCCAGCCGGTTTAGCTCGGCAGAGCTTGCCGCGATGTTGCGCGCGATTTGCTCCGGCGCTTCAGCGGACTGGCCGGGGTTGAGCACGCTGGTATAGAGCAGTCGAGAATAGGGCCTGTCGGCGGTATAGGTCTTCATGCGGCGGCCATGCTTTTTTCGTTGCGGAACCGGGCACCGATGGCAGAGGCGCTGGCCGGGCGGGCGATCAGGAACCCCTGCACGTCATTACAGCCGTGCTCGGTCACGAACGCCATCTGCTCCTCGGTCTCGATGCCTTCGGCGGTTATTTTCATCTGCAGGCTCTCGCCGAGCTGGGCGATTGCGCGGACGATCGACGCGCTGCCGGCATCGTGCGGCAAGAGCTGGACGAACGACTTGTCGATTTTGATGCGGGTAATCGGGAAGCGATGGAGATAGCTTAGCGAGGAATAGCCTGTCCCGAAATCATCGAGCGAAATCCGGACCCCGAACGCGCGCAATTTCGTCAGGTTACGCGTGACGATATCGTCATTGCCGAGCAGCGCGGTTTCGGTGATTTCCAGTTCCAGACGCGCGGCCGGAAATCCCGATTCCTCCAGCGCCTGCGTCACAATTTGCGGCAGTCGTGGATCGAGCAACTGGACCGGTGACAGATTGACCGCCAGATCGAGATGCTCGGGCCAGGAAGCGGCATCGCGGCACGCCTGTTTCAGAACGCCAGCGCCAATCCGCGAAATCAAGCCCATATCCTCGGCGATCGGAATGAATTCGGAGGGGTCGACCTCGCCCCGCCCCGGACAGGACCAGCGCAGCAGTGCCTCTGCGCCGGTATAAGCGCCAGTGGCGGAGTCGATCACGGGCTGATATGCGATCTTGAAATCTTCGCGCATGCAGGCGCGGCGGATATCCGCCTCGAGGAAACGGCGACGCTGGATTACTTCCAGCATCGATTGCTCAAACAGGCGGTAACCCCGTTCATTCGACCGCTTTGCCGTGTATAGCGCGATGTCGGCATATTGGTTCAGCGTTTCATCGTCATGGGCGTGACCGGGGGCGAGGCTGGCTCCGACACTGGCACCCAGTTCGGCCACCTGTCCGTTGATCATATAGGGCCGTCCGAGGATTTCGACTATCCGTCCGGCCAGAGCCTGCGCTTCCTCTTCCGAAGCGAGTCCATAGCCGATGACGGCAAATTCGTCCCCGCCAATTCGCGCGACTATATCGCCGCGGCGGACAGCGCGGCGCAAACGTGAAGCCACTTTCTGCAAAACGATGTCGCCAGCCGGGTGACCCAGCGTATCATTGATCGGCTTGAACCTGTCGAGGTCTATCAACAGCAATGCAAACGGGCGGCCGTGCCTGTCGAGCCTCCTGCATTCGATCTGCAGGGCCTCGGAAAAGGCGCGGCGATTGGCGACCTCGGTCAGCACGTCGTGACGCGCCAGATATTGCAACTGCTTCTGGGATTTCGACTGTGTCTGGCGTTCTAAAAGATACGTTGAAATGCCGGCACCGATAATGATGAACGCAACGAGCGCGATGGCCGACGCCAATGCGGAGAAGGCATCACTGTCCACACCTGTCTGGATGCCGGGCAGCGGAACCACCGTAAAGGCAGCCATGCCGGTAAAATGCAGGGCGACGATTGCGGCTGCGAAATATCCGGCGGCCAAGCCGATATTTCTCGACATGCCAATTTTCTTCACCCGGTCGATCGCCAGTGCAGACAGGATGACAGCTAGCAGCAGCGAAGCGACCACATATTCCGGAATCCAGCGGACAATGCCATCGGCGCGATAGGCGAACATGCCGAGATAATGCATCGCGGCAATCGAAAGTCCGATAATACCACCACCAGTAAAAACGGCGACAAAACGGTTCCGCAAACACGCGACCAACAAGCCCGCTGCCGTGCCGAAGACCGCGATCAGCGCAGACAACACCGTTAATGGTCCGTCCAGCGTCACCGGAACCCCGGGACGATAGCCAAGCATGCCGATGAAGTGGGTCGCCCAAATTGCGGCACCGGCGGTGAAGGCAGCTAGAAAACACCACTGCAACCGCGCTGTACCGGTTTCCGAGAGAGTCCGCTGAAACAGCTTCACAGATGTCAGAGAGCCGACAAGGCACATCAGTGCGGCCAAAGCCACGAGCCAGAGATTATGGTCGTGATACAAGCAAGTCAGTACGCGCATTGCAGATCCTATGGTCGCATCTATATCTACGAGGCGTTCCACGAATTTTGCATACAAAGTATAAACGTTCGTAGGCGCCTGATGCTGTGATTCATTAAAGTGACAGACTATTCATCACACATGAACGGTTACAGGCGATTACAATTAAGGAGCGGCAAACAAGCCGGACGATTGCCCGGCTTGCTTGTCCATTCAGGCGAAAAGGCAGGCTTTACCTGTCAGCCAGGAAAGCTGCTTCGCTATCGTGTATTGCGGGGCGGGCCGGGCCCGCCCCGGGCAGCTCAAAGACCGTCGAGGCCCTTGCTCACCAGAATATTGACGGCAACGCGGCGGTTTTGCGCCTTGCCGCTGGCGGTATCATTGCTGCCGAGCGGGTCGGCTTCGGACATACCGGTCGGGGTCAGCATGCGATAGGGCTTCCAACCGCAATTCTGCTGGATATAGTTGACAACCCGGCTGGCGCGTTTTTCGCTGAGTTGCTGGTTATACTCATAATCACCGGTTGAATCGGTGTAGCCGACAACCAGGATCAGAGCGTTGTTCATTTCGTCGGCTGCCTCTGCGGTAGCGCACAAATCGGCCTTCCCGCGTGCGGACAGCGCCGCCATTCCGGTGTCAAAATGCACGTTGGTCGTGCCCTTGACATTATATTGATCAATATCGCCGACGCGGCTGCGCAGCGCTTCGGTTGCTGCCGTCTGTTCAGCAAAGCCCTGGGCGGTGCCGTTGTGGATCATGTTGGCGGTTTTGAGGTCGCTGTTGCGCAGACTGATCTTGCTCGCGACCAGCTCGCTGCCGACCTGCACGGTGTCGACGCTGACCGGCAAGCCGTTGAGCAGCGCATCGGCTGCAAGCGCCTTGCGCCCCAAACCGAGCAAACCCTTGCTGGCCTTTATCTCGGTGGCATCAGTGAAAGCGATGATCGTCCTGGAACCGTCGTTGCCGGTAACCTGCAAACGGTCGGCGCTGCGCGCCGAGATTATGCCTTCGATCTCCGGGCCTTCGGGCGCTTGAGACAGGTCGATGGCGAGATCAGCGGCTTGCGCTTCCTGCTGTCCCGACACGATGATATCTTCTCTTGCGTCCTGCTGTGCAGATACGCTGACCGGCGCCAATATGGCCGAGGTGGCGAGCAGGAGGCCTGCCCGTTTTATGTTGGAAATCTTGCTCATCATTCTACTCCTTCAGTCTGAATTATCGGCTCTGCCGGTGCGCGACATGGCGTCCGGCCGGACCTGTGATGACGTGCCGCCAGTCAATCTCCCTTTCGGTTTACGGCACAATATGGGGCGGATTTTCGGCCGCCGGTGAACATGTGGATTGCCCGACTGGTCGGGCGACCCTGTCTCGCGGATGAACATAGTCGCCCTACCCGCAGGTTCTGCGGACAGCCCGAGCGGGTCGTGCGGCGAGCCGATGTCGGCTGTGCCGCAAAGGCGCTTGGTGATGCGACGGCAGGCTTGCTCTGACAAGCTTTAGACAAGTGACCAGAGTTTTGACGCGTCATGGCGCAACAATGCGGGGATGCCAGCTTCGGCTCCGGAATCGGCGTCAATAAAGCGCGCCGCAGACATCAGGCTGATGACATTTGCATTTTTCGACCCTGGCGCCGGAGCCTCTTTATTCTGCAAATCATTCTGCTATTAGCATGCCATGAAGCCCGAAAATCACCCTCAGGAGGCCGAGCGTCTCCGCGAACTCCATCGATACCAAATACTCGACACCGACCGGGAACGCGCCTTTGACGAGATCGTCGAACTAACGGCACAATTGTGCGACGCCCCGGTGTCGGTGGTCAACTTCATCGATGCAGACCGGCAATGGTTCAAGGCGGAAGTAGGTCTGGGCGCACGATCGACGCCGCTCGAAACCAGCATGTGCGGCCATGTCATTCTCCAAGGGGATTTTGTCGAAATCCCCGACACGCTCGCGGACAAGCGAATGGCCGACAATCCGCTATGCACCAGCATTCCCGGGTTCCGATTCTACGCTGGGGCTGTTTTGATGGGAGCCAACGGACTGCCGCTCGGCACCTTGTGCGTACTCGACCACAAGCCGCGCGTGCTGAACGATATGCAGCGCAAGGTGATCAAGGTCCTCTCACGCCAGGTCATGCGGGAGCTCGATTTGCGTCTGTCGCTGGAAAGAGAGCAGGTATTACGGCGCGAGATTGATCATCGCGTGAAAAATTCCCTGGCTTCGATCGGCTCGTTATTTTCTATGAAGGCCCGCGCCGCGCCGGACGAAAGAGTGCGGCTGGCCCTGGAGGATGCGAGTTTGAGAATCCGATCGCTGTCGTCCCTGCACGCCGAGCTGCACGATCTGGAGCACGGCCAATCGGTAGATCTAGCCTCGCTGTTCCGGCGCGTAACTCTTGATCTCCAACAATTGCTTCCCGATGGCATCGGGCTGTCCGTCAAGGTGCACGGCGGGGAAGCCACACCCCACCTTGCAAACAGCCTGCTACTGATCGTGAACGAGTTCGTGTCAAACAGCGTGAAGCACGGTTTCTCAGATGCCGGGGGCACGATCGAATTCGTGATTTCAACATCGGATGATGACTGGTCAATTGTTTGCAAAGACAATGGTGCGGCGGACAGGCAGGATGCCGAGCGCGCGGAGTCTGCGTCGGGATTGGGAACTCGTGTCATCAATTCGCTGGCCACCTCGCTCGGTGCATCGCTGGACTGGCGCGCTGAAGGAAACGGAATGGAACTGAGACTGGAAAGCGGCGGCGATTAACGAGGGTGGCGGAGCGCAAGGCCGGAGATGGCTGTGGAATCTTCGCGAACATGTAATGACCACCCTATAATCCTTGACCAGCCGCCTCAAGTTTAGCTAGTCAGTTAAATTGCACGGATGGCTGACCGTCCGGCGAGTTTTAGGAGACGGGTGATGCGCAGGCTGGGATTTTTATTGGCACCTCTTTTACTGGTGGCTTGCCAGAGCCAGACCGGCGATCCGACAACGCCCGACGCGGTCGTCAATGCGGATTGGGACAATATCGGCTTTGACGCCAAGGAACAGCGGCACAGCCCGCTCACTCAGATCAACGACAGCAATGTCGCTGAACTCGGCATCGCCTGGTTCAAGGACCTGCCCGATGCCCGTGGCCAGGAAGCGACGCCGGTCGTCGTCGACGGCAAGCTCTATATCTCCACCGCATGGTCGAAGGTCTTTGCCTATGATGCCAAGACCGGCGAGGAACTCTGGTCCTATGATCCCGGTGTGGCTGGCGAAAAAGCGGTCGACGCCTGTTGCGATGTCGTGAATCGCGGCGTCGCGATCAATCGCGGGAAATTATTCTTCGGGACCATCGACGGCCGGCTGATTGCACTCGACGCGAATACCGGCGCGCGACTCTGGGAAACCCAGACCACCGACAACAGCAAGCCCTATACGATCACCGGCGCGCCGCGGGTCGTCAAAAATATGGTGATCATCGGCAATGGCGGCGCGGAATTCGGCGTGCGCGGCTATGTCTCGGCCTATAATGTCCGCGACGGATTGCTGAAATGGCGCTTTTACACCGTGCCCAATCCGAAGGGCGAAGCGGATGGCGCAGCGAGCGACGAAATTTTTGAAAAAGCAGCGGCCCAGACCTGGAGCGATGGCGAATGGAAAGTCTCCGGTGGCGGTGGTACAGTCTGGGACAGCATCGTCTACGATGAAGATCTCGACCAGCTCTATTTTGGTGTCGGCAACGGCAATCCGTGGAACCACGGGTTGCGCTCGGGCGGCGAAGGCGACAATCTGTTTCTTTCCTCGATCGTCGCGGTCAATCCGGACACCGGCAAATATCTCTGGCACTATCAGGAAACACCCGCAGAGACCTGGGACTATACCGCGACCCAGCATATCATTCAGGCCGAACTGTCGATCGACGGCAAGATGCGCAAGGTGCTCTATCATGCGCCGAAAAACGGCTTTTTCTTTGTCATCGACCGGCTCGATGGCACGCTGATCAGCGCCGAGCCTTTTGTCGACGGCATCAACTGGGCAGAAGGCTATGATCTGGCCACCGGCCGGCCGATCGAGAACCCGGCAGCCCGGTTCTACAAAACCAAGGAACCGTTTGTCTCGATCCCCGGCGCGCTGGGCGCGCATAACTGGCATCCGATGAGCTATAATCCGGAGACCGGCCTCGTCTATATTCCGGCCCAGCAAATCCCGCAAGGCTATGAAGTCCCGGTTTCGGAAATTGACAAGAAACGCGAGCGGCTTGGCTTCAATGTCGGCATCGGCTGGTCGATCGGTCAGCTGCCCGACGACAAGGACGTCTACAAGGCGGCGATTGCCGCGACCACCGGACGGCTGGTCGCGTTCAATCCCAAGACTGGCAAGGTCGAATGGGGCGTGGATTATCCCGCTGCCTGGAACGGCGGCACGATGACCACCGCGGGTAACCTGGTATTCCAAGGTACCAGCACCGGCTTTTTCAAAGCCTATTCGGCGGACAAGGGCACGGAATTGCTGAGCCTGCCGATGCAGTCCGGTATCGTCAGCGCGCCTTCGACCTATATGATCGACGGCGAGCAATATGTCGCTTTCCTGACCAGCAAGGGCGGTGCCTTTCCACTGGTCGCCGGTGTCGCGGGTGGCGTGACACGCCAGCTACCGAATATACCCCGGCTGGTGGTGCTGAAACTCGGCGGCAAAGCCGAATTGCCGGCGCTGCCCGAAAAAGGCGAAGTGGTCTGGGATCCACCGGTACAAACCGGAACCCCGGAACAGATTGCCGCCGGCAAGGGTCTCTACGGACGCAACTGCCTAGTCTGTCATGGCGACAGCGCGATCGGCAACGGCTTTACGCCTGACTTGCGGGTCAGCGGCGTGCTGCCGGACACCGAGGCCTGGGCGTCGGTCGTGATGGGCGGTGCATTGAAACAGCACGGTATGGTCGGCTTCGGATCGCAGCTCAGCGATGCGCAGGTGGAGAACATCCGCCACTATGTCGTCAACCGGTCGATCTGGACCAAAGAAAACCTGCCCGAGATGACAGCGCCGACACCGCGCTAAAAGCGGCTCTATCCAAGGCACAATATAGCTGCCCAAAAAATGGACATTTGCCTCCGCAAATGCCTGTTTTTTGGGCAGCATTGTCAGCGGTCCGAATAGCCTATAGCAATGCACTCACGCATATCAGCGATTCTACAGACGAATCGATTCTGGCATGGTAATTGAATAGTATCGGGCAATAGTGCCCGGCCGAGGCGCTTTTCTCCTGCGCAGGAGGAGGTGCCGAGCAAGTGGTATACGGGGACGTATTAGAATGAAAAAAATCGAAGCCATTATCAAACCCTTCAAACTGGACGAAGTCAAAGAAGCGCTGCATGAAGTCGGCGTGTCCGGGATTACCGTAACCGAGGCGAAAGGCTTTGGCCGACAGAAGGGCCATACCGAGCTGTATCGCGGCGCCGAATATGTTGTCGATTTTCTGCCCAAGGTGAAGCTGGAAGTTGTGGTCGAGGACAGCCTGGCCGACCGCACGGTCGAAGCGATTGCCGCAGCCGCCCAGACCGGCCGCATCGGCGACGGCAAGATTTTCGTCATTCCGGTTGAATCGGCGCTGCGCATCCGCACCGGCGAACGCGACAACGACGCCATTTAATTTTCTATCCACACAACCCAAACACACCACAATCAAGGGACTAAAAAATGGGCAATACAGCATCCGATATTGTTAAACTGATCAAGGAACACGAGATCGAATGGGTCGATGTCCGGTTCACCGATCCACGCGGCAAATGGCAGCATCTGTCAATGTGCGGCCATATCATCGATGAAGATATGCTCGAAGAAGGCTTCATGTTTGACGGTAGCTCGATCGAAGGATGGAAAGCGATCAACGAGTCCGACATGATCCTGCGCCCAGACCTGGACGCCATGTATATGGACCCGTTCTCGGCCACCCCGATGATGATTCTGGTCTGCAATATCGTCGAGCCGGGTGACGGTTCGCTGTACAATCGCGATCCACGCTCGACCTCAGTCCGCGCAGAAGCCTATCTGAAATCGACCGGCATCGGCGACACGATCTATGTCGGACCCGAACCTGAATTTTTCATGTTTGACGATGTGAAATTCGAAACCGGCTATGACCGTTCAGGTTTCAGGATCGACGATGTTGAACTGCCCACCAACAGCGGCCGCGACTATGACGTCGGCAACATGGGTCACCGTCCCGGCGTCAAGGGCGGCTATTTCCCGGTTGCTCCCGTAGACAGCGCCGTCGACATCCGCGGCGAGATGGTCGCGACGATGATCGAAATGGGCCTGCCGATGGACAAGCACCATCATGAAGTTGCCGCTTGCCAGCACGAGCTGGGCATTACCTTTGGCACGCTGACCCAAACCGCCGACCGGGTGCAGGTTTACAAATATGTCGTGCAGCAGGTTGCCCATGCCTATGGCAAGACCGCAACCTTCATGCCGAAGCCGATCAAGGACGATAATGGCAGCGGTATGCACACCCATATGTCGATCTGGAAAGACGGCAAGCCTTTGTTCGCAGGCAATGAATATGCCGGCCTGTCGGAAATGTGCCTCCACTATATCGGTGGCGTGATCAAACATGCCAAAGCGGTCAATGCTTTCTCCAACCCGACAACCAACAGCTACAAGCGTCTGGTTCCCGGTTTCGAAGCACCGGTGCTGCTCGCTTATTCGAGCCGTAACCGTAGCGCATCCTGCCGTATTCCTTATGGCGCAGGCGACAAGGCGAAGCGCGTGGAATTCCGCTTCCCCGATCCGCTTGCCAATCCGTATCTGTCCTCGGCAGCCTTGCTGATGGCCGGCCTGGACGGGATTGAAAACAAGATCCACCCCGGCGATGCCATGGACAAGAATCTCTATGACCTGCCACCGGCAGAGCTGGCCGAAGTGCCGACCGTCTGCGGTTCGCTCCGCGAGGCTCTGGAGGCTCTGGAAGCCGATCACGAGTTCCTGCTCAAGGGCGATGTGTTCACCAAGGACCAGATCGAAGCCTATGCTGAACTCAAATGGGAAGAAGTCAGCCGCCTCGAAACCACGCCGAGCCCGGTCGAATATGAAATGTATTATTCGAGCTGATCTTTTCGGTCAGATTGAAAATCAAAAGCCCGGGGCAATCGATTGTCCCGGGCTTTTTTGTGTTTCGCTGATGGTCGGACCCGATCCCGACTGGGAGTGCGCTTATTCAGCAGGGTCGCGAGGCGGGTTTGCGTGCATTTTGATATGGTTCGTTTGCCCCGGTGCCATTGCTATGTCTGTTCAGGGCGTTCCTGCTGCTGGTTGAGCCTATGCCAAGCCAGGGAGCAGTGATGTTATTCCAGCAAAAATCATCTCAACTGCTATGGCTAGCAGGATCATCCCCATCAATCTCGTCATGATAACGCGCATCGTTTCTGTAAGAGCTTTGCCAAAGAAAGAAGCAAAGAAAAGTACGAGAAACAGCATCAGTAAAATTGCTGCAATCACAATTCCAATTGGTATCAGTGCACTTTCACTTGCGGCGTGGCCCGCGTAGATTATGATGGTGGCAATTGTTCCCGGACCAACAATCATTGGGAATGTGATCGGATAAAAAGCAAGTCCTGACAGATTTGACATCTGATCTTTTTCTTTGCCCGAACCTTGGTGGGACGGAATGTTGGAACCGTTCAGCATCGACCAGGCAATATGGGCTAAAACCACGCCGCCCGCCACGCGAAATTCATCGATTGAAACTCCGAAAAAACTGATGATCTGTTGTCCCGCCAACAATATCACCGCGCACATAACAGCTGAAAACAATGCAACCTTCACGGCAAGTATTCGCTGTTGAGTTACTGAGAAGCCAGTGGTCAACGTCAAAAATATCGGCAAGTTAATAAACGGGTTCATAATGGCAAAAAATGACCCGAATGCCTTAGCCATAAAAGCTTCTTCCATCGCAATATCCCTCCATCCAGACAGTCCCAGCTAGGCTAAAATATCTGCAGGAACCAGCAAAGCTCACAAGAATTTTGGAAATGCTGTCACTGATATTAGCAACACCGGCTTTTGCGCCCGGAGCGGCCGTACCCTCAATAATCCTTGCTCACCCGCACGTTGGCGCTTTGGCGGCCGAGGGTCGAGATGCTCGACAGGATCGAAAGCCAGCGGGTGATCTGATATTCGAGGCTGGTCGCGCTATAGCCCTGGCCGTCCGTGATCAGTTCGACATAAGCGCGTCGGGTTATATATTTGCCGGCAGCGATCGAGGTGCCAGAACCGGTGTCGGTATCGGATGGCAATATCCGCAATCGATCGAGACCAACCGCCTTGCGCAGCTGGTTGATCGGATCAAGCCCGCCGCCGCTATTCAGCGATGCCACCGCGGCGGCCAGCTGGACCGCTTCGGGTGCAGAAAGGTCGGAGATTGATGCACCGAACAGGACCCGCGACAATAGCTCGTCCTGCGGCAGGGCGGGGATGCTGGTGAACGCAATTTCCGGCTTGTTGCCGGTACCGGTGACGTTGATCGTGGCGTTGAGACCGGTCAGATTGGCCTCTGCCTCGATATCCAACACCGGATTAACCGGCTGATTGCCGACAAAGCGGATACGACCGCGCTCAAGGCTGAACTGCCGACCGGCAAAGGTATAATCGCCGCGCAGCAGATTGGCTTCGCCGACTATTGCAAAATTGTCGACCGGCCCGGTAATCTTCAAATTGGCCTTCCATTCACTGTCGAGGCCGAGCCCCTCTACGATCAGCCGGTTGGGGGCGTTGGCGGTCAAGTCGAAACGCCATGGCCGGCTGCGCACCACGATCGGCCGCTCGTCAGCACGCCGATTGATTTCCCGGGTCTTGATGTCGGGCAAGCTGGCAGTTGCGCTGGCTTGACCAAAGCGGAAGAAACTACGGTTGAGCACGACATCGCCCGAAATCAGCCCGCCCGCTTCCGAGCTGCGGATCTTGATCGGTCCGGTCACTGTGGCAGCAAAATCATCGCGGCCAATCAGCGCGGCCTGCTTGGCATTGACATCCATCACGATGCCGATGCCTTCGCCGGGCGCAACGGCAAAGTTGAAACTTCCGCTGCCGCTTACCGTTCCGCCACCGGCAGTAGTACCGGTCAACTTCGGCAACACCAGCCGCGATCCGTCAAACTGGCCCACCGTCTTGATATTGGAAATGACCGTGCCGGTCAGCGGGCTTTCAAGCCGTGCGTTGCTTGTGCTAACCTGCCCCTTGATCTGGGGATTGGTGAGGTTGCCGCTGACATCGGCGCTGGCCGCAACAGGTCCGGTCAGATCGAATGTTTCGACACCGGTCAGCCGCCACAGGCTCTCCGCGCCGCCGTTGAAGCGCGCTTGCGCAAACAGCGGCCTGCGCATCAGTTCGTTCTGCCAGTTGCCGCCGCCGAGGCCGGTCACCCGCCCCTGGAACCGTCCGAGGGTTTTGCCGTCGGGCGACCTGATGATCCCGCGCGCTGCGGCGTTGCGGCTGGAAAGAGCAATATTCAGGCCGAGATCAACCGGCGCAGAGGTCAGGATCAGGCCGGAGCGGGTCAGTCCCTTGATCGTCAGCCTAGCCTCGCCGACCGGCACCTGAGCGCCCGACTGGGTGAGTTTGACGGTGCCGTTCACGCTGCCGCCCAGCCCGAGATCGGGATAGCCGATATCAATCAGCGACAGCGGCATTTTTGACATCGACAGGTCTAATCTGGAATTGCCGCTTCCCCAGCGGCCTGACATCCGGGCGCTACCGCTGCCATAGTTGATCGTGGTCGCCGACGCCGTCCAGCCATCACTGACCCGCCGCAACTCTAGCGGCTGCGCCAGACGCAGGTTGCGCCCTTCAAACTGGCCGGTTCCGGAAATCCGGTAAAGATCGGGCGCGATATCGGCTTTCGCCTGAAATTCGAAGGTGCTGCCGCGGGTCCCGGCGATAGTGAAGGTTGCCGTGCCGCTGCCATCGGTCAGCTTGGCATTGGCAGCGACCCGGCCGATGATCAGCTCACCACGGCTGATCCCCTGCGCGCGGAGGGTTGCATCGATATTGGACCGGCCATCGATCAGGATGATATCGGCATCGAGCACGGCGGTGCGGATAAAGATTGGCGGTTTGCCATCGAAGCGGGCATTCTTGGCTTCTAGATTGGCGCGGATCAATTGCTGTCCGTTGCCGGGGCGGAACAACACATCGCCGTTCACGCCGCCGCCACCGACGACTAGCGTCCCGGCGAGACCGTCTGCGGTTGTTCTGATCGTACCAGTGGCCAGCGTGTTGGAGACCAGCAGACGATCGACACGAACCGCCGTGTCCTGGCCCGGTGTGGTCAGGATCATGCCGTCGCTGCTGAACGGCCCCAGCGTCGATCCACCGGACGCGACATAGGAGAAGCCGCCCTTGACCGGGTCAATTTGCAGGCTGACCGCCGAAAGACCGGCCGCCGGCAGCGGACTGTCGAACAACAGGGCGACCTTGGGCCGGTTGAGAGCGCCATCAAACTTCAGATCAAAGCGACCATAGGTGTCCTGCTCTCCCGAACCCCGGAATGCGAAGGTCGCCGCTCCGGTCTGGTTGCCCGACCCCCGGAACAAGAGTTTGGGAGCCGAAACATTGAGATTGGTGAATCGCAGCCGGCCGTCCGGACCAAGCGCAAGGCCGGTTTGCAATTGCGGCAGACCGCCCGCCAGTTCGCGCAAAAACCCGATATCGAAGCGCCTCAGCTTGGCATTGACTTGACCCTCAAGTGCAATGCTGGTCGGCGCCAGCCCCAGATTAATCTGGGCGATGATATCGGCGACCCCGACGCCCTGCACCGCAAAGCCTGGCGCATTGGCATCGATATTGACCGCGAAGTCACCGGTCGAGGGGTGCAGTTCCAGATCGAACGTGCCTTTTGCGACATTGGTCGCGAGGCGGGCGCGTTCGGCAAATAGCAGATCCTTTTCATAGCGCAGCAATGCAGTCGCGCTGAAACCGGAAAGCAATTGTTTCAGCAATTCGCCATTGCCGATCAATGTACCGACCGACAATTTCACAGGAATGTCCCAGCCACCGGCGTCGCGCTGTCCCTCGCCTTCGCCGCGCACATTGGTCAGCAGCGTCTTGCCCAGCGCCAGTTGCGGGGCGGTCAGCAGATATTGATAGCGCAGCTCGGAGAATTTACCGTTCAACAACGCCTTCAGCTCGAAGTCCTGCGCCCTCATATTCGAGGCCAATGCAGATGGATCGATCAGCTTCGTCTCCAGCCGCATCGCGTCCAGACTGTTGCGCGCCAGATCAATGCCGCCTTTTGCGGTGAAGGACAGGGCAGCAGAACGTGCGTCGAAATCCAGCGCCAAAAGCCGGTCAGCGAGGCTCGCCGTGCCCTTGATCAGCAGATCGGGCGAGGCCAGCTTCTGCGCCACCCCTTCGGGCAGCACGGAGGCGGTCAGCTTGCCATCATAGGCAAACAGCCCGTCCTTCGCCTCGATCATCACTTGCGTCAGCGTCTCGTCGTTGCTCAGCGCAATCAGCTCGCCGTTCCATTTCTGCCAGCTGCCATCGCCTCTCAGGGTCATCGCCAGATCGCGATTCATGCCCAGAGCACCGGCTATCACGCCGCCGGCAGGGGCTATGACTTCGGCATCGATATCAAGCTTCTGGCGTTCCGGTTCGGCATTTAGCGCGAGCAGTAATTTGTCGCCGCTGCGCGTCGTTGCGGCATCGAGGCGAACCATCGCGCGACCGGCTCTGATATCGGCGGAGCCCGACAGGTCGGCAAATTGCTCGCTGCCGGCAATGGCCTTTCCGAGCGCCAGATTTTCCGCACGAAAAGCGCCGACATATATGTCGAAACCCGGGAGCAAAGGATTGTCTTCGCCGCTAGCGACCAGTTCCGGCAAGCGATCGAGTCGCGCCTTCAGGATCAGAGCGTCGGAAATATTCAGTTCGTTAAATATCCACGCCAGCGGATTCCAGTCGGCCGCCACCGTTCCGGCGGAAAAAAACTGGCCCTTGGCATCGAGAAGTTGCAGCCCCTGTACCCTGCCCTTGCCGTAGATCGATCCCTCGATATCCGCGATCCGGATACGCAGCCCATCCTCCGGCTCCAGCGCCTCGACCTGATCGATAATGAATCGATGACCGGAGTCGCTGTCCAGCCACATTGCCGCGCCAACCAGACCGAGCGTGATGATCGCGGCCAGACCGAGCAGGCCGCGCATGGACCAGCGCCAGATCAGCAGCTTGGTGCCCGGCCTGTCTCTGCTTTCAGCCATCTAGAATGCCTGCCCGAGCGAGACATAGACAGCGATGCGCGAATCACCCGGTTGCGGATTGATCGGCGTACCGACATCAATCCGGATCGGTCCGAAGTCACTATAATAGCGAATTCCGACACCGGCACCGTAGCGCATGCCGGAAATATCCGGGGTGCTGCTGGTGTAGACATTACCGGCATCAATGAAGGGGACGACACCAAGATTGCCGCCGAAAAATCCTGTGCGAACGCGTGCTTCGAGGGAAAATTCCACCAGCGAGCGACCGCCCCTGGGATCATTATTGGCGTCGCGCGGGCCGATGCTCTGATAGCCATAGCCGCGTACCGAACCACCACCGCCAGCATAGAGCCGGCGCGACGGCGCGATCCGATTGTTGCCGGCACCGGCAATTGTGCCTACACGCGTCCGTCCGGCCAGCACGATCTTTTCAGATACCGGGAAATAGGCAGAACCGTCGAACTGGCTGCGGACGTAGAAGAAACTGCCGTCCTGCAGCGATGCTTCGGGAGCGATACGGGCGCTCAATCTGAACCCCCGGGTCGGATCAAGCAAATCGTCGCTGGCATCAAATGTGACCAGTCCCGGCAGCGAACCAATGAAATAGGTATCCCGACCGGTCGCGTCCGTGGGACCGGTAACATCTTCTTCACGTGATGCGAGCAGTTCTACGCCCAGCGACCAACTCCATCGCTTCTGGTAAATCAGATTGCTCTGCCGCTCGATATTGGCGGCGACCGAAAATGTCTGGGCCTTGAACGCCGGACGATCGACGACGCTCAACGCGATGCGCCCGTTCAATATATTGTCACGCCGGCGGTAATTGTTGCGGCGAAAGGCAAGGCTGCCCGATTGTTCCTGCGTCGCTAGCACGGCGGTTGCGCGGATCAATCCTTCCGGTGGGAAGAAATTCCGGTGCTCCCAGCTGACTTCCGCACGGGCACCCTCGCCTGTATCATAGCCCAGTTCACCGGCGACTGTGCGCAAGGGCGCCGATGTCAGATCGACGGCAATGTCAACCGCTTCCGGGTCTTCGCTCACCACCGGATCAATGGCGATGGTCGAAACCAAACCGGTCGCGATCAGCGCCCGGCGCAAATCTTCGAGATCGGAAGCCTGATAGATTTCTCCCGGATTGAAACGGGCGATCATCTGGACATGGTCGGCATCGAACAGCTTGGTCGGTGCCAGAACGATCGAACCAAAATTATAGCGCCCGCCCGGAGTAACCTGCACTTCGAGGTCGCCCAGCCGCTCGGCATGGTCGATTTCCAGTTCCGGCTCGCCAGTCTTCGCGAAAGGATAGCCATTTTCGGCCATCGAGCCATCGATCCGGCCGATCGCATCCATGATCCGGTCGCTGTTGACGATTTCACCCGACTGCAAACCGAAGCTTTCGCGGAATTTGTCCGGATCTGGTGCAACCGCCGTATCGAGACCGGGCAAGGCAATAGCGTCCAGCTTATATAGCGGGCCCGGCTGCACCTTGATCACTACGTCGACCCGCTCTGCTCCATCGGCCTCGAAGCGGGTCTGCACGACGGCGTCATAATAGCCTTCGATCCGCAGCAGCCGCTCGACAAGTTCGGCATCGCTTTGTGCGCGGCGCCGGATCTGTGCGAAATTGGCATCGTCGCCGCGATATTCTTCCAGCACCGACAGAATCTCAAAGCGCGTACCAAAGGCCTCGCCGATCGCTTCGGGCAGTCCCTCGAAGCTGATCCCGTAGGCGGTTTCCGCCAGCGCATCGGTCGGTCGATATTCATCGAGTGACAGCTGTTCGGCCAATTTCTCGTCGACTGGCTGGATATCCTGATCACCGACGTCCTCATCCGCGCTCTGTATCACAGCGTCGGCATCTTCGTTTTCGACGACCAGCGGTTGCGCTTCCTCGTCAAGGTCGGGCCATTCGACGCCGAAATCGGGAAATTCGGTCAGCGGCTGGTCCGGATCGAGCAACGCATCGAAATCCGGCTCATCCAGTGCGCCGGCCTCGGGCTGATCTATGGTCTGCGCATGGCCGGGCCCGATGAGCGAACCCATCAGCAAAATAACCAGCATGCCAAGGCAGCAACGATATGCGGTCTGACCCATCGCCGATCTCTTTAGCGTTGGATGAATCGCGATGCCAACGAATAAGCGCGCTTTTCTGACAAGCGTTTCATTTTCCGGGACATTCCATCTAGCCAGCATGCGACTGCCAATTTCACAGAACATTTTAACCGCATATTAACCATGATCAGCGATATTTCATCGAATGAGGACCAGGTGCTTTGTCTGGTTGGCAATCGTTCAACAGGATCGTTAGAAATGTCCAATATGCGCGTGATTTTGCTCGAAGCGGCCTCGGTAGCCGGGGTCTTGGTGACGGGATTGTCAGCATCCCATATTGCCCATGCGGCATCATCCACTGACAGCGTCGAGAAGGCCTCAATCGATCCGCAGGCTAACGTGAAAATCGACAGCTCGATCATGATTGAACGCACTGAAATATCGGAAAATGGAGAACCGGTTACACAATTGATCAGTCCATCGACGATCAAGGTTGTGCCCGGCGACAAGCTGCTCGTTACCAACAGCTATCGCAATATGGGCGACGAGGCCGTGACTGGCTTTGTGCTCAACAACCCGGTTCATAAAGCCGTCACCTTCACGGAAGCTCTTGAAGACTGGGCGCTGGTTTCGGTTGATGGTGGCCAGAATTTCGGCCAATTGTCTACGCTGCGCGGAGCGGATGCGACCCAGGAGTTCCGCCCGGCGGTTGCTGCTGACGTCACCCATATCCGCTGGGTGTTGCCATCACCAATCGAACCCGGCGCAACCGGCGAGCTGCGTTTTCGTGGAACCGTCAAATAGGCGCACAGCCCTCGTTTAGTTACCTGCGCATTCCCAAAGCACATTGCGAACACCGATCAGCCGAGCCAGCCTTGCCAGTTCCGCTGCAAGCTTGTTCTGACGCGCGACCGACCGGCGCACGCCCGGCTCGGACCAATATTGCGTGACCCGCAAATGCCCCGCCGACCGGTCCGCCTTGATTTCAATACGGCCGACAAACCGGTCACGCTCCAATATCGGATAGACATAATAGCCCCATTGCCGCTGCGCTGCGGGCACGAACATCTCGTTACGATAGTGAAAGCCGAACAAAGCCAGCAAGCGATTGCGGTCGCGCACCACCGGGTCGAACGGATTGACTATCCGCAGCCGTGCAGTTGGCTGATAAGTGTTTGACAAGCGCGTCTCGATATCGGGCGGCGCCAGCATCTTGAGCCACTGGCCCTCGTAATTCTCCACTTCAACCGGGACATTGTTCGTCGCCGATTGTGCCCAGAGCCGCGTTTCTTTTGCATCGACAGCGCCCCAGAAACGCTGGATTTCTCCGGGCGAACCGAAGGCCAGCCGGTCAAGCGCATTGCGGCATAGCCAGTCGATTTGATCCGCGTCATCATGCACCGTTACGCGATAATGGGACGGGATCACGCGCTCGCGAATGTCGTAATATTTGGTGAAATTGTGACGGTGGGAGGTCGCCAGTTCGCCGGCATACCAGAGCTGGTCCATCACCCTCTTGTGCGGCGGGCGGTCCCACATCTGCTTCTTGCCGGTAACCTTGGTGTTAAAGGCCTGCGTCGACAGCGGGCCTTCGGCTGCAATCCGTGCCTTTATCTCTTCTGCGCCAATTTCCCGCACCGCCTTTTTAAAAGACGCATGGCCCGCAACCTTATCCCCCAGGCGCCGGAACTGGCGCTGCCACATCGGGTAAAATTCGATCGGCAGGATCGAGGCATCATGGGTGAAATGCTCGAACACTGCCCTGTCCTCGCCCAGCATCCGGTCAAGCATCGGCTCGCGGTAATGCTGATTGCGGCTCCACAGGATATGGTGATGCGCGCGGGTGACATTCTGGATCGTATCAAGCTGCACATAGCCAAGGCTGCGGATCGTCTCCGGCAGATCCAGCGGACCGGTCGGGGTTTTGGACAGACCCTGCGATTGCAACCAGAGCCACCGCGCCTGCCGGTTGTCTATCCTCAGCATCACCCGATCAGACCGCAGTCGTTTCGATATGGGCGATTTTCCGGTCGCGCCGGGTTGCCAATATGCAACCGGCGACGATCATGACAGCACCGGAAACCGTGGTTAGCGTGATCGGTTCGCGGAAAAACAGCCAGCCGAAAATCGTCGCCCAGATGAAGGCGCTATATTCGAGATTGATGAGATTCTGTGCTTCTGCCCGCGCATAGCCCCAGGCGATAAACACGGCCGAGATGATCGACAACAGCGCAGCGGCACCAATATAGGGCAGCGCCTGGACATCCGGAACAACCGCAAAAAACGGCGCGAGCAGGAGGAAGGATGCGCCGACCACCAGATTTTGGGCGAAGCTGATCTCGATCGGACCGGCAAGCAGCGCCTGCTGGCGCTGGATCACAAGATTGCCCGCGTAGAGCATCGCCGACACCAGTATCGCGCCAATGCCGAGCAGGGCTTCTTTTTCAAACGTACCGCTCGCCCTGCCCCACGCAATCACCAGAACTCCGGCAAGACCCAGTATCGACGCGTAAATCGCGTTGCGGTGGATAGTCTCGCCGAGAAACACGGCTGCCAGATAGAGCGCAATAATCGGCGCGATGAAGGAGAGCGCGATGGCTTCGGCGAGCGGCACCCGCGCCAGGCCCCAGAAGAACAGATAGGACATGAAGACCACAATGATGCCGCGCTGCAGATGGACCTTGCGCGCGGCCTTGCCCGGCATTTTCGGGCCGCGCGCAAAGAAGATCACCGAAACGATGATGAAAGCGAGCAGCACGCGCCAGAGGATCGCGTTGTAGGCGCCGAGATCAATCGCCAGGACCTTCATCACCACATCCATCATCGAGAAGGTGAGTAGGCCAAAGAGCACCGAGCCTGCGGGCAGTAGGAGCGGACCGTCTTCCGATTTTGTTCCGGCGGCTATTAAATCGGCCATATATTATTCCATCAGCCACATGCAGCGGGGCCGTTGCTTGTATCTCATCACTATGCTTCAACAAGCTCAGCACGAACGGATTTCTTAGACGCTCTGCTTATCCACCGGATTAGCGAAATGGCAAGCGGGATCAAAGGCCCATTTGCCGGACCGCAAGATCGCGCATGATTTCTTCCGAGCCGCCGCCAATCGCCATCACCTTGACCTCGCGGTAGAAACGCTCGACCGGATTGCCGCGCAGATAGCCGGCCCCGCCGAGAATCTGCATTGCTTCGCTGGCGCAATATTCGAGATCCTTGGTCGCGCTGAACTTCGCCTTGCAGATTTGCGCAACCGGCATTTCGCCCTGATCGGCGAGCCAGCAAATCTGGCTCAGCCAGCCGTCGAGCCGGTCAACCCGGGCCGACATTTCGGCGATTTTGTGGCGGATAACCTGATGTTTGATCATCGGTTTGCCGAATGTCTCGCGCTGCTGCGCATAGTCGATCGAATATTCGAGCAGCACCCGCATCATGCCGAGAGACTGGGCAACCATGCCGAGCCGCTCATGGTTGAAATTGTGCATGATCTGGATGAAACCGCGCCCTTCGTCGCCGAGCATATTTTCCGCAGGCACCCGCACTTCATCAAAATAGAGCGAGGCCTGATCCGACGCCCACCAGCCCATTTTCTTGTCGAGCGCCGTACGGGAGAAGCCCTCGGCGTCGGCGTCAACCAGAAACAGCGAAATGCCGTTCAGGCCCTCTCCCCCGGTGCGTGCGCCAATAACATAATGGTCCGCCGTCATACCGCCGGTGATAAAAGTCTTGGCCCCGTTGATCACCCAGTGATTGCCGTCCTGACGCGCCGTGGTCTGCATATTGGCAACGTCCGATCCGCCGCCGGGTTCGGTAATGCCGAGACTGGAGCCCTTTTTGCCAAGTACGATATCTTTCAGGATGCTGTCTTTGATATCCTGAGATGCCAGTTTGTGGATCGGTCCTATCGAGATCGAGCGTCCACCGAGCGCAGCCAGCGTGCCACCATTATGCGCCCGTGCCGCTTCTTCGGCCCAGGCCACACGCATAAAAATATCGTCGATGCCGAGCCCGCCATATTTTTCATCAACGCCAAAGCCCCAAATGCCGAGCGCGCCAACTTTTTCGTGCAGCGCCCAGGGAATCTCGCCCGCTTCGTCCCACTCATTGGCAAAAGGCTGCAATTCGGTTTCGGCAAAGCGGCGGCAGGTTTCACGGAACTGGCGGCGCTCGTCATTATCAAAAGGGCGTAGCATCTGTCTCTCTCCCAGAGATTTAATCGTATGATTAAACTTCTATCGCTTCCAGTGCGGAACGCAAGGGGGATGGCAGAGAAACCGGTCGCCTAGTGGCACGGTCGACATAGACATGGGTGAAGCTACCCGCAGACGAAGCCACGTCTTCATCGCCGCGAAACAGGCCAACGCCATAGGTGACGCTGCTATTGCCCAGCCGCTCGACGCGGATGCGGGCCATCACCTCGTCGGGGAAAGCGATCGGCGCAAAATAGTCACAGCTGGTATTGACCACCAGCCCGATCGTGTCGCCGCCGGTAATATCAAGCGCGCCCTGTACGACCAGATAGCGGTTTACCGCAGTGTCGAACCAGAAATAATAGATCGCATTATTGACGTGGCCATAAGGATCATTGTCGTTCCAGCGCGTGGTGATCGCCGAGCCGGTGCGATAGTCACTCCGTACCGGCGGTTCAGCCCTCAGGCTTCTACCAGGCGGCATCATAGATCCTCTGCGCGTCGGCCAGTGTCACCGCTCTGGGATTATTGTCCAGCAGACGGCCTTGCAGCATCGCCGCTTCGGCCAGTTCGGTGGTTGCATCCTTAGCAATACCGATCTCGCGCAATTTCCGTGGTGCGTTGACCTTCACCGCCAGCGCTTCGAGATAGTCGATCAATTGCTGTGCCCGCGCTTCGCTGCTGTTTTCGCTACCGCGCGGAATGTCGAGCGCATCGGCGAACTGCGCATAAAGCGGCGCAGCGGCCTCGAGATTGAACTGCATGACATAAGGCATGACCAGCGCATTGGAGAGGCCGTGGGGGATATGATAAATACCGCCCAATGGATAGGCGAGCGCGTGGATTGCGCCGACCGGTGAATTGGCAAACGCTTGTCCGGCTAGCATAGAGCCGCGCAGCATCGCTTCGCGGGCCTGCATGTTTTGCCCGTCGGAGCAGGCGGCTTCGATATTGGCGGTGAGCAGTTTCAACGCCTCGATGGCGAGCATGTCGGAGACCGGATTCTTGCCGTTGCGGCTGGTGTAGGATTCCACAGCATGGACCATTGCGTCGATGCCGGTGGCAGCGGTCACATTGGCGGGGAGCCCGATTGTCAGCGCCGGATCCAGCAGAGCGACATCGGCAAACAGATGCGGAGAGATGATGCCGGCCTTGGTAGTTTCTCCGGTGGTCAGGATCGAAATAGCGGTCACTTCCGATCCGGTGCCTGACGTCGTCGGGATCAGGATAGTCGGCAGGCCTTTGCGCTCCAGCAAACCGATGCCGTAAATATCTGCAAGCGGCTGGGCGCCGTCAACCGCGAGGGCCGCAACCACCTTGGCGGTATCAAGCGAACTGCCTCCGCCCAGTCCGATGACGATATCCGCGCCCGCCGCTTTCGCTGCTGCTATTGCTTGCAGCACAATGGCTTCCGGCGGGTCGGCGATTACGGAATCGAATATCACGACGTCAAATCCGGCTGCGGACAATGTTTTTTCGACCGGGATAATCAGGCCGGCATTGACGATGCCCTTGTCGGTGACGATCATCGGCCTGGATGCCCGCAAGGCGGCAATTTGTCCGGGAAGTTCGGCAAGACAGCCTTCGCCAATGTGGAGCACGGGGATTGTCTGGAATATAAAGTTTTTCATAGCATCGATCTTTCGCACCAATGGTCCAGCCGCGCAATAAAAAGGGGCCGAAAAACCGGCCCCTTTTCATCTGGTGGCTAATTGCCACCGCATTTCTGGTTGCGCCTAGAACTTGCCGCGCAGGGTCAGGCCATACATCCGTGGTTCCTGGATGAAGGCAGACCGTGAACCGGAGCGCAGTACAGTGTTGAACGTAACACCGCGCGTGATTTCATTGGTCAGGTTGGTAACCCAGGCTTCAATGCCCCATGCGCCATCAATTTCACCGAGACCGGCACGCATGTTGATCTTTACGGTACCGTCCTGGACATCAAATGGCACTGGCGTCCGCGTTGACAGATCGGCTGGATCAAAAGCTTGCGTTGAAGTCCGGCGATCGCTTTCCATTCGAATCTGGCCATTGACGAAGAAATTCAGGCTGTTGCCAATGTCACGATCATAGGTTGCGCCCATGATACCCACCCATTTCGGAGCGTTGGTCAGTGAATTGCCGCACAGGCTGAGAACATTGTCAGAGGTTTGCGTTCCTGCGCAATTGTTCGGATATCTGGCGTTGGTATAAGTCAAACCGCCATTGATCGTCAGATTGTCGCTGGGACGAAGAACCGTTTCAATTTCAACACCGGTCGATTTTGCGAGCGGAACGTTGAACGTCGTGAACTGTGCGCCAGTGAATTCCAGAACCTGGAAGTTTGTGAACTCCTCGTGGAAGCCGGCAACGTTCAGAGTTACCGCATTGTCGAGGAACTTGGCTTTCAGACCGACTTCATAAGCATCCACTTCTTCCGAAGCAAAGCGCGGATCAGCGCCGCCGGATGCAGCCGTCGAGTCGAGGTTGAAGCCACCCGATTTATAGCCATGCGTGAAGCTGGCATAAACGGTCACAGGCGAAGCAAATTCATAGCTTACTTTACCCGTGTAGATCAGCTCTTCATCGCTAAATGTGCTGTCGAAAGGCCGCGGCAGAGGGAATGGAATTGCATCCGTACCGATTGCTGGCGCCAGGAATGCAAAGCAACCCAGTGCAAAAACGTTGGTGATCAAAGGTGATGCAACATTGCCGGCGCCGATTTGACCCAAGGTCGCAGGGCAGAGCGTGTTGTTGGTCGCCGACTGAGTGAACGAACCGTCTTTGCTTTCATCCGAATAGCGCAGACCCAGTGTCAACTTCAGACCCTCGGCCACTTCCAGAGTGTTGTGGGTGAAGATCGACCAGCTTTTGCTCTTTTGCTCATAGGAATTTGAAGTCCGGATCGTTGACGGATCGACACCGGTCAGATTCTGTAGCGGTGTCGCGCCGAGGAAAGTCTCGCCATTGCCGTAGAAGACGGGGTTGGCAGGGTTAAGCGTTCCGCCACCCGTTCCGGCCGCCAGCAACGCGCCGACAAGACGGTCATAATCCGTACCCAGGCCGAAATTGACAGTCTGCGAAATATCCTCTGTGGAATAATAACCACCGACCATCCAGCTGAGCGCGCCACCGAGTGCTTCACCCTGCAGACGCAATTCGTGGGTCATTGTATCAATCGCGGTACCGCCACCTGGCAATACGTTGAACACATCGAGACCCGAGAAGTCGGAATCATAGGCTTCTTCCGCCCGGAATTCGCGATAGGACCCGATGTAGATCAGGTCGGCAGTGTCGCTGATCGGGAATTCGATTTCACCGGTCACACCCCATTGATCATTGGATGGATCGGCTCTCATATCGGACGTCGCGACCCGGTTTTCCACCGCACGCTGCATGGCTGCCGTATCAAACGGGCTCACCGCAACATCAGGAGCGGACATTCCGCCCCGTGCGCCAAGGCCTACAGCGCCAAACAGGCCGAATGTTTCGACCGGAGACTGCTGGACTTCGATTGCTGCACAGCAACTGGCCGTGCTCTTGGAGTAATCCGCAATCAGGCGACCACGGATACCGCTATCATTTTCGAAACCAAGCTGACCGCGAAGAAGATACTGATCGGTATTATTGGAATCGCCAACGCTATTGCCGGCGCTGTCGATGATATCGATATAGCCGTCACGTTTACGATAGGCACCGGTTACGCGTAGCGCCAGAGTGTCCTCGATAAGCGGTGCGTTGATTGCGCCCTGGATGCTCATATGGTCGAAATTGCCATAGGTCGCGTTTACAAAGCCGCCAAAATCGTTGAGGTCAGGCCGGACATTGGTGATGTTCAACGCACCTGCCGACGTGTTCCGTCCGAACAATGTACCCTGTGGGCCGCGAAGAACCTCGACGCGCTCAACGTCGACAAATTCACCCAGCGCAACGCCCGGGCGTGATTGATAGGCACCGTCTACGAAGATACCGACGGCTGATTCGAAACCGATGTTGTTGGAAGTCGTACCGACGCCGCGAATACGAAGAACCACCGTTCCGGACGCCGTCTGCGCGTTGGAGGTGGAGAAGCTTGACGATACGCTGCCGATATTCTGTACGTTTACCACGCCCTGCTGCTCGAGCTGGGCCGGGCTAACGGCGGTTACGGCGATAGGAATGTCCTGGACATCTTCTGCGCGGCGGGTCGCCGTCACGATGATCACATTGTCGTCGAAGGATTCGACTTCTTGCGCTGCGTCCTGCGCGAAAGCGGGGGTGGTCATGGCGGTGGTGCACAATGCTGCCATGAGGATTTTATTGATCGATTTCATATATATATTCTCCCGTTGAACTTGCTGCCGTTATCGCCAATTTCCTGGGGGGATGGCTTGTGTTTACGTCAGCTGCGGATGGGTCAGTCGTTTAATCGCGCCATTAAATCAAGCGGAGAGAGGCAGATACAGGCTGATTCCACAGCAAATGTTGCAAATATGTAACAATCACTCCGGATCGAAAGACCGCATATCGGCGGTTGTCCGCAGAAGGATGTTAATATGGCACATGAACTATGCGCCCTGGTCACACTGGCAGAAATTCTGTCAAAAACAGCGAAACCGACGAATCCCGCTATTGATCCGGAAACAGGAGAGACCGGATATGCCGCCCTCTCCTGTGAAAAGTTGGTGCTGCCGAGACCGGCCCTGCACTAGAATTTGCTGCGCAGCGTCAGTCCATAGCTGCGCGGCTCCTGAACAAAGATTGACTGCGAACCGGACCGCAAGATCGTCGCAAAAGTGACACCGCGGGTTACTTCGTTGGTCAGATTGGTCACAAAGGCTTCGATGCCCCAGGCTTCGTCCTGGCTGCCGATCCCCGCGCGCAGGTTGATTTTGATATTGCTGTCCTGGACGACGAACGGAAGAGCGGTCAGATTGGTTGGGTCGATGGCCTGGGTCGATGTGCGGCGATCACCCTCGAACCGGATCTGCCCGTTGAGGAAATATTCCAGATTCGCGCCGATGTCATTGGCGTAGGTAGCGCCCGCTATACCGACATATTGCGGAGCGTTGGTCAGCGAATTGCCGCATAGCGCCAGCACATTGACACTGGTCTGGGCACCAGCGCAATCATCGGGATAATGGGCATCGGTATAGGTCAGCGCAGCATTTACCGTGAAATGATCACTCGGTCGAAGCATCGTTTCGATTTCCAGACCCTGGGTAACGGCTTTAGGTACATTAAAGGGCCGGAACTGGGTGCCGGTATATTCGAGAACCTGAAAATTTGAAAATTCCTCGCGGAAAGCTGCCAAATTTAACGTAATGGAATCGTCCAGAAATTTGGCTTTCAGGCCGACTTCGTAGGAATCGACTTCTTCGGACTGGAAGCGCGGATCGGTGCCCCCGACCGCAGCGGTCGAATCAAGATTGAAGCCGCCCGACTTGTAGCCATGGGTAAAGCTGGCATAGATGTTGACCGGATCGGCGAAGGCATAAGACAGTTTGCCGGTATAGATCAGTTCGCTATCGCTAAACTTGCTGTTGAACGTGCGCGGCGTTGGCAACACCGCCGCGTAGGGCGCATCGGCCGGCGCTGTGAAGGCAAAGCAACCGAGCGCAAACAATGCGTTCTGAAGCGTACCCGGCAGGCCGCTCAAAGCGCCGCCAGGAGAAATCTGCCCTACCATCGCCGGGCAGACTGAATTAGTCGTCCCGCCGCTGGCGAAGCTGCCGTCCTTGCTTTCATCCGAATAGCGCAGTCCGATCGTCAGCTTCAGCCCGTCGGTCACTTCCAGCACATTATGCGTGAAGATCGACCAGCTTTCGCTATTTTGCGCATATCTGTTGGTGTTGGTGATGGTTGCCGGATCAAAGCCCGTGATATTTTGCAACGGTGTGGCGCCCAGGAAAATCGGGCTGAGCGGATTCAGAGTGGCGCCACCAGTGGCGCCGGCGAGCGTCGCACCGACAACCCGATCATAATCCGCCCCCAGAGCAAAAGAAATATCCTGGCTAATGTCTTCATTGGCATAATAGCCACCGACAAGCCAGTTCAGTGCGCCGCCGAACAAATCGCCCTGAACCCGTATTTCGTGAGTCATGGTTTCAATGGCCGTGCGGTTGTTCGTCACGTTGAACAGATCGAGATCCGAGAAATCATTGTCATAGGCCTCGGTGGCATCATATTCACGATAGGAACCGATATAGGTCAGGTTCGTGCGGTCGCCGAGAGGCATTTCGATCTCGCCGGTGACACCCCATTGGTCAAAACGCGTCTGAGGAGCAAAGCTGGCGGTTGATATGAGATTGTCGGCTGCAATTCCCGCGGTGGTTGTGTCGAAAGGGTTCAGAGCAACGGCCGGTGCGGCCATGCCACCGCGAGGTCCAAGACCGACAGCCGCGAGCAAGCCAGAGGTTTCGAGCGGCGATTGCAGGACTTCGATCGCGGCACAGCAACCGGCCGTGCTCTTCGAATGGTCCGCGATCAGCCTTCCCTTGATCCCGCTGTCGGTTTCAAAGCCAAGCTGGCCCCGGACGAGATATTGATCGGTGCCGTTCGATTCGCCGATTTTGCTACCGCCGCCATCGACAACGGTCACATAGCCGTCGCGTTCGCGATAGGCACCGGTGACCCGTAGCGCCAGTTCATCTTCGACGATCGGCACGTTTACCGCGCCCTGCACTCCCATCAGATCACGATTGCCATAGGTAGCGTTGGCAAAACCGCCAAATTCGTCCAGGTCCGGCCGGACATTTATGATATTCAGCGCGCCCGCCGAGGTGTTTCGCCCGAAGAGCGTTCCCTGCGGACCGCGCAAAACCTCGACGCGTTCGACATCGACAAATTCGGAAAGCGCGACACCGGGGCGGGATTGATAGGCGCCGTCGATGAAAATGCCGACCGCCGACTCAAAACCAATATTATTGGAAGTCGTACCGACGCCGCGAATCCGCAGCACCACCGAACCGGAAGCCAGCTGGGCGTTGGATACCGAGAAACTGGAGGATATATTGGTAATCTGACCGACGTTGACAACGCCCTGGCGATCGAGCTCGACCGGGCTGATCGCGGTAACGGCCAAGGGAATGTCCTGCACATCCTGCGCGCGGCGAGTGGCCGTCACGATGATGACATTGTCGTTGAAGGCTTCAGCTTCCTGCGCCTTATCCTGCGCGAAGGCAGGTGTCGTCAGCGCGGTGGCGCAAAGTGCAGCCACGAGCAATTTATTGACTTCGTTCACTAATATTCTCCAGTTCGACGCACGGGCGTCATTGTCTGATTTCATTGAAAAGGGGATCGCTTGCCCCTCCCTTACGGTTATTTCCTTGCCATATCTTTACGATCGACAATCAATCGGGCGCCGGTGCGCGCCCCACCAGGCAGAGACCGCGGCACAACCGCACCGAAGATGTCGAATCAGGGTCGTGGGAGTCCGGGGATTTCGATGGACGTTTGATGGACCAAAGACGCTCGGCCCGGCCTTGCTTGTTCCTGCGGAACGACTGACGTAGCATTTTCATCTGGAATCACTCTTGGCGGCCTATGTCATCGCCGCTAGGGGAGAGGGAACATAAATTTAAGGACAATCAATGCCCCAACTCATCCTGCTTCGTCATGGCCAGTCGCAATGGAATCTCGAGAATCGCTTCACCGGCTGGTGGGATGTCGATGTTACCGAGAAGGGCATAGAAGAGGCCAAGGCTGCGGGGCAATTGATGAAAGAACGCGGAATCGACCCGAATGTCTGCTTTACAAGTGTCCAGACACGGGCAATCAAGACGCTCAATCTCGCGCTCGAGGAAATGGGACGTCTCTGGCTGCCGGTGGAGAAAAACTACCGGCTCAACGAACGCCATTATGGCGGCCTGACCGGTCTCAACAAGCAGGAAACCCGTGACAAGCACGGCGACGAGCAAGTCCATATCTGGCGGCGCAGTTTTGATACGCCACCACCACCGATGGCATCGGACAGCCCCTATCAAATGTCCAACGACCCGCGCTATAAAGGTATTGAAGTTCCTTCGACAGAAAGCCTGAAGGACACGATCGCGCGAGTGCTGCCTTACTGGAAGAGCCGGATCGCACCGGAATTGCAAAATGGCAAAAAAGTCCTGATCTCGGCGCATGGCAACAGCCTGCGGGCGCTGGTCAAACATCTCTCGAAGATTCCGGATGACGAGATTACCAGCCTCGAAATTCCGACCGGCCAGCCCATTATCTATGAACTGGACGACGACCTGAACGAGATCGAGCGCTATTATCTTTCCGAGCGCTAGGCTTGCCCGGACGATAGCCTGACGGGGAAATCGTTCCGGCCCTTATTCCGGCCGGTATTCCGGCTTGTCTTTGGCGCGGTACATGGCGGCATCGGCGCGCGACATAAGACTGTCAGTTGTATCCTTGGGGCCGACGAAACAATAGCCTATCGAGGCACCAAGGGGCAGTCTCTTCCCTTCATGAGTGATATTTTCCCTGACCAGTTGCAGCATCAGAAAATCGATTTTTTCCACCACCTGATCGCCGTTTAGATTGTCGAGTAACAAGCCAAATTCATCGCCGCCGATCCGCGCGACCACATCTGTTGTCCGGGTATGGGTTTTCAATAATTGCGCCAAACGTACCAGCAAAACATCTCCGGCAGCATGGCCATGCCTGTCATTGGTCGCTTTCAAATTGTCGACGTCAAGAAATAATACCGCGCAATTGTCTCCATATCGTTGGCACCGGGCAACGCGATCCTCGAGACTTTCAACAAAAAGGCGGCGGTTTGAAAGTCCCGTGAGCACATCATTATAAGCGTGCAACTTCATTTCAGCGAGGTCCCCTTTCAGCGCAACTATTTCCTGCTCTAATATAATACAGTTGAGACAAGATTGATTTTTTCTTGCGCGATGTTTCTGCATTTTATTCATTGTTCCCAAAGCCTCTGAGCAAGTATATTTGTATCTATTTGAAATTACAACAGGATTATCCGGCCAGTTCTAGCCAAAGCACCGAGACTTGGGTCTGGCGCGCCTTGTCCGCAATCAAAGCCTTCCAGCGGATATGAATTTGTCGCCAGGAAAATTTAAAACCCCGATATGTGTCATTGCGTCCGCGCTACTTCATGACTAAACCGCATTGCTTCCGTAGCATTTGTCAGGGTCAAAAATGGTCGAAGCACCTCCTCCGGTTGGAATAATCATGGGCAGCCAGTCCGACTGGGCCACTATGAAGCTCGCGAGCGACATTCTGGATCAGTTGCAAGTGCCGTATGAACAGAAAATCGTGTCGGCGCACCGCACGCCGGGCCGTCTCTATGACTATGCGACATCGGCAGCCGAACGCGGACTGAAGGTGATTATCGCTGGCGCTGGCGGCGCGGCGCATCTGCCCGGCATGGTCGCTTCGATGACCCGGGTGCCTGTACTCGGCGTACCGATCCAGTCGAAGGCCTTGAGCGGCATGGACAGCCTGCTGTCGATCGCGCAGATGCCCGCAGGCATTCCCGTCGGCACCTTGGCCATTGGCGACGCCGGAGCAAAAAATGCGGCGCTTTTGGCAGCGGCCATTCTGGCCAATAATGATCCTTCTCTGGCAGACCGGCTAGACGTGTGGCGCGCGGCACAAACCAATGCGGTCGCAGAGCAGCCGGAATAAGCAGATGCTATGAAGACACTTCCTCCCGGATCAACCATTGGTATATTGGGTGGCGGCCAGCTCGGCCGGATGCTCAGCGTTGCGGCCTCCCAGCTCGGATATCGCTGCCATATCTATGCGCCCGACACCAAGAGCGTGGCGGCTGAAGTCTCGGCGGAATTTACCTGCGCCGAGGATGACGACATCGCCTCCCTGACCCGCTTCGCCGAGAGCTGCCACGCCATCACATTTGAATTTGAAAATGTTCCGGTCGATCCGCTGCACCAAATACAAGACTGCGCGCCGCTCCACCCGCCGATAGCGGCGCTGGATATCGCGCAGAACCGGGTCGCCGAGAAAGTTTTTGCCCGCAATCATGGCGGCACCACTGCCCCCTTCGCCGAAGTTACTGATCGCGCCGCGCTCGACAGGGCAATTGCCGAGATCGGTGCTCCCGCAATCCTCAAGACCATCCGCATGGGTTATGACGGCAAGGGCCAGTCGCGTATTCATCCAGGCGACGATCTTGACGAGCACTGGGAAGCCGTGGCGCATCAGCCCTGCGTTGCCGAAGGTTTCATCACCTTTGATCATGAGTTTTCCGTGATACTGGTCCGCGGTCAGGATGGCGAAATCCGCTTCTGGGATACGCCGCATAATGTGCATGAAGACGGCATATTGTCGGTCTCGACCGCGCCTGCTCCGGCCGAGATACTACAACAGCAGGACGATGCCCGCGCGCTCGCCGCCAAAATGGCCGAGGCGATGGATTATGTCGGGGTCCTCACCTGTGAATTTTTTGCCACCAACGAGGGTCCGGTTTTCAACGAGATGGCACCGCGCGTGCACAATAGCGGCCATTGGACGATCGAAGGCGCGGTCACCAGCCAGTTTGAAAATCATATCAGGGCGATTTGTGGATTGCCGCTCGGCGATACCGGCCTCGCCGCTAAAAAAGTCGAGATGCACAATCTGATCGGGGCGCAGGCGGACGAATGGCAGAACCTGCTGTCCGACGGCACCAACCACCTGCATCTTTACGGAAAAGGCGAGAGTCAGCCGGGCCGCAAGATGGGTCATGTCACCAAAACATATTTCTAATTTGCAGTCTGCCGGAACTGCGCTAGGCGTCGCGCATGAACCATCCTGAAATCATTCTTTTTCTCGCCCGCGCCGACAATGGCGTGATCGGCGACGGCGACATCATACCGTGGAGCCTGCCCGAGGATCAGCGGCGGTTCAAGCGCATGACCATGGGCAAGCCGATGATCATGGGCCGCAAGACTTTTGACAGCCTGCCCGGCATGTTACCGGGACGGCGCCATATCGTGCTGACCCGCGACAAGGATTGGGAAGGCGACGGTGCGGATGTCGCCAGCAGCGTCGAAAACGCTCTAAAAATGGCCAATGCACCCCATATCGCGGTGATCGGCGGCGCAGAGATTTACAAGGCCTTTCTCGACAAGGCCGACCGGATTGAACTGACCGAGGTGCATAGCAAGCCGAAGGGTGATATCCAAATTCCAGCCTTTGATGAAACCGTGTGGGAAGAAATTACCCGCGAGGATCATGAAGCGGAAAATGGCAAGCCCGGCTACAGTTTTGTCACCCTTAAAAGGAAAATCGGATGAAGAAGTTCCTGCTGGCGTTGCTCGGGTTTGGCGTAATTTTACTCGCCGCCTTCCTGATTTTTGCGCCTGCGGAGTTCGAGAAACAGACCAATATGGTCGACGGCAAGCCACTGCCGGAGATTAGTGCAGAAGCGCAAAAATTGCATGACAGCCTGATGATCGTCGACCTGCACGGCGACACTTTGCTGTGGAAGCGCAAGATTACCGACAGCGTGGATCGCGGTCATATCGATCTCAAAAGGCTGCAGGCGGGCAACGTCGGGCTGCAGATTTTTTCCAGCGTCACCAAGACGCCCAAGGGACAGAATTACGACAGCAACAGCGCTGACACGGATAATATCACATTGCTCTCGATCGCTCAGCTGCAGCCAATGCGGACATGGTTCTCGCTGCTTGAACGGCAACTCTATCACGCACAGAAACTGGACAAGGCTGTCGAAAAGTCGGCTGGCGCCATGATGTCGGTCAGCACGACGGGCGGTCTCGGCAAGCTGGAGGCTGCACGCGCAACACCAGAGGGGCCGATTGGCGTCCTGTTTTCCGCCGAGGGACTGCAGACGCTGGAAGGCGAGCGCGGCAATCTGAAGAAACTCTATGCTTCGGGTATGCGGATGGCGGGGCTGGTGCATTTTTTCGACAATGAGCTGGCCGGGTCGATGCATGGCATTGAGAAAGGCGGACTGACCGATTTTGGCCGGACGATCGTTCGCGACATGGAATCAATGGGGATGATCGTCGACATCGCCCATTCGAGCCACGCGACGGTCGCTGACATTCTCAAAATGGCGAAGCGGCCGGTGGTCTCCAGCCATGGCGGCGTGCAGGCTGTGTGCGGGGTTAACCGCAATCTCACCGATGCAGAGATCAAGGGTGTGGCGGCGACCGGCGGTATCATTGGTCTTGGCTATTGGGACGGGGCGATGTGCGACACCGATCCGGCGACTGTGGCCAGAGCGGTCAAGCATGTCCGCAATCTGGTCGGGATCGAGCATGTGGCGCTGGGCAGCGATTTTGATGGTGCGGTGACGACGCGCTTTGACACCAGCGGGGTTGTGCAGATTACGCAGGCGCTGATGGACGCGGGCTTTACCGAAGCGGAAATTCGCGCGGTAATGGGTTTGAATGCGCTGCGGGTGATCAAGGCGGGACTGGTGCCTTTGTCCAAGCCCGTCGCCCCGGCGAAGGCCGGGGTACAAACCGATGGCAATGCTCGCGCTTCAGATGCGGGTTAGTCGCCAGCTTGCGCTGGCATGACGAACTTGTTGAACGAAATGCAAAATCCCGCAATAGCGATTCGATGATCAGACTAAACGGACAGGACAGGATCGAAGGCGACCTGCGCGGGGCGATACTCGCGCTGGGCAATTTTGACGGCTTTCATTTCGGCCATCAGGCAGTCGCCGGCAAGGCGTTGAGCTGGGCCCGGGAAGAGGGCCGCCCGGCGATTATCGCGACCTTTGATCCACACCCGGTCCGTTTCTTCAAACCCGAATTGCCGCCCTTTCGCCTGACATCGCTGGACCAGCGCCAACGGCTGTTCGGCGATGCCGGAGCGGGCGCTATGCTGGTGTTTGAATTTGACGCCGGCCTTGCGGCAACCACAGCAGAAGATTTTATCACCCAATTGCTGGTTGATCGCTTTGGCGCGGCCGGCGTTGTCACCGGAGCGGATTTCACCTTCGGCAAGGGCGCCAAAGGCAATATCGACCTGCTGCGCGAAGTCGGCGCGGCGCACGGCCTGAAAAGCGAAGCCGTCAGCCCGATCAGCGACAGCGATGATATAATCTCCTCCAGCCGCATCCGCGCGGCGGTGAAAGACGGCCATTGCGAGGAAGCGCGCCGCCTGCTGACGCGGCCCTTCGCGATTCAGGGCGAAGTCATCCACGGTGACAAGAATGGCCGGATATTGGGCTATCCGACCGCCAATATCGATATGGGGCAATATCTCCGCCCGAAATACGGCATCTATGCAGTCAAGGGCCGCCTGCCCGATGGCAGGGTGCTTAATGGCGCTGCGAACTTGGGCATCCGCCCCAGTTTTGATCCGCCCAAAGAATTGCTTGAACCTTATTTCTTCGATTTTGCCGAGGATCTTTACGGCCAGGCGATCGAGGTCGAACTGCACCATTTCCTGCGCGGCGAACAGAAGTTCGATGATCTCGACGCGCTGAAGGTGCAGATGGAAAAGGATTGCGACAGGGCGCGGGAATTGCTGGCTTAGGCGAGCGGATGGGCGTGAGAGTATCTGCCGTTCGTCTTGAGCCTGTCAAAGGACGCGTCAAGCGGACAGAAGTCCGTCGACAAGCTCGGGACCAACGGTTTTAGGCAACCTGATGACGCTATTCCCTGTACCGTTCGTGGTGAGCCTGTCGAACCACCTCGCATACCAATAGAGGTCCTTCGACAAGCTCAGGACGAACGGTTGCTGCACGCGCACAAATCCCGCTTGCACCCAAGGCCCGCGTCGCCTAATCCCCGCGCTTATGACCGATCCCAAAGCAGATTATAAAGACACGGTTTTCCTGCCGAAAACCGATTTCCCGATGAAGGCCGGCCTTGCGAACAAGGAACCGGCAATTCTGGAGCGCTGGCAGAAGATTGGTCTCTACGAAAAGCTGCGCGAGGCCCGCGCCGGTCGCGAGAAATTCATCCTGCACGATGGCCCGCCTTATGCCAATGGCAATATCCATATCGGCCATAGCCTCAACAAGACGCTGAAGGATCTGGTCGTCCGCTCGCAGAGCCTGCTCGGCAAGGATGCGCCTTATGTGCCGGGCTGGGATTGCCACGGCTTGCCGATCGAGTGGAAGATCGAGGAACAATATCGCAAGAAAAAGCGGAACAAGGACGAGGTTCCGGCCAGCGAATTCCGCGCTGAATGCCGAACCTATGCCGACAATTGGGTCAATGTGCAGCGTGATGAGTTCAAGCGGCTCGGCGTGATGGGCCAGTGGGACAAGCCCTATCTGACGATGGACTATGACGCGGAAGCGGCGATTGTCACCGAGTTGCTGAAATTCGCCGAAGCCGGCCAGCTCTATCGCGGCGCCAAGCCGGTGATGTGGTCGCCGGTCGAGAAAACCGCGCTGGCCGAAGCCGAGGTGGAATATGAGGATATTGTCTCGACGCAGATCGATGTGGCGTTCGAGATTGTGGATGCGCCGAATGCGCCCGAACTGCAGAAGCTAATTGACGGCGGCGAGAAGCCGACCGCTGTTATCTGGACTACGACGCCTTGGACCATTCCAGTCAATCAGGCGTTGGCCTATGGTGCTGACGTTCAGTATGAGGTTCTGATCCTCAATTCAGATAATGGGGGCGATCATTTAGAAGTTACGGATTCTGAAAATTTCCTCGCGGATCTTGGGTTTCCAGTTGGCAAGTATCTGTTGGTTGCCAAGCAACTTTTGCCGTCTTTTCTTAAACGGCTAAATCAATCCATTGAAAAATTGGATTGGACAAGTGCTCTAGCCCGTCCTGAAATATTGAATATCTTCGACGGCAAGACAATCAAAGGCTCCCAACTCGCCGGTGCCACAGCCAAACATCCGATGGCCGACAAATTCCCGGACAGCGAATTCTACACCAAGCCGCGCCCGTTTCTTGACGGTTCGCATTTTGTCACTACCGATGCCGGTACCGGGCTGGTCCATATGTCGCCTGACCATGGCGAGGATGATTTTGATCTGTGCAAGGCTAATGGCATCAATCCGGTATTCGCGGTCGATGCCGATGGCGTCTATCGCGACGACTGGGAATGGCTGCCGCGCGGCGATGAACGCGCCGGCGGAGTGATCAACAAGAAGTTCAACAGCCCGGAAGGCCCGATCTGTTCGGATTTGCGCGAAGCGGGCGCCCTGCTCTCGGCCAGTGCTGATTTTACCCATAGCTATCCGCACAGCTGGCGTTCGAAGGCGAAGATTATTTACCGCTGCACGCCGCAATGGTTTGTGCCGATGGATGAGCCGCTTACGGCACCGAATGCCGTTCGTGCTGAGCCTGTCGAAGCACAGCTGACAGACGCCGACCCTTCGACAAGCTCAGGGCGAACGGATTTGGAAGTCGGGCATGCTGAAGGCGTGGCGGCCACCCTCCGCGAAGTCGCGCTCGATGAAATCCGCAACAAGGTCCGCTTCGTGCCGGAACGCGGGCGGCGCCGTCTCGAATCGATGGTGGAAGGCCGCCCCGACTGGGTGCTCAGCCGCCAGCGGGCCTGGGGCGTGCCGATTGCGCTTTATGTTGACCGCAAGAGCGGCGAATATCTCAATGATCCGGCGGTCAATGCGCGGATCATCGCGGCGTTCAAGGCCGGCGGTGCCGATGCCTGGTTCAATGCCGACCATCAGGAATTTCTTGGCAACACCTATGCGCTCGATAATTATGAAGTGATCACCGATATTCTCGACGTCTGGTTCGACAGCGGCTGCACCCATGCCTTTGTGCTGGAAAGCGGCAAATGGCCGGCCCAGCGCAGCCCAGCCGACCTCTATCTGGAAGGCAGCGATCAGCATCGCGGCTGGTTCCAGTCGAGCCTGCTGGAATCCTGTGGCACACGCGGTCACGCACCTTATAAAGCGGTGCTGACCCACGGCATGACGCTCGACAAGACCGGCAAGAAAATGTCGAAGTCGCTCGGCAATACGCTCGATCCGAAAAAGATCATCGATGTGCAGGGCGCGGATATCTTGCGACTGTGGGCGGCAAGTGTCGATTTTACCGAGGATCACCGGATTGGTGACGAAATCCTGAAGGGGGTTTCGGACAGCTACCGCAAATTGCGCAACACCTTCCGCTATATGCTCGGCGGGCTGGGTGACTTCACCGACGCCGAGCGGGTGGCGGTGGCCGATATGCCGGAGCTGGAACGCTATATCCTGCACCGGCTGGCCGAGGTCGATGCGGAGCTGAAACAGCACGTCAACGACTTCGCTTTCGGTCCCTATATGCGGACATTGAACGCTTTTGCGCAGGAAGACCTCAGCGCCTTCTTCTTCGATATCCGCAAGGATTGCCTCTATTGCGATGCGCCGGATGACCCGAAGCGCATGGCTTACCGCACGGTGATGGATATCTTGTTCCACGCCCTCACCCGCTATATCGCACCAGTGCTCGTGTTTACGGCTGAAGAGATTTGGCAGAGCCGCTTCCCGGACGAGAATGACTCGATCCATTTGAAGGAATGGCCGGAGGTTGATGGGGGCTGGACGGATACTGATCTCGCCGGGAAATGGCAGAAAATTCGCGATGCCCGTGAAAAGGTTACCGAAGCGATCGAACCGTTGCGGCGGGAGAAAACCATCCGGTCGAGCCTCGAGGCCGAGGTCGTCTATCCGATGACCGACCTGCCGATCAGCACCGAAGAATTTGCCGAACTGGCGATCGTCGCGGATGTGACCGATGGTGCGGAAATCGCTGTCACCAAGACCGATAACCACAAATGCGGCCGCTGCTGGCGGCTGCTGCCGGAAGTGGAAGAAGATGGCGCGCTGTGTGATCGTTGTGCAGAGGTGGTGGCGTGAACGACACTCTCTCACTCGTCATCCTGAACTCGTTTCAGGACCCCGCTGGGCTTGGCGCTCTGTCTAGGGATATCCTGAAACCAGTTCAGTATGACGACTCCCTCATTCACGATGGCGCTGCCGGGAGCGGATTTTGACATGACCGACCAAGTCAAAAACTACCGCCGCATCGGGCTGATCATCGCCTTGCTGATCTTTGCTCTCGACCAAGTGAGCAAATTTGTAGTGATGCAGCTGCTGCAGCTGCCGTCCAGAGGCCAGATCGAGCTGATTCCGTTCTTCAACCTGACCTGGGCGGAAAATTACGGGGTGTCGATGGGCTTCCTGACCGCGTCATCCGATTTTCAGCGCTGGGCGCTGGTGGCGCTAACCGGCCTGATCGGGCTGGCGGTCTTCATCTGGATGAATCGCGAAAAGGCCAAATGGGACATTATCGCGCTCGGCATGGTGCTAGGCGGAGCAATGGGCAATATCGTCGACCGCGCGCGGCTGGGCTATGTTGCCGACTTTGCCGATCTGCATATCGGTGATTTCCGGCCGTTCCTGATTTTCAACCTTGCCGATGCCTGTATCAGCATCGGTGTGGTGATCCTGCTTGCACGCGCGCTGCTAATCCGCGAAAAGAAGGACGAGACAAAAGACAGCGTTCAGCTTGACGAAAGTTGACCTGTGACAGGAGCGCGCTATCAGGCTCCGTAAGAGATTTTTAAGGGATAATATCATGCGTAAATCCACCGTCGCCATCAGCCTTGTTTCGCTGGCCAGCTTGACCGCCTGCGGCTCCAGCGGGCTGTTCGACCGTGAGCGGCCGGATGAATTCGCAGTTTCGCGCCAGCCACCGCTGGTGATCCCGCCCGATTTCACGATGACCCCGCCTCAGCCCGGTCAGCCTCGGCCCCAGACCGGCGGTTTGCAGCAACAGACTCTGGAAGCCTTGTTCGGCGGTCCGCAGGCGCGCAGCGTCACCGAAACCGCAGTCGTCGGCATGGCCGGTGATTCCGATGCCGGGATTCGTTCCTCGGTCGGCGATCCGGACACCTTCACCGTCGACAAGGGCAGCGTAACCCGCGACATCATCGCCGCACCAGAAGGCGACGGACAGAACGCCCAGGCCGCAACGCCGGAGTGATTTTGCCCCTGCAGGGTGAAGTGCGGAGCGTTTTTCGCGGTAAATTATAGTAATATTCAATGGCCGCTGTTTTCCGGGATCGGACTTCGGCTGGCCTTCAAAATTTCGGCATCTTTTCAAAGTTGAACCTTTTTTCGTCCGGTTCAATCCAGCAGGCTGCTTCTGAAAGGTAGACATTAGATACTACGGTAAAATGAGTGGTATCATCCAATGTCGGGGCGAATATATTCACCAGTTTCTTATTGCCTTCGCTTTGGGCAAAGAGCCTTGTTCCGCAGTTGGCGCAAAGGAACGTTATTACATTATGCCCACTTTCAGCTTTCCGTGGAAAGGTGATTGTAGCACCCTTGGTGATCTCGAACGAATTTCTAGGAACAGAAAAAGCGGAAACATAAGGCGCGCCGCTAGATTTTTGACATGCTTTGCAGTGACAATTTACCGACCAGATCGGCGTACTTGAGCATTCGTAGGTAATCTCACCGCACAGGCAACGACCGGTGATCGGCAGTTCCATTTTCTCAAGCCGTTCCATAGTCGCTCTCCTCCGTGACAGTCAGACTAGCGCTATTGCAGAAACTTGTCTGCAATATCCCGGATAAGACCACTAGAAGGTATGGCCTTCTCCCTTAAGGGAGAAGGAATGTTCAATCGGGAATAGCGATTACCTTGGTTCTCGCATTGTTACCGCGAATAATTTCCAGCGATGTTTTCGGCAATCCAAGCGCTTTGGACAGCAGCTTCAAAACAGCGGCATTGGCTTTGCCATTCTCCGGCGTAGCGGTGACGCGGACCAGCAGCACGCCGGCGGGCCCCGTTCCGCCCGGCAGGCTGATGCTGTTATCGCCTGCATTGGGCGTTACTTTCACCGTCAGTTCACCGCTCTCTATAAGCGAGAGCATCTCGGACCGAGGCGGGAATGATGTCTTTCTTGCCATTGTTTCTTAATGTTTCCCTTCTCCCGTGAGGGAGAAGGATAGGGAGCCTTATGCGCGAAGCGGATTAGGCGGCCTTGGATGAGGGTGTTCTGAACCCCGAAGCGAAGTGCGCACTCACCCAGCTGCGACTAGCAAACAAGTTTGCAAGTCTGCGCAACCCTCTCCCGCACGGGAGAGGGAAGAAAGCCTAATGCCTAAAATGCCGCATGCCGGTGAACAGCATTGCGAGGCCGGCTTCATCCGCTGCGGCGATCACTTCGTCATCGCGGATCGAACCGCCGGGCTGGATCACTGCGGTTGCGCCTGCCTCGACTGCGGCCAGCAGGCCGTCAGCAAAGGGGAAGAAGGCGTCGGAAGCAACTGCGGATCCCAATGTCCGCGTTTCGCTCCAGCCGGCTTTCTCCGCGGCATCCTTGGCTTTCCACGCCGCGATGCGGGCCGATTCCAGCCGGTTCATCTGGCCTGCGCCGACACCCGCTGTCGATCTGTCCTTGGCATAGACAATCGCGTTGGATTTGACATGTTTGGCGACGGTCCAGGCAAACAGGCAATCGGCCATTTCCTGCTCGCTCGGCTGGCGCTTGGTGACGCATTTCAGATCAGCCTGGGCGATCTGGCCATTGTCGCGCGACTGTAGCAGAAAGCCGCCGGCGATGGATTTGAAGCCCATGCCGGTGCGTGCCGGATCGGGCAATTCGCCGGTCAGCAGCAGGCGCAGGTTTTTCTTCTTGGCAAAGATCGCTTTGGCTTCGTCATTCGCACTCGGTGCGCAGACGACTTCGGTAAAGATGCCGGTCATCGCTTCCGCCGCCGGGCCATCAAGCGGCCGGTTGACCGCGATGATACCGCCAAAGGCCGAGACGCTGTCGCAAGCGAGAGCCGCCTTATAAGCGTCGAGAATATTGTCGGCACTAGCGACGCCGCAAGGATTGGCGTGCTTGACGATCACCACGGTCGGCGGGCCGTCGCGGAATTCGCTGACCAGTTCGAGCGCAGCGTCGGCATCGTTATAATTATTATAGCTGAGCGCCTTGCCCTGCAATTGTTCTGCCTGGGCAATGCCGCTCGCGGACGGGCCATCGGGCAGATAGAGCGCGGCGCTCTGGTGCGGGTTTTCGCCATAGCGGAGCTCGACCGGGCGGCTCATGGTGATCGGCAGCACATCGGGGAACGTCTTGCCCTGATCGGCGAAACCGAACCACTGGGCAATCATGCTGTCATAGCTGGCAGTCGCGGCGAAGGCTTTGGCGGCCATATTCTTGCGGAAGGCGAGCGAGGTACCGCCGTCATTCTGCTGCAACTCAGCAAGCAGAGTCGCATAATCCGACGGGTCGGTGACGATGGTGACGAAATCGTGATTCTTGGCCGCGCTGCGCACCATGGAAGGCCCGCCGATATCGATATTCTCGATAATCTCGTCGCGTTCCGCGCCCTTGGCGACGGTCTGGGCGAAGGGGTAGAGATTGACGATCACCAGATCGATCCCGGCAATGTCATGCTCTTCCATCGAGGCGACATGGCCGGCATCATCGCGCCGGGCGAGCAGACCGCCGTGGACCTTGGGGTGAAGGGTCTTGACCCGGCCATCCATCATCTCCGGGAAATTGGTGACGTCGCTGATGTCGGCAACCTCGAGACCCGCTTCGCGCAACGCCTTGGCGGTGCCGCCGGTCGAGATCAGCGCAACGCCCATCGCCGCCAGCTGCTTGCCAAGATCGGCCAGTCCGCTCTTGTCCGAAACCGACAAAAGCGCGCGTTTGATTTTGATATTCTCAGTCATTGTTACCCCATATGTTTGAGCAGCCAGCCGGTGGCGCCACCGCCCTTGCCCACTGCGCCGGAAATCACCATCTGCATCACGTCATGGCCTATACCCATGCCGTCGACCCAGACACTTTCTTCCAGTTTGATTTGTCCGCTCGTCGAGCGGAATTGCCACAAATTTCCGTCCTTCAGACGCAATAAAACGCCCTTGCCTTCCGAGATCAGATCACTTTCTATATCAGGCCCGAGGTGGAAGCGCAGCGCATATTCGATATCATTTTTGCGCCGGCGGCGCTTTTTGCCATCGGGAATCAGCATATCCTCGCCGCGCAGCTCCAGCCCGTCCGAGCGTAGCAGCAACAGCCGCTTGTGGACCAGACCAAAGCGCTTGGCATAACCGTCATGACTGGCCTCCAGCCGTGTGGCATTTTCAACGTCGCGGCGGAACAGCTCGACTTCACTGACGCCGCGGCCAAGCTTGCCATCTGGAAGAATCGAGGTGCTGTTACTATCGGCGATGCACAAGGTACTGTGCGCGGCGGTGGTCCGCAGGCCGCGCGCCAGTCCGGCCGGGATGGTCGCCCCGACCAGCCCCGCGCCGCCGCAATTGCTGATAATCCGGCAGTCGCCATTGGAAAATTCAAAAGCCAGCGTCGACGCGCAACCGGCAACCGCCATGCGCGCGATCGGCGGCGGCGCGGCGTCGAGAACCATCACTGAACGACCGGAAGAAACCCGCTGATAGCCCCATTCATGCGCCTGCCGCAGCGGCCGGGCCCGGACGCCGCTGGCTTCGACCACTTGCGCAATCTGCTCCGCAGACGTCGCGCCGCTGCCCTGCCAATTGCCCAGCGTGCCGTCAAAGTGGGTGAGCGCAGTAAGCGGCGGCACCGCCTTGTTCAGCGCTTCCTCGAGAAAGGCCGGCGCATCTTCCTTGCGCGCAATATAGACCTGTTTCAGCATCGACAGCAGGATCACCGCATCGATCTGGTTGAGCGGCGAGCGCGAGACCGACCCGCCGTCGGCAAAGAAAAACTCGCCCATCGCCTTTTCCAGACCTGCTTCGCCGACAATCTGGCGGACGCGTCCTTCGGGCAGCAGCAAGGAGGCCGCGACCACCCCGCTCCACGCCACCAGTCGGCCGAGGCTGCTGTTTGCCTTGTCTGCGGTGCGGTCAAGATGGCGAGCGGTCCGGGCGATGTTGTTGAGCAGCTTGGAACGGTAGATCAGATCACGCGAGGACAGGATGAGCGGCGCGTGGCTGGCCCATATCAGAAGCCGCCAGCCGCAATTATCGGGCCGCCAGGCCGGCTGACGGATGGTGTCGCCATTGGCGTCGAGCCACTGGTTCATCAGCTTTTCCGCCACCGGCACCGCCTGATCCCGGGAAGCCGCCGTATCGAGATCGCGCAACCACTGGAAGCGATGGACATAATCCTCGAATTGCGGCGGCAGCTTGAGCTCGGCAAAATCGATATTGTCGTGTTTTTTCTTCAGACCGCGGAACAGGAAGAAACCGGCGCGCACCGCCATGCCCTGCACTCGGTCGCCATCGACCGGGTCAACCGGCACTGCCAGCAGCCGCAAGGGCAATTTTCCCGACAGACGGAGCCGGTGCATCGGCATCCGCCAGGTCATCCGGTAGTAAAGCATTGTCGCTTGCTGGGCGAGCGACTGGCCGCGATCGCGGTCGTGGCGCAAAGTCAGGCTGCGGCCTTCGCCTATATCGTCATTTTCGTCATATGCGTCTGGCTGGTCCGGGTCGCCATCGCCCAGATCCAGCCGGTCAGATCTGCCGGTGGTCATTCACCCCTCAAACCGCGAATATTGGCAGCATATTGATCCGGACCGCCGCGGAAGGTTGCGGTGCCGGCAACCAATGTGTCAGCGCCGGCGGCAATTGCCTTCGGTGCGGTTTTAAGATCAATGCCGCCGTCCACTTCCAGCCGGATATCCTTGCCGGTGGCGGTGATCCGCTTGCGGATCGCCTCGATCTTGCGCAACTGGCTGTCGATGAAGCTCTGCCCGCCAAAGCCCGGGTTGACGCTCATCACCAGGATCAGGTCAAGATCATCGATCAGATAATCGAGTATGTCGAGCGGAGTCGCCGGGTTGAGCACCAGCCCGGCCTGTTTGCCGAGCGACTGGATAGTCTGCACCGTACGATGCGGATGCGGGCCCGCTTCCGGGTGGAAGGAGATGATATCCGCCCCGGCCTCGGCAAAAGCTTCGAGAAACTGGTCGACCGGAGAGATCATCAAGTGGACGTCGAACGGCTTGGCGCTGTGCGGCCGCAGCGCTTTGACCACTGCGGGGCCGATTGTGATATTGGGGACAAAATGGCCATCCATCACATCGACATGGATCCAGTCGCAGCCGGCCTTGTCGATGGCCTGCACCTCTTCGCCCAGACGGGCGAAATCGGCAGAAAGGATAGAGGGGGCGATACGGATGCTGTCGGACATGGCACTTCCTTAAACTATGCCCGGCAGTAGGATTTTTATACCGGGCAATCAAGGCGCTATTCTGGCAGGGGCCACAGTCCCTTGTGGACAGATTGGGGACAGGTTCACAATATGTAGAAAATCAGCATTTGCGAACCAGCCGAGCGATGAAGAATCCGTCGACATGGCCCTCCTGCGCCAGCGTATCCGGCAACGTCCGCACGCAGCCGGATTCGGTCGGCGCTATGCCGGTCGGCAGCTCGTCATCACGAACCGGATCGATGGCAAACTGGTCATGACGCTCAAGAAAGGCTTCGATCTGCTCCTCGCCTTCTTCGGGTTCGAGCGAGCAAACGGCATAGACCAAGGTCCCGCCGGGCTTGACCCAGGCGGCTGTGCGGTCGAGCAAGGCCCGCTGCACTTCGGCGCGGTCTTCGATCTGACGCGAGCCAATACAGTGGAGCACATCGGGGTGGCGGCGATAAATGCCGGTGGCGCTGCACGGCGCGTCGAGCAGGACTGCATCGGCGGCTTCCGCCGGCTTCCACTGGATCAGATCGGCGATCACTTCTTCGACCTGCAAATGGGTACGCTTCAGATTGTCCTGAAAGCGCTCCATTCTTTTGGCGCTATTGTCGACTGAAACGGTTTTCCAGCCGGCACTGGCCAGCTGCATGGTCTTGCCGCCCGGTGCGGCGCAGAGATCGTAGATCGTCCGGCCCTTGCCTTCGCCAAACAGTCGCGCAGGGATCGAGGCGGCCAGATCCTGCACCCAGAAGCGCCCCTCGTCAAAACCGTCGAGTTCGACAATTGGAAGATCTGGAAGCATCCTCAGATGTTTCGGGGCAAGCTGTTCGCCTTCCAGCGTACCGATTTCGCCAGACTGGAAACTGAGGTCGAGCGGCGCCGGCTTGGCCCAGGCTTTGGACGCGGCATTGGCGACATCCTCGCCCCAGTTATTGGTCCAGCGGTCCAGCGTTTCGCCGGGAATTTCGGGATATTCCGGGAGCTTCAGATCACCCGATTCGACGCCGCGCATCACCGTCGAGAATACGCCGTGCACCAACCGGCGCGGTCCACCGTGAACCAGCGGCAGGGCAGTGGAAATCGCGGCATGTTGCGGCGTGTCCAGGATCAGCACCTGCGCCAACGCTATCCGCAGCGCCATCCGCGCCTTCGCATCATCGGCCAGCCGGTTGCGGGTTGCGCTGTCGATCATCGCATCGAGAGCGCTCATCCAGCGCAGCACATTTGCGGCGATATTGTGTGCCAGCGCCTTGTCCGAAGGATGGGACAGCTTGCCGGTCGCTGCAGGCATCGCCTGATCCAGCGTCTCACCACGCCGGCAGACGGCGTCGAGCAGGCGAATGGCAGACTGGCGCGTGGCGAGGCCGGGGACTTTATTATTGGGCTGGTTCATGTTCATTCCGCGATGATTTGGCTTGGAGAACCCGGATGGCTCACTCTGTCGCACCGCATAGACCTTCCGGCGTTTCGATCAAGCTTTTGGATGTTGGCGGAGCGGACGGAACAATCGCTATCGGGGTTAGGAAGGCTAGCGACCAGCATTCGCTGCGGTTGAACAGATGCGTCGAGGGCCCCGCAATCCTCCTTGCCTGAGGCGTTGTGATGTAGATCACTCAAGCGTTTGCGGGGTAGGGCTAGGTCGAAATCTGGATTGATCCATGGCCTTTCAACGATGACTATCTCGCCTATCGCTACTGCCTCATACAACGCCGGAAACGTGACGCGAGAAAGCTGACTTCATAGAATATCTGTGGGTCAATCCGGGATTTCGCTGATGCATAATCAGTGAACAAAACCAAGCCCGCTGCCGGAATCTGGCATATTGCCAGCAAAGGCGGCAATCCATTCAAAAAACAGGAACGACATATGAAAAATTCGATTGCAACCTTGACAGTTTTTGCGAGCGCCCTTGCGCTCGCCGCTTGCGGTAGCAGCAATGAGACGTCGGAATCTGCCGCAACGGAAGAAACTGCGGAGGTTGCGACTGCAGAGCCATGCACCCAGGACGCCATGATGGCCAAAGCAACGAAGCTGGGCGAAAAAATGCAGGCCCTGGCCAGCGATCCGGAAGCGATGCAGGAAATGGCCAGCAAGATGCAGGAAGTTCAGGGGAAGATTCAGGCGGGCGCTGCAGACGGAAGCTTTGGAATTACCGAAGCTTGCGCGGCCTATGACGAAATGCTCGCTGCTGCCGAGTAATCTGATGCAAGTAAAATAGCAGGCACGGCGGGGATTGATCTCTGCCGTGCCTTAATGAGCAAGAGATTGATAGCCGACTTTGCTGTGCGCCGTGCGATCGACGGAAAAGCCGCTTGTCCGGTAGCTGTGATTGAAAACACCAATCATTGTGATCGCCATAATTATCCCGATAGTCCCCGATTGGCGGTTGAATAGTGCTGCGCCACAACATATTTCGAGCGTCTCGAACAGACGAATAATTGCACGTCGATGCTGGCGTGCAACAAAACTCTCAAACGAAAAAAGGACCACAAATGGCTACCATTAACAGCAAGATTTTGCCTTTCTCCACCGAAGCATTTTATCGCGGTGAATTCGTCAACGTGACGCAAGAAGATGTCGCCGGCAAATGGGCCGTATTTTTCTTCTATCCAGCGGACTTCACCTTTGTCTGCCCGACGGAGCTGGAAGATCTGGCCAACCAGTACGAAGCGTTGCAGGCCATGGGCGTTGAGGTTTACTCTGTTTCGACCGACACGCATTTCAGCCACAAGGCATGGCATTCGAGCTCCGAAGCCATTGGCAAGATCAACTTCTACATGCTGGGCGACCAGAATCACACGATCAGCAACAATTTCGGCGTTTTGCGCGAAGGCCAGGGCCTCTCCGACCGCGCGACCTTCGTGGTTGATCCCGACGGCGTCATCCAGGTCATGGAAATCACCTGTGAAGGTGTCGGCCGGAACGCGGCCGAACTGGTTCGCAAGATTAAAGCGGCGCAATATGTTCGCGCCAATCCCGGTGAAGTTTGCCCGGCAAAATGGGAAGAAGGCGAAGACACGCTGGCTCCTTCCATTGAGCTGGTTGGCAAAATCTAAACCCGCCCCCCGACAAATGAACAATGCAGTGACCGGCTTCGCGCCGGTCACTGGCCCCTCTGGCCTCGACCGAATTCCAGCCAGCCGATAGTGCTGCGCTGCTTATATGAAGAGAGATACCATGCCCATCATCGATCAATCCACCGCCGATCAGCTGAAAGCCTATCTGGCCAACCTGCGCCGCCCGATCCGGCTGGTCGCCACTCTGGACGACAGCGCGAAATCGACCGAGATGAAAGAATTGGTCGAGACGATTGCACCGATGTCGGATCTCGTGGAAGCGGATTTTAACGGGACGTCAAAGCGTGTGCCCTCCTTCCTGATTTCAGCCGATGACGGCAAATCGGAAGTCGAATTTGCCGGACTGCCGCTGGGCCACGAATTTTCCTCGCTCATTCTCGGCTTGCTGCATGTCGGTGGACATCCGCCGAAAGAGGAAGAAGAGTTGCTCGACAGCGTCGCGTCACTGGAAGGCGAATATCATTTCGAGACCTTTTTCTCGCTTTCCTGCCAGAATTGCCCGGACGTCATCCAGGCGCTCAATATCATGGCCGCCCGCAATCCCAATGTCAGCCATGTCGCGATTGACGGCGCGCTGTTTCAGGATGAGGTTGAAGAGCGCAAAGTCATGGCTGTGCCGACCGTCTTTCTGAACGGCGAGCCCTTTGGGTCCGGCCGGATGAATCTGGCCGAAATCATGGCCAAGGTCGACACCGGCAGCGCCGAAAAAGCAGCTAGCAAGCTGTCGGCCAAAGAACCCTATGACGTTCTGGTGGTTGGTGGCGGCCCTGCTGGCGCGGCGGCGGCGATCTATACCGCGCGCAAGGGCATTCGCACCGCCATCATCGCCGAACAGTTCGGCGGCCAGTTGATGGATACGATGGGAATCGAGAATTTCATTTCCGTGCCTTATACCGAAGGACCCAAGCTCACTGCGGAATTGCAGCGGCATGTGAACGAATATGATCTGGAAGTGTTCAGCCAGCAACGCGTCGCGGATCTGGCGCGCCCGGCGAGCGACGGCGATTTATTCTCTCTGACGACCGAGAGCGGCGGCTCGCTAAAGGCAAAATCGGTCATTCTGGCAACCGGTGCGCGGTGGAAGACCATCGGCGTGCCCGGCGAAGCGGAATATCGCAACAAGGGCGTGGCCTATTGCCCGCATTGCGACGGCCCGCTGTATAAGGGCAAACGCGTGGCAGTGATCGGCGGTGGCAACTCCGGCGTGGAAGCGGCGATCGATCTGGCCGGCATTGTCAGCCATGTCACATTGATCGAGTTTGACAGCGCGATGCGCGCCGACGCCGTTCTGCAGAAAAAGCTCCAGAGCCTGCCCAATGTCACCGCTATTGTTTCGGCGCAAACGACCGAAATTACAGGCGACGGCGAAAAGGTTACCGGCTTGCGCTACAAGGACCGCAACAGCGACGAAGAACATGATATCGCGCTGGAAGGCGTCTTCGTCCAGATCGGTCTGATGCCGAACAGCGAATGGCTCGGCGATGTGGTCCAGAGATCCCCTTATGGCGAGATCGAGATCGATCACCGCTGCGAAACTTCCGTTCCCGGTATCTTTGCCGCAGGCGACGTCACCACGGTGCCGTACAAGCAGATCGTCATCTCGATGGGTGAAGGGTCGAAAGCCGCGTTGTCCGCTTTTGACTATCTCATCCGGGCGGACGGCTAAGCCGAGAGATAATCCTCTCGGGTCATGCCCAAGCCTAGCGCATCGGATCGAGCGCGCTGGGCTTGCGCGACCGGCTCAAGTCCGCGGTCTCGCGAGACCGTCCGGACCAGGGACCGGACATGTTACCGCTGGAACCGCCGCCCTGCGCCATGTCCTGCAACGCCGCAATCCGGTCTTCGGTCGCCGGGTGGGTGGAGAACATCTGGCGCACGCCGCCCGGGACGATATAAAGCTGCGATGCCGCGGGATTGCGCTGGGCTACCGGATTGGGAATACAGGCCGCTTCGCCGGAGATCTTGTGAAGTGCTGACGCCAGCGACAAGGGCTTGCCGCTAATCTGGGCCGCAGCGGCATCGGCCCCGAATTCACGGGTGCGGCTGATTGCCATTTGCACGATCATCGCCGCGAATGGTGCAATCAAAACCGCCATCAAGCCTGCGATTCCGGCGTTGCGGTCACGGAAGAACAGGCCGAAATTGGCGAGCATCGATACCGCACCGGCGATTGTCGCGACCATGGTCATGATCAACGTATCGCGGTTCTTCACATGGCCCAGTTCGTGGGCCATCACGCCTTCGATCTCGTCATGACTCAGCATCTTGAGCAAGCCGGTGGTAGCGGCGACCGCAGAATGCTCGGGGTCCCGGCCTGTGGCAAAAGCGTTGGGCTGGTCCTGATCGACAATATAGACTTTCGGCATCGGCAATTGTGCCCGTTTCGACAAATTCTGCACCATATTGTACAATTCGGGGTGACTTTTGGCATCAATCTCTACCGCATTGTGCATTTTCAACACGATTTTGTCGGCGTTCCAGTAGGTGAACAGGTTCATGCCCGACGCAAACAGCAGCGCAATGATCGCGCCGCCGCTACCACCCAGCGAATAGCCCAAGGCCATGAACAGCGCGGTCAGCGCTGCCAGCAGCATGATTGTCTTCATGAAATTCATCATCTCTACTCGCTTGAATATGTGCGTTCTGACCTCAATATAGGGTTTGAGGCGGACCGATTCAATTTGGCGGACAGGTGAAAATATGACCGATAGCGATAGAAAACCCGGCGAGCGACCCGCCCATCTGAAGGCGCCCGACCATCTTTCTCCGAACAAGCCCGTGCCGGAACCCGATCCGCTCGAAAAGGCAGAGGAAATTGCCGCAGAAAAAGGTCCGACCCGCTATGGTGACTGGGAGCATAAGGGCATAGCAGTCGATTTCTGACGGCCCGCGAGGCTGATCTCTGGGCGATGCATCCGGCAGACATCCACATTTAGACCTTTGCGCAACCGCCCTTTTATGGAAAGATCGCTGGTCGAAGCCGATAGCGGAGCGGGAGCGATATTGTGAGCAACGACAAACCGGGCGCGGATGGCGTCGAAACCATCGCACCCGAAAACAGAAATGTCCCGACCGATGTCGCGCCGACCGCTGCTGCAGAAGCCGGAAATATCGATATCAGCTTCTCGCCGGGGCTGTCGTCTTTCCTGAAAACCAGTGATATTTCCATCGGCTTTACATCCTACCAGACCGGGCGGCTCTATCTGATCGGCCATGGTCCGGACGGGAAGCTGGCGCTGCACGAAGCGGTCTATCCGCAGGCGATGGGTATGACCGGCGACGCCAGTCGTATCTATCTCGGCACGCTGACCCAGATTGTCCGCATGGAAAATGTTCTGGGGCCCGGTCAAACAGCCAATCAGGTGCATGACAAGGTCTATGTGCCGCGCAACCTGCAGACCACCGGCAATGTCGACATCCACGAAATCGGTATTCAGGACAATGGCAAGATCGTCTTCGTCAACACCCGATTCAACTGCCTGTGCGAGCCCAGCCTGACGCATAGTTTCAAACCGGTCTGGAAGCCCGAATTCATCAGCGAGATTGTCGCCGAAGACCGCTGCCATCTCAACGGACTGGCAATGGTCGACGGCAAGCCGAAATATGTCAGCGCCGCCGCTCGCTCGAACGTCGCCAACGGCTGGCGCGACCATCGCGACGATGGCGGGCTGATCATCGATGTAGAGAACAATGCGATCCTTGCCGAGGGTCTGTCGATGCCGCACAGTCCGCGTTTCCATGATGATCGGCTGTGGTTGCTGAATTCGGGAACCGGCGAACTGGGCTGGCTGGATCCAGCCGATCGCAGCTTCGTGCCCCTGGCCTTCTTTCCCGGATTTTTACGCGGCTTGGCGTTCCACAAGGATCATGCCTTTGTCACCCTGTCCAAACCCCGCAAGGGCCATTTCGAGGGGCTGGCGCTGGATGGTCTGCTCAAGGAAAAAGACAGCGCGGCCTGGTGCGGTATCCAGATCGTATCGCAGTCGACCGGCAAGCTCGCGCAATGGCTGCGCTTCGAGGGCGCGATTACAGAATTGTTCGATATCTGCGTCCTGCCCGGTGTGCAGAACCCGATCACTCTGGGACCAGATTCGGTTGAGATCAGGGACTTTCTGACGATCGAACCAACGGCGGGATAGTCTCCGGATTGCCGCGCTAAGGCAGCGCCAGAAATTCGGCGATCGCCACGGCCGCGCGTCGCGAGGGAGGCCGTTCAGCATCAACGTCGAAAGAATAAGCAAAGGCGCGCGTCTGCGCCTCCCGAAACGAATCGGATAGCGGCGTGGCATCATTCAACGCTGGCCCCAGACCGGAGATATCATCGACCACCGGACCGAAATTCCAATGTTCATAATTGGCATTGCCCTGCCACCCGGCGTCGTGGGAATTCAGAAATACCGCGGGGCGTGGCTTCTGGATGAATTCGTAAATCTGGCTGCTGACATCGCCGAGATATATGTCCGCGGCACTGGTATAGGTCATGTCGACGCTGCGTGTGCTGCCGGTGTCGATATGGATATGGTCGAGCGCGGCGTAGCGCGGATCGATACTCTGCCGGAACTTCAGCAAGCGATGCTCGACCGACGCCAATATTTTGCGCTGGAACAGCATCACATGCGGCGCGAAAATCAGGTTATAGGAAGTCTGATCGGCGAAAAAGTCCAGTATCTGCTCGCCGAAGCGGAACCAGGACGACAGCAACGGATCGAAATGCGGATTATAGAGAACAATGGGCCTGTCATTGTTGAACAGCTTGACCGGCGGACGGTTGGCATAGGCTTCGAATTTCGGATAGCCGACGATGCGGTGATTGTCCGGGCGAATGACATCCGCCGCCAGCATCCGGTCGCGGGTTTTCTCGCCGGGCAGCAGAACATAGTCGAACAGCCCTATTTCCGGCGAGAATCCGATCGAACGGTCGCCGGCGCCGTGGGGGAAGAAGATCAGCTTTGGCCGCTCCGATGGATTGTTCTTCTTGAGAAAGGTCGTCGTTGTCTCCGGAACCACCAGCGCGTCGAAATGGCGGAACAATTCCGTGTTCCGCTTGAGGCTGCTCAGCCGGTTAAGCGGCAGCATCTTGCCCAGCATGTTCTCGGCCAGCCGGCTTCCGCTATTTGGCCGGATCGACCAGAAAGCGGGAGTCGGCAAGGCAGGATCAAGAAATTGGCCAACCGCTTCGGCCTGCCGGTCGCTGGAGGTGATTACCTCGACGCGCGCGGTCGGGGCCTGCCGTTGCAGAGCGGAGATGATTGGCGCGATATGGGCGACCTGGTGCAATTCGTCATGATTGAACAGAAAGCCGATACGCTTGGGGTCGATCGATGATGCGGAACTCATATATCTTCCATCGGATGTCTGACTTCACTTGCTTGCAAGGCACTCGCGGACCAAATCCGCTGCCGCCCGTCCTTGGACAGATTTTGTACGAAAGTCTACCGGGTCGCGGTCTGCTCCGTCGGTAAATGGCTCCTCCAAGGCCTGCTTTGCAAAAGTCTCTGCTGCGTCTACATAAGGCCAGCTCGACCGGTTTCGCCGGAAGCGGCTGCAAATGATAAGGACGCCCGTGACCCCCGTTAGTGATTCCAATATGTCCTCAGGAGACTTTGCCTTCGACGAGAAGCCGCTGTGGACGGCGATCATCATGGCTGGCCAGCGGCCCGAGGGCGATCCGATGGCCGCTTTTTGCGACGTCCAATATAAGGCACTGATCCCGATCGCAGGCCAGACCATGCTGGAACGCGTGGCACGCGCGCTGATGGCGTCGCCTTATATCGGCCGGATCGTCGTCATGGCCCAGTCGCCCGGCGACCTGAAAGCGGGCATCAGCCCGGATCTGGCAGAGCATGACGGCATCGCCTTTGTCGCATCCAGCGACGGCATTGCCACCAGCATCCACGGCGTGATCGGCAGCGATATCGCGCCATGGCCAGTACTGGTAACCACCGCCGACAATGCGCTGCTCACCGGAGAAATCCTTGACCATTTCTTTCAGACACATAGCGGACAGGATGTTGCCGTTGGCGTGGTCGAGCGCCAGACCATGCTTGCCGCCTATCCCGATGCCCGGCGCACCTGGCTGAAATTCCGCGGCGGCGCCTATAGCGGAGCCAATCTCTTCGGCCTTCACAATGAAGCGGCGAAACCGGCGGTGGCCTTCTGGTCCGCGGTCGAGAAAGATCGCAAGAAAGGCTGGAAAATCTTCGCCCATTTCGGACCCTGGCTATTGCTGCGCGCACTCACCCGGACGATTGGTTTCAAACAGGCAATGACGCAGGCCGGCCGTCGCATGCGCCTGCGGGCCGAACCGATCATATTGCCGATTGCGGAAGCGGCGATCGACGTAGACAAGCCGGCTGATCTGGAATTGGTGACCGGGATATTGAGTGCGCGAGAGCGTTAGACCCTGTCGCTGGTGCATGATTGGATCGAGCGCCCGACCGTCTTGAACAGATTGAAACTCCATGATTGATGAAATTCTGCCGGCATAAGATTTTCCGAAGCTTCAAACCTAACGCGCTCTGAGCAAGAAATGTCGAGGCCAGGCGACATATGATCGGCTAAATCACTAATGCCTGATTCTACAACGGGCTTGCAGCTTTCAGCCGATAGAAAATGCCGCTTTCGTCCTGCCCGGTGAGCTCCAGAATACCGCTGACGACATGTACCTTGCTCTCATTCGTGGGAAAGGGAATGTCGGCCAGCACCTCGATAAACTGGTTCGGCATCGCATGAAAATGGAAAGGGCATCCCGGCGGATAGGCGAGCAATACGAACCTCTTCTGTTTTGCGCCCTTTTCCAGCGGCGTCATCCAGCCGGCCACCTTGATGCGCTTTCCGGCGAGCGATTTGACGGCCGGCGTAAACAGCGGCTTGGAGTAGATATACCCGTCCTTTCCCGTTCGTGTTTTCTCTTTCGTCCCTTCCAGAACAGCCCATGACACGCCTCCTTTCGGGGTCGCGGCGGGTTTCCAGACATCCTCGGCAGGCACCTTTCCTCCGTTTTGCATGGCCGCCGGCAAAGGCGCAGAAGTCAGGGTCAGGGTTGATGCGAATAATAGGGCGTGCAGAATTTTCATGGATCACCTCATGATGTTCGGGCGAGGCTGTTCGCCAGATCGATGCGAAAAATGCGTGCGGCAGGGATTAGCGCGGCCACGATACCGATCAGCAGCACAGCAGCGATAATAGCGAGTTCAGCGGGGAGAAACTCTGTGGCGCTTAACCCCAGATCACCGAGAGTCTGAAAATTCCGGCCGGCAAAAAAAAGCGCCAGATGTGCGGCGACAATGCCCAGAACAGCGCCGGTAGCCGCCGTGATCAGACCTTCAAGCAATATGGTTCCGAAGACCTGGGCCTTGCTGGCTCCCATCACGCGCAACAAGGCAAGATCGCCCTCCCGTGCGCGGGCCATATTCAGCAGCGCGATGAAAATCGCGAGCCCGCCGGTAGCCGCAAGTATCCACGCGAATATCCGGGCACCTTCTATTCCTGCACCAAACAGGGCCAGCAAGCGCGCCGTTTCCACCGCCGGCGTCGCGGCCTGCATCTCGGTCTGACGATTGATCAACGCGGGGATACGAATGGCGCCCGCCGCGTTGCGATAACGCACCAATACGGCGGTGAGTTCGGGTTGCAATTGTCCGCGCGCGGATAGCATCTGTTGATCCGTATCAAGCTCATCTTCATGATCATCTTCATGGTCAGGCGCATGGTCATCTTCATGTCCGTGCGCGTGGTCATCTTCATCGACATCTTTCAACTGATGATCTTTATCGTGGTCATGACCATGGTCGTGATCAATGCCGTGGACATCCCAGACACTTTCCACCGAAGTTAGAATAAGCCGGTCGATGACCGTCCCCGTCGGCGCCAGGATACCGACTGTTTCAAAGGGCGCATGGTCATGCCCCTGCCCGTCGCCTTCCTCGGTTTCAAGGCCATGGCTGCCAATGAACTTCTGGCCCAGTTGCGCACCGGTTGCTTTTGCCACCGCGGCACCCAGAACGGCATCCATTGGCTTTTCGAACATTTTCCCCCGGGCGATTTCGCTGCCGTATAAATCGGTGTAGGACTCGTCAGTCCCGACGATCCTGTATCCCTTAAAATTATCACCCAGAGCCAATGGAATGGCTGTTTTTACCGCCGGGTCGCGCCGCAGCATATCGAGGCTCTCCAGCGGGATATTGCCCGTCGGCTGGTCAATGTGAAAGATGCTCGAAAGAATGAGCTGTAGCGGTGATCCCTTCGCGCCCACGACCAGATCGACATCCTGCGCATCGCGGTCCAGACGGGTTGTCAGCTGGTTGCCAAATTGCACCAGCAAGACCAGCATCGCCACAGAAATGCCGAGCAACAGAATATTGAGTGCGGTGGTAAGACTGCGGTCGCGTAAATAGGCAAGAGCAAGTCGGAACATTGGTCAGGCCGCTTTCAACAGAGGATTCGCCAGGACAATATGGTCGGCGAACAAGGGCGTCAGCCGGTCATCATGAGTCGCGATCAGCAATGTGACGCCATAGTCGGCAGCGCATTCCAGCAACAGATCCGTCACTTGGCGGGCATTGGTTTCGTCAAGCGCAGAGGTTGGTTCATCGGCGATCAGCAAACGGGGGCGGGTCACCAGCGCTCTGGCAATGGCCGCACGCTGGGCCTCGCCCTGGCTCATCTGATGGGGCTTCGCTTTCGCGCGATGCGCTATGCCCAGCCTCTCCAGCACAGAAGCGATCAGGGGCGCGTCGGTTGCACCGCGCGACAGGCGCTGGGCCAGCAAAAGATTCGCCGACAGATCCAGCGCAGAAACCAGCCGCAATGTCTGGAAAACAATCCCGATATGCTCGCGCCGAATTTTGTCGCGGCGGCTTTCTGATGCCGTTGCGATATCATGCCCCGCCACTCTGATCGCGCCTTTTTCCGGCGACGACAGCCCGCATATCAGATTGACGAGCGTTGTCTTTCCCGATCCGGAAGGGCCCATGAGAAGGTGATGCCTCTGCTCTTCGATTGAGAGGTCGAAGCCGGAGAACAGCGGCCTGTCAGTCACATCATAATGCAGGTTTTCGATTTCAAGCAGCATGGTCCTAGCGGGGTATTATCCTGTCAGCGGCCGGATTGCTGGATAAATCCAGTTGCAGGTTCTGCGGCTGTTCATCCACCTGCGGCCTATTGCTCAAGGCCCCGTCGAGCGCCTCTTTGTCTGGATCTCGCGCTATTGGCGTCATCCTCCTGACTTGGCCGGACCTCGCACTCCAGGAACTGCTGTTGTCATAGGGCTCTGCTTGAAACGGATTATAGCGCTGCATGGCAAATTCGCCATGATGACGGCAGGCATGTGCCGGCGCGCCAAAGCTTACCGGCGCAAGAGACAGGATCACGATCGCGCATGGGTATCTGATATCGAATTTTTTGGAATCCATCATATATGATATGTTATATCAACTCCTATGTTTCTCCAAGCATAATCTAATTCGGTCTGGCTGATCCCGTGCCTGGATCAATGCCGACAATTCCGGCAGCGGCCTGTCATTTCAAAAAAAATCTGGCGGATCTCAAGCTTCGCTTGTCGCAATGTCTTCGCAAGCCCTCGATGGCATCGGGACATTCAAGCAACTCAAATTCACCGCATTGGCGACAGACAACCGTTACATCGGTTTTCGGAGATGCGGCCACAAAAGCATTGCGGGCTGCTATTCGTCTTGCCCTGCCCTTCGAGATCAACCGGTCAAGCGCCCGATATACTTGAGACGCCGCGACCGGAGCGATCATCTTGGCTATTTGATAGGCACCAACGGGCTTAATGCTTTTGACCAGGACTGCCCATACCTGCTCGTCGACGCAGAATGCTTTCCGCCGCAGCACGATTAAATGGCCACATCGGCGGCGCACCGGGAGCGACGCCTCCAATTGTTGATATGCGCCACTGCCAGAATGACAGCCCCAATAACGCTCAGCGTGACTTCCGCGCTTTCATGCTTCACGGCAAGCGCCACAGTCATCGATAAAAGACCGAGAGAACCGGCTGCCAGCGGGATCAGCGACTTGTGTTGGTGCGCACCAAATACAAGCACAGACAGGCTCAGCGGCAAGGCAAGCGCAACGATATAAACATGTATTGAATCCGGCAATTCAAAAACAACTGCCAGTGCCGGAATGGCAACCACCAGCAGCGGCAGTACCAGGCAATGGGCAACGCAAAGGCCTGACAAGAAGAGCGCCGAGCTTTCAAACCGGTTGCTGTATCGTGGTGGCATTTCAGATTTCCCTTGCGGACATTACGGCTGGATATATAGACCGTAAATGATATGTTACAACATTACATGATTCGCAAGGGCCAGTTTTATGATTCCAGATTCCCGCAAACGTTTGCCCGTGACCGTCCTTTCCGGTTTTTTGGGAGCAGGCAAAACAACGCTCTTGAACCACATCCTCGGCAACCGGGACGGCAAGCGGGTTGCGGTTATCGTGAATGATATGTCCGAAGTGAACATTGACGCCGATCTGGTGCGCGGCGGAGAGGCAGCATTGTCGCGATCGGAGGAAACACTGGTCGAAATGACCAATGGCTGCATTTGCTGCACGCTGCGCGACGACCTGCTGCTGGAAGTGCGCAAACTGTCCGAAGAAGGCCGCTTTGACTATCTTGTCATTGAGAGCACGGGCGTATCTGAACCGCTGCCGGTAGCTGCGACATTTTCATTTCGTGACGAGGAAGGACAATGTCTGGGTGACACGGCGCGGCTTGATTGCATGGTAACGGTGGTTGATGCCGTCAATTTGATGAACGACTATTCCAGCCATGATTTCCTGGCGGATCGCGGAGAGACGGCTGGCGAAGGAGATGATCGGCGCCTCGTCAGCCTGCTGGTCGAACAGATCGAGTTTGCCGACGTCGTGATCATCAACAAGGCGACAGCCGTATCTGCTGGTCAGCTGGCCGTGGTCGAACAGGTCGTTGCCTCGCTTAACGCCGACGCAAAAATCATTGAGGCGGATTATGCGAAGGTGGATCTTGATCAGATTCTCGACACAGGCCTGTTCGACGACGAAAAGGCGGAAATGCATCCGTTATGGGCAAAAGAATTATACGGCTACGCAGACCATCGTCCCGAAACCGAGGAATATGGCGTCGAAAGCTTCGTCTATCGCGCCCGTCGGCCGTTCGATCCCTCGCGCTTTTATGATTTCCTGACCCAAAACGGGCTTGATAGCGTGATTCGCGCCAAGGGTCATTTCTGGCTCGCCACGCGACCCGATTACCTCGGCGAACTTGCCGTGGCCGGTAGCCAGACCATTACTGCGCGCATGGGACGCTGGTGGGCAACTGTTCCGAAAAACCGTTGGCCCGATGATGGCTCGTTCGAGGAATTTGTCCTGAAGCATTGGGATCCGATATGGGGCGACCGGCGGCAGGAGCTTGTGTTCATCGGGATCGACATGGATGAAACGCGTATCCGCAGCGAACTGGATGATTGTCTGGTCGAAAGTGCCGCGTTTACGCCAGAGCATTGGGTAGCACTCGAAGATCCCTTTCCGCCATGGGAATCGGCTCAACCTGCGCTGGAGCCCGCCGAATGAGCGTGGCAGCAAAAGAATATGTGGTCGCGCGTATCAACGACCAGGCGGACACATTGGCTGCAATCCGTGAACAGAATATATCCATTGCTATCTGGGAGCGAAATCCGCTTTTCGGCCTTTCGAAACGGGAGTTGAACGGCATAGCTGATGTCCGTTTCACGACAGGTCTCGAAGCGCTTCCCGATGCGCTCGAACATGCTCTTGATGCTGCCGAATATATTAGAAATAACGCCCGTGATATATTGCAAAATGACATTTTGCAGCTTTCCCGCCAGTTTGCCGAAATCATGCAGACCGAATTTGTGGAAGTCCGGCTGGAGCATATTACCAATAATGCCTGCAAGAAATTTCACACCGACTATGTCACAGCCCGACTGATTACCACCTATCTGGGCCAGGGGACCCAATGGCTCGATGGCAGGGATACAGTCAGTCATGATGACGGAGGTTTCGATAATATCCAGCAGATGCGCCCAGGCGATGTTGCCTTGCTCAAAGGCCGGCTCTGGTCCCAGGATTCGCCCGCCATTCATCGCTCTCCCCCAATCGAAGGGACTGGTGAGGAACGATTGATGCTGGTGATCAACCCGGTGCAATCCACGACTGCGGTTTAGCAAAAACGCAAATGACAACGGCGAAACCAGGTCAAGATGACTGAATAATCTAAAGTCGGGAAATATTTTTGTCATGTCGACTTGCGGCAGCGATTCACGTCGGCCGCAGGAACCGCTTTCACTATCCCTTGCTTCGCAATAGCATTGTCTTCGGCGGCATATCGGGCACCGGTTCCGAGAGCCACCGACAATGTCGGCCATCTTCTTTCTCGGCGTCTTGCCTGTCTGCCTGCTGCTCCGTGCGCTGACCGCCCCTCGGCGGCACCCCGGTCCATGCCGGCTCGGCCTGCGCACCGGTTGATCGACTGATATCACGACAATGGAAAAACTGGAGCGGGCGAAGAGATTCGAACTCTCGACCCCAACCTTGGCAAGGTTGTGCTCTACCCCTGAGCTACGCCCGCTCGGCGTTGCTGCGACACTTGGGTAATCACTTGGTCAGCAGCAGTTGAGGCGCGCGGTTAGCATGGGTTTTTATACCCCGCAAGCCCCAATCACACCCTAGTTCAATACAAATGCAAAAATATCCTTGGCATTGGCGCGCTGCTCCCCACATAAAGCGCACAAGTTAAACGATTTGGGCGCGAGTCCGGGCATTGGGCCCGCGCCATAACAGGAGCATGATGTGGCAACAGCAGGACTGACAGTCGAAGAACAGAAAGCGGTAGAAGTCTTCCAGCGGGAGGTCGTGACGCCGAGCATGGACAAGCTGGTGATTCTCGATTTCTGGGCAGAATGGTGCGGGCCGTGCAAGGCATTGACGCCTATGCTCGAGAAGGTGGCGGCCGCTTATGCCGACAAGGGCGTCGTGCTGGCCAAGATCAATGTCGACGAGAATAAATTTATCGCCGCCCAGTTCCAAGTACAGTCGATCCCGACCGTCTATGCGATTTTCCAGGGCAAGCCGGTGGCAGACCTGACCAGTGCGCGATCGGAAAGCCAGCTGACCGGCGCGTTAGATCAGTTGCTCGAGCAGCTACCGGTTGGCGGTGGCGAGGCTCCTGAACAGGATGTCGCGCCATTGCTCGCGATGGGTGAAGAAGTACTGGCCGAGGGCGATGCCGAGCGAGCGGCCGGGGTCTTCGCACAGATCGCCGATATGGCACCTGACAATGTCGAAGCGGTAGGCGGACTGATTCGCGCACTGGTTGCCGCTGACCATATAGAGCAGGCGGAAGCCGCATTGGCCGGACTGCCAGAAGAATTGCGCAGCGACCCCGCGATCGAACGTGCGCAAACAACGTTGCAGCTGGCCAAGGACAAGCCTGATGCGGGCGCGCTAGCAGCGCTGGAGGCCGCTGTCGCCGCCGATGGCAAGGATCATCAGGCGCGATTCGATCTGGCGGGCGCGTTGATCGCGAATGGCGACCATGACGCTGCCGCCGAGCATCTGCTGACGATTATCGCTGCGGACAAGGACTGGAACGACGGAGCGGCGCGACAGAAATTGCTTTCGCTGTTCGAAATGGTCGGCCTCGAGGACGAGTGGGTCGCGGCGACTCGTCGCAAGCTAAGCGCCGTGCTGTTCGGATGAGCGAAACCAAAAGGCTCTCCGTTTTTCCGCTAGCCGGTGCATTATTATTCCCCGGCATGCACTTGCCGCTGCATATATTCGAGGAACGCTACCGCGCCCTGATCAACGACGCGATGGCTCGCGACCGCCAGATTGGCATGATCCAGCCCAAGGAAGCAGGCCAGCACCCCGCCCTGTTCGATGTCGGCTGCCTCGGCAAGATTATCGATATCGAGGCGCTAGACGACGGCTGTTTCAACGTGGTGCTGGAAGGCGTCGCCCGGTTCAGGATTGTCGAGGAAATCGATGCATCCACGGCATTCCGTCAGGTACGGGCCGAGATTGAAGACGATCTCGAGCTGGACGAAGTCCTGGCCAGCGCCGAACGCGCCGCACTGGAAATCGAATCGCGGAAATTTGCGGAATTGCAGGGCTATCAGGTTGACTGGGACAGTATCGGACGACTCGATGATATGGCCTTCGTCAACGGCATCGCACAGATTGCGCCTTTTGATACTGCGTCGAAGCAGGCGTTGCTGGAAGTAGACGGCCTCGGCAACCGTGCAGAACTGATCATCCAGCTGCTACAGTTTTTCGGGCGACAGGATGGCGATGATGACCGGGTCACGTTGCAATGAGCGACCGGCCCGCAACGGACGGGACGGAGAACGACGTAAATCGGCGCATTGATCCCGAATTGCTGGAAATACTGGTATGCCCGGTGACCCGGGCTGCGCTTGTTCATGATGTGGAAGCCGGGGAGCTGATTAGCGAGGCCGCTGGCCTGGCCTATCCGATCCGGGACGGGATCCCTGTGATGCTGGTCGAAGAAGCGCGCCGATTATAGAAACGGTTATAATGATCCTGCTCTGGCTGCAGCTTCTTTAAATTATCGATGCCGGGCGGACCCGCCGGCTGGCGAAGTCCCGGTTCGAAATATGATGAACTTGGATGAACCTGGTGATCTTCAGCCCTGATTGCTTTGCACATCCAGTGGCGCGGCTACTGCATTATAGGTGGACGCGCCACGATCGCTCTCCGCTGCATTGAGCGGTGCAAAAGCAATTGCCAGAATCACGGCAGAGACAAGGGAACCCCATGTCACGAGATTGCCAAGAAACAGTTCTTTCTCTCTCTGGCTCAGGGCCTTCTTCTGGATTTTCATCATAACGCTTACAATCTTTACGCAACACTAAACTACGAAACGCCAATCAACTCTGTTTGTTCCATCCGCGCCCAAAAATCATCTCCGGGCTGATCCGATCATGGGAGGCGATGGATCAACCCGGATATGAGTGTCCAAAAGAAGCCTAGCGGGTGCAATAGCTTCTTCCAAACTGGCCAGAAAGCCCATCGCAGCGAGGAAATATTGACCAGAATATTCCGTTCGCTCCAAACGACAGTCATTTGGCGAGAAGCAGACCGGGATTCCGGATACCGAAATCTTCGTACTGCCGTTCCAAACACACCATCGCCAAGGGCTTCTTGCCGAACAACTGTGGATATGGACCGATCTGCGGAGATTCATGAGTTTGAACCCGTGTCATCGGCCTCACAGGTGTGACAAGTTAATGATACTCGTGTCGAACCGACAGGAAACCGGCGAAGTTAACGATGAATTATTCAATTTCGTTTACGCTTTGTAGCGGTAACATGCGATTTTACCCCATGTTAATCAAAGGGGGTATATTTGTTACCCAATAAGATCGGATAGTTAGCTGTCACGTTGACCATTCTCTTTTGCCAAATGATCGGCTCTGACATAAGATTGAAAAATGACCACAGAATATTGCGATAACCTGAACGAGAAAGAGAAAGAGGCCCTCCACCTTCTTTTGCTTGGCCATGATGCGAAAACCGCGGCTCGGGAGATCGACGTAACCCCTAACGTGATCAACGAAAGGTTGCGGTCGGCGCGGCAAAAACTGCAGGTAACAAGCAGCAAGGCTGCGGCCCGAATGTGGGCGGATCACGAAGGTTTTGCACCCAAATTTTTTGTACCCAAGGATATTGGGATTGCGAAAAAGCCGCAATCCGGCGCAATTTATCCCCTGCCTGGACAACAGGCAGCGTCACCGGACAGAGTCAGGGAAGTGCAATCGGCTTATCAGTCATATTCAACTTTCTCCAACTCGCTACTTTCGGTGCCGTTCCGCAAGCAGGGAGAAACGGGTAACGATCTAAGCAAGGGAGCGCGAATCTGGGCTATTGCCGACTTGTCGGTAAAACTTGCCTTTGCATTTGCCTTCGTCTGTCTCGCCGCAATGGTTGTGAGCAGGTTGCTAGGCCCGAATTAATCTCTGCATGTTTTGTCACCAGTAAGCGCCGGCCTCCCCCGGCGTCCGGAGAGTCACATGTTGAACCAACGTATTGAAGCCGCCCGCCCCATAGCCACAAAAATCCATGAGGTCGAAAAATCCCTCAATCTGACCATGGTCCAGATGGGCGAATTGATGAGCAGCATGGCCGCTGCCCGCCTCGCACCGGGAACACGTTTCTCCCTGACCGCAGGCATTGATGCTTCCGAGAAGCTGATTGCCGCTGCCGCCCAGACCGCACGCTCTTATCGCGAAGTCGTGGAAGCGCACGCCCATCTGGCCGAAGACCAGCAAGATGCCGGTTTGCGCACCGTAAGCTGGGGTGACGGCCTGGAATGCCCTCCCCCACCATCCGGGCACGCGGATCAGGATGTTGCCGCTTATCCTCGTGCTGTCCCGAGCACTTAAACCAAGCGGAACTTGACCGTGCCCACATTCTTTGGTCGAGTAGGTCATGGTCAGAATTCAATTGTTTCAAACGCTGCTGATATTGTGCTGCAGCTACGGATTGATAAGGGGTGGTCGGCCCGAGCGATTTGCCGTCATCATCGTGATGGTAGGTTTCTTTTTAACGATCGCGGTCGCCGCCCCTGTTTCTGAACGGTTTTCTCATGTCGAAGTGAGTATCTTTCTCGTCGACACGGCAATGTTGGCCAGCTTTTTCTATCTTGCCTTAAATGCTGAGAGGTTTTGGACAATATGGTTATGCGCTATGCAATCGATACAGGTGCTCACACACCTTCCGATAATGGTCATTCCGGAACTACTGCCACAGGCTTATGGAGCGGTGGCGGCAATCTGGGCCTATCCGATGCTGATTGTTTTGGCTGTCGGCACATACCGTCATCAACAACGTCTTCGGCGGTTCGGGGTCGACAAATCCTGGAGCGACTTTTCACCGTTGCCAAAATAGACAATGCGTCCGCTGTCGCCTCGGCCCTGATTGCCGAATTCGGCTCTATCGGGGCCGTATTATATTCTGATTCCCGGCCAGCCAAAAGCAATCCCGCCCAAGTCATCCTTTCTCTGGTGCGGGAGGCGATGCTGGTGTCTTCCAAAGACAAGATGCTGGACCGCATTTGCCTGTCCAAGGCCGATGACGTGATCGAATATCTTATCGTTGCCATGGCGCGTTTGCCGGTCGAGGAAGTGCGGGTATTGTTTCTGGATAGCAAAAACCGGCTGATCAGCGACGAGGTCGTCAGCAGAGGTACGATTTCCGAAGCTCCGATTTATCCCCGCGAAATATTGAAACGTGCGCTCGCCGTGGACGCGGCAGCCCTGATCCTTGCCCACAACCATCCCTCTGGCGATCCGGAGCCGAGCGAAGGCGATGTGGACGCGACCCGCAGGCTGCTAAAGGCAGCGAAAGAGCTCGGACTTACGGTTCACGATCATATCATCGTCGGCAGCGAAGGCTGGATCAGCCTGCGCGACTGGGTGTCGTTCCAGTGAATAATATAACGGTGCAGCATTCAACCTTTTCTGGTAAAGTCGCAATTAAAGGGAGACCGGAATAATGGCCTCACCAATTTCGGACGAACGACGTGCGAAGCTGCTCCGCGCGGAAACGCACACACTGCTGCAATCACCAGATTTCATCCGCTCGCCCGTCATGTCCCAACTGTTGAGCTATCTGGTTGAGGAGGCGATTTCCAATCCGGGCAACCCGCCCAAGGCCTATCAGGTTGCCGTGGACGGGCTTGGTCGCACCGAGGATTTTGATGTCCAGGCGGATAGCTATCCCCGCGTACAAGTGGGCCGGCTGCGCAAAATGCTCGGCGCCTATTATAATGCGCACCACAGCGCGACACGCCTGCATATTCCAATTGGCCACTATGCTGTCGAAATTGCGACGGATGATGGTGATCCGGGAGACGCGCAGACTATTGCCGGATCCGATGACCTTGATCCCGACGCACCGTCACCTGCCGAGCCTGTTCGCGACCGGTGGTTTAACAACCGCCTGACAATATTCGGACTGTCCGCCTTCCTGCTCATTACCGCTATCGGCCTGATCTGGTTCCTGCCCTCGTCCGGCCCGGTCGGTTCCGGAACCGCAATGACTTCCGGACAGGACACACTGCCCCCGAAAATCTATATTGCCACCGCACAACCGGAACCCGGGGTGACGGGCAGCAACATGTCCGCCGAGATACAGCAGTTTTTTGAAGATGCCTTCGCCCGTTCGTCGCAAGTGCGTCTGGCGGCAGCAGGCGGGCCGGGCATCGACACGGTAAAGGGACAGAATGCCTATCTATTTGAAAGCAAAATAGTCGCTGGCCCAACCGGTCCGGCAATAAAATTTTTGCTGACGTCGTTGCTCCAGAATGAAACAATCTGGTCGGCAACAGTTGCGATGCCGGATTCACCGGCCGATTATCCCGAAGAGCTCGGCCCCATATCCAGCCGGGTCACCAGCATTTATGGATTGATTGCTACCGACCAACGCATACGTCTGCCGGATAACGCGATGATCGGCTATCCCTGTATTCTCCGGTTCGAGAGCTACCGTGCCAATCGCGACCCCGATCTTTTGCCGGTCGTCGAGTCCTGCATCGAAAAATCACTGGCCGCCGACCCTTTTGACAGCCAGGTTCTTGCGGCCGCCTCGTTCCTTTCCTTTTTGCGGAGAGAGGCAACCGGCAGAGAGCCCAATCCCGAGGAGGGCTTGGAATATGCGCGTCGTGCCATGGTTCGTGGCAGAGAAAATGCGTCGGCGAATTTCGCGCTCGCCAGATCCAGTTTTTTCAATGGCAATTGTAGCCGGGGCAAAGAATTCGCCGAGAAAGCCGCGGCGCTCGACCCCTATGAGGCGACCATTCAGGCACAGGCCGGCGCTTTTCTATTCGGCTGCGGCGATCCCGCTGGAACCCGATATCTGAGACGTGCGATCGCTCTGGACCCTCGGGGTTCGCTGGTCGCGGAGACCGCACTGGCGCTGACTCTGCTGGCGGAAGGCAAGGACAAGCAGGCTCTGGAATTCGCGGAAAAAATCGTTCCGTCCAGCACCGGTGTCGGACCCTATTATGATATCACCATGGCCATGGTCTATGCCAAAAATGGCCGGATCGAGGACTCGCGAAGATCATGGGACCAGCTTGTTGCAACCTATGGCAGCGACATAGATGAAAGTCAGGAGCAATTGCTCAGGCGCCTGATTACCAACCCGGCGCTGGCCGAGCGCGCTTTTCAGTTGCTGGTAGGAGCTGGAGTGATCAGTGGCGACTAGGAAGCGAGGCGGTTTCAGCTTGGTCACGCAAAGCGCGACGCTATCGTTAGAAACTCGCGTTTAGCCCGTCGACCACGAATTGTACCGCCAACGCGCCGAGGAGCACACCGAGCACCCGGGTAATGACCGCCTCGACCTTGTTGCCCAATATCCGCATCAATGGACCAGCCGCGAGCAGTCCGAACAGGGTTAGCAGAAGCACCGATCCCAGAGCGCCGAGAATGACAAGCGCATTATCGATTCCATCATGCTGGGATGTCAGCAGCATCACCGCGGCAATCGAACCTGGTCCGGCAATCATCGGCATCGCCATCGGGAAGATCGATACATCCTCGATCTCGGGCTGCTCGATAATCTCCTGCGCCCGGTCCTCGCGCCGTTCGGTGCGTTTCTCGAACACCATTTCCAGCGCGATCAGGAACAGCATGATGCCGCCAGCGATACGAAAACTGTCGAGGCTGATGCCGAGTGCGCTCAGCATCTGTTCGCCGAACAGGGCAAAGACCAGCAAAATGATTGCGGCGACAAGAATGGCGCGAATCGCCATGACGCGGCGATCACGCTCCGGCGCACTGCTGGTCAGACTGGCGTAGATCGGCGCGCAACCCGGCGGGTCAATCACCACAAAAAAGGTGATGAAGGCAGAGATGAAAAGCTCGATCATGATGTCGGTGCGTCGACCCTATATTCATGCACACGCTTGAAGCTGCCGTCCTCTTGCGCCAGATCGACAAAGACAATGCGCGAGCCGTCTGCAACAAAAGCAGCATTCCAGATCAGGCTGCCGTCGGCGGATTCCCCTGTCTTGCCCTTGTCGGTCAATCCTGCTGGCGGGAAACCGGCAGCAGTCTTGGCCTTGCACGAGGCCACCTCGGTCTCGACATAATCGGGTTCCGCCAACGGCGTTGCCAGCGGCACGCCATCGTCGAATATCCACTTCCACTCGACGTCCTTATTGGGGCGGCGTGTACCGAAATTCTGCTGCTGCCAGATAGTCGTAAAGTGACCAGTTGCGCCGCTCACATTTTGCCAAGCGCCGGTGGAGACACCGATGCTGCCGTCGCAGGACATGTAGATTTTATGCGGCTGCCAGGTAACGGCTTCTGCCGGATCGGCCTTGCCTTTCAGCCATTGCTGCGCGTTGACCAGATCGGGCGTGAACATGATCGCTTCGTCAGCAGCGGTTTCGCGGAATGCGGACCATTGCCCCTCTTCCTGAGCCAGCCGGGCAAAGGACAATTCTGCTTTGACGATGGCACTGGGATTGGCGACCGGTTTCCCGATGACCCGGTTATAGCGCTCGCGGTCATTGAGACCCCCGCCGCTGGCACAGCTCGAAAGCATCAGTGCGATTCCGATTGCGGCAAACAGGCGCATTACAGTCCCTCCGGTTTCTCCAGCCCGGCGCGCGCAGATGCGGCAACCAGCGTATTGCGCAATAGCACCGCAATGGTCATCGGGCCAACCCCCCCCGGAACCGGCGTAATCGCCCGGACATGATCAAGCGCCTCAGCAGTGGCGACATCGCCGACCAGACGGCCCTTTTCCTTGCCCGGTTCGGGGGCGAGCCGGTTGATACCGACATCAATCACGACGGCGCCGTCTTTCAGCCAGTCACCCTTTACCATTTCGGCGCGACCGACGGCGGCGACGACAATATCGGCGCGACGGACAACATCGGGAAGGTCGCGGGTCCGGCTATGCGCCATGGTGACGGTGCAATTTTCGCCGAGCAGCAGCTGCGCCATCGGCTTGCCGACCAGAATCGATCGGCCAACCACCACGGCGTCGAGGCCGGTCAGGTCGCCCAATGTATCTTTCAGCAGCATCAGGCTGCCGAGCGGCGTGCAGGGGGTCAGCGCTTCTTCGCCATTGGCGAGGCGACCGGCGTTTATCACGTGCAGACCGTCAACATCCTTGTCCGGATCAATTGCCATGACCACGGCTTTTTCGTCGAGGCCTTTGGGCAGAGGTAACTGGACCAATATCCCGTCGACAGTCTCGTCAGCATTGAGCCGTTCGACCAGCGCGACCAGATCTTCCTGCGCGACATCGGCGGGCAGCCGGTGCTCGAAACTTTCCATGCCCGCAGCCAGCGTCGCTTTATGCTTGGAGGCAACATAGACCTGGCTGGCAGGATCTTCGCCGACCAGAACCACAGCCAGACCGGGCGCGCGGCCCGTTTGTTTCACAAAGGCTGGGACGGCGCCCCTTATGCGATCGCGCAGGCCGGCGGCGAATGCTTTGCCGTCAATGATCTGCGCTGCGGTCAACCGAGAAGGGCCTGAGCCAATGGCGGCAGGATCGCATCCTGCAGGATGATGATGCCGATGATCACAACCATCGGAGTCAGGTCAATCGCGCCGAAATCCGGCATGATCTTGCGGATCGGGCGGTAGATCGGCGCGGTCAGCGCGTCGAGCGTGGTCCAGATCGCCCGGGCAATGTCATTTTGCAGATTGATGACGTTGAAGGCGAGCAGCCAGCTCATGATCGCCTGCACGATAATGACGGTTATTGCCACGTTGAGCAGGATGGAGATGATTTGAAGAATTGCGAATGCCATGGTGGACCCTTTATCGATATTCTGACAGAGCGGCCAGTGATTTGTCACGGTTCCGCCAGAAATTTGCTGTATCAACTATATAAGACAGCGGGCGGTTTAATCAACCGAAGCGAAATCATCCCTTACCAGGGTGCCCGCGCCCTTGCTGGTGAAGATTTCGAGCAGCATCGCATGCGGTATCCGGCCATCCAGTATGACCGCCGCATCGACGCCTTCCTGAACCGCTTTCACGCAGGTCTCAAGCTTTGGAATCATGCCGCCTGAGATCGTGCCTTCGTCAACCAGCGCCTGAATCTTGGTCGGATCGAGGTCGGTCAGCAGGTCGCCCTGCTTGTCGAGCACGCCCGGGACATCGGTGAGCAGGAACAGGCGAGACGCACGCAAGGCCGAGGCAACCGCCCCCGCCATGGTGTCGGCGTTGATATTATAGGTTGCGCCATCGTCGCCCACACCGATCGGCGCGATGACCGGGATCATCCCGGCGGCGGAAATCTTGTCAACAACGCTGCGATCCACTCTCTTGGGCTCGCCGACATAGCCGAGATCGATAATCCGTTCGATATTGCTGTCCGGGTCGCGATTGGTGCGCCGCAGTTTCGTTGCCTTGACGAAACCGCCGTCCTTGCCGGAAATACCGATGGCGCTGCCACCCGCCTGGCCGATCCAGCTGACCAGTTCCTTGTTGATCGCTCCGGACAGCACCATTTCCGCGATTTCTGCTGTTTCCTTCGTGGTGACCCGCAAGCCATCGACAAATTCGCTCTCCACGCCGACCCGTGCCAGCATCGCACCGATCTGCGGCCCGCCGCCATGCACGACCACCGGATTGATCCCGACCGCCTTGAGCAGAACGATATCCTGGGCAAAATTTCGGGCGAGCGTGGCGTCGCCCATCGCGTGGCCGCCATATTTTACGACAAAAGTCTTTCCCGCATAGCGCTGCAAATAAGGCAAAGCATCGGTTAGCGTTTCCGCTTTGGCGAGCATGGCGGGATCGGGTGCGTGATCGGTCATGGGCGTCTTTCAGTCTAGCCTTGCGGTAAATGCAAGTATTTAATCAGCTTTGGACAGCGCTTTCACTTTTTCCAGCGTGCCGGTAACATGGCCCTGCGGTTTCGTCGCGCTGTGGACAAAGATGATTTTGCCTTGCTGGTCGATGACATAGCTTGTCCGGTTGGTCATCGCGAGACCCGGAGCCATGCGGACCTGATAGCCATTGATGATTTTGTCGTCGGCCCGGGCGACCGCGAACTTGTCGCGGCATTCGGAAATGGAGAATTTCTTCAATCCCTCGATATCATCGCCCGACATACCGATAACCGTCGCGCCGGCGGCGTTGAACTCTGCCGTGGCGTCCGCGAACATATTCGCCTCGATCGTGCAGCCCTCCGTAAACGCCTTGGGAAAGAAATAAAGCACGACGGGACCGTCTTTCAGCTTGTCGGCCAGCGAGAACTGGAATTCCTTGCCCGCCAGCGCGCCGGTAGTGGTGAAATCTGGAGCGGTTGCGCCTATTTCCAGCGGTTCGGCATTGGCGCTGCGGGCATAATAGACGAAGGCGCCGCCACCAATGAGTGCCGCTGCCAACAAGATCACGATCCACTTTTTCATAATATCATTCCTGTTCGAGCTGCGCCTTGAGGGCGTAAAGCTGATCCAGCGCCTCGCGCGGGGACAGCGCATCGACATCTATCGCGCCGAGCGTGTCCCGCAATCCATCGGTTTGTTCCTCGACATCTGCAAGGCTCGCGGCAAATAGCGGCAAATCACCAAGACCCGCGGCCAGGCCACCGGTTTCCGCCTTGCCAGCTTCCAGCTTGTCGAGCACCGACTTGGCGCGACTGAGGACCGGCTTGGGGATACCCGCCAGCTTTGCCACGGCCAGACCGTAGCTGCGGTCGGCAGGGCCTTTGGCGAGCTCGTGGAGCAGGACGAGATCGCCCTTCCACTCCCGCGCACGCACATGGTGCAGCGACAATGCATCCAGCCTGTCCGCCAGCCGCGTCAGTTCGTGATAATGGGTTGCGAACAGGCAGCGGCAACGATTGGTCTCGTGGACCGCCTCGACCACCGCCCAGGCCAGCGCCAGCCCGTCATAAGTCGAGGTCCCCCTGCCCACCTCGTCGAGAATGACAAAGCTTTTCTCGGTCGCCTGTGACAGGATAGCGGCGGTTTCGACCATCTCGACCATGAAGGTTGATCGGCCTTGCGCCAGATTGTCCGAGGCGCCCACCCGGCTGAACAAGCGGTCAACCAGACTGAGCCTGGCCGACTCCGCCGGCACATAGCCCCCCGCTTGCGCCAATATGACGATCAGCGCATTTTGCCGCAGGAAGGTGGATTTACCGCCCATATTGGGTCCGGACACCAGCCATAGACGTTCATCATTGGCGAGCGCGCAATCATTGGCGACAAAGGCCTCGCCCTTGACTGATAACGCCGCTTCGACCACCGGGTGACGACCGGCCCGAATGTCCAGTATATTGCCGTCGACAAATGCGGGGCGGCTCCACTGGCCCTCGGCGGCGCGTTCGGCGAGTGCGGCCGAAACATCAATCCGGGCGAGCGCGTCGGCGCTTTCGCCAATTGCCTGTTTGCGAGCCAGCACCTTGTCGATCAGCTCTTCGAAATGCGCAGCTTCGGCGGCCAGTGCATGGGCACCGGCCTGCGACACCCGCACCGCTTCTTCGTGCAGATCGGTCGAATTGAAGCGCACGACGCCGGCCAGCGTCTGGCGATGGGTAAAGCCCGAATTTTCGGCCATCAGGCCGCCGCCGTGGCGGGCGGGGACTTCGATAAAATAGCCGAGCACGGCATTATGCTTTATCTTCAGTGTATTGATACCGGTCGCCTCGCGATAGCGCGCTTCCAGTATTGCTATTGCCTTGCGACCGTCGGAACCGGCGCTGCGCAACTCGTCCAGCGCCGCATCATAGCCCGCCGCTATATAGCCGCCATTGGTCATCTCGGTGGGCGGAGCCTCGACCAGCGCATGCTCCAGCAAATCGACAAGCGCGCCATGGCCGTCGAGAGCGGGCAACAGATTTTCGAGCAGTTCCGGGAGGCCCATTGCCAGAGTCAATCGCTCGCGCAAGATCCGCGCACCGGCCAGACCATCGCGAATCTGCCCAAGATCGCGCGGACTCCCCCGTCCTGCCGATACCCGACCAAGCGCCCGGCCGATATCAGGTAGCGCCTTGAGCTCGGTACGGACATCGTCGCGGATCCCCGACCCGTCATGAAACCATTGCACCAGCCCGAGCCGCTGGTTGATCGGCTGTTCTGCAAACAACGGCGCGGACAAATCACGAGCCAGCAAGCGGGCCCCGGCGGGCGTCACCGTGCGGTCGATAGAGTGGAGCAGACTGCCTTCGCGCCCGCCAGCCAGCGTCCGGTCGATCTCCAGACTCGCCCTGGTCGGCCCGTCGATCGAGAGGAACTCCCGCGTTTCGCGTCTTTTCGGTGGATGCAGATAGGGGGCGTGGCCTTGCGAGACATGATTGACATAGGCAACCAGCCCACCGGCGGTGGCCAGTTCGGCGCGCGAAAATTCACCCATACCGTCGAGTGTCGCTACTCCGAAATGCTCGCGCAGCCGTTTTTCCGCCCGTCCGCTATCGAAATTGTCCTTCGCCCATCCGGTCGCCTTCTGCAGACGTGGCAGCAAGGACGGCGGACAGATGATTTCCGATGGCGCGATCCGCGCCAGTTCCGCATCAAGCGCATCTTCGGAAATCGTCGTCAGTTCAAAATTGCCGGTCGAAATATCTGCTGCTGCCAGTCCGATCTCGCCCTGTACTTCGGCCAGCGCGACGAGCATATTGTCACTGCGTGCGTCGAGCAAATTATCCTCGGTCAGCGTCCCGGCTGTCACATAACGGATGATGTCCCGCGCCACCAAGGCCTTGTAGCCGCCGCGCGCCTTGGCCTCGGCCGGCGTTTCAATCTGTTCGGCAATCGCCACCTTGAAGCCGGAGCGGATCAGTTTTGCCAGATAGCCTTCCGCCGAATGGACCGGCACACCGCACATCGGGATCGAATCTCCAGCATTCTTGCCGCGCGAGGTCAGCGCGATATCAAGCGCCGCAGCAGCGAGCTTGGCATCCTCGTAGAACAGCTCGAAAAAATCACCCATCCGGTAGAATAGCAGGCAATCGCCAGCCTTTTCTTTCAGTCCGAAATATTGCTCCATCATCGGCGTGACCTTGGCCCCTTTCGGCGCGGAGTCTTTTGCCCTATTTTCTGCTTTGTCCCGAGTCTGGATTGCCATGGGCCTGCGATAGCGGACTGCGGCTGGACATAAAAGAGCAGCGATCGCATCCTATTGATTTTTACTTGATATTGCGGCTCAGAGACAAAAAGAGTAGGTCCCGAGCGGGACGTGAACTTCCGATCGGTTCAACCGAGCCGACCACAGCATATGCGGAGACAAAATTTGGCCGACCAGAACGACAATGATCTAGAATTTTCCGAACGGGAAGCTCTGCTTTTTCACTCCCACGGTCGCCCCGGAAAAATCGAGATTATTGCCTCCAAGCCGATGGCGACTCAGCGCGATCTGAGCCTTGCCTATTCGCCGGGCGTCGCCGTTCCGGTTCGCGCGATCGCGGAAGACCCTTCGAAAGCCTATGATTATACCGCCAAGGGCAATCTCGTCGCTGTTATCTCCAACGGTACCGCGATCCTTGGCCTCGGCAATCTGGGTGCGCTTGCCTCGAAGCCGGTGATGGAAGGCAAAGCGGTATTGTTCAAACGTTTCGCCGATGTCGATTCCATCGACCTGGAACTCGATACCGAAGATGCGGAAACCTTTATCAATGCCGTCCAGATTATGGAGCCCAGTTTCGGCGGCATCAATCTGGAAGATATTGCCGCACCCGATTGCTTCATAATCGAGCAGACATTGCGCGACCGGATGAATATCCCGGTGTTCCACGATGACCAGCACGGCACCGCGATCATCGCCGCGGCCGGGATCATCAATGCCTGCCTGCTGACCGACCGCAAGATTGAAGACATCAAGGTTGTGGTCAACGGCGCGGGTGCCGCTGCCATTGCCTGCGCTTCGCTGATCAAGAGTCTGGGTGTGCCGCACGATAATCTGACCATGTGTGACCGCACAGGCGTCATCTATCGCGGCCGCGATGATGTCGACCAGTGGAAATCCGCCCACGCGATCGACACCGATGCCCGTACGCTGACCGACGCGCTGTCCGGCGCCGACGTTTTTCTCGGCCTGTCTGCAGCCGGTGCCCTGAAACCCGAAATGGTCAAGGACATGGCGCCGCAACCGATTATTTTCGCCATGGCCAATCCCGATCCGGAAATCACTCCGCCAGATGCCAAGGCCGCCCGCCCCGACGCGATCATCGCCACCGGGCGCTCCGATTATCCCAATCAAGTCAATAATGTCATCGGCTTCCCGTTCATCTTCCGAGGCGCGCTGGACGTCCGCGCAACCCGGATCAACGAGGAAATGAAAGTCGCGGCAGCACATGCCATTGCCGAACTGGCACGCGAGCAGGTTCCGGAAGAAGTGGCCGCTGCTTATGGCGGCAAAGCGCCGAGCTTTGGCGTGGAATATATCATTCCCGCGCCTTTTGATCCGCGTCTGATGGACGTCGTATCTGCTGCCGTTGCCAAGGCTGCCATGGATAGCGGCGTGGCCCAGAAACCAATCGAGGATCTCGACGCCTACCGGCAGAGTCTGAAGGCGCGACTCAATCCGACAACATCCGTTCTCACCCAGGCTTATGAAGCCTGCCGCTTGTCGCCAAAACGCGTCATTTTTGCCGAGGCCGAAGAAGCCGTCGTGCTGAGGGCAGCGATCCAGTTCCGCGATGGCGGATATGGCACACCGGTTCTCGTCGGGCGCGACGATCGCGTTCGCCAACAGCTGATCGAACTGGGCGTGAGCGACCCGGACAGCTTTGAAGTGCACAACAGCCGCAACAGCCCGCTGGTCCCCGATATGGTGAACATGCTGTACGAACGCCTGCACCGCCGCGGTTATATGGAGCGCGATATCAAGCGCATGGTCAATCAGGACCGCAATATCTTTGGTTCGGCGCTGCTCGCCATGGATCAGGGCGAAGCGATGATCACCGGCGTAACCCGCCCTTATCCGCAATCTTTCCGCGATGTCGCCAAGGTAATCGATGTTGAAAAAGGCCGCACGGCGCTTGGCATCCATGTCATGGTCGGTCAGCATCACACCGTCTTCATGGCCGATACCACGGTCAACGAGCGGCCCACCGCCCACGAACTCGCCGACATCGCCGAGCAGACAGCAGCGGTCGCCCGGCAGATGGGCCATGAGCCGCGGGTTGCCTTCCTCAGCTATTCGACCTTTGGCAATCCCGAAGGCCGCTGGCTGGAGAATTTGCGCGAAGCCGTGGCGCTGCTCGATGAACGGCGGGTCAGCTTCGAATATGAAGGCGAAATGGCACCGGACGTCGCTCTCAATCCTAAGCTAATGACCAATTACCCGTTCAGCCGCCTGTCACAACCCGCCAATGTACTGGTCATGCCGGGTCTGCAATCGGCCAATTTGTCAGCAAAATTACTGCGCGAACTGGGCGGCGATTCGGTCATTGGACCAATGCTGGTCGGCCTGGAAAAATCGGTTCAGATCGCAACCATGGCGTCATCAGCGTCGGAACTGGTAACACTCGCGGTTCTGGCCGCCAGCGGGATTGCAAAATAGCGGCGACCGCCGGGTCCCAGACCCGGCGGACCGGCTAGGGCATTGTGGGGTCGTTGCTCGCGCCTTGCGCGCCGGGTGCCCCAACCGCGCCGATATTGCCGAACAATTCTTCGAAGAAGGAGCTATCGCGACCGAGCGTCGGCGTCTTGTCGCCGTCCGGGCTGATGCTGGCGACCAGTTCGATACCGGTACGATCGACCGAGGTCACATTGCCTTCTGTATCGAATATCACGCGCATCACCTGCTGCTCGCGGGGGCGCGGGTTGTTGAAACCATATTGGCGGGTGTCACGGGAGAGATAGTACCAGGTGTTATCGTCAAACTGTCCGGTGAAGGTCGGACGGCCGAGCGAAGCTTCCACCGACTGGCGATTGTCGACGCCAGCCTGAACGGCAGACATCAGCACTTGATCGGCGATATACCCCTGATGGCCACGCACCTGCGTGCAGCCGGCCATCGTCATCGTGCCAGCCATTAGCCCAAGCCACAGACTGTATTTTTTGATATTGCCGACCATCGAACTCATTCTCCACTATCCAGCCAGCACCGTATCGGTGCGTGACTCGTCATCGCCCATTGCATCTCGCGCCATAAATATCAATATGCCCTGTATCCAGACTTAACAACCGACCCGATCATCCATAAACTTACGATCCAACCAGCGGAACCAGCAATGTCCTTTTTCAGCAAGATATTTTCCCGAGACAATCCCAATGTAAAAATGCAGCCATTGTATAATGCGATTGTCAGCGAAGGGCGGCAACTGGCCTGGTATGAAGAGGCACAGGTTCCCGACAGTATCGATGGCAGGTTCGATATGATTGCGGCTATATTCTCGCTGGTGCTTATCCGGCTGGAAAAAGACGAGGCACGGGGTCAGGACATTGCCTGGCTGACCGAGATTTTCATCAGCGATATGGATGGGCAACTGCGCCAGATCGGCATTGGCGACATGGTCGTGAGCAAACATGTCGGCCGCATGATGGGTGCGCTTGGCGGCCGGGTTGGTGCCTATCGCGAAGCGCTGGAAAATGGTGCGGACCTCAGGGAAGCAGTAATACGCAATATTTTTCGCGGCGAAAAACCCGCTGATGCGGCGCTGGACATTCTCGCCAGCCGACTGGCGGCCTATCATGCTTCACTTCAGGATTGCAGCACCGACGCTATCATCGCCGGCCAGTTGCCAGCCAGCGGAACGGATGCATGATGGACAAGCCGGAATTCTCCCATATCGTCAAACTATCGGAAATCGGTTCCACGCCGCGAACGGGCAAACTTTCCGCAACCGAGGAAGAACGCCGCAAGCTCACGCAAAGATTTGATCTACCCAAAATCTCTTCACTGGATGCCAGCTATACATTGCTGGCCGGCGAGAATCGCATTGGCTTCACCGGACGGCTCGAATCCGACCTGCAGCAGCGCTGCTCCGTCACCGGGGAAAGTTTTCAGGTCCGGCTGCGCGAAGATTTCGATATTGCCTTTGTGCCGCAACTGGAAATTGACGGTGCCGACGAGGAAATCGAACTGACCGAAGAAGATTGCGACATCATCGAATATGAAAATGGCCAGCTTGATCTCGGCGAAGCCATTGCCCAAACACTCTACCTGGCACTCGCTCCCTTTCCGCGCGGTCCCAATGCCGATGCGGTGGCGCGGGAAAGCCTGAAATCGGAAGAGGAAGCCGGGCCCTTTGGTGTCCTGGCCGCCCTGAAGGACAAGCTGCCCTAAGCCGTTTCCTTCTCAGCCTTGCTTGCCGCCGCATTGATCAGGCGTTTTTGCAATCCGTTCAGTCGCTGCTTGCTGGTGATCTTGCTGCCGAGCAAGTCGGTGATGTAGAATGTGTCCACTGCGCGCTCGCCATAGGTCGCGATATGCGCGCTGTGCACCGTTACTTTCGACTCGAACAGCGCATAGGCCAACTCGTTGAGCAAGGCCGGACGATCCTGCGCATTGACCTCGATCACTGTAAACCGGTTGGATGCATCATTGTCGACCAGAGCAAAAGGCGTGATAATGAACGCGCCGGCCCGCGAATGCGCCAGCGGGCGGGCGTCGAGCTTGGTAGAAAGTTTGGTCCGGTTGGCCAGCGCATCCTCAACCGCCTGTTTGAGCCGCAGCAACTGCCCCTCCTCGGAAAACGGCTTGCCGTGCGGGTCCTGAACCAGAAAATTGTCCAACGCCATGCCGTCGCGAGTGGTGTGGATTCGCGCGTCGATGATATTGCCGCCCGAGGCATGGATTCCTCCGGCGATCCGGTAGAATAATCCCGGATGGTCAGCCGCATAAACGGTGATCAATGTCGCGCCGCGCTCGGGATAAACATCAGCGAAAATGGCGAGGTCCGTGTCCCCGGCATCGAGGACCAACTGGGCATTCTGGGCAATGATATCATCCGGCTCGGCGATCCAGTAGGCATCGGTGAACCGCTTCGCCAGCTTTTTGAACTCGGCCTCCGGCAACGTCAGCGCCTCAGACAGAACCGCCATTTTCTCGTCAATCCGCTCCTTCCGTCCGCGCTGTTTGTGGCCGAGCAGCAGCATTTCCTGTGCGGATTCAAACAGATCGGTCAGAAGCTGCCGTTTCCAGCTGTTCCAGACACCGGGCCCGACCGCGCGGATATCGACGACGGTCAACACGGTGAGCTGGCGAAGCCGCTCGACGCTTTTCACCTGGCTGGCAAAATCCTGGATGGTTTTGAAATCCGACAGATCGCGCTTGAAGGCTACCGCCGACATCAGCAGATGGTTGCGGACCAGCCACGCGACCAGTTCGGTTTCATGGGGCCTCAAACCGAGACGGGGACAAAGCTTCATTGCCACTTCCGCGCCCAGGACGCTGTGGTCACCACCCCGCCCCTTGGCGATGTCATGCAACAACGTGGCGACAAAAATTACCCGACGGTTCTGCAATTTTTCCATGGTCGCAGTGCTGTTCGGATGGTCCTCGGCCAGATCCCCCCGGCCGATTCTTGCGAGTAGGCCAATCGCGCGAATCGTATGTTCGTCGACCGTATAATGATGATACATGTCGAACTGCATCTGAGCCACGACACGGCCAAAATCAGGAATGAACCGGCCGAAAATCGCAGCTTCGTTCATCCAGCGCAACACCAGTTCCGGATCGCGGGGGGAGCAAAGCACGTCGAGAAACAGTTTGTTGGCGCGCGCATCCTTACGAATCCTGTTGTCGATCAGCTTGGCATCCCGTCGAGCCGCGCGCATCGCCATCGGATGGATTTCCAGTCCGTGCTTGTCGGCGAGCCAGAAAATTTCCAGCAACCGGACCGGGTCTTCCTCGAAGAAATCCTCACTCGGCAAAGCGAGCCGTCCGCGATCCAGCGCAAAGCCCTTAAGCTTCTTCGGTTTGCGGGTCAGCGACGGCAGAAAGCGCCGGACTCCGGCATTGTGGGTTTCGTCGAGATGGGCGAGAAACACACCGGTCAGATTGCCGACCACTTTCGCGTTCAGGAAATAATATTGCATGAACCGCTCGACCGAGGATTTACCGGGCCGGTCGGCAAAATGCATCCGCCGGGCGACCTCGGGCTGGAGGTCAAAAGTCAGTCGGTCTTCGGCGCGACCGGTGATGTCATGCATGTGGCAGCGGACTGCCCAGAGAAAGTTGGCCGCCTTGCGAAAGCGCTTGAATTCGTCGGTAGTTAGCAAGCCGACATCGACAAGATCCTCGGCCGACGCCACCCGATGAATATATTTGCCGATCCAGTAAAGGGTTTGCAGATCGCGCATGCCCCCCTTGCCTTCTTTAACATTGGGTTCGACGACATAGCGGCTGTCACCCATTTTTTTATGACGCGCATCGCGCTCGGCCAGTTTTTCTGAGACAAACGTGCTATCGGTTCCGGCTACGACATCATTGAAGAAACGCTGCTTGGCTTCCTCATATACGCCAGTATCACCCCATATATAGCGGCCTTCCAGCAGCGCCGTGCGGATCGAAAGATCGTCTTTGGCCATACGCACCATCTCGTCAATCGAGCGGCTGCTTTGCCCGACTTTCAATCCGAGATCCCACAGCCAATAGAGCATCGCCTCGACCGCCTGCTCGGTCCAGCTCGTGGCCTTGTGGGGTGTCAGAAAAGCAATATCGACATCGCTATGCGGCGCCATTTCCCCGCGTCCGTAGCCGCCCACTGCCATCACCGCGATGCGTTCGCCTGATGAGGGATTACTCACGGGATATTGATGATTCACCGCAATATCATGGATCAGTCGCACCAGTTGATCGACCAGAAAAGACTGGGCAGCTGCCATTTCATGGCCGGCCGACGGCTTTTTTTGCAACCGCTTGCTGATCTCCGCTCGGCCATCCGCTAGAGCATCCTGCAAGAGCGGCAGAATATGCTCCCGCGCCTTCGGCATACCATATTCGGCAATGAGCGCCTCGACTTGTTCCGCCAGTTCGCGCCGATTGATAATCTCCCGCTGCCGGACGATCCGTTTCCCCGGATCTGCCGGCGCTGCCGGAATATCAGCGCGTATATTCATCCTGTCGCGCCCAATTCGTCACGGTGTTTTTTCGCCAGCACGATTTTCGCAATTTTCGCCGTACCGAGTTTCGGCAACGGTTCGTCATATTGCCAGATATGCACCGGCATCTTGAACGGAGCGAGTTGGTGCTTGAGCGTCTCGAGCAGTTGCTCGTCGGTCAGGCTGTGCCCGTCCTTGGTGTGATAGACCAATGCCGGCACTTCGCCGAACCGCTCGTCAGGCACCCCGAAAATACAGGCTTCGGCAACAGCCGGATTGGCATAGACGGCCGCTTCAACTTCCTGACAGCTGATATTCTCGCCGCCGCGAATAATGATTTCTTTCTTGCGGTCGACGATGAACAAATAGCCCTCGGGGTCGAGATAACCGATATCGCCGGTGCGAAAATAACCGTCGTCGGTGAAAGCGTCCTTCGTGGCTTCTTCGTTATTCCAGTAGCCGGTGAAATTGGCAGCAGTCCGGATGCAGACTTCGCCGCGTTCGCCCTGCGGCATCTTGTTGCCGTCGTCATCGAGGATCGCAACATCGATAATCGGGGGTGTTGCGCGGCCGGTGCTGTCCGGCTTGGCGAGATAATTTTCATTCTGGTTGGAACAGCCGACGCCATTGGTTTCGGTGAGGCCATAGCCGATGACCGGATAGCCATCGCCCATCTTCTCCTTGATCCGCCGGACATGTTCGACCGGACGCGGCGCACCGCCAGCGGCCATGGTGACACAGCTACTGAGATCATATTTGTCGAAATGCGGGTGAGAATAGATTTCCATACTCATCAGCGGAACGCCGACGAAATAGGTCACGCGCTCTTTCTCGATCAGGCGCATCGCCTCTTCCGCATCCCATTTGTTGAGGAACACCAGCTTGCGACCGATGGCATAGCTGACCAGCACCAGAGGCACCGACGCGGTAACGTGGAACAGCGGCACGCAGACCATCGCGGTTGGTTGCCCCTCGGGCATCTTGCCCTGTTTTTCCATGATATGGACCAGCACCAATACCGTGCCAACAAAGCTCATCGCGCCCTGAACAACCGAGAGATGGTCGGCATAGGCGCCCTTCGAGCGACCGGTCGAACCGGAAGTGAACAAGATCGTCGCATTGTCGTCAGGCGCCATTTGCGGCAGCGGCGTTTCAGCACCGCCGCCTTTTTCCAGCATCACTTTCAGCCCTTCGAGCGGCAGCTTGTCATGTTCGAAGATCAGCAGTTCAGCGCCATGATCGCGTTTGGATTCGACCAGACGCTGGGCGCGCTGATAGTCGGCGAAGACGAAACGACAACCGACATCCTCGATGCCGTCGGCCAGCTCATCGCCGCGCCACCAGCCATTCAGCTTGGTTGAAATGCCGCCGGCCATGGTGATCGCCATATCGAGAACGACCCAATTGGCCGAATTGCGCGCGGCGATGCCGACGCGGTCGCCCTTCTGAACGCCATAGCCGTCAACCAGCCCACCGGCCAAAGCACGCGCGGCGGCATAAGCCTCACCAAAGGTAAGACGGATATCACCATCGACCAGAAATTCCTTGTCGGCATGCTGGTTGCAGAAATAGGCGAGATAATCCGAAACATTCTGCGGCGCATTTTTGAAGATCGGCATGTCGACGCCGTATTTGTTGATCGTATCCAGTTCCAGCAATTGACCAGGCTGGGTCAGCGCTTCCAGCGTTTTGTCGATTACCAGATCCAGTTCAGAGGTCGCCATTATTCAAGTCTCCCGTTGTTCCCTCTTGGTAAAGGGGAATTTCCCTTTATATGGACAGGAAACCACGCGGGGAAAAGAGTTGATTGATATTATATTGGCCAATGCGGCACAGTTTACGCAGTTCGTAGAGCTTGGCCTCTCTCCCGATGCGCTCGATCTCGGCTTCTTCCAGCTCAAATGGTATTCGCTGGCCTATCTCGCCGGGATATTGATCGGCTACTGGTATCTGACCAAATTGGTCGACCAGCCGGGTTCGCCTATGGCGCGGCGCCATGCCGATGACATGATCTTCTGGGCGACGCTCGGGATCATCGTCGGCGGACGGATCGGCTATGTATTCTTCTACGCTCCCGAGATTTTGCAGGAACCGATCCGGATATTGCAGGTCTGGAACGGCGGCATGTCGCTGCATGGCGGCACGATCGGCGTTGTGCTCGCCTTGTGGTGGACAGCACGGCGGGAGAAGCTCGATTTTCTGCGGATGTGCGATTATATCGCCTGCGTCATCCCGTTTGGACTGTTTTTCGGACGATTGGCCAATTTCGTCAATGGAGAGCTTTGGGGGCGGGCAACCGATGTTCCCTGGGCGATTGTTTTCCCGATGGGCGGCGATGTCGCGCGCCATCCCAGCCAGCTTTATGAAGCAGGACTGGAAGGCATTCTCTATTTCATCATCCTCTCGCTGCTCTTCTGGAAGACAGATGCCCGCTATCAGCCGGGCAAACTGGTCGGCACCGGGTTGCTGGTCTACGGCTTCAGCCGCTTCTTCGTCGAATTCTTCCGCCAGCCCGATGCGCAGCTGACGTGGCTGGTTGAACAATCCGGGTTCAGCATGGGACAATGGCTGACTGTGCCGATGATATTGCTCGGTGCCTGGCTGGTGTTCACCGCGAAAGGCAGGCGTGTGCGGGTCGAACCGGTGGCGGGAGAAAAGAGCGTTGCCTGACGGCACCAAGGCGGACCTTCCCAGCGCAGCGCACAAGATTGCCGACAGGATCGAGCGCGAAGGTCCGATACCGCTCGGCGACTATATGGCAATCGCCAACGACTTCTATTACGCCAGCAAGGACCCGCTCGGCGAAGAGGGAGATTTTGTCACATCGCCTGAAATCAGCCAGATGTTTGGCGAAATCGTCGGTATCTGGCTGGCCGATCTGTGGCTTCGCAAAGGCTCACCGGATCATTGTCATTATGTCGAGCTGGGTCCCGGACGGGGGACTCTGGCGCATGATGCGCTGCGATCCATGCGCAAATTCGGTTGCCGTCCGACGGTCCATTTTGTCGAGACCAGCCCGGTCCTGAAAGCCAAACAGGCGCAATTGCACCCGGATGCGATTTGGCATGACGATATTTTCAGCCTGCCGGAAGACGGGCCGCTGCTGATCGTTGCCAACGAATTTTTCGATGCCCTGCCGGTCGAGCAATATGTCGCGACATCCGGCGGCTGGCGACGGCAAATGGTTACGCGGGATCGCAGCAAATTTCTGGCGATACCGAGCGTCGGGATAGCGGAAGACCAGATCAGCGGCAGCGCCAGCGGTTTTCCGGACGGCACCATTATCGAGCGCTCACCGGTCAGTGTGGGATTGGCAGGCCATATCGCCAGCCAGCTGGCCAAACAGGGCGGAACGCTGCTGATCATCGACTATGGCTATATCAGGCCCGGCACCGGCAGCACTTTGCAGGCAGTGAAGGATCACATGCCGATCAGCCCGTTTGACAGCCCCGGAACCTCCGACCTAACCGCTCATGTCGATTTTCATACTCTGGCCAATATCGCGCGAACGCGCTTGCTGGCGGTGCACGGACCGACCGAACAGGGCCAGTGGCTAAAGTCGCTGGGCATCGATCAACGCGCCGAAGCGCTGATGGCAGCCAGTCCGAAACAGGCCGATACGATCCGGGCCGCGCACCAGCGGCTGACCCATGCAGAAGAGATGGGCTGTCTGTTCAGGGTGATGGCGGCAACGGCGATCGGCTGGCCGGAACCCGAGGGGTTCAGCTACGGCGAGGAATAAGCTATTTAGCTAGACTGTCAGCCAACCCATGCAGCGACGTCGGCAGCAACTATATTGGCCGCCTTGTTCAGACCCTCACCAACAGGGCCCGGTTCAGCCGCAGAAACTCTTTCGCTGGCTTGGAAGCGCTTTCTCTCGACCGGCTGGTCTTTGGTCATTTTCACCGCATCATAAGTGACAGTGACCGTCAAGCTGGGGCCGTCGAGACCGAAATTAATCAGTTCACCGGTTATATAGGTCTGCGCTTTGCCTCCGGCCTGGGTTGCAGTCAGCACCAGACGGCCATTTTTAACAGCGATGGTCTCGCTGAGCAAATCCTGGAACAGCCGCGCCGGCTTGTCCACCCAGACAGCGTCCTTTAGATAGGCAATGCCCGTGCCGCTGGTTTGTACCGGCACACGAATGGTGTTGAGTTTTTGCGGAGAGGCAGGCAGCGCGACCACGAGTGAGCCGGTTTGAGGTCCGCTCTGCATGGCACCGGCCGACAATTTCTGGTCTGGCGAGATCGATAGCAGTGATGGCGGCGGCTCGGCACCACCGAAACTGACGCAGGCACCAAGCGAAGCGGTTGCGGCTAGCAGACCAGCAGCTTTCAAAAGTCGAAACTTACTCATCATATCAGCCCCTTCATTGGCCTGGCTCATAGTCCGGCAGCGCTGGCGCCGACAATAAGGACCCAGCCCCGCCTTGATCAAGCCGGTCAGTCACATTGGTCAGGGACTTGGTTAGCGCCTGCATATCCTCGACCAGCTGGTCGACTTCCGGCAGGGTCTTGTTGGAGAAGCGCTCAGCACCAGGCTGGGCATTTTTCAACACGCCTTCCAGAGCGAGAAGGCTTTTTGAGGCGGAATCCAATGTGGTTGCGAGATTTTTCGCCACTGGCTCGCCGTTGTTGGTCAGGAAAGCATTGGTGTTGTCTGCCACCAGACCCAGCTTCTCGGCGGTCTGACCGGCATTGCGAATCGCGATCCGCGATTCTTCCATCAGCGCCTCCAGCCCCGGTGCCTGCTTCGCCAGACTGCCGGTCAGCTTGTCGGTATTGGCCAATATGCCGCTGATCGATTTCTGGTTTTCATCCGACAACAGCAAGGTCAGCCGGTCGGTCAATGTCGCTAATCGTTCAACAACCAATGGCGCGCTGTTGAGTAATTCTCCCAGCGCCCCCGGCTTGGTCGGGATCACCGGCACCCCTTCGGGTCCAAGATCGGTGATTGGCGGCGCACCCTTTTTGGCGCCGTCCAGCTGAATATTAGGCGGCGCGGTAAAGCTGACGCTCTGGATTGTGGCGGTGGTCCCTTCCAATATCGGCGTGTCTTCGCTGACGGCGATACGGACGCGGACAAAATTCGGGTCTTTCTTCCAAAGCTCGACCTTGATCACCTGCCCCGAGGGTACACCGGCAAAAGTCACGCCGGTTCCTGACGCAAGTCCGCCTACCGACTGGGAAAAGAAAATATCATATTGCTTGGTCGTGCCGTCGCCAAAGCGGACGATCCACACCAGAAAGGCGGCCACAAGGGCCAGCATCGCCAAAGTGACAACACCGACAAGTATATGGTTGGAGCGCGTTTCCATCTATTTCACCTCTATGACGAGCCGTGCCGTCACCTGCAACAATTCTCTGATCCGCTTCATCATTCTCATCCCAGCATTTTTTTGCCGGCAGATGCCATCCGGCCGCGCGGTCCATTGAAATATTCCTGTATCCAGGGATGATCGAGCGCGAGCAATTCGTCGATCGTGCCAACCGCGATGACGCGCTGGTCAGCGAGCACCGCCACCCGGTCACAAATGGCATGCAGCGTATCGAGGTCATGGGTGATCAGGAAAACGGTCAACCCCAGAGTCTGCTGCAATTCCTTGGTCAGCTTGTCGAACGCGGCTGCGCCGATCGGATCCAGACCGGCGGTCGGTTCATCCAGAAACAGCAATTCCGGGTCGAGCGCCAGAGCCCGTGCGATACCGGCCCGCTTGCGCATCCCGCCGGATAATTCCGAAGGGTATTTCGGTGCCGCGTCGGGCGACAATCCGGACAGGCAGACCTTGTATTTGGCTACTTCGCGCCGGAAATCACGGTCCATATCCGGGTAAAACTCCCGGATCGGCACCATTACATTTTCGGCTACGGTCAGCGTCGAGAAAAGCGCACCGCCCTGGAACAACACGCCCCAACGCTTGCGAATTTCGATCGTCTCGGCTTCGGATTTTCCCAATATAGGCTCGCCGAAGACCTTGATTTCGCCTTCTTTCGGCGTCTGCAGGCCGATGATCGAACGCATCAACACCGATTTTCCGGTACCCGACCCGCCAACCACGCCGATGATTTCGCCACGCTGCACGTCGAGATCGAGATTGTCGTGCACGACTTGCTCGCCAAAGGCGTTGCGCAACCCGTGAACGCTGACGATCGGACCTTCATAATCGGGGTCATAGGCAATGGCTTGCGAATCGAGCATCAATCCCATCCGATCCAGGTAAAGAATACCGCGAAAAACGCGTCGAGCACGATGACGAGGAATATCGCCTGAACAACGGCTGCGGTGGTCCGTTTGCCGACATCCTCGGCATTGCCCTTGACCTGCATGCCCTGATAGCAGCCGGTAACCGCGATAATTGCACCGAAGACCGGCGCCTTAACGAGCCCGACATAGACATCGGTCAGTGGCACGACCTCGCGAATGCGGGCGAAGAAGGTGGCAGGGGGAATGTCCAATTCGACCCAGCTAAGCAATCCACCGCCGATGATCGCGACAATCGAGGCGTAAAAGCCGAGCAACGGCAGCATGAACACCGCAGCGATAAAGCGGGGCAGCACCAGCGCTTCCACCGGCGACACGCCAATGGTGCGCATCGCGTCGATTTCTTCGGTCAGCTTCATCGTGCCGATTTGCGCGGCAAAGGCCGAACCGGACCGGCCTGCAACCATGATCGCGGTCATCAGCACGCCCAGTTCACGGAGCGTCAGACGACCGACGAGATTGACTGTGAACACTTCCGCCCCGAATTGCCGCAACTGCACCGCGCCCTGTTGCGCGATCACCAGACCGATAAGGAAGCTCATTAGGCCGATGATACCCAGCGAGCGTACGCCAACGACATCAAAACGCTGGATCACGGCATTCCATCTGATTTTACCAGGGTGCCGAACCAATCCCATGAATCCGACCATTATTGCACCGAAAAAGCCGATTAATCCGGTCATGGTGCTAAAGGCGATGGTCGTAGCTTCGCCGACTTCGCTCAGCACGCGGACCACCGGATTGGCTGGTTCCGGCCGTATTTCGGTTGGCTGATCGGCACCGGCGACCGCAGCTATCAATCGCTGGGCATGGTCGCCCCCTCCGACAATTTCCGCTTCCATTTCACGCGCTGTTCGATGAATCAGCCAGGCGCCCACGGTATCGGTATAGCCGGTATCGGAAATATCGAGCCGCTGCGCTTGGCCTTCATATTCTCTCAAACGTTCAGGCAAATCGCCAACACTGGCAATCGAAAGGTCGCCGGAAAAATGCAGCGTGACCGCACCATCTTCGGCTGTCTCTTCGACAAAATCGCTGGGTATCGACATCGCACCCATAGGTGACCGAATTTTCGTCAAAGCTCAAGAGATTAAACTGCTCAAATATTTGGTGCATTTGCCGGCGGGCTGCTATGGGCGGCGCGAACGGGAATTTCGGGACGGCATGCAGAAAATATCGCTTTACGACATGGACCGCACGATCACCGTGCGCGGGACCTATACGCCGTTTCTCTTTCACATGGTATTCGCCTTGGCACCTTGGCGTCTGGTCTTTCTGCCGCTCCTGCCTTTCGGCTTCATCGCCTATGGGCTTCAGCTGATCAGCCGCGGGCAATTAAAGACATTCAACCAGCGGATGCTGCTCGGGAGCGCCCCGGACCTGGCGAAATTGCAACCGCATATCGAAAGCTTTGCCGATAAGGTGCTGCGCTCCAACCGTCACCAGAAAGCGATCGACCAGATCGAGGTGGATCGAGCTGACGGGCGCAAGCTGGTGCTGGTCACCGCATCCTATGAACTTTACGCCGAGGCCATTGCGCGGCGCCTCGGCTTTGACCATTTGATCGGCACGCAGCTGGAAGTTGACAGCGAAGGGCATGTGCTTCCCGTCATCATTGGCGAGAATTGCTATGATGATGCCAAGATCGGCCGGATCGAGGCCTTATTTGCCAAACAGCGCTGGCAGCGGGCAGATTGCCATGTCCGCGCTTATTCCGACCATGTCAGCGATCAGGCGATGCTGGAATTTGCCGACGAGGCGATCGCGACGACACCGACACCTCCCTTGCGGCATTTGGCCAAACAGCGGGGCTGGCAGATCATCGACTGGCGCTGACCCAATAGAGGCCGAGGCCTTGGAACCAACAGCGAGAGACCGCTTTCGCAATGTCCGGTAATTTGATTTCTGTGGACAGCTTGGCGACGATGAATCAAATGAACCGGATTGCCTGCAACCATTTCCATGCGGAGACAAAAAGACATGTCCTTCACGAAGCTGCTCGTACCGACCTACATCCAAATGCTTCAAGCGCTCGCCAGCTGGCTGGACAAGGCGCAATCACAGTTTCCGGACGCTGATTCCGAAGCCCTGCTATCTGCGCGCCTCGCGCCCGATATGTTCCCCCTGTCCACCCAGATCCGTTTCGCCTGCGTGCAAGCGCAGGAAGCGGTGTTCCGGTTACAAGGAGAATCCTTCCCCGCTTCGCTCGGCGAGCTTGTCAATGAAGGGCGCAATGCGGGAGAACAGCCCGGGTCGTTAGCGGAAGCAAAGGCGCGGATTGAGGAGACCATCGCATTGCTGGAAGGACTGAGCCCTGACGCGCTCGACAAGGACCCCAGCGAAGCCATCGCGCACGAACTTCCTAATGGTATGGTGCTTGATCTCACTGCGGAGCAATATGCTCGCGACTGGACGCTCGGCCAGTTTTATTTCCACCTGATGACCGCCTATGCAATCTTGCGCAGCGAGGGGGTCGAACTCGGCAAAGCCGATTATATACCGCACATGTTTCCCTATATTCGGGCTGATACGATACCGAATGGCTGATGGTCCGGCTGCAGGGTGTCACCATATAGTTGACAGTCCGGCCCATCCATCGCAAGCGGCGCGGCATGGCTATTATCGCAACCATCATGAACAGCGCCACCGGTCAGCCGATCCAGAAGATGACCTTTGGCCGCATGCCGAAACCCTGGGCCTCCTTCAGCCTCGAGAGCGGCGAGCTGGTCACCGCCGAGCGGATCGATGTCGGCACGCCCGCGCATGGCAAATTTGTCGCGCCGGTGTCGATCTGGGTTACGCCCAAGACCAAGACCTGACCGATGAGCGTTGCTTTCCGCAGAGAAGGTGATGACGAGCATCTCGAGCCCAAGTTCGAGCATCCGATTCCCGTCGGGCCCAATCTGGTAACGGCGCGGGGATTGCTACTGATCAAGGACCGGGTAGCCGAGTTGCAAGCAAAGGTCGCGGCGCTGACCGACGATGTCGCGCTCAAAATCGCCAAGCGCGACCTGCGCTACTGGAACACAAGGCAATCGACCGCGGAACTGCCACCGGTGCCTAGCGGCGACAAGGTCGAATTTGGCACCAGAGTGACCTTCCTGCTCAACGGCAAAGAGAAAACGCTCTCCCTTGTCGGTGACGACGAAGCCGATCCGGCGAGTGCGCTGGTGTCCTTCTCCGCACCGATCAGCCGGGCATTGATGGGACTGGAGCCGGGCGACCTTGGCGATTTTGCCGGGCGGGAGGACGCTGTTGAAATCCTGTCGGTCGAGGCAATCCCGCCGGCATAAACGAGACCGATTGTTCAGATAAAACTTTACACATAAGCCGGCTGTTATTTTCTGTCACCTTTGCCCGAAACCCTTGGAATTCTGGTATATTTTCTTCACCAGCCTGGCGCCTAGTGTGACCTTCCGGAAAGGTGCAGATCCGCTCGGGACGTGGCAAGTCGAGGGGTATGTCAAAGAGCCGGCCCCGAGGATAGCGATCCGCACTGCTGTAGGAAAGCCCCGAGCTAGCCCACGAGAATCACCCGCAGATCATTCACATTGGTGCCGGATGGCCCGGTCATCAGCAGAGCGCCTGCCCTTTCGAAGGCAAGATAGCTATTGTCCTGTTCGAGCAGCTGACCCGCCTGATCGGCTCCATCCATCAGGTCCAATATACCGGGCCATAGAAACGCACCGGCGTTATCTTCCGAACCGTCTATGCCGTCGCTGTCGGCAGCAAAGCCGCAAATATCCGGTTCGCCCTTAAATGCGAGGGCACAGGCCAGCAAATAGGCGGTGCAGCGACCGCCACGTCCGTTGCGGTTGCGCAAGGTGACGGTTGCCTCGCCACCCGATATCAGGGCTGCCTTGCGGCCACTCTCCTTGAGCGCAAGCGCCTGAGCGGCATGGTCCCGCCCGAGTTCCAGTGCATCGCCTTCGAGCGCGTCGCCGAGCATGATCGGTTCATAGCCCATCACTCTGACGGCTTCGACCGCCGCCGCGCACATGTCGGCCGGCCTTGCGCAGAGTTCTGCGGTCGAGCGTTGCATCTTCGGGTCGTCGGCTTTCGGTGTTTCCAGCGCGCCCGATGATAGTTGGCTTTTGATCGCTGGCGGGAGGGTGATGTCATATTTGGCGCAGTTCGCCAGCGTGTCGGCACAGGTTGAGCTATCTGCAACCGTCGGCCCCGATCCGATCATCGCGATATCGTCGCCGGGAATATCGGAAATGGCGATCATATGGGTTGCCGCCGGCCAGGCGCGCACCGCCAGTCGCCCGCCCTTGATCGCCGAGAGATGCTTGCGCACCATGTTCATTTCGCTGATCGGTGCGCCGCTGCGCAGCAAGGCCCGCGTCACGGCCTGTTTTCCCGACAGCGATATCCCGTCAGCCGGGGCGGGGAGTAGAGCGCTGGCCCCGCCGGACATCAGCACCAGCAAAAGATCATCTTCGCCAAGCGCGTCTGCTGCCTGCAATGCGCTTTGTGCGGCGTCCGCGCCCACCGAATCGGGCACCGGATGCGATGCCTCGACGATCTGCAGATGCTCCGGCGCAAAGCCCGGCTCGACATAGCCCTGGCGCGTCACGATCAGCCCGTCGACATTATCCGGCAGGCGATCCATGATCGCCGCAGCCATCTGGGTCGCCGCCTTGCCAATGGAAAGCAGATAGGTTCGTCCCGGAACCTGTGGCCACTCGACATCGCGCATGGCGTTGGCCGGCAGCGCGGGTTGCAGCGCCTGCAAATAGAGATCCTCTAAAAAAGCTTTTATTGAATCAGGATTTGTTGTTTGATGCACTGCACAATAAGGGCCCGATTGTTTCGCCGGGGTCAAGAAGATTTTCGGAGTGACAGAATAAGCCATGAATGATCGCGCCACTATCGACCATCTTCTGCAACGGCTTACGGCGCATCTGGGCGCGCTTTATCCCGATCATGATTGCGAGGCGCTGGCGGAACGCATCGTTGACCTGTTCTGGCCCGACAAGAGCGAGATGATGTCGCGATCACAAATCGCCGATAAACATTTGTGGGACGAGAGCGACGTCGCGATGATCACCTATGGCGGCACGATCCGCTCTGACGGCGAGCATCCCCTGCAGACGCTGCACCGCTTCCTCAAACAGTATATCGGCCAGACCATTGGTGCCGTGCATATCCTGCCATTTTTCCCCTATAGCTGTGACGACGGCTTCGGGGTGATCGACTATCTCGCGGTCGACGAGGACCTAGGCGACTGGTCCGATATCGAAGCCATTGCCGGAGACTATCGGTTGATGGGCGACCTGGTCATCAATCATGGTTCGAGCAAATCCGTCTGGTTCCAGCAATTTCTGTCCGACGAAGCGCCGGGCAAGGATTATTATTATACCGCCGATCCGGCAGCCGATCTTGGGCAGGTGGTGCGTCCCCGCGCGCATCCTTTGCTGACTCCGTTTCGCACCGCTTCGGGCGACCGTCATGTGTGGAGCACGTTCAGCAGTGACCAGCTCGATTTCGACTTTACCAATCCCGACGTGCTGATCGAATTTGTCAAGATTATCGCCGCCTATATCGACCATGGCGTGCGGATTTTCCGGCTCGATGCGGTCGCCTTTCTGTGGAAGAGAATCGGCACGCCCTCGATAAATCTCGACGAAACCCATGAGATTATCCGGCTGCTCCGCACCCTTATGGATCATCATGCCGAGACGCTGATCATCATCACCGAGACCAATATTCCCAATCACGAAAATCTGACCTATTTCGGCAATCAGAATGAAGCGCATGTCATCTATAATTTCTCGCTGCCGCCGCTTCTGACCCACGCGCTGCTGACTGGCAATGCGCTCTATCTGAAGCGGTTGACGCGGAGTAACCCGCCGGCGCTTACCGGTTGTACCTATCTCAATTTCACCGCGAGCCATGACGGGATCGGGCTGCGTCCGACCGAAGGTGCCTTGCCGCAAGGCGAAGTCGACCAGATGCTGGCGACCATTCAGGGCTTTGGCGGGCGTGTATCAATGCGGCGCGGGCCGGGCGGTACCGAAAAACCCTATGAGATGAACATCTCTTTTTTCGAGGCGATGCAGGGAACACTGGAGGGACCGGACGAATATCAGATCGATCGCTTCATGGCGGCGATGGCGATCATGCTGGCGCTGGAGGGGATTCCGGCCATCTATATTCACAGTCTATTGGCGACACCGAACGGCTATGAAGAGGTCAACATGACCGGCCACAACCGGTCAATCAACCGGCGCCAGCTGGATTATGGCACAATCACCGCGAAGCTGGCCGATCCGGAAACCGTCGAGGCGCAGGTCTTCACCCGTTTTCTCTCGCTGGTCGAAACCCGCAAGAAACAGCCCGCCTTTCACCCCAATGCTGTGCAATTCACTCTGGCGCTGCCCGAGGGGCTATTCGGTATCTGGCGCCAGAGCCGGGAACGGAAGCAGAGCATATTTGCTATCAGCAACGTGACCAATGAGGAAAAGACCCTCTCGCTGGCGGATATCAATCTGATCGCCGGTGACAGTTGGTGGGATCTGATTTCCGGCCATATCATCACCGACATAGAGGGTGATTTTACTCTGTCGCCCTATCGCACCGTATGGTTCAGCAACGTAGCGCCCGACCCGGCCTAGTCTTCGTTATCGAGCCGGACCGCTTCCTTGAACCGGTCGGTGAAATCCGGAATCGCGCTGTTGATCCGGTTCCAGTTGGCCATGAACGGCGTTTTGTTCGGTGATTCCAGGAAGACTTCGCCAGCGGTCATGATATTTTGCGCAAATAATTCGACCGTTGTCTCTTCCTCGTGCCGGTCGAGCGTCAGCCCGTTCATTACCGCATCATTGTAGAAGGTTTCTATCCGATCCAGCGCGATCCTGAAATAGGTCGCCTTCAGTGTGCGGAAGGTGCCGGCGGAAAAAACCTGTCCGTCGGTGGCCAGCTTGCGGAACAGCGACTTGGTGATGTCGATGCTCATTTTCGACAGACCGCCTTCAGGATTGTCATGCGAAACCGACTGGTGCTTGTGATCATAATTGTCGGCAATCTCGACCTGGCAGATCGACTGTGTCGACTGGTTCCGCCACACTTCGGACAATACGCCGACCTCCAGACCCCAATCCGACGGGATGCGGATATTCTTGACCACCTGTCGGCCCATCGCAAATTCACCGGCGAGCGCGTAGCGAAAGCTGTTCAGATAGGTGATATAGTCATTCGGCTCGCAGACTTTCTTGAGCGCCGCCAGCAAAGGTCCGATCAACAGGCGCACCACTCGGCCGTTGAACTTCTCTTCCGTCGTCCGCGCATAATAGCCTTTGGAAAATACATAGGGAAAGGTCGGATTGGCGACTGGATACATCAGGCGGGCGAGCAATTCCCGGTTGTAGGTCAATATGTCGCAGTCATGCAGCCCGACGACCTGGGCGTTGGTGGCGGACAGGAAATATCCGAAGCAGAACCAGACATTGCGGCCCTTCCCCGGTTCCGCCGGTGACAGGCCGCATTCTTTCAGCTCGGCGTCGAGCGCAGTGAGCCGCGGGCCGCTGTTCCAGAGGATATGATGGCGTTGCGGCAGGCGCGAAAAATATTGCTTCGCATATTCGAACTGTTCCTTGTCGGCACGATCCAGTCCGATGATGATGTCATCAAGATAGGGCACTTCGCACAGTTCATCGACGATATTTTCGAGCGCCGGTCCTTCGAGTTCCGAAAAGAGACTAGGCAGAACCAAGGCCATGGGATTAGCCTTGCTGAATCCCATCAAGTCGGCTTCCAGCGATCCCACCGAGCGATCGGACAGATTGTGGAGTGTCGAGATGCTTCCGTTTTGATGAAAATCAGCCATATATGTCCCTGCTTATGCGAAGAGCCGAGCCTAATCAGCTTTGGCGCAGGTTTAAACCCAATTCTGCCAAAATATCTTTCACCGCGACCACCCATCCGGCAGGTCCGGGGAGAGAGGCGGTCCGGACGCGGGGATTCGTCGATTCTATAGTCACGCCCTCGGGATTAGGCATGATCACGCCAAAATCCGCCGCCTCTATCATTGCCAGATCATTCGGACCATCGCCGAGAGCGATGGAAATGGCGTCGCAATCCGGTTTTTGTCCGGCAATGACTCTGATAATCTGATCCATCGCCTGCTCCTTGGTGGCGTGACCGGTCAGATGATAAAATCGGCCGCCGCGCTGGATCCGGAGACCGGCATTACCGACTATTTGCTCCAACGCTTCCAGTTCCATCGCCGTGCCCGACCATAGAAAGGGCTCCGTTGCCTGGCGATCTCGGGCTCGCCGGGCATCGGCCAGGGCCAGTCCGGTAGCATCGGCGACTGCCTCGGCTGACATGTCTGCAAAACCGGTAAAATGTCTGCGCAGCGAGGCCGGCAGTTTGCCGATCTGATCCAGTATCGCAGGATAAGCGATCCCCAGCGTGATTGTCTCTGATATTCTATGTTCGAGCTGAAAATAGTCTTTTGGACCATGGATGACAGAGCCATTCTCGGTCACACAGAGCGAAAAGGGTAAAGGAATCTCCTGCTTCAACCAGAGCAATTCCGCATAGGTCTTGCTGGTTACCGGAATGATTTCCGCTAGCGACTGTTGATTGATTCTGGCGACCAGCTGATCCGCCGGCTTCGCGGAATAGCCGTGATGATCAAGCAGGGTTCCATCAAGATCGGTAAATATCAAGGGGTAGACGGGTCGCTTGGCCATGGCCGTGATATAGCATTTCGAGCGGAACCGGAAAGCGCTAATCCGGCAAGCCTCTCCTTTTGCAGCCAAAGCGGCTCGACACAGCCGCTTTGGCCTGGCGGTCAGACCGCGGCTAGCGCCTGGTCGAAATCTGCGATCAGATCTTCCGCATCTTCGACACCGATCGAGATCCGCACCAGATTGTCGGTGATGCCGAGCGCGGCGCGGCGTTCGTCGGGCACCGAGATATGGGTCATCGCGGCGGGCAGGCTGGCCAATGTTTCCGTGCCGCCGAGGCTCACCGCCAGCTTGGCGATTTTCATTGCGTCGAGGAAACGGAAGGCTTCCGCCTCGCTGCCCTTGATGAACAATGAGAAGGTCGAACCGGCGCCGCTGCAATGGCGGTCATAGATATCCTGCTGGCTCTTGTCCTCGATGAAGCCGAGATAGCCGAGCCCGTCGACCTTGGGATGATCACGCAGGAAGGTGCAGACTTTCAGGGCATTTTCACCGGCGCGGGTCATGCGCAGTTCCAATGTCTCGAGGCTGCGCATCAGCATCCACGCGGTGTTCGGGTCGCAGATCGTACCGATCGTGTTCCGGATTGCGCGGATAGGGTCCATATAGGCCTTGCTGCCGAGCACGCCGCCAGCAACCAGATCACTATGCCCGCCGACATATTTGGTCAGGCTGTAGATCACCAGATCCGCGCCATGTTTCAGCGGCTGCTGCCAGAGCGGACCGAGGAACGTGTTGTCGATCGCGATCGGCGGCGCGCCGTCCTTGCCGAACACCTGTTCGCGGGCATCGGCGACGCCTTCGATATCGACCAGCGCGTTGGTCGGGTTGGCCGGGCTTTCCAGATAGATAATGGCGACCTTGCCGCCATTGGCACTGGCTTTCGCTTTCGCCTGTTCAAGCAGTGTGGCGACTTCAGACGGGCTAGCGCCAGCCGGAAAGTCGAGGAAGGTGACGCCAAAACGGCCCAAGATCTTGTTGATCAGCGTTTCCGTCGCAGCATAAAGCGGTCCGCTGTGAACCACGACGTCGCCTTGGTTGACGTTGGCGAGCAGCACCGTGGTGATCGCCGACATGCCACTGGAGAAAACCAGCGCATCCTCGGCTTCGTCCCAGATGCTGAGCCGGTCTTCCAATATTTCCTGATTGGGGCCATTGAAGCGCGAATAGACGAGACCGTCCGCTCCGCCCGGGCGTTTGCCGGTAATGCCTTCAAAAAAGCGTTTGCCGGCTGCGGCATTTTCAAATGCAAAGGTCGAGGTCAGAAAGATCGGCGGTTTGAGCGACCCTTCGGAAAGCTCCGGATCATAGCCGTGGCCCATCATCAGGGTTGCCGGTTTCAGTTTGCGACCCCCTATCTTTTCGATCGGTGCCTTGGGCATGCGGCGCGTCACCGGCACAGCTGCGTTGGGATCATCTTGCTTGGCCATATTCTATCTCTCCACATCAAATATTTGTATGAAGTCTTGCCCGAAAAATTAACTGGTTACAACGGAAACCATCCACACGCAGCCGATTATGATCGGGATGCCGGCGAGGTCGAGCAGCAGGCCTGATTTCAGCATTTTCGGCAGCTCGATATGGCCGGTCGACCAGGCTATCGCATTCGGGCCTGTGCCCGAAGGCAACATGAAACCCCAGCTAGCCGCCATGGCGGCAGGTACGGCCAGCAGCACCGGATCGACGCCGGTGGCGAGGATCAGACTGGCGACCACCGGCATGATCCCGCTAGCTGTCGCGACATTGGAGGCAAATTCGGTCACGAGAATGACCAGCGCGACCAGCGCGACGGCAATCACGATCACCGGTACCGACCGCAGCGGCTCCAGCGCGCCGCCGAGCCACTCCGCCAGCCCGGATTCGATGATCCCTGCTGCTAGCGCGAGGCCGCCGCCGAACAGCATGATCACACCCCACGGCGCTTTATCCGCCTCTTCCCAGTTGAGCAGACGGCGGCCGGTGCCGTCGGGCAGCGAGAATAACAGCAGCCCGCCGAAAATAGCGATGCTGCCATCGTGCAGCGCGCCATCGGGGAAGAGCGTCTTGAGCTGCGGCAGGAACAGCCAGCCGAGCACAACTATCGCGACGACCGGGACGACGCGCTTCTCCGGCACACTCCACGGACCCGGCGAACCGATGGCCAGCTTTGCCTTGACGCCGTCGAAACTATGCCGACCGACTTTTTGAACGGCGATCAGAATGGCCGCGAGAACCGGGATGCCGATGATCACAATCGGGATGCCGAATTTCAGCCAGGTCAGGAAATTCAGATTCATGCCGAGCGTTTTGTTGATCAGACCAGCGGCAATTGCATTGGTCGGGCTGCCGACGAGCGTTCCCAGCCCTCCGATTGACGCAGCGAAGGCGACTCCCATGATCAGCGCTCCCGCAAAGCCTTCGGTTTCCTTTTCCTTGATGCCGCCCGCGACCAGCACCGCCAGCGCGATCGGGATCATGATCAGCGTAGAGGACGTGTTGGAAATCAGCATGCTGAGCAAAGCCGTAGCGATCATGAAGGCGAATAATATGCCCCAGGCGCTTTTGCCGGACAGACCGATAATCGCCAGCGCGAGCCGCTTGTGCAAGCCGACCCGTTCAATCGCCAGTGCGAGAAAAGCACCGCCGAGGATCAGAAACAGGATCGGTGAATAATATTGACTGGCAGTTTCGCCCGCCGTCATCACGTCCATCGTCGGGAGCGCGAGAAACGGCAGCAAGGCGGTTGCCGTCAGCGGCACCGCCTGGGTCATCCACCAGGTCGCCATCAGCAGGGTCAGCGCGGCAACATTCCAGGCAGGCGTCGACATGGCTTCCGGCGCCGGAACGAGCAGCATGATGATGAATCCGGCCAGCCCCGCCCATAGACCGATGCGTTGTGCGTTCATGCCCTCTCCTGTTCCTCGTCCTGCCAGTCTGCGCTGGCGTGCAAACCAACTACCCCTTCTTAGAAGCTAGACTGGTTTGAGCCCCAGCCTTCGCTGGGGTGACGGGGGAAATCAATATTATTCGGCAAGGCTTATCAGCGAAATCTGTCGGCCATAGCCAGCTTCGTCGCGGTGGCAGGAACGGCGATAGCTGAAATAGCGGTCCTCGTTGGCGTAGGTGTCGAGGCCGAGTTTATCGATTTTTATGATACCTGCTGATTGCAGTCGGGCGGCGACATAACCCTCGATATCGAATTGATAATGATCCAGTTGTCCGGCGGCGAAGAACCGGCCGTTCTCCGTGTCAGCGTCGAGAAAACGTACGCGGAAGGCCACATCGACTTCATAGCTGGGCTGTGCGATGCAGGGGCCAATGGCGCAGGCGATATTGGCTCGATCCGCACCGAGCGCTTCCATCGCCGAGATCACATTGTTGGTGATCCCGGCCAGAGCACCCTTCCAACCGGCATGGGCCGCGCCGATGACCTTCGCCGTGGAATCATGGAACAACACCGGCACGCAGTCGGCGGTCAATATACCGAGCAGGAGATTCGGCTGGTCTGTGACCATGGCGTCGGCCTCCGGGCGCTGGTCGAGCGGCATCGGGCCGGTCACGGCCACAACCTCGGCGCTGTGGATTTGATGAACCGTCACCAGTTCGCTGCCGGGCAGCACCCCATCTGTCGCGCGGCGGCGGTTTTCCATGATCGTCTCGCGATCATCATCGCTGCCCAGACCGATATTCAGCCCGGAATAGATGCCCTCCGAAATACCCCCTGCCCGGCCGAGAAAACCGTGTTTCGCACCGTCGAGCAGGGGAGATGCCGTGATATCAAGCAAGGCTTTTATGAACCTGTTCCGCCACGTCTTTCGACAGGTCCGGCTGGGCCGCAATTTTCTCCAGCGCCAGCCGCATCAGTTCCGACCGCCCGCGTTCATAGCGGCGCCAGCGACCGAGGGTCGGGATAAAACGAGCCGCGGTTTGCGGATTTTGCTTGTCCAGCGCGATCACCATATCGGCGATCATCTGATAGCCCTTGCCCGCCGGATCGTGGAACCGCACCACATTGCCGGTGAACGCGCCGTAAAGGGCGCGCACACGGTTGGGATTGGCCATATTGAAATCGGGATGGCGCGACAGGCTATCGACACGTTTCAGCGTATCGCTGCGCATCGACATCGACTGCAGGCTGAACCATTTGTCGAGAACCAGCGCATTGTCTTTGAATCGCTTGTAGAAATCGTCGAAGGCCGCGGTCCGCTCTTCGCAATCCAGATGGGACAATACAGCGAGCGCACCCTGCATGGCGGTCATATTGTCCGCCTCCCGATATTGGTCGAATGCGGTTTCAGCGGCATCTTCGGTGAACGACGCGGCAAGATAGCCAAGCGTCACATTGCGCAATTTGCGCTTCCCGCGCGCTTCCGCATCGAGCGAGAATTCACCGGGCCAGCAGCTCTTGTACAATTTGCGGAACTGCTTTTCGAACTGGACCGCAATCTTGCCGCGCAATTTTTCACGTTCCTCGTGGATCGCCTGCGGATCGACTTCGACCATCTGGTCACCAAGGAAAGCTTCGCTCGGCAGCAGGATCAGTTCTGCGAGAAAAGCGGGATCGATCGACGTGTCGGCGAGTATTTTCGCCACAGCCAGCAAGATGATATCGCGGTCGACCGGGGTGCCTGAGACTTTCGCAATCAGATAGCCGGTCATCAACCGTTGTACTGATTCAAACCGCGCAAAGGGATCGTCATCATGGGCCGAGAGAAAGGCAAGCTCTTCGGCAGTCTGGTTGCTGTCCAAGATGATCGGCGCGGAGAAGCCGCGGTTGATCGACAGGATTGGGCGATCCTGATAGCCTTCCAGAACGAAGCTTTTCTCTGCCTGATCGAGCAGCAGCAGCTGTTCGCCCTGATGCGCGCCGGTTTCCGGATCGAGCAGTGCCATTCTGAGCGGAATCAGCAGCTCTGATGCTTTCGGCTTCTCGCCGTTCTGGGCAATCTTCTGGGTGAGGTGAACCGTCACGGTCCCGGCTTGCGGATCGTGGGAGAGCGTCGCGGACACCCTGGGCGTGCCCGGCGTTTCATACCATTTGCGGAATTGTTTCAAATCGATTGAGCCGCCGTCTTCCATCGCGGTGACAAAATCTTCGCAGGTTGCCGCTTCGCCGTCATGCCGGTCGAAATAGAGATCTGTTCCCTTGCGGAAATTTTCCGGCCCCATCAGCGTGTTCATCATCCGGATGACTTCCGCGCCCTTGTTATAGATGGTGGCAGTGTAGAAATTGGAAATTTCCTGATAGCTTTCCGGGCGGATCGGATGGGCCAGCGGACCGGCATCTTCAGGGAATTGCGCCGCCCGTAATATCCGGACATCCTCGATCCGCTTCAGCGCAGCCGATCCCATGTCGGCGGAAAAGCTCTGGTCGCGATAAACAGTGAAGCCTTCTTTCAGGCTGAGCTGGAACCAGTCGCGGCAAGTCACTCTGTTTCCGGACCAGTTGTGAAAATATTCATGGGCAACCACGCCCTCGATGCCGTCAAAATCGGCGTCGGTTGCAACTTCGGGATCGGCGAGAATATAGCGTGAGTTGAAGATGTTCAGCCCCTTATTCTCCATCGCGCCCATATTGAAATCGCTGACCGCGACGATGTTGAACAGGCCGAGATCATATTCGCGGCCATAGGTTTCTTCGTCCCAGCGCATCGAATCCTTGAGCGCCTTCATGGCATGGCCGGTGCGATCGAGATCGCCGTCCCGGACCCAGATATTGAGTTCGACCGGCTTGCCCGAACGGGTGGTGAAACTGTCATTATTGGCGACCAGATCACCGGCGACCAGAGCGAAAAGATAGCTCGGCTTGGGCCAGGGATCATTCCATTGCACCCAGTGGCGGCCATTTTCGCCATCGCCTTCGGCAATCTTGTCGCCATTGCACAGAAGCACGGGGAATTTGGCTTTATCAGCCTCCATTCGCACCTGATAGCGGCTCAGCACATCGGGCCGGTCAGGCGCGAAAGTGATCCGGCGAAAACCTTCCGCCTCGCACTGCGTGCACAACATTCCGTTCGAGCCATAAAGCCCCATCAACTGCGTGTTGGTCGAAGGATCGAGTTCAACCTCGATCTCGACGCTATGGGCTGCTCCGCTCAAGGGCAGGACAAGATCGCCCTCGACCAGCGTCCAGTCGGTTCGCGCCTCGCCGTCAACTTTGACAGAAGTTGGGGTGATATCGTCGCCCTGCAAAACCAAGGCTTCATCCGGCTTGGCACTTTTCGAACGCCGGACATCCAGTTTCGAACGGACCAGCGTATGCTCCAGATCAAGCTGGAAATCGAGTTCAACTTCGGGAATGAACCAGGCCGGTGGCCGATAATCCTCGCGGCGGATGGTGGCCGGATCCTTGGGGGCTGGCGCGGCATCGGCCATTTCGTCGTTCGGGGCTTTTTGAATATCTAACATGGGGCTTGCCATAAGAGCCATTTGCACCCCGCGCAATTGCGTTTATGGCAAGGGCAAAAGGGAGTGGACCATGTCCAGAATATTGATGCTGGTTATCGCCGCCATGTTGGTTGCGGGTTTACCGGTGGAGAGCATTTTTGCGCAACCGGGGACTGCGACCTTTGACGTCGAGCAAGCCAGCCGGGCCTATATCGACACGTTGCAGGGCGCGGAGCTCGAGAAATCCAACAGCTATTTCCAGGGCGGCTATTGGCTGATCTTCTGGGGAGCAATCGTCGGCATATTGGTCGATTTCCTGATTCTGCAGTCGCGCCTGTCGGCTCGCTTCCGGGACTGGGCGGAACGGATAACGAAGAAAAATTGGCTGCAGCCTGCGCTTTATGCCCTGCCTTATTTGATCGCCGGTTTTTTAATTACCCTGCCTTGGACGATCTACACCGATTTTTTCCGGGAACAGCAATATGGCCTGATGAGCCAGGATTTCGGTGACTGGTTTGGCGAGCAGATGATCGGACTTGTGATCTCGCTGATCATTTTCCCGCTGCTGATCATGGCAATTTTCGCGGTGATCCGGCGCGCGCCGAAGACATGGTGGATATGGGGAACCGGCGTGGTTTCTATCTTCCTGTTTATCGGAATGATGCTCGGACCGGTGTTCATTTCGCCTCTGTTCAACGATTATCAGGAGATGGCAGAAGGACCGATGCGCGACCGCATTGTCGCGATGGCGGCAGAATATGATATTCCGGCCGAAAATATCTATGTGTTCGACCAGTCCAAGCAACACAAACGGATATCGGCCAATGTTTCCGGTATCGGGCCGACGATCCGGATTTCGCTCAATGACAATCTGCTCGAGCGCACCGACCCGGAAGAAGTCGCTGCAGTCATGGGCCATGAACTGGGCCATTATGTACTCGGCCATACCTGGCGCACCATTCTGATTCTGGGTCTGATCATCGGCTTCGGATTGTTCGTGGTCGCGCGGCTCGCTCCCCGGCTAATCAAACGTCATGGCGCGAGATGGGGCATCCGGAACATATCCGATCCTGCGGCCATTCCGTTGCTCAGCCTCATCCTGACCGCCTATTTCTTCGCTGCGACACCGGCGCTCAATAGCCTGGTCAGGATTACCGAGAGCGACGCCGACATATTCGGCCTCGACACCGCAAGAGAGCCGGACGGCTTCGCCAATGTCGCGATGCGACTGTCGGAATATCGCAAAATCGAACCGGGACCGGTGGAGGAAATGCTGTTCTTTGATCACCCCTCCGGCGCCACGCGAGTGCGCATGGCGATGCAGTGGAAGGCCGACCATGTTGAAAATCCGGTGATGATCAGTCCCGGCAAGCTGGAACAGGAATAGCCAGCGATGCCAAGCATATTGATCTTCGGCATGGGCTATACCGCCTCGCGACTGGCTGGCCGGTTGCGGGAGCTGGGCTATGAGGTGATTGGCACTCGCCGGGAGGCAAAGGAGGGTGCGCTGGCGTTCGATGACGCCCCATCCGTTCTTGGAGCACTGAAAGCGGCGACCCACGTCCTGTCTTCTGTTCCGCCCGCTCGCGATAGCAGCGAACCGGTGCTGGAGCGTTATGGAGACGCCATCCGGCGCGCATCCCTGCAATGGAGCGGCTATCTGTCCTCGACCGGCGTCTACGGCGATGTTGATGGGGCATGGGTCGATGAAGGCGCGGCTATTGGTTCTGGACGCCGCAAGGCGCGCAGCGAGGCCGACCAGCGCTGGCAGGATTTGCGCCGCGATATGCGCGTCTTCCGCCTGCCGGGCATCTACGGCCCGGACCGCAGTCCGCTTACCCGCGTGCGCGATGGCAAGGCCAAGCGGATTGACGTGCCGGGACAATTGTTCAGCCGCATCCATGTCGACGATATTGTTTCCGCGATTATCGCGTCGTTCGATGGCCCGACGGGCGTTTACAACGTCACCGATGATCTGCCCGCGCAGCAGCATGAAGTGGTTGCCCACGCAGCAAGACTGATTGGCGTTGACGTGCCGCCTTTGCTGTCGCTGGAGGAAGCCGATTTGTCCCAAACCGCGATGGGCTTCTATGAAGAAAACCGCCGGGTCACCAACGGCAAAGCCAAGCGCCTGCTGAATTGGCAACCGCAATATCCGGATTATAAATCCGGCTTGCGGTCGCTGCTGGAGCGTTGATCAGGCCGCGATGCGAGGCGTTTTCGGCTTGCGCGCGCGTAGCGCCACCAGCAATCCGGCCATAGCCAGCACAGCTCCGGCAGCGGGCAGCCAGGTCCAGACATAGTCTTCGAAAATCGTCGATAATATCATCGCCACGACCGGCACCAACACGCTGGAATAGGCCGCCTTGCCCGGACCGATTTCGCGGATCATCGAAAAATAGAGCGGAAAGGTCACCACCGAACCGATGACACCGAGATAAACAATCCCGCCCCAATAGGCAGTCCGCATTTCGTATACCGGCGGACCGACGGTGATCCACGACAGCACGACATTGATCAGCGCCCCGAACAGCATCGCCCAGGCAAGAACCGTGATGATGGGATAGGATTTCAGCCGCTCGCCGGCCTGCATGACATTGGCAATCGAAGCCGACATGATGCCGCCAAAAGCCAGCGCGGCGCCTATCAGCACCTGTTCGAGGCTGGCTGGTGAAGCACGATATTCGTGCCAGAAGAGCAGCGAAATACCGACGGCGGCAATGGCCGATCCGCTGAGAAAAGCGCCGGATATCCTGTGTCCGAGAAAGATGCGCCCCATGATCGCATTGGGCACCATCAGCAGCGCAAACAAGACCGCGACCAGCCCGGAGGTGATGAACAGCTCCGCATTGTAAACAAAGTTGAAATTGAACGAGAATTGGAAAAGCCCGAGGATGAGCGCGAACAAATAGCCGGTGCGGTCGAGCCGGAACGGCAGCCGCTTATAGGCGACCAGCATGAACATTGCGGCGGCGGCGATGATGAAGCGATAGCTGACCGACCAGCTCGGCGGGACTTCGGATATCTGGTCCTTGATCACCAGCCAGGTCGATCCCCAGATCAGCGAGACCAGCAGGAACGGGATTAATATGCGGGGGGTGAGCAGGCTGGGTTCAGCGCTCTCCTCGCCGCTCATAAAACGGCAATCGCTTCGGCCAGCGGACGGATATCCTCCGCGCTCTGGTTCCAGCTGGTTACCAGCCGCGCCTGCCCCTCGCCCCAGTCGTAAAAATCAAACCCGGCCCCGCGCAGCTGTGCCGCTTCATCGACCGACAATTTGATAAAAATCTCGTTCGCCTCGACCGGGTAGAGCAGCCGGTCGCCAGCAGCCTCCGCTATGATCCGCGCTCCCGCGTTCGCCGACCGCGCATTGGCGAGCCATAGATCATCCTCCAGCATCGCCAAAATCTGCGCCGCCAAAAAGCGGCCCTTGGATTGCAGATGCCCGGCGCGCTTGCGGCGATAATGGGTGTCGGCGGCCAGTTCACGGTCAAAAAATACCAGAGCTTCCGCACTCATCCCGCCATTTTTGACAAAGCCGAAACTGAGCGCGTCGACGCCCGCTTTCCAGGTCAGTTCCGCGGGCGAACAGCCGAGCTTTGCCACTGCATTGGCGAAGCGTGCACCATCCATGTGCAAACCAAGGCCGCGTGCCTTACAGACGTCCGCCAGGCGGGCGACTTCATCGGGACTATAGACCAGGCCATATTCACTGGCATTGGTTATGGAGACGGCGGCTGGCTGTACCTGATGGACATCGTCGCGGATCGCCGCGCAATATGCCTCGACGCTTTCCGGCGACAGTTTCGCGCCCTCTCCATCGAGCAGCATCAGCTTTGCGCCACCAGTGAAGAAACCGGGAGCGCCGGCCTCGTCCTGCTCGATATGCGCTTCCTTGTGGCAGATCACGCCCTGGTGCGGCTGGCACATCGCGGCGAGCGCCAGCGAATTGGCCGCCGTCCCGGTCGCCACCCACAAAGCCTCGACTTCGGTCTCAAACAAATCAGAAAAGGCACCATTGAGCTGCGCGCTCAGCGCATCGCCATCATAAGCAGAGTCCTGCGCATTAGCTTGGGCGAGCGCTTCCAGCAATCTGGGGTGCACCGACGCGGCATTATCAGAGAAAAATCGCATCGCCAGCGCATGGCTCAGAGCCTCAGGCTCGTCAAGATGGCTAGAGCGAGATCTACTATTCCGACACCTCGACAATATTGTCGTCGCTGTCCCGGTCGATATATTTATTATAGGGATCGATCCCGGCAAATTCGGGCCGCTTTCTGGTGACGATGCGGATTTTCTGGGTTCCGGATGTGACCTTATGACGCTTATTGTACAGCACATCCTTGCTGCTAAAAGCCCCCTCGCCCGGTCTCGCACTGAACAGTCCGATGTCGATCTCGTCGGCCAGATCGGCTTTTGTTTCCTTGCCCAGACCATCGGCATAAAATTTGGCTGCTTCGACCGAGATTTCGGTTTGATAGCGCCCGTCAGCCAGCTTGGTAACGGTGGCAGAGCCGGCCTTCAGATCATAGATCGTGATCTTTTCCAGCAAATCCGTGACCAGTTGCCGCTCCGCATCATTGCGCGCCAGCGACTGGAAGCCGTCGACCAGATCTGTGGACGTCGCGTAGGGAGGTCCCTTGAACTTGTAGCGATCGAGCAGCGCGGCGAGCATTGTGTTGACCCGGTCTTCACCAAGCCGGTCCTGCAGCAGATACATTACCACCGCGCCCTTGCGATAATGGATATAGCCCTGATCCTCGACCTTGTTGAGCGGCAGTTCTTCTAGCGCCTCACTGCCGCGGGCATTGAGATAATTATCCAGTTCATATTTCAGGAAACGGCGGATTTTATCCTCGCCATATATCTGCTTCATCACCATCAGCGCCGAATATTGCGCCATGGTTTCGACCATCAGCGTACCACCCTGCATATCCGCGCTAATCAACTGATGCGCCCAATATTGGTGTCCGAATTCATGCGCCGTTACATAGGTGACATAGTCGATATCGTCGGGATCGGTGATATCTGCAAGAAATCCGATGCGCTCTGAATAGGGCACTGTCCCGGCAAAGGCCTGCGCAAAACTGGCATAGCCGGGAAACTCGATGATCCGAGCGTAATCGAACTGATAGGGACCGAAATTCTTCTGAAAATAGGCCAGAGAAGTCTCGGTCGCATCCAGCATGGTTTTGACGTTGTAATCATGCTCCGGTTGATAATAGACCGCCATGTCGACGCCGTTGGCGCTGCGCTCGGCAACCGCATATTTTGCCGACTGGACCGAGAAGAACGCCAATATCGGATTGGTCGAGACAAATCTTGCAATGCGCCGGTCGCCCTTTATCTCGTCCGATATTTTGCTGCCGGGTGCGATCGGTGTCTGGTCCTTGCTGGTGCTCACGGTAATGTCGGACATGACCCAGTCTGCATTGCCGACATAATTTTGCTCACGCGCGCTTTCGTCGCCAAGCTTGGGCGGACGAAGCTCGGATGGCAGCCCATATTTGCGGCGAGTCGCCCGGTCGGTCAGCAATCCGCCGCGGTTCATTCCCAGTTGCGGTGAAAATTCGCTATTGTTCAGGAAGGTACCGTTGCGAACCAGACGCACATCATTTTCGCGTGCGCGAAATCCTTTTGCATGGCGAAAGGCCTTGAAAGCGATGCTTCTATGTTCGCCGACCGCCATCGGGGTGTCGAGCCTATAGATGCGATATTTATATTTTTCGTCGTTCATTTCCAATGTTGAATCGGGAACAGCGACCGACGTGATCTGAACGGCAGGGTCTTGAAAGCGCACGTGTAAGACTTCCACCGGCGCACCGGTGTCGTTCACTATTTCTGCCGAGCCAGCCACGTCGAGCTTTTTCTCTTCGGGAAAAATGTCGATATCCAGCTTGATGCTGGTGAAGGCCGGTTGCTTGAGCGCTTCATATTTCAGATATTTTTTCTCATATTCAGCCTGCATTTCTTCCAGGCCGTCGCGCCCCACATATTCGTTCACGACATTTATATTCTGGTAGATGTGAAAGCCGGTCAACGCTGCAGCTGCGACCAATATCGCCAGCAATCCGCCCGCCGGACTAGCCAGCCGGCGCGGCAATTGCCTGATCCGCGGAAGCAGACTTGTTTCGGTTCCGCGCCGCCAGATGAAATGGGCCAGCAGCGCCAGAATTGCTGCAAAAATGCCCCAGTACAGACGCACCCACCATGCTCCAACACCGCTGACCAAGTCGCCGTTCATATCGGATAGCGGTACCGGAATGCCCTGGCCAAACAGATAAAGCGGATGATTCCAGCCAATGATGCTGAAGACAATTGTCGCCACCATATAGAGGACCATGATGCCCCAGCCGATATATTTATTCGGGCTGAGCGCCTGGACAAATACCGACAAGATGCCGAGCGTCACCATTTCGACCGTGCCGGGCAACAGATACCATTGCACATATTTCCCGAACTCCAGATCGGTATAGCCTTTGCCCAGTTGGATCAACATGGCGGACAGCATGGAAATGACCAGTGCGGTCAACAACACGCCAATAACAGCCATCGCCTTGGGCACCATATAGGCCCAGTTGGGCAAAGATGTGGAATCGATGATTTCGTGCATTTTCTGGTCACGATCGCGCCAGACCAGTTCACCGCCATAGAAAATAGCCAGAATCATCGGGAAAAGGGTGAAGCCGCCTTCCAATATGCCGATCACATAGAAAGTTCTCGGATAAATGGGCGTGCCATAAGGTACGGTATTCAATAACAGGCCGGCCCCGGAAGAGAATAGTCCGATGGAAACGATGATGAAAAATGCCGGACTTTTGAAGATCTGGGACATTTCAAAGCGGGTACGCATAACCAGCCTTGCCCAGCTTGACGCGCCGGGGTTGGCGGCGGGCAAAGTCTCGACCAGAGTCGGCTTTTGCATAGCGAGGGCCGCTGCCTTCTTCTGCTGCTTCTTCAATTTCCGTTTCGAGGCGCCGCGTTCGGCAAAGCTGAAGCGCGAATAGGCAAAGGCCAGAGCGGCCAGAGACACCGCGATCCAGATCAACCGGTTGGCCAGCAACACCCCGTCAAAGGGCGCCATCATGCTATTGCTTTCGGCGGCGGTCCAATAGCGCGTTATATATTCATAGGCGGCTCCGCCAAACGGCTCGGCATAGGCACTGAACAACAGCAGTGCGGGATCAAATTCTGTTACTGCGCTAAAAACCAGATAGAGCACCAGAAAGGCGACGACGCCAACATAGCTGTACATCATCGATCTGGTGACGGTGGCGACGGCAAAAAACAGGCAGGACGTCAGGAATATCGATGGCAGGGCCAATAGAAAATAGGCGTAGAGATAGTCACCAAGCCGATTGGGCCCGATGGTTTCGGGGTCGACCCAGGGCATGTAGGAACCGATAAAAATCGCCAATGGGACGGTCAGAAATGCGATCGCGGAGATGCCGAAAGCTCCGGCGAACCGGCCAATCAGATAGTCAAACTTGCTGACCCGGGTCGATCGGACCATCGGCCCGAAGCCGCTGTCGTCGTCCCGGACAATGACATTGGCGACAAAGGCCGTGGTCACGAACATGAAGAAAATCGACAATATAATCGTCGTCTCGGCCAAAGCCGCCGGGCTGTTGGCATGAACATTACCGCCGTCACCAATGCGCACATTTTCCGATGTCGCCGCCCCGAAGGTAAGTAGGAAGAAAATTGTGGTAACCACCCAAAAAACCGGGTTACGAAACTGATAGCGCAGTTCAAATGCAGCGATCTTGCCAAACATAGTGTCTCTCCTGCTCAGGCTGCCGTGGCTTTGGTGGCGATATCCTTGCGCGCCCCTGCCAAGGTCGAGAAATAGACATCTTCAAGCCCTCCATTGACCGCCACAAACCCGTCCTTCGGATCGACCGAGCTTAGAATGTGTATGACCGTCGAACCCGCAAAGAGGCGGGTGGAAATGACTTCATATTTTGCCCGATAGCTGTCGAGTTCCTCACGCCTGATCGTTTTGGACCAGATTGTTCCACCGGTTTTCTCGATCAGATCGAGCGGTGCGCCCTCCAGCTGGATCTGACCATTGGCGATGACTGCCATTTGCGGACAGAGGTCGGAGACGTCCTCGACAATATGGGTCGACAATATGATCACGACATTCTCGCCAATCTCGGCGAGCAAGTTGAGGAAACGGTTGCGCTCTTCGGGATCCAGGCCCGCCGTCGGTTCGTCAACGATAATCAGTTCGGGATTGCCGATCAGCGCCTGGGCAATACCGAAACGTTGCCGCATCCCGCCGGAAAAACCGGCAATCGCCTTTTTCCGCACATCCCAGAGATTGGTCTGGCTGAGCAGGGTCTCGACCGTGGCCTTGCGATCCGCTGCCGACGCTATGCCTTTCAATACAGCCATATGGTCGAGCATGTCATAAGCCGACACACGGGGATAAACGCCGAAATCCTGCGGCAGATAACCAAGCGATTCGCGCAGTTTCTCCGGCTCCTGCAAAATATCCAGATCGCCGAAATAAATCTCACCCTGAGTCGGCGTCTGCAGCGTCGCCACCGTCCGCATCAAGGTCGATTTTCCCGCGCCATTGGGACCGAGCAAACCAAACATGCCCTTGGGGATCGACAGGCTGACATCGTCCAGCGCTTTCGTGCCGTTCGGGTAGATATGCGTCACATTCTTGAGTTCCAGCATCCTCGAATTCCTGCCTGTATAATTGGGATTGATAGAGGTGTATTATATATGCAACTCACCAAATGCAATGCACAATTGCGCATCGCGTCCAATGATCGCCGCTATGCCGTCTTATTGAATAGGAGGCCGGTAATCGGGGCTTTTGAGCGTCAGCATATAGACTGCAAGTTCATCAATGCGTTTCGCATCAATCGAAAAGTCCATCTGATCCGGGTAATTGTGCGAATCGCGAAGCCAGGTCGTCATGCTATTTTCAGTCAGTCCCCGAACGTTGACTATAGACTCGAACGGCGGGGCCTTGTGGTTCGTCGAAATTTGCCTGCTGGCCACACCGTGACAAGCGGAGCAATGTGTTTCGGCAAAAAGCAGCCCTCTGGCGGCTTTGTCTGAATCCGCAGACAGTTCGGGGTTTGCGACAGAAGTGTTGATATCGCTGGCTGAGGGCTTTGTCGGCGCGGTCATACAACCGGTAATGACGAGCGGACAACAAACTGCCAGTAGAAACAGACGCATGATAATTTCCCGCTGAATTCATGTCCCCGAAACGGGACTTGCGCCGATATAGGCAACTTTCGATCTTCCAGACAAGCCAAGAAAATATATCCGTACCAAACAGGAAATCCGCGTAATCAGCTTTGTTGCTGTTGCAGCAGGCCAATAGCAAAAAACAGAACAAGGCCTCTGCTGTAATAGCAAAGGCCTTGTTTGTTCATTCTGCCGGTCTGTGGCTATCGCATCGACTAAGCCGGCAGTGCCGGCAACGTCTTTGTCGTCAAGCAATCCGGAGAGCCGGATCTGGCAACCATCTACCCGCAGATGGAGCGACTAAAGGAGTGCACAAATAGTCAATATTCTTGCGGAGTGAAATACAGGCCTACATCAATGCTCTCGAATATATGAACACCAAAATTATCCTGTTTTCGCCATCGGACGACTCCTTCGAAAAGTCCTGAATCGGCTAGTTCGATTTTCACGGCTTCTCCGACCAAAGGTGGAGAATCGCATATCACCCGGACTCCGTGTGCCGACAGGTTTACAATGTAGACATTGTCACATTGCTCGCCAGCACGGTAGAGCACTGCATCAGCACCCACATTGATTCTGGTCTCACGGTCAAGCGCATCAAGCGCATTTAAAAACATCTGGTCACTGGTCATTGTTGTTTGAGCCATCATAGCTACTGTTCCCTTACTTAAGTTACGTGCACTCCTTTACTAATTGACGGAACGTTTTCCGGATAAACCGGCAAAATTCTGGCCGACAATGCAGAGATTATTTAAGGTAAAATAGTTGATAACTATTGAAGATTAGCAAAACCAACCGGCTCGTCTGCGGCAAACGCGATAGCGGCTTTGGACGACCGGGGATCAATCCACGTACTGCGACTGGAAAGGCATAGAGATACTGACGGGGGAATATTGCCGGGGGTGCTTCTGAAAGATTCCTGCAAATATTATTTTATCCAGCGCGTCCTCCAAGAGAGACGACAAGACAAAGACGATCGGGTTCTGTTGGTGAGGTGAACTCCCTAGGGGGGAGGATGGTGGACAGGATAGGATTCGAACCTATGTACGCTTACGCGGGCAGATTTACAGTCTGCTGCCTTTAACCACTCGGCCACCTGTCCATCCGGGTATCCAAGGCCGCCATCGGCGACAAGAGCGGCTCAATGACGAAGGGATCGCAAGCTGTCAATGCCTGCCCTTGCAAATTTGCAGAAAAAAAGGCTGCCGGCTGGAGCCATAGCGTCTAGGGAGTGATTATGGCACGCAAGAACAAATCTATAAAGAAAACCGGTGGTGGTCTCAAATTCTGGGGACGGCACGCGGTAGAAGCAGCGCTCGACAACCCCAGACGGGTGATCAAGAAAATCTCGATCACCCGCGAGGCCTTGGCAACGCTGGAGATTCCTGATGATATCGCGGTTGTGATCAGCGATGTTGCCGACCTTGGCCGGGTGATACCGCGCGATGCGCCGCATCAGGGCATGGTTGCCGATGTCGATCCCCTGCCGGATATCTGGCTGGGCGAAATTCTCGACCAGCAGAGCGATCGTCCCTTGCTGCTGCTCGACCAGGTGACCGACCCGCACAATGTCGGAGCGATTCTTCGCTCTGCCGCAGCCTTCGATGCCGCCGCGATCATCACCCAAGACCGCCATGCCCCGCCCGAATCGGGCGTCGTGGCGAAATCGGCCTCGGGGGCGCTGGAAATCGTCCCGTGGATCCGGGTGGTAAACCTGTCCCGCGCGCTCGATGACATTGCCGAAGCCGGCTATTGGCGGATCGGCCTCGATGGCGATGCCACCGACGAACTGGATAGTGCCATGGGCACTGGCAAGCTGGCACTGGTCATGGGCGCAGAAGGCGAAGGGCTGCGGCAGAATGTTGCGGCGCACTGTGACACGCTGGCGCGTTTGCCGATGCACCCACGGATGGAAAGTCTGAATGTTTCCAATGCCGCGGCAATAGCCTTATATGCGGAGTATACCAGAAAAAGGGGAGAATAGCCGTGGGGAAATATTGCAAATGGGCACTGGCCTTGGTTGCGCCTTTATTGCTCGCAGGTTGCTTGCTGATTCCAGGCAAGTTTGAATCGCAATTGCGGCTGTTAAAAGACGGGACATACAGCTTTTCCTATATCGGTGAAATGCAGCTGGCCGAAGGGGATGACAATCCGATGATGTCCGCTTCGGGGGATTCAGCCGAAAGCAGCGAGAAGGACAAGGAGCAGCAAAATACCGCGATGCGCTCCATATTCGGCGGTGCGGTGCCTGGCGATGACGAAGGGTTGACAAAATTCGCCGCTCAGCTCGCCAAATATGACGGCTGGAACAAGGTCGAATATGTCGGCAACAATATATTCGAAGTCGAATATGCAGTCAGCGGCAATTTCGATCAGATGTTTGCCTTTCCCACGCTACCCGGCGCGACAATGCAATTTCCGTTTGTCCAGATCATCCGGCGCAGTGGCGGTGAGCTGGAAATACTGACGCCCGCGATGGCCGGGCCAGGCGGCTTGGCGGGAGCAATGGGGCCGATGCCAATGGGCGGAGCCAGCGAAGAAAAAATGCAGCCGCTGGACGGTAAATTCACCATCGAGACCGATGGCGAAATTCTAAGCAACAATACAGCGGACGGCTATAAAAGCGATGGGCCGGTCAAGAAACTGCGCTGGACAATCGATAATGCAACCGGTGCAGAAGGCAGCCCGCGAGCGATCATCAAGTTGGCGAAATAGCAGGACCAAAAAAAGGGCGCTCCCAAACGGGGCACCCTCTTTTTATCTTGTCGAAGGAATTAGTCTTCTTCGGCGATCCGTACTTTCAGACCATTGAGATCGTCGGACAATTCGATCTGGCAGCTGAGGCGCGAGAACTCGTCGCGATGATCGCTGCTTTCGAGCAGATCATCTTCGTCTTCGCTCATTGCCGGCAATTTGGCTTTCCAGTCGGCATCGATATGGACGTGGCAGGTAGCGCAGGAACAGCAGCCGCCGCACAGCGCCAGCAGTTCGTCAAAACCATTGTCACGGATCGCTTCCATGACGCTGACTCCGCTATCGACGGAAACCGCTTTTTCTTCGCCATCGCGGCCGGTTACGTGAATCGTTGGCATAGCTACCCCTTAGTGACTGTTCATTGAAAATCCCGCACGCTATGTCTGCACCTTCAAAAAGAATCAAGGGCCGAAACGGGGACGGGATATCGATGGGCCTATCAAAAGAAATGATCAGAGCCGGACTAGACCATGCCGCTGCTGTCGAACCGCGACTGGCCGCCGCCATTGTGCAATCCGGTTATCCCGAACCGCGCATCCGCCCGGAAGGCTATGAAACATTGCTTCGCACTATCGTCGGCCAGCAGGTTAGCGTCGCATCCGCGGCGGCAGTCTGGAGCAAGCTGGAAGCGCGACTGGGCGAGGGCTGCCCGGCCGAAGCTCTGATTTCCACCGAATTTGACGAGCTGCGGGCCTGCGGCCTGTCGCGCCAGAAACAGGGCTATGCGCGAAGTCTGGCCGAACTGATTCTGTCCGGTGGCCTTGATCTTGCCAACCTGCCGCAAGATGACGAAGAGGCGATCGCGCTGCTAACCCAAATTAAGGGTATTGGCCGCTGGTCGGCGGAGATTTATCTGCTGTTCGCGCAGGGCCGCCCGGATATCTGGCCGGCTGGCGATCTTGCGATTCAGGTCGGTGTCGGCGCTTTCCTTGGCCTGCCAGAACGACCGTCGGAAAAGGAAGTCCGCGATATCGCGGACAGCTGGTCCCCGCATCGCGGCGCCGTCGCCATCTTCACCTGGCACCATTATCATGTGATGGTGATGTAGCCGCTAGAGATCCAGCGGGTGGTTCCACCAAGCCGTATCGGTAAAGGCGCGCATGTCGAGCTCAAACGTCCAGGCCGAGCGATGCTGGTGCGCGATATGGAAATAGGTGTCGGCGATCGCAGTCGGTTCCATAATCTCGTCCTTGCCGTTCGCCTTGGCTTCCTGCAACTGCGCAAAACGCTCGGGCCCCAGCAGCTTGCCGAGCGTATCGGGCGCATTGACCGCGCTGTCGATCAGGATATGCGCGACATGGATATTCCGGGGAGCAAATTCGGCGTTAAGCGTCTGGCAAAGCATCCGCCGGCCGCCCATGGCAGCAGCATGGCTATGCTGTCCGGCATTGCCACGCATCGCGGAGGTGGCAGAGGTGACCAGCAGCGCCCCGCCACCCCGCTCGACCATTTTCGGGAATAGCTTTTGCGCCACGCGGAACACACCAAGCGTCCCCATCCGCCAGCCCAGCTCAAATGTCTTCGGTGGCGTATCGGCCAGCGCGCGGTTTCCGATCTGCGCCCCGAGATTGTAAACCACCACATTGATCGGTCCGATGTCCGCTTCGATATCGTCGACCAGCTTCTCGATCGCCCCCTCGTCCACGGCATTGAGCAAATGACCCGAGGCCTTGCCACCGGCAGCTTCGATTTCGGTGACCATCGTGTCGAGCCCGTCCTGGTCACTCCGACGGCACAAAGCGACATGATAGCCATCCTGCGCAAAACGTTTGCCGACATGACCGCCAATGCCGGCGCCTGCGCCGATTATCATGCAAACGTCCGTCATATCGCGCGCCTCTTTTATTATTTCAGAAAGGGATTGAGTTTCATGACCTCTTCCATGAACGACCTGGGCTTTTTCCAGTTGGCCGTTTTCAAATTGGTCTTGAGGTCCAGCGTCTTGATCACGTCATTGATGAAATGCACGCAATTGCGCTTGTTGAGACTGTAGCTTTTCTGCGGAATAGCCTGCCATTTTTTCACCACGGCCAATAGCTTGCGATATTTTCCATCGTCAATTTTCACGGTAAAATGCGGGTTGCTGCTGGCGATATAGTCGGCTGACGGCGCTTTTACATGGCCTTTGACCGAGCCGAACAAAATGCCGGGAGACACGTTGATCGCGGTGAATCCGAAGGCTGTATCGACCTTCTTCCCATCCTCCAACTCGCCTCTGGCAACAAAAAACGCGTGTGGGAAATTCTTGCCAAAATCGTGCGAATAGAATGTGACGGTCACTTCCGCGCGCGCCGTCACCGAGAAGGATGCGACGAACAGCAGCGCCACCAGACCGGCGATTTTCGACAGATATGCAAAAGCAGGTTTCACGTTCATTCCCTCAATTTATCGTTAAGCCAGCTCGCGGCTTGCCCGGGTGTTTTCTTGTCGTCTTCACGGTCAACAGTGTAATTGGCTTCGCGCATATTTTCCACCGAGATTGCGTCGATCAGCGGATTTAGCGACCTGATAAATTTGTCATCACCTGCCCGTTTCGGGGCCAGTAACATTATCGCTTCATAGGATGGCACGGCACCCTTCGTGTCGTCCAGCACAACGAAACCATTTGCCGCGATCCGGCCATCGGAAGAGAAAGCCGAGATAACGTCTACTTCGCCACTGGCGAGAGCAGGATACATGAAAGTCGGGCTGAATGAGCGCGCATTCTTGAAACGGATCGGATAGGCGTCTTGGACCATTTGCCATTCGGGCCGTTCGAGAAACTCGACATCGGTGCCAAAATTGAAATCACTCGACACCCGCGCCAGATCATCCAGCGTCTTGAGCGATTTGGTCCGGGCGTCTTGAGGCCTAACTGCAAAAGCATAAGTATTTTCAAATCCCAGCGCGCCCAGCATTTTAACGCCGTGATTATCGCTGGTCCATTGCGCGATCGTTTCCAGCATGGCTGATTTGGGCTGACTGTCGGTGCGCTGCATCTGGTTGGTCCAGATCGTCCCCGAATATTCAACATAAACGTCGACATCACCCTCCGACAGCGCCTGATAGACCACTGCGGAACCCAGCCCGTCACGAAAACGGACGGTGTAACCCGCCTCTTCCAGCCGCGATCCTATCAGCCGCGCAAGTATATATTGTTCGGAAAAGCCCTTGGCTCCGATCACCACAATATTGTCGCGCGCGATCATCAGCGGTAGCGTTGCGATCAATAATCCCGCAGCGATAGTTGCCATCCCTGCCCCGACCAATATCCGGCGACGCTCGCGGATGCCGCGTTCGATCAGTCCGAGCAGCAGATCGACCGAGATGGCAAGCGCCGCCGAAAACAGGCAACCGGCCAGTACCAGCGTCCAGTTCTGTGTCTGCAGCCCGGCGAAGATCAGGTCCCCTAGGCTGGGCTGACCAACCGTGGTGGACAGCGTTGACGCGCCGATAGTCCAGACCGCTGCGGTACGGATGCCGGCCATGATCGTCGGTGCGGCCAGCGGCGCTTCGACATAATATAGTTTCTGGCTGCTGGTCATGCCGAGGCCGTCCGCCGCTTCCCTGGCTGCGGGATCCACACCGGCCAAACCGGTCACCGCATTGCGCAAGATCGGCAGCAGTGCATATAGGGTGAGCGCCAGCAGCGCCGGCAGGAACCCGAAAGCGGATATGCCGCCGCCGACCAGCGCCGATACGCCGAGCAACAGAGGATAGAAAAGCGCCAGCAGCGCCAGTCCGGGGATCGTCTGGATCAGACTGGCGACGGTCAGTGCAAATGTGGCAACTTTTGGCGAACGGGCTGCCCAGATCGCCAGCGGCAGGCAGATGATCATCGCCAGAGCCAAGGCCGAAACGCTTATCTGGACATGAGCAGCAAGCAGTTCCGGAACGCGGAACAGGGCCCGTTGCCACGCCTCGTTCATGGTGCTTTGTCCAGTGCGATCAGATGCGCTGCCTGCGCACGGGGAATGGCAACCAGAGCCTCGGCTTCTTCACCGACATTACCAGACAGCAGTTCAGCGGGGGATGCGTCCGCCTTGATCTGGCCCCCCTCCATCACAAGAATCCGGTCTGCCAGATACAGCGCTTCGGCCATATCGTGGGTGACGATGATGGTCGTCAGACCAAGCTTGTCATGCAGCGTCTTGTACTGACCGGTCAGGCTGTCCCGGGTCACCGGATCCAGCGCACCGAATGGTTCGTCCATCAGCATCAGGCCGGGCCGTGTTGCCAGCGCCCGGGCCACGCCGACCCGCTGCTGCTGGCCGCCGCTCAACTGGTCAGGCAGACGCGAAGCCACATCCTGCGGCAGGTCAACGAGATCGAGCAGTTCGGAGACCCGATCAGCCCTGCCCTCTTTCTCTCCAGCAAGTTCGAGCCCGATGGCGATATTACGCGCAACGGTCATATGCGGGAACAGACCGATATTCTGGAAGACATAGCCGATGCGGCGGCGCAAGACGTGCGGATCGACCGAGTCGACCGGTTCCTCTCCGATAAAAATCGCACCGCTGTCGGGTTCGATCAGCCGGTTGATCATCTTCAGCAGCGTCGATTTGCCCGAGCCGGACAGACCGACCAGGGCGACCAGACTGCCTGCGGCAATATCGAGCGATACGTCATCAACAGCGCGAACCGTACCGTAATGGCGGCTGACCTGTTGCAGACGAATGGAGGGACCGGAGACAGGCATCGGAATATATAGTGACGCGCTTTGCCGCGCATGTCCAACTTCACTTGACGTTCGCGTCAAAAACCGCTCGAATAAACATCAATGTTAATAACGAAGTTGGAGCGGGACCATGGGCTATCAAAGCGGACAGAAAACGATTTTCATTACCGGCGGGGCATCCGGCCTGGGTCGCGAAGTCGGTCGGCATTTTGCTGAGCAAGGCTGGTTCATCGGGATTGCCGATATCAATGAAAAAGGCATGGCCGAAACGGCAGCGCTTATCCCGGAAGGCCAAAGTTCCATCCATAAGCTGGACGTCACCGACCGGGGACAATGGAAACAGGCGGTTTCCGAATTCGGCGCGATCACCGGCGGCAAAATGAATGTCCTGTTCAACAACGCCGGCATTGGTGAAGGCGGTCCGATCCAGGAAATGGACGATGCCGCCATCGACCGGATGATTGCGATCAATTTTACCGCTGTGATCAGCGGTACCCGGGCCTGTTTCGACATGCTCAAGAGCACAGCCGACAGCTGCATCCTCTATACGGCTTCAGCAGCGGGCATTTACGGAGTCGCCGATCTCAGCGTTTATAGCGCCACAAAATTTGCCGTGCGCGGTCTGGCCGAATCGCATGATATCGAACTCCGCAAACATGGCATCAAGTCACGGTCGCTGATGCCGGGCTTCATCGACACCAATATTATTTCCGAGGTCGTCGAAGGCTCCAACCAGAGCGGCAAGGAACGGCTCGAGGAAGCGGGCGTTATGGTCAGCCCGGTTTCGATTATTGGCCCGGCCGCCTGGGGCGCCGTTCATGGCGACAAGCTGCACACACCGGTCAACAAAATGGCAAAACAGCTGGCCTTTGCCGCGCGCTGGCTGCCCGGCCGCGTGCGCAAGCAATCGGTCAGTCTGGCCAGCAATCTCGGTGATGTTCTGGCCGGGTCGGAAGAAAAATAGCGCCTAGGCGCAGGTTTCGATTATCTGCGCCAGATCCACGTCGCGCTGCGACAATCCGCCATTTTCACCCGCATCATGCGTGGTCAACACGATGTCGACCCGATTATAGACATTGAACCATTCGGGATGGTGATCGGCCTTCTCTGCGTGCAACGCGACGCGGGTCATGAAGGCAAAAGCTTCGGTGAAATCGGAGAATTTGAACGAGCGGCTGATCGCGTCGCGCTCCCCGTCATATTGCCAGTCCGACAGCTTTGCCAGAGCCGCCTTGCGCTCGTCATCATTCAGTTGCGCCACCATATTTATCGCTCCTTGCTTGGCTTTCGCGCCAATCCATGTCTTAAGTCTGTGCGATGAACAAGGGACAATCAACCGGAAGCAATGATCGGCTAGTCGCCGAGGCGTTAAGCTGCGTGCGCGGCGAGCGGATATTGTTCCGTAATCTGACATTTGCCCTTGAACCGGGGCAGGCTGGATTGCTGACCGGCCCCAATGGTGTCGGCAAATCGAGCCTGCTGCGCTTGCTGGCCGGATTGCTTGAGCCGGCAGCAGGGTCCTGCTTTGTGCCGGAGACCAAAACCCTGTGCGATGACCGGCTGGCGCTTGATGAACATCTGCCCCTCGAACAGGCTTTGCGCTTCTGGGCGAAGCTGGATGGCAAGGAACCGGCCGATGCAAGTGACGCGATGACGCGCGCCGGTCTGGACCATCTCGCCGAGGTGCCGGTGCGCTATTTTTCGACCGGACAGAGACAGAGAGCGCGGCTGGCGCGAACCTATCTGACGGATGCCAGATTGTGGCTGCTCGACGAGCCGGCCAATGGCCTAGATACAGATTCGGTCGATCAACTAGGGCGGGCACTGCAGGAGCATCTCCATGACGGCGGGATCATTCTGGCGGCGAGCCATATCCCTCTGCCGATTGCCTTTGATTTCACTCTGAAGCTCGAGCCATTGGAAGAATTGGAGGCATGTTTGTGATGAGCAGCATAGCCACGATCATCTGGCGCGATGTGCGGCAGAGCTATGCCAGCGGCGGGACCTGGCTACCGGTAATATTTTACCTCTCTGCGGCAACATTATTTCCCTTTGCGGTGGGACCCGACCGCGAGCTGCTGCTGCAGACCGGCGGCGGCATATTGTGGATTGCAGCCTTGCTGGCGACCCTGCTGCCGCTCGACCGGCTGATCCAGCCCGATCTGGAAAATGGCGTCTATGATCAACTTATTGTGCGAGGTATTTCAGATGAAGTGATAGCTGCAGCGCGGCTGGTCTCTCACTGGCTCGCATTTGGGCCGCCGCTGCTGCTCGCGGCCTTTCTGGCGAGTGGGCTGATGGGCTTGGAAGGCGCGGCCCTCGGCACTTTGCTGGCAAGCCTGGCGATAGCAACACCGGCTCTGGCCGGTCTGGCGGTCATGATAGCTGCGCTGACTGCCGGCCTTAAAGGGGCGGGCGCGCTCGGGGGATTGTTGCTGGTTCCGCTGGCCATACCGTTGCTGATCTTCGGTGCGGGCAGCCTGTCGGCGCAGGGCAGCGGTGCCTTGCTGTTCCTGTCCGCGATATCATTGCTGCTGGTCGCCATCACGCCTTTTGCAGCCGGCGCGGCGTTGAGCGCGGTCAGGGAATAAAGCCCTCGGGCAATCCGCTAATTCTGGTGAATTAGCATCCAGGCATTGACAGCATGCTTAGCCCGCTCGCGCTTCTGCGGTGCGGTCATCTTAATTTTCTCACCATAGCGGAGAAACATATCGATCCTGCCCATCACCAGGCTCACGAACATTTCCGCCGACGAGACCAGATCCGTGCTCTGGATTTCGCCTTTTTCCCGCGAGATTTTCAATAGATCAACGAGGTTTTGCAGCAGCGCGCGAGGGCCGTTATCGAGAAAAAATTCACCGATCTTCGGATCCCGGTTCACTTCTGCAGCCAATATGCGGTCGAACCGGACCTTTTCCTCGTCCATCAGAACGCCGAGCATATGCTCGGCTGCAAATAGCAGGGTCTCGCGCAGACTTCTGGTTTTAAGGTGATCACCTACCAGATTTTCGCTCATATGGCGACATTCCGATTTTACCACTTCAACGAACAGATTTTCCTTGGTTTTGAACCAGCTGTAGATGGTGACTTTTGACACTTCGGCAAGCGCCGCAATCGCCTCGATACTGGCCCCGGCAAAGCCGTTCGCAAAAAATTCCGTGCGGGCAGCGGTCAGAATCTTGGCGATTTTGCGCTGGCTTGACGGCCGGTCCGTTCGTTCTTTTACGGTATCCGTGTTTTCCACGGTCCATTCCCTTCAAAATCTCTACGACTCATAAACATGAACGATAGCGTTCAAGTTAAACGTTGACGTTCAAATTCTTTGATGACATATTATTGAGGCTCGGTAAAGGCCAAGCCGATTCAACTGCGGATGAAATTTTGACAAATCGATCCAAAAATTCCGGATTCATGCTGCTTGTGATGCTGTTCGCGACCAGTGGTTGTGTGAGTCTTGCACCCGATTCGGCCGCGCCCGATATCGCTGCCGGCATTCCTGCGGCCTTTAACCAGAGCGACTCCGGCACCCCCTATCAATCCGCTCGCTGGTGGGCTTCGTTCGAGGATCCGGTGCTCGACAATTTGCTCGACGAAGCGTTGAGCAAAAATCTTGATCTGGCAGAGGCATCGGCCAGATTACGCGCCGCTGAAGCACGGGCGCGCATTTCCAAAAGCGGCCTGTTCCCACAAATCAATGCCGGGCTGGATAGCAGCTATTCGGATTCGCCGACGGCGGGAACCAGTTTTGGCGCCATTGCCGGAGGAGGACGGCTGCAGAGCGAGACCTATTCTTCCAGCCTCGCCTTTTCCTACGAACTGGATATCTGGGGCAAGCTGCGTAATGATGCGCGCGCTGGCCGGGCCGACGCCATTGCCTCTGCGGCTGATCTGCAGGCGGTGCGTTTGGCGGTACTGGCAGAGGCCATCACCAGCTATTTTGACATTGTTGATGCTCGCCACCAGATCGCGTTGACCGCCCGGATTATCGATGTTTTGGGCGACCGGGTCGAGCAAAGCGAGAACCGCTACAGCCGGGGCCTGATCACGTCCTTCGAACTTTATCAAATCCGGCAGGATTTCCGCAATGTGCAGGCCAGCCTGCCGCAACGGGAAAGCCAGCTGACGGCGACCGAAGGGCAATTGGCCGTGTTGGTCGGTAGATATTCCAACAATATGGACGAGCTTATCGGCACAAATCTGGCCCCGAAACTGATCTTCGATCCGGTCCCCTCCGGCCTGCCGATAGATCTGCTAGCTCAGCGGCCGGATGTATTTGCGGAAGGCCAGCGACTCGAATCGGCGCGTTACAATCTCGGCGCACGACGGGCAGAACGCTTCCCGTCACTCAGCCTGTCTGCCGGCACCGGCAGCCAGGCGGGTGAGCCATCAGGCGTTTTAGACATATTCGACAATTGGGTGCTGAACCTCGGTGCGGGCTTGACTGCTCCGCTCTTCCAGGGCGGGCGCATCAGGGCCAATATCGAAGTTGCGGATGCCGAATATGCTCAACAGACCGCGGTTTATGCGCGTACGGTTCTGACCGCCTATCAGGAAGTTACGACCGCAATCGAACGCTATGAGGAAGAAAGGCAGCGATACCGGTTCCTGTTCTCCCAACTCGATGAGGCAGAAGCGGCGGCAGGATTGCAATCTCGCCGCTTTGCCAATGGTGTCGGCAGCTATGTCGATTATCTCGACGCGTTGCGGGCGCAATATCAGGTGCAATCATCGCTTTCGTCTGCCGCGCGCGACGTGGCATTGGCGCGGCTTGGCGTTCACCGCGCCTTGGGCGGCAGCTGGGACAATGTACCCCGCGCGCCGGATATTATGGCCGATCCTTCAGCCATTCAGGGAGAAAATTAAGTGCAAAGGCAACGCGTACTCGGCGGCCTGATCCTGCTCGGGGCAATATTGATTGCCGCCGTCCTGATCCTGCTTCGATCCGAACCGGAAGAAAAGCCGCCGGAGGAGCTCATTCCTCTGGTTCAGGCAGAAAAGCTGGAAATCCGGTCCGGCAATCTGATGGTCACAGGCGCCGGCACCGTGCGCGCGCGTGAAGAATTGACGCTGGCGGCGGAAGTCGCGGGCAAGCTGGTCTATGTCAATCCTGACCTGCGCGAAGGGCAGCGCATAGCGCGCGGCGCGATCCTTTTTCGCATAGACACATCGGATTATCGCAACGCGGTGCAAACCGCGCAAGCCGATGTCGCTTCGCAGGGCATTTCGGTGTTGCAGGCAAAAGAAGAAGTGGTGCTGGCGAAGGCCGAGCTCGAGCGTTTCCAGCAGCGTGCGGTCAGCGGCGGCAATGCTTATGCCAGCGTCGACAGCAATGACTATGCAGCAAAGATTCTGCCGCCGGACGCCTTGGCAAAAAAAACAAGCCCCGACGCCGCGCAGGCCAAACAGAATATTGCCACCAACGGCTTGGCTACGCGCGAGCCGCAACTGGAATCCGCCCGAGCCGGACTGCGAAGGGCGCAAGCCAATCTGTCCAATGCCCAGACCGCCTTGCAACGCACCGTGGTTCGCGCGCCCTTTTCAGGCATTGTCCGCACCGAGGACATTGCTCTGGGCAGCTATGTCCAGCCCGGCCAGTCGCTCGGCTCGATGGTCGGCACCGCGGATTATGAAGCGGTTATTCCCCTGTCCGAAAAGGACGCGGCGCTAATCCCGCAATTGTTTCGCGCCGGAAGCGGCAGCAGGATCGAATCGTCGGTTTATTCCGATTATGGCGGCATTCGCTATCGGTGGGCGGCTTATGTCGACCGGGTCAACGGCTTACTCAATCCCCAGACACGCACGATCGACGTGTTTTTGCGTATCCCGAATCCGATAGGTGGCGGCGCGCCAGCCGATGTGCCTGGAAATGCCGGAAAATCTGCAACCGCAGCCGCCGCTCCTCCCCTGTTCGTCGGCAGCTTTGTCGACACCGAGATTACCGGCATGTCGCTGGATGAATATGCCGAGCTGCCGCTGGCGGCTCTGAGAGCGGGTAACCAGATATGGCTGGTGAAGGACGGCAAATTGCACATATTAACCGTCGACATATATCAGCGGACCGACAAAACGGCGCTGATCAGCACAAGGGGACTGGGTAGCAATCCGGTCGTCGTAACCGGTAATCTGAAAGTCGCAACCGAGGGCCTGCAAGTCAGGATTGCGCAAGCACGGAAAGCAGCCAGCGCCGCGAAGCCCGCTACGCCCGATGCAAAATCTGAATCGAAAGCCAAAGCGGTTAAATGACGCAGTCAACCGATCTAGATCCGTCGCTGCCAGAACAGCCAAGCAAGGAAATCATGGAACAGCGCGGCGTTGTCGCGTTCATGGCGCGCAACGGTGTAGCTGCCAACCTGCTGATGATTTTCCTGCTCGTCGCCGGCATCGCATCCTACCGGACGATTGTTCAGGAAGTTTTTGCGGAAAATAGTCTCGATACTATTCAAGTCAGTGTGGCCTATCCCGGGGCCACGCCTGACGAGGTCGAGGAATCGATTGTCCAGAAAATCGAAGAAGCGGTCGAGGCGGTCGAAAATGTCAAGGAAATCACATCAAATGCTGCCGAGAATATCGGCACAGTTTCGATCGAACTGGAGCTGGGAACCGACATTGATCGGGCACTGGACGACGTCAAAGCTGAAGTTGACCAGATTCAGTCTTTTCCCGATGAAGCAGAAGAGCCCAGTGTCCGGGAGCTGACCACACGGCAAAGCGTGGTCCGGATTGCCATTTTTGGCGATGTATCGGAAAATGCCCTGAAAGAGACAGCCTACCGGCTCGAGGATGCGCTCGCGGCGCTTCCCGAGATTTCGTTCGTCGATACCAGCTCGATCCGCGATTACGAGGTGTCGATCGAGGTTCCGCAGGATACGTTGCAGGCCTTTGGCCTGTCGCTCAATGACATATCGCGCACCATCGCTGCAAGCAGTCTGGACAGCCCCGCCGGCTCGATCGATACCGATAGCGAAGAAGTGCGCGTGCGGACCATCGGACAAAATTACAACCAGCAGAATTTCGAAGATATCGTGCTGGTCAGCAATGAGAATGGCGCCATGATCCGGCTCGGGCAGATCGCAAATATCCGCGACGAGTTCGAGGATTCGGATCTCGTGTCGCTTTACAACGGCAAGCCGGTCGCCTTTGTCGAAGTGTTCCGGACCAGCGATGAACGCGTGCTCGATGTATCCCTTGCCACGAGGGAATATCTGGAGGGACCGTTCGCCCATTCGCTGCCGGAGGGCATATCCTATGCGATCTGGAGCGATGACAGCGAGCTGCTGAATGACCGTCTGAGCCTATTGCTGAAAAACGCGGCGATCGGCCTGTTTCTGGTTCTCATTGCTCTTACCATGTTCCTCGACATCCGGCTCGCGGGATGGACGGCGCTGGGTATCGGCGTGACCTTTGTTGGCGCTATTTTCCTGCTCGATCTCGCTGGGTCCAGCATCAACATGTTCTCGCTGTTCGGCTTCATTCTGGCATTGGGACTGGTGGTCGATGATGCGATTGTCGTCGGCGAGAGCGTCTACGCCCGCCGCGAGGCCGGTCGCACCGGATTGGGCGCGGCAGTTAGCGGCGCGCGACGGGTCACCATGCCGGTCATCTTTGCCGTTCTGACAACCGTTGCTGCCTTTTCACCTTTATTCGCGATTGGCGGCGTTATGGGAAAGATCTTGGCGGATATTCCACTGGTTGTGGTCTCTGTCCTGTTCCTGTCGCTGGTCGAAAGCCTGCTGATCCTGCCCAGCCATCTCAGTCACCTGCCAGCCCCTGGCACACCGACCCGCAATCCCGTCACCCGCTTTTTCGAACGGGTCCAGGCCAAGGTCGATGTGCAATATCAGAAGTTCGTCAATGGCCCTCTCGACCGGGCTGTGCGCTACGCCATTCGCATGCCCTTCGTCATATTGGCCGGCAGCATCGCGCTGCTCATCGTGATCGGATCTCTGGTCCCGGCCGGTATCATCAAAAACTCCTTCTTTCCCGCCATTGAGGCCGATGTCGTCACCGCGAGCCTTGAAATGCCCGCCGGGACGACGATCGCGGAAACCGAAAAAATTGCTCGCCTGATCGAGGAGAAGGGCCGCGAAACCTACGCAAAATTTGAAGACGAGCTAGCGGAAGACGAGCCGTCCGCGTTGCGCGGCATATTCACTCTTGTCGGACAGTCACCACGCGCTACCGGACCAAATGCCCAAAGCAGCAGTTTTGCAGCCAATATCGCCAGCGTCCAGTTCAGCTTTATACCCGGTGACCAGCGATCGCTGGCTTCCCGTGATTTTGAGAATGCCTGGCGGGAAAAAGTCGGCCCTATCGTCGAGGCGCGCTCGCTGGTCTTTGCTTCCGACCTGATATCCATCGGTGCACCGGTCGATGTGCAGCTTTCCGATCCCGATCCGGCGGTGGTCGAAGCCGCGTCGGCGAAATTGATGGAAAGACTGAACCGTTTTTCTGGCGTATTCGATATCGAGAGTGACCAGGACCAAGGCTTGAAGGAAATCCAGCTCCGGCTGAAACCCGAAGCCCGGTCGCTGGGCGTGACTCTACAGGATGTCGCGCTTCAGGTACGGGCCGCTTTCTTCGGAAGCGAGGCACTGCGCGTACAGCGGGGCCAGGAAGATATGCGAGTCTATATCCGCCTGCCGGAAGAGGAGCGTAACTCGATCGTCGATGTCGAACGGTTCCGCGTGCGGGTGCCCGGTGGAGAAGTCCCGCTTGCCACATTGGCCGACGTATCCTTTGGCCAGGCACCTGCGGTCATCCGCCGGACCGATGGCCGGCGGATCACCACCGTCACCGCCGATATCGACACCAATATCGTTACGAGTCAAGAAATCGCCACGGCGCTGACCGACGAGATCATGCCCGAATTGCAGGCCGACTATCCGCAATTGCTCTATAGTTTTGGCGGCGAACAGCAGGAGCAGGCAGATTCCTTCGGGGATCTCGGAATCGCTTTTGTCGCCGCGTTGCTGATGATCTATGCGCTGCTCGCGATCCCGTTCCGCTCGTACCTGCAACCGCTGATCATCATGGCTGTGATTCCCTTTGGCATCATTGGCGCGCTCATCGGTCACCTGATTCTCGGACTGCCACTCGGCGTGCTGAGCATGTTCGGGATGATCGCATTGTCGGGCGTGATCGTGAACGGATCGCTGATCCTGATTGATTTCATCAACGAGAATCTGCGCGAGGGCATGTCGATCGAAGACGCTATCCTCAAGGGCGCAAAATCGCGCTTCCGCCCGATCATGCTGACGTCGCTGACCACTTTCCTCGGCGTCGCTCCGATCACGTTCGAGACCAGCCTGCAGGCGCAGTTCCTGATCCCGATGTCGGCCAGCCTCGGCTTTGGCGTATTGTTCGGCGCGATCATCCTGCAATTGTTGATCCCCGCGCTGACAATATTGGAATATCTCGGGAAGCGACGGGCCAAGCAATATTGGAGCAGCCTGTTTGCAAAACCTTCCGAGGCTTGATGCAGGTTGGCAAGATAGCATCAAAATTGCGAGACTATGGCCCCTCCCCCGGCCATAGTAGAAAATCAACAACTTTAAGACAAAACGAATGGAATTGACCATGGCAAGACCAGAACCACGAAATTTGACGGTGATGGAAACCATGCGCGTCACCCCCAATATGCAACGCGTCACTCTGGGCGGTGACGGGCTGGGCGGCTTTCCCGCTGGCCAGAGCGGCGGCTATGTCAAACTGATGCTGCCCGGAACCGAGGGCGGCAAACCTTTGGTCCGGACCTATACGATCCGCAATCAGTCGGAGACCGGCATTGCCGTCGATTTCGCTCTGCATGGGTCGGACGAAGACTCCGGTCCCGCAACAAGCTGGGCGATCAACGCGGAGGTTGGTGATATGATCAGGCTTGGCGGTCCGGGCGATGCCAAGCCTTTGCCAGCAGGGTGCGGCCCGTTTCTGCTGGTCGGTGACATGACTGCGCTACCCGCTATTTCGGTTAATCTCGAAGCCCTGCCCGATGACGCGACCGGTGATGCGATCATCCTTGTCCGTGACGACGCGGACAAGCAGGAACTGCGCAAGCCGGAAGGCATGACGGTGCATTGGCTGGTGGACTCCGACCTTGGCGCCAACCCTGCTCTTCTCGTCGACGCGGCGCGTGAACTACCCGCGGTCGGTGAATTAGCCTATGCTTGGGTCGCCTGCGAATTCGAGGCGATGAAGCTGCTGCGTGAATATCTGCGCCTCGAACAGGGTTTCGGACCGGATCGTCTCTATATTTCGAGCTACTGGAAGCGCGGTCTGATCGAGGACGATCACAAGCAGATCAAGCGGGCCGACGCGCAGGACGGCGGCTGACGCTCCGCTCGGATCTGCTTTCATCCGGCAAGGGATGCTCCCGGTAAAATTCCACCTGCATTTTCATTGGACCGGTCACTCTGACAAAATGCGGTGCCTGCGGCGGGATCGGGGCGGGATTATCCACGGATACCAGCCGTTGCGACGGTGGATCGATGAAGATTAACTCGACCTCGCCTTCCAATACGCGCAGGAGGCCCCAGGTGCCGTCCTTGGTACTATGCTCATTGCGCAATTTTTCCGGCAGGCTGTTCTCGTCGAATATCGGCGAAGCACCATAAGGAACGGCTTCTGGGGATACGCCGGCCATCAGACCAGAGCCCGGATAACAGCGAAGGCGCAGGCAAAGACGGCTAGCAATATCGGCACGGTCAAGATCTGCGCATAAGCAGCTGTATAGTCCATCCAGCCAGTCTGCGTTTCGATTCCGCCCGTGGCGTGAGCGGGAGGCAGTGATTTCCGTTCGGCAGCGCTGACGTTGTTCAGAACAGCAGCGGTGCCAAAATACATGACGGTATAGGCGATGCTGATCACCAGCGCGAATATTGCCGCTGTGCCGTGACCGGTTGCGACAAACAAGGCCGTGAAAAACAAAGCATAAGAACCGAACATCGTGACCCAGACCGAAGCGGGCAATTCAAAATTGCGGCTCTCGTGAGACGCTGCGCGATAACGCTCGGACAAGTCCGGCATTTCGGCGGTGATTTCGGCGGTAATCGCCTGTCCGCCTTCCATTTGAAAATCCATCAACATGATTGTTTCTCCTTTGGCTTGGAAATCGTATCGAGACCGCCACGCTGGACCTTGATGCCGGTGAGCAAGCTGGAAGCGATACGGTCCGCAGCCTCGCGAAAAACCTGAGCGGCAGCGTCATTGGGTGCGATGTCGTCCAGCGTCTGGTTCCAGAGTATGAGCCAGCGGTCGAAATGCAGATTGTCGAGGCCGCCAACGGCAATATGCTTGAGCATGGGATTGCCACGAAACCGACCGGACTCCAGTGTTATCGACGCCCAGAAATCTTTCATACGGGCGAGATGCGGCGTCCAGTCTGCGACATGAGATAGAAATATCGGCCCGAGCAGAGCGTCACTGCGAACGGCATCATAGAAAGTCTCGACCAGCTCGGAAATCAGAGCATCGTCGATGCCCAACGCATTGGCTTGAGCCATTTTCTTTGCTCTGGCGCGTTCGGCATAGCTTGGTTCGGTCATGATCTCGACTCGGTTAATATGCATTTGATATGCACTGTTTATGCCGCTTGGCTTTTAAATGCAATATATGATATGCATCTTTTATGAGACTTTCCGTTCAAACCGATTATGCCCTGCGCACATTGATGTATCTGGCTGCGCACGAGGGTCACCATTCGATCTCCGAAATCGCCGGACAATATGGCATTTCGAAAAACCATTTGATGAAAGTTGCACAGCGGCTGGCCGCGGAGGGCTTTGTCGACAGCGTTCGCGGGCGCAGCGGTGGCCTATTGCTCAACCAGCCGGCCGAGACCATCAATGTGGGAATTGTTGTCCGTACTTTTGAAGAATATCGCGCCTTCGTGGAATGTTTCGATGCAACCAGTGGCGGCTGCGTCGTCACGCCCGTCTGCGGTCTGCGTCATGTGCTCGCTGACGGCATTGAAGCCTTCCTGCAGCATCTCGACGGATTCACTATAGCCGATCTGGTCGGTGACAGGGCACGGTTCCGTTCCGTCTGGGAATGATCCGGTCATTCTCCGGCTCGCCAATAAATGTGCAATAATCTAGGCCATTGACGCAAAAAATCTGTATCAGGCTTGTCATGTCAAATTCAAACGCACTTTTGGTCGCCTTGCGGCAGATTAACCGGGCGATCGATTTGCAGTCCAAAAAACTGGAACGGGAGACCGGCCAGACAACGCCGCAACTTCTGCTTTTGAAGGCGCTGGAAAAGGACGGCCGGGCGAAACCTTCGGTTATCGCCAAATCGGTGCATCTGTCTCACGCCACGGTTACGTCAATTGTCGACCGGTTGGAAAAATCCGGGATGGTAATGCGCGAGAAAAGCGCTGATGATCGCCGTTCGGTAGAAATAGTTTTGACCGACAAAGGGCGGGAGTGCATCGAAAATGCACCAGAGATGCTGCAGGAAGATTTCCTGATTTCATTGGCGCAGCTGGAACCATGGGAGCAGAATTTGCTGATTTCCTCGGTCCAGCGCATCGCCGTGATGATGGATGCGAACCAGATCGAATCCGCCCCCATTCTGGAGGTTGGCGAAATCTAGCTTTGCGGAATGACGTCGGTCATAACCTCGTCCGCCGGCAAGTCCCAGGTAAGATGTCGGTCATCCAATACCACCATATTCTTGTCCGTAATCAGCGTACCGAGGGTCTTATAGCCCAGCAACTGCATGGCGGATAAATTCGGGTTACGGGCCAGAGCCATGGTTTCGTCGGACGAGAAATTTGTCAGGCCTCTGGCCAGTTCATCGCCGGATTCGCCATATATATGGATGACGTCGCCTTTGACATAAGGGCCTTGAATCGAGAGCACGTCTTCCCGGCCAATATTCCGGCGACCAGACTTGAATGCTTCGGCGGTCGCCTCGGTAACGACGATGCTTCCCGCCATTTGCAGACGATCTGACAACCAGTTGGCCCAAGCAGATTCGGGCCGTTCATTGGCCAGGATTCTGGTATGCGGTCGTGCCTCGTTCAAAACGGACGTAACCGGATGCTCATATTCACCGTGCGCGATCCGCGTATCACAGCCGGCATTTTGCGCCATATGGGCCGCTTGTATCTTGGTCAGCATCCCGCCGCTTCCCAGAGTGCTCACGCCTTCTGTCACGGCGAGATACGGCGACACATCGGTGACTTGCTCGACCAGCTGGGCACCGGGCTCGGAAGGATCCTTGTCATATAGGCCATCAACCTGGGTGAGGATGATCAGCTCGTCGGCCTGCAGCATTTGTGCAATTTTTGCAGACAGGCGATCATTGTCACCGACCCGAATCTCTTCTGTCGTGATCGTGTCATTTTCGTTGATGATCGGCATAATATTCGCGTCGAGCAGCCGGTCGACGGTGTTCTTGGTATTGAGGAAGCGCTTGCGATCTTCCAGGTCGCGCAATGTCACCAAGACCTGCGCTATTTCAAAACTATATTCGTGGGCAACCTGCTTATAGGCATTCAGCAAAAGCGGCATGCCGCAAGCCGCGGCGGCCTGCTTGTCACGTAGACCAGCCGTTTCAGGCCGCTCGCCGATCATGTTCATACCCAGCGCGACCGACCCGGACGAGCATAATATGACTTTCGCGCCCCCCTCCCGCAACCGGGCGATGTCTTCGAGCAAATTATGCATGAAAGCCCAGCGTGGCGTGAGCCGTTCCTCATTGGCCAGCAAGCTGGAGCCGACTTTCACAACGATTGTTTTACCTTGTACCATTTAACGTGATGCCCTTATTACTCGTGGATGGAGGTAGGGATTGAACCTAAGCAGTGCAATAATTTAGTGATCAAAACATATAATTTTGCGTCGAAGCTATATAAAACAAGCATTTGTTGACATATCTATTTTGAATACTAAGCACATTGCACAGTCCATTATCATTAACAGCAAGAGATTAATTTGACAAAAATATTGCTCCTCGGGTGCGGAAACATGGGCGGTGCGCTGCTGAAGGCATGGGCCGCCAACACCGATCACGAATTTACCGTGGCAGATCCGGCCAAACCCGATTTGCCGGAAGGCGTATCCCAGGTCGGCTCGGTCGAGGAACTGGGCGAGCAGCTTTTCGACTATCTCATTGTCGCGCTGAAACCGCAGTTGATTGACGACGTGCTTCCCGGCTATCTGCCAAGGCTGAAACCGTCTGGCACGATCAGCTCGATCGCCGCAGGATATTCTGCGGCAAAGCTGGCTGCCCATGCACCGGGCCGCTCGGTCGTCCGGATCATGCCGAACCTGCCCGCAGTCATCGGCAAGGGCGTCAGTGGCCTCTATGCCCATGGCGCTGTTTCCGAAACAGCATCGGGCGATATAGAGCAGCTTGCCTTATGCTCCGGAGAAATCGTCTGGGTCGACAGCGAGGATATGCTGGATCGCCTGACAGCGGTGGCCGGAAGCGGCCCCGGCTATGTTTTCGAAATGCTGCGCGCCTATGTCGAGGCCGCTGAAAATCTCGGCTTCAGCGAGGAAGATGCCAAAAATCTGGTTCTGGGGACCGTGCGCGGAACATTGGAGCTGGCGCTGGAATCGGACCTCTCGCTCGAGGATTTGCGCAAGAATGTCACCAGCAAGGGCGGTACCACCGCAGCCGGTCTCGATGCGCTGAACGGCAAGGAAGAATTTTCCGCACTGATCCGCGACACGCTCCAGGCCGCTTATCAACGCGCCGTCGAACTCCGCTAAAAGCAGAAATTTTTTCCTGCATCAGAACAGACAAGCTGACACAGGCTTGCCTATATTAGTCCGGGGTATGAAGGCCAGTCGGTTGAGCACCAATAGGGTGGCATCAAGCCTGCGTTACCCGGTAAAGCCCGGCGCCCGGTAGATTTCTGTTCCCCGCCGGTAGACGACCAGCTTTTTCAACGTTACCGGATGGAAAAAGGCTTCGATCGCCTGCCCGCTTTCGGTCCGGGCGTAGACTTCGTAACAATCGCCCTCGACCTGTGTCTTGAGCAACTCCCAACCTTCCATCCAGGCCTTTTTTTTCAGCTTCGAGATCGACTTCCAGTCCTTGGTCGGGCCCGCATCACATTCTATGTCGCCATCTGCATAGGCCGGTTGCGCCAGCATCAACGTCGCCAACACGGCAGCTACGGCCGTATATTTCCGGGAAATTCTTCTCATGTCATACTCCGTTGCACACGGTGCCTCCGTCGGCGGCCGATAAAGCGTAAAATCCAGGCTAATATAAGCGGGGCCAGATGAACTAATGCTGGCTGCCAGGCCCAGTCGAGCAATATCCAGTGAACCAGGCCGAGGATGAAAGCCGCATAGACAAGGCGTTGAACCTTCTTCCAAGTCCGTCCGAGCGTCCGCATCGCATAGTTGAAGCTTATCACCGCGGGTAGCAGCATCAGTACCAGCGATAGCCAGCCCGTCCAGATTCCCGGAAAACCGAATTCTTCGACCATCGCAGCGAAGCTGTTCATATCGAATATGTAGAAAATCATATGGAGCAGCGCATAACCAAAAGCTGCGACGCCGAGATTGCGGCGGATCGCAATCCACCCCCTGAGAAAGCGGTTGAGACCGAAAAATTCGGAAAGTGGCCCGGGCAGCATGGCGAGGATCATCAGCCGCACTGACATCTCTCCGCTGGGATGCAGCATATCCATCGCCAGAGCCTCGCCTTGGGTGAAAGACCACAGCATCAGGGTACCGGGAATGGACAGAAGGAGCCACAAAAGGCCTTTGGTGACGGAACTTTTCATACCGTTGCCCAGCGCCGCAGCATATTGTGATAGACGTGAATCAACCGGTCGATATCGGGATCGTCATGCGGCCGATCGGGGGAAAGCGACTGGATCGACTGATCGAGATCAAAAAGCAGCTCTCGTGCAGACGGGTCGGCAACGGCGCTTTGCATCCAGGTGATCGCACAAATCCGCTTGCCGCGCGTAACCGGCGTGACCTGATGCAAGCTGGACGAGGGATATAAGACCATATCTCCGGCCGCCAGTTTGACCGGCTGTGCGCCATATTGCTGTTCTATTACCAGTTCTCCGCCATCATATTCATCCGGTTCGGACAGAAAAATCGTCGCCGACAGATCGCTGCGGATGGTCATATTGGCTTCGGGAAGACGCATCAACGCGGCATCGCTGTGCGTGCCGTAATGGCCGCCATTTTGATAAAGATTGAAAATGGGTGGCCAGATTTTTTCGGCCAGGGAGGCTGAAATGAACAGGGGATCATTGCCCAGTTTGCGTAAAATGATATTGCCCAGTTCGACCGACAGCGCATTCTGGCGATCGAGCTGCAAATTCTGCTTCACCTTTACCGACCGAGTGCCAGCCGAAGCCGCGCCATCGGCCCATTCGGCAGCTTCCAGCTTTTTTCTGAAATCCCGGACCTGTTGTTCGTCCAGAATATTTTCGATGATTGTCAGCATGCGGCCAGCCGTTTGTTAGATTGAAAGGGGGAGCGGCGACTCGCCGCTCCCCCTTCTCGTATCAGAAACGTCCGGTAAGCGTTAGCGTCGCGCGACGCTCATCGCCTTTGTACAGGAAGTGACCGCTGCGGTAGCCGGCAAGATAATAGTCTTTGTTACCAACATTGGTCATATTGACCCGGGCAGCAAAATTTTCATTGATCTTGTAGCTCGCGAAAGCGTCGAAGGTCCAATAATCCGGAACACGGTAGGTATAAACTTCCAGCGTCGTATTATAGCTGGCTGCATCATCCGGCTGGCCGGTGAACATTTCACCCTTGTAGGTAGCGGTCCCGCCAAAGGCGAAAGCCTCTGTCGCCTGATAGCGTAGCTGCGCCGAGGCCTGGGTGTTGGAGAAGTTGCTCAAACGGCGACCGATTTTGTCGGCATCGTTCGAATCTGTAATCTCCGAATCCATGAAAGTGACCGATGCCTGACCGGACAGTTTCGGCGTAATATTCCCGACGAGGCCCAGTTCGATACCGCGAACCCGGTTTTCACCGGTGTTCAGGCTGCCACCAGGAGTATAACCATCGCCGGACGATTCAAACACGTCGCTCTTCGTGATTTGGAAAGCCGCAGCGGTGACCATGAGGTGATCGTCGAACAGATCCGCCTTCACGCCCAGCTCAAAGCTGGTCGAGCTTTCCGGACGTCCGTCACCGATGCCCGTTCCGTCATCAACGCAGATGCCGCCATAGCCACAGTTTCCACCCAGATCGGACTCACCGCCATTGATATTCTTGGCCGTACCCCAGTTGAAATAGACATAGACCTCGTCGATCGGCTTCACACCTATGCCGGCGTGGCCGTTCCACAATGTGTCCTTATAGCGATAGTCGGTTTCCGTTCCGCGGCTGACAACGTCATTACGGTAATCAAATGCGTCAACGCGAACACCACCGTGGACTGAAAGCCAGGGATTGATGTCAACCGTGTCCATCAGATAGACGGACATTGTTTCCACCTGCCAATTGCTGTCAATCGCTCCGAACGTGACTTCCCGTTGCAGGATATTATGGATATCGCTGACATTCACATTCCGGTTTTCATCGGTGATACAGTAATTTGTACCACAGTTGGCTGTGCCGTTATTTGTCACATTGTAGGTGCCATTGGCGACCTTCAGATCGGAATATTCGACCCCGGCAACCAGATTGTGCGCGATCGAACCGGTTTCAAATTCGCCGAGAATATTCAGCTGGTTGACGAAATACTCAACCTCCTGATTGCCCTGATGGGTGCTCAGCGTCACCGGAGCGAAGGTGTCCGTGTCGGCATCATAGGTACCGCCCCGCAGCCCCGTCAGCACATAGCCATTGGACGTTTCACCATAGCGGGTGGAATTGACGATCGTGAATCCTTCAAACGGCGTGATAAAAACACGACCGGTAAACGTATCGACATTCGTGTTGAGAAAATCCCCGGTCTGGGTGTAGTTCGGAACATCATCCCATGGGCCGTGGACAGTCACATCGTTCGGTCCCGTGCCCGTGGGCCGCGGGACATAACCGCCAAGATCCGGCGTATCGTCGGCTTCAAGATGATAATAGTCGAGCAGCACGCGCACCGTATCGTTCAGCCGGAAGCTACCCGAAATTGCCGCGCCGATACGCTCGCGATCCGAGAAATTGCGGTTCGGCGCTTCGTCATAGCCGTAAAGCAGGTTGGCACGCAGCGCGATATCGTCGCTCAGCGCCCAGTTGCTATCGAGGGTGACGCGGTAAAAATCATCGGTACCGATGCCGAGATCGATCCGGTTAAAATTATAGTCGGTGCTTGCCTGCTTGGTGATCGAGTTCACCGCGCCGCCGGTCGAGCCGCGACCAGCGAAGGAAGAGCTTGGGCCCTTGGTGATCTCAATCTGTTCAACCGCAAAGGTTTCGCGCGTGGTCATGCCAGGGTCGCGCAAACCATCGACAAAGACGTCGCTGCGCGCTTCGTGACCGCGGATGATATAACGGTCGCCAAAGGCATTGCCGTTTTCACCGGTACCGACAGTCACGCCAGGCTGGTTGTCGAGAATATCGCGCAAATTGGTCGCGCCCTGCTCGTCGAGCTGGCTTTCGGTCAGGACGGTGATCGTGGCCGGCGTTTCCGACAATGGCTTCACGCGGCGAAGATCGCCGGAAATACGGGCCTTATAAGGAGCGCCTTTCTGCGTATAAGGGTTCACATCAGCCGCATTATCTTCGATCTGGAGCGTTTCCAATTCGACTTCTTCGGGCTCTGCGTCTTGCGCAAATGCCGGTGCGGTGGAAAGTGCTGTGGTCAGACCGAATGCAACAACAGCGCTGCGCTTACCCAGGCTGGAGAACCGGAGGCTCGCTGGTCTCTGCATATGGGACGTATTTTTGCTCATCGTGAATTTTCCTTTTTTCAACGAGTTCTGAGGGAATAATCAATGGGTAGCGAGATCGTGACTTTGTCTCGCTCCATGGAAGCGGGCATCGCAGGCAAGGGTGCGACGCGTTGCATTAGCGCCAAAGTCGCCTGGTCGAGAATGGCGTGACCGCTCGATCCGGTGATCGACACGTTTGAAATATTACCGCTGCGATCCACCGTAAACCGGACTTTGACCACGCCCTGTTCGCGGGCTTTGCGGGCTTCGGTGGGATATTTCTTGCGCTGGTTCAGATGCGCGCTGACCATCGCGTAATAATTGGCCCGCTCTTTCTTGGCTTTGGGGCTATTGCCGGCACTGGCGTTCGGAGCGGCGTTAGGGGCAGCGGTTGATGGCGCCTCTGCTCTCGCTGGCGCCGATATAGCGACAGGTGCACTGCTGATCTTTGGCGTCGGTACGGACGGCATTGCCGGGCGCTTTGGTTCTGGCGGCAATATGACCGCATCATCCGGCAACGGCGCGCGTACGGTCGGGACCTCGAACGGGAGCGCCTGTTGCGGCGGCACATATTCCGGCTGCGAAGCGGGCGTCGGCTCAGACATGGCCTCGCTCGCACTCGCAGGGGGAAGCTCCACGAGAACCACCGGTTCAGGGATGGGGCGGTCGTGTGGAGCCTTCCATGCCATGGCAGCCACACCCAGAAAGGCATGGGCTGCTACAGCAATGGCTGCGGCGGTAACCCAGCGACGTTTTTCGTCAGAACCGAGCATCGCCTCACTCATTTTACCGTGCCCGATTCCGCGCCCACCAGAGCGACGTGCAGATAGCCGGCAGAGCGCAGCCCATTCATTGCGCCCATGATGGTGTCATAAGTGATGGTCTTGTCGGCCCGCAGAAAGATGCGTTGCTCTCTGTCGGATTGGGTCGCCGTCTCGATCGCAGCTCCGAGACCAGCTTCGGAAACCGGCGTTTCGTTCACGAGGATGTTGCCGTCGGCCTGGATAGACAGAAAAACCGGTTTGTCGGGTTTCGGAGCGGCATTGGCCGTAGATACCGGCAGATCGACTTTCACGTCCACGGTCGCCAGCGGTGCAGCGACCATGAAGATGATCAACAACACCAGCATCACGTCGATGAACGGCGTGACATTGATGTCGTGATTTACCGGAAGGTCATCGCTATTGTCGTTGAGCCGGATCGACATTGTTTCAATCCTTTTCGATCTTCACGGTGCCGCGGCTCAGATCGCGCGATACCAGGCGCAGAATGGCGGCGGCAGTGTCCGAAACGAGCGCGCGATAGGCCGAAATCTGGCGGGAGAAATGGTTGTACATAACGACCGCGGGAATGGCGGCGACCAAGCCCAGCGCCGTGGCAAGCAGAGCTTCTGCGATGCCGGGCGCGACAACAGCAAGATTCGTCGTCTGCTTCTCGGCGATACCGATGAAGCTGTTCATTATGCCCCAGACCGTGCCGAACAGTCCAACAAAGGGAGCCGTCGCGCCGATGGTCGCGAGGATATTGACGCCGCGCGTCATCTTGCGGGAAAGCGCGGCTTCATATCGTTCAAATCGCGAAACGATCCGCTCCTTGATGCCGTCGCTGTCCTGCAGCGCATCGGCGGACAGCACGAGTTCCACAGAAGCTTCTTGCACCAGCGTGGTTTTGGATAGCGCCGGGTCACTGCCAGCGTCGTCAAGAGAGCGCAGCTTGGCGACTTCATCATGGACGACCCGCTCAGCGGCCATAGCTTTCCGAAGCTCTGAAAGCTTGGCGATGAATATGGTCCAGCTCACCAGCGAGGCGATGATCAGGCCGATGATGACAATTTTTACGATCCAGTCTGCCTGAGCGAACATGCCACCGACGCTGAGTTCGACAGGAATGGTCGACAAGGGTGAAGCAGCGGCCGCACCTGCTGTCACCAGAAACGCTGCAATCGCCACGGAATTTATAACACGCCCCATAGGTTTTTTGGCCATTCTTGCCCCCTGCTATTACTTATGCGAATCATTCGCATCGGCGGAAGGCCAATTACAGCTTATTATTGCTATTGCAAGTGACTCTCATTAATTTACCGATGATGAACCGGTTGCAGGATATTTTGCCAACCGCCTGCCCGATATCGGAGCATTTGCATCCGGCCTTCGCGCTTGGCTACCTATTTTATGGCCAAGACGAAGCCTCTCGTAGGGGTTCCGGCGGCTGGAAGAATTGAGAACATCCGCTCCGACAAATATCGGCCGATCTCATTCGGGTCCGCGTGTTCAATGATCGACGCTGACAAATATTGCTGTACCAGCCGCCCTGACCAGCAAGCCGTGGCCATCGTGCTGTTAACCACTCACATCCGGCTTGAACCGGGGATGAAGGGAAGATATCCAGACTTCTGGCACAACCGATTTTTCAACCAGAGGCGAATTCTCTAAACATAACAGTCCGGCAAACATATATCTGATCACAACATCGTTGAATGGTCCGACGCGTCAACGACGGTGAAATCGGGCTTCATATCAGCGCGTTTAGCACAGCCATGCGCCTTTTTTCCCTGCCACGCTCCTATCATTTGCCAGCCAGACTTCCCTTCGATAATGTGGTGGTAAATCTAATGATTTGAGACTTTTTTATGAGCGCCTTGAACCTCGACAGCATCGGACAAAGCGCCGATTACGCATTGAACGCAGTGAATTTTGATCTCTGGAATGCCATGCAAAATCCCGTCAGCATCACGGCCCTACGTAACCATGTGACCGAAATTTTTGATTTCTACCCGGTCGCTTGCCAGAGCAACGTCGTGGAATTGCTGACAGCTTTACGCGAATACAATCTGGTGCAGTTGGCAGGATAGCAATATGGGCAGAATCTTCACGCTCTTGCGTCCGTCATGATCACGACCATGAAACGGAAATTTGTGACGGCATCACAGATGCCACCGCTATTCTATCTCTGGCTTATCCCCGCGTGGTTCCTTCTGGGCCTAAGCCGATTGGTCATTCTCTCCGTGACGTTCAAGCGTTTTGCCCATTGGCTGGGCTTGCACGACGGCCTTGCCCCGCGCACACCGCTGACCACAGCCGATCAGCAGATGCGCGCACAGGCCATCAGCAGCGCGATTGCGGTCGCGGCCAAATATGCGCCATGGAAAGCCAATTGCTTTCCCCAGGCCATCACCGCGCGGCTGATATTGGGCTTTTACGATATTCCCTATGCGCTGTTCTTTGGCGTGACCCGCAGCAAGCAGGAGGAAGATATGGGAGAGCTGAAGGCCCATGCATGGGTTGTATCGGGGCGTGTAAACGTCACCGGAGGCCGCAGCTTCCGACAATTCACATCGGTGGGCTGCTTCGTTTCAAACTGAGCCTTTTGCAAAATTGACAAAGAGGCGGGCAATATGGTCACGCCCATCATACGCATGATAATCGACCGGTGATAATCACCCTGCGGACAATATTCCCGTATCGCTGTCGAGCAACCAGGCTATCCTGTATCCATAATTCCGAGCCTCATCCTGCCAGCCGGGAGCTATCCAAGCCGATGAGCTACCCATGTCGGCAACGATCCATTTCCACACAATCACGAGGTGACCAATTTGGAACGTTCTGGCGGATTTCTCGAAGAGGCTTTTAGCGGCGGCTGGAAGATGCTGCTGGCTGGTGTGATCGGCATGATGCTGGGCATCAGCGCCCTGCCCTTTTACACATTGGGCGTATTTGCCCAGCCGGTGGCCGATGATTTCGGCTGGTCCAGAACAATGGTTTTTTCCGGCTTCTCCTTTCAGATGGCGGGGACCGTCATGGTGGCGTGGCTCGCCGGCTGGATGATCGATCGATACAGCGTCCGGAAAATTGCCCTGCTCAGTCAGACAGGGCTGGCATTGGCTTTTCTGTTGCTCGCCATGCAAAACGGCTCGCTGTGGCTGTGGCAACTGAACTGGTTCATGCTGGCTCTGCTGGGTATCGGGACTTCGCCGATGAGCTGGTCTCGCGGCATCGTCGAACGGTTTGAAAGCGGTCGCGGCCTTGCCCTCGGCATCGCTTTGTCCGGCAGCGGGATCACCGCCTTTGCCGGACCACCGCTGATCGAAGCTATTATCGAGGCATATGGCTGGCGTGCAGGCTATTACGCTCTGGCCGGCGCAATCACCCTGGTCGGCATTCCCTCCACATGGTTTCTGTTTCAGGCTTCTGGCCAGAAAGAAACGGACGGCGGCGCGAAGGCAGCCAACCCGTTGACTGGCCTCAGCTTCAAGCAAGCGCTGTTCACGCGGCAATTCTGGCTGATCCTGGCGGCCTTCTGCACCATCACTTTTGCCGTCAGCGGTACCATTCCCAATCTGGTGCCAATCATGCAGACGATGGGCATCGAACAGGCGGCATATTATGTCAGTCTGATCGGCATCGCGATCATCTTCAGCCGTCTGGTCAGCGGTTTTCTGATCGACCGTTTCTGGGCGCCCGGCGTCGCGGCAACGCTGGTACTGATCGCCGCCGGTGCCTGCGCCCTTTTATCACAAGGCATAGCTCCGGCCTTCGCCGTCATCGCGCTTGGCGTTGCAGCCGGCGCAGAATTTGATCTGATCGCCTTCCTTTGCGTCCGCTATTTCGGCATGCGCGCTTATGGCCGCATCTATGCCTGGCTCTGGGCCGGATTTGCTATCGCGACCGGACTGGGCTCGCTCACGATCGCCTATTTTGTCGAAACGGGCCTTGGGTCATCGGGCGTCATGCTGGCGGTCGTCGGCGCCTTGGTCACCGCAGCAGCTGCGCTACTAGCGCTGGGCCGCTATCCGGATCCGGACCAATGGGAGACTGCGGCCTGACTTCTCAAGCATATGGCATTGATCTCCGCGCGCACCATCGGTCTCTGCAATCCGGCCCGCCGCTGCACCGACACTGCCTGCGCCTTAACCGATTGCTGCAAAATCCGGGTGGTTTGGCAGCTATCGGCGAAACTGGTCGTCTATCCGGAAATTCTGGCGCAGAAGATCGGCTGCGCTGGGGCTTTTGTCAGATCCGGACTGTTCTATCACAGCGAAATCATCAAAGAGAATATCGCCGCCGCCAGATCCGGTCATTTGCAAAATCGGGCGCATTGGTAGCAGTTTGCCCTTTTCGGAACGGAGCGGCTTGAAATCAAAGCGGAAATGCTGCCAGCTTCCCGCCTGTATCGCTACGGATCCCAGAGACTGCCGGTCGGCTTCCTTCAAAGCCTGGAATCGGCCAACGCCTGACGGCCTCGACTGCAGGGATGCTGAAAGCCGTAGAGGATTCTCGGTTTTGACCCACCCGGCAACGGAATATCCGGATCCGTTCAGCACCCGCAGGAAAGTCCGTGGCGCTATCGTGACGCTGTCCTTGGTCGACGTCTGTCGAACTGCCAAAGCGTAACGCCCCGACCGGCTGGTTTCCGACAAGGAGGCGTCAGCATGTTCGACCTCCCAGCTCTGGTCGATTCCACCAGCATATCGACCCGATTCAAAATCCCCGCGATGCCAGATATCATGTCCCGTAATCCAGTTTTTGTCAGGCTGATCGACGCACGCTTCGGGGCCGCGTTCGAGATTGAATGACAGGCGCATCACGCTGGCCTCGCCGGATTCCGGAACAGCACAAGTCACGGGCGAGAGGCTCGGGACCGCAGTAATATTCTTGATAACAGCGTGACCGCCGGACATTGACATATTTGTTCCCAAAGCCCGGGATTGACTGAACAGCCTGCGCAATACGCCCTCGCGCATATTGGCAACGGCCGGTACCGGCCGATAGTCAAGCAATTGCACCGGAATGGCTTCCGCCCGGTAAAACTGGTCTCCGTCCATCCAGACCTTGAGCACATAAGCGAGTTGTGCCTCGAAAAAATACTGATCGAACATGAAATTTCCGAGCGAATAAGCAATCAATTTGCCGCGATAAATTTCCAGCCCGTGAGTGACATGCGGATGATGGCCGACTACCAGATCGGCGCCAGCATCGACGGCGGTCTTCAAGCGAGATTGCGTTATTTCCGTCGGCGCATCGCTATATTCGCGACTGCCGTGATATTGTACCACTGCGATCCGGCCATCAGCCGCTTCGCGCTCTACCGTCCGACCAATATTGCCAGCGCTTCCGTGCGCAGCCCCTCCCTTCTCTTTGCCGGCGACCTGATTGGGCGACACATTCCCCGCCCAGCCGACAAAACCGAGCATCGAATATTGCTGTCCTCCAATGTCGACATGCGTTGCTTTCAGCGCATCTTTTGCCCGGCGCCCCGCACCAGAATAGGACAGCCCCGCTGAGTCAAGCGCGTCCGTTGTCGATTCCATGCCGACATCAAGATAGTCGTAAATATGATTATTCCCCAAGGTCACATAGTCGATACCGGCGCTTTTCAGGGCTGCGGCAGCATCGGGATGGCTGTAGAATGTGATCGACTTCGGAGCTCGCTCCGGCGGCTTGCTTTCCAAAAGCACCGTTTCCAGATTTACCGCAGCGAAATCCGACACCCGCAAATAGGGAGTCATTGGCGCCAGCAACGCCTCCATATCACTGGCACGGCTTGTCGGACGTATCAGGGGCGATGACCGGAAGCGGGGCTTCTCATATCGCCGGCCCATCATCACATCGCCTGCAAAAGTCAGTTCTACGCGACCGGGTTTGCGCGCAACAAGTTCGGTTTGCGGCACGATATAATGACCGTCTTCCGCTCGCTGCAGTTCGGCCTGGGCAAATGTATAGATGCCGGTGAAGAGCGAACGGCTATCGAAACGAAGCTGATAAATATCCGACTTTGGAACGCGTGCTGCATAGCGGCCGTCAGTCTGTGCCTTGAATGTCTGACCATTGATCGAGACCGTCAAATCATCGCCTAGGAGTTCCCCGCCATCCGCGACCACCATCCCTTCGATCGTCACCATCTCAGGCTGATTTGCGATCAGCGGCGTATAAGCGAGGAAGCAGGCCAGTAACCCGATCAATACGAGATAGCAGTCCTTAGCAATACGGCTGAACTTATGCGGGCTTGCAGCCTGCATCGGCGTTACAAAATTCATGATGACCCTCGCTGTCCCGATATGCGTGCCTTTCTAGCCAGGCGACGTCGGGAATCTGATAACCGAAACAGGGAAGACATCCAACATGCTCATCGTTCAAAGGCGCATAGCCAAAGGCTATGCCAGGCATGTCGAACGATATTGGATGATCGCCAGCAATATGCACAGAGTAGCTGCTCTAATCATTGGAAAAGTAATTGAACAAACCTCGTACAGCCTTGATCATCGGAGCCGGCGTTGTCGGCATAGCGAGCGCCTATGCACTGGCGCGGCGCGGAGTGGCCGTAACGGTTCTCGACGCGATGCCCGGCCCCGCCATGGGAGCATCTTTCGGCAACGGGCGGCAGTTGAGCTATGGCTATACCGATGCGTTGGCGAGCGGAGATTTACTCGGCAAGCTTCCGCGTCTGGCGCTTGGTGGTGACCCGGCATTCAGGATATATCCGACACTCGACCTCGCATCAATCCGATGGAGTTTGCAATTTCTGAGAAATTGTACCGAGCGGAAATTTCGCAAGAACAGTCTGAAAGGCCTGGAGCTTGCCCGCAGATCGCGCGACGCAATGGCGAAGCTGCTGGCGGAGCATGAAATCGAATTTGGTCGCCGGACCGCTGGCAAAATGCTGCTTTTCGGCACCGAAAAATCCTTCGCCCGTGGCCGCGAGATCATGGAAATGAAAGTCAGGAATCAAGAGCGCCAGATGGCACTAAGTCCTGATGTAGCCAGAGAAATCGAACCCGCTCTGAATGCGGTTGCCAGTCCCCTTGTCGGTGTGATCTACGCTCCGACAGAAGAGACGGGAAACGCCCCCCGGTTTGCCGAGAAATTGGGTGATCTCACCAGTCGCGAATATGGCACATTGTTCCGGTTTAATGCTTCGGTAAGCGCGCTCGGGTCGGATAGCGGTTCTGCCTCAGTGACGTTGGATACCGGCGAGGAGTTAAGAGCCGATATGGCCATTGTCTGTTCGGGAGCCGCAGCAGGAAAATTGTTGAGCAAAACAAACATATATATCCCCATTTCACCCATGAAAGGATATTCCTTCATTGCCCCGGCAACAGCAGCCAGTCCCGAGGTCAGCATCACCGATGTGGCGAGAAAGCTGGTCTTTACGCGTATCGGAGACGAGATGCTGATCGCCGGCCTAGCCGATCTGGGCGATGACAGCCCGATTGTGAGGCCCGAAAGAATGGCCGATTTGATCGCGTCGGCGCAGACGTCCTTGCCCGATGCCGCAAATTATAATGCGACCCGAAACCACTGGTCGGGCCTTCGTCCCATGACCCCCAATTCTCTGCCGATCATATCCAGGCCAAGCGACACATTGGCTATCAATGCAGGGCATGGAATGCTCGGCTGGACGCTCGCCATGGGATCGGGCGAACAACTTGCCGACCTGATTTTTGAGAAAAACTAGCGGGAAGGCTAGACATCGTCTGCGGAAATATATTCCTCGACATCGATCTCGCCCGCCATCCGGCCAACCGCAACAGCCACAGTCGCATCACCGGTAACATTGGTCATCGTTCGCATCATATCCATGATATGATTGATGCCGGCGACAAAAGCGATGGTTTCCAGCGGCACGCCTATCGAACTAAGCACCAGACTCATCATCACCAGCCCGGAACCCGGTATGCCGGCAGCCCCGACCGACCCCAATGTCGCGGTCAGACCGATGAGCAGATAGGACGTCCAGGTCAGGTCAATGCCATAGATCTGCGCGCCAAATAACGCCACCAGCCCCAGATACATGGCGGTGCCGTTCATGTTGATGGTCGCGCCCAAAGCCACGGTAAAACTGGCCACACTTTTCGACACGCCAAGATTGCGCTGCACACAGCGCAACGTGACCGGCAAAGCCGCGTTCGACGAAGCTGTTGAAAAGGCGACCGCCTGCGCATCGACAATGCCACGAAAAAAATCGATGACGGGAAGCTTGGCGATTGTTTTCAATATGACCGGGTAGACGACAAGGATGATGATGAAACAGCCAGCATAGTTGAGTGCCACCATTTTGGCGAGCGGCAGCAGGGCCTCGAATCCGAAGGTCCCGGCGACCCAGGCCATCAGCGCAAACACGCCAAGGGGTGTCAGTTCCATCACCAGCATGGTCATTTTCTGCATGACGACGGACCCGGCATCGACGCCGCGGATGATCGGGGCGGCATCCTTGCCGGCCATCAGCAAGGCGATGCCGAACAGCATGGCAAAGATGATGAGCGGCAATATTTGCCCCTCCGCCATCGACATTACCGGATTTTCCGGGATCAGCGCCAGAATCATGTCTGTTGGCGAGGTGGCAGCGGGCTGAGGAATATCGACGCCAACCGGCAGGCTTATGTCCAGCCCTATACCGGGCTGGAATATCGTACCCATGGTAAGGCCGAGCGAAACCGAAATTATCGCGGTGGTGACAAAGAGCAGCAGCGCCTTGCCACCGACATTACCGAGCTTTCTCAAATCTCCCAATGCTGCGATACCGGATACGAGCGAGAAAAAAATCAGCGGCACAATCAGCATCTTGATCGCCCGGATGAAAAGATCGCCGATCCATTTGATGCTCTCAGCCCCCGGCCCCCAGAACAACCCCACGGCTATGCCCAGCACAAGCGCCCCGACGACACGCTGCCACAGCGGGATTTTGAACCAGAATTTCAACATCGAGTTTCCTTAAGCAGAGGTCTTCCGGGCAAAACTCCGGTTGATTGTCCACCGGATATCACAGGTTGGCCGTTGACAAACAAATAGCGCACGCCGGTCGATAACAGCCGCGGCTGTTCGTAAGTCGCCCTCGGTGCAAATGATTCCGAATCAAACACGATAATATCTGCCGCCATCCCGACCTTGAGATAGCCGCGATCTTTCAGGCCGACAATGTCGGCCGTCTGCCCGCTGCTCCGGCGAATGAACCGGGAGAGGGACATTAATTTCCCGTCCACCACGAGGTCCCGATAGGCCTTGGGAAAACTCGCATATTTGCGCGGATGCCCCGTACTGCCGTCCGACCCTGTTACGACCCATTCCTGTTCGGCAAATGCTAAGATATCATCCGTGCTCATGTTGAACGAGGCAACACGCGCATCACCGGTCTTCAATATATCGACGGCGACGTCCAGTGGATCGCTCCTCTGCTGAACGGCATGATCAGCCAGCGTTCGACCTATTTCTATGTCGGCATCGCCCAATGCGCCGGTGATTAGCAATTTATCCGCTCCTCCGCGTCGCTCGAGATTGTCCGCCATTTCGCCTTTGATCCGGTTGAGCGTGGCTACATCGCCCAGACGCGCGCGCAGGCCTGACAGGCCTCCGTCCAGCGCCCATCTCGGAACAAGTGCATTGCTGATGCGCGTACCCGAGGCGGCCCAGGGATATTGATCGGCAGTGATCTTTTGGCCCTTTTCTCGCGCCGCGTTGACAAGCGAGATTATCTCGTCGCTCTGGCCCCACACGGTCGGCCCCAGCGCCTTGATATGGGAGATGTGCAGCGCCGCACCGGATTGCGCGCCAATTTCGATCGCCTCGTTGACCGCCCCGGTCAACCCGATATTATAGCTGCTTTCATCACGTAAATGCGTGTCATAATAGCCACCCTGCTGACCAGAGATTTTGGCCAGTTCGATAACTTCTGCGGTTCGGGCAAAATTTTGCGGTGTATAGTAGAGCCCGGCAGACAGGCCGAACGCGCCCTCGCACATCGCCTGGGTCATCATGTCTTTCATCCGCGATGATTCCGTTTCCGTTGGAGCGCGATCATCCTCACCAATCACGGTTTGGCGGATATATCCGAACCCGGCCAGATAGGCGACGTTGCTTCCGATAGGCTGCTGCCGTACTTGTGCCGCCATTTTCGATATTTCAGTTCTGCCATAACCGTCATTTCCGACCAGAACGGTCGTGACTCCCTGAAACGCATATGCCTTGTTCTGGCGTTCCTGTGGATCGCCGGAGGCCAGTTGCTTGTCCGCATGGGTGTGTGGATCGATAAACCCGGGTGCCACGATCAGGCCCGCCGCGTCGATCACTGTTGCATCGGCAAATTGCCCTTCGGCCGCATCGCCGATGAACACGATCCGGTCAGACCGTAGGGCAATGTCAGCGATCCGGGGCGCAGTCCCGCTGCCGTCGTAAACCAGACCATTTTCAATCAGATAATCTGTCGCAATATCGGTCGGCTCTTCAGAATAGGTCTCGCAGCCAGCAAGCATCAACAATGCAAATGAAGCGAGCGATTGCGCGAGAATTTTGCGGCCCTTCATCAAGGCGCTTCCGTTTCCAGAAGCGTTTCCATCATTGTGGTTGCAGCCGCCTTGGCAATTTTGCGCACCATCTGGCGATCCGTTTCGTCGCCCATTTCATAGGTCATGGTTGGTACACCATATGTTTTGTGAACATAGTTTTTAGAATTCGGCTGCCCCAGGTTGTGACCGGCATCCCGATCAATCTGATAACCCGGCAAACGTTGCTCCAGCAAGCCCAGCCAGTTTTTCAGGAAAAGTGGAGGTGTTGTCTGGTAGCTATCCGGGATGGTATAAAAAACATCATGTTTGGTGGAATGAAAATCGACAAACAGGCGCAAATTCTTGTGCGGATCTGCTTCGATACTATCCAGCAAATCTTTCATCAGCCTTGTTTCCGGTTGCGTAAACGGACCCCAGTCGCGATTGAGGTCGATGTGTCCGGTACTGTGGCGCCAATGGCCGCGCACGACGCCATCGGGATTAAGCATAGGAACAACAACAGTTTCAAATCTTTCACGATAGCGTTTTGCAAGGGGCGTGTCGGCCAGCAGCGTTTCTACAAAAGGTAACATCGCCAGCGCGCCCGTCACTTCGGGCGGATGCTGCCTGCCGATCAAGACCACCTGTTCAAGCGGCTGCATACCGTCTTTCCGAACGGTAAGTGCGGGAATATCACGACCTTCTGCAGATTTACCGAGCAGCCAGCTTTTGGCAGCGGGAGATTTCGCCGTCTGGCCGAGCCAGGCATTATAGACCGAAGGCGGCAAAATTTCTTGTGCGGAGACAAATAGCGGAACATTCTTGAGTTTGACGGTAATCCGCGCCCGTTTCAGGCCGTCGACCTCTTCGACTTTGACAAATTTCTTCGGCAGATAGTTCCAGTTCACCCCGTCCGAACTGGTCTTTGGCCAATAGCGATGTCCGCAGGCTTCGTAGTTCAAAATCAGTGTGATCTTGCCAGGCGTACGAGGCGTCAGACGAAACGCATACCAGGCGCTACAATTGATCGGCGGCTTGTCTTCGGGTGCCAGCGTAACATCAATCCGTTTCGATCCCGATGGCTTGCAGGACGCCACATTGCCGGTCGGGAAAGCCGTATCCAGCGTGACATTTTCCGCTTCACAACGGATATTGTCGCCGGCTCCCGCAGCTTGCGCGGGAGCCGGCAGAAAAGCGGCGAAAGCAAGTGCCACCATTCCCATCGAAATCGCCTTCAGATCGGTACGAATGAAACGAAAGGACAAAATTCCAGCTACTTTATACATCGATCAGAATTTCTTCTGGATCTCGAACCGGAACTGACGTCCCCTTGCGCTGTGCAATGCACCGTCGAAACCAAAAAGCTCGTCCGACAACGGTGGCTCAGCATTGAAGATATTGTTAAAGCCGAATTTTATACGCGTTCCGTCCAGTCCGGTGTCATTGTTGATAGTGTAGCTGATTGAGGCATTCATGGTGAACCAGTCATCCACCCGGTAAAATGCGCCGGTATCATTTTGAACTGCACCGACATCAAATATCTTCCCGACATACCGGCCGAACAGGTTGACTGCGACCGGACCGGATCGCCAGTTCACCGATCCGCTAAGCCGCCATTTCGGTCGACCATCCAGTTCGAGCTGCTCACCAAAGCCTTCGGGCCGCAACGTTGCAATGCTGCCTGCCGAAACTTGCGGTATCGCAGCCAGCAGATCGGGTAGGTCCGTCAACAGAGGAAGTCCGTCCGCGCCGGGCGTTTGAAAAATACTCTTCAGGCGCGCGGCATTCAGGGTAAGCTTGAATCTCCCGATGCCAAAATCCGGAACGGTATAGAAAAGGCCAAAATCGAAGCCTTTGCTTACCCGGGAGTCCAGATTTCGATAGGGGTTCAAAATCTCGATGACATCACCGGCCGGCAGGATACCGGTTCCGGCGTACAGATCGAGCTGATCTGCATCTGGATCGGCGCGGACAACATTGGGATTGCTCCTGCCTTGCAGACGCTCCACCAAATCCAGATACAAGGCATTTTGAGCGCCAAAAATCCCGACAATGCCGGTCTGCTTGACGCGCCAATAGTCAGCCGTCAGCGTCAGTCCCGGAATGAAACCTGGAGAAACGACGACGCCAAAATTGATGCTCTGGCTTTTTTCCGGGTCAAGATCATTGCCCGTTCGATAGTCGACAACCGATCGGGTGCCGCAATCTCCCGCATCCGTTTCGATGCCCTTGATGAGCTCGGCAACACATTCAACAGCAGGCCGTTCGGAGTTGGAACGGGTCGTCCCGGTATCATTGACCTGGATCAGGTTTGGCGCCCGAAATCCTCGCGACCACGCACCGCGCAGAATTACACCGGAAAACGGTGTCCATGACGCGGCGGCTCTGGGAACGAAGGTACTGCTGGTATCCGAGAAACTTTCAAAACGTCCGGCCAATTGCAGGTTCAACGAATGGATTAGAGGAATCTCCATGTCCTCCGATATCAACGGTACGAATGTCTCGACAAAGGCGGAATAGACTTCGCGATTGCCACTGGTATCCGGTGTCGGGCTACTGCCTACAACGTCACTATCGTTGGTGGCACCGTTAACAGCGTTGGTAAAAGTGATGGTTCCGTCCAGCCTGGAATCCCGATCATCGAGAAACGTTTCCCGACGAAACTCCACGCCACCGGCGAGCCCGACATCACCGCCTGGCAACATGAAAAGATCGGATTTTGACACCTTGAAATCAGCGAGGGCCAATGTCGTTTCGCCCTTGCGGAACACGTCGATCGAAATATCTTCCAGAACCTGGTCGTTGCTCGGTGTACAATCGCCAATATTCACATTGTCGAGGCAGCCGCCATTGAACGGGTTATACGCTGTTGCATCATTGCGGTTGATTGCAGCTTGCAGCAGGCTGCTGGAAATCCGGTTGCGGGCCAGATCGGTTGTATTGGCTTGCGAGTAGAGAAAGCCGGTATCAAAATCCCAGCCCCACAAATCACCTTTCAAGCCTGCGACCACACGATAGGTGTTTTTTGTCACCGTGATATTGCGCGGTCCAGCATCGATTACGCGGTAATTTTCGAGCAAGAGGTCGCGCCCGGAATCGCTGACCCCGGAACCCAGGCCATCCAGCCGATTGGGATTGGTAGACCCGTCGAGCAAGGTCGTCGCGCCCAGAGGGTTATAATAAGCCGATGACAGAACACCCAGCGGCACGGCAGACAGCGGACCGCTTTGCTCCCGAACGCGCGTTGACTTGGACCGGTAAAAGGATCCTTCTGCGTAAAATTCTACAGCATCACTCAACTCATGATTGAAGAGCGCGGACACATTGTAGCGATCCTTTTCCGAATATAGGCTGCGATCGGTATTGGAATCATAGCGAAGGTCGGAATCCACGCTCGATCCATTATCGGCACACAGGCCGCCACCGAGATTCACAGATCGCGTGTCTCCGGCCGACAAAAAGCTGCAGGGTTGGATATGAAAATCGTCATCGCGCACTGCCCAGATATTGCTCGACGTCGCGCCCGATCCCTGAATGTCAAACGTCGCCCAGGGTGTGTCCGAAGTTCTGTTGTGAAAGTTGGAATCGCCCTCAAAATCCGTGCCCTCAACAAACGGCCGAAGATCGCTGCTTGCAGAATAGTCACGCATCGACGTCGGAGCGCCATTCTCATGATAATAATAACCATAAAGCGTGAGGTTGCTGCGGCCCTCGTTGAAATCAAAACCATAGCCACCGCGAATGCTCGAATTGAACAGACTCGTGCCCATGGATGCAGCATAGTTGGCGCGCAAGAATCCGCCGTCCAGATTGTCCTTCAATATCGTGTTTACCACACCGGCAACGGCATCAGCGCCATAAAGCGCAGAAGCACCATCCCGCAGAACCTCCAGGCGCCGGACCGCACCGGGTGCAATCTCGTTCGTGTCCGAAGAAACGACCGGAACAAAAAGCTCTGTCTGGAAACCCGGATTCAGAACCATCCGGCGACCATTGATCAGAAGCAGCGTGTTGCCCGTGCCCAATCCGCGTAAATTGATTGATGCAATGTCGCCGCGCGCCGCATTCGGGCTGTTCGACTGGCTGCTCTGGTCATTGAACTCCACCGTGCCAGCTTGCGGGATTGCCCGGAAAAGATCGTCGCCTGAATCCGCGCCAGTGGCTTCAATTGCCTCCTCGTCAAGCACCGTTACCGGGAGGATATCGTCAATTTTCGCGCCCTTGATCTGCGAGCCGGTGACCACGATAACATTATCACCGATTGCAGCATCCTGCGCCGACGCATCTTGCGCCGCTACATCTTGCGCGAATGCATTACCCGTCCCGGCTGCCATTAAAGCTGTTGTGCACATTAAAGCACAGATCCGTGTTCTCGATTTTGACATTTCTGCCTCCCTGTTTCGGCGACCCCGGCCGATTTTAATTTTATGCGGATTACTGATTTTTCCAGTTGCCCCGCATTGTTGTTGCATAAACGCAACTGCATTAGCAACGCCGGGAACCCGACATTTTGGAACCAAAGTTATAGACCAAGGCTATGCCTTAGTCATCGCCGATATCGTTGGCTCTTACTGCAGGCTGTTCAATTTCCGTGAGAAGACATCTGGTTGATAACGTCTGAGAGCGTGGCCAGACAGCGTTCTATCAGTTCGGGCTGCTGGCTATCCTTGTGGCTTAGCGCGCAGACCGGAAGCACCAGGGGATCGACAAAATGATGCTTGGTGAGATCATCCACCCAGGAACTGGCCGCTGTGTACTGGTCGACGACTGATATGCCGACCCCCTTGCCGACCAGCGACAGCGCGATATGATAGGTATGCGCTGTTACCACTTCATGGGGCACAATTTCACGATCAGCCATGGATTTGGATAATAATAGTCCAGCCGGACCACTATCCTGAAGACCGATGAAGTCGGCCTGATGCAGAAAGCCGAGATCAACCTTTCCTTTGGGAATGCCCTCATAACCGGAGGGTGCGACCAGCAACAATTGTGCATCGCCAAGTTGCTGACTGGCGAGCCGCTCGTCGGCTTCATTGCCGAAACCGATACAGATATCACATCGCTTTTCCAGCAAGGCCAGATTCATTTCGCTGGAGTGCAGGGTTGTGACTTCAAAGCTCATTTCAGGATCGGCCAGACGCATGGCTGCTATACATTCGGGCAACAGATCGAGACTGAGCGAAGGCAAAACGCCAAAACGAATATGCCCGCCTTTACGCTTTCTGATATTCTGCGTGGTCCGGTCAAAAGCACTGATCCGGTTGTAGATATCTTCGATTTCCACGAATAGCTCGTCGGCAGCGGGAGTCGCGAACAAGCGGCCCTTTTCCCGCCTGAACAGCGCAAAGCCCAGTTGGTCTTCCGCATAGCGCAGCACTTTGCTTACCGAAGGCTGCGACACATGCAATTCGCGCGCCGCGCTGCTGATCGATCCCTCTCGATACACGTGATAAAATATTTCAATCTGTCGTAACCGCATAGCCTGTCATGGCATTTGCCATCGCGATTGGCAAACTCAGACAGCAAGCTCGGAGCATGCGGGCATTTGCGAATGAACGGCTGCTTGCAGGAGCCCATCTTCACCAAGCCCGGAACATTATCTGTAACGCAATTTCTCTGAACGCAGAAAGGCTTCGAATGTTCACGAGATCTATCCAAAGGCTGACGGCGGAGCTCGGACTATCTCCTTTCGAGAGAGAAACGCAGACCGAGACGGCCGACAAATCCGTCAAAATCGCGCACCGGGATGTTTGATGTGTTGCTGACATAGCCGGCTTCGGTAAATATCGAGATCTGATCCCATGCCTGATAATCGAGGCCTGCGGTTGCCCGTATATGCGTATCGGACCGGTTCACCGGATAAAGGGACGAAAAATTATCTTCGTAATCCCGCTGCACAACAGATAAGCGGGCGAGACCCGTCAGTTTGTCGGCCAGCGCTGTACTACCGACCAGTCGAAAGCCATAGCCGGTATAGCTGAAGCGATTGTCTTCCGCGTTATGTTTCAATCCAAGCAACGAGATATTGAACGAAGTCGGCCCACCGTCCGGACGCCAGTTGTGGCGCAATTCGGCCAGCCACTCGGATTGATCGAAGCCGGTGAACCGATCCTCGGACTGGTTGCGAAAGCCATAGCGCAACCGTCCAGTGGTCGTATGTTCTTTCGAGTGGCGGTGAATCAACTGCGCCTCAGCCCGCGGGCGGTCAAACACCCGTCCGTCTTCACCCAGAACATATTGATATTCGGCGCCCAGTCGCAATTTTGTTGCCTCATTCGCACCCAGTGGAAAGTCGGCGCGGAGTCCCGGCCCAAATGCATAGCGATTGAACCGGCTGTCTTCGGGATAGACAGCAATTTCGGCACCAAAGTCGAGGAGCAACGGTCCCAAATCATAGCCCAGCCGGATCTCACTCTCGACGACACTGGCAATGCGATCCTGATCGATCCCGTTTTCGATGATATCAGCCGGCACAACATCTCGTCCTGCCGACAGTTCTGCTGTGGCAAAAAACTCACTGTCTTTTGCCATAGCTGCACTGCTTGCATTGGCTCCAATGGCCAGGGTCATTAACAGAAACTGTATTTTCATGGGCTTGCGTCGCTTTATGTCGAGAGAGAAGGTTTGCGGAAGGATTTGGCCGTGCGGTTGATCGGGATGGTCAAAACGGATTCAAGGGTGAACCAAGCGCGCATTGCCCGGAACAAAATATATTCTGGCAACCCCAAAAGCGCATCGGGCCTGCCGTTGATTAAGATTGCGGCGACGGCCACCAGCATTGGAGCGCCGATCAGGACGGCAGCTATAGCCTGCCAGACCAGCGGACTGGTCGGGTCGGTATCGGTAAAGAACTGGAATATGCCGAACAGCAGGATCGGCACCATCATCGCACGGCGGGCCGAATTCAGCAGCATATAGGGTAGCACGAGCTTCCCGCAAATAGTCATCGAGGAGGATGTGATGATGTCCTGACAGCGTGAAGAGACATGATAGACAGAGCGGAACCAACGCAAACGCTGCTCCCGCAAATGGGAGAAGCTGGTGGGTACTTCTGAAACATAGCGCACCCGATGGTCGACAATCGCACGATAACCCATTTCGCCGATCCGCAACGACATATCGGTATCTTCGCCGTTCATTCCCGATGCGAATTCGCCGACGCTTTTCAAAGGTCCGGTCCGATAGACAGCGAACATGCCGGGCACTCCGACAAGACCCCACAAAGCGCTGAGCGCCGGCGAATAATAGCCATGTTTCACCAACACTTCAACCAGCCGGGCACGGTCAAAAATCGCCCCTCCCGGTGGCAGGGGTATGCCGCCGACCACACCTATTTCTTCGTCGGAGAAATTCTGTACGGCCAGGGTAATATTATCCGGTGTGATAAGCGTATCGGCATCGATGCGTATCGTGATCGGGTGAGTGGCTTCCGCGATGCCGCGATTGAGAGCATGGGCCTTGCCGCTTTGCGCGACGTGAATGATCCGGCCCTGCAATGCGGTAGCTTCGGCGATCGCCTGTCGAGCAATCGTTTCGGTATCGTCGGTCGAGCCGTTGTCCAGAATGATGAGTTCGACAATCTCACCATAATGTTGGGCGGCTTTGTCAATATGACGGATGGTTTCTGCAATAATATAGCGCTCGTTAAAGGCTGGCACGATGATACTGACGGGCGACCGAAAATCATCTTTTGCGTCCAGTCGCCGTTCGATCAGGCTGATCAGGTAGAGCTGGAGAAAAAGCATCGGCAGAAACAGAAGAACGCCCGGGCCAATGCCGCCCAGCAACGTGATATCCCGCAAACCTTCCACCACGGCAAAGTCGGAATAACCGACGAAGCCAGAGAGGGCCGCCGCAATCACTGCGGTCGATGCCAGACGCAATACCGGACGGAGGTTATTATGCTCGCCGATATCCATGCCCACTTTTTCAGGCATCGAGCCACGTTCCAGCAGCATCAACGAGAATAAGGCGAAGCCAATCAACCCGGCAATGATCTGCACGACTGCCAGGGAATAAGGATCGCCAACCAATGACAGAAAGATCGTGTTCAAAAGGTCAAGCAAGCAACAGATCAACAGAAACCGCAGCACAAGATCAAAGGCGAAAAGCAGCCGAGCAATGGCTGAACCACTGCCAAAACACGCAAATGCGATGTAAAAGGAAACGATATAGGTACGGATAGCGATGGAATGCTGACCCGTATAAGGCACAAATATGTAATCCCGCTGGGGAAAAAGCCAATCAAGCTGGCCCGTTCCGAATGCCCATAGCTGAAGCAACGCCAGCAGGCAAAAAGTCAGCAGCATCGCCGGCACGCGCAGAGGAGATACCGAAGCAGCCAATCCCAGCGGGCGACTGTCGACCGATCCATATTGCGCCTCTCGCCTGGAATCACTGGTTAGTGGAATGGTCAACCATCATTCCCTGCCGGACCAGGAACTCCATCATTTCCCGATATGGAAACAAGCAAAGCGACAGCCGAACTGGGCAGCGTCACAATTTCACCGACAGGTCTAGCAACGACTCCGCCATCGCGATCCAATGCTCTGTAAACAATCCAGTCATTGGGTTGCACGCCTTCTTTGGCGATCGCGGCAACAATATCGCCGCTGACGATGCGGATTTTTGCAGCTGTCCGGCCTGCTACAAAGGATAATCCGCGAGGATCGAGTTGACCCAGCAATTGTGCAACGGCCTGAGCGTCGACTGCGGTATCTATCTCGCCGAGTAGCGCGACCGTATCAACAGCGGATAATTTCGTGCGCAACAAAGAGAGACTGTCGGACGCTCTTTGGCCTCCGCCTTTTAACACGGTTTCCGGCAGCAACTCGGCTATCGATTGCCTATCCGTACCGCAGCGATTGTGGTTGCCATCGCCCGACGCCAGAGATATTTCTACCTTGTTATCGGCTTGGTGGAGCGCAGCGGGAAGCGCTATCGACTGGCTGAAACGCTCCGTCTGAGGCGACAGGCGCCGTGATAACAACATATGGTCATTAAGAGATACGGTGACGTCATAGCGCGCGTCACTACCCGCTGGCCCCACCACCAGGCGCATATCCAACGCGGATGGCAATATCTGGTTCGGCAAATCCGTGACACTATAATGATAGCGCCAGCTGGTCTGCCGATCGAATTTTCGCATACCTCGATTGATATTCTTGCCGGTAAACGGGATTGGATAGGCCGGTTGGATAAAAACGTCACTATAAGGCTTCGCTTCGCCAGAGAGTTTTGTCAGGGCGGCACTGTCGAGACCATTTGGACCGAAATGCAGCAAATATCCTTTCTGCACCAGCCGGGCACCGTGCACCAATGTCACCAATGCGTCTTCATTGCCTTTGCGTTTATTCCATGAAACCGGAACCCGTCCACCCCAAAGAGAGAGCCGGTCGCTTGTCGTTTCAACCGCTTTGGCAAGCTCAAGCCGCAATCCGCTCTCCGGCTTGATCTCGACAACAGCCGCGATAGAATCATTGGGTGAGCATTGGGCGATCTCCCCACGGCCCTGCAAACTCAAACCAACATCAAGCGCACCCGATGACAGCTCGCTGGCGGTCAGTTCGATCTGGGCTTTCTGTTCACCTTTGACCTGATTCAATAGAATATCGGCGCGCTTGACCCCGTTAATCGACACTCGCAGAACACCTTCGACGCCTTCGGCGACCCGGCTCGAATAAAGCAGTTCATACCTCCCGTTTAGCGGACGGGCATCGGTCGGTAGGTGGAAAACCAGCCCGGTATAGGATGGCAGTCCGCTGAGAATAAGCGGCGTGTCAGAGTCTTGCCCCGTCGTAAAAACGCTGGTTCCGCTGGTGTCAGACCCGAGACCGGACGCGCCTTCGTAGTTGGAGAATTGCTGCTGTTCGCCACCACTCAGCTTGGTCCAGCCGGATTTAAACGCGCCGCCCTGCCCCAGCAAGATCAGAACGCCCGCCAGTACAAAAGCCAGCAATCCTACGCCGATTAATCTCATTTCATTCTTCTTTTCGTTCTATTGTTACGCGGCTTGCTGATTTTGCTTTTGTTCTTGTGGCTGGCGCCCTTGGTCTTCGATATCAACGTGGTTTTGATTGTCCAACGCACTGGACCGGTCTGCATTCCAGGCTGTGCGGGCAGGAATTTTGGCAAGGTTGATCCGGTCTTTGTAACGCGACGATATCTCTATCGTATCGTCGAGCAGGCCGGCGGCCAGCAATATGGGATCGAGGCCCAAAGCACGCAAATGTCTGTTGCTGACATTCAGATCATTTTCTTCCGCTTCCTTGCGCGGGTTGGCCACGTACGCGATTTCAGCGCCAGTGAGCGACGAAACAAGCTGCGCCAGTTCCTTGACCCGCAACGTTTCCGCAACCTGATTAAGGATCTTGACCGGACTGCCGGCTTCCGGCGGATTATTGACAGCAAGCTCGACACAGCGAACCGTATCCTGAATATTGATAAACGCCCGCGTCTGGCCGCCTGTGCCATGCACCGTCAGTGGATGTCCGACTGCGGATTCGACGAGGAACCGGTTGAGCACCGTTCCATATTCACCATCATAATCAAACCGGTTAACCAGCGCGGGGTGGCGCCGGGTCTGATCGGTCTGCGTACCCCACACGATACCCTGATGGAGATCGGTAATGCGCATCTTGTCGTTGTTTGCATAGAATTGGAACAACAGTTGATCGAGAGATTTGGTCAGGTGATATACACTGCCGGGACTTGTCGGATAGAGAATATCGCGCTGATGCCTTTTTCCTTCGTCATCAGCCACTTCCACCGGAAGATATCCCTCGGGTATTTCAAAGCCTGCACCGGAATAGCCGTAAACCCCCATGGTCCCCAGATGTACCAGATGGGTGTCCAGTCCCAGATCGTTGAGCGCCACGAGAACATTATGTGTCGCTGAAATATTATTGTCGACGGTATAGCGTTTTTCTTTGGCCCCGCGCATCGAGTACGGCGCAGCACGCTGCTCGGCAAAATGCACGATAGTATCCGGTCGCAACTCTGCGAGAAAATCAGAAAACTCTTGATATTCCTTGGCAATATCGATGACTGCATAGTTTATCCGGTTTCCGGAAACTTCTTCCCACGCCTCGACACGAACGTCGATTGGCTCAATTGGTGTCAGGCTACGGATGCCGAGCTCAAGGTCGATCCTCCGACGCGACAGATTGTCCAGGATTGTGACATCATGACCTATGGATGAAAGATGCAAAGCAGTCGGCCAACCACAGAATCCGTCTCCGCCAAGCACAAGTATTTTTTTGCCGTTCATAATATAGGGCCCTATTCTTCAAATATTATTGTTCAATCGGGCTACTGTCCCGGCCAGTTACTACTGGAGCGCAATAACTCTCTGCGCATGATTAATCTGTAGATTTCTGCTCGTCACAACAAGTGTGAATTACATTCCGTTAGACTTGTTTACATTTGATAATTTTGGTGTGACACTCCCTCATTTCATCAGTCTGGAAGCTAAGCCGTTGTAATGCTCTTAGAATTTCTTGAGATTCAATAACCGTTGGCTTTTCAGGGCCGTATCAGCTTAACCTTGGACATGCGACCAAATACCAACTTGATGGAGCAGGCCGTCAACCGCAGGCATATGTTGCGCAGTTCGATCGGTACCGGATTCGCGCTTTGCTGCCCGCTCCCGGCTGTCGCGGCGGGCGCCAGTCCCGACAGCTCACTGGCCGCTATTGCCGCAACCCGCGGCATTTCGTTCGGGAGCACGGTATCGACGCGATGGCTTGGCAATGAAAATCTGACCCGGCTTATCGTTCGCGAATGCGATACCATCACGACAGAAAATAGCCTGAAATGGAAATATCTGGAACCCGAGCGGAATAATCGGGAGAGCGCACCGGCCAAGGCTCTGGCAAAATTCGCAGGGCGCAACGGTCTTGATACGCGCGGGCATTGTTTCATATGGAATCATGATGAGCGCATGCCTGCATGGCTCGTGGAGATGGCCGACAAATTGCACCGCGGCCGACGGTATCCGTTGACCAGACGCATGTGGCGGCATGCTGCTTATCTTGGCCGGACATTCCCGGACATCACATCCTGGGATGTCGTGAATGAGGCCATCAACCCGCGTAATGGGCAGATCCGGCATTCGGCTTTGAACCGGGTAATGGGTGAACGCTTTATCGATCTGGCTTTCAAAATGATGAAAGCAAAAGCACCCCAGGCGCAGCTGGTTTACAATGACACGATGAACTGGGAGGCATCGCCATTGCATCGTGACGCGCTGTTGCGACTGCTCGAGCGACTGCTGTCGCGCAATGTTCCGATTGATGCCCTGGGAATCCAGAGCCACCTCGGCAACACGCTGGACAGGCCGCGGGATGAAATAGGCTGGCGGCTTTTCCTGCAGGAAATCAAGGCCATGGGTCTGGATATTATATTGACCGAACTTGATTGCAGCGATCGTAATATAGAGGAATCGGATCCCGTCCGCCGCGACGCAGAAACCGCCGCATTCACCAAAGGCTATCTCGATCTGACGCTGGACTTTACCAATGTGAAACAGATAATCTTATGGTCTTTGACGGACGGGACCAGCTATATGAATCGCCCCGGCTATCCGGACTATAAACGCCGCGCCGACGGTCTGGCGTTGCGGGGGCATCCCTATGATGATCGCTGGAAACCGAAAAAAATGCGCACGGCTATCGCCGATGCATTGCAGTCGGCTCCGAGACGTCAATAATCCTGCCACTTAAGGCGCCAGTGTGACCGGAATAGGCTCCGGTCTTTTGCCTGGAATGGCATATTGTCCGGTCAGCAGATCGTTATGACCGGGGATCTGCTTTACCTTGATCCCTGATTATGCGCTTGCCGCCATCCAGGCCCTGCCCGCCAAGTTCTCTCTGAACGCATTTCTCGAACAGTTGCTGCTCACGAGAGGGATTATCATTTGCGACACGGATGTTTTGGTTACCGTCCCCGGGTACCTTTCTGCCAACAGACATATTGAGTTTGCTCAGCAACATCTGGCAGCTATCTCTGCACGCGGCCAGACCCATCGCCGGACATCAGCTTCTCCACTTCCGGAACCGTTACCCGATTGAAATCGCCCAATATGGAATGTTTCAGGCAGCTTGCTGCCACCGCGAACTCGAGCGACTGTTGCTTGTCTTCATAAGCATTGAGGCCATAGATCAATGCCGAAGCGAAACTGTCGCCGCCGCCAACCCGATCGACAATATCGGTCAGTTCATAGTGCCGTGACAATTTGAATCCTTGTTCCCGGTCGCGCAGACAGGCAGACCAGCCGTTGCGGTCAGCACTGTGACTTTCCCTTAGCGTGATCGCGATGGTCGACATATCGGGATATAGTTCCAGCACCTTTTCCGACAGCGCTTCATACTTGCTGGTGTCGAGCTCGCCGGTTTCAACGTCGACATCGACGCTGATGCCGAGCGACTTCTGGCAATCCTCTTCATTGGCAATCCCGACATCGACATATTTGACCAGTTCGCTCATCACCTCAGGCGCGCTTTTGCCATATTTCCAGAGTTTGCCACGGAAATTGAAATCGCAGGAAACGGTCAGGCCTGCCTGTTTTGCCGCCTTCACGCATTCTATGCTGAGATCTGCGGAATCCTGGGTCAGCGCCGGGGTAATACCGGTAATATGGAGCCATTGTGCGCCAGCAAAAATGCGCGCCCAATCGAAATCCCCGGGCTTGCACTCGCTGATAGACGAATGGGCACGGTCGTAAATAACCTTGGACGGGCGCTGGTTGGCGCCGGATTCGAGAAAATAGATCCCGACCCGGTCTCCCGAACGGCGTACATGGGACGTATCGACACCAAAGCGTTTAAGCTCGCCAATCGCAGATGCCCCTACATCATTATCCGGCAGAGCCGAGACAAAGCCAGACGACAGGCCATAATTGCTCAGTGCGACCGCCACATTAGCTTCGCCTCCGCCGAACGTTGCTTCAAACGAGGGAGACTGGAAAAACCGCTCATGCCCCGAAGTTTTCAACCGCAGCATGATTTCACCAAATGACAAATATTCTGCCATATCCAAATTCCTTATGGTCTGGCGGCACTGGCGAGAGCAACAGCTTCGCGGGCCAACCTGGTTATTGCATCGTAATCGCCGGCGTCGATCGCCGCTTTGGGCGTAAGCCAGCTACCGCCACAGCCTATCACGGAAGGCACGGCCAGAAATTCATCCAGATTCTCTGCAGACACGCCACCTGTCGGCATGAAACGCATATCGCGAAAGACCGAGCTCAATGCCTTGAGCATCGGCACCCCGCCAGCGAGTTTGGCGGGAAAGAACTTCACTGTGTCAAGGCCGAGATTATGGGCCCGCTGGACTTCGCCGGGCGTCATCGTTCCGGGGAAAACCGGAATATCATTCGTCTTGCAGAAATCGACCACCGCGTCGACCAGCCCCGGGCACACAATGAACTGTGCGCCACGGTCGGCCGCTGCTTTTGCATCATCGACAGTCAAGATTGTTCCCGCGCCAACGATGATGTCCGAAGTCTCTGCGATAATGGCTTCCATGCAATCGAGCGCCGCATCGGTCCGGAGGACGACTTCGATCACATCGAGACCACCCGCCTGCAGCGCTTTTGCGGTCGCCACCGCAACCGCAGGGTTACTGGCTTTGATCAGAGGCACCACCGGTGCAACCGCAAATTTTGCCTCTAGTATCTGGTTCATATTGCTGGTCATTTCATGCTCGCAAAATTGGGATCAGGAGAAAAAGGTCCCGCCGTTGATGTCTATATTCGCGCCCGTGATAAAGCTGCTGTCATCCGACACTAGGTTGGCCACCGTACGCGCGACTTCTTCCGTATTGCCCTGACGGCGGAGAGGCGTGCCGGCGGCCACAGCTGTGCGCACTTCGTCCTTGGTAAACGTATCGTGGAAGGCCGTGGCAATCATGCCGGGGCAAAGCGAATTGACGCGGATGCCTTTGGGGCCAAGTTCCTTCGCCATCGCCCGGGTGAAAGTCATCACCGCGCCCTTCGACGTGCCATAAGCCGCCGCTCCGGGACCGCCGCCGTCACGGCCTGCTTGTGATGCGAAGTTCAAAATGGCGCTGCCTTCGGGCATGTGAGGTGCGACCGCCTGGGTCATCATGAAAGTCGACGTCACGTTGAGTTGCATCACCCGGTTGAAAAATTCTTCGTCCATTTCAGCAAGCCCCTTGCGCGCGACAAGGCCGCCGGTGACGTTCACTAATATATCGATTGTGTCGCCAAAGGCCGCGACTGTTTCAGCGACCAGACGATCGACATCGGCCTGTTTCGTCACATCCGCCTGGACCAGTATTGCACTGCCGCCAGCCGCCTTGATCGCGTCCAGCGTGGCTTGGCCGTCCGCTTCATTGTTGCAGTAATTGACCACGACATTGGCGCCTTCCGCAGCAAGTTTTTCAGAAACAGCTCGGCCGATATCGCGGCTACCACCGGTTACGATCGCAGTTTTACCATTAAATTTAGTCATATTTTTTTCCCTGTTAATCAAATGAGGAGGAGGAAGTGATCAAGAATTTTTCGGTTTCAACGGTTTGATATCGGTGCAGAAAATAAGAACCGACAAGACGGTCATGATTGCAAGACCGGCGCCAACCGCAAAGGCCGGTGCATAGCTGTTGACCGTGATGACCGGGATCAGGAAGTTGAGCCCCACCACCGCCAGTTTGGCAGCAGTACCTGCAAAGCCAGCAAGCGAGGCGACAGATTTCCCGCTGTAGAAATCGCTCGGTAATGTCTGGATATTGCCAACAGCCGTCTGGAAGCCGAATAAAATGGCTGCCATCAACAGGACCGCGATCAAAGGCGATGCAGCGACAATGGTCAGCAACAGCGACGCCAGCATAATCAATCCGCCCAGAGCAATCACCACCTTGCGGGTCTTGTTGACGGTCCAGCCCGATTTTATCAGCCGCCCTGCCAATATTCCGCCAAACCAGGCACCGAACATGGCCCCGACATAAGGCACCCAGGCATAGCTCGCGATTTCTTCAACCCCGAAGCCATAGGTTTCGTACAGATATAACGGCAGCCAGCCAACAAACAGCCACCAGATCGGATCGAGGAAAAAGGATGCCATTATGACGCCCCAGCTTTCCTTGCGCGAAAGAATTTCGGCAGAGTTTGGCGCGTAGGTAGCCACCTCGTTAGTTTCGGCGTTCTTCTGGCCGGTCAGGATATATTGACGCTCGTCCTCTGACAGCCAAGGATGGCTTTCAGGGCCGGACTTGTAAATGATCAGCCAGGGCACCAGCCACAGGAAACCCAGCGCGCCGACAGCGATGAAGGTCGCTTGCCAGCTGCCGAGGAAGACAAAAAGGATGCCGATGATCGGCGCTGAAATAATGCCCCCGATTGCAGCACCCGAATTGAATACACCCTGAGCCAGCGCGCGTTCGTTGATCGGGAACCATTCGGCATTGGCCTTGGTCGCACCCGGCCAGTTTCCGGCCTCGGACAGGCCTAGAAGCCCCCGGAAGACGGCGAAGCTCATCAACCCGGTTGCGGCAGCGTGCAACATTGTTGCGGCCGACCAGACGACAATCGAAAGTACGAAGCCAAGACGCGTCCCGATCCAGTCGAATATCTTGCCAAACAGCGTCTGCCCGAACGCATAGGCAAAGGTAAACACGTTTAATATGATCGCATAGTCGGTTTTCGTCAGGCCAATATCTTCGGAAATTTCCGGCCATAAGAAGCCCAGCGCACCGCGATCAATATAATTGATGATCGTCGCCAGCGCGACGAGGCTGACGATAGCCCAGCGAAAATTTCCAATCTTGGTGACTTCACTCATTTTGGTCACTCCCCTGTGTCCAGAAAATCATCCCGGATCGGATTGAACATATCGAGCAACGACCCGGCTTCGATGCAGCTGATACCGTGATCGGTATCGGGCTGAATGATCACGCTATCACCGACGTCCAGCACGTGTTCCTTGCCGTCCACCGTTGCGCGAAACCGACCCGATTCGATGTAGCTGATCTGGTTATGCGGATGCTGATGAACGGCGCCGATGGACCCCGATTCAAACCACAGGCGGCAGAGCATCAGATCGGGACCATAGGTCAATATCTGCCGCGTGATCCCTTCGCCTACGGCTTCAATTGGTACGTCGGCACCTCGAACAAATGTCTCGCTGCCGTTTTGCACTGTTTCGGTCATCGCTTTGCCTTTCTTTCTGGCAAGTCGATGCGCGCTGCAAATCCGGTCCAGTCCAATTTCTGACCGGCAATCTTCACCGAGTGCTTCTTGCCGGGATCAGAGTCATAGGAAATGGCGAGCGCAATCTTGTTGCCGTCCAGTGTTTCCAACAAGACAATGTCGGCACCATTGATGCGTTCATGGCTCATTGACTTTATCTGGCTGTCGCTGCCGACCGTCTGCTCTGCGGCACCATCGTAACGGCCGTGCGATTCCAGCATGCTGACAAAGGTCGTATTTTGCACATCTTTTACCCGCTGGATTACAATCGGTTCGCGGCGCAGGTTAAAATGGGGGTCATTGGCCCCAATTTCCGCCAGAATCGTTTCCGCACCCCGTTGAGGGACAAAACGATAGGTGTAGAACCGTCCATCGAGCAAGGTTGTGACAAATCCATTTTGCCCCTGTGGCTTTCCGACTGCATCGACCCAGATATGCTGATAGCCATTGTCGGCTCCAAGCACCGGTCGCGCCACAATATTTGACCCGGTTTCAAATCCGATCCGCATGATGTGCCCCTGATAATGCAGCGGCAGATCATATTGATGCGTGTCTTTCGACTGCACCCGCAAGATATCGAGTGCGAGGGGAGCAGACATATCGTCCAGCGACAGCAACACCATCGTCCGGGTGAAGCTGGTGTCGGGATAGGCTCCCTCGATCATCCCCGCACTTATTTGCGCGCCTTTAGCATCTGAAAAATAGAGTTGCCTTGGTGCGATGGTGTCAGCGAGCTTTACATCGCCATCAAAATGACTCTTTTCGTCGACCACCAAGGTATTGTGGGCAATTGTCTGCTTCGCCCAGCTTTCATTTTCCGGCAGGTAGCGACCGCCTTCCTTGGCCTCGATATTCAAAAAACGCGCCGCGCCATAGTCGCTGACAATCTCGTTGCCATTGTCATAATATTGCCAGCTGAGCTTGTCGAAATGGCCATGGCCCATGCCTTGCGAGCTGTTTTTGGCAACCAGCGCCTGACCGCTTACGCTATCACCTTCCCGCAGGATCGCGACCGCACCCTGATCGCCTTCCGGTCCATCACTGAGCAACAGCGACTTGAACGGAAAGGGCCGGGCCTTGCCAGCGGCCAGATCATCGGCGACCAGCCTGCCATCATCAGTAAGCACTGTGCGCTCCTGCCACTGCGCGATTGACAATAACCCGGGCTCACGGGTTTTCGCATAGGCAATGGCGACGCCGTGATAGAGTTCATCGGTTTGAAGGCTTTTATCCTTGATCGCATCATTGAAAGGGAAAAAATAGCCGTCATAAGTCAGCTGAATGGTGGTGCGCAGCGCCTTCAGCAATATTCCGTCGCGATGCTCAAAAATTTTGCGTGCGGGATCGTTTTTTTCGATCACACCGGCGAACACGACGAAGGGTTTCAATGCAAAGCGCTGATAATAGGGGCCCTCGGTATAATAGCCGTCGGGTGAAAAAAGCAGTTCGCTCTGGCGCAAAAAGCCGGTCTGTCCACTTTTATCCAGTCCAAGCAGAGCGATGTCGACCAGGTCTCTGTCGCCCAGAACATAGCCCGTCATGCCAACGCCGGCTGTAGCCCATGTCGCATGGTTATGGATCTTGCTAAACGTCACCGCTGAGCCAGTGGACAAAAAGGCCGCTGCCTTGCGGAACAGATTGTCGTCAATATTCTTGCGGTCAGCCTGTGGCAGATTGCCGCGAACGGCTTCATAACCCTGAATGGCGTGCACCATCCACATCGCATCGTTCAGCACCTGCCAGAAAATCCGGCCGGAACTCTGGCTATTTTTCCGTGCCGGATGCTCACCGAGAGTCGGATAGAGTTCGGCATAAGCCAACAACATATCGCGAACATAATTGACATATTTCTGCTCGCCGGTGATCCGGTAAAGCTGGCCGCCTTCGTAGATCGCCTTGTAATTGCGCTTATGTTGTTCGTGGGTGAAACCGCCGCCGGGGTCTTTCGGGACAGGAACAACGATCCCTGCGACCATCATCTGGTCGACGAAGGACCGGGCGCGATCCAGTTCGCTTTTGAATAAAGGCGCATATTGCTGCGCCGCCGCGACCGATCCGGTTGGAGAGAGTTCGACCGGCCCTGCCACGGCGGCAGAAGATGCAGCACCCCATAATGCGACCGCCAGGATGTTACCCCTCATGGCTTCGCTGCACCTTCAAATTGATTTTCCGCAAGGATCGCGCGATGTGCCCCCTCATAATCCAGTTCCTGCAAAATGGGCGCGGGCATATTATTGGATTTGTTGCCCGATATCCGGGTTTGCGGACGGCCGACGGTATGGGCAATCTTGATTGGCGCGGCATTGAGGAAAACATTGTCGCTGATATCGCTATATTGCACCCCGTGCAGAATCATAGAGGATTCAGTCACATTGTTACCGTCGCGTCCGACGTTCATGAATGTGGAACCGGTCAGGGAAAAATGCGGGCCAAATGTACTTTCGTCCCGACCACCGCGATAGATATTGAAAACCGCGCCGCCAATATCTTTGAAACTGGAACCCGATATCTCGACATATTCGACATTATACTGGCCGTAATCCTCGGTCTCCGACGCAGCCTGCAAGACAGAACCGGAGATGTTGATGAAATTGCTATTTTTGATACTGACGCGATCCGCAAACGAACTCTTCCCCAGAGCGATAAAATGAAAAGATTTGTTCACATCCAGATTCGCCACTGAGACGCTATCGAGCTCGATCAGGAAGTTCGACTGGATCGGATAAATCGTAGTCCGGATAACCGCATTGCCAACCGAATCCGGAGCCATAGCACCGTCGATGACAAGATTGCCCAGATGCAAGCTTCCGCCTTGCTTCATTTCGAATAGCGACGGACGGGCGAAACTAATTGTTGCCACAGCATCTTTTGGCCCTTCGATCGAAATGACCTTGTCCAGCGACAGAACCTTGTTCACCAGATAGTCTCCAGTGCTCAAAATCAGACGATCGCCGTCGGACGTTGCGGCAATAGCTTCGGTCAGACTATCTTCGCCGGGCTGCACGGATATGGTCTTGCCCGTACCAAAGCGATCACCTGTCGACGGCTTCGGGTACCAACTCGCGCCGACTTGATCGAGCGTAACGGGAACAAGATCACGAGATACGCCAATGGCGGAATCTTCGGGATAGAGAAGACCATTATCAGCGCGGTTCAATACAAACTGGTCTTCAGAAATTCCGCCCACCGGTTTATCAATCTTGCCGCTGACCAACATATTGTCGGAAAACGCAATCCCGCTAATATCATCCTGAATTTTGAGGAACGTTCCAGAGTCTGTTCCGCCGAGCAGATTATTCCGGAAGCGGCTGTTTACGGGTGCGGCAGAGCGTTCCGCGTCGGCACCCGCAGCGAATGTAATGCGACTGCTGTCAAGGACGCTGTTATTTTCGATTACTGCATTGTCGACCTGAACATAGCGGTTCACAGGCGAATTAGGCACACCATTCATTACGGTCAGCGCGCTGGCAAATCCTGTTCCACGCAAACCTTCCAGGTAATTATTGCGGATCGTCTGGTTGCGGTTAATGACGCGGATGCCGCCAGTGTGATCCTTGCCATTTCCCATGAACACATTGTTTTCGACGAGATTGCCATCGCCGTGCCGCAGCGTCAGGGTGCCGCTTGATTCAAAGAACATGTTGCCCCGGAAAATATTTTTCCCGGATTTCGAGGAGATAATCTCGACTTCGCCATCGCACCGGTCGAAATAATTATTCTCAACCAGCGTGTTGGAATCGAACATTGAATATTTGCTGGTACCAATGCGCAATGTTTCGCCACCATTCGAACCTAGCACGGGGCGCGGCCCGAAATAATTATGGTCGATACGGTGGCTGTTTTCCTGGCTGCCCTTACTGTCCAGACGGACCGCAAGGGTCACACCCTTGTTGGTCTTGCCAACGAGATGGTTGTGATCAAAACGATTGTTCTTGCCATACATCCCGACCCAATAATCAGAATCATATCGATCAGGCTTGCTGAACCCGTCGATCACCACCTGCGTAACACGACTGTTCCGGGCGAGGTCGTCTTTTGATCGGCGAAAGGATATGACTTCACCGGTAGGACTATATCCATTTAGGAATACCAGCCCGGTAACCAGTATATATTCCCCACCGATGCGCAGATTTGACTGGCCGGTGAGGACCACCTTGCCGGGATCCTCGGATATCAGCGTGATGGGCTTGGCTTTTGTGCCCTTGCCTGAAATCTTGATTTCAAAGTCATGCCACCTGCCGTTGGCCAAGATGATGATGTCACCCGCTACAAGTTTCTTTGCCGCCTGGTTATATTCATCAATGTTTTTTACAAAATACTGTTCGGCATGCGCGGGAACCGCGAGCACCCAAATAGCTAAAATTGCAAGGCAACGCCTTGTCCACATCCCTCATCATCCTCTCGTTTTCCTTATTGAGTCGGATTACCAGAGGAATTTCGATGAGTCAACCAATTGGCATTACCAAAATACAATTATAGTGCATACCAATTGGTATTTAGGAATTTACAGCGCGATGCCCCTCAACCAATCTTAGCGGGTGACAAGAAGCGCTCCCGGCTTTCATTGGCGCGTTGCTGCACTTCTTCTAGCGCCCGCTTTTCGGTTTCATTCAGCATCGCCTCGATCAGTCGGCGGAAATGGCGCCGCATTGCCTCCCTCGCCGCCAGTGGATTGCGTGCTGCGAGCGCATCATAAATTTCCTGATGTTCGGTTGTTCTAGTGCTGTTGTCCACTTCGCAAACGGAATCATAAGCCGCCTTCACATCGGGCAGCTCTTCCCGCATCCGCCAAAGAGTTTTTATCGTATGAACAATGGCCGCATTACCGGATGCTTCAGCAATAGTGATATGAAATTGTTGATCGGCTTCAGTGGAAACGGCATCATCAGCGGAACCCATTTCCTTGGTGAGGCTTTCCAGTTTGGCGATATCCTGATCAGAAATATTTTGCGCCGCCAGCGCAGCTGCTTCAGATTCAAACAAAGAGCGGGCTTCGGTCAGCTCAAACGCACTGACATCAGGCAATTGATTGTCGTCCCCGGGCTGCTTTTCGCAAACATATACCCCGGAACCGGTCTTGATCTCGATCCGGCCAATTGCCTGCAGCGCAATTTCAGCTTCGCGAATGGTAACCCGGCTAACGCCAAAACGTTCTGCCAGTTCCCGTTCACCGGGAAGCCGCGCTCCAGCCGGAAATACACCCTCTTTGATGAGATCAGTAATCTGCTCGGCTACACTATGGAAAAGTCGCTTTTCGCCCATTTTTTGTGATTATCCCGTTGATAAATTTAAACTTCGACCCTGCCCTTTCTTCTAGCGTATCTGCATACCAATTGTCTACTCCAGCGGCTGAATGGCCGCTCCATCAATATGGCGCAGCGGGTTCAAGCTCCCGCTGCGCCAACCCCTGTTGGAGCTTAGAATTTGAATTGCACACCGGCGAAATAACGAGGTCCATAAACCTGGATCGCCCCAAAATCATCCGGTGCCCCGCGATAATTGGTCCGCGGTTCGTTGAACAGGTTGATCCCTTCGATCGTGAACTTTACATTTTTGTTCAGCCGGAAGGAGGCGCGGGCTTCGAACACTTCTACATCGTCGACGTAACGGACGCGACCAGGCGTCGCGACAAACTGCTGGAAGTAATTGCTGCGATATTTGTAAACGCCCTGAAAATCAAACGGGCCGATTTCATAATACACCTGCGCCGCCAGCACATGTTTCGAGAACCCGAACAGATTCGAAGGGACAATCAGACCATTGCCGACCGTCGTGCCATTCGAGGTAGGAGTCGAAATTGCACCCAAAGTGTCGTCTTCAAATTCAAAATTTGAATCGGCATAATTATAGCTAATCTTGAAACCAAGGCCATCAAGCGGCTTGGGAAGATAGCTGAGACGGTGCGCAGCAGTTACTTCAACGCCATAAATTCTGCTGGTATCATCACTGGTAGCTACCGATGTTGTGAATAGATCGACATTTTGATTGTTGATATTGAAGGTTTCGGTAAATCCGATCGCGTCGAATCCGCCGTCAAAACTCTTGTAATAAGCATTGAACGCCAGGATCGTATCCTCATTGGGATACCATTCGAGACCAATATCGAAATTCCACGAAAGCAAGGGCTCAGTCACTGGATTGCCCGTCGCGCTTACGTTGTTGAAACCTCCCGCGATGGCATCCGCTGGAGTAGCAAACTCGTCATCATCATTGAAACTGAAGACCCGGCCATCTCCCAAGGCAGAAGGATCAGGGCGCGACAAGGAACGATAGACGGCGAAACGGCCCAACAGATTGGGCTGGAATTCGGCCACAACATTCACACTGGGCAAAAATTCTGTGTAGGAATTTTTTGTCTGCCGCTGGATCAGGTTGGTTGTATCCTCAACCAGTACGAATCCTGCAGTGCCGTCATTATCAACATCGGCGAGCACGACATCGAAATCCGAGCGGAAACCTGTCGAATTCACCAATGTCTTGACCATCCGAACACCGGCGTTTCCGCGAATTGGCGTATCGCCCAAATCACCGTCGAAATTGGCCTGAATATAGGCAGCCCAACTGCGTTCGGTTACGTCGGTATTTTGCGCCGAATCGAAATCCCCCGATGGATAGATCGGCACGCCATCTTCATCAAATTGCAAACCCGACGGATCTTCGCGCTCCAGAACCTGCGCTATGCATAAAGCATCGAAAGTAGCAAATGTGTTGGATGTACTGATCACATTACCAGCGGCATCAACATTAGTGATCAGAGGGTTTCCACCAGAAACCGATGACAGAAATCCAGTATCCGGAAAACTCGTGCGACATTCCTGATTGGCAATTGCAAGAGCACCAGTACCGCTAGTGTCGTCGTAAGTATTTTCAAAACGGCTGGCTCCCAGAGCACCGGGTACGTCTCTGTACCTCAGCTGCTGATATCGGGCGCCGGCTTGCAACGTTGTGAAGAAACCATCCATAGCATATTCGACATCACCCCGAAACGCCCAAATACTATTGAAGCGATCCTGCTCCAGATCAGCGCGCAGGCGCGGATCGTTCGCAAACAGGGTATAATCGTTGACGTCAAAGTTCTGTGTAATAAAGTTCAACGCTTGGGATCCATTTTGACGAATCTGGACAGCTGTCTCGACACGGTCATCCTGAGTACTACCATCGCTTTCCAAGCTGGGAGTCCATGCCCCCGTATTGCCGAAGATATCTTCATCATCTTCGGTCCGGAAGCGGATTTGGACAGCTTGCTCGGTACGCTGGGTTCTGGAGTAGGATCCATCAAGCGAAATCTTGACACGGTCAGAAACCTGGGCATCAAGCGACAGGCCGCCGCCATAATATTCTTCATCGCGCTCAAGATATTCACTGACCGCTTCGATCCGCTGCTCATTGGTGAACTGCCGCAACGCACCCGTTTCCGTGTAAATCAGAGGATAGCCCGGAATTGCGTTGGCATCACCGAGGCCATCAATCCGGCGGCCTTCGGCAAAATTCAGATCGCTGCGCTGCTCTTTGAACAGGCGCTTTGAATATTGGAAATCCGCATTGATATCAACATCGGGGCTTGGCTTGAATTGCAGGGCACCAAAGAAGGAATCGCGCGTATCATCGGTTATATTGGACCGGAACGAATAGCTGTTCCGGGCAATGACAAAATCGTCGGTGACACTGCCATCGCGCAGGCCGTCGATTGTACCGCCGCTGGTATCGCAATTTCCGTCATCAAACACGCCATCGCCGGTGTCTGTCGGGTCGACCACACAGGCCCGAATGGTATTGGAGACATTTGCCTCCTGTTCAGGATTTGTCGTTTTATTGCGGGAGTATCCAAGCGAAATACCAAGCTCGGCGTCACCCAGCTGGAATTGGTCGACATAGCTGCCGGTAATACGATAACCGAATTTCTGAAACCGCTGGTCGGAGTCGATATCGAGATTGTCCGGATTGCCATTCAGCTTGAAATTACCCTGAAATCTCCGTTTGCCATAATCGAGCGGCTTGATGGATTCGAGGGCAATCTGCCCAGCCACACCACCTTCAATATAACTGGCCGCCTGGGTTTTATAGATTCCGATTTTGCTAAAAAGTTCGGAAGGAAACTGGCTGAAATTGACCGACCGGTCGCCGCTGCCATTGGATGCGATGCGACCGTTGATTACGGTAGAGCCTAGGAAGGGGCCAAGGCCACGGATCGAAATCTCGGTTGCGCCCCCCTGCTCCCGGTGGGAAGCCGCGCCGGTCAGGGTTTCCAGGGCCTCACCAATTGACAGCGCCGGAATGTCGCCTATCTCCTCCGCTGAAAGCGCATCGAAGACTTCAGTCGATTCACGCTTTGCTTCAATCGAATCCTGAATTGTAGCCCGAATGCCGGTCACGACAATGGTGCCTTCATCGGCTTGGGTTGATTGCGACCATGATGGCGTCGCGATCAGTGTCATCGCCGTACCCGCTAAAAGTGCTGTTGAAAAACGTCGCCGCGATCCATTGTCGCGTGCAAAATCCGCCGCCTGTCTCATAAAATCCCCTCTGTTTATTCTTTATATTTGTCTAGTAAGCTGCATTTTGCCTACCTGTATGTCAACCTCTAAGGTATACCAATTTGGTTTTGGTAAGTATACCAATGGTATATTCAACAGATCTTTTCGTTCAGATTAGCGCGGTGGGACCTGCTTCCCACCGCGCTCTGATCCCGTTGGGGCGGGAAAGTCCTTGATCATAAGCCCCCCCCTTATCCAGCGCGCCCGCTGCCGACAGGAAGCCAAGCTCCGTTGGATCAGATCACGCGCGAGAGAAGTTGCCTCTGCGTGTCAGGCGTAATCATTGGTGCGACCGCACGCGTCTAGAACTTGATGCTGGCACCAAAGGTCAGCCTCCGGTCTGGCAAGCCCTCGAAGCAAAGCAGCGCGCCGTCATTCACGCAATATTGCTTGATTTTGGATTTGGTCAGATTAACGCCTTCGATACCGATGTTGATATTCTCGGTCAGGTCATAGGTGATACTGCCGTTCAATTGTCCGCGCGCTGCGGTGGTGACCGGGAAGCCAATCGTGCTACCTTGGGTCGCGCCGCCTGCAGTATCCAGCGTACGGAACGCATCACGCCATGTGTAGCGCGCACGGGCTGACAATCCATATTTCTCATAGAAGAGCGTGACATTATACGCATGCGGCGAAAAATCGAGCAAGCCCTGGACCGCTGTAAAGGGACCGGTAAGACCGCTGCTCGATTCTAGAATTGCCGTTCCGCGACTATCCCCATCAGATGAGTCGGTAGCCTGCCCCCCGCTGAACTTCTGATAGGTATAGTTTGCAGCCAGGCCGAACCCGGAAGCAAAACCGAGACTGTCTTCAAAGGCCGACAGATCATATTGAAATGCAACTTCAACACCTGTCTGCTTCGTCACTCCAGGGTCGTTTATCGTTGTCGAGACTGGAACACATAGTCCATCGCCAGGAACACTGGAAAACACGTTGCGATCTGCAATCGGATTAAATATCCCGCCGCCTTCACAGGGAGCGGTGATATCCTTGAACCCGGTGACCGGATCTACAAAAGGTGCCGTTTCGAGCGTTACGAAAAGGTTGGTACGTCTCTTGTGGAATAATGCGACACTTATCACTGCTGCAGGAGCGAAATAGTAGCTAAGTGAAGCATCGTAAGATGTCACCTTTTCCGGGACCAAAGCCGGGTTACCAATTTCAACCGCGGTGTTCGGACCGGTTGTAAACCGAACCGATGTTTTCAATTTGTCAAAATCGGGCCGGTTGATATCCTGACCATAGCTTGCCCGGAGAACGATATCATTAGTCAGTTCAGCCGCCAGATTGATCCGGGGCAACAGGAAACGATATTTACCAGGCGTACTGGTCTGGTTAATTATATTGCCGTTCGCGTCAACATTGTTGCCGATCGAATTAACCATTGAATCGACATAGCGCAGACCAGCATTCCCGCTTAACCGACCCAGTTCAAAATTAAGCTGGCCGTAAACGGCGTGAGTTTTTTCGGTGATCCTGTAAAATGACGCAGGGTTAAAGCTGGGGTCAGCCAAAACTCGCGCACCCGGCTCGGCCAGCAACGCGGCCTGCAAGGTCGCCAGCGTTCCGGCTTGATCAGAATAGGCCAAATTTGGGTCGATAATCAGGAAATCACCGAAAAACAGCGATCTTCCATCGGCTTTGCCAAAGTTCGAGGGCCCGGCAACCAGAAGCTGTGAGAATTTCGATCCATTGGGGCTATCAGCCAATGCCGACAGACCAATGCTCGAGGTAATTTCGTTAAACTCCGTCGACCTGTCGTTATACCGGTATCCCCAATCGAAAGACGTCAAGAAACCCGTCAGATCTTCCAGCTCAAGCGTGAAGTCCATACGGCCCGTGTATTCAACATTCCTGTTTGTATTGTCACTCACAGATACGGCATCCAAAACGACGTTGTTTGGATCAAGGAGTTGCGCAACGGTCGGTGCAAATGCCGAACTGCTATCGATCCCGAATGCCAAAGACCCACCAGACAGATCGTAGGCGAATGGTGTGCCATTATCATTCGCGGTGCCGGTAATTGGCGCGTTGGGGTTAACGAAGTTCAGCGTCGTGCTAAGATCGGGACTGCGCGAGCTAGCAAGAGTGCGGGAGCCTTCTATCCGCGCCTTGAATCTCCCACTTTCCCATTCTCCGCCAGCCCGCAGCAGATTGCTCTCTGTCAGGCGCGCTCCGGTATCGCTGGAGAAACGTAAATTGGGTTCATTCGGGACATTCGGCTGAAGCGTACCGGTTTCTGCTGCCTGAATGCTGCCCAGATCAACACCACCGAGAGAACCGAAATCGACCGTTTCAAACGTATCCGGGACGTTGGTGTTGCGTACAGAACTTACACCGGAGCCCTGAATTCTGGTGCTCTGTTGCCTGCGTTTTTGCTTGTTATAGAAGCCGTCGACATAAAATTTGAGATTGTCGGATGGAGCCCATTCGAGCGAGCCGGCGAAATTATACGTCTCGTAATTGAAAATCTCGAACTCCTGGTTCAAGAACTGGATACCAAGATAATCGAAGTCCGGCCCCGGAGTACCAGCTGCCGTGACGCTGTCGCCTTGCTCAATCAGGGTGTCCCGATCGACGCGGGGACGAGATGAAGACGCGTCTTGCTTGGCATAGCTTCCGCTAAGCACAATGCCGATCTCGCCCGCACCGGTTTGCCAGTTTTTACCGAAGCTTCCCGAAATCCGGGGCTGAATGCTATCTGACTGTTCACTATACTCACCCTGAGCGCGAAATGCGATGAGCGTATCGCGCAGATCAAGGGGCCGGATCGTGCGCAGATTAATGGTGCCGCCGACCGAACCTTCGGTCGTCATTGCCGTTGGCGCTTTAATGACTTCGAGCGAAGAGATGATCGCCGCGTTTATGTCTTCAAAGTTAATGCCGCTACGGCCTGAACCGGAACCGACAGTGCCAACACCATTGATTTCGATCCGGTTATCGTTGGAACCACGGATTTGAACTCCGGTGCCGATACCAGCATCCCTCGTGATCTGGACACCAGTGATATTTTCAAGGACCTCTGCAAGATTCTGATCGGGCAGCTTACCAATGTCTTCGGCCTCGATCACTTCGACAAGGCTAGGAGCTTCGCGTTTTTCGGCGAGAGCCTTTGCAAGCGACCCCCTGATCCCGGAAACTACGATCACATCTTCAGTTGATTGATCGGCCTCAGCTTCCTGAGCGACAGCGGGCGCTGCCACAATAGTCATCGCTGTACCCGCCAATAGCACTGTCGATAGATGCCGCCGGAGGCCTCTGGCGGACGCAGAAATATTTGCCTTTTTCATCGAATCTTCTCCCTGGTATTTTTATATTTGATGGGAAAATGCCTTGGTCTATACTTTTTGTCAACCTATATAGTATACCTCTTTAAATTTTCGTGTCCTACCAATCTGGTATACCTACGTTGAGTAGAGGAACTGGCCAGAAAACTATCGCCGTAGCGGGGATATCAGTCGCATATATTGCTCGATGGCTGTCGGTATTTCTCTTTTTGGAGAGCAAAGCCGCGCGGATTGTGGAGAAGTTGCAGGGAGCGGGTAGTAGAGGCGACACTGGCGTGACCGACTATATATCTGGCCTCGCCTGCTTGCCATGCAGGGCACGTTGCAGGCAGATACATAACAACAAATCTCGCTGCTCAATTTATATCCACAATTAGTCCCTATCAATCGGCATTGGATGGATCGATAAGCAATCAATGAAACTAAGATTATTTCACAAATTGTTCCTGTTGGTCGCCGTTACCGCACTTGTTGCCTCGTTGGCGATGGCGACGGTCATGGCGTGGAATCTCAATCGTGGCTTTGCCGATTATCTCGAGGCGCGGGATACGGAAACGATTGATGCCTATGTGGGCCTGATCTCGCAAAAACTGGAGGAACAGGGCGGGGTTAACGCACTCGAAACGGGTAAGATCACTCTGAAAGGCCTACATGGCGACCTGATACGGGAAAATTTCATTGCTGATTTCAGTGCTGGCAGACGTCGGCCGGACCGGTCCCTTCGTCCGTTTCCACGCGAAGCAATGGATCAACCGCCACCGCCGCCACGAAGTGGGGGGCCACCCCGTTTCATAGCACCCCGATTGCTGCTTTTCGATGCAAGCGGCGAACAGATCGCCGGCCCGCCACCGCCGTCGGCAGATGGGCCAAAAATGACCGCACGTGTGATCAGTTTGAATGGCCAAACTATTGGCACAGCAAAGATCATTCCGCATGCCCCTACGCCTGGCGGCGTGGATGCTCGTTTCCTGCGCAGTCAATATATCAACGCAGCGCTGCTGGTGGTTGCGCTGATGATATTTGCGGCACTGGCGGCATGGGGTTTCGCCCGAGCCGGAACCAGACGGCTGGCCAATATGGAAGCTGCCACTAAAGAGATTGCCCATGGCAATTTTGCCGTTCGCACCGACGCCGCGGGCGCCGATGAAATTTCGACCATGGGTCAGAACATCAACCAGATGGCGGAAAGTCTTGCACGTGCGGACCAGGCGCGCCGCGGGTGGTTGGCCGAAATCGGACACGAACTGAGAACTCCGCTGACTGTGCTGTCGGGCGAACTGGAAGTGCTGAAAGACGGCATAAGGCCCCTTGATCAGAACGCGATCAGTTCGTTGCAGGAAGAGACAGGCCGACTCGGGGACCTGATCGAGGACCTGCACTTCATGGCTGTTTCCGACCTTACAGATGCCCCGCACAAGTTCACTCCGGATGATGCGGTAAAGCTGGTTGGTGACGTGACCGAGCGGTTCCAGCCGCTACTGACAAAAGCAGGGTTGAAACTCGATGTCGATCTGGGCAGCAAAGCTGCGCTTGCGGTTGTATGGGATGGCAAGCGGATCGAACAGCTATTGGGCAATTTGCTGACTAACACCCTTCGCTATACCGATACGCCGGGGACTGTCCAGGTCAGCCTCGAAAGCGAAAGGGATCGTATCATCATTTCAGTGGAGGACAGCGCTCCCGGGGTTCCGGTTGATGCCTTGCCGCGACTGTTCGAACCGCTGTTTCGAGTCGATGAAGCCCGGGACAGATCATCGGGCGGCAGTGGTCTTGGGCTGGCTGTCTGCAGGGCAATTGCCGAAGCCCATGGCGGCCGGATTACCGCGAAAGATTCAAATATTGGGGGCCTGTTGATTGAACTGAACCTGCCACAGGAGACCCACCGAGCATGATCAAGAACCGCACTATTTTCATCGTCGAGGATGATCACAAGATCGCCGCGATATTGTCCGACTATTTTTGCAGTGCGGGCCATCATCCGCAAATATTTGCGGATGGTCGTTCGGTCGTCTCTTCGGTACGATCATCACCGCCGAGCGCGATCATATTGGATCTCATGCTGCCGGCGTCCGATGGCATGACGATTTGCCGGGAATTGCGAAAATTCAGCGCGGTGCCGATTTTGATGCTGACCGCACGGACGGATGAAGTGGACAAGCTGCAGGGCCTGACCGACGGCGCGGACGATTATGTCACCAAACCATTTAGCGCGCGAGAAGTGGTTACCCGCGCGAACGCTTTGATCCGTAGATATGAAGGCCGGGTAACCAGTGATCCGGCTGCCAGTAAATATCTGGTCGACGATGCAGGGCAACGGATTGCTTGGCGCGGAACCTGGCTGAAGCTGTCAGCATCCGAATATCATATATTATCGACGATGATTCAGCACGCGGGCCGAGTGTTTTCGCGCGATCAACTGCTCGACAGGATTGGCGAGCAGTCTCTGGAATCCGGAGACCGCGCGATTGATAGCCACATCAAGAATATCCGTCGGAAACTGGCAATGGTTGACCCAGAGTCGAGTTGCATTGCCGCCGTCTACGGTTCTGGCTATCGCTTCGACGCCGAGTAATGGCGAGAATCGATTAGGTCAATTTGCCCCGGGTTTTGGTGGGCGACTGCCCGCACCCGGCGGCGGACCGGCCCCGCCTGGAGGGCCTTGCCTGACCGTTGCGTCGCAGCTTTCACCACTACCCTCGAAAGAGCATCCCTGCTGACCGGTCAAACATCCCAATATCTGGTTCGATCCGGCTGCGCCCGCGTGATAATGATAACCATATTCTGCTGTGCTGTGCCCCTGGCAACTATCAAGCTGCTTGGGCATTTCACCATTGCTGAGCTTATGCGTGAGAATCTTGTAACCATCCATCGCAAGCCCGATGACCGGCGCATCGCTCTTGTCCGTCGCTTTGGCGGATTTGTCGACGAGGCAATCGGTGACTGCGTGATAATGATAGCCGACGTGCAAATTGACATGACCACCGCAATCATCAAACGGGGCTAACGTATGCGCGCCCAAAATGGCGTCCACGGGAGCCGGACCATCGAGCCGGATACCGTTTATGGCAACGCCCGCTCCTCCCTGCGTTCGGGAGCTGGATTTTGATGCAAGCGGTCTGACAGGAATGACGTAGGTCATACTGCTTCCGGCGGGCAAATAGTCAAGCTGACACTCGACACAGTGATTCTGGTATTTCTCGTCCACATCCGGCCTTGCGGCCGCCGCGCATTTTTCCTTGCTGTCTGTGACGTTTATCTTGCCAGTTGCGGGGTCAAATATCTGCCACTCGTCATCCTGATAAAAGTCGCTGAGATTCTGCAGAAATTTTCCGTCAGCATCGTATATTTTGCCTCCTTCCAGCCAGATTCCGGATTTTTCCTTGTCATCTCTGATGTTACGCGGGCACCAGGGTCCGGGAGTGTAATTGCCGGGGGTCGGTTTTACCGTGATGGAAAAGCAAGTGGTTTTGGTCCCTTCTGACAAGGTGCAATCGACGAGAGATGGTGTGCCGACAATATTAGCCTGAACGAAAAATGCTGCAGCCTCCTGCAAGTAATTTTCGCGCTCGGCATCAGAAAGAGTTTCGAGATCGACCGGTTCAATATCGGCCGGTACTGCAGGACTGATGCCACACGATGCCAGCAATAGCGACATCGACAATAGCAATGTTCTCTTGATCATTTTTTACCTCTGAATTTTAACGGTCGCGTTTGAAGCACCCTGATTCCGCCAATCGCGATTTCATACCAGTTCCGTCTGGCGTAAAAACAGTATCATGCCAGCGGCCAGCGCGACGATTGACGCCAATTTCGGCATATAATGGGTCCAATCGCCCGCACCGGCCTTGCGGAAGGCGAGGATGATCAACAACACCCCGGCGAGAAAGATAAACTGGCCAATCTCGATCCCTACGTTGAAACCTGCCAGCGTGGTAACAAGACTGCTCGTGCCCGAGAGCATCGAACCAATGGCAGAAGCGAAACCAAATCCGTGGATCAGTCCACAAGCGAATACGATGGATATTCTTCCCCAGCCAATATTGGCGCGATCATTGAGACCGTATTTCAGGTTGAGCGCCGCCATCAACACGATACTGGCGGCGATAGCCGGTTCGACAATGGTTGCGGGTATCGAGAATATCCCGAGTGCGGAAAGCGTCAGCGTAATACTATGCGCGATGGTAAAACTTGTCACGACGCCGAGCCAGTAGCGCCAGCCGGCACCGGCGATGATGACCGTGAGCAGAAACAGCAGATGGTCCAAACCACCCAATATATGCTCAATGCCCAACCGGACAAAATCACCAAAAACCGCTAACGGCCCTCTGAAAAATTCATGTTGGCCGTTGCTTGCGGTGAGTATCGCAACTTCCTGGTCCTCACCCAAAGTGGCACGCATCGTCATTTGATCTTCGCCATCAGCGATCCCGAAAAGATCGGTTTGAATTTTCGGATTCTGCGGAGGCTCGTCGAATTGAACCCGGTGTAATATGACTACATAGTCACTGTCCAACGTGTCGCCGTCGGTTTGCGGCGGGACAACCCAGACCATCAGCGCTTTACCAGACTTTCCATCATTTGTGACGGCAAAGCGGGTGGTAAATTGACGCTCTATATCTTTGCTATGGCTCTGGATTTCCCCGGCAGATAGCATCCCGTCTTTGTCATCATCGACATTCACCAACGCCGAGACCGGAACCGACACGACAAAATTGGCGCTATCCTCGACAATTTTCATTGTCGCATTTTGCTTGGGCAACAGATGTGCCTGCGCCGTGCCGGCCGACAGCGACAGCCATAATAGCGCAATCAATCGTAATTTCATCACTCTAGCTGCGTGGCGGAGGACGTCCGCCGCCGCTCTTGGGCCGACCACCGCCGCGCCTCTCACCGCCCTGACCAGCGCCCCCTCGCAGCATTGTCGGCTGGCTATCAATGGAGCCCTTCACACAACGCTGGATATAGGGATAAGCGTCGGTAGCGTAATAATGATAAATGCCCTGCGGGAATTCGGGCGTGAAACCGAACCGGCCGTTGCATTGATCCAGATCGCCCGACCCTTCGACATATTCCCAATCCTGCATGAAAGTGCCCATCGGCACCAACTCCATCGACGGCCGGCCGGTATCAGGGGATTGCTTCAACCGGTAGCTGGGTCGCATGAGTTTGAGTGCTCCTAGCATTACTCCAGGCTTGGGATAACCATAGCGCGCATAAACAGGAAAACCATCAGCGGCCCAGCCGATCATGGCCATCTGCTTCCCCGCTTTCGCCTGCGCCGAAAGCATTCCGTCAGGTACACCGTGATAATGATAGGCGCCTGTCGGCTGTACATGGGCATGGTTGGCATCTTCACCGAAATCAAACAGGTCCTGACCCAGTGCCTCAATATTCCACCGACCGCCTGAACCAGGACCAAGCGGGCATTGTGCGGAATCGGTAATATCGTCTTTGCAACTGCCGCCGGTTCCCGGATCAAACTTGATGCCATTGAGCCCCATCACCGGTTCTTTGACGCGCCCGCCCGGTCCGGAATACATGACCGGCGAAGTGGTCACGGTAAAACGAACGGTTTGCTCCGAAATCATATTCGGGTTTGCTGGGTTGGGAAATTGTCCGATCGAGTGATCCGGGACGCCATTGGCTGTCAGTGTCCGCTGTCCGCGGTCGCAAGACCATTGGGCCTTGCTGGTCAAACCTGCCTGATTATTCGGAGTATCGACGGCATAACTGCACAAAATGCCCGTTGTGTAGGCTTCCGTGGTGGACATCTTTGAGCCACTGTTGGATGCGCCCATGGGAGGGCCGCCAGCACCACCCCGACCTCCCGCCGGGACACAGGCAAGCCGACGCCCTTCGGGTGCGCGGCAAGTGCCGGATGTCGAGCCACCGGCTTTATCGCTTACGCTGCAGCCATCATCCGCCTTTTTTGCCGTACAAGCCTTTAGCATTGCCTCGGTTGGTTTTTGACCATCGCCGGGCGGTCCGCGATCCGGCCCGCGCTGCGCATTTATCTGCGTCGCTCCGAAGAGGGCGAGCGCCGCCGCTGTGCCAATGCATGCTATGCCGAAGACTGTCTGATTTACGTGTTTCATATCAGCTAATATTCCCCTTGAGACAGCGGCTCATGTAAGGATAGCTGTCGGTTGCCATATAATAATAGATGCCGTCCGGAAACTCCGGTGTCACACCGGTGCGGCCATTACAGTCATCGAGGTCGCCAGAGCCGGTCGAATAGGTCCAGTCCGACAGAAAAGTACCAAGCGGAACCAGACTCGTCGATGGACGCCCCGAGTCCGCGATGGTGTCCTTTATATAACTTCCGGTGCAGACCTTTAACGCACTCGTGGAATCCATAGCGCTCGAGTAACAGTAGCGGCCGTAAACCGGATATCCATCGCCGGCCCAGCCGATTAACACCATTTTCTTGTTGCTGTCGGATGCAGCTGCATTGGTTAAAATGCCCTCGGGCATCCCGTGATAATGATACTCACCGGTGGGTTGGACATGGGCATTGTTCATGTCTTCGCCAAAATCGAACGTGTCCTGACCGAGGGCTTCTACTCGCCATTGGTCAGTACCATTTGCCAAATTGCAGTCGGAAGATGACGACATGCCGCTCGGACAGGTGCCCGCCGTGCCGGGATCAAATTTGACGCTATTGCGCGCATAGACTGCTGCGCCGCCAGGACCGCCGATCTGGGTGTTCGTCGTTCCCATCGTCGGAGTCAATGTCATCGAACCGCTGACGGTCTGTGCAGAAATCGTATTGGGATTTCCGGCATTGGGGAACGTGCCCACTGCGTGGTCAGGCAAGCCATTTCCGGTAAGGCTGCGATTTGTACCGTCGCATGCCCAGTTCCACGTCGCGGTCAGCATGCCAGCGCTGCTGTAATCGCCCATATAGTTGCCGCTATAGGGGCAATCAACATCGGCGGTGGTGACCCCGGTGGGAGTGGGGGTTGGCGTTGGCGTTGGCGTTGGGGTAGGCGTCGAGGTTCCGGGCAGCGTTATAGAAGTGTCGGTGCCGGTCGAGTCATCTCCCCCACAGCCGGAAAGCGCCAATATCAACAGGCTTGATGTCGCCCACAGGGGCAGATTCCTCTCAATGGCAGTCAGCATTCTCGGTTCTCCACATTCGACAAGATACGGATTGCGGATAGAATATCATTGTGGATGGAATATGGATGACAAAGCCTGTGTCGCGAAGCCGACGAATAACGCCCTGCACATCAGACGATACGTCCGTACCTAATTTGCGCCGGTACGCCGCTCGTCAAACCACTGCCGCATGATTGCCGCCTGACAACCGCTGAATCCGTATGTTCCGACAACCGAACAGCTATTCGGGCGACCGAGTCTAGCCGCATCTTCGTGGGAAGCCACCATCGAACTCCAGCTCTGTTCGCCATCTTCTTCTTTTTCGGTCTCGCGAAGTTCTTTTGGAATCCGGTACCGCTCCGATTCGGGTCTTTGGGCACAAACGACAATTTCGTCGCCTTCTGCTTCCGGACATTTGTCGTCGCCATAGGTCACCAGGATATTTATCCGTTCGGGCATGTTGATCTGATCGGCAGTTTCTGCGCTCGCGGCAACACAGCAGAAACAGCAGGCAAGTCCCATGGCGATACTTTTGAGAACATCATAAGATTTCATGGACTCGGCCTTTTTCTTTATCGTGCCTTCGGGCAGGCAGCAGCAATGCGATCGACTGTCTCGGCAGTGCAGCACCCCAGCACGGAATTTCCCTTCGCTTGGACTAAAAAAGCGGTGCCGCCGCATTGGCCTTTGGGGGAGGGACTGGTCGTGGCCATGGCAGCGGCACCTTCACCGCAAGCTGGGTAGGGAAAATCCAGCTTGTTCTGCGGTGTAACTCGGGAAATTAAAGACAGAATTCTGTAATATATATTCCTTGAACTCGGACGGCACCGACAACGCCAAATGGCCACTGCCTGCTGTTCCGTTGAAAGTTCGAATATATCAGGAATGTGGAGGCAATATGGATGAATTGTCCAAAACGGATGAGTGGCCCAAAAATATTTTTGTAGCATTTGCGCAGGGCAACCCGAAGCCACCACCCACACCATACCCAAGCTGTGGCGAGTTCCGGATTTGGGCTTTTCCTATTGAAAGAGCTTTGGCTCAGTAATTATGCGAAAAGTGACCTGCGCTATACCTGCAGAGCGCGTCAAACTGGCGATCGACTATGACCGAAACCGGCCGGTGACCCGGGGGTCCATTTTATCCAATTCAACCAGACTTCTCTGCGCTAGGAGCAACGACGGAACGACATTTGCGACCCGCCGTTCCAACGCCCCGTCGACCTCCCCGGTCGTCGGGGTTTTTCTATAAGGGAGATGTCCGCTTTTGGGAGGGAAGCGGTCATACGAACTGCCCAGCTTGGACGCCCGCTCTTGAGCCGATAGCAGCACGTCTACTTGTGGAAAATGTAGATGACTAGCGGACATTTTGCAGTTGCACATCGCAATTGCCATACTTGACCAAGAATTGGTGCATTGAGCAACGCTTCTTAATCGCAGAGTAGATCTTGAAAAACTTGGCTTGAATTAGCCAGAGCCGCTGTTTTGACGATGACACCCTCGCAGTGTCTGATTTTAATAGGCAGATGTCGTTGCTCGCAGCCCGTTCTGCTCTTGAAATGAGCATGCATATGATGTTGCGACAATTTATTACAAAAAACATCATATCTGACAAAACTCTGCGACATTACCACGTTATCTCTTTTCTCACGCCAACAAGGTAATCGGTAAAGGAGTAACAAGATGAGAAATTTTTTGATGGTAATAGCCGCCACAACTATGGCACTCGCTCCCCTCGCGACAACTTCAGCCAATGCAGCCCCAAAGCATAATGTTGAAAAGAAGGCCTCGAAAGCCAAGCCCAAATATAAGCAGCAGCATCGCTGGGCTAAGGGCCAGAAATTTGACCAGCGCTATGCTGCGAATTACCGCGTCATCAAAAATCCTAAAACATATCACCTTCACAACGCACCGCGCGGTTATCAGTGGGTGCAGTCTGGAAATGATGCAGTCTTGGTCGCCATCACCGGCGGACTGATCGGCGCCGTTATTGCCAACGCTATAAAATAATCAGAATCACGATTTTGCACCCGGACAGCGAACCTGCTGATCGGGTGCATATCTATTTAATTTGAACGCATGTGCGTCAACAAAATCAAATAATATACAAGGGAACAAAAGAATGCAGACCTCATGTTGGGCACTCGCCACTGCTATTGCACTTTCGATACCGTCTAGCGCGTTTGGCGCGGAACAACAGAATGGCGACCCCCAAAGCGAGATGCAGCCCAACCCGATTGAGGATCAAACCCCGAACAATGACGATCTAACGCCCGAGCAAATGGAAGACGAAATCTACGGTGACGTCATAGTGGTGACCGGAGTAACAAACCCGGTCGAGACTGGGGCGGTGATCGGTGACATCGAGCCGGAAGTACAATATGATACCCGTCAGATCCGGGCGCTTGGTGTCTCCACCCTGTCAGACGTTCTGGCGGAAATAGCACCGCAAACAACAAGCGGACAAGGTCGCGGTGATGAAGGCCCGGTCATTCTGGTAAACGGCCGCCGGATAGGCAGTTTTCGGGAAATCCGGAGCTACCCGCCAGAGGCGGTTACCCGCATCGATGTTCTGCCGGAGGAGGTTGCGCTCAAATACGGATACTCAGCCAACCAGAAAGTCGTCAATTTTGTCTTACGGCCGCGCTTCAATGCGATAACAGCGGAACTCAACGGCGGTTTGGTGACGCAGGGCGGGCAGAATGACCAGAAAGCATCGGTCAACTATCTTACCATAAGACAGGAAAACAGGCTCAGTTTCGATGCGGAATATAGCAGATCGAGCAGCCTTCTGGAAAGCGAGCGGGATATTATCTCCCGCAATCCGAGCAATCTTTTTGCAATTCCCGGAAATATTACGTCCCCGATAAGCGGTGCCGAGATCGACCCTGGGCTATCGGTGCTTGCCGGCACTCCGGTAACCATCGCGCCGCTGCCTGCTAACGCGCAGCTCGGCGCTCCAGCGCTGAGTGATTTTGTCGCCAATGCAAACCAAGGCGTAGCCGGTGACGATACGGGTTTCCGTACACTTATACCAAAAACGGAAAGCCTTTCGCTCGGCGCGTCGATCGCGAGGCCACTTTCCGGCACGACTGTCATCAGCGGAAATTTGGGCTTTACGGCCAATGAAAGCGAAAGTTTGCTGGGACTGCCGAACAGCACGCTACTGGTTGATGCAGACAATCCGTTTTCGCCGTTCTCCGGTGACGTCTTGGTCCTGAGGCAGGTTGACGGCCTTGGTCCGCTTACCCGCAATTCTGAAAACCGCTCGTTCGAGGCGGCGGTGAACCTGCTTGGCAATATCGGCGAGTGGCGCTGGAACTTTACCGGCAATTACGCACATGGCGAAAATGAAACATTCACCCAGCGTTCGCTCGACCAGTCGGCTCTGGAGGCACTGATTGCGGCAAACGATCCTGCCGTAAATCCCTTTGCTCCGATCAACACGTCTCTTCTCGCATGGGGGCCTGACGACAGAAGCTATTCCAATACCGAAGATCTGAAAGGCGAAGGAACAATTGGCGGCAGTCTGTTCATGCTTCCAGCCGGGGAGGTCAACACAACGATCAAGGCCGGCGCGCGCTATCAGCATATCGACAGCCAGTTTGACCGTAATAATATTTCAAGCGCATCAAGCCTATCACGGACTACAGGATCACTTCAAGCCAATTTTGATCTGCCAATCGCGGATGAAAAGGCAGACGTTCTGGGAGCACTGGGCAAGCTGACACTTAACGGCAATGTCGCCGTCGATGAACTGTCGGATGCCGGAACGCTATTTACTTATGGCGGCGGGCTCAGCTGGCAACCAATGGACCAGCTGCGTTTCATAGCATCATTCACGCGTGAAGAAGGTGCGCCGTCGATTGAGCAGCTAGGGAATCCGCAGATCGCGACACCCAATGTCCGCGTGATCGATTTTGTGAACAGCGAGTCTGTAGAAATTACTCAGATTACCGGCGGCAATCCATTGCTTACTCCCGACGACCGGCGGGTCATAAAACTCGGGCTGACGGCCAATCCTTTCGAGGATATCGACCTGTCATTTACAGCCAATTATACCGACAGCAGAATCGACAACCCGGTTGCTTCTTTTCCTGTTGTGACCGCTGAAATCGAACAGGCATTCCCGAACCGCTTTGTCAGAGACCAAGATGGGCGCCTTTTACAAATTGATGCAAGGCCGCTCAATTTTGAGAAATCGAGCCGGAAGGAATTGCGCTGGGGCATAAATTTCTCGCACTCGCTTGATCAAGCGGCTGACGACTTAAGTGATGACCGGCGTAGAGAAAGACAATATGACCGCGAATTGCGCAGGGAGGAAGCTAGCCAACAAAATTCTGAGGCTGATGATGCCGCTTCGTCCGAAACGGACCAGACCACCGACGAAGGTGGCGTCGGGCAGACAACGCGTGAACAAATCACCGAAGAAGTTCGCGGCGACCGCGCGCGCGGCGAGGGGGCCCGCGAAGGCGGAGGCGCTGGACGCGCAGGCGGCGGCAGGGGTGGCCGTGGCGGCGGTGCGCAAGGTAGCCGTATTCAGCTTGGCATCTACCACAACTGGCGGTTTGAAGATCGGATCACAGTCGCGGACGGGGTTCCCGAGCTGGATCTGTTAAACGGTTCAGCCATCGGCAATAGCGGTGGCCAGCCACGTCATGAAATAGAGGGACAGCTCGGTTTTAGCAAAGACGGCTTCGGCGTGCGATCAAATATTACATGGCTATCGGGAACTAAGGTTTTGGTCGATAGGACCAATCCGCTTGGCTCGCCCGATGACCTGTTCTTCTCTCCGCAGACCACAGTCGATTTGCGCTTTTTTGTCGATTTCAGTTTGCAGCGCAAACTGGTGGAAGACGTTCCATTTTTGCGCGGCTCCCGGCTTTCGCTTGAATTTGACAACATATTCGATTCGAGGCCTGAAATACGCGATGGAACCGGAGCGACTCCCATCGCCTATCAACCCGATTTGCTCGATCCGAGAGGACGCTCGGTTTCGCTGACCTTCAGAAAATTGTTCTTTTAGAATGACGGGCGGGGCTTTCCTGTTGAGTGCCGCACGGATGATCCGAAATCCTGCATTCGAGTTTCGTCGGCGCGGCCCTGCCCAACCGGCGAAACCAACCATTAGCAAAGATGCTAACGAAAAAGACTGAGAGGCGAGATGACACCGGCGAATCGAACATTGCTTTGGGCAGCGACTTTAGGCGCTACCGCAACGCTCACTGTTTTTGGCGCAACGCAGACTAATGCGCAACGCGGCCCGGGCGGCGCGCCCCCTGATGGAGGTCAGAGGGCAACCGAGGCGATGCTAGAGGCATGCACGGCCAAACAGGCGGAACAAAGTTGTAGTATCAGCAATGATAATGGCACCACCATATCCGGTTCCTGCCGAGCACCGCAGGGGAGGCCTCTTGCCTGTGTGTCCAAAAGCGGTTTTGGTGGCGATCGTCAAGGTAGCGGGCTCCCGACCGGAGAATCAAATTCTGGATCGCAAATCTCTTCCACTCAGGCTTATACGGCAGGCATTATGTGCGCATATGCAGTGAGTGCGCGTAACGAACAGACAGATTTGGCCAGCACGGCCAAGTGGACATGCGACAGAGGGCAACGGCTTTTGACTGCCAATGGCGTGCCGGACCATATCGTTGGCCAATTTCCCAATCCGGCTAATCGGAACACGATTTCCGAACAAGTGGTCCGCTTCACAGTAACCACGTCGCCGGTTGCTTATTCCGGTCCGGGCGGACGGGTCAAGGAACCGGTCATGGGGCTGAACGGTGTCAAATTTGTTCCTGGTAGCGGCGGCAGTTGCGGCGATGATATTACAGAAGTTAGGCAATGTTCGCTGGAGGCCGGCGATAGCGAACGATGGAATATCGAGGCGTTGGGCCAAGATATTTTCGATTTTGGCGAGGATATGAACAACGGCCATGTGCAACCGACCGGTGCCTATCACTATCACGGCATACCCGATGACATGCTCTCGGCCAAAGCGAAGGCGGGCGAAGAAATGGCCATGATCGGCTGGGCCGCTGACGGCTTCCCGGTCTATGCACGCTATGGATATCCGGGGGCCAGCATGATGATAGGTCAGCTCAAACTGATGCGCCCGAGCTACCGCATTAAGCAAGTCCCAGATTCTGGACGGCCATCAGTGGCTATTGTGCCGATGGGTGTATTCACGCAGGACTGGGAATATGCAGAAGGATTAGGTAATCTCGATCAATGCAACGGACGGTTCGGTATCACTCCCGAATTCCCGCAAGGCATTTATCACTATTACGCGACCGACGCCTATCCCTACATCCAGCGTTGCGTGAAGGGCTCGATTGACAGTCAGCCCGAGGCGCGGAAAGCGAGCGGCCAGCGCGGAGAAGGTCGAGGGCGTGGCGGGCGTGGCGGACGGGGTGAACGCGGAGGAGGACGCAGGCCGCAATGACCATTCGAGCGATTCTGACTGTCATCCTGCTGCTGTTACCGGCAATGGCACAGGCGCATCTGGTACCCAAACAACACGCAACGATGAAGATTGTCGATGAAACTGCCAGCTTTGTGGTGGCTGTCCCGGCATCAGAACTGGCAGGTGTCGACGAGAACGGTGACGGCCTACTCTCCAAAGAAGAAATTCAGACGCATGAAAAACTGATCGAACAACAATTTGCTTATCGCTTCGCCGTCACAAATGGCGGCAAGGCGGGAACCGACGCCATGCTATCGGTAATACCGTCGGAAACCGCCGTCGACTATGTGGTGGTCTTATACGCAGTCCGATTTGATGAGACCCCGCGCAACCCTGTGGTAAGCACAGACCTGTTCGGGACGCGCGAAGGCGAAGGGCAGATGGCCGTGCGTGCTACATTGGATGATACACAGGAAGTTGCCATCCTTACCCCGAAATCCCACGTGCATGAATTTTTTAAACCTACCGCGGCTCGTTCGGAAAAATCTGTGGGTGAGGAAACAGGGAAAGCCTCTGCGAGATTCGAACAATGGCTTTTTCTGTTAGCGGCATTTCCAATTGGCGGCGTCATATTTTACATCAGGCGCGCCAAACACTCAAAAACACCCGCCAGACAATTTTTAGCAATCAGCGAATGACCACGCGATTCTGGTCACCAAAAAAGCGATAACACGCTCCGCAAATCGATGCGACGTCATCGGACTTCGCATCAAAATTCTCAATCTTGCGGGGTATATTCTAGATATGGCTGTCAATCGCCCGGATACCTGATTCCAGTGTCTGTTGGCCAATCCGGCGGAGCAACTGATCGCGTGAAAGAGCCCCGCCGCCCTGCTGCACCATTCCCGCGAGAATTTTATATTCGGATGCAGATAGAGCAAGCTATCCCATCCGCTAGGCATTCCGCTTTCGCGCGCGAGTAGATTAGGCGCACTGGAGTTCTGCTTTCGGGCAGATAGTTCAAGCTAAGCTACGACTATGCTTAATCTGCGACAGCATTGCGTTAATAAAAATACATAGGAGCGGTTGCCTAGATTGTAGAACCTCTGCCTCGCGCCATGCGAATGTTTGCTCCCTTGCCAAACCATCACCCACGCCATGCCCAAGCGTGTACCCACGTTTGTGCACTTCCCGCAGGAAACCGATTTTCACTGGGCTGAAAAAATGGTGCTGCTAGAGAGAATTGAACTCTCGACCTCGTCATTACCAAAAGGCTCGGAATATCAAGGCTTACCGTCTCCAACCGGCCGGTGTTATGCCATCGACCCACGCGATACCCAAGCTGTGGCGAGTTCCGGATTTGGGCTTTTCCTATTGAAAGAGCTTTGGCTCAGTAATTATGCGAAAAGTGACCTGCGCTATACCTGCAGAGCGCGTCAAACTGGCGATCGATTATGACCGAAACCGGCCGGTGACCCGGGGGGCCATTTTATCCAATTCAACCAGATTTCTCTGCGCTAGGAGCAACGACGGAACGACATTTGCGACCCGCCGTTCCAACGCCCCGTCGACCTTCCCGGTCGTCGGGGTGGACGGCGCGGACAACTATTTTGGATGGAAGCACAACCTGATGTCCTTGTTCTCGCCTCAGCCGAGGCACTCATGATATCAAGCATCCTTAGCGCTACCAGTGCCTGAGTATCGAAGCGCAGCGCGGACGCACGCAATTCCGCTGATTCGATCCCATCTTGATGGGTTGTATCGTGGCAACCAAGTTGCTGCCGAGGAGTTCTAGGAGAGGTTTCTCTGTGCGGATGAGCGGCATGAGAAGGCCGGACGGGTTTGCCAAAAATCTGGAAATAGATCTTTATTTGAAGCATCTCGAAGACTCTGATCGATATTCATATCCTCGTCGCGCAACTTGTTTGAAGTCCTCATTGCCCCAGCATCGAAAACTGGGCATATGTTACCGAGCTTTGGGATTATTGGTGACCGTACAGCATGATATTTGGGGTCCGAGTTCGTACTGGCAGTCAGGTCAATCCTGATTGGATCGCAGCAATAGAAGCCGAGGCGGCTCTTTGGCCGTCCGACTACCGCGCGCAACACCGAACAGAGACCGGTTACATAGCCAATCACGAACGTTCGGCCTTTCCCGGCGCGCAAGCGACTGGGTTCGCAACGCGCGGCGATTGGATCGTGACAGTAGATGGCCGGATTGACAATCTGAAAGAACTTCAAGGGCTTTTGGATCTACCTACAGAAAGCGAAGCGCAAATCGTGCTCAGCGCTTATTTGCGGTGGGGGGCGAACGCCGCAAGCAAACTGATTGGCGACTTCGCCTTCGTGATTGCAAATTTGCGCAAGGGAGAGATTTTTCTGGCGCGTGACCCAATGGGCGTGCGACCGCTTTTTTTCGCTAAAACGGACGATTTTTTTGCGTTTGCAAGCAGCATGGCAGTGCTGATCAAATTTCCATTCGTTTCGCTGGAACCAGATCGCACCTGGCTCGGGAACTACCTCGAAAATATCAAGCCCAATGATATGCTGACACCCTATCGCGGCATACGCGCTATGAAACCCGCGACATGGCTTGCTTGGAACGGAAATGAAGAAACCATACGGCGTTATTGGACACCCCCTGCCACCGTTCAACAAACTGCTATGTCCGAAGCCGAAGCTGCCGAGGAATGGCAGCGGCTGTTTGATCAGGCCGTTGCCTGCCGACTGCCCTCTTCTGGGAATGTAGCATGCGAATTGAGTGGAGGATTGGATTCGACCAGCATTGCGGTGTCAGCAGCCCCTGTCCTCGAACGGCGGGGTCAAACATTTATAACGTTGTCTCATGCGGTTAAGGAAGATGCAGACGACCGCTGGAAACTGCATGACGAGCGAGAACTGATAGAGCACGTTCGATCGGTAATGCCTCCGTCTCAACACTACTGGTTAACTGACAGCCTATGCAAACAGGTAACCGCATTGGAGGACGCGATTGGCAGGCATGGGGGTTTGCTCCGCCGGGACTTTAATTCGGTGCAGCACGGACTACCACAGATTTTAAAGGAAGCGAATTGTCGGGTTCTTCTGTCGGGCTTTGGTGGTGACCAGTTAGCAACCTCTGATGGTCGGGGGATTAGGCATAGCCTCGCGCTAGAAAAGCACTGGGATGCTGCAGCCAAGCAGGCTTTTGCGGGACGGTCGAAAATAGCTTGGAGAACCCCTCTAGGGCGGAAATTGCTAAAGCTGAACGCGGAGTTGCGTAAGAGGCACGCCCTTCGCAATGCATCACGCCTGACCAGAGAAAGTTTCATTTCGCAAGATGAGCTCTTCAAACGCAGAATAGCCAATCCGCTGCGCCCAGATTGGGGGTCAATTGGTGAGCGCGAGCGACAAGTCATCGTCAGTTCGCACATCGGTCAGCGCGGTCAGGACAGTGCAGTTGGTGCGGGTTCGATGGGCTTTCGTTACAGCTATCCAATGCTGGATCTCAGGCTGATTGATTTCATGCTTAAACTGCCGGACCGTTTCAAGCGAACACAAAGCGGCGACAGATTGTTGGTGAGGCAGGCCATGGTTGGGCGCCTGCCGGACATTGTGCGTTTGCGTCGAGACAAATCCGGAGCCGCGAATCCGGTGGTTGGCCTGCAATTTACTAGAGAATTGCATCACTTTATCGATCTATTTGAAAAACACCGCAAAAACGCGCTCGTCAATGAAATGGTCGATCTTGATTGGATCCGCTCGACATTGACCGATTATCTTGAGGGAAAATCACCAGGTCCCTTATTGACAGTCCGCAACTACCACCGGGTGGCGGCGCTTTGCCTATGGGCGGGCGCGCGTGAGGCAGTTGATTAACCAAACCAAGCGGAATAATTGATCCGAACCCACCCCGAGGGGACGTCTCCAAGCCCCTCAACTTCATGCGCATTCTTCTGTCGGACATCGAACAGGATTAGACGGTTTGGGATCGGATCAATCGCTTTCGTCGTGCCATCCGCAAGATGTAGCAGAAAGCGACCAGCATATTCGTCCTGCCAATCCTCATGGATATAAAGAACCAAACACACTTTGCGCCCGGCTCGTTCATCGCTGTGCCGGCGCAGAAAACTACCTGGTCCGTGCAGTTTCAGATTAATGCCTCCCGCTCGGCTTATGGTGATCCCCGTAATCTGAGTTAACCAACTCAGAAAACCTTCACTTTGGAAGGCCCGGCGAAGAAGTGTGTCCGCATTCATTGCCGGGCTCCCTTCCTTGCCTGGCTTAGGCCCTGTCAGCCTGCGCTGATTGATAAATTTGTCATTGTCCTCAGCATGCGCAAATCGTTGAGCAGAGACGGTCCCGCGTGGCGCGGAAGAAGGGGCCGCACCGCTTTCTTTGGCCGCTGATCTCAGTTTGAGCACCTCCTCAAACTCTCCGTCAGACTTCGACACATCTCGCAACAGCTTCAGCAATGGTGATGAAATGACATTGTCGACAATCAAGTGACGGTTCTCTCCGTCCCCGATTGCTTCCCGCAACTCGGCTATCATCGCTGGCTCCCGTAGCCCAGCGTTTATGAGGGTTGCAAAGAGTGGATCGATCTTAGCAATCATGTCGTAAACCCAACTCCGGCATAAAACTCTCTTCTTTTCAAAGGCAAACTATTTGACAGGAAATCCACCGACTGTCATTGGCTAAGGGACGATACGGAGATTACAAGTGACAATGGTCCAACAAAGCAACAATGATGAACAAAAATCTGAGTGGGTTAAGCCGGCGATGACAGTTATCGCAACAGAGCAAGACATTCACGGCGGCATTATCGATGATGATGAAGATTTCACTGGAAACCCATCTTGAATTGGCAATTGTAACTGTCCGCTTGGCTGGCAGGTTGCATCGAAGCTAGCTTTCCAGATGGGCTTGATTGCTCGCTTTTGCGCGATACGTGGTTCCAGCAGGTGCACTGATGCCAAGTTATTTTTGCCATGGATTGAGAATCAGCAGCGACGTTGAACTCAAAGGTCTCCAGACCCTTGAGCAACCTAGGGGTAAAAACCCTGTGCACATTGCGAGAGGGCAAGTACCGAGCGCCCTTGACTTCCCGACCAAGACTCGGCGCTATTATGCCGTTTCCAGCGGAAAAGCTATGCTTTGCGCACCGGGAGTTGGTCGACTGCTCATACAGTCCGGCTCAAAAATCACTTACGCACTGGATGACGGATGCGACTCTGATTTGTTGAGCTCCCATATCGTGGGCAGTGGCTTGGCCATCGCAAACCACCAAAGAGGAAATATAGTTCTGCATGCAAGCACGCTTTGTCGTGGTGGGCACGCATACCTTGTCTGCGGGAAATCAGGGGCAGGTAAGTCCACAACTGTGGCGCATTTACTTGAAAATGGCGGCAGCACGATTGGTGATGATGTTGCGGCCATTAGCGACGCTCAAGATCCCTATGTTTATCTCGGTCCAGCGACGACAAAGTTGTCGCGAGATTCCTTGGCCAAGTTGCCAATGCATCGAGGTTTCGAATGTGTCGGAAGATGCGTGTCCGACAAATCGATCCTATCCACCCGCCAGCAATTTTCTGAGCAAGCGGCAAAGTTGGGCGCCATCTTCGAGCTGGTTCCAACCGATTGCGAGACCGCCTCAATCGAACGGTTAGGAGTACGTAGCGCCATGATGATGCTCCAGGTCCAGACATTCCGCAAGCGCTTGATTGATGATAAGAGCGCGTCGACCCTGTTCGCGAAGTGGGCGATTTTGGCTAAAAACACGAATGCCTACCGGATCCAACGACCAAAGCGTGGAAGCACAATTTTTGATGTCGTAAAACTGATTGAACAGACGATCTCCGAAACCACCAATGTTTAGAGGGTGACTAGCCAATGATCGACCAGAAAGAACTGCAGTTTGCTTTTGGATATGCCGAGCATGTCCTTATGACCGATATGGACGGAGAGAAGGTGCTCATGTCCATGGAGACTGGAAAGTTTGTTGAGCTCAACGCGACTGGTCGGGAAATCTGGGAATTGCTGGATGGTAAGCGGCAACTCTCAGAGATCGTTGAACTTCTGCGATCAAGCTTTAACGTGCCGTCAAAAGAATGTGCTGCTGATGTGCTTGCTTTTATCCGAGACTTAAGGGCCGCCAATTTGATTAAAGATGCCGAGTAAATCACTGTGCGAGCTGGCATTGCTCACCAATATCAAATCTATCAGAAGCTTAGCGAACGCTCAGTGAACATGGCTTTGTTGCGGCATCTTGATAGTAAGATTGGAAGCGGAATAGAACCTGCCAAGGCCGGACGGGTGCGCGCAAACTTGCTCCGCCGGATTGGCGACCTCTCGGCCGCAAGAGAGGCGATTTTTCAATACCGGAACTCCCTCAATGCGGAGCGTGCGCCACTAGATTTTGACCGCGATGCGATTGCGCCACCTCGTTTTCTGTCTGACGATGAGCACACAATCGCGCCCGCAATCGTAATTGATGACTTTCTGCCGGCGGAAGATATGCGAGCAATTCACCGGCTCGCATGCGAGCAAGAGGCCAATTTCGTGCAGGCTGGGACCGACTCCCGCTTGCGCGAAGGGACTGTTAACCCGGAAAAACGCAAGACACTTGTCACATCGATGCTTGACTTCAAACGTGAGTTTTTTCTCGATTTCTTGCGCAAGAACCTATCACGATTCCAGAGAGCGTTTGGGTTGCCAGCGTTTGAAATTGATCGCGTTGAGATCAAAATGACGAACCATATCGATGGCGGATTCTTCAAGACTCACGCAGACAATCATACGCCGATAAAAAAGGCTGGGCGCGCGATCACTTTTCTTTATTATTTCGGCAATCCTCAACCGAAATATGAAGGCGGCGATCTCTACCTAATAGATTCCTGTCTTGATGAGGGCAAACTGTCCGAGACTTGGTTCACTAAAGTGAACCCTACACCGAACCGCTTTGTGGCCTTTCCAAGCTGGTACTATCATGCGGTCTCACCGATCGTGCTCCCTGGCAATCGTTTTGCTGATGGACGTTTCGCCATTAGCGGACATATTCGCAAGCTTGCGGACGATATGGCAGGCGAAGAGCACACATAATGGCGCAGCTATTGGCATACATGGTCAGGCGCGTTGGCCAGCATAGTCTGGTCGAGCTGGTCGACCCTGATGCACTCGATCTCAACGAGCCGTTTTTCCGACATTCGGTGCCGGATGGCTCAGCCAACAGGAGCATCGTTTCGTTTAACGAATGGATCGGTAGGCGGCCAGCAATTGACCAAGACTATTCGGACGTTTGCGGTATTTTTCATGTGTCGCGTTGTGGATCGACGTTGCTAGCAAAGAACCTGCGCGATGCGAGAGACGCGACGGTTCTGAGCGAGCCACCATTCTTTCGGATTCTCAGGCACCGACTAGATCAAACTGTCTCTCCGTCCGAAGCCGTCCATACAAGTCTGGCGATTCTGGAACCCTGGCGAAAATGGGCCCGCCAAAAAGGCACCAAACTGGTCATCAAGTTCAACAGTCAAATGCACATGTACCTTGATGAACTTTTGCCCCACATGCCCGGTGCCAAGTTTGTTTTCCTATATCGAGAACCTCGCGCCGTGCTCGAGTCTCTCGAGCGCAAGCCACCGCTTTACCTTCTGCGTGAAATGGCCCAGCGCAAATACGATCTTGTACCAGAGCTGCAAAAGATCGCGGCCAGTCCACTCTTGCTTGCCGGCGCCAGCCGGTATTGTCATGCAATGGCAAACTTTTCGCGGCATAAGACCGACGCCATCTTGCACGTTCCCTACCCTGAATTGGAGGAAATGTTTCCTGCGATTGTTGATCATTTCGGACTGGGTGATAGGCTTTCATGGTCGGGGGCGTCCTATGCAAAAGCGCGATCCAGCCATCCAGCGCCTGACTATGTCCCGATTTCTGAAGCACAGCTATCGGCGTTTGCAGACACGCACAGGGAATTGTTGCAGGTGGCGCAATCAGGGTTTGAGGCTTTTGAAACAAGCCTCTCGAATGCTGCGGTTTAAATTCATGCTTGGGGGGCTCAGCAAACGACTATGATCCAACGCTCTTACTTCAAACAATACGATTTCAGGCTTCCACTAGCCATCGTTCTAACCGTTTTGCTCGCGGTCATGTTTTGGTCCGGTAGCCGTTATCCTGCGCTCAATGAAAAGGCTGCGATGGGCGGAGACACTCCGTTGTCGGGGCTGTCATTTGATATCGTTCTGGAACTCTTTCCCGATAGCAGCTTGTGGTGGGCTCTCATCGCTAACACTGTGAACTGGATTGCAACCAATCTGAATGGAATGACATTTGGCGTCCTGTTTGGAAGCATGGCGTTGACGCTACTATCTTTGCTACAGAAACGCTCCTTTAAAAGTGGATTCGCAAATTCGGCCTTAGGGGCGGTCATCGGCGCACCGCTCGGGGTTTGTGTTAATTGCGCGGCTCCGATTGCCTTGGGGCTACACGCGGGACGCATGCGGCTAGAGACCACGTTATCGGCGCTATTGGCTTCTCCCACATTGAATGTGATCGTCGTGTCGATGAGCTTTGCTTTGCTGCCGCCTCACATGGCCGCACTCAAGTTGATTCTGTCGCTGATACTTGTGCTTTTGGTGGTGCCGCTCCTCTGCCGTTTCATCCTCACGGCTGAGACAATCAAATCGGGGCAAGAGCCCGCAGCGACCGGAAGGGTTTCGACGCAACGTGGTTTCACAGCATGGATCGCAAAAGTGCTGATGCCGGTGGATGCCGACTCTCGCCCGCACAATCTTATCGAAGCGATAGTATGGTTCGCCAAAAACTATTTTCGCAATTTCTTCTTTGTCTTTCTGGTGACAGTGCCTCTGATGCTGCTCGCAGCATTGCTCGGTGCTACTGTTGCAACCTTCGTCGCCCCCAACGAACTGGCTAGCCTCTTGCCGGCGCGCTCAATCATTAGCATTGGTGTGGTCATCATACTAATTGCGATGATCGCGAGCTTTGTTCCCGCGCCTATTGCGCTGGATGTGATCCTGACAGTGATCCTGCTCGGTGTTGGAATGAGTGAGCACTATGCGATGGCACTGATGATCGGTCTTGGATCATTCAGTGTCTATGCCTTTGCTATCCTTTGGAAAGCCATCTCGCTTAGAACAGGTCTAGCTGTTTGGGCGACAGTCATAGGCATGTCAGTTGCCGCTGGTTTCATCACCTATTGGGGGCAACCGATCGCCCAAAGATATTACTTCGAACAGCAGGTGGAGACCATTCAGGCCGTCGACGGGATCGATTTCCCGCGACCTGAAGATTTACCAACAGGCAAGTCGCTTTCTGAATTGCAACCGATCCTTGATTCCCAGCGGCTTACCCTGTCGCCTGTGTCGGCAAGGTTGGAAACAACTGGTTCCGGCGACATTTCCGTATCCCGACTCGATTCGGCCAAGCAAAGCAATGCCCCCGGAACCAGCGGCGCTTCAGAGACACAATCGAACTTTTCGCGGATTGTTGGTCCTGATGTTGGTTTGATTGAAAAGGGTGTGATCTCGCCATTCCGTGAATTTGGTTACCACGTGAAGGGTGGCGGCATTGCGGCAGGCGATGTCCATGGGGATGGTTGGACCGACATCGTCACGCGGCGCTCTACATTTGCCAATGGTCTTTCTCTCTACGCGAATGTTGGCGGACGATTTGAGCGCCAAGAACTTGATCTTGGTCCGGTTGACGAAACAGAAGTTTTCCACGTAACTCTGGCTGATCTCGACGGTGACAAGCAGCTTGACCTTGTAGTCTCAACACTTCGCAATGGTGAATATCTCTTTTTCAATCAAGGCGGTGACTTCAGCAAAGACAATATGGTCCAGCTGTATGAGCCAGAGCTTGCCGTGTTGGCCAGCATTGCTTTTGCTGATTTGGATGAAGATGGTGATCTCGATATTGTTGCCGGTAAGTGGGCGCCACGCGGTGCCTCTATTGGCTGGGGCATCACACCGCTACACAATCGCAACCAGATCTACTGGAATCTGGGTAACCGGAAATTTGTGCCAGAGATTATCCCCTATTCGAACGGGCAGACTCTGACCTTGTTGATTAGCGATTTCGACAATGATGGCCGGCTAGACATTCTCGATGGGGATGATGCCGCCGGTACTGACGCAGTAACCTATTTCAATGAAAATGGACAGATCGCAAAACACGACGTCAATCGTCATCCGTTTCCGTTCGTTCTCAATTCCACGATGAGCTATGCCGAAGGGGACTGGAATAACGATCTTAGAGCGGATTATTATGGTGCCCAAATCGCTCAGACACGACAAGGTGCCAATCGGCAGACAAGCAATCGGACGCTTTTTGAACTCTGCGAGCAATTCGCGTCCGACTTGAAGTGGAGTCGGGAGCAGCAGCGTGCGTGCGCGCAACAATTGCTTGAGATCAACATGATCAAAAGCAACCAGGCAAATGCCGCTGATTGCAGTCGCTTGTCCGATCCCGAATATCGTGCTCTTTGCGCAAGTGCCGAGCTTATTCGCGGGTATGCCAACCGGTTTAGAACAATGGAGCCTGATACTGAACGTCACGCTCAATGCACTTCCTACCTGACACACATCCCTGAAATGAAGCTCTATTGTGCTTCCCTGACACAGAAGGTGGAACCACGTTGGACTTCGGCCGAGCGCAAAGGTCTTTTTAGAGGAGCCTTAAACCGCGGAAATATTCTGCTGACTGGTCAATCCGAAGGTGGTTATGCAGATCAGGCTGAGGCAGTCGGTGTGCGTTGGCCAGGTTGGAGTTGGAACAGCAAATTCACTGATCTCGATCAGGATGGGAAGCAAGACATCTTAGTCATGACGGGCATCTGGCAACGTTCGGCTTCCACCACAACTAACATGCTCCTTCATAACAAGGGGGATCGTTTCGCTGATGCAACCGAAACATTCGGGTTCTTCGATCTGACGCCGTCTTACGGCTATGTGCAGCTTGACTATGACCATGATGGGGATGTCGATATCATTCGCGACAATATGTCGTTGCGAATGATCGTTCACCGCAATGAACGACCAGCGGGCGAAGCTTTGTGGGTGCATTTGCGCGACGCAATGGGCAACTCAATGGGTGTAGGCGCGCGCGTTACGATCTGCGTTGACAAGGAAACCATCATTCGGCCGGGAAAATGTCAGATGCGCACGATTAGGGCGAGCGGTGGATACATGTCGGGCGATCCGATTGCAGCACATTTCGGCCTCGGCGATGCCGAGGAAATTTCCGTTATTGAGGTCCGTTGGCCAGACGGGGAAGTGTCGCGCATTATGCCCGACAACCTTCAGAGTGGCAGCGTCTGGATTACACGGGAACGCTGATCACAAGCCGGCACCCACGTTTGGGCACTCCCCGTAGGGAAACAATTTTTACTAAGCTGAAAAAATGGTGCTGCTAGAGAGAATTGAACTCTCGACCTCGTCATTACCAATGACGCGCTCTACCACTGAGCTACAGCAGCCGGACCATTTTTATGCGCTGGCGATAGCCGCCACATCAAGCGGTTTCGACCGAACCGAGGCGCTAAGACCAAATGCTTGCGATCTTGTCAAGCGGAGTTGCGTTTTTCACTGGATAATGCGATCAAGCGCCATGCCGAAACCCCAGCCGAAATCAGAAAAATTGCGCAAGGAAGCGGAGAAAGCCGAGCGATTAGCTGCTCAGCTCCGCGCTAATCTGCGCCTCCGCAAGGCACAAGCGAAGGAAATGGTGCCCGGAGACACCGAGGGCAAGCCGCAACCCTAAGATCAGGCCTTAGGCATTAACGACTGCCCGCTCCGGCTTGATAATCTCGAAATCGCTGACCGCCTCGATAAATTTTGCCGACACCGGTGCGACCTGTTCGGTCGCCGGATCAAACCAGACGTAGGTCAGCTGGGCCACATTGAGCAGATCGTCTCCGCGCAGGAGATGCACCAACAGAGAATAGCTGGTCCGGCCGAAACGGGTGATTCGCACCGCAATGTCGAGCATATCATCGGCCTTCGCCGACGCGCGATAATCGACATCGGCATGGCGTACCCAGTTATCGCCGCCAAAATGCCGTGTGAAGCTTCCGAGCATATCGCGCTCGTCGCGGGGTCTGTCGGCCGCCACCAAAGCACGCATATATTCGGTCATACCGATATCGGCAAAGGCCAGATAATGGGCGTTGAAAACGATGCCCTGCAAATCACATTCTGCATAGCGCACACGCATCGGCGTAATCAGGCGAAAGCCGTCGCGGGGGTTTTTCTGTTCTGTCATGGCGCAGGCTCTTTCCCCAGCACCGTCTGGCTGTCAACTGGCTTTGCAATCAACACGTTCAAAGCGGCGCGGTTTGCGCATTCAGCCATTCCAGCGCATCGCCTTCCAGCTGCGGCGCAATCAGCGCACGCACCTTGGCATGATAATCATCAATCCACTGGCGCTGATTCTGCGACAACATATCTACTTCAATCAGCTTGGGCTCGAGCGGCGCGAACGTCAGCGTCTCGAAGCCGAGCATGGTTTGTTCGCCGCCTTCGATGACCCGCTCCTCGACGAGGAAAAGATTCTCTATACGAATCCCGAACTCTCCCGCCTTGTAATAGCCCGGCTCGTTGGAAAGAATCATACCCGGCTGCAGCGCTTCGCTCAGACCGCCGGCGCCGGATATCCGCTGCGGGCCTTCGTGCACCGATAGATAGCTGCCGACCCCATGACCGGTGCCGTGACCATAATCCACGCCATCGGCCCAGAGATATTGCCGCGCCAATATATCGAGCTGTCCGCCGGTTGTGCCCTTGGTAAACACCGCCTGATCGAGCGCGATATGCCCCTGCAGTACTTGCGTATAGCGCTTGCGCATTTCTGCGGTCGGTTCACCGACAGCTACCACACGCGTGACATCGGTGGTGCCGTCGAGATACTGACCGCCGCTGTCGACCAGATAAAGTGAATTTATCGCGACCGGCTGATTGGTGTCCTCGTTCACGCTGTAATGCGGCAGCGCTCCATGATCGCCAGCGGCAGAAATCGTGTTGAACGAGAGATCTTTAAGCTCCGGGTTTTCCTCGCGAAACTTGCGTAGCCGCGCTGCAGCCGACAATTCATCCACCTCGCCCTTCGATGCTTCCTGTGCCATCCAGTGCAGGAACCTGGTCAAGGCCGCGCCATCTCGTTTCTGCGCGGTCTTGTGGCCTGCGATCTCGGCTGCATTCTTGATCGCCTTGGCGAGAATGGTCGGATCGCGATCCTTGACGATCGTCGCTCCGGCATTATCGAGCGCTTCGAAAATAGCGGCCACCGAACGCTCCGGATCAACCGCAACGGTTTTGCCGGCCATGTCCGACAGGGCGTCGGCCATCTCGTCATAGTCGCGGATCTCGACATGATTGCCGAGATGTTCGCGCACCGCGTCGGTCAGCTTCTCCGGCGCGACAAACAGGGTCGCTGTTTCGTCTGCGCGCACGATTGCATAAGCCAATGGTACCGGCGTGTTGGCAATATCCTTGCCGCGGACGTTAAAGAACCAGGCAACCGAATCCAGCGCCGCGATGACGGTGGCGTCATAGCCCTTGTCATTCAGCCATGTCGCGACATCCGCCCGCTTGTCCCGGGCCGATTTCCCGGCATATTGATCGCTATGGACCGCGAGCTTCTCCGGCGAACGTTCGGGCTGGTCTTCCCAGACCGCGTCGACGGGGTTGTGCTGGACTGCGACCAGTTCCGCGCCTGACTTGGTCAATGCCTTGCTGGCCGTTTCCGCCCACTCGCGGGTGTGCAGCCAGCTATCATAGCCGATTTTCGAGCCCTCGGGCGCATTGGCGGCGAGCCACTCATGCGGCTTCTGGTCCGCTACATTGACATATTCGTAGAGATTTCCGTCGACCTGGTCGCGGACCTGCACGACATAGCGACCGTCGATAAACATCCCCGCCTTGTCTTTCAGCACGACCGCCGAACCAGCCGAGCCACCAAAGCCGGTGAGCCAAGCAAGTCTTTGCGCATATTCGCCGACATATTCGCTCATATGCTCGTCACAGATCGGAACGACAAAGCCATCGAGCCCGTCTTTTTCCATTTGTTCCCGCAACGCCTTCAGGCGTGCTTCGTAAGTAGACATCAACATCGCCGAGCAAACTCCTTGAATTAGCTTATAGTGGAACACATAGGAGTTCCGAGCCCCATTCGCCACCTTAATCCGGCCGGAGATATAGAGAGAATATGACACAAAAGCTGACTCGTCCGCCATTTGCAGAACAGCGCCCCCATAGCTACGAGCGGCACGGATATGTCGTGAATGATCCGTGGCACTGGCTGAAAGATGCGCGATATCCGGTGGTCGAGGACGAGGATGTGCTTGCCTATCTGAGAGCGGAGAATCAGTGGTTCGAACAGAATATGGCGGACCGCAAGAATCTGACCCAGTCGCTGTTTCAGGAGATGAAGGCGCGGATCAAGGAAGACGACAGTTCGGTGCCGCAAAAGGACGGAGACTGGCTCTACTCGGCCAAGTTCGAGGAGGGTATGCAATATCGGCAGCATTGGCGCAAAGCGGTGTCGGGCGGCGAAGACCAGCTAATGCTGGACGAGAATATACTGGCTGAAGGAAAGGAATATTTCCGTCTGGGCTCGGCGTCGGTCTCCCCCGATGGCCGGTTGCTGGCTTATGCCTATGATGACAACGGGTCGGAGCGGTTTGAGGCAAGAATCAAGGATCTCTCCACCGGTGAGCTACTCCCCGATATCATTCCGGGCACCCTATCGAGTCTGGTCTGGTCCGCCGATTCAAAGATGCTGCTCTATGGTCTCGCCAATGAACAATGGCGTACCGACAATGCGCGGCTCCATGTTCTGGGGACCGATATCGCCGATGATGTCGAGCTGTATCATGAAGATGATGAAGGCTTTCGCGTCGGCATTGGCCTGACCCACTCGGAAAAATATATCGCCATTTCGACCGGCGATCACGAGACCAGCGAAGTGCGGCTGGTGCCCACGGACAATCCGCTGGCAAAACCCCTACTGGTGTCAGCGCGCAAGACTGGGCGAGAATATGAAGTCGAGGAGCATGATGGCACCCTTTATATTCTAACCAACGACGACCATGTAAATTTCCGGCTGGCGACGGCGCCGGTCACCGATCCGGACAACTGGACAACATTGATCGCCGGATCGGACGAATTTTATCTGACGGACGTCTGTACGTTCAAAGATTTCTACGTGACCGAAGGCCGCGACAATGGTCTCGATCAGGTCGAAATCCGCTCTTATGACGAACCTGCGAAAGTCGAGCGCATCGCCTTTCCCGAGGCCAGCTATAGCGCCGGGCTGGACGACAATCCGGAATATGATACCGACAAGCTGCGGCTCAGCTATGATTCGATGGTCACGCCGGGCACGGTCTTTGACTATCATCTGGCCGATAAATCGCTCGAAACGCTCAAGGTGCAGGAAATTCCCTCGGGCTATGACGCCAGCCAATATATCACTGAGCGGCTTATGATAGAGGTGCGCGACGGAACGATGGTGCCGGTGTCGCTGGTCTATCGCAAGGATAGCAGAATCGACGGCAGTGCGCCGCTCCATCTCTATTCTTACGGTGCTTATGGTTACGCCGTGCCGCCAAGCTTCTCGACGACGCGACTCAGCCTGATCGACCGCGGCTTCGTCTATGCCATTGCCCATATTCGCGGCGGCGATGATCTGGGCCGCAACTGGTATCTTGATGGCAAGTTGACCAAGCGGACCAATACGTTCAACGATTTTGTCGATGTGGCTAAGGGTCTGATTACCAAAAATTACACCAGCAAGGGCCGGATTACCGCTTCGGGCGGTTCCGCTGGCGGCGAGCTGATGGGCGCTATCGTCAACAGCGATCCGGACCTATGGGGCTCGATTGTCGCGCATGTACCCTTTGTCGACGTGCTCAACACGATGCAGGACGAAAGCCTGCCGCTGACCCCTGGCGAGTGGCCGGAATGGGGCGATCCGATCACCGACAAAGCGGCGTTCGAATATATTCGAAGCTACTCGCCCTATGACAATGTGACAGCGCAGGAATATCCTCCGATGCTGATCACCGGCGGGCTCAATGATCCGCGCGTCACCTATTGGGAGCCTGCCAAATGGACTGCCAAACTCCGTGCGACCAAGACCGATGACAATATATTGCTGCTCAAGACGAATATGGGTGCTGGCCATGGCGGCAAGTCGGGGCGCTGGAATGCCCTGGAAGAAACGGCGGAAGAATTCGCTTTCATCCTCTGGCAAATGGGGATGGCAGAGTGAACCCACCGGAAACGGCCTTCGCTCTTTCAATCACCGCTCAACCGGGAGACATCGACGAACTCGGTCATGTCAATAATGCGGTCTGGGTGCGCTGGATTCAGGATATGGCAACCGCGCACTGGCAGGCGATCGCACCGCAAGACGCAATTGACCACTATATCTGGGTCGTGACCCGGCATGAGATCGACTATCGCAGCAATGTCGGGGGCGGGGAGACAGTGGCCGGACGAACATGGATATCCGACCCGCCCAAAGGCGCGCGTTTCTGGCGCAATGTCAGCTTCACCGGATCCGATGGCAAGATCAAGGTCGCCGCAAAAACCAACTGGGCGATTATCGAGCGGTCAAGCGGACGGCCCGTTCGGGTTCCCGCTGATCTCGCCGAGCTATTTCTTGGTAATTAGGGCGCCGGTATTGCCGTAGACGGAGCAAGTGGCGAAGGCTGGTCCACCCGTTCCCCTTCCGCCGTACGCAATTGCTGCGGCTCGAGTATCGCCGCAGTTTCAATCACGTCCAGCGCGCGCCGTGCTTCGTTATAGCGCCGGGCTTTTTCCATCCATTGCAGGGATTCCTCATCCTTTTCGACTCCGGACAGCTTCTCGATTTCCGCAATGGCGGCATCGACATTACCGGTTTCGACATAGCGTTTCGCACGGATCAGGCGCTGTTGCGGTGCCGGGGATGGTGTGCCTTCCCGGCGGATTACGAATAGTTCGGACAGCTCCCGCTGAAAATCCGCCCAGAAGCCCGCACCGCTCGAACCGGTCATCAGCGCCGGGCCCAATTCGTCCAGTCCTGATGACAGCTCTTCCAGCGTCACCGGCTGGCGGGAGGCGTTGATTATCGTTGTCACAGCCTTGGGCTGCGCATCGCCGAAACGAAGCCGCAATTGGGGATCGATATAGCCAAGCGGCGATCCGCGATCGAGCGCACGACGCGCAGCAAAGGCGATCAGCAGGCCCTCGGCCCGGGCAGCATTGCCCGACGCGGCCTGCGCCTGCACATTGATCCGCGACAACCGATCTTCGAGATCGGCAACCCGCACAGCAAGCGCGCGCTCCAGATCGGGTGTCAGGGTCACTGCCGGACTGGCTTCTGCTGACTGTGCAGGCGTCGGCAAGACGCTGCCATCGGCATCGATACGGTTGGCAAGCGCGGTCGCCGGATCAGGCTTTGCTTTCGTGCCATCGCTATTGGCAATTGCAGCAGCTTCGGTGTCCGAAGTGCTGTCGAACGGGTTGTAGCGGGACAATATCCATCCGGTCAGGATCGCCCCTCCGATAAAAGCTACCACCATCAGAATCAGTACATTACGCGTCAAATTGCTCTTGCCAGTCGATGGCGAAAGCCTTTCATAATCGCGGCTCATTCCGGTTTTCCTTCCCGGCCCGGCCTCATGGCGAACCAAATATCCTCATTCACTCTGGCATAGTCGGGTCGCCAGAGACAGTAAAGACTCGTCGTCCGACCGGTCCGCCACCTGTATGCTCTTCCATCCCTGCCCTGCCGCTGCCGCTACTTTCGCGGAAAAGGCGACCACATGATGTTGACCTCGCATGATGTGCAAGCGGTCAAGTTCGGTCGCCAGATGCTTTGCCGCGCGGGACGAATGGAGCAGAATAACCGTTTCCGCGACCAGACAGGCTTCAGCCTTTTGGCCTAACGCGATCGCTCGCGAGCGATACACCGGAACGATATCGAGTTGCAGCTCACTTGGATCGAGCAAACTATGCTGTTCGCCCGCCAGCCACAAAATGCGTCGATATTGCTCCGTCTCGAGCTGGTTCAGCAACTGCTGGCCGCTGGAGTCTCCGGTTTCCGCTATATGGAAGCCGGCATTTTCTGCAGCTTGTGCGGTTGCTTGACCGACCGCCAGAACCGGCAGCGGTCTATAGGCATCTAGCTGGTCTCCACCATGGATCACTGCATTGGCACTGGTCAGCAACAAGGCATCAAAATCCCGCGCCGTCTGTCCAGACCATATGATCGGCTCTACACTGAACAGCGGATCGACAACCGCCTGCAATCCCAGATCCTTAGCCCGCCGCTTGGTCTGCAACGCGCCTTCGAGCGGCCGAAGGATCAGCAGTGGCAGCGTCATCGGCCAAATACGGCCTTCAGCTCCGCGCTTGCCTGACCCAGCAGCTTGTCGGCCAATATCCCGGGAGCGGAAACATCGCCGGTATCGAAGCTGGATGTTCCTTCGACATGTTCCGATCCGTCGGGCAGCAATATCTCTGCCCGCAGATGAATGGTCGATCCGTCGATCGTTGCCAGCGCCGCAACCGGGCTATGACAGTCTGCGGTCAATTGTTTGAGGAAAAGACGTTCGGCAATGACCGCACGAAATGTATTGGTCGAAGATATCGCGTGCATCAATTTGCGGACGTGCGGGTCGTCGGATCGCGCCTCAACGCCGATCGCGCCCTGTGCCGGCGCAGGCAACATGATCTCGTCGGAAATATCGCTTCCTGTTTCGTCCATGTCGAGGCGTTTGAGGCCGGCGGCGGCGAGCAAGGTGGCATCATATTCACCATTTTCGATTTTCTGCAGCCGGGATTGTACATTGCCCCGAATCAGCCGGATATCGAGATCGGGTCGCTGCCGCAAAAGCTGAGCCTTGCGCCGCGGCGAAGCGGTGCCGACAATGGCACCTTCGGCAAGAGCGTCAATCGACTCCGCTCCGATCAGCCGGTCATGGATATCGGCCCGCTCCAGCATCGCCGCGAGGATGAATTCCTCCGGCCGGATGGTTTCGACATCCTTCATACTGTGCACCGAACAATCGATTTCGCCATTGCCGAGCGCGTGATCCAGTTCCTTTGTCCACAAGGCCTTGCCGCCCACATCGGCAAGCGCGCGATCCTGTATTCTGTCGCCTGTGGCGATCATCGGCACTAGTTCGACCTGATCAGGCCGCCAGCCATGGATGGACAATAACGCATTGGCGGTCATTTGTGCCTGCGCCATCGCCAGCGGGGATTGACGCGTACCTATACGCAATGGCCGGTCCAGACCGGCGAGAATCTCTTTTTTGGCGTTCTTGCTCATGATAGCGCTTGTCCTAATGGCTTGAGCGCCTAAGTAAAAGCGTCATGAGCCTGATCTTGGGAATTGAATCCAGCTGCGACGAAACGGCAGCCTCGCTAGTCACGTCTGAGCGCGAAATTCTGGCGCACAAATTGGCGGGACAAGAGGCTGAACATGCCCCCTATGGCGGCGTGGTTCCTGAAATCGCCGCGCGCGCGCATGCCGAAATACTGACACCGTTGATCGCAGCCGCTCTGGACGAAGCCGGAAAATCGCTCGATGATGTTGATGCGATCGCGGCAACCGCGGGACCCGGCCTGATTGGCGGGGTCATGGTCGGCCTGGTCACCGGTAAAGCGCTGGCTATGGCCGCCGGCAAACCGCTGATCGCCGTCAATCATCTTGAAGGCCACGCGCTATCCCCGCGACTGGTCAATCCGGATCTGGCCTTTCCCTATTTACTGATGCTGGTGTCCGGTGGCCATTGCCAGATTTTGCGGGTCGAAGGCGTTGGCCAATATCGGCGACTGGCGACCACGATCGACGATGCGGCCGGTGAGGCGTTCGACAAGACCGCAAAAATATTAGGCCTCGGCTATCCCGGGGGCCCCCGGGTAGAGGCCTTTGCCAAACAGGGCGATCCGAATACGGTGCCCCTGCCCCGCCCCTTGATCAAATCAAAGGAACCGCATTTTTCTTTTGCCGGATTGAAAAGTGCCGTGGTCCGCGCCCATGAAGGCGGTGCCCACAGACCCGAGGATATCGCTGCATCCTTTCAGCAGGCTGTGGTCGATTGCCTGCGCGACCGGCTGGAAAAAGCTGTTCGCGATCATGGCCGTTGCGCCCATCTCGTCGTCGCCGGCGGTGTCGCCGCCAACACTCCGATCCGCAATATGCTCCAACAGGTCGCCGAGGAGAATGACATGACATTTACCGCGCCGCCACAATGGCTATGTACCGACAATGCGGCGATGATTGCATGGGCCGGTGCCGAGCGTTTTGCAGCTGGAATGACCGATCCACTGGATTTCGTCGCCCGGCCGCGCTGGCCACTGGACCCGACCGCAGAAAAAGCGCGCGGCGCGGGAGTAAAAGCATGACTGTTGCGGCCGCAAAAATTGGTGTGATCGGCGCGGGTGCGTGGGGCACTGCCCTGGCCCAGGTCTTGTCCGAGGACCAAAAGGAATTACTACTCTGGGCCCGCGAACCGGAGGTTGTAGACCAGATCAACCGGACTCATGAGAATGCATCCTTCCTCCCCGGGCACCGTCTGCGTGACAATATAAGCGCGACGTCGGATTTGGAGGCGATGGCAGCTTGCGACGCACTGTTGCTGGTGACGCCTGCGCAGCATCTGCGTGCCACGCTGCAGGCTCTGCCCGATTCCAGCGCGGCGCTGATCCTGTGCTGCAAAGGAATTGAAGCGCGAAGCCGGTTGCTGTTGAGCGAGGTTACAAAGATCGTGCGGCCGGATAATGATCTCGCTGTCCTGTCCGGTCCGACCTTCGCTCATGAAGTGGCGAAAGGCCTGCCGACCGCCCTGACACTGGCCTGCGAAAGCGAGGCCCTGTGGAAGCGGCTCAACCCGCTGATCGCCAAGGCAAGTTTCCGGCCTTATTATTCCGGCGATGTTGTCGGCGCGGAAATCGGCGGTGCGGTGAAAAATGTTCTTGCGATCGGCTGCGGCGTAGTCGACGGGGCCGGCCTTGGTCAAAATGCCCGTGCATCGCTGATCAGCCGCGGCTTTGCGGAAATGCTCCGTTACGGCGCCGCCCGCGGTGCGCGAGCGGATACGCTCGCCGGCCTCTGTGGGCTCGGCGATCTCGTGCTCACCTGCTCTTCAACCAGCTCGCGCAATTTTTCGCTGGGCAAGGGGTTGGGAGAAGGCCAGTCAGCCGAAGCACTGTTATCAGACCGGACCACAGTCGCCGAAGGCGCCTCCACCGCTCCGGTTCTCCAGCAGGATGCGAAGGCGCGCCAGGTCGACATGCCGATCGTCGAAGCGGTTTGCGCGTTGCTGGCCGGGGAAGCCAATGTTCAGTCTGTGGTCAGGCAACTGATGAAAAGGCCTCTGGTTTCCGAACGCGGATAGACCAGCAAGGCATGATGATGACAAAATCCCGAAACTGCTATAGACAGCGTTCCCTGATGCGAGCCAGCCGGAGAGCGATTTGAACAGTCCTGAACCATCAGGCACGGCTGGTGCGGCGCCACTGGACAGCGATGCCCCAGCTGACAAAAGCAAAGACGATATTGCCGCGCTGGCGAAAGGCGGACGGACCAATATATTCGGCTTTCTGCTGCGCCTCGCCGCGCGTCTACCGTTTCTTTTTATCGCCGGGCGCATTTATGGAGCCGATGCTTTGGGGCGCTTTGCCTATGCAATCCTGGTGGTGGAATTTGCCGCACAACTTGCAACCCTGGGTCTCAAGCGGGGACTGGCGGCGCAATTGAGCAAAACCCAGAGACCGCATGTCCATGTGGTCTGGGACGGCCTGCTGGTCAGCTTTCTCGCCTCTGCGGTGGCCGCGGGCATATTGATCGCCTTCCCGTTCATCATGTTCCCCAATAGTGAAATCAACGGCCTCGACCGGTTTCTGCCGCTCGTCATCTTCACTGTCGTCGGTGCAGACATCTCTCTGGCGGCCCTCGCTTATCGCTACGACATTGCCTCTACTGTGCGCGCTCGGTCGATTGTCGAGCCTTGGACAATCAGCATCGCCGCTTTTCTCTTCTCTTATTATTCGCTCCGCGACGGCCTGATCATTTCTTATGTCGTGTCGATGGTCGCGGCACTGCTGGCGTCGCTCTGGCCCTTGTTCAAAAGCTATGGACTGCCGCATGGCTGGCGACCGGAACCGCTCAAAATTGCAAAAGTTGCCCGGCGCAATATGCCCCTCGCCGCCGCCGATGCCGCCGAATGGGGTTCGCGCCGGCTTGATCTGGCGATACTCGGCCTGTTCGCTTCACCTGCGGTCGTCGGCATCTATTATATCGCCCAGCAAGTGGCGAGTCTGCCACAGAAGCTCAAAACCAGCTTCGATCCGATCCTCGGTCCGGTCATCACCCGCAATCTCGAAGCAGGCAATTTGAAAGCCATTGCCAGCCAAGTCAGCCAGGTCGGTTACTGGATTATTGCCGCACAGATCGGCATTGCGCTGGCTTTGGCAATCCCCGGCGAAGCCGTGATGGGACTGGTCGGGCCCGGTTTCGTCGGCGGCACCGGCGCGCTGGCTTTTCTGCTCGCCGCCGAAGCCGTGGCGGCAACCGCTGTGGTCAGCGAATCGGCGCTGGTCTATATTGCGCGTCATCGCAATCTGCTGATCTCGTTGTCGATGCTATTGCTGCAGGCCGCGCTCAGCATCGCCTTCATCCAGATCTGCATCCATCTCGATTTGGGGCCCTTGTTCCAGGCTGCGGCGGTCGCCGCAGCGCTGATGGTGGCGCTCGCTTACGCCTCTGTGGTGAAAGCAATTTTCCTGTCGAAACTGCTCGACGCGCCAGTGAACGGCTGGCGCTGGACCTTGCTGATTGCCATCGGTGTCGCCAGCGCGGTCGGCTATCTCGCCACCCAACTTCCAGAATGGATGGAATTAATCGTCGGCATTCCGATGATCCTGGGCAGCTATGCCTGGGTCATCTGGAAATGGGGCTTTGGTCCGGAGGACCGGAAGCTTTTTAAAATGAAGGGCTGATCATCCAAGTCGTTTACTGACCAATTCCTTCAGGTCCGCTTCCGGACGCGCACCATAATGGGAGATCACTTCCGCTGCGGCAATCGCACCGATGGTCAGACATTCTTCCATCGGACGCTGCTCGATATAACCGCTCAGGAAGCCCGCTGCGAAAAGGTCGCCGGCGCCGGTGGTATCGACAATATGATCAACCGGTTCTGCCGCAACCGCAGTCGTCTTGCCATCACGAACCGCTATCGCGCCCTGTTCACTGCGTGTCACGATCAGAGTTTCGACCTTGGCAGCTGCCTGAGCAACCGCAGCGTCAAAATCTTCAGTCTCGGCCAGCATCATGATTTCCGCCTCATTGGCGAACAATATATCAATCTTGCCACCATCGATCAGCCCGGCAAATTCTTCCCGATGCCGATCAACGCAAAAGGTGTCCGATAGGGTAAATGCAACCTTGCGGCCATTTTCCTGCGCGATATCGATCCCCAGAGCCATCGCGGCCTTCGGTTCCTCGGCGTCCCACAAATAGCCTTCGAGATAAAGGATCGCGCCGCTGGCGATCAATTCGGCATCGACCGCAGCAGGCGGCAGAAATTGCGATGCGCCGAGAAAAGTGTTCATTGTCCGCTGTGCGTCAGGCGTAACGAAAATCAGGCAACGCGCAGTCGGTGGCTCGTTGGCCAGAGGGGGCACGTCAAAATCGATGCCGGTCGCCCGAATATCATGGGCGAACACTTCGCCCAGCTGGTCGTCTGCCACTTGCGCGATCAGAGCGCACTGGCGCCCCAATGTGGATGCTCCAGCCAACGTGTTTGAACCCGAACCACCGCTAATTTCGCGCGCAGGCCCCATATCACGGTATAATTCTTCGGCGCGAGCGGCATCGATCAGCGCCATGCTGCCCTTGACCAGCTGCTCTTCGTCGAGAAAATCGTTGCTTGCTTGGGAGATTACATCGACAATTGCATTGCCGATGGCGACGATATCATAACGGGCTTCGGTGGTCATAAAATTCCCTTTGAGCGGTTCGCGTTCTGTCGCGTGCGTTACGGGTTTGCCCCGGTGCCTTCAAGCAGAATTGACGCTGGGCCGGCAATCGTGACATGAAGCGCAAATGTTTCAGGCTCTTGCACGTTCTTTTGCTCAACTCACCGACCGGACGATATTGGCGGTCCTGCTCAAGGTCATCCTGCTTACTATCCTGTTATTCGGACTATTCGGCATAGCAGCCTATTTCGGGCTAGTCTGGCTGTTCGCCTGGCTTGGCTGGACGGAAGGCGGATTTGCTGCTGCAGCTGGTGCGGCAATCATAGCCACATTAACAGGAATTCTCTTGTTCCGGATCGTCGCCATTTTTGTGCTCAACATCTTTTCGGACGAGATAGTCGAAGCGGTCGAGCAGCGATATTATCCGGAGCGGGCAGAGACGGCCAAGCCCCCGGGCTATGTCGTCGGCATTAAAATGGGACTCGCTTCCACGGGCCGCGCGCTCGGCTATAATATTCTTGCCGCGCCGCTTTATATCTTGCTTCTGGTGACCGGCATCGGCGTTCCGATTGCGTTTTTCTCGGTCAACGCCATTTTGCTGGGCCGGGATCTTCAGGACATGGTCGCTGCCCGGCATGCGAGCGATTTCCACAAACTCGCTGCGGGCTGGAGACTCCCGAAGGTCGAGCGATTTTTCCTCGGATTGGTTACCGCGCTGTTACTGGCGATACCCTTCGTCAATTTCCTTGCGCCGGTTTTGGGAGCCGCTATGGCTACCCATCTGGTACATGGGAAAAAGAAAGAATAATCCGCATGAAAACCAAATTTCTTATACTGCTCGGCCTGCCTGCTCTCGCCGCCTGTGCCTCGACGGCTACTACGACCAGAAGTACCGGTCTGCCCGCCGTCTCGGGATCACCGCTCAGTTCGGTGGCAGGGCTGGATGTCGTCATGGGCAAGACCGCCGATCAGCTGACTCGCCTGTTTGGAAATCCCAAGCTCGACATTTCCGAACCGCCCGCCCGCAAGCTGCAGTTCGCCAGCGGCGCCTGCATCCTCGATGTCTATCTTTACCCTCAGGAATCCGGCGGGACCCAGCGTGTGACGCATATCGATACCCGCCGCAGCGATGGTGCAGCGGTTGACCGGGTCAGCTGCGTCAATGCGTTAAGGTTGCGCTGAGACCAACTGATCAAGCGCCCAGCCGGCCGCTTCCCTAATCACTTCATCTTCATCTTTGAGGAGCGCCAGCACCGGCGCAACCAATGCTACATCACCGCTATTGCCGGCAGCGATAAGCGCGTTACGCACCATCCTGTCGCGGCCGGTTCGCTTGATCGGTGATCCGGAAAATACATGCCGGAACTCGGCATCATTCAGCGCCAATATATCCACGAGAGCCGGAGCTGCCAGCTCCGCGCGCGGAAGGAACGCCTTGTTCGCCGCCCCCGCCTTGGCAAATTTGTTCCACGGGCAGACTGCCAGACAATCATCACAGCCATAAATATGGTTGCCGATCGCCTTGCGATATTTATGCGGGATCGGTCCTTTATGCTCGATTGTCAGATAGGAAATACAGGCCCTCGCATCGAGCTGATAGGGCGCGGGAAAGGCGCCGGTTGGGCAAACGTCCTGACAAGCCGAACAAGTGCCGCAACTGTCTTTGCCCGGTTTTGAAGGCTCCAGATCAAGGGTTGTGTAAATCGCACCCAAAAACAACCAGCTTCCGTGCTCGCGGCTGACAACATTGGTATGTTTACCCTGCCAGCCAAGACCCGCCGCCGCAGCAAGCGGTTTTTCCATCACCGGCGCGGTGTCGACAAAAACCTTCACCTCGCAATCCGCCTGTTCGACCAGCCAGCGGGCTGTCCGCTTGAGCGCGCCTTTCACTACATCGTGATAATCCTTGCCTTGTGCATAAACTGAAATGCGACCGTGGTCGGTAACACCCTCCAGCGCGAAGGGATCGGTGGCAGGCGCATAGCTCATACCCAGCATGATCACCGTCTGCACCTCGGGCCACAGTGTTGCCGGATCGGATCGCTCGTCCGCCCGGTTCACCATCCAGAGCATATCACCCTGACGACCTTCATCGAGCCATCGCTGGAGGCGCTCCTGCGTCCGGGGGCCAAGCGTAGCCGGAGCGATGCCGACAGCAGAAAAGCCCTCTTCCGTCGCCTTTTTTTCCAGCGCTTTGGTCAATCTTAACTTGTCATCCGGCATAGGCTGTCCCTATCAAACACTCCCGTCATATATGAAAGCCGTAAATGCACGCGCCCCATTCCGAATTTGCCGTAGAAGCTCGCAATATCGTCAAAAGATTCGATGGCGAGACAGCAGTTGACGGGATCGATCTGACGATCAGAAAGGGGAGTATATTCGGCATATTGGGGCCGAATGGTGCAGGTAAAACCACGACTTTGCGAATGCTGCTCGGGATAATAGATCCTGATGAAGGCGAACGTTTTCTGCTCGGTTCGTCCGAGCCGATTTCAAAAGCGCATCAGGTTGGCTATCTTCCCGAAGAGCGCGGCCTCTATCAATCGATGAAAGCCTATGACGCCATTGCATTCATGGGCGCGTTGCGCGGACTGCCGTTGGCCGAAGGCCGCAAGCGTGGGCGCAAGATGATGGAAGATCATGGCCTGGGCGATGCCGCCGACAAGCAGATCCGCCAGCTATCCAAGGGCATGGCTCAGACTGTGCAATTGCTCGGCACGCTTGTGCACAACCCCGATCTGATCATTCTCGATGAGCCTTTCTCGGGGCTGGACGCGCTGAACCAGGGCAAGCTGGAACGCCTGATCCGCGATCAGGCCGACAAGGGCGTCACAATTATTTTCTCAACCCATGTGATCGCCCATGCCGAACGATTGTGCGAAGAGATCGCCATTATCGCCGATGGCAAAATCCCGTTCAAAGGCAAAGTGTCGGCAGCGCGCGACCGGCTCCGTCCGCAAGTCCATCTCGAAACCCGCAATCTCGATGGCCCCTGGCGCACAGCAATCCCTGCCGACTGTAAACCGCTCGGGCACAATTGGCATTTCACATTACCGGAAAGCGGCGTCGAGCCCTTGCTGCATGCGCTGGTCGAAGGCGGTGCCGGGATCGAATCCCTGTCGATCGAAAGGCCCGGCCTGCATGATGCCTTTGTCCAGATCGCCGGCGAAGCGGTCGCTCGGAAAATGGACGACGATGCCGCAGCCAATGATATGGACGCCGCAGCATGATCGAAACCATCCGCGCCGCCTTCGTCATCGCCCGCCGCGATTTTACCGCGATCATCTTTTCCAAATCCTTCTTTTTCTTTTTGCTCGGCCCGCTGTTTCCCATCGGAATCGCGGTTGCGGCGGGTGGCCTGGGAGCGCAAGTTTCTCAGGATATCGACAATCCTGTCATCGGTGTCGCCCTGAGCGCGGAAGAAGCGAAAACCCTGCTCGCGGCGCGATCGCGCCTATCGGAGAATCTGAGCTCCAGAGCCCTGCCGGACCTGTTTGTCCTCTCCGATTTTTCCGGACAGGAATCAGATATTATTGCCAAACTGCACAGCGAGAAATCGCTGACCGCTATCCTGTCTGGGACATTGGCAGAACCTGTGCTGACCGGTTCGGAACGCGACGTCAAACGATGGCAGGGTAAAATCGCCTTGCTCGCAGAGACCGCGCTTTCGCAACCCACCGCGGTTGATATCACAACAACATATATCGGACAGACCAGCAGTTCCAGCGAACGCAACCAGTTGCTGACGGCGCAGGCCGGTCAGGCGATCCTGATATTGCTGACGATGATCCTGGCAGGCATGGTTTTATCCAATCTGGTCGAGGAAAAGACCAACAAGATCATTGAAATTCTCGCCGCCGCCATCCCGATGGATGCGATATTTCTCGGCAAATTATTCGCGATGCTGGGAATGGCGCTGGTAGGAATCACGGTCTGGAGCACGATGGGATTGTCCGTAGCACTTCTGGTGGGCGGCAATTGGGACGCCCTGCCTTCGCCCGCCGTCGGCTGGCCGTTATTCTGTCTGCTGCTGATACTCTATTTTTCGATGGCCTACCTGCTTCTCGGCTCGCTGTTTCTCGGCATCGGGGCGATGGCAACAACGGTGCGCGAAGTGCAGACCCTGTCGATGCCGGTCACCATGGGGCAATTGCTGGTCTTCTTTCTCGCTTATTCCTCAATCACCAAACTGGGCGAACCGGTAGAATGGTTCGCCGTCCTGTTTCCATTCAGTTCGCCTTTCGCGATGATTGCGCGCGCGGCCCAGATGGATAATATCTGGCAGCATGGTCTAGCGCTGATCTGGCAAGCCATTTTCACGATAGTCATCATCCGCTTTTCGGTGATGCTGTTCCGTCGCAACGTGATGAAGTCTGGCCAGGCCGCCCGCAAAAAAGGTTTGTTCGCCAGAGTCACCGGAAAATAGTCTCGGGATTCACGCCATTTGCCGAAAAGACATTGACATTACTGTCAATAACGCCAGATTGGACTAGTTTTGAAACGCAACCGATTGCTGCAACCAGCAACGGCAGGAGAGACTTATGGCATCCGTTCCCCAAATTGACCTTGATAACCTGACCACCTCGCCCACCGCCGATGAGGCGCTGGAGGGCTGGTACAAACGCAACCCTCCCATCACGGATGGTGATCCCAATCCCTGGGATGTCAGTCGCGCCGAGCTTTACAGCAAGGATCTCTGGCGGAAGCCATTCGCCGAAATGCGTGCTCAGGCGCCAATCAACAAGGTTGAAGGCGGCGTTCACGGGGATTTCTGGAACATCACCACCTACAAACCCATCCAGCATGTCGAGGCACTACCGGATATTTATTCCTCCGATGTTTCCCACGGCGGCATCACCATCGCCAATCCCGAATTCGACGATTCCGACTTTCAGTTGCCGATGTTCATCGCCATGGACCGGCCGAAGCACACTGGTCAGCGGCGCACCGTAGCTCCCGCCTTCACGCCAACCGAAATGAAGCGGATGGAAACCGAAATCCGCCAGCGCACCGAGGAAGTGCTCGACGGCCTGCCATGGGGTGAAAAATTCGACTGGGTTGACAAGGTCTCGATCGAATTGACCACAGGCATGCTTGCCATATTATTCGGCTTCCCCTGGGAAGACCGCAGACTGCTGACTTACTGGTCTGACTGGGCTGGCGACGTTGAATTGTCCTGCGCGGAAGATCTCACAGAGCAACGGCGACATATTCTCTTCGAAATGGGTGCCTACTTTACCAAATTATGGAACGAGCGAGTCGATGCCGAGCCAACACCCGACCTGATATCAATGATGATCCATTCGGAACATATGCGCGACATGGATCATATGGAATTCATGGGCAATCTTGTACTGCTGATCGTTGGCGGCAATGACACTACCCGTAATACCATGTCCGGGGTAGCTTATGGCCTGGGGCAGTTTCCAGACGAGCGGAAAAAGCTGCAGGAGAACCCGGACCTTATCCCCAACGCGGTACAGGAAATCATTCGTTGGCAGACTCCGCTTGCGCATATGCGGCGGACGGCACTGGAAGATCACGACCTGTTCGGCCACCAGATCAAAAAGGGCGACAAGGTCGTCATGTGGTATATTTCCGCTAACCGCGATGAAGAGGTTTTCCCGGAAGCAGACAAGATCATTGTCGATCGCGAAAATGCGCGGCGGCATCTGGCTTTCGGCTATGGCATTCACCGCTGTGTCGGTGCCCGTCTCGCCGAATTGCAGATCCGGATCTTGCTGGAAGAAATGCACAAGCGCCGGATGCAGGTCAATCCGACCGGCAAGAATCGCCGCGTCCATGCCTGTTTCGTCCACGGCTTCCGCGAGCTGGAAGTAGAGCTTTCGAAATATTAATCAGTTCCCGTTCAGACGTAAGTCTGTAACCAATCCATCTCCTGCTTCGAATGATCTAGGAAAAGCGGAAAGGATTGCAGATGAAATCGCTTGATCGGCGCACCATCATATCGGGAACCCTGGTTGCTGCCGGAGCCATTGGCGCTGTCAGCTTCTCGGGCCTGTTCGACAATGCGGAAGCGCGGGCCGGCGGCAAATTCGCAATCAATCGGTCGGCCGACGAATGGAAGCGTCGTCTGGGCGCCGCCCGCTATCGGATATTGCGTCTGGAGGGCACCGAACGCGCCTATTCCAGCCCGCTGAACAAAGAAAAACGCGAGGGCGTTTACGCTTGTGCAGGATGCAATCTCGGCCTCTACAATTCGGACAAGAAATATGACAGCCGCACCGGCTGGCCGAGCTTCTGGGGTCCGATCGCCCAAGGCCGGATTGGTACGACCAGAGATTACAAGATCGGCTATCCGCGGACCGAAGCCCATTGCGTGCGCTGCGGCGGGCATCTGGGACATATTTTCGATGATGGACCGAGACCAACGGGCAAGCGGCATTGCATCAACGGACTGGCGCTGAAATTCATTCCCGCCTGAACCGCAGCGATCAGCTTTCCGGTGCGTCTACCTGCTGCCAGAATTCCAGCTTGATCCCGTCACAATCGAGAATCCAGGCAAATTTTCCATAGCCTTCGTCAATATGGCCCAGAATCTCGAGACCCTTTTCCTTGAGCTTTTCGACATAGGCGTCCAGATCATCAACCCGCAGGTTGATCATGAACTGCGCCTCGCTGGGTTTCAGATATTCCGTAGTTTCAGGGAAATGACTGATCAGGCTGTACGGCTTTTCACCCTTTTCATCCGACCAGTTGAGCATCGGACCATATTCCCCGTCCAGTTCGAGATAGTCCTTATACCATTTGCGTGTTGCTGCCGGATCTTTCACCTTGTGAAAAATCCCACCGAGACCGGTGACCCTTGCCATTATAAACTCCGTGGTTCTTATTATCTGCGACCATCTCAATGTGCGACCATCGAGCAAAACCTATCATAGTTTACATTTTGTTAGGCAAGCCTTTTGCCGCCACACGCCAGATTCTCAAATCATTGTCCCGAATATGGACAGATTGCAACCAGTCCGGCTTCTTGTCTTTGGCCAGTCGCGCCCACAAGCCATCGGGATGTTTCTTCGCATAAATGGCCAGTTCCGCTTCATCGTCGCAGGCAACAATATAGCGGATATTGTGTGCTTCCAATATGCCGCGCGCGATATCCGGTGCCGAGGTAAATATCCTGATCTGGTCGCCCATCGCCTGATCGTTGCGATGATGGCTAGTGGCGAGCACGCTATGCGGAGACAGCAGCAAGATGCGCGGACCAAAATCAAAGGGTGCCAGAATATTGGAACGGGGCAAGGCGTTGAGCCGGGCAAGCGACTCGTCGCCACGGCACATGGCGTTTTCCGCATTGTTCTCGGCTTTTATTTCCTCTGCGCTGACACTGTTGAACAGCGCTACGGCCAGCGGTCCCGGCAAGATCAGCAGTACGACCGCTGCGGTAGCGATTATGCGCGCTAGCACATTCTCGACGCCCCGCGCTTTGACAAACGCCTGATGCACGGCCCAGGCCAGAAACGGCAGGGCGAAAGCAGCCGCAACCGCCGTTGCGCGCTGAACGAACAAAGACAGCACCAATGACCAGAGAAAGGCATAGCCGAGGATGAATAATTTGCTCCGGTCGATCTGGCCGGGCCGGACACGGACGATATAGATCAGACTACCCAGCCCGACGATGATCGATCCACCGAACAAGGCGACCATGGTCTTGCCATTCTGGTACCAGATCGGCAGACCTTCGAGGACATTTACCAGCCAATATTCGCGGACGACCGGGTCCATTGTGTTAAACGCCCCGCCGACACATTGCTGTGCCAGACTATAGAAGATGACCAACGCCGCCGCACCGGCGACAGCTAGGCTGACGACGCGCAACAGGATGTTCGCGGGCAGCCATTTGATCGCTGGCAATATGACAACGGCCCCCACTGTACAGGCCAGCAAATGAGCAGGAGAAAGCGCGTCACAATAGTTGATGACGACGTTGAAATTGCCCTGGCTGCCAAAATAGAATAGGAAACTCGCAATCAGAAAGCTCAGCAGAGTCCAGAATAGACGAACTCCTTCTTCCATCTGGAAAAGCCAGCGCCAAACCAGAAGCACGATGAAAGCAGCCGATATCGGCAATCCTTCCAGCGATATCGAAAGCCAGAGCGCGAGCGCCATGCCCAGCGCGATGCCGCCCTTGCGCTTGTCGGGCCAGAACATCGTCCACAGCGCAGCAAGCGCGAGCACGATCTGCCAACCATGATGATCCACCCGCATCGGCCGGATCTGGGCAACAATCGGCACCGCGGTCGCCGTCAGGGTTGCCGCAAGAATCGCGATCGGGCGATCGAAAAGCTGTTCGGTAATCCTGGCAACAAGCCACATGGCTACACCTAGCGTGATCAAAGGCACGATGACCATTGCCGCAGTTTCGGCGGTCGCCACTCCCAACAGCGGTTTGAGCAACAGAAATACCAGTGCCAGAGGCAGTTCGATCCAGCGCGACCAGTGCATCGGCTGGCTGTCCGGTTCACCGATTCGATATTGTATGGTGTCAAACCAGCTTTGTCCGCCGAGCCAGTCGCGCAACTGCACCATGCGCAGCTGATCGTCCGGGTCCCAGCCGATGCCGGTCATGATCTGGCCACGGGTGACCAGTATCAGCAATGCGCAGACAGCTATCCAGACGAGTATGAGGCGACTCCGGGGAAAGGACTTATCAGTGGTCATTCACCTACCTCGTTCTTCCTGATGCGCCAGATGTTGAATGGTCCGATCATTGGTAGCGGCTCCAGCCACTCGAAATCTCCTCCGGTTTGTACTTTCGCCCAAAACCCTTCTGGTGCACGGAGTGTATAGTAATTCAGTTCGGGACTACCGTTACAGCCCACCAAATATTCTACTTCACGCCGGGCCATGATCGTTTCCGCTTGGTCTGGCGAACCGATAAACGTCTGGATAACATCCTTCATGGCATATTGATTACGATGGTGGCCGGTTGCGACGACACTCAGCCTGGTATGCTGCAAGATCAAAGGGCTAACATCCAGCCCCGTCATGATCCGTGCTTTACCGAGGATATCCAAGGCCTGAACGGACGATATCGTGTGACAGCTTAACGCTTTTTCAAACTTGATTTGGTCGTCAATCGCGGCCGCACCATGCTCTTCGTTTGAGCCGTTTTGCGTGACCGAATAGACAATCGGTGCAATCACCGTGGGAGCCAGCATCATCGCACCAACAATCTTTAGCCCCACGCGAGATACAAGGCCGGGCTTTCGGTCGCTCGTTTTGAAAATGTGCAAGACCGCCGGTGCGACAATGACGTTTGCAACGCAGAGCACATAGACCGACACACGGGACACATAGATACCGACTGCCGCCGATCCCAAAAACAACAGGAGCAGTAGCACCTTGTCACGCGGTGCTACCTTGGCATCGAACCTGAAAAGATAGACAATTCCAGCCAACCCGACGGCGACTGCGGCAATTATTTGCAGCTGCCTGATATCGCCGATCTGCCAAAGCGGCAGACCTTCGGGCGTCCGGTTAAACCAATATTCGCGGACGAGAGGATCCAGATTGCTGAATGCATCGCCCGCACATTGCGGTGCGATCAAGAGCACCGTGGCGATACCCGCCGCTCCGGCGACCGCACAGACAATCAATCTATTAGCGAGTTTCCCCTGCAATCCGGACCATGACGCTGCGGATATTATGGCGGCAACCAACGCCAGGGCGGCCAAATGAAAGGGAGAAAGAGCATCGCAATAGTTGGATTGGAACCCGAGCCCCTCTGTCACAATGTACAGCAAGCCGGCTGTCCCTGCTGTCGCCACTAGCGCCAGCGGAAACTGATTTGCAAACCTCTGACCCTGTTCGCCACGCTCGGGAAACAGCCACCGCAACGAGAACAATCCGAGAAACAGGATAACAAAGGGCAATCCCTCCACCGATATTTCCAGCCATGTCGCTGCAGCCATGCCCAAAAGCAGAGCCGCGCGTCTGGATTGGGCGGGATCAATCAGTGCGAACATGCACGTCAGAAAGAGAACCAGCTGCCAGCCGTGATGGTCGATCCGCATGGGTAAAAGCTGGTTGATGACGGGAATGATGGCAAAGATCGACACTGCAGCAAGCAGCGCCGCATGATGGCCGAACAGCCTTTCCGTTATTTTCGCGGTCTGCCAAAGCACAACCCCGAGAGTGAGCAGCGGAACGACCGTTGCCGCAATTTGGCCAGCCACCATCGGTCCCAAGATCGGCTGCAACATAAGAACCAGCGCGCCAACCGGCACGTCAACCAAACGCGACCAGTGCATCGGACCACCGTCGGGCGGGTTTATTCGATGCTGTGTGACATCGAACCAGCTCTGCCCGGCGAGCCAATCCATGATTTGGACCATTCGCAGATTATCGTCGGCGTCCCCCATCTGGAACGCGATAATTTGCGACCATTGTGTGACGACCAGCAAGGCTGAAAGCACGACCCAGATAGCAAATATCTGCTGACGAAAATAGCGCGGAGAAAGAAGTGATGTCATTATATTGCTTTCTCCGAGCGGTGCATTCATCTGCCTGAAGCCATTATCCGATACACAAATTACTGAACTCGTTCGACTTTTGGATAAAGCCTTGGAATAATTGTTCCAGCAAGGGCACTGATCGCTGACAGTGGAAACAAATAACCCGCTGCAAAATTCACTACCTTCCGCACCACTCAATTTCAGAGTAATTTAGCGAAATGCTCCAGGTGTATTTTCAGTCACCGGAAAACACCGAATTTTCGTGTCAGATAAACCGCGAAGAAGCTCACAAAAACCGCCGATCCTTTGGCAACAACCGGCAGGAATCCCAGCTCAGTCAGCCAGCTGACAATCGCCACGGTTATACCAAGGCCCAAAATGGCGGTGGTGATGAAACCAAGGCGCTGAAGCTGCAATGCGCCGCCTAATCTTGCCTTTCCGGGAAATACGAAACGCGATGATATCATCCAGTGTATCACGATACCGGCGGAATAGCCCAGAGCCGATGCCCAGCCGGGTTCGACCAGAAAGGCCACAAGCACCATGAACAATGATACATCAAAAGCCAGTGATATGATACTCGCCAGCAAATAACGGGTGATCGAAAATCGCTGCATAATTGCTAGTGGCGCGGGCAAACTTCCTGCCCAAACGCCAACCATTGACCGTCTATCCTGTCCGCTGCGTTCCACCCCGGTTACGCCGCTTTGGAAGGTTTGGCGTCAGGTACGGTTTCCTCGATCCGTTTCGGCACATCACGCATGCTCTCTAGCGCGGCGACACGGTCTTCGCTGATTTCCTCGACAATGGCCTGCTGTTCACCCTCATCGCCCGATTCGTGATATTCGGCGTCTTCGTTGACGTTCCAGACATTCCATTTGCGGGTGCCGGCTTCGATATTCTCCACCGTCAGCATCGCGGTCATCATCGCGTGATCCTGATTATTATAGCGGTGCATCCCATTACGACCAACCATGTGCAACGTCGGGAAGCGGCTTTCCAGATCATCGCGCATGGTGGCGACATTCTGTTCATAGCTGTCGTCATAGACCGGATAGGCCTTTTCCTGACGTACAACCGCGCCTCCGACGACGTCATCGGGATTGCACAGACCCAGAATTGCCATTTCCTGCTTGGCGAGTTCAATCAGATCTTCGTCGGACGAAGACCACAGACCGTCATTTTCAAAACAGAAATATTCGAGACCGACACAGGCGATATTCTCGTCCGGTACCATTTCGGGTGACCAGCTGCGGAAATTCTGCACACGGCCGACTTGCACGCGATCGTCGTGGATATAGATCCAGTTGTCCGGAAACAGATCCTCGGACTTTACCTTAAGCGCCACGGTCAGAAAATCGCGATAGTTGAGATCCTGCGCTTCCGGCATGGATTTCGGCAGCGGATGGATACGGGTCGCAAGCTCGCGCATCGGCGCGCTTGAAATCACATGTTTCGCGGTGATGATGGTTTCACCATCGGCACCATCTTCATATTTTCGAGTCGTGCTCATCCGCCAGTTGCCTTCGGCATCCTGCGCCAGCTGTTTCAGGCTATGGCCCATCAGCACTTCATTGCCCTTGGCTTCAATATGGGCTTTTGCTGCATCCCACATCATGCCGGGGCCGAGGCGCGGATAGCGGAAGGTTTCGAGCAGGGTTTTTACTTCCTGTCCGTCATTGGGTTTCTTGTTGAGGCCGAGCGAACGTTTCAGACCGTCTGTTACAGCGTTCCACAGGCTCAGGCCCTTGATACGCTGTGCCGCCCAGTCCGCCGACATTTCGTCGCACGGCATGCCCCAGACCTTCTCGGTATAGGTTTTGAAGAAAATCGAATAGAGCTTGTAGCCAAACTGGTTAACCGTCCAGTCTTCAAAGCTTTTGACATCTTTGTTCGGAAAGACCTTGGCCTTGCCATAGCTCAGCATGCAGAGCGTCGAGCGCCAGATGCCAAGATTCCACAAGGCTTCAAAGGCGCGCAGCGGGTAGCTATAGAATTTGCCTTCATAATAGATGCGGCTCATCCGCGGGCGCTGGATAAAGTCGTCTGGCAGGATTTCATTCCACAGATCGACCACTTCCTGGCTTTTGGAAAAAAAGCGATGCCCGCCAATATCAAAGCGAAAGCCTTCATGCTCCACCGTCCGGCTGATTCCCCCGACATATTTCGGGTCCTTTTCGATCACCTTGACCGAATAGCCTTTCTTCGAAAGCAGATAGGCGGCGGTCAGGCCAGCCGGCCCCGCGCCAATGATGGCGACATCTACCGGAGAATTTTCGGGCGTGCTCTGTCTGGTCATAAAGTTCGTTCCCTGTTCATGGCGCGCGCATATCCGCGCCGTTCATGTTTCAGAAACAGGAGTGAACGAAATTGGTTAACGAAAGGTTAGAGGGGGTTTAAGAACTTGAAGTGACGACGATTGCGATATTACAGAAATCCGCAACCCTCCAACTTTTCATTCAGGCCCGGAAAGCCAGCGAAGTCCGCGGTAGGGGACGAAACAGCTTGGCATTCAAGCTCATTTTTACGAGTAAGCCCGCTATTGCCGCAACGAAAAGCAAAACAACGATCGATTCCTCAGGCCCTGCGGCCCCGCCGGTCAACAGCCGCGATCCAACAAACTCGCTCTGCATCGGCGCTGCAGCCCGCCAGTCTTCCTGACCGGTCAAGGGCAGGCCTGTCAGGAAAATAGTGAAATTCCAAGCGGCATGGTGCAGACCGATCATCCAGATATTGCGGCGAAACATATACATCAGGGTCCACATTCCGCCGATCAGGGCGGTCGACAATATGCTGAGCCAGCCTCCCAGATTATCGTTGAACATATGCAGGCCGGCGAAAAACAGAGTCTGCGACACAAGCGCGACAATAGTGCCGAAATATCGTTCGGAAATGGCGAACAGGGCGCCGCGAAACAGCAACTCTTCCAATATGGCGGCAGCAAGAATGACCAAGCCGACGCCCAGCACGGCGTGCAAGCCGGAATAGGAAATATACTGATAATAGCCCATGAGATAGAGCAGGATCATCGGTATGCCGATGATCGCAACGCCCGACATGACGCCCAGTCCGATCAGCGGGATATCGACGGCGAGATCGCTTTTGCCGGCCCGCCGCTCGACATATTTGGTGTAAATCCAGTAGCCCAGCACAAAGGCGCAGAGCATGCCGATCCGCCGGACATATCCGCGCGACTGTTCGTCAAGATCGAATAGCCCGGCAATTACCGGCTCCATCCCGAACCGAAACGCACCGGCAATGGCAGCGATAACCGCAAGCGACAGGAGAAAGCTGCCCAAAGCGCGGAGAAGATTCTGGATCATCGGCATAAACGGGACTTTCAAACTTTTGGGAGCGATCGCTGCTTCGTCATCCTGAACTAGCTTCAGGACCCCGCGAGTGTATCGCGCTTTGCCGTCCTGAATGCTGAAACAAGTTCAGCATGACAAGATCACTCCTCGACCACCAAATCCCCTTGCAAGTCTTCGGGCAACACCGGCTCACTGAGCAACCGCTCCATCGCCTTCCAGCGCCACACCGGCGCATCGCCCTGGGCTTCGATCCAGTCGCGGACCATTTCCATACCGAGGCCATAGTTGATCACATAGCTGCGATATTGCTCGTTGAAATCAGTCATCTGTTCGGCCCGTTCGCGGGATACCAGCTGATATTTCTGGTTGAGCGCGATGGCTTCCTCACGAGTGATCTCGCCATCAAGATATTGCTGCGCAATAGTCATTCGCGCGCCGCTCAGCGCCTGTTTGGCAATTTGTAGCGCCCAGTAAGCCGCCGCCGTGTCGGGATTGAGGCCGGCGAGCGGGTATAACACGTCGCGCTCGTAATCCAGTCGCTCCTGCCCGCTGAACGCCAGTTCGATGCCGTAATTGGCCGAGCCCTCGGCGATCAGACTCTGCGGTGAATAGAGCGGATAGACGGAAAATTCCTGCCAGCCACGCCCCTTGGTCAGATTGCGCTCGAGCAGCATATCATAGACATGATGGCCGGGATAGCCTTCGTGGCAGCCCAGATCAACGGCGCGACCGATGAAGATCGGCAGGTCGGTGTTGACTTGGATCAGACTCTGATAATTGCCCTGATAATAATTATAGCCGCTCCAGCTTTTGCCGGTGACAAATTCCAGTTTGAAATTTTCGCCCTCGGGCAGATCGAAATATTGCACGGTCCGCGCCTTGCACTCGGCTATCGCAGTGTCGAATACGGTCTGCAGCCGGTCCTTCGGGATAATATACCCATTTTCGAACGCCGCCACCCGCTCGCTCAGCGGTCCATCACCGGGGACAATATTTTCAATTTCCTCGAGCACCGGATCAAATTCTTCCAGCGGACGAAGCTTTGGCGTAACCCCGAATAGTCCCTTGGCCTCCTTAGCAAAGGTGAAACGCTCGCCCTGTATCATCGCATGGCGAGTAGCCGCCGCTTCCAGTTGCGCTGACAAAAAGCGCTTGCGCTTCTCGACCAGCGGATCGTCGCTCTCCGGCAATTCATCCAGTCGAACCATCATCTTGATGAGTTCATTGCCGACCGTGATCAGCGATGGCTTGCCGGTCTTCAACATCTCGGCATATTCCGGTGGGCCGTAATAGGCATCGACATACCCCGGTTCATATTGGTCCATGACCAGCGAGAGGAAGATATAGTCCGAGACAATATCTTCCATCGTCATTGGAATGACCACGATATCAGGCGGCTTTGCAGAGCTTGGTGCAACTGCCAATAAACTGGCAGACAGTACCATACAGGCTACGGCCACAAGGCCGGTGCTTTTCAACGGGCGTCTTTCAGCTTTTGCACTTCCGTGTCAGGTAGAACGTCAAGCAGTTCCTCCGCTTCGTTCTCGTCCAGCGATTCCAGATGCCGTCCCTGCGGCGCAAAGCGCAATATGCAAAAGCCGATAATTGCGGACAGAACAGATCCGCCAAGGACACCGATCTTCGCTTCCTCGATCAACAGCGCATTGCCCGGGAAGGCCAAAGCACCGATGAACAGGCTCATCGTGAAGCCGATACCGCAGAGCATCGCCACGCCATAGACCTGCAGCCAGCTCGCGCCGCCCAATCGACCGGCAAAGCCGGTTTTGACCGCGAGCCATACGCTGGCGAAAATTCCGATCTGCTTGCCCAGCAACAGTCCGGCAGCGATGCCGAGCGGCAGCGGCGCAAAAATCTGCTCCAGACCAAGACCTTCCATTGAAACGCCAGCATTTGCGAAGCCGAAAACCGGCACTATCAGAAATGCACTCCACGGCGAAATCGCATGTTCCAGCCGGTGCAATGGCGAATGCTCAGCATCCGGAGAGGTCGGAGTCACCACGATCGGGATGACCATAGCGGCAAGCACCCCGGCGATGGTCGCGTGAACGCCTGACATCAGCACCGTATACCAAAGCATACCAGAACCAATCAGATAGGGCCAAAGCTTGAGCACACCATTGCGGTTCATCGTGTACATAACCGCCAGTATAGCCGCGCTGGCCAATAGCGCTGCGCCATTGATCTCGGCGGTATAGACCAAGGCGATAATCGCCACCGCGCCCATGTCATCGACAATCGCGACGGTGACAAGAAACAGCTTCAGCGAGGTCGGAGCGCGTGGCCCGAGCAGCGCCAGTACGCCGATCGCAAATGCGATATCGGTAGCTGCCGGAATCGCCCAGCCATTGTAGAGCTCGGGCGCGTCCTTGACGACAAACAGATAAATCAGCGCCGGAACCACCATGCCCGCAGCCGCAGCAACCACCGGCAATCGCCGCCGCTCCCACGTATTGAGCCGACCATCGACGAATTCGCGCTTGATTTCCAATCCAACCAACAGGAAGAATATCGCCATCAACCCGTCATTTATCCACAGATGCGGCGTCATCGGTCCGAGCTTGCTGGACAGTACCGGCCCCTTTATCTCGTGGAGGAAGTGGTGGTACATCTCATATAACGGACTATTCGCGACGATCATCGCCAGAGCGGCGGCCACCATCAGCAATATGCCGCCGGCCGCCTCGCTTTTCAGAAAGTCGCGAAGTGCTGAATTTCTACCTGAGCGTGGCACTATTTTCTTCTCCCTTGGGGGGCTGTCCTGGAATTTCGATTTTCCGGGTCATGCGCAGGCCGGATGGTAAAATCAAGACTTGTGTGCAGCGAATTCCGCTCTAGGCGACAAGCAGATCACGAACTTCTGCCGCAATGGTATAGCTTTTCTCGCGTGCTGCCTGATCGAAGATCGATCCGGAGATGATCATCTCGTCAGCGCCGGTCCGTTCAACGAAGCGATCGACGCCTTGTTTTACCTTCTCCGGCGAACCTACAGCGCTGCCTTGCATGATCTGCTCGAGCATCGACTGGGCCTGGGGTGGCAAGCTTTCGCGATAACCTTCGAGCGGTGGCGGCATTTTGCCCGGGTTGCCGGTCCGCAGCGCGACAAAGCTCTGCATCATCGAGCTGGACAGATATTCCGCTTCCTCATCGCTGTCGGCAGCAAAAATGTTGAAACCGCACAGGACGTAGGGTTCGGCCAGTTGCTCCGACGGCTTGAAATCACGGCGGTAGATCTTGAGCGCCTCGTCGAGCATCTGCGGGGCGAAATGCGACGCAAAGGCATAAGGCAACCCGAGGGCTGCCGCCAGTTGCGCGGCGAACAGGCTGCTGCCGAGAATATAGAGCGGGATCTTGGTACCCTGCCCCGGTGTCGCCTGGATACCCAGCCGGTCATCACCCGCCAGAAACGCCTGCAGTTCGAGGACATCGCGGGGAAATTCATTCGCATCGCTGTTAAGATTGCGGCGCAGCGCCTGTGCCGTCCTTTGATCCGATCCCGGCGCACGGCCGAGCCCAAGATCAATCCGTCCCGGAAACAGCGCCTCCAGCGTGCCGAATTGCTCGGCGATCACCATCGGCGCGTGATTGGGCAGCATGATGCCACCGGCACCGATGCGGATGGTCTTGGTCCCCTGTCCGATGTGCGCCAAAGCCACTGCGGTCGCGGCGCTGGCGATGCCCTCCATGCCATGATGTTCGGCCATCCAGTATCGCTCATAACCAAGCGCTTCGCCGTGTCGGGCGAGCGCCAGCGACCGGTCGAGCGCTGTTCTGACATCGCTGCCCTGCGGTACCGGAGAGAGGTCAAGAATGGAGAATTTTATGCGACTATTCACTGATTATTGTCCCGTTGCTGGCGTCATTGATAACGGGGTTGCCGCAATCCAACAATGCGGATCTTCGGCAGCTGCAAAAAAACGGGAAAATTGGTTTATTTCTATTTGTAACGTTTTGTAAGGTCGTGTAAACTTTTTGGACTAAAAAGGCTATAAATCCGATAATGCAAGCGTTTCTGTAGCAGAATCCTTGTGATGGAATAGGGGGTTTTAAACAATGGTCATGCACATGGGCGCATGGGTGGCCTCATATTTCATCCTATCGCTATTCATAACCGCGCTTTATGTTCGGCAGGCCAAGCGGAGCAAATGGACAAAGTTTCTGCGGAAACATTTCTATTTTTTCCCAATCGTCCCGATCATCGTGCCATTTATGACTGTATCGCGAATGATATTGGCAATTAACGGCGTGGTCTTTCGATCGATGCGCTGGATTTTCGAAAAACTGTCTGGGAAAAAAACCTATCGCCGGAAATATGGTTATTTCCGACAGTAAATTTCGAACTGGCACGGCATATTCACCGTGATCATCAACGGATTGGTTCTTTGCCCAGCTGCCCGGCAACCTTGATTGCATAACCACTGGGAACCCTGCGAAAGCCGAGCGTTGGCAACAGCAGCGTCCAGGCGCGATCGCTACCCGAGAGGAACAGCCGCGCGGTATAAAAGCCATTGCCTTCCAGTTTTAGCGTGAGCTGCTCCATTGCCGACCCGCTTTGCAGCGGCAGTACCAGCACACCATCCTGACATTCGGCATTGCCTAGCAGGCCCTGCTTGAGGTTCAGCCCGGGGATGTTGGCGTCGAGCGATACCCGCACCTGCCCGCTGGCCGACTGGCAACGGCCACCGGCAAAGCTGATGTTGACCGCCTGCAGATCGATCGCAGAGGCCGGTAGCGGCGCCAGTTGACGCCCGACGCTCAGCATTGTGGTCAGGTCCTGCACCAGCAGGCTGTTGCCCGACTTGCCGACGGTTGCAACCAGTCCGGGATCACCGGCAGTCGGCAGCCGTTCCAGATCCATCATCACCCGCCCGGTAAGCAGCGGCAGGAGCCGCACTCCGGCATCAAGATCGCCGAGCGGAAACGGTCCGAGCTGCGTGCCCTCGATCCGGCCATGCCAGACAGATCCGCTGATCGTCTTGGCCGAGAAACGCGATCCTTCCAGCCCGGCCCATCCCACGGCAAGCCTGAGTGGCAAGAAGAACAGCGCCACTGCGATCACCGCCAGTAAGATCAGAACATAGGTCAATGCGCGGGGCACCTGCTTTCCTTCGACTTAGAGTTCGGGCGAAAATTGGTCGAAATAGGCAAAGATATCCTCTTCGGTGCGGCTTGCAGCATTACGCCATTTCGAAGCTGATTTCGGATTCAGCAAATCTCCGCCCGGGGATAGCACCAACACGGTCGGCGTGCCCTTGATCGACTTGAAACCGTAACGCCGGGCGATATCGACATTGCGATCCCGCTGACCAACATCAATATAGACGATCTCATATTTGTCCTGCAGCATCGCGACGAAGCGCGGCTGCGCGAACCAGCCAGCCAGTCCGCGGCTGTCATGGCACCAGTTGGCACCCAAGACGAGGACGACCCGCTTTTCTACCAGCGCTGCCCGGGCAAGCGCCGCGTCGAACGCTGCGGCCGCATCGACCCCTTCGTCGTAGGGTTGCGCTTCGGGATGCCCTGTTTGAGCCGGTTCTGCCAGCAGAGCAGACGCAGGATACAGGGCCAGCCCGGCGAACAACAAGAATATATATCTCATACACCGGCTATTACACTTCCAGCGGCGTGAGGGAACAGGCTTTTGTCAGACCAAGGCCGCGCTTCATCGCGGGAAAGCTGCGTACCATTGCTGCCGTCATTGCCAGTTCGAAGCGGACAGCTCGGCCATATTGCGCTTCAATCCGGTCACCCAGCTCAAAGGCGTCCATCGACTGGGTCGCAATCGCCTGACCGAACCGGAAGGCAAGCGCCTCGTCCTCTGGCAAATCGTCCGCTCCCTTGAACCAGGCATTGACGGTTTCTCTGGGAACATCATCGGCAAGCGCCCAGTTTGCACAGCTGATCGCGCAGGGTCCGCAATCCTCGACCATATTCGCACCCATCCGCGCGGCGTGGAAAAGCAACGCCGGCGCCGCGTGCCGGTGCATCGAAGTGGGCAGGAAGTGGATGAATTTTTCAAGCACATGACCCGGCGCGGCGGCGATTTCATCATGATATTGCCGCTCGCTCTCCTCTGCCTGCGCATTGGCCAATTTGAGAAAGATGGCTTTCGGGATACCGGCAGGCGCGATCCGCTGGCGCGCGAACAGAATGCCCAGCGCCAGGAACACCAGCAGGGGCGGCCCCAGCACGCCCGGCGCATCAGCGATAAAGGCATCGGGCGAGCATATCCCGACCGACACTTCGTAAATATGCAGGATACCGTGGAGAGACAGCCATAGCGCCCCGGCCAAGGCGGCCAGCCAGCGCACATGAATATTGAGGCTGGCATAGAACAGGATCACACCACAGGCCGCATAGGCAATTCCGATATCACGGATGAAATGCTGGTTCGGCGGGCCGGTCGTGATGACCGTCGGGATTGCGACATACCAGTCCAGCGGGGCGATGATCATGAACGCGCCAAAGGCAAGCGCGAACAGACCGACCGCCAGCACCAGCATCTGGGCGATACGATCGAGCCAGTCCGGTTTTCCCATCAGCATGCAATTTCTCCTTCAAAAACCCCCGAGTCCATGTTATTCGGATATTTATTGTCTGAATAACATGGAGAGTCAAGCTGTGCAGATTTCCAAGGGCGTTGAATGGGCTGCCCATGCTGCGGTGATGATGATCGCATTGCCGGAAGGCCGCGGCCTGAAAGCCGAAGCACTCGCGCGCTATCACGACGTGCCCACGGCCTATATGGCGAAGCAGTTGCAGGCGCTCAGCAAGGCAGGGATCGTGCAATCCTCACGCGGCGCCCACGGCGGCTACCGGCTGGCAAAACCCGCCACCGATATCACGCTGTGGGACATAACCGCCGCGATCGAAGGCCATGCCCCCGCCTTTCGCTGCACCGAAATCAGGCAGAACGGTCCGTGCGGGTTGAAGAAAAAGGACTGCAAGAGCCCCTGCCAGATTGCGTCGGCCTTCGCGGTCGCCGAGCGTGCGTTTCGGGACAGTTTGAAGACGGTAACGCTCGCGGATTTGGGCGCGCAGGTTTTGCAAAACTCAAGACCCAAACATCTGTCGGATGTCGGCAACTGGCTCGAAAGCGAGACCATGCCGCTCAGCGAAAAGAGGTGACCGGCCGCTTGCTCCTCTAGCTGCGCAAATGCGTTTGGAAAAAGGTCAGCGTCCGTTTCCAGGACAGCGTTGCCGCTTGCTCGTCATAGCGCGGAGTCGTGTCATTGTGGAAACCGTGGTTCACATCGGGATAGAAATGGACGCTATATTCTTTCTGGTGTTCCGAAAGGGCCGACTCATAGGCTGGCCAACCGGCGTTGATCCGCTCGTCATTGCCAGCGTGATGGATCATCAGCGGTGCCTTAATCGCCGGGACGTCCGTGGCTTCCGGCTGGCGTCCATAATAAGGCACCGAGGCACCAAGATCGGGATAGGCCACCGCCAGCGCGTTGCAGACGCCCCCTCCGTAACAGAAACCGACCGCGCCGACCTTGCCGGTCGAACCGTCATGGTCGCGCAGAAATTCGAAAGCGGCAAAGAAATCCTCCATCAGCTTCGCGCTGTCCAGCGTACGCTGCATCGTCCGGCCGTCATCGTCATTGCCGGGATAGCCGCCCAAGGGTGACAGGCCATCGGGAGCCAGCGCCAGATAGCCGGCCTTGGCCACCCGCCGCGCGACATCCTCGATATAGGGATTAAGCCCCCTGTTTTCGTGGATCACCAGTACCGCCGGCAGCTTGCCCGTCGCCCCTGCGGGCTTTGCCATCAGCGCGTTGATCTCGCCGTGCCCATCGGGGCTGTTGTAGCTGACCCGCTCGGAAGTGATCGCCGGATCATCCGGCTCGACCTGTGCCGCCCAGACATAATTCGGCTGCAACTGATCGAGGATCATCGCCCCGGTCACGCCCGCAGCGGCAAATTTCCCCGCCTGCCGGATGAAATCCCGCTTCGAGATCGCGCCGTGGACATAGCCGTCAAAAATTTCAAGAATATGGGGGTGAAAGTCACTTGCGCGTTTGCGGGTCGAAGTCATGATGGATCATCCTTCAGCGAAGATTTGGCCGGAACTCGCCCGAACATAGCATAGAATGAATTTTTGCAAATCCCGTTCGTGCTGAGCCTGTCGAAACACCTTGGTTCCTCCGACACTGACGAAGCGCGAGCCGAGAGAGGCCCTTCGACAAATTCTGGGCGAACGGTCATCCTGCCCGCGCAACCCTTCAGGCCGCTTCGCTAACCCCCGCCTCGATCTCCGCTGCCTTGGCTTCGACCAATCTCACAATATGATCGACCATATCTTCATCCGCAACATGGTGATCGGTGACGCCGGAGAGATAGACCATATGCTTGCCCTTGCCGCCGCCGGTGATGCCGATATCGGTCTCGCGGGCCTCGCCGGGACCGTTGACCACGCAACCAAGAACGGACAGCGATAATGGCGTGCGGATATGTTGCAGCCGCTCTTCCAGCTTCTGCACCGTGCGGATCACGTCAAAGCCCTGCCGCGCGCAGCTCGGGCAGCTGACCACGCGGACCCCGCGCGTGCGCAGGCCCAGCGCCTTGAGCATTTCATAGCCGACGCGCACTTCTTCTTCGGGTTCCGCCGACAGGCTGACGCGGATCGTATCGCCGATTCCGGCCCAGAGCAGATTGCCCATGCCGATGGAGCTTTTCACGGTGCCGCCGATCAGACCACCGGCCTCGGTGATGCCAAGATGCAACGGACAGTCCACCGCGTCGGCCAGCTGCGAGTAAGCCGCGACCGCGAGGAACACGTCGGAGGCCTTCACCGCGACCTTGAATTCGTGGAAATCATGATCCTGCAAAATCTTGATATGATCGAGCGCGCTCTCGACCAGCGCCTCGGGGCAAGGCTCGCCATATTTCTCCAGCAAATCCTTTTCCAGACTGCCGGCATTCACCCCGATCCGGATCGCGCAGCCATTGGACTTGGCCGCGTCGATGACTTCGCGCACCCGCGCCGAAGACCCGATATTGCCCGGATTGATCCGCAAGCAGGCCGCGCCCGCCTCTGCCGCTTCGATCCCGCGCTTATAGTGAAAATGGATATCCGCGACGATCGGTACATTGCTCGCCCGGACAATCTGCTTCAGCGCCGTGGTGCTCTCGACATCGGGACAGGACACGCGGATAATATCAACACCCGCCTCTTCGCAGCGGCGGATCTGGTCGATCGTCGCCTTGGCGTCCGAGGTCAACGTGTTGGTCATCGTCTGCACGGTAATCGGCGCATCGCCGCCAACCGGTACATCACCCACCATGATCTGGCGGGATTTGCGCCGATCAATATCGCGCCAGGGGCGCAACGACGGATTCTCTGAGGTCATATCTTTGCTCTTGTCAGAAGGGCCTGTTTGCCGGACATATAGGCTGTTCGCGAAGAAATGATAAGAGCCAATCGGGAGGGACGTCTGATGATCCGGAAATTACTGAACCTGCTGGGATCAACGCTGCTACTTTCGACCATGGCAACGGCGGCAAACGCGCAGGGTGGAATCGAAGAAGAAGCCCATTGGTCAATCGCCATTCACGGCGGTGCCGGGACAATCGATCGCGACAAGATCACGCCGGAGAAAGACGCAGAAATCAGGGCCGCGTTGAACAACGCTCTCACAATTGGCTCCGGGATTCTGAATGACGGCGGGACCGCGATGGATGCCGTTGCCGCTAAGATCATGGCAATGGAGAATGATCCCAATTTCAACGCCGGCAAGGGCGCGGTCTTCACTTGGGACAAGACCAACGAGCTCGACAGCAGTATCATGGACGGCAGTGACCTGTCGGCTGGCGCGGTCGCCGGGATCAACGGCACCAAGAACCCGATATTGCTGGCACGGGCGGTAAAAGACAAAAGCCCGCATGTCATGCTGTCCGGCGAAGGCGCCAACCGGTTCAGCCGCGAGCAGGGGCTGGAACAGGTGACGCCCGACTATTATGCCACCCCCTATCGGCTGAAACAGATCAAGGACCTGCGCGCCAAAAAGGTCAGCGCCGCCGATGTCGATTATAAATTCGGCACGGTCGGTGCCGTCGCCATGGACAGGAACGGCAATATGGCCGCCGGCACCTCGACCGGCGGCATGACCGGCAAACGCTGGGGCCGGATCGGCGACAGCCCTGTGATCGGCGCGGGCACCTATGCCGACAACCGCAGCTGCGCGATTTCGGCGACCGGATCGGGCGAATATTTCATCCGTCTCGGCGTGGCCCACGAAATTTGCACCCGCATCCGGATGCGGCTGCAAATGGCCATCGAGGAAGCACAGCTGACCGTGCCGAAAGATGCAGATGGCAACTACACCTATATGATCCACGCCAGCGAATTCATGTTGCCAGACACGGAAATCCAGCAGATTGCCGATGACGTGATCGCCGAACTGGGTGAACTGGGCGGCGACGGCGGCATCATCTACGCTACGCCTTGGGGTCAGGCCGGTTACAGCTTCAATACGGCGGGCATGTATCGGGGAAGAGCCACCAGTGATGGCGAGCAAGGCCTGGCGATATACGGGGATGAGCAGTGAGGTGAATATCGGCGCGATCGCATTGATATTCTAGAGCCAACGTCCATTGCGGGCGTCAAAAAACGCATTTCGGAGATTAAGGCTGTCGATCCGCCGTCCCATCCGATTTGATGCAAGATTGCAGTTCTTGGATCGTCACTACCCGCGAAGTCAAACAGCACTTCAATCCACGTACTGATTGGCGCATGCATCGCTTGCGTAATTATCTGCAACCCTTACATCTGAAATATAGTCATATCGACAGAATTTGCTGTTTCCGGAGAGCTTCAATGCGTGTGTTCGCCTGCCTGCCCCTGATCCTTAGTGTCGCGACGCTTGGTGCGTGCTCCGTGACCGGCGGGACGCCGAAAGCCGATGAAACGCCGATGGTTTCACCAATACTCACCAGTGAAGATGCGAAAGACCCCTACAGCTATGCCCAGCCGGAGGTGGCGCGGGTGACGCATGTGGCGCTCGACCTGGCGCTGGATTTCGAGAACAAGAATGTTGGCGGCACTGCCACGCTGGATATATTGGCGGAGGACGGCGCCGATACTGTTGTTCTGGACACGATGGGGCTGGAAATATCGTCGGTCAACGACGCCGCCGGCAATGATCTGCCGTTCGAATTGGGAGAGATACAAGAAGGAATGGGCGCGCCGCTTACGATCAATATGGGGGACAAGCGTCAAGTCGTTATAACCTACAAGTCAGGCCGCGACGCCAGGGCATTGCAATGGCTTGCTCCTGAACAGACGGCTGGCGGTGAACATCCCTATTTGCTTAGTCAGGGTCAGCCGACGCTGAACCGGACCTGGATCCCCACACAGGACAGCCCCGGTATCCGCCAGACATGGGAAGCGAAAATCACCGCGCCGGAATCGTTGACGGTGGTAATGTCCGGTCTGTCGAACGGTGAACCAGAGAGCGCGGGCGAAAGTCGCCATGCTTTCAGCTTCGCCATGGATAAACCCGTTGCCCCTTATCTGATCGCGATTGCGGCAGGCAATATTGTATTTCAGGAACTGGGGCCCCGTTCCGGCGTCTGGACCGAGCCGGTCATGCTTGAAAAAGCGGCGGCAGAGCTAGTCGATACGGAAAAGATGATCGACGCTGCGGCGGAGCTGTACGGCGAATACCGCTGGGGTCGATACGATATGATCGTATTGCCGCCGAGCTTTCCTTATGGCGGGATGGAAAACCCGGTGATGACGTTTCTGACGCCTACTTTTATTGCCGGCGATCGCAGTCTGACCGGCTTGGTCGCGCATGAATTGGCGCATAGCTGGTCGGGCAATCTGGTGACCAATGCGAATTGGTCAGACAGCTGGCTCAACGAAGGGGTTACAAGCTATTTCGAAAACCGGATTATCGAAAAATTATACGGCAAAAAGCGGGCGAGTCAGGAACGCGCACTGAACTTTGCCGCGATGGAAGAAACAATTGCCGAAGAAGGGGCCGACTCAGCGATCACGGCGCTGCATCTTACCGGTGACAACGCCAGTCCGGAAGGCGGCACGAGCGGTGTCATTTATGATAAAGGCGCGGCTTTCCTGCACAGTGTGGAAGCAATTGTCGGGCGGGAGAAATTCGATACGTGGCTGGAAAGCTGGTTCGATCGGCATGCTTTCCAGCCCGCGACATCGGCCATGTTTCTGGCCGATATGCGAGAAAACCTGATCAAGGGGGATGCGCCGTTGGAAGCAAAGCTGATGCTGGACGAATGGGTTTACGAGCCAGGTCTCCCGTCCAATGCGCTGCGACCAGATCCTGCCGCCTTTGCCGAGGTGGACAAGGCGGCAGAAACATATGCAGCCAACCGCACGATTGATAAGGTTGCATGGAGTGATTGGACCAGCGCCGAACGTCTACGCATGCTGAGCAAGCTGCCGGAGGAACTGTCGGATGATGAACTGGCGAAGCTTGATAAGGATTTCGGACTGTCGGCATCGGGCAACAATGAAATCCTGTTCGCCTGGCTTAACCTGGCGCTGCAGAACCGCTACGATCCCGCAGTAGCGCTCGCGGAAAACTTCCTTGGAACGGTGGGCCGCCGAAAATTTGTTTCGCCCTTGTTCGAGACACTGATGGAGCAAGGTGAATGGGGTAAGCCAATCGCCAAACGCATCTATGCAAAAACACGCGGCGGCTATCATTCGGTCACGACAGGAACGGTGGATAAGCTGGTACTCGCCGGCGACTGATTTACAATCAGGCTTGGAATTCGAGTATATCCTCTGTCCTGTTCCCCCGGTAATCGTCCTATTGCGCCGCTCGCTACAAGCTGCATCAATACGCGGTGGGACAGCGTGCATCGAAACCCCGGCCGAGTTCCGCTAGGCTGATCGCGCCCAGCCGCTTGACCAGCAGTGCCTCGGCCTCGTGCAACACATCCTCCACCGCCTCATTCACCAGTTGCTCCACCGCACAATCCGGATTTGAATGCTCGTTGCCGATCACAAACAGCCTTGGGCCGCCCACCGCCCGGTGCACGTCAAGTAGCGATAACTTCTCGAGATCACACGCAATGACCCAGCCACCTCCATGGCCCTTTTCCGATCGGACATAACCTGCGTCGCGCAGCCCGGCCATGGTCCGGCGAACGACTACCGCATTGGTCCTGAGCATTGCTGCAATCGCTTCCGAGGTCATCGGGCCGTCATGCCGCGCCATATGCAGCAGCACATGAAGCATTCGGGAAAGACGGCTGTCATTTCGCATCATTTAATCCTTCGCATCCTTATCGCGCTTGGCAAGCACAATAAGTCATGATACTTTTAAAGTTACATGATTTGTGGAGAATATCAAATGCCGGAAGTTCAAGCACCCCCGTTCGAAAACCCCGACCACTGGGATAAATCGGCGCGCCAGTATCAGCAGACCGCGCATATCTTTACCTCCCGATTTGCCGAGGATGCGCTGGCGCGCGTCAGCTTGACGGCGCAGAGCCATGTCCTTGACGTCGCAGCCGGCACCGGCGCCCTTGCATTGGCCGCAGCGCGAACGGGGGCACGGATATTGGCAACGGATTTTTCGCCCGGCATGGTAGCGTGCATCGCCGAGGCGGGACTGCCCAATGTCGAAGCCCGCACGATGGACGGACAGGCGCTCGACCTGCCCGATGCAAAGTTCGATGTGGTCTTTTCGATCTTCGGCGTGATCATGTTTCCCGACTGGCGCAAAGGCCTGACCGAGATGCACCGCGTCACCCGGCCTGGCGGCTATGGAGTGGTTTCGACCTGGCTGGATGAAGGCGCGGCCACGTTCCTGCTGCTTGGTCAGATACGGAAGAAATTATTTCCGGATCGGGTAGGAATGGCGATGCCTCAGGCTGTGCAGGCTCTAAGCAATCCGGACAATTTCGCACGCGAACTGGTCGCTGTCGGTTATCGCAATCCCCGGATCAAGAGCGTCACCCATGACTATCTACTTGACGTTGAAGCTTTGAACCAACCGGACACATTGTTTGGAATGTCGCCGGATTGGGTAAGCCTGAGTGATACGGATAAGACTAGGGTCATCGCGGAAGTGCGACTAACGGCAGGTGATCAGCCGATCCTGCCAATCCCTTCGACGGCATTGATTGCTGTGGCGCAGCGATGAGCCCCGCCCGCAGGGTTCGGGCTACCAATCTGGCCTGTCCTACATCGACGTCGAGCGCTATGCTGGCAGGATGACGACTGCATTCCCTACCGGGCCGATCGAGCCAGCACTTCCGAAAGGTCACACTCGACACCACCATGCTTCGGCGTACGTACCGGTTTTCTGCGGCCTCCGGTCGAAAGTTACAGAAAATATAAACCCCTGTATCTGTAAAGTTCGCTTTGCCCGGCGATAACCATGCAACCGGACATTGCAACATGCGCACCGACTTGCAAAGAAGCTAAGAAAAATTGTGCAATGTGTGAGGAGCAAAAATGAAAATACTGGCGAAAGCGATTCCACCGGTCCTGACGCTGTTCATGGCCGCGCCCCTATATGCGGCGGAGCAAGCACCGCCTGCGCAAACCAGAAGCGCCGAAACTTTTGATGCCGGGCAATCGTGGCTGGAGTTTGAAGACCAGTTCCGCCTTTTCTATGCCTATGCGCAGCGCAGCGACCTTGATGTTGATGCACAGCTTGCGCGCTCAAAAACCCTTGCGCTGCAAGCCGGAGACCGCGACGAATTTCGCAAGATCCTGCACCAGACGGCGCTGACCTTTTCGGACCCGCATTTCATCGTCGGTCCTTTCGACGAGACGGACTATTCGATCATTCCCAGCGGATCGGATATTGCCACGGAATATGTCAGCGGGCGTTTCCATGTCGCGGATATCCGTGCTGGTTCCGCTGCGGACGAGGCCGGGATTCGCCCTGGCTGGCAGATTGTCTCGGCAGATGGCATCATCATAGAAGACGCAGTGATCCGGCCTTATGGGCAGTTGCTGCCCGATCCGACGGATAAACAGCTGAACTATGGTGCGATGCTGGCTGTCAGCGGATTGCGCAACAAGCCCCGCACTCTGGTCTTTGAAGTCGGCGGGGAACTCCGGACGATTGATCTGCCGGCAACCTACGCGCTGAGCAAAACCATAAGCGCAGGCCCTTTGCTGGAAACCAGCAGGAACGGCAGTGTCGGCATCATCCGCATCAACAATACATTGGGCAATAATGATCTGATCCCGGCCTTTGATCAGGCTATCGAAGGCCTGTCCGACACTAGGGCGATGATCATCGACCTCCGCAACACGCCCAGCGGCGGCAATACCGAAGTGGCGCGCAGCATCATCGGTCATTTCGTGACGGGCACACGATCTTACCAGATTCACGAGATTCCCAGTATCGAGCGGGAATTTACCGTACCCCGCCGCTTTATCGAGCAAGTCAAACCACGCAATCCGCAATATCCAAAGCCGGTCGTCGTTCTTGGAGGACGCTGGACCGGCAGCATGGGCGAAGGGCTGGTTATCGGTCTGGATGCCGCTGCCGGTGCCTATACGATTGCCTCGGACATGGCGGACCTGCTGGGCGCTCTCTCCAATATCAATCTTGAGAAATCCGGAGCGCGCATGGATCTCGGGACAGAAACATTGTTCCACGTCGACGGCACACCGCGCGAAGATTATATTGCCAACATGCCACTGGAATCGGCGGACCGCGAAGCGGACGGCAGCGACCCCGCGATGCGCAGCGCGCTGGAATATCTCAGACGCGAAATCGACGGGTCTTGATGGCAGAGCAAGATTCCCGCTTCCCCTGCCTTAACCACTCGGTTAAACGCAGGGTATGACATGGAAACCCGAACTTGAAGAACTGGCCGAGCGCCAACGGCTCGCCGAGAAAATGGGCGGCGAGGAGAAAGTCTCCCGCCAGCATGGCCGGGGCAAGCTGGATGCACGGGCACGGCTTGCGGGCATCGTCGACGAAGGCAGCTTTCGCGAAATCGGCAAGATCGCCGGGCGGGGCACCTATGCCGAGGATGGCACGTTCGAGGATTTTGCGCCGAGCAACCTGATTTTCGGCCGCGCCAATATCGAGGGCCGTCCGGTGGTTGCCTCTGCCGATGATTTTACCGTGCGCGGCGGCGCGGCGGATGCGGCGCTGCACCGGAAATTCACCCAGTGCGAGAAAATGGCGCACACGCTGGGGATTCCAATGATCCGGATGATCGACGGCACCGGCGGTGGCGGCTCGGTCAAGAGCCTCGAGGATATGGGCTTCACCTATGTCCCTGCGGTTCCCGGCTGGGAAGACATCATCAGGAACCAGGATACGGTCCCCGTGGTGGCCCTGGCACTCGGGCCCACGGCAGGCATGGGCGCCGCGCGCACCGTCGCCAGCCATTATTCTATCATGGTCAAGGGCCTGTCCCAGATTTTCGCCGCCGGCCCGGCCGTGGCCGCCGCGATTGGCGATGACCTCAGCAAGGAGCAATTGGGCGGCTCGGATATCCACACCACCAATGGCGTGGTCGATGAAGAGGTCGCCAGCGAAGCCGAAGCCTTTGTCACTGCGCGTAAATTCCTGTCCTACTTGCCAAGCAACGTGAACCAGCTATCCGCCCGCACCGAGAACTGGGACGCCGTCGACCGCAGGGACGAAAGCCTGCTCTCCGCCGTGCCACGCGCAGACAAGCAGGTTTACTCCATGCGCAAGATCATGACCTTGGTGTTTGACGAAGGCTCGGTGTTCGAAATGGGCAAACGCTGGGGCCGCGCCGCGATCACCGCTTTTGCCCGACTCGACGGCTGGCCGGTAGCGGTGCTCGCCAATGATCCGTCCTTTCTCGGGGGTTCATGGGAGGCCAAATCGTCGGAGAAGGTTGAACGCTTTGCCAAGCTGGCCGAGCAATTCCATCTGCCGGTCGTCCATCTGGTCGACAATCCCGGCTTCATGATCGGCGGCGAAGCGGAACGCACCGGCACGATTCGCTATGGCGTGCAGGCTATGAACGCGGTCTACAAAGCGACCGTGCCGTGGGCCAGCGTTATCGTCCGCCGCGCTTATGGCATCGCCGGCAGCGCGATGAGCAACGCAGAGAATTTCCAGTACCGCTTTGCCTGGCCGTCGGGCGACTGGGGCTCGCTGCCGATCGCCGGCGGTCTGGAGGTAGCCTATAAAAGCGATATAGAAAGGGCCGAAGACCCCGCCGCGCGGCTGGCCGAGATCAAGGCGAAGCTCGACAAGGTCACCTCGCCTTTCCGTACCGCCGAGCAATTCAGCGTCGAGGATATCATCGACCCGCGCGATACAAGGCCGCTTTTGTGCGAATTTGCCGATCTGGCTTGGCGCAAGTTGGGGGCCAGCTAAACCGCCCGGCGCTCATCCGCAACCAAGCACGACGAACACCTGATCGGGATAGCCGCTATTGCTTCACCCCCGATCAGTGAGCGTAGGCCATAATCCGCGGTGTAAAATCGTGAATTATTCCCTGTAGAAATCAACAGTTTGATCCTCACTATGCTATGGATCACCGAAAGATGGCGAATATCTCCTATCGGTTTTGCGAGAAGTGATTATCATTTCATCTACCAAAACGAACGGTTCATCGCTGGTACAGCAACCAAATGCCATTTGATGCGCAATTAGCAAACTAGGTTCGGCACAATCAAGGAAGGAAGAAACGATGTACTTATCTCCTAGATCATTCATCAATCAGCCTGTTCAACCATTGGCCGATCAGGAACATGAGCGCGGTTACCAGCCGCTCTATCACCTCGATATCGTCAACCGCTGCCCCGGCTGCGGCAAATCGCACTGGCATGTCGGCCGGTTCAGCGCCGAATGCGCCCATTGCGAGACCGCCTTGCCGCTGGCGATGGTGGCCAGCCAGCCGATGCAGCCGCGTTTCACCGAGCATTTCAGCAAAACCGCTTTCGCTGCCTGATCCGCACAAACCGTGTTAGTCCGATTTCATCCGCGCCAGATAGGATGCCGCCGCATTTGACTTGATCCTCACCCACATCGGCTTGTGGTCGGACAGTTGAAATGTGCGCCAGCTGGTCTTGTAATATTTCGTCAGCTCCGCACCCTGTTTATCCTTGCCGCGCGCTTTCTTGCGCAACTCTCCTTCATATTCCAGCATATCGCCGTCGCGATAGATCGATTTGTATATCTCGAAAATACCCGCATTGGCTTTCTTCGGGTCATCGGTCTGCCGGTCAATAAAGTTCAATGTGTCGTCATCGGTCATGAACGCGATCTGGTCGTAATATTTGCTGAGATCCAGATTGGATGGCCGGTTAAGCGCATTGGGAATGCGGAAACCGTGCCGTTTCAGCGCCGTCATCGTTTCATGATCCGGGTGGACGATATTAAAATCCCCTAGCAAAATCAGCGACCGTCCCTCCTTTTGCGCCTGTTCGGCCCGATCCGCGAAATAGTCGGCGACGCGGTCGATTTCCTGCACCCTTTGCTGCAATTTCGATCCTGATGAGGAACCGTAGAAAAGGTGCACCGTACAGATATCGAACTTGAACCAGCCGGACTGGAATGCGGTGATGAACGGCGACCGCCGGAACTGTTTGCCCTGATACAGCTCGCCGCCCTCTCCCACGGTGTCATCGGTAATCAGCATCTCCGTCGGCAGGACGATTTCGCCAGCAATATTCTGGAACCGGACCTTGCGCTTGTCATACAGGTAGAGCAGCCGTTCGCCGCCGCTGCCGAGCTTGTAGTGCGTCTTGTCCGAAGCGATGAAATCATAATCGGGTCCGAGCCTGTCCATGACTGCGTGCCAGTCATCGAGATCGACCACTTCCTGCACCGCGACAAAGTCGAAGCGCGACAATATCTCGGCAATATACATCAGGCTTTCAGGCAGCCGTCTGACCTTGCCGAAATTGCGGATATTCCAGGTCGCGAGCAACAAGGTCTGCTCGCTGTCCTTGTCGGGCACTTCCCGGTCGAGCTGACCGATCAGCCGCTCGAGATTGCCGACAACCCGCGCCCGATCGCTTTTCGGAATATATTTGAGATAATAATATTGCGGCATGTGGCATCTCCCATTGTCAGGACCCAGACATGCGACCGTTTATCTTGTGCCGGACCATAGCGGATCTTGATGCCGTAGGACAGCCTTGATCAATCCTTGCCGTTGGGCCTCAGCTTGTCGAACCGAAGGTCAGCGAAGCCGGCGGCGCCTTTCAACTTTGGGGTCCTTCGACAGGCTCGGGACGAACGGGCCTTATATCCGTTCGTAATAAGCTTCTCAAAGGGCGCCTCTCGTATCAGAACGCAGTAACGGACACCCGCCCGCTCCTAAATATCCCCAAACGACTTCAGCGCAGCCAGTGCGACGATATCGCCCCATTCCTGCACGAAATGCCCCGCCTCCTCGATCAGCAACGGTTCGGGACAACCCTTGATCAGTCCGTGCATCATGTTCATCACCGGCGGACCGAGCACCGGATCCGAGCCGCCGATTGCCATGAAGCTGGAGCCGGTGAATTCGCTACTCCAGAAACCGGCGGCGCGCTTGCTCACTTCAACACCGTCCATATCCGGCTCGACCGGCACCAGAGCCGGGAATTTCCTCGCGCCCGCCTGATAACTGTCATCCGGATAGGGCGCGTTATAGGCGGCTGTCTCCGCGTCGGTCATCCGCGGCGTGCCGCGCGCGATAATCTGGCCGGCGTCAAACACCGGCACGGTCAGCGCATATTCTTTCCACGCATTGAAGCCATCACCCGCGCCGGTGCCGAGGCCCAGGGCGGTGTTCATGATGATTAACCGCGACAGCCGCGCCTTGAATGCCTCATCTACCGGCAGCGTCAGTCCGATCAACCCGCCCCAGTCCTGCACCACCAGAGTGATATTCTGCAAATCCAGCCGCTCGACCAGCGCCAGGATATGATTGCGGTGAAAGTCGAACGTGTAAGTCTCGAGCTTCGTCGGCTTGTCGGAACGGCCAAAGCCGAAGAAATCCGGACAGACCACCCGCGCGCCGGTAGCGGTAAAATGCGGGATCATCTTGCGATAGAGAAACGACCAGCTCGGCTCGCCGTGCAGGCACAGGAACGTTCTTTCCGCATCCGCAGGTCCGGTGTCGACATAAGCGGCGCGAAGCCCTTCATAGCCGGGCAGATCATCGACATAGTGGACCGGAAAATCAAAGTCCGGAATATCGGCGAAACGGTCTTCGGGCGTGCGGACAGCGGCGATGGTCATTGATAATATCCTTCTCGATTTGCTTCGGCATAGCAGAAGGAAGCAACCGCGGGATAGGGACTTGCCATGTCAAAGTTTGTCAAAGTTCGGGCCAAGGAACGCTTGATTTGCGTGATGTTGGATAGAATGTTGCGGATGACGGACATTATATTTCCGGCGAATAGAGCAAGCCAGAACCGTGACCGAATGGACTGCACACCATGGCAGCCTCGGCGCCTGGCGTGACCTTTGAAATGGCGCTGCGCGATGCGCCGGCGATCAGGGGGAAAGAGGCAAAAAAAACCCATCACGTTACGCAGCATAGCCGCGATGGGGTGATGTAGGACAGTGAATATTGCGCACTGGACCGGGCTGGCTCGGAGTTTGAGCTTTGATAGCGAGATCCGAGCAAGGATAGTTCCGCCTGAGGCCGCGATCACATCAAATATTCATCGAGCGTCATCTGCAACCGCCGGATCCGGGCTTCCTGATAATTGCCGAGCGACTGGGCGCCCTTCTTCGAGGCTTTGGCGCCGTCCCTTTGCATCGCGAGATTGTCGGTGTCCTGATCAAGGATATCCGCGAGGACAAAGCCTTCCACGCTGGTGTAGCTGTGTTCGACTTCCAGCCTTACCGGTCTGGCGGGTGCCGGGCGCTCGCCATTTTCGGGCAGCGGTTGCAGCACCAGTATCTCGTGCAGGCAATGATCGACGTCGATCGGCCGGAAGCGATAGCAGAGCCGGATATCGATGCCGGGGAAGAAGAACATATTGGGGAAGAGGAAATATTCGAGGCTATCGACCATTTCGCTGGTCGAGACGCCGGACAAGTCAATGTTGAACTCGCTGCCATGCTCCTGGCGCAACATATCGGCATGGACTTTCCGGGCCGAAGCCCCTTCGGGCAGATCCTTCGGATCGCGGCCGAGTTTCTCGAACAGCTTTGCCTCGCTGACCGGCTGTTTCAGATGCGGGCTGGGCACGCCGACCGCGTGCATGAAGCGGCTGACATTCTTGCCAAAAATATCATATTGCGCATTGGCGTCGCCGGCGGTGTAGACCGCCTGCGAATGGGTTTCGAGCACATGATAAGCCTCGAGAAACGCCTCCATCGCCATCTTCCAGTTGGCCGGCAACACCTTCTGGGTGTGGAGCGCCACATAGCGGTCATCCATCGGCCATTGCTTGAAATGCTCGGGTAATATTTCCAGATAGTCGGCCAGTGGCGGCGCGTCGTCGTCCATGTTGATGAAGACAAAGCCGCCCCACAGATCGCAGCGGATCTCGGTCAGGCCGAAGTTGTCCTCGTTCAGATGCGGGAAATCCCAGCGGCAGGGGATATCCTTGAGCGATCCGTCGAGATTGAAGGTCATGCCGTGGAAAGGACAGCGGATATGCGGGCGTTTGGTGCCGCTGCTGCCCGTGTTTCCTTCGGTCGCGAATTTCATGCCGCGATGCGGGCAGCTGTTCACGAACGCCCGGATCTTGCCGTCATCGCCGTGCACGACCAGGATCGAATAGGGACCGACATCATAGACATGGCGATCACCGGGCGCGGGGATATGCTCCTCGCGACAGGCCCACTGCCATGTCCGGTTCCACATCCGGTCGATTTCGCGATCATGGACGGCGGGGTCGATATAGCGGTCGAAGCTGATATCCTCGTCGCCGAGAAACTCATATTGCTCGGTCCGCATCGCCGGCGGTGGATTGTCGCCGTCGGCATCCATGATATCCTGCATCGACGGCCCCGGGCAGCGCGCCTCGCCCGGCGCAAGAGCAGGATCGGAAGGCTTTGTCAGGTCATAGGTCATGGTCGGGCTCCGGTTTGCGGGTCATTGCGATGCGGTCATAAAGCGGATCGGCGGGCTTGCGCGCTCCGAGGATCATCGGCGAACCGTCCAGAAATGCATCGGTGCAGGGATCGTCGCGGACCCAGTCGACCAGCTCCGACCGATAGGCGAATTTCCAGACGCCACCGCGCTTCTCCAGCCGGTCGACATAACGCCCGCTGATGAACAGGTCGCGCTTCTCGCCCGCTTCGCTGGTCAGCTTGTGATAGGCTTGGTAATAGACTTCGCCATGGGCTTCGTCGCCCGCTATCTCGATCAGATGCTGGCCGAGCATATGATGGTTGCGCTCATGTGTTTTCAGGGCTTCGATGCAGAAGTCGGCAAATCCGTCCGGACCACCCTCGTAAATGCCATAGCTCAGGAAAGCGTCGTCCCAGAATTGCGCGCGCAGCAGGTCGCGGTCCAGTCGGTCCAGCCCGCGCATATATAGCGCCGCTAGATCGCGGATCGCCAGATTGGCCGTTACAGCTTCTAGGTCAGTCGCCCTGATCACATCTCTCCTGTTCTTTTGAGGCATAGTAGGAGCCGGACGGATCGGGTAAATTACTCTTATCGATAGCAGGAGGGTGACCATGGCGGACAACAGTCAAACAGGCGCGCAGGAACCGGGCCGCGTACCAGGCGCAGCGGAACTGGCCGATCGTGCCGCCATCGCCGAGATCATCGCCCTGCACTGCCGCGGCGTCGACCGGGCCGATGAAGCGACGCTGAAAAGTTGTTACTGGCTCGATGCAACCACCGCTTACGGCCCGGACGCCGTGCCCGCTCACGGCTTCTGCGCCGAGCTCGTCCCCGCGATCAGGGCATTCCGGCAGACCCACCATATGGTCACCAACATCCTCTATGCCTTCGACGGCGCGCAGGCGCGCGTCGAGAGCTATCTGATCGCCTTCCATTATCTCGCCGGGCCGGATGGCGCGGACAGCGAGATGACCTATTTCGGCCGCTATCTCGACCGGTTCGAGAAGCGCGGCGATGTCTGGAAAATCAAACATCGCGAACCGGTGATGAGCTGGAGCCAGAATGCGGCCACCACCCACGACGCCGAGCATCCCGCCCTATCCGCGCTGCGCCAGGCCGGGCGCTTCCCGGATGATGTCGTCTATAAATAGCGCGCGGATGCGCCGGCCGCATAGCCGCGCCCCTGCCTTGCGGGAACTTTACAGGACAGCCCGTTTCTATTTTCTGTGACCTTTGCCCCGAGGCCCCGGAAAACAACCATATTTCTCCAACAACAGCCGTGCCTAGTGTGACCTTTGCCACGCCCCGCCCCGGCGCGCTGGCCGGCGGGGGCGAATGCCCGGCAAAGACTCGTCACGATACGCAGCATAAGCGCAGACAGCCCGTGTAGGACAGCGGATCGTCCGCTGCGCCTGCGGCCTGCTGTGGTATTTTTGCATCAGATACAGGGCAATCGCGACTTATTCATCCGACGATGGAACGCCCGTGCTGTTGAGCCGTTTCCTCTACTCGTCGATCTAGCGCGCCCTGTATCCGGCGTAGCATCGACGGGAAGCCCGCAGCAATAGCGGGCAAGGTCGGAACGATCCTGTTCCATATTTAGTTAGTTGGAGTAAAATTATGAAATCCCCCATGATCACCCCCCTGATCCTCGCTTCCGTCACCGGCGCCTTTGCCGTTGCCACCCCCGCCGCCGCCCAGTCCGACTCAACCTTTACCGGCCCGCGCGTCGAAATCCTTGGCGGCTATGACACGCTGCGCTCGGGCAGCGATGTTGATGTCGACACCGACAATGACGGCGTTTTCGAAAATAACACGCTCGACCAGTCGGTCGACGGCTTCGCTTATGGTGTCGCGCTCGGCTATGATTTCGATGCCGGCCCAGTCGTCTTCGGTCTTGAAGGCGAATATATGGATTCGACCGGCGAGCAGGAAGGCGATGAAGATATCAACGCGCCGTTCGGCTACCGCGTCAATCTGAAGCGTGATCTCTATGTCGGCGCGCGCATCGGTGCCAAGGTCAGCCCGACCACATTGCTTTACGCAAAGGGTGGCTACACCAACACTGCAGTCGAATCCCGCTTCCAGGACCGGGCCGAAGCTGACGGCGTAAACCTCAACTTCGACGACAGCCAGCAGGTTGACGGCTATCGTCTGGGCGCCGGCGTCGAGCAGGTGATCGGAACCGGCGGAAACGGCAACGGATCCGGCGCATTCGTCAAACTCGAGTATCGCTATTCAAACTATAGCTCGCTGAAATATGATGACACATTGTTCAACGACAGCAATGAAATCGGCGTCGACCTCGACCGCCACCAGGTCGTCGCGGGTGTTGGTTTCCGCTTTTAGGTTGGAGTTAGTCTAGCAAGAAGAGGGCGCGCCGTTCAGTGGACGGCGCGCCCTTTTTTGGTTTCGTGCTGGGACACTTGTCGGTTTCGGTCGGGAGATTAGTCCACTGGCACCGTAACTGGATGTCGATTGAGGTTGTTACTATGTTTGAAAAAGTTCACATTTGCTAATTACGGCGTTAGTTTCCCAATGCGCTGGATCACCAAGTTGTAATTCGGCGCGGTAGCCTGGAAGATTGTGATATTCTATTCGATAGAGAATATCAGGATCATTACGATCTGGATCGTCCATGTTGTAAGGACAGGATTCTTGTACGATCAATAAAACTGTTTTGCCCGGATTGCCTATGGGCGATACGACATAGACAGGCGCGATTACACCCATCAGTTCTGGGGTGTATGCCTCAATATTTGGGACTGATAAGATCCGTCCGACAACGACATGCGGCGCAGCCTTTTCAAGGCTGACACAAGATAGGACGGCCATCGAAATGGTCGTTATGCAAATCCAGATCGATGCCAATTTTATTGGGTTCATAGTTCGACTCAATATATAATTCCCAATTACGGGACAGTTTACTCAATACACCAAATTCCCCTCCCTCTGGTAAATGAAGCACAAAGTGGTCCGTCGCTGAAACCGAAGAACAGAATCCCCAAAAAAGGGCGCTTATCGGTGGACAATTTGTGTATTCGGTAAACTGTTACCGTAATTCTAGCAGTATTCGCACTCCCAACAAAAAAGGGGGAGCGCGACCGCACTCCCTCTCCTAACTTCAGGCGGACAACATCTGCCGATCTCACCGCGTCACCTTCAGCCTCACTCAACCGGCACAGGAAACCCGCGCATCCGGAAGATATACTTAACCTCCAGATCGCCGCTGCGGAATTTGCGGTTGTCAGCACGATCAAGCGCAAGCATTCTGCGGTTTTCGCGTCCCACGGGCTGTCTGCTTCCTCGAAAGCGGCCCAAGTGCCCGCAACTATTCCCCTGCCAGCTCCTGCACCAGATGCGGCGCAGGATAGATATTTTCCAGCGCCTCCTGAACCGCAGCCGTAGATACCGATACCGTCCGGTTGAGCACAGGATCATAGCCATAATTGCCACCCAGTGAGTGGATATTGCCGTCAAAGGCAGCGCCGATCACGGTGCCGGCCTTGTCGATCACCGGTGAACCGGAATTGCCGCCGATAATATCGTTGGTCGAGACAAAGTCATAGGTGACCGATGGGTCGATCTTGTCCTTGTTGGTGACAAAAGCGGGTGCGAGATCAAAGGGCTCATTGCCGGTCGCGCGATCGAATGTGCCGCCAAGGGTCGTCGCGATCGGCACCTGCCTGCCCCGCTCCATCCAGCCTTTGACCTGACCATAGCTGATCCGCAGCGTGAATGTCGCGTCGGGATAGAGCTTGTCACCATAAGCGGCAAAACGCGCGTCGGCGAGCTTCGCCCCGGCGTTGGCCAGCGGACCGGCATAATTTTCATCAATCTGCTGCTTGAGCGCGCGCTGGCGCGCTTCCAGCTTGCGCGCGTAGAGGATCATCGGATCATCCGATGCCTCGATCGCGGCAAGGCCGCCGTCCCATAATTTCTGACGCGTTTCCGGGTCGGCCAGTCCGGTGCCGGCGACCAGACGTTCGGCCAGCTGTTCGGGACTTTCCTTGCCGAGCAACAGCTTCGTATCCGGATCGTCGGGACCAAGATATTCGCGCGCTTTCGACAGGCTCCATCCGAACAGCATTTCGTCGAGCCACGGATAGATCGGCCGCTCATCGAGCAGCCGCTTTTTGGTAAGCGGGAGCGCGCTATCGGTATATCCCGGCAGCCGATCGGCGTTGGGTTTTGCGCTTTCCATCGCGGCGAGCACCAGAACTTGCGCGTATTTATACAGGTCTCCGTTGGGACCGGTGAAGCGCGCGGGCAGATAATAAGAGCGATAGGCCTGCACCGCCGCGTCCACTTCCGCCCATGGATCACCAATAGCTTCATTGCCCACGCTTCTGGCTTTCAGATCGGCCTCTGCATCGGCAAGCTTTGCGGTGAAGGCCGGATCGTTCAATGCCTTGGTCCGGCCAATATAGACTTTCAGCGAATTTTCGATCCCCCCGAGCAAGTCGAGGCCCTCGCGTTCCTTTGCGGGACTTTCCGTCATCGCCCGGATCAGACGCCCGCGCAGTTCCGACATCGTCACCACCGTTACCGGCAGGCGCACTTCGCGCTCAAAGGCAAGCTGACTTTGCGTGAAAAGACGGGACGTGGAACCGGGATTGCCCACCACAAAGGTCAGCTCGCCTTCCTCTGGCGCGCGCGGATTCCACTTGAGGTGCGCGGGGGTCGCAACCGGTTTGCCATTTTCATAGGCCCGCAAAAAGGACGCATCGAGCGAATAGCGGGGAAAATTGAAATTGTCCGGGTCACCGCCAAAGGTTGCCGCACGGTCCTCCGGAGCCCAGACCAGCCGAACGTCGGAATATTTCCGATATGTATACAGCTTATACTGGCCCCCGCCGAACAGGGTTACCACCTGGCATCTTGTTGCTTCCCTATCCGGGCAACCGGCGCTCTCGATAGCTGCGATTTTTGCGTCACGCGCCTTGGTAAGGGCTTCTCCGCTCAGATTGGCCATGGCGTCTGTGATGTCGGCAGTCACGTCGGAGATCATGGTCACAACTTCGGCCTGCTGTCCGGCGCATTTCTTTTCTTTCTCCCGGCTTCCCGCGACAAAACCATTCTTCAGAATATCGTTATCATCATCCGAATTCTGGTAGATGCAACTTGCGACACAATGATGGTTGGTCAGAATAAGCCCCTGGCTCGACACGAAGCTGGCGGAACATCCTCCGGTGAGGCGGACGGATGCAGCCTGTACACGGTCCAGCCATGGCTTATCGGGTGCCCAGCCATAGGTCTGCCGCATCTGTTCGCTGGGAAAAGCATCAAAAGTCCACATGCCCTCCTCGGCATAAGCGGGTGTGGCTGCCGCGCCGAAAAGGCAAATCATACCGGTAGCGAGAAAAACCGAACGTGTTGTCATGAGGACCTGTCTCCTTTTATGTCCAGAACCGCTGGATGTGGCCAAACATCTGAACCGCCAATAGATATTCATTCGTCACTTCGAAACCTGTGCCGAAGCAGACCAAGAGTGTAGCACGCCATCGCGAGTCTACAATCGCATTCCCGTATCAATTGTAACAATGATGACCGGGAAAATCGTGCGCCGGTTTAACCCGGCACAGAATGACCGGAGATAAAATTGCGCAATTTGCATAGCTTCTGACTCTTTATTGTGCGATGCTGACATCAATGTGAATAAGCACCAGCCCGCCCCCCTGCACCTGAGCCTGCCCAACCGCCTGTCCTACGGACTGGGCGGTGCCGTTTATGCGGTGAAGGAAGCGGCCTATGTCATGTTCGTGCTGCTGTTCTACACCCAGGTGCTGGGGCTCAGCGGGACAGCGACCGGGATTGTGCTGTCGCTCAGTCTGGTCTGGGATGCGGTGTCCGATCCGATGGTTGGCAGCTGGTCCGACCGCTACAGGAGCCGCTGGGGGCGGCGGCACCCGTTCATGATCTACGCCACCGTGCCAATGGGTCTGGGCTTTGTCGCGCTGTTCGCGCCGCCGGATTTTGTACTAAACAGCCAGCTGTGGCTGGCGGGATGGTTGCTGGCCTGTTCGATCTGGATCCGCACCGCACTGACTTTTTTCTCGATCCCGCATTATACGCTGGTGGCGGAAATCTCCCAGGATTATCACGAGCGCAGCGCCCTGATGGGACAGCGGACCGCCTTCCTGTTCCTGACCACGCTGCTGCTGCCCTCGACCTGTCTCTATTTTCTGTTCGACGAAGGCACGGGCGGCGATGGCCGGTTCGTCGCAAGCAATTATGTGACCTATGGATGGCTGTCGGCGGTGATCGTCTGGATCACTGCGGCCGCGTGCATCGCCGGTACCTGGAAGTTTATTGGCCATACGAAGATCGACCCGCGCCGCGCGCCATCCACGCCCGGATTTACCGGATTGTGGCGCGATTTCCTGTCCACCTTCCAGAACCGCAATTTCCGCAATGTGCTCTGCTTTGATCTGGGCGTGACCGCATCCTATGGCATCACGATCGCGCTCAACGTCATCTTCTGGACCTATTTCTGGGAATTGCCGGCGACGGAGATGGGGCTGCTGCTCGGCCTGTCAGTGCTGATCGCGGTGCCGATTGCGATGATATTCCTGAAGACGGTCGGTCGACGGATGCCCAAGCATGATATCGTCAAATGGGCGGTCATTGTCATGCTGCTCGACCTGTCCTGGCCCTATCTGCTGCGATGGTTTGCGCTGATTCCGGACAATGGCGATCCCGTGATTTTCGCGATACTGGTCATCCAGAACGCAATCTTCATGAGCTTCTTCATCCTGCGGATTGTGGCAATCGCCTCGCTGACCGCTGATTTGACCGACGAGCATGAGGCTGAAACCGGTCTGCGACAGGAGGGCGGTTTCTATTCGGTTCTGCAATTCACATCGAAGCTGGGCGGCGCGGTCGGACCGCTTTATGGCGGCTTTGCCCTCGACATGGTCGGGCTGACAGAGGGTATGAGGCCAGGGACTGTGGCGCAAGCCTCGCTCGATGCCCTGGTCTGGATTGGCGCCGCCGCCATCGTGCCGTTAATGCTGGTTGCGTTTTACTTCACCTTCCGCTTCTCGATGACCGAGGAACGGTTGCGGCAAATCCAGGCGCTGATCGCGCGGCGGCGGGACGAGTAAAAAGGGGAGCGCAATCGCACTCCCCTCTTCAAACTTCATTCCGACAACAGCGGTTCAATTGACCGCATCACCTTAAGCCTCACTCGCCCGGTACAGGAAAGCCACGCTTCTTGAGGATATATTTAACCTCCGGATCGCGACCGCGGAATTTGCGGTAGGCTTCCTTGCGGTCGGTTTCATTGCCGGTGGCCAGCAGGATCGAGCGGAAACGTTCTGCGGTTTCCGCGTCCCATGGGCTGCCTGCTTCTTCAAAGGCGGCCCAGGTATCGGCATCCATCGTTTCCGACCACAGATAGCTGTAATAGCCGGCCGAATAGGCGTCGGACGAGAAGAGATGGTTGAACTGTGGCAGACGGTGCCGCATCACGATCTCTTCCGGCATGCCGATTTCGGTCAAAGTCTCGCGCTCGAAAGCGTCCGGGTCGGTGACCGGCTCCACGCGATTGTGCAGCTTCATGTCGACGATCGCCGAGGACAGATATTCCACGGTCGAGAAACCTTCGTTGAAAGTGCCCGATGCCTGGATTTTCGCAACCAGCTCTTTCGGGATCGGCTCGCCCGTCTTGTAATGGGTCGCGTAGGTCGACAGAATATACGGCGTCATCAGCCAATTCTCGTTCACCTGGCTCGGATATTCGACGAAATCGCGCGGCGTACCGGCGAGACCGGGATAGGTGATGTCATAGTTGAGATAATGCAGCGCATGACCGAATTCGTGGAACAGGGTTGAGGCATCGTCGAGGCTGATCAGCGTCGGCTCGCCGTCGCCGCCCTTGACGAAATTATTGTTGTTCGACGAAATCGTGTAATTGTTCTTGCCGCCCAGCTTGTACGCATCCTTGTAGGTGGTCATCCACGCGCCGGACCGCTTGCCGTTGCGGGCATAATTGTCGAAAAACTGCACGCCGATCACCTTGTCGCCGCGCTTGACTTCAAAGGTGCGGACCTCGGGATCGAACACCGGGATAGTGCCGGTGGTTTCGGTGAAGGTCATGCCATAGAGCTTGCCAGCTGCATCGAACAGGGCGTCCATCATCTTGTCGAGCTGGAAATAGGGTTTGATCTCCGCGGCATCGAGATCATATTTCGCCTTGCGGACCTTTTCCGCATAGAAACGATAATCCCAGGGCGCAATCGTGATACCGGCGCCTTCGGCATCGGCTATTTCCTGCATGTCGGCGACTTCTTCACCGACGCGGGCAACCGCAGCGGGCCAGACTTTCATCATCAGGTCCATCGCCGCTTCCGGCTCTTTCGCCATCGTGTCGGCCATGCGGTAATGGGCGTGGGTCTTGAAGCCGAGCAGCTTGGCGCGGTCAGCACGCAATTTCAGAATCTTGGCAATGGTCGCGTTGGTGTCATTGGCATCGCCATTATCGCCGCGGTTGATATAGGCGTTGTAAACCTGCTCGCGCAGATCGCGGCGGGTCGAGTTTTGCAGGAAGGGCTGCATCACCGAGCGGGTGTTTTTCAGCGCCCAGCCGGTCTTGCCCTGCTCTTCGGCTGCTGCCTTGAGCGAAGCGACAAAACTGTCCGGCAGGCCGGCGAGATCGGCTTCGTCGGTCAGGAAGATGAAGGTTTCTTCATCGGCCAGGACCTTGTTGGAAAATTCGTTAAACGCCTTCGACAATTCTGTGTTGTAGGCAATCAACGTTTCTTTTTTTGCGCCGTCGAGCAGGGCCCCATCGCGGACCAGCTGTTCGTAATTGCGCTCGACTAGGCGGGTTTGCATCGCGTCGAGCCCAGCGGACTCACGATTGTCGTACACCGCCTTGGTTTTTGCGAGCAGTTTCGGATCGAGGGTCAGCTGATTGAAGAAAGCCGAAATCTTGGGCATCCATTCGCCCTGGATTTCACGGATCTGGTCGTTGGAAAGATTGCTGCTGTGCACACCCCAGATGGCGAACAGGTCATTGGCTTCATTGCCGACCAGTTCCATCGGTACGGTGAAATTTTCAAAGGTTGCGGGCGCCGGATTATCGCGGATCGCGTTCACCTCGGCCTGAATCTTGTCCATGGTTGCCTGGAAAGCGGCAGGGAAATCAGCGACTTTCACTTCATCCCACGGCGGCACGCCGTCATAGGGGCCGGTCCACGGCTGAAGAATGCTGTTCTCGCCGGTCTCGGCCGGTACCGATTGCATTGCACTCATTTTGTTCAATTCGGCTGTTGTCATTTTTTTTCCATGATTGTCGGCCAAAGCGGGTGTCGCGGTCGCGCCGATCAGCGCAGCGCTGGACACGCCCAGAAAGATTTTACGGGTGGATATCGTGAATCGCATGTATTTTTCTCCAAATAGGGAACCGCAATCGCGGATCTCTCAAAAAGCACCTGATGTGTATTTGGGGACGGTCTAGCCAAAGCGAAGCGGAAACGCAAAAAAGGTTGCGCTGGAAATCAATTATTAGACGAACGACTGTTTATTGACGATGAACGACATCGGAATATTTGGTTATTCCGGTCTCTCGGCCAGCAGCGCGCGTACCAGCGGCTGCAGATTTTCGTCATAGCGAGCCAGCATGACATGGTCTTCGGCATTTTCGAAATGGCTGATCAACTGGCGGCCGTTCCAGTAATGCAGGGCAATAGCTGGCGGGTCGGCAACGATCATGTTGCGGCCATCGGGATGTTCGGGATCGATCGGATTCAGGTCGAGCGCCACCTGCGGCGCGGTCGAGGCACAGATCGCCAGACTGATGTCACCCCACCATGTGGAAATATTGCGGTGCAAATGGCCGGTGATCATGCCCTTGACCTGGTCGTGGCCAGCCACCGTATCGGCCAGCCGCGTGACCCAGGGCTCGTCGGGGTGGGTGGTCATCCACTCGATGCCGCTTTCGACCGGTGGATGGTGCAGGATCAGAATTGTCGGCTTGTTCTGTTGCTCCGATAATCTGGCGGACAGCCAGGCGGCGCGGGTTTCGCAGAAAGCGCCGCCGTGACGCCCCTCTTCCAGCGTGTCGAGAAACAGCAAGCGGAGTTCGGAGGTATCCACCTCATATTGAACAAAGCCGTCGGGGGCCGGAACGTCGGGGAACTGTTTGTGGAACGGCGCCCGCAAATCGTGATTGCCCAGACACATGTGGACCGGGAAAGGCACCATGGACAAGGCATTTTGCAGCCGCTGGTAGCTTTCCTGATCGCCGCGATCGACAAGATCACCGGTTGCCAGCAACAGATCGGGCTGCGGGGTCATCGCGCAAATCGTCTTGATCGCCTGATCGAGCCGCTTGCGGTTGAATTCTGCCGGATTGTCCGGGTCAAAACCCAAATGAATATCCGTGATCTGCGCCATTAACATGGACGCCCTCCCCTTTTTCGCTATGCCCTATTGCCGGGCAACCTGTTTCTCCGGCTTGGTCTGTTTGTCTTTCTGCTGTTCCTTGATCAACCAGGGTGTCCCGTCATCGGCGTGATAATCGTGGCACATCGCGCATGTCGACGGCACGTCGGACGCTTGCTGGAATTCGCCACCATGACATTCGCGACAGGTCTTGATGCCCGGCAGTAGCAGGTCGGTGGCCTGCTTCGATGCAGGTGCATCGTGACAGCTTTCACAAGTTTCTTCCTTATGAGCATCATGGCTGAACCAGCCCTTCTGCATATAACGATCGGTCTGCGTCACCGGCTTGATGCCGTAATCGACCCGCCCGCGGGCTGTCGGCTGGGTGATACCGTGACAGTCGAAACAGGCACCGCCACGAGAGAATACTTCGCTGATCGCCATATTGGCGCGGCTCGGCCGGAATTGCACGGCGCGGGCATAATCGCTGGCGACGCGGATGTCGTTGCTTTCGCCCGGACGACGGCGCGCCATCCCGCCAAGATTGATCGGCCGGGTTGGCCCGGTGGCACGATAATATGCTCTGAGATCGGCCTGGACCATCGCCGGTTCGCCGTGCCGCAAGGTCCGCACCGTCCCGCCGATCTCGTCAAAGGCGAGGCTGTGGCACATGCTGCAGTCTCCCTTCATGTCGACCGGCTCAAAGCGCACGCCTTTCGGATCCGGCGTGTGGCAATCCTTACAGACGAGCGAGGGACCGAAGTCGTAATCTGCCGCCAGTCGCCGCCCCATTTGGGCGACACCGCCGGTTTTCGACAGATGCAGGTCATGGGGGAATTTCAGACCGTTATTCTCGGTCGGCTTGTCATCGAGAGAGACACGCTTGCGCGGCGGATTCTTGCCACCCGGGCTGACTAGCACGGCTGGCCGGAATTGCGGATGTTCAATGCCGAAGTCCGACGCATTTTCCAGTTTTGTGTCGGTCAACCGTGCATCCATCCCGTTATGGCAATCCGCGCAGAATTTTTGCGCAGTGGGTTCCATAGCACCAGCTCCCTCATGCTCGCTGTGACATTCGACACACCTGCCCGGCGGCTTGTTGAAAGCAGAGGAGAATGCAGCGCCGATCTTGCCGAAACCTTCCGGCTCGCCGCGCGCAGTCAGCAGCCGCGGTTTGGCAGCATGGTCGTGCGCGTCATCCTCGTGGCAGGTGAGGCAAGTCTTGTCCTGCACCGTGACAAAGGCATCGACATGACAGGCCTGGCAATCCTGCTCCAGCCCGTGATGCGCGCTGCTCAGCGCGCCCGAAGACCACATTGTGTCGGCGTGGAACTGGTCGGGCCGTTCCTCGACCCCGCGCCAGGTAGCCCAGGTGTAGATCGGCCAGACCAGAAAGGCAGCCAGCACCAGAGCGATAAATCCCCAGGCGCTCACCCTTTTGCCGGGGAGCAGGCCCTTGAGCGTATAGATCGTCGACTCGCTGCGCGTTTCGGCCGAGTCGGACAGGGCCTCGACCCGCTTGACGGTCAGGACGACATCGTCGCCTTCCTCGCTAACGACGATGACATGGCCACCGAAGCCGAGTTCGGCACCGGCAGACGGATCGATGGTGACCGAAATCCGGTGCTGCCCGTCGAGGGTAAAATTCTGGCCGGACGTGCTTTCGACGATGATTTGCCCGTCGTCGCGTTTGCGGATGACGGCATGATCAGGATTGACGGCAAGATCGGGCAGATGGATCGCGTTGCCGGTGCTGCGGCCAACCCCTATTTCATCCGTGGCAAAGGGTTTGGACCGTGTGATATCCCGGCCGGCGGCCGTGGTCGTAATCTGGCGAACAATGAAAGTCATATCGGGCTCCCCATCCTACCAGTAAAAAAACACGCTGATGATATGCGCGGTGAGCGATGCGATCAGCGCGAAAGTCATCGGGACATGGACGAATAGCCAGACTTGCAGCATCGCTTTGAGCTTCAAATGGCGGCGCACGCGACCCAGCGTGGATTCCTTTTTCTCGAGCAACGCTTCAACCTTGTCGAGCGGATCATCGCCGCCCATTTTCGGCTGATAGGCACGCTCGCGGCGTAGGTCCGCCTGCGCCTCACGCGTTGCGCAATCGGGGTATTTCCCCGAAATGCGGCGGAGGAAGCCGCCGCCAAACGGATCCTGTTCGAGCGACTGCAGTACCAGAGTCGCGTGTTCCGCCGATAGCGGCTGGGCCGCTTCGTGCAATTGCCGGTCGAGCGAGCGGAGATTTTCAAGCATCTCGGTCTCGGTCATCTCGTCGCGATTGTCGGACAACGCCTTGGGAATCGTCACGTAGAAATAGATCCCGACAATGCCGGAAATGATCACGATCATCATGAAGACATAGGCGGCGGTATGGATATTCCAGCCGAGCTGGAAACCGGTGTGCAACGTACCGATCACGATCAGGGTGAGACCAAGATAGATATGCGCGGATGTCCACGCCTTGAGCGACCATTGGCCGGGCGTCATCGCCCGCTTGCGTACGCCCAGCATCGTCAACCAGAGAATCAGCAGCGCGCCGATGGTGCCCAAAGTATAGCCATACCAGCTACCGCCATTGTGTCGCGGCGACACGTCGACAAACAAATAGCTGACGATGCAGACCAGCATGATTGCGGAAGAAATTTTCAGCCAGCGGAAACCGGCGTGCCTGAGAAAACCGTCGTGCATCGCGACTTTCTTTCGGCCGGATGGGGCGGTGATGGCGTTACTGGCCATTATAGGGAGCCCCCCATTGCTGCGGGTTCGGTGGCCAGTTCTCCCGTTCGTGCTGAGCTTGTCGAAGCACCGCGTCTTGCCACCTGTCCTTCGACAAGCTCAGGACGAACGGGATGTTGCAAAAACAAACAGTTCACACCTCTTCTCCTTCCAGCTTGGAGACAGTGAGAAATTCTTCCGGTGCCACGCGGATCGCAGCCCCGGTCGGACAGGCGCGCACGCAGGCCGGTCCGCCCTTGATCCCGGCGCACATGTCGCATTTGATCGCCTTTTTGGGTTTCTCAATCGCAGGGTCACTATGGTCTGCGGCCCATTTCTTGTCCGGCTCGCCGGGGCCCGGGCCGGCGCCGAAGAACAGCCAGTTGAGCAGGCCCGGTTTTTTTGGCGGCACCTTGTCCATGCGGATCACGCCATAAGGGCAATAGCGCTGGCAATTGCCGCAGCCGATGCAGCTGTCGTCGATGAACACCTCGCCATCGGGACCACGATGAATGGCATCGGGCGGACAGTCGGACATGCAATGGGGGTGCTCGCAATGGCGGCAGCTGGTCGGCACGTGGAGATGGGCGTAGGTCTTGCCCGCCTCGCGGTCGAGACGCGACAGACCTTCGTGGCTGTCGGCGCAGGCTTTCTCGCAATTGTCACAGCCGACGCACAGATTTTCATCGATCAGCAGCACGTCCGTTGCCTCGCCGATACCATTGTCGACCAGGAAATTGGCAATCCCCGAATACATGTCGACAACACCGGAAAAACTGTCCTTCTTCGCTTCGACAAAGGCGTTGATATCCTGGCGCGCGGCCATGTCCTTCTTCGCCTTGCGCATCAGATCGGGATGGGCGTCGAGCACTTTCTTGAACGCATCGCCGCTGATCTTGATGACTTCCGACTTGATAGCGGCCTTGACCGTCGCGGTGCGGAAACCGCCGGCGATCAGGGTCATTTCGCCGACATAGGAACCGGCGGGCAGATAGGACAGGAACACCGGCTTGCCGCCGATCTGCTTCTCTACCACCATCGAGCCGACGCGAATGACGTAAATATCGTTGCCCTCGGCGCCTTCCTCGATAATCGTCTCGCCGGCCCGGACATTGATAATCTCGCTGGACTCGACGACCTCGGCGATATCCTCCTTGGTCAGGCCCGAACCGAACATCTGCAGCAATTGCCGCTCGGTGGAAATCCGGGTGATAGCACGTTTTGCAGCGGGGACCGACGCTTGCAGTTTCAGCGCAGCGGTACGCGGAATTTCGACCACGATAACTTCGTCCGATGCCTTGATCGTCGCGCCGCGCCGCCGCCCCGAAATCAGACCGACTTCGCCGAAGATCGAACCCTGTTCAATCGGAACGGTAATCGAGGGATCCGTCGGATTGATTTCCACCATGACCGAGCCCTGGGCAATGGCGAACAGCGAGCTTCCCGGATCGCTTCTCTCGAAAATCGCTTCCCCCTGGCTGTAGCTCTGCGGCTCGCTGTCGAGCATGAATTCCCGCATCTGCAGCGGCGAAAGCTCGTTGAGAATGGTAATATTTGAACGGAAAAATTCCAGCCATTCGTCGACCGACCGGCCTCCGGGCAAGTCGCTGAATTTCGCTTCGAGTATCGGTTCGTCGGCGGGCTTTAGCTCGGTGTTGCCGTTGATGAACTCGATAACATCATAGCCCTGGTTCATGCAGTGCTTGATCAGCGGATAGCCGGCGAGCGCGCCGATGACATATATGCCCTTCTTGGTGCTTTCGAACGCCGGTGAAAGCTTGGGATAGGCCTCGCGGTCCTCGCTGGTAAATTCGATCCCGCATTGCTCGACAAATTTGCGCGGTGGCGCGCTGCCCATACGCGCGATGATCCGGTCGCATTTGATCGTCTCCTGACCATCGCGGGTTTCCAGCACCAGCTCGCCATCCTTGACCTCGGCCGGTGTGGTTTCGTTGCGGATATTGACCTTGCCCTGCTCGCCCGCTTCCATCAGCAGCTTCACATTGGCTTTCTTCGCCCGGGCGAACTCCGCCGAGCGGTTGAGAATGGTAACAACATTATTCTGCGCAGCGTCTGCCGCAAGGCCCAGCGCATTCTCGATCCCGGCATCGCCCGATCCGATCACTGTGATATGTTCGTCATAATATTCGCCGGGATCGTCGAGCTGATATTGCACCAGCTTGTTGTCGCCGCCGGGACAACGCATCAGATTGGGATTGCCCTGCGTGCCGATCGCCATGACTATGGATTCGGCCAGCACCGTATCGCCATTTTTCAGGGTGATGGTAAAATTGCCTTCGTCCCCCTCAATCTTCACCGGTTCGGCATTATACATGACGTTGACGCCATGCCCGGCGGTCTGTTCGTCCCAGGTTCCTAGAATCGCCTCCCGCTTGCCCGCATCAAAATCCATGTCCGAGCGCAACACCAGCTGGCTCGGCGTTGCCATGACATGCTTGCCCTTCTGATATTTGAAGATGGTATCGGACAGATGGTCGGTTTTTTCGAGTAGCACATGTTTCAGCTTCAGCTGCGCAGCGCGCCCAGCAGCGCTCATGCCCGCTGGTCCGGACCCGATGATGACTACTCGAAACTTGTCCGACACGCGCTTGCTTCCCCCTTTAACTTCCCCCGACCAACGCACCCTCATACGTCAAAGCGATCTGGTTCAGCTTATTATTCGGCTGTAGCGCGACCCAAAAGATTGAACTTTGGCAGTATCTTACCAAAAAGCCTCTTCATTGCCAGTGCAAAATATCACAGCTATCTCGGCGCTTGTCAGGCAGGGAACGGCTCCGTATCTCTGCGCGGGAATATGATGACATGAAACAGTTCGAGGATAGACCATGGCGAAACCAGCTCCATCGATGAATATCAGCCGTATTGCGTTGATTATAGCGGCCTTGCTAGCGCTCGGCGCTGTCGCGGTGCAGGTCTACCGCAGCGTGAATGACGAAACCGGCTTAAGCACGACTGTTGCCGGCACCGAGACCGAAGCGGCGCCCAGCGTTGACCAGGTCATCAACGGTCTGGAGAAAAAGCTGCAAGAAAATCCAGATGATGCAGAAAGCTGGCGGATGCTCGGGTGGAGCTATTTTGAAACCGGCAAATTTGCAGAATCGGCTACTGCGATGAAACGTGCCACAACGCTCGATCCAGATAATCCGGAATATTGGTCAATGCTCGGCGAGGCGCTGGTGATGACGAGCGACGGACAGCAAGTGCCGGCTGACGCCGCGACCGCTTTCCGCAACGCCCTGAAACATGACGCGAAAGATCCGCGCGCGCGTTATTTTCTGGCAGTAGAAAAGGACATGGCTGGCGATCATAAAGGCGCGATCGATGACTGGTTCGCGCTGCTCGAAGACACGCCCGCCGATGCGCCTTATGCCGCCGATATCCGCCGGGTGATCGGACAGGTGGCAGAAAATGAAGACATTGATGTCGCCGCCCGTCTTGCCAGGGCCGCACCCGCCGCGCCGACCGGGGGCATCACCACCGACGGACCCGCAGTCGCCACGGCGGCGATTCCAGGCCCCAGTCGCGAGCAGATGAAAGAAGCCGCCGCGCTGCCCCCCGGCCAGCAGGAAGCAATGATCGCGGGTATGGTCGACGGCCTCGACAAGCGGCTGCAAGCCAATCCCAAGGACGCCAATGGCTGGATCATGCTGATCCGCAGCCGAATGCAACTGGGCCAGACTGTGCAGGCCAAACAGGCACTGGACGGCGGCCTGACGGCGTTCAAGAATGACGGGGCGGAGGCAAAGCGGATCAGGGAGGCGGCGGCAGCCCTTGGCGTTTAGGCCAGGCCAATTGCTTCACAAAGATCATTTCCGGCGATTGTCCGACTGACCCATATCCGCCTCACCGATGTTGGCGGCCGAAATATAGCATAGCATCAAGGCATGAGCACTATCTGAGAAAAGTAAAGTTACATGAATTTACACCACATTTCATTGTGTTGTCGGCATGGTGCTATATTGATGCAGCAGAATGGCTTGATCGTGGCATTAATGGTACATTCTAGACAAGATCTAATATAGATTTTCGTTTAAAATCAGCAGCCCCAGCAATAACAAACGTTGAAATCTCTTGAACGACCTTTCCCAAAAACGATTAGATCGCTTCGTACGGATCGTCGCAAAAACCCGGCGCCAGATATCCGAACATTTTTTCGACAATCTGAGAATTCCCGCTGCGCCCTGCCTCGATATCTTGCTGGCATTGCACTCTGCCGATGGCGCCTCGCTGAGCGAAAAGGACATTGCCGACTATATCTCCTGCGGCCCCTCTGTAACGCTCCGGTTTCTTGATCTGATGGTCAGCAAAGAACTGATTGAAAGGGACGACGACAAGATCCGGCTGACGGCCAGCGGCGACAAAGAACTGGCCGGCGTCATGAAGCAATTTCACACAGATTTTATCGAGCAGATTCTTTAGTATAAATTCCATTGCCAGCAACTGGTCGCATGGCGCGACAAACCGGCTGCATCGCCCGCGCTTGCTGTCAGAGCAAAAGCCGCTTGACTTGACTTCCCTACTCCTTAGCTGCCGACAGCCCTGAGTTCCCCGGCAAGCGCGGCGAAGCCAGCGCAGAGATGATCTTGCAGTCACCCACCGTGCCATCGCCGCAACATTGCAACATCAGCGACAATTCGTCACGCAAAGCCGTAAGATCGGCAATTTTCTGCTCGACTGCGAGAAGATGCGCAGACGCGACTTGATCAACCGCATCGCAGGGATCGTCATTGTCATCGGCCAGTGTCAACAATTCGCGTACCGACTTCAGCGTGAAGCCCAGATCCCGCGACCGCCTTATGAACATCAGCCGCTCCAGGTGGGAAAGATCATAGTCGCGGTAATTTGCCTGTGTTCTGGCCGGCTTTGGCAGCAGCCCGGACGCTTCATAATAGCGCACAGTTTCCACCTTCGTGCCCGTCGCCCTTGCCAGTTCCCCTATTTTCATCGCTTGACCCTATAGTTACTACAGGGTGCATAGTAAGAATATATCGCGAAACATCCAAGGAAATATGATGGCCGGAAATTGTTGTGGAAGCGGGACGGACGATCAGGCATCTCTGAATGATCCGCGCTGGCGGCTGGCTCTGTGGATCGCACTGGCCGTTAACGCGGCGATGTTCATCGTTGAATTTGCTGCGGGTGCTGCAGCGGATTCGCGTGCTTTGCAGGCCGACGCACTCGATTTCTTCGGCGACAGCGCCAATTATGCGATCAGTCTGGTGGTCGCCGGCATGGCCCTGACATGGCGTGCCCGCACGGCCTTTCTGAAAGGACTGACGCTGCTTGCTTTCGGGAGCTGGGTATTGGTGACGGCGATCCTCGCCTTCATCAACGGCACCACACCGCATGCCGAGATGATGGGCATTGTCGGGGCAATGGCGCTGGTCGCCAACGTCGGCGTTGCCCTGCTGCTCTACCGTTTCCGCACCGGCGACGCGAATATGCGCTCGGTCTGGATTTGCTCCCGCAACGACGCCATCGGCAATGTCGCGGTGATGATCGCGGCACTAGGCGTGTTCCGGACGGGCAGCGCCTATCCCGACCTCGCGGTTGCCGGTCTATTGGCGGCACTGGCGATCAGCGGCGGCTGGCAGATAGTCTGGCAAGCCCGCGGCGAGATGCGGTCGGTGAGAGCGGAGGCGAAGAGAGCCGCGGAACGGTGAGGAGATTGATAAGGCAGATTCGCATCAACGCCGGCCTGGCAGCAAGCGGCCAAGGCGTTGCGATCCTGCGGTTCAGGGAACGAGAAAAAATCCTTACCTGAACAGCGGCTCGCCGAAACTTCGCAATTTCCGGCTGTGCAGCGTCCCCTCGTCGGCTTCCTTCGCCAGCAAATCAATCGCCCGCAGCCCAATCGCCAGATGCTGGCCCACACGTTCCTGATAGAAGGCATCGGCCATGCCGGGCAGCTTGATCTCGCCGTGCAGAGGCTTGTCCGAGGCGCAGAGCAATGTCCCGTAGGGCACACGGTAGCGATAGCCGTTAGCCGCCACCGTCGCTGATTCCATGTCGATGGCGATCGCGCGGGACTGGTTGAGCCGCCGGGCAATTTGTTCGAAGCGCAGTTCCCAGTTGCGGTCGCCGGTGGTGACGACGGTGCCGGTACGCAATTGCTGCTTGAGCTTTGACTTGTCTATACCGGTTTCCGCCTGAACCGCCTCTGTGAGCGCGAGTTGCACTTCGGCAATCGTCGGCAGCGGGATGCTGGGCGGCAGCACGTCGTCGAGGACGTTGTCATCGCGCAAATAAGCGTGGGCCAACACATAGTCGCCCAGTCTTTGCGTCCGGCGAAGCGCGCCGCAATGGCCGATCATTAGCCAGACATGCGGGCGCAGTACCGCGAGATGATCGGTGATCGTCTTGGCATTGCTCGGACCGACGCCGATATTGACCAGCGTTACCCCGGGTCGTCCGTCACCACGGACCAGATGATAAGCTGGCATTTGCGGAGGCTTGGCGATCGGCGGGGCGGAGGGTTTGCCATCTTTGCCGGTGATCCGGTTGCCCGGTTCGACCAGCAGATGAGCCTTGCCGGATTTCACTTCCGCGAGGCCATATTCGATAAATTCGTCGACATAGCGCTGATAGTTGGTGAACAGGATGAACGGCTGGAAATGGCCGGGATCGGTGGCGCAATAATGGCGGATCCGGTGCAGCGAATAGTCGACCCGTTCGGCTGTAAACAGAGCCAGCGCCGAAGCTTCCTCGCCCTGGAAAATCTGGCCGCCATCGACAATCTCGTCGTTGGTTTTGACCAGATTGGGCGTGTGGAAATAATTGGGCAGCTTTTCTTTCTTCGCCCGGTCAAGACCGGCCCCGGCATCCTCGAGCGCAAAGGCCAGCGGAATCGGCGTGTCGGACAGCCCGACCCAGATTTTTGCGGTGAAGGTTCTGGCGATACGCTGCAACTGATCCAGCAAATAGGCGCGGTACAGCTTCGGTTCGGTGATCGTCGTGCGATACGTGTTTATATCCGCGAGATGACCGGACGCCAGATGGCTGGTTTCGGTCGCCTGATCGGCGGGAATCTCGACACTGATTTGCGGGTACAGACCCTGCTGCCGGTCATCCTTGGCCAGTTTCGATGTCGCATAGCGGCGAAAGCGCGCTGCGGTGATTTCAATTTGTTCAGCGTAGAGTTTTTCAAGCAGGGCCACGGCCTCAGCGGGCGTGGCGCATAGGGTGGAATCGGTTGTCATGCAGTCTCCGTTACAGTTTCAACCCTTTAACGGAAAAACGGGACAAAGGGAAAAGCTAACTACGGGAAAGATCAAGGAAGCGGGCTGCCGCCTGAAATTCTGCCTGCTTGCGATTGCGCATGGCAACGGCCACATCGTCGCGACCCCATTGCTGCTCCTGCCAAAGCTCTTCCAGATTGACCAAAGGCCAGAGCGTGTCGCTATCATGAGTCTGTTCGACCAGGCCCAGCGTGGCGATCAGCGAGCCGGACAGGCCGACAAGAGACAGCATTGCGGCGATGGTAAAGCCGTCCTGTGCCTCGACCACCTTCCCCAGACGCGCGATCGTTTCGTCCGGCTGCGCTTCATACCGAATGCCGTGGATCAGATTGAAACCGACATCATAACGCTGCCGCGCCCAGTCCAGCAGAGGGTCCCATTGTTCCGCCTGATGCTCGATCAAAGCCTGCTGTCCCTGATCAGCGCGATAGTAGAGCATATCGCTATCGGCAAAAGCAGCGATGCGGGAAACGATTCGCTCGCGTTCGCTTTCGACCTGATCCAGTGCGCCTTGCGCCAGCGCGGTCAGCGGCATTGACGCGGGGACGATGTCCTCTCCCTGCGCCGCCCATTCGGCGGCAATTGCATCGGCAAGACCGGAGGCGGGAACGGCCAGCGGATTGCGCTGCGGTGTTTTCATCGGACGCCCGTCGAGCGAGATCGCAAAGGCATCGCCGACCGGCGACACCGCTACGTCGTTGTAGAAACGCTTCATGGCGCGTCCGTGCCCTCTGCCGCCTTGGCGATTTCTTCTTCGGCGACCCGCGCGCGAATATATTTGCGGATGATCCAGACCGGCAGCACCCACATTTGCGCAAGGCCGAGAATGAGCAGCACATAGCCAGCCGGAGCGGGAACCGGGGGCAGCTTGTCCAGCGCAATCGCCAGACCGAGCATCACCAGAATCACGCCAAGCAAACGGATCATGCTGATCAGCCAATGCACGGCTTTCGCCTGTTTTTCCTTCACAGGATCCGGTACATATTCATCCTGTTCGTCGATCGGCTCGCTCATCGGTTCAATATTCCATGCAGGTCCGCCATATTGGCCACCACTATTTCTGCGCCGGCGTCGACCAGTTCATGCTCGTCATGATAGCCCCAGTCGACCCCGACCGGACGCACGCTGGCGTTGACAGCCATCGCCATGTCGAAGCTGGTATCGCCAATCATCGCCGTGGTTTCCGGTGCCGCTCCGGCTTCAGCCATGGCCAGTTCAACCATCGCCGGATGCGGCTTTGACGGGTGACGGTCTGCTGTCTGCAAGGTGACAAACCGGCCCAACAGGCCGTGTGTTTCCAACACATGGTGCAGGCCGCGATCCGACTTTCCGGTTGCGACACCCAGGACCCAGCCGGATGCTTCCAATTCTTCCAATGTCTGGAGCAATCCCTCATAAAGTGGTTCGTGCACACCGCCCGCTTGACGCAGTTCGAAAAAGCCGTCCTTGTAGGATTGGGTCACCGCCGCAACTATTTCCTCATCGCCTTCGGGAAAAAGCTGGCCGACCGCTTCCATCAGACTGAGGCCGACGATCCGGCGCACCAGATGATGATCGGGCGGGATCAGACCGTGTTTTTCAAACGCCTGATCCATCGAGGCACAGATATTGGCCTGGCCATCGACCATGGTGCCGTCGCAATCGAACAGGGCTAGCTTGTTGGTCATGTATCTCCAAATTCCTGCATCAGATGGGCCATCGCGCGGCGCCCTGTTGCATCCAGCGCCTTGGCCGCATTTTTGCGAACCGCAGCGGGTTTGTTCTGGCCAAGTTTGGCGGTTGGACGCCAGGCCAGTATTTCCATTTCAAAGCCAACAATCGCGTCGACCATCTTGTCGAATATTTCCGGATCCATCTGGTCCCGATGCCAGGGCGTTTTCGGAGCCAGCTTTGCTTCATTCTGTGCGCTCAGATCGTCAAGCAGACTGATCAGCCCCTCGCGCTCCATCAGGCGGACCGTGCCTTCCAGTTCCAGCGCCAGATAATTCCATGTCGGCACCTGATCGTCGACACCGTACCAGTCCGGACTGATATAGGCATCCGGCCCATTGATCACGCACAGCGCCTTGTTCTGGGCGATATGTTTGGTCAGCGCGTTGCCTCGCGACAGATGAAATTGCAGTGCCCCGTCACCGGTCGAAAATACCGGTACATGAGCGACGCGCGGGCCGTCCGGTGTCTCGGCAAAGACCATTGCGAACCCGATATCGGCAATCATCGCCTCGAGCGCGGACCGCTCGTCGGCGTCCTGATGATCATTGGCAGATTTGGGCCATCGAAAAGCGGGATCGGGATGCATTATTTGGGTTTCTTGTGGAGAGCCTGTTTGACTTTTGCCTTGTGCGGCATGTTTTTCTTGTGCGTCGCCTTGCCGGCATTGGGTCGTTCTCGCTTGCTCGGCTTGCCCGCCTTGGTCGGCTTGCCCGTCGTTTCCCCGCGACCGCGACGCTCGCCGCGCTTGTCCTTGCGGATCATCTTGGCGTGGGCCTTGGCCTGTTGTTTACGGACCATCTTGCCGCCCGGCTTCTTCTCGTCGAGCGGAAGATCGCCCAACAGAAGATCCAGCCCCAGATTATCGATAGTTTCGGCGAAATGGCTCGGCAAATCCGCAGTCACGTCAAGATTATGACCATCGGGATGTTCGATCCGCAAACGCCGTGCATGCAAATGCATCTTGCGGCTGATCGTGCCGGTCAGAAAGGCGTCCTTGCCGCCATATTTGCCGTCACCGACAATGGGATGGCCGATCGCTGCCATATGCACACGCAACTGATGGGTGCGTCCGGTATGCGGCTGCAATTCGACCCAGCAAGCACGGTTGCCGGCCCGTTCGATGATCCGGTAGCGCGACTTCGCCGACTGGCCGTTTTCTTCATCAACGTGCATTTTCTCGCCGCCGGACCCAGGCTGTTTCGAGAGCGGCAGGTCGATCACGCCATCAGCGATTTCCGGAACGCCCATGACGATCGCCCAGTATACCTTGCGCACATCGCGGCCGGAAAAGCGTTTGGAGAAAAAGGCTGCAGCTCCCGGCGAGCGCGCCAGCAGGATCACACCGCTGGTATCCTTGTCGAGCCGGTGGACCAGCTTCGGCCGCGATTTCGCCTCATAGGTCAGCGCATCGAGCAGGCCGTCGAGATGGGTTGTTGTCTTGCTGCCGCCCTGCGTCGCCAAGCCGGGAGGCTTGTTGACCACGATCGCGGACTTGTCTTTGTGGATCACCAGTTCGCGGGCGAAATCAATCTGGTCCTGCGACAAATCGCTCTTGGCTTTGGCAACCCGGCCCGGCCGTTCGATTTCTTGCGGCGGCACGCGCAAGACCTGCCCGGCCTGAACGCGATCACCCGGCGAGACTCTTTTGCCGTCCAGCCGCAATTGCCCGGTCCGCGCCCAGCGCGAAACGATATTGAACGGCACATCTTCCATATGCCGCTTGAACCAGCGGTCGACGCGGATATCATCATCATCGGGAGAAACCGTGAATTGCCGGACATCCAGTGTCTTCAGCGCCTGCATCTGCTCCTTGGGCGAGCCCTGGGGTGATTCTTCTTCGGAGCCGCTTTCGGCTGTGGGATCATAGCCGCTCATGCCAGTGCCCTCACTGCTATCAGGCCGGCAAACAGGGCCAGCACGGAACCGACGACGGAGACCAAGGCATAGACCATTGCGATGCCCCATTGACTGCGTTCGATCATATTCAGGACTTCCAAACTAAAGGCCGAAAAAGTTGTAAAACCGCCCAGCAGGCCAACGCCAAGCAACAGCCGCCACGGCTCATCGACAAAAATGCTGCGGGCCAGCACACCAGCCAGCACACCCATCAACAGACCACCCGTAACATTGGCCACCAAGGTTCCAATGGGGTAACCCACAGGAGCAAGATGGAAGACAAGACGGCCGAGATGATAGCGTCCCGCCGCACCCATCGCACCGCCTGCCATGACAAGAAGGGTAGCGTTCATGGGCGTCCCTTAGTCGGCTTGCGTGGTTTTTCCAAGCATATCATTGGTCAGCCACAAGCGGATGGCAGTCGCGAGGCCCGGCGGCTGTGTCGCAGCAATCCGCTCGACATCGATCCGCGCTACCAGTGCGTTGACCGGCAGACCGCGACTATCTGACGCCGATTTCAGCATATCCCAGAACAACGGCTCGAGTGAAATCGACGTTTGATGCCCGGCAATCGTGATACTCCGCTTGACCGGCGGGTGAAAGATTTCGGGCTTTTCTAAATCCACCCGGACAATTCCCGCCGCACCAGCTGTTCCAGCATAGCCATGCCGGTGTCGCTATCATTGAGGCAAGGCAGATAGGCGAATCTCTCGCCACCACCGGATTCGAATTGCTCCTTGCCCCGTATCGCGAGTTCCTCGCAGGTTTCCAGACAGTCGCTCGAGAAACCGGGCGCGAAGATCGCGATGTTTTTCTTTCCCTGACCGGGCAGGCCCTCCAGCGTTGTATCGGTCGCCGGTTCGAGCCATTTCGCGCGACCAAAGCGCGACTGGAAGGCGACGACCAGGTCCCGGCCCATCTTCTCCGACAAAAGTCGCGCGGTTTTCTGACAGTGACAATGATAGGGATCGCCCAGCTCTAGCGTACGTTGCGGCATGCCGTGGAAGCTGGCGACGACCGCATCCGGGACAAAATCCAGCGCGGCAATATCGCGCTCCAGACTGGTCGCCAGCGCATCAATATAGGCCGGGTCATCATGATAGGCGGGCAGCAGCCGGATCGCCGGTTGCCAGCGCATGGCGGCAATCGCGTCAAATACCGCGTCGTGGACACTGGCAGTCGTAGCGCCACTATATTGCGGATAGAGCGGCGCGATCAATATGCGGTCGCATCCAGCTTCTTTCATCGCGTGCAGCCGGGAAGCAACGCTCGGATTGCCGTAGCGCATAGCCCAGTCGATCATCACGCCATCCATCTTAGGGGCAAGCTTCTCGGCCTGCTTGCGCGTGTAGGAAGCCAGTGGCGAACCATCTTCGGTCCAGACCAGGCCATAAGCTTCAGCAGATTTGGCCGGACGGGTGTTGAGAATGATCCCGCGCAATATCGGCTGCCAGATGATCGAGGGTATTTCGACTACCCTTTTGTCCGACAGAAACTGCTTGAGATAGCGTTTGACGGCTTTTTTTTCCGGTGCGTCGGGCGTGCCGAGATTGACCAGCAGTACGCCGATTTTCTTGTCCACAACTGGCGGATGGTCTTTTGGTAATGGTCCGGTTTCACGCATGATTTAGGATACTTCCCCGAAAAGTGGTAATTGCCGAAGCCGGACACCGGTTGCCGAAAACAAGGCATTGGCGACCGCCGGCGCGACCGCCGGGACGCCCAGTTCCTCATAACCGACCGGCTCTTCCTCGCTTCGGACAAATTCGATCTGAATGGGCGGAATTTCTGCCAGCCTTGGCAAGGACAGGTCGCTCAGGCGTTTTGCCGTCGGCAGACCTTTTGCAAAGCGGGTCGCGCTGCCCAGCGCCATCGCCAGCCCAAAGACAATGCCGCCCTCGATCTGTTGCCGGGCGATATCGGGGTGGATGATTCGGCCGATGTCGACGCTTGCCGAAATGCGGCGAACCTCCAGACCACTGCCCCCTCTGCTGGCGCTCGCGATAACCGCAATATGGCCGCCGCGCATGCTGTGACAGGCGATACCCTGACCGCTACGATCCAGGCCGCCGTCCCATGCGGCCATGGCCGCGACACTGGTCAGGCAACGGGCAAGCCGCGGCTGGTTGTTCATCATCTGCATGCGGAAGGACAAGGGTTCGATGCCCGCCTTCGCTGCCAGTTCGTCGATGAACGATTCGAGATAGAAGACATTGCTGCTATGGGCGTTGCTGCGCCAGCTGCCGGTCGGCACGCCGACAAAGGCGCTATGATGATCGACGGTCAGATTGGGAATATCATAGGGCACTTCGAGACCAGCCACGGCTTTGATGTCGGCCTCCCCGATAGAAGAGCGCATCGCATCGACATTGCCCTTGCCATCGAACAGACGCCTCGCCTGTTCGCGTGCAGATGGTGGTGCGGCAATCTTGATCTGCATCGCTTCGACACGACCACCCTTGGCCATGGCCGCATCCAGCCGCGCCTGGCTCGGTGCCCGGTAATGGTCATGCATCAGATCTTCAGCCCGCGACCAGACCAGTTGCACCGGCCGCGCCATTTGCCTGGCGATCATTGCGACCTGCCCCGCTATTTCATTGTCGAGATTGCGGTCGAATGACCCGCCGCTCAGCATGGGGTAAAGAGTCACGCGTTCCTGCCGGATATTCAACGCGCGCGCAACCGCCTGCACCGCCGCCACTGGCGCTTGCGTCGCCATCCAGAGTTCCAGACTGCCATCCTTGAACTCTGCCGTCGCTGTCCGCGTTTCGGTCGGCGCGTGCAGCGCGGCGTCGGCGCGATAGCGCGCCTGAAACAGATTCTCGTCGGTAAAAGCGCCTTTGGTTTCGCCGCGGGAGACGAAGCGTGTTCCCGGCCCCTCGTCGAGCGCCTCTTGCAAAGACGCGTCGATCTTGTCGCTATCGGCCATGAAACCCTTGGTTTCGAAAACCGGGCTCATCCTGTCCAGCGCCCGGTTGGCTGCCCACCAGTTGGTCGCGACCGCCGCGATCCATCTGTCGCCTTTGACCACGTCGATAAAGCCGGTGATCTTGCCGGCCCCGCCACGGTTGAATGATTTCAGCCTTGTGTCGCCAATCGGGCCCTGCCTGATCGCAGCAAACACCATGTCCGGCAGCCGGACGTCACCGGCAAAATTGGCCGAACCGTCAAGTTTGCTGGGCAGATCAAGGCGCGGAACATCCTGTCCAATCAGATTGCCGGCACCGGCCGTCCGCAGCGGAACCGGATCGGGCAGGCTCTGGCTCACCGCATCGCGAACCAGTTCACCGAAACGCAGCGTCTTGTCTCCGTTGGCAATGATACCATTTTCGACTGTGCAGGCTTCCCATGGGACATCCCATTTGGCCGCAGCCGCCTTGGTCAGCAGCACGCGCGCTGCAGCGCCTGCCTCACGGAAGCTTCCGGCAAAGGCCGGAATTGCGGTGGAGTCTGCCGTCAGCATGAATTGTTCGCGGACACCCACATTTTGCGCGACCCACCGGACCGCAGCATTTTCAGCCAGTTTTTCGGTGCCCGCGGGCATCAGCGATTCGGCCCATTGTTCGGCCAGCGGGATGTTGCTGTACAGCGGATTGATCGGCGCGGGTTCCACCGCGACCGTGCGCCAGTCGGCGCCCAGTTCGTCGGCAAGAATTTGCGGCAGGACGGTATAGACCCCTTGGCCCATTTCGCTCTGCGGCACGACTACCGTGACCTGTCCGTCCTCGGAAATTTTCAGAAAAGCGCCGAAAACCTGTTCATTCTCGGTCGCCGCGACGTTGGGCTCATAGCTGCGCGGCCAGAATACCCAGGCCACTACCAGACCGCCCAAAGCGCCACCTCCGATCAGGAATTTTCGGCGATTCAGTCCCGTCGATGAATCTTCGCCCTGCCCAAGATCTGTATCAGCCGCCACGAGCCTACTTCAATAGACCGAGACGGGGTATTTCGATTTTCGGGCAACGGTCCATGACGACCTTGAGACCAGCATCGGTCGCGCGCTTTGCTGCGGCTTCGTTGATCACGCCGAGTTGCATCCAGACCGCCTTGGCCCCGACTGCAATCGCTTCGTCAACCGTTTCACCAGCGGCTTCGGAATTGCGAAAAATGTCGACCATATCGATATCGCCTTCGATGTCTGCCAGCGATGCGACCACTGGAACACCGTGTAACATTTCGCCAGCCAGAACCGGATTGACCGGGATCACATCATAGCCCTGATCGAGCAGAAATTTGAGTATCTCGTTACTTGCGCGCTCCGGCTTGGCCGATGCGCCGACCAGGGCGATACGCCGGGTCGATGTCAGCAATGCGCCAATATCCTGGTCGCTTTCCAGCATCATGATGGTCTTCCTTTCTGCTATTGGTTATCCAGCCATGTCGCGAGCTTTTTGGCAATATCAAGGAACGCCTGCCCGTGCACATCGTCAGCACAGGCCGGCGGCGTGCCGCCATCGCTCGACTTGCGAATTTCGATATCGAGCGGAATGCGGCCCAGAAAGGGCATGCCCATTGTCTTCGCAGCCGCTTCCGCACCACCTGCACCAAAGGGGTCGCTGACTTCGCCGCAATGCGGGCATTGATAGCCGGCCATATTCTCGACCATGCCGATAATCGGGATTTTGGCCTGATTGAACAGATCAACCGCACGGGTTGCATCCATCAGCGCCAGATCCTGCGGTGTCGAAACGATCACCGCACCAACCGGCTTATGCTTCTGCATCATCGACAGTTGCACATCACCGGTGCCCGGCGGCATGTCCACGATCAGTTCCTCGACATCACCCCAATGGGCGTCGATCAATTGCTCGAGCGCCTTGCCCGCCATCGGCCCGCGCCAAGCGATCGCCTGCCCCGGCTTCGCCAGATGGCCCATCGACAGCACCGGCACGTCATAGTCATTGGGCACCGGTATCAGCTGCTTGCCTTCGGCTTCCGGACGCATCCCCTCACAGTGGAGCAGCCGCGGCTGGGACGGCCCATATATATCGGCGTCAACCATTCCGACCTTGCGGCCCATGCGCTGCATGGCAATTGCCAGATTGGCGGACAGGGTCGACTTGCCGACACCGCCCTTGCCGCTGGCCACAGCGATCAGGCGGCGTTCGATCTTCTCGGCGGTCATCGCGATATCGACCTTCTCGACGCCGTCGAGCGCCAGCAAACTGCCTTTCACGGCAATCTCGATCTGGCCGCGCTCGCGCACGTCCAGCCCGCCAACATTGAGCACCAGCGTAATCCGGCCTTCGGTGAATTTTACGGCGCTGAAACGGCCCTTGGCAACGTCGTCGAGCGCTGTTTCGATTGTGGAAATATCGGTCATCGGATCGACATAGTTACACTTTTCTCGGATTGACACTGTTTTTCTGGCGGCGTGCTACCTATAAAGAAACTATGAATGAAAATATTAACGGTGACGCACGCCGCAAATCGATTTTGGGCTCAATTTTGAACATGTCCGGCCCTTGGGGCAATAACGGCGACAGCGGCAATGGTGGCGGCGGTGGCGGTGGCCCTCGCAATCCATGGGGCAATCCTCCCGGCGGATCATCCGGCGGTGGCCGCAAGGGTGCCGGCTCTCTCGAAGAATTGTTTAAAAAGGGCACCGGCGGCGGCTTCAAGGGCGGCATCCCGAAACGTCCCGGCGGACGGTCCTGGTGGCCGCTCATGGCAATCGGCTTCATAGTCCTGTGGGTATTGCTAACCAGCATCCACCGCGTCAGCCCGCAGGAACGCGGTGTCGTGACATTTCTGGGCTCCTATTCGCGCACCCTGCAACCGGGTCTGCACTTTTCGCTTCCCACTCCGATGGAGCAGGTCACGAAAATGGACGTCGAGGAAATCCGGACGATCGACATTCCGGAAGGCGAATCCGAAAAGCTGATCCTGACCGGCGACCAGAATATCGTCGATCTCGCTTATTCGGTGCGTTGGAACATCAAGGCACCGGAACTGTTCCTGTTCCAGATCGCCGAACCGGAAGAAACCATCAAAGAAGTGGCGGAAGCGTCCATGCGCGCCGCCGTTGCCAATTTCACGCTTGATGACACCATTGGTTCTGAACGGTCCGAAATCGAACAGACGGTGGAACGCAACATGCAGCAACTGCTCGACGGCTATGGTGCGGGCGTTGTCATTCGCGGCATCGCGATCAAGAAGGCCGATCCTCCGGCTTTGGTCAACGATGCGTTTAAGGAAGTGTCCGCTGCCCAGCAGACGGCACAAACCTATCTCAATGAAGCGCGGGCCTATGCACAACAATTGACTGCGCAAGCGCAGGGCGAATCCGCGGCCTTTGACAAGGTCTACGAGGAATATCGGCTGGCTCCGACGGTGACGAGACAGCGGATGTATTATGAAACAATGGAGCGTGTATTGTCCAAGGTCGACAAGACGGTGGTCGAAGTGAAGGGCGTGACGCCTTATCTGGCCCTGCCGGAATTGAAGAAACGCGCGCAGCAACCCGCGATTACGACCGTGGAGGGCAAATAATGGGACAGATCATGAAAAATCCCGTCGCGCTCGGCGTCATTGTCATTGCGCTGCTGTTCACCTTGCTGAACACGCTCATCATTGTCCCGGAAACACGGCAAGGCGTGGTTGTGCGCTTTGGTGAACCGGTTCGCATCATCAACCGCTATCAGAGCGGTGTCGCCTTCGGCCAGACAGGCGCCGGACTGCTGATGAAAATTCCGTTTCTTGAACAGGTGGTCTGGATCGACAAGCGGATTCGCGACGTAGAGATGGAGCAGCAGCAAGTGCTGTCCACCGACCAGCTCCGTCTGCAGGTTGATGCTTTTGCCCGGTTCCGGATTACCGATCCGCTGCGCATGTATATTGCCGCGGGTAGCGAAGAACGCGTGTCGGAAGAGCTTCGTCCGATATTGGGTTCGGCTCTGAGAAACGAGCTCGGCAAGCGTCCGTTTGCTGCCTTGCTAAGCCCGGAGCGCGGTCAGGTGATGGACAATATCCAGGCCGGCCTCAACCGGGTTTCAAGACAATATGGTGCAGAGATTGTCGATGTGCGGATCAAGCGGGCCGACTTGCCGGAAGGCACGCCGCTCGACAGCGCCTATCAGAGAATGCGGACTGCCCGTGATCAGGAAGCGCGGACTATCCGTGCCCAAGGCGCAAAGCAGGCGCAGATCATTCGCGCCGAAGCCGATGCCAGCGCCGCCCGGACCTATGCCGAGAGCTTTGGCAAGGACGCGAATTTCTATGATTTCTACCGCGCCATGAAGAGTTATGAAACCACCTTCCAGAACGGCGGTGAAAATGGCCCGCAGAGTTCGTTCGTGCTTTCGCCGGAAAATGAATATCTGCGCCAGTTCCGAGGTCGGTAAGTTAATTTGCTAACCAATCGCGAGATTATCGACGCCTATTACACCGCTTTGTCGGTGATGGACGTCGATGGTTTCGAATCGCTGCACCATCCGGCTGTGGTATACAATGTGTCCGGCAACACGATCATCTCGGGCCGGTACGACAGCTTCGCGGCGCTGAAACAGGTCTTGCCTGCCATATTCGAGGCACTGGATTTCGAGCAGTTTCAGTTCGCGGCAAAATGGCGCGTGATGAACGACGGACCGGATGGTGCGACCGCCATCATGGAAGCCAACGGCCTCTCCCGAAACGGTCAGCGCTATGATCAGCGCTACGTACATATCTTTTCGTTCCGCGAAGGGAAAATTGCTTCGGTCCACGAATTTTTCGATACGCAGCTGGCCAATGATGCGCTGGGATTTTCGGAACAGCCGCGGTTTGAAACCGATGGTCCGTTTGAATTCTGACGCCGCGATAATCCGACACGGCACCAGTCGACTACAAACGTCGTCTTTTCTGCACAACGCCGGTTTTTTTCTACGAAACAACGATTGCCAGCTTGCGAAAGGGCTTTTGCACACCCAAATAGGTTTGCATCGTAATGTCTTGCAGTTCTGCGCTTAAGTTCGGCAGACAAATATGCTAATATTCAATTTCCGTTCATGAAAATTGCGTCATTATTTCGGCGATTTTGAACGGATTTGGCGGCGACATCCATTTGCTCCGCCAGGATTTTGAGAGGAAGATATATAGTGCGTTACGCTTATGGAATTTCAGCAGCTTTGCTTTTGGCCGGCAGTGCAGCAACTCTGGCTGGCATTGGACCGGCTGGCGCTCAAACTGCCGCCAACGACAGCTCAGTGATGCGCAATGTCGTACCACGCGCAAATGCTCCGATGAGTTTTGCAGACCTGACAGAGCAATTGCAGCCTGCCGTGGTCAATATCTCCACGACCCAGCGGGTTCGTGTGAACACCAACAACCCCTTCGCCGGCACACCTTTTGACGGCCTCTTCGGCAATCGCCAGAGCGGCGGCAATGCACAGACCCGCGAGGCACAATCGCTCGGTTCGGGCTTCATCATTTCAGCCGATGGCTATGTCGTCACCAACAACCATGTTGTTGCACCGGGAAACCGCAACGCGACGATCGAATCGATCACCGTGATCATGCCGGACCGCACCGAATATGAAGCCGAACTTGTCGGACGCGATGCAGCGTCGGATATTGCGGTTCTCAAGATAAAGGCGAACAAGCCCCTGCCCTTCGTCAAGTTTGGTGACAGCACCGGCGCGCGTGTCGGCGACTGGGTTATTGCCATTGGTAATCCCTTCGGTCTTGGCGGCACTGTCACCACCGGCATCCTCTCTGCTATTCACAGGAACACCGGTCAGGGCGGTGCATATGACCGCTTCCTGCAGACCGACGCATCGATCAACCGCGGCAATAGCGGTGGCCCGATGTTCGATCTCAACGGCAATGTCATCGGCATCAACAACGCAATCATTTCGCCAACCGGCGGCAATGTCGGGATTGGATTTGCCATACCCGCTGAAGTCGCCGCTCCGATCGTCGAAACATTGAAAGCCGGACAGGCGATCGAACGCGGTTATCTCGGTGTTCAGATCAGCGGACTTTCCGAAGATCTGGCAGACTCCCTCGGTCTGGAGAAAAATCTGGGCGAATTCGTCCAGCGGGTCGAACCGGGCGAAGCGGCCGCAAAAGCCGGTATCCAAGCGGGCGACGTGATCACCAAGGTGAACGGAAAGACGGTCACGCCGGATCAAACTTTATCCTATCTCGTGACCAACCTTCCGATAGGCACCGATGTTCCGATCGAACTGGTTCGCAGCGGCAAGACGATCAAGGTCACTGCCAAGCTTGGCAAGCGTCCTTCCGAAGAGGAGCTGGCCGGTAGCACATTCGACCCGGATGCTGAAGATGATGCCATGGGCCAGAATGATGATGGTACCAGTGCGCAAGCAACCGCCGATGCGCTGGGCCTGTCGGTTATCGATCTGACGCCGGCCATCGCGCGGCAGATCGGAGTCCCGTCGACGCAAAAAGGCGTGGTCGTAACGACGGTTAATCCGAACAGCGACGCCGCCCAGAAAGGCATAAGGCGCGGATATCTGATCACCAGCGTCAACCGGCAGCCAGTGAACAGCGCTACCGAACTGGATCAGGCTATCAACAAGGTAAAACGTTCGAACCGCGAAGCAGTCCTTTTGCAGGTCCGGCGCGGAGCGCGCGATCCGCAATTTGTCGCGGTCCGCCTGCAGGATAGCTAAACGCGTATAAACACATGTAACAGAAAAAGGCCGGTGCTTGACGCCGGCCTTTTTTTTGCGTCAAGTCAGGGCCAGCTTTGCAACATGATTGAGGGGATCCGCCGATGGCCGACGCAACAGAAATATTCTTGGGTCTGGGCGGCGGCGAACGGCAAAGCCTCAACCTGTCCCGCGCCAACCGCCACGGCCTGATCGCCGGAGCTACCGGTACCGGGAAGACGGTCACCCTGCAGGGGCTGGCGGAGAGTTTTTCCGCCAATGGTGTCCCGGTCTTTGTCGCAGACGTAAAAGGCGACCTTGCCGGCATATCCATGGCCGGTTCCGCCCAGTTCAAACATGCTGACAAGCTGGAGGGCCGCGCCAAGGAACTGGGAATGGATGACTATGGCTATTCGGACAATCCGGCAATATTCTGGGATCTTTACGGCAAACAGGGTCATCCCATCCGGACCACCATTAGCGAAATGGGGCCATTATTGCTGGCGCGCCTGATGGATCTGAATGACACACAGGAAGGTGTGCTCAACATCGTCTTCCGCTTTGCCGATGAACAGGGAATGCTGCTGCTAAACCTTGACGACCTGCAGTCGATGCTCGCTTATACCGCAGAGAACGCAAAACAATTGTCCGCGAAATATGGCAATGTCAGCAAGGCCAGCGTGGGTGCGATCCAGCGCCAGTTGCTCCAGTTGGACAGTCAGGGCGCGGGCCAGTTTTTTGGCGAACCCGCTCTGGAAATTGACGATTTCATCAAATCCGACGAACAGGGTCGCGGCTATATCAACGTCCTTGCCGCTGATCAGCTGATGCGCAGCCCGAAGCTTTACGCGACCTTTCTGCTCTGGTTGCTCGCCGAACTGTTTGAAACATTGCCCGAAGTCGGCGACCCGAAAAAACCGAAACTGGTTTTCTTCTTCGATGAAGCGCATCTGTTGTTCGACGACGCCCCTAAAGCACTGGAAGACAAGATCGAACAGGTGGTGCGCCTGATCCGTTCCAAAGGCGTCGGCGTCTTTTTCGTCACCCAGAACCCGGTCGACATACCCCAGGAAGTCGCGGGCCAGCTTGGCAACCGGGTACAGCACGCCCTCCGCGCTTTCACGCCGCGCGACAAAAAGGCAATCAAGGCAGCAGCCGACACGTTCCGGATCAATCCCGAACTGGACGTCGAAGAAGCGATTACCGAGTTGCGCGTCGGCGAAGCGCTCGTCTCGACCTTGCTCGAGGATGGCGCACCATCGGTCGTCCAGCGGACGCTGATCAAGCCACCCCGGTCCCGCCTGGGCCCGATCTCGGCGAAAGAACGCGCCATTATCAATTCGATCTCGCCCTATGAGAGCAAATATGATGAAGAGGTCGACCGGCACAGCGCCGAGGAAATACTCGCGCAAAAGGTGATCGACGCCACCGAAACCGCCAAAGAAGTCGAAGAAAAGGGTGAAGAGGCAGTCCGCAAACAACCGCGCAAGAGCAAAAGCATCTGGGAGAAAGCCTTCAGTCGCGGCGCAAAGGTCGCCATGGGGTCTGCGGCAGGCATGGCCGCCTCGACAATGCTCGGCAAAAAGTCACGGGCGAATCCGATGCGCACAGGTGTGACATCGGCTGTAGGCTCAGTGGTTACCGATCTCGCCGGACCGGTGGCCGGACGTTTTGTCCGCAATCTGATTGGTGGCCTGATGCGTTGATAGCCGGGTCACCAACTTGTTTTCGCTGCACCGGCTGACTCAAGTGATTTCAGTCTTCTAACCGAAAAAGCGGGCGACAATATCTTTTGCTAGCCGCGTCGGACGCAGAGTATCGGCATCAATACAGCACCAGCTGGACTGAACTTCGGCGAGCACCTCTTCGCCGCGACGGATGATCGTGCTGTAAAATGCCCTCGCTCCGTGGACTTTTTCGAGCAGCACTTCGGCGATCACATCATCGTCAAGAAATGCCGGCTTCCGGTAGGTTATCTCGTGCTTGAGCGCCACCCACAAATGATCGGCGACCGCTTCCGAAGGCGCAAATTTCTGCCAGTGTGCGACCACTGCTTCCTGCACCCACGTCAGATAATTGGCATTGTTCACATGTCCCATGAAATCAATGTCAGACGCCTCGATGGCAATGCTGTGATGATGTGAAATGCTGTTCATATCATCAATATATAAGATTGGCAGAGGCCGATTGATAGGGCAAACTAGATTCATGTTCCAGAATCCGGGAGCAGGTCATCATATCAGGCAAGGCCAAGCTTGAAATTCTCGAACACCAATGGTCTTTCCATGCTGAAATCGCGGAACGCTGATGCGCCGCCAATCGTTGATAAAAATTCATCTACAACTGTTTTTTCGGCATCGGGCAAATGCCGATAATAGTCTAGCGGCCGCTGCAGCATCCACAGACTGAACGGCGGTGCGATGCGTTGTCCGGTTACACCCTCGACGGTAAAATCAGCCATCCCGACGGCGCGCGGAATATCGGTGTCCGGATTGGCCTTCGCCCAGGTGGCAAACAGGTCCGCAGTTGTCTGCAGGAAGGGCATCTGTTCCGCCATCATGCGCTCCAGCACAGGCACCAAGCTTTGCGGAATCTCGTCATCGGGCAGAAATTCTCCGGACAGCGGCTGCTGCACGTCAACCATCCGCTCGACCCACGCGGCAACTTTGGGCGCCAGGCGTTTCATGATCTCACCCGAAGCGGGATCGCGGTATAAATGGGCAAAAAGCGGCCCGATCAGGCCATAATCGCCAATCGAGGGACGTGAACCCAGCAGATAATCATATTGGGCAAAATGCCGGTCGAGATCGGCCAAAAGAGCTTCATAGCTGGCCTCGATCGCAGGGATAGTTTGCTCGTTAATCCCCAATATCGGGCAAAAGCCCTTGAACGTCTGGCCGCGCTCGCGACCGATGGCCAATTGCTCTTCCTTGCTGGCTTCCGGCGCTGCGACGGCGCCAAATTCGCCGTAGACCCATTCTTCATTATAGTTCCAGCGATAGTGCATCGCCGGGATCACCAACCATTCATCACCGAACACTTCCATCAACAAAGCCACTAGCCGCTGTTTCGGCGTATCGGGATAGACTGACGAGCCGCCGACTTGCGCTTCAAAATGGTCGATGATCAGCGTCGTGTCCTGCAGCGTTTCGCCTTCTTCGGTTACCATCACCGGGATGACGGGACGACCCACTTTTGGAACGATGATCGTCTTGTAGACGTCCGTGGTGCTGAGGATTTCTTCGTAATCCACGCCTTTCCAGTCGAGATAAGCCCGCGCCTTGCCGGAATAGAGCGACAGTGGTCCACCATAGAATTTATGTTTCATCAGCCGCGCCCCCGATAGGGGGCAACGCCCTGATCCGGTATCCAAAGGCCCGTGGGCGGCTCGCCCGATTGCCAGAATATATCGATCGGAATGCCCCCTCGCGGATACCAGTAGCCGCCGATCCGTAGCCATTTGGGTCTCATTTCGTCAAACAAACGCTTACCAATGCCAACCGTGCAATCTTCGTGAAAGGCAGCATGGTCACGGAACGAGCCCAGAAAAAGCTTGAGCGATTTCGATTCGACGATGCTCTCGTCCGGCGCATAGTCGATAACCAGATGGGCAAAATCAGGCTGACCCGTCACCGGACAGAGCGAGGTGAATTCCGGCACGGCAAACCGCGTCAGATAGAGCTCGCCAGCGCGAGGATTGGGAACATAGTCGAGTATCGCCTCTTCGGGAGAGGCGGGCATCGGGCTCGTTTTGCCCAGAAATTTCGGTGCTGGCGGAGAAGATGGTTTTTCGGTCATGCAGATTGTCTAGTGCACGGGGCGCTTCATGTCATCACCTCTGCTGCATTCATCACCGGTTCACTGGTTTGGGCGGCATTTGAACCTGTAAATTTTACAGGGACAGGGCTGTTCTTCAGGCGACCATATATAATCGGATCGGCATGGTTTTGACCGTCGCAATTTCGGGATTTCTCCTGAGCGCTGCCGCTATGGCGCAAACGTCCGGCGAGGCCCCATTGCCTGTACCGCAAAGCCGGCCGTCGGTGGAAAGCTATTCGCTTCCGCCCGGAACGGACAGCAACCCGCAGCGGGATGGCTTGCAGGGACCAGTCGACGCCGAAACTCCGCTCGCCCCGCTGACCAATGTCGCGCCGTCCAACACCCCTGCAAGAGCGCCATCGCCCGCACCGGCACAGAGCATTCCGGCGACCAAGCCTGCTACCACCAGCAGCACCCCCGATCGGGTGCAACCATCGGTCAAACAGGCTCCGCTCAAGCCAGAAGTAGAACAAGATATACCCGCACCGGAATCAGGTCTGCAGCCTGCGGAACCGGCGAATGCGCCGAACGAAAACCAGGAAACAGCCGGGGCATCGGCAGACAGCGAATTACCTCCGACAGAAGCCGCCGCAGAATCCGTGTCGGAAAAAGCGGCCAATGACTGGATACTTCTGGCCTTTGCGGCGCTGCTGTTCGCCTTGCTTGCGGCATTATTTCTTTGGCGGGCCAGCAGAGCCAGATCGAAACAAACAATTGTCACGCAGGCTGCCCCTGCGAGTGCCAGTTTCATCGGTGAAGCTGCCAAACCCACCGAATCTCTCCAACCAGCCCCGGCGATTACGATCGATTTCCTGCCGCAATCAGCAAATGCAACGCTGTTCAATGCAGTCCTTGGCTTCGAACTCACACTCTCCAACTATGGCGACGAAGATCTGGCCGATATCAAGGTCAGCGGGACGATGGCTCAGGCCGACGGTCATGGCGCCCGCGATTCGATAGCGGCCAGTCTCTCGCTCTTGCAAACGGTCCCCAATCTCACAACCGGAGAAAGCGAGAAGATTGTCGCAGAATTTCGAGTCCCCTTGGCCGGCATTCGCCCGATTTTGTTCGGATCTCAGGCCCTGTTTGTCCCGTTGGTGCATATATCGATAGAATTTACCGATGCTTCCGGCTTTCAGCACTTTCAGACCACAGCCTTTCTGGTCGGCCAGGAACATCAGCCGCCACGCCCCAGAATGGCGCCTTTTCGGTTGGATCTGGGGGCCCGCAGCTTTGCGCCCCTCGGCCATCGTCCGTTCGTCGTGGATTGAACTCTTCTGGTGAAGACCAGTGACCGAATATAGATCGTGTCGCGCTTCAGATGTTACCGTGACAACATGCCATGCAGAAAAACTACATAAGCGGTGGATTCGCGATGCAATGCGTTATAGCCTCGACGCCTTGAAATCGAGTCGCTAAACGGCGGTTAGAGTAGCGCAAATAATTGCGGGCATGAGGAGTTTAATATGGAATTGCTGGTAACGACCGAATGGTTGGCCAACGAACTGGGTGCGTCTGACCTGCGCATCGTGGACGCGACGAAATTCATGGCGGATGCGGGACGCAATCCGGCAGCCGAATATGAGGCTGGCCATATCCCCGGCGCGGTTTTCATGGACCTCAGTGATCTGACCGATAGCGGCAACCCGATTGATAATATGCTGCCGCCGGCTGAAAAATTCGCCAGCCGCATGCAATCGCTCGGCCTTGGCGATGGCAGCCGCGTGGTTCTCTATGATGACAGCCCGATGAAGACAGCGGCTCGTGCATGGTGGATGCTGACCATGTTCGGCGCGCATGAAGTCGCGTTGCTTGATGGCGGTATCGCCAAATGGAAGGCCGAAGGTCGGCCACTGGAAACGGGTAAGGAAGCGCTGCGCCACCGTCATTTCACCGTCTGGAAAGACGATAAGGATATCCGCACCAAGGCGGATATGCTCGCCAATTTGCATAGCAAGAATGAACAGGTCGTCGATGCGCGGCCTGCCGACCGTTTTAGCGGTGAAACACCGGACCCGCGTGGCAATGCCGCGTCCGGCCATATCCCCGGCTCGACCAATATTCCACACAGCAGCTTTTTCAACGCCGACGGAACATGGAAAAGCAGCGACGAGATCAAGGCGATCTTCAGTGACGCCGGCGTCGATCTCTCCAAGCCACTGGTCACAACCTGCGGCTCGGGCATGACCGCAGCGGTTGTATCCTTTGCAGCGGCGATTGCCGGTGCAGAAAAAACCGCTCTTTACGACGGCAGCTGGGCCGAATGGGGTGCCGACGCCGACACTCCGAAAGAAACCGCCTGAATATGCCAGCGCTGCTGGAACTTTAATTGGCCGATAACGGCTCTGGTTCAACAAAGCCCGCGACCCAGGTTGTCACCGGTGGTCGCCGGAAAATATGGACCGGAGCCGTGGTCAATCCGCCCGTATGGCGGGGGAGCACGCATCTATACGACGACGTCGCCCATCTTAGGGAAGGCCTGAAATCCAACGATGACGGCCGTTTCTTTTATGGCCGCCGTGGCTCTCCGACCCAATGGTCGCTCGCCGAAGCCCTGACCGAAATGGAACCCGGTGCAGCCGGGACCATGCTTTACCCGTCCGGTGTCGCTGCCATTTCCTGTTCGTTGCTCGCTGTCCTGCAACCGGGCGACGAAATCCTGCTCACCGACAGCAGCTATGATCCCAGCCGCAGCTTCGCCGATGCGTTTCTCAAGCGCATGGGAATAACAGCGCGCTACTATGACCCGATGATCGGGGCGGACATCGCCACTATATTTGGCCCCGACACCAAGGCCATATTGATGGAAAGCCCGGGCAGCCTTACGTTCGAGGTTCAGGATGTACCCGCCATCTGCAAGGCAGCGCGGGCAGCGGGCATTGTAACCTTGCTCGACAATACATGGGCGACGTCGCGCTTTTTCCCGGCGCTGGAGCACGGCGTTGACATCGCAATCACGGCCGCCACCAAATATATTGTTGGTCATAGCGACGTTATGATGGGCGCGGTCACCACCCACAGAAAATATTGGACCCGTCTCCGGCGCACCGCCCAGCAGCTGGGTCAGGTGGTCTCGCCCGATGATGCCTATCTCGCCGCGCGCGGATTGAGAACGCTGGACGTCCGCCTGCGCCAGCATGAAGCCAGCGCCCTTAAAATTGCCCATTGGCTGAAGGGTCGGCCCGAAGTCGGCCTCCTCCTCCATCCCGCTCTGCCCGATTGCCCGGGGCACGAGATTTGGAAGCGTGATTTCAACGGAGCCTCAGGTCTATTCTCGTTTGAATTAGCGGACGGTGACGACCAGTCCCGTGCTACTTTCATCGATGCGCTAGAACTGTTCGGCATTGGTTACAGCTGGGGCGGTTTTGAAAGCCTCGCACTGCCGGTCGATCCGGCCAAGCACCGCACCGCCACCGAATGGACCGGCAAAGGTCCGCTGGTGCGACTGAATATCGGACTGGAAGACCCGGACGATTTGACAGCGGACCTTGCCAAAGCTTTTGAACATTACCACGGTGCAAAGCCATGATCGATAATGCGTTCTCCTATATTGAAGCTTTGACTCCTGACACACCGCGCAACGTCCAGTATATCGAAGGCGCCGTTGCCGCCGGGCTGGTCATGCTGGCGCTGACTGCTGGATGGTATCTCAGCAAATATATCGGTCCCAAGTTGCGCCACCTCTGGGAAGCGCGCGCGGGCTATGAGAGCGAACTCGCCGGCCGACGCATCCGCGACATGACACGGCGCGCAACGACATTCATCCTGTGCGGTATTTTCCTGGCTTTCTATCCCTGGCATCTGATCGCGCAAGTCGTCTTTTCGCTCACCATCGCGATAACGGTCGGCCTGTTCGCCAATGACCTGATCCGTGGCGTGCGGATGCCGGACTGGCTGGGAACCATCATTGGTCTGGCTCTGTTCGTGAGTATCGGTTCGGGTCTGGTCGGCGGAATCGAACCGATCACGCTGGCACTCGACAAGGTCGGGTTTGGCATCGGATCGCGAAGGATTTCGCTACTCTGGATTGTCACCCTGGCGATGACGGCCGTTATCCTGCTGGCAGTTGCCCGCGTGCTGATGAAGCTGGTGGCTTATATCATCGGCAATAGCGAGCTCGACGCCGCACAGAAGGTATTGGGCCAGAAGCTGGCCACCGTTGCCATTTTGGCAGGAGCCTTTGTGCTGGGTCTCGACGTGGTCGGCATCGATCTCACGGCTCTGGCGGTCTTCTCCGGTGCCTTTGGTCTCGCCATCGGCTTCGGCATGCAAAAGACGATCGGTAATCTGATTGCCGGAATCATCCTGCTGATGGACCGGTCGATCAAGCCCGGTGACGTAATCGCGGTCGGCAACACCTATGGCTGGGTCAACAAGATTGGCGTGCGCGCCGTGTCCGTCCTCACCCGCGCGGGCAAGGAACATCTGATCCCGAACGAGGATCTGATGACACGCGAAGTGGAAAACTGGTCCTATTCCAGCCCCAATGTGCGGATCAGTATCCCGGTTGGCGTATCCTATAATACCGACATGGATCAGGCGATCGATCTGATGAAACAGGCCTGCGTCGATGTACCGCGGGTGCTCAACCATCCCAAACCTGTGGTCTGGATGCTTGAATTTGGCGACAATAGCGTCAATTTTGAAATCCGTTGCTGGATCAAGGACCCGCAATCGGGGGTGGGCAACTTCAGGGCAGCGATCCTCAAACGGGTCTGGGATCTGTTCAAGGAACATGGCGTCGAAATTCCCTTCCCGCAGCGTGATGTCCATATCAAGTCGTTACCCGAGGGTGGAACCGTCACGCTTGAAGCCGGTCAGAAACCGGTTGTCTCCCCGACAGAATCGACCGCAAAAGACTGAAGCAAGATCGCACGATCCAGTGCTGGCGATGCACAAACGGACGCCGGATGACGCTTTATTAATCAGCCAGAATTCAATTCGCCTAAATTTTAAGCGGCTGAAATCAAGTTTGTGGCGCAAGTGCAACATCTGACGGTTATGTCACCCTTTCTGTCATTTTACTTCTTGTGCAGCGCAACAATATAGAGCAGCTTTCTTGCACAAGTTTAGAGACTGTTCGCGTTCGGGGCATCTGACGTAATAAAAAAACAGCCTAGCAAATCCAGGAGGGGCGATACGCATTAACGAGAAAGGGATTTCCATGCGCACGTCTAATAAAATTACCCTTGGCAGAAAAGCCAAGTCCACTGTTCTCGGCCTCTCGGCCATTTTGCTGGCCTCTACGGCTGTACCAGCATTCGCTCAAGAAGCTGAATCCTCCAGCGGCATCAGCGTTTCCGGCAATGCCGCAGTTACGTCCGATTACCGCTTTCGCGGTGTTTCGTTTTCCGATGGCGATATCGCCATTCAGGGCGGCATCGATGTCGCTCATGAAAGCGGTTTCTATATCGGAACCTGGGGTTCGTCGATCGAGGATTCCGCAACTTTCGGGCACACAGAACTCGACGTTTACGGCGGCTGGTCTGGCGAAGTAGCTTCCGGCATCACCTTTGACGTTGGTCTGCTCTATTATATCTATCCAAATGGCGAAGGCGGCATTGCTGGCCCGAGCGACTATTTCGAGCCCTATGCATCGATCTCCGGCACATTGGGTCCGGTTGAAGCCACTCTGGGAGCGGCATATGCGTTCGATCAGGCAGCGATCGGAGACGACGACAATCTCTATATCTATACCGATTTCTCTTCCGGTATTCCTGACACGCCAATTTCACTGAATGCCCATCTTGGCTATACGGACGGCACATTGTCGACAGCCACAGATGGAGACAATTTCGATTGGTCGGTCGGCGCTGACTGGGCAATCACCCAAAATCTGACTGCCAGCCTGATGTATGTTGGCGTCGGTGGCGTCAAAGTCGACGATTTCACGGATGACACAGTCGTCTTCACTCTCGGCGTAGCCTTCTAAATTCACCAAAACCACGCTGAAAACGGGGGCCGCTCGGACATCCGGGTGGCTCTCTTTTTTTAACTGGCGGCGACAAGCTTTTGCGTCACAGCATGCCGGGGATGACCAATCACCGCCTGGATATCCCCTGTTTCGATAATCCGCCCCTCTTCCATTACCGCAATCCGGTGGCACAACCGGCGCGCCGCAGCGATATCATGGGTGATGAAGAGCAAGCTCAATCCATTCTCCACTTGCAGCCGGACGAGGAGCTTTAGAATTTCCGCCCCGACCAGAGGATCGAGCGCCGATGTCGCCTCGTCCAGCACCAACAGCTGTGGCGCTGCTATGATCGCCCGCGCGATCGCCACCCGTTGCGCCTGCCCGCCCGAGAGACTGACTGGCAAGCGAGTCAGGAAATCTTCCGCCAGGTCGACATTGGACAGTGCTCGTCGCGCCATCTCGTTGCGCTCGCCCTTTGTCAGGTCGGGACGCAGATTGCGCAAAGGCTCGGTCACGATGTCCTGGACCCGCCATTGCGGATCGAGGCTGGCGACCGGATCCTGAAACACCGGCTGGATCAACCGGCGCATTTCCAAACCGCGCTTGCGGCGCTCCGGGATCGGCACGCCCTCCCACAGAATTTCACCTTGGGTGACTGGTCCGATACCGGCGATGGCGCGGCCAAGCGTCGACTTTCCGGAACCGGAGCCGCCAACGAGGGCCAGAGACTCTGCTCGCCGTATCGTAATATGAGCGTTCACCACGGCGCGAACCTTTCCCCGACGCCAGCCGGGGCGTGGGAATTCGACGCCGACACCTCTGGTTTCGACCAGCAGACCGTCAGGCTGACGGAGCTTCGGCACTGCTTCGTCAAGACGCGGCGTGGCAGCGATCAGACGCCGGGTGTAATCTTCCGCAGGACTGGCAGTGACGGCGGCGGTTGGCCCGGTTTCCACAACCCGGCCCTTCTCCATCACCACCAGTTGATCGGCATGACCCTCGACCGAAGCAAGATCATGGCTGACCAGCAGCATCGCCAGCCCCTGTTCGGCGCGCAATTCATCCAGCAGATCCATGATCTCGGCGCGGAGGGATGCGTCCAGCGCACTGGTCGGTTCGTCAGCGATCAGCAATTTGGGGCCATGGGCGATAGCGGCGGCAATCATCACCCGCTGGCGTTCTCCGCCGGATAGCCGGTGCGGGAACTGGTCGAGTCTCTCGTCGGGCCGGGAAAGGCCAACGCGCTCCAGCTTTTGTGCCAGATCCCGGCGCGATGGCCGCGCTGATCCGGCTTGCATCGTTGCTTCCTGCAGTTGTGCGCCTACTGTCAGATGCGGTGTCAGCGCGGTCAACGGCTGCTGGAACACGAAACCGGTCAGTCTGCGGCGTATATCGCGCAGATGCCTGGCATCGGTGGTACGAAGGTCGGTACCATCCAGTTTGGTCGAACCGGAAGCGGTGCCCGGCGTTAGCCCGAACGGCGTCAGGCAGCTCAGGCTTTTCCCGGACCCGGATGCGCCGATGATCGCCGTACATTGCCCCGCTTCGACGGTCAGGCTGACATCCTCGACCAGCCGCTTGCCGGCGATATCCACCGCGAGATTGCGGATTTCATACAGGCTCACGAGAAGCGGTCCCGCAAGCGTTCGCCTTCGATGGTCAGGCAGACCAATATCAACACGAGCAGGCCACCGGGCAGCAGCAAGCCGAGCGGTGCCATGTCCATGTCGTCAGCCCCTTCCTTGACCAGGATGCCGAGCGAGGTCAGCGGCTCCTGAACACCCAGGCCGAGAAAGGAGAGGAAGCTCTCGACCATCACCACCTGCGGAACGGTAAGCATCAGATAAGCCAGCGCCACGCCCGCGATATTCGGTAATATATGCCGCAGAATGATGGTCATGGATGGGGTGCCAGCCGCCTCGGCGGCCAGAATGAAGGGCCTCTGCTTCAACGCCATCACCTGCCCTCGGACAACCCGCGCCATGGTCAGCCATTCGACCAGTCCGATGCCGACAAAAACCAGAAGGATCGACCGCCCGAAAACCACCATTAACAGAATGACGATGAACATAAACGGCAGCGCGTAAAGACCGTCGACTATACGCATCATCGCCTCGTCGACCCGACCTCCGATCCAGCCCGCAGTGGCGCCCCAAGCGATACCGACAATCAAAGATACCAGCGCCGCGGCAATCGCGACCAACAGCGTGACACGGGTTCCCGCTGCCAGTCGCGCCAGTCGATCCCGTCCGATTTCATCGGTCCCGAATAAATGCGAACCGCTGAACGCCGGAGCGCGGACGGCATCCCAGTTGATCTGGTCATAGCTCCACGGGAGCAAGAACGGCAGTAACAGCGCCAGCGTTACGATCACCAGAACAAGAACAAGGGGGAAATGGCGTTTCAGCAATGCTTCACCCTTCCCGCATTCTGGGATCGAGCCAGCCATAGATCAGGTCGGCAAACAGGTTGAAAAGAATGATCAGCGCGGCGTAGAGCGTGACCACTCCGAGCACGAGCGGATAGTCGCGATTGAGCGCACCTTGGACGAAATAGCGACCCAGCCCCGGCAGACCGAAGACGGTTTCGACTACCACTGCGCCGGTCAACAACCCCGCCGCTGCCGGACCGAGATAACTCGCCACGGGAACCAGCGCGGGGCGCAACCCATGTTTGAACAGGATTTTGGTTTCGGTCAGGCCCCGGGCTCGGGCGGTGCGGATATGATCCTGCTTGAGCACGCTCGCCAGTCCGGCACGCGTCAGCTTGGCAATCGCCCCCGACACCGGCAGCGCCAGCGCCACGACCGGCATGATCAGCCAGGCTCCGCCTCCACCGATTCCCGAGACTGGCAGCAACCCTAGCCACAGCCCAAAGAACAGAGCGAGCGCCGGCCCGGTAACGAAAGTCGGCAGCGCCGTGGCGACCGTCGCCAGCATCATGATGGTCTTATCCGCCGCTTTTCCCGCTCGCACCGCAGCAAACAGACCAGCCGTCACCCCGATCATCAGGGCTAGCATTATCGCCAACCCTCCCAGCGTCAGGGAAATGGGCAGCCCCTGCGCAATCAGCTCCGATACGGTGAAGTCCCGATAGACCAATGAAGGTCCGAAATCCCCCTGAACCAGCCGCGAAACATAGAGCCACGCCTGTTCCCACAAAGGCCGGTCAAGACCATAAGCCTGCTGCAAAGCGGCCTGCGTCGCCGGATCCAGCGGTCGTTCCCCGTCAAACGGCCCGCCGGGAGCCAGCCGCATCAGGAAGAAAGACGCCAATATGATCACCAGCAATGTCGGGATGGCCGTCATCAGCCGCCGGGTGATCAGGGCAAGCACCTGCCGCTAGAGCTCCATCCCCGCAAAACAGCTGCGCACTTCGTGAACAAACAGTTCCGGTACTTCCATGGCGGCGAAATGGCCGCCTTTTTCCGGCTCGCCCCAGTGGCGCAGATTTTTGAACCTTTGCTCCGCCCATCGGCGCGAGGGGGTGATGATTTCGTTGGGGAAGATGCTGCAGCCGGAGGGGATGGTGACCGGATCGACATTGGGCGCGCCGAAGCTTTCGCGGTACAGCCGCGCCGAGGACGCGCCAGCGTTGTTGAGCCAGTAGATCATCACATTGTCGAGCAGATGGTCACAGTCGAAATTCTCGTCCGGCGCCTTGGCATCGTCGGCCCAGCCCTGAAATTTCTCCATGATCCAGGCCATTTGCCCGACCGGTGAATCGGCTAGGCCATAGCCCAAAGTCTGCGGCCGGGTCCGCTGGATTTCAGCATAGCCGCCGCCCTCGGTCTGATAGACAGCGAAATGGGCCAGCGCCGCTTGCTCTTCTGGCGTCGGGTTGGTCATAATCTCTTCCGAAGGCGGCCCAACAACAACCAGATTGACGTGCACGCCGGCACAATGTCCGAGATTCTGCGCGCCGATAACCGACGTCACCATGCCGCCCCAGTCACCACCCTGCGCGAAATAGCGGTCGTAACCGAGCCGCGTCATCAGCGTGTCCCATGCTTTCGCGATTTTTTCCAAGCCCCAACCGGTCGTGGCCGGCTTGCCGGAAAAACCATATCCGGGCAGCGACGGTACAATCAGATGATAAGCGTCCTTCGCCTCCCCACCATGTGCCACCGGATCGGTAAGCGGACCGATCACATCCATGAACTCGACAATCGAACCCGGCCAGCCGTGGGTCATCAGCAACGGCCGTGCTTCCGCTTCGGGCGAGCGGATATGCATGAAGTGGATATCGACACCGTCAATCTCGGTCAGATGATGACTATATTGGTTAAGCACATCCTCGCAGCGCCGCCAGTCATAGCTGGTCCGCCAATGTTCGACGATAGTTTTGACATAGTCGAGCGGTATGCCCTGCGACCAGTCGTCCACCGGCTCCGGATCGGGCCAGCGCACATGACGCAAGCGGATGTCGAGATCGTCCAGCGCGGTTTTCGGGATATCGATTTCAAAGTCTCTGATTATCTCGCTCACAAACTATCCTCTTTCTGTCCGCTCGCCCTGACCCTAACGCCGGACGAATTCTCGATCTTTATTCTAGTCCGAAAACCCGAAATTGAAAGCAGTCTGCCTACATTGTCGGAACCGGCACTTCGCCGGAATAGTCATAAAAGCCCTTGCCTGTCTTGCGGCCGAGCCAGCCGGCTTCGACATATTTCGTCAGGATCGGCGCAGGACGATATTTCGGATCGCCGAAGTCGTTCTGCAGCACGCGCAGGATTTCCAGCAACGTATCGAGCCCGATCAGATCGGCCAGCGTGATCGGCCCCATCGGGTGGCCGAGACCAAGCTGCACACCGCGATCAATATCTTCCATCGACGCCGTGCCTTCACCCAATGCGAAGAAAGCTTCGTTGAGCATCGGCAGCAGGATGCGGTTGACGACGAAACAGGGTGAATCTTTCGCCATTACCGGGCTCTTGCCCACGGCTTTGGCAAAATCGCTCGCCATGGCAGCGGTCTGGTCACTGGTTGCGAGCCCACGAATGACTTCAACCAGCCCCATCAGCGGCACCGGATTGAAGAAATGCACGCCGACAAAGCGCGATGGATCCTTTACCGACTGCGCCAGCCGGGTGATTGAAATCGAGGATGTATTGCTCGCCAATATTGCCTGATGGCCGAGCACTTCCGAGGCGGCCGCAAAAATCTGGCGCTTGACTTCTTCGCGCTCGGTGGCGGCTTCAATGATGATATCAGCATTGGCCATCGGGTCGAGTTGGACGATCGGTTCGATCCGGCCCAATGCCGTTTCCGCCGCCTGCTGCTCGATCTTTTCCTTTTCCACCAGCCGTGCCAGTTGCTTGGCGATACCGGCCTTGCTGCGTTCGGCAATCTCCATGCTGACATCCGAAAGATAGACATGATAGCCTGCCTGAGCTGAAACCTGAGCGATGCCGGCGCCCATTTGCCCCGATCCGATAATGCCAATTGCTTTCATTTCATGCCTTTCGAGCTGTTCTATGTGTTTGAACAAGCCACTAGCGATTGTCGATCAAACTGGCTAGATTGCAATTATGTCCCCTATCAATTTCACCGCCGGAATATTTGCTTTAATCACCGCCAGTGCTGCGCTACCGGCCCCGCAGCTGGGCGAAATCCTTACCTTCAAGGACTGGACCGTCGGCTGCGACAATGGTGGCAATTGTCAGGCCATCTCGTTGGTCCCGGATGACGGAGGCGCCAGTTTTGATGGCTGGGACGGACCGGTCTCGATCGTACGGACCGCCGGCAGCGATGATATTTTCAAGATCCGCGTCCTGTTTCAGACCCAGGATATCGACCGCTACAGGATGAATATTGACGGCAAGCTGGTTGATACCGGGCCGATTGTCGAGGGCGACTATCCGATAGAGATTGTCGGCAAAGATGCCGAAAAGGTGGCGAACGCCATTATCAAGGGCAAACATCTTGTCATACAGGGTCCCCGCGGTGAGAATATCACCCAGATCTCGCTGGCCGGTTCATCCGCCGCCTTGCGCTATATCGACGAGAAACAGCAGCGCGCCGGAACCGATACGGCGCTGGTCGCAACAGGATCGCGCGCTTTTCAACCCGCGAATATCGAAATTCCGACGATCATGATCGACCGGTGGGACACTGCCACGCTGGCCCCGGAAACCGGGGATATTGTCGCATTGGTCGAAGAGTCCAGATGCAAGGACGAGCGCTACGGCCTGGTTGAGGATCAGGTCTTTCCACTCGGCAAACGCGGCAATAGATTCCGGGCGCTGGTGATGATTTCCTGTGGCTCGGGCGCCTATAATTTTTCCAGCGCGCCCTATATTGGCGAATATGTCGAGAATGAACGTGCCACCAGCGGCTGGACTTTTGCTCCCGCCAAATTTGACCGCCAGCCAAGCTGGGGCGGCGAAGGCACCGATCCCGTGCTTGTCAACGCCAGCTGGGACGAACAGGACCAGACAATGAGCAGCTATGGCAAGGGCCGCGGTCTCGGCGATTGCGGGAGTGCAGAAAATTATATCTGGGACGGGGACATGTTCCGCATGGTTGATGCCAGCGCGATGCCCGAGTGCCGGGGTGCCTATGAATGGATCACGGTCTGGCGGGCACAATATCGCAAGCTGGAACAGCCCGCAACGCCAGGAAAATAGGCATCAGGGCGCGTATTTGAGCGGGTGCGCTTCTACCAGCATCAGCGTGAAATAATCCTGCTCGTCGCTCCATTCGTGCAACGGCGTCCAGCCGCCGGCCCGCAACATTAGGCGGGCATCGCGCAACCCATATTTATGGCTGTTCTCGATGTGGATTTTCTGGCCTTCGGCCATTTCATGGATATGCCCGTCGATTGAAAAGCGGACATCGGCCTGCGCTTCGAGATAGATTTCCACCCTTGCGTAAAGGTCGTTCCAGACAGCGACATGCCGGAATTGGTCGCAGGGAATATCACCGTCCAGTTCGCGGTTGATCCGGTGCAGCAGATTGAGCGAGAATTGGGCCGTCACGCCAGCAGAATCATCATAAGCGTCAACCAGCGTCTGAATATCCTTGATCCGGTCAAAGCCGATCAGAAGCTGAGCGCCCTCTCCCAGGGTTTCCCGCATGAAGCGCAGCAGATCCACCGAGGTACGCGCGATCATATTGCCAATGGTCGAACCCGGGAAAAAACCTAGCTTCGGCATATCGGCAACAGCTTCGGGCAGCGCGACGCGGGTCATGAAATCCGCTTCGACCGGATATATCGGCAGGTCAGGAAATTCCTCCTGAAGTAGCGACGCGCTATGCTCTAGAAACTCGCCCGAAATGTCGATCGGCACATAAGCGGCCGGATCAATCGCCTTCAGCAAATGGGGAGTCTTGACCGAACTGCCGGAGCCGAATTCGATCACCGCACGCCCCGTCCCCATGGATGCCGCGAAAGCGGGGCCGTTCGCCTTGAGAAGCTCTGTTTCCGTGCGGGTTGGATAATATTCCGGAAGCTCGGTTATTTCCTCGAACAATTCCGAACCGCGCCGGTCATAAAGCCAGCGCGCCGGAATTGCATAGGTCTGCTTTTCAAAACAGCGCCTGACGTCTTTGCGAAACGTATGATCGACGAGCGAAGTAGTCATGTCCATGGGATCGTCCTTTGCGTCACAGGTTTTTGGCAAGCCGCAGTCCACAGAACTGCCAGCGCTGGTGAGGATAAAAGAAATTCCGGTAGCTGGGCCGGATATGGTTCGGCGGAGTAGCAATGCTACCGCCCTTCAGGACAGACTGTCCCGACATAAATTTGCCATTATATTCGCCGACCGCGCCGTCGGCGGGTTTGAAGCCGGGATAAGGCAAATAGGCACTGCTGGTCCATTCCCAGACGGAGCCACTATTGAGCAACCCATGATTAGCAGCGACCTCCCATTCGGCTTCAGTGGGGAGGCGGGCGTCTGCCCATGTTGCATAAGCATCGGCTTCATAGTGGCTGACATGTTTGACCGGCGCCGCCGGATCGAGACTGTGATTGCCGGTCAGTCCGAACTCGTTCCACTCCAGATCAGAGTGTCTGTTCCAATATAGCGGCGCTTCGATCGCCTGATCCTGCACCCAGGCCCAACCGTCGGACAGCCAATGGCATGCTTCGCGATAGCCGCCATCTTCGATGAACGCGAGCCACTCGCCGTTTGTCACCGGACGATTGGCGATAGCATGGGGATGGAGCAGAACCTCGTGGCGCGGGCCTTCGCAATCAAAGGCGAAGCCCCGCCCTGCATGGCCGATCTGCTGGATGCCGGTCTTGCCTTCGATCCAATGCAGCGCTGTGGGTTCGCCGGCGCGAACGGGCGCTTCGTCAGAATAAGCAGGCTTCAGCGGGTTGCGCGAAAAGAGATGGAGAATATCGGTCAGCAGCAATTCCTGATGCTGCTGTTCGTGGTTCAAACCGAGTTCGACCAGATCAAGCAATTCTCCGGAGAAGCCCGCCATTGCATCCGCCATCGCCTTGTCGACATGGGTGCGATAATCGATCACGTCTGCCAGCGATGGACGGGTCAGCAATCCTCGCTCTTGCCGCGCGTGCCGCGCGCCTTCGGCCTCATAATAGCTGTTGAACAGATAGGGGTAAGCCTCGTCGAACAACTGATAGCCGGCGACATTGTCGCGCAGCAGAAAGGTTTCAAAAAACCAGCTGATATGGGCCAGGTGCCATTTTGCCGGAGACGCATCGTCCATCGATTGCGCCGTCGCATCGGCATCGCTCAAGCCGTCAGCGAGGGCAACCGAATGGCGCCTCACATCCCGGTAGCGATCCAGCAGTTCGCGCGATCGGCAAATATTTTCGGCATCGGGGGACGACGGGAACGGGCGTTGCGGTTGGCTGGCGATCAATCCTACTCCGGTGGAAGCTCGGGTTCTTGATGGAACATAGAGCGAACGATAATTAGGTCAACAACGCATATTTGCGCCAGTTGGTTGCAAATATTCGCGAAGCGTTGCGCTTTCGCGCTAGCGCGATGCTCCCGGCACCCACAAAATATCGTCCTTGCCACCATCATTCAGCGCTCGTCCGAGTACGAACAGATAGTCCGAGAGACGATTGATATAGGCCAGTGCCTGCGGGTTGATGGACATGTCTCTGCCTGCTGCAACACAGGTCCGTTCGGTTCGCCGGGCAACAGCGCGGACCAGATGAATGGCTGCAGCGCCTTTCGCGCCGCCCGGTAGAATGAAACTCGTCAGCGGGTCGAGCTCGGCAGTGGCCGCATCAATTGCTTTTTCCAGCCGCTCGACCTGCGAGGGCACGACCCGGAGCACCATTTCTGATGGTGCAAAATCATCCCCGTCGGCTGCCGGTGTTGCCAGATCCGCACCCAGATCAAACAGGTCATTCTGGATGATACGCAATGTCTGGACCAGCGCCGCGTCGGTGATTTCGCAAATCGCTACACCCAGCGCACTGTTCAATTCATCGACATCGCCAATCGCCGCCATGCGCGGGTCGTTTTTGGCAATCCGCGATCCGTCGACAAGTCCGGTGGTGCCGTCATCGCCGGTTTTCGTGTAGATTTTATTGAGCTTTACCATCGGGAAAGCGGCCTAGCTCTGGCCACCCGCCACAGCCAGTAATATCACTACCAGCACGATCGCTATCGCCTGATATTTGACGCGGGCAAACATCATTTCGTTCTGCTTTTTATGTGACGAGGTAATGCCGTCGGCATCGACGTCGCCCGGCTCCATATTGGCGAAGGCGATCAGCCCGCGTACGAGTGCATAAATGACAGCCCCTGCGGCTGCGATGATCATCAATATCAAAATATAGCTCATATATTCACCTTAAGCCTGCGAAAGGGAGATTCCAACAGGGAAAATTCCTGCTCTGAGTTCCTGCATCAGCCTATATCCGTCTTCGCCCGCGGTCCGCAATACGGACAAAGAGGCAGACCCCCGACTTTTGGAAAGCTTTCCACCGTTTTCATCAAGCAGAAGCGGATGGTGAAAATAGACTGGCGTAGGCAAATTGAATAGTGCCTGCAGCAATCGATGGATGCTGGTGGAGGCAAACAGATCGTCTCCACGCACGACATGGGTAATCCCGTCCCGCGCGTCGTCGAGCGTCACGGCGAGATGATAGGACACGGGCATATCCTTTGGCACAAGGATCACATCGCCTAGCCGTTCGGGATTACCGGATTGTTCGCCGTGGCGTTCATCCGTCCATCCGAGCGGTCCGGTCAGCGCAGCCGCCTTCGCCACATCAAGCCGCCAACTGTGCGGCTCCGCGGCCGCCCGCTTGCTGGCCAGTTCCGGGTCCAGATGCCGGCACGTCCCCGCATAGATCGGACCATCCGGCCCTTCCGGCTGAGGGCCGTCTTCCTGCAGTTGCCGCATGTCCGACCGGGTGCAAAAGCAGGGATATAACAGGCCCATGGCCTTCAGCCGGTCGGCAGCGGCGGCATAGCTATCCAGCCGGTCAGACTGGAAAATCACGTCCCCGTCCCAGTCGAGACCGAGCCAGCGCAGATCATCCTGGATCGCCGCTACAAATTCGGCGCGACTGCGACCGCTGTCGATATCCTCTATTCGGAGCAAAAACCGGCCATCGCGTTCCCGGGCGAAATCATGAGCCACCATGGCGGCATAGGCGTGGCCCAAATGCAACAATCCGTTGGGGCTAGGCGCGAAACGTACCACAATATCTGGGTTTAAATGCGGACTTGACGTCATAGGCCGGATATTGTTCTTTGTGTAACAGTCATGTCACGTTCTTAGGCATAAAGAGCAGACAGTAAAGGACAAGGGAGACAGACGCTTATGTATCACCCCGACCTGCAAAGGCATCCGGAAAGCTGCCCCTCGCTCGTCCTCAATGCAGACTATACACCTCTGTCTTATTATCCGCTCAGCCTTTGGCCCTGGCAAACCGCGATCAAGGCGGTATTTCTCGACCGGGTCGACATTATTTCCAGCTATGAGCGCGAAGTGCACAGCCCCAATCTCGACATGAAAATCCCGTCGGTGATTGCGCTGAAGAAATATATCAAGCCTTCCGAATATCCGGCATTCACGCGCTTCAACCTGTTTCTGCGCGACAAGTTCGAGTGCCAATATTGCGGATCACCCGAACATCTTACCTTTGATCATGTAATCCCGCGCCGCCAGAAAGGTCGCACAACCTGGGAAAATGTCGCCACCGCATGCCTGCCCTGCAATCTCAGGAAAGGTGGCCGCACGCCCAAGGAAGCACATATGCAGCTCGCCAATCGGCCGATCAAACCGACCAGCTGGCATCTGCAGGAACATGGCCGGGCGTTCCCGCCCAACTTCCTCCACGACACGTGGCATGACTGGCTCTATTGGGATATCGAGCTGGAAAGTTAGGCCGCGGCAAGCCTTGGGTCCGGAAGTCAGACGTATCGCATTGGCAATTTTTGAGTCTCTTTGCGCTTCTGGACATTATCCAGCATATTTTCGACCACCACCACCAGTTCGTCGGGGTCGAACGGCTTTTTCAGATAATCCGTCGCACCCGCCTCCAGCGCGATCCGTTCGTCGGCGGCAGACGACCGTCCCGTCAGCATCAACACCGGTGTGGCAAAAAGCTCGTGATGGTTGCGAATCCGCCGAACGACCTCGACGCCGCCCATTCCCGGCATGCTGCAGTCCAATATGATCAGATCGGGGTTTTTCGCCTTGGCAACCTTGAGCGCAGTGAGGCCGTCGCCGATCACGCCAACGGCATGGCCAGCATCCATCAGCGTATCACGAACGATCTCGGCGACCAGTTCGTCATCCTCGGCATAAATAATTCGCGCCATTAAAAATCTCCTTGATCGGGCAAACTAGCGGGAACTGGTTAATTCATGTCCCGATCTGCTATTGACGGCGGTCAGGCCGCTTGGTGAAGCACCTTATCCCGTTCATTCAGCCTGCTTTTATCAATATGACCGTCCGAGACGCGCGTTAAAAATCGAGTTGGGCAGCGGCGCGGCCGAAGTCGTCGTCACCGAAAACCGCCAGAAACCGCCGGTTCATGAGCATATTGGGTTAATTGCCCGAGACGTGCCGGGCGGAACAAATCCCTCGCCGTTAACCTTGTTATTTCTAGCAATGCTGACCGGTTCCGGCCGCTGTAAACTCTTTCGGATGCTGGCAGAATGCCTCAGTCGCGGATCCCGAGAAAGCGGAACGTCTGCCCCAGACTATTGAATATACCGTGCGCAAAAACGATCGGCATGATGTTTGTACGCCCGAACCAGAGATAAAACATCGCAAAGGCAAATCCCCCGGCTCCGGTAATCAGCGCGCCATGCATCCCCTGATAATAATAGTGCCGGTAGCCAAAGAATGTCGATGACAACAGGGCCGCAGCCAGATCGGCATTCCATCCTCCGCCTAAGGCACTGCTCGTCCGGTCGATCACAAAGGCGCGAAACAACAATTCCTCGAAAAAGGATCCATGGGTCCACACCAGCAGCATGATGCCGATATAGGCTGCCAGATTGCCTTCAATATGGTCAAATCGGCCACTCGTGCCAACATCATCGAAAAATACGTCTGCGAACAGTTGCATCAATTGCGTAGCGGCAATGAAAGCGACCATTGACAGCAGCGTCAGGCCAATGGTCTTCCACCAGTTTTCAGGCCAGCGAAGCCCCAGATTCTTCCAGCCCAGCCCTCTGCGCCACAACAATATCGTTGCGACAAGCATTGCCGAAAATGTCGATGCGGGGCCAGCATAGAGATAGCTGACAGGGAGAACCGACTGTTTGACAACGACCAGAACCGCCAGAATAATCAGCAGGTCAACGAGGGCACCCCGGTCAAACCGCGGCCTGGGCATTTCGGAGGTAAGCCCCCTGTCCGCTCTATCTGACATCCAGCCCTCTTGCCCCTATTCGTGTGTTACCCATATATAACACCTGAAATTATTCTCGCAAGGGCACAGAATTCCTTGACCCTTTTGGCGGTGCAGTGCAGCATCACCTCATGACCCAATCCCTCACAGTAAGCCAAAACCCGGACATCAAATATCTCGGCAAATTGCTGGGCGATGTCATTCGCTCTTATGGCGGAGAGGACCTGTACCGGCGTACGGAATATATCCGCTCGACCAGCGTCGATCGCCATCGCGGTCTGGCCGATGCCGAGGCAATCGATCCCGGCCTTGATGCGCTGTCGCTCGATGAGACGCTCGCCTTTGTCCGAGGTTTCATGCTGTTCTCCCTGCTCGCCAATCTTGCCGAAGACCGACAGGGTGTTGCCGCCGAAAAAGGCGCGACAGTGGTCGAAGCCATTGAACTGCTTGCCAGCGAAGGCGTCGACCGGGACGCGATCCTGAAGCTGCTTGACGACGCGTTGATCGCGCCCGTGCTCACAGCCCACCCGACCGAAGTCCGGCGCAAGAGCATCATCGATCACAAAGCGCGGATCGCCGAACTTTTGTTGATGAAGGATGATGGCGACACGCAGACCCCGGATGGCGACATGCTGGACGACGCGATTCTGCGCCAGATTGCCTTGTTGTGGCAAACCCGGCCGCTGCGTCGCGAGCGGCTATTTGTCACCGACGAAGTACAGATTTCACAAAGTTACATGAAGGACGTGTTCCTGCCGGTGCTACCCCGGCTTTACGCCAAGTGGGAGCGGACGCTGGGAGCACGGCTGCCGAGCTTCCTGAAACTCAACAGCTGGATTGGCGGCGACCGGGACGGCAATCCCTTTGTCGACGCAGGCGCGATGGAGGAAGCCCTGTCGCGCGCGGCAGAAACCGTCATCGGCTATTATCTGGCGCGCATCCATGCGATGGGCGCAGAACTGTCCATCTCGACCGAGCTCGCAGATGTGCCCGATGCGGTGAAAGCGCTCGCCGAAATCAGCGGCGATGAATCGCCCAATCGCGGGGACGAGCCCTATCGCCGTGCCTTGTCCGGCATCTATGCGCGCTTGTCCGAAACCCATCTCAAGCTCTGTGGCCATGTGCCCGGACGCCCGTCCACCCTCGCCGCAAAAGCCTATGATAATCCGCAAGAGTTGCGCGAGGATCTGGTGATACTTGCCCATGGCCTCAAATCGGCTGGCAAAGGCGTGTTCGCTACATCTGGCGCGCTTGGCCGTCTGATCCGCACTGTCGAACTATTCGGTTTTCACCTCGCCACACTGGATATGCGGCAGAACAGCCGGGTGCACGAGCGGGTGATCGCGGAACTGCTCAACCGGGCCGGCGTGGAAGACGATTATCTGGCGCTGGACGAGGACGCGCGCGTCGAGCGGCTCCGCGCGGAACTGGCGAACAACCGGCCTCTCGCCAGCCCATGGATCGAATATAGCGAAGAGACGGCAAAGGAATTGTCGATCATCCGTGCCGCCGCTGAAGCGCATCGCAAATATGGCCCCGAGGTCATCACCAATTACAATATCAGCAACGGCGAGAGCGTTTCCGACATATTGGAAGTCTATGTCCTGCTGATGGAAACCGGCCTCTATCACGCGCCAACCGATGATAATCCCAACCCTTCCTGTCCGGTCATGGCGGTCCCCCTGTTCGAGACCGTAGCCGATCTGGAAAATGCGCCTGAAGTGATGACCGATTTCTTCGCCATTCCCGAAATGCACGCGCTCGCAAAAGACCGCGGCCATCAGGAAGTGATGATCGGCTATTCCGACAGCAACAAGGACGGCGGCTATCTAACCTCGACCTGGAGCCTGTTCAAGGCGAGCGACGCGCTGACCCCGATATTTGCCGAAGCCGGTATCAAGATGCAGCTGTTCCACGGACGCGGCGGAGCTGTTGGCCGTGGCGGCGGTTCGGCCTTCGGCGCGATCAAGGCGCAGCCCAAGGGAACGGTCGCCGGGCGCATCCGGATCACCGAGCAAGGCGAAGTGATCGCTGCGAAATATGGTACGGAAGATGTCGCAGAGTCCAACTTGGAAGCGATGACATCAGCGGTGCTGATCAATTCGCTGGAACCCGACCGGACCGACAGCAAGATCTTGGCCGACCATGCCGAGGCAATGGACCAAATCTCGCAAGTCGCGTTCACCGAATATCGCGATCTGGTCTATGGCGACGACAGTTTCCGGACATTCTTCCGGCAAATGACGCCGCTGACGGAAATTGCCAAGCTCAAGATCGGTTCGCGCCCTGCGAGCCGCACCAAGAGCGACAAGATCGAGGATCTACGCGCCATTCCCTGGGTGTTCAGCTGGGCCCAGGCCCGCGTGATGTTGCCGGGCTGGTACGGCGTCGGACAGGCGCTCCATGCATTTGATGACAAGGCAAAGCTGAAGGACATGGCGCAGAGCTGGCCGTTTTTTCAGGCCTCGCTGTCCAACATGGAGATGGTCTTGGCCAAGTCTGACATGGGCATCGCCGCGCGCTATGCCGAACTGGTCGAGGATCAGGACATGGGTCAGGCCTTTTTCGAGCGCATCCGCTCCGGCTGGTACCAAACCCGCGACATCTTGCTCGAGATCACCGACCAACCGCATCTGCTGGCGAAAAGCCCGTCGCTGTTCAACAGTATCGAATTGCGCCTGCCTTATATCGAGCCGCTCAACCATCTCCAGATCGAACTGATGAAACGGTTGCGCGCTGGCGAGGATGATCCGCGTATCGGCGAGGGCATACAGCTGTCGCTCAACGCGATCGCTACTGCACTGCGCAACAGCGGATAGATTCTAGCCGCGCTGAAGGTCTGCAGAGATAATTATCGGTTTGATCACAGGGTATTTCTTCCGAGCATTTTTGTCAGTCGCCTGCATCCTCTTCCCTGCCTAGACTTCTCCGAAATCAGGAGAGATTCATGGCTGTCGAGACCAAGCGTAGTTTTTGTCGTTTTTGCCACGCGAGTTGCGCAATGATTGTCGAGGTGGAAGACGACAAGGTCAAATCCGTCCGCGGTGACAAGGAAGACCATCTCTTCCACGGCTATACCTGCATCAAGGGCCGCCAGCTGCCCGATATGCACAATCTTCCGGATCGTATGGTCAGCAGCAAAATCCGCCAGCCCGACGGCAGCTTCAAGGATATCTCGACCGCTGAAGCGCTAAAACTGGCCGGCGCCCAGATGAAGAAGATGGTCGAGGAACACGGCCCCCACAGCGTCGCGGTTTACTGTGGCACCAACGCCTTCCAGAACAGCGCCGTGCTGGGCACCTCCTATGCCTTCGCGCAGGGTATCGGCTCGCGCAACTGGTATACCAGCGTCACCGTCGATCAACCGGCGAAGGTGTTCACAACAGCCCGCTATGGCATGTGGATGGGTGGCGGCAACGCCTTCACCGAATCCGATGTTGCGATGTTTGTCGGCAACAACCCGATCGTCTCGCATTATTCCGGCGGCATGCCGACATCCTCACCATCCCGTGGCCTGCGCGATGCCAAGGACCGCGGCCTCAAGGTTATCGTTGCCGACCCGCGGGTGAGCGAGATGGGCAAATTGGCGGATATTTATCTGCCGGTAAAACCGGGTGAAGACCCGGCTCTGCTCGCCGGCATGCTCAATGTGATTTTCGAAGAGAAGCTCTACGACCAGAATTTTGTCGCCGCCCATGTTGTTGGCGTCGAAGAACTGGAAGCCGCAGTCAAATCGATGACACCCGACATTGCTGCGAAACGCGCGGGTGTAGAAAAGGATCAACTGATCGCCGCCGCCCGGATGTTCGCTGGCGCCCAGAAAGGTCGTGTGGTGACGGGTACCGGTCCCGAAATGGCTGGCAACGGCACGCTCACCGAATATCTCGTCGCCTCGCTCAATATCCTCTGCGCGCGGTTCAATCAGGAAGGCGAGCGGGTCTCCGCGCCGATGGTCTTCAATCCATTGATGGGCGGCCCGAAAAAGGCACAGGTCGCACCGAAAATGCCGACCTTTGGCGAAGGTTTTCCCAAATCGCGGATCCGCGGTCTCGGTCATCTCGGCAAGGAAATGCCGTGCAACGTGCTCGCGGACGAGATCCTTACGCCCGGCGAAGGCCAGATCAAGGCGCTGATCTCGATTGGCGGCAATCCCGAAATCGCCTTTCCTGACCAGCAGAAAGTCCGACGCGCGCTCGACGAATGTGAATTGTTCATCCAGATCGATCCGTGGATGTCGGCCAGCGCCAAACGCGCCGATATGATCCTCGCGCCAAGCATGTGTCTCGAACGCGAGGATATCAACAATGTCTCTGACGCTTTCACCGAAGAAGCCTATGGCCATTATACCGAAGCCATGGTTCCCGCTCCCGGCGACACGATGGACGAATATGAAATGCTCTGGTGGCTCGCCAAGCATATGGGCATCGAAATGAACTTCCCGGGTGGCCCGGTCTCGATGGCGACTTGCCCGGACAAGGCGACGGTTCTCGACCTGATTTCCGAAGGCTCACTGCTCAAGCCCAGCAAAGCCAAGGCCGACGCGGCGGCACTGGAACGCAAGGGCGCGGCAATTACCTATGACGAATTGCATCCGGTGGTTGGGCCTGCCGATCCCGACGCGCAGGAGAAATTCGATCTCAACGCCGGCGCCATGCCCAGCGAGCTTCTCGACTATGCCGCCAATGATCCGGTCGAAAGCGGCTTCGATTTCCGCCTGATCTCCCGCCGGTCCAAGCATCGCTATAATAGCAACGGCCACACATTTCCGAAACTGGTCGAAAAAATGCCGACCAATCCGGCCTTTTTCAACCCGGCAGATCTGGCCGCAGCGGGCATAGAAGACGGCGCAATTATCGAAATAACTTCACCGACCGCCTCGATATTCGGCCTTGCCAAAGCGGACGACAAAGTCCGTCAAGGCGTTATCTCGATGAGCCATGCGTTTGGCGACAGCGAAGCCGGCAAGGACGAAGTCATGACCAAGGGCGGTTCGACCAACCGGTTGATCGTCGATGACGCTCAACTCGATCCAATCACCGGTCAGGCGATGCAGAGCGCGATCCCGGTAAGGGTGAGCGCGGCCTAGATCTGAAAAATTGCGAAGAATTCGATAGCTGGGGGGCGCCTGCAGAATCTTGTCCCGCCTCCCGGCTGTGCCTCCAAAGATGCATCGCTCTTGATGACCGGTCTCTAGATGAAGCGCGGTCAGGCCGCTTGTGGCTGCCAATTTTCATCCAGAAATTGGCGGGCTGTGCGGTCGGCAAATCCAGCCAACCACAATGCGCCAATCATCAGGTCCAGTTCGGGAGGGTCGAATGGATCAAGTCCCGAACCCGGATAGAATGTGACTTCACCGAATTTTGGCTTGCCCGCGATTTCATAAAAATCGATGCGTGCAAAATCAAACTCACTGGCAATTTTTTCGGCGCCATCCAGAATTTTTGCCAAATGCTCGGGCGCAGGTGGAAGGTCGCGATCACCAAGCCGGGAAATCTGGTTCCATTGCCGGTCAAATAATATCCACCGATGGTCGGAACCACGATCCAGATGAACTTGAATGAAAGCCGCCTTGCCGGCGAACACGTAAATTTTATAGTCGATCGGGAGCTCGGCAGCGCTACCCAGATAGGGTTCTACAATAAAGGCTCGCGGGATGTCGCGATAGGCCCACTCATCAAGCCACAGCCCATAAGGGGCACGCGTCCATCTGGCGGACTGTCGTCGTGCCTTTTGCCAGTCCGACTTATCGCGACAGACGACATTCTGATTGCACCCGTGGCTCGCCTTCAGAATGAACGGGTAAGGCCATAACGGATGTTCCGGCAGGGTGCTACCACTCCAGTAAGTCGGAATGATCCATTCACCGCCCAATAGATGTCCGATCTGCTTTTTTACCGCGATCTTGTCCGCCATCGCCGGCATCATCGGATTGTGATCGTGAAGTTTACGCCATTGGACAAGTTCTGAAAAGCGCTGCGGGTTCAGCAAGTCCGGCAACCGACCATGCCGCCACCAATATATAATATATATACGCAAGCGGGCAGAAGGGATCAGCCAGTTTGGCAAGGAAGGCAGGAACCGCAGATTCACTGTTATCTTACGCATGATCGTCCGTCCGGTTCCTTCTGTCTTTATCTGTATCCTCTGTTCATGCCCCAAGAGCGGGCATCAAAGCCAAACGGTAACAACAGAATGGATACACCTGCGATATGGCATCCCGTCTATCATATTTGCCAATCGACATTAGCGCATGAATCGCGTCTTTCCTATCGGCAGGAAGAGGACCGGAAACATGGCGATGACGCAAGATTATATCGATCAGATGAAACGTCTGATGGAATGGGAGGCCTCCCGCAAGGCACCGCCCGAGGACTTCCCGCGCTTGCCCGACTTGCCGGCGGGTCGTTATACATCCCAGGAATATTACGATCTCGAACAGCAGCATCTGTGGAAAAAGACCTGGCTCTTCGCTGCGCATATTGACGAAGTCCCCGAGCCCGGATGCTTCATGAAATGGGAGCAGGTCGGCGATCCGATTGTCATCGTGCACGGCATGGATGGCGAGGTTCGCGCCTTTTACAACACCTGCCGCCATCGCGGCGCACCTGTCGTCACCGAGGACAAAGGCAAGGCTCCGCGCCTCATGTGCGGCTATCACAACTGGACCTACAAGACCGACGGTACATTGGTCGGCGTACCGGAAAAACAGGATTTCGGACCGGATTTTGACATGTCCTGCCGCAGCCTGATTCCAGTTAAATGCGAGATGCTGGGCAATCTGATTTTCGTCAATTTTGACGAAGAAGCGCTGCCACTCAAACAGTGGCTGGGTCCGGTCTGGGACGAATGGAAAGAATTTCGCTTCGACAAGATAAGGCTGGCGGCGCGCCATAGCTTCGATCTGAAGTGCAACTGGAAGGTGGCGATGGAGGCTAATATGGAGGTCTACCACGTGCCCTTCATCCATCCCGACACGGTCGCGCCGCTCGTCGATAGCAAGCGCAACGTCAATACCATCTATCCCAATGGCCATGCCCGGATGCTCGCCCCTGCACCCGAACAGACCGACCGCGAGCATGTTCGCGCCATTGATAATCCACCGGATTGGAAGGAGATCGAAGGCGTCGGCGAATTTGGCCGCACCTGCACGCAAAGCTACACGATGTTTCCAAACTGGGTGTCGCCGCTGAGCAATTATTTCGTGCCGCCGCTGATTTTCTGGCCGACTTCGCTCAATACGACGCGTATCGAGCTAGTGACCATGGCGATGGACTGGGGTGATGGGCCGGCGCCGGATCTCTGGACCGTGCCGGACGCAAGCAAGCCCAATGGCCGCGATATGTCGCCGATCATCCTCGAAGACACGCAATTTGGCGAAATGATCCAGAAATCGATGGAAAGCGACGGCTTTAAAAGCGTGCCGCTCAGCTATCAGGAAGCGCGCATCTACAGCTTTCACCAGACTTGCGACAAGATGATCGGCCTCAACCGGGTGCCCGAAGAACTGGCCGTTGAACAAGTGATTGGCGAGGAATGGGTCTACCCCAATGATCCGCGAGTCGCCGAAATGGAACAGATGGAAGCGGCAGAATAGCGGCTATAAACCGCCAGCGCCGCAGGACAATAATCAGGAGAGACTGATGGGACGCGTAGAGGACAAGATCATATTGCTGACCGGCGGGGCAATGGGGCTGGGCAAGGCCGCCGCACAGCGCTTGATCGAGGAGGGCGCGCGCATCATAATCTCCGATCACAATGCGGAAGCCGGAGCCGCGACAGCAGCGGAACTCGGCGACGGTGCCGAATTTCTGGAACAGGATGTGACCAATCCGGATCGCTGGGGTGAGGTCATCGCCCATGTCGAGGCCGAATATGGCCGGTTGGATGTGCTGGTGAACAACGCAGCGGTCACGGTATTCGGTTCGATTGCCGACGTGAGCTACGAAGATTTCAAACGCTGTTACACCGTCGATGTCGACTCGATCTTTCTGGGTTGCAAAACGGCCCTGCCGCTGATGAGCAAGACGGGCGGTTCGATTATCAATCTTTCCTCCGCCGCCGCGATCAACGCCAGCGCCGATCTGGTCGCCTATAACAGCGCCAAGGCAGCAATCCCGATGCTGACCAAATCGATCGCGCTTCACTGCGCGCGCGAGAAAAACAAGGTCCGGGTCAACGCGGTTCTGCCCGGCACCATCATGACACCCAATGTTCGCAGCGTTATCGATGGGACGCCCAATCCCGCTGAAACCGAGGAATCATTCGCTCTGGCCCAGCCAGTCGGACATATGGGCGAGCCAGATGACATCGCGCATCTGATCGTCTATCTGGCCTCGGACGAGAGCAAATTCGCCACCGGCGCCGCCTTCGCGGTCGATGGCGGCCTGAGCATCTAGCATGTCGGGCTGTTCCGCGGATTAAAGGCAATGTCGTTATATTGCAGCAAAGCCTAGCCTTTCGCGCACCAAATCCCTAAATGCAGCAACATGCATTTTCTCGATCAAGCCAAAATCTATGTCAGCTCCGGTCAGGGCGGGCCTGGCGCTGTCAGTTTCCGGCGTGAAAAATATATTCAATATGGCGGTCCCGACGGCGGCAATGGCGGTAAAGGCGGCGATATTGTCTTCCTGGCGGTTGAAGGCCTCAACACGCTGATCGACTTTCGCTATGCCCAGCATTTCAGAGCCCCGCGCGGCAAGGGCGGCGCAGGCCGCAACCGCACCGGTGCAGGCGGAGAGGACCTCATCGTCAAAGTACCCGTCGGCACGCAGATATTGTCGGAAGACAAGGAACATGTGCTGCTCGATTTCACGCACGAGGGTCAGCAGGCCATGTTCCTCGAAGGCGGAATCGGCGGACGCGGCAATGCCAGCTACAAAAGTTCGACCAACCGCGCGCCGCGCCAGCACCAGCCCGGCGAACTCGGCGAGGAAGCGGCCGTCTGGCTGCGGCTCAAGCTGATTGCAGATGCGGGCCTTGTCGGCTTGCCCAATGCGGGCAAATCGACGCTAATCAACAAAGTGACCAACGCCGGCGCGAAAGTGGGCGCCTATCCGTTCACGACCATCCATCCGCAGCTTGGCGTGGTACGGCACAAGAGCCGCGAATTCGTGCTGGCAGATATCCCCGGACTGATCGAGGGCGCGGCAGACGGAGCCGGCATCGGCGATCGCTTTCTCGGCCATATCGAGCGATGCAAGATTTTGCTCCATCTCATCGACGCGACCGGTGACGATCCGGTGAAAGCCTGGAAAACGGTGAGCAAGGAACTGGAGAAATATGGCGGCGGACTTGCCGAGAAGCCCCAGATACTGGCGCTTAACAAGGCGGATTTGCTGGACGATGAGTTGATGGCTGACATCGCCGATCAATTGCGCGCAGCCGGTGCCGAGCATGTGCTCCCGGTATCGGGTGCCACCGGCGAAGGCCTGGACGCGGCTCTCGACAAAATTCTTGAAGCGGTTGGTGAAAACAGCTCGATCGAACGCAAGGGCCAGACAACGCTGACCTCAGGCAAAGAGGATGTAGCCAAGGATTGGTCGCCACTGTGAGCGCCGCAAAGCCGGAAACGATAGTCGTCAAGGTCGGGTCTTCCCTGCTTGTCGGCGAAGACGGCCAGGCACGCCGCAACTGGTTGAAAACGCTGGTTGCAGACATTGCCAAACGCCATCAGGCGGGTGACAATGTCATCATCGTCTCGTCAGGGTCGATTGCGCTTGGCGCTCGCAAGCTTGGTCTGGACAAAGGTGGCCGGGCCAGTCTGGCCGACGCCCAGGCAGCGGCATCCATCGGCCAGATCGCATTGAGCAGCCTGTGGTCCGAACTATTGGGAGAGCATCAGCTTACCGCTGCCCAGATGCTGCTCACGCTTGACGATATGGAAGATCGCAAACGCTATCTCAACGCGACCGCGACACTGGAAAAGCTGCTCGAACATCGTGCCATTCCGGTGATCAACGAAAATGACAGCGTCGCTACCGATGAGATCCGCTTTGGTGACAATGACCGGCTGGCCGCACGGGTGGCCCAGGCTGGTGGAGCTGATCGGGTGTTGCTCCTCTCGGATATCGACGGCCTGTACGACCGCAGACCGGACAGCGAAGCCAACGGACAGTTTATCGGCGTGGTCGAAGTCGTTGATGAATCGATCATGGCTATGGCCGATGGCAGCTCTTCGTCGGGGCTGGGCTCGGGCGGCATGACGTCGAAGCTGGAAGCGGCCAAAATCGCCAATCTCGCCGGGATCGAACTGTCGATCATCTCGGGACGCGAAGAACATCCGCTGGAGCGCTATGCGCTGACCAATGTCGGCACATTGTTCAAGGCAGGCGACGGTGCCAATGCCCGCAAGGCCTGGCTCGGCGGGCGTCTTACTTCGGCTGGATCGATCACCATCGACGCCGGTGCGGAGGCCGCCTTGCAATCCGGCAACAGCCTGCTGGCGGCCGGCATCATCACGATTGACGGCCAGTTCGAACGCAGCGATGTGATCGAGATCAAGAACGAGGACGGCCTGACAATCGCGCGCGGTCTGGCCGAATATAATGCGCTCGATTGCGCCAAGATCATCGGCCGCCGCAGCTCCGAACTGGAGCCGCTGCTGGGCTATGCCCCTCGCAGCGCAGTGGTTCACCGCAACCAGATGGTGATGGTCTAGTCACCATGACCATATCCGCTCAAAAGACAGTCGCGATCACGGGCGCGACCGGCTTTGTTGGCAGCCGGATGCTCGACCTTGTGGTTCGGGAAGGTTATAACGCGCGCGCCCTTACCCGGCGCAAGCAGGACGACCGTCCGGGCGTCACATGGGTGCGCGGTGCGCTGGACGACAAAGCAAGCCTCGCAACATTATGCAGCGGCGCGGATATGGTTCTGCATATCGCCGGCGTCGTCAACGCACCGGACCGGGCAGGCTTCGAGGCCGGTAATGTCGCTGGGACACTGGCCGTGATTGAAACCGCAAAACAGACCGGGACCAAGCGCTTCATCCATGTCTCTTCGCTGGCAGCCACGCAGCCGCAACTGTCAATCTATGGCGAGACCAAGGCCAAGGCCGAAAAACTGGTCAAGACCAGCGGCCTCGACTGGACGATCCTCCGCCCGCCCGCCGTCTATGGCCCGGGCGACGGCGAATTTCTCGACCTGTTCAAAATGGCTCGACTGGGGTTCGTAACCTTGCCGCCTGATGCTGACGGCCTTTTATCGGTAATCCACGTTCAGGATCTGTGCCAGGCGCTGCTTGCGCTGTTGCCGGAACGGGAAGAATTTACTGCTGAGATTTTCGAGGTTGATGACGGCAAGCCGGGCGGCTGGACGCAGGCCGGTTTTGCCAAAGCGATAGGTCAGGCGATGGGCAAACGCGTCGCCACGGTCAGTATACCGAAATCCCTATTGCGTTTCGCTGCCAGGGCGGACCGTCTGGCGCGCGGCGACAAGGCCAAGCTTACCGCAGACCGGGTCAATTATTTTTGCCATGACGACTGGACGATTGACCCGCAAAAGCGCCTGCCGACGCAATATTGGCAAGCACAGATCGAAACGCGGCAGGGCCTGAAGGATACTGCAAAATGGTATCGCCACAACGACTGGCTGTAATCAGGCCTGGAAAATCGGTCCGGCAAACTGTTCGTAAACATAGGTGATGAAGGTCAGCGTTAGGCCGATCAGAAATACCCGATAGGCCCAGCCGAGAAAGCGGTATTTCTTGTGCTCGAGAATCTGGCCCATTTGATAGATATCACGCAGCATCGCCCGATAGGTTGATTCCTGCGTGCGCAATTCGGTTTCCAGCAGATGGTCGATGAACTCGTCTTCACTGACTTTGGAAAAACCACCAAAGAACAGCATATTGGGCGAATTATTTTTCCCGGGCCTGACCGAGGGCATGACTGCCAGTGCCGCCAGGCCGGCGGACCCAAAGGCCGAGATAGCGAGAATCAAAAGCGGCAGGGAGATATTACCGGCATGGCTTTGACCAATGGCGAGCGTGAACACGACAAAGGTCGCGCCAATCAACATATTCGCCTTGTTATCCGCCATAACGCTCAATTGCACATGATGTCGCTGGGTGGTGCCAAGCGCGTAAACAACTTCATCCGGCCATTTGCTGCCTTCGTCCATAAACACTATCCCCCAAGGTCGACTGCGATACGGCGAAAGCGTGGCAGAAAGCAAAGGCTTGGGCAAGCCAAGGCGCGCATTGTGCCGCTTTTACGCCTTATTCACTTGCCAATGGTGCGCATGTCTTGGCAAAGGTCAGGAATAGCAATTTTGAAAGCATATTATGGCAAATCGCGACGAAATCATGACCAAGATCAGCGAACTGATCGGGCCGTTCAACAACAAGGGCGTCGATCTGGCCGCAGGCACGACCTTTCAGGGTGATCTTGAATGGGACAGCCTGACGGTCATGGACTTTGTCGCTGCCGTCGAAGACGAATTTGATATCATCATCACCATGAACATGCAGGCCGAAATCGAATCCGTCGGCCAGCTCGCTGATGCCGTCGCAAAGTTGATGGAAAACTAAAGCCGGACACCCGTTCGCCCTGAGGACAGCTAGGGGTCGCACGAGCGGGTGGTTGGTACTTCGACAGGCTCAGGACTAACGGAAGTAAAGCATGACCGATCTACTCAGTAAATTTGATCCACTCATTCAAGAGCGTGAAAATCTCCTTGCGACGGGCGTCAAAGACCCGTTCTCGCTGGTGATGGAAGAAGTGCTCTCGCCCACTGTCGCCATTTGCGATGGCAAGGAGACCATTCTCCTCGGCACCTATAATTATATGGGCATGACCTTTGACGATGACGTTCGTCAGGCCGGATTGAAAGCGCTAAAGGAATTCGGGTCGGGCACCACCGGCAGCCGGGTGCTCAATGGGACCTACAGCCTCCACCGCGATTGCGAGGATGCGCTCAAGGAATTTTACGCCATGGACCATGCGATGGTCTTTTCCACCGGCTATCAGGCGAACTTGGGGATCATCTCTACGCTCGCCGGCAAGGGCGACTATGTCATTCTCGACATCGACAGCCACGCCTCGATCTATGACGGCTGTGCGATGGGCAATGCTGAAATCGTCGCCTTTCGCCACAATGATGTCGAAGCGCTGGAAAAGCGCCTGAAACGCCTGCCCGCCGAAGCCGGCAAGCTGGTCGTTCTCGAAGGCGTTTATTCGATGCTCGGCGATGTCGCCCCGCTCAAGGAAATGGTCCGCGTCTGCAAGGAAAACGGCGCCATGGTGCTGGTCGACGAAGCGCATAGCATGGGTTTTATCGGCGAGAACGGTCGCGGCGTCTGCGAGGAACAGGACGTGATTGACGATGTCGATTTCATCATCGGCACGTTCAGCAAAAGCGTCGGCACGGTCGGCGGCTTCTGCGTCTCCAACCATCCGAAGGCCGAAATATTGCGGCTGGTGTGCCGCCCCTATGTGTTCACCGCCAGCCTGCCGCCCAGCGTGATGGCAACCGCGAGCACATCAATCCGCAAGCTGATGCACAGCGGCAACAAGCGCGCGCATCTGTGGGAAAATAGCAAGAGGTTGCACAAGGGCCTGCGCGATCTCGGCTTCACCCTCGGCACCCCCGAGGCACAAAGCGCGATCATCGCGGTGATCATGCCCGACCTCGAAAAAGGCGCGATGATGTGGCAGGCTTTGCTCGCGGAAGGGCTTTATGTGAATCTGGCGAGGCCACCGGCGACACCGGCCAATATGACTTTGCTACGCTGTTCGCTCTGCGCGGAACATACGAGCGAGCAGGTTGACCAGATTCTGGGCATGTTCGAAGCAGCTGGCAAAGCGGTTGGAGCGATTTAGTAGCATTTCCCTAAACCCAATGCGGTGGCACTGGTTGCCATCGCTATTGGCTCTCCCGATTATTGCCACGCTCTCGTGGCTTGTGTTGAGTGATCAAGCCGGTGCTATTATCATATTTTTCTGGCCGTTGTGGCTAGCGCTCCGGTTTGACAATGATTTGGGGGCTTTCTTTGTCATTACGGTTTTGCTCTATTTGGTATTCATGGTCGTCGGGCTACTGCTGGCTGGTCTGGTAGCCATCGCAACATACGGCTCAGTCAGCCAATAAAAGGTACGTAAATGACCAACTCCATCCACATCGAGCAGCGCGACGCGATTGAGATACTCTCGCTCAACCGCCCCGACAAACTCAATACGATGAACGAGGAGATGATCTTCGCGCTACAGGACTATTTTCGCGATCTGCAGAAACGCACAGAGGTCCGGGTCGTATTGTTCCGCGCAGAAGGCCGCGCCTTTTGTGCCGGTCTCGACATTGGTGGCTGGAAGAATGACGACTCGCGCGGGCAGGTCCAGCATGTCTGGAACACCCAGCGGTCGATCGCCACGGTGATGCAACTGATGCGGCAGTGTCCGCAGCCGATTATTGCGCTGGCCCAGGGCGCGGCCTGTGGTGGCGGCTTCTCGCTATTGCTCGCCAGCGATGTCCGTTTCGGCGCGCCCTCGCTCAAAATGAACGCGGCCTATATCAAGATCGGCCTCGGCGGCTGCGATATGGGCTCGAGCTATTTTCTGCCACGCATGGTCGGCGCGTCGATTGCGTCGGAACTGATCCTGACCGGCCGCTTCATCCATGCCGAACGGGCAGAGAAACATGGCCTGATCAGCGAGATGGTTGACGAGGACAAGCTGCTCTCGACCGGCCTGTCCCTGGCCGAGGAAATGCTCGACACGGCGCCAATGGGTCTGCGCCTGTCCAAGGATGCGCTGAACCGCAATATCGACGCACAAAGTTTCGAAGCGGCGCTGGCGATCGAAGACCGCCAGCAGGTGATGCTGTCGATGACCGAAGACAGCCGCGAAGCGGCCAAGGCGTTTTTTGCGAAGCGGAAGCCGGATTACAAGGATCGGTAGTATCTCGTCATCCTGAACTCGTTTCAGGACCCCGTCACTCTTGCCACCATCTTCCGGTTCAAACGCCTGAGGTCCTGAAACGAGTTCAGGATGACGGCATCATTTTAATGACGAATTCATGTAAACAGTGAACTCACTTGATCGCCCCTCCGGCAATCAGTCGCGGCAACATCACCAGCGCGCCCAGGATTGGCCATTTGCGTTGCCAGGGCCTGATCACATAATCCGTCCCGGCATGGCGGTTGATCTTCCAGGCGAGATAATCGATGCCGCCGGCATAAGTCGCTGATGCCTTGGCCAGTCTGGCGAGCGTGAGGATTTTCCCGTTGCGCCGCAATTGCCGCCATCTTTTTTCGACCGCGTCACGGGAGGCGACAATCTTGAGCTTCTGCCCCGGCGCCTTGTCCCGTTCGGCAATCGCCGCCATCACGGCTGGTCCAAAGCGTGCATAGCGTTCGGGATCGGCATCGACGACCGAATCGGATCGATCCTTCCGCTCGGCGCGCAACTCCGCACCATAGGTCAGTTCAAAACCGCGTTTCCAGAGATCAGCTATCCTATGTTCCGTATCGATATCCATCATCGGAAAGCTCATGTCGAACAAGGTGATCGCAGCGCCTTCAATCGCCTTGACCGCATGCGCCTGCGCCGCTTCGTCCGCTTGCCAGACCAGCCGCGAGGGCTGGGCAAAGCGGGCCCAGACGCTGACCGCACTGGCACCAATCCGGTTCAGTCTGTGAAAATCTGTTTCGCTGAGCACCGCCACCTTGGCAACCAGCCCGTCATGTTCCGCCGGAAATACATTGGGTGGCAACCGCTTGTTCGCCGCAGCCAACCAGCTTTTTCCGTAAGCCGCTTCATAGTCCGAAACGATCAGGTAGAAATCGAGCATCTGCCCGTCGAGCTGTGTTGTTCGCAGGCAGGAGCCATAGAACAGCACCGCTCGCGATGCGTCGCCATATTGCGCGGCTATCGAGGCAGCAAAAGCCGTAACACGCATATCAACGGGCTCGGCCAGTTCCTGCGCAATTAATGATTTGAGGTCGCTCACGCGAAACGTCCTAGCTCAGGCGGCTAGCCGAAGGAAGGATACGGGCTTGGTCGATTTCAGCACGATCGGATGGCCCGGCTGGGCCGAAAAAAGTTCGCCGTCCATCAGCACATTGCTGCCCTCGCCTTCGATGCGGATCATATCGCCGCGCTCGAGATGAATGCCTTTCTGTACATTTTTGCCCAACCGTCCGAAAATCACCGACAGCAAAAAACGCACGATAGAACTGGCGCGCTGGTCAATCGCCAGAAACTGCATCCGGCCAATCGCATGCTGGTTCCGCATCGTTCGTTTCATCAGCAGGAGCTTTTCCAGCGTAGTGACGATCAGCACGGCAAAATTGCCTTGAAACTGGCCGTCGCGGATCAGCGATATTTTGATCGGTGTCGATCGTTTGGGCAGAAATTTCCCCCTTATGCCGAACAGGACCGATGCAAGCGCGGCAAAAACCGTCAGCACATGCGCCGCGGCATTGGGCAATCCCAGCGGGTAGATCTTGTGCCGGCAATAGAGAATGAACTCCGACAGACCGGCGCCGCCGAGAAACATGCCGAGCACGACCTTGCTATCTTTGCTGCCATCGGAGAGCGCGATAAGCTCGCGGTCGACCAGATGCTCGTGCAAATCATGTTTGGCCAGTTCGACGATGCGCTCAAGTGCTTTCAGCGGATTGCCTTCCGAACCCAGATCTAGCGCAATCAAATTGGTCTTGCCATTGGGCAGAACCGCGACCGGTGGCGGGTTGTCACCAAAATGGCCACCCTGGTGCAATTCTGTCAATGCCGCCTGTACCGTGCCGTCACCGCCATTGATGACCAGCACTTTCGGTTTCACCCGGGCAATGGTTTCCAGCGCCTTGGCAATTTCATCGACATGATCCACTTCATAGTGGAAAACATCACTGTTTTTAACGCAATAAGAGCGCACTTCTGGCAAAATCGCCCGATTTCCGGTCGAGTTCGGATTGGAAAGAAGTGCGACATTTGCCATGAATTAGCCCCAAATTGTCCGGCGTGCCCGGTGCATCACATATATTTCATGGTAATGCGGATGGATTTAACCTCATTGCCGATCGCAAATTTGGTTTTCTTGTAGCTTGGCTTGCCAAGGTTGAAGATATTGATGCTCGGATTGTTCGACATTCCGCCGCCGTCGCTGGTCAGGTCGGTCTTGCCGTTACCGTTCAAATCATGGCGCACGGCAATCGCATATTCGCCTGCCTGGCTGAACGGCAGACAAAAGGTCATATTTTTCGCGCTGACGGGAACTTCAATGCGAGACAACCAAGCGCCGCTTTTCAGCCATTCGTCCTTGGTGCCACGGTAGCTCTGGACGCGAACTTTGCCGGTTGCTTCCTTCAAACCTTCAATTTCCACCCGCACAGCAGGGCCTTTGCCCGACTGGCACCGGCGCATGTCGTTGGGAATCTCCCGTCCTCCAGCAAATGCCGGGGCAGACGATAGCAAAATAGTGGTCGATAATGCGATGGATGCCGCAAATTTCAACATGACGTAGTAACTCCTAGTCGTTATACCTGCGCCATTACTCCGGCACGGACAAGAATCAGCCCCCCGATCTACCGATTGTTATGGATTTGATTTGCGGCGAAAACATGGTGAGAGGGAGACAACAAGTTGAAACTGCTGACTTCCACTGATCGCTATCTGGCAAAATTGATCGCCGTGCCCTTGTTCAGTACATTGGTAATCGCGGCCATGCTGCTGGTGCTGGAAAAAATGCTGCGTCTTTTCGATTTTGTCGCGGCAGAAGGGGGCCCTGTCAGCGTGGTTTGGCGGATGCTGGCCAATCTGATCCCCGAATATCTATCTCTCGGCATACCGATCGGCCTGCTGCTCGGTATTTTGCTGGCATTCCGGCAGCTTGCGCTCAGTTCGGAACTCGATGTTTTCCGTGCCGTTGGCCAGGGTTACGGACGGCTGCTCCGGGTGCCTTATATGTTCACAATCGCCTTGATGCTGGTCAATCTCGCGCTTGTCGGCTTCATTCAGCCACTGTCCCGCTATTATTATGAAGAGCTTCGCTTCGAATTGCGGTCGGGAGCGCTCGGTGCCTCTATCAAGGTCGGCGAATTCACCAATCTGGGCAGCCGGATGACCCTGCGGATCGAGGAAAGCCGCGACAACGGCACCAAATTGAGCGGGATGTTCGTCCGCGCCGAAAATAAAAAGGGCCAGACCGTCTCCGTCACGGCGAAAAACGGCCAGTTTCTGGCGACCGACGATCCCGATACGATCATCTTGCGGCTCACCGACGGCGTGCTGGTCCATGACGCCCCGAATTACGAAAAACCACGCATCCTGAGTTTCAGCAACCATGATTTGCCGATCGATTTGCCCGATATCGAGAGCTTCCGCTCGCGCGGCGGCAAGGATCTGGAATATACGATACCGGAGCTGGTCCGGGTCGGACAGGACGAAAATCGCCCGGTTACCGAACGCAATGAAAGCCGGGCCAATTTCCATTTTCGCATGGTCGAGGTGATGATGATGTTGCTGCTCCCGCTATTGGCCGTGGCGCTGGCTGTACCCCCGAAACGTTCCAGCTCTGCGCTTGGCGTTTTTCTGTCGATCATCATGATTGTGACCTATCACAAGGTCAACGAATATGGTGAGGATGTCGGGGCGCTCGGTCTTGTTGACCCGATCATAGCCTTGTGGCTGCCCTTCTGTCTGTTCGCGGCGCTGATCATGTGGATGTATCATGTTGCAGCCCATGTTCCCGGCGGCCAACCGATCGGTGCACTGGAAAAGGCCTTCTCCAAATTCGGAGGCGTTTTCAAGGGCTTGCTAAATTTCAATCGCAAACGCGCGTTGATGAAGGAATAGCCGGATATGGATTTTTTCCCCTCCCGGACACTGGCCATCTATATGGCGAAAATGTTCATCGTCCGGACGCTGGCGGTGCTTGCATTGCTCGTGCTGGTACTGCAGGCGCTCGACCTGCTCGGCGAAAGCGGCAAGATCATGGCCTATCAGGGCAATGGTGAAGCCGAACTCTGGACCTATGTTTCCTTGCGCGCCCCGCAGCTCGTGGCGCGTTTCCTGCCCTTTTCCGTGCTGCTCGGGACGATCATCACCCTCGCCACCTTGAACCAGAATAGCGAAGTCATCTCGATGAAGGCTGGCGGCCTGTCCGCCCACCAAATCCTAGCGCCATTGATTGTCACCAGCATGGGCGTGGCGCTGGTCTCCTTCGTGTTCAACGAAACAATTGTCGCCCCCTCCACCGCCCGATTGTCGCAATGGGAGAAAGTCGAGTTCGGCCCGATTCCGGCGGAGAGCAACGTCCGCACCAATATATGGGTGAAGGATGGCAATAATCTGATCAACGCGCGAACGGTAACCGGCCGCGGCAATGATGTCGTGCTGCAAGACATCACCATTTACAATCGCACCGAGAACGGACTGAAAAGCCTGATGCAGGGCGATGAAGCCCGGTTCACGGACAAAGGCTGGAAACTCACAGACGTCACCCAGTTTGATGTCAGCAGCGGAACCGAAGAAAAGAAAGCCGAGATACTGGTCGGTGATTCCATCCGGCCGGATCAATTCACGCTAACCAATGTCGACGCAGATAGCCTTTCGATTTTTGCACTGCACACAGCCATTGGTGAACTCGAGCGTGCGGGTCGCCCGACGATGAGTCTGAAGGCCGGCTGGTGGCACAAGATTTCCGGGCCGATGTCATCGATCCTGATGCCGTTGCTGGGCGCTGTCGCCGCTTTCGGTCTGGCGCGGTCCGGTCAATTGTTCCTGCGCGCCGTGATCGGCATGGCGCTCGGCTTCGCTTATTTCGTTGCCGATAATTTCGCGCTGGCGATGGGCAATATCGGCGCTTATCCGACTTTATTAGCGGCTTGGGCCCCGTTCATGTTATTTTTCCTGATCGGAGAAACCGTGCTGATCCGGACCGAGGAATAGCCGCTTCAGTTTCTGCCGGCGCTGCCGCGCACTAGTCCCGTGATCAACTTCCAGAGACTGCCGTGATCCGCCCGGTAAAATTTGGAATCGGTCGGCAATTCAGCCGCGATACGCCGGTGCGCTTCGCCAAGACTATGATAGGGAACACCCGGCAGCAGATGGTGCAACGCGTGATAACGCAGCCCGACCGGCGCCCATAGAGCCGGCAAGGTAGCTGGCGGCGGCACGTTGACGCTGTCGAGATATTGCCCCGTCACGCTCATTTCCTGACCGTCATTCTCCCAGAGATGCGCGACTAGCGTACGGATCTGGTTGAGCACGACGCTGCCCGACATCACGCCGAGGAATATCAGAAAAGCGCGTATCGGAATAACGTCGGTCGCAACCATCGCCAGCAGGGCAATAGCCCAGATGCTCGCGCCAATTTCGCAAGCGAGCCAGCGCCGTTTAAGGTCGCCTTCGGGTGGCTTGCGGCGAAAGTCGGGATTGATGATCAGACCGGAATAGCGTTCGACCACAATCTTGCGCAGCGGCGGAATGACTGCGGATAGCGGCGATAATATTGCATAGCGGAACAGCAGCGCCACCGGCGCCAGCGCCGCGACAATCACGAATAATGGCACCGACCAGGGCTTCATCAGCGCCAGCGGCAAATATTCCGGATCTTCCACCGTACCATATTTCTTGGTCCGGTGATGGATGCTGTGAATACCTTCATACATGAACGAGGGAATCAGCATCGGCACCCCGAACAAGGCGTTCCAGGCGAAATGAAAGCCGGGCAGCGCATTGCGGCGGACGTGTGTCAATTCGTGAATGAAGCTGCCCGCGCGATAGAGAGCGAGGACGGCAATCAAACCGAAGACAATAGCGAGAACAGTGGATTGGCTGACAATTGCGCCTGCGAGGGCACCGTAGCCGACAACCACAGATGCCAGAAAATCAGCCCAGTAAATTGCCGCCTTGGGCGTGTTGAGATCACGAGTGACCTTGGCCGCAGTGCGGATCAGTTCGACATCCTCGGGGACCGGCACAGCCGCATTGATCCGGCGCGGGTCTGCCGCAGCCGTTGGCGTATTTTTCGGAGAGATGGTTGTCGTACTCATAAACACCTGCATAATTGTTGGATGGCCTAGAGCAACATATCGTGGCGACATCATGGCAAGGACAAGACCGCAATGGCGCGCCTGCCCTTGACATTGCGTCTCGATTAACGCCACAGCCAGCCGCATATATAGAAGGATAAAACATGGTGGCCACTCAGGATATAGTCGTAGAACCTGTCACTACCAAGGCCCAGACCAAGCAGTTCATCGATATCGCCTACAAGCTTAACGCCCGGGACCCGCATTGGGTTCCGCCGCTCCGATCCGAGTTCGTAAAGCTGATCACGCCGGGAAAAAACCCTTTCTTCGAACATGCGCGGGTGCAATTATTCTTGGCCCTCAGACGGGGTAAGGTGGTCGGCCGGATCAGCGCGCATATTGACGAACTGGCGCTGGAACAGCCGCCCGAACAGGGCATGGGGCCCGGGACGGGCAACTGGGGGCTGATGGAAGCAAGCGACGAAGCGACCATGCACGCCTTGATCCATGCCGCCGAAGACTGGCTGAAAGGTCAGGGCATGACCCGCGTGCTTGCCCCGATTAGCATGTCGGTCTGGGAAGAGCCCGGTCTCCTGACCGAAGGCCATGACCATAGTCCGATGATCATGATGGGCCACCACAATGCAGACTATCAGGGCTGGATCGAGAATCTCGGATATAGCGTCGCCAAACGGCTCGTAACCTATCATCTTCCCGTGGAGGATGGCTTTCCTGATCTCGTCAAACGGATCGTGGCATCCGGTGAGCGCAACAAACGGCTGAAAATCCGCAAAGTCGACAAAAAATATTTCGACCGCGATGCCGCAATCATCATGAATCTCCTGAATGATGCCTGGTCGAGCAATTGGGGGTTTGTCCCGATGACCGACCGCGAAATTGAACATGCCGGCAAAAGCCTGAAACCGATAGTCCATGAAGATTTGATCCGGATTGCCGAACTGGAGGGTGAGCCGGTCGCCTTCATGATGACGCTGCCTGATATGAACGAGGTCCTCAGGACCATGAACGGGTCGCTGTGGCCTTTTGGGTGGGCGAAGTTGCTATGGTGGCTGAAATTCCCCAAGTCCAATTCGATGCGGGTGCCGCTGATGGGGGTAAAGAAAGAGCTGCAAAACAGCCGCCTGGCCAGCCAGATGGTCTTCATGCTGATCGAATATATTCGCCGCGATGCGAAACTCAATTTCGGCACAAGGCGCGCTGAAATCGGCTGGATATTGGAAGATAATCAGGGGATGGTGGCGATTGCAGAAGCGATCAAAGCGACCATCAACCGCGAGTATCTTATTTACGAAAAGCCGATCACCTAGGCGAACGCGTTATCAATCCTGGCCAAGCGCCTCAGATATCCAGATCGACCCACGCTGGCGTGTGATCGCTGGCCTTCTCCCGGCCGCGATACTCCTTGTCAACACCGCAGCTTTCGAGGCGATCCGCAGCCAGCGGGCTAAGTAGCAGATGATCGATGCGAAATCCCTGATCACGTTGCCAGCCGCCGCTGCGATAGTCCCAATAGGTCCAGATATTACCAGCCGGATAAGTGACGCCCAGTGCATCGGTCCAGCCGTCGTTCAACATACGCCGATAGCCCTCACGGCTTTCCGGCTGCATCAGCGCGTCGTTCTGCATCGCCTTGACCGAATAAACATCATTGTCACGCGGGATGACGTTATAATCGCCAGCCAGCACCGCAGGCACTTCCTCCGCCCAGATCTCCGCAGCCCGCTCGCGCAGCCGTTTCATCCAACGCAATTTGAAATCGAATTTCGGACCCGGATGAGGATTGCCGTTCGGCAGATAAATGCTCGATACGCGCACTTTCGAACCGTCTTTGGCGCGGATATTGGCTTCGATATAGCGGCTATGCTCGTCTTCCGGTTCACCGTCGAGGCCGCGCTTGACCTCTTCCGGCATCTGATCGCGCGCCAATATCGCAACGCCATTGAAGCTCTTCTGGCCATGCCAGATCGCGCCATAGCCAATTTCTTCAAACTTGTCGGCGGGGAAGCCCTCGTCCTGCGTCTTGATTTCCTGCAGGCAGGCGACATCGGGCTTGGTCTCTTCGAGCCATTCCAGCAAGCGCGGTAAACGCGCCTTGATGCCGTTGATATTGTAGCTGGCTATTTTCACTTAGACAGAGAAGCTGGAGCCGCAACCGCATCCAGACGCAGCATTGGGATTGGTAACCTGAAAGGCGCTGCCGCCCAGCGACTCGACAAAGTCGACGGCGCTACCACGCACCAGATCGAGACTGATTTCGTCGACAACCAGCGTTACGCCGGCTTCCTCGACCGCGATATCATCCGCTTCGATGCCGTCGGCGAGGCCAAAACGATATTGAAATCCGGAACAGCCCCCGCCTTCGACCGCAAGCCGCAATATGGCTGCTTTGCCCTGTTTTTCGGCAATGGCAGCCACGCGTTTCGCGGCATTGGGGGTCAGGATGATATCCTGTTCGAGAGTAGTGAGGGCCTGGTTCATAATATCAAGATAGGGAGAATCAAAAGGAGCGGCAAGCCTTAAGCTCAAACCGCTCCCTTATGCACCCTCTCCCAAAGGTGTTAAATCGATCTTATTCGGCTGGGCCGCCCAATGCAACGCCGGAATTCAGCTTCTGTGCGATCAGGAAATCATTGGATTGCATGAATGGGATAGGATTGACCGCTTCGCCGGCAATCCGCACTTCATAGTGCAAGTGGCTGCCAGTGGAACGACCGGTCGAGCCCATGAAGCCGATCAGGTCGCCGCTCTTGACGCGCGCGTTCGCTTCAACATTGAGCCGCGACATATGGCCATAACGGGTCTGGATGCCATTGCCGTGGTTGATTTCGATATATTTGCCATAGCCGTTCACCCATTGGGCGCGGCCGATGATGCCGTCAGCTGTTGCATAAATGGGGGTGCCGATCGGTCCGGCCATATCGAGGCCCTTGTGATTGGCGCGGCGACCTTTGAAAGGGTCGGAACGAAAACCGTATGAACTGGTCAGCGTGAAATCTTTCACCGGCTTTCTTGAAGGGATGGTGAGTTTCACCGCTTCAATCTTGCCCTGGCCGCTCCAGTTGTTGAAAATCATCTTGAATGCTGGGTCCGCTTCGCCGAGAGCGCTTTCGGCTGCCTGGCTTTTCAGCACATCGACAGGGATGCTGGCTTCTGCGGCTGCTTCGGCTGACGCGGCGGTGGAAAAAATCATTGCCGATCCAAGAAAAGCAATGGCTGTGATCTTGCTCACAGATTTCTTAAACAAAACTACTATGTTTTCGGTCATATAATGATCGAACCTTTATTTGCGACCCATGAAATCCATGGCGTGAATTTTGTGGCGGAACCTTCGCCCCCGTTGTGCGTTTACGGGTGTAAATTCATTCGGGTTAATTATTCAACACCATAATAATATTCTTGGGTCAGACCGGCTGCTTGGCGCGCTGAGTCGTTAAATGGAGGCTTCAACCCGCCTTTGAAGTGGGTTTTTACAAGATGTTTCCAATGGTCGTGCGGGGGCCGACTGTCTCTTTCGCAGGCATATTCGAACCATTTCGTGCCGAAAGAAACGTGGCAAATTTCATCATTATAGATTCGATGTAACACCTTTGCTGTCAGTTCATCGCCCTGTCTTTTGAAACGCTCGACTGTTTCCAGGGTCACGTCCAGGCCCCTTGCCTCCAGCACCATCGGAACAATAGCGAGACGCGCCGAAGCGTCATAGGCGGTATTTTTTGCGCTATCCCAGAGACCATCATGGGCGGGCAGCGCGCCATAATGACTGTCTTGATCCCGCAATCTGCGATCCAGCAAAGCGAAATGCATCGCTTCTTCCGCACCGACCCGCATCCAGTCATCTGTGAATTCTCGCGGAAATTCTGCGCCGAAGCGGCCGATCATGTCGAAGGCCAGATCGATCGCGACAAATTCGATATGCGCGAGCGCATGGATCAGCGCGACCCGTCTCGGCACCGATGTCCCCTTGCCCCGTCGCGGCATGTCGCGGGGTCGCATCAGAACCGGCTGGTCGGGACGCGCAGGCGTCTCCGGCATGGTCTCGCCAAAATCATGGGCAAGCCGCCCCAACCGCCATTCCCGTGCAGCATGACGCGCGGCCATCACCTTGGCGGTGGGATCAGCGGTCTGAAGCACGCGCAGAACGGCTGCGCCTACAGTGATCTGTTCGGTCATTTCGAAGGGTTTATACCGCCTGCACCGCAGCCAGAACCTCTTCCGCATGGCCCTTGACCTTCACTTTCGGCCAGGCTTTGAGGACCGTGCCGTCGGGGCCGATCAGAAAAGTCGAGCGGATGATCCCCATATAGGTCTTGCCGTACATTTTCTTTTCCGCCCAGACGCCAATTTCTTCCAGAAATTCGGTGCTTTCGTCGGAAGCGATGTCGACGGTCAGCTCCTGTTTGTTGATGAAATTCTGCTGCCGTTTCGGTGAGTCCGCAGACATGCCGAGCACCGCAGCGCCGGCTTTTTCAAATTCCGGCAAGAGCGCCGAAAAATCCTTCGACTCCGTCGTGCAGCCGGGTGTGCTGGCTTTCGGGTAGAAAAACAGCACCAGTTTCTTGCCGGCATAATCGGAAATTTTTACCGGGCTACCATCCGGCGCCACCAGTTCCATATCCGGGATTTTGTCACCAACATCGATCATATTATATCTCCTAATATTTCATCGGGATCCGGCCGCAAGTGCCTGTTCCACTCGTCAATAACGCATTGCCGCGCCTGATCATAGCCATCGAGCAGCGCGTCCCAGCTTTCCTGTCCCGCCGCCTTCGCGATCAGGGCCCGGCTGGTTTCCGGCGGAAAGTCGCAATCCGGAGACATTAGCCGAAGAGCAACCAGCAAGCGCGTCATCAACTCGTGCGCGGTGACCATATCCTCACCCAGATGACCCGCGGCGACGAGCGCACGCACAGCTTTGCCGAGCTGCGGATAGAGCGCCTCACCGGTTTTCAACTGCAGGAAGTGGACGATAAACTCCCAGTCGACCAGTCCGCCTTCCATCATCTTGGTATCAAGCGGACCCTTGGGCGGCTTGTGCTCGACAATATCAAGCCGCATCTTCCGCACCGCCTTGCGCAATTCCTCCGGTTCGCGCTTCTTGCGCAAGATTTCACGAATCTTTTGTTCCAGTTCGGCGCGGTTCGCTTTGTCGCCATAGACCGGTCGCGCCCGGGTCAAAGCCATATGCTCCCAGGTCCAGGCGCTTTCGCGTTGATATTTGTAAAAGCTCTCTAGGGTCACCGCCAACGGCCCCTGGGTACCGGAAGGCCGCAGCCTCGTATCCACTTCATAGAGCGGTCCGGCGGCGGTCGGCACCGAAAGCGCCGTCACGATCCGCGCGGTCAGCCGGTTATAATATTGGGTAGCCCCCAATGATCTGTTGCCGTCGGATTCAGCGCTATGATCGCCGCTGAACAGAAAGATCAGGTCCAGATCCGACGCATGGGTCAGGGCCTTCCCACCCAGCCGGCCCAGCGCCAGAATCAGCAACGTGCAGCCGGGGACCTTTCCGTGCGTCTCTTCAAATTCCCCGATTGTCGCGTCGGTCAGTACCTGAATGGCCGCTTCGGCCACCCGGGCATAGCCCGCCGATATATCCAGCGCATCATGATGCCCCTCGATCAGCTGGACCCCCAGAGCAAAGCGTTTTTCACCGACGCGGGCCCGCACCCGGTCGAGCAGCATCTGATAATCATCGCCCGGTTCCATGCGAGCAAATTGTTCAGCCAGTTCATCCACCGACGGAGGCAGGTCAAGCGCGGTAGCATCGATCAGTCCGTCGAATAATTCCGCGCGTTGCGCCAAAGCATCGGCCAGCACCGGCGCATGGCTGAGGATCTTGCCGAGCAAATCGAGCAATGCCGGCCGCGCTTCCAATATCCGGAAGAAATTGATCGCAGTCGGCAACTTGTCGATCAGGCTGTCGAGCCGGGCCAGCGCCTTTGTCGAATTTGGTGCGGTTGCGATCGCATCGACCAGATCGGGCAGTATGGCTTCAAAGGATTCCTGCGCCGCAGCGGACCGCAGCGCCGTAACCTTGCCGCTCCGCCAGCGCTTGATCGCCTGCAGAAAACTGTCGCCTTCGAGCAAATTTTTGCTGGCGATTACCGCGGACAACTTCTCTTCATCAGTCGGCAGACGTCTGTCATCTTCCGGTTCGATCAAATCATCATAGATATTGCCGACCTCATCGATATGCGGGGCAAGCAGGTCGAGCAATTGCTGGCCGGTTTCCAGCCCGTGCAGCCGCGCCACCCGGTCAAGATCCGCTGCAGCGTCGGGCAGGCTGTGGGTTTGCTGGTCGTTGACCATCTGCAGCCGGTGTTCAATGACCCGGTAAAATTCGTAGGACTCGCTCAGCACCCGTGCCTTCTTGCCGTCAATCCGCCCGGCCTTTACCAGCGCCGCCAGCGCATCGCGGGTCGCTGGCACCCGCAAATCCGGTTGCCGCCCGCCAAAGATGAGCTGGTGCATCTGCGCATAAAATTCCGTCTCGCGGATCCCGCCGCGCCCGCGCTTCAGGTCAAAGCCCGGCCCGAATTTCTGACCCGCGGCGTAATGGTCGCGAATTTGCGCAGTAACCGAGCCGATATTCTTGATTGCTCCATAGTCCAGCGACCGCCGCCAGATGAACGGATTGATCGTTTCGAGGAAATATTGCCCAAGCTCGGGATCACCGGCGGCAGCCCGCGAGCGGATATAGGCCGCCTGCTCCCACGCCAGCGCGCTTGATTCATAGTAACTGATAGCCGCTTCGACCGGCAGCGCCACCGGGCTGACTTCTGGCGAAGGCCTGAGCCGCATGTCGACCCGGAACACATAGCCGTCGGCGTCGCGGGCGTTGAGTGCCTCGACCAGCTGCTGGCCGATCCGCCGCGCTGCGTCACTGGGATCTTCTCTGCCGCGCACCGGAATTTTATCCGGATCATAGATGAAGATCGGGTCGATATCCGACGAATAGTTAAGTTCGCGGCTGCCATGCTTGCCGAGGCCAATGATCGAAAATCCCTCCAGCGGCGCATCGGGATAGCGGTTCGCATATATATCGGCCAGCGCCACATCCAGCGCCCTGTCGGCAAAATCTGACAGGCGCGTGATCACATCGGTCAGCGACAATTGCCCGGCCAGATCGCCAATGGCCAGTGTCAACGCAAGCGCCCGCTTTTCCCGCCGCAAATTTTGCCGGACATTTTCGGCGCCTTCTCCCGCACTGCCGACATAGTCCAGCGCGGCATCGAGATTTTCTGCGGCGAGCAGATCGGTCAGTTCGGGCAGTATCTGCATCGCCATACCGAGATAGGGCGCATTGTCGCGGGCGCGCTCGAGCGCATCCTTCAGGGTCGTTTTTTCCGGCAGCCCGACAATCATGACTTCAGGTAGGCACTGCGGAATTTTTGAGCAAAATCAGCAAATTCACCCTCGGCAATAGCCGCCCGCATGCCCGCCATCAGCGATTGGTAATACGCTATATTATGCTCGGTCATCAGCATCGCCCCCAATATCTCCTTCGCCCGGATCAGATGGTGCAGATAGGCGCGGCTGTGGTTCTGGCAGACCGAGCAGGCGCAATTCTCGTCCAGCGGCGCCAGATCTTCGGCAAATTTTGCGTTGCGGATATTGATCGGGCCCTGCGCGGTAAACGCCTGGCCGTTGCGGCCAGACCGGCTGGGCAGCACGCAATCGAACATATCGACGCCGCGCTCGACCGCACCGACCAGATCATCCGGCTTGCCGACACCCATCAGATAGCGCGGCTTGTCGGCGGGCAGTTGGCCCGGCGCATAATCGAGCACATCGAACATCGCTTCCTGCCCCTCGCCAACCGCAAGGCCGCCGATAGCATAGCCGTCAAATCCAATTTCGATCAACGCCTTCGCCGAAGCCGCGCGCATTTCCTTGTCGAGCGATCCCTGTTGAATCCCGAACAAAGCGGCTCTCGCCGCATGCTCTTCGCCGCTGTCGAACCCGTCGCGCGAGCGCTTGGCCCAACGCATCGACCGTTCCATCGAGGCGAGAGCCTCGTCGCGCGTTGCGCCATTTTTGGTACATTCGTCGAACGCCATGACAATGTCGCTGCCCAGCAATCGCTGGATTTCCATCGATCGTTCCGGGGTCAGCATATGGCGCGAACCGTCGAGATGGCTCTGGAATTCGACGCCGTCCTCGGTCAGCTTGGTCAGCTCAGACAGGCTCATCACCTGATAGCCGCCGCTGTCGGTGAGGATCGGCCGGTCCCAGTTCATGAACTTGTGTAGACCACCCAGACGCGCCACCCGCTCCGCACCGGGGCGCAGCATCAGATGATAGGTATTGCCGAGAATGATGTCCGCACCCGTTGCGCGCACCGTCTGCGGCTTCATCGCCTTGACCGTCGCGGCTGTTCCCACCGGCATGAACGCAGGCGTGCGAATATCGCCGCGCATCATGCTGATTGTGCCGGTCCGTGCCTTGCCGTCGGTCGCGGCGATGGAAAAGGAAAAGCGCTCAGCCATGCAAATGGCCGTTTTCTGCTACGAGACCAGATTTTACGGCCTCGATTTTGTGTTTTTCAACTGTTGGTGTAACCAATGGTCCGTCCTGTTCGAATTTTTCAACATCTGTGCAGGATGGGCGCAGATTCTCAAAGACCTAAATCGGGAGTATTTTATGACAAAAGCAACAACACTTGGTTCCGCAGCAACCGCACTGATCGCGGCAGCCGCTCTTTCCGCCTGTTCCGGCGGCAGCAACGAAGCAGCCAGCGAAGGCGCAGAAGCATCGAGTGACGAAGTGACCGAAGTCGCGGCAGCGGACCAGGAAAAATGCTACGGCATCGCCCTGGCCGGTGAAAATGATTGCAAGGCCGGCGAAGGCACGACCTGTGCCGGTACGTCCGTTCTCGATTATCAGGGCAATGCCTGGAAAAATACCGACGCCGGTGATTGCGAAGCCATGGGTGGATCGCTCACCGAAGTTGCTGACAACGACCCACCGGTCGCTCCAGCGGCGGCTCCTGCTGAAGGCTAGGCCTTCCTGTAAGCAAAACAAAAAAGGGCGGCTCGATTGAGCCGCCCTTTTTTGTTCGAGGTGCGTTATCATTGCGATGTCCCCCAAGCTGTAGCTTGCTCGGGACGCAGGCGTCTAGCCTGGCAAACCGCTGATTGATTTCACTTCCATGAAATCCCTCAACCCATAGACACCGCCTTCACGGCCGTTGCCGGACTGTTTATATCCGCCGAAGGGCAAACCGGGAGCCGGCCCCCAATTGTTGACGATGACCATGCCGGCCTTCAATTGCGGCGCAACCGCGACGGCTGCCTCCGGATCGCCGGAAATGACGGCGGAGAGACCATATTCTGTGTCATTCGCAATCTCGATAGCCTCGTCGAGATTGTCATAGCTCATCAGCGTCACCACCGGACCGAAGACTTCTTCCCTGGCGATCCGCATATTCGGCGTCACACCGCTGAATAGTGTCGGCTTGATATAATAGCCGCGGTTCACATTGGCAGGCAGATCCGTGCCGCCGGTTTCCAACGTGGCCCCCTCGTCAATCGCGGACTGGATCAGGTCCTGGATTTTGCCATATTGCGCCTTGTTCACAACCGGCCCCATATGTCCGCCTTCAACGGTCGGGTCGCCGACTTCCTGACTCTCGACGATATTCTTGACCACGGCGATGGCTTCGCTGTTCTGGTCCTTGTGCACCAATACGCGGGTTGGTGCGATGCAGCTTTGTCCCGTATTGACCATCACCCCGGCAATAGTCGGTGGCAGGACTTCTTCCAGCTTGGCTCCGGGCAGCACCAGATTGGGCGATTTGCCGCCCAGTTCCTGATGCACGCGCTTGACGGTATCGGCAGCCGCTTTCGCCACCAATATGCCAGCGCGGGTCGAACCGGTAAAGCTGACCATGTCGACGTCGGGATGCGAGGAAATCGCTGCGCCGACGGTTGGGCCATCGCCCTGCACCAGATTGAATACGCCCGGCGGAACACCTGCTGCATCCATCACTTCGGCGAGAATGGCGGCGCTGCCGGGACATTCTTCGGATGGTTTCAAGACCATCGTATTGCCGCCTCCCAGAGCCGGAGCCACTTTCAAAGTGATCTGGTTCAGGGGCCAGTTCCACGGAGTGATCATGCCGACCACGCCAATTGGCTCATAGGCAATCATATTGGCGCCGACTTTTTCGGAAAATTCGAAATTCTTCAAAGCTTCCAGCGTACCGAGGAAGCCGCCGAGACCGGCTGGCGCTTGCGCCGCATTGCCCAGGCTGATCGGCGCGCCCATTTCGACCGCCAGAGAAGCGGCGATATCGGGCATGCGCTTTTTATATTCTTCGATGATCCGTTCGAGCAGAGCGAGCCGCTCTTCGCGGGAGGTCTGGCTGAATGTCTTGAACGCCGCTTTAGCCGCAGCGACGGCAGCATCGACATCGGCCTTCGTGCCCATCACGATTTTGGTGCCGGGCTCCTCGGTCGCCGGATTGATGACCTGATGCGGCGTACCGCCGATAGAATCGACCCATTGGCCGTTGATGTAATTTTGCTCGTAGCTATCCATTGTCATCTCTCCATTTCGAAACTGTTATATTCTACGCAATCATGCCCTGATTCCGCTAGCGAATCCACTAGTAACAAGGCCAGCCCAATTTAACGCTTCGGCAACAGCAGGCTGGAATCGCCATAGCTGTAAAAGCGATAGCCGCCGGCAACCGCATGGGCGTAAACCTTTTGCATCGTCTCCATCCCCATCAGCGCGCTGACCAGCATGAACAGGGTGGATTTGGGCAGATGGAAATTGGTCATCAGGCCGTCAATTGCACGGAATTTATAGCCAGGCGTAATAAAGATATCGGTGTCGCCTTCGAACGCGCGGATGATACCGTCTTTGCCCGTCGCGCTTTCGAGCAGACGCAGGCTGGTGGTGCCGACTGCGATCACCCGGCCTCCGGCTTTACGGGCGGCATTCAGGCGCTCTGCGGTTGCGGCGTCTATCCGTCCCCACTCGCTGTGCATCTGGTGATCGTCGGTTTCGTCAACCTTGACCGGCAGGAACGTCCCCGCGCCAACGTGCAGGGTCAATATCTCAGTGCCGACGCCTGTCTCCGCAATCGCAGCTAATAAGCCGTCGGTAAAATGGAGCGCTGCGGTCGGCGCCGCGACAGCACCCTTTTCCTTGGCAAACATCGTCTGATAATCGTCAGCATCGCGCTCGTCGATTGCCCGCTTGCTGGCGATATAGGGCGGCAGCGGCATGGTGCCTGCCCGTTCAAGGAGCAATTCGACCGGCTCGTCGCCAAGGAAGTGCAGAATGAAACTGCCGTCGTCCAGCTTGGCTTCCGCTTCTGCCAATACGTCCATGCCAAAATCTACGACCTCGCCAACGCGCAGTCGCTTGGCATTGCGGATGAAGGCCTGCCAACGGCGAAGATCGACTCGCTTGTGCAGCGTCGCGCCGATTTTTGCCTCGCCACGCGTGCCTTGCAGCTGCGCCGGAATGACCTTGGTATCGTTGAAAACCAATATGTCTTTAGGACCCAGCAATTGCGGCAGTTCGCTGACAATATGGTCGGAAAGCCGGTCGCCATCGACTTGAAGCATTTTCGCACTGTCACGCGGAACAGCTGGCCGCAGCGCGATTAGCTCCTGCGGCAGCGCAAAGTCGAACAGATCAACGCGCACGGATTACCCTAGGGGTTGATCGGCGCGTTCAGGTCATCGACCGAAAACGGCGCCTCGGATATATTGTCCAGAGCGCTCGGCAAGACCGGCGGTTTGTTGTCAGCCGCGATCGATGCCTGCAATATCCGGCTCGGATTGACCGGCGGCTCACCGCGTTCGATTGCGTCCACATATTCCATCCCGGCGGTCACGCGGCCAAACACCGTGTAATTTTTATCGAGGGAAAAACGCGGGTAAAAGACGATGAAAAACTGGCTGTTGGCGCTGTCTTCGCTTTGCGCGCGCGCCATTGAGACGACCCCGCGCACGTGCGGGAAATTGCCAAATTCGGCTTTCAGGTCGGGCAGCTCGGATCCACCGGTACCGGTACCGGTCGGATCGCCGGTCTGCGCCATGAAGCCTTCAATCACGCGGTGGAAAATAATTCCGTCGTAAAAACCCTGCCGCGTCAGCATCTTGATCCGCTCGACATGATTGGGCGCCATTGCCGGAAACAGCTGTATCGTTACCCGGCCACCGGTCGACAGATCGAGGTGCAGGACATTTTCTTCAGCGGGAACGGACGCAGGTGCCGGTGTCTGCTCGTCCACTTCCTGCGCATGGGCAGGAAAAGTGGCCAGAAACAGGGCGGAGATGGTCAGTAAAAATTTGCGCAGCATGGCATACTCGATTTGGTATTGCGGGATGGGAAAGCAAACAGCCTTTGGACGATTCTACCTTTCACTGCAATGAATTGCTGGTGAGTTCTATTGATCGCCCTTCAAGCCTATCTTTTGCACCCTCGCGGTGATTTCATCAGCCACAAGCGGCGTCACGAACTTGTGGATCTCGCCGCCGAACATGGCAATTTCCTTGACCAGACGCGAGGCGATCGGCTGCAGCGAGACATCGGCCATCAGAAATACCGTCTCGATATCGCCGTTGAGCTGCTGGTTCATGCCCGCCATCTGATATTCATATTCAAAATCGGCGACGGCGCGCAATCCACGGACAATCACGCCGGCACCCTGTTTCTCTGCAAATTTCATCAGCAGCATGTTGAAGCCGACAACCTCGACGCCATCGCCAAGATCGGCGGTTTCCCGGCGCACCATCTCCAGCCGCTCCTCGTCCGAGAACATCGGCGATTTAGAGGGGTTGGTGGTCACGCCGATCACCAGCTTGTCGACCAGCCGCATACCGCGCCGGATGATATCCATATGACCCAATGTGATGGGATCAAAAGTCCCCGGATAAACGCCGATTCTCATATCCCGTCCTTCCCGCCTAGCGGTCTCTGGTGATTGTATATTCGGCAATGGCGCGGAGCAAATTTGCTTCTTCGCCATAGCCGTTCAAGTGCGATTTGGCCTGATCCACCAGCATCTGGGCCTGTTCTTTGGCCCGATCCAGTCCCATCAGGCTCAGAAAAGTTTCCTTGCCGGCTTCCGCATCTTTGTGAAGCGCCTTGCCGGCCTTTTCCTCGTCGCCCTCGACATCCAGAATGTCATCGGCGATCTGGAAGGCGAGGCCGAGATCATGGGCATAGCCGCGCAGGCTGGTCCGGCCTTCGTTCGCTAGCCGGCCAAGAATAGCGCCTATCTCAACGCAGGCACCGATCAGCGCCCCGGTTTTCAGCTGCTGCAGCCGGGTCACGGTCGGTAGATCAAAAGTGGAATTTTCCGCCACCAGATCCATCATCTGGCCACCCGCCATGCCAGCCGGTCCGGCAGCCTTGGCGAGACAGGCGGTCATCTCGGCGCGGATGAAAGGATCATGATGGGTACGTTCGTCGGCGAGCAATCCAAAGGCCAGCGCGTGCAGCGCATCGCCCGCGAGAACCGCGGTCGCTTCACCAAAAGCGATATGGGTGGTCGGCTTGCCCCGGCGCAGATCATCATCGTCCATACAGGGCAGATCATCGTGGATCAGCGAATAGACGTGCAGCGCCTCAACCGCCGTGGCGGCGCGGATGGTGCAGGATTCATCGACGTTGAACAGCCTGGCCGTCGCCATTACCAGCACCGGCCGCAGCCGTTTCCCGCCGCCGATCGCTGCATGGCGCATCGCTTCATATAGTTCGCGACGGGCATCATCCGGGACCTGCAAAAGCGTGTCAAACTGCCGGTCGATCGCAGTGGCAACCCGCCCCATCTCCCGCAAAAGATTCGAATTATTGTTGGCCGCCACAGGCTCAGTCCGCGTCAAAAGCGACAGTGGCTTTTGGTTTGCCATCGCGATCGAGGGTGATTTTCTCGATCTTGGCCTGCGCGGCTTCCAGCCTTTGCTGGCACAGGCCACGCAATTTTTCGCCTTCGCTATAGAGCGCAATCGACTGGTCGAGCGGCACATCGCCGCTTTCGAGTTTGCGGACGATATCTTCGAGGCGCTTCAGCGCGTCCTCGAAATTCAGTGCGGAAAAATCTTCTTTGGTTTCGCTCATGGCGAAATTCAATGACGGCGCTTTGGGTCGCGGTCAAGGGCTGGACTTCACTATCGTCCACTTCCGGTGTAGCTCCCGAAAGAAAAGCTGGGAGAAGAAACATGTTCATCGGTCATTTTGCGCCCGCTATGGTCGCCGCAACCCACCCCAAGGCACCGGGGCTCGGCACGTTATTTGTCGCCGGACAGCTTTTGGATTTCGGGTTTTTCGGTCTTGCGCTGGCTGGCATAGAGAAATTTCGGATCACCCCCGGGATCACCGAAATGGTGCCGCTGGATCTCTATGATATGCCCTATACCCACAGCCTGCTGGGGAGCGCGATCTGGGCCGCGGCCTTTGCGCTGCTGATCTGGTTGTTTACCCGCAACCGGACCGGCGCACTGATTGGCGGCGCAGTGGTGCTCTCACACTGGTTTCTTGACCTGCTGGTTCATGCGCCAGACCTCACGCTGACCGGATCACCACCGAAAATGGGCTTTGCGCTGTGGAATTATCCGCTAATCGAAATGCCGCTGGAGCTGGCGATCACCTTTGGCGCGCTGGCCTTCTTTGTCATCCGCACGCGGCCAATTGCGCCCAGCTCGAAATTTGTCTTAGTGCTTTTGGCCATATTGCTGGCTGTTTTTCAGGCCGTTAACTGGTTTGCTCCGGAACCGGAAGCCGCAACTCCGGGCATGATGATTACCGCCTTGATCGCCTTTACCATCGCGTCCGCCGTTGCATTTCTGGCCGGCAAGACGCGCAAGTTGAAACAGGTCTGAGCGGGTTAGCGCAACGACAGGAAAGCAGAACAAAACCATGACCCAATATATCGCCGCCTATTTCATCGCCGCCATCGTCTTCGGCATTCTCGATTTTCTGTGGCTCAGCAATATGGCGCAGACCCTGTACCGGCCGGTGATCGGCGAGATCATGGCGGAAGAATTCCGCAAGGCGCCGGCGATGATATTCTATGCGATCTATCTGTTCGGCATCGTCTGGTTCGGGATCAAGCCGGCGCTGGCCAGCGGTCAATGGACCACCGCCTTGCTCAACGGCGCTCTGTTTGGCGGGATCGCTTATGCAACCTATGACCTGACCAGCCAGGCTGTGCTCAAGGTCTGGTCGACCAAGATCAGTCTCTATGACATCGCCTGGGGCGCTTTTGCCACCGGCGTGACCGCAGCGCTGACCGCTTATCTGGTGTTGCGGTTCGTCAAGGCCTGACGCGCTGGGCCCTTAGCGTTTCGCCTTCACGGCCAATTCCCTCATCCTGTCTGGCAGCAAGGATAATATCTCCCGTTGCCGGCCGGGTGAGGCGAAACCCCATTCGCCGATTTCCGGCAGGCTGCGCCCGCAACCTATGCAAAGCCCGCTCGGCCGGTCGATGGTGCAGATATCATTGCAGGGCGATTTCACGCGGATAGCTGTTCGTCAATCTGGCCGAGCCGCTCCTTGCCGAAGTAGATTTCGCCATCGACAAACATGGTCGGAATACCAAAGGCACCGCGTTCAACCGCATTTTCGGTATTGTCGATCAACGCCTGCTTGATCGCCGGGTCCTGGGTCCGGGTAAAGAGAGCCTCCGCGTCAACACCGGCGTCCTGCAATATTTTCATGAGTACATCAGCATCGGTCACATCCAGCCCCTGCTCCCAGATCGCTGGCAGCAACGCCTCGATAAAGCCTCCGCGCTTCTCTGGCGCCAGCGCGACCAGCATCCGTTGCAACGTGATGGTATTGAACGGGAATTTCGGGTTCATCTTGAACTTGGTCAGCCCGTACTTCTCGATGAAGCGGTTCATCTCCAGCATCGCATAATCATTCTTTCCCTTGACCTCGGCATCGCGGACAAAGGGTGGCGCATTGCCGGTCAGCTTGTGCATGCCGCCGAGAAACGCGGGGGTAATTTCGATCGTTGCGCCATGTTTTTCCGAAATAGCCTTGAGCGGTTGCCAGATGAGATAGGCGTTGGGGCTGACAAAATCGAAAATCAGCTCGATGGTCTTTGACATAGGTTGCTCCTTTGAACCTATCCTTAAAGCAGCGCGACGAAACATCAATTCCCTCTAGGCGAAATTGCCCCGCCCCGTTAAAGGGTCATCATGACCACAGACACGATGATTACCGAGCCCAAAATCTCCACCGAAACCGTGCGCGAGCATGGCCTGAACGGGGAGGAATATCAGCGCATCCTGAACGCGCTCGGCCGCGAGCCGAATATCACCGAGCTCGGCATATTCTCGGTGATGTGGTCGGAACATTGTTCCTACAAATCATCCCGCCTGCATCTCAAGAAGCTCCCTACCACCGGCCCGCAGGTCATTTGCGGTCCCGGCGAAAATGCCGGCGTGATCGATATCGGCGACGGTCAGGCTGCCATTTTCAAAATGGAGAGCCACAACCATCCGTCCTATATCGAACCCTATCAGGGCGCGGCAACCGGCGTCGGCGGCATCCTCCGCGACGTCTTCACCATGGGCGCGCGGCCCGTGGCCAATCTCAACGCGCTGCGTTTCGGACGTCCGGACCATCCGAAGATGAAGCATCTAGTCAAGGGCGTGGTCGCCGGCATTGGCGGTTACGGCAATTGCGTCGGCGTCCCGACCGTTGGCGGCGAGACCAATTTTGATCCCGCTTATGACGGCAACATCATTGTCAACGCGATGACCGTCGGCGTCGCGGACGCGGACAAGATTTTCTATTCGGCAGCCTCCGGCGTTGGCAATCCGATCGTCTATGTCGGATCGAAGACTGGCCGCGACGGCATCCATGGCGCGACCATGGCGAGTGCCGATTTCGGCGACGATATCGAGGAAAAGCGCCCGACCGTGCAGGTTGGCGATCCCTTCGTCGAAAAACTTTTGATCGAAGCCTGTCTCGAACTGATGGCCAGCGACGCGATTGTCGCGATCCAGGATATGGGCGCGGCTGGCCTGACCAGCTCCAGCGTCGAAATGGCGACCAACGGCGAAGTCGGCATCATCCTCGACATGGACAAAGTGCCATGCCGCGAGACCGAAATGACCGCTTACGAGATGATGCTCAGCGAATCGCAGGAACGCATGCTGATGGTCCTGAAACCCGGCCGCGAGGAAATGGCCGAGGCGATCTTCACCAAATGGGAACTGGATTTCGCGGTAATCGGCGAAGTCACCGACACCCGCCGGATGGTGTTGACCCACAAGGGCGAGACCGTCTGCGACATTCCGCTCGGCCCGCTCGCCGACGATGCGCCGCTCTATGACCGCCCGCACCTGACCCGCGAAGAATATGCCGCGCATATCAATATCCAGCCAATCGGCGACATTCCCGAAAGCACCGATATTGGCGCCGATCTGCTGAAGATGATGGCCAGCCCCGCGCTCGCGTCGCGCCGCTGGATCTGGGAACAATATGATTCACAGGTCGGCGCAGATACCGCGCAGCGCTCCGGCGGAGATGCCGCAGTCGTGCGCGTGCACGGCACCAACAAAGGGCTTGCGATCACCACCGATTGCACGCCGCGTTACTGCAAGGCCGACCCCTTTGAAGGCGGTAAGCAGGCGATTGCCGAAGCCTATCGCAACCTTTGCGCGGTTGGCGCCAAGCCGCTTGCGACCACCGACTGCATGAATTTTGGCAATCCCGAAAAACCGCATATCATGGCGCAATTCGTCGGTACCATCGAGGGCATAGGCGAAGCCTGCAAGGCGCTCGACATGCCTATCGTATCGGGCAATGTCAGCCTCTATAATGAAACCAGCGGCGCCGACGGAGCCAGCCACGCGATCCTGCCAACCCCGGCGATTGGTGCGGTCGGACTGATCGACGATCTCGACACGATGATGACCATCGGGTTCAAGCAGGAAGGCGATTATATCGCCACCATCGGATTTCATTATGAAGAGCTCGGCCAATCTGTCTGGCTGCGCGAAATTCACGGGCTCGAAGTGGGACCACCTCCCAAGGTCGACCTAAAGGACGAAGAGTGGGCTGGCCGGATTATCCGCGAACTGATAGCCGAAGGCAAAGTCACCGCCGTCCACGACATCAGCGATGGCGGTCTCGCCGTCACCCTCGCCGAAATGGCCTTGGCCGGCAATATCGGCGCCGAAATCGACAAGATGACCAGCGCTTTTGCATTTAGCGAAGCCCAGGGTCGCTATGTCATCACCTATCGCAACGAAGATGATCTGGATCGCGAAAAAGTGCCGTTCGAGAAAATCGGTCGGGTGAAGGGCGACAAGCTGGTGCTGAACGGCAAGCCGGTTGCGGTGGACGATCTCCGCGAAGCCCATGAAAGCTTTTTCCGCGACTGGATGGAAGACTAGCCTCGTCCCTCCAACCTGCTGCGCAAGCGACCTCTCCGCGTCTTCGGCACAGGGAGGATATTGGGCTTTGACAGTTCTGGCCTGACCGTCCCGCTCCATAAAGTTTTGTGATACATCTTTCCTCCCTGTTGCGAAGCAATGGGGAGGTGGCGTTCGCCGAAGCCTTGGCGAAGGCGGATGACGGAGGGGCAATTGGCACATACAACCAGACAGACCATCCTCAAGGCCAGGGAGCTGCGCAAAGCCATGAGCAAGCCCAAGATCATGCTATGGCAACAACTCCGCAAAAAACCGCTCGGCATCAAATTCCGCCGCCAGCACCCGATCGGGCCCTATATACTGGATTTCTATTGTCCCTCGGCAAAGCTCGGCATCGAAGTCGACGGGATAGCGAATGATATGGGCGATTGCCCCGAACGCGACGAACGGCGCGACTGGGCGCTGTCTCAAGAGGGTGTCGAAATGATCAGGATATCTGCCCAGGAAGTCCTGCATGATCCGGCAGATGTTGCGGAGCGGATATTGCGATATATTCAGAGTCTGGGCTAGGCCCACACCCCTCCGTCACACCTTCGGCGCGCCACCTCCTCATGCCTACGGCACAGAGAGGATGATATTCGGCCACATCTTTCCTCCCTGTTGCAGAGCACAGGGGAGGTGGCATCGTGGAGCGATGACGGAGGGGTCCCGGCACGAACTGCCCCAATGACCGCTCACAAAGCCGCACCAGTAACAGAATTGGGAACCTCTCCAGCATCTGGCTGTTGATGACGAAAGGACAGGAGAATCATCATGGCTTCAGGATATACCGGAACCTCGCTGGCAAAAAAGCTCTCTCTGAAGGACGGCATGCGCGTCTGGTTTCCGGATATGCCGGACAGCGTGCGCGCGGAAATAGGAGAATCCGGTCTGACACTGTCAGAAGAGGAGCTTCCTACCCCCGGGCTGCACTCCGCTCATATTTTCGTGACCGAACGGAACACGATGGAACAGCATCTGACCACTCTGCGCGAGATGATCGATCCCGCGGGTCAGGTCTGGGTGAGCTGGCCGAAAAAGGCTTCGAAAGCGGACACCGATATCAGCGAAGACACGATCCGCGACGTCGCTCTGCCGATGGGCTTTGTCGATATCAAAGTGTGCTCTGTGGATGCAGTGTGGTCGGGGCTGAAGCTGGTAATCCGCAAGGAATTGCGCTGATCAGGTTGGCGCTTGCGCCGCCACCGCATAGGGATCAATTCCCCGATTGCGACACATTTCCAACGCTTTGCGATATAATGTCGGTTCGCCAATATTCAAAAATTCCCGCGCATCGTCAAGCGACATCACCAGCAACTTTTCTATATCGTGATGGGCTATGCATTTTGCCGCTTTGCCCAGCTTTTGCCCCTGCCGGATTGCACTGAATACCGGAATCGTTCCGGAAAGCTCTTTTTTTACTTCCATCCCGCCGCCATAAGCGATGAAGATCATCCCCATACTGGGGTCCTGGCTATGGGAGAAAGCGAGCAGACAATCCTCGCCCAGCGCATCCCGGCCATAGCCGGTCAATACGTGAAACAGATCATGCGTGTCGCGGCTCCGGTTGCCATACCATTCGGTAAGATCGACGGGCTGTTCCTGGGCCTCGCCATAGCGCGCATATTCCGCGACCAGACCGGCAGCGGTCAAACCTTCTTTTTCCATGAACCGGACATAGGCTTGTCCCAGACTGTTCGCGGGTAGTTTGCGAAGTCGCTCATGGTCGTCCAGCATGGCCGGCAAATCAATATTGCGATCCATGATGTCCCGGGCATCGGGAGAATGGAGAAAGTTTTGGGCATTGCGGACAAATGATTGCCTGCCAGTGCCTCGAGAACGTGGAAAACTTCGGCCGTGTCTTCCTTGTTGGCGATCAACTTTTTGAAATGATGCAGGGCCTTGCGCGGATTGATGCGCGGCGGTTTGGTGCCGGGAGCCAGCAACGGCAGATTAGAAATTCTGGTCGTCAAATCGGTTCTCCCAATTCGGCGTCAGCAAATGCAGACTCCGGCCCGCGAAATCCCTTTGTTACGCCGCCTGCGCTAACATGTCATAGGGATCGACATTACCGGCCCGGAACTTCGCATGCGCTTCATGATAAAAATGCGGCGTGTGGATATGCAGCCGTTCGCGCAGAGCATCGAGCGGCTGGGCGAGCAGATCGACGATCGATTCGTCGGTAATCTTGGGACAGGCCTTGCCCATTTTCTGGCCTTCACGAATCGCGCTGAATATCGGCGCGTCGCTCTTGACCTGTTTCTTCATGTTGAGACCGGCAGCATAAGCGATGAAAACATTACCCAGTGACGGGTTCTGGCCATAGGTGAAAGCCAGCACACAGGCTTCGCCCAATGCATCCCGGCCATAGCCGGTCAGCACGTGGAGGAGGTCATGAGTGTCGCGCTGGCGGAATCCATACCATTCGATCAGATCGCCATATTTGCGCGGGCTGAACGCGTCATATTCGGCGATCAGGCCGGCTGCGCTGAGCCCTTCCTTTTCCATGAAGTCACAATAGGCATGGGCCAGACTGCCTGCGGGCATCTGCCGCAAGCGATCATGATCGTCGAGCAGGGCCGAAAGTTCGGGTTCGCTTTCCAGCAAAGCCTTGCCCTTGTCACTCTCGACAAAGGCTTTTGCATCCTTGCGAAATCCGGGGCGCGGTAACGATTCAAAAATATGGAACACCTGCGAGGTGTCTTCCTTGTCCTTGATCAGCTCGCGGAAATGGTACAGCGCCTTGAGCGGACGAAAGCGGGAAGCCGGCCGATCCGGATGGACGAACGGCATTTGCGAATCACTTGGTGCGGGGAATTTATGATCAATTTTCATCTGGTCTTTATGTCGCTTACTAACATCCGTGTCAATAGAGGATAGATGCTTTCCTACAGGCGACCGCTCCGCTATTCAGCGATCATCCGGTTTCGGCCTGTTAAAAGGCTTTCTTGGCCCTAACTTTGACAAACTTTGATACGGGAGACGGAAATTTGCAACCGCATGACACCCTGCCCTACACCGAATTGCCCGACTATACCGACGCCGAACGCATAAAGCGGTCAGAGGCCTTTTATCAGGTGATCAAGACCCGGCGGACCTGTCGCTATTTTTCTGACGAGGCCATTCCCCGTGCGGTCATCGCCAATGCAATCATGGCAGCTGGCACCGCGCCCAATGGCGCCAACCACCAGCCCTGGCATTTCGCGGTGATCGAATCGCCGGAAAAGAAGAAGGCCCTGCGTGTCGCCGCCGAAGAAGAGGAGCGCGCGTTCTACGAGAGCAAGGGCAGCGACGAATGGCTGGAGGCGCTGGCACCGCTCGGGACGGATGCCGACAAGCCGTTCCTCGAGACCGCACCCTGTCTGATCGTCATTTTCGGTCAGCGCAAAGGCGGCATGAACCCTGGCGAGATGAAGCAGAATTATTATGTCAACGAGAGTGTCGGCATCGCCACCGGCATGCTGATCACCGCGCTGCACGACGCCGGGCTCGCCACCCTCACCCACACGCCCAACCCGATGAAATTTCTGAACAAGCTGTGCGAGCGCCCAGCCAATGAAAAACCGATGATGGTATTGGTGGTCGGCAAACCCGCCCCCGATGCGACGATCCCCGCCCACGCGACAATCAAGAAGCCGCTGGACCAGATCGCCAGCTGGTTATGAGCAGGCTTTGTCCGGAATATTCCGTTTGTGCCCAGCCGGTCGAAGCGCAGCCAGTAGCAGTAGGTCTTAATTGCCCCGGTTCTTCAACGGGCCCGGTACAAACGGTGATTAGATGAGTATAAACCCTCCCTCACCCCGCTATCTCGAACTCGACGCCTTGCGCGGCTTTGCGGTGATGGGCATCTTGCTGATGAACATCGTCGGCTTCGCGATGCCGGAGATGGCTTATGTCAGCCCGGCGGTCTATGGTGGCACCGACCTGGCCGACAGCATCGTCTGGGCGCTGTCCTACGTCTTTGTCGATGGCAAGATGCGCGGCCTTTTCACGATATTATTCGGGGCGAGCATGATGCTTGTGATCGAGCGGGCTCAGAAAAATGGGGAGAATCCGGCGAAGGTCCACCTTTCCCGCATGACCTGGCTGGCGATTTTCGGTCTGGCGCATTTCTTCTTCTTGTGGGCCGGCGACATTTTATTTCTCTACGCCGCCGTCGGCTGCATCGCTTATTTCCTTCGCGACCTGACCGCAAATGAACTGATCCGGCGAGGCTTGCTGATCTTCGCGCTCGGTTTTCTCGGTTATACGGTGATGTTCGGCAGCCTGTTATATATGCAATATCAGGCCGGCCTGCCTGAAGCCGACGCCGCCGCAATCGAAAATGTCGCCGAGATCATCGCGGGTTTTGATACCTCGGCCGCCGCCATCACCGCTGATATCGCCCTTCATCAGTCCGGTTTTCTCCCGATATTTTTGGACAAGGTCCAGAATGATCTGTTCGGGCCACTTATCCTGCTGACCTATAATCTGGCAGAAACGCTGCCGCTGATGATGATCGGCATGGCGCTATACAAAAACGGCTTCATCACCGGGGAGTGGACGGCGGAACAATATCGCCGCTGGGGCATCCGGTTGACCGCCATCGGAACGGTCATCCTGACAGCAATCGCATCTGCCATGATCTACAGCGATTTCGCCATCCTGCTGTTGGTCAGCGCCAGCTATGCATGGAACTGGCCGTCGCAGTTGCTGATGACCATCGGCTATGCCGCATTGCTGATCGGTCTGATGCGGATATTCCATGGGTCGCCCTGGATGGTGCGGATCGCAGCCGTCGGTCGTGCCGCCTTCACCAATTATCTCGGCACCAGCCTGTTGATGACCTTCCTCTTCTACGGCTGGGGACTGGGACTATATGGATCGATCGGACGAGTGGAATTATATCTGTTCGTGCTCGGCGCCTGGGCTCTCATGTTGCTCTGGTCGCAACCCTGGCTGGCTCGCTTTCGCTATGGCCCGCTAGAGTGGCTGTGGCGCAGCCTGGCGCGGCGTCAGTTGCAGCCGATGCGGCTGTCATGAGTCATCGCCGGCTTCGTCTGTCGTACTCATCAGCTCTTCATCGCTGAACGCGCTGGTATAGTTGGCGCTCAACTGCTCGTACAAATCGAAACGGGAGACGATTTGCAATCGATCCTTTTCATCATTCATCTGCCCTAGCGGCCGTCCATCCGGCGTGTAGCGCAAGCTCCGCAAATGCCCGGCCTGATCGCGCTGGAATATCGAGCAGATTACCGGCGAACTGAGACTACCTACCACATTATACATCACGATTGCTTCCGCCTCCGCTTCCAGAGAAGCATCGCTCTCGGGTTCAAACGCCGTTCCGGAATATCGATACACGGTCACATGATCCGATGCTTTTTCAACAGGGTCTTTCGAGCAACTGGCGTTGCCCGTCTGTATCTCTTCATCGGCTTCGAAAAGCACATGGTTCGGACTGATGGCAACAAAGATGCCCCGCTTGGCTTCGAACGGGCTCACGGCTTTCGGCCCTGCCTGAACGAATTCCCAATCGGAAAGAAGTCCGGCAGGGATTTTCCCGAAGAACTCGAGCGATGGCACTTCTCCAAGCGTCAACAGGCCGTTTTGTCCAATGCCGCCAGGCAAGGACTCGATATGGCTGCGCAGGTCTAAGCCCCTGGTTTGCCAGTCTGCTTCGGCCTCCCCCGTCGGCACCAAGGCGGCGCGGACTTCGATTGCAATCGATTCCCGAATCTCTTGCAGCTCCTCGGCCAGTTCCGCTTGCATGATGAGCCAAAATTCGGCGACCGGCGACAGGCTCGAATCGGCCACCGCTTCCGCCTCCCCATATTCAGCCGTCGGCGGCGTGGATAGTGGCACGCTAACAGCATGGGCGGGCGTCAAGATCAGAGCCGCGCCAGCGGACAGAAAGCAATTTAAAAGTCTCCGCATCACAAACCTTTCTGTCGAACCTGGTTCCGGTGTAATCGATAATCTTTACATGGGAAGAATTTCTTAATCGCCATTTTGCTATTGCGATCTATTCTCATTAGCGATATACGAGTCGCAGAGAGGAAGCGAAATGGTTGTTTGCGTCTGTAATGCGATTAAGGAAAAAGACCTGAGAGCCGCGGTGCGCAGCGGTGCAGACCGGCCATCGCAGGTCTATGCCCAGCTCGGCCGCAAGCCGAAATGCGGACAATGTCTCGCTTTTGCCCAGACGATTATCAAATCCCAACTTGCGACCGCTTAGCATTCTCTTTAGCAAATCATTGAAATAATTGCGTTTTCTATAAACGCCGCCCTTTCGCTTGATAGGGCAATGCTGTATAGGCTTTCCCAACAGATTCACTGTCAGTCGGGAAGGACGCTGCCATGAAGGGCGATACAAAAGTCATCGAGTTTCTCAACGAAGCTCTCAAAAACGAACTCACCGCAATCAATCAATACTGGCTGCATTATCGCATGCTCGACAATTGGGGCGTGTCGAAACTGGCCGAATTCGAGCGCCACGAATCCATCGATGAAATGAAACATGCTGACAAGCTGGCCGAGCGGATTTTCTTTCTCGACGGATTGCCGAATTTCCAGCTTCTCGGACGCCTGAAAATTGGTGAAACAGTTGAGGAAATCCTCAAGGCCGATCTGGAGCTTGAGTATGAGGCGCTGCCGATGCTCAAGGATGCGATCGAATATTGCGAGAGCGTGCGCGACTATGTCAGCCGCGACCTGTTCGCCGAGATTCTCGAAAGCGAGGAAGATCACGTCGATTCCCTCGAACAGCAGTTCGACATGATCGAACGGATGGGAATTGAAAATTACATCCAGCTGCAGTCGAAATCAGTCGAATAGGCCGTTAACAGGGCTTTCAGCCGATCCGGCGACCAAAGCCGGTCGGCTGGCGTTCCTGGACCAGCGGACTGACGCCCTTTTCCAATATCGCCAGCGTGTCTTCGAACATCGGCCGTAAGGCCACCACCAGTTCGATAAGCTCGTCGGGCGTCTCGTGATGCTCGACGCAGGCGCGGGCGGTCATCTCGATCGTCTCCGCGTTGATGCTGAGTTGCAGGCCACCCAGTTGCAGCGCCTCGCCTTTGAGCTTGTGCGCCGCCAGCACCATTGCGGCGGGGTCGTTGGCGCGCATCGCCTCTTCGATTCTGTTGACAGACTGGATACCGTCTTCGCGAAAATAGCCGAGTATCCGGATAAAATTCGGGCCCAGTGCCGAACGGGTTTCGGCACAGACCTTCAAATCAATCAATTCGCTTTCCACTGGTCCCACCGAACGCTCCCGGAAAAATAGCGAAAATACGCTAACCTCCCTCAACCTAAGGCGAAACTGGTTAACACTTTGTTTCTGGACGCGACAATAGCGGCGAGAATTTGACGCTTTGGTCAGCAAGCTACAGAAAAATCATTCTTTTTCGTGATAGGGGTTTTTCGGCGCGCGGATGATCAGGCGCACCGGAACGCCGCCGAAGCCCAATTCACGGCGAATGCCGTTGATCAGATAGCGTCTATAGCTCTCCGGCAAATCGTCGACTCGGGTCCCGAAAATCACGAACGAAGGCGGTCGCGTCTTGGCCTGCGTGATATAGCGCAATTTGATCCGCTTGCCGCCGGGCGCCGGTGGCGGATTCTCGCTAATCGCATCTTCGAACCAGCGGTTTAGCTTGCCGGTAGAAACCCGCTGCGACCAGATCCGGCGAACCTCGAAGGCTGCCTTCATCAACTGGTCTATACCCTTGCCGGTAAAGGCCGAAATAGCGATCAGGGGCACATCACGCACCTGAGCCAGACCGTCATTGAGCGCCGCGCGGATGCCGTTGAACAATTTACTGGGCCCTTCGGCAACATCCCATTTGTTAATCCCGATGACGACGCAGCGGCCTTCCTGGATCGCATGGTCGGCAATGCGCAAATCCTGCGCCTCCAGACCCTTGGTCGCATCGAGCAGCAGCACAACCACTTCGGCAAAGTCCACTGCGTGACGGGCATCGGCAACGGCCAGCTTTTCCAGCTTGTCATTGACCTTGGCCTTTTTGCGCATACCGGCGGTGTCAATAAGGCGCACCTGACGGTCCGGTTCTATGCCGTCGAGTTTCTCGTCCTCGGTCAGCGCATCGTCATGCCAGACCCAGTCAACCGTGATACTGTCGCGCGTGATACCCGCTTCCGGGCCTGTAATCAGACGGTCCTCATCCAGCATCTTGTTGATCAGCGTCGACTTGCCGGCATTGGGACGACCGACAATCGCCAGCTTCAGCGGGGCCGATTCATCGGTCGGCTCTTCGGCCGCGGCCGCTTTGAAATTCTCGACATAGGGCTGAATCGCCTGAAACAGGTCGGCCATGCCATCGCCATGTTCGGCGCTGAACGGGATCGGGTCGCCAAAGCCCAGCGCATAGCTTTCCAATATGCCGGATTCCGCCGCTTTACCTTCGGCCTTGTTGACCAGCAAGACTACCGGCGTTTTTGCGCTTCGGAGCCAGCGGGCGATTTCCTCGTCGAGCGGAGTCAGACCAGCGCGGCCATCTATCACAAATATCGCAAGCTCGGCTCCGGCTACCGCCAGTTCGGTCTGCTTGCGCATCCGCCCGGGCAGGCTCTTGGCATCCTCGTCTTCATAGCCGGCTGTATCGACGACGTTGAATTCAAGACCCAGCAGATTGGCAGCCCCCTGCCTGCGGTCACGCGTGACCCCGGGCGTGTCGTCGACGAGCGCCAGCTTCTTGCCAACCAGACGGTTGAACAGCGTTGATTTGCCGACATTCGGTCGACCGATGATTGCGATATTGGGCAGCATGGAGCCGGTCCCTGTCCTTTGCGTCTGAGTCTCAGCGGAACGCGGAAATCCGGCCGCTGTCGTCGAGAATATATAGCATGCCACCCGCAACAACCGGCGGCAGCGAAACGCCATCGTCCAGCTCGAACAGCGTCTGGCTGGATCCCTCGGCCGGCGAAATTGAAACGACATCGCCTTCGGTGCTGGCAACAATCAGACGATTACCGGCCAGTATCGGCCCCGTCCAGTTGATCGGGTTTTTCTTCTTCTTCTCGTTCTTGAACGCGGCGAGCTGGCTGATCCAGCGTACCTTGCCATTCGGCCGTGCGATGCACAGCAGTTTCGCATCGTCGGTCAGCACGAATACCCATTCGCCCGCCACGACCGGAGTGGTGATTCCGGCAATATTCAATTCCCAGATCCGTTGTCCGGTGACCAGTTCATAGGCCGCCATACGGCCGCCCTGTCCAAGCGCGAAAATGCGGCCGCGATCGATCACGGGATCGGCATCGATATCGGATAGAGTGGCCACCGAGGTCGAAATACTTGTGCGGGCCAGCGCGTCATTCCAGAGATTGCGGCCGTTTTCATAACGATAGGCAGTCAGTTCGCCCGAGCTATAGCCGGCGACGACAGTACCCTGTCCGGCTGCAGGCGCGGCGACACCGAAAATTCCGGCGAGGCCGACCGTGCCGGCTTCATTCCACTGCACCGACCCGTCAGCCATCGAGAGTGCGTAGATCTGGTTATCCTGTGTCATCACATAGACATTGCCGTTGGAAATCGTCGGCGAGCCGCGCAATGGTCCAGCCGGGCGGACTTTCCATATCTGGCTGCCATCCGCCACATTCAGTGCGACAACATCGCCAACGCCATTAGTCGCGTAAACGACATTATCGAGGACGCTAGCGCCGCCGCCAAACCTCGATGAGGCTCCGTCGCCCTTGACTTCAATCTGCGAGGACCAGATTTTCGCACCGGTCGCGGCATCAAACGCATGAACCATGGCTTCGGTATCGGTCACGAAGAGCCGTCCGCCGGATATAACAGGAGCTGCTGCAAGCCGTTCCCGTTTGTTGGTGCCGCTGACATTAGCAGTCCAGACCCGTTCGAGACTGCCCGGCAATGCAACATGGCCCATCGATTTGCTCGCGTTGCCGCCCGATTGTGCCCATTCGCTATTGGCTACAGGAGCCGGCAGGATCACCGCAATAGAGGCCAATGCTTCATCGACTTCCGCACCGCTTTCGCCGCTCAATATCGGAGTCCGCTTGCCGAGCGTCGGCGTGTTCTTCTTGTCTTCGCCGTCGCCGCCGCCCAAGATGCTGCAGCCGGACAGCAAGGAAAGGGCCAGCAGGCTGGCGATCATTGTCTTACCGGAAATCATTCCTTGGATTCTCCCTCAGTCGCGACCACGATAGGCGGCGCAACTTTTTTATCATCGCCGTCCAGTTCGACGGCGTCAATGCCTTCGACGCCCGCCATCTGTAAAGCACGCGACCGGATGGTAGCCGGAACGCTCTCGTCTTTCGCAAGCTGCGCGAAAAGCGGACCGGCCAGATCGGATTTGTTCAAATTCAGATAAGAGATCGCGACCATTTCGCCAGCGCTACCGAACCACGGGTTGCCGGGCACTGCCAGCGGCTTGAGCCGGTCAATCACTTGCTGGGGCTTCAGCGCATCAAATTCGGTCGCGGTCTGTCGAACCAGCGCCAGATCGCGAAACGGTTTCGGCAGACTGTCGTCAGCAGCGACCTTCGCATAACCGGCGATTGCCTTTTTCGGATCATTTTTTTCCAGAGCAATATTGGCCTGCAGCAATTGTGCCGCGGCGCGATAACCGCTCTGCTCGGCTTCCATCAAAGGCTCGAGCGCAGTCGCGGCACCATCCAGATTATTCTGGCGGATGCTGTCGATGGCAGCAACATATTCCTCGCTGCGGAAACCGGAATCTTCATTCTGGCTATTCTGCCAGAATATCCAGCCGGCCAGCGAGCCCAGACCGATCACGACGGCAGCGAAAATCCAGATGCCGTAACGCGTGACAATATTTTTCAGCTGGTCCTCGCGCACCGCTTCATCGACTTCGCGCAGAAACACCTGTTCTTGCTGGTCCGGTTTCTCTTCCGGTGCTTTATCTTTGTCTTTGGCCAAGCTGGCTTCCTCAAATCTGTTTCGCGTACCCTGTTCGCCGGTCAGACGAAGGTATTATGCAATCGGCTGTCCTTTAGCGTCCGCAATAGCAAATGTAAAAGTCTATTGACCATTTCCACAGGCTGAACAGCGATCGGGTTAAAGCGGAGAATTATGTTATTTTTTCGGCTGGTAGAGCTGGTCCGGCCCTGGAAAGCTGCGCTCCCTGACCTCTCCGGCATATTGTTCAGCGGCCTGGTCAATTTGTTCGGCAATATTATGATAGCGTTTCACAAAGCGGGCGGTGCGGTCGAACATGCCGAGCATATCTTCGGTAACCAGCACCTGACCATCGCATTGCGCCGAGGCGCCGATGCCGATGGTAACCGCCTCCACCGCCCTGGTGGCTTCGATCGCAATCGGCTCGAGCACGCCTTCCAGCACGATCGCAAAGGCACCGGCCTGATCCAGAGCAACCGCGTCGCCGACGATTTTCTTCGCTTCGGCGTCATCGCGTCCGCGTGCGGCATAGCCGCCGAGCACGTTGATCGCCTGGGGCGTCAGGCCAACATGGCCGACCACGGGAATCCCCCGCTGCACCAGAAATGCAACGGTCTCCGCCATTACTGCGCCGCCTTCGAGCTTGACCGCAGCCGCGCCGGTTTCTTTCAATATCCGCGCTGCGCTTTCATAGGCTTGCTCGGGCGAGGCTTCATAGGAACCAAAGGGCATGTCGACGACAACGACGCTATGATAGCTGCCCCGGACCACCGCCGCGCCATGGTTACACATCATGTCGAGCGTGACCGGAATCGTCGAATCGAGGCCGTAAATCACCTGCGCCAGCGAATCGCCGACCAGCAGCATATCGCAATGCGCGTCGAGCAATTGCGCCGTGCGCGCGGTATAGGCGGTCAGCATGACCACCGGCTTTGCCGTCACCCCGTCCACCTTGCGACCCTGGATTTTGGGGACCGAGAGCCGCCGCATCGGCTGCGGCCGCGGCGTGGCGCGGCTGGTGGACGTATCGAGTTTGAAGGTTGTGGACATGGCAATCCTAGACAATAACGTTGATAGGACGGCCTCAATAAGCGACGCCGACGAATAAGGCCAGCTTAGCGGTTACGGATTCGCCGCAGATACCGCCTGAGCCGGATTGTCGCTGAACAAACCGTCGATGCCCGCCGCGAGGAAAGCACGGATTTCGCCTTTCAGGTCGCCCGGCTCACGCGGATCGATACCGCTCTTGAAATCGGTCGGCAGGAAATAGTTCTCGCGGCGGAATGTCCAGGGGTGGACGACCAAGCCGGCCTTGTGTGCCGCCTCGACCAGTCCGGTCGGCTCCCCGAGTTGCCCCAATAAATTGCGACCGATCACCATATCTTTCGATGGTCCGATCCCGTCGGCATAAGCGGCAATATCCTGTAATCCCGCCGCCGTGACCATCGACGTATAGGTCTGGCCAGCCACGTCCGGCGGCCCGCCTTCGCTGGCCAGCAGTTGCACCAGCCGGACGTCCGTTTTCTCGCTCAGTATTTTCAGATTTTCGACCTCGAACGACTGGATGAAGACCGGATCATCTTCGCCGTCATAACCATAATGTTCGAGCAGTTTGAGCAGGGGTTCGTCGTGACCCAGTCCCAGATCCCTGAAATAGCCGGGATGTTTGGTCTCCGGATAAACGCCAATCCGCCTGCCGCCCTCGGCCGCATGCGCTTCGAGCAGCTGCAACACTTCTTCAAAAGTCGGTATTTCAAAGCGCCCATCATATTGCATGTTGGCCGCCCGCAGGTCGGGCAGCCGCTCTTTCGCCCGCAATGTCTTTAATTCGGCGAGGGTAAAATCTTCCGTGAACCAGCCGTCATGCTCCGTGCCGTCGATCATCTTGACCGTCTTGCGACCGGCAAATTCCGGCTTGTCGGCGACATCGGTGGTATCGCTGATGTCATTCTCGTGCCGGGCCACCAATATACCATCGCTGGTCAGCACCAGATCGGGTTCGATAAAATCCGCGCCCTGCTCGATGGCCAGTTGATAGGCAGCCAGCGTATGCTCGGGCCGGTCCCCGCTGGCACCGCGATGGGCGATGACGATCGGAGGCTCTCCGGTCAATGTCGCTATATTCATCTTGGAGTCCCCCGCCTGCTCCGTCCCTGCTCCGCAACCGGCCAGCGCTAGCGTGAGCAATGTCAAAAGAACAGGCCGGACGCGCATCGCTAGGCGACCTCGACGCCGTTCCAGAAGGCGATCCGCCCCTCTATTTCCGCGGCAGCTTCCTTCGGCGCGGGATAGAACCAGGCCGCATCCTCGTTGATCTCGCCCTCGACGATCAGGCTATGATAAGACGCGTCGCCCTTCCAGGGACAGTGGCTGGTCTTGTCGCTATACAACAGATATTTCGACCAGACGGAATCGCGCGGAAAATAATGATTGCCCTCGACCATCACTATATCGTCGCTGTCCGCTATCACCGCACCATTCCATTTTGCCTGAACCATGATCCTGTCGCCTTATATCTCGACCGGTCGGCGCCTTCAAAGTGTATCAGCGCCATCCCTAACATTTCCGAAGCCCGCAAAGGCATTCGACCATCGGGATAAAATGGATAATCGCTACTGGCTATACGGCCATAAGGGCGGCTGGATTGCAAAGGGTTTCGCGCAGATCGGCAATGCCAGCCAACGCGCGGCCCTAGCTGTTGCGCGCCGTCAGGCCCGCGGCTTCATAATCCGATGCCTTGAAACCGACGACCAGCTCGTCGCCATGTTCCAGCACCGGCCGTTTGATCATGCTCGGATTTTCCGCCATCACCATCACTGCGGTATCGTCGCCGATATTTTCTTTCACCATGTCGGGCAGCTTGCGGAAAGTCGTGCCACGCTTGTTGACCAGCGCTTCCCAGCCGACCTGCATCACCCACATTTCCAGCTTTTCCTTGCTAATGCCGGACTTTTTATAGTCGTGGAAAACATAGTTGATGCCGTTGCGTTCCATCCAGTTGCGCGCCTTCTTGATGGTGTCGCAATTGGAAATGCCGTACATCTTGGTTTCGTTACTCATGGGTCTGGTCCTGTTTCTGCTGCGCTTTGAGCCAGAGACAGATGTCATTAACCGGACATCGGTCACATTCGGGGCTTCGGGAAGTGCAAATTCGCTTCCCGAACTGAATTAGCCAGAAATGCCCGTCGCGCAAGGCCCAATCGGGACTGCGCGCTTCCAGCTGCTGCGCAGTCTTGTCAGCAGTCTTTGCATTGGTCAGGCCAATCCGGTTGCAAACCCGGTGGACATGGGTGTCCACGGCGATCACATCGGCGCCAAAGGTAAAGCTCATCACGATATCCGCGCATTTCCGGCCAATGCCCGGCATTGAAAGCAGACCTTCGCGCGTATTCGGCACGAGTCCGCCAAATTCCGCCAGCAAATGCTCGCAGAATTTCCGTATATTGCGGGTTTTCATATTATAGAGCCCGCACGGTTTAATCGCTGCGGCAATATCGCGGTCATCCAGTGCCAGCATGTTTCCGGCGTTTGCGCGAGTTCGAACAGAGCGCGTGCGGCCTTGGCCGTGTTGCGGTCCAGCGACTGGGCCGAGAGCATACAGGAGATGCAGGATCGAAAGGCGTCGGGCTGGCCTTTTGGTCCCTTCGCGTCTTTCGTCCGTCCCGGCATGGCTTCGGACAGACGGCGGTAAACGGTTTCGACCTGCTCATCATTTATCATAAGGGCACACCCATCTCACAATCGGCACGCACCGGACAGGCCGGACAATCAGGCCGTTTGGGCCGGCAAAATGTCTGGGCGAGGCGTTTGCCCAGTAGATGGTGCTCGTCCATATCTTCGGCGGCCCATTCGGGCGGTAGTAGCAACAAAAGCTCGTCATAAGCGCGGGTCGTATCGGCCTTCGGCGGCACCAGTCCCATGCGCTGCACCACACGGCGATGTCCGGAATCGAGCACCAGCGCCTTGCGATTGAAGTGACTGGTGTTCATGATTCCGGCGCTGATCTTTCGCGCGATTCCCGGCAAGGTCTCCAGCCAGTCCATTGCTTCGACCGTCTCCATCGATTCCAGATGATCCAGACTGGCCTTGCCGTGCTGGCGGATGATTTCCTGCAGACAGGCCTTGAGCCGCTCCGCCGCCATCGCCGGGAAAGTCGCCGATTGCAGAAGGGCCTTTAATTCCTCGACGGGAGCCTCTGCGACGCGCTCCCACGACCCATATGCAGCGAGCAATCGATCGGTATTGTCATTGGACACAGCGGTTTTCGCGCGCGCGCCGATGACGCCTTGCACCAGCGTCCACATCGGATCGCGGCGCTTGTCATCGGGTCGGATCACCCGGCCAAATTGCGCGATCAGCTGGCGGTGCATCCGGCGCAATATGGCGGTGCGATGATCGGGTCCCAGATCAAGTTGCATCACCGGAATATGGGTGACGCGATTGTCAGTGGCAAGCCTACTACACCAGGTCTCCTTCGAGGGTTGACTGTCTAGGCCTTCAGATGTCGACGACAATCTTGCCGAAATGCTGACCGGATTCCTGATGCCGGAATGCGTCGCCAAGATCGGCCAGCGGGAAGAATTTGTCGAGCACGGGTTTCAGGCCATTGGCCTCGATCGCCGCGATCATGTCGATCTGCTGCGCCCGGCTGCCCACGGTCAGGCCCTGCACGCGCAGATTTTTCGCCATCAGCAGCCCCGTCTGGACGGGTCCGGCGAAACCGGTAAGCACACCGATCAAAGCAATATGACCGCCAATGCGCGTCGCCATCATCGACTGGTCGAGCGTGCCCGGCCCGCCGATTTCGACAACGCAATCGACGCCCGTGCCGCCGGTGAGTTCTAGCACCTTCGGTCCCCAGGCTTCGACTTCCTTATAGTTGATCAGATGGTCTGCGCCCATCTCCTTCAGCCGCTTCAGCTTCTCGTTGGACGAAGACGTCGCGATCACCGTCGCGCCGGCCGCCTTGGCAAATTGCAGCGCGAAAATGGATACGCCACCGGTGCCCTGCACCAGCACCGTATCACCCGGCTTCACGCAGCCATCGACAAACAAGGCGCGCCACGCGGTCAGGCCCGCGCAGGTCAAGGTGGCCGCCTCGGCGGCGCTATAACCCTCCGGTGCCTTGGTCCACGCAGTGGCCAGACTGACGGATTGCTCAACCGCATAGCCGTCAATGCCGTCACCGGGCACCCGCTTGAAACCGCCTTCGGGCGGCGCGCCGTCGATCCATTCGGGGAAGAAAGTCGAGACCACCAGATCGCCCACCGCAAAATCGCTGACGCCCTCGCCCACCGCAGTGACCTCGCCCGCGCCATCGGACATCGGAATGCGGTTTTCGGCGGTCGGGATCATCCCCTTGACCACCGCATAATCATGAAAATTCAGACTGGAAGCCCGCAACCGCACCGCGATTTCACCCGGACCGGGCGCCGCCGGATCGGGCAGATCGACCAGCTTGAGATTGTCGAGCGAGGCGGGCGCGTGCAGTTGGATGGCTTTCATGACGGGTCTCTCCTAAATTTAATTGTTTGATTAAAATCGGGTCTAGTGTGAGGGCAACGGATGGTCAACAATTGCCCGCATCATAGCCGACTGATGACGATTGGTGCCGGTCGACCGGCCGTTTCCGTGGCAACGAGACCGAAACGCAAAACCCCCGTTCGTCCTGAGCCCGTCGAAGGGCCGGGACGTTCGCTACCTGAGCCCAGCACTTGATCTGGAAACAGCCCCGCATTCGCAAGCTCGAGACCGGGTTAGCATGGTGCGCACCCGTCCTTCGACAAGCTCAGGACGAACGGAAGAGGGTTGATGGCCTCACACGTTGCGGTCATGACACCTCAAATCTCCGTTCGTGCTGAGCTTGTCGAAGCATGAATTCGCACAATCCATCCTCAAGAACGACACCGAGCCAGTTCGGATATCAAATCCCAGTCGCCAGCAATCAACGCCCGCTTTTTCGCCCGCGACCAGCCCTTTATCTGGCGCTCCGCGGCAAGGGCTCCTTCGCGAGATCCGAATGTTTCGCTCCAGACCAGCTCAACCGGACGCCGACTGGACGTATAGCCGCCGATAGTTCCGGACTGATGGGCCGCAATGCGGACTTCGAGATTATCCGAGTGCCCGACATAATAATGCCCATCCGCACATCGCAGCATATAGGTCCAGAATGCCATCGCCGCACGATAACGCGCACCCGTCCTTCGACAAGCTCAGGACGAACGGAAGAGAACCTTTGGCCTAAACTGTTAAGAAACGAGCGCAAAAACCCCGTTCGTCCTGAGCCTGTCGAAGGACCGAGGCACTCACAAAGCCAAATCCGTCACCCTGAACTCGATTCAGGGTCCGCTTCTCCAGTCTCGCAAGCGGTGGTTGGGTCGGGATGGATGCTGAGCCAAAGGCTGGCGAGTTCAGTATGACGAACAATAAGTCCGCAAGTTATAAACCTTGTTTTTTGAATGTCCGCCAAATCCAACGACCAAGAAATCCTATAACAAGAGCCCCCAACATCCAGACCAATTGATATAGTCCAGCCAGCCCAAGCCCTGGGTGTGCATGGTCACTTCCTAACATTTGAATGACTTGGAATATGGTCGGCACCAAAATCAACAGTTCTATAACCAACAAATATAGCAACCATTGACGAGGTGATTTCCAGGCAGCGAATATGAAAACAATTATCGGGATTAGGAAAAGCCGCTCGCCAATGCTCTGTTCCTCCAACGAAAAATAATAAGAAGCCCAGCCGGGAAACATATTTTCCAACATTATTGAAATCGCGATCAAATAACCGATCGGAAAGACAATCCCGAAAGATCTCAACGCACGTTGCATTTTACGCGCCGCTCCTCACGTCGCCGCATAATTCCGACGAATATCCCCCGGATATTCGTTTGATCGGAATTATTCCCACTCAATAGTCCCCGGCGGCTTGCTGGTATAATCATAAACCACCCGGTTGATCCCCTTCACCTCGTTGACGATCCGCGTCGATACGCGGGTCAGGAAGCTGGCGTCGAAGGGGTAGACGTCGGCGGTCATGCCGTCGGTGCTGGTGACGGCGCGCAGGCCGCAAACGTTATCGTACGTGCGCTGGTCGCCCATCACGCCGACGGTCTTGACCGGGAGCAACACGGCAAAGGCCTGCCAGATCGCGTCATATAATCCGGCGTTGCGGATCTCTTCCAGATAGATGGCGTCGGCCTTGCGCAAAATGTCGCAGCGTTCCTTGGTTACTTCGCCGGGAATACGGATCGCAAGGCCCGGACCGGGGAACGGATGGCGACCGACGAACTGGTCGTTCAGGCCCAGTTCGCGCCCGAGATCGCGGACCTCGTCCTTGAACAGTTCGCGCAGCGGCTCGACCAGCTTCATGTTCATGCGTTCCGGAAGCCCGCCGACATTATGATGCGACTTGATCGTGACGCTTGGCCCGCCGGTGAACGAGACGCTCTCGATCACATCGGGATAAAGCGTACCTTGGGCGAGAAAATCGGCGCCGCCGACCCGCGCCGATTCCTCGTCGAACACTTCGATAAACTCGCCGCCGATGAATTTGCGCTTCTTTTCGGGGTCGGACACACCGGCAAGGCCAGCCATGAAGCGCGCCTCGGCATCGACCACGACCAGCGGTATATTATAATGGTCGCGGAACAGGGTCTCGACCTGCTCGCGCTCGTTCATCCGCAGCAGGCCGTGGTCAACAAAGACGCAGGTCAGCTGGTCGCCGATCGCTTCGTGGATCAGGATCGCCGCCACCGAACTGTCGACGCCGCCGGACAGGCCGCAAATGACTTTCTTGTCGCCGACCTGCTCGCGGATTTCGGCGATCTTGGCGTCCTTATATTCCGCCATCGTCCAGTCACCGGCACATCCGCAAACATGACGTACGAAATTGGCGATCATCTTGCCGCCGTCTGGCGTGTGGACAACTTCGGGGTGGAACTGGGTGCCATAATAGCGCCGCTCGTCGTCGGCGATCAGGGCGAAGGGCGCGCCTTCGGTGGTCGCGACGATCCGGAAGCCGGGCGCGAATTCGGTAACCTTGTCGCCGTGGCTCATCCACACCTGATGCCGCTCGCCGACCTGCCACAGACCGTCGAACAAAACGCATTCTTCGGAGATCTCTATGAAGGCCCGGCCGAATTCGCCGCCAAATTCACCGCCAGCACCCGATTCCACGGTGCCGCCGAGCTGATGCGTCATCACCTGCTGGCCATAGCAGATGCCGAGGATCGGCAGGCCGCTTTCGAAAATCACATCCGGTGCGCGCGGGCTGCCTTCGTCCGGTACTCCGGCGGGCGATCCCGACAGGATGATCCCCTTGGGTTTCAGGCGGTGAAAGGCCTCTTCGGCGCTGTTGAACGGAGCAATCTCGGAATAGACCCCCGCTTCGCGCACCCGGCGGGCGATAAGCTGCGTGACCTGAGAGCCGAAATCGACAATCAATATGGTTTCTTCATGGGCTATGGACATGGCTTAGCCGCTTAGTGGCACCCCTCTTTTGAGTCCAGTGCCTTTGTCTCTTATCGCGGCAAAATCAGGCCCGTCTCAGGCCCTGGTAAGCTCGCCCAGAAAGACCGCCAATATGACACCGATCGCGGTCGCAACGCCGGCCATATGCAGATCTTCCTTATAGGCCTTGGGAAACACCTCGGTCGCCAGCGAGGCGACCACCGCACCGGCGGCAAAACAGCGGGTCGCGGCCAGCACATGCGGCGAGACTCCTTCCATCGCGAAATATCCGATAATGGCGGCGGCGGAAAGGATCAGCGCGGTCATCGCCCAAAGCCCCAGCGTCTTGCTTTTCGACAGCCCGTTGCCGACCATCTGCTTCGCCCCGCCAGCGGCTTCGGGCAGATTGGAGAGCAGGATCGATCCGGCCAGCGCCGCCACTTCAATTGGTGCGGCTCCGATCAGCGCCACCCCAAGCGCCAGATTTTCCGGCACCCCGTCGAGCGTGATCGCGGCCAGCAAACCGCCACCGCCCTCGGCGCCCCATTTCTCATCGATCCAGTAATCGACGACGGAGAATACCACCGCCCCCGCCGCGACCGAGCCCAGCCCGACCCACAAATTGCTTTGTTCGACGGCCGGCTGAATCAACTCAGAGACCAGCGACACAATCAACGCGCCGCCGGCCAAAGCAATGATAAAACCTTCGGTCTTGCTCGAGATTTTCCCGTAAACACCCCAGAGCGCGCCGACGATCAGAGCGGCCGAGACTGCCACCACCACAAGAAATGTCATGAACATGAGGCAATCAAGTCCTTTCGCAACCTAGCTTGCCTCGACCATATCCCGCAGCTCGGTTTTCAATATCTTGCCGATATGGCTGCGCGGCAGTTCGTCGATCAGGCGCAGTTCGGAAACCCGCTGGGTCTTGCCGAGATTGGCATTGGTCGACGCTTTCAGCGCTTCCAGATCGAGTGTCACACCCGCGTCAGCGACGACGAAACCAACCGGCGTCTCGCCCCATTGCCGCGAAGCGACTCCGATTACCGCAGCATCGGCCACGCCCGGTTGCGCCATCAGCGCTTCTTCCAGATCGCGCGGATAGATGTTGAAGCCACCCGAGATGATCATGTCCTTGGTCCGGCCCATCAATGTGATGAAGCCGTCTTCGTCGACCTTGCCGATATCGCCCATCCGCTGCCAGCGGTCGCCATTTTCGTCATACCAGCTCGCTTCCTCGGTCTTCTCCGGCTGGTTCTTATAGCCCGACATCATCGTCTGCGACCGGCCGACCAGTTCGCCCATTTCGCCCGCGGGCAGCCGGTTGAGCTCCTCGTCCACCGTAATCACTTCGCTACCGCCCCAGGCGATGCCGACCGTGTGCAATTTGTCCGGATGTTCGTGGCACAAAAGCAGGCAGACCACGCCGCCCTCGGTCATCGAATAAATCTCGATCAGCCCACCCGGCATGCGCTTGAGCACTTCGGCTTTCAGCTCCGCAGAGAAAGGCGCGCTGGTGCAATATTTGTGAGTCATGGCGCTCAGATCAAAATCGTCAAAGCCTTCGAAATCCATCAGCCGCTGATATTGGACCGGCACCAGCATCGTGTGGCTGGCGCGATGCTCCTGCGCCAGTTCGAGCCAGCGCTGGCAATCGAATTTGCCCATCATCACCAGCGTCCCGCCATAGGCGATGGTCGGCGTGAACAGCGCCAGCGTCGTATTCGAATAGAGCGGCGTCGACAGCAGGGTGACCTGCCCCGGCTGACCATAGCCGGTCCCCTCGCCCACCGCCGCATGATACCAGCGCATCTGGCGGCTGTGGACAATGCCCTTGGGCGTGCCGGTGGTGCCGCTGGAATAGATGATATTATAGGGATCACTCGGGCCGACACCGAGATCGGCAGGCATGGCGCCTTCCGGTGCCATCCAGTCTTCCATTACCGGCGCGTCGTCCGTTGCCTGATCGAGCATGACATGTTTGAGCGGCGGCAAGTCTTCCCCGCTCTCCAGAAGCTCGGCGCGCTTGGCGCTGTCTATAAACAAATGCATCGCGCCGCTGTCGCGCATCATGTTCGCCAGCTGCGTCGGCGTCGCCGATGTCGTCAGCGGCGCCGCGCAACCGCCGGCAACAATCGCGCCGAGATAGGCCAAAGCATAGCGCACCGTCGTCGTCCCGAGAATCGCAACAGCCTGCCCCCTTTGCAACCCGTCCGCCTGCAACTGCGCCGCGATCCGGTTGACCATCGCCGCCGTCTCCGCCCAGCTCAGCTTTTCTTCGCTGTCATCCAGCGCGATCCGGTCGGGCTGGTTGACGGCATGGGCGTTGATAAGATCAGCGAGATGGCCGAACGGCTCCTCGAGATAGCGGGCGGGGTCTATATGTTTCATCAAGCGATTAATTCCGCATATCGGCTTGAAATGCAATGGCTTTCCTCACTGTTCGTTCATTTGAACAGTCCGGGAAAATTTTCACGCCAAGACGCGAAGGCGCAAAGGGGGATGGTTATTGACGATCCGTTTGAGACCTAATTTGAAAGTCGGCGCGCCGAAATTCATCAGTAGACCGAGAGGCAGATGCATGAGCCGGAGGTAAGTCAACAATTGCTTGCCGTGTACCGGCATCATTTTTTCCGAGGATTTAAGTTCGATCAGAAGCTTGTCTTCGACAAGAAGATCATAGCGGAAGGCATCTTTGATAACCAGTCCATCGAACCGGATCTCGACCGGCCTTTGCCGGTCAATCTTCAAACCACGTCGCTCAATGTTTTTAGCCAAAACCCGTTCATAAACCGTCTCCAGCAAACCGGGGCCCAGCTCCTTATGAATGCGGAACCCACAGTCAATCGCGACGGTCGCCAAATATTCAAGCTGCTGCCCCAATCACCCACCTCTTCGCGCCTTTGCGTCTTCGCGTGCCAAAATTTCAGCCACGTTGCGTGTAGCATCAAATTGGCTGTTTAGCCCGCCATAGCAATTGACCGTTGCGGCCATTTAATTGGCTAATTGGGTCGCCGAAGCCTAGCCCGCGACCAGCACCACATAAGTACTTTCGACCCAGCCGCTGTTGCACGGGCCGTCGTAATTGCGTTTGGCGCGCACCGGGGAGGAGACACCGCAGTCGACCGGCGTGCTGTTCGCCGGATCGGACGGCTTGTCATAGACGATGCCGAACCATTGCTGGTCGATGCTGCGGGTGCAGATATGGACGATCTGGCCAGCGGCGAGACTGTCGATTTTTTCGGCGGCGTCAAAGGGCGCGCTAAGCACCGATAGCGATCCGCTGACATGGCGACCGACTTCGCCGACCGACTGGCAGGCATCGAAGCGGGGGCCGCCCTCGCCGATACGCACCGGCTTGGCGGTCGGACCGGTCTCGACCCGCTCGGTCCGGCCGGTCGGATTGTCGCTATAGGAACTGCTTTCGGCCAGATCGTCGCTGACCTGGGTGGATTCGGAGCAGGCGGTAGTTGCCAGACAAATAAGGGAGACGGCGAGCAGGGTTCTGTTCATGGCCATGGTTTAGCGCAAAAGCGGGGCCTTTGGGAAGCTGCGAATAAATTGGGGCCGGAAGTGTCGCGCGGCCGCGCCGGTCGCAGCCCTATTTGCTTGCCGTTCGTGCTGAGCCTGTCGAAGCACCTGCGCGATCCACAGCGTCCTTCGACAAGCTCAGGACGAACGGATATTATAGCAAACCCTCACAGCACAATCTGCGTCTGTGTCACCACCGCCACCAAAGTCCCGTCTTCCAGAGTAATCTTCGTCTGCCAGACCGACTGGCGCCGGCCGACCTTGAACGGTATCGCCTCGCCGTAGACGATCGAACCTTCGGGCGCCGCGCTGAGAAAATTGGTCTTGCTCTCCGATGTCGTGGTGCCGTTCGACCCTTCCGGCAGATTGGTAAAACCGCCAAAGGCGCCGAGTACATCGGCAAAGGTCATCACCGCGCCACCATGGATGCTGGGACTGCCACGCCCGTTTCCAGCAGTACAGATTTCGGGTCGCACCAGCATTTCGCCGCGGACGACGTCCTTGTCCATCGCGGTGATGGTAATCCCCATGGTCTTGGCAAAGGGGACGATATCGGCTGGATTGGTCATGAATCGGGTCCTTCCGGGTTGTTTCGGATCAAATTTGCCGCAAAACGCGGATATATGGACTTTTTTGCACAAAAACCGGGAGCCACAAAGGGCTTTTGACGGCCAATGTGAAGCGCCGCACCGGGCTCGGACCTGAGCCCCTATCCATTTTGATAATCGTGGCTGTGGAGGAGAATGGCGACGGCGATCGGAAACCAATATAAATGCTTGATTTCAGGCGATTTTAATATCCCGAAATCCTACATTTTCCTTGGGTTTGCCAGCGCCAGCGGCTATGGTTGCGGCATGAATGACATCAGCAAAAACGAAATGCCGGAAGATGCTTCCAAATCTTCCAATCAAAATGAATATGGCGCGGATTCGATCAAGGTTCTCAAGGGCCTGGACGCGGTCCGCAAGCGGCCCGGCATGTATATCGGTGACACCGATGATGGCAGCGGCCTGCACCATATGGTGTTCGAGGTATCGGACAATGCGATCGACGAGGCCCTCGCCGGTCATTGCGACCTGATCCTGATCACCCTCAACGCCGACGGCAGCGTCTCGGTCGAGGACAACGGGCGCGGTATCCCGACCGGCATGCACAGCGAGGAAGGCGTCTCGGCAGCAGAGGTCATCATGACCCAGCTCCACGCTGGCGGCAAGTTCGAGAATACCTCCGACGACAATGCGTACAAGGTGTCCGGCGGTCTGCACGGCGTCGGCGTATCTGTGGTCAACGCTTTGTCCGAATGGCTGGAACTCAACATCTGGCGCGACGGCAAAGAGCATAATATGCGCTTCGAATTCGGGGATGCCGTGCGCTCGCTGGAAGTCATCGGGGACGCCCCGCCGGCGGACAATGCAACCGGCGTAAAAAAGGGCACAAGAGTCACTTTTTTTCCGTCGCCTGCCACGTTTAAAATTACCGAATTTGATTTTGAAAAGCTGGAGCACCGTTACCGCGAGCTCGCCTTCCTGAACAGTGGCGTGCACATCATATTGCGCGACGCACGGCATGAAGAGGTAAAGGAAATCGACCTGTTTTACGAAGGCGGAATCGCTGCCTTTGTTCAATATCTCGACCGTAACAAGACGCCTCTGGTGCCAGAGCCGATCGCCATTCACGGCGACCGCGACGATGTCATCATCGACGTCGCACTGGAGTGGAACGACAGCTATTACGAGAATGTTCTCTGCTTCACCAACAATATCCCGCAGCGCGACGGCGGCACCCATCTGGCGGCCTTCCGCTCGGCCCTGACCCGGACGCTGAACAATTATGCCGAAAGCTCCGGCGCGCTGAAAAAAGAGAAGGTCAAGCTGACCGGTGACGATATGCGCGAAGGCCTGTCCGCGATCGTATCGGTCAAACTGCCCGACCCGAAATTCAGCTCGCAAACCAAGGACAAGCTGGTCTCCTCAGAAGTGCGCCAGCCGCTGGAAAGCCTGATGGCCGACAAGCTTGCCGAGTGGCTCGAGGAAAATCCGCAAAATGCCGCGATGGTCATCCAGAAGGTGATAGACGCCGCTGCTGCCCGCGAAGCTGCCAAAAAGGCCCGCGAACTGACCCGGCGCAAAGGGGCGATGGATATCGCCTCCCTGCCCGGCAAGCTCGCCGATTGCCGCGAGAAAGACGCGAGCAAATGCGAACTTTTCCTGGTGGAAGGGGACTCCGCTGGCGGATCGGCCAAACAGGGTCGCGACAGCATGTATCAGGCGATCCTGCCGCTGAAGGGCAAGATCCTCAACGTCGAACGCGCCCGCTTTGACCGGATGCTCTCGTCGAAGGAAGTCGGCACGCTGATCCAGGCGATGGGGACCGGCATTGGCCGCGACGATTTCAATCTGGAAAAGCTGCGCTACCACAAGATCGTCATTATGACCGATGCTGACGTCGACGGCGCGCATATCCGCACCTTGCTGTTGACCTTTTTCTACCGCCAGATGCCGGAGATCATCACAAACGGTCATCTCTATATCGCACAGCCACCGCTGTACAAGGTCGGCAAGGGCAAGAGCGAAGTCTATCTCAAGGACGACAATGCGCTTGACCAGTATCTGGTTGATGCCGGATTGAATGGCATGGTCCTGCAAACCGGCGAAGGGGCGCGGAGTGGTGAAGACCTGCGCGGCCTGATCGAACATGCCCGCAGGATGCGTAGCCTGATGACTTATGTGCCCCGGCGCTATGACAGCACGATTGTCGAGGGAATGGCGCTCACAGGCGCTCTCAATCCCGATCACGGCAATACCGAACGGCAGGCAGCCGTCGACGCGACCGCTGCATGGATGGACAAGGTTGACGAAGAAGGCCGCTGGTCGGGTCAGGTTTCCGAAGAGGGCGGCTATCTGTTCCAGCGTTTCTGGCGCGGCGTCACTGATCACCATATCATCGAAGCGAAATTTCTGGAGAGCGCGGAGGCCCGCAAACTCCATCGCCTCGCGTCCGAAGAAAGCGCAACTTATACTAGCGGCAGCCGGTTGGTCAAATCGACCTCTGGCGACGGGGAAACCGCTGAAGAGGGTGGCGTCGGGTCCGAAGGCACGCTGATCACCCGCCCCTCGGAACTGCTCGACACCGTCATGGCGGCGGGCCGCAAGGGCCTTGCCATTTCCCGCTACAAGGGTCTCGGCGAGATGAACGCCGAACAGCTTTGGGAAACGACCCTCGACCCCGAAGTGCGCTCACTGCTGCAAGTCACGGTCGAACAGGCGGACGTGACCGATGATATTTTCACCAAGCTGATGGGCGAAGTGGTTGAACCGCGCCGCGAGTTCATCGTCGACAATGCCCTGAACGTCGCCAATCTGGACGTTTAGCCTCTATCGACCATAGGCTTTTGGACCATATGGCGAAGGACCGTCGCGGCTATTAGGTCTCTGGTACAATGATGGCGAGACAGATATGAAGCATAGCCTCGGTGACGAGCAGGATCGATGAGCCGCGTAACCGTCTGGTATGACGGCGCCTGCCCGCTGTGCATCCGGGAAATCGCTCTGATGCGCAAACTGGACCGGCGCGACGCCATCACCTTCATCGACATCGCAGCGCCGGCCGCATCCTGTCCACTCGACCGCCAATTGATGCTCGATCGCTTTCATGCTTCGGAAGACGGGCAGATTTTGTCGGGCGCGGCCGCGTTTGCCGCCATGTGGCGCGCCATCCCGGTCATGCAGCCACTGGGCCAGCTTGCCCGCATTCCGGGCGTGCTGCCGATCCTCGAAGCCCTGTACAAACAGTTCCTCAGGATCAGGCCGCACATCCAGAAGCGGCTCAAGCCGCTGGACTAGAGTCAGGACGCGGCGGCAACAGCCCCCATCATCAGTTCCTGATCCTTGCGGGTCGGATTGCCGCGCAGGCACAGCCCTCCGTTAACCTGCAAATTCTCGCCGGTCATAAAACATTCGTCGCTGGCAAGAAATACGGCGGCGGCAGCGATATCATCGCTGGTTCCGATGCGGCCCAGTGGATAGCGCGCTTCGAACGATTCAACCAGACCAGGCACCTGATCAACGCCCGCCGTCATCGGCGTCCGTGTCAGACCGGGTGAAATGCTGTTCGCCCTGATTCCGCGATCGCCAAATTCATGGGCAACGCAGCGGATGATATGATCGGTCGCAGCTTTGGTACCCATATAGGCAGCATGATCGTTCAGCATGATCGTCGCGGTGGCCGAACTGATCTGGATGATAGATCCGCCATTTTCCATTGCCTTGACCATTTCCTGATAGAATTGGAACGGCCCGACCAATTGCAGCGCCGACATTGTTTCGAGCTCTTCCTTGGTGTTTTCCAAAAAAGGTTTGAGAAAGCCCAGGCCGGTCGCATTGATCGCAATATCAACGCCGCCCATCTTGCTTTTGGCGCTCTCGCCAAGAGCTTGGATATCCGCCTCATTGGTTAGGTCACATAGCGCATAATGGCCGCCGAGTTCTTCAGCGAAACGCTTCAGCTCGTCTTCCTTGCGTCCGGCGACCAGCACGTCAGCACCTTCATCGTGCAGGCGCTTGGCAATCACCTGCCCCATATTGTCCCGACCCGCAGCTCCCAGAACTACTGCTTTTTTCCCTTCTAGACGTCCCATGTAATCCGCTCCTTTGATTGATTTTCCGTGTCTTCTAACGATCTCTTCATCACTGTTGCCACTCTCATTATGGCTATTCATTATCCGCAAAAGAAAAGGCCGGGTACAGCAAGCTGCCCCGGCCAGTTTAGATCAACAGGAAGTTAATCAGAATTTAAATGCAGCTTCCACAAAAACCTGGCGACCACGATTTTGTGTCCAGACTTCATCATCACCCACGCCTGGTTCGAGGAACGGGCGACCTGCGCTGGTATTGATCCAGATTTCGTCGGTCAAGTTGACGCCAACCAGAGACAATTTCCATTTCCCATCTGGATCACCCACAGAAATCGAACCATCGATCGACACATAGCTGTCCTGGACAGTGTCGGATGCCGAATCTTCGTTGGTGAAGTAAGATCCACTATATTGCAGGTTACCGTTTAAGCCCAGTTCCACGGCATCACCCATGGGTACGGTCCAGTCAAATGCCGCATTCGCTGCAAATTTTGGTGCACGTGCCGCAGACCGGCCGTTAATATCTTCACCCGATGTTGTCACAAACGGAGCGGTAAATTCTGCATCCGTATAAGCGATAGAACCGGAAAGGTTCAAACCTTGTACTGGTGTGCGCCATCCCCATTCGACATCAACACCCTGTGTGGTTAGCTGGCTGGCGTTAAAGGTCTGGAACTGAACCGCAGCGGCGTCAAAGTTTTGCACCTGAAGATCATCAAACACATAATAGAAAACCGAAGTGTTCAAAGTAACCGTACGGTCTGCAAACTGGGATTTGACACCGATTTCACCGCCGATTCCGGTTTCAGAATCAAACTTCAAAGCATCTGCCACCTCCGCACGAACAGCCGGGTCCGGATCGTTAAAGCCAAGCAAGCTGTTGGATGGCAGCGCACTATTGTCGATGCCGCCCGACTTAAAGCCGGTTTTAAACGACGCATAAATGTTGATATCCGGTGTTGCCTGATATTTGATCGATGCTTCTGGCGAGAAATTGGAGTCGGAGAATTTGATAGGCCCCGAGAAGAAACCACTGTTGATAAAGGCCGGAGTCGAAGACAGGAATGAATGTACATAGGGCACGCTAATTCTCGAAACCTTCGTCTCGTCGGTCCAACGAAGACCGCCGGATAGTTCCAATTGTTCCGTCAGATTTAGAGTGGCACTGGCAAAAAACGAAAGCGCTTCGGTTTTAGTATTCTGCTTTTTATACCAGTCATAGGTAAAGCCGGTCACTGGATCAGGCGCGACGAACGAGATATTTACACCCTGTTGTGACGTGTTGAAATCAATGTCGCGGCTTTCATAAAACGCGCCGACCATGAAATTGAACATGCCGTCAAAATCGCTGGTGACACGCAATTCTTGCGTGAATTGTTCGGTCTTGTTGACCGGATCACTACAACCAGCGTTGCCAGGTACACCCGGTGCGAGCTGACCGGTATAAGCATAACAATCGGTATCGATCGCATCAAGACTGAGGTAGCCGGATACCGATGACAATGTCAGCGTATCAGACAGACCCAGATCCCATTTCAACCGGCCAAAGAAAATATCGGTCTTGCCAAATGCGATACCATTTTCAAATTTTGTGCCGTCACCACCTGAACCGGTCGGAACATTGCTGACCAGTGCCGCTGCACCGTCTGACATGCCGTAAAGGCCGTCTGTTGCGTCACAATTGGCGCTTGAAGGAATGACCAGGCTTCCTGATAACAAATAAACAGGATCAGCAACTCCGTTAGCACCACAACTGATATCAGTATGGGAATCGGCACCATCACTTCTGTTTCTGATGTAGTTCAATTTCAAATTGGCATTGAAATTATCGGCGGGATCCCATTGCAGGGTTGTACGGCCGACAAAATTGCTCAATCCTCGGCTGTCTCTCAAACTACCGTCAGAATTATACGTTGGTGTACCAGGCTGTATTTTTACGTAATCTTCAATGTCCTGATATTGTGCGGCGACGCGGATACCAAGCGTATCTGAAATGGGGCCCGAAATATGGCCGCCAACAGTATAGCCCTTTTCTTCAAATTCATAAGATGCTTTACCAGCCACTTCCCAGTCCCGGGTTGGATTGGCGGAGCGAATAGCGAAAACACCGGCGGAAGCACTTTTACCGAAAAACAGCGATTGCGGCCCTTTCAAAATGTCGATTTGCTCTACATCGAAAAAGCCGGCCTGAACGATCCGCATCGTGCTGACTTGAACGCCGTCAAAATCAAATGCGACGGCAGAATCGAATGAAGCGGAGATGTTGGATGACCCTACACCACGAAGGCTGATCTGACCGCCCGAGCCGGACCCGCCAACCTGCACATTGAGTGCTGGTACGCGGCTGACCACGTCGGCAATTTCATTCACCTGGAATTTCTCCAGCGTATCGGCCCCGATCGCGGTGACCGTCACAGGGACTTCCTGCAAAGTTTCAGTCTGCTTACGCGCGATCACGGTAATGACATTGCTATCATCATATTCGACAACGTCCTGGGCATAGACGGGAGCGGCGATACCGGCGAAAGCCAGACTCGCTGCCGTACCCAGCAGCAATCCCCGGACGGAATTGCGGGGCAACATTTTGTCAAGACGTGTCGATTGTGAACTCATAAGAACCTCCAAAAAAAATACCTCAGCTATGAACCTGAGGCATATCCAAAACTGACAGCTTTTTATGTGCCGCCTTATTTTCAAGCGACTAACAGGTCCGTTGATGCCTGCTACTGTCACTTTCGCTATTTGGGGCGCGTCCGTATTACCAAAAATGACAGGCCGGGATCAGCTTGCGCTGCCCCGGCCCGATTTGGTCTGCTGAAACTATGATTAGAACTTGAAGGCGGCTTCCACGAAGACCTGACGACCCCGGTTCTGCGTAACGACGAGATCGTCACCGACACCTGGTTCCAGGAACGGACGACCGCCGCTGGTGTTAACCCAGATTTCGTCGGTCAGGTTCACCCCGACCAGTGACAATTTCCATTTGCCATCCGGATCACCAACCGAGATCGAACCGTCAATAGAGACATAGCTATCCTGCTTGAGATCGTCGAGCGAGTCTTCGTTGGTGAAATATGATCCGCTATACTGCAGATTTCCGTTCAATCCGAGCTCGAGAGAATCGCCCATCGGCACCGACCAGTCGAAAGCAACATTGGCAGCAAATTTGGGAGCCCGTGCCGCTGCCCGACCTTCAAGATCATCACCCGAAGTTGTCACAAACTCCTCCGTAAACTCGGCGTCCGTATAGGCTAGCGAACCAGAGAAGTTCAAACCTTCGACAGGAGTGCGCCATCCCCATTCCACATCGACGCCCTGACTGGTCAGCTGACTGGCGTTAAAGGTCTGGAACTGCACTGTAGCAGCGTCGAAATTCTGCACCTGCAGGTCATCGAACACATAATAAAAGACCGACGTATTCAAAGTCACCGTTCGATCAGCGAACTGGGCTTTCACACCGAGTTCACCGCCGAGCCCAGTTTCGGACTTAAACTTGAGCGCATTAGCAACATCTTGGCGGACTTGCGGATCGGGATCGTTGAAACCGAGCAAGCTGGAAGATGGTAGAGCGCTATTATCAACACCGCCGGACTTGAACCCAGTTTTGAAGGCGGCGTAAATATTGACATCCGGTGTTGCCTGATAGCGGATCGAAAGTTCAGGAGAAAAATTGGAATCGCTAAACTCAATCGGTCCGGAGAAGAACCCGCTAGGAATGAACGCGGGACCTGACGAAAGGAACGTGTGGACGTAGGGCACCGAAATCCGACTGATTTTCTTCTCGTCGGTCCAACGCAAACCGCCAGACAATTCCAGCTGCTCGGTAAGGTCGAGAGTTGCGCTGGCAAATAGCGACAGGGCCTCGGTTTTGGTGTTCTGCTTCTTGAACCAGTCATACGTATTTCCGGTCACCGGATCGGGCCCGACAAAGGAAATATTCACGCCCTGTTGCGAGGTGTTGAAGTCGATGCTGCGATCTTCGTAAAACGCTCCCACCATGAAGTTGAACATGCCGTCAAAGTCACTGGAGATACGCAGTTCCTGTGTATATTGCTCTGTCTTGTTCTGCGGATCGCTACAGCCTGCATTTGCCGGTACAGTGGGCGAGAACTGACCGACATAAGCATAACAGTCAGTGTCCACCGAATCGAGGCTCAGATAGCCCGAAACCGAGGATAATGTCAGCGTGTCAGAGAGATCCAGATCCCATTTCAGCCTCCCGAAGAAGATCTCGGTTTCGCCATAGGGCACACCATTTTCAAACTTCGGCTTTCCGGCCGAACCGTCTGGAAGCTGAGCCGTCAAAGCGGCAGCACCGTCGGAGTGATGATATAGGCCATCGCTGTCGTTGCAATCGGCATTCGAAGGAATGACCAAGCCGCCCTGAAGCAGATATACAGGGTCTGCCACGCCATTGGGGCCACAATTTATGTCGGTATGACCCACAGCACCATCATTTTTGTTTTTGACGTAGTTCAACTTCAGATTGGCGTTGAAATTGTCAACCGGATCCCATTGCAGAGTTAAACGACTGACAAAACTTTGCAGACCACGGGAATCCCGCACGCTGCCATCTGGGTTAAAAGCGGCCGTATCCGGTGCGAGCTTCACATAATCTTCAATGTCCTGATATTGCGCCGCTATCCGGATACCAAGCGTGTCGGTGACCGGACCGGAAATATGCCCGCCGAACGTATAGCCTTTTTCCTCAAACTCGTAGGAGCCCTTGCCCGCCACTTCCCAATCCTGAGTGGGGTTCGCCGAACGAACCGCAAACACACCTGCTGAGGCGCTTTTGCCGAAGAACAGAGATTGCGGTCCCTTCAGCACATCAATCTGCTGGACGTCGAAGAAGCCTGCCTGGACCATCCGCATCGTGCTGACCTGAACACCGTCAAAATCGAAAGCGACTGCGGAATCGAATGATGCCGAGATATTGGATGACCCCACACCGCGAAGACTGATCTGGCCGCCCGAGCCCGAACCACCGACCTGAACATTAAGCGCAGGCACCCGGCTGACGACATCGGCAATTTCATTGACCTGATATTTTTCCAGCGTATCGCTGCCGATTGCAGTCACGGTCACCGGGACCTCCTGCAATGTTTCCGTCTGCTTACGCGCAATGACGGTAATCACGGTAGACTCGTCAACTTCGTCTGAATCTTGCGCGATTGCCGGCGACGCAAGTCCCGCACAAACGGTGGCAGCGACTGAGCCCAACAGAAGCGATCTGATCGCTCTGGATTCTAGGACGGTTTTGTGACGTGTTGCATATCTGGTCATGACTCTCTCCCAAATGGCCCGACCTGGTCGATCGGTACCCTTTTACAATTTTTGGCGGTTTTTCCGCCTTATTGTCCGTTGATCTTAAGCCGCTGTACCGGATCGCTCTGCTAGCCAATTTGATAGCAAATTTGAAAAATCGTGGCGTTTGCGCAACATATGTACGTTTTTTGCAACAAACCGGTAAGCTGTTATTGGAGGGCCTAACCATAATAGGGATTGTGCTAGCCAGAGGCTCTGCGCCTATTGCAAAACATCAGAGCAGAAAGGGAGAATGACCTGTGGGCCGCCTAGAAGGGAAAATTGCCATCGTAACCGGAGCCGGCTCCGGCCTCGGAAAAGCGATCAGTGAGACATTTGCCGCAGAAGGCGCTCGGGTCGTGTTGACCGACATTGATATGGAAGCTGTCACAAAAGTTGCCGGAGCAATTGGCGCCAATGCAATTGCTCTTCAACAGGATGTTGTCGACGAGCAACGCTGGGATGAGATATTTGCAGAAACGGCTGACGCATTCGGCGCTCCCCATATTCTGGTCAACAATGCCGGCCTTGTGATTCCCGGAACAATCGAGGATTGCTCGCTTGAGCTGTTCCGGAAACAGACATCTATCATGCTCGACGGCGTTTTCCTGGGATGCCGCAGCGCAGTCCGGGCGATGAAATCCAATGACCAGCCGAGTTCGATCATCAACCTCAGTTCAATGGCTGCCTTGCAGGGTTATTCCCCGTTTGTCGCCTATAGTGCAGCCAAAGGTGGCGTCCGGTCGATGACAAAATCGGTGGCCCTGCACTGCAAGGAGCAGGATTATCCGATCCGCTGCAACAGCCTCCACCCCGCCGGCATCGATACACCGATGGTGCGGCAGGAAGCCGTGGGAGCGTCGGGCGGAGAAACGCCCGCAACCGGTATGATCAAGATTGGCGACCTCGGCCACCCCAATGACGTTGCGGCTTTGTGCGTCTATCTGGCCAGCAACGAATCCCGCTTTATGACCGCCGGCGAATATCCGGTCGACAATGGCGTGCTGTACAAGCCTGCCTGATTTCAGGAGGCGGCTGCACCCATTGCGGCCGCCATCTGATTCTGGAATTCCGCGAGATCAAAATAGTCGCGCCATTTTGCGATCTTGCCTTCGCGCATTTCGAACGTCCCCATGACGCGAATGGCAATCCACTGGCCATTGATCCGGAACTTGTCCGTGCGCTCTGTGAGAACCGTGTCGCCCTCGGCGACTATATGGTGGACAATCCATTCCGCGCCATCGGAGCCCATGCCCGATCCGTCAAAGAAAGCTCTGACCGCATCAATACCGACGCACGGTTCCATCGGGATATTATGGTAGAAGATATCATCCACCATGGCCGCATAGATCGCATCATAATCGAGCCGGTTCCAGGCATCGATAAAATCGAGAACCTGTTGCTTGCTATCGGGCATGGTCAAATTCCTTCTATTCCGCCGGCGATACGTCGAGGATCATCTTGCCCTGATTGGCGCCGGAGAATAGTTTCATGAAGGCAGCATAGCTGTTTTCGATACCCTTATCGATATCCTCGTCATGCTTGATCTTGCCCTCGGCGAGCCATTGGCCCATTTCCGCGATGCCTTCGGCAAAGCGCGGCGGATAATCGCGAACGAGGAAGCCCTTGATCGTCGCCTGACGCGAGATCAGATACCAGAGATTGCGAATACCGATCGGCTCCGGACTGTTATATTCGCTGATCAGGCCACAAAGCACGACGCGGCCATATTCGTTGATCGCAGTGATCCCCGCGTCAAGAATTTCACCACCTACATTCTCCCAGATGATATCGACACCATCGGGCGCAGCCGCCGCTATTTCCTTTTCCAGATCGGCCTGGCTCTTGCCGCGATAGTCAATCGCAGCGTCGAAACCATAATCTTCGGTCAGCCGACGACATTTGTCTGCGCCACCGGCAATCCCGACAACACGGCAGCCTTTGATTTTGCCGATCTGGCCAACAAGCGAACCAACCGCACCAGCGGCACCGGTTACCAACAGAGTGTCACCAGCCTTGGGCTTGCCATCGTCGATCATGCCGAAATAGGCCGTCATCCCGACCGCGCCGAGAACCGACAGAAAATTAGTTGGGGACGGAACCAGCGAGGCATCTACTGGCGATGTAAAACCGCCAGCTTCGACCACGGAATATTCTTCCATCGCGCCTAGACCGACAACCCATTGCCCAACTGGGAAATCGGGGTTTTTGGATTCGGCGACCCGACCGACGCTGCTGGCCGTAACCGCAGCGCCTAAAGCGATCGGCGGCATATAGCTTTCCGCATCGCTCATCCAGCCGCGCTGGGCCGGATCGAGGGAGATATAATGATTGCGGACCAGAAACGAACCATCAGCGAGTTCCGGCAGATCCTCTTCGACCAGCGCAAAATCGCTTTCTTTGGGCTCGCCAACCGGGCGACTGACAAGCGTGAATTTGCGGTTCTTGGTCATATATTATCCTTCATTCGCGATTTTGTGAGATTTCTTGATTTTCTTGGCGAGCGACCATTTGTGGACCTCGGTCGGGCCGTCATAGACGCGAAATGCGCGCACTTCGCGGAACACCTGTTCGACGACCGTGTCCTTGCTCAGTCCGGTACCGCCCATCACCTGCACGCAATTGTCTGCGATGCGGAACAAAGCCTCGGAAACAGCAACCTTTGCCATCGAGCTCTCGGTTGTTCCCAGATCGCCGGTATCAAGCACCGTAGCACACCAGTCGATCATCAATTCCGCCTGCTTGAGATCGATCTGGTTCTGCGCCAGCATAAATCCAACGCCTTCGTGATCGATAAGCGGTTTGCCAAATGCCTGTCGTTTGCACGCATAATCGACAGCAATTTCCTGCGCCCGGTCGCAGCAACCGAGCCAGCGCATGCAGTGAGTCAGGCGGGCCGGAGACAGTCGCACTTGCGCATATTTGAAACCCTCGCCGCTTTCGCCAAGCATCTGGTCGGCCGGCACGCGGAGATTATCGATTTGCACCACAGAATGGCTGCCGGGCATTGAGCTGTCAATCGTGTCCAGCACCCGTTCGATCTTGATCGCCGGATCTGGAAGGTCGACGAGAAACATGGTCGCGCCTTCCTCAGACTTCGCCATGATGATGCCGACTTTCGCTCCTTTTGCGCCGGTGATGAAAGTTTTGCGGCCGTTAATAACCCAATGATTGCCATCGGGCTTGGCAGTTGTCTGCATCATCATCGGGTCGGAACCGGCGCCATTTTCGCTGGCCGGTTCGGTCATGAAGAAAGCTGAGCGCTCCCGGCCGGAGACCAGTGGCTCCAGGAACCGCTCTTTCTGCTCCGGCGAGGCGCATTTGCCGAGCAGATACATATTACCCTCATCCGGCGCAAACGTATTGACCGCCAGCGGACCGAGAGGCGACAATCCCGACTTCCGCAAAACAAGCGCCGTTTCGAGATGGGTAAGATGGCTGCCGTCATCGCGAATATGCGGCGTCAGAACGCCGGCTTCCTTGGCGAGCACCCGCATTTCCTGAACCAACCCGTCGGTTGGACCATGGTCCTCGCAGCGATCGTCTTTTTCATAGGCAAAAATTTTGTCGCGAACGAATTTCTCAACCCGTTCAGCCATGTCATGCGCCTCGGCGCTGATTCCCTTGGTCATCGAATCTCCTATCTTTGGAGAATCGTTACGGCAGATACGCCCGGCGCGCCATAGACTTGCGTATAGGCAGTCTTCGGATCGCCCGGTACTTGCCGAGCGCCTGCTGTCCCGCGCAATTGCACGACATTTTCATAGACCTGCCGCAAACCGGAAGCGCCAATTGGCTCACCGCAAGCGAGACAGCCACCATCTGTGTTGATCGGCAAGGTGCCGTTGATGTCGCTGCGTCCTTCGAGCAGCCATTGTTCCTGCTCGCCCGGCTTACAGAAACCGTTTTCCGCCATGTGCATGATTTCCGCGCCGGATTCCGTGTCCTGCAACTGGGCAATATCAATATCTTCCGGCCCCATGCCAGCCTGTTCGAAGGCCGCCTTGGAAGCTATTCCGGTTGCTGTCCCGCCCCGTTCGTTATCGATCGAAGCGGCAAATACCTCGAAAGATCCTGCCGGCCGCGTGCGCATCACCGAAGATTTGAGCCGAATGATCGGCACGCCCAACTCCCGCGCCTTTTTCTCGCTGGCGAGAATGAGCGCCACGGCGCCTTCTGCGGGAGAACAGAACATATATTTGGTGAGCGGATCGCAGATCATCGGTGCGTTCATGATTGTATCCAGATCAACCTCGCTACGCCGCCATGCATGATCGGTTTTAACACCATTGCGGAAGGCTTTTTCGGCCACCCGCCCCAGCGTTTCACGGCTGATATTATGCTCGTGCAGATATCGCATGATCTTCGCGCCGAAAAACTGGACGGTCAGCATATAGCCGGCCTCTCCATACCAGTTGGGCAGCCCGTAAGCCGACGGGTCGGCATTGAAAGCGCCGCGCGGATGCTTGTCGAAACCAACCGCCATGCCCATTTCATATTCGCCCGACTTGATCGCGCTCACCGCAGCGTTCAGCGCCGATCCACCGGTTGCGCAGCCATTGGAGACATTGATAAACTGGATACCGGTCAGGCCGAGTTGGGACACCATATTGTCCGCGCTACCCGAGGCCGCAGAGCCACCAAAGGCGAACTCGACATCTTTCCATTCAATACCGCTGTCGGCCAGCGCCTGCCTCACCGCGAAAATTCCCTGATCCATGCCGTCTCGCCCTTCGGTCCGGCCAAAGGGGTGAATGCCTGCTCCTACGATGCAAACGTCTGACATGATTATTCTCCCTGAACAGGTTTGAAGGCATGGATAAGCAATTGCTCTTCCGGCGGCGCATCGGGATCCAGAGGGACCACCGTAAACTCGACCTCCATACCGATTTTAACATCATCCGGATCGACACCGGTTAAGCGTGATTCGACCATTGTCTGACCCGGCAGGCTGACATAGGCCACCACATAGGGTTTGAATTTTTCCGGATCAGTGGGCCCGATATAGGGGGGCTTAGGCGGAAAACGCTGAACCGTGTAGGTCCAGACTGTTCCGCGCGTGGCCAGCGCAATCGGTTCGATATTGTCTGCCGGATTCAATGGCAGAGGGAAAAATATCTGCCCGGTTTCGTTGTTTCGCGCACCGATGAGTGCGTCCATGTCCTCGGTAAACAGATTATCAGCAATCGGTTGTGCGCTCACAAAAAACTCTCCCTTTTCTGAAGCATCCTATAAGAGGGAAAACGGGCTGCCAATAACTGCCAAAACGGCTAGGATGGCCGGAGATCAGTAGCCGGGATGCACGGCCAGCATGCCGCCATCGACCAGCAGATCACTGCCCGTGACGAAGCTGCTGTCATCACCGGCCAGATATACAGCGGCGCCAGCCAGATCACTCCCCTGCCCGATGCGGTTCATCGGTGACATCGCCGCAGCCATATCGACCATGCCGGGGACAGCCTCCGCTGCAGTATCGATAATAGCGGTGTGGGTCGCGCCTGGAATCAAATTATTGCACCGGATATTCAATCCGTTCTGCGCACAATGAACGGCAACCGATTTTGACAACATCCGCACCGCGCTCTTGGAGGCGGTGTACGTCACATCACCGGGAAGCGCCGCGAACGCGCTGGTCGAAGCAATGTTGATGATCGAACCACAGGACCCGCCGGGATTTTGCTTCATCGCGGCAATCGCTTTCTGACAACCCAGCATCACGCCGGTCAGATTGATGCCGAGCAAATGGTGCCAGCTTTCGAGATCGACATCTTCGATAGTCTTGCCGATCACTATTCCGGCATTATTGACCAATATATCCAGCCGACCACATTCGTCTTTGACCTTGTCCATCACCCGGCCCCAGGATTCGGCATCGGAAACATCCTGCACCATGAACAAGGCGCCCGCCTCCGCAGCAACGGATTGACCCAGAACTTCTTGAACATCGGTCGAAAGGACTTTTGCGCCTTCCTGAACAAAGCGCTCGACGGTCGCGGCACCAATACCGGACGCTCCCCCGGTGACGATGGCGACTTTGCCCTCCAATTGACCCGACATATTCTTCTCCCTATCAAATTCAGCAGAGGCTTATCTGGCCCCGACACTCTAGTTCCGGCATAATCTTAAACGAAAGGATGCTCGATGCTGACGCCGGAACATATGACGCAAGTCGTGGACCAATATTTGGCCGCGATAAACGCAGGCGACATGCCCGCGGTAATGACGATTTATGCCGATGACGCCGAGGTCGAGGATCCGGTCGGCACGGAGCCGAAACGCGGCGACGATATCCTGGAATTTTACATCAACGCATTTTCCGGCGGCGCCAAGGTCGAGCTGACCGGCCCCGTGCGTATTTCGGAGAAAACGGCGGCTTTCCCGTTCCGCGCCGAAATAAAACGGCCGGGCGATCAGCTTTTGATCGTGGACGTCATCGACATTTTCGAATTTGATCCAGCCGGCAAAGTGCGCAAGATGACGGCCCATTTTGGCCCTGCCAATGTGACCGTCAGAACCGCCTAGATCGCTCCGCGGCTGATCAAAAGCCGGAATTTTTTGCCCAGCGATCACTGTGGAAACCGGCGTCGCCGAACATCTGCTGCGCGACATGGACCCGCTTGAAATAGAGGCCGACATCATATTCGTCGGTAACGCCAATGCCGCCGTGCATCTGTATCGCTTCCTTGGTCGCAAGCTGTGCGACTTGGCCGGTCTTGGCCTTGGCAAGCGAACAGGTCATGACGGCATTGTCGAAATCCTCATCGAGATCCTTGAGTGATTTCAGCACTGCCGATTTCATCATCTCGATCTCGGTCGCCAGATGGGCTGCCCGATGCTGCAATCCCTGAAACGAACCGATTTTCTGGCCAAATTGCTCGCGTTCCTTGAGGTAGTCCGTGGTAACGCCGAAAACCTGCTGCGCGGAACCGGACATCTCGGCGCTAAGCACCGCGCGACCGGCAGATAATATGCCCTCCAGCGCGCCGTAGCCGTCGTCCAGTCCGCCCAATATATCATCGCCGGTAACTTCGAGGCCGTCGACCGAAATATTGGCAGCGTTGCGGCTGTCCACAATCGGTGTGTGCTCGCGCGTGATTTCAGGCACATCTGCGTCCACCAGGAACAAGGTAATGCCGTGCGTGTCGCCTTGCTCTCCGGATGTGCGGGCAGCGATAATCAATTTGTCCGCGACATGGCCGTCAGCAACGAAGGTTTTGGCACCGGAAAGGGTGAAGCCGTTACCCGATGGTTCGGCTGAAAATGCGATCCGGCTGGGATTGTGGCGCGGCCCCTCATCGACAGCCAGAGCAAATAACGTGTCGCCGCTGCTGATCGCTGCAAGATTTTCCTCTTTTTGCTTCGCCGATCCATATTGCTGGATCGCAGTAGCGCCCAGAACGGAAGTGGAGAAAAAGGGAGAGGCGGTCAGGTTGCGGCCCATTTGTTCCGCCAGCACCCCTGCACCGACATAGCCAAATCCGCTGCCGCCATGTTCTTCATCGACGATTATTCCGGCCCAGCCCATTTGCGCCATTTCCGACCAGAGTTCACGGCAAAACCCGTCCGCGGGCTTGTCGTCGCGAACTTTCCGGAATGCGGAAACCGGAGCTTTCTCCGTCAGAAAACCGCGCGCGGCATCCTGCAGCATTTCCTGTTCTTCGTTGAGTATCAGCAGCATGTGTATTTCGCCCTATTCGCTCGGCAAGCCCAAGACGCGCTTGGAAATGATGTTAAACTGGACTTCCGTGGTGCCACCAAGGATCGAATAGGCCCGGTTGTAGAGCCAGTTATTGGCGAGGCTGCCATATTCGATACCATCTTCACTGATGGTTGCCGCAGTCGTTCCTTCAATATCCATACGCAACTCGGTGCCACGCTTGGTCAATTCGGAAGCGACATATTTCAGCATCGACGATTTGGCGCCCAGACCATTGCCCGCATTGGCTTCGTCGGTCAGCCGCTCGACCGTAAGATTATAGGCCCAATTGTCGAGCTCTGCCTGTACTATGCTTTGGCGCAGAGCAGGATCGTCGAGACGTCCAGCCGCATCCAGACCGATTTTCTCGGAGGCGAATTTACCGAGGCTTTCCGGTCCGCTCGTTCCACGCAAGGGTGACATAGTGCCAAGCATACCGCGTTCGTGCACCAGCAGGTTCTTCGCCACATCCCAGCCGCGATTGACTTCGCCGACGACGGAAGCGTTGTTGTCGCCATAGCTTTTAGGCACTTTGACATTGTCGAAAAATGTTTCGCAAAATGGTGAATGCCCGGAAATGAGCACGATCGGCTTCACACTGATGCCCTCGCTCGCCATATCCATCAGGATAAAGGTTATGCCTTTATGCTTCGGAGCATCGAAGTCGGTCCGTACCAGACAGAATATCCAGTCGGAAATATCGGCATTGGATGTCCAGACTTTCTGGCCGTTGATCAGCCAATGATCACCCTTGTCCTCGCATTTCGTCTTGAGCGACGCGAGATCGGAACCCGCTCCCGGTTCGGAATAACCCTGACACCAGCGAATTTCACCCCGTGCAATCCCCGTCAAATGCTGTTCTTTTTGCTCATGCGTACCATAAGCCAGCAAAGCGGGGCCGAGCATCGAAATACCGAAGTTGCTGAGCGGTTTGCGTGCGTTGATTGCCTGGCGCTCTTCGTCCAGAATCTTGGCTTCGTCAGCGGAAAGGCCTGCTCCGCCATATTCTTTCGGCCAGGTCGGTACAGTATAGCCCTTGGCCAATGCGCGCTCGAACCAGATTTTCTGCGCTTCGGACTGGAACTCCCACTGACGTCCACCCCAGCACTGGTTTTCAGCGGTGATATCACCGTCGCGCATTTCCTCGGGACAGTTTTCTGCCAGCCATGCCCGTACTTCTGTACGGAATTTTTCCGGATCGCTCATGACCTAACCTCTCGTGACAACCATGTCATATGTCAGCCTGCATGATGCGGGCACTGCGCATTTAGTTAGCGATAGCATCGTCTGCATCAGTCCAGACGAAGCATTTGCTTGCCGAAATTCTGGCCTGCGAACAAACGCCGCAATGTTACGGGAATATTGTCAAAGCCTTCTTGGATATCTTCTTTGAAGGTTATTCTACCTTCCTTGATCCATTGCCGCATGCGTTTTTGCGCTTCGGGAAACTCGCTCGCATAATCGGATACAATAAAGCCCGACATGCTTGCCCGCTTGAAGATCAGGTTGAAATAATTCTCGGGACCAGCTGGCATGTCGCCCTGCTCGTAGCGCGAGATACCGCCGCAGATCGCAACACGCGCGTGCATCGCAATATGGGCCAGCGCATCGTTGAGGATCTTGCCACCGACATTGTCATAAAAGACATTGATCGATTGAGCGCAATGTTCCTTCAATTTCGCCCGAACATCATCATTCTTATAGTCGATCGCCACATCATAACCGACTTCGTCGATCAGCCATTTGCATTTTTCTGCGCCGCCAGCGATGCCGATCGTCCGGCATCCTGCGATTTTGGCGATCTGTCCAACCATCGAACCGGTTGCACCGGCTGCGCCAGACACGACGACCGTATCACCCGGCTGCGGCCGGCCATGCTTCAGCAACCCGAAATAAGCGGTCATTCCAGTGGTGCCGAGCGCTCCCAGATTTGCGGCAAGCAAGTCATCATCGGGAACCTTGTTCAATTCACCGCCGGGGACATGCGCATAATCTTGCCAGCGCAACATTCCCATGACCTTGTCACCGGCGGAAAAACCGGAATGGCGCGACTCGATGACCGTGCCGACGCCCGATCCGCGCATCACTTCACCGATTTCTGTGGGAGCGACATAGCCGCCGATATTCTCCATCCAGCCCTTTTGCGCCGGATCGAAACCCAATATTTCGTTCTTCACCAGAACATGACCTTCGGCGCACGACGGCACTTCGGTGACAACTTTTTTAAAATCATCGTCAACGAGCCCGCGTCCTCTGGGACGCCCATTGATCAGCCACTGCCTGTTGTCGGTCATTTTTCTCTCCATTGGAAGACTTGCCAACGTGTTAGACGGTTTCTTTCGGTCAACCGAACTGCCAGCTTTGATAGCTGGCGGACAGAAAATAGCGATTGCATCCAGCTTGCCTGCGGGTTTCTCGTGCAAGATCCGCACTTTTCCGCCACAGTCCTGCAAGCAACTATGTTCGTCTGGACGCAGCCAAATCGCGGCTCACTCCCTATAACAATAGTGGCGGGCCAGCCCGCTCGCGCTATGAAGTTTTCAAAGAAAGCGTCCCCTCCAGAGGGCCGCCTTACAAAGGAGTATAGCCATTGGCCAATAGTGACATGGCGGACAAAGACGTCCTCGTTGATATTTTCACCCGCGCCGACCTGATCATGCAATCGGATATAAAATTCCGTCAGATGATCGGAGCGGGTCAGTTGCAAATCGTCTATTATCCCGTTCGCGGGCAAGAAGTTGTCTCGTCGGCGATGATGGCAGCGGTGAACAAGGAAGATTATCTGGTCACCATTTATCGCGGACTGCATGATCAACTAGCCAAGGGCATTCCTTCCAAAGATTTATGGGCCGAATTTGCCGGCAAGATGGCAGGTACCTGCAAGGGTAAAGGCGGGCCGATGCATATCACCCATCCTGAAACCGGAGTGATGGTCACGACCGGGATTGTCGGCTCGGGCATCCCGATTGCCAATGGCCTCGCGCTCGCCAGCCAACTCGACAAGGACGGCAAGGTCACCGTCTGCTGCTTCGGCGATGGCGCGACCAATATCGGCGCATTCCACGAAGGCCTGAATATGGCTCAGGTGTGGAAGCTTCCAGTTATTTTCCTGTGCCAGAATAATCTCTATTCCGAACACACCCCGATGTCTTTCGCCACCAGTTCGGATTCCATCAAGCAGCGCGGTGAAGGCCTTGGCATGCGCTCGGTGCAGGTGAACGGCAATGATGCCAGCGCAATGTATGCGGCAGCCAAAGAGGCGGTTGAATATGCGCGAGCGGGTCATGGGCCGACGTTGATCGAAGCGATGACCTTCCGCTTCCACGGTCACCTGCTTGGCGATACCAGCCATTATATTCCGAAAGAGGAAATGGAGCAGGCGAAGAAGGATGATCCGATGCCGATTCTGCGCCAGCAGTTGCTCGACCTTCAGGTCAGCGAGGCAGATATTGCCGCGATTGAAGCAAAAAATGCCGCGATCATAGAAGAAGCATCGCAGTTCGCGCTGGATGCCCCTTATCCTCCGGGCGATGAATATCGCATCGATGTCCTCGACGTGGAGATTGCAGCATGACCGATACAGCCGAAAAACCAAAAGACATCATGTTTGCGCAAGCCTGTAACATGGCCATGGCCAAAGCAATGGCAGACGATCCCAAAGTCATCCTGATGGGCGAAGATATCGCCGACGAGCAAGGCGGCGGCGTGTTCAAGGTAACCCTCGGCCTGTCCGAAAAATTCGGCACCGACCGCGTCCGCTCCACCCCGATTTCCGAACAGGCGATTGTCGGCGCCGCGGTTGGCTCCGCGATGGTTGGTTACAAGCCGGTTGCCGAAATCATGCTAATGAACTTCATCACGGTTGCGATGGACCAGATTGTCAATCACGCGGCCAAGCTGCGTTTCATGTCCGGTGGCCAGACCACCGTTCCACTGACCATCCGTACAACAACCGGTGCAGGCACCGGTCTTGGTGGTCAGCATAGTGATATGCTCGAAGCATGGCTTGCCCATGTACCCGGCCTCAAGGTCGTCGCCGCCTCCAACCCGGCCGATGCTTATGGCCTTCTCTATTCCTCGATCATGGATCCCAATCCGGTGATCTTCATCGAGAATACGCCCGGTTATTTCGTCAAGGGCCCTGCTCCTGCGCCGGACCACGTGGTACCGCTCGGCAAGGCATCGGTGCCTCGCGAAGGCACGGATATTACGCTGATCGGCTATGGCAGCAGCATCAGCAGATGCCATGGCGCTGCGGACAATCTCGCCAAGGACGGTATCTCCTGCGAAATCGTCGACCTGCGCACCATCGCCCCGTTTGATGAAGAAACGGTGCTGAAAAGCGTTGCCAAGACCAAAGCGGCAGTCGTCGTTCACGAAGCAGTCCGGAATTTTGGCGTAGGCGCAGAAATTTCCTCACGCATTCACGAAGAACTATTCTCGGAACTGAAGGCCCCTGTCGGCCGCGTCGGATCCGGCTATGCGCCGGTTCCTTTCTCACCCGCGATCGAGAAGGCCTGGATGTTCAATCAGGACGATGTCGAACGTGAAGTACACAAGATTTTAGGGTAAAATTACAATGGCAACAGAAATACGTATACCGAAATTGGGCTTCAGTATGGAATCGGGCATTCTCGCGGAATGGCTGGTCGAAGACGGCGCAGACGTCACTGCTGGTCAGGAAATCTACGCGCTGGAAAACGAAAAATCGACCCAGGAAGTCGAATCACCAGCCAGCGGAAAACTGAAGATTCTCATCCAGGCAGATGGTGAAGAATATCCGGTTGGCGAATTAATCGGAACGATTGAATAACCAAGGCTACGAGACTCCAGAATCCTATCACTATCGTTAGGAATGTTTGGTTGACTACAAAACCAAACAACGCGACACACAGCGAATAATAATAAGTGTCGCAAGGAGTAGAATTGCATGGCTGCGAATTTTATCGCCGAGATTCCCGAAATTGGTCGGAAACGATTTCGGCAAAATGTAGACAGTGTCACCATCACCAATCCAGCGGAGATTCGTCCTGCTGCGGAGGCTGTGCACAAAATTGCGGAATCTTATGGATTCAGAATAGCGGTGTCCGCCGATATTTCATCCAAGGCGCATCTCGTCGATGCCGACGGCAATCTGATCAACAAGGATGTCTTTGGCTGGGTAGCCGAAGGCGAGCGCTGGTGGGAGGACACCCGCCTTGCGCTCAGTTCTCCCCTGCCCCGCGCTTGCCGCTACGAGAGCGAACCAATCTGGTGCAACGCCGAGGGATTCCACGGACATTGGCCGAATGAATATCTGGATAAGATTGATCTCAAGGATTTTTACGCCCAATCCCAAACCTCCAAATCCCATATTCTTATCCCCGTGCATCTGCCATTCGGACAGATCGCGGCGGTCAGTTTCTCGACGCTCGAACATGGCATATCAGATCTCACCGAGGCCTATCGGCTCTATTCCGATTTTTTCGGGATTGTCACTGGTCGTTTCGTCACCGGCTATGTTCTGGCGATGCGCGAAAAGCACCGTATGCCGGCCAATTGCATCCTGTCAAAGCGTGAAGCCGAGTGCCTGCACTGGGCGGCAATCGGCAAGACCGACAAGGAAATCAGCATGATCCTTTCGCTCAGCCATGCGACGATCCGTTATCACGTCAACCGGGCCGGGCAAAAGCTCAATAGCGTCAACCGAGGACAGACCATTTTCAAAGCCGGCCAACTGGGATATCTCGGCGCGACTGACTAGGGTCTATTTCCGCAATATGGCGAAAACCGCAGTCATCGTCATCAGCACAGAATCGCCGCAGACGATCTGCCCGCTGCAGTAAGCGGTGCGTTTGCTGATCCGGTCGATTCTAGTATAAGCTTCGACCCAGTCATCAAGCTTCGCAGCCGCGAGATAATTGGTGTTCAGATTCATCGTTGCCACCGGCAAGCGAGGCCGTTCGGCTTCGTGAACCTGCAGACTGAGCGCCACGTCAGCGAGCGTCCCCAGAACACCGCCGTGCGCGACGTTGATGTGGTTGATCTGCCCCTTGTGGATCCGTGTCCCCACGACGATGCAATCTTCATCGGATCGCACATAATAGGGCCCGGCCATGTCGAGAAACGGGCTGGAAAATTTCGCTCGTTCAAAACCGGCCGGGATATTATCGGCAGACAAACTATCCAAAGTCAGGCGACCGCCTTCTTCGGGCTCTTCGGTGACTCTTCGGAATCCAGCCACAGATTCAGCGTCTCGTGAAAATGCCGGAGCTTCGATTCCTGATATTGCGCGAACAGGGAGACCCCGTCCGGCTGGCTTTTCACGCCTTTTTGCATCGCCTTGTGATTGAGATAGTCCTGATTGAAAATCTTGTTCAGATAGCTGCCAAATTCCTTCGCCTCGGTATAGTCATCGTGCAAGTCGAGGAATGTGCATTTTGCTGGCTCTGGACGCTCTGCACCTTCGGGCAATGGAACCATGAACATGACTTCATGCAGCGATTGCTCCGGATTATCGCCATCCGGCCGGAACCGGTAGAAGATCGGATTGAAATCCGCCCAGGGGCTGATGTTCGGGAACACGCTATAGAAAATCGCATCAACGAGATCGGCATCGCTGATATCATCAACCATGTCGCCCCACGTCGGCCGCATTTCCTCGCGCCGTGCCTGTGCTGCCTCGTCACGCATGGCATGAGCGGAAACGTCGGTATGGACCATCGGCATATTTTCATCATCGGGTGCAATCTTGCCACCGATCCAGTTGCACATATGCGGATCTGCAGATGTCACATCGCCTTCGATATAATTGGCGTCCATATCGAAAATGCCGCTCTTGCCGTTCGGCAAAGAGACTTTGACACGATTCTCTTCCAGCCGCTCGAACTTGTGCTTGCTGATCGGATGGACGAAACTCTGGAAAGCTTTCTGATCCGGAAAGGCTGTCGGATCGGGATTGAGCAAATCGGTATGCGGGCTGGGCTGACCATGGGCAGACATCGCCCGGGACATATTGTGCCAGACATCATATTTACTGTTCGCATCTGCAAAGGCCGGCATCAGTTCAGGGTGGGTGCCGACGACATGATAGGATTCCATGAAGGCTTCCTGGGCAATTTTCCAGTTGCACGGCAACCGCTTGATCATGTGCGCCGCTTTGAAACGCCGTTCGAACGGAATCTGGAAATGGCGGTCGATATCCCCGAGAAAATCTTCGAGCGGTTCGCAATCGGGATCCGGATTGATGAACACGAACCCTCCCCACTCACCGACGCTTATTTCCTTCAAGCTGTGGGTTTCTTCGCTAACCGACGGAAAATCCCATTGGCATGGCACTTCTTTCAATTTGCCGTTCAGCTCCCAGGACCAGCCATGGAAGGGACAGCGCAGGGCCTTTTGACCCTTTTTGTGGTTGTCGCAAATCGCCCGGCCGCGATGCATGCAGCTGTTGGGATATGCCTTGATCTCGTCTTCCGATACCCGGACCACCAGAAAGGAAAGCTCGGCAATATCATAAACGAAAGTATCGCCGACATTTTTTATATCATCCTTGTGACAGGCCATTTGCCAGACGCGTTTCCAGAGTCTCTCGACTTCGCGATCATGCTCTTCCTTGGTCCAGTAGCGACTGACCTCGACGGTCGTGACGCCAGGCTCCATCGGAGATTCTTCCAGAAAAACAGCGGGCGGCGCGACTTTGTCGCCTTCCAGCAATTCCGTATAGGAAATCCCGTTTGACCGATTATGTCCGGTTAAAGTCTCAACCATCATTGTCTCCTGAAAACTAAACGTCTTTGTTTCGATCAAAATAGCCTAAACAAGCCACTCGGCCACTAGTGAATCTGGCAGCATCGCCTGTTGTTTTTGAGAGGTTAGCCCCCGGCTATTACCTGTGTATCTTTGCATCATATAGAGACGGAAGCGAATCCGCCCCGAAGGAGAAATTTCACGTGAAGCTTTATTCCAGCCTAGGCCCTAATCCCCGTTTTGCACGGATGTTCATTCTCGAGAAGGGTCTCGATGTCGAACGCGTTCATATCGACATTCTCACCGCCGAAAACCGTCAGGCAGAATTCGCGGACAAGAATATTCTCGGCACGACTCCGGTGCTCGAACTCGACAACGGCTTCATGCTCAGCGAAATCATGGCGATAGCCGAATATCTGGAAGAAACCCATCCCGAACCGGTGCTGATCGGGTCAACGGCTCAGGAGCGCGCCGAAGTAAGAATGTGGACCCGGCGGATCGATTTGGAAATTGCCGTGCCAATGACACTTGGTTTCCGTGGAGGCGCCGGGCGTCCGATGTTCGAACCGCGAATGGATGTTGTCGGCGCGGAAGGCGCGGCAGATTTGTCCGCGATGGCCGACAATAAATGGCGCTGGCTCGATGGACAGCTCGAGGGCAAGGACTATATCTGCCAGGACAAGTTCACCATGGCCGATCTTGTCGCTTATTGCTTCATCCAGTTCGGCTATACGGTCGGCTGGTCGCTGCCCGAAGGCACCGACAATCTGGCAAAATTTGTCGACCGGATTGGCGAGCGGCCATCCTCGAAAGTCTGGCAGGACAGCGAATGAGCGAGACACCGGCCTCCCTCGCCAAACTCGGCACGATCATGCAAATCAGCTATGTGCCGGACGACTATGACGCGGCGCTCGATTACTGGACGCAGAAAATGGGCGCAGGTCCGTTTTTCCACACCGAAAAAGTCGAGGTGGAAAATGTCAAATATCGCGGCGAATCGTCCGATATCCAATTCTCCATGGCGATCGGCTATTGGGGGGATGTGCAGGTCGAACTAATCCGTCCGAATAACGATGCACCGTCGATGTTCAGGGACTGGCGCGAAAAGGGCCTGCAGGGCGTCCAGCACCTGTGCGTGATCGTCGATGATCTCGCTCACGCGCGTGCGCTGACCGAAGACGCCGGCGGTGAAGTGATCCAGGAAGTCAGCCTGCCCGGCGGCGTCGGTGGTGCTTTCTACGCCGATTATGGCGGTGGCCCCGGAACAATCATCGAATATCTGCAAATTCCGCAAGCCGGCATCGACGGTTTCGCGGCCATGCGGCAAATGCATCTCGACTGGGATGGCAAGACAAACCCCGTGATAGGAAAAGAATAGATGAGCGAAGCTCCAGAACGCCGCCCCGACCAGAAACCGATCCAGTGCGTGCTGGTCGCCGCCGGCAAATATCATGATATCGATTATGCCCGACTGGAAGTGATGAAGCTGCTTGCTGAGGATGACCGCATCCGGGTCCGCGTGTTCGAGGATTATGAAAATCTCGAGGCGATCAAGAACGCAGATTTTCTCGTCAGCTATACTTGCGACCTGCAGCCAAGCGAAGCGGCGCAGAAAAATATTCAGGATTTTGTCACCGGCGGCGGGCGCTATTTTGCCTTGCATGGTACAAACTCGGTTCTGCGTTTTCTGGAAAGCGGTCTGGTCGATGCACCGGATGAAATGCCGGTCTTTGCCGACACGCTAGGCACGCGCTTTTTATCCCACCCGCCGATCATTCCGTTCACCGTCGACAATGCCCAGCCGGATCACCCGCTGGTCAAAGGCATTCCGAGCTTTGAAACCGTCGACGAACAATATCTGGTGGAGACCCGCGCCGAACTCGATGTACTGCTCGATACTGAATATAACGGAACCGACGATATCAGCGGCTTCGTGCACAGCGATATCGAGAAGAGCCGCCATCCCGTCTTTTACATCCGGCGGATGGGCGAAGGCTCCGTGCTGTATCTGACCATGGGCCATTGCCGCGGCCATTACGACATGGATCCGGTGATGGACTGGTGGCCCGAAGTGGATCGCTCCGGTTGGCAGCAGCCGATCATCTATGATCTGCTACGGCGCGGCATCGGCTGGAGCTGCGAAACCGCCATAGCAAAATTCTAACCCCGATTTCACGAAACATAAAGGAGACGACAATGGATTTAGGACTCAAGGGCAAGAAAGTCATTCTAACCGGCGGAAGCCGTGGCCTCGGACGCGCAGCGCTGGAACATTTTGCTGCAGAAGGCGCTGATGTCGCCTTCTTCTCCCGCAATGCCGAACAGGTTGCGACGGCCAAAAAAGAACTCGAAGCCCACGGCGGCAAGGTGATCGCCGATGCGCTGGATATGACCGATCTCGACGGCTATGCAAAATGGCTTGAAAAGGCCGCTGGCGATCTCGGTGGTTGCGATATCTTCATCCACAATGTCAGCTCTTCTGGTGCCGGCGCGACCGGCGACTGGGAAGTCACTTTCAACACCGACATTCTCGGTGCGGTCAAGGCGATGGAAGTGCTCGAACCGCATCTGGAAAAATCCGATGACGGCAGCGTGATCTTCATGTCATCCACCGCAGCCTTTGAAACCTTTGTCGCACCGCAGGCATTCAACGCGATGAAAGCCGCGCTGATCACCTTCGGCAGCCAGCTGAGCCAGTCGCTCGGCCCCAAGGGCATCCGCGTCAACATGGTTTCTCCCGGACCGATCAAATTCCCGGGCGGCAACTGGTCGCAGATCGAAAAAGGCATGCCGGAATTTTACGAAGGCACGAAAGCCGGCTTCGCACTGGGTGACTTCGGAACGGCCGATGATGTCGCCCGCGGTGTCGTCTTTCTCGCCAGCCCGGCGTCTAGCTATACCACTGGCGCGCATCTGGTGATCGACGGCGGCTTCACCAAACGCGTCCAATTCTAAATTAACAAGCTTCCCCTTCCTGATGGAGGGGGAAGCTTGATCTGCCCTTTGCGTGGTTCCGTATCACCGCCGGGGGCATAGGCGCGATTTACGGACGCTTCCGCTGATAGGGCTAGCTCGCGAAAACCATCATTGTTATCGCTCACCCAATGATTTTATGATGTAAGCGATGCAAAGCGCATTATAGCGCGCTTCATGTCGACACCTCCGCCAAAACTCGCTCTTCTCCGGTCATTTTGGACAGCCATGCCCTATCTGGCCCTGTTCGGGGGGATGGCTTGCTTGGCGATCGGAACTTCCTTCGCAAAACATCTGTTTCCGCTGATCGGCGCGCAGGGTACATCTGCCCTGCGGGTCGGCCTGTCGGCTCTCATTTTGATAGCCGTCTGGCGTCCCTGGCGTTTCAAGCTGAGCAAGACTAATGCTGGCCGAATATTATTATACGGGCTCGTGCTGGGGCTTATGAATCTCACCTTCTACCTGTCGCTACGGACCATTCCGCTGGGACCGGCCATCGCGATCGAATTTACCGGACCATTGGCTCTGGCGTTAATTCATGCGCGGCGCTGGATCCATTTTCTCTGGGTGGGCTGTGCAGTGGCAGGCCTGGGACTTCTGCTCCCTCTCCGCGGCGGCATATATGCGTTGGATCCCGTAGGTATGGCTTTCGCCGCCGCAGCGGGTCTGTTCTGGGCACTTTATATCATTTTCGGAAAAAGCCTGTCGCACATGCACGCAGGACAGTCCGTGGCACTGGGAATGAGCACCGCTGCTATCGTCATCCTGCCTTTTGGCGTCATGAGCGCCGGTACAGCGCTGCTGCTGCCCTCCGTCCTGTTTGTCGGTTTGGGCGTGGCTCTCCTCTCCAGCGCCCTGCCTTATTCATTGGAGATGATTGCCCTGCGCCACATCCCGGAGCGAACCTTTGGCGTCATGCTGTCTGCGGAACCGGCCATAGGTGCGATCGCAGGCATGGTCATCCTCCATGAGCAACTCAGCGGCCTGCAATGGTTTGCCATTGGCTGCATAGTCATAGCCTCGATCGGCGCGCTCCTGACCACCGAAGCAGACAATCCGATCGCCACGCCCGGTGCACCGGCATAGATGGGCGATTGCACCGGCAAGCAAATCTAGCGATCCGCTAAAGCCGACATTTCAGTCGGCTCACATATGAGCGAGCGCGAAATCGAGAGCTGCGCAAACGGCAGTCACTTGCGCATTGTTGCACTCCTGCGGCGTTGCCCGCACGCTGTCCGGATAGACTTCGGTTGTCGTCTTGAACCGGGCATCCGTAATGGCACCGCACATCGCATATTGGGCTTGCGGATATTCGATCACGCCGTGAGCGATTACAGGCGAGCCAATAATCATATTATTTTCATCCGGCGGAGCGATATGGGTTACCCGTTCGACTGCCGAAATGATCGACTCCTGGAAGGCAGGTTGCGGACTTTCGCTATCGTCAACCAGATAGAAGCCGTCCGGCACGGTATCAGGCACATAGCTTTTGCCGTCTCGCGCAGCCAGAGCCGGACGAAACTCGGTCTCGTCGCTGTCGGTTGTTTCATGCAGGTCGATATGCAGAAGGAACGGTCCGGTCTGCGAGGCGACCAACGCCATCAGCGCCGCGCACTCAATCGCTTCGCTATCTGCTTTAAAGTTGCGATTGGGATCCAGTGCGTTGTAATTCCAACGATTGACGCGCTCGTAGGCCCAGGGGCTCACGCAAGGCGCTACCAGAAGATTGAATTTCCCCGCATAATTGGCTGCGTGCTTTTCAAGAAATTCAAGCGCGCCCATGATTCCGCTCGTTTCATATCCGTGGACTCCGCCAGTTACCAGCGCTGTGGGCAGAGCCGGATCGTGAGGACCGTTGCGAAGAGCCAAGAGCGAATAAATATCGTCAGCGTAACTGAGTTGGCCATAGGGTATAATTTCAAACTGGTCAGCCAGAGCCTCGATCCGCGGTACCACATCCTCGGCGTAACGGCGCTTGACGGATTGACTGGCCCGCCATTGCTTCCGCTCATCCTCGCCCCATGGCTGGCCCGGAATTCCGATCTGATAAAAGGGGGTGCTGTTCATTCTGGTCTCACTGGCTAGGTCCGCAAATCACGGCTTGGGAGTTGCGGTGCCAATTCTAGACGAATTTCGGCTTTGTGCCAGAGTTGGTGTCCGTTTTCAGGATAATACAGCCCCCGAACACAAGCGGTTCATCTCTCCATCACTTCTCTTTGCCGGTAAAAGCCGCAATCCGCTTCTGCATATCAGGACCATGGCCTTCGCTCTCCATCACTTCCCACTGCAGCCCTGCATCGAGCGGACCGCCATCGGTCGCCTCAAGCAGACGTTTGTTAGCGGAGTGAGAGAAACCGGAATTGGCGACAATCTTTGTCGCCAGCGCTTCAATCTCGGCATCAAATTGTGCGAGCGGCACGGCATATTCGGCCAGACCGATGCGCACGGCTTCCTCGGCATCTATCATATCGGCGGTAAACATCAGTCGCTTGGCGGTGGCGATGCCGACCCGACGGGGCAATCGCTGGCTCATCCCCCAGACAGGCGTCAGTGCCCATTTCGCATGAGTATCGCCAAAGCGCGCGCTATCCGCTGCCAATATGAAATCCGCCGCCAGCGCCACCTCCAGCGCGCCGGTATAGCAATGGCCGTGCACCGCAGCGATCACCGGCTTGGGCAGTTTTTCCAGCATCCGCAAGGTTTCCGAATGCCAACCACGCGAAGGTACCACCTCGCCGTCGGCAATGTCGCCCAGATCATGGCCGGCGGAAAAACATTTACCCGCACCGCGCAGGACAACGCAACCGATGCTGTCATCTTTACGCAGATCCTCGACATGGCTGCGCAGCTCCCGGAACATCGCCACGGTCAAAGCATTGAGCTTGTCGGGGCGATTGAGCGTCAACAGCGCCCAGCCATCCTGATCTTCACGCAGTACGAGATTCGTCATGGCTTCACTCCCTTTGTCGGACTCCGTTCGTGCTGAGCTTGTCGAAGCACCTCTCGACGAGAAGTGCCCTTCGACAGGCTCAGGGCGAACGGTAAAGTCTCAACTTTAAAATGCTATCGATCAGTTGACCGCCCGGTCCTTACCCTCCCAATAAGGCGCGCGCAGGTCCTTGCGCAAGATCTTGCCTGACGGATTGCGCGGCAGAGCGTCGATAAAATCGATCGATTTCGGACATTTGAAACCGGCAATCCGCTCGCGCGCATCGGCGATCAGTTCGGCTTCGGTCAGTTCCTGCCCGGGCTTGAGCACGACGCAGGCCTTTACCGCCTCGCCCCATTTTTCGTCCGGCACCCCGATGACCGCGACGTCGGCAACCTTGGGATTGGCGTAGAGCGCATTTTCGACTTCTGCTGGATAGACATTTTCACCACCCGAGATGATCATATCTTTCAGCCGGTCCTGAATATAGAGATAGCCGTCTTCGTCGAGCGAACCGGCGTCGCCGGTGTGCAGCCAGCCATCGGCATCTATGGTTTCGGCTGTAGCTTCCGGACGATTCCAGTACCCTTTCATATTCTTGGTAGATCGGGTCGCGATTTCGCCGATCGTGTAAGGCGGCAATGTCTCGCCCGTTTCCGGATCGATGATCTTGATCTCGACACCGGGAAGAGGCGTACCGACCGAACGCATCTTCTCGTTGCCGTTCACATCATGGTCTTCAGGATTGAGCGTGGTGATGGTTCCCGATGTCTCGGTCATGCCGTACATCTGGACAAAACCGCAACCGAGTACATCCATAGCCTGTTTCATCAGCTCGAGCGGAATCGGCGACGCGCCATAGGTAATATATTTGAGATTGGAGAAATCGACATCTTTGGCCCGAGGGTGGTTGAGCAATATCTGGATTGCTGCCGGGACCATGAAGATTTTCGAGATATTATATTGCGCGATCAGATCGAGCGCCTGGGTCGGATCATATTCCGGCAGCACAATCGCGCTACCGCCCGTAAACATCACGCCCAGCCCGGTACCGGTTCCGCTGATATGGAAGCAGGGCATAGCAAGCAATGTGATCTCGCCAGGAATCGGTTTTTGCCAGTCCATCAGATCCTCTTCGGTGACACCCGAACTGCGGGAAGAGAAGATCGATCCGCTGGTCATGATCGCGCCCTTGGGATGCCCGGTGGTACCGGACGTATAAAGCTGCAGCGCATCATCTTCTTCGGTGCAGGACACCATCGGATCAATCGCGTCAAAACCGTCGCGCCATGACGGATAGCCGGCGAAATCACCCTCGGCTTTCTCGCTGCCCAATATCAGTTCGACATGGTGCAGATCCGCTTTGATCTTGCGCACCAGATCATCGAAGCCGGGGCCGATGAAGAGAATCTTCGCCTGACAGTCATTCAATATATAGGCGACTTCCGGCGGTGCCAGGCGCCAGTTGACCGGCACCATGACCGCGCCCAGCTTGGCCGCACCAACCAGGATTTCGAAATAGAGATGGCTGTTCTTGCCCATATAGGCGATCCGGTCGCCCTTGCCGACGCCTCTGGATGCCAGAGCCTGCGCCGCCCGGTTGCTGCCTTCATCGAGTGCAGCATAGGTCATCTCGTCATCTTCATAAGTGAAAACCACAGAGTCCGGCTGTTCCTGTGCGTGAAAGCGCACAACATCGGCAATGGAGATAATGTCTTCTTCGGTCATGCAATTGTCCTCTTTGCGCGATTCTGTGATCGGCTTTTCGATGGAATACATAGAGAGGCTGTCACATGATACAGCCTAGCAGATTGACTAGCCGCGATGCCCTGAATCCGGTGGCAAAGAAACCGCTAGCTGCTCTAGGATCAATCCATGCGCAAACTGGCATTGCATCAGATCACGATGATGGACGGCGGACCGGAAGGGCTTGTGCGCTTCGCCGCCGAAGCCGGACTTGACGGAATCTGCCTGTTCACCGCCACACCGCTCGACGCAAATGGCATCCCCATGTTTCCGGTCGTGACAGCTGAGGCTGCAAATACCTTCAAAAATCTGCTTCGCGACCATGAGGTGCGAATCATCAACGCGGAATATTTTCCGGTGTTGGCAGCGCAGGATGTTGCAACCTATTTACCGGCCATCACGCTTGCCGCAGAACTGGGCGCCAAGCGCCTGGTCAGCCACGTCCACGAAACCGACCGGCACCGCGCGGAGGATCAACTTTCGACGCTTTGCAATATGGCTCTCGACCAAGGGCTGGAAGTCGGCTTGGAATTCACCGGCTTTTCTGCCGGCTGCAACAGTCTGGACGATGCGGTCGCGCTTCATGGTCGCGTGGACCAGTCTAATTTGAAGATCGCGATCGATGCGCTGCATCTCTTCCGCACCGGTGGCACGCTGGAACAGTTGCAGGCCGTCGACCCGGCGATCATCGGCTACGCGCAACTGTGCGATGGTCCGGATTTCCGGCTATCGGGCGATTATCTCGATGAAGCGATGAACCGGATGATCCCCGGTCAAGGCGTGTTCCCGCTGAAAGATTTGGTCGCTTTGCTGGGACCGCATGTCGATATCGACATTGAAGTGCCCAATTTTTCCGGTCCTTCAGGCTCAGAGGCAAAAACATGGTCGCAACGCGCCATCAACGCTAGCCGCGATCTGTTCGGCTAAGAGGCCGGGGGCTCGGGAGCGTTGACCGGGGGCAAGTCCGAGAGATCGAGCCAGTCATTTCCAGACTGGTCATAAAGGCTATCCAGCACCGCAAAGGGCAGCCGAAAGGGTCGTCCCCAACCGCTATTCCACATCGCAACCACGCCGGTCCGCGCCACCGGATCGAATATCATTGTCGAGCGAAAGCCGTCCACCGCGCCGCTATGCCCGACCAGTTGCCGGCCGGAATAGGTGAAGCTCCGCCAGCCCAATCCGTAGGACGGCTCCCCGAGCGCGCGGGCAAGGTCGCCGCTATAAGGACGCTTTGTTCGGACCAAAGGCTCGTGCGCCAGGGCCAGCGCCCTCTTTGACAGGACATCCTTATTCTCGCCCATCTGCGCGCGCATCCAGCGCGCCATGTCGACGATATCGCTGCTCACCCCAGCGGCAGCGGGAACGCGCCAGTAGGATTCCGACAGGGTTCGCACCTGATCACCGCGATGCGGCCGCGCCCAGCTTTTGGCGCTGGTCAGACCGGCCATACCAAATTGCGCGCTCTTCATGCCAAGCGGCTTGAACAACTGCTGTTGCACCGCGTCAGAATAGAGCGTTCCGGCGGCCTGGCCCAATATCTCGCTCGCCGCATCAAAGGCGATATTCTGATAGCTGTGACAGCTGCCGGGCACACATTGTAACGGCGCGTCGGCGAGCTGTGTACGGAGCAGCCCGGGATCCTCACCATCCTCCAGCTTGCTATCGTAGGCGTTTTTGGTGAGGCCGGTCCGGTGCGACAACAGTTGCGCCAGCGTGACCTGTGTCTCGGCACTGCCGGGCAGTCGAAGGGAGGAATGCCAACTGCTCAGCGGAGCCTCGAGATCTACTTTGCCCTCTTCCGCCAGTTTCCCCGCTAGCGCGCCCGCGACGCCTTTCGAAACCGAGGCCCAGCGAAACACCGTATCCGGCATCACCCGCTGGCCGCTATCTTTGTCCGCCACACCGTAAGTACCGATAAAGCTGAGCTCGCCTTTCTCGACAATGGCCACCGCCAGCCCGGCCATTTCGGGCTGTGCCGCCAGCACCGTAAAATCACGGTCGAGGCCACGATAATCAATTCTGCCATGCCAGTCGCCAGCTGCGACCGGCAGCTTTTTTTCAGCTGCCGGTTGCGTAACCAGGGGCAACGGAAAGCCGGCTTGACGCTCGACAAGCGTACGATAACCATACCAGCCGACGAGCAACAGAGCAGCCAGCCCGAACAGCAGCGCCAGAGATTTTTTCACGTTCGGTATCTTATAAAGCTAATTCATAGGTAGCGGTGGTTTTCGCCGCGACATCCTCGGCGCTGATACCCGGAGCCAGTTCGATCAGCCGGAACGGGCTGCCATGGTCGGGCCGCTGGAAAACACATAGATCGGTAATGATCATGTCGACAACATTGGTCCCGGTCAGCGGCAGCGTGCACTCGGGAATGAATTTGGGACTGCCATCCTTCGCGCAATGATCCATCACGACGATAATTTTCTTCACGCCGGCGACCAGATCCATCGCGCCGCCCATGCCCTTGATCATCTTGCCAGGGATCATCCAGTTGGCGATATCGCCATTTTCCGCGATCTCCATCGCCCCCAATACGGTCAGGTCGATGTGGCCGCCACGGATCATTGCAAAGCTGTCGGACGAACTGAAATAGCTCGACGAGGGCAGTTCGCTGATCGTCTGCTTGCCGGCGTTGATCAGATCGGGATCAATCTCGTCCTCATAGGGAAATGGTCCGATTCCGAGCATCCCATTCTCGCTCTGCAAGGTCACCTCGACTCCCGGAGGGATGTGGTTGGCCACCAGCGTCGGAATGCCGATGCCGAGATTCACATAATAACCGTCATGCAGTTCCTGTGCCGCCCGGGCGGCCATTTCATCGCGAGTCCAGGGCATATTCATCCTTCTTTGTCATCTGGTTTGGCTGTGGTTTTCTTCGTCGCCTCCACCAGAGGAGGCGGTGTCAGAAACCAGCCGTTATCGAACATCTGCTTCAACGTTATCGCTCCGTCGGGCTCCAGCAAATAGTCATAAAGTTCGTCGAAATCAGCACGGTCGTCGCCCGCGATGGCGACAATACAATAGTTGCGCGCTGCATCCCAGCGCCGAACCTGTTTGCGGTCTTCCCCGCCGCGGTCAAGGAAAAGAAAATCATCCGATTCGGAATGTGAAAATCCCGCCTCGTTGAGGATGGCCGAAATCCTCGCAGATGCGGCAACCGGTTGATCGGACAGCCAGATCACGCTGATTTCGGCAGAATGCAGATTGTTGAGCGCCTCCGCCAGACCGTTCTGCCGGTAAAGCGTCTCCGCATTTATCAGGTCACCACCGGTCGAACCATCAAGATCGATGAGCACGGCCAATGGCTTGCCCTCGCATTCCATGGTTTCCGGCTTGAAAATATCCACTCGCGGAATCAGCACCACCGATTCAACGCCCTCCCCCGCTTCCAGTCTCGCCGATTGTTTCAGAGCGTGGGCCGCAAAATTGGTATAAGGTGAAACGCCCGGCCCCGGTGGTTGGAAATTTTGTGAACCATCGTCGGCAGAGTCACCGTCACGATTCAGCTCGGCAATTTCAAAAGCGCCACCTTGTCCGGAAAAACTGTCATTTTTCGCGGGCAATCCGGCCGCACTGTCGCCGTCAAGCCCGATCGTCACGGAACCAATCGGCATTGCCAGATCAATCGCACCGGATGCGACCAGTTCCTGCTTCGCCCGCGAACGATCAATTTCATTCTTGCCGATCGTCCCCAGAGCCGCCAGTGGCAGCAGTGCAGCGACGCAGCCGGAGAGCAGCGGCAGGGCTGCCAAAACCAGGAGAGACAGGCGGAATTGCGCCATCAGGCGTCTTCGCGCTCCCGGGTCATGCGGAATTCGATTTTCTTGTCATAGGGCGCGCCACAGATCAGGCGTTTGACATAAATGCCGGGCAGATGAATGCAATCCGGGTCCAGTTCGCCGACTTCGACAATTTCCTCGACCTCGGCGACACAGATCTTGCCCGCAGTTGCCATCGGCGCATTGAAATTGCGCGCGGTCTTGCGGAACATAAGATTGCCCGCCTTGTCCGCTTTCCAGCCCTTGATCAGGCAGAGGTCTGCGAAAATGCCACGCTCGAGAATATAGGTTTCGTCATCGAAATCCTTGTGCTCCTTGCCCTCGGCCACCTGCGTGCCGACACCGGTCTTGGTATAGAAGCCGGGGATGCCCGCGCCACCGGCACGACACCGTTCGGCCAGTGTTCCCTGCGGACAGAATTCCACTTCCAGTTCACCGGACAGAAACTGCCGTTCAAATTCCTTGTTCTCGCCGACATAAGAAGCGATCATCTTCTTCACCTGCCGCGAACGAAGCAGCTTGCCGAGCCCTTCATTGTCGATACCGGCATTGTTGGAAGCGATGGTCAGGCCCTTGACGCCGTCAGCCTGGATCGCGTCGATCAACCTTTCCGGGATTCCGCACAGGCCGAAGCCGCCAACGCAGAGATGCATTTCGTCAAATAAAAGGCCCTCAAGAGCGGCCGCCGCATCCGGATAGATTTTTTTCATGAATATGCTTTCCTGACTGATTGTCCGCCGTCTAGCGCAGGAGGCGCACGAGCGTCCAGAATAGAATATGTTTGAACATACGAATCGGTTATGCGCACTCTCATGTTGCGCTTACTTGCCTGTCTGTCACTATTCTTCTTTCTGGTGCCGGTCACTTACGTGCGCAGTCCTGCGCCCCCGGCAAATGATAGCCAGTATATCGCTCTCGAACCGATCGTGCTCGACGCCAGGACCCCCGCCCGGACCCGGGTCGGGCGTCTCGCCTTTCTGGGCGGCTGGAAAATCACCAGTGACAATGGCGAATTCGGTGGCATATCGTCGATGCTGGCACTGCCGGACAACCGCTTCCTGATGCTCAGCGACAATGGCACGCTGGTTGGCTTCACGTTGGACGAGGCTAATCATCAGGCGATCCGGCCGTTCATTGCCCCCCTGCCCGACGGTCCCGCTCCGCCCAATGAATATGCAAAGAAAAACTGGGATTCCGAATCCTTTCTCCATGATCCAAAGACCGGCCAGTTCTGGGTCGGTTACGAACATCAGCACAGTATCTGGCGCTACGGCCCTTCCTTTTCCCGAAAGGAAAGCGTGAATTTTCCGAAAGCGATGCAGAAGTGGCCAGACAATGGCGGCGCAGAAGCCATGCTCCGCCTGCCGGATGGTCGCTTTCTGGTTTTTTCGGAGTCGGCAGAATATTCCGGAGGCGGCTCTGAAGCGCTGATCTTTGAGGACGATGCATCCGAACCAGATAGCAAAGCCGCATTTATGGGCTATCGGGGGCCGAAGGGTTACAAGCTGACCGACGCAGCCATTCTTGATGGCAAGACAGCCTTGATGCTGCACCGGCGTTTCACGCCATTCGACGGGGTCTCGGCGATATTATCCATTGCACAATTGGCGGATTTCCAGCCGGGGAAGGTCGCGACTTCGATTCCGGTCGCCACGCTAAAACCGCCGGTCAAGGTCGATAATATGGAAGCCCTCGCCGTCACACGGGACGGTGACAAAACCATTGTGTGGATAGCATCCGATGATAATTTCAGCACGCTGCAGGAATCGCTGTTTTTCAAATTCCAGCTATTGGATGCTGAAAACAGCGGGAAAAAGTCCGGTCCCGAACGCCAAAACGAAAAAGCCGAGGCTAGCCCCGGCTTTTCAACGTTCGAATCAGATTGATCGCTTAAGCGGTCGCAACCTGCTTTTTCACGATTTCTTTCTTGATGCGTTTTACACGCAGGCTCAACTTGTCGTCCTTGGTTTTCAGCAACCAGTTGTCGAGGCCGCCAACATGTTCCACAGAACGCAGGCCGTGGGTCGAAACACGGAGTTTCACGCCCTTGCCGAGTGTATCGGACAGAAGAGTTACATTTTGCAGATTGGGCAAAAATGTTTTCTTGGTCCGGTTTTTGGCGTGCGACACATTATTGCCTACCAGCCGAGTCTTACCTGTCAGTTCGCAAATCCGCGACATCGTAAAAGTCCAATTTCTTGTTATTGAGTGATTCCCAGCGGGAAAGAGCGGTCACCTAACCATAATCGAGCCATGCGTCAAGCATATCGGAGGTATTTTGCATCAACTGACGCAACTACGGCTCACCTATGGTCTTCGTATCGGTTCCGCGCTAATCCCTATACATGTTGGCAGCAAAATATACCTCTTTCATGGGCGATGCGCTGGATTTGGCCCATGCGGCCATCACCGTCAATGAAGTGCCGGTCGGTGCGGTGATCGTCAGGGATGGCAAAATCATTGGCCAGGGCCACAATCGCACCCGCATCGATCATGACCCCACAGCCCACGCCGAGATCGTGGCGATTCGGCAGGCGACAGCATTTCTAGGCAATGACCGGTTGGACGGCTGTGACCTGTGGGTTACGCTGGAACCCTGCACCATGTGCGCCGGCGCCATTGCCCACGCTCGTCTCCGCCGGCTTTATTATGGTGCGGACGATCCCAAGGGCGGAGCGGTGGATAGCGGCGTGCGGTTCTTCGAATCGCCGACATGCCATCACAAGCCCGAAGTCTATGCCGGAATAGAGGGAGAAAGTTCCGCCAGATTGCTGCTGGATTTTTTCCGCGGTTGCCGGGACTAAGGCCTAGTGCACAAAGCGCGCCACCACATCGCGGTAGCTGCGGCTGACCTTTACCTGCGCGCCTGATCCGAGCACCAGAAAGCATTCCCCATTGGTGTGCGGTTTCACTTCGCGGACCTGGCTCAGATTGACGATAGTAGAGCGGTGCACCCGCTGGAAATGACGGGGATCCAGACGTTTCTCCAGATCCTTCATCGTTTCACGCAGGATCAAGCTGTTGTCGGCGGTATAGATGCACATATAATCGCCGGCGGCATCGATCCGTTCGATCGTATCGACATCCACGCGGAAGATCTGTCCGCGGTCTTTCACGTTGATCAGCTTTTCATAGCGGTTCGCCGACGCAGGTTCGTCGTCATCCTCGATATTGGCCATCGCATCGGGAGCCACTTCGCTGAGCACGTTTTTCAGCTTTTCAAGCTCGGCACCGCCGCGCTTCTCCAGCAAGCGCTTGCGCACGCGGTCAATCGCATCGGCCAGCCGGTCTTCCTCGACCGGCTTGACCAGATAGTCGATCGCTTCCGCCTCGAATGCGCGGACGGCATGTTCGGAATAAGCAGTGACGAAAATGAACAGCGGCGGTTCGATTTCCATAATGCCCTGCACCACCGAAAATCCGTCAAAGCCGGGCATCTGGATATCGAGAAACACCAGATCGGGTTTCAGGGTCTTGATCTTGCGAATCGCTTCGCGGCCATTGCGACAGGTGTCGACAATCTCGATATCGTCAAATTTCTCGAGCCGGATCTGCAAACCCTGAATCGCCAGCTTCTCGTCATCGACTAATATTGTCTTGATCGTCATGTTTTTAAATCCTTATGCTGAAATGATGCCATCGTCCGTGCATTTACCGGTTCCCGCTGATGGTCATCACTGGATGCATGCTCCCCAAAAATAGTCTCGTTTCTCAATTGTTCATCGGTTGCAGAGTGATCTGCCGCTTCCCGTTCAATCTGTTCTCTGGTTTCAAATGGCAAGGCGATGAATACTGAAAAGCCTTCGCCAGGTGACGAACGCGTTTCAAATATCGCGCCTTCTCCATAAGCCTGGTTTAATCGCTCCTGAATATTTCCGAGACCGACACCGGTGGAATCGGATTTTCCGGCTGTCGCGCCAATTTTTCCGGGCCCGGTATCCGACACGGTGATCCGTAATTTATCGCCGTCTCGATGGGCGGAAACCGAGATATCTGCACCTTCTTCCTGTGGCGTCACCGCATATTTGATCGCATTTTCGACCAGCGGCTGCAGCAATAATGACGGTAGCAACGCATCGCGCACCGCCGGGTCGATATCGAAATGCGAGCGCAGCCGTTCCTCGAAACGCATCTTCTCAATATCGAGATAGAGATGCAGGGTTTCCACCTCCTGCGCCAGGGTCACCCGGCTATGCACTTCGTTGACCAGCGTATGGCGCAGAAAGGACGAAAGGCGCGACAGCATGGCATTGGCCGGTTCGGTCTGCCGCAGCAGCACCAGCGTCGAAATGCTGTTCAGCGTGTTGAACAGGAAATGGGGGTTCAGCTGGTAACGCAGCATCGCCAGTTGCGCCCGAGTCGCCTGCGCTTCCAGTTGCAGCAGCTGATCATTTTGCTCCTCGACCCGGAGGAAGAAATTAATGGCATAATAAAGCGCCGACCAGGCACCGAGCAGCATGATGCCGAGAAATAGCGAACCCAGAAACAATGTGCCGAACGCGGTTTCCGACGCCGGATTCTGGATGAGAAAAACCCAGGCGTCGATGAAGGCATATAGAGCGGATGCAACCGTCAATATCGCCGCGGTAGTACTCCATGTCACAATCGGACGGCGGTGAATCAGATTCTTGTAGACCACCGAAAGCAGCAGGGAGATTGAATAGCCGGTGATAGTCGAGATAATGACCGGCACCAGAAAGCTCAGCGGCAGCCCGTTGGAAATCCCGCCGATCGCGCGCAAGATGAGTGCACCGGCCCAACCCGCAGATTGCAGGTTCCAGAATGCGCGGTTCTTGTTGCCAAAAAACGGCTGGGGACGAATTTCCATAACGGCCATCGCGCTATCTATAGCGGGGCATTGCCGCTTGGGGAAGAATCGCCTATCATTTGCGCAAATAAGACGACAAATGTTCCGTTTTTCGCCCCAAATACAAAGATATTTGTATTGTCCGGTGACGAAATGCGGCTGAAGATCGGCAAAAGATAAAGGAGAATATCATGGGTGGTCCCAATGAAGTCCGGGCGAAATTTCCGTCCATGGAAGAAGGCACACAGGAAGACTGGCAGATTATCGGCGGGCATTTTGGTCCCTTTGCCAGCAAGGTCGCTGACCGGGTGCTCGACCATTTGAAACTGCTCGACGGCGATTTCGGCGGTTTTCCGATCGACCGAATGCAGCATAGCCTGCAAACCGCAACCCGGGCGCATCGCGACGGCCGGGACGAACAATATGTCGTGATGGCCTTGCTCCACGACGTCGGCGATACGCTTGGTACCTACAACCATCCCGATGTTGCCGCCGCGATTCTAAAACCCTTCGTCAGCGAGAAAAACCACTGGATTGCCCAGCAGCATGGCATTTTCCAAGGCTATTATTTTTTCCACTATCTTGGCCAGGACCGCGACATGCGTGATCAGTTTCGCGGCCACGAACATTATGAAGATTGTGCCGAATTCTGCGCCAAATATGACCAGACCGCCTTCGATGCCAATTATGACACCGCGCCGCTGGAGTTTTTCGAGCCCATGGTTCGCCGCGTCATGGCACGGCCGATTAACAGTATCTACGCGACCGTCGAATAGGGCCGTGCGGCAAAATCCTTCAGGCCGCTGACGATTCGCCAATTTCCCTGAGATGACGGACAACCATATCGTCGCGGCTGGCACCGTCTGCATCCGGCTTCAATTCTGATTCATCGATCCAGCACAGGTCGTCCATTTCCAGGACCCGGTCATCATGCCCGCGCATGGTGATTTTGCGGATAGGCTGGCGGTCGCGCGAATCGCACAAGATCGGGTTGGACGGAACGCCGGTCTCCCATCGTTCGCCCCATTGCCGCATCGCGATCATCGTCGGCAACAGATCCTGCCCCTTGTCGGTCAGCCGATATTCGACTTTCCTTTTGTCATGATCGCAGGGACGACGGGTCATGATCCCTGCTTCCACCATCCGGGTCAGGCGATTGGCCAAAATATTCCGGGCGATGCCGATCTCAGACAAGAAATCCTCGAAATGTCCGACACCGTTGAGCGCAGCACGCAATATCATGAAGCACCAACGCTCGCCGATGACCTCCAGCGACACGGGAAGGCTGCACTCACCGCTAGCCAGACTCGATAGATCTTCTCTGATTTTGTCCATGTACCCATTCCTAAACCAGTTTTCTGGTGAGTGCGAAAAAAATATACGTTTTTAGTTGCAACTTAAAACCTATTAATCTAGGTATTGATTCGCAACCTAATTTGCAATCGGAATTTTCTCCCCATTGGTCTGCAAAAAAGGGCCTCGAAACTGACAAATAAGAAAGGAAATATCATGCTTCTCTCCCAAAGCCCACTTCGCGCCTCAATGTTCTTCTCCATCGCGGCGATGGCGTCCCTTACCCTGTTTACTGCCACGACTGCCGAAGCACGTAGCACGCCCATCGCTTATACAGCCGAACTGCAAGCCCCTGTCGAAGCCGCTCAGGAAATCATCAAGGGAACGGTCATCCGCTGCGACGGCACAAAATGTATCGGTGCCAAGAGCACTTCCGCGCCGCGAACGATCTGCGCCAAAATCGTCGATGAGTTCGGCCCGGTCGCCGATTTCGCTTATAAAGGCGAAGCCTTTGACGCCGAAGCGCTCGCCAAGTGCAACGACTGAATTAACAATCCCCGTCTGACCGGCCTTCTCGCTCCCCATGGCAGCCAGATTTCTGGCCCCCGCCGGTCAGCTTTAGCGCCGAAGCCATGACTTGCTTCCCTTCCCCGGAGACAAGCGACGGCTTCGGCGCTCTTTTTTGTTGCCCCAGCCCCAAAAGCGCACCATCTTCACCATATGCTGAGACAATATGAACTGGTGGAACGAGTAAGATCCTATGATCCCGATGCGGACGAGGATCTGATCAACCGCGCCTATGTTTTTTCCGTGCAAAGGCATGGCAGCCAGAAACGGGCCAGCGGCGACCCCTATTTCAGCCATCCCATCGAGGTCGCCGGCCTGATGACCGACCTCAAGCTCGACCAGCAGACCATTGTAACCGCGCTGCTCCACGATACCGTCGAGGACACGCTCACCACCTCTGAGGAAATCAGCAAATTGTTCGGCGCAGAAATCGCCCGGCTGGTTGATGGCGTGACCAAGCTTTCCAAGATCGAAGCCCAGACAGATAACGAGAGAGCCGCCGAAAATTTACGCAAATTTCTGCTCGCGATGTCCGATGATATCCGCGTGCTGCTGGTGAAGCTTGCCGATCGCCTGCACAATATGCGGACGCTTCATTTCATCAAGAGCGAAGAAAAGCGGCGACGCATCGCTCACGAAACCATGGATATCTATGCGCCGCTGGCCGAGCGGATCGGCATGTATGAATATATGCGCGAGATGCAATTGCTGGCCTTCGAGCATATGGAACCGGAAGCCTATGAGACCATCACAAAAAGATTGCAGGCAATCAAGGAAGGCGACGACGGCCAAGTCGATAAAATCGCCCAGTCGATCCAGAAAGCGCTCGAAAGTGGCGGGCTGGTGGCGGAGGTCAGTGGACGGGAGAAACATCCCTATTCGATCTGGCGCAAGATGCAGGAACGGCACGTCAGCTTTGAGCATCTGACCGACATCATGGCCTTCCGTGTGGTTACCGACAATAGCGCCGAATGCTACAGGGCGCTTGGCATCTTGCATGAAAAATGGAAAATGGTCCCCGGCCGGTTCAAGGACTATATCTCCACGCCCAAGCGCAATGGATACCGGTCGATCCACACGACCATCATGCACAGCAATAATATGCGGGTGGAAATCCAGATTCGCTCGCAGCGCATGCATGAGGACAATGAATTCGGCCTCGCCGCGCACTGGGCCTATAAACAGGGCAATCGGCCCGACGGCCAGGCGGGGTGGATCCGGGATCTCATAGAAATTCTCGATCAGGCGGAAGATGCCGAAGAGCTGCTCGAGCACGCCCGGCTGGCAATGTATCAGGACCGGATTTTCGCTTTCACGCCCAAGGGCACTCTCCTGCAAATGCCCAAGGGCTCTACCACCGTCGATTTTGCTTATGCCGTACATACCGATCTCGGCAATCAGGCGGTTGGCGCCAAGGTCAACGGACGGCACGTACCATTGCGCAGCCAGCTGCAGAACGGCGATGTCGTCGAGATTCTGAAATCCAAGGGACAGGAACCGCAGCCAGGCTGGCTGTCTTTTGTCATTACCGGCAAGGCGCGGGCAGCAATCCGTCGCAACGTCCGGTTCAAGGAGCGCGACGAGATCATCGCCATCGGCACGGAACTCTACGAGGAAATCATCGAACGGCTGCCCGGCAAGATCGGCAAGCGCGCAATCAAGGCAGCGCTGAAACGGCTGGATATGAAGGAACCGGATGACCTGATGATAGCGATTGGAACCCGCCAGCTCAGCGATCGGGCGGTGATGGAAGCGATTATTCCCGGCAGCATCCACGATAATGACGACGAGCGGCTATGGCCCGAACAGGATCGCGCGATTTCTATCAAGGGTCTTACCCCCGGCGTCGCCTTCAATCTCGCAGAATGCTGCCATCCCGTACCCGGAGACCGAATCGTCGGACTGCGCCGCAGCGGCCAGAATGTAGAAGTCCATACGATTGACTGCCAGAGCCTGGCGGATGGCGTCGATGCCGACTGGGTCGATCTCAGCTGGGGCAACGAGAGTGATGGCGCGGCCGCGCGGCTATGCGTGGTATTGCACAACAAGCCCGGCACGCTTTCCGAAATGGCGGGCATTTTCGGCTTCCACAACGCTAATATCCTGAATTTGCGCCTGTCCCACCGGGACGGTCCGTTCCATACTTTCGACGTTGATCTGGAAGTGCATAACGTCCACCATCTGATGCGGATATTGTCTGCCCTGCGCGCATCGGAAGCGGTCGCCCAAGCCGAACGCACCTGATTCCGATTTTCAGCTATATCTAAGGAGCAGTCGGCGGTCCGCCAGAGACGCCTTGCGCCTGCATTTGCTGCCGCAATTCTTCCATTTGTTCCTCTGAAATAAAGTCCAGCAGAGTGACATCAAAAACGAGCAGACTGTTCGGCGGAACCAGTTCGCCGGGAGACGATTCGCCATAAGCCAGATCGGACGGGATCCACACGCGATATTCGCCGCCCTTCTGCATCAGTTGGAGCGCTTCGGAAAAACCGGGAACGACCGCGCCAACCGGCATCGGCGCTTGGTCGTTGGCGTCGAAAACCGTGCCGTCGCGCAACGTGCCTTCATATTTGACCAGAGCCGTATCGGTGGAGACCGGCGATGGCCCCTTGCCCGCCTTGATAACCTGATATTGCAGACCTGATTCGGTCTGCACGACCCCGGATTGCTTCGCATTGTCGGCCAGAAACTCTGCGTTGCCCGGAGGCGGGAACAGCTTTTCCCATCCAGACTGGACGAATTCGGTCGGACTGGTCTTTTCCGGAATGGCAGCGGCCAGTGCCGCCAGGAAAACAAAACCGATCAGCAGGCCAAGCAAGAAAGGCCTGATAGCGGATGATGACTTGGGGGTGTTTTTATTCGCGGCGATATCGGTCACAACCTACTCTCCAAAGACAACTATAGCGAGATGACTATTGGCCTGGAAGTTGGGGAGTTCCTGGAGGACCCTGCGCCTGCATCTGCTGCCGGAGTTCTTCCATCTGCGTCTGCGAGATAAAATCGATCAGAGTCACGTCGAAAATCAGCAGGCTGTTGGGCGGAATTTGCTCGCCGGGAGAGGCTTCGCCATAAGCCAGTTCGGACGGGATCCAGATGCGATATTCGCCGCCCTTCTGCATCAGTTGCAGCGCTTCGGAAAAACCGGGGACGACGGCGCCAACCGGCATCGGTGCCTGTTCATTGGCATCGAAAACCGTGCCGTCGCGCAACGTGCCTTCATATTTGACCAGAGCCGTATCGGTGGCGACAGGTGAAGGCCCCTCGCCCGGCGTAATGATTTTATACTGGAGGCCAGATTCGGTAGTTACGACACCATCGTCATCAGCATTTGCGGCCATGAACTGATCGTTGGACGCACCGGTCACAACGGCATTCTGGGTTCCCGTATAGGCGAGAAGCAGCGCAGCGCCCACTATCAGCGCGACACCGACCCAGATCTTGGTCAGCGAGCCCTTTTTGATGGGATGAATTGGAACCGTCGTGACAGACATGTGCAGGCTACCTTATTCTAGTGGAGCCGAAGCGCTTAAATCAGGCCGTCGCGTTCCATACGCTTGCGGTCCATCTTGCGAGCACGGCGAACGGCAGCAGCCTTTTCGCGCGCGCGCTTTTCGGACGGCTTTTCATAATGGCGGCGAAGCTTCATTTCGCGATAGACGCCTTCACGCTGCAATTTTTTCTTGAGCGCCCGAAGGGCCTGATCAACATTATTATCGCGAACCATGATTTGCATAAGACTGAGTAACTCCGTTCAGATTTCGTAGCGGTCCAGAAGCAATTTCTTCTGGCCTATATTAGTGTAAAAGCCATAAAAAAGGGTTTGCAGCAGAATCAATCTGCTTCAATCTCGCGCCGCCTATCAATTTCTTGGAACCGAGGCAAGCTTTTACGCGATTCAATCGGCGAATGACAGCCGCTTTGCATTCGTCTTTTCCGGGCTTTGCTATAATATGGCCAATATAGATAATATCAGCCGATTCGAGGAGAGAAAAATGGCGACCGCGATCAATATACAGTCCAGCTGCAGCGAAGCAGAATGGAAGGCCCGCCAGCGGCTCGCAGCCTGCTACCGGATTTTCGCCTATCTCGGCTGGGACGAAATGATCTTCAACCATATCACCCTGAAGGTGCCGGACGAGGACGACGCCTTTCTGATCAATCCCTATGGCCTGCATTTCAGCGAAGTCACCGCTTCGACACTGGTCAAGATTGATATCGACGGCAACACGCTCGACGGCTCGACCTATCCGGTCAACAAGGCCGGTTTCACACAGCACAGCCTGTTCCATCGCGAACTGCACGATGTGCATGCGATCATCCACACCCATACCACCGCAACCATGGCGGTATCCTCGGTCGAAGGCGGACTGCAGCCGATTAATTTCTACGCCGCTGCCATCGTCCCGCGCCTCGCCTATCACAAGTTCGAGGGCATCACGGTGCACGAGGACGAGGGTCCGCGCTTTCTCGCCAGCCTCGGCAAAAAGCGGATGATGATGCTCGAGAATCACGGGCCGGTGGTGATGGGCCGGACCCTGGAAGAGGCGTTTCTCAACCACTGGGTCCTGCAACGCGCCTGCGAAATCCAGATGCAGACTTTGTCCATGGGCAAGCCGCTGATGATCGGCGAAGAGGTGATCAGGAAGCATCTCGACAATCTGTCGCAGGCCTCGATCGATCCGCTGCAGCAGGGCGTGCCGGAATTTGACGCGATGGTGCGGCTGATTGATCGCGAAGACACAAGCTGGCGGGAGTAAAAAATCGACATTCGTCATGCTGAACTTGTTTCAGCATCTCTTATTGCATAAGCCAATCGCAGGAGGTCCTGAAACATGTTCAGGATGACAAGCAAGACGCTATGACCAAATTCACCGTCAATGATCGGCCGGTCTGGTACCGGATGGATCCGGACACGCCGCTGCTCTGGGCGCTGCGCGATGCGTCCAATCTTACCGGCACCAAATATGGCTGCGGCACCGGCGATTGCGGCGCCTGCATGGTCGAGGTCGATGGCGAGGCAATCCGCTCCTGTCTGGTTACTATCGCCGAAATGGAAGGTCGCTTCGTTACCACCATTGAAGCGCTGTCGCGCGATCGCAGCCATCCGGTACAACAGGCCTGGGCGGCGGAAAATGTCCCGCAATGCGGCTTCTGCCAGTCCGGCATGATCATGGCAGCAGCGGTCTTGCTGAAGAAAAACTCCAATCCGTCGAAAGCCGCGATTGACGAGGCGATCACCAATATCTGCCGTTGCGGTACCTATCCGCGCATCCGCGAGGCAATCCAGCGCGCCGGTCGCGTTGCCCGAGGCGAAACCGTGCTCAGCGCTGCGCCGCCGCCGGGGATTGATCCGGAAGACGCCGCCAAGGCGGTTCCGGCGCTTACACCGAAAAAATGAGTTGCTCATCCGGGCAGGCGGGTGTCCATCCGGGACCATCAGAACACCTACCAGCGGCAATTTTGAAGCGCTTTCCGACTCCAAAGGGCTGAACCCCTTCGCAATCTAACGCTGGCGGCACTATCCGAGTTGGCCCCCGATCTGCGCCGGGGCACAGACCTCCTAAAAGCCGAATTTCACCGTCAGCCGGGCATTGAGCGGTTCGCCGGTCGAGATATTGTCGTTATTGTGAACCGATGGATAATAAGTCTCGTCGAACAGATTCTCGACATTGAGCTGGACCTGCACCTGCTCGCTGACATCATAGTAAAGAGCAGCATCAACCCGGGTGAAAGCCGGAATACGAACGCTGTTGTCATTGGTGGCGAATTGGCTCGACTGATGGGTTATCCCGACACCGGCGGCAAATTGCTCCGTGAAATCATATTTCGTCCACAGCGATATCATATGCTCCGGCACCTGGAACAGCCGCAAATCCTGTCCGCCAGCACTAGCCGCATTGCGTTGCTGGCCGTCGAGATAGCTATAGCCTGCGTTGACCTGCAATTGATCGGTGAGTTTGCCGACCAGTTGCAATTCCACTCCTTCAGTCCGCGATCCCGACAGCGTGGTGTTGCCCTGGTTGTCGAGCAGGATCGACTGGTCATCACGGTCGAGACGGAAAAGGGCTGTGGTCAGGCTGAGTCCAGATGTCAGATCCCACTTCACCCCGATTTCGTAATTTTCGAATGTTTCCGGCGCGAGATTGGCATTGCTCGGAGTCAGGGTCAGAAACTGGTCACCGGAACGCGGCAGGAAGCTTTTGGCGTAGCTCGTATAGATCGAGATATTCTCCTGAGGCTTGTATATCGCGCCGAAACGCGGCGAGAATTTCTCGTCCGTCCGGCTGAGCAGCAAGCTGTTCTGGATATCATTCACATCAAGATCGAACCGGTCAAAACGCACACCACCGATGATCTCGAAATGGTCACCGATGCTGATCTGGTCCTGCACGTAAAGCGACAGGAAATTGAGATCGGACACGGTGCTGCGGCTGAAGGCCGGGAAGGTAAAGGCCGGCACCGCGATTGGATCGATCAGGGGAACCACGATCTGATCATCATTGCTGGCTGCGAATAATATGTCGCGCCGCGCATTGGCTGATTGCTGCTGGCCGATTTCATAACCGAGCAGCAAGCTATGGCCCAAAGCGCCAGTTTCGCCCGCCCACAGCAAATTACCCTGGGTGATGAAATTCTCGCGATCGGTCGTATCGACATAACCGTCGAGGGTGACCGAATCGGCGGCCGGCGTCAGCCGGATGTCATTGCTGCGCGCATCAACCGGATAGACGTTGCGATAGAGCTTTTCATAATCGCCATATTGCGTGGTCGAACTGAAGCTCAGTACATCGCTGAACTCATGTTCGAACCGAAACTTGACGATATGCGCCTGCAGCGTTGTACGGTTGGTGCCGGGCTGGCCGAACAATGTATCGCGATAACCGGTGAGCGGGCCACAGGGGTCGGCAAAAGAACAGCTATTGCCAGCCGCGCGGAGTTCCGCCGGATTACCGCGGTCCACGCCGCGGTCATCGTCAACATATTCGTAGGACAGCAATATCCGGCTATTGTCGCCAAGCTCGGCCCCGAAGGTCGGGTTTATTGCGAAGCGGCGACCATCGAAAAAATCACGATGATTGTTGAACTCTTCATAGAGTCCATTGATTCGAAAGGCAGCCGTTTCGCTGACACCCAGATTCAGGTCGCCGCTAAGATAATATGCACCAAAACTGTCAACGCTGGCGATTGCTTCGCCAAACTGACGATCGGCAATCGGAGATTTTGCCACACGGTTAATGATGCCGCCACCACCGCCGCGGCCAAAGATCATCGCATTGGGGCCTTTGTGAATCTCGATGCGCTCGATGTTATAGAGCGGCCGGAAATATTGGACGTCATCGCGAATGCCGTCGACGAAAAAATCAGCGGTGCTATTCTGTCCCCTTATGGTGATCTGATCGCGATTGCCTTCACCCTGCCCGATCGATGCGCCGGGCGTGTAGCGGAGAATATCGCCAATATCCTGAAGCGCCTGGTCGTCAAGCTGCTCGCGGGTTACGACCGAGACGGTCTGCGGTGTATCAATCAGCGGTGTGTCGGTTTTCAAGCCCGCGCTGCTGATCGCAACATAGCCTTCTTTCTCACCGGTTACGATGATCTCCTGATCATCTGCGAAGCCTTCTTCCAACGCCTCTGCGGCGGCGACATGGACTGGGCTCGCTGCAATCGCCGCGAGGCTGACAGACACAAGGAAGCGCAATGGACGCCGCGGAACAATAATCACAAACAATCTTCCTGACATTAAACTAGGCTGAATAGCCATCCTGCTAATGAGAATAGTTTTCACATGCAACAGCCAAGCTCGTTTGCCTCGGGTTTTCTTTGAACCAACCGGCCATATCGTGTTTATGAGGCAATTTTGACGAATCGGGAAAGAATCATGAAAGCAACTATCTGGCACAATCCGAAATGCGGCACGTCCCGCAAGACATTGGCAATATTGGAAGAAACGCCTGATGTTGACCTGACCGTGGTCGAATATCTGAAAAACCCGCCCAGCCGTGCCAAGCTGGAACAGCTTTACAGCGATGCTGGAATGACCCCGCAGGAAGGCCTACGAGTGCGGGGATCTCCGGCCGAGGAGCTGGGACTGACGAAAGACGATGCCACAGCCGACCAGATTCTGGATGCCATGGCCAGGGAGCCGATGCTGATCAACCGGCCGCTGGTCGAGACCGACAAGGGGGTCAGACTGTGCCGCCCGCAGGATATCGTGCAGGAAATACTCTGACACGATTTTCTTGCGGCGGATTTGAGTAAAACAGACCGGGAAAAACAATGTCGGTAATCGCAGTGTACAGCATGAAAGGCGGCGTCGGCAAAAGCTGTACGGCGGTGAATCTGGCATGGAACAGCGCCGTCGGCAGTTCGCGGCGGACATTGCTCTGGGACCTCGACCCGCAAGGCGCCGCTTCCTTCATTCTGAAGGGTGATCGGTCGGAAAAGGACCGCGCCCGCGCCATGGTCGCCGGCAATGTCAAACCGGACAAGTTGATCAAGAATACGGAAATAGAAAATCTCGATCTTCTGGCCGCGGACGTGTCGCTGCGCGGCCTCGACCGGCTGTTTTTCCAAATCAGCAAAAAGCGGCATCTCGGCAAATTGCTCAAGGAAATGGGCAAGGATTATGACCGGATCATTCTCGATTGCCCGCCCGGCCTGACTGAGACCAGCGAGCAAATCTTGCGCAACGCCGATATCGTGATTGTGCCGACTATCCCGTCACCACTGTCGGAACGCGCGCTCTCCGATGTCCAGATGTTCCTGAACAGCAACGGGAAAAAACACGCCCCCTTGCTGCCGGTATATACAATGGTCGACAGGCGCCGATCCATCCACAATCAGGGCCTTGCTCGTAAACCGAAATGGCCGGTCATCCCGATGTCGAGCGCGGTTGAACATATGACGAAATTGCAGCAACCGGTCGGCAGCTTCGCACCGCGCAGCCCTGCTGCGCAGGCTTACGCCCGAATCTGGCGCGGTATTGAAAAACGACTGGCGAAAAAATAGACCGGAAGATTCCGCTCAGGCGGTCTTTTTGCTATATTCCAGCTGCCCGGGTTCGAACGAACCGAACAATTGCTTGGCATCGGCTGCGATCATCGGACGACCGAAATAATAGCCCTGGATTTTGCGGCAACCGAGCCGCTTGATCATCTGCACTTCCTCTTCTGTCTCGGCACCCTCGGCGGTCGTAGACATGCCCAGCGCATCCGCCATCGCGACAACAGCACGGATGATGGCAAGGCTTTCCGGCGCGTTTTTAGCCGCCCCCTGAACGAAGCTGCGATCAACCTTGATCGTCGTAAACCGCGTTTTGCGTAAATAGCCGAGCGAGGAATAGCCGGTGCCGAAATCGTCGAGCGAGAGGTTGATGCCCAGAGCGATGATTTGATCGAGCACTTCTGCAGCGCCGTTACCCTCGTGCATGAAGATACTCTCGGTTACCTCTATCTCCAGGCGGCCAGGAGGAAGTCCGCTTTCCTCGAGTGCGGACACCACCATCGACAGGAAATTCACTTCGGTCAACTGGTCCGCTGAAACATTGACCGCGACTTTTACCGAGGAAGGCCAAGCCAGGGCTTCCTTGCACGCAGTCCGCATGACCCATTCGCCGATCGAGACGATCAGCCGCGCCTCTTCGGCCAACGGTACGAATTTTGCTGGGGAAACAACCCCGAATTCCGGGCTGGTCCAGCGCAATAAAGCCTCGAACCCGACAACGCCACCCGATTCCGCGCTGACAACGGGTTGGTAATTGAGCGACAGTTCGTCATTCTCCAGCGCCTTGCGCAGGGCCATTTCCATGACCCGACGCTCTTCCGCCTGGACATGAAGCTTCGGCTCATAATGGGTGAAGGCCCCGCCGCCCTGGTCCTTGGAGCGATATAGCGCGAGATCGGCGCTGCGCATCAGCATTTCGACCGTGCGTCCATCACGCGGACCGAGCGCCGTACCAACGCTGGCGCCAATGTAGAGCGTGTGCTGGTCGACTTCATAAGGCCGCGAAAGCGTATCGATAATCTTTTCGGCCAGCAATTCCATATATTGTGTGTCGCTCGCCTCTTTGATGACGATGGCGAATTCATCCCCTCCGAGACGACCGCACAGCTCGTTGTCGGTCATGATCGACCGCAAACGGTCGGCGACGCGGGCCAGCAAACGGTCACCCACGGGATGACCGAGTGTGTCATTTACCGCCTTGAACCGGTCAAGGTCGATCATCATGAAGCCGCAGCGGCCATTCCATTGTTCGGCGGTTTGCATAGCCTTGCTGACCGCGTCGGTCAGCTGCAGGCGATTGGGCAGGCGGGTAAGCGTATCAAATCTGGCCAGCTGGGAAATCTTGTCCGCCGACTGACGCTGTTCGGTTATGTCCGACCCGACACCGCGGAATCCATGAAACACGCCATTGTCATCGAGTTTCGGCGAAGCGGATAATTCCCACCACCGGGTTTCGCCGTTGATCTGGACGGGCACCAGCATGTTGCTGAAGCTGTCGCGCCGTTTCAGCTTGTCCGCCAGTTCGTGCAAGGCCGTCGAGAATTTTCCGCTGTCCCAGGATTCCCCGGCAACCAGTTGCAGGAACGGCTTGCCCTCGACCTCTTCCGTCGGCTGCCCTATCGCATGGGCAAATCGCGGGGAAACGTGCATGATGCGGCGCGATGTATCGGTCTGCCAGAGCCAGTCGGCGCCGGTATCCTCAAATTCCTTGAGCAACAGACTGACGACTTCACTTTTCTCGTTGAGGCTCGCTTCCGCGATCCTTCTGTCCAGAAAAGACCGGCCGCTCATCAGACAGGCAGAGATCAACAGCACCGCGATCGCCAGAGAGGCCAAAGCCAAATGAAAGCTGCCGATATAAAGCCAGCCAATAATTGTTGCGGCGCTGGACGATGATATGAACAGAATGCTGCTGAGCGGCATATTTGACAACAGCATCGCGGAGCCCACCATCAGACAAATGATGGTTGCCCATACCGGTATCATGGTCGTCGGGTCCGAGCTGAATGCGAACAGCAGAAAGCCTGCACCCCACAGCGTGCCTCCGGCCAGGGAAAGGAGATAGAATATCGTCATGTCAGAACGATTGATGGTTTTTTGCTGCCAGGCAGACGCTTTGCGATACAGCAGGTGAGCGTAAATATATACCGCGGACAGACCCACGAGCCACAGACCAAGAAACAGAATATTAACCTGGCCGACACCCAGTTGCACGATCAGCAGGCCGCACACGATCGCGGCGACAATCTTCAGCAGACCGTGCTGGTTATTGCCATTGAACTGCAGCGCACGGATGCGACCCCAGTCGACCCCGTCGGGGTCGGAAAGGCCAAGTAGCACGCTGACCGGGATTACCCGCGGCAGGCCGGATTGAGCGATTGTTCTTAACACCGCTCGTCTTTACAACGAAATTCTTAGCGAAAAGTAAGGATCGGGTTAAATATTTTCGCGATTTTCGATCAGCTTATTTTCAACCGGTTCAGGCAGCGATCGCATAGGGCTGAATATCGCCGGAAAGGTACAGGTTTCGAGCCTTTGCCCGACTCAATTTCCCGGAACTGGTTCGCGGCAAGGTGCGCGGCGGGACCAGTTCGATCACACAATTCATTCCGGTAATGGCTCTCACCTTTTCCCTGATCTCGTTCCACAGCCGCAGTCGTTCGATCTCGTCCGAGGTCCGGCATTGCACGAGCACGGCGGGTGTTTCCTCGCCGCCCGGCGTGGTGATGGCGAAGGCGGCTATGTCTCCCGCCTTGAAGCCGGGCAATTGTTCCACCGCCCATTCGATATCCTGCGGCCAGTGATTTTTGCCGTTGATGATGATCATGTCCTTGGCGCGGCCGACGATATAAAGATAGCCGTTCGACAGATAGCCCATATCGCCGGTATCGAGCCAGCCGTCGACGAGACAGGCATCGGTCGCCTCCTGGTCGCGATAATAGCATTCCATCACCGCCGGGCCCTTCATCCAGACCTTGCCGACGGTTTTTTCAGACAGGACCGCTCCGTTTTCTTCCCGAATTTCCAGCAGCGTATCGCGAACCGGCTTGCCGCAATTGACGATCGCGCGGAACCGTTTCGGGCGACTGCCATCGCTCTTTTTCTCGCCGGAAAGCTCGGTTTCTTCCACCAGTTCCACTTCCATGCCTTCGCCGGACGGCATCAATGTCACCGCCAGCGTTGCTTCGGCGAGACCATAGCTTGGCAGAAAGGCCTTGGCATCAAATCCTGCGGCTGCAAACGCATCGGTAAACCGCTGCATGACATCGGGCCGGATCATGTCGGCGCCATTGCCCGCCAGCCGCCAGCGCGAAAGGTCGAACCGTTCCTGTACATTGGACTGGCTGCCGATGCGCCGCGCGCAAATTTCATAGCCGAAGGTCGGCGAGAAACTGCAGGATGTTCCCGAGTTACGCGTAATAAGGTCAAGCCAGGACAAGGGCCGGCGCGCAAAATCTGCAGTCTTGAGATAGTCGGTAGAAACCTGATTGGCGACCATCGACAGGAAGCAGCCGACAAGGCCCATGTCATGATAGAAGGGCAACCAGGAAATACAGCGATCTGTGTCATTGATAAGCATACCGTGCGCGTGCGAACCGAGATTGTGCAGCAATGCCTTGTGGGAAACGGCAACGCCGTGCGGGAAACGAGTCGAACCGCTGGAATATTGCAAATAGGCAATATCGCTGCTGCTGGCTTCCGGCAATTCCACGTCTGGCGCATCCTGCTGCGCAAAGGCGTCCCAGCCAGCAATCGGGATCGACCGGGTCAAGCCGGCCGGGCCTGCCAATTCCGCAATCTCGTCCGGAAACAGCAACAGAGCGGGATCACAGCTGTCGAGCTGCACACCGATCTGGTCGATATAGCTTTCCTTGCCCCCGAATGACGTTGGCAGTGGCAATGGCACCGGCAACGCACCGGCATAGACCGCACCAAAAAACAGCGCGCAAAACTGCGGCTCGGTATCGGCAATCAGCGCCACCCGGTCACCCGGCTTTATACCGGCAGCGATCAGGCGTTTTGCCGCCGCCAATGCGTCGTCCCGCAGCTCGCTGAACGGATAGGCCCGGACCAGCGACGCCCGGGCATCGTGAAAGTTGAAACCTTTTTGCCCCTTGGCTGCATAGTCAAGGGCATCCCCCAGCGTATCAAAATCGGAGAAGCGACGAGGCAGTTCATCCAAGGTCGGGGTTGGGGTCAATTCGGTCATTCAATATCCATTTCCGGGAGGTCCAGCCTTCCCAAAATCAATCTCATTCGGTCTGAAAGGGAATAAACTGTCATTTTGACTCCCATTCAGCCGCTTATATCAACGTCAATGATAACCTCTGGCGTTTAAATTTCGGCCCGACTGTGGCACAAAAAGGGCAAACGTCATAGTCGAAGGTTAAATCGTTGAAAAACAGCGTTAAAACGTTAGATCAGGAGAGCTTGCATCGGCTCGCTATACGCTATGTCGAACGATATGCAACGAGCCGGAAAAAACTGGCCGATTATCTTCAAAGGAAAATTCACGAGCGGGAATGGCAAGACGAGGCCCCTCCCGCGGTCGAACAGTTGGTAGAGCGTTTCGTCGAGCAGGGTTATATTGACGACGCACTATACGCCCAATCCAAGGCTGCATCCCTCACTCGCCGTGGTTATGGAACCCGCCGCGTCTCGCACGCGCTTTACCAGGCGGGGATCAGCGAAGCGGACGGACGCGAAGCCTTTCAGATAAGTGAAACAAACAAATGGGCCGCAGCGGATAAATTTGCCCGCAAGCGCAAGATCGGCTGCTATGCCGAGAGCCAGCAGGACGCCGACAAATGCCGCAAGCAATTGCAGGCTTTCCTGCGGGCCGGCCACGACTTTGACCTGGCATCCCGTTTTGTATTCGCCCGACCAGGCGAAGAAATAACAGTGGAAGACTAGTTCGCACCAGTGCAAGTAGATTGCCCCCCAATAATGGGATTGGCCTCCTTGGCCTCAAGAATCGCCAGTCTAATAATAATATGATATATAGTGCCGACCGAGTCGGAATATGTTAGATTTTTGATTTGGCTTAGTTTTGTTCGGAGATGCATAGTGGCAAGCTTGTTTGCGGAACCTGACCCGGCTGGTCAACGCGCGTCCCATGACAGCGAGGACGATCATTCAGCAACCAGCAGCGAATTGCTGCGCGCCACCGGTCGCGTAAAATGGTTCGACAGCCATCGCGGCTTCGGATTCATCGTCCCCGAAAATAGTGATTCGGACAACCAGGACCCCATTCCGCAGTCGGATATTTTGGTCCACTGGAGTCTGCTCGAATCCCTCGGCACACGCGAATTACCGGAAATGGCGATTGTCACCTGTGAATATGCCGTCGCGCCCAAAGGGCTGCAGGCCACAAGAATTCTCGATATCGATCTTTCCAATTGCGGGCCGAAAAACGATGCGCCGGCAGCGACAGGCCCTCGTCAGGCCATGCACATTGTCGATGACGATTCCGCATTCATCAATGCCGAGGTAAAATGGTTCAATCGGGCCAAAGGCTATGGCTTCTTGGTGAGCGACGAATTCGACGGCGATATTTTTCTTCATATGGAAACGCTGCGTGACGCCGGAATTGCTGAAATTGTTCCGGGCCAATTATTGCTGGCCCGGATAAGAGACGGAAACCGCGGACATATGGCCGTGCAGGTCTGCCTGCCTCCATCGGACTGAAAAAGAGACACACTCGAATGATCAAGATTTCAAAAGCGATTGCGCTTTCCCTGACGCTGCTCAGCGTCACCGGCATATCCGGCTGCTATGCCCGGACCAGCGATAGCACGGCAACCAGCCCGCAAAACGAACTGCCTGTATCCGAGGCGGGCCTCAGGCAGGTTCCGCTCAGCATCAGGACATCTGATACGACGCATGATTTCATTGTCGAAGTGGCAGAAAGCAGCGCCCAGCAAGCCCAGGGTCTGATGTTCCGGACCCGGCTGGCCCCCAACAAGGGCATGATTTTTCCTTTCTCCAGGGATCGCGTCGCGGGTTTCTGGATGAAGAATACCGTGATCTCGCTTGATATTATCTTCGTTCGCCGGGACGGGACGATCGAATCGATCGCCGCCAACACCACACCATATTCGCTGGAGTCGGTTCGCTCCAACGAGCCGGTTGGTGCGGTGCTCGAAATTGCTGCAGGCCGTGCGGCTGAACTGGGTATCCAGCCGGGCAACACTGTCACCTGGCAGTGATGATATCGACAACCGCCAACATCCGTCCTGTTTGACATTTTTTCATTGCGAAGCGCATGGCTGCGGGGCTAAGCGGACGCCATGAACATATTGGCGAAAATATTCACTTGGTGGGACGGAGCAACGATCGGCACGACCCTGTTCAGCGCCCGCAAAGGCAAGCGCGTCGGCGAAGATGTGTTTGGCAATATCTATTATCAGGCAAAAAAAGCCGGAACCGGTCATCCTGCCGGACAGCGCTGGGTGATTTATAACGGCTCCAATGATGCCAGCCGCGTGCCGCCAGAATGGCATGGCTGGCTGCATCACAGCTATGACGAGATTCCCGAAAGCCATTTGCCGCAAGCGCGCATCTGGGAAAAAGAACCGAGCGGAAACCTGACCGGGACCGCGCAAGCCTATCGCCCGGCCGGGGCACTGGAAGAAGGCGGTCACCGTGCCGCAGCAACCGGCGACTATGAATCCTGGAACCCCGCCGAAGCGGAATGACGGGCATGATGCGCCACTCCATTTCATTCACGATGCTGGCAGCAATGCTGCTGCTGACGGGCTGTGGCTGGTTCAGCGACGACAATATTGATGAACGTGCGACCGGCCAGGCCGCCGAAAAAGGCGAGGTTGCTGCAACCGATGGCGACTTGGTCGCATCGGTGACCGAGCAGATCGGAACGCCAATGGCGGAACGCGTCGCCACGCTCGGCTTCCTCAACAAACGCAACGGCCTCACGCGGGATCTGGAACTGCGGCCGGGCCAGTCGATCCGAATCGGACGTGCGATCGTCCGGTTGCGGGCGTGCGAGCGAACGGCGCCATGGGAACTGACTCCCGAACAGGGCGCCTTTGTCCAGCTTCTGGTTAACGAACGGCCCTCCAATCGGTCCGGCGAAGATCAGTGGAAGCGGGTTTTCTCCGGCTGGCTATTTCGCGAATCACCGTCGCTGAATGTTGTCGAGCACCCGATCTATGATGTCTGGGTCAAGAGCTGCGCAATGAGCTTCCCGGGCGAGGAGGATCCACCAGAGGATTCGGTCAATCCGACGGCGCCGCGCACATCTTCGTCCAATTTGGCCAACAGCGTATCAAGCGCGCCGAATGAAACCGTGCCGGAAGTCCCGGCACCTCCGGTTGCTGCACCCCAGCCTGCGCCAACCGCCAGACCGGCTCCGTCTTCGAATAATCCACCGGAAGATTTGATCGGTGACCTGATTGCCGAAACCGACGACGGCGCATAGCCTCTTACCTGTGCGAGAATCTCCAGATAAGCTTCTTGGCTGATCTCGATCGCCCCCAATGATGCCAGATGATCGGTCATGAACTGGCAATCGAGCAGCGGAAATCCACCGACTTTCAACCGCGCCACCAGCCATGCCAGTGCCACTTTCGACGCGTCGCTGGCGCGCGAAAACATGCTTTCCCCGCAAAATGCACCGCCAATGGCCAGACCGTAGAGTCCGCCGACCAGATTTTCCCGGCCGGCTTCGGTATCGCGCAACCAGCATTCGACGCTATGCGCATGGCCTAGCTCGTGCAGCTCGTTGAAAGCCTCCTCTATCTCTGCATTGATCCAGGTTTCCTCGCGATCGGCTGCTTCGCTCGCGCAAATCCCGATCACATCGGCAAAGGCGGTGTCGGCCGAAACCCGGAACCGGTCCGATCTGATGGTTTTGCGCAGCGAGCGCGACATCCGGAAATTGTCGAGCGGGATCACGGCCCTTGCCTTGGGTTCAACCCAGAAGGTTTCCGGATCATCCCGGGCATCCGCCATCGGGAAGATGCCCGAAGCATAAGCTTTAATCAGGAGATCGAGATCAATGGTCATGAACGGGGAATAACGATGTCAGAACCATTCGCCCAGACCGAAAGTGACAAAGATTCCCGGCCATCAAACCGCCATCAGGACCCGGGCTTCCTCGGCAATTTTCTCTGCGATCGCTGCATATTCACTGGCAAAGCCGGCATTGGTGCGCCAGGCCGCGCCGATGCTGCGGGTCACCGACCATCCTTCGACGTCGAGCAAAGCGACATCGCCGCCGCGGGGCAGTTCGGATCGCACGTAAAGCGCGGGCAGTATCGCCAGCCCCAGCCCGGATGCGACCATCTGCCGGACGCTGTCCAGGCTGGTGCCCTCATAATCGCGCAGCAGATTCATATCATGCTGCTGACACTGCCGGACCACGTCGCGGTGAAGATGATGCCGCCGGTCCATGCTCAGTACGGGCAAGCCGGCCAGATCGGCAAGCGTCAGATTATCCCGCGCGGCGAGCTCGTGATCGGGTGGCGCGACCAGCAGCAGGGGTTCGCGAAACAGCGGTTCGATATGCAGATTCTCGCCCTCGATCGGCAAGGGACCCAGCAGCATGTCGATCGACCCCTTGGTCAATTCCATCGCCTGCAGATCGGGTATCCCCTCGCGCATGTAAAAGCGCAGGTCCGGGCGGCTGCGGTGCAGGGCCGCAATTACCGGTGGCATCAGATAGGGCCCGAGCGTCGGCGAAACCCCGAAGCGCAATATTCCTGCCAGACTGTCGCTCGCCCGTTCGGCAAGATCGCGAATATCCTTCACCTCAACGAGGACCTGGCGCGCGCGAGCGGCAATCTCACGGCCCACCGGTGTCAGCTCGGCCCCGTGGGTTCGCCGTTCGACCAAGGTCACGCCCAGTCTTTGTTCAAGCGTCCTTAGCTGATGGCTCAAGGTCGGCTGCGAGGCGCCGGCGGCTTGAGCAGCTTTGCCGAAATGGCCATGGTCGGCAACCGCAACAAGATACTCAAATTGGCGTAAAGTCGGCATAGCGCAATTCCACCCTATAGAATAAATCTATCGATTCTTACGATTTCATTCGATTGGAGTTATCACGTGCTTTGCACCATATCAACTCTATCGATGCTAAAGCACGATAGAAAGAGGATATGCCGTGGAACAATATACCAACAGCCTGATCCGCAAACATCGCAAACCGGGCGACCGGATCACGAACCGTCACGACCATCTTGGACAAGTTCGGGAGCTGAGAGAATTACAGCGCAGTCTGGCCGAACGGATCCGCAAAATTCAGCGTGGAGCCCAATATCACCGGCCCGGCGAAATCGCTTAAGCCCCGCTTACCCTTCCCCCAACTCCTGGGGCGGCAGCACTCCCTCAATTGCTAGCCGCCCCGACTTTTGCAACCGATATTCAGAAACGAGGACGATGCCCCGATGGTGAAAAAGATGAATGCGGCGTTGCGGGAATTTATTGCGCAGGAAACCAGCGCGGGCATTATATTATTCTGCGCTGCCGTCGCGGCAATGGTCGCGATGAACAGCGCCTTCAATCCCTATTATCTGGCCTTTCTCGACATTCCGGTGGCCGTGCAATTCGGCGCCCTCGAAATTGCCAAACCGCTGTCGCTCTGGATCAACGACGGGCTAATGGCGATCTTCTTCTTTCTGGTCGGACTAGAAGTGAAGCGCGAGTTGCTCGAAGGACAGCTTTCCAGTATCGAGCAAGCCTCGCTCCCGTTCATTGCAGCAATTGGCGGCATGGCGCTCCCCGCACTGGTGTTTCTCTATTTCAACTGGAACGTGCCGGAGAATCTCAACGGCTGGGCCATTCCGGCCGCGACCGACATCGCCTTTGCCCTCGGCGTACTCGCTCTGCTCGGCAAACATGCGCCGGTTTCGCTGAAAATATTACTGCTTGCGATCGCGATTATCGACGATATCGGCGCGATCATCATCATCGCGCTATTCTATACTGCGGAAGTATCGAGCTTCTCGCTGTTGCTCGCCGGTGGCGGAACCATATTGTTGTTCGCGATGAACAAACTCGGTGTGATTCGGACAGCACCCTATATTTTGGTCGGCACATTCCTCTGGATATGCGTTCTGAAATCCGGCGTCCACGCGACGCTGGCCGGCGTTATTGCTGCGCTGGCAATCCCGCTGAACGCCAAAGACGGCAGTTCCCCGCTAAAACATCTCGAGCATTTCCTGCACCCCTGGACCGCCTTTCTGGTGCTGCCGATATTCGCTTTTGCCAATGCCGGCGTGTCGCTGGCCGGGTTGCAGATCACCGATCTGATGGCACCGCTGGCGCTCGGCATCGCCGCCGGACTGGTCGTGGGCAAGCAGGTCGGCGTGTTCGGCTTAATGTATCTGGCAACCAGGATCGGTCTTGTGCAGCGCCCGGCCGGTGTCACCTGGCTGCAGCTCTACGGGCTCGCCTGCCTGACCGGAATCGGCTTCACGATGAGTCTGTTCATCGGCAATCTCGCCTTTGTCGATCCGGACCAGATCGAAACCGTCAAGCTGGGCGTGATCAGCGGTTCGGTGCTGTCCGGCCTGCTCGGATATTGCCTGCTGCGCTTCGCCTCTGCGCCCGATCCTGCCGCAAAAGCAAAGCCGGCTTGATCGTTCCCCGCACGCAAAACTACCCTATCGAATCTGTCGGCAATCGCCACAAAGCGTGATAGAGCGCAATCATGAAGCGACAATTCTATCTCCTGGCCGGACTGGCTTCGCTTGGACTGGGCGGCATCGGTGTCATCTTGCCGCTGCTCCCCACGGTGCCGTTCATGATTCTCGCCGCCTTCTGTTTCGCCAATAGTTCGCCGCGACTGGAAGCCTGGCTGGTCGAGCATCATGTCTTTGGCCATCATATCAAAAACTGGCGGGAGCGTCGGGCGATTACCCGGCGCGGCAAATGGGCGGCAACGGTTGCTTTTGCGGTCAGTTGCGTGATCGCCTTGCTCTTTGTCAAACTGCCGTGGAATCTCGCTCCGATTGCCGCCGCATTGATCAGCGGCAGCTGGATCTGGACTCGCAACGAGCCCGATTCGGCAAAATCGACAACCCGCGGGTCTGCCCATAAAGAATAGTTTTAGCCTCGCGCGAATCTGATATTCTGTTGCAGAATTTAGGAGAGAAATATGTCGCGGCAGCAATTGTTGGAAATGACCCGTTCACTGGTTGAGCATGGCAAAGCGGATACAATGGAACTGGTAGACGACGTCGTCTCGGTGCCGGCATCCGACTATACCGATGAAGCGCGATATGAACGCGAGAAGAATCTGATCTTCAAGCGATTGCCACTAATGATGGCGCCATCCTGTGAACTTCCCGAGCCCGGCTGTTACAAGGCGATGGAAGTCGCCGGCATCCCTGTTCTGATGACGCGGCAGAAGGACGGGACCGCACAGGCTTTCCTGAACAGCTGCACCCATCGCGGCAATCCGGTGGCGCAAGGCACCGGCAAGGCATCCCGTTTCACCTGCGGCTATCATGGCTGGACCTTCAAGAATAATGGCGACCTGCTGGCGATTGCTTCACCGAAGGATTTCGGTACCGTCGACAAGGCGTCTTTCTGTCTGCAAAAATTCCCGACGCTGGAAAGAGCCGGTCTGATCTGGGCGACGCTCGACCCGGACAGCACGCTCGATATCGAATCCTATCTCTGCGGCTATGACAGCCTGCTCGAACATTTCGGCTTCGATGGCTGGCACCTGTTTGACCAGAGAACGATTTCCGGTCCGAACTGGAAGACCGCCTATGATGGCTATCTCGACTTCTATCATCTGCCGGTCCTGCACAAGGACACGTTCGGCGCCGATTTCTTCAACCGCGCCAATTACTTCGCCTGGGGCCCGCATCAACGCATCTCCTCGCCATCGAAATTTGTCCAGAAAACCGGCAGCGACGAGCAGCTTGATCTCACCGAGATGGATGAAAAGGACTGGCCGATCGACGCGCTGCTGCAGGGCGTATGGACGATCTTTCCGCATATCTCGATCGCCAGCTTCTACGGCGGCGGCGGACGCGGCGCGCTGATATCGCAGCTGTTCCCCGGCAAGACCGTCGGCGAAAGCTTCACCACACAATTTTACGTGATGGAACATGAACCGACCGATGATGTTGTCCGGCAGGGTGCGCGAGAACAGTTTGACTTTCTCGAAACCGTGGTCGCCGAAGAAGATTACAAGACCGGAAAACGCCAGCATGAAGCGCTGCAGTCCGGCCTTATCGACAAGGTCTGGTTCGGACGCAATGAAGGTGGCGGACAGGTATTCCACCAATGGGTTGACCGCTTGACCAAAGCCGATGATGACGAATTGAACCGTATTTTCGCACCGCAGTTGCAAGCGGCGGAGTGATCCGGTTCAGGCCCCAATTCAGGCGTTGCGATAGTCCCTGACCGGGGGCAGTGCCTCTTTCCATTTGGGTTGCTCGGCGCGCAATTTCTCGAGCATCTTCTTCCAATAGGCATCGGTCTTGCCCTTGAATTGGATGTCGAAATCTTCCTGCGTCCGGAATTCGAGTAGCTCGACGCCCCCGTCGCCGATCGTATAGGTATAAGGCGTGCCGGCGGGCAGGAAAAAGCCGTCGCCCGCGGCCATTTCTTCCGTGCCCATACGGATATCGCCGCTGATCAGATAATAGAGACAATCGCTGTCATGGCTGTGCAGCGGCAAGGGATAGCCGGGTTTGAACCAGACATAGTGGAGCGAAAAACCGAATCCGCTGAACAGGCATTTCAGCACGGCGCCTTCGCCAATACCGGCTTCGCCCAATTTGGCCGCTCCTTCCAGAATCACCGGGTCGTCGTCGGCATAAGACATATGCCCAGCCTCATCGAGACTCGGCGCATCCTTGCCTCTGAAAATCCTCATGACTTTCAGCGGTTCGGGCTTGTTTGAAACGGGAGTGCCAGCGTCTGTCATATCGTCCTCCGGACCAGAATTGGATCATGACGTTAACAGCAGTCACCCCGCCGGGGAAAGCCGGTAAAATGCTAGTCGCGATCTAGGGCATCTGAAATTTGGCGACATAATGATCCAGCACCGCCGGATTAAGCCGGTTTTTGAACGAGCAGCCGATGCCCTGATTGCCGTGACGGACCACCTCGGCCTCGAGCGCGCCAAGCCCCGGCAATGTCAGCCAGCACAAGGTGCCGGGATGCGCGGTCAGCAAAGCGTCGCAAGTGAAACCGGCAAGAGAAATGTCGGTCACTTCCACCGGAAAGCTGGTGGAACAGGAAAAGCGCATTTTACCCGGAATCGAAATCGGCTGGCGCGGCGCACATCGATCTGCTTCGGAGGCGGCCGCATATTGCATCGCTGGATGGTTATTGACGGCGGAAATCGGGGCCCTACGAACCAGTGAATCTGTCATTTCTGTCTCCTTAGCGTGGCATTCGCTATGGCGGTCGCTCCCCTGGTCAATGAAGAAACCGCGACAGACACGGTTTCGCCCCTATCGGTAACCCCCCTCTTCCCGCTTGCGGTAAACAGCGGCTCGGTGGAATTTAACCATAAGGTGATTTGGCCGTCCGGGGAACAATCACGCTTGCCGAAAGCATCGTGGGACGCTAAGGCGCGCGGACCGGCTGTATCGCAAGGGTGATACGGCCCGTGCAGGAGTGTAGCTCAGTTGGTAGAGCATCGGTCTCCAAAACCGAGGGCCCACGGTTCGAGTCCGTGCACTCCTGCCATTTTCCCTATCAACAACTGAAATCTTCATGACCCAGTTTATTTCCGCCATCAGCCTGATTGTTCCTGACTATGATCAGGCTATCGCATTTTATGTCGGTCTGATGGGTTTCGAACTGATCGAAGATACCGAATTTTCCGAAGACAAGCGCTGGGTGCTGGTGGCGCCGCCGGGCAGCACCGAAACGCGGCTGCTGCTGGCCAAAGCAACCAACGAAGCGCAGGAAGAGATCATCGGCGAGCAAGCCGGTGGCCGGGTATTCCTGTTTCTCGAAACCTATGATTTTGACGGCGATATCGCGCTGATGGAGCGGGCGGGAATCGATATTATCGAGCAGCCCCGAGTCGAAAGCTACGGCAAGGTCGTCGTGTTTCGCGATCCCTTCGGCAATAAATGGGACCTGATCGAACGCTATTGAGACCTACCGCTCGATATCGAGCGCTCCGGCAATCATCCCCCATATCTGGTGGGTTAGCTTGGCCGGGTCCGGCCTCGGATCCATACCCATGGCGTGGATGATCCCACTGCGTATCGCACCGGTAATCGCTGCGCCGGCTATCGTCGGATCGATATGGGAACCGATATCGCCGCGCCTGATGCCGGAGTTGATATTGCGGATCGCCATTTCGATCATTTCTTCATGACGGGCGGATTCCACCGCCGCGACCTGACTGGTCCGGGCCATTTTTCCGAGGATGACCGGAGCCATGGGGTCATTATAGAGAAATTCGACCACGGCCATTAGCCGGTTTTTCTCGCGCACGCCCCACGTGATGTCCGGGTCGATATACTGGTTCGCGACCTGATTATAGCGATCATAAAAAGCGTGGATGATCGCGCCCAGCATGCCGGACTTCGATCCGAAATAATGATAGGCGAGCCCGACCGAAACCCCCGCCTGTCCGGCGACCTGCCCCATCTCGAGCGTTCCGTCTCCGTCACGCAGAATCATTTCCGCGGCCGCCAATATTTTGGCGGCCCGCATCATCTTGCGGTCGGAACTTTCCTTCGTCTTGCTTTGACCGGCCACGGCCCGCCTCCCTCGACATTCCTGAACCCAAATGCCCTATCGACTATTTGAATTGAATTCAATTCAAATAGTCGATAGGGCATTTGGGTATATAACCAACGACGGAGCGGACCCATGAATCTAGCGAGCAAAATTGAAACTACGGTGGACCTCGACCGCTATTTGCAGGGTCGCAGTTTTGAAGACGCCTGGGAGCAATTTCAGGAAGAAGGCTATGTTATCTTCAATGATGTGCTGAGCCCTGCACAGCTGGAACAACAGCACGATGCGCTGAAGCCCTGGATCGACGCTGACATCCGCGGTCGCAACAATTTCGAAGGTGACCAGTCCAATCGCATTTACGGAATGCTCGACAAGGATCCGGTGTTTGCCGACTTGATTTCCCATCCGCTGCAACTGGCCTTCGCCGAAAAGGAACTCGGCAGAAGCTGTCTGCTCTATGCCTGTCTGGCGATCAATCTCCATCCCGGCGAAACCGTCCAGCCTTGGCATTTCGATGACAGCCATTGCGGACTGGCACGCCCGCGCGACCCGCTCAGCCTGTCGACTTTCTGGTCGATCAGCGACACGACCGAGACAAACGGGGCCACCGAAATCATTCCCGGCAGCCACAAATGGGGCAATGAACAGCCCGCTGGCGCCAATCGCGGTACCGATTTCAAAACAGGTGTCACTGACAAGAAAAACGGCGCTGGCGATGACCATCCCGATATGATCAAGGCGACCATGCCGGCCGGTTCGCTGATGATCGCCAAGGGGACCCTGTGGCATCGCGGCGGCGGGAATAGTTCCGATGCCCATAGGCTGATCGTCACGCCGCAATTTTGCAAGGGCTGGTGCCGTCCGCTGGAGCAGCAATTGCTCGCGGTATCTCCTGAAAAAGTGGCGCACCTGCCGAAACGGGTGCAGGAACTGCTGGGTTACAATATCCACCCGCCCTTCATGGGCTATGTCGACGGCATGCACCCGAGCCGAATTTTGACCCCCAAAACCGACTGACCGTGAATAAGGTCGCGCAAACCGTCTGTGCAGGAGAGATAATGCAGGAACCGCTGAAGAGCGACGCGCCACTGATCGTCTATGTCGACATCAAGAGCCCTTATGCTTTCGCCGCCATCCGGCCCACGCTGGCGCTGGAAAAGTCGCTGGATATGCGTTTTGACTGGCGACCGCTGACTCTGGACATTCCCAGCTATCTGGGATCAGCGCGCAAGAGTAAAGGCAAGGTCGTCGAAAGCACCCGCAGCACAAGCCAGTGGGTCGGGATCAAATATGGCTATCGCGATGCGCGCCGCTATGTCGAGCGTCAGGGCCTGATGCTCAAGGGCACCGAGAAAATCTGGGATTCCTCGATTGCCAATATCGCAATCTCCTGGGTCATGCTGACGGACCGTGACCGGCTCGGCGATTATTTCGAAACGGTCTACCCGCCCTTCTGGCGGCGAGAGCTGGATATCGAGGATATAGCCGTGGTCGAAGCCTGTCTGGAGCAGGCTGGCATTGACTCGACCGGCTTTGCCGCCTTTTTCGCGGGCGATGGGCGCGCGCAGCATGACGCTCTGCAGGCGCAGCTTCACCCGAGCGGCATCTACGGCGTACCGACCTATGTGTTTGACCGCACTATCCTGTTCGGCCGCGAGCATTTGCCCTATGTCCGCTGGCACTTGCAGGGACGCACGGGTCCCGCACCCGATATCGCTTATGAGATAGATAGCCTGGAGCCACTGCCATGCTGACCGTCTTCATCGATTTCAAATCGCCTGCATCCTTCTTGGCGCTCGAGCCGACATTGACACTGGTGCGGGAAACCGGCGTGCAGATAGACTGGCTTCCTTTCGCGGTCCGGCCCTTTCTGATCCCCGAAGAGCAAGTGAACGAATCGGTCGGAGAGCGACACCGTCGCGTCCGCGCGATTGCCCAGCGCGATACCCATTTGCATTATGCCGCGGTTCAGGGGCGGGAGATGCATTTTTCAAAGACACCGGCGGGCAGTGACACTGCCCTCGCCGCCATGGCCGGGATAGATGGTGACCCCGTGCCCTTCATCCGCGCCGCCTTCGATGCCTATTGGAGGGATCAGGCCGACCTTGATGACGAAACCGTGGTGACGGATTTATTATCCTCCTTGAACCTGCCACTTCTGGATATGCAATCGGCACGTGAAAAGCTGGATTCGAGCCGCGCCATCGCAGAAGATTCCGGCATTTTCGAATCGCCTTCCTATGTCATTGCAGACCAGCTATTTATCGGCCGCGAGCATCTCCCGTGGATAGGCTCGCTGATCGAAGCGGCACCCGTCGGGTAAAATCCGGTTCTTTTTCTTGCGAATCCGGGAATCTGCGTATAAAGGGCTGGTTCTTTCCGAAACCATGCATATATCCGAACACAGTCAAATGACTGACACCCGGAGTTTATTTGGAAACCGGCGAGAAAGTTTAGGGAATCAAGCATGGCGAAAGTCAATCCAGGCGAATTCATGAATCAGGTCAAGGCCGAGACCAATAAGGTCGTTTGGCCGACATGGCCCGAGACCGTCCGTACGGCGATCCTCGTGCTGATCATGACCACGATACTCGGCCTGTTTTTTCTGGGCGTTGATTCGGTTTTTAACGGGATTGTAGCCTGGCTCCTGAGCCTTGCCTAAACGCCCCACTCAGTTTTTTTAGGTTATTCGCATGGCACGCTGGTATATCATTCACGCTTATTCGGGCTTTGAACACAAGGTCAAGGAAGCCATTGAGGCGGACGCGAAACGTCTTGGCCTGACCGAGCTGGTCGAGGATATCGAAGTCCCGACCGAGACCATCACCGAAGTCAAGCGCGGCAAGAAAATCCAGTCGGAGCGGAAATTTTTCCCCGGCTATGTTCTGGCCAAGCTGGAAATGACCGATGATGTCTATCACCTGGTCAAGAACCAGCCCAAGGTTACCGGCTTCCTCGGCAGCAGCGGCAAGCCGCAGGCGATCAGCGAAGCCGAAGCGGCCCGCATTCTCAACACCAAGGAAGAAGCCGCCAACGCTCCGAAAGAACGGATCACGGTCGCTTATGAAATCGGCGACGAGGTCAAGGTCAAATCCGGCCCGTTCAACAGCTTCAACGGCATTGTCGAGGAACTGGATTTCGACAAGAACAAGGTCAAGGTCTCCGTGTCCATCTTCGGTCGCGCAACCCCGGTCGAACTGGACTTTGGCGAAGTCGACCTGATCAGCTAGTTTTCATGCTTCGGACCCAAGTCCGGAGCACAACAGAATTTGGTGGCTTTCAGCCGCCGAATACCACCGCGGGAGGAAGTTTCGACTTCTGTCTGACCGCTTAATTTGAGGTTTCGGAGACCCGCTCATCCTGAGCTTGTCGAAGGACCGAAAGAATGAAAGGACAGCCAAATGGCTAAGAAAATTGATGGTTATATCAATTTGCAAGTACCTGCCGGTATTGCAAATCCATCCCCGCCAATCGGCCCTGCACTGGGTCAGCGCGGCGTTAATATCATGGAATTCTGTAAGGCGTTTAACGCGGCTACGGACAAGCTTGAAAAAGGCACGCCGATCCCGACCAAGATTACGGTCTATGGCGATCGCAGCTTTACCTTTGAAACCAAGACGCCACCAGCCAGCTACCTGATCAAGAAGGTCGCCAAGCTGAAAAAGGGTTCCAGCGAACCGGGCAAAGTCTCTGGCGGATCGATCAAGGCTTCGCAGATCAAGGAAATCGCCGAAACGAAAATGGCCGACCTCAATGCCAACAGCATTGATCAGGCTATGAAAATCATTTCAGGCACCGCGCGCTCGATGGGCGTAGATGTGGTGGAGGGATAAGAACATGGCGAAACTCTCCAAAAAAATGCAGGCGATCAACGAAAAAATTGACCGTGATAAACTGTACAGCATCGATGAAGCTATCAAGACGCTGAAAGGCCTCGCTTCTACCTCGAAGTTTGACGAGACACTTGATGTCGCGATCAACCTCGGTGTTGATCCTCGCCACGCCGACCAGATGGTCCGCGGCGTGATCTCGCTGCCAGCCGGAACCGGCAAGACCGCCCGTGTTGCAGTATTTGCCAAGGATGCAAAAGCAGACGAAGCACGGGAAGCGGGCGCCGATACGGTTGGTGCTGAAGATCTGATGGAAGCCATGCAAGGCGGCGATCTCAACTATGATCGCATTATCGCGACCCCTGACATGATGGGTGTTGTCGGTCGTCTCGGTAAGCTTCTTGGCCCTAAAGGCCTGATGCCAAACCCGAAACTCGGCACGGTTACCCCGAACGTCGGCCAAGCGGTCAAGGACGCCAAGGGCGGCCAGATCGAATATCGCGTTGAAAAAGCGGGTATCATCCACAATGGCATCGGCAAGACCAGCTTCTCCGAAGCCGATCTGCGCAAGAATTTCGATGCGCTGGTCAACACTGTGATCAAGGCCAAGCCAGCCGGCGCCAAGGGCAAATATGTCCGTAAAGTCGGACTGAGCACGACCATGGGCCCAGGCCTCAAAATCGATCTCGGCGAGATTGAAGGCGCCTGAGCAGCCGCACGTCACCCCGGCAAAAGCAGGGATGACTTGAACAGCTTTTAGAAAAAGGCCGGGCGCAAGTCCGGCCTTTTTTCATGCGCCATATTTTCTATAAGGACCGATATGACAATTTTGCAGATCAGCGCGGACCTGTCCTACCGCCTCCTTGCGCCCTGCACGATATTGGTCCATGTCGAGGCGGCAGCGACATCCGACCAGATACTCACCGACGCGCATATCGCTGTCGGCTCCGCCAACGACAAATCCGTGGTCCCGGCTCATGACGGCATCGGCACCCGGCTTTGGACCACGCAGCAGGACCAACTCACCGTCTCTTATGCCGCGCGGGTCGCAATCGATCGTGCCAATCCGGATTTCGCCACTCTGCCCGCCACCGCCTTGTCCGACCTGCCGGGCGAAGCCGTGCCCTATCTGTTCAACTCGCTCTATTGTTCGGTCCATGCCTTTGACCAGATCGTCACCGGCGAATTTTCCGGTCTGAGCGGCGGCCCGCTGATCGCTGCCATGGCCGATTATATCGGGCGGATCATGACCTATGGCTCCGATGTCGACAATGCCAACAGCAACGCCGAGCAGAGCTTTGCCGCGCGCAAGGGCGTGTGCCGCGATTATGCCCATATAATGATCAGCATGGCCCGCGCCGCCAATATCCCGGCCCGCTTTGCCAGCACCTATGCCCCCGACGTCCGGCCGCAGGATTTCCACGCCGTGCCCGAGGTGTTTCTCGACGGCCGCTGGCACCTGATCGACCCCACCGGCATGGCGCAAGCATCCGACATGGCGGTGATCGGCATCGGCCGCGACGCCACCGACGTCTCCTTCCTCACCGCCTTCGGCAGCATGAACATGGTCGAGCAGCGGGTGAACGTTTCCCGCGTCTGATCCCAGGCGGTTAATTTCCTGCTTTCAAGCCCCCGCTATTTTCCTTTAGGATTGCTCCCGAACAACTTCCGGGAGGGAAATATGCAAAAGGGCTCCTGTCTCTGCGGTGCCATAAAGATTGAAGTCGCCGGCGACCTGCCCGAGGCCGATGCCTGCCACTGCAGCCAGTGCCGCAAGCAGTCCGGCCACTACTGGGCCTCGATCGACGTCCCGACCAGCGCCGTCTCCATCCAGGGCGAAGACCATATCCGCTGGTACCAGTCCTCAGAAAAAGTCCGCCGCGGCTTCTGCCAGACGTGCGGCGCCTTCCTGTTCTGGGACCCGATCCACCACGACACAATCGCCATCGCCATGGGCTGTTTCGACAAACCGACCGGCACCAAAATCTGGAGCCACATCTTTGTCGCCGACAAGGGCGATTATTACGAGATCGAGCCGGGGGTGCTGCAGCGGGATCAGTAAACCTTCTCCCGTGAGGGAGAAGGATACGAAGCCTTATTCGCGCAGCGGATTAGGCGCAGTTGGATGAGGGCGTTCTGCTATCAAGAACTTTACTCATTCGTCCGATTCTGGCTGATTCATTTTTGAGTTTTTAGCCTTAACCTCGATGAACCAAAGCATCGTTTAATGCCGAAACAACGTTGCTTATATAATCACCGTCGTGATCTGCCAGCGCCTGAGTTTCTCCCGAAGAGCTATTCAATACAACCGCATATGTCGCCTTCTGATTGTACAAAATAAAGCCAGCTACGGCGGCTATTCCCAGACCGATCACTTTACCTGCCCCTTCGGCAGAAAAAGCTATAAACAACCCTGCGATTATACCAAGGATTGGACCTACCTTATTAGGCTTTGAAACATGTGATTTAACTGAGGTGACACCGTTCATAGCGTATGTCTGATTTCCTACAATAAATCTTGTACTAGAGACTTGAACATTTCCTTCATTAAATAATATTTTCTCTTCCATACTACCCCCCTCTGTTGAAATATTCTAAGTATAGGCTTGCCGACAATTTAGAAAGAAACTTTTTGCAACCTTCCAACAGCCAGCTTGCTGTTCAAACTTGACATCCCCGCCTCACCCGTTAATGGCTCCCCTACAAATTGTGCTTCCGTCAAAAGAATCGCAATTTCCGTCCGAGACAGCGGGTGAGGGGAATTTGCCTCTCTTAATTTCCAGCCTAGACGGGGATCAGTTTTTTCGTGTGGAGACACACGGGCACGCAGCCAGCGTTTTCTAACGCGGCAGAGCGACCAAAACCCCCCTTCGGATTATACAGGATTGGTTTCGATCAGTCCTTTCGCTCGTCATGCTGAACTTGTTTCAGCATCTCTCACGGAAGCACGTTGCCTCCGGGGGTCCTGAAAAAAGTTCAGGATGACGATAACTAGAATCGGGTGCGGGCGTTAAAAACCCAAGCCCACGTGAAGGAGCAAAATATGGATCGTGGTCAAAAGACCGAAGCGGTTGCCGCTCTGAACGCACTTTTCAAAGACGCCGGCGTTGTCGTGGTAACACGCAATCTGGGTCTGACTGTGGCTCAATCTACCGAGCTGCGGACGAAAATGCGGGACGAAGGCGCAAGCTTCAAAGTCTCTAAAAACCGCCTTGCCAAGCTGGCTCTGGAAGGAACCGACTATGCCCCGATAGCAGATATGCTGACGGGTCCGGTCGCGCTTGCCACATCGGATGATCCGGTGGCTGCTGCAAAAATCGCAGTGGCATTTGCAAAAACCAACGATCGTTTGGAAATCGTTGGCGGCGCAATGGGCGACACCCTTCTTGACGAAGCTGGCGTAAAATCTCTGGCTGCCATGCCTTCGCTTGATGAACTGCGCGGAACGATTGTTGGATTGCTTGTTGCACCACAAACGAAAATCGCACGGGTTCTTGTCGAGCCGGCAACCAGTGTTGCACGCGTACTCAGCGCTTATGCTGCTACGGGTGAATGAATTTAACTTTTCAAATATTTAGAAAATTGGAGCGTATTTAAAATGGCTGATATTGCAAAACTGGTCGAAGAACTTTCGAAACTCACCGTCATGGAAGCGGCTGAACTGTCCAAGGCACTTGAAGAAGAGTGGGGCGTTTCTGCTGCCGCTGCTGTTGCAGTTGCTGGCCCAGCGGCTGCCGCTGGCGAAGCTGCTGAAGAGCAGACCGAATTTGACGTAATCCTGACCGGCGACGGCGGCAAGAAAATCCAGGTGATTAAAGAAGTCCGTGCGATTACCGCTCTGGGCCTCACCGATGCCAAAGCCCTCGTCGAAGGCGCGCCTAAGGCCGTCAAAGAAGGCGTTGCCAAAGCCGAAGCTGAAGAAATCAAAGCGAAGATCGAAGCAGCCGGCGGTACCGTCGAACTCAAATAAGCCTGACGGTTTATTGCAAAAATTCGGGGTGGTTTCCGGTTCGGAAGCCACCCCTTTTTTGTGCGTGTCGTGATGGCGGAAAGTTCAACCTCATCTAGATTATCCGGCTAGCCGCCCGGCAGCTGTTCTTGGCAGTTGCAATGGCATTGCCGGCGCATCCCCCGCCCGTTTTGACTGAAAGGATTTCTGGTGTATTCTGGTCCATATTGGTTGCGACCTGATATGGAGACATCAGATGTTCACCTTTCCGCTACTCATCCAGATTCACGTCATCGCTGCTGCGGTTGCGATCCTCACCGGGATGGTCGTCTTCTCGCTGCCCAAGGGCGACAGGCGCCACCGGATCTGGGCGTGCATTTATGTCGCCGCAATGATGATCACCACCGGCATCGTCATATTCGTACCCGCGACGGTGCTGGAATTCGGCGACAGCGGCTGGGGCTTTTTCCACCTGTTCATTCTGGTTGGTGGCGTTAGCGCTTCCGTCGGCCTATTCGCCTTGTTCAAGTGGCGACAAACGCGCGATCCGGCTTGGCTGCGCAATCACCAGATCCGTTTCGCTTTCTCTTATGCGGGCCTGCTGATGGCCGGTGTCAGCCAGCTTTCGACCAATCCCCGCTTCGGGCTCGTCAATATACTGACACCATCGCAATTCTGGCTCAGCTTCATCGGCACCAACGTCGCGATTCTGGCGATCGCGATGCTGTTCGTCTCGCGATATCTGGCGAAAGGCGATCCGCGCCGTCGGTACGCCATGAAAATCTGATCCGGAGCCTTTTCCTTTGCATCGGCCCTGCGCCGCTATAGAACCCCGCGCATGACCGACAATGATGATCTCGCCACGCTGGTGCGCACCATAGCCGACTATCCCAAGCCGGGCATCCAGTTTCGCGATGTATCAACCCTGCTGCTCGACGGCCCTGCCTTTCGCCAGACCATCGACCGGATGATCGCGCTGGTCGATCCGGACAGTTTCGATCTGATCGCCGGTATCGAGGCGCGCGGCTTCATCGTATCGGCGGCGATGTCCTACGCGCTGGAAAAGGGCAAAATCATGCTGCGCAAGCCGGGCAAATTGCCGGGCAAGTCGGTGAGCATCGATTATGCGCTGGAATATGGCACCGATAGAATCGAGATGCACGACGATGCGATCCGGCCGGGACAACGGGTGCTGCTGGTCGATGATCTGCTCGCCACCGGCGGCACCGCCATGGCTGGTGTCGAATTGTTGCGTGGTCAGGGTGCCCTTGTCGAGCAGGCTTTATTCATCGTCGACCTGCCCGATCTAGGCGGCGCGCAGAAGCTGGCGGTCGCCGGGGTGACGCCGAAAGCGCTGATGGCTTTTGCCGGTGATTGACCATATTGCGATCATAACGGGTGTGCAGGACGAGGCAGATGCTTTCCGGCGCGATTCCTCGGCAACACGGGTCGCCAGTCCACTGGGCGACATCCGCCAGCTCGAACACGCCGGAAAGCAGGTTTCCGTTCTTTGCTCCGGCATTGGCAAAGTCCACGCCGGAGCCGCCGCTCTCTATATGCACAGCCAGTTCCGCCCGGACCTGTTGCTGGTGATCGGCACTGCCGGCCATGTCAGCAGCAGCGCGGGTGATTGTTTCTATCTGCAAGAATCCCTGCAGGCCGATTACGGCACGCTGGAGAAATTCGCCGAGCATGACGGCTTCACCCATTATAACGCCGGTGTTTGGCCGATTGGCCCGCCGGACTGGAAACCCTTCACCTCCCATCCCATGCCCGAAGCCCTCGCCTTGCCCCGGGCGCGGATCGCTACCGCCGACTGTTTCGTGAAATGCCCCGATCGCTCCGGCTATTTGCGCGATGTGCTGAAAGCCGACCTGGTCGACATGGAGACTGCCGCGGTAGCCCAGATTGCCGCGCTGCTCGATATCCCGTGGGCCGGAATCAAGGCGGTGACCGATGGCGCCAACAGCGAGAGTTCGGGCGACTTCCAAGCCAATCTCGAGCGGGCCGCCAACCGCGCCGCCAGCGAGGCAGCGCGATTTATTGAATTGCTTTAGCCTCGGAAAAGCCGCTCATCCCGAAGCAACCGTTCGTCCTGAGCCTGTCGAAGGCCCCTTGCGCAGACCAACAGACAGAAAAGCCTAGCTCGCCACCCAGTTGCCGTGGAATCCCGGTGGAATGCGATGCGGCAGATGGATCACCGCCTGCGGTTCGCCAAGAAAATCATCCGCGTTGAGGATTTGCAGTTCGGTCGTGTCCTCTTCCGCATCGATCACCAGACCGATCAGCCAGCCTTCGTCCTCGGCGGAATCCGGAGAGCGGGGCACGAACACAAATTCGCCCGGATGACGGCCAGCGCCAAAATCACGCACCAGCTTGTCGCCGCTCTCCAGATCATGTTTGAACAACTCGGTGCCTGCCATATCGAGCTCGTCGGGACGACCCGCCAGCGCGATGTCATAGATATAGCGATAAGGCTTGGTCGCTGTCCGCTCGTCATAGCGCGGGAATTCCTGCGGGCGATCGTCAAGAATCTTGCGGTCGACTTTCTTCGCCACCGGATCGACGGTCCAGCGTTCCAGCCGCGACCATTCGCCGCCCGGGCCAAAGGTCGTCCGCGCATAAGTGCTTTCGTGCACCACAACATCGACGATGACCTTGCCATCATCGGTCTCGAAAGCGCCAGCCGGATGATAGACATAGCAGGGTTCGACATCGCACCAGATGGTTTCCATCCCCAGACCTTCGCGCGGGCACAGACCGACCCGGGCACCATGTTCGGGATTCCAGTCGTAGGGGAACTCGAAACCGGTCAGCATCCGCTTCATCGAGAAGACCGCCGGCAGATCGAACACCAGCACATAATTTTCGGTAATCTGGCAATCGTGAATCGATGGCCCTTCCTTGACCGCGATCGGTTCCTGTCGCGCGACGCGTCCATCTTTGTCCAGAACCACGTGCCAAACGGTATCAAATGTCGATGCATTGTAACAAATTGCATGCATTTCGCCGGTTTTGGGATCAAAATGGGGATGCGCGGAGAAGGCGTGGTCCAGCGTCCCGTCAAACGGATTATGCGCGATCGTGTCGAGCTCGTCGGTCAGTTCCACCGGAAAGCCGCCCGCCTCGACAATCGCAAAGGTGCGACCATTCAGGCCGATAATATTGGTATTGGCGGTATCGGTCCGCGGATTGCGGTCACCCGGCTTGCGCTCTTCACCCAGCGCATCACTGACCTTGTTCGAACGGATCCAGCGGTTGCGATACCATTCGGCCTTGCCTCCGGCGATCCGGACGCCATGAGCCATGCCGTCACCGACAAACCAGTGGTAGCTACCTTCATCGGGAGCGCTGGCCGGATTGGGCCCGATCCGCAAATAGCGTCCGTCGAGTTGCGCGGGAATTTCGCCTTCGACCTTCAGATCGGCCAGCGTCAGTTCCTCGGTCATCGGCTTGTGGACACCGGTCAGATAGGGATGCCCGCCTTCGGGCGTAGCAAGCCGCTTGCGGTTGAAATTCGTAACAGCGCCCATCACCGGGGTGACGGCGGCGCGGATGGTTTTTTCGATTACAGAAGCCATGGATAATTCCTCCTAGTTGAAACGGATATCGGCGATTGTGGCAATTGCCATTGCCAGCAAAATGAGCCCGCCGGGATGCGGTCGGCGGAGCGCGGCGATGTTGGCGACTCCGGACAGCGCGAAAATAACGGCGGCGACGATCGGCAGCAGATCGCTGCCGGACTGCAGGCGGTTGAGCAGCACCGCAATGCCGAGTCCGCCCCAGGCCAGTGATGGAATATGGAAGACCGCCCGTAATATGTCGCGCGTCGCCCGTGCGGCCAACAGACCAGTCGTCCGCTCGTGATAAAGCGGCCCAAGTATCACCCGTTCGCCAAGCACCGAATGCGCAATCGCGACGATCACGCCAAGGACGGCAACGATGGTCGCGTAAATTAACATTGATGGCGGTCCCTTCCGGCTTGGCAAATCGACTCGCGATGTTTATGCTGTTAACATGACGAACAATGATAACAGTGTCAACATAAGAGTTTCGGGAAGCAAAACATGCTTCCAAATCTTCCATTTTCGGGGCTTGCGGTGAACGCGCCCTATCATCACGGTGACCTGCGCGCTGCGGCGTTGCAGATGGGGATGGAACGGCTGGAAAGTCAGGAGCAACCCGATCTCGGATTGCGCGCCCTCGCCCGCGACCTCGGGGTGTCGGCAACCGCGCTTTACCGCCATTTCCCGAACAAGGACGCCTTGCTCGATGCGCTGGCGCTGGAGGGCCTTAACCGGCTCGGCAGGAACCAGGCAGAAGCTGCCGAGAAAGCCGGTGGTGGCCACGACGGTTTTGCCGAAGTGGGTATCACCTATGTCGAATGGGCGGTCGAAAATCCCGCTTTGCTGCGGCTGATCTACAACCGCGTCGGTCAGGTCGATCTTGCTGCCGACGATCCCACCGCGATGGGCGAAGCCTTTTACCAGCTTCGCGCCGGCATTGCCGCGACCATGCCCGACGAAATGTCGAAAGAACAACGGGCCGCCGCCGCACTGCACGCATGGTCACTGGTTCACGGCCTCGCCATGCTGATCCTCGATGGCCAGATCGCCTATGATCCGGCGATGGTGCGCAAAGTGGTGCTGATGACGGATTTCAGAGACTGCTGAATTATCTCCCGATCCGCCGAGCCTGTCCGACTGTACTTAACCTGCTTTTTACCTGCTTCTGCTAGCTCTCCGATGCGAACCACAGGCGGGCATCATAACAAAGCAAATGACGATTTTTTCCAACACAAATGATCGGCAGAGGAAGTCGCATTATATGGTCATCCTCGGCCTGATAGGCGTGCTGACCGCGCTGGAGCTCGCGCTCGCCGACCGCAAATATGGCTTGTTCACCGGCGGTTTTGGTCAATCTCAGGCGGTCGATACGCTGACCGAGCGCTGCCTCTTCCTTACCGGCTATATCTCCTCCATCGCCCTGCTGATCATCGGCACATGGTGGATAATCGTCCGGCTGTTCCGCAGCAAAAGATCCTGGCCACCATTATTCTTTCTGGTGACGATCGTGGGTGGCGGCTATGTGCTGCTGCTCGCCCTGACCTTCCAGCTGCACCAATATTTCAGCGATACGATGAGCTTCGCGCTGATGGCCAATCTTGGCGGCGGCAGCCTGACCGACGCGCTGCTCTTTGCTTCGAACGAAATTTTCCTGGGCGTCGCCGCACTGGTTCTGGGCCTGATCGTCTATATCTATATGTTCCGGCTGCTGTCCCGCAAATTTCCGGTGCGCCCCAGTCATCTCATATGGCCAGCCCATGGCCGCCTGTGCATCGGGCTATTTGTCTCCACTTTGCTCCTCGCCATCGCTGTGCCCGCGGCTTCTACCGACGTGCAAAACGGCCTGAACCGTACCCTAGCCTGGGGGCTGTTTACAGAGGCCACCAACAAATTGACCGATTTTGACCGGGATGGCTATGGCTGGATTTCCAGCGTGCCAGATCGCCACCCTTTCAACAGTTCACGCTATCCATTGGCGCTGGATATTCCGGCAAATGGCATCGACGAGGATGGCTATGGCGGCGATCTGCAACTGGTGCCGGATGCACCGCAACCGCCAGTCACATTGATATCTGGCAAGCGCCCTCACCTTGTCCTGATCATTATGGAGAGCGCGCGATATGATGTCATCGGCAAGCGGATCAGCGGCAAGCCGGTTGCGCCAAATCTCGAAGCTATTGCAAAATCAGGCAGCCTTGTCTCCCCGGCCTTCAGCCATGTCGGTTTTACCACCGCGTCGCTCAAATCGCTGTTTGGCGGAGCCCTGCAGCCGGCAGACGGATCGCCTTCGTTGTTCCGCGATCTTAAATCCAGCGGCTATGAAATCGCCGTTTTCTCTGGCCAGCCCGAAGACTTTGGCGGTATTTCACAGACGGTGGGCATGCGAGAGAATGCCGATGTCTTTATCGACGGCGACAGTTTGAAACATTTACGCGCTTTCAGCAACGGCGCCCAGGGTTCGATTCTGATCGACGAGAAGCATCTGCTCAAAGCCTTTGCAGAACAATATCAGCAGCCGTCGAAATGGGACCGGCCCCAGTTTCTCTATTTCAATTTCCAGTCACCGCATTTCCCCTATTTTCATGAAGGATTGCCACTCAAGCTGACCGAAAGACCCTTGCCCCGCTCCGAGATCAGCGCCGGCAACCGGGATCAGCTGCAGCAGACCTACTGGAACGCGGTCCATTATTCGGATCAGCAGCTGGGCGAACTGGTTTCCCGGCTCAAGCGGGACGGCATATGGGACGATAGCATTGTTGTCATAACCGGCGATCATGGCGAAGACCTGTTTGAAGAAGGCTTTCTGGGGCACGGCCACAATATCAACATCCGCCAGAACGGCACATTTCTGGTCACCAACCGTCCGGGCGTTACGGTCGATGGACCTATCGGCTTGAGCGATTATCGTGCCATCATATTGTCGCTGCTCAAGGGTGAAAAACCCCATATCCCGACAAAACCGGTGCTGATGACAGTCGGCGATCTTCAGCGACCGACACAAATCGGCATTGCTGAGGGCGCATCGCAGATTACATCGTTGCGGCTGGACACCGGGGAGGCCTGCATGGTCGAGAAGAAGCAATGCGCCAATGTCGGCGAGCTGAACGGCGCTTTCAACGACCGCGTCAATAGTCTGATCCGTACCTGGGGATCCGCCCGATGGCGAAATAGAGCAAACGCGCAGAAAGATTGATCGTTATCGATGCAATAAAACGCAATATAACGTCTTCAGCGGAGACGATTGCAGACACGCCCTCTTGACCCAAAGCCAGTATCTCCCTATATCCCGCGCTCACCACAGATTTCGAGACAGGGCGTGCAGTCGCGCGGCGCGCCAGAAGAAATGAAATTTGCACGGTTTTCAGGACGCTAAAAAGCTGCAGTTTCCATGCTTTGGGAACATGCGGCTTTTGTTGTCTTGAAGCGCCTCCATAAATTGATTTTCCGCCGGTTTTCCGGCGATGGCGAGAAGGCAAAATTATATGGCTACCCAAGCAGCTTCGGTCAAAACGACGGCTCCGACCCCCACACGCAAGAAACGCATTCGCAAAATCTTCGGCGATATTCACGAAGTTATCGAGATGCCGAATCTCATCGAAGTTCAGCGCGAATCATATGAACAGTTTTTGCGCTCGGACGCTTCGATCGGATATGTATCTGGCCTCGAAAAGACGCTGCGCAGCGTTTTCCCGATCCGCGATTTTGCCGGCACCGCCGAAATGGACTTCGTCAACTATCAACTCGAAGATCCCAAATATAATGTCGAAGAATGCCGCCAGCGGGGCATCACCTATGCCGCGCCGATGAAGGTCACCCTTCGCCTGATCGTGTTCGAGGTTGATCCCGAAACGGAAGCGCGCTCGGTTCTCGATATTAAGGAACAAGACGTTTATATGGGCGACATGCCTTTGATGACCAAGAACGGCACGTTCGTCATCAACGGCACAGAGCGCGTTATTGTCAGCCAGATGCACCGTTCGCCCGGCGTATTGTTTGACCATGACCGAGGCAAAACCCACTCGTCCGGCAAATTCCTCTTCGCAGCCCGCGTCATTCCATACCGCGGCAGCTGGCTCGACTTTGAATTTGACGCCAAAGACATCGTCAACGTCCGTATTGACCGCAAGCGCAAGCTGCCGGTGACCGCATTGCTGCGTTCGCTGGGTGATGCCATTCTTGAAGTCAAAGAAAAGAAGCCCGATTTCAAAGTCGGTGAAATGGTTCGTGTCGGTGGCATGAAGCAGCCCGCCGAAATTCTCGAGATCGAAGGCAATCTGATCACGATCCGCGAACCCATGGGCGCGATCGAGTTTAATGGCGGCAAAATCGAAGACGAAGGCCGCACGAAGAGCGCCGAGATCGTCAAGATCGTCAAGCAGGGCTATTCGGAAGAAGATATCCTCAACCTGTTCTACGGACGCATTGTCTACAAGCGCGCGAAAGACGGCTGGACCATTCCTTTCGTCGCCGAGCAATGGCGCGGACTGAAGCCGACCTTTGACATTGTCGATGCACAGAGCGGCGAAGTCGTTTTTGAAGCGACCACCAAGATCACGCCGCGCGCTGCGAAAAAGGCCGAATCCGACGGCATGGAAAACATCGTCATCCCGACCGAGGAAATTTTTGGCCGTTACAGCGCCTTTGACCTGATCAACGAAAAAACCGGCGAGATCTATATCGAAGCCGGCGACGAAGTTACGGCTGAGAATCTCGAGAAGATTGACAATGCCGGGATCGATGCGCTCGAACTGCTCGACATCGACCATGTCACAACCGGTCCCTGGATCCGCAACACGCTGAAGGTCGACAAGGCCGAAGATCGTGATGGCGCGCTTTCCGACATCTACCGCGTTATGCGCCCTGGTGAACCACCAACGCGCGAAACCGCAGAAGCTTTGTTCGAAGGCCTGTTCTTCGATCCGGAGCGCTATGACCTCTCCGCCGTGGGCCGCGTCAAACTCAACATGCGTCTCGAACTGGATGCGCCTGCTGATTATACCATCCTGCGCAAGGAAGACATTCTCGCAGTCGTCAGAACCCTCGTCGATCTGAAAGACGGCAAGGGCGAAGTCGATGATATCGATAACCTCGGCAACCGCCGTGTCCGTTCCGTTGGCGAATTGCTGGAAAACCAGTATCGCGTCGGCCTTCTCCGCATGGAGCGCGCCGTCAAGGAGCGCATGAGCAGCGTTGACGTATCCACCGTGATGCCGAACGATCTGATCAATGCGAAGCCTGCCGTTGCTACGGTTCGCGAATTCTTCGGCTCTTCGCAGCTGTCGCAGTTCATGGATCAGACCAACCCGCTTTCGGAAGTCACCCATAAACGCCGCGTGTCAGCGTTGGGCCCCGGTGGTCTGACCCGTGAACGCGCCGGCTTTGAAGTCCGCGACGTTCACCCGACCCACTATGGCCGTATCTGTCCGATTGAAACGCCGGAAGGCCCGAACATTGGTCTGATCAACTCGCTGGCGTCGTTCAGTCGCGTCAACCAATATGGTTTCATCGAAACGCCATATCGGAAAGTCGTCGACAACAAGGTCACCGACGATGTTGTCTATCTCTCCGCCATGGAAGAACAGAAGCACACCGTGGCTCAGGCGAACGCCGAACTGACCCCAGACGGCAGCTTCGTCGAGGAAATCGTTTCCTCGCGTCAGGCTGGCGAATTCCTGATGGCGCCGCGCGACATCATCACGCTGATGGACGTTAGCCCGAAACAGCTGGTTTCGGTTGCTGCCTCGCTCATTCCGTTCCTGGAAAACGATGACGCCAACCGCGCGCTCATGGGATCGAACATGCAACGTCAGGCTGTGCCGCTGGTGAAAGCCGAAGCACCGTTTGTCGGCACCGGCATGGAAGAAACCGTGGCCCGCGATTCTGGTGCTGCAATCGCCGCACGTCGCGCCGGTATCGTCGATCAGGTGGACGCCACCCGTATCGTCATCCGCGCATCGGGTGCTGTCGAAGCAGGAAGATCCGGCGTGGACATTTACACACTGCAGAAATTCCAGCGTTCCAACCAGAACACCTGCATCAACCAGCGTCCGCTGGTGAAGGTTGGCGAAATCGTCCAGCAGGGCGACACGATTGCCGACGGTCCATCCACCGATATGGGCGAACTGGCACTGGGCAAGAACAGCCTCGTCGCCTTCATGCCCTGGAATGGCTATAACTACGAGGATAGTATCCTCATCTCCGAACGGATCGTGAAAGACGACGTCTTTACCTCGATCCATATCGAAGAATTTGAAGTCATGGCCCGCGACACCAAGCTTGGCCCTGAAGATATCACCCGTGACATTCCCAATGTCGGCGAGGAAGCGCTTCGCAACCTCGACGAAGCGGGCATTGTCTATATTGGTGCGGAAATCGAGCCAGGCGATATTCTCGTCGGCAAGATCACGCCAAAGGGCGAATCGCCAATGACGCCGGAAGAAAAACTTCTCCGCGCCATCTTTGGTGAAAAAGCTTCCGATGTTCGTGACACCTCGCTGCGTCTGCCGCCAGGTGTTGCCGGCACGGTCGTCGAAGTCCGTGTGTTCAACCGTCACGGCATCGACAAGGACGAACGTGCCCTGGCGATCGAACGCGAAGAAATCTCGCGCTTCACCAAGGATCGTGACGACGAACGCGCCATTCTGAACCGTGCAACCTTCAACACGTTGAAAGACATGTTGATTGGCCAGACCGCGACTTCCGCGCCGAAGCCGATGAAGAAGGGCGCTGAAATCACCGAAGAAAGCCTGTCCGAACTGGAGCAAGTCGACTGGTGGAAGATTGCCGTCAAGGATGATCAGGTTCAGTCCGATTTCGAAGCCACCCGTCAGCAATATGACGAAGCGATCAAGCTGATCAACGAACGGTTCGAAGACCGTCGCGAGAAGCTGGAACGTGGTGACGAACTGGCTCCTGGCGTATTGAAGATGGTCAAAGTCTTCGTCGCGGTGAAGCGCAAGCTGCAACCGGGTGACAAAATGGCTGGCCGTCACGGCAACAAGGGCGTTATCTCCCGCATCCTGCCACAGGAAGACATGCCGTTCCTCGAAGACGGTACGCCGGTTGACATCGTGCTCAACCCGCTGGGTGTGCCTTCGCGAATGAACGTCGGACAGATTTTCGAAACCCACTTGGGCTGGGCCGCACGTGGTCTTGGACAACAGGTTACCGAAGCTCTGGAAGAGTGGAAATTGGCTAACCCCGATCCACAGGCAGCGCCTCCACCAGACGCGGTCAAGGAACGGCTCAAGGTCATCTACGGCGAGCAATATCATGAAGATATCGATAGCCGTGAGACAGCCGAGATCGTCGAAATGGTCGGCCATCTGCGTCACGGTGTCCCAATGGGAACGCCGGTATTTGATGGTGCGCATGAAAGCGATATATCCGACATGCTCGAACTGGCAGGTCTGGATCGCAGCGGTCAGGTCAATCTTTATGATGGCCGGACCGGTGACAAGTTCGACCGCAAGGTGACCGTGGGCTATATCTACATGCTCAAACTGCACCATCTGGTCGACGACAAGATCCATGCCCGTTCGATCGGCCCATACAGCCTTGTCACGCAGCAGCCTCTTGGCGGTAAAGCGCAATTTGGCGGACAGCGTTTCGGTGAAATGGAAGTCTGGGCACTGCAAGCTTACGGCGCGGCTTACACGCTGCAGGAAATGCTGACGGTCAAGTCCGATGACGTGATCGGCCGGACCAAGGTTTACGAAGCAATCGTCAAGGGTGACGATACGTTCGAAGCCGGCGTGCCGGAAAGCTTCAACGTTCTGGTCAAGGAAATGCGGTCGCTCGGCCTCAACATCCAGCTCTCCAGCTTTGGCGACGAGGATGATGAAGACGGCGACGGGATTGCGATAGCGGCGGAGTGAAGCTCTAGTTTCACGCCACGCAGCATTTCAAATTTGGGGCGTAAGCCCAAGAGGAATTAAGACATGAATCAAGTAACAAATTTTGCAAATCCGATCGCAAAACCGGAAACATTTGACCAGATCCAGATTGGTTTGGCCTCGCCAGAGCGGATCCGCAGCTGGTCTTTTGGTGAAATCAAGAAACCGGAAACCATCAACTACCGGACCTTCAAGCCGGAACGTGACGGCCTGTTCTGTGCGCGTATCTTTGGTCCGGTAAAGGATTACGAATGCCTGTGCGGTAAATATAAGCGCATGAAATATAAGGGCATCGTCTGCGAAAAATGCGGTGTCGAAGTCACGGTAACCAAGGTTCGCCGGGAACGTATGGGTCATATCGACCTCGCCGCTCCGGTCGCGCATATCTGGTTCCTGAAATCGCTGCCGTCGCGCATCGGTCTGTTGCTCGACATGCAGCTCAAACAGCTTGAGCGCGTGCTTTACTTCGAAAGCTATGTGGTTATCGAGCCCGGCTTGACGGCTCTGGAAAAATTCCAGCTGCTGACCGAAGACGAAATGCTCGAAGCACAGGATGAATATGGCGAAGACGCTTTCTCCGCCGGCATCGGCGCTGAAGCGGTCAAGATCATGCTGCAGGACCTCGACCTGAAGCAGGAACGCGACGATCTGATGGAAGATCTGCGCACGACCAAGTCGACGCTGAAACCGAAGAAGATCATCAAGCGCCTGAAAGTGGTCGAAAGCTTCATTGATTCCGGCAACAAGCCTGAATGGATGATCCTCGAAATCATTCCCGTGATCCCGCCCGAGTTGCGCCCGCTGGTGCCTCTCGATGGTGGCCGTTTCGCGACGTCCGATCTCAACGATCTCTATCGCCGCGTGATCAACCGGAACAACCGTTTGAAACGCCTGATGGAACTGCGCGCGCCGGATATCATCGTCCGTAACGAGAAGCGTATGCTTCAGGAATCGGTTGATGCCTTGTTCGACAATGGCCGTCGTGGCCGGACCATCACCGGTGCCAACAAACGCCCGCTGAAATCGCTGTCCGACATGCTCAAGGGCAAACAGGGCCGTTTCCGTCAGAACCTTCTCGGCAAGCGCGTCGATTATTCCGGCCGTTCGGTTATTGTGACCGGACCGGAACTGAAATTGCATCAGTGCGGTCTGCCGAAGAAAATGGCCCTGGAACTGTTCAAGCCGTTCATCTACGCGCGCCTTGACGCCAAGGGCCTTTCGATGACGCTCAAGCAGGCCAAGAAATGGGTCGAAAAAGAGCGGAAAGAAGTCTGGGACATTCTGGAAGAAGTGATCCGCGAGCATCCGGTGATGCTGAACCGCGCACCAACGCTTCACCGTTTGGGCATCCAGGCTTTCGAACCGGTATTGATTGAAGGCAAGGCTATCCAGCTTCACCCGCTGGTCTGTTCCGCCTTTAACGCCGACTTTGACGGTGACCAAATGGCGGTCCACGTTCCACTGAGCCTCGAGGCCCAGCTGGAAGCGCGCGTCCTGATGATGTCGACCAACAACATCCTGTCGCCTGCCAATGGTAAACCAATCATCGTTCCTTCGCAGGATATGGTTCTGGGTATCTATTATCTGACAATGGACCGTAAAGGCGAGCCGGGCGAAGGCATGATGCTGGCCGACATGGCCGAAGTGCATCAGGCTCTGGAAATCGGCGCTGTGACCTTGCACTCCAAGATCACCACCCGGGTTCCGCAGACTGACGAGGAAGGCAACCCCATCCTCAAGCGGTTCGAAACCACGCCGGGCCGTTTGCTGATCGCAGAATGTCTGCCGAAATCGCATCTGGTGCCGTTCGACATCGTCAACCGCTTGCTGACCAAGAAAGAAGTCGGCGACGTAATTGACCAAGTCTATCGTCACACCGGTCAGAAAGACACGGTCCTGTTCGCCGATGCGATTATGGGCCTTGGCTTCCGCCACGCTTGCCGCGCCGGTATTTCCTTCGGCAAGGACGACATGATCATCCCTGATTCCAAGGATGCCACGGTTGAAGAAACCCGCGCCCTGGTCGCGGACTATGAGCAGCAATATCAAGATGGTCTGATCACGCAGCAGGAAAAATACAACAAGGTGATCGACGCCTGGTCCCGCTGTGGTGACACGGTTGCGAACGCGATGATGGACGAGCTGGCCGCAACGCCAGAGGACGAACATGGTCGCGAGCGCGAGATTAACGCGATCTACATGATGAGCCACTCCGGCGCACGTGGTTCGCCAGCGCAGATGAAACAGCTGGGCGGTATGCGCGGTCTGATGGCGAAACCTTCGGGCGAGATTATTGAAACACCGATCATCTCGAACTTTAAGGAAGGCCTGACGGTTCTGGAATATTTCAACTCCACCCACGGTGCTCGTAAGGGCCTTGCGGATACGGCGTTGAAAACGGCTAACTCGGGTTATCTGACCCGTCGTCTGGTTGACGTCTCACAGGATTGTACGATTGTCGAAGAAGATTGCGGCACCGAAAATGCACTGGAGATGAAAGCCATCGTCCAGGGCGGTTCGGTTATCGCATCGCTCGGCGAACGTATCCTCGGCCGCACCATGGCTGAAGATATTATCGACAGCAAAGACGACAGCGTTGTGATCAAGTCGGGCACGTTGCTCGACGAAGCGGCCATCGTCGTGATCGAAGAGCTCGGCATCCAGTCGGCGCGCATTCGCTCGCCGCTGGTCTGCGAATCCAAAATGGGCGTTTGTGGCACATGCTACGGTCGTGATCTTGCTCGCGGTACACCGGTGAATATCGGTGAAGCGGTTGGCGTTATCGCAGCCCAGTCAATCGGTGAGCCAGGCACGCAGTTGACGATGCGGACCTTCCACATCGGCGGCGCGGCACAGCTCAACGAGCAGTCCAATCTGGAATCGGTTGCAGAAGGTAAGGTCGAATATCGCGACATGCCGGTCATCGAAGACAAAAATGGCCGTTTCCTGTCGCTGGCACGTAGCGGTATCATTGCCGTGATCGACAATGACGGTCGCGAGCGGTCTGCCGACAAGGTGCCTTATGGTACCAGCGTGCTGATCAAGGATGGCGCGAAGGTAAATCTTGGCGATCGTCTGGCCGAATGGGATCCGTTCACGATGCCGATGATCACCGAGAAACCGGGTGTCATCAAATATCAGGACGTCCTCGAAGGCAAGACGATGACCGAACAGACCGATGAAGCCACCGGTATCGCACAGCGTGTGATCACCGAATATCGGGCTTCGGGTCGCGGCGCCAACAAGGAAGACCTTCGTCCGCGCATGACTTTGCTCGATGAAAATAGCGGCGAAACCGGTCGTTATATGCTCGCCAATGGCGCAACACTCTCGGTCGAGGACGGCCAAAAGGTTGTCGCCGGTGACGTGCTCGCACGTGTCTCTCGCGAAGCTGCGAAGACCCGCGACATTACGGGTGGTCTGCCACGTGTGGCCGAACTGTTCGAAGCGCGTATTCCGAAGGACAATTCGATCATCGCCAAGATCGACGGACGGATTGAATTCGTCCGCGACTATAAAGCGAAACGCAAGATCGCGATTGTTCCGGAAGAAGGCGAACCAGTAGAATATCTGGTGCCGAAGACGAAAGTCATCGACGTACAGGAAGGCGATTTCGTCAAGAAGGGCGACAATCTCGTGTCGGGTTCACCTGATCCGCATGACATTCTTGAAGTTCTCGGTGTCGAGGCGCTGGCCGAATATCTCGTTTCGGAAATTCAGGAAGTTTACCGTCTGCAAGGCGTGAAAATCAACGATAAGCACATCGAAACGATCGTTCGTCAGATGCTGCAGAAAGTTGAAATCACCAACGGCGGTGATACCACGCTTCTTCCCGGCGAGCAGGTCGATCTCGAAGAGATGATGGAATATAACGCAAAGCTGACCAAGAAGCAGGTCCCTGCTGAAGGTAAACCGGTACTGCTTGGTATTACCAAAGCCAGCCTGCAAACACGTTCGTTCATCTCTGCGGCTTCATTCCAGGAAACCACCCGGGTGCTTACCCAGGCGGCCGTCGAGGGCAAGAAGGATCAGCTGATCGGTCTCAAGGAGAACGTGATCGTTGGCCGTTTGATCCCGGCCGGTACCGGTGCGGGCATGAACCGTGCGCGTATCGCCGCAACCAGCCGCGATGCGGCATTGCGGGCACAACAGCAGAAAATGCTCGACGCGATGCAGGCTGCGGCTGACCTGAAAGCAGAAGAAGTGGCAAATGCCGCGGCTGCTGCTCCGGCTGCCGAAGCCGAGCCAACCGCTGCGGATGTGTTCGGTGAAGCACCGGCCGAGGAAGCCTTGATTGCTGCGGATAGCTCCGAAGAACAGCATGCGGCCGAATTGGCGCAGGGTGATGAAGCGGCTACCGGCGATTCACACATGGCGAAAACCATGGGTGAAGGCATCGAGGCAAGCGACACCGAAGCCGCTCAGACTGAAGACGACAACGAAGCATAAGCTTCGCAGTCTGGAACCAATCAAAAAAGCCCCGCTGGAGGTAATCCAGCGGGGCTTTTTTATACTCTAAAAATATCCGTCCGCACGATTTCGGCTTAAAAGCGGATTTCGCAAACCGACATCTTGCCCTGCACCGTAGTCCGCCACTCCCCCGTCCATTGTCCGCCCTGCGAGGCAGCGACGACCGGGCACTTTGTTTTTGCATCCTCTCGGCTCCAGATCGGACCAGCATTCACATCGCGGGTGTTGTGCGCGGGCCGAGGCGATGGCCGGGGTGAAGGCCGGGGCGTCGGTCGCTGCGATGAGGAAGCGCCTCTCTGCCGCGATGTGGACTGGATCTGGTATAAGTCGCTCATCGCACGGCCATCATCGGCATAGCCGACCCATTTTCGATAAAGGTCCAGTTGTATCCGCACATTACGTGATCGGTCGCTCAGATAAACCGACCACTTATCGCGTCCGGTTTCGGTGAAATTGAACATGGCGCGGCCTTGCGCGTTATATTCCGTCCAGCGTCCCGGACCGGTTTTCCTGAAACTGCCACCAGAGAAAAAAACCTGCTGAACATTGCGGCCATCGGTTTCCACGCTCCGTGTTGGCGGCGCTGGTCGCATCCTGCCCTCGTTGCGATACGCACTGGTTATCGGGTAAAAATCGCGCTTGGGTCCCCCCCTGTCGCCAAGCCTGATCCAGTTACGGTGGATATCGATTTGCAACTGCACATTGCGCGAAGGGTCGTTGAGATAGACCGACCAGTCATCCCGACCGGTCTCGTTAAATGTGAATTTCACCCGCCCGTCGGCAGCATATTCGGTCCACTTTCCCCTGCCGGTATTCCGAAAATGTCCGCCATTGAAGCGCACTTCCGAGACATTATACCCGTTCACACCCTGTTGCTGCCTCTGGGCAAGCGCTGCATCGGAAAGGGTCAGGGATGTCGCTCCCAGCGCGGCAATGGTCAGGCCCATTGCCACCACTCTGTTTAGAAATTGCATGGATTCTCCACTTTTGTTGGCGCGACCCAGAAGAGGGTTGGCACAAAGCAGACATGCTTATCAAGAATCTTCCGATTTTATCTAGCGGTCCGCCAGCGCATGGCTGGCGGACCGGCTGCTCGCCGCCGCCAAAGCGGATCAGGCCGATGTCACTTTCTGGAGCGCCTGATCAAGAGCCGCTTCGCCCCTCATCATTTGCTGGTCCGCCGCGATAACCGTAACATCGGTGATCCCGACAAAGGCCAGAATGTGGCGCAGATAACCGGAAGCAAAATCAATATCGCTGCCCACTTCCGTGCCGCCTGATGCGATCAGCACATAGGCCTTTTTGCCGCTGAGCAGCCCTTCGGGGCCATTGGCGGTATAGTGGAAGGTCTTGCGGGCGCGGGCGATCAGGTCGATCCATGCCTTGAGCGCCGCCGGTACAGCAAAATTATAGATTGGCGTACCAATCACCAGCGTATCGGCTGCGATAAGCTCATCGACCAGCGAATCCGACAAAGCCAGCTCGGCCTTTTGGCCTTCGGTTCGTTCGCCTTCGTCGGTGAAGTTCGCACCCACCCAATCCTCGGTCACAAAAGGCAGGACCTCGGTGAGGTCACGGGTGACAATATTGTCCGGTGCCAGCCTTGCGATCACGGCGTCGGTGAGGGCACGGGAGGATGAACCGGCTTTGCGGGCACTGGCATCTACACGGAGGATATTCTTGGACTGGGTCATGACATTGTTCCTTTTGCTGTGGAATGAGACGGAAAAATTGGAGGGACGCCCCGGGATCAGGGGGATAGGGAGCGTCCCTCCGGACGCGGGGAGTTAGTCTTGGGGCTCCCCCGCTTCGACAAAGACAAATTCGGCCTTGTCAATTGCTTCGATCTGCAGCGATGCGACGTCCCGGATCGCCAGGGAATCGCGAGGACCGACCAGCTCGCCATTGACCCGGACTTGGCCGGTGGAACCGACCAGATAGACATGGGCGCCATCGGCAATCTGGTGCTCGATGCTCGATCCTGCGCCAAGCGTGGCGCCATAGAGGCAGGCATCCGCCCCTATCATCAGCGCACCACCCTTGATGTCCTCCTCAAAGCCGCTGGCGAGGATTTCCAGCTGGCCGGAACGGTCGCCTCTGGGAAAGGCTTTCGCATCCCAGCGCGGCGCACCGCCCGCGGCCCGTGGTTCGATCCAGATCTGGAACAGACGGGTCGGCTCGTCCTCCAGATTATATTCGCTATGCATCACGCCGGTGCCGGCGCTCATCACCTGGACATCGCCAGCTTCGGTACGGCCTTCATTGCCCATATTGTCGCGGTGGGTAATCGCCCCTTCGCGGACATAGGTGATGATTTCCATATCCTTGTGGCCATGCATCGGAAATCCGGTTTTCGGTTTGATCTCGTCATCATTCCAGACGCGGATCGGGCCAAAGCCCATGCGGGCGGGATCCCAATATTTGCCGAAGGAAAAATGATGCCGGGCCTGCAACCAGTCGTGGTCAACATGCGCCAGATCTTTAAATTCACGTTTCTCGATCATCGTCTTTCTCCTATCCGGGCGGACTTCGTTCCGCTCGACTTGAGATGGAGATAGGATGATCTATTTGTTTCCAAAATAGACAAAATAGAATTTGATTGTTTCCAAATATGACCTAATATTCACCCATGGCATTACCGGATTATGAAGCATGGGCGATTTTTGCGACGGTTGCGCGGCTTGGCAGCTTTACCGCTGCTGCGCAGGAACTGGCGCTCTCCAAACCGACGATCTCGAAAGCCATATCACGGCTGGAAGAGTCGCTCGGCACGGTGCTGTTTCACCGCACCTCGCGCAGGATTTCACTTTCCACCGCAGGCAAGGCGTTGCTCCCGCATGCGCGGCAGATCGCTATGGACGGTGATGCAGCGATGGAGGCGGCGCGCGATACAACCCATTTGTTGCAGGGACAGGTGCGTCTGGCTGCCCCGCTCAGCTACGGCCTCTCGCATCTCGCGCCGGTGATCGCCGACTTCATGTGCGCCTATCCGGAAATCACCGTCGACCTGCAGCTCAATGACGCGCGGGTTGATCTGGTCGAAGAAGGCTTTGACTGCGCGATCCGGATCGGCGCGCTGCCCGACAGCAGCCTGAGAGCGATCAAGCTGCGCAAGATGGACGGCTATTTCATCGCCGCCCCAAGCTATGTCGAGCGGAAGGGCCAGCCGGAAAGTCCGGCTGATCTGGGCGATCACGATTGTTTCATCTACTCGAACACGCCGAGCCCCGAACATTGGCCGGTGATCGGTCCTGATGGCCATATAACCAGTGTGCGGCCCAAATGCCGGTTCCGCAGCAACAATGGCGACGTCATGCTGCCGGCGCTTATTGCCGGACGCGGAATCGGCTATCTGCCCGATTTTCTCTGCCAAGAGGCACTGGACGCGGGTGATCTGATCAATATTCTTCCGGGATGCCGCATTGCCGATATCGCCCTCAATATCGTCATGCCCCCGTCCCGCCTACGACCGGCCCGCGTCGATGCATTGGTCAATTTTCTGAAGGACAATTTGCGCTAGCCAAGAGCAAACGGCACAGCGACGACTTCATTTCGCTGTCCTACATCGTCGGGATTTTGTATCTTTCCCTGATGATCAATAAAATGGCGACCATAGCCAATGGTAATAGGATTCTCCCCGGACATTCTGGATGGTCGGGACGGCGCGTTTTAGGCTAAAATCGCAGGACAGGAATATTTTTCCTTAACACTGTAAAGTTTGTAAAGTTCATCAGGAAAACAGGCCCGAAAATTAATGCCGCTGGAAACCATCTTCCTTTTTGTCATCGCTGACCTGGTGTTTTGTCTCACCCCGGGGCCAGCCACCATGGTGACCGTCAGTCATGCCCTGCCCCATGGTCCGGCAGGGGGAATGCGCGGCGCGCTCGGGCCGATCGTCGGCGTCAATGTCGGAAATTTCATCTGGTACGCCCTGACCGCTTTTGGCCTGATTGCCTTGATCAACGCCTTTCCGACCGCTTATGCCGTTCTCCGCTGGATCGGCGTCGCCTATCTGGCATGGATGGCGTTCCAGATGCTGAGGGGAAGCGCCAGCGCTCTGGCCAGACAATCAGCGAAGAGCGCCAGTTTCGGCAAGGGATTTGTCAATGGTCTGGCCGTTCACATGTCCAACCCCAAGGCGCTTCTATTCTATACCGCGTTCATCCCGCCCTTCATCGATCCGGACGGCAATCTGCTGCTACAATTCGCCATCCTTGCCGGCCTGACGATATTCACCGAAACCACCGGCCTGACTTTTTACGCCGCGCTCGCGTCAAAGGCGCGTAATCTGGGCAATGCCGATCAGGCCCAGCCGATGTTTCAGAAAATCGCTGCGGCAATATTGCTTGGCGCAGCGCTGATACTGGGCTGGTGGAACCTCACCGATAGCGCGATGCAAAGCACGTTCAACCTGCCGCAAGGCGCAACTGGTTAGATATATATCATGATCCGAATCTGGTTTTCCCTACTTGTTTTGAGCTTTGCTACGCCCTTGGCGGCACAGGAAAGACCGGATGACGAGGTCCACGCCGACACCATATTGGCGCTGAAAGGCCTGCAGTTGCTGGACCAGCGGATGAACGCCATTGGCTATCGACTGATCAGCGCCAATGCTGCCTATTGCGATCAAAAAACCGCCAGTACCGGCCTGCTGCTGAATGACGTCGCCCAATATGCCGATCAGGAAACCGCCCGTTTCGCGCTCGGATTCGACGGTTCGATTGGGATCACTGCGGTGGCTCCGGACAGCCCCGCCGAAGCGGCGGAATTATCGCCGGGCAATAGCCTGCTGGCTGTCGGCGCGATGCCGGTAGATGAAATCGCTCTCGACGATCCGGAATTGTCCAACGAGCCGCCCCCTTATCGCAGGGTCGCGGCGATCAACCGGATGATTGAACAGGCGCTCGCAGACGGTAATGTGCAGTTGACCATCTCGGAAGGCGGTATCAGCAGAACTGTTCCGGTCGAGGCTGTTCTGACATGTCCCGGACAATTCCAGATCCGGGTCAGTGCCGATAGAAGCGCTACTGCTGACGGCAAGATGGTCAGTGTCTCATCGCGCCTCGCCGAATATTTTCTGAGCGATGACGAATTTGCTGCGGTTATCGCGCATGAACTCGCGCATAATCTGTTGAAACACCGCGATCAGCTTGATGCCCAGCAGGTCAATCGCGGCTTTTTCGGGCAATTGGGCAAGAGCGCCCAGCGGGTCAAGGAGACCGAGATCGAGGCAGACCGGCTCTCGGTCTGGCTGATGGCCAACGCAGGCTATGACCCGCAGGCTGCGGCCCGCTTCTGGACCCGTTATGGCAAGGAGCATGGCAAGGGCATATTCTCTGCCTCGACCCATTATCGCTGGAAAAAGCGGGTGCAATTATTCGAAGAGGAAATCGCGAAAATGGACGCGATGGAACCTGTCGACGGTCAATATGCGCCGCCGCTGCTGACCGGGACCAACTGACTCAGTCGTCATCCTTGTAGGCGTCCTTGCAATTGCGCCGTTCCTGCTTGTTGCGCGCTTCATCAAGGCACAGGTCGCGCTGCTTTTTCCGGTCGGCGAGCGCCTTGCGCCCCAGATCCTCTTCCCTCTCGGACTGCGTCTGGGTGGTCGCATCCACCGCGGTCTCGACAACCGTACCGGCGGCGCGGAATGGTGCCGTGACAATCTTGCTGACGCAGCCGGACAAGAGCATGGGGACAAGAGCGGCCGTTAATATGGGTGATATGCGCATGATATGCTCCTCAACTGCTCCGTGCCGGCATCGTAACCGCCTGAAAGGATCAGGACTCCGCCAGCAATTTCTCTGCTATTTCCCTGATGTCGCTGCCAATGTCCGGATGGGCCAGCGCCATCGCCAGATTGGCTTCGACATAGCCCTGCTTCGATCCGCAGTCATAGCGCTTACCGTCAAATGTCATGCCGTGGAACGGCTGCTGGCCGATCATCTGCGCCATCGCGTCGGTCAGCTGAATCTCGCCGCCAGCACCCGCTGCCTGAGTTTCCAGGATCCGCATCACTTCGGGTTGAAGGATATAGCGGCCGGGCAGAATGAGGTTGGACGGCGCGGTGCCGGCTGCCGGTTTCTCGACCAACCCCTTGACCTCGGTGATCGGGCCGTCGCGATAGCCGGGATCGATCACACCATAAGAGGGCGTGTCCTCGATCGGAATCTCGAGCGCGCAAACGATATTGCCGCCAAGCTTTTCATAAGCGCTGACCATCTGCTTCATGCAACCGGGCGAGCCGACCATGAATTCGTCGGGAAGGAAAATGGCAAAAGGCTCATCGCCGATAATATCCCGCGCGCACCAGATCGCATGGCCAAGACCAAGTGGCTCCTGCTGCCGAACAAAGACGCAGTCGCCGGGCTTGAGCCGGGTGCCCTCGAGCACCGACCGGTCTTTTCCCCGATCAGCCATATTGCGCTCGAGTTCAAATGCCATATCGAAATGATCCTCGATCATGCCCTTGCCGCGGCCGTTGACGAAGATCATCTGCTCGATTCCAGCCTCCAGCGCTTCGTCCACTGCATATTGCAGCAGCGGGCGGTCGACGATCGGGAACAGTTCCTTCGGCATCACCTTGGTCGCCGGCAGGAACCGGGTGCCCATTCCGGCAACAGGGAAAACGGCTTTTCTGATCGGTTTCATAAGTCTGTCCTAGTCCTTCAGCTTGTCGGCGAAACTGGTCCGCAATTTTTGCAGTTTTGGCGGGATGGTGGCGACACAATAAGGGTTGCTACGTCCCTCGTCAGCCCAATATTGCTGATGATAATCCTCTGCCACATACCAGGGGGCCGGTCCCTCGATCGTGGTCACAATCGGTTCCGCGCGGCCTTCTGCAGCCCGCTTTATTCCGGCTTCCGCTTCGGCCCGCTGCTCGTCATCAAGCGGGAAAATCGCCGAACGGTATTGCGTACCGACATCATTGCCCTGCCGGTTGAGCTGGGTCGGATCGTGAGTAGCGAAGAAAATGTCGAGCAGATCAGCGTAGCTCACCAACTCATCGTCAAATCCTATCTTGATCGCTTCCGCATGACCCGTCGTACCGGAACAAACCTCCCGATAAGTGGGATCAGGCTTGGCACCGCCAATATAACCGCTTTCAACGGAACTCACCCCGGCAATGTCATTGAACACCGCTTCGGTGCACCAAAAACAGCCACCGGCGAAAATGGCTTCCTGCTTTGCCATAGAAACTCCTTTATGCGGTGGCAGCGTCGCCCCCGCTATTTGCGTTTTTACTTGCTTCATCGCGCCTGGCGACAAGAAGATACATGGCGGGTGTAACCACCCGAGACAAGAGGGTCGAACTGATCAGCCCACCGATGATGATCGCCGCCAACGGTCCATATAATGCACCGCCCCATAGCGCGAGCGGTGTCAATCCGCCGATTGCGGTGATGGAAGTGAGCAATACCGGCAGAAACCGGACTTCGCCTGCCCGCTCGATTGCTTCGCGCAATCCCATGCCCTGGTCCCGCAATTGCGCCGTAAAGTCGACCAGCAATATCGAGTTTTTGATCTCGATGCCGATCAGCGCGATAAAGCCGATAATCGCCATGACACTCAGTGAGTTGCCGGTAATCAACAGCGCAAGAAGCCCGCCGAAAGTCCCGAGCGGGATAACACCGGCAACCACAATCGTTTCCCGAAACCGCCGGAATTCGGCGACCAGAACCGCCAGAATCAGCATCAGGGCGGTGATGATCAAGGGACCGAAATCTCCGAAGGTCTGGCCAATTTTCTCCGCCTCGCCGCCGACCGACCATGTATAGCCTTCGGGAAATTTGATTTTCTCCAGCCGCTCCACGGCGCGGTCATTCACGGTCGACGGGATTTCGCCGAAGTTGACTTGCGCCGTAACCAGCACCGTTCGCTGCAACTGATAGCGCTGGATTTGCGGTGTGACATTGGTGAGCTTGGGATCGGTTATCTGCGACAGGGGCACGGGATCGCCAGCGCGCGTAGCGACATAAATCTTGTCCAGCACCGACATCGGCAGGCTGCCTTCAAACGGGAAGCGGACGGTCACCGGATAATCATCCCCTTCCTGATCGCGAAAGGACGCCGCCTGTTCGCCACTGATCGCCAGCCGGATGGCACGGCGCGGTTCACCAGACGGGATATTCAGCAGCGCCGCTTTCTTTTCGTTCAGGCCAATGTCGAGATCGATCTTGTCGGTCTCCACCGGATTGACAATATCCCGCGCACCAGGCGTTTTCCGCAAGACATTGGCAATCTTGCCAGACAGTTGCTTGAGTTTGTCCAGTTCCGGTCCTGCCACCCGAATCACGATTGGCGCTTCCACCGGCGTGCCATTCTGGAAAAGTTCGATCTTCACGCGAGCGCCGGCAATCTGGTCGAGTTGCTTGCGCAACCGATCGATCATCTTCGGGCCTTCGCTTGTGTCCCATTTATCGAGTACGGCCAGCACTTCACCATAGTTGACGCGCTCGGCCTTGGGGCCGACATTGTAAAATACCTGTGGATTGCCATTGCCGATATTTTCCGCCCGCACTTTTATGCTGGGTTCGGTTTCCAGGATTTTCGTGACTTCGGCAACGATCTGGTCCGTTCGATCCAGACTGCTGCCCTGCTCCGCTTCGACCGCGACCCGGAAATAGGGCGCATCGGCAAAGGGAAAGAGGGAAAAGCCCAGTGTCGGAACCAGCGCAAATGCCGAAAGACACAGAGTCAAAGCCAGCGCCACCGTCTTGACCGGCGCGCCCAAGGCGATGTGCAGAAAGGGCCGGTAGAACCGCTGGATTTTATCATTGACCCAGCGCAGCGCCCGATTGCCTTCCGGGTCTTCATCCCGCCGCAACATGCGGCTGGCCAGAAACGGAATGAGCGACAGAGAGATCAGCAGCGAGGCAACCACGGTCGCGATAATGGCGATGAAGAAGGACTTGGTATAGGCTCCGGCACCACCGGGCAGAAACAGCAAGGGTACAAAGGCCAGCACCAGAACGGCAGTAGATCCGATCACCGCTGCGCGGATTTCCAGACTCGCATCAATTGCCGCCTGGGTTCGCGTCTTGCCCATGCGCAAATGCCGCGCAATATTTTCCGTCACCACTATGCTGTCATCTACCAGCAGCCCGAGCGACACGATAAAACCGGCTATCGAGAGCTGACTGAGATTATATCCCATAGTGTAAAGAACCAGTAGACCGGAGGCGAGCGACAGCGGGATCGAGATCATGACGATCGCCGAGGATCGAAAGCCAAGCGGAAGCAGCGTGAATATGACCAGGGCGATGGCGATCGTGAAATCGCGGGCCAGTTCGCTCAATCGCCGTTTTACATCGCGGCTCTGGTCGAACTGCATGACCAGCTTGATGTCGGGCGGCAGAATTGAACGCTGAAGCTCCAGTTCGATGTCCAGCTCGTTTTTCAGCCGCGTGACATCGATGCCGTCTTTTTGCGTTACTGTGAGAAATACGGCGCGTTGGCCATTATGCCGGGTCCGGTAAATCTGCTCCGCGGCACCCCAGCTTACTTCGGCGACATCTCCAACGGTCAGCAACGATCCGTCCGAAGCCCGCAGTGGCAATCCCCGGACGGCGTCCAGGCTTCGGAATGCACCGCCAGCTTCAACGTTCAGTCTGCGTTCCCCGCTCTGTACGGCGCCGCCAGGAATGTCGGCACCGCCCTCGCGGATAGCATCGGCGATTGCGCTGGACGGAACGCGCAGTTCGGACAGGCGATCCGGCCGGACTTCAACGCTGACTTCCGGCTGCGGCAGACCAAAAATCCGTGATTCCCGAACGCCGGCATTGCGCGTGAAGACATCCACCATATCGTCTGCATATTTTTCCATCCGCCGCCACGAAGCGGTTTCACTGACCAGAGCCACTTGCATGACCGCAGCCTCGGTCGTCCGGATCTTGCGATATTCAAGCTTCTGCAATTCCGGGGGAAGCTGATCGCGAATCGCGGAGACTTCGCGCACGACGTCATCGAAATAGCCGTCAACGTCACCCGACCATTCGCTGAATTCCACGGATATGGAGGTGCCACCGTCAGTGCTGGTCGACCGGACTTCGACAATATCGTCCAGCCCCTGAACGACTTCTTCAATCGGCTTGGCGACCGTTTCTTCCATTTCCTGCGCATCGGCGCCGGGCTGGATCGCGATGATCTTGACTGCGGGGATGGGAAAATGGGCATCCACAGCCCGGGGTATATTATTGAATGCCGTAAGGCCCAGCACAACCAGAAGGGTGAATAGAACGAGGCTGAGTTGCCAGCGGGAAATGACGAACCGGGCAAGCATATCAGGCCCGACGACCCTCCTGGTTCAAGAATCCAATCATTGCGCTGCTCGTATGGGTTTGATCAAATCGCCATCCCGCAGCTTCTCGACACCGCGAGTCACAATGACTTCCCCTTCCGTCAGTCCAGACAGAATTTCGAGATATTTGTCGGTCAATTTGCCAATCTGAACATTGCGTTGCTTCACCCGGTTTTTATCATCCACCACGAACACCAGGCCTTCACCGGTGCGGACACCGAATATCGCATTGGCGGGGATCGCGAAGGTCGCCTCGGTCTCCCGGGACACTTGTACTTCGACCATACCCAATTGACCGGAACGCAGACGGTCGCTGGCCGGAAGCAGGAAATTCACTTCGAACGTCCCGGTCCGCGCATCCGCCCGCCCATCCTTTTCGCTGACCACGGCATCAAGCGGCGTCTTGGAGACGGCGGACAGCAAGACTTTGGCCGGCATCCCCACATTTATGCGGGCAGCTTCGGAGTCGGTCATCGGAACCCGCAGCACGAAGCCCTTCTCGATTTCCCCCAGCACCATCGCAGTCATGCCGGCGGTCACAATTTGACCTGCATCGATATTACGGGACAGGATGATGCCACTGCTCGGTGCGCGGATATAGGAAGTGCGGCTGGCAAATTCCGTGGCCTCGATCCGGGCCCGGGCTGCGCGCGCGGCCGCTTCCGATTGTTCGAGCCGGGATTTTGTAACCCAGCCGTCTTTGAACAATTTCTCGATACGACCATATTCCGCTTCGGCACGATCGCGTTCGGCACGCGCGGCGCTCAGGTCCGCGGCAACTGTGCTGTTATCCAGAGCGGCCAGAATAGCACCGCGCTTCACTCTGTCGCCTTCTTCGTAGCGGACCGATGCGACTTTCCCGCCGGTGGTGAAACCCAGCGCCGTTTCCCGGCGCAACCGGACGGTGCCGGCGGCATTCAGAGTCTCGCTCTCGCTGGCTGGCTGGACCGTTGTCACGGCTGCCGGAATCGGATCGGTTGACTTGGGTTTTGCTTCTGGTTCGCTGACGCTGCATCCGGCCATAAAAACCAGACCGCCCAAAATCGATATTATCGTTCTGCCAAGCGTCATATTGCGCACTACCACCCCTAATGATTTTGTCTTAAGTCGCTATCGGGCGCGGACCAATAGAAAATTGTGAATTCAAACCAAAAAGGGCCGGATTATGAGACCCGGCCCTCCAAATGTGTTATTAAAGAGTCAGTATTAACTTTCTGTGCCGACGATCTCTTGGCCGGATCCCCCCATGACCCTGTAGACGATACCTGCCAATATGGCGCCCGCAATAGGAGCGACCCAGAACACCCACAACTGAGTCAGTGCGATTCCGCCTTCGATCAACGCGGGGCCTGTGCTTCTCGCAGGATTGACGGACGTATTGGTCACCGGAATGCTAATCAGATGGATCAGCGTCAGTCCCAGACCAATCGCCAGTGGCGCGAAACCTGCCGGTGCCCGGCCATCGGTCGCGCCAAGGATGATCATGAGAAAGAAGAAGGTTAGCAAGACCTCGATCGCGATCCCGGCTGCCATTGCATAACCACCGGGCGAATGCTCGCCAACGCCGTTGGACGCCAGACCGTTCACCACAATGTTATAATCCGGATTGCCTGACGCAATCAGATATAGCGCGGCGGCGGCCGCAACTGCGCCTGTCACCTGTGCGATAATATAGACCGGAATTTCATGAGCCGGAAAGCGCCCGCCCATCCATAGCCCGATGGTGACCGCAGGATTTAGATGGCATCCGCTAATATGACCAATAGCATAAGCCATTGTGACGACCGTCAGTCCGAAAGCGAGAGAAACCCCCAGCAGGCCTATACCTACTTCGGGATAGGCCGCCGATATCACAGCGCTCCCGCACCCGCCGAAAACAAGCCAGAATGTCCCCAGAAATTCTGCCAAGGATTTTTGTACTGCCGTCATGATATTCCCCTCCGTCTGGTTTAAAGCGTTCGCCGGTACTGACCATTTTGACGGTATAGGAGATTGGCAGTCCCTCCAAGGTGGAGACCTGTAATACTATGTAAACGCCGCGCTATTCCGGGGTTGCCGCACGGCTCAGGCGATCATTCAGCGCGATGCCGATGCCGTCATCGGGAATGGGTCCCACGGCAATGCGGGGTTTGGCGCTGGCGTCTGCATCGTGGAGCGCGGCGAACAAAAGGCTGGCGGCTTCTGCGAAATCTGATTGGGGCGACAGATTGCGGTCTCCCGATACCGGGCCAAAACCGATATGATATTCATCCGGATCGGCGGTCATCGCATCCAAGCGTAGCGGTTTCGACGGCGCATAATGCGACAGCGTCTGTCCAGGCGCCTCGATTTTTCCAGTTTCTGCCAATATCGATGGTTTGCCAGCGATGGCTTCCAGTTGCGCCTGCGTAATCGGGCCAGGCCGCAAAATCCGGAAATCTCGGTCCGCAATTGCGATGATCGTCGACTCGATGCCCTGCTCACACGGCCCGCCATCCAATATCATTGGTGCTTTCTCGCCCAGACTGAGCGCGACATGGTCCGCTGTGGTCGGGCTGATCCCGCCGCTGCGGTTGGCCGACGGAGCTGCAAGAAACAGTCTTGATTCTGTGAGCAATTCGCGCATCACCGGATGCGCAGGACAACGCAGTGCAATCGTGTCCAGTCCAGCAGTAACGGCAGCAGCGACCGGGCAATTTTCACTCTTCGATACAACAATTGTCAGAGGTCCCGGCCAGAGCGCTTCCGCGAAAAGCACAGCAAGTTCGTTAAATCGCCCCAGTTTTCTGGCCGCTACCATATCCGGAACATGGACAATTAGCGGATTGAAATCCGGTCGGCCCTTGGTCCTGTAAATCTCCGCTACAGCCGCAGCGTTGCTCGAATCGGCGGCCAGCCCATAAACGGTTTCGGTGGGCACCGCGACCAGGCCTCCATCCCGCAAGCGGGTCACGGCCTCGCCAATCGTCGCATTGCCGTAGCGGCGCGCTTCGCCGCCAATATGATCATTTGAGCCGGACATGACCCTGCGCTATAGCCCAGCGGAAATTCAGGCAACAACGGATAGCAAATATATGACTTTCACAGCCCCCGGTCGCGAGCAGAATTTTGTGCTCAAACATATTGCCGATATCGGCGAACTGGCGAGCCATGACCGCTTTGCGGGTGCGAGCGAAGACATGGTCGAGGCGATTGTCGAAGGCATCGGCCAATTTGCCGCAGGCGAATTTGCGCCGCTGAACCGGATTGGCGATACCGTTGGTGCTCGCTGGAACGATGGCAATGTGACTATGCCAGAGGGCTATAAGGAAGCTTATGCCCAGTTCGTTGAAGGCGGCTGGGCCTCGATCGACGGATCGGAAGATTTTGGCGGCCAAGGCCTGCCCTATTCATTGTCGGCGCTGATCCTCGAAACCTGCGGCGCTGCCAATTTTGCTTTTACCCTCTGTCCGATGCTCAGCTTTGGCGCGATCGAGGCAATCCACGTTCACGGGTCGGACGAGCAGAAAGCCCAATATCTGCCCAATCTGATTTCCGGCGCCTGGACCGGCACGATGAACCTGACCGAGCCGCAGGCTGGCTCCGACGTCGGCGCGCTGCGCTCCACCGCAGAGCCGATCACCGAGGGCGAACATGCCGGCAAATACCGGATCAAGGGCCAGAAAATCTATATCACCTTTGGCGAACATGATCTGACCGACAATATCATCCATCTCGTGCTTGCCCGCACTCCGGGAGCACCCGAGGGAACGCGCGGCATTTCTCTGTTCATCGTTCCCAAATATCATCTTGATACGGACGGCAAGCCCGGTGCGCCCAATGATGTGACCTGCGTATCGATCGAGCACAAAATCGGCATCCACGCCTCGCCGACCTGCGTGATGGCTTATGGCGAACAGGGCGAGTGTATCGGCGAAATGATTGGCGGCGAGTTCGGCGGCATGAAGGCGATGTTTACGATGATGAACAACGCCCGCATCAACGTCGGCTCGCAAGGCGTACAGATCGCTGAACGAGCGACCCAGCAAGCCAGCCGTTATGCCACAGAACGGGTCCAGTCGGCCCGCGCCGGCAGCGGCAACAAGGAACCGGTGGCAATTATCGAACATCCCGACGTGCGGCGGATGCTGTTGCGTTCTAAGGCCTTGACACAGGCGGCCCGCGCTTTGCTCTATTATGCAACTTCGAGCGTTGACCGCGCCACTCTGGGGATCGAAGGAGCCAAGTCCCGCGCCGAAATTCTAACGCCTTTGATCAAGGGCTATGGCACGGACATCGGCAATGAAGTCGCCTCGCTCGGCGTGCAGGTACACGGCGGCATGGGCTTCATCGAGGAAACGGGTGCCGGCCAGCATTTCCGCGATGCCCGGATCGCACCGATCTACGAAGGCACCAACGGCATTCAGGCCGCTGATCTGGTCGGCCGAAAATTGGGTCTGGAAGGCGGTGAGGCGATGATAATATTAATTGCCGAAATCCGCGCCGAGGCCGAAGGCGAAGAAAGTCTGCTAGCGCTGGCCGACACCTGCGAGCATATCAGGCAGTGGATGGCCAGCGGCGATGCGTCGATCGATGACCGTTTAGCGGGAAGCTATGCTTTCATGACGATGCTGGCGACCGCGACCTGCGGCATGCTGATGAAGAAACAGCACCGGATTGCGACCGCGGAACTGGCCGGAGGCGATGATATGTTCCTCAAGGCCAAGCTGGTGACGACCCGCTATTATCTAGACCACCTGGTACCCGAAGCGCTCGGTCTGAAAGCTGCGGCCATGGGTGGAGCCGATATATTATACAGTTTGAGCAGTGCCGAGCTGGCTGGCTGATCATGGCCGATGGAGGCAAGAAGGATGTGCTGGAACGCATCGCCGATGCGCTAGAACGTATCGCCCCGTCAGCTGCCAGCGCTGTTGATTTGACCTCGGGAGACGCGTTTCTGTGGGACGGCCGTACGGCCAGAATGATTGCCCCGTTCCAGCCGACCGATATCAATCTGCTCACCGGCATTGATCCGCAGAAAAGCAGTTTACTCGAAAACACGAGCCGCCATGCTCTGGGCCATGCAGCCCATGATGTACTGCTCTGGGGATCTCGCGGGATGGGCAAATCTGCGCTTGCCAAGTCGGTGGTCCGGTCATTGCAGGCGCAAGACCAGAATATCGCGCTGGTAGAGGTGCCATCGGACCATCTCGAAACTCTGCCAGCACTATTCGGGCTACTCGCCTCGACAAGGCGCCGTTTCATCATCTTCATCGACGATATCGGTTTTTCCGAAGGTAGCAGCGAACCGCGAACACTCCGCTCGATGCTGGAAGGCGGCGCCAGCCAGCGACCCGTCAACGTCCGCCTATATGTCACTTCCAACCGCCGCCACATCGTATCGCGCCAGATGAGCGAGCAGGATGACCCGGTCAACCCACGCGACGCGGTCGATGACCAACTGGCACTGTCCGATCGTTTCGGCTTGCGGTTAGGATTCCACGCCGCATCGCAGGATGACTATCTCGCGATCATCGCCCGCTATGCCGAGAACTATGGTCTGGACTATGATCGCGACGATGCTCTGCTATGGGCGAAACAGCGCGGCAGCCGGTCGGGCAGGGTGGCGTGGCAATATATTGTCGAACTGGCCGGACGCGCCGACAAGTTTCTGGCCTAAGCCTATTTTTCTGCCGCTGCGGCCGGTTTGGCAGCGCCCTTGCGCGAGACCCGCCAGATAATTCCGCCGACATCGTCACTGACCAGCAATGCACCGGTCTGGTCAAAGGCGACCATTGCCGGACGACCGCGAGCCATTTTCTCATCGTCGACAAATCCGCTCAGGATCGTCGACGGCTTGCCTTCGGGCTCGCCGCGCTGGTTGAAATTGACATAGACGACATCATAGCCGGACAGCGGCTGACGGTTCCACGAACCATGGCGCGCGACAACCGCACCGGTGGCGAATGGCTTGCCGAGCGCTTGGCCATGGGAGAAAGCGAGGCCCAGCGGCGCGACATGCGCGCCCAGGGCATAATCCGGCCGACGTTCATATTGCCGGTGGTCGAGATTTTTCGGATCGACACGCGGGTCGACGTTGCCGCCCCAGAAATGCCAAGGCCAGCCGTAATGCGAACCCCAGCGTACTTCGGTGAGATAGTCCGGCACCATGTCGCTGCCGAGCATATCGCGCTCGTTGACCACGGCATAGAATTTGTCGGTGCCCGGCAGATAGGCCATGCCCACCGGATTGCGCATGCCATCGGCATAGATGGTCTTCTTGTTGGTCGCGAGTTCAACCCGCAATATGGCAGCACGCTGTTTTTCGATGTCCATGCCGTTTTCGCCGATATTGCTGTTCGAACCGACCGAGATGTAGAGATATTTGCCGTCATCGCTGGCGAGCAGATCGCGGGTCCAATGATTATTCGGTGCCCTGGCATTCAGATTGGCTACCTTGCGGCCCTCGGCGGTGATTGCGGTATCGCCCTCGGCATAGGGATAGGCATAGACTGCATCGGTATTCGCGACATAGAGCGTATCATCGATCAACGCCATGCCGAACGGCGAGTTGAGATTTTCCAGAAAGGCAAATGTCTCGTCGACCTTGCCGTCCTTGTCGCTGTCGCGCAGCAGGCTGATCCGGTTCGCCGATTCGGTTCCAGCACCGGCCTTGCTCATCAGATTGCGCATGACCCAGCCTTCGATCCCCTTATTGGTCCGTGGCGGGCTGTTGGTTTCCGCGACCAGCAGATCTCCATTGGGCAGGCGGAACATGCTGCGCGGGTGGTCCAGTCCCTCGGCGAAGCGTTCCACCACAAGGCCTTCGGCTGCAACAGGGCCCTCGCCTTCACCCCAGGGCTCTGCTTTTGCGATATTGATGGTCGGGAATTTTTCCGTACGGACGTTGGTCAGATCAGGTTCCACTCCGGTGGTTGCCTCGAGTGGCAAGCGGGCGGTATCGCCACGGGTGAAATAATATCCTGCGCCGACCCCGAGGACGATAAGCAGAATTGCGATATTTCTAAAATGTTTCAGCATGAACCGATAATAGGTGTCGTCAATCGTCCTGACAAGCGCGGTCTGAAATGCTCAGCGGCCTTTCCACCAGATCAGCAGCGCCGCCAGCACACCAAGCGCCAGCCCAGCCAATAAACCGGCAGAAGGCTCCCCCATATAGCCGCCAACAAAAGCGCCGACAATCGCGCCAATCGCAATGAAGACGCCGCCGCCATTGCGATTTTTTGAAACATCGCTGGAAGAATTGGAAGCATGTTCTGGACGTTCAGGATTCATGGCCGCAGCCCTAAACCACAACAGAGCGCATGACCAGAGCTTCCCGTCGAACTTATAGTAAACATTCTGGTAACCCTAGCTTTTGAAGATATTTCCACCGGTCAGCAGTAGAAGTCATGGTCAGGTTGGAGGCGCAGAAGCCTCCGGAAACAGGAGCCATTAATGCAATTACCCGTATTCATTGACTCCACCCATTATAGTGATGCCGAACGGCTGATCACCAACTATGGCGAGGAAGCCGGTCTGGAAGCGGCCAATCGCGCCGACAAGAGCCGGTCGCTGGGCAACCATCTTCATTATTGCAAATGGCGGCAAGTCGAACGGCTGTGCATCTTGCTGTCACTCGACGAGACGATCGGCACGGTGCACTAGGCGCTAGCGGTCGGGGTTGCAGACGATATTGGCGGCCCCGTCGGTTCTGACCGTGCAATTGGGCCTTCCGCCGATATTGATTCGTCCGGTACCATTGTTGGTAATAATCGCTTCCCGAGTCACCTCAATCTGGCTGCTTGCCGGACCGCGCTGGATGAGCGTGAGCTTTTCAACGGTCAGCTCCGGGCTTTCAAACATGCTCGCCCCTTGCAGTTCGATGCGGGCATCCCGCACCTTGCCGGCCATGGTCACTTGACCGCCACCGGTCATCGCCAGATCCAGCCGGTCCGCATCCACCGCATCGATTTGCAATGTGCCGAAACCGCCGAGACGAACGCGCGGCGTGCGACCGGACAATTTGTCGAGCGTCACCCGGCCTGATCCGAGATGCGAGATATTGCTGATGGCGTAGCTGCTGAGGTAAAGGGTGACCGGCCCGTCACCATCATAATTGTCTCCGTTCAGCGACTTGGGCCGCACCGCCACGATCAACTGCTTGCCGTTTTTTTGCAACGAAACCCGGTCCAGAAGTTCGCGCGTCTCGCCTTCCGCCCGGGCAGACGGGCCTTTGCCCGACGTCAGTATCACATTAACGCCATTGCCGATCCGGATATCCTCAAAGCCGAAAAGGGAAAATTGTCGCTCCGCAGCCTGGGCCACCGCTGGCAGCAGCAAGACAGCAGCCAGCAGTACTATCGAGAGCAACCTCATGTTGGTCGCGCCTCGCCAAATTCCATCCAGCCGAGCCAGCGCGGCGTCTTCGGCGCATAATGGCCTTCACTTTCCGTTAGCGTGTAGCCATTGGCTTCGATCAATTTGGCCACCGGCCGGTGCAGGTGGCAACCGCCAGCGATATGTTTCCAGACCGGCTCGATACGCCGCTGCCATTTTTCCGGTCCCTTGTCGGGCGCTCTACCATGTTCGAGAAACAGGATCTTGCCGCCGGGTTTCAAGACCCGCCGCATTTCCGAAAGCACCTGGTGTCCGTCCTGCACCGAGCAGAGCGTGAAAGTGGTCAGCACTGTGTCGAAGCTGGCATCGGCAAAGGGCATGGCTTCACCAATGCCGTCGCATATCTCCATGTCGAGGCCGCGTTCGCTTGCTTCCTGACGGGTATAGTCGAGCAATTCTGCAGACGGATCGAGCCCGGTCAGCTTATTGACCTTCGAACGGTCGTAAAATTGCAGGTTAATCCCGCCGCCGCAGCCGAGTTCCAGCACATCGCCGTCGGCTTTCGGCACGATCATGCTACGGTCTTGCATCACCGCCGGCTGTGAACAGGCGACGCGGATCAGCTTCGGAACCGCATATTTTTCCCATAGATTTGGCATCACCGGTAAATCTGCCACATGCGCGGCAGATCACCAAGCGATTTCAGCCTGTTGGCTGCGTGATCAACCGCAAGTAACGTCGCCAGAGCCCATGGACCGCGACTTGCACTGTGCATCGCCGTGGATCCGGACATCACCAGAACCCATGACTTTGGCGTCAACCGAGCCGTCCGAGGACAGCTCGACATCGCCGCTGCCGGCGACCGATATGCTGACGCTGCCAGCGTTGAGAGCCTTGCCGCTGATATCACCGGAACCGGCGATCGAAATATCGATCGACTCAGCCGTACCGGCCAGCGTCAGATTGCCCGATCCGGCAACCTTGGAATTCAGCGAAACCGTTTCTATATTGGCAACCCGGATATTGCCCGAACCGGCTATGCTCAATTTCGTGGTCTCGGTAGTCATCGCGTCAATTTCCATATCACCCGAACCAGCCAGCTTCGCGCTCCGCAAAGCGGGTGCGCTGATGTAAATCGTCGCGGAACCGTTATCGCCCCAGGACAGGCCGCTACTGTCGCGACCGATTTTAATCTCGTCGCCGGAAATGTTGAAACGCAATTGCTCGATCGCCTCGTCATCACCTTCGGCCCGAATCGAATAGCCGCTTCCGGTGGTGAAGATGATATTGTCCGGACCGGCAAGGGTTATCCCTTCGAACGCACCCGGATCACTATCGCTTTTACCAATAGGGCTGCCGTCGGCAAAGCTGCTGCCACCGGTGCTGGACGCGGCATCACCCACGGCATTGGCGATCGAGCCTTCGCAAGCCGCGAGCGCCAGTAGCGGTACCAAAAACAATATTTTCTTCATCCGTGCCTCCGTTGCTGTATTAACATACTAATACGCCTATGCCTGAAAGATATCAAATTAAAAATTCGCTTTGTTCCGGACATGAAAAAGGGGCTGCCACATCGCTGTGCCAGCCCCTTTTGAAATACGACGAACGCTGGAACGTTATCGATTAATCTTCTTTCACTTCATAATATTGCGGTGCAGCAATATTGAGAATTTCGAGAATCTTCGTCAGAGCCGTCGGCTCGTCGGTTTCTTCCATGGCTGCCAGTTCGCGAGCCAGGCGGCTGGAGGCCGCTTCGAAAATCTGCCGTTCGGAATAGCTTTGCTCCGGCTGGTCATCGGCGCGGAACAGATCGCGGGTCACTTCGGCAATCGATACCAGATCGCCCGAGTTGATCTTCGCTTCATATTCCTGTGCCCGGCGCGACCACATCGACCGCTTGACCTTGGGCTTGGCTTTCAGTGTTTCCATGGCTTCGCGAAGCGTCTTGTCCGAAGACAATTTGCGCATTCCCACGCCTTCTGCCTTGTTGGTCGGAACCCGCAAGGTCATCCGCTCTTTTTCAAACCGCAAAACATAAAGCTCGAGTTGCATACCTGCAATTTCTTCATTTTGCAGTTCGACAACCCGGCCCACGCCATGTTTTGGATAAACAACATAATCGCCCACATCAAAGGACAGCACATTCGCAGCCATAAAAAGCCTTTCTTGGATCAATGGAAAAGAACGCTGCTAACGTTCGAATTTCGTACAACTTGACGAAAAAACCCTTCCGTACATATATTTAACGACCGAACACCACCCGCTTCACTCAGGTGTCCAGCCGCCAAGTGATGTATCTGTAGCAGATTCGTCACAAAAAAGCAATTTATCGTTGCATTGCACAACTGATCTTGTCCGAAAATGCCGGTTTCAGGCATTCGGTGCTTGGCATTTCTTCCTCGCAGTGCAGCAAATTAACTATGGCCGGGGAAAAGCCCAGCTAGAATCCGAATTAATCGCCCTGCCCAGGTTTTTCGGAGAAGAAGGCTTCGAACTTGCCTTCCATGCCCTTGAACTCGTCGGCATCGGCCGGCGGATCGCGGCTGACCGTGATATTCGGCCATTCTTCGGAAAATTTGGTGTTTACCTCGAGCCATTTTTCCAGACCGTCTTCGGTGTCGGGCAGAATCGCTTCGGCCGGGCATTCAGGTTCACAAACACCGCAATCGATGCATTCGCTGGGGTTGATGACCAGCATGTTGTCGCCTTCGTAAAAGCAGTCCACCGGACAAACTTCTACGCAGTCCATATATTTGCATTTGATACAGTCTTCGGTAACAACGTAGGTCATCTGGTCTTAAACTCCCCAATACCAGCCCGCCATTCAGGGCGGCAGATTTGTCCTAGCTATTGCGCAATTTCTGACACGTCAACAGTTGGTTTGGCCGCTATTTCAATTACCAGTCTGTAATATCTCATAACAGGATTGCGCCTGCAAAGCGCTGCTGCGGCGTTGCGGTAGCGCGATGATGCGGATCACATGCACGTCATTGCCCTGCGGGACCGTGAGAATGTCGTCCTGCCGAACCTTGACATGCCCTCTTTCAATCCGCCGTCCGTTCAGCCGGATATGTCCTTTTTCTGCCAGCTTGCGCGCCATCATCCGGTTATGGGCAAAGCGCAGATACCAGAGCAGCTTGTCGATCCGCAGCGCGGGTTGCGGTGCAGGAATGCGATCCGATGCTCTGCCGTTCAAGCCCGCATCCTATTTTTTCATGCTGTCCCTGAGCGCCGCCAGTTCGGCAAAGGCTCCACCTGCGGCAGCGAGCACAGGCTCCGCTTTGCGTTTGACCGGCGCGCCTTTACCCTTTTTCTGATGCTTTTCACGGGGTTTGAACTGGCTCTGGTTTTTCTTGCGCGCCATGCCTTTCCAGCGCCAATATTGAACGGCCGGTGCCGGTTCTGCCGCCTCGGGTGTCGCTTCAGCGGGAACTTTCTCTGCACCGGCATCTGCCGCCACAGCTTCGCTTGGCGCAGTGTCTGGTGTGACGGGCTGTTCCGCAACCGCGTCCTTCTGAGGAGTATCAGCCTCGGGGGAAGCACCGTCCGCAGCTGGTGGTGGGACGACCGGCGCCGGCTTGTCGTTGGTTTTGACAAATCCCCCCAGATCGAGCAGCGCTTCGTGGCATTCTTTCGACAGACCCAATGATGTCGCCAGCGCCGGATCGACGGCAAAAACCGCGCCCTGCTTCCGAGCTTCATGGGCCTGCTTGACCAGCCGTTCGACCATGTCGACCCGGACATATTCATCGGTAATCTTGCGAAAACCGAGCCGGGCAGCGTGATCGACAGCCGCGAAATTCCCTTCCTTGAGATGCACAGCATTATCCGGCGCCTGTTCGATCATCGGTTCTGCGTCATATGCTGCGAACAAAGCCGTCCGCCAGAGCACGGCGCCGGGCTTCATCAACGCGTGATGGAAAATATCGAGCGCGCCGAATACCAGACCAGCGCGCCGGGCATGGCCGCGCATATCATTGTCCAGGGCGCGAACAGCTTGGTCGATTTCGCGGCGCGAAAGGATCCCGCCCGCGTCGACAATTTGCGCAAACAGCGCGCGCACCGCTGGCGGGGTTTCCGGCTCGTTGGCGAGCGCGTCAATTTTCACCAGTCCCTGCAGATGCTTCGCCTTCATCGCATCGACCCAGGCCTTCACCCGGTCCATGACCTTCTGGCTGTCTTCGGCGGTCATATCCTTGATCGAACGGTCAAACTTGATCTCGGGTTGCAAAAGAGTCTTGCCCTTGGCCAGGACCGCAAGCCGGCTATCGCCCCAGAGAATTGCCGGGTGCCCGGCGGCGTCGGGAACCAGCTCCAGAACGGAGTCCGGTGCCTTGGCAAGAGCGTCTGCATTTTCCGTCATAATCCGTCCCAAATATCTTTCTGCCGCGGCCAGCAGCATTTTTCGATCTTCTCTCCGGCTATCGGATGGCACGACAAATTGAAAGCCCTTGAGTGTTCCTAATTCCTGACCCTCGACGAGGACCTTGCCATCGTCATCGACGACGACATCCTGATGCAATATATCTTTCAGCAGACCGCGCATCAACACCCGTGTCCGTTTGTCGACGAAACGCTGGGTCAACTGGCTATGCATCGCATCGCTCAGCCTGGACTCCAGCGCGCGGGTGCGGTCGATCATTGCTTCGGGCTGCTCCACCCACCTGGATTTCTGCGCGATATAGCTCCAGCTGCGGGCGGCAGCGATGCGCGCGCCCAAAGTCGCAATATCGCCCTGGACATTTTCGAGCCGCGATATTTCCTGCGCCATCCGGGCGTGGGGAATGCGACCTGATCCACTGGCGAGATGCGGCCACAGCGAAGCGACAAAGCGCGCCTGATGATCGGCTCCCACCTTGCGAAAATCGGGGATAGATGCTGCCTCCCAGAGCAGGCGTATCTTGTCGGGTGACCGGGCGAGACCGGCCACCGCCTGATCCTGCGCCAGCCGTTTCAACACCGCCAGATCGACCGCTTCCGGTGCCGCGTGCAATCGTCGGCCCTGCGGAGCTTCCTCCAGCGACCGGATCAGGCGGTCGACCGAACCGAAATCCGGTTCGGCATTGCGCCAGTAAAGCCATTCCAGCTTCGGGAAGCGATGCGATTCGAGATTTTCGATATCTTCCGGCTGCAGTTCATCCGACGTGGCAAGCCCGCTCAGCACCCCGAAGCTGCCATCTTTCTGATGGCGCCCGGCGCGCCCGGCAATCTGGCCGATTTCGGCGAGGGTGAGCTGCCGGCGGCGACGACCGTCAAATTTTTTCAGCGCGGCAAAGGCAACATGAGAGACGTCGAGATTGAGCCCCATACCGATCGCATCGGTGGCGACGAGATAATCGACCTCCCCATCCTGATACATTTTGACCTGGGCATTGCGGGTCTGGGGCGACAAGCTTCCCATGACAATCGCTGCGCCGCCGTGCTGGCGTCTGAGCATTTCGGCGATCGCGTAGACATCTTCGAGCGAGAACGCGACAATCGCCGATCGCCGTGGCAGCCGGGATAGCTTGCGCGGTCCGGCATAGCTCAGGGTGGAAAAACGCGGCCGGGTGACAATTTCCGCATCGGGAAGCAAGGCCTCGATCAGCGGCCGCAAGCTTTCCGATCCGAGGATCATGGTTTCTTCGCGGCCCCGCACGTGCAGCATCCGGTCGGTAAATATATGGCCGCGCTCGGGATCGATGCCGAGTTGCGCCTCGTCGATTGCGACAAAGGCAAATTCGCGGTCCATCGGCATCGCCTCTGCGGTGCACAGATACCATTGCGCGTCTTTCGGGATGATTTTTTCTTCGCCGGTGACCAGCGCCACCCGGTTGGCACCTTTCAGCGCCACCACACGGTCATAGACTTCCCGCGCCAGCAGGCGCAGCGGAAAACCGATCATCCCGCTGGAATGGGCACACATGCGTTCGATGGCAAGATGGGTTTTGCCGGTGTTGGTCGGGCCGAGAACGGCGACAAGAGACGACTGGGAGAACGGGGACATTATCTGTACAACAGCCGATCAGGCGCGCAGTTGCAAGGGGCTTGGCGCAAAAAGCGGCGGAGCTGACCGGATAACCTTGATTTTACACGATTCACCGCATGTAAACCGCCTGCACGGCGGCTTAATTTGACTTTAACCAAGTTCCTGCACAGAGGTTGCTCATACACAGGATGCAAAGTCATGAATTTGCATCACCAAGGGGTTGGTTTGTTCAAGAGTATCGACGATATCGACATGCAAGTTCAGGGGTCTGCAACCATCGCAGCCAAACCCCTGCCGTCGGCCCTCCCCGAAACGATATTTTCCGGAAAAAATTTCGCCGAATGGCGTGAATACCTCTCCGATCTCGACTGGGTGCCCGATCTTGGCGTCGATATCGGCAGCCCGACCTGGTTTCGGGGCCTAGTGACACTGACCGCGCTGTGCGGATTTGCAATCAGCTGCCTGCCCGATTTTGGTCCGATCGCCGGACATCGCGCCGATCCACTGAGTGGCTTTCGCGCCGATCAGGCCCGTTCGCAAATGATCGCGCCGCTGGCTTATGGTTCCGACACCGGTATCCGGATGGCTGCAACCGACGCGGTTCGCCCGCTGGCGGAAAGCCCTGAACGGCCCTCGATCGAACTGGTCGCCACTCTCGGTCGCGGCGACAGTCTGCGCCGGGTGTTGCAACGCGCCGGAGTCGCCAGTGACGAAGCCGCGCAGGCCAATGACCTGATCAGCGGTGCGGTTTCGCTCGGCGATATCAAACCCGGCACCAAGATCGATGTCGTCCTCGGCCGTCGACCGGCGAAGAACCAGGCGCGACCGCTCGACCAGTTGGCATTCCGCGCGCGCTTTGACCTCAATCTCGAAATTTTGCGCGAAGACAGCGGATTGAAACTGAACCGCAAGCCGATTCTGGTCGACGACACGCCGCTGCGGATCAAGGGCACTGTCGGATCAAGCCTCTATCGCTCTGCTCGCGCCGCGGGTGCTCCGGCCGATGCTGTGCAGAAATATCTGCAAGTTATCGGATCCAAAATGTCTGTATCCCGCGACATTCGCAGCACCGACGAATTTGATATCATCCTTTCCTATCGCCGCGCCGAAACCGGCGAGGTCGAAGTCGGCGACTTGATCTATGCCGGCCTTGAACGGGACGGCAAGGCTCAGGCACAAATGCTGAAATGGCAGAGCGGCGGACGCACCAACTGGTTCGAAGCATCGGGTGTCGGCCAGTCGAACGGCGAACTCGCCCGGCCGACCAACGGACGCATTACCTCCAACTATGGCATGCGCCGCCATCCGATCCTGCGCTACAAGCGTATGCACAGCGGCATGGACTTTGGCGGCGGCTATGGTGCGCCAATTTATGCGGTTACCGACGGCAAGGTGGTTCATGCCGGTCGCAAGGGGGGCTTCGGCAATTATGTCAGATTGCAACATAGCGGCGGGCTGGCTTCCGGCTATGGCCATATGAGCCGGATCGCTGTGAGCAACGGACGGCGCGTGCGCAAGGGCCAGATTATCGGCTATATCGGCTCCACCGGCCTGTCGACCGGACCACATCTCCATTATGAACTCTATCGCGGCGGACGCACGATCAATCCAACTTCGGTGAAATTTGTCGAGCGCGCCCAACTGGGCGGACGTGAGCTGCGCAACTTCAAGGGCGAGCTGCAGAAATTGCAGCGCGTCGAACCGGGCGCCGCACTGACCACGCTGAAAAACGCCTCTGCGCAAGCCGAACCCGAGCGCGAGATCAACCGGCTCAACAAGCCGCTCAAGAGCTAGGCCCGGACCACCCGCCACCAAACAGTTTCACAGAAGAGTTGAGCGCCGCTGCCCGCTCGGCTAAGCCTTTCCCATGTCACAGAAAGCCGCCTTTCCGCACACCCGCCTGCGCCGCACGCGCACCCATTCATGGAGCCGGGACATGGTCCGGGAGACGCGTCTGACGCCGTCCGACCTGATCTGGCCGCTGTTCATTACGGAAGGCACAGGCGTGGAAGAGCCGATCGCATCGCTCCCGGGCGTGTCGCGCTGGTCGGTCGACGGCATTGTCGAACGGGCCAGGGAAGCCCGCGATCTCGGCATAGCCTGCCTCGCGCTATTTCCCAACACACCGGCAGAAAAACGAAGCGATGACGGCAATGAAGCGCTTAATCCCGACAATCTTATGTGCCGCGCCACCAAAGCGGTGAAGGATGCGCTCGGTGACGAGATCGGCATTCTCACCGATGTCGCGCTTGATCCGTACACCAGCCATGGCCAGGACGGGCTGCTCGATGACAAGGGCTATGTCGCCAATGACCGCACGCTCGACATGCTGACCAAGCAGGCGCTGAATCAGGCCAATGCCGGCGCCGATATCATCGCACCATCCGACATGATGGATGGCCGGGTCGGCGCGATCCGCGACGTGCTCGAACTGGCGCATCATCATAATGTCCAGATCATGGCTTATTCGGCCAAATATGCCAGCGCCTTTTACGGCCCGTTCCGCGACGCCGTCGGATCGGGCGGGCTGCTGAAGGGGGACAAAAAAACCTACCAGATGGACCCGGCCAACAGCGATGAAGCAATTCGCGAGATTGCCTTTGATATTGCCGAGGGTGCGGATAGCGTGATGGTCAAACCGGGCCTAGCCTATCTCGACATCATTTACCGTGCCAAGTCGGAATTCAACATACCGGTCTTCGCCTATCAGGTGTCCGGCGAATATGCGCTGATCAAGGTCGGCGCAGCCGCCGGCATCGGCGACCATGACGCGTTGATGATGGAAAAGCTGCTCGCGTTCAAGCGGGCAGGATGCTCCGGTATTCTCACCTATTTTGCCGCCGATGCAGCGCGTTTGCTCCATGGCTGATAAAGCCACCGATATTGTTCTGGAAACCGAACGGCTGCTCCTGCGCAAATGGCGCAAAAGCGATATCGAGCCGTTTATGGAGCATCTCAACACCCGCAATGTGATGCGCTGGCTGGGCGGCGTGCAGAGCCGCGAGAAATTCGACGCCGCGATGCAGCGGCTCGAAGGCTATGATCGCGATTTCGGTCACACATTCTGGATTGTCGAGCGCAAGTCCGATGGAGAAATTCTGGGCTTTTGCGGCCTCAAGCGGGTCAATGCGCCGCAGTCCAAACTGACCGGTGCCCATGAAATCGGCTGGCGCTTGCGCGAAGATGCCTGGGGCCATGGCTATGCCAAGGAAGCCGCAACGGCCTGTATGGACGCAGCGTTCAGCCGCTGGAACGCACCCTATGTCGTAGCGCTGACCGTCGCCGGCAACGAACCAAGCTGGGGCCTGATGAAGCGACTCGGCATGCGCCACCATCCCGAGCTCGATTTTCACGACCCCAATTATGGCGAAGATCTAAACCCGACCATTGTTTATAAAATCGAAGCTGATGTCTGGAATTCCAAAGCATGACCAATCCCCTCATTCTGCCGTTCAACGGCAAAACACCCCGTATCCACCCCAGCGCTTTTATCGCGCCCGGCTGCAAGATCATCGGCGATGTCGAAATCGGCGCCGAATCGAGCGTCTGGTATAATTGCGTGATTCGCGCCGACGTGAATTTTATCCGGATCGGTGCGCGCAGCAATATTCAGGATGGCACCACGATCCACTGCGACAGCGCGACTCCGGCGACCCCCAACGGCAACCCGACAATCATCGGCGACGATGTGCTGGTCGGCCATATGGTGATGCTGCACGGCGCGACGCTGGAAGACCGGGCCTTTGTCGGCCTGAGCACCACGGTCATGGACGGCTGCGTGATCGAGGGCGATGCCATGCTCGCCGCCGGCGCGACCCTGACGCCCAACAAACGCATTCCGACCGGTCAGCTATGGGCCGGATCACCGGCCAAATATATGCGCGACCTGACCGAACCGGCGATTGCCGGCATGCGGATGGGCGTCGCCCATTATGTCGAAAATGCCAAGGCGCACAAAGCAGCGATCGACGAACTGGCCTAGCGCAACCGGTTCTTCATCGCCTCGATATCGGCCTGCTGCCGGTCCACTTGCGCCTTCACCGAGTCGCGCTGCGTGGCGATGATGGTGGTGCCACCCGATTCGTCTTCGGCCGTCTCGCGTTCGAGCTGCTCGCGGTATAGCGAATCGATATCGGCCAGCGCTTCGACCGAAGGACTGCGCTGTATCTCGAGCGCCGCCAGTTCCATATGGGCTACGACCCAGGCTTCACTCGACTCCGCAGAGCCGCGGGCCGCATCCACCAGCTTTTTGACGGCCGGAAGTCTGGTCCGGTATTTTGCATCCGCAGCGCTGCTGCTCGCCACCGCGGCGCCCAGCCTGGACTGCAGATCCGCTGGCAGCGAAGAAATGGCGGTAGCGGGGGCAGCCGCGTCGTCCGTCACCGGTTCGCTTTCATAGGGACGCTCGAGAAGCGACGGAAAATCGCCTTGCTGCATCGCGCAACCGGACAGTGTAACCGTGATAATCGTCACCAAAGCGGAGAGTTTTTTCATTGCCCTGTCTTTACGAGAGGGTTATCCGCTCTGCAACGGCGAATCTCCAAACTGGAAGCGGGGCATTGTCGGACCGCCTTGAATAGCCCAAAATTGCCTTAAGCTGGTTGACAGTGCCAGTTCCATCGGTTAGCTGCCCACTCTTTCCAGCGTGAGCCGAAAGACTCGCGTTAACGGCCTTGTGCGCTGGAACCATAAATTTGAAACGGAAAAATAGCCATGTTCGCAATTGTGCGCACCGGCGGCAAACAATATCGGGTTGCCGCAGGAGATATTATCGCAGTCGAAAAACTAGCTGGTGAAGCTGGTGATTCGATAACCTTGGATGACGTTTTGCTTGCCGGTGACGGCGACGACATAAAGGACGTCAAGGGTCTGACCGTTGCGGCCGAGATCATCGCCCAGGAAAAAGGCGAGAAGGTCATCATCTTCAAAAAGCGCCGCCGGCATAACTATCGTCGGAAAAACGGCCATCGCCAGCAGCACACCGTGCTGAAGATCAGCGCTGTTGGTTCTGAAAAGGCGCCAAAGAAAGCCGCTCCCAAGAAGGAAGCTGCTCCGGCCGAAGAAAAGCCGGCCGCGAAAGCCAAGGCTGCTCCAGCTGAAAAGGCTCCGGCTGAAAAAGCACCAGCGAAAAAAGCTGCTGCAAAATCCGAAACCAAACCAGCTGCTGCCAAGAAGGCTCCAGCTAAGAAGCCAGCAGCCAAAAAGCCGGCTGCGAAGAAAGAGGACTAAACCATGGCACATAAAAAAGCAGGTGGTTCATCCCGCAACGGTCGCGACTCAGCAGGTCGTCGTCTGGGCGTAAAGAAATTTGGCAGCGAAGCTGTTGTCGCCGGTAACATTATCATCCGCCAGCGCGGAACGCAGACTCATGCGGGTCGCAATGTCGGAATGGGCAAGGACCACACATTGTTCGCGCTCGTCGACGGCAAGGTGGAATTCCACAAGGGCAAGCTCGGCCGCAAATATGTGTCCGTCGACCTCATGGCGGAAGCCGCAGAATAACCGGATAATCGATAAAGGGTTATCCTCCAGCAGGATGACCCGGCAGGTTCCAAGGAACCACCAATTTCAGGGAGAGGGTCATCCTCTCCCTTTTTTTGTCTCTCCCTGTCATAACGTCACGATCTTGTAACGGGTCCGCTCTAGCGGACTAATCATTCAAGTCGGGGGCGTCGCGAATATGATGATGGAGAGTCCCGATGTTTGCCATAACACCAAGATTGCTTTTACGGCCCGGCTGGCCCGAGGATGCCGGTGCCTTATTCCATGCAATCAATGATGAAGCGATCATCCGCAACCTTGCGAGCGCTCCATGGCCCTATAGACGCGATGACGCCGAACAATTTCTCGTCAGTCCGCGCCCCATGGTTCATCCCAATTTTCTGATCTTTCGCCGCGATGGCCAGACTCCCCTATTGCTGGGCTGCATGGGATTTGGCGACAACGGCGAAGGGGGTCTTGAACTGGGCTACTGGATTGCCCGCGATCACTGGGGCCACGGTTACGCGACCGAAGCTGGTCGGGCGGTGCTCGACATTGCCCGGACGCTGGGCCATCCGGAAATCAGGGCCGAGCATTTCGCCGACAATCCCGCTTCGGGTAAAGTGTTAAGGAAACTGGGCTTCAGGCCGACCGGCCGGTCCGCTCCCCGCTTTTCAAAGGGCAGAGGGGAAAGAACCGACGCGGTTCAGTTCAACCTTTCCCTGTCGGAAGATGATTCGGCAGATGGAATCATGCGAGACCTCGCCGCGTAAAGATAGCCTCAGGCGACTTTCTTCAGACGGCCTGCGCTGCGCCGGACCTTGAAGGGCGTGACCTTCGCCGAGCCCGCCGCGTCATCCATGATCGCCGCTTCATATTCGCTCTCGGCCAGCCGGATGAGAGGGCGGTCGTCGATATCCCACGGGTGGAAGCCCGGTTTGAAAAACTGCAGCAGCGGCCACAAAGTCCGCCGGAACGGCGCATCGCCGAGAAATGCGTAATGGACCAGCCCGAACCATGCGCGTGGTCCCGAAATACCGTCCTGGCGCAGCAGATCCAGAACACCTTTGGCCCGGTTCTTGGTAAAGCCCAGCGTGATTTTGGCCATGAAGCTGCAGCGGACCAGCCAGCATTTCAGGGGGCTCCAGTCCTTGGTCACATGCAGCCAGGTATCAAAGGCGACACCCTTATGCTCAACTTCTTCCGAGGCATGCCATAGCCAGAGTTTGCGCTGGTGCTCGTCAGCATGTTCAAAATGTTTCGGGTTGGCAATCACTTCTGCTGCCAGAATCGCGGTAATATGCTCTATGCACATGGTCGCGACAAGATGCGCGATTTCCGGTTTAGTCCGAATCGCGTTCACCACCCCCGAAATCGCCTGCTCCAGCCGTGTGATATCGAAATCGCAGTCTTTCAGATGCTCGTTGAAGCAGTGATGCTCACGGCTGTGGATCGCTTCCTGCTGGATGAAGGCGCGGATTTCCTGCTGCAATTTCGGCGGCACGCGCTTGCGAAATTTTTTGATCGATTCGATGAAAAATGCCTCGCCTTCCGGAAAGGTCACCGACAATGCATTGAAAAAGGCGGACGCATAAGGATCGCCGCCGACCCAGCGACGCCGGCGGATCACGGCACTGGAAAAATTCCGGTTACGGGGGTGGATATGAAGATCGGAAGGCGTCGCGCTTTTCTTCTGCGCTTTAAATTCCGCTGCGGCATGAGCGAGTGGTGGAGCGATGTCCATATCTGGCTATGTACCTCCCAGTACCCTGATAAAATTGTGCGACCAACTTTTGGTTAAGCGCTGCTTAGACAAGGAAGGTTAAGGTTCGGCATCTCAGGATGCTTTACAGACGTGGTTAATTATCGGTTTATCTCACCAAAATCCGCAGAAAATCTGGATATTGCAATATGAACGGGCTTGACGCTCTATGGTTTATATACGCCGGTAGCGGAAATACCATACATCATGGCCCTGACGTCGCGCCTTGGCTTCATAGCGCGTTTCCGGCCAGCCACCGGGACGAATCATCCAGTCCTTCGGACTTTCGCACACCCAGTCAAATTCGTCGCGCTGGTTCATGATCATGCAGGCCCATTCCAGATAGACCGGATGGTCGGTGCCGAAACGGAACTCTCCGCCCGGTTTCAATTTCTGCGCGATCAGCCCGATCGGCCCATGGTTCATGAAACGCCGCTTGGCGTGCCGTGCCTTCGGCCATGGATCGGGATGCAGCAGATAGACAAAGCTCAGCGCACCATCGGGGATTCGCTCCAGCACATCGAGCGCATTGCCCATATGCAGGCGGACATTGGCCAAATGGCCGTCACGGATATGCTGCAACGCTCCGACCACGCCGTTGAGATAGGGTTCGCATCCGATGAAACCGTGATCCGGAAGCATGTCGGCGCGCGCGGCAAGATGTTCCCCGGCGCCGAAGCCGATTTCGAAATGCAGTGGACGATCGCCGCCAAACAACGATGTGGACGATACAGGACCTTCCACCGGCACAGCAATTTGCGGCAGCAGTTTTTCGACCAGTTCAACCTGCTGATCACGCAGAGCATGGCCCTGCCGCCGACCATATAGCTGGCGAATGGTGGTCGGATCACCTTCTTTAAATGCGGTCATCGCTCGGAAACTTCTACGGGCAAGATCGTCTCTAGATGGCGGCTTTCAGCGCATCCACCAGATCGGTCTTTTCCCATGTGAAGAAATCGCCCTGAGCCTTGCGGCCGAAATGGCCATAAGCGGCGGTCGCGCCATAGATAGGCTTGTTCAGACCAAGATGGGTGCGAATGCCTTTGGGCGTCAGACGCACCAGTTCCGGCAATATTTCTTCCAGTCGCTCTTCGCTCACTTTGCCGGTGCCATGCAGGTCGACATTGATCGACAGCGGTTCGGCCACACCAATCGCGTAGGACAGCTGGATCGCGCAGCGTTTGGCGAGACCAGCGGCGACGACATTCTTCGCCAGATAGCGCGTTATATAGGCAGCTGAGCGATCGACCTTGGTCGGGTCCTTGCCGGAGAAGGCGCCGCCGCCATGAGGGCTGGCACCGCCATAAGTGTCGACGATGATCTTGCGACCGGTGAGACCGGCGTCGCCGTCCGGGCCACCAATTTCAAAGCGGCCGGTCGGATTGACGTGAATCACCGTCTTGTCGGTGATAAAGCCTTCGGGCAGTACCGAGTGGAAAACGCCCATCACATAGTCGCGCAATTCCTGATAAAGGGCCAGATTGTCGCTATCCTTGTAATAGCCGGGCGCGTGCTGCGTCGAAACTACCAGAGCAACGGCCTCGACCGGCACTTCATTGACGTAACGCAGGGTCACTTGGCTCTTGCTGTCCGGCTCCAGAAACGGCGCTTTGCCGCTGTGGCGATCGGCGGCCATCTGCTTCAATATCTCGTGCGAATATTGCAAGGTGGCCGGCATCAGGTCCGGTGTTTCGTCGCTGGCATAGCCGAACATGATGCCCTGGTCACCGGCGCCCTCGTCCTTGTTGCCGCTTTCGTCCACGCCCTGCGCAATATGTGCCGATTGCGGGTGCAGATAATTTTCAAATGTCAGATTCTGCCAGTGGAACCCGTCCTGCTCATAACCGATTTTCTTGACGGTTTCGCGGACAACGGTCTGGATTTCCTCCTGAGCACCGGGTGCCCAATTGCCATCCGTATCGATCATACCGGAACCGCGCACTTCGCCTGCGAGAATCACCCGGTCGGTGGTGGTCATGGTTTCGCAAGCAACCCGCGCTTCGGGGTCCTTGGAGAGGAACAGATCGACGATGGCGTCAGAAATCTGGTCCGATACTTTGTCGGGATGGCCTTCAGAGACCGATTCGGAAGTGAATATAAATTCTGAACGCATGGCAAAATCCTGATTTTGGGCCGAAACGACATCAGCCACAGGGACATAAGGAAAAGTTTATATCTACTTTAACGGGCACGCACGCGGATGGCAATGGCAGATAGAAGCAAAATCAGCGCCACAGCGAGCGGCAGGATATTGCCATAGCGCGCGAACAGCGTAGGCGCCTGTGCCTGTGGCAGGCGGCTATCAATCCGGCCCGCCTCGCCCATCGGCACATGGGCTCTGACCGTTCCGTTCGCGTCGATCACCGCCGAGATGCCAGTCGGGGTCGAACGGATTACCGGCAGCCCCTCCTCGATCGCCCGCAAGCGCGCCTGGGCCAGATGCTGCGGAGGCCCCCAGCTGCCGAACCAGGCGTCATTGGACGGGTTGAAAATAAATTCCGGGCGATTGTCGCGATCCACGACCTGGCCTGAAAAAATAATCTCGTAGCAAACCTGAACGCCCGCCTTGCCGAACCGGCCAAGATCAATCGAACTAGCGCCGGGACCCGGCCAGAAATCAAAATCACCCGGCGCCAGACGCGACAGGCCGATAGCCGATAAAAGCGGCCGCATCGGCAGATATTCGCCATAGGGTACCAGATGCGACTTGTCGTAGCGCCCGATCAGCTGATGTTCGGAATCCATAGCGAAGACACTGTTGCGGGCACCGACCGCGCGTCCTTCCGCTTCGTCAAATTCCAGCTTGAGCGCGCCCAGTACCAGCACGTCACCGGGCTTCATCAGCCCGCCGAGCTGCTGACGGACAAATTCCGGCGGGCGACCGTAATAATAGCGCGCCGGATAACCGGTCTCGAGATAATCGGGTATCGCCGCTTCGGGCCAGAAAATGATGCGGGGGCTATCATCTTCACGGAGCGTCAGCTCCGCCAGCTTGGAGAGATTTTGCTCTTCATACCCGGCCTGCCACTTGTCCTGCTGGCCAATATTGGGCTGGACCACAGTAATCAGCGGCTGGTCCGCTGAAATTTGCTGCTGGCCATGCGGGACCACCGAAAGCCCGGCAAAAACTAGCAGCGGGAGAATCGCGGCTTGCCATCTTTTCTCGGCTAATAGCCAAAGGCCGCCGGCTCCAGCAAACAGCAGAGTGGATAGCCCATAGGTTCCGATAAACATGCTGAGACTGGCCATCTGGCCAAGCGGAAGGGCGATTACCCCCAACGGATTCCAGATGAAACCGCTGAACACCCAGCTTCTCAGCCATTCTGTGATGATCCACATCGCCGCCATGGCCAGTACGAATGTCCCCGGCCTATTCTTGACAACCCAAAAGGCGCCCAAAGCAGCCAGTGCCGGAAATACCGCCAGATAAAGCGACAGCAGAACCACAGCGACATAGCCCAGCCATTCCGGCATCGCCGCCTGGAAGGTAAAAGCCTTGGCGATCCAGTTCAGGCCGATGATGAAATGGCCCAACCCGAACAGCCAGCCGGTGATAAAGGCCGCCTTGCGATTCTTCGCCTGCATTACCAACGCCATCCACAGAGCCAGCATCAATATGGTCAGCGGCCAAAGGTTCAGCGGCGCGAAGCCGGTTGCGCTCAAGCCACCCGCGAACAGCGAGATTGCGTAGGGATGGCGGGCGATCATTTCATGGAGTTTTGACACCAGCGGCTTTTGCCGTGTTCGCGATCACCATTCAATTGCTAATTGCCCGAACAAGCATTTGCTTGCTATTGCCCGTCCATGACAATCATCGCTCTTATGATGCTCGCCTTGACGCAGACGGCAGCAAGCCAGCCAGAACCGCTGACTGAACTCCAGCAGCGTGACCTCTCCTGTGTCGCCGTGCTGGCGATCATCGCCTCGGAACAGGAACGCGGTGTAAGCAGTGCGCTCGACTATCCCCTGCTCTCGGAGCGCGGGGCAACTTACGCCGGGCTGGTCGGGGAACGGATCATCAGCGAAACCGGAAAGACCAGAGAACAAGTGCGGCTGGATTTTCTGGCAGCCGTCTCTGCCAAACAACAAACCGCCGGCGACGCAGCCGATCCGGATGCGGTGGTAGAAACGGAAATGGCCAAATGTCTACCATTGCTGGATGCAGCAGTCCCGCCAAAGCCCAAACCCGATTTGAACCAATGCGCCGGCATGTTGCAACTGGCATATCAAGAGGTCCACGACCGCGAGGGTCTTTCCAAGACCGCTCGGGATCTGAAAACGCTGGCAGCTGTGCTCGACAGCCGCGCCCGCGACAAAATGCGCGCCGAAGGGCTGAGCGGCCAGGAAAGCGATATAATATTGACCCAGAGCCGCGAAGCGATGCTGGCCGACGCCCAGAAGCGGGAATCAATGGGTCAGGGCTCCAATCTGGATTTTGAACATTGTTTCACCCTTGCCGCTCCCGAAGACAAGCAGAGAAAATATGAACATTGAGTCCCAAACGCCCTTGCGGCCCTTCCATCTGGCCTTCCCGGTACATGATCTCGACGCTGCGCGCATATTTTATGGCGAAATCCTAGGTTGCGAAGAAGGCCGCAGCGACCCGTGCTGGATAGATTTCAACCTGTATGGGCATCAGATCGTTACCCATTTCGACGAGAATTTTGCCGCCCGGCCGATGGTCAATCTGGTCGATGGCGAGCAAGTTCCGGTACCGCATTTCGGCGTCGTGCTGACCATGGTGGCGTGGCAGGCGCTCGCCGACCGGCTATCCGGAGCCGCGATCGACTTTGTCATCCCGCCGACGATCCGCTTCAAAGGTAAGGTCGGCGAGCAGGCGACGATGTTCTTTCATGATCCGAGCGGCAACGCACTCGAGTTCAAGGCCTTTGCCAACGACGATCAGCTGTTTGCCAAGAATTGATCGGCTAAAGAAAACCTATGCGAGCGGACCGTTTTCCGGGCATTCCCGGCCGTCTTCAAGTTGCCGCTCGGCCATGTCCCGGGCGGAACTGCGAGCCAGACCCAATGAGCCGGACAGGCGTTCGCCGATCAGTGCGTCACCCAAAGCCATCAGCACTAGGGAAAGCGTATCCTCGTGCATTTCGCGCTCGTTCTTATCGCCTTCGTCCACATCATCGACCAGCCTGTGTATCGCTTCGATGATTGGATCCAGCGCATCTTCATTGCCGGTCAGCATCATCCATGACCACAGTGCAGCAGCGCCTTGTTTGTCAAAAGCGTCAAAGGTCAGGTCGACAATATCGCGCGCGCTGCCTTCTCCCGACCGCGATTTTACAATCGCCTGCGCGATCATGCCGCACACTTCATCGGACAAATAGACGGCGAGCGCCTTTTGCAGGCCCGAAGCAGACCCGAAATGGTGCAATAGATTGGCGTGGGTGCGGCCGATCCGACCGGCGACAGCCTTCAATGTAACCGACTGCGGGCCGGTTTCGATCAGCAGGTCGCGGGCCGCCGCCAGCGCCATGCTGCGGCTTTCTTCCGGGGAGAGACGTCTCTTTGCTATTGACATTTATGTAAGTAGCCTTATTGTCATTGGTGTTAGCTATAGGCTGCATTTCGCATAATGGAAACATCTGATGAATATGCCCAGTTCCCCCAGCGCCGAACCGGAATCCATTCGCACCCCTACGCCTGAGGATCATGAAATCACGCCCCGCGACCGCCGTTTCGGGCGGGAAGAAGGTTATGACCCCGGGAAATACTGGCAAAATGGTGATCCGGTCGCGACGGCCTTTTACAATTGCCTGTCGCTCACTTTCCCGCGCGGCGAGGCTTTCTTCATCGAGAGTGTGAGAGAATTTCGCGATCACACACCGCAAAAGCTGCAGAAAGAGATCCGCGCCTTCGTTCAGCAGGAAGTGATCCACAGCCGCGAACATCTGGCGCTGAACCGCCGGGTCGAGGAAAATGGCTATGACACCAGCCGGATCGAACAGCGGATCACCGAATCGCTCGGCATGACCAAGGGCCGGCCCAAGATCACCAATCTGGCGGCAACGATGATCCTCGAACATTTTACCGCAATCATGGCGCAGCAGTTTATCGCCAACCCGCTGCACTGGAAAGATTCCGATGAAGAAACCGCCGACCTGTGGCGCTGGCATGCATTGGAAGAGATTGAACATAAGGGCGTCGCCTATGACACATGGCTCTACGCAACCCGGGACTGGAGCCGCTGGCAACGCTGGAAAGTGAAGGCGCTGATGATGCTCGTTATTACCAGGAATTTCTGGGGCAACCGCTGGAACGACACGCTCGATCTGCTGGCGCAGGACGGCCTGACCGGATGGCGTGTAAAGCTCAGGCTGCTGAAATTCCTGCTCGTTGCGCCGGGTATCGCGCGGGCGATTATAGTCCCCTGGATCAAATTCTTCCTGCCCGGATTTCATCCGTGGAACGAAGATGACCGGCATCTGATCCAGCGCGCCGAAAGCGAATACGAAGCGGCGATTACCGGAGGGCCAGCGGTCGCCTGACGTCAGGTCTAGATCAAGGCGGTCAATGCGCCGCTTTGTTCATATCCACTTTTTCGACCCATTCCGGAAAGAAGCTGGGTTCGCGGTTAGACCAGCCGGGCGCGGTTGCCGCAGCTTCGCTGATCGACTGCAACAAGCCCTTGCGGGTTTTCGGGTGCAGATGCGGGAGCGACGCTGCCGCGCAAAAGGCGCCGGGCAGCCACGGACGCGAATCCGGGCCCAGCAGGCGCTCATAGAGAAAACGGAAAGCGGGGAAACTGTGGATACGGCCCTGTCCCAGATCATAAGCCGCGAGCGAAATCAGCGATGGCATGAAAGCCTCGATACTGTCGATCGCGCAATCTTCAGGAATCGCTTTGCGAATGTCGCGGATGCGCCTGTATAAAGATATCTGGACCTGGATACCGGCTTCTTCGACCTTGTCACGCGACCAAGTGTCCACAGCATCGGAACGCTCGAGCCCGACATCCAGCGACCGGCGGATATAGCGCTGGGTCGCTGAACTGAAACTCGCGAATTCTTTCATCTCGGCCAGCGTCATAGCGCCTGGGACTGATCGTGTTTCTTTGGTCATGTCTTCACAACTCCTCGTGGACTTATCCCACGAAGACATTTGGCCCAAACATGGTTAGCAATTGGTTAAATAGGGCCTGATTAATTCTCCGTTGACCATGCAAAGTCGGAAAATTGCGCGCCAGGCTTATAAAGTTTCGACCAACCGCAACCATGGTTCGACCGGTCACGATTCCTCTAGAGACAATTGATACCATATTGGCCTAAGCTGAATCGAAACCATGAATTGAACGCATATGAGAAAATTTGAATTGGGAAACCGCAGGCCGTCGGTCGGACATCAGGTAGCCATCCTGTCGATCCTCGGATTCTGGTTTTTCTACATGATTGTCCTGACGCTGCGGGCGTCGATCGGTGACTGGCCGGCGCAAGGCGAAATGGTGATGCGACGGACTGTCGTAACCATTTTCGGCATCGGCGCCACCTATCTGCTCTATCTGTTTCTCCGGCAGTTCGAGGACAAGGCCCTCTCCACCCGGATCATCACGGCATTTGCCGCCGCTATTCCGTGCGCGATCCTGATTGCCTCGTTCAACCATTATATCTTCAACGTCTATTATCCGGAAAATCTGTGGGACGAAGCGCATGTCGAGGAAATGCGCAAATATATGGAGCAGGACAATCTGGCATTTAAGGCGATTTTCGAAGATGCCACTTCCCGCTTTTTCTTCATCGTCAGCTGGACATCCCTATATCTGACGCTGAGCTACGCTGGCAGGGTCCGGCAGGTTGAGCGCAAGGCCGCCCGCTTTGCCCAGGCCGCACAGGATGCCGAACTGCGTTCGCTGCGCTATCAGGTCAACCCGCATTTTCTGTTCAACACGCTAAACAGCCTCAGCACTCTGGTGATGCGCAGCCAGCCGGAAGAAGCCGAGGAGATGATCCTCAACCTCTCGAAATTCTATCGCACCAGCCTGTCGGGTGATCCGCTGGAGGATGTGCCGCTGTCCGAAGAGGTGCATCTGCAAAATCTCTACCTCGATATCGAGGCGGTCCGCTTCCCCGAACGGCTCCGGACAAAGGTCAATATTCCCGACGATCTGCTCGGCGTGCTGGTGCCAGGCCTGATCCTGCAACCTCTGGTCGAGAACGCGATCAAGCATAGCGTTGCCTACAGCAAACGCCCGGTCACAATCGCGATCAGCGCGCGGTCTGATGGTGACAATCTGATTCTGACGGTTGCCGACGACGGCGATCCGCGACCGGTAGATCTGGACGATGACGAAACGAGCAGCGGCATTGGTCTTGCCAATGTCCGCGACCGGCTGGAAACCCGCTTTGGCCAGCAAGCCGGTTTGCAGACTGTACGTCCGGCAGAAGGTGGTTATATTGCCCAGCTGACCTTACCGTTGATGCTGGATAATCCATGATCGAAGAAATCGAACTCAAACCGCTGACCACGCTGATTGTCGATGATGAACCGCTGGCGATCGAACGTCTGCAGCTGCTCTGCGCCCGGCAGCCGGACATCAACCTGATCGGCACCGCCAGCGATGGCGAGGCTGCCCTGCGCCTCACCGAACAGTTGAAACCCGATCTATTGCTGCTTGATATCGCGATGCCCGGCAAGGACGGGCTGGATGTCGCGCGGTCCCTGTCCGGCAAGGCCGACGCTCCGGCGATCATATTTGTCACCGCCTTCGACCGCTTTGCGGTCGAGGCTTTTGATGTGGCGGCGATCGATTATGTGCTAAAGCCGGTCGAGAATGCGCGGCTGACGCTGGCGATTTCTCGGGTTCGGGAACGCACAGCGGAGCCGCGTGGCGACGGGGCAGAAGACTCGCCCTGGGCAGAAGAATTCTGGGTGCCCTATAAATCCGAACTGCGCCGGATTGTTGCCTCCGAAATCGACCGGGTCGAGGCCGAACGCGACTATATGCGGCTACACGTCGGTCCCGTCAGCTATCTGCTGCACCAGACCATCACCGGTCTGGAAGAGCGACTCAATCCGGAAGAGTTTATCCGGCTGCACCGCTCACATCTGGTCCGGCGCGACTGGATTGCCGGCCTGCGCCATGACGGCGGCGGCGTATGGATGGCCTGCCTCAAATGCGGCACCGAAATCCGCATCGGCCGGACCCATCTGGCAGAAGCGAAAAAGCTGGCTGGCAAATAGCCGGCCCTGAATAGCCCGGACGCCTAGAAGCTGTAGCGCACCGAAGCGGTCGCGCTGGTTTCATCCTCGTCAACTATCAACACATCATCCCGCGCAATCTGCGCCTTGCGCGCATTGACGCCTAGATTGGTCGACAGACCGCGGGCGATATCATAGCGAACGCCCAGCGAAGCCGAGCTTTCCGACGTTCCGTCCAGCTCGCCATAATGGCCGGCGGCGGACAGGCTGAGCACGCCGATCTTGGTCTGCGCGCCGCCGGAGACATACCAGCGATCGAGATCGACGGCCCCGGCCTGCAGATTTTCATAGCCCAGTCCGAGATCGAACAGGCTGCTGCCATAGACAAATTCGCCAACCACGCCGACACCGATCGTATCGAAATCCGTTACGCCATCCGCGGCAAGATAGCGGGCCTTTGCAACCCTCGTGGCGAAGCGATAATCTTTTCGGCCAATCGGTCGTTGATATTCGGCGCCGAGTTCGAAACGGCCGTCGCCGTCGACTATCCCGCTGAGCGTAGCCGGACCGAAGCGCCCGCTATAGCCGCCGCCCCAGCGATTGATCCGGCCGTAGAAATCGTCAAAGGCGAGATTAGCGTTGCCGACACCGCGCCGCCGACGCGTCGCTTCGCGCACCAGGCCGTCGACGTTGCCGCCGATCAGACTGCCCCAGCTTGTGCGAATGAAGCCGGCGATATTATCTTCATAATCCCGCGTATTATCGTCATATTGCCCGAAATAGGCCAGGCCGACATTCCACCTGTTGGCGAGCTGCATCTCGATGCTGATATCGAGATTGGTGACCAGACTGACATCGAGATCGCCGTCAAAGACACTGTCATCGACCGTCAGCTTGACCGGCGCATCGATAACACCGCCGACCAGAACAGTCGCTTCGCCAATTTCAAAGGCCAGTGGTTCTTCGAATGAAGAAAGATTGTCATAGTTGAGGCTGACCTGCGCCTGGGCAGATCCGGCAGACACTGCGATCGACCCGACGGCGACCAACTGCCATAAAGCGCGGGGAGCCGCTGATGTCATCATTCAGACTCTCCGGCGGAAATAATTGTCATGGGCGTGATCGGCGATCGCCTTGCCCGCATCCATTCCGACCATATGGTCGCGCATCCAGTGGACACCGCCATAGATACGGCTCAGGCCATTTTCATCGGCCGCCTGGCTCAGGCTGGTCCAGTGCCGGGTGATATCGCGCAATTGTGGCCACAGCACTTGATCGGGTGACTGGTGCGAGAAACGCACGCGATCGGAGCCCAATATATGCCCGATCATCGTGGCTCCCGCGGCACCGAAGGTCGAGTGACCGGACGTGTAGGACGGGAATTCCGGCGTTGGAATATAGCTGCGCCACTGTTTCTCCCGTTCGACCCGGGGATCGCGGTTGCCGAAACGCGGCGCCCGGTGCCGGATCGCCGTTTCCGGACGGATCACGTCATGGCGATATTTGCTGTCCCACGCCTGGATCGAGGCATCGCACTGGGTCATCGCGATCAGCGCCATTGCCCGCGCCCATTCGATGAAGGACAAGTTGCGATCCTGAAGCACCTGTATGGCAATCAGCATATAATGGCCCGGCGGGGTAATCCCCCAGGGACCGTCTTCCCAGAACATGGCAATCTCGGTCTGGTCGGCGGTGCGCACCCGGCTGTCGGCCCGGCCCAAAGCCCGGACCTGATCAAATTCATCAGCAAATTCCGGACTGGCCGGATCATGAAAGGGCGCGACACGGAATTTTTCCGTGCGGCCCATCGTCCACGGTGTGGTCTGTCCGTGGCCTGGAAAAAGCGGGCGGGAAAAGCTGTCAAAGGCCGGCCCCGGTTTGGCGCTGTAAAGCGGTCCCGTCGGTGTCCATTGCAGCGCGTCATGTCGGCGCTTGTAGCGGTTCAGATAGTAATTGACCTTGCTCGGTTGCGATCCGTCGCGCGTGCGCATCTTGACGATTTTCAGACCGACCTGCCGGCCCCATGCAGCTCCGAGCGACTTGGCCTCTCCATCGGGAATCTGGTTGGCGAAATCCATCCGTTCGCCGACAAAAGGCTGCTGGAACACTTCCGAGGCAGCGGTAGCAAAAGCCACACCATAAGCCATTAGGGGATCAGCACCCGCAGGACCGGTGCCTATGCCAAAGGGATCATCATAAGCCTGCAACAAGCTATTTGCGGCCAGGAACCCGGCGACCGTCGGCATCGCCAGATTATAGGCTGCGCGTGGCGGCGACACCCTTTGGTCCCGGATTTGCTGCATGAGAACATCACACCAATGGGTGACGATATTATGATTTTGCGGCCGCAGGATCGGCGTCAGATAGGATGTTGCCGAACCGAAGCGGCCCGTGCAGCCTGTCAATCCGGCGACACCGGCAATGGCAGCACTCGCCATGAACTGGCGTCTGGAAAAAGTCATTGTCCCCCCGAACATCTGCGCCGTCATCCTGGTCAGACAAAAACGACAATTACCCGTGCCGTCCTAATAGCGAACCAACAATAATTTGTTAAAAATGGTGGCGCCGCCCCGTTTCGGACGACAACGCCCTCCAAAAACCAAGGGAAAAACAGTCGCTCAGCCCTGAAATCATCGCCGAAAGCAAAGCGACACGAGATTGAGCGCAAGATACAGGATACAGGGCCGCCACGACAGCGCCACTGTCGCTCTGCTATTAACCGGATTAGGTCAGTGCGGGCGAGGCAAAGCATCCGATCATGCTATCAGTGCCCGCCAAAGCGCAGGCGTATGCCGCCGTTGAGAATGAACCCTTCCAGCGGCGCCCACGCGTCGACCGTCCATTGACCGCTCGCTGCACGTTGCGGGGTCACCAGCGGATCGTAACGCGACTGCCGCACGTCGAGCAGATTCTCGGCATTGGCAAAAAGGCTGATCTTGCCAAGCACAATCTCTCCCAACAGTCCCAGATGGACATAGGGACGCGAGCGCGTGCGGAAAGGGTCGTCCTCCAGTTCCTGCCTGCCGGTATAATAAGCCTCGATACCGATCCGGCCCTTGCCATGTTCCTCCCACATGCCGACAAGGCCACCGGTGTGACGCGGTGTCAGCGGAACCCTTTGGCGGCCTGCACCGGTCGGGTCGGGCTCGGTCGCATCGACGAAAACATAGCTTCCGGTGACCGTGAAGCCGTTCTGCTTGAACCGCAGCAACAGTTCGGATCCGCGAATCCGTGTGGTGCCGGCGCCATTGACCAGACGCACCCGGTCAGCAGCGACGTCTTCGAGTCTGGTCGGGTTTTTGATATTCGCACCGAACAAGGTCAGATTGGCTTCCCACGGCCCGTCGGCATAGCCCATGTCGAGCGAAGCGGTCTGCGCGGTTTCGGCTTCCAGTTCACCAAGCGGCTCCAGCCTCGACAAACCGGCGGCCTCGATCCCGTCGACAAAAGGTGTTGGCGCAAAGAAACCACCACCTACAGAGCCCCGCACGGTCCAGTTTCCGGGCCGGTACAGAGCCGACAGTCGCGGGCTGAACTGCGTGCCGAACTCGTCATGAAAGTCGATCCGCGCGCTGGCAGCAAGTGTAAGGTCATAGGTGGCCTCCTGCTCGATCTGCGCGAAGACCGCTGGCACCTTGTAGCTATAGTCAAACGCAGGAAAGCTGTCCGAGCGGAAGCCGTCTGACTGGTAGGCGACACCGCCAACCCAGGACGTGCTGCCGCTGGTTCCTGCAACAGAGGCCTCGACGAAGGCATTGCTGTGCCGGTCATCTTCGACGACCGCGCCAAAGCGATGCAGATGCTCCTGCCGCATGGCTGAGGCTCGCAGATGCAGACTGACAAGCTCGCCAATCGGCTTTTCCGCGACCAGCCCGGCATCATATCGCTCGGTATCCTGCGCCTGCACGAACGTCGTGCCGTCGGGGACCGTGCGTCCCGGCAGCGTGCCGCCAACCCGGTCCTCGGTCATCGCGCCAAGCGTAACATAGAGGGAAGAGCCCTCGTCGCCATTCCACTGGAAGCGCGGGCGGGCCGTGAAGCGATCGTAACCAGCCATATCATACCAGCCATCGCCATCCAGATCCTGACCGCTTTGCCGGTGCGCTCCGGCAGTCAGGGAAAGGCCGCTATTGGCGCTGATCGGCCCGGCCACATAAGCGGTCAGATCCTGCCCGTTGCGGGTGGTGGCGTTGGCGAGAATATCGGCTTCGAATTCGTCACCCGGCCGCTTCGAGACGAGATTGATCACGCCGCCGAGTGCCGACGCGCCGTAGAGCGCCGATGCCGCGCCTTTTATCACTTCCACCTGGCCGAGATCGGTCGGCGGAATCTGCAGCAGCCCCAGCGAAGCCGCCTGGCCGCCGTAAAGCGGGAGATTGTCCGCCAGCAATTGCGTGTACCGTCCCTCGAGCCCCTGAATGCGGATATTCGCCGCACCGAGCGCAGGCGAGGTTACCTGCACCCGCACGCCGCCCGTCTCGTTGACCAGCATGGCGATATTTCCGGGCCGCATGATCGCTTTTTCTTCGATTTCTTCACCGGCAATGACTTCGACGCGAATCGGCTCGTCCTGCACGCGACGGTTGAGCCGTGTGCCCTGGACAATGATATAGTCATGCTCCTCTTCCGACTCGTCGTGGGCTTGGCCCCCTACAACTTCACCGCTCACCTGCGCAGCAAGCGGCATCGGGAAGCCGAGAACTGGCAAGGGGCAGAGCAACAGAAAACGCAGGCGGCTGGAAATCACGACAACAGTCCTTTTTGAACAATAGCAACGCGGCGGCCTATGCACCCTCTAGTGGCTATAGGGTCAAGCCATCATGACAAGCGACGGGACAGAATCTGCGCGGCAAAACGGTAATGACCGCGCGGACAGGTTCAACATATTCGACAAGACACGCCCCCCTTTCCTACAGTGTACCATATCGGTTATGTTTCTTAATTCTTCGAACCATAAATAGATGATGATATGACCGACCAACCGCCCGCCAACGACGCTCCCCACCACCCCTCACCACGCTGGACCCCCGAAAAACAGCGCACCTTCCTGGAAGCACTAGCCCGCTGCGGGTCGGTCAAGGCATCAGCCGCCTATGTCGGGATGAGTCGCGAAAGCGCTTATCGCTTGCGCCGGCGGCAGGAAGGGCGCGCCTTTGACCGGGCGTGGGATGCGGCGCTGATCCATGCCCGCGATCTTTATGCCGAAACCCTGCTTGAAACGGGTCTGAACGGCTGGACCGAAACGGTCTGGTATCATGGCGAGGAAGTCGGCGAACGGACGCGCTTTTCCCCCGGACTGCTGCTCGCGGCACTGGCCCGGCTCGATGCCAAGGCCGATGGTCTGGATCTGGCCGGCGAGCCCGTGCGCGAGGCGGCGGCGGATTTTGATGCAATGGTCGAAGCAATCGGCGCAGGCGATGATTGCTCTGCCATGCTCGAAGCGCAGGATCGCACGGCGCAGACCCGGCGTGCCCCGCCGCAGAATCCCTGCAAGTCCGGATTGAGCGATGATGAGTTGCTCAACCGGCTCGAAATGTTTCAGGAACGCGAAAGGATCGCCGCAATGGCGCCGGAAGATGTCGATACGTCCGATCTCGACCCTTATGAAGCGGATGACTGGGACGATCTACAATGGGCGCGCGCCGAGCGTAGCGGCATGATGGATCAGCCGGGCTTTTGGGAAAAAGCCAATCCCGACGGATATAATGATGATGACCCCGACGATGGCTCTGATGATTGGAATGGCCCCGGTGAGGAAGGCCCGTCTTTCCACTAAAGAGGGTGTGACCCGTGTGACCCTATAGGGTCGACACGCGCTTTCCCGCCTTGCACGAAAAACCCGTCGACAAGCAATCCGCCAGAGGCCTATCCTGCTTTTTTCTGTGCCACCATCATCGGACCCTGCCTTGCTATTGAATATTTTCATCATCCTGTCGGTGATCGCGACCGGCGTGATATTGCTTACACCTCGCCTGTCGAAATCTGTTGTCTGGCGGGCGACGGTGACGCCACTGGCGTCGATCATCGGCAGCGGGTTTCTGGTGCTCGCGCCGATACTGGTATCGGATTACGGCTATATCGCGCCGATAATCATGGCCGGACTATGTCTCGGCGCTCATCTGTTCGGGGCGGCGATCCGCTTCAACATCTTTCACCGCAATGTCCGCAAACCCGTTCAGAATGACGGAATCGACCGGCTGGAGATTGCCGCCTCCTGGGCACTGGTCTTCGCGTTCACCATTTCGGTCAGCTATTATCTCAATCTGTTCGGTGCCTTTGGCGTCAGCCTGACCGCGTTCGACAGTTCGGCCAATGCCAAGCTACTGACATCGGTCATCTATATAATAATCCTGATCGTCGGCTGGACGCGCGGATTCAAGGCGCTGGAAAAGATGGAATATAGTGCTGTAACGCTGAAGCTGGCGATCATCGTCGGTCTGCTGGTCGGACTGACATGGTATTTCTATCAGAAGGCCAGCGCCGCGACGCTCTTCATGCATCCGCCGATGCTCTCCGGCTGGCCCGCGGTCACCCTCGCCTTCGGCCTGATCATCACCGTGCAGGGCTTTGAAACCTCGCGCTATCTGGGGCGCAACTATGATGCGACGACCCGGATCAAGTCGATGCGCCTCGCCCAAATCCTCTGCGGCGTGATTTACATGATCTACATCGGGCTGTTCGCCTACAGCTTCGAACGCGAGCAATTCGCCCTGACCGAGACCGCGATTATCGACATGATGGGAATCATCACACCGATATTGCCGCTGCTGCTGGTCGCCGCTGCGCTGGCGGCGCAGTTCAGCGCCGCGATCGCCGACACCAGCGGATCGGGCGGGCTGGTCGAGGAACTGACCAAGGGCCATGTCAAGGCGCGCACCGGCTATGCGATATTGGTCGGGATCGGTTTACTCATGACCTGGAGCGTCAATATCTTCCAGATCATCGCTTATGCCAGCCGCGCCTTTGCGCTTTATTATACGCTGCAATCGGTGATAGCCGCACGGCGGGCCTTCCTGATTCCCGGCAACCGGCTCAAGGGTGTGGGCTTCATCCTGCTGGCGATCCTCGGTGCCATGATCGTGTTGTTCGGCAATGATGTCGAATCGTCGAACGCGTGAGAAAGCGGCAAGACGGTCCGCCATGGCAAGCCGGCTAGGCGATGACCGTCCGCGGCCGCGCCTGCCGATAGGTGCCGAGTATCCGGACGCTGTTGCAGTGGAAGCCGAGCTCGGCGAGCGCCCGGTCAATCGCCGGATCGCCAGGTGCGCCCTCGATATCGGCGAAAAACTCGGTTGCGGCAAAGCTGCTGCCCTGCTGGTAACTTTCCAGCTTGGTCATGTTGACGCCATTGGTCGCGAAGCTGCCCAGAGCCTTGTAGAGCGCCGCCGGAATATTTTTGACCTCGAAAATGAAGGTCGTCATCACCGGCGCATTGGGTTCGGGCATCGCCGCTTCCGGAGCGAGTACGACAAAACGAGTGATATTGTCCGGCGCATCCTCGATCGCATCGGCGATCGGCTGCAGGCCGTAGATTTGCGCGGCAAGCTTCGGCGCTATGGCGGCGGCATGCGGGTCATCCTGCTGGGCGACAAAGGCGGCGGCAGCGGCGGTATCGGCATAGGCCACAGGGATGATCCCGCGCTTGCGCAGATAGTGGCGGCACTGCCCGAGCGCCTGCGGATGGCTCATCGCCGTGCGAATCTCGGCATCGGCCGATCGCGCCATCAGGCAATGACTGATCTGCATGAAATATTCGTCGACGATATGCAGGCCCGATTCGGGGAGCAGAAAATGGATATCGGCGACCCGGCCGTTGAGCGAATTTTCGATCGGGATGATCGCGCTTCCCGCCGTGCCATGCTTCACCGCATCGATCGCATCCTCGAAGGCGAAGCAGGGAACCGGCAGGCCGTCCGGCGCATAGTCGAGCGCGGCGAGATGGGAATTGGCACCGGGCGCGCCCTGAAAGGCAATCGCCTTTTCCGGCTTTTCAGCGCCTTTTTCGGTCATTTTTCGGACCATGCCCAATGCGTTTTTCGGAAAACTGTCCATCTCGTCCCTCTTTTACGCTGCTGCGATAGTCGAACCGGATGCAGCGGGGCAAGAGGGAAGTGGCCCGGCCCTGAGGGGGCTGCGCGTTTCGCACGGGCTGAAGCATCTTTTACGGCAATTGAGGTCTTGCGTTGGTCCGTTGCTCTCTTTACAGACAGCACAAATTTGGCAGGCCCTCGGCCGCCGCTCACTCAGGGGTTTGAGAGACAATATGAGCAACAATAACACCATCGCAGGTTGGGTCCTGGCTGGCGGCATCGCTGTCCTCGGCTTTTCGATTGTCAGTGGCAAATATTTCCACGCCGGCAAGCACGAACGTCCCGAAGTCATGGGCTATGTGATCGAAGGCGTTGAATCCTCCGGTGGCGCTGCCGATGCGGGCCCGTCGATCGAGACCCTGTTGCAGACGGCCGATGCCGCAGCTGGTGAAAAGGTCTTTGCCAAATGTGCAGCCTGCCACACGATCAACCAGGGCGGTGCCAATGGCATCGGTCCGAACCTCTATGGAACCATGGGCAAGCCGCACGGCCATGTCGCCGGCTTTGCCTATAGTGACGCGCTGAAAAGCGTTCCCGGCAACTGGGACTGGACGAGCATGGACGCCTGGCTGACCTCGCCGCGCAAATATGCCAATGGCACGAAGATGACCTTTGCCGGTCTCGGCAAGGCTGAAGACCGCGCCAATCTGATGGTCTATCTGAATGCGCAGGGTGCTTCCATTCCGCTCCCGGTTGCACCTGTGGTCGAAGAACCTGCGGCAGACGAAGCGGAAGCAGAAGCTGGCGTTGATGCCGAAGCCCAAGAAGCTGTAGAAGCGGACGCCGCCGCAGCGGAAGAATAAGTCGAAGCCCGGATTGCCCGCAAGCCTGAATGGCCTAGCCGCAATCCAGTCCGTAAAATTCCTGGATAATGTCCCAGGCTTCATCTGCGGTTTCGACGAACTGGAACAGATCAAGATCCTTGCGGCTGATCGTGCCTTCATCCGCCAGGGCATCAAAATTGATCACCCGGTTCCAGAAATCCTTGCCGAAAAGCAGGATCGGTAGTTTCTCCATCTTGCCAGTCTGGATCAGCGTGACCAGTTCCAGAAACTCGTCCAGCGTTCCGAAGCCGCCCGGGAACACCGCCACCGCTCTGGCTCGCAAAAGGAAGTGCATCTTGCGCAGCGCGAAATAGTGGAACTGGAAACTCAACGACGGCGTGACATATTCATTCGGCGCCTGCTCATGCGGCAGGACGATATTGAGGCCGATAGACTCTTGGCCGACATCGGCAGCGCCGCGATTGGCGGCTTCCATGATCGAAGGCCCGCCACCGGAGCAGACTACGAAATCGCGCTTGCCATTTTCCGAAACGCCGCAAGCGCTCGCCAGCCGCGCCAGATTGCGGGCCTCGTCATAATATTTGGCTTTGTCCTTCAATCGCTCGGCAATCTTGCGTGCTTCGTCATCAACTGCAGCGTCGACCAGCGCATCCGCCTGGTCAGGCGACGGTATCCGTGCGGAGCCGTACATCACCAGGGTGGACCCGATGCCGGCTTCATCAAGCAGCATTTCCGGCTTTAGCAACTCAAGCTGGAAACGGACGGGCCGCAGTTCTTCGCGGAGAAGAAAATCGGTGTCCTGAAATGCAAGCCGATAAGCGGGGTCACGGGTTTGGGGCGTCCCAAAATCGCCTTTTTCGGCAAATTCGGCTTCTTGTTTGGCACGGTAAAACCGGCGGTCATGGAGATCTTTATTGGTCATAACTTCGCCCTAAAGCAAAGATTTGTGGCTGGCCAGTGACCTTAGGGCCCTATCGACAATATCCGTTACCGCTCATGTCGAGATGAAAATGGTCGCGGTGCGCTGCATTGTAATTGGGGCTGAGAACCGTACCAAAGCGTTTGCACGCGCTGTCGTGGATAGCGGCGAGGAACTGCATTTCCCGGCGACCGCTTTTCCAGTTATTCTCGACCGTTATCCGCCGGCCGTCGGTAAGTACGAAAGCGGAAACGTCAATCGCATTGGCGTGCGCATGCTGCGACAATTTTCCCGAGCCGGCGATATTACGGCAACTATAGCTGCCCATAGTCTCGATTCGCTTGAGGTCGCTGCCGAGATATTTGCGCGCCGCGCGTTTCACTGCATATTCGGTCCAAGCGGCAAATTTGCCGGCCAGTTCGCATTTGACCGGCCCTAGGTTGGTGACATCAGCACCAACATCGAGCAGCGTGATACTGTCGATCTGGCTGCAACCGCTGCTGAACTGGCGATTGGGCAAGGGAGAGAAGCGGACGTTCGCCTTGCCGAGATCGCTGAAACACTGGCGGGCGGAGGGTGTCGGATCGAAAGATCCCAGACCAGCCGAGGCCTGCGGCCGGTGCGGTTGGCCAGTGCTGCCTGCCGGTATCGCTCCGCAAGCGCTAAGCAACAACGAGGCCATGCCCAAAAGTCCGATGGTCCGCCCGCGACGTCCAAGCTGCAATTTCATATCCATGACGGGCGCAATGACAGAAGATGGTTAAATCCAGGCTGAAACTCATGGTAAATGAAACCTTACCGGCAACCTGATGCGATGGATGCTACAAATTACTATAAATTTACACTAGACCACCGGGTCTACAAAACCCATGATCAGCCCATGCCCTTTCTGTCGTGCGAGGTTCTAGGATTATATGGCATATAGCAAGACAGAAGCCAGCAGTGCGAATCGCTGCAATCCGATTAGACTTGGAGACAATGAAGATGAAATATACCGTAATGACCGCCGCCGCAGCTGCTCTGGTTGCCACTGCCAGCCTGTCGACCCCTGCCCTCGCCACCGGCAAGATGACATGCGACGCCGGACCGGAAACCGGTTGGAAAACCCGCGCAGAGCTGGAAGCCGCTTTGGTCAAGCAAGGCTGGACGGTCAAAAAGTCCAAGGTCGATGGCGGCTGCTATGAAGTTTACGGCACCACTCCCGAAGGCGAGCGGGTAGAGGCTTATTTTCACCCGGTATCCTTAGAAAAACTGCTGGTTTCACGGCGCGGCAAGATACTTTTCCAGAAGAAATAGCCGGTTTCATCCGCAACCAAGAACGCGCTTGACATGCTGCGCCGCACAAGACAAAGCGGCGCCGGGCCACGCGGTCCCAACGCCGCGCGAGCTCTCTGTAAGGAGAAGCGTTTAAATGACTGATACTAATGTACCGACGCCTGAGTTGCGTCCTGACTGCCCGAATTTCTCTTCGGGTCCGACCGCCAAATTTCCCGGTTGGTCACTTGATAAAATCAACACCATTGCCATGGGCCGTTCGCACCGTTCGGCCACCGGAAAAGGTCGGCTGAAATATGCCATCGACCTGAGCCGTGAATTGCTGGGTATACCCGACGACTATCTGATCGGCATTGTTCCGGCTTCCGATACCGGTGCCGTTGAACTGGCGATGTGGAATATGCTCGGCGCCCGTCCGGTGACCGTTGCCGCATGGGAAAGCTTCGGCAATGTCTGGATTCAGGATGCTGTAAAGCAGCTCAAGCCTGCAAATCTGACCGTTCTTGAAGCCGATTATGGCGAAATTCCCGACCTGACCACAATCGATAAGGGTGACGATATTGTCTTCACCTGGAATGGCACTACTTCGGGCGCAAAAATTCCGAACACCGACTGGATTGCCGACGACCGCGAAGGCATCACCATCAACGACGCCACCAGCGCCGTTTTTGCCCAGCCTATGGACTGGTCCAAACTCGACGCCACCACCTATAGCTGGCAGAAGGTCATGGGATCGGAAGCCGGTCACGGCATGCTGATCCTCAGCCCGCGCGCCGTCGAGCGGATTGAAAGCTATACCCCCTCCTGGCCGCTGCCGAAAATCTTCCGCGTGAAAAAGGGCGACAAGCTCAACACCGCGATTTTTGAAGGCGCAACGATTAACACGCCATCGCTGCTGGCGACCGAAGACTATATCGCTTCGCTCGAATGGGCAAAGTCGATCGGTGGCCTGTCCGAACTGCACGCGCGCGCCGACCGCAACGCCAAGACGGTTCACGACTGGCTCGCATCCACGCCGTGGATGCGCAATATGGTCAGCGATCCGGCCAAATGGACCAACACCGGCGTCTGCATGGTGTTCCAAGGTGACTGGTATGAAGGCCTGGGTGACGACGCCAAGGCTTCCGTGCCCAAGAAGATCGCAGCAATGCTCGAGAAGATGGACATTGCCTACGACTTCAACGGCTATCGCGATGCACCGCCGTCGCTGCGCATCTGGTGCGGTTCGACGGTCGAGCAGGAAGATATTCGCCGTCTGCTGCTGTGGATCGAATGGGCTTATGCTCAGGTGAAAGCCGAACTTTCCTGATTGTGTCGCCCCGGCGAGAGCCGGGGCCAAACCAATGTCGTGCTGAAAAGTCATTGGTCTCAAAGTCGGCCCATGCCGGCGCGATCATTCCGACAAGGAACATATATCATGCCAAAAGTACTTATATCCGATAAAATGGACCCGAAAGCCGCCGAGATTTTCCGCGAACGGGGTTGCGAAGTTGACGAAATCACCGGCCAGACACCGGAAGAGCTGATGAAGGTCATCGGTGAATATGACGGTCTCGCCATTCGTTCTTCGACGACAGTCACACCCGAAATATTGGCGGCCGCGACCAATTTGAAAGTGGTTGGCCGTGCCGGTATCGGTGTCGACAATGTCGATATTCCGGCGGCTTCCGCCAAGGGTGTCGTAGTCATGAACACGCCCTTCGGCAACAGCATCACCACGGCGGAACATGCCATCGCGCTGATGTTCGCCCTCGCCCGCCAACTTCCATCAGCCGATACCTCCACCCAGGCCGGCAAATGGGAAAAGTCTAAATTCATGGGCGTGGAGCTGACCAGCAAAACGCTCGGCCTGATCGGTGCCGGGAATATCGGTTCGATTGTCGCCGAACGCGCCATTGGTTTGCGGATGAAAGTCGTTGCTTATGATCCGTTCCTGACCGAAGAGCGGGCTGTTGAAATGGGTGTCGAAAAAGTTTCGCTGGATGACCTGCTCGCCCGTGCCGACTTTATCACCATGCACACGCCGCTCACTGACCAGACTCGCAATATTCTGTCGGCTGAAGCCATCGCCAAAACCAAACCCGGCGTCCGGATCATCAACTGCGCACGCGGTGGTCTGATCGACGAAGCCGCATTGAAAGACGCGCTGGAATCCGGTCATGTCGCCGGTGCTGCGCTCGACGTCTATGCACAGGAACCTGCGAAAGATAACGCGTTGTTCGGTACGCCTAACCTTATTTGCACGCCGCATCTCGGCGCTTCGACCAGCGAAGCTCAGGTGAATGTCGCGATTCAGGTGGCTGAGCAGATGGCCGACTATCTGGTCAATGGCGGCGTCGAAAATGCGCTCAATATGCCCAGCCTCTCGGCTGAACAGGCACCGAAGCTCAAGCCCTATATGGCGCTTGCGACACAGCTCGGCTCTCTCGTTGGCCAGCTTGCAGCTGACCAGATCAAGGGTGTTGCCGTTGAAGTGGAAGGCGCAGCAGCCGAACTGGATCAGAAGCCGATTACAGCCGCAGTGCTGGCCGGACTGATGCGGGCCTATAGCGACACCGTGAATATGGTCAACGCGCCCTATCTGGCGAAAGAACGCGGCCTCGATGTTCGCGAAATCCGCCATGAACGCGAAGGCGACTATCACACGCTGGTCCGGGTATCGGTGACAACCGACGAGGGCGAAAAATCGGTTGCCGGCACCTTGTTTGGATCTTCCGGGCCACGACTGGTCGAGATGTTCGGTATCAAGGTCGAAGCCGATATGGAAGGCGACATGCTCTATATCGTCAACCGTGACGAACCAGGCTTTATCGGCCGTGTCGGTTCCACACTGGGTGAAGCGGGCGTCAATATCGGCACGTTCCACCTTGGTCGTCGCAGCGATGCGCCTGGCGGTGAAGCAGTATTGCTGCTTTCCATCGATTCGCCAGTGGAAGAGCCAGTGCTATGGTCCGTTTGTCAGCTGGAAGGCGTGAAGACTGTCAAGGCGCTGAAGTTTTAATTCGCTAGAGCGATACACAAGAAAAAGGATGGCCTGAGCGGTTGCTTGGGCTATGGAGCAGGCCATGCAAAAGCCATCCAATCTCTTGCCCGAAGGGTTCCATGACGCGCTGCCGCCTTATGCCGAGGCGGCATCGCGACTTGAACGAGACGTACTCGATACTTTGGCCAGCCATGGCTATGCCCGGGTAACGCCCCCGCTCGCCGAATATGAAGATGGCCTGACCGAGCGGATGCAAGGGGCTTCCCGTAACGACCTGATGCGCATGGTCGATCCGATTTCTCAACGTACCTTGGCGCTACGCCCCGACATGACTGTACAGATCGGTCGAATTGCAACGACCAGCCTCGCAGCCCTGCCGCGCCCGCTAAGGTTGAGCTATTCCGGCCAGGTTTTGAAACTGCGCTCGGGTCAATTGCAGCCGGAACGCAGCCGGTTGCAGATTGGCGCGGAACTCATCGGCAGTGATAGCGTGATAGCCGCCAGCGAAATTGTCTCGGTTGCGATTGAAGCACTGGAACGTGCGGGCGTCTCCGGCATCACAGTCGACTTCACCATGCCCGACCTGATCGACATATTGGCGGCAGGCCCGTTACCATTGAACGAGACACAAATCACCGAAGTCCGCGGCGAGCTGGATATGAAGGATGCCGGCGGCCTGAGCGCTATCGGAGCAACCGGCTATCTCCCGCTGATCGAGGCGACCGGGCCGTTCGACGAGGCAATGGCGAGATTGCGCAAATTTGACACAGGTGGCCGACTAGGCTCTCGGCTCGATGGTGTTTCCCAGATCGCTGAAAGCATCCGGGGCAAAGCCAGCCTGACTCTTGACCCGACCGAACGACACGGCTTTGAATATCAGAACTGGTTGGGCTTCACACTTTATGCCGATACGTTCATCGGTGCACTGGGTCGCGGCGGCAGCTACGAAATCATGAGCGCTGATGGCGGATCCGAGAAAGCTGTCGGTTTTTCACTTTATCCCAATCCCTTAATCGAGGCTGGTTTTGGAGCAAAGGCGAGCGACCAGATCTTCCTGCCCCTTGGCCATGACCGGTCAGCCGCAGCAGCGTTAAGAGACGCGGGCTGGCGCACAGTGGCGGCCCTGTCAGACACTGACCAGGCCAAAGCACTTGGTTGTTCCCACATTTTGAACGGCGATCAGCCGGAACCATTATAAGGAAGTGATTCAATGGCCAATGTAACGGTAATCGGCGCACAATGGGGTGATGAAGGCAAGGGAAAGATTGTCGACTGGCTGTCCGAACGCGCCGATGTTGTGGTGCGCTTTCAAGGTGGTCATAATGCCGGTCATACGCTCGTCGTAGATGGCGCAGTCTATAAGCTTTCCTTGCTCCCTTCAGGCATCGTTCGCGGTGCATTGTCGATTATCGGCAACGGGGTCGTGCTCGACCCGTGGCATTTGCGCGATGAAATCGCCAAGCTGACAAGCCAGGGCGTAGCGATCAATACCGACAATTTCGGTATCGCCGAGACCTGCCCGCTGATCCTGCCGATCCACCGTGATCTCGATGCGATGCGGGAAGATGCCAGCGGCAAGGGCAAGATCGGTACGACAAGGCGCGGCATTGGCCCTGCCTATGAGGACAAGGTCGGACGCCGCGCGATCCGGGTTTGTGATCTCGCTCATCTCGATGATCTGGGACCGCAGCTTGACCGCTTGTGCGCCCATCACGACGCGCTGCGGGCTGGTTTTGGAGAACCGCCGGTTGACCGGGAACGGCTGCTTAATGATCTGAAGGAAATTGCCGACAGCGTGCTGCAATATGCCCAGCCGGTATGGAAACGCCTCAACGAAGCGCGCCGGGACGGCAAGAGAATTTTGTTTGAAGGTGCACAAGGCGTGTTACTCGATGTTGATCACGGTACCTATCCGTTTGTTACAAGCTCCAATACGATTTCGGGTACCGCTGCGGGCGGCTCGGGCATTGGGCCTTCCGGAACCGGCTATGTCCTCGGGATTACCAAGGCTTACACAACACGCGTAGGATCGGGACCGTTCCCGACCGAGCTCGATGACGATATCGGCCAGCGCCTCGGTGAACGCGGCCATGAATTTGGCACCAACACCGGCCGCCAGCGGCGCTGCGGCTGGTTCGATGCCGTGCTGGTTCGGCAGGCTCTGGCCGTATCCGGTGTCCACGGCATTGCCCTGACCAAACTCGACGTACTCGACGGGTTCGAGCAACTGAAGATCTGCATCGGCTATGAACTGGACGGCGTGACCTATGACTATCTGCCACCCCATCATCAGGACCAGGCAGCGGTCAAAGCGATCTACGAGAGCATGGAAGGGTGGAGCGAATCCACCGCTGGCGCGCGCAGCTGGGCCGACCTTCCGGCGCAGGCGATCAAATATATCAAACGGGTCGAGGAGCTGATCCAGTGCCCTGTGGCGTTGGTGTCTACCTCTCCGGAGCGCGAAGATACGATATTGGTGACGGATCCATTCGCGGATTGAAGCTGCCGCTTTATCTCGACCGAGGATTCTGGATGCTTCATTGTCATGAAAGTGGACACAGGCAGAAACCGGGCATTATGTCCGTGAATATATCCTTATGTTAGACGAAACCGGTTCAGAACTGACCCATCTGATTCAGCAGAGTACGAAGTTGCGGCTCTGGGCCCGCTCACGGCTTTGGGCGCAGGTGCTAATCGCGATGGTGATCGGCATCGGCACCGGTATGCTGCTGGGGCCAACCGCCGGATTGGTCCCGATTTCTACGGCCAATATGATCGGAGACTGGCTTGCCCTGCCCGGCCAGCTTTTTCTCGGCCTGATCGCGATCGTTCTGGTGCCCTTGGTTTTCGCATCCATCGTCAGCGGACTTGCCGGTGCACCTTCAAATCAGGCGATGCGAAAACTGGGCGGCCGGCTGGGCCTGTTCATCATCTCGACCACTTTCGCCGCAGCCTGGATCGGCATTTATCTGGCCCGCCTGTTCGAGCCGGGTAGCGGACTGGAAATGCCCGTAGAAACAGTCCAGGCCGATGTTCAGATGTTCGACATCTCGAGATTACCGGATCTGGTCGCCGGCGTGCTGCCCACCAATCCGGCGGCTTCCGTAATCCAGGGTGATTTGCTGGCAATCGTGATTCTTGCAATTCTGACAGGGGTTGCCGCCAGCCAGATCCAACGAGAGAAGGCGGAGCCTATCCTCTCTGTGCTCGATTCACTGATGTCCATTTCCATGACAATCGTGAAATGGGCGATGCTGTTATCTCCGCTCGCCGTTTTCGGGTTGATGGCACAGCTGATGATCCAGATCGGGCCGAATTCGTTGCTCGGCCTGCTCAACTACGTCGGCACGGTACTCCTCGGGCTGGCGCTCCTCTTCCTGATATATGGCTTGCTGTTGAAGCTGATCGGCGGTCTTGAATTCCGTTCCTTTTTCAAAATCGCCGGCCCGAACCTGCTACTGGCATTTTCCACTTCCAGTTCATCTGCGGTCATGCCCAGCACGATCCAGACCGCGCGTCGGTTTCATGTTCCGGACGATGTAGCGAACCTTGTGGTTCCGCTGGGGGCGACGATGAACATGGCTGGTACCGCGCTCTATCAAAGCATTGCCATATTATTTCTGGCGCAAATATCGGGCGTCGACCTCAGCCTGGCGGAAACATTGCTGCTGGTCGGCACTCTGGTGGCCTCATCGATCGGAGCACCAGGAACGCCCGGCGTCAGCATCGCGATACTGGCGAGTGTAGCAGCTGGCTTTGGTATACCGGCATCAGGACTGGTTATCATTCTTGGCGTTGATCGGCTGCTCGACATGTCCAGAACTGTGGTAAATGTGACTGGCGATATCACAGCTGCGGTGCTGATGAAAAAGGCGCTCACCTGAATCATTCTGGTTCGGTCATCAGGTCAGTCCATATTACAACGGCAAGTCTTACCTAGACATCGTCCGCCGAGATCATTTCCTCACGGTCGATCTCGCCGGTCATCGCCGCCACCGTCACCGCAACAGCGGCATCACCGGAGACATTGGTGGTCGTCCGCATCATATCCATGATCCGGTCGACGCCGGCGACAAAGGCGATGGTTTCGAGCGGTACGCCGACGCTGCCGAACACCAATGCCATCATGATCAGGCCCGCACCGGGAATACCGGCGGCGCCAATTGCACCCAATGTCGAGGTGATCGAGATCAGGAGATAGTCGCCCCAGCTCAACTCAACGCCGAATATCTGGGCGCCGAACAACGTTGCCAGACCAAGATACATGGCGGTGCCGTTCATGTTGATTGTCGCGCCGAGCGACACCACGAAACTTGCGACCGAGTTCCGGACACCAAGGTTGCGTTCGACACAGCGCAGGGTCACTGGCAGGGTCGCGTTGGATGAAGCGGTGGAATAGCTGACCGCTATCGCATCCACGATACCGCGAAAGAAATCGATCACCGGCAGTTTCGCGACAAACTTGATCATCCCCGAATAGACGATGCCGATAATCAGCAGGCAGCCGAGATAGTTGAGCCCGACCAGTTGCGCCAGCGATATCAGGGCGTCGGTACCCAGCGTACCGGCCACCCATGCCATCAGCGCGAACACACCAAAAGGTGTCAGTTCCATCACGATCATCGTGACTTTCTGCATCACGATTGCACCGCTATCGAAAATCTTCGCCAGCGGCTTGCCGTCTTCCCTGGCCATCAATATGCCGATGCCGATCAGCAGAGCGAAGACGATCAGCGGCAATACGCGGACATCGGCCATCACCTGCACCGGACTGTCGGGCACGATAGAGAGGATCATATCGACGGCGGTCGCATCATTGGGTGCAGGCGTAGGCCCCATTTCAATGGCATCGGTATCGACGCCGTACCCGGGTTTGAAAAATGTGCCCAGCGCCAGCCCCAGCCAAGCCGCAATTTGTCCTGTAATCACGAACAGAACCATCGCCCGTCCGCCAACACTGCCCAGTTTCTTGAGATCGCCCAACGCCGCCACACCCGCCACCAGCGAAAAAAAGATCAGCGGCACGACGAGCATCTTGATCGCCTTGATGAAGAAATCGCCGATCCATTTGATGGTTTCGGATTCAGGCCCCCAGATCAGGCCGGTGATGACACCCAGAACAAGCGCCGCGATCACCCGTTGCCAAAGCGGTATCTTGAACCAGAATGCCAGCATGTAATGTTCCCCGTATTTTCCCGGTCCAAGCCTATCGTCAGCAGGAGAGCGCGGCAAGCCCTTAGGGCCGAACTACATCCAGAAGCTGATTGCCAGACAGGTCGACAGCCCGACGCCAAAGGTCAGCGGAATGCCGGCCTTGAAAAAATCGGTGAACCGGTAATTGCCCGCAGCATAGACCAGCGTGTTGGTTTGGTAGCCGATCGGCGTGGCAAAGCTGGCCGAGGCCGCGAACATGACTGCGATCACCAGAGGCCGCGGGTCGACCCCCAGATCATTGCCCAGCGCGATAGCAATCGGTGTGATGATGATGGCGACCGCGTTGTTCGTCACGATCTCGGTCATAATCACCGACAGGACATATATAGCAAATACCAGTCCCCAAGGCGGCACTTCCCGCAAAAACGGTGTCAGTTCGGAAACGAGCAAGTCGACACTGCCAGCCTGCTGCAGGCCCAGACCAACCGCGAGCATCCCGAATATCAGCACCAATACATTACCGTCGATCGATCCCCAGGCTTCCTCGGCATCAATGCAGCGCGCCAGCAGAATTGCGCCGACCGCGAGGATAGCGGCGACGGCGAGCGGGATGACGTTGAACGCGGCGAGAACCACCACGGCAACCAACGCACCGATTGCAATGGGTGCCCGGTCCCGGCGAAAAGCACGGATCTTGGTCTGCCCCACCCCGAACAAATTGGGGTTTTGATACATGCGGTGGATATCTTCACTTGAACCGGTCACAAGCAACCGGTCTGCCGCGTGGATCCGCGCATTGGTCAGATCAGAGCGGGGCAGGTTACGATAACGGGTCATGCCCAGTATCCGGACATCAAGCTGCGACAGAAAAGGAATGTCATACAGCCGGTTACCGATGCTGGGATGGCTCGGTGCCACCGTGGCTTCGACCAGTTCTTCGCCCAACGGCCCGGCATCGCCCTTGTGAACTATGCCGACTTTGAAATCTTCTGACTCGCGCAGCGAGATCAGTTCGGCGAGATCCAGTTGCACGACAATCCGGTCGCCTGCCCGCAATTCATGATAATCGAGGTCATGGCGGATATAGCTGCTCAACCGCTTGACGGCCGTGACCTGCAAACCTGCCCGGCGCAATTCGGGAACGGCAGAGAGTTTCTTGTCGATCACCGACGCCTTGCGGCGGACCGTCAGTTCGGTGAGAAAAGCGCTTTCATCACTGCTGTCAAACTGGCCTTTGACATCACCGCCCGGCAACAGCCAACTGCTGAACAAAACCATCATGATTGTCCCGGCAACCGCAGCGATCAGGCCATAAGGCGTTATCTCGAATATACCGAAGCCTGCCAATCCCTGATCGCGCGCAACCGCATCGACAATCAGGTTGGTCGAGGTGCCGATCAGCGTGGTTGTGCCACCCAATATACAGATAAAGCTCAACGGGATCAGCAGTTTCTTGGACGAGAAGCCGGTCGCCCGCGAGAGGCGCAGAATGATCGGAATCAGCACGATCACCACCGGCGTGTTGTTCATGAAGGCAGAAGCGACAAAAGCCCCCAGAAACATCTCCGCGACCGCCAGCTTGGGTCGCCGCTTTGCGCGCTTGATGATGAAACCGGCGATGGCATCTATGGTGCCGGTGCGTAGGAGCGCACCCGACAGGATGAACATCGCCGCGATAGTGATCGGCGCCGTATTGGAGAAGACCGAAAACAGCCCATCGGAGTCTATGATTCCGAGAAACAGGAACATACAGGCGCCGAGCACCGCGACCACCGCGGCGGGAAAGCGCTCCATGATGAATCCGGCGAACAGAAACGCAAGGATCACCAGACCGATGACCGCCTTGTTGGCCTGGATATATTCATCGATGATGTGCAGAATGAGGTCGATCATTGTTCAGGAACAACCTTCTATAAAGCTCACAGGTCCTGCCAGACCGGCGCGAAAATCAGTAACAAATTTCTCGGCGTTGAATCCCTGAAACGGCGCAGAAGAATGTGGCTCATCGTCGCCACCTTGAACCGCTGTCTCGAATATCATCTTGTAACGACGATCAGCGGATTGAAGGATCAAATAGGACCCTGCGTCGCCGGTATAGGGATGATGATCGATTTTCAACCAGTCACCGTAGATTGCAGCAACTTCTGTCTCGGTCATTCCGATCGTCGCGCCCGAAAGCGTTTGCCAAATGATACCGGCGTCATTGACCCGGATGCCAATGCGCACGAGCTTGCCATCATTGATCATGAAACCGACGCCCGGATATTCAGCCTCATTCGAAAGATAATGGCACGCGGCATATTCTTCGTCGGTCTGCCAATCTGCCGATCGATACGGATCGCTGAATCCCAATGCCTGAAGTTCGGCCTCGCTTGCTCCGATCTGTACGGGACCCAGCCCCTTGAAGCCCAGCCGAGGCTTCTCGTCGGTAGCCCCCATCAGCAACAGAAGAGCGAACAAGACGGCGGCTGGTTTCAACAGACTTTTCATCCACATTGTGCCCGGTGTAACAACTTCTGATCGGCGAGAACCAGCGCCATCATCGCTTCCACCACCGGAACGCCGCGGATTCCGACACAAGGATCATGACGGCCCTTGGTCGATATTTCGGTAGCTTCCCCTTCCGGAGAGATAGTTGCTACCGGAGTCAAAATTGAGCTGGTCGGCTTGAACGCCACCCGGCAGAAAATCGGCTGGCCTGTCGATATTCCGCCAGCGGTGCCACCGGCATGATTGGAGTCAAATCGCGGTCCGTTATTACCGGGACGCATCGCGTCAGCATTTTCTTCGCCACGTAGTTGGGCGGCCGCAAAGCCGTCGCCGATTTCAATACCCTTGGTTGCGTTGATCGTCATCATCGCAGCGGCAATCTCACTGTCCATCTTGGCATAAATCGGCGCTCCCCATCCGGCAGGCACCCCGGTCGCCTCGCATGCGACAATTGCACCAAGGCTACTGCCGTCCTTGCGCGCCCCGTCAACCAGCGCTTCCCAGCGTTTGGCAGCTTGAGCATCGGGGCAGAAAAACGGATTGTTGTTAATTTCACTGGCGTCAAAATTCACAGGATCAATCGCATCACCACCGATTTCGGCGACCCAGGCACGGATCGTCACTTCCGGAATTACCAGCCGTGCCACTGCACCGGCGGCAACCCGTGACGCGGTTTCGCGGGCGCTGGACCGGCCACCGCCGCGATAATCGCGGAAGCCGTATTTCTGGTCATAGGCATAGTCGGCATGGCCGGGGCGATAGGCTTTAGCGACTTCGCTATAATCCTTGGACCGTTGATCGACATTCTCGATCATGAGCGAAATTGGTGTACCGGTCGTCTTGCCTTCGAAAATGCCGGAGAGGATTTTGACCTGATCCGGTTCCTGGCGCTGGGTCGTATATTTCGACTGGCCAGGGCGCCGCGCATCGAGAAACGGCTGCACGTCCGTTTCGCACAGTTTCAGTCCGGGAGGACAGCCGTCGACCAGCGCGCCAAGCGCAGGTCCATGACTTTCTCCCCAGGTGGAAAAGCGGAAAGCATGGCCAAAGATATTAAAACTCAAAACTCGCTCTCCGCGCTGATAAATTCAATATTATTTTCGAAAGGACATTTCACGAAAAACCGGTGTTGATCAATCCAATGTGATATCCGGTGCGTCTTCCTGTTTCATGCCGACGGTATGATAGCCTGCATCGACATGATGGGTTTCGCCGGTGACGCCAGAGGAGAGATCGGAAAGGAAATAGAGAGCCGAAGCGCCCACATCGTCGATCGTCACATTACGCCGAAGCGGCGCATTATGCTCGTTCCATTTCAATATATAGCGGAAGTCGCCAATGCCGGAAGCCGCCAATGTCTTGATTGGTCCGGCAGAGATTGCGTTCACCCGGATGCCGTCAGGGCCGACATCATTCGCAAGATATTTTACCGAGGCTTCCAGAGCCGCTTTCGCCACGCCCATGACATTATAGTGCGGGATGACTTTTTCGGCACCATAATAGGATAAGGTGAGCATGGATCCGCCTGCGCTCATCAACGCGGCTGCGCGTTTGGCAACGGCGGTAAAGCTATAGACGCTGATATTCATGGTCATCAGGAAGTCGTCGAGAGTCACATCGAAATATTTGCCGCGCAACGCGTCCTTGTTGGTGAAGCCGATCGCGTGGACGACAAAATCAATCTTTCCCCAGCGCTTTTCAATCTCGGCAAATGCTGCATCCAGTTGGTCCATATCGCTGACATCGCAGTCAATCAGGAAATCGCAGCCCAGTTGTTCTGCCAGCGGTTTGACGCGCTTGGCCATCACTTCGCCCTGATAGCTAATCGCCAGTTCGGCCCCGTCCGCAGCCAGGCGCTGTGCGATACCCCAGGCCAGTGACTTGTTATTGGCAAGCCCCATGATCAAGCCGCGCTTGCCCTGCATTAAATCACTCATCGCCCCGGTCTCCTGAAATCAGATAATCGCCGCTGATAAACGCTATCCGGATGATTTTCCAGCGGATCATTCACTAAGCCCGTTTCGGGAGGGCCGTTCGGCCAGAGCAGCGTTGATCTCCGCACCGATTACCATGCCGAGGCCAACGAGATAGAAAAAAATCAACGTGATTATGACACCGGCAAGGCTGCCGTAGGTAAGCTGGTAATTGGCGGCATATTTGAGAAAAACCGGCAATAACCCGGTAATCAACAGCCACCATCCGCTGGTGAACACAGCGCCCGGCCATTTGGGATATTCGCGCGGTCTGTACTGGCGGGGCGTGAGCAGGCGGAACAACAGATAGAGCGTTGCAAACAGGACCAGAAACGGAATGGCGTTGGAAAGCGACACCCAGAGCGCATCGCTCTCGACCGCAGGGAAGTAGGTGCCCAGAAATCCGCTGATACCGGCCACCACAAATCCGGCGCTAAGTGCCAGCATCGCGAAGAAAACCGAGAAGAGAATGAGCACTGTCGATGTCAGACGATATTCCCAGAACGCGCGCTGCGCCTGCACACCATAAGCACGGTGCAGGATTTCCCGGATTGTCTCGATCAGACTGGTCGTTGTCCACAGTCCGACGATCGCGCTGAGCCAGAGCAAAGGCCCGGTGCGTGCGGTCATCGCGTCTCTGATCGGATCATGCAGCGCGCCGGCGACCGAAGGCGGAACTGTCTTTAGAAAGGCCTCGACAAAATCGGTGCCGACCGCGGTTTGACCAAAGCCTCCGACAATTGCCGCAGCAACGATGAAGAAGGAAAACACAGCAAGCAGCGACAGATATGCGAAATTTCCCGCAAAAGTGAACCCGTCATAGTATACGCCCACTGCGGTTCGCTTGAGGATGATGTAGGCGCTGCCAACCAGATCCTCGTCGGTCAGCTTTTCGTTGGCCTCAACACCGGATTTTACCGACTCTTTCGCAACCTGCCGCCGCGCTTCGGGAGAAAGCTTAGACATGGAAAATCCAGGCCAAAGCTATACGCCCATGCTGGCGCGAGGATTGTCTTTTGGATTCCAGCCCTTCACAAATTCGGTCAGCTCTTCATCTTTTTCCGGTAAAGTGATCATCAAAGTGACCAGCTGATTGCCACGAGCACCGGTTTTACCATGAAACCCTTTGTTTTTCAGTCGCAGTGTCTTACCGGAATCCGAGCCCGCAGGAATGGAAAGCATCACCGGTCCATCCACGGTGGGAACCTTTATCTTGGCACCTTCTACGGCCTCTTTCAGACTGATCGGCAAATCTAGCCTGATATTGTCGCCATCGCGCTGGTAAAAAGGATGGGAGTTAATATGTATGGTGACAATCGCATCACCATTACCACCCGGTCCCTGCCGTCCCTTGCCGCTAAGGCGCATTTGCGTGCCTTCCTCGACACCTTTGGGCAGGCTGAGGTCGATCGTCTTGCCATCCTCCAGCGTGATGCGCTGTTTTTGCAGCGTTGCAGCAGCGATAAATTCGACCTTTAGCCGATAGGCAACATTGGCACCCTTGGGTGGCGGCGCACTACGCTGGCGGTCGCCAAATGGCGAACTGCCACCGCCCCCACCGCCAAAAAGGCCTTCAAAAATATCGCCGAAATCCGCGCCGGCATTGCCGAAATCATGTTGCTGGCCGCCAGGACTGCGTTGATATCCGCCGCCGCCGCCAAAGCCGAAAGGCGCAGTGGGATTGCCTTCACCGTCAATCTCTCCGCGATCGAACTGACCCCGCTTTTCCTTGTCCAGCAGCAGGTCATAGGCTTTGGTGACGTCGGAGAAACGCTCCGTCGCCTTGGGATTATCCTTGTTTTTGTCCGGGTGCAATTCCTTGGCGAGCTTGCGATAGGCAGACTTGATCTCCTTGTCGCTGGCACCCTTGGCAACACCCAATGCTTGATAGGGATCTATCATTATTTGACCTTTTTCAAATCCTTACCATGCAGAGATTGGCATTTATCGCCAATTTTCAACTCCACTGTCTTATTCGGGCATAACGGCATCTGCAACCTTGTTGTGCCGCGTGAAACGCAGCAGCAGATAAAGAACCAGTCCCAACGGCCCCAGCATTAGAACAAACAACAGGATAGGTATCTGCAACCAGCGTGCAAACCCGTATTTATCCGCATTGCGCGCGACCCATAGGCCGACAAACAAGTCAAAGGCGAGATAGTGGATCCATCCCACGGTCGCCCCGCCCGGACTGGCGAGCAATTGCTGAACGCCTGCCAGGGTCGAAAAATCAGGAGTTTCCCCGCTACCGCCATCAATAATGCCCGTCATCAACGGAATGATGATCACCGCATAGGTGCAGGCCAGAAGACCGATACCGCCGTAGAACAGACCGGTCATTATGGATTTCCTGCGCGGTGCAAATGCCAAAATCAACCACATCAACAACGCATAATTATTGGTGATTGTAAAAACCAGATCCCAGTTCATAATATCCCTCGTTGCCGTACTTCTAGCAGAAAACTGCGCTTTGTCGCCGGGCAAAATTTTGTTTGTTTGCCGGTCGCCGACAGGATGTTAGAGGAAGCGCCATGACCGATCCATTTTCCCTTTTCGAGACTTGGTTTGCCGAAGCGCGCGAAACCGAGATCAATGACAGCAATGCGATGACCGTTGCCACCGCCGATGCCGACGGACAGCCTTCGGCGCGGATGGTGCTGCTGAAAGGCCATGGTCCCGATGGCTTTGTCTTTTACACCAACCAGCAAAGCCGCAAGGCTGGCGATATCGCGGAGAATCCGAAGGCCGCGATCTTGTTTCACTGGAAAAGCCTGCGCCGACAGATCCGGATTGATGGACAAATTTCGACGGTAGCAAATGACTTGGCCGATACTTATTTTGCTACGCGCAGCCGGGATTCGCAACTCGGTGCCTGGGCCTCGGATCAATCAAGGCCGCTCGCCGATCGCGCAACCTTTGAAGCCAAGTTCGCTGAAATGACGGAGCGATTTGAAGGTGGTGATGTACCGCGCCCGCCGCACTGGTCGGGCTATCGTCTGACGCCTGCGCGTTTCGAATTCTGGCAGGACCGGGCGCATCGGCTGCACGAACGGCGAACTTTTGTCCGCGACGGTGACGAATGGACGGAAGGACTGCTCTACCCATGACAAATCTGCCTTATTATCATGTCGATGCTTTTGCCGACCGTCCCTTTACCGGCAATCAGGCAGCAGTTATGCCACTGGAGACTTGGTTGGAGGACGATGTTCTACAAGCCATCGGCGAAGAGAATAATTTCGCCGAGACCGCTTTCTATCTGCGCGACGCAAGCGGCGCAGCAGATTACGAACTGCGCTGGTTCACGCCCACCGTGGAAATAGCGCTATGTGGTCATGCAACGCTGGCTAGCGGCCATATCATATTGTCGCAGGATACCGAACGGCAGCAGGTAACATTCCGGACAAGAAAAGCCGGGATATTGACCGTCAAACGCGAGGGTGGTGGCTATGCACTAGACCTCCCTGCCTACGCCCCTGCGGCTAAAGAGATGCCGGAGATCGTCGCACTGGTCGGTGGAAGCCCGGCCGAAACACAGTTTCACGAGGGACGCTATCATGTTCTGCGCTATGGCAGCGCCGATGAGGTGCTGGCGCTCAAGCCCGATCTGAAGGCGCTCGCCGCGCTCGGCAATGCGCAATTTATCTGTACCGCGCCGGGCCAGGACACTGATGTACTCAGCCGGGTGTTCGTCCCCGGCGGCGGGGTAGACGAGGATAGCGTTACGGGTTCGGCGCATGCCGTGCTAACGCCCTTTTGGGCCAGCCAATTGGGCCGCGACAGCTTTACCGCTTATCAGGCAAGCCAGCGCGGAGGCTATATCAATTGCCGGCACGACGGCGACCGCGCCTGGCTGGGCGGAAAATGCGTCACCGTCGTCGAAGGCACGTTTCGCCTGTAGCGGCCTAACGAACGCTGGCGCTAGCCCCTTGTCGGGAACAATGCCATTATCCGGCCAATCTGCGCGCTCATCGGCGCCAGCACGTCATCCTGCGTTTTGCCGAGCCGGACCACCGTCAGCTGTTGCTCTGGTGACACGACGATCTGCTGGCCCAGATGGCCGAGGGCGGCAAAGATCGTATCCGGGCCATTCTCCGGAAACAGCACCTGCTTGCGGCCCTCCGGACGCCTCTTGTTCAGCCAGAGATGCCCACCATAAGCCGGGTCATTTTCCGAAGGCGTCTTCATGAAGCGCACCCAGCTGACGGGCAAATGCTGCGCGCCCTTTCGGGCACCATTGTTGCGCAGAAATTCGCCGAACTTGCCATAATCACGCGCCGTTGCATGAATGAAACTGCCGCCCAGAAACGTCCCGTTTGGGCCAAATTCCGGATAAGTGCCATCCATTCCCAACGGCTCCAGCAAGCGCCCGCGAATGAAGCGCAAAGTGTCGTGGCGTCGCACTTCCGGATCAGAACTCTTGGTCAAGGTACGGGTTATAATATCGGAGAGAATGATGCTGGTGGCTGTGCTATATTCGAATTTCTCGCCCGGCCTGGCCTCCATCGGACGTGCTTCGGCATAGGCCGCAGTATCCTGCGCACCATCCAGAAACAACATGCGGTTGGTGTCAGCCTCGAAAACGGTTTTTCCGCCTTCCTCCGGCACTTCGGTATGATCAAGGCCGGACGACATATGCAGCAGATGTCCAAGGGTGATATCGCCGCGCGGATCGCCGGGCCTTTGCCATGCGGGCACAGGAGCAGGATCATCGAGCACCAGCCGACCATCGGCCACCAGAAATCCGATCAACGCTCCGGTGAAGCTTTTTGCCATGGACCAGCTGAGAAATCTTGTATCCTCGTCATAGCCCTCGCCATAGCGTTCGGCGATGATCTTCCCTTGATACATGACCAGGAATGCCCGCGTTTCCGCCATTACCGGATCTTCGAACAGCGGCGAAATAGCGGCGTCCAGCCGCGCCTTCGCAATGGGGCTAGCGTCCGAAATATAGGCCAGTTCCGCAGCGCTTTTTTGTGGTGCTGTGCCGGCATCACCACTCGATCCGCACGCGGAAAGGGCAAGCGTCAGGGCTGGTATCAAGGCGAGTTTAATCTTGTGCATGGCCTGTCGTTGCACCAATAGAAGCCGCCATGGCAACTGTAAAAGACACATCATCAACTCCCCTGAGCAAGATGCGTATTGTAATATATGCCGCTGCGCTGTTCGTGCTAATCCTGATCGCGCTGTTTGCGTATAATTATAATAGCATCAAAGGACAGCTGGACATCGGCACCGCTTATGGTGCCCGGGTAGCCTGTTCCTGCCACTATGTCGGTGGACGGGACATCGAGGATTGCGAGAAGGATTTCGAACCCGGCATGGAAGCAATCAGCTTGGCGCTGGATGACGAACGTAAGAGAGTGACCGCCTCCGTCCTTTTGATGGAGTCGGCTACCGCCGAGTTTCGCGAAGGCTGGGGCTGCGTGATGCTGACCGACGAACAACTAGAGGCCGAATAGGCCAGGGACAGGACCTAGACTTCGACGCCTGCCAGCCATTGCTGCTCGACCGCAGCAGTGCTGACGATCCAGCCGCCACCCAGCACCCGATCCTTGTGGTAGAACACAGCTGCCTGGCCGGGAGCGACACCGAATTCCGGGTTGTGGAATTGCAGTTCATTTCCTTCGAGCCGGGCTAGAGTCGGCTTTGACATCGAGCGGACCTTGACCTCGACCGGCCCTGCATAGTCACCACCGATCCAGTTAATATCCCGCAGCGATGCCGAGGCGACCGCCAAAGCGGCTTTCGGACCAACGATGACACGTTTTGCTTCCGGCTCCAGCCGGATCACATAGAGTGGCTCGACCTGTCCGCCGATTTCCAGCCCCTTCCGCTGACCCACGGTATAATGGATCAGGCCCTTGTGCCGCCCCATAATCGTGCCATCGATATGGACAATCTCGCCGTCATCGTCCGCTTCCGGACGCAATTTGCGCACAACGCTCGCATAGTCGCCATTGGGCACGAAACAGATATCCTGGCTGTCCGGCTTGAACGCCACCGCCAGTCCCATATCTTCGGCTATATCGCGCACTTGGCTTTTTGGCATATCACCCAGCGGGAATCGCAGATAATCCAGTTGATCCTGGGTGGTGGCAAAAAGAAAATAGCTCTGGTCACGCGCCGGATCGAGCGCCCGGTGCAATTCTGCACCGTCCGGACCGGCCATACGTCGCACATAATGACCGGTAGCCAGACAGTCAGCGCCGAGTTCGCGTGACAATTGCAGCAGGTCGGTGAATTTGACACCCATATTGCACTGTACGCAGGGAATCGGTGTCCGGCCGGCCATATACTCGTCGGCAAAGACATCCATCACCGAATCCTTGAACCGGCTGGCGTGATCAAAAACATAATGGGCAATGCCAAGCCGATCGGCCACAGCGCGGGCATCGCGAATATCCTGTCCGGCACAACAACTGCCGACCCGCCCCACGGCTTCGCCATGATCGTAAAGTTGCAGGGTAATGCCAATGGTTTCCGCGCCGGTACGCGCCGCCAAGGCCGCCACGACGCTAGAATCGACTCCGCCCGACATGGCCACCACAATGCGTTTACCCGTCAGGTCATCGCCCAGCTGAAAATTTCCGTTAATTTTATCCATCATCACAACTGCACCCCTTAGAGAAATCCCGCCACTTGCGCCAGTGCAGCGAACATTTCCCTTTCAAAATCCCGATATGATCCGTTTTGGCACGAATTGGCTCGATACAAGGAAGGATTGCTTAACTTCTCCTAAGGCCTCGTAAACATCTCTTTTACATTAGCTTATATCTTCGCTGCTAGACCGGCGTCTATGGAAATGAACTTCCCCCATAAAGGCTCGGAATGGCCAGTGCTTGATCAAGCGCAAGATATATCCGCTCAGCTTGCGGATCATCAGGCCTTGCTTGCGAAAGCCATTGCCAGACAGACCTCCAGCCAGTCGGCCCGGAAGTTTGTCGCAGCCAGACAAGGTCTGGGAGGAGGCAAGAGTTCAATCCACGCTTCCTTCATGGATGAACGGATGGCTTTTTTCGCCGGAAGGCCTCGTTCGGACATGACCGGCCACAGGGAAGCAATATTGTTCAGGACCGGGAGTTTTCGGCCTGATCTGGCTCAGCAGGAAATCAAAAAAATGCAGAAATAGTCGAATTTATGAACGCGACGTTTACCTTGGCAGTTCAGGTAATCGAAAAGCTCTGCCGGTACGAAGGCCAGACGTAACGGGAAACGGGGTAAAATGCCGAAAGGCAAAATTGAGGGTAGTATGATTGAAAACCAAAAAATAAAACCAGCGCAAGTTGTCGGGCCCCTTGGCGAACCGCTCACCATTGATGATTTACCGAAACCCGGTACGACTCGCTGGGTAGTCCGCCGCAAGGCGGAAGTTGTTGCAGCAGTAAACGGCGGCTTGCTGACCGTTGATGAAGTTTGCGACCGCTATGACCTGTCGCTGGAAGAATTTGCATCTTGGCAACGGGCTGTTGACCGGTCGGGCATGCCCGGACTGCGCGTCACCCGAATCCAGCATTACCGCGACTTGTACGAGCGTCAGCAGAAATATTAACCGGTATCTGCCCAACACAATATTCGAGACAAGATAAATTGAAGAGGGCCGCCGGGCATGTTCCGGTGGTCCTTTTTTATTCCTTCAAGTTAAAGCACTAATCGTCTATGTAATTGTATTCGCGAGTGTAAAGAATTTATATTCGCATATAATCAGGAGGTACATATGGGTTGGATTATTGCATTGATCGTTGGCGGTATTGCGGGTTGGTTGGCAAGCATGGTCATGGGGCGTGATGCTTCCATGGGCGTATTCTGGAATATCATTGTCGGCATCATCGGATCGATAATTGGCAATTTTGTCGGCGGCTATTTCGGCTTTGGTGGCAGTATTCAGGAATTTTCGATCATCGGTTTGTTCACCGCTTTTGTCGGCGCGGTTGTTCTGTTGCTGATACTCAACGTCATCCAGCGTGGCCGGGTGCGCTAAAACCCGCTCTTCAGTAGGAAATTTGGAATAAGAAGGGCCGGTTCGTTCGCGAATCGGCCCTTTCATAAGCTGATGTTGATCGTTGATCGAACCGGGGCTTGAAAAACTGGTCGAATCCTGTTCCGGCTTGCTGCCGGTGCTATATTTATGTAACACAGCTGATGAAAATCCGGACTGACCGGAAAATCAGCGATTCTTTTGTGTATTGCCGTGCGAAAATGCGATATGGGCCCGACTGAAGAGTAAAAAAATGAACTATGAATCCACCATCCCAAGCGAAGATATCGCAACTCTCGACGATGTCGAAGCGCGCAGCACCAATCGCCGGCGGCTGATCATCACGGTTGCCGTCATCGTGGCGTTGCTGCTGGCCTATATCGGCTATAATTATTTTGTTGGCAGCGCGGTCGAGGAAAATGGCGCGAGCCAGGCCCCGATGGTCACGGTCATGAGTCCGGGCAAGCAACAGGTCGTGCGCACCATCAATGCAACGGGCACTCTGGCCGCGCGACGGGAAATTCAGGTAAGCGTGGTCGGTGAAGGTGGCCGCGTGACCAATGTCTACGTCGACGCCGGCGACTGGGTCAAACAGGGCCAGATCATGGCGAGCATCGACCAGTCAGTCCAATCCCAGCAAGCAGCGAGCCTCGAAGCATCGGTTGGCGTGTCTCGCGCTGATCTCAATCTCGCGCAGGCCAATCTCGATCGCGCGGAAAAGCTTGTCGACCGTGGATTTATTTCCAAAGCCGATATCGATCGGTTGACGGCGACACGGGATTCCGCAGCCGCCCGTCTACGCGTATCTCAGGCGCAGTTGAACGAAGCCCGTGCACGCAACGGCCGGCTGAACATCGTCGCTCCAAAGGCTGGCTTTGTATTGGAACGCAACGTTGAGCCGGGGCAGACGGTGACGCAGGGCAGCGGAACTTTGTTCGTCATGGCACAAAATGGGGAAATGGAATTGCAGGCGCTGCTCAGCGAAAGCGACTTGGCCAATATTTCCGTAGGCACCGTTACACAGGTCACTCCAGTCGGAACAGACAAGGTTCTCACCGGACAAATCTGGCAGATTTCTCCGACCATCGACCCGCAATCGCGTCAAGGCATAGCCCGCATTTCGCTTGGCTATGACAGTGCCTTGCGGCCAGGTGGCTTCGCCAGCGCGCGCATTCAAAGCGGAACATCCGAGGCTTCGGTCATACCTGAATCGGCTTTGCAGAATGATAGCAAAGGAAGCTTCGTTTATATCGTTGGAGCGGACAATAAGGCAGTGCGGCGCGATGTCACTGTCGGCTCGGTATCCAGCGCCGGGCTTTCCATTACTTCCGGTTTGAACGGGAATGAAAAGGTAGTGCTCCGCGCAGGCGGCTTCCTGAGCCCTGGCGAAACCGTCCGGACAGAGGTTCAGAAAAATGCTGGCGGCGCTTGATCTGTGCGCGAATTTGAGGCCTGATCGATGAATCTTCGTAATATATCCGCTTGGAGCACACGCAATCCGGTCGTGCCGCTGGTGCTGTTTGTAGCTTTGCTCTTTGCCGGCCTCCTCAGTTTCAACCGCATGGATGTCGTCAACAACCCGGACGTTGAATTTCCGGCCGTCTCCGTGCGAATCTCTCAGCCCGGTGCCGCTCCGACTGAAATCGAAAACCAGATCACCCAAAGGGTAGAAGCAGCGGTTCGTTCGATCAGCGGCGTCAAAAATATCAGCTCGACGGCCAGTGAAGGCAGCAGCAGCACATTTGTCGAATTTGAAATCGGCGCGGATGTAAATGATAGCGTCAACGAAGTGAAAAATGCCGTGGACCAGGTGCGTGGATCGCTGCCCGATGGCATATTGGAACCACAGATATCCAAAGTTGACGTCGCTGGGGGGCCCATCGGGTTTTTCGCCGTCAAAGCCGATGATATGACCGTTGAACAGCTTAGCTGGTTTGTCGATGACACGGTTGCCAAACGGTTGCTAACCGTAAACGGCATGGCCGAGGTCAACCGCTTTGGCGGTGTCGACCGGGAAATTCGCGTCATTTTGAAGCCAGACCGGATGCAGGCGCTGGGCGTGACCGCTAATCAGATCAACGGCGTGCTGCGCCAAGTCAATATCAACGCGGCCGGCGGCCGGGCCGAAGTGGGCGGCACCCGCCAATCGGTCCGCGTTTTGGGCAATGCCGATGATGCCTATGAACTATCGCAAACGCAAATAGCCCTGCCCAACGGCCAGATCGTCAAATTAAGCGATGTCGCTGAAGTGACGGACTCTTTCGGCGAACGCAGTTCGATCAGCAAGGTCAAGGGTGTAGAGGTTGTCAATTTCTCCATGGACCGGGCGCGCGGTGCCTCCGACGTCACGGTATATGACGCGGCGATCGAAATCATGGACAAGATCGAGGCCGAAAATCCGGGCATCGAATTCATTCCGCTCGGCACCAGCGTCGACTATACCAAATCGCAGTATAAGAGCTCGATGCTGGCGATGATCGAAGGCGCCATATTGGCGGTGGTCGTGGTCTTCATCTTCCTGCGTGACTGGCGCGCGACGGTTATCTCCGCCATCGCCATTCCCTTGTCGGCAATTCCGACCTTCTGGTTCATGGATCTGCTGGGATTCAACCTCAACTTCCTGTCCCTGCTGGCGCTCGGCCTGGTTGCAGGTGTGCTTGTCGACGATGCCATTGTGGAGATCGAGAATATCGTGCGCCATATGCGCATGGGTAAAACCGCCTATCAGGCGTCAATCGACGCCGCCGATGAAATCGGCCTCGCGGTCGTCGCAACATCTTTCTGTATCGTCGCTGTGTTTCTGCCTGTCGGGTTGATGCCCGGAATATCCGGACAGTTTTTCAAGAATTTCGGGATTACGGTCGTTGTGTCGGTCCTGATGAGTCTGGCCGTCGCACGTATGATCACGCCGATGATCGCTGCCTATTTCCTTAAGGCCAAAGGCCATGCAGAGCATGGCGAAGGCGTCTGGATGGATCGCTATATGCGCTTGCTGAATTGGGTATTGGACCGTTCCAAATCTGATCGTATTCGACAGACGCTGGTCCGAGGCAAAGCAGCATGGTGGCAATATCTGATCGGCTTCGTTCTGTTCGCGCTAATCTTTGCAGCATTCGTGAGCGTAGCACAAATCGTCGGATTCACGATCAACGATCTGATTGCGGTTGTGATACCCAGCGACTTTCTAAGGGCGCTGGTGAGCCTCGCTTTCGCTATTGCGGCAGGACTCGCAGCGGGCACTTTGGTCGCTATGGTCATTCGGAGGGTCGTGAGCGCCGTGAGCAACGACTTCGCGGACTGGTATGCTTACCGCGCCGGCCGGTTCCGCGCACGGGCTCATGATCATCGCATATGGATGATGGGCGTGGGTGTTGTGGCCTTTGGCATAACAGTGATATTATTTGCGATCACCCCGCAGGAATTTCAGCCGACCACAAATCAGGACACCAGCCGGGTCGAAATTGAGGTGGTTCCGGGCACAACCCTCGAACAGACCGAAAAAATCGCCGACCGGGTATCAGACTTGATGTACGCTCAACCGGAAGTCGAGCGCGCCCTGACGCGCGTTCGCGAAACGAATGCGTCGGTCTTCGTATCTTTCAAGGCCAAACGCGACAAGACGTCGATCGAGTTTGAACAAAGCATGTTGCCGGAGCTTCAGAAGATTCCCGACGCCCGGATTTCGTTCCAGACACAAAATGGCGGGGGCGGAACCGGCCGCGACATATCTATCATGCTGACCGGATCAGATCCCGACTTACTCGATTCCACTGCAGCGCAGCTGGTTGAGCAGATGAAAGACATTAAGCTCGTCCGCGCGCCGCGCATTGCATCGGACCTGAGCCGGCCAGAGATCATCATCACGCCTTATATGGACCTGGCGTCTCAGCTTGGTGTCACAACCGCTTCGCTCAGTCAGACGATCCGCATCGCAACCCTCGGCGAGATCGATCAGAATGCGGCGAAATTCTCCCTGTCGGATCGACAAATTCCGATCCGTGTGATGTTGCCGCTCGAATCGCGCAACGATCTGACGACCATTGAGAACCTGCCCATTCCGATCGCCAGTGGTGGCACTGTTCCGCTCAGCCGCGTAGCCGCGGTGAGTTTCGGGTCCGGGCCGACTTCGATCCAGCGCTATAATCAGAACCGCAGGACATTTGTCGGTGCCGATCTGGCGCCCGATGTCATCAAGGGTGAAGCGATGGATAAAATCTTCGAGCTTCCGATCATGAAGAACCTGCCCACCGGCGTTTCAAACGAGGCCTTTGGCGAAGACGAATGGCAAGCGGAACTGGCAGTGAATTTCATGATCGCGCTGATTGCCGGCATTCTGCTCGTATTTGCGACATTGGTATTGCTCTACAAGCGAGTGATGTCACCACTGGTCAATATGGGTTCACTGGCTCTGGCACCGCTCGGCGGCATATTCCTAGTCTGGGTCACTGGCGATTCCCTTTCCATGCCGGTGCTGATCGGCGTGCTCATGCTGCTCGGCATTGTCAGTAAAAACTCGATTTTGCTGATCGACTTTGCAATCGAGGAAATGAAGCGCGGAGTTCCGAAATACGAAGCCATCATGGATGCCGGGCACAAGCGCGCCCAACCGATCGTCATGACCACCGTGGCCATGACAGCCGGCATGGTACCGACTGCGCTCTCCCTGTCGGGTGATGGCGCATGGCGTGCCCCGATGGGTACCGTGGTTATTGGCGGCCTGATCGTCTCAACCTTGCTGACGCTGGTCATTGTACCGGCGGGGTTCAGTCTGGCTGACGGATTCGAACGCCGCGCGGGCCCTTGGCTTCGCAACAAGATGCTGACCTACAAGACCGGTGATGATCGTCATGACCGGTCCAATACAGAGGTCCAGCCCGCCGAGTGAAGCCTATATCGTCACAAACAGGTAGTCCGGACGGACCGAGATTGACCGTCAAAACCACCAATGCCAGCCGGGATATGAAAATCATCGCCACCGGCATGCTGGTGGTAATGGCGATCATCTATTTTTCTGCGAAAAGCTATGAAGCAGTGCATCCGGCTCTCGGCTTCGTCCGCGCTTTTGCTGAAGCCGCAATGGTTGGCGGTCTGGCAGACTGGTTCGCTGTCACCGCACTGTTCCGCCACCCGATGGGCATCCCGATACCGCATACCGCAATCATTCCGCGCAACAAGGACCGGATCGGCGACACGCTTGCCAATTTCCTCAAGGATAATTTCCTGATTTCGCGTCTGGTCGCTCAACGTATGCGTCATGTCGATCTTGCCAGCGGTATTGGACGCTTTCTACAATCGCCGAGCGGTGGAGAAGGCCGGCTGAAGTTCGGCGCTTCGCGACTGTTGGGCGATGCCATTGCCTCGCTAGACAAGGATCGCCTCGGTACCATGTTCAAAGGTGCGGTCAAAAAACAGGCCGTAGGCCTCGATATCGCGACGCCGATGGGCCATATTCTGGCTGCAGTCATGGCAGAAAACAGACATGGTCCGCTGATCGATTCGAGCATTCGCTGGGCCTATCGGACGCTCGACACCAACGAAGCCGTGATCCGCAATATTGTGACCGACCGCGCCAATGCCGTGATGCGCTGGACCGGCCTGGATGACCGGGTCGCCAACGAGGTGCTGGACGGTCTTTACAAATTGCTCGCCGATATGGCTGCCGATCCCCATCATCCGGTTCGCGCCAAAACCGAAGAGAGCCTGGAACAACTAGCAGCTGAACTGCAGCAAGACCCGGAGCTGCGACAGAAAGTCAACGAGTGGAAGCTCGAGATGATCGAAAACCCCGCCATTGCGTCATGGCTTGATGGCATCTGGGAACAAGGCCGGGAAGCGTTGCTGCGCGCGGCGCGCGATCCCGATGCGGCCATGGCCGGCCAATTCGGTGACGCGCTGATCCAACTGGGCAACAGCCTGCAGCAGGACAAGCAGCTTAATCGCCAGATCAACCGGTTCGGCCGCCGTGCAGTGATCGGTGTGGTCTCCAGCTATGGCGACAATATCGTGAAACTGGTGTCAGAGACAATCCGCAGCTGGGACACGCAGACCATCACCGACCGGGTCGAAAATGCCGTTGGCCGCGATTTGCAGTTCATCCGGGTGAACGGCACCCTCGTTGGCGGACTGGTCGGCCTGTCCCTGCATACGCTAGGATACTGGATCTAGCGCGAGAGCAGCAACCGTGCCTGCCCGGCGATTTGCGCCAACATAGCAATTGACGGTTTTGGCGTTTGCTGTGCCCGGTCCATGATCTTTCTGAACTGTGCGACGCGGTCGATATTGCGATCGCCCCAGCTTTCGACAAATTGCTGCATGTCCTTGCCCCGAGTCCGGCGCAGGAAATCGAGACGCATTTGCTGAAAATCACGCGCGAGGCCTGCAACCAGCAAACGGTCCCAAGGATCGGACGGATTGATCCGCGTCGCGGTCATTTGCGCCCAGTCGAGGCCCAGCTGGCTACCAAGCTGGGTGAAGGCTACCGCTACATCTAGTGCATCGATTTCTCGGCTATGAGCAAGATAGGCGATGCCGGCGGCACCGTCATTCTTGTAGATATTAGCGATCTTATTGGCGATTTCCGGCGTTGCGCCTGCTTCGACAAGCGATTTCATCTGCTTGGCCGCTTGCAAGCGCCCTTCGGCGGTTATCAGACTTTCGACATTTTCGTTGAGGACAGTAACGCCCGGTGCCAGCATATTGACGGTATCGTCGATCCGGTCGTCTGAAACTCCGATTCGCATCAGATCCGCCATGTGCGAGCGCAGTACATAAGCGAGACGGTCAAAGAGGGTGATTCTGATATCTTCCGCAATCTCGGCTACTTCCAGTGCGTGCCATAGCCGATCGGCGTGGAACAGTCGTTCTGCCATGACGAAGGCGCGCGCCACCTCTCCCAACGTGCATCCTTCTTCCTCGGCCAATTCGAACGGGTCGATCAGCCCCAGCCGGTTGATCATCCGGTTTGCCAATTTCGTTGCGATAATCTCACGACGCAATTGATGGTTGAGAATGGCCGATTCATGACCTTCCTGCATTGCAACTGGAAATGCCTGCAACAACTCGCTGTTCAGTCCGGGATCATCACCGAGATCGCTGTTTTCGATTGCGTCCTGCAGCGCGAGCTTGGCGGTTGAAATCAGTACAGCCAGTTCGGGCCGGTACAGGCCGCGGTTTTCCTGGCTACGACGGATCAGGTCTTCGTTGCCGGCCAGTCCCTCAACCGCCCGGTTCAACTGCCCATGTTCCTCAAACTGCTCAATCAGACGAATATAGGAGGGCAGCGATTTCGCACCGCCCATTTCAGCGATTGATAGCCCCAGTGCCTGAAGCCGGTTGTCTTCCAGAACAAGCGCGCCGACATCATCGGTCATTGATTTGAGCAGCGCATTTCTCACGTCCGGCTGCAGCTTGCCGCTAGCCAGCTCGCTATTTAGCGCGATCTTGATATTGACTTCATGATCCGAGCAATCGACTCCGGCGCTATTGTCGATAAAGTCGGTATTGATCCGGCCGCCCCTGGCAGCGAAAGCGATCCGTGCTGCCTGGGTAATACCCAGATTGGCACCCTCGCCTATCACCTTCACACGCAGTTGCTCGGCATTGAGGCGAATCTTGTCATTGGCCGGGTCACCGACCTCGATGTGATTCTCTGAGGCGGCCTTCACATAGGTGCCGATGCCGCCAAACCACAGCAGGTCGGCGTCGCATGCCAATATAGCGGTCATTAATTTGGATGGCGTCGTCTCGGCGTCTTCGGGCAGGCCGAGCAACTTGGCAGCCCGCTTGGAAACCTTGATCGTCTTCGAACCGCGTGAAAATACTCCGCCACCCTTGGATATCAGATCCTTGTCATAGTCATCCCAGCTGGACCGCGGCAATTCGAACAGTCTTTTCCGCTCGATCCAGCTGGTCGCCGGATCAGGATCAGGATCAATGAAAATATGTCGGTGGTCAAAAGCAGCCACAATTTTCAGGCTCTTCGAAAGCAGCATGCCGTTACCGAACACGTCACCGGACATATCTCCGACACCGACAATACGTATCGGTGCGGTCTGAACATCCACGCCCGTTTCAGCAAAATGGCGCTGTACCGAAACCCAGGCGCCCCGGGCCGTGATCCCCATGGCCTTGTGATCATAGCCGTTGCTGCCGCCGCTGGCGAAGGCATCGCCTAGCCAGAAACCGCGATCGATTGCGATCTGGTTGGCGATATCGGAGAAGCTTGCCGTACCCTTGTCGGCCGCCACCACGAAATAGGGATCATCCTCGTCGAGCCGCTGCACTCGGGCCGGAGGTACGACTTTGCCCTCGATGATATTGTCGGTCACCGACAACAGGGCGGAAATAAAGATCTTATAAGCTTCGACTCCCTCGGAGACAAACGCGTCGCGGTCATCGCCCGAAGGCAATTGCTTGGCAAAAAAGCCGCCCTTGGCACCCGTTGGTACAATCACCGCATTTTTGACCCGCTGGGCTTTCATCAAGCCCAATATTTCAGTGCGGAAGTCATCGCGACGATCGGACCAGCGCAGGCCGCCGCGGGCCACCGGACCGGCTCGCAAATGGATGCCTTCGACACGCGGGCTGTAAACGAATATTTCCCGCCACGGAACCGGCGCCGGTAGATCGGGAATTTTGGCGCTTTCGATCTTGAAGGCCAGCGCTTCCCCCGCATGATAGGCGAAGGCATTGGTGCGCAATATTGATTCAATAACCGCGCGGAACAGACGCAATATGCGGTCGTCGTCAATCGCATGAACAGCAACCAGACCGGAATCCATGTCGCGTATCGCAAGGCTCGCAGCTTTTGCGCGGTCGCCTTCAAAGTCCGGATCATGCAAGGCATGGAAAAGCGTTATCATTGCGGCTGTGACATCTGCTGCCTCTGTCAACGCTTCTACAACCGTGACCAGACCATAGCTCAGTCCGGTCTGGCGCAAATAGCGGAACCAGGCGCGCATCCATACCGTCGAGCGAGCGTTGATGCCGGCGGTTGTGATAAGCTGGTTGAAGGCGTCATTTTCGGCTTCCCCGTCCAACACGCTGGTTATTGCTGTCTCAATTTCATCGGAACGGGCAATCAGGCTGTCACAGCGTTCCTCGGACCGCAGCTCAAGTAGAAAATCGTGAATAAAGCCGAGCCGACCATCGTCCAGCGGAGTCGGCACGGATTCGAGCACCGTAAACCCGAAATTCTCCAAGGTCGGGACCGCATCCGAAAGCGGCAGCGCACCGCCCAGGTGATAGATTTTTAGCCGCAGCAGATCATCGGCATCGCTGGCAAGCCGGTAGAGTCGGGTCGAACGCTGCCCGCCCCGCTCGAGCTTGAATAGCCGCATGATGTCCTTAGCCGCCTCCAGCGCACCATAGGTCGACTGATACGTGCCTGGAAAACAATTGGCATAGCGTTGCGCCAAGACTGCCGCCCGACTTTCCTGGCCGGCTTCCCTCAGGTTGCGTTCGACTTCCGGCTTCCAGCCGCGCACCATATTTTCCAGTTCCTGGTCAAGCAGGTCCGGATCCGGAATTCTGCCATCCGGCCCCATGTCGAGCGTGTATCGCAAGGAGGATACACCACCCTCTTCCAGCGTACTGGACCAGCTCAATATTTTCGCGCCGGTCGCCTCTGTCAGCATATTTTCAACATTCTGCCGGCGCTCGGTTGAAAGCTGCTCACGTGGAAGCCATACAAATGCAAACAAATGACGGGCAAGCGGCGAGATCACACTGTGCAGTTTCGGGCGCGGCCGATCAATCAGGGACATCGAGATCAATGCCAGTTTTTCAAGATCATCCTGCGCAAAGGTGATCAGCAGATCATGCGGCAGTGATGTCAGTGCATGGGTCAGACTTTTCCCTGCATGACCCGCGGTCGAAAATTCGAACTTGTCAAACAACCGGGTGAGTTGGGTACGCAAAACCGGAATATTTTCAGGCGCCGCGGCTAGTGCGGCACTGGTCCACATTCCGGAAATGATCGATAGCGCGGCTATCTTGTTCTTTTCCCTTTCCGGTATAATGATCAAATCCATCAGAACATGACGATGCACCGTGGACAGCTGGTTAGATTTTATGATTAACGGTGCTTGCCCGCCATTTTCAAACCACTCAAAAGCGCGTCTCCGGCTTTCGTCGGAAAGTATCGGCTGCGGCCGCATCCGGGCAATGCCGATCTGTTGTGTGCGGCGTCCCTTGGTATCGACTCTTTCATGGCCGAGCAATGTGAGGTTGCGATCCAGGAACCAGCGGAGCAAAGTCGCCCCCTCGCCTTCTGGCAGGCCGTCGGCATTTTCGCCCAATACGATCTGCAATTTCAGCCAGTCGGCAACGGCTGCGGCCACATCCTTGAGGTTCGCGCGCAGCGCCTTGACCAGTTCCCGGCGAATGCGAGCGTCGGTTCGCTCAAGTTCGATATAGATTACCGATTCCCGCTTCTCGCCACCGGATGCCTGTTCGATAAATTCGATCAGTTGGCCTTCGGCATCGCGCCTGACAGCAACAACCGGATGGATCAGTCGTTCGATGTTCAGGCCGAAACCGGCAATGGTCGCGCACACCGAGTCGACCAGAAACGGCATGTCGTCGTTTACGATCGCGAGGCGCAAATGCCTGTGATTTTGCTGGCCACTGATGCTTTCGAGCGACAGGTTCGCTTCGCTGCCACGGCGTTCCTGGGCGGATCGCAATGTGAATCGCGCCGCCTCCTCACAAGCCTTTTCGTCAAAACCGGTATTTTCACCCGGCAAGGCGCTTTCGCGAAAGGCGGCTACCAGCACCTTTTCGAGGTTGTCGGCTTTTGTCCGGGCTGGCTTGGATTTCCGTTCGCGATTGGTCGCCATTTTTCCCCCAAGTGGATCGAGACGGGTCAGCAACCCGTCGGCATGCCCACGCTATGCGCCCAATCCGCTACACGCTCAAGAGGCTAGCCGATCCTTTTCAGAGGAGGGTAAGAGATTATCACCGATAGTGATATTTCTGTTACATATGCAACTAGTCTGGATAGCAACAGCGTGGCTGCTCTGCCAAATGCGTTCAGATTTCCGTATGTTTCAATGCCTGGCTAGTCAGCTTGTCATTGCCGCGAACCGGCCCGACGATGGACAATCCTCCATCCGAACCCTTGCGGGCAACCAGCACGACAAATTCGGAGTCGCCGGGGTCAATATCCTGCAATTGCTGCGACGGCGCCGAGCGCAGTTTCGTCAGCAAATCCTCTCCCGCTGACCTGAGCTTGTCAAGCAGACCGGAGGTCCGTCCTGCAGCGCGTTCGGCATGGACAATCGCTTTCAGACCGCCGTCATGCTGGCCGAGTAGATCGCCGAGCGCGCCTTTGGAAATCGCGTTACGCTTCGCATATTTAAGTACAGATGCATATTCGGTCAGGCGCGTCTTGTCATAACGGGTGCCAAATACCAGTTTGACAATCGGTGTCATGGGCGCGCGTTCCTGCGCCACCAGGCCGCTATCTTCGAGCAGCATTTCATATTCGCTCGGAAACAGCTCAGTCATCAGATAGAAATCATAAGCATGGCTGATCGCGGCATAAAGCGCTGCACGACTGCGTTGTTCATTATGCACGGCATCGTCCGCGCTGCTCCGGGCAGCGGACAACCAGTCGGCCAGACTTGCATCCTCTGCCGGTTGGTCTGGCGATTTCGCTTCGGCTTCTTCCGGTATAATTTCAAATGCGGAAGTGAGTTCCAGTTGCGGAGCCAATTCCCGATCATCCCGATTGGTCGCATTCGGCCCGTCTTCCCAGACAGGTCCCGCCACTTTCCGTTCCGGAGCGGAGAGCATCGCTTCAGACACTTCCTCTGCGATTTCTTGCTGCACGGCATCGGCGGCCACTTCTTTCCAGTTGATAACGCCATAGATGAAATCAATCGTGTCGTCATCGGTCGAGAAAGGCAGCAGGATGCCGCGATACATGATCGTGATGCCCTGATGATTGACGAATTCGGCTTCAAAACCGATGGGCGCCTGATTGGCGATTATCTGCAAATAATGGTCCGTAATCCGCGACAGCAGAGATCGCGCCGGTACGTCGGCAACTGCAGTGATGGAAGCATCGATCTTGCACTCTTCGCGAAGCTCGCGACCAAGAAACTGGATCGAGGGGTTTTCAACGCCATTGGTAAAGTCGAGCAAAACGCTGTTCGGCCCGAAATCCTCGTCTGATTCGGGGGACAGATCCTCGACATTGGGGAATTGCCGTTCGCCCAGCAAGCCGGCCCAGAAATTATAGGCACGCACATGCATGCGGCGCTCATCCTGACTGATCGGCGGCGGCGCCTCCACAGCGGCGTCATCATCGTCAAAGACCGTGTAATCAGGCACCGAAGCCATGTCCTGGTCGCCAAGTTCGCCGTGATTCTGTAGGTTTTCCATGCTGCCCTATCGCGATTCCATTAATTCCACACTGGTCTGCACCGCACATGGTAAATATATAGTAAATTTCGCGATAATGGTCATGAAGCCCGATGGGCGCGAACACCTGAACCAGCCGGCGACGACTGCCCGAAATAACAACCGCGCGCACTTGTCACAGCAAAGCTCTGCTGTTAATGGCGCGCGATCAATGGAAAATGCTTGAGCCTGATCCTCATCCATTTCATCGATGCCGCTTTAGCTCAGTTGGTAGAGCATCGCATTCGTAATGCGGGGGCCAGAGGTTCGAATCCTCTAAGCGGCACCACCCAGTTTCTCATTTCCGACCGTCTCTGAACCTGCCTCGATATGGCTAATTAATGCCTATTTTCCAGTAGCTTACTTGATGGTCGTCTATCACGTTTGCGACTGGAGATCCTTTGTCCATGGTGGAACGGTGCGAATATGGCCCATCGTCTCAGAGGGCCGTTTCGTAGCTGTCAGATGCACATTGCGATTTTGGGCTGAGCGTTCAGGCGAACCCGAGCAATTTCCTCTGACTCGGCCAATCAAGCGGGATGGCGTTGGCGCGGGTGAGTTTGCGACCGGTAAGATCAACGGGCTGTGTTCCATCCATGATCGCTCCGATGATATCGGGTGCGAGCCAAGATATCCGAACCAATTGTCCCAGATACCGGCGGCTGTAATCTGAAAGCGCGGGATTGGAAATGTCGTTAAGTAATAGATCTTGCGCCGCAAAAGCCTGAGCAACCAGCTTTTGCAATGTGACATTGAGGGCCGGCTTGATGTTTGCATTGGTAGGCGGAATGGTAAATTTGAGTTCGCTGCTCTGCTTTGCCAGCTTTGCATTAATGCAGATCTCTGTATTTTTCGATTCATCGGTGGACCGCAAGCTTATGACGACTTGCTCTTTCTGAACTTGTGCCTGGATCTTCTGATCCAGCAAGATCTTGCCCTTTTCGAAAATGGCAGCAGTCTGTAAGCGATAAGCGATCTCGCGATGGGCTGCGATTTGATCTTGAATGAGATTGGCCTCGGCTGAGGCTGACACTGTATCACGGATTATATTCGCAGGTGCGTCAGCAACCGGTCTTCCAGTCTCTCCGGATGGCAACCTCCAAGCCTGGTTCTTGTCATCGCCCGATTCAAGCCCCCTATACCACGCTACAGCAAAACCGGGTCAGGATCTGCGCAGCGGAGCATAAGCCCACGGGCGGTCCTGTTCATCCTGAACGCGAAAGGCCGTAAGCGTGTCAATCTGCATCAGAGTCTGGCTGATCGGATCAAGACCCAAGAGCAGGGCTCGTTTGTCCTCCGCTTCGATGTCGAATTTCCAGCATTCGCCGGACGCCTCGTCGCACAGCTTCTGTTTTTCGAGATCCACCAAGAGCCGCGCACCCGGCATCTCTACTATACGGCGAGCGATACTGTCTATCGTCGGTCTGCCCAATATGATCGGTAGTACGCCATTGGCCAGGCAATTCCCGCGGAAGATCGGGTTGAACGAGGGCGCAACGACTGTTCGGAATCCATATTCGGCTAACGCCCATACGGCATGCTCACGGCTCGATCCGCAGCCGAAATTTTCTCCGGCGACGAGAATACCCGCGTTGCGCAATGCCGGGTCATTGAGCATGAAATCGGGGTCGGGATCGCGTTCGCCAATCGACAGATAGCGCCAACCCGCAAACAAGCCGTCAGCCAGGCCGCTTTTCGATACTTGCCGTATCTCGCGCGAAGGAATGATCGCATCCGTATCTACATTGTCCCGCATCAACGGGGCGGCGACAGCGGCAAAAGTGGTGAATGGCTCCATTTCAGACACCCAGCTTGCGTGGATCAGCGACACGTCCGGCGATAGCCGAGGCGGCGACGGTTTCGGGCGAGGCGAGATGCGTGCGCGTGCCGGGCCCCTGACGGCTTTCGAAATTCCGGTTCGTCGACGATACCACGCGGTCCTGCGGTCCGAAACTTTCTCCCCCCGCGAAGAAACACATGGAGCAACCCGATTCGCGCCATTCGAAACCGGCACTCTGGAACACGTGGTGCAAGCCTTCCTCCTCCGCCTGACGTTTGACATTGCTTGATCCCGGAACGCAGATTGCCTTCACGCCGGGCGAAACTTTTCTGCCGTCGAGTATAGCCGCAGCGCGTCGCAGGTCGCTGATCCGGCTGTTGGTGCATGAACCGATAAAGGCCGCGTCGATTTTCAGCGACTCCAGTGCGGTGCCTGGCGTCAGCCCCATATAGTGGAGCGCACGTTCGTAGCCTTCGGCCATGGACTTCCCTACTTCGCCGATGTTTGGTACAGCACCGTCAATCGCGACAACCTGTTGCGGCGTAGTACCCCACGTGACCATCGGCGCGAGATCGCTCGCATCAAAGCTGAGCTCGGTATCAAAAATTGCATTGGCGTCACTTCGCAAAGCGAGCCAGTCATTCACTGCACGCTCCCAATCGTCACCGACTGGCGCGTAGCGACGCCCCTTCACATAGTCGATTGTGGTTGCATCGGGTGCGATGATCGCACTGAACGCGCCGAACTCCGTGCCCATGTTGCACAGGGTGAGCCGTTGTTCGATATCGAGCGCCTCTACCGCACTGCCCGCATATTCCACTATATGCCCGGCGGCACCTCCGACACCGAAACGACCGAGCAGTGCGAGAGCGAGGTCTTTGGCCGTTACGCCAACTGCAAGTTTACCCGAAATAGTGACGCGCATCCGTTTGGGCCGCTGGACCCGCAAGGTCGAGGTAGCGAGCGCATGTTCGGCCTCGGTCGATCCGATACCCCAGGCCAGTGCGCCGAGCGCACCCTGCGAACAGGTATGGCTGTCCGGGCAAATCAGCGTCGTACCGGGCAATATGATGCCCAGTTCGGGTGATATGACATGGACGATGCCCTGATCGGGACTGTCGAGGTCAAAAAGCCGGATGCCCGCGGCCCGGGCACCCTCGCGGGTCGCGACAATGAAATCCTTGCCAGTCGGCATCAGCGTCTCGCTGGTCCGCCCTGGAAAGGTGTCGACGATATGATCCATGACCGCAAAGACATGATCGGCTTCACGAACGGGAATATCACGTGCGAGCAAGCTTTTCAGCGCGACTCCGCCCGTTCGCTCGTGGAGCAAAATACGGTCGATGAGGACAAGATCGGTCTCGCCAGCAGGAGGACCGATCGTATGACCGTCCCAAATTTTATCAAATATAGTCCGTTCCAAGACGCCCTCGCCTAATTGAAATCGATGTTATTATTCTCGGCACGCGGCAGATCCTGTCGCAAGCCCATCCTTTTCCCGTCGATTTCAAGCGGAAGCGCAGGAAGTTTCGCCCGGCTGCCGTCCTCGAGAGTTACCTCGACAAAACCACCGCTGGCAAGCAGATGCTGGTCTTCGAGCAGGTCGTCGGGACGCATGATCGGTGCATAAGGCAAACCGATAGATTCCAGCCTGCCAACCAGTTCGTCGCGTGTCATGGCGCCAAAAAGCTCACGGATAACCGGGAGGATTTGTTCGCGCTGGCGCACGCGTTCATTATTGACCGCAAGCGTCGCATCGGCAGCGAGGTCGTCCAGTCCCATCACCTCGCAGAAAGCCACCCATTGGGGATCGCTGACGACACCGACAAAGAGCTGTTCATCCGGGTTTGCCGTTTCAAAGACGTCATAGACAGCCCAGGCGGAAATGCGCGCGGGCATCGGCGGCGCGGTCGTTCCAGTTACTGCTTTTTGCGCAATATGCTGGCCCACCAGAAAAGCGGTTGTCTCGAACAGCGAGCATTTCACCTCGCTGCCCTTCCCCGTCTGATGCCGCCGTTCGAGCGCGGCAAGGATACCGATAACCCCGAACATACCCCCGGTTACGTCGATCACCGAAGCACCGGCACGCAACGGCCGTCCGGGAGGGCCGGTCATATATGCAAGTCCACCCATCATCTGCGCGACTTCGTCGAGTGCGGTTCGTTCCTCGTATGGGCCAGTGAGGAACCCCTTGGCGCTGCAATAAATCAGACGCGGATTACTCTTTGTAAAATTTTCCGGTCCCAGTCCGAGCTTCGCCAAGGCACCCGGACGGAAATTTTCGATCATCACGTCGGCTTCATCGATCAGACGCCGGGCTTCGGCATTGCCCTGCTCACTCTTGAGATCGAGGCAAACACTACGCTTGTTGCGATTGAACATCGGGAAATAGCCAGCGCCTGAACCCAGCAGGCGGCGGGTATGATCGCCGCCTTCCGGCTCCACCTTGATAACGTCAGCGCCAAGATCACCGAGCATCAGGCCGATCGACGGGCCCATCACCATATGGGTGAATTCGACAACTTTTATCCCTTCCAGCGGCAACGGCTCCATTATATCCCTACTCTTTCAAATCTAATCAGCAATATCTTGTCTCTCGACATCTCGATCTTATTTGATATAGATATAGGACATTAAAGCAAGCAGAGGTTTATGTCCGAAGAAATATTTATTAGCGAAGTGGGCCCACGCGACGGGTTACAGAGCATTACAGCAGTCATGCCGACTGCTGCCAAGAAGGCATGGATTGCAGCCGAATCGGCTGCAGGCGTGCGCGAGATAGAGGTTGGAAGCTTCGTGCCCGCCAAGTTGTTGCCGCAGCTTGCCGACACGGCAGAAATTGTGGCCTTCGCCAAGACAATTCCCGATCTGACCGTCGCGGTACTGGTGCCCAATCTGCGCGGCGCACAGGATGCTCTATCGACTGGCGCCGACAAAATCACCTTGCCGCTTTCGGTTTCGGAATCGCACAGTCTTGCCAATCTGCGCCGCACGCACGATCAAGTGATCGAAGAAGCGGCCGGTATCGCCGCAGCAATTGCGAGCTTGCCGGAAGGCAGCCGCCCGCATTTCGAAGGTAGTCTCTCAACCGTATTTGGATGCACGATCGAGGGGACTATTCCCGAAGCACAGATTTTGCGCTTGGCCGAACGGTTGATGGAGGCAGGCTGCGACGAAGTCGGCCTATCGGACACCACCGGCTATGCGGATCCGCAAGCGGTCAAGCATATGGTGAAGACAGTACGCGGCGTTGTCGGCGACCGCGCGCTGACCGGGATCCATCTGCACAATACGCGCGGCCTCGGCCTTGCCAATGTGCTCGCCGCGCTGGATGCCGGGCTCACCACCGTTGACAGTTCGCTGGGCGGAATAGGTGGTTGCCCGTTCGCGCCGGGCGCCAGCGGCAATATCGTAACCGAGGACCTCGTCTTCATGTTACAGGCAATGGGACTCAAGACTGGAATCGATCTCGATAAACTTCTGGCGGTGCGAAAAATCGTACAGGCCGCGCTACCGGGAGAAGAGCTTTACGGATTTACACCAGATGCCGGGCTGCCGCTCGGTTTTGAAGGCGAAGTTGGCCCAACAGAATTGGAAAATATAATATGACGATCGGCACCAAGATGATCTGCGAGGACAAGACGGCACGTCAGTTGTTCGACGAGGTAATGGCCAACCCGGCCCGCAAGAAATTTGGTTTCGGAGAGAAGCTCGCTATCGTCAATGTCGACGTCCAGCAAGCCTATACCCGGCTCGACATGTTCAAGACATCCTATGAAACCGATCCGCTTCAGATCGAGCATATCAACACTATCTCCCGTTTGGCGCGCGGCAGGGGAATGCCGGTGATCTGGTCGCACGTCGCCTATAAGGAAGATGCCGGGGATGCCGGAATCTGGGGCACGCGCACCGATACCGAGGATTCGCTACAGAACATCAAATATGACAGCGAGCGGCACGCGTTCGATCCGCGCTGCGAGATTGACGAGAATGATCTTGTCTATACCAAACGCATGCCGAGCGCCTTTTTCGAAACCCAGCTGGCCAGCTACCTGTCATGGCACAAGGTCGACACCGTCGTCGTGACCGGAGGTTCGACCTCGGGCTGCGTCCGCGCAACTGCGGTAGACAGCCTCAGTCACGGTTACAGGACAATCGTTCCGATCGAGACCTGCGCCGACAAGCATGAAAGCTATCACTTCGCCAACCTGACCGATCTCCAGCTCAAATATGCCGATGTCGAGCCGGTGCAGGCGGTAATCGACTGGCTGGAGGCCCGCTGATGCGCGAAGGCGAAAAAGATCCCGAACTCTATGATTTTCGGCCGTATCGTGATCGAACGAAGATCGAATGGCCCGAGGGCAAGACGGTCGCGGTCTGGGTCTCGCCCAATCTCGAATATTACGAGATCGATCCGCCGGCCAATCCCCAGCGCAAGAGCTGGCCAAGGCCGCATCCCGACATCGTCCCCTACGGGCATCGCGATTATGCCAACCGTATCGGTCATTGGCGGATGGCCGAGGTAATGGAGAAGCACGGCTTCAAGGGCTCGGTTTCGCTGTCGGTAGCGCTGTGCCAGCACCATCCTGACGTCGTCGCTAATGCCAATGCGCTCGACTGGGAGTTCTTCAGCCACGGAATCTACAACACACGCTACAGCTACGGCATGGACGAAGCACAGGAGCGCGCGATCATCGAGGATTCGATCAGGACCGTCCGCGATGCGACGGGGCAGACGATCAAGGGCTGGCTCGCTCCGGCGCTCACCCATACATCTCGCACGCTCGACCTTATCGCCGAATATGGCATGACCTATACCTGTGACCTCTATCATGACGACCAGCCCGGACCGGTCCACGTCAAGGACGGGCGGCTGATCTCAATGCCTTACAGTATCGAGGTCAACGACCATTATGGCTTCTTCGTCTACAATATGTCGCCGCGCGAATATGCCGATACTCTGATCCGGCAATATGAACGGCTCGCAGCCGAGGGCGAGAAGTCGGGCACCGTCATGTGCATTCCTCTGCACAGTTATCTGATCGGCCAGCCGCACCGGATCGGACCGTTCGAGGAGGTGCTCAAGCATATCGCCGCCGACGGGCGCGCTTGGATCACCCGATCGGGCGATATCGCCGACCATTTTCACGCCAACGATTATTATGACGCGACCGCGGCCGACGCCGCCCGCTATGCGAAGGACGCAGGATGAGCCTCGACCCCTCCTATCTCGAATATCCCAAGCGCCGTGAAGGCATGGACCACGAACTCTATACCCCCTCTCCTCTGCCCACACGCAAACCGGTCGCATGGCCTGATGGCAAGACGGTGGCAGTCACGCTGCTGGTCAACCTGGAATGGTTCCCGATCACACCGGAAGATACGCCTTTCCGCGCACCCGGTCATATGGTGACACCTTATCCCGACTATCGCCATTATACGGCGCGCGAATATGGCACACGGGTTGGCTTTTACCGGCTGCTCGACGCCTTTGCGACGGCCGGCGTCCATGCGACTATCGCGGTTAATGCCGCCATTGCCGAACGCTACCCTTCCATCATCTCGGATATCCTGTCCGAAGGCCATGAGATCATCGCCCATTCAACGGACATGAACGGAACGATCGCGACTGGCCTAGCCGAAGCAGAAGAGCGCGCTCTGATTGTTCAGGCGCGCGATACGCTGGCCGAGGCGGTGGGCACGATGCCGCGGGGCTGGCAGTCGATCGCGCGGTCGCAGAGCTGGAATACACCGCGCCTGCTGGTCGAAGAAGGTTTCGATTATATGTGCGACTGGGTAAACGACGATCTACCCTATCTCGCGACGACCGAGGCCGGCACGATCGTCAGCATACCATTCAACCACGAACTTTCTGACCGGCAGATGATTGCCCTGCAACAACATTCGATGGAAGATGTTGCCCGGCAAATCGAAGACGCCTTCGACTGGCTGATCGTCGAGGCGGACCGGTTTGGCGGTCGCGTGTTACCGTTTACGATCACGCCCTATATCACTGGCCTACCCCACAGAATGGACGCTTTCGAACAGCTGCTCGAAAAGCTGGCCGGAACCAGCAAGAGCTGGTTCGCTACCGCTGGCGAAGTCGTGGACAGCTGGCAAGACCAAACAGGTTAAACCTAGCCTAGTCGTTCGCCTGGGCACGGGGATCTACAAGAACCCGTAGTGTGCGCATCAACAAGGCGTCGGTCGCGTCCTGACGTTGTTCGGCGACCTCTCCGTCATAATGGATATCGCGCAGCGTCGCGACGTCTTCGCCGCGCAATTCCGCGACCACCCTTTCAAGCCTGTCGATCTTGTCATTGGCGACGGACAGCTCGACGAGCAGCGCCAGAGCAATATTGAGCGTCTCCTCGGCTTCGCGGTTGTCGAGGCTTTGCGGGCGTTGTCCACGCGCAGATTCAATCAGCGCGGCGATGGCTTGGGCCTGATTTGTCATTAGAGAGGCTTCCTGCCGCTGATCGCATACCAGCGATTATTTGCCATGCCATGTAGCGCCGAAAGATCATGTTCGACGACGCTGTCTTCCGGGAACCCCGCGGCAATCATATCGGCCTGCAGATTGGCCGTTGCATAGGTATTCCAGTGTACTTCACCATTGAAATGCGTGTCCCAGTCGCGCTCGATTTCATGCACCAGGGTCGGCTGGTTGCGGATGGCGACATCCTGATGAATGACTATGCCGCCAGGACGGACCAGTCGGAACGATTCGCGGATCATCGCGCGACGCTTTTCCTCACCGATTTCGTGCATCAGGTTATGCGAGACAACAAGATCGAAGCTTTCGTCTTCGAAATTCATGGCCGAAGCATCCATCTGATGGAAATTTACGGCAACGCCCAGCGACTCCGCGCGGGCATGGGCATAGCGCAACATACCGGCACCGAGGTCGACCGCGTGGATTTCGACGTCAGGCCACTCGGCAGGATAAGCGGCTGAGGCAGCGCCCGCTGAACAGCCGATATCGAGCATCTTCGCCGGTTTGAATCCGTCGAATTCCTCATTGAGTAAGCGCATGATGACACCCGCCTTGCTGTCACCGCGGCCGATCCCCTGGCCGAAGGAAAAGACATTGCCGCCGCATTCGTACAGCGCGCCCGAAACAACATCGTAATCGCTGCGATCCATCGCATATCCACCGGGCTGGAGATGAATGTCGACAGCGGCAACTTCTGGTGAAGGGTCGTAGGACGGATCCAGCGAGAGGCTGCCAAGCTTGTCGTCGGCTTCGATCAGTTCCTTCGTTGCCTGCTCCATACGCTCAAGATCACGATAGGTCGGCTCTCCCACCGAAACCCATATCATCTCCTGAGCGGACCGGTTAGCGGCACTCCACATCCGGTAGCCTGGGGACATCAGAAAGGCTTCGCGTACTTCTTCGTGCGATTGAGGCTGACGACCATGACGTTCGGCAAACGCGGGAGCGGCTTCGGATTCGAATATCCCGACGTTTCTTGGCCTGACCTTGCTATTTAGCAGCCGGCGCAGCGAAACTACCGCGTTCTGCCTACTGCCTTCCTCGGCAGTCGTGCGGGGAAGAACGGCATGTTGAACGTCACGAACCTTCATCTCTAACTCCTTGTTTCGCCCGACGGGCAAAATTCCGTTTCAGCACTATTGTACTATTTATATCACAATTCAACGCGATTCAATCAACTCAATGAGCTCGCCCGCAGGTCCGGTCAGAACAAGCGAGCGCCGGCCGCCATAACAGGCCCCTTCCGAGAGCATCTCGGGTCCATCTGCAAGGGCGACAAACGGCGAAAGACTGGCGACCTCGAAGCTGACTATCGCGTTCCCCGGGGGCAAATGCCCTTCGAGCCGGGGCCGAACTCCGGCGATATATGGAGCGCCTGTCGGATATTCATCGAGCTCTAGCAGGTTTCCATGTTGCGCCATCCCGATTGCGCTGAGTGAAAAGGCGTGATCAGGAGGAAGATTCTGGGCATGTTGAAGAACACTCACCTTGCTTTTGCGCACCGGTCTCTCACGTAATTGGAAATGATCCACATACCAGCGAAGCATCGGATCAAAATCGCAGCCGGCGGCTACGACGATAAACGGCCGACCGACAAAGCCCGAAGGCCCGGGCAGGATCGATTCGTTCCGGTCGCCACTCTCCATCGTGAAATACAGGCATTCACCTCCCGGCCCCGCGACCTGCATCGCGACGATCGACGGCATGAACTGCAGCGGACTCGGCCCGGCGAGATGTCGAAAGGGCGAAGCGTCCAGCCGATCCGCCAACCCATAGACATCATCCACAATGATTTCGAATGCCGTCCAACCAAAGCTGGTCAGCGGCGAATATTCCGATACGGAGGGTGCTTCGATAAGTCTGATAAAGACATCGTCTTCATTTTCGGGATGCAAGGTGCAGAAGGCGGCACCGGCTGCAGCGGGTGCACCCCAGCGCTGTGCGAGTGCCTGATCGATCCGGCCTCTTTCCAACAGCCGGTATCCAAGCAGTTCGCTATAACAGGATTCGGCGGCTGCGATGCCTGGAACAGTCGCAGTCGTGCCTAGAATCCTCAGCAGCTGCGCTTCCGTATCGCTGGTCCAGTCGTTCATTCTCCAGATTCCCCACTATGAGGCTGGCATCTTAGCGATTTAATTGTTATATTTCTATATCAATATTGGGAAAAGCGGAAAATGCCGTCAGATAATCTGCGGCTCCAGAATACGGGGAGAATTCAGATCAAGGCGAATCTGGTAACGATCGGGACGGAACTGGGCGAGGATATGCTGCACCGGTCGTTCGTTCACGTCGAAGACGGTTCGGCTGACCCGCAGGATTGGCGATCCGATATCGACCTGCAGGCTCGCCGAAACAGCGGCGTCTGCAAGCGTAGCCGAGATCGTCTGATGGGCAGCGCCAATTTTCGCACCCGCTTGCTCGAGCAATGTCAGCATTGGCGTCGTTTTGAGACTAGCACGTGTCATGGCCTTGCCAAGATCGGACGGTATGTAACTGACAAAATGGCCCAGCGGCTCATCGTCGAGCCAGCGGGTGCGAACCACGCGCAGAAGCTCTGCACCGGTTGGCAAATCAAGCGCCTCGTCGATTGGTGGGCGTGCAGATACCGTATCGACCTCAAGCAGTTTGACCTGCGTTGCCCGACCAAAATTTCGCAGCGATTCGAGCGCCTGTTCGATATTACCGTGAATCGGTCGTGCCGGCGAACGAAAGATCACATGGGTGCCGACCCGGCGCTTACGTTCGACCAGTTGGTGGTCAGCGAGTTCTTCAAGGGCACGCCGCGCGGTTATGCGCGAAACCGCATATTCTTTGGTCAGTTCCTGCTCGGTCGGAAGCCGCGATCCGAAGGCGCGCTCGCCGCTCGTGATCTCTTCGCGCAGTTGCAGAAATATTTGGTGGTACAATGGCACTGCCTGCCCGCGATCCACACCCGCTTTGCCGCCGTTCTTTCCGGTCACTTGCTTTGTTCTCCCCTTTCAAGACGAGCGGCTGGCTCTAAAGATCGCATGTTAGCGATTCCATTTCAAATCTTTGCCACCATTACACCTAAAAGGAAACCCACATGTTATCCCATAAACCGACATTAAATGCCGCCCTTGCCCGTTCAGCTCTTGATGCTGCACTTCGGGCTGCACACAATAGCGGACTGGCAATGTCTATCGCCATCGTCGACGATGGCGGCTATCCTCTCTGTCTGGAACGGATGGACGGCGCCGGTCTTTTGACGGCAAAAGTCGCCGGTGAGAAAGCGCGAACTTCTGCCCTGTTGCGTGCACCGAGCCGGGCCTTGGCCGATCGCGTTGCCGCCGATCCGGCCCTTCTTCGCCTGACCGACTATCTGCCGATGACCGGCGGATTACCGATTATGGCCGAGGGGCGTTGCGTTGGCGCCATCGGTGTGTCCGGTGGAACGCCCGAGCAGGACGAACAGACGGGTCAGGCCGGGATCGAAGCTCTGCAACTGGACTAATTGTCCTATTCAGCAGCAGGCGCGGGAAGCGCGAACAGCGCGCCGAACAATCCACTCATTATGAGGAACGCGCCGGCGGCGACAAGCGCCGCCGGCATACCGATATAATCAGCCATAACGCCCCAAAGCGCGCTACCAAGCGCGACACCGCCGAACGCCATCATCTGATAGATCGCAAGCGTGCGCCCAACATGACTGCGTGCGACGGCAAGTTGTACCGAAATATTGAACGAGGAGAGCACTGACACCCATCCTGCACCGGCTAGAAAATGTGCAAAGACTGCAATCGGTATGGATCGAGTGATACCGAGTAGGCACAGCGGCACCGCGACAGCCATTACGGAGACGCCTACCAGCGTGCCAACCCCGTAGCGGTTTCGAATGGCTATACTCGCTATCGCACCGAACATCGCGCCAACGCCGAAACAGGCAAACAACAAACCCAGCAATTGCGCGCCTCCGCCCAACCTGATGGCAACCAACGGCATGAAGGCCCAGATTGCGGCTGCACCGAACCCGAATGCGAACGTCCGCAAAAAGAGATTACGCACTGGAACTTGCGCGAGAGCATATCCGAACCCGCCACTGACCATATGGATAAATTTCGTCCGCTGCCCACGCAGTGCACCCGGCCCCTTCCAGCGCATGAGCACGAAGATTACCCCGGCATAGGAAAATGCGTTGATTGAAAAAGCGACGGCGGCACCTGCGACCGAGACAATCGCGCCGCCGAGTGCCGGGCCAACACTACGGGCGATATTATTGCCAAATACATTGGTCGCGACAGCAGACGATATCTGATCGCGCGGCACCAGTTCTCCGACCGTTGCCTGCCAGGCAGGAGCGTGCAGCGCGGTGCCGCAGCCGATCAAAAACGTAAAGCTCAATAGCAGCGCGGGTGTCAACATATCCAGCAAAGCACATAGCGCGAGACCAAACGACAAGAGCAGCATCAGCAATTGCGCTGTCAACATTACATGACGCCGATCGAACATATCTGCCAGCGCGCCAGCTGCGACCGCTAAAAGGATCATCGGAGAGTTCGCTGCGGTCTGGACCAACGCGACCATAGCGGCCGAAGCGCTGAGTGATGCCATTGTCCAGCTGATCGCGACAATTTGTATAAAGCTGCCCAGTTGCGAGAGAACGGTTGTCCCCCACATCGCGCGAAAGGGCGAGTGGCGAAGCGGGCCGGGCCAACCCATTCGCCAGAACGGCCCGTTCAGTGCATTTCCTCACCGCCCGAGACGTTCATCGCCTCGCCGGTGATATAGCGGGCCTGTCCCGAGCACAGAAATGCGCAGGCATTTGCGGTGTCCTCGACCTCGCCAACCCGACCGAGCGGGATCCGGTCGCGCATCGCGGCGAGATAATCCTCCACGCTTTGCCCGCGCTTTTCAGCCATATACTCATTCTGCCAGGAACCAAGGCCCGTAGTAACATGATTGGGGCATACCGCATTCACCGTAATCTGCTCTGCCCCATATTCGATAGCGGCCGACCGCGTGAGCCCGATAAGCCCGTGCTTGGAAGCGATATAGGAAGAGGTCAGTGCCGACCCCGATTTCGACCCTCGGCTCCCGACCGAAACTACCCGGCCCCGGCCCCATCCCTGCTCGATTTCCTGCGTCTGCATCTGGCGAACGGCGTGCTTCATGGCAAAAAATGCGCCGCGCAGGTTAACGTTGAGTACTGTATCCCACATTTCTTGCGTTGCATCGACAAGCGGCCCGAAAAGATAACCAACCCCGGCATTGTTCACTAGGATATCCAGCTTGCCATAGGTTTGAACGGCGTGGCCAATAAGGGCTTCGACTTGCGCCTCTTCACGCATGTCCGCCTGAAATGTGCTGATATCCGGGTTTATCGCTCGAATTCCCTCTGCGACCTCGGCCATCTCCTTCGACGCGCCGACTCCGTGGGCCGGCGCCAATTCGCCGTTAACCTCACCGAGATCGTGGATGACAAGCTTCACGCCATCGGTAGCGAGCTTGCGGGCAATGGCCTCACCCAGCCCTTTGTGGCGACCAGCTCCCGTCACAATCGCCACTTTTCCTTCAAGATCGGGATACATGCCCTATTTCCTTTCGTCAGATTTCCATGGCGAGCCGATAGCCCTCGCCCGTAGCACTCAGCGCCATACGTGGAGCTTTGGCATCGCCGATACTGTACACGGTAATGCCGGCTTTCCGGAGCGGAGCGGCCAGCGCATCGTTCGGTGTTCGTGCGGTTGCATAGGTGAAAAAGGCGACATCATCGATCACGCCCTTTTCGCCGCTATAGACATTTTTGTATGCAATTTCGCCGTTCTCGAGACGCGAAGTCGCCAATGGCCGGACCGATGTGCAGATAAGTGCGCCCTTGCGATAAAGCCGGTGATAGATGCCCTGCCGGACAATCAGCGATTCATCGCTCGCCAATCTTTCACGCGGCGTGAGGATCACCACCTTGTCGAACCGTTCCATCAACATCTCAGCTGCATCGTAAACGAACACCGTACTGTCTTCGTCATAAATCACAGCCGTGCCCGGGTTGTGCGCCTTATGGTCCAGGAACAGCGCGGCGGCTTCTCTTATATCCGGGACGATGCCCTCATCCTTCCATTCATCAGGCAGGCAAGACGGCCATGCGGGAGTAGCGCCAGTTGCCAAAATGGCGATATCGGGTTTGAAAGCAAGCACGTCCTCCAGGGACGCATTATAGCCGAACTGCGTTTCCGCACCATGGCGCCGGGCAGCGAGATGCTGGTAATCATAAATGCTGCTGAGACCCTCCCCGCCTGGCAAACTGCTGTGTAGATTCGTCTTGCCTCCTGGCTGTTGCGAAGCCCCGAAGATGCGGACCGCATGGCCGCGCGCTGCAGCCACCCAGCCTGCCTCCATTCCGGCAATGCCCGCGCCGATCACGGCGACGCGCTTCGGTTTCTGCGCGGGTGAAGGCTTCCAATCGGCCTCATCATCCTCGCCGACCCGCGGATTATTGTCGCAGAGCAGGCCGCGGCCCGAAGTGATCATCTGCCAGCAGGTATTACACGAGACGCAATAGCGGATCTCCGCCTCGCGCCCCTGCTCCGCCTTGACCGGCCAGGCTGGATCAGTAATCAGCGGGCGGGCGAGCATGACAAGATCAGCGAGTCCGTCACGAATTATCCGCTCGCCTTCATTGGGATCGGTAATCAGGCCGAGCGCACCAAGCGGAACACGCGGCGCAGCTGCGCGACCCAGTCGGTGGATGGTTTCGACATAGGGCGTCCGTGGCCCATGGTTGTCGGGAAGATGAGTATAGAGTGAATCCGAATGGCTCCCCCAGCAATATGTGAGATAGTCCATCACGCCATCACGGTGGAGCAGCGCGGTAATGGCCTCGGCCTCGTCGAACCCGATTCCCCCTTCGGAGAAATCTTCTGCCGGCAGTTTGGCGCCGATCAGAAAATCGGCGCCGCAACGCGCGCGTATTCCCTGCATTAGCAGCACCATCAGCCGTGCCCGACCCTGTAGATCGCCGCCAAATTCGTCTTCGCGGCGGTTGGAACGGGCCGAAAGAAACTGGTGAAAGATGTGGCCATGGCCTGCAGATATTTCAACGCCGGCGAAACCGGCATCGGATAGCATCCCGCACGATGTAACGAATTCGTCAATCATCTGGTGGACCTCTCCGGTCTCCAGCACCTGCGGCACCGTCCAGCTTAAATCATCAGGAAGTGCTGACGCCCCTCGTGCCGAGAGATTTCGATGTCCGGCGCGAAAGCCACGCCCATTGTCTTGAATCTGGCCGAGCATCAGACTGCCCTCGCGCGCTACCGCTTCGGCCCAGCGAGGTAACATATCGGCGTTTAAGCCCGAAAGAATCTGGGGGCGTGTAGGAAGAGTCTGCCAGCTCAACATGGCCATAGGCTCGCTGATCAGCATCGCTGCCCCGCCTCTGGCGCGGTTCGCGAAATAGGCGATCAACCGGTCAGTGACACGGCCATCCTTGGAAAAATGGGTGGACGTGGAAGCATGAACAATCCGGTTGCGGAGCTCCCGCGTTCCAACCTTTAACGGCGAGAAGAGATTAGGATAAGCAGTCACACTCAATCGGGTTCATGGAACCGCATCACCCGCTTGATGAACGCCTGGCTCCAGGCCGAACGCTCAGCCTCACCTTCGGCATCGGGGCGATACGCCTCGATCTCATCGCGGCTGATAGTTCCCTTTTCATCGAGCAGTCTTTCGATCGTGTCGACGCGCTCACGAAGCGCATTCGTATCCGCCATCAGCTCAAGCATGAAGGTCATCATCTGGTCGATCGCGGGATCGTCAAAAAAGCGCGATCGAGCGCCTTTACTCGAACGCGGCAGCTTTACGTTTTTCGTCGGTTTGTCTGCGCTATTGCCTGCCATGGAATCCTTGCCCGGGAAAATAGAAAATGGGCGGCATCATCGCCGCCCATTCTCCAATACACCAAATTATCAGAAGTCGTAACGCAAACGCGCCATCCAACGACCCGGCTCACTGAGATAGGGGTAGATCAGGAAGGAGGTCATGTAGAGATCGTCAAAGCAGTTGTTGCATTCGAGCCCGAGCGACCAGCCATCTTCCGAGCGCAATGTAACCCCGCCGTTCACGACGCTGTGGCCCGGTTGATAGCCCCGCGAATCGTTGGACGTCGAAACCCATGTTGAACTGATATAGTTCCAGTTCACTGCGGGCTGGATCGACAATCCGTTGCCAAGGTCCCAATTGTAGCTGGCACCCACCGTCGAGGTGAAGGACGGAGCGCGTGTCGGTTCCGCGATCTGCCCATCGGGTGTGATGATGCTGACGTTACAAGCGGTCACGTCACCGGACAGACAGTTCGCCTGTTGTGCACGCGTGATATCATTGACATTCTTGAAGCTGGCGTTCTGCAAACCGAATGACCAGAAGACATTAAGCCCTTCGACCGGTGTCGTCGACAATTCTACCTCAAGACCGTAGTTTTCCATGTCGGCAACGTTACGGGTCAAATAGGTGATCGTACCCGTCAATGGATTAAGGCCACCACCCGGAAGCTGCTGATTATAATCGGTGAAGTAGAAGCCAGTCAGATTGACCGTAAGACGACGGTCAAGCCATTGCGAACGGACACCGCCTTCGAACGACCAGATCGTTTCGGGGTAGAAAGCATCTGCCTTGTCAGGCGAATAAGCCCGTGCATTCCAGCCGCCGGATTTAAAGCCGCGCGTTGCCGAAGCGAACAACATGATATCATCGGCCGCTTGGTACTGTAACGCGAAGCGTGGCGTCCAGACTTTTGAACGCTGCTCGACAGGTATGCCGAGATCGATCAGGTCTTGCGTGTCGAAAGGCACCGACGAAGAGGTCAGTGGCAACGGATTCGCATTGGGCGAGTAGGCAATGGTTTTCCGTTCGTCCGTGTATCGCACGCCGGCCGTAAACGTCAGGTCCGGTGTCAGATGAAAGTCGCCCTGAATATAACCAGCATACGCTTCAGTATCGTTGGTCATGACCCGGTCACCATTTACGAACGCCGTTCCGCTGGACAAGATCAGCAGGTTCGCGAAGTCGGTTTCGTTGGTCTCGTTGATATAATAGACACCGGCTACATAGTCGAGAAAGCCGCCAAAGGCTTCGCCGCTGAATTTGATTTCCTGGCTGAACTGACTATGCCAGCTGTCGCTTGCCAGCGGGATACCGGCGCCAGGCGAAGCCGACACGAGATCCACGCCATCGATGACGACGCCGGTTGCACCCGCTAGACTCTCTGTCAGAAATTCCTGATAAAGATGACGATAGCCGGTAATGACGTTGAGCGTCGCATTGCCGCCCACTTCAACCTCGAGATTAGAGCTAATGGAATAGCTTTCGGCAAGGTTGCCCGCTGTGTTGTCAGCGAGCCGCGACGAAACCAGCCCGCCCCCCAGCGGGGTGTCAGCACTGATCTGCGTATAGGTGATCCGCTGATCGGTCTCGGGATCATAAAAATGTGGAAGATTGGCGTTCGAATTGTGAATATAATCGGCCGAAACGTCCCACTTGACGCTGTCGGACAGACGCGCCTGAACAGCTCCACGAAGGCCCCAATTCTCTTCACCGTTCAACTTGTCCCCGGTGCTCAGATTGTTCACATAGCCGTCGGACTCGATATAATATCCGGAAAGTTTGGTGAGCAACTGATCCTCGATCACCGGCACATCGACCGAACCACGCAACTGAACGCGGTTGAAGCGTCCGTAGCCGACCTCGGCAAAACCACCGAATTCTTCCTGTGGACGCGCCATTATGACGTTGATCGCACCACCGGTGGTATTGCGACCGAAGAGCGTACCCTGCGGCCCGCGCAATACTTCGACGCGCTCGACGTCGAACAGCGAGAAATTGTTGGCGCCCTGACGCGAGACATAAATGTCGTCGATATAGGTGCCGACCGGCGGATCAAAGGTCGAGATCGACTCCGAGTTGGCGAGGCCGCGCATCGAATAGGCGTTGGCGGTGCCCACTGCCGTGTTATGATGGCCGATAAGGTTGGGAACATAGTTGACGAGATCCAGCGTATCAGTGACCTGCCTGGCTTCCAGTTCCTGCGCACCAAAGGCAGACACGGCCAAAGGCACTTCTTGTAACGATTCCTCGCGACGCTGCGCGGTCACGATGATCTCCTGTGGCGCATTGGACGCCTCTGCATCATCGGTTTCGGCGACCTGTGCCAATACCGATGTTGACGAAAGAAGTGTCGCGCTGATCAGAAGGGCGCGCCCCGTAGTTTTGCAATTCATCATTATAGCCTTCCCTGTTGTACAGATCTTTCTAGCTCAAACCCTATGAACGTCGCTCATCCGGCTCGATCTGAAACTCATTTGTCCTATTTATATATCAATATTATCTATAGTCCAATAGTTTTTGTTTTTGAGCAAGATTCACTCAAAATATCTCGGTTTATCATCATGTTAATGCTAGTTTGATCTGATCAAATCAGGATATATACGGCCAATCAAATTCAAATAGGTGAATCAGAAACTGAAATTTGTCTTAGATACGGTAAGATGACCGCGCTCCATTCTGAGGCCCGGTCAAGTACCATGCCTGGACCGCCAGGCAATTCTGCATAGGCCCAGTCCGGTCGCACCTTAACAATCTGCTTTCCCCAAGGATAGATCGGATCCGTCCGGCTCGCGACCACAAGCGTCGGGCAGCGGATTGTCGGCACATCTGCCCGAAAGTCGTATCGGGGGATAATATTATGACCATGTTCCTTCCAGGGCCCATGGAGGAAATAGGTGAGTACCGAGATATGGAGAGTTTCGTCACTCCAGTCAGGATCGCCTTTCTCCCGAACCCAGGCCCATCTGTCAGTGAGGTGGCTGCCGTCGGGAGAAATGGCTTGGTTGTCCGGGAATTTACCGATCCGCGTGGTTCGCTCCTCGCTGGTATAGAATGGTGCATTATCCAGAATCAGGCCCTTCACAAGCTCAGGATATGCAGCAGCCAACCTGCCTGCGGCAAGACCGCCGCCACGATGACCAAGCACGACCGCCGGCCCAACACCAAGAGCCTTCAATAGCGCGGCCAGATTCTCCGCATAGCATTTAATGCCCGGCCGCTTGGACGGATCGGACATGCCATGCGCCGGCAAGTCGATAGCAATTGCGCGAAAACCAGCCTGGGCGATGATTGGCAAAACGTGTCGAAACTGGAGCGAAGACCAGGGCGCTTGATGGACGAGCAGAACCGGTACACCCTCCCCGAAACTGCGATAATGCAGCTGACCTTCAGGTCCGTCGACGTAACCGCGCCGTTCGTGCGGCAAGGCGGTCATGATGGGAAGGGTCATTGCGCCACCTATTTCTTTTCTAAGGGAATCAGCGATTGACCGAGCAAGCGGCCAAAGGTCATCGCCGGTGTAACCATCATCCCGCCGCATGCGGCTTTGCCCATGGTCTGGCTGGATCCAAGTATTTCTCCCGCCGCATATAAATTTGGGATCGCGCTACTATCCGGACGGATCACGCGCAGATCATTATCGACAGACAGGCCGACTGCGCTCGAGATCGCGCTCGCCTGCATCCGGATCGCCCGAAAGGGAGGTTCGATGATCGGCAACGGCTTGTGACCGCGCCCAAAAAAATCATTGCCGGTGAGGACGCCGTAATTGTAGCCCGAAACGCTAGCGGTGAGACCAGCAGCATCGATACCGGCTTTATTGGCGAGTTCACCAAGCGTTTCGCCCGACAGGAAGGCCGGTCCGGCTTTGTCGAAGGCGTCACGCATTTTGTCATGCGTCCAGTCGTTGATCATCGGCGGCGCGTCTCGGAAGATACGTTCGTCAAAAACGATCCAGTATCGATAGTCAGGCTGCCCCAAAAGAGCCATTTCCCGCGCATCGACGCTTTCAATATCCTCGCGGACGAAGCGATTGCCAAAGGCGTTAACATATATTTCCCAAGGCTTGCGTCGTTCCGGGAAATGTTCGATCCGGGCAGTCATTTTTGCGGGAAATTCGTCAGTATCGAACAATGTACCGAAATTAACGAAGATATTCTCGTGCCCCCGGGCATAACCGCCAACTGCTTCGCCCAACTTTAACCCGTCGCCGCGAGACAATGGCCACGGAGCTGCATTATACTGGGGATAGCCGTTCAACTCCTCGAACATCTCGGGATTGCCGGCATAGCCGCCGCACGTAAGGGCCACCGCGCCCGCTTCATAGACCTGCTCAACGCCATCAGGTCCGATTGCAGCAACTCCGGATACTGCTCCTTCGGCGTCGGTGATTACCCGTGTCACAACATGCCCAAGTCTGAGCGAGATCACCTCTTGGCGAACGAGCTCCTCAACGATAGGAACGAGGACATTTTTTATGCTGATACCCCCATCCTCACCCCAATAATAGCGGGCCTCGCGGTAGGGTTCATGGCCAAAACCCCTTACCGGGTGATCGGGCAGCGGCGCGAAACCTTCGTCCATCAGCCAGTCGAACGTCGCGGCGGCATTGTCGACGGCAAGGCGAACGATGGCGGGATTGGCCGTGCCCCGACTAATTCGCATCACATCTTCAAAATGGAGATCGGCCGTATCGGATATTCCGCGTTCCTGCTGGATCTTCGTCCCGGCGGCGCTCATCTGACCTGTCGCAACCCAAAGTGATCCGCCCAGCTGATCCGCGCTGTCCAGCACCAGCACAGATGCCCCCCGCCGTGCCGCGAATATCGCTGCTGGCAGGCCAGCGGATCCGCCACCCACAACAATCAAATCCCAGCTCGGGCTGCCGGTCAAACCGGCGCTTCTATTGCCGTGCGAGGCGGTTTGTGCACCAGTTCGATCGTCGAGCATCCCCGGACTTTCCATATATAAACAAGATATCGCTGGTTATTTGTACTATTGCTAAATCAATTGATCAGGCGATAGCCTCCTTGGATTCTCGCGCTGCAGCATTGGCATCCCGTTCATCCATCTCAGCGGTCAGCACTTTCATGTCGCTGGCGAGTTCGCGATAATGTTTGAGGCCAAAAATCATCACCAGGATCGTTGGTATCCCGACGAACAGGACAAAGCCGGAAAGCACTACCCCGATCGACCTGGGGTCGCCGGACCAGTCAGTAGCAGCACCGATAAGCGGTGGCCCAAGCAACGGGCCGACCAGCGTGATCACCGTATTGAAGATGGCAACAGAACGGCTCCGCATCTCACCCGGCGTGATCATCTGCAACGCGGCGGGTCCGCCAGCGGTTGCCGCCGATTTCCCGATAAAGGCGATGAACATAGCGACGACAGCCAGTTGGGCGGTCGGCATGATCGGATAAATCGCGCTCATCGGAACCGTTATGCACAGACCAAGGATCAGCGTATACATGCCGCCCATGTCGCCGTCGCGGCCAAGGCGCTTACTCGACCAGAGAGCAAGCGCGGTGCCGATCGGGCCGGCGGTAAAATAGAACAGACCGGTGACAGCGCCGATCGTCATCACATCCCAGCCCCATACGCGCGAGAATAGCGGTACATTCCAGAAGGTTAGCGTTGCCATCGCAAAATTGCATGTCGCGCCGGTAAACAGGACGCCAAAACCCTTCCAGCGATCAAGCATATAGCGCACCGCACTGATCTTCGGACCACTCTCCACACTGGCGCTGATCGTATCGGTCTTCGGCGGCTCCTGGATGGTCATCAGCAGTAACGCGAACAATATGCCTGGCGCACCAACCACCAGAAATGTCATCTGCCACGGAGCGAACATATGCCCGAACAGCTCGATGTCGCCAACGTCGTGAAGCGCCGAAACCAGCACTCCCCCAGCAAGAAATGCCATACCGGCGCCAAGATAGGGTCCGGCCATATAGAGGCTGATCGCACGAGCGCGTTCGCCGCGCTTGAAATAGTCGCTTATGATCGACACCGAACACGGACTGACCACCGCTTCGCCCAGACCGAGGCCCAGCCTGAATATCAGCAGGGGCAGGAAAGACATAGCGAACCCGCTCATCGTTGTCATCGTGCACCAGATCAGCAGCCCTAGGATCAACAGCCATTTGCGGCTCCATCGATCAGCGAGTAACCCCAGAGGAATCGCAACCGCGACATGGAAGATGGAAAAGGCCGGGCCCAGCAGCAACCCAATCTGAAAATCGCTCAGTCCCATCATTTCCTTGATGGGCTCGACCACCAGCGAAAGAATGAACCTGTCGAAATAGGAAAGGATGAAGACGAGGAGAAGAAGAACCACTACATACCAGCGATACCAGCCGCTATTTCGATCAATTTTCACAAAGCATTCCTTAGCCAAGAGCGCTCACGCGCGTTTCTTTTGGATTCGTTTATCGCCCTAGGAGGGAAGGCTGCTGCCAAAAACATACCAGGCACCTTTGCCATGGCGCGGACGACCGGGTTCATCCCAGCCAAATGCCTCTGCCCGGTCAGGATAGGTACCGAGATCCGGCAGCAGCAGTGCAAAATTCTCGTCCGGACCGAAACCCGCCTCTTCCAGCAGGACAGCGGGATCCTGCGCGCGGAACCTGGTGTAGTTCGGTTCGTTATTATGCTCGGTATCCCAGTTCCAGAAAAAATCTTCCCACCCATCGACAAGACAGGTTGCGGGCAGTTCCTGATGGACCATGATACCCCCAGGCCGGAGCAGGCGGCGGCATTCCTTCAGCACTTTACGCGTCGCTTCAACTGTGATTTCATGAAAGAAAAAGCTTGAAACGATCAGATCAAAATGCCCGTCCGGAAAATCGAGAGCCTCGGCATTTTGCTGGCTGAGATGGAGAGCGATGCCTTCATGTTCCGCAATAGCATGGCCGTAACGCAAAAGCGGCGCCGCGACATCAACCCCGTGTGCTTCCGCGCCTGGAAAAGCCTCAACATAGGGCACAAGATTCTTGGCCGACGAGGTTCCGATATCAAGGATGCGGGCTGGCGCGAAATCAGGACGTTCGTGCTTAAGCCAGCGGCTGATCACCTTCGCGACGCCACCCCAGCTACGATGGCTCATGCTGGCAGAAAAGACGCGAGCACCAAGGGAAACAACTGCACCCTGAGCGACATCATCTTCGACCCACTCACTGTGAAAACAACCCGGCGTCAAATGGACATCAAGCTGGGAGACATATTCGGGAATAGCCAATTCTGAATTGAGGCTCAGCGAGCCCCCGGCCGGATTGCGTTGTATCGCAGCCTTTGCCACATCAATCATTTCGGGTAACGCCCGCTCGATCGGTTCTTGAACCGACTGAAAACACATTTCCTGCGCATTATAGCGCAGCGTGCTGTAGAAACGATACGAGGCTTCGCGCTTCATAACCTCTTCAATTGCCACCGCATCTCTGATCAACTTACCTTCCGCTTCGTGTGCCGGTGCAACCCGCTCGTCAAAGTCCTTGCGGACCATTTCGGGCATGTCTTGGATAGCGAACCGGCGAAGCGCACTGCAAAAACGCTGCCGGCCCCGCTCGTCGAGACTCGACTCGGGCAGCGCCTCAATATCCGGAATGGCAGAATTTTTATGCTTGAAGGGAGCGTCTACTGTACTGACCATCAATCTTCCTATCGAACCTCGGGATGCCGTATTTCGTGAATGCCAAATCTTCCTTGCGATTTTCGCGGCTTGTAATTACAGCTGCTGAATAGTCTTATATCTAAGACAAATCAGATTGCAAGAGTTTGAACGAGATGAAGCAGGTAAAACCCATTATAATCATAGGCGCGGGCCCCGTCGGTCTTACAGCAGCGATGCTGCTGCAGAAACGAAAAATCCCGTTTACCCTTTATGAAGCGGAACCGGAATTACCCGATGATTTGCGTGCTTCGACCTTTCATCCGCCGACCCTCGACATGCTCGAAACACTCGGAGTCACCGCGCCGCTGGTTGCGAAAGGGCTGGTCAGTCCAACTTGGCAGGTCCGCATGCATCCAAGCGGCGAACGCGCGGTATTCGATTTGAGCGTAATCAGCGATGCAACGAACCATCCCTATCGGCTCCAGTGCGAACAATCGAAGCTTTGCCGGATCATGCTGGACATGCTGATCACCGATGGCGCCGATATCCGCATGGGCGTCCAGATCGAGGGCGTAGAGCAGGACGAGCACAGCGTCCGCGTTGCGTTGCGCGATTCCAGGAGCGACACAGCAGCAACCGACGAAGCCGCCTTCCTTATCGGCGCCGATGGCGCACGCAGCGTGGTTCGCTCGACCCTCGGCTTCCCGTTCGAGGGCAAGACCTACCCTGAAACAACTATCCTTGCGACAACACAATTTCCCTTCGACGAACATCTCGATGGGCTGTCCAACGTCAACTATGTCTGGAAGGAAGGCGGCACGTTCAGCCTGCTCCGCCTGCCCAACCTGTGGCGCTGCAGCCTGTACCCCGACGGCGAAGAGAGCATTGAAGACGCGCTGGAACCGGCTAGCATCGAACGCAAGCTGCAGGAGATCGTTCAGGTCGAGGGCGGCCACAAGGTCGATCAAATCCGGCCCTATCGCATTCATATGCGGATCGTAGACGACTATCGGTCCGGCCGGGTTCTGCTCGCCGGTGATGCCGCGCACCTCAACTCGCCGTCTGGCGGGATGGGGATGAATGGTGGCATTCACGATGCTTTTGAACTGGTTGATACGCTTGAAGAGGTATTGAACGGAGCGCCGCTGGATGGGCTTGATCGCTATACGCGCAGACGGCGGCCCATTGCGGAACAGGAAATTCTCACCCAGGCGGATCGCAACCGCGCGCGCATGCAGGAACGCGATCCTGCCAAGCGGCGCGAATCGCTTCAGGCCTTGCAACGCACGGTCGCCAATCCGGATGCCGCGCGCGAGCACCTGCTGCGCAGTTCGATGATCGCCGGCTTGCGCAAGGCGGCAGAAATCGCATGACGGAGCGGCGTTACGACTATGGCCGGGACGCGATGATCGGCATCGGCACGCCCCAGGCCAATCCCACGGTCGAGGCCGAAATGAGGATTATATTGCCGCCCGCCTGCGCCCTTGTCGTCAATCGACTAACCAGTGCCTCTAACGATCCAATGCAGCGGCTTCGCGACTATATCGCACGACTGGACACAAGCGTCGAGGATTTTGATACGCTACGCCCGGATGCCTATGGTTTTGGCTGCACCGGTTCATCCTACATGATCGATTCGGATGCAGAAGCCCGCATCGTCGATCGAATCCAGGAGCGTCTCGGCTATCCCGTGGTCACTGCAACCGCCGCGATCCGCTGGCAGTTCGCACAACTGGGTATAAAGCGCATCGCTCTCGCCTCCCCTTATCCGCCCGCCTTGTCCGAAGCGGCCAGCGCTTACTGGAGCGGCGCTGGTTTCGATCTCGCCGAGGTTCGCCGGATTGATACCGGCAGCGGCGATACCCGCAGCATCTATACACTGGGCAGTGAAGACGCGCGTCCAGCCGCCGAGGCGATGTCTAGGCTCGATGTAGACGCCGTACTGCTAAGCGGTACCGGGATGCCCTCACTGGCGCTGATCGACGAAGCCGGCAGCAACGGCCCGGCCATATTTTCTTCCAATTTTTGCCTCGCCAACCGCTTATCTGACCTTCTCGGCCTGCCGGCACCAAAACCCTCTGACTGGCGGCACCGCCTTGCCGAAGCCCGCGAACCAACCAAAGGAAACCCTGCCCGATGATAACCGCTCCAACCGCCATTATCGACGGAGAAGCCGTTGCCGGAACCGGCGCGCCAATCTCTGTTATCGATCCCGCGACCGAAGAGGTCATCGCTGGAATCCCTGATGCCGAGGACGCACTGGTGGACCGCGCTGTCACGTCGGCGCGCGCAGCGTTTGAACGCGGTGAATGGCGAAATATGAGTGTTGCGGAACGGCAGAAGATATTGCGCAACTGCGCCGATGCAATTGATGCCGCCGCTGATGAGATCGCCGATCTCGAATGTGCGAACACTGGCATCCCTTATAGTCAAGTCCGCGGCCGGCAGGTCGGCCGTTCCGCCGACAATTTTCGCTTCTTCGCGGATTATATCGGACAAATGACGGCTGAGCTCTACGAACAGGATCCAAACTATCTGACGTTTGTCCGGCGCGAACCGGTGGGCGTAGCTGCACTTATTTCCCCTTGGAACTCACCAATCACGCTGGGCTCAATGAAAGTCGCCTCGGCCATCGCCTTTGGCAATAGTTGCGTACTCAAACCTGCCGAACAGGCACCTTTGGCACTTTCCAAACTGGTTGAAGTTGTCCAGTCAGCAGGCCTGCCCGAAGGAGTGCTGAACCTTGTTAACGGCAATGGTGCGACGGCAGGCAACCGGCTGGTGCGTCATCCCGAGATTGACTGCATTTCCTTCACCGGCGGTACCGAGACCGGACGACGGATCATGACCGCGGCCGGAGAAAATCTGAAGCCGACGATCATGGAACTCGGCGGCAAGTCCGCGAATATCATTTTTGAAGACGCCGATTTCGAACAAGCGTTAGACGGAGCGCTAATCGGTATTTTTACCAACAATGGTCAGCAATGCCTCGCTGGTTCCCGGATTCTGGTTCAGCGCAGCATTGCCAAACGCTTTATCGAAGCTTTCGTCGAGCGGGCCAAGGCGATCAGGGTCGGTTCCCCGCGCGATGCCGCCACCGAAGTAGGCCCGCTCGCCTCAAAACGCCATTATGAGCATGTGATGAGCTTCGTTCCCGAAGCGAGTAAAAATGGCGCCAAATTGCTGGCTGGCGGCAAACGCGCTGCTGCCTTCGACAAGGGCTTTTATTTCGAGCCAACCATTGCCTTGGTCGAATCCAATGACGACCGTCTGTGTCAGGACGAAATATTCGGACCTTTTGCATCGGTGCAGGTCTTCGACACTGCAGAAGAAGCCTATGCCATCGCCAACCGGTCTCGCTTCGGTCTGGTCGGCTACGTCTGGTCACAAAATATCGCCACCATCATGGAGGCGCAGGCAAAAATCTCGGCCGGCACCATCTGGTGCAACACACCCATGATGCGCGAATTGCGCGCGCCCTTCGGCGGCTTTCGTGAATCTGGCGTCGGGGCCGAGGGTGGCCGCGCAGCAGAGGCCTTCTACATGCACCAGAAAACGGTTAGCATGCCATGCAAGCCGTTGACACTCGCGAAGCTTGGTGAAGGAAAGGCCAAATGAGCTCGCTCCGCGACGAGGTTTCCGCTTTTCTTACAAACTATTTCAAAGCATGGAACGGCTATGATGTGCCCGCCATGCGCGCGCTCTGGGATGAGAGCGAAGAGAACCCGACCTATCTGGCCGAGGAATGCGAGCCGCATCACGGCTGGGATGAGATTCTTGCCTATTGGGGCGTCGACCGTTCGAAATCCGAACGGTTGCTGACATGGCATGATCTTCATGTCACACAGGCCAGCGACGATGTCGCGATTGCCTTCTTCCATGCGAACTGGAGTACCTATATTCCGGGCAACCGGCTCTATCCCAAACCGTTCGGCGGGCCGGTCCGGATTACGATGGTATTGCGGAAGAAAGCGGCCGGTTGGCTGGCCATCCATTATGCTGAATCGCCGCTCGCCTCGATTGTTCAGCTGCGCGAAGCCCACGAAGCCGCAGTCGACCCTGCACTCCATGAAAGACTGGCTGCTAAGGGCATCCGTTACTGAGCGGTTCCTGCACAATCAGAAAGAAGACCGAGCATGACAACTGCCATTCAAACCATACCGCTCAAGACGATCGACGGTAGAGACACCACGCTTGCTGACTATACAGGCTCTGTTCTCCTGATCGTCAACACCGCCTCGAAATGCGGACTCACCCCTCAATATGAGGGCCTTGAAGCATTGTATCGCGCGAACAAGGACAATGGCTTCGTCATTCTCGGTTTCCCGGCCAACAATTTCCTCGCTCAAGAACCTGGCACCGAGCAGGAAATTGCCGAATTCTGCACGCTGACCTATGATGTCACCTTTCCGATGTTCTCGAAAATGAGCGTCGCCGGCGATGATCGCCATCTGCTCTATACCGCGTTGACCACTGAGCAACCCGAAGCGGCGAGCCCCAATGGCAACGCCATGCGGGAGCGTCTAAAGAGCAAAAATATACCGATCTGGGATGCACCCGATGTCCTGTGGAATTTTGAAAAGTTCCTCGTCTCACGCAAGGGCGAAGTCGTTGCCCGGTTTGCACCGGACACGCCGCCTAACGATCCAGCTATTGTCGCCGCTATAGAGACCTGTCTCGCATCGTAGATCTTCTTTTAAGACGCTTTGTTCACATAATCGAGGTTGAGGATACTCCCGGCAAATCATCGCGTGGAAGCGGCGTACCACGATCAAAGCCGAAGACGTCACCGATATATTGAAAATCGCACTCAAGGCATCAGGCTGTGACGAAGCCAAAGCGCTTCACACACCGCGCCTGCTCGGTAACAATGGTCCCAGCTATGTGGCCGGAGAACTCGCTGATTGGCTCAAAGACAGAAAGATGTGCCATGTCCGCAGTGCACTCTTCTATCCGCAGACACAGGGAAAGATCGCGCGCTGGCACCAAACACTTAAAAACCAGCTATTGCTGGAACATGACTATCTACTTGGCGATCTGGAGGCCCAAGTTGAAGCGTCGTGGAACATGATAACGATCAGCGTTATCATGAGAGCGTGGACAACGTGACACCTGCAGATGCCTACTTCGGCAGAGCAAAAGCTATTTTAAACAAACGAGAAAGGATCAAACGGAAGACCACCGAACAACGCCGCTTTCTTCATTTAAAACAAACTGCATAATATCAACCAATCAGATGAGGCCACACGCTCAGATCATATAACCTACCTCATATGGCAAAGGTCCTGACGACGGACAACTGCGTTGGCGGGCTTTCCGATGCGCGGCTTGAGCAGCATCTTACTCCGATGCCAACTATTGCAAATGAGTGCATTTGCCCTAACAAAGCCTCATGATGGCCCTGCTCCAAAAACCTGCCAAATTGAGGAAGCAGCCGTTTTTTATACAGGTGTGGCTGCTACCGATATGGCTGCTTCTGGGCATTTCGAGGGCAGCGATTTTGTTCGTCCCGTTCCGGTATCTCGTTCGACTGTCAAAAAAGCAGGGGCAGCCAAATGTGTATATCCCTGTTTTGAGTGCTGATCAGGACAGCCGAGTGCGGCAGATTTCTCTGGTGATCAAGATCGCATCCCGGCTAACACCATGGACATCTAACTGCTTTCCCCGCGCATTGACGGCGCTGGTACTGCTGAGGCTCTATGATATTCCCCATTCGCTGTTTTTTGGCGTTTTGCGCACAGCAACCGACGAAGGCTTGGCTGCGCATGCCTGGATCGCAGCTGGACCGGTTCAGGTAACAGGTGGCGATGGGTTCAAAAGATTTGCGGTTGTCGGGTTTTTGGCGTCCCCTTCTATTTGATGCTCAATTTCAGCGCAAAATTTCATAGCCGAAATAGTCCATCACATCCGGATACGTGCGCAACATGTCGCTGATCACCGAGATATCGTCCGGCGAAAGCCGCGCAATCTGTTGCGCGTTCATGTCGCGTATGGGCTCATTATACATCCCCTTCACCGAAATTTTGCGGGAGATATCGAGATCGCGAATTTCGGGTAAGAGCTGCTCTATTTTTTCCATCACCATCTCGGCTGAGCCACACATTTCTTCATAGGTAAAGAAGATGCTTTGCTCGCCAAAACGCTCGATATTATCGCGTTGATATCGCATGCAGACCGCGATGTGGCGCGCAGCCAATTCCCGAATATCTTGGCCATCGGGAATCTGCAAACGCGCTTGCCGCCTGCAAATACCTTCGATGACAGCATAGGGATTACGGATCATGAAAAGGAAGCGCGGATTGTGGAAATTGCGTTCGAGCATGTCCACATTGAGCAGGAAAGGCGGCGAGGAGGTGGCGAAGATATTCGCCGTCTTGCTATGGCTATAGCTGCGAAAATACCATGCCTTGCGGGTGCCCTTCCAATTATATTGGCTTTTGTCTGTCAGTCGTCGCAATGTATTTTCGTTCGATCCCCAAATAAGGCCGTTACCTAAACTGCGGGTGCTAGGGCCTTTAAAGCCCGGACTGTGCTGGCCTTCGCGCTCCAAATTCCACGTTGCTTTGGATGTCGCGAGTAGCTCACGCAAAAAGGTCGATCCGCTATTGTTCGGACTGATGATGAAAAGATGCTTTTCGATCAAATCGTTCAGATCGAATTGGCCGCCATAAAATCTGCCCATCATTGGCTCATGAAGCAGAATCTTGGGATGGACGGCGGCTGTCTGAAAATGTTTTTTGCAAATGCGCGCGGTTGAGGAAATCCGTGAACGCTTTGTTCCAGTGCTCAGCCGACCTGATCAGTAGCGGTCTACTTTCAAAATTTTGCAGAACGCGGCCTGGAATCCACGGTTTTACTGACCCGTTATAATGCAACACCAGCGCGTCGGACATTTTTGCGCCACAACCACGGACAATATCTTCGCTATAGCCGAGCAAATAATTATATTGGGCACCGACCAATGTCTGCCGCCCCGCGAAATAGATATTATATAGCAATTGATCGGTATGTCCCGTTTCGACGGCGCGCCAGCGGTCGGGCGATATCATGGCAATAATCTCAGTATAGCTTTTGTCGTTACAGATTTTTCCATCAAGCAGCATGAAGCCGGCGTTGAAGCTTTGCTGAAGCGCATTATCCGATGTGCTTGCCGCGACCTCCAGAAACGTAACGGGGTCGCGCGCATGCCCTCGATAAACTGCTGCATCGCCGCAACAAATCAGTTCGGCATCGCTCGCAAACAAGTCAGCGACGGAGCCCCGAAATAACAGATCGCTGTCGCAAAACAGGACTTTTTCATATCCCGACAATTTTAGTATCTCGAGCGAAAGGAACCGGGCGCGGCGCGATTCCATTGCAGGATTGACTGTAACGAGCCGGTCCAGCGCTTCGCTTAGAACAGGACCGCCGGTTACAAATTTTAGCGGTGGGAAATGACCCTCCAAAATCGCGCGGGACTGCCGGTTGAGGCCATCATGAATGATGACGAGATCGCCGCAAAAGCTCTTATGATGCTGCAAAAACGAGTGCAGCATTACGACCGTTCCGGGAATGAATTCATCACTTGTCACCGTGGCGAGGCATATATTAGGGGGCTCAATATTCGTTATAATGTGGCCTCAACTCTAGATGCTTTTCCACCGGTCAGATTGCCGACAAATTTGCGGTCCAAGATTTATCAACCCAAGTCCAGAAACTTAAGTGCATTTTGCACCGGGCCGTAAGTTTTCGACGCTCTGAAACTTTCCGGTTCCATATATTTGATCAGCCGCGGCATATCGAGATATCTCGATCTCTCCGGTGTCAGCTGCCCTGAGCGAAGTTCGTTCCTGTAGCGCTCGACCATGACCGCAAATGGCTCGTATACCGCTCTGACGCGTTCGACCTCAAGCTTGCTCTGGTTCCAGCAAACCTCAGGCGGGAGTATGTCGCGCATGCTATTGCGGAATATCCATCGGTTCCATTTTCCGCGCTGGAACTGGCTGCCTGGAATCGCAAGCGCAAATTCCATAATTCGGCGGTCGAGCATGGGGTAGCGATATTCGATTCCGTGAGGCAGCGCATTCGCGGCCCATTCTTCTAGACGCCACGTAATCAAGCCATCCATCAACCGATCGAGCTGATTCTTGCGGACCGAACGCAGCACCGATTTGACCGGCAGCTGATGTTTGAACCGCGCGGCAATTTCGGCGTGGAGAAAGTTGCTCTTTGACCGGCGCACGACTTGTTTGCCCGATCTGAAATTTCTGTAAATATAGGGAAGCGATGGAAAGGTTGCGGGAAACACGGCTTTGGTTAAGAATGATCGCAAGATTCCTTTGTTCATTGCGCGCAACTCTTTGTAGAGCTTTATCCATCGCCCCGACAACAGCAATTCGGGGCAATAACCGCGTCCACTATTGGAAATGAGCTGATCGCCGCCCCAGCCAGACAGGATAATCCCTATACCTTGCCCGGCAGCATGCTGCTGGATAGCGTCCTCGTTGAGCAAGGTTTTGCCGCACGGCTCGCATGTGCCGTCGCGCTGATACATGGCGTATAGTCCGCTGGCATCGGGCAGGATATGATGGACGTCGAGCTGCTCTTGGTCGCTCATCGCCTTTATCCAGCTATGTTCGGGCTTCAGCTTCTCACCGTCTTCTGGTGGCGGCGGTTGCCAGCATAGTCCATAAGGCTTCTCCCGCCCCGCGGCTTTCAGCTGCGAGATGGCGATCGAGGCGATGGCCGACGAGTCCAGACCGCCCGAAATATGCGCGCCCAGTTTGCGATCGGTTTGAATCCTGTCGGATACCGCCTTGCCAAGCAATTCGCGTAAGGCCTCTGCATAATCATCATCATTAGCATAGTAGATGGGCGAGATATTTTCCGGGTGCCAATATTTTCGAAGTTTCGATCCGTCATAACCAATCGTCATCGAATGACCGGGCGGCAGCTTTTCGACGCCTTGGTAAAATGTGCGCTCTTTGGAATAATAGCTGCCACTGCGCAGGCTTGCGGCGACATAGCTTTCGTTGAGATCGCAGCGGCTTTCCGATGCCGCCAATATCGCACGGATATCGCAGGCGAATGTGAAGCGATGCGCCGTGTTTTGAAAGAAAAAAGGTTTGGCACCGATATGATCGCGGGCGCAAAATAGTTGCTGTTTTTTGTCATCCCATATGGCGAAGGCATAATCGCCCAGCAAATATTGTGGACAGTCCTCGGCCCATTTAGAATAGGCAGCAAGGATCAGTTCACTATCATCCATTTGCCTTTCATCACGCCCGGACATGCCAAGCTGGTGCATAAGGTGATTGCGATCGTCTATGCGTGCGTTGGCGGTAATTGCGAGCCCCCGGCTGGAGTCAAATTGAGGCCGCCGAAAGGGTTTGGCACCCGCATTCTTGTCGGTCCAAAAATTGCCGAGAAGGGCTGGAATATCGAGATCTGCCGGCTGGCGTTTGTCGGGCCATATCGCGTTTTCGCGCAGCCCGATTTGAGCAAAGGCCGCAGCCATATCCGCAACCGGCTTGTCCGTGACAATCCTATTTCGGAAAAACATCCCGCCCATACTGCTCATGGGAAACTACCGGCATGTTTCCTCAATGGGCGAGAACACGAATCACAATTGGTATATCGCATCAGCAAATACGAATCAGACTTCGCGTCGCCAGGTCGTCCAAAAATTCCTCCGTGTCGCCGCGGCACTGAGCAGGTTCGACTTCAAATTCATCGTTAATTTTATCACATAATGCCTCGACGGAGACAGGCTTGTCGATATGCCGCCAGATAAAAGATGCAATCTCGTCGAAATCATAATACTCGCCGGTATCGACATTCATCATCATTATCTTGTCATCGATATCCGTATATACAACAGCCTCGTCATGACAGATTTTGCTATCCACTTTTAACTTCATACAGCCCTCCTGACTCCCGAAAATCTTGCTTTTTTCGGCAATGCCAGCCTTTGTAAACCGGCGTCAAATATAGCCAAATCCATGCATTACCTCGCTGTGACATGCAATGATTCTATCGACTTGGCAGGGGGATAATATATCTTTCCAGCCACCCGCTTGGCCTGAGCGAAAAAAGGACAACGCGCTCGGTTGCTTTTCACTGAACCCTTGGGCTCGCTCGTCCTGCTGAAGCGTTTTGAAATTGGCAAATTGGATCGCCTGCTGAAACCGCGCCTCTTGATAATCGAGCCCACTAAATTCAATGATATTGCGAAAAACTCCGGCAGTATCTGCGATCATATCCTCATAGCGGATGACGAGCGACTTTATGCAGCACTGGCCTGTCCAGCCCGCGACATGATCGCTCCACGATCCCAAATGCTGATCGAAATGCGCGCTGCCGCCGAGCAATATGCTGTCCCTGTCCGCCATAAACTCCAATGTTTCATCAACCGACTTGTTACGGTGGTGCGCAAAGGACGATATGACATCGAGCGGATTCCGGATCAGATAGATGGCCGCTGAATTGTCACCCGCTGGGTATAAGGGCTGGCCGGATAGCTGGCATGGGAATGCATCGTGTGTTTTGACGAATTGCGGACCGGTGGAATGCTGCAACAACTCCTGATGAAATATCGGCCTGTAGTGGGCGATTTCATCGCCGGTCATGTCTGCGGACGACAGGCCCATCACTTCATCGAAATAATGCCGGTCAATATGGACCGAGCCTCCCGCCAGCCGATTTATGCTGACCGGTTGGTCGTCAGCACTCAGATAATTGCTCAGCAAAGCCCGTAACCATGTATTTCCGGATTTTGGATAGGATGAAAGCCAGACTATAGACAAAATATCATGGCTCATGTGCCGTGAAATCGGCGACCTCGAGATTCATCTTCTCTGGCGAGGCAATTAGGTTTTCCGTTACACGACCCACCAATTCATCAAGCAGGGATGGTGATTCCGGTCTGGAAATTCTGACCATCGCCACCGACTTGACCAATTTCAAAACCGAAGCGAAATAAAATTGCCCGATGCCTTGGGCGGGGTAGAATTTGCGGCGGAAAGTGAAGCGCGACAGGATTTGAAAACGGTCTGCATCGGCCATTTTTTGAAGACTGATATCCGCGTGATTATGTTTGGTTAGGTAGAATATTCTGGATATCGGCTGTGGCTGCGCGCAAAATTCATCGGCCGGAACGAGATATTTGTCGAGCTCTGTGCGCAACTGGATGTTGCCGTCTCTCGGACGGCCCAACTTTTCCAGCGCATTTCCCCAAAGCCGCGTTGTCGGGAAAGATGGCAATATATGTGGTGCGTCATCGCCGTCAAAGTCGATCGCCGACACATCGTCCGATACCATCGGATATCCGCTTTTTTGCATCGCGTAACATAAGGTCGATTTGCCCGCCCCCGAACGCCCCAAAAACAGAGCCGCGCCCTGCGATGTCTTGACCGCGCTGGCATGCAGTGTGAACAATCGGCGCTGTTGCAGAAGCGCGGCCAATGCAGAGCCGGTAAAGAAAGCCATGATATCCTGATCCCGCGCACCCGCTCTCTTTTCGACGATTATTCTATCGCCGTCGATCACGAGATAACGTGCGATATTCTCCATTTCGAGCAGGAAATGGCCCTCGGAAGCCTCCCATGCCCGGAATCGCGTTATTTTGCCGCGTCGATGCCGATCAACGTCCGCATCGATCGGGCCAAGCCGCACGACCACATCGGCATGGTCAAATTCCGCGCGTTTCATCCCGATCAGGTCCATATCCGACAAGAAATTGAGGCCATAGGCCCGGTGTTTAAAGGCTGGCATCACATGGTCCTGTGACGGGTTTTGAACAGGGACATTTTAAAAGGGTGCATCGGCGCAATCTAAATGTTCGAATATCAAATGAATGCGGTCCGTATCGCCTTTATTCTCGGCGGCGTGGTAGGCGAGATTATTCACCTCATAGCCGCGGCCGACCTCGAGATGACGCGCTGTCTCGTTAACCAGAAACATTGCACCGGAATTGGTCATCAACGGCACGTGGACTTTATGCGTGTATAAATTGGAACCCCCGCCATCCTTGTGCCTGGAGATATGCTCTCCCGCAGGCAACCGGGCAAGCATCACCTTGGGATACATTGCCTCGCGGTGGCGATACCCCCTTGCCACGCGGTCCATCAAAGGAACCAGCATTGTTTTCCAGATATCCCAAATCGGGTTGGAATAATGGTTTCTGGGGTCATCATGGATGGGAATGAAACGGAAAATAATATGCTGCGTATTTCTCAGAACTGCGAAATCATTCTCTTTTTTCGCATCTTCTTGTGCCCAAACCTTGTCAGACAGGCCGGCAACCCACTTTTGCAACTCGGCAATATCAACATCACCAAGATCAAGATAGCTATCCGGCTTGAGGACCTGCCTCAAGCCATCGAAGGAGGGCAATACCGAGGCCGGTTTTGATGCTTTTATAATTTCGCACATCCCGCTTTATGCTACCAAAAAAGGGCGTTGGAAATATATCACTACCCTCGGCTTGACGCGACCAGATGATCCGCCAAACCACGCTGCCGTTAGCGACGAGTTAAATTTGGCTCATTCTGCAAAAAATCAGGAAGTATAAAATGCATCTTCCTCTGTGGCTGCGCCCAAAGATCCGCCACGCGTCTGTTTCGCGGGAATATTGGAATTGATTTTCGGCTTTTTCCAAGCGCGCTTTTTGTTGCTGGAAATATCGTTCTTGTTGGCTTCTACAGACACCACGTTAATCCTTAGAAAAGTTTCTATCGCCTGATAGATACATGATAAATACGGCGTTACAACCTTATATTTTACACTTTTGCAAACGGATATATTTCGCCGCCGCTCGATTTTCCCCGCATGGGGGCCATCGCGGACCTAGCTTTCTGGCGGGTTGTTTTCCTTCCTGCGTTTCACCCATTGATACAGCTTCAGATCAAGCGTGGAATCCTGATATATCTGCTCGCGCGTTGCCACATCAAGTTCGATATATTTGGTCACGACCTCTCCCTCTGAGGGATGATTAAGACCATTCAAGCCGTTTTCGGATTGTCCGGCGACACGGTAATTTTCCCATTTTTCTGGCAGGCCCATTTGCCCGAATAGATATTTCAAGTCGTCGTTCAAATTATCGGTGGTGCCGACATACCAACATCTATCGAGCATCGATTTCGCTAGATCGAGGACCAGCGGGTCGCCGTGTTCCATCTTGCGATTGGCAAGGCGTTCGGCATAGAAATGGGTCATCGGATTCGATGTACGCGCTTTATATTCCTGCTCGTACCAATCCTCAAAATTGAGGCAAGTCGCGCCCCGCGACAGGCGGAAATTATATAGAGAAGCGCAGCGGTCGGCCGGGTCTCTGACAAATGTAATGTAACGCGGAATTTTGCCGGGAACCAGTTTATGAATGCCATAATAGGTTCCATGCCCGAACAGATATTCGGCTTTGCATCGGTCGGCTCTAATGCGATCTGCAAAATCGGGACGGTTATTTTTCGTCCGGTAGCTCCGGCCCCAGTTCGACAGTTCGATGAAGACCTCGTCCCATTTTTTGTGCTTGAAGGCATGACCTTTAAACGTCGTTCCGCCGCTTTTCGGCAGGTGAAGAAAAATCCATAATATTTCATCCGCCATAAATTTTTCCTGTATCGGATACCGCTCAACAACCGGCCATCAATATATTATGGCTACGGATTATTCTGTCCTGCGGCAAATAATAAGCCACTGTAATTATGGTTGCATTTGCACGTAGCGCGCGCCACCGCTCTCTCCGTTTTAAAATCGCGTCTACTTATACCCCGATGCAGAAGCGATCAGCCAATTGCACAGTTATCTGCGGACCGGTCAACCGGTTCAGATGCCTATGCGATTGCGGATACCAGCCAGACCTTACCCTTCATCATCACGCCTTTTCCAGGCACGTGATGCCTGGCGAAAACTTCCGCCAGTTCCTTGCTGGCCGCCTCCATCACCGCCTCACCCTTGTCACTCAATGCTCGACCGACCGCCATCGACGCGAAGGCAAATTCGACGGCTTTCCCAGGCGTTGCGCCAATGCCGCCAACGGGTTGCAAGCCTTCATATGCGGCGACATCGACGTTGGTGAAACCGCTGCCGTCCAGTATCTCGCCCAGATATTCGAGGTCTTCGAAGGCGAACGGGCCGGGCGCGCGCGGCACTGCTGGCGGGATTTCGACGTGATTTCTGACGACGCCCATCATTTCCATCATCCACAGATTGTCGCGCGGTGGGCCCCAAACCGCCAGATCGATGCGCCCGCCTTTGCAGACCAGGCCGTGAAGGTTTTTGAAAGCCCTTGTTGGGTTTTCAAAGAACATGCTGCCGAAGCGGGAAAAAAGGCGGTCATAGGGCGCATCCGGCAATTGGACGGTAGATGCGTCGGCGCAGGTAAATTCGATATTGGACGCGCCGCTTTTTGTCGCTCGCTCCTGCGCGGCGGCGACGAGGTCGGGAGAGATATCGAGCCCCATGACTTTTCCCGGCGGCGCAACCGCCTCGCCGATGGCCAGCGTCGTGGCACCGCCACCGCAACCAAGATCAATCACCGTCTCACCGTCTTTATAAGCCGCGCGAGCCAACAGGGCCTCGCCAATCGGGGCGATCATCTCTTCGAACAGTGATAGACTGGCCAGCCATTTGAGCCCCATCTCACCGGCCCAGTCTTCCGGCTTCAGTGCTTCGGGTTGCTGGTCCTGATTGGCGCTGTCATTGCTCATGATAATTTCCCTATCCTATAATATTTTTGCGAAGCCGGCGGTTCCTGTTCCGGCCATCGGTTTTTTCGCTGGAGCAACCGTCTTTGTCGCTGCCTCCATGATCTGCTGTGGATCAGGTTCATCGGTCAACAAAGCCTCCATCGTTCTGACACAGAGGCGAGATGCGTCATCGGCAAGATCGTACCAGATCTGCTTTCCTTCACGGCGTGTTTTCACAACGTCCGCCTGCCTAAGAGCGGCAAGCTGCTGGCTCAGTGCTGGCTGACCGATGCCTGTTGCACTATCGATGTCGCTAACGCTACTTTCTCCGCGCAGCAGAAAAGACAGGATCATCAACCGCTGCGACTGGGCAAATATTTTCAGCTTCTCGGTCGCAGCATCGGCCTGGTCCCGACTTTCGAAAATTGCTGTCACGGTGCCTTCACCACGTGACAGAACCAGTCGTCTTCGCGGCTGATATCACTGTCCAACAGCGGCGGTATTGCAAGCACATCTTCGCCAGGCTGCCAACCTTCCGGTATCAGCACATCCTGCTGCTCGGCGAGCTGCAGGGCAGCCAGCATACGAAGCATCTCGTCGACCGAGCGTCCGACATTGTGCGGATAACATGTCGTCGCCCGGATGATGCCCTCCGGATCGATAAAATAGCTGGTGCGCATCGCCGCCGAGTCGGCGGCATTTTCGTCGATCATGCCGAAGGCTTGACCGACCGCCATGCTCGGGTCCTCGACAATCGGGAAGGGTATTTTGACGTCGAACTTTTCCTCGATGGCGCGGCCCCAGGCGAGATGGGAATATAGACTGTCAACGGACAGACCCAGCAAGGCGCAGTCCATTGCGTCGAACTGCTCCTGATGACGCGCCAGGGCGACGAATTCGGTTGTGCAAACAGGCGTGAAATCGGCGGGGTGCGAGAAGAAGATCAGCCAGCGGCCGCGATAGTCGGACAGTTTTTTGACGCCGTGGGTTGTGCGCGCCTCGAAATCCGGTGCGACGTCACCGATACGCAATGACCCTGACTTAACCTGCAACGCGTCTGACATTAATTTCACCTTTTCTGAGAATTGGCAGTGTTCGCATATTGACGCAACACATATAATGTATTACATAGTTTATGTAAATATGAATTTGAGGAATTATCTATGACTGATTCGGCACTGATTCATGCAACGGAACAAATCACCCGCGCGCAGCAGCATCTCCCCGTTATCAAGGCTTTTTTTGACCAGCCGACGTTCACGGTGACCTATGTGGTGCACGACAAGGAGACGAAATGCGCCGCCATCATCGACAGCGTGTTCGATTTCGACCCGGCTTCCGGCCGGACTTCCTTCGAGTCCGCCGACGAGGTGATTGCCTATGTCAAGGAACAGGGCCTGACGGTCCAGTGGCTGCTCGAGACCCATGCCCATGCCGACCATCTGTCGGCGGCGCCCTATCTGCAGGAAAAGCTCGGCGGCAAAATTGCCATTGGCGAGCATATCGTGACGGTACAGGACGTATTCGGCAAATTGTTCAACGCCGGAACCGAATTCCAGCGCGACGGATCGGATTTTGACCGCCTGTTCGCCGATGGCGACACGTTCAAGATCGGCAATCTCGATGTGACGGTGATGCACGTGCCCGGCCATACGCCGGCCGATATTGCCTATGTCGTCGGCGATGCGGTCTTTGTCGGTGATACGATGTTCATGCCGGATTACGGGACGGCCCGGGCCGACTTCCCCGGCGGTGACGCACGCCAGCTTTACCGGTCGATGCGGCGTCTGTTGTCGCTGCCCGACACCACCCGTCTGTTCATGTGCCATGACTATCTGCCGGAAGGCCGCGACGAATATGTGTGGGAAACCACGGTTGCGGAACAGCGGAAAAACAACATTCATGCCCATGACGGCATTACCGAGGACGAATTTGTCAAAATGCGAACCGAGCGGGACAAGACGCTGAATATGCCGCGGCTGATCCTGCCGTCGGTCCAGGTCAATATGCGCGCCGGGCATTTGCCGCCCGAGGAAGACAATGGCGTGCGCTATCTCAAAGTTCCGTTGAACGGCGTCTGATGCTCTCAACCTTTCCCCATGCCATGCCGCTGGAAGGTCTGATCGGCGGATTGATGATCGGAGTCGCCGCAGCCGTGATGCTGCTCGGTCTCGGTCGCATTGCCGGAGTCAGCGGACTGGCAGCACGCGCCACCGGCATCGCCGATAGCGGAACGCCGCGCGGCATAGCCATTGCCTTTATCATCGGACTGCCGCTGGGCGCGTTTATAATCGCCCAAATCACCAGCGGGATCGAAACCCGCTTTCCGTCCTCCATCATCCCGCTGATCATCGGCGGGCTGCTGGTCGGCTATGGCACGCGTCTCGGCTCCGGCTGCACCAGCGGCCATGGCGTGTGCGGCATGTCGCGCCTGTCCCCCCGCTCGCTGATCGCCACGGCCATCTTCATGGCCAGCGGCTTTGTGACCGTCGCGCTGATGCGTGCGGGAGGTTTCTTGTGAAACAGATATTGGTAGCCCTTTTTGCCGGAGCCCTATTTGGTGCAGGCCTCGCTTTTTCCGGCATGGCTGATCCCGCCCGCGTACAGGGCTTTCTCGATCTCTTCGGCAATTGGGACCCGACCCTTGCATTTGTGATGGGTGGCGCGATAATTCCGATGGCTTTCGCCTGGATCATCCAGCGGCGGCTCGACAAACCTTTTGCTGACGCCCATTTCTCGCTGCCCGGCACTACGCTCATTGATCGCAAGCTGATAATCGGTGCGGTTCTTTTCGGCGCTGGCTGGGGCATTAGCGGCCTGTGCCCGGGGCCCGGTATAGCCGACCTGGCAATCAATCCCCTGCCTGCACTGGCCTTCGTCGGCGCATTGCTGGCGGGCATGATCGCGCAACGGGCGACAAGTTAAGCAGAGACACGATAATGAAGGATGTCCAATGACGAGCAAGCCAGAAATTACGAAGTTGAACGACGCCGTTAGCGTATCCCCGCAGCTAGAGCTTGAGGATGTCACGACACTGGCGAAAGCCGGCTTCAAATCGATCATCTGCAACCGGCCCGACGACGAGGCAGGTGACCATCCCCGTTCTGCCGCCGTGGCGGAGGCCGGGAAAAAGGCTGGCCTGAAGTTCGCCTATGTACCTGCAGTGTCAGGTGCGATAACCGATCGAGACGGCGAAAAAATGGCCGCCGCGCTGGCCGGCCTTCCTGCTCCGGCCCTCGCTTATTGCCGGTCCGGTGCCCGGTCGACCAAATTGACGGAAATGGCGCAGGCCAAATCAGAGAAAACTCCATCAAAGTCCAGCCGCTTCAACGTCGTCATCGTCGGCGGCGGATCGGCCGGTATCGCAACCGCTGTCAGCATGCTCAAGCGGAACAAGACTATCTCGCTCGCGATTATCGACCAAGCCGACGACCATTATTACCAGCCGGGCTGGACAATGGTTGGCGGCGGTGCCTTTTCTCCCGAATTCACCCACCGCAAGGAAAAGGATCTCATCCCTGCCCGCGCGCAATGGATCAAATCCGCGGCCAGTTCTTTTGATCCGGAAAACAACTCCATTCTCACAGCCGACGGACAGGAAATCAGCTATGATGTGCTGATCGTCTGTCCGGGTATCAAGCTCGATTGGGAAGCCATTGACGGCCTGCCCGAGACCTTGGGCAAAAATGGTGTCACATCCAATTACCGCTTTGATCTCGCTCCATATACGTTCGATCTCGTCAAACATCTGACCTGCGGAACAGCCTTGTTCACGCAGCCGCCAATGCCGATAAAATGCGCCGGGGCACCGCAGAAAGCGATGTATCTGTCCTGCAGCAAGTGGGAAAAGCAGGGCGTTCTGGGCAATATCGACGTGCAGTTCCACAACACTGGCGCAGTGCTGTTCGGGATCAAGGAATATGTGCCTGCCCTGATGGAATATGTTGAGCGCTATGACATCCATCTCAAGCTGGAATCGAAACTGGTTGCGGTCGACGGTCCGGCGCAAATTGCAACGTTCGAGCAGAAACATGGCGAAGAAACCAACAGGGTCGAGGTAAAGTTCGACATGATCCACGTCGTCCCGCCGCAAGTCGCTCCCGATTTTGTCCGGTCCAGCCCGCTGGCCGCCGAAAGCGGTTTCGTCGATGTCGATCCGGCCACCCTGCGCCACGCGAAATATGCCAATATTTTCGCCCTCGGCGATGCCTGCAACGCGCCCAATGCAAAGACCATGGCCGCGGTCCGCAAACAGGCCCCGGTCGTTGCCGTCAACGCGCTGGCCGCCCTCGAGGGCAAGCCGGCGGTCGCCGATTATGACGGCTATGGCAGTTGCCCGCTGACCGTCGAGCGTGGCAAGGTCGTGCTCGCCGAATTCGGCTATGGTGGTAAATTGCTACCGAGCTTTCCCAACTGGCTGATCGACGGCACACGACCCTCGCGGCTGTCCTGGCTCCTCAAGGACACTATTCTGCCGCCGGTTTACTGGCATGGCATGCTCAAGGGCCGTGAATGGATGGTCAAGCCACATCGCATCGGCGCGGAATAAGCCGGCCCCATGAAAATTTCCCGCTATTTGCCGATCCTCGATTGGGGCAGCCGCTATAACAGCACGACGCTGACCAACGACGGCGTCGCGGCGATCATCGTCACGATCATGCTGATCCCGCAAAGCCTGGCTTATGCCATGCTCGCCGGATTGCCGCCGGAGATCGGTCTCTACGCCTCGATCCTGCCGCTAGTCGCCTATGCGATATTCGGCACCAGCCGGACCTTGGCAGTCGGCCCGGTGGCCGTGGTCTCACTGATGACCCTCACCGCAGCGAGCGCGATTGCCCCGCCCGGCAGCGCCGACTTTATCGCCGCCGCTCTGGTTCTGGCTTTGCTCTCCGGTCTGTTCCTGCTGCTTCTCGGCATATTCAAGCTCGGCTTTCTCGCCAATCTGCTCTCCCATCCGGTCGTGTCGGGCTTCATCACCGCCAGCGGCATCATCATCGCGACCAGCCAGCTGAAATCGATTTTCGGCATCAAGGCGAGCGGCGCCGCGATGCCCGAACTGGTTTCCAGCATTGCCGCGACCATCGGCACCACCAATATACCGACGCTGATCATCGGCGTCTCCGCGACCGCTTTTCTCTTCTGGGTACGCAAAGGCCTGAAACCGCTGCTGATGCGGATCGGCATTCCGGCGCGCCCGGCGGAACTGCTGGCCAAGGCCGGGCCGATTGCCGCCGTTGCCGTTTCAACCATCGCCACGATAATGTTCGATCTGGAGGCCAAGGGAGTCAGCGTGGTCGGCGATATCCCGCAGAGCCTGCCGCCCTTCTCCGTTCCCCTGATCGATCTGGAACTGTGGAAAACGCTGGCGATACCGGCGCTGCTGTTGAGCATCATCGGATTTGTCGAATCCGTCTCTGTCGGTCAGACATTGGCCGCCAAGCGCCGTCAACGGATCGACCCTGATCAGGAACTGATCGGCCTCGGTGCCGCCAATATCTCGGCGGCTTTTTCGGGTGGCTATCCGGTTACCGGCGGCTTCGCCCGTTCGGTTGTGAATTTCGATGCCGGAGCAGAAACGCCCGCTGCCGGCGCCTTCACCGCGGTCGGCATCGCTCTGGCGGCGCTGTTCCTGACTCCGCTGCTCGCTTCGCTTCCCATAGCCACATTGGCAGCAACCATCATTGTCGCGGTGCTCAGCTTGGTCGATTTCAAAACCCCGCAAACGATCTGGCGCTACTCGAAAATGGATTTCGCCGCGATGGCTGCGACCATTGGTGTCACATTGCTGGCTGGCGTCGAACCGGGCGTGATCGCCGGTGTCGGCCTGAGCCTGGCGCTTTTCCTGTGGCGCAGCTCGCGCCCTCATGCCGCCATCGTCGGACGGGTTCCCGAGACCGAGCATTTCCGCAACGTCAACCGCCACAAGGTTTTTACCGACCCCCGGATTCTAACGATCCGCATCGATGAAAGCCTGACCTACCTTAACGCGCGGTGGCTCGAGGAATTCATTCTCGAACAGGTCGCCGAACAGAAGAGCGTCCGTCATGTCATATTGATGTGCTCGGCGGTCAACGCCATTGATGCCTCGGCGCTGGAAAGCATCGAGGCAATCAACCACCGGTTAGAAGATGCGGGCATTTCGCTCCATCTGTCCGAAGTCAAAGGTCCGGTGATGGATCGGCTGAAACAATCGCATTTCCTCGAACAACTTTCGGGCAATGTTTATCTTTCGCAAAACGAAGCTTATTCTGCACTAATTGCAATTGCGGACAGCGAAGACAAAGCCGACAGTCCGGTTGATATTTGGAGCGCAAGAGGCCTGATATGATAGAAAATGATCTCGCAATCAATTTGGCCCGGGCGCAATTTGCCTTCACCATCAGTTTCCACTTCCTGTTTCCTGCCTTCACCATCGGAATCGCCAGCTTTCTGGCGGTTCTGGAGGGTCTCTGGCTGAAAACCGATAATGGCGTTTACGCCAACCTCTACCGCTACTGGCTCAAGATCTTCGCCGTTGTCTTCGCCATGGGCGTCGTTTCCGGTATCGTCATGTCCTATCAATTTGGAACAAACTGGTCGGTATTTTCCGACAAGGCCGGCCCGATTATTGGTCCCTTGATGGCCTATGAGGTGCTGACCGCCTTCTTCCTCGAAGCCGGTTTCCTCGGCGTAATGTTGTTCGGCATCAACAAGGTCGGACGAAAGCTGCATTTTGTCGCCACATTGGCCGTTGCAATCGGTACCTTCATCTCCGCTTTCTGGATCCTCTCGGTGAACAGCTGGATGCAGACGCCGGTCGGCTTCGCGATCAACGAAGTCGGTCAATATGTGCCCGCAGCCGGCTGGTGGGATATTATCTGGAATCCCAGCTTCCCCTATCGTCTGGTCCATACGGTGCTCGCGGCCTATCTGACCACCGCCTTTGCCGTCGGTGCAGTCGGCGCCTGGCATTTGCTGAAAGACAGGACCAACCCGGGCGCCCGCAAAATGTTCTCTATGGCAATGTGGATGGCGGCGCTGGTGGCGCCGACCCAGATATTCATGGGCGACCTGCACGGCCTCAACACGCTTGAGCATCAGCCGGCAAAAGTGATGGCGATGGAAGGCCATTATGATAGCCACCCCGATGGCGCGCCGCTGATCCTGTTCGGCATTCCCAACAGCGAGGAAAAGCGTGTCGATTATAAAATTGAGATTCCCAAAGCGTCTTCACTCATCCTCAAACATGATCTGAATGCGCCACTCGCCGGGCTTGATACCATTCCCGATCAGGACGAACCGCCGGTAGGCATCGTGTTCTGGTCTTTCCGGATCATGGTCGGCCTTGGCTTTGCGATGCTCGGCATCGGACTGTGGAGCCTGTTCGCCCGGTCGCGCAAGAAACTCTATGACTGGTCCTGGTTGCACCGCGCGGCTCTGGTGATGGGGCCGTCCGGCTTTATCGCAGTGCTGGCCGGGTGGGTAACGACCGAGGTCGGCCGCCAGCCATTCACCATCTATGGCTTGCTGCGTACCAGCGAGAGCGCTGCGCCGCTTGATGCGCCAGCGGTTGCCGCTTCGTTGCTCGCCTTTGTTGTCGTCTATTTCATCGTCTTCGGCGCCGGCATCGTCTATATCTTCAAGCTGGCCGCCAAAACGCCCGAAGCGCATGAACCGACACCGGACGATGCGCCCATCCGCTCCGCAGGCATCACCCCTGCAGCGGCGGTGCTCGAAGGGGATCATGAAGAAGGAGCAGCGTCATGAACGGCATCGACCTAACCGTCATCTGGGCGGGCATCATCGCCTTTGCCGTGATCGTCTATGTGATCATGGACGGCTTTGACCTCGGCATCGGCATCTTGTTCCCGAATTTCAAGGTCGGCACAGATCGCGATACGGCGATGAACAGCATCGCGCCGGTTTGGGATGGCAATGAAACCTGGCTGGTATTGGGCGGTGGTGGTTTGCTGGCCGCCTTCCCCCTCGCCTATGCGATCATCCTGCCAGCGCTCTACGCGCCGCTGATCGCCATGTTGCTGGGACTGGTCCTGCGTGGCGTCGCCTTTGAATTCCGCTGGCGGGACCCGTCCCATCGCGCACGCTGGGATTTTGCCTTTACCGCCGGATCGGTCATCGCGACCTTTGCCCAAGGCATTACGCTTGGCGCCTTACTGCAGGGCATCACGGTCGAAGGCCGCGCTTATGCCGGCGGATGGTGGGAATGGCTGACACCATTCAGCCTGCTGACCGGTTTCGCTCTGCTGGCCGGATATGCCTTGCTCGGCTGCTGCTGGCTGATCTGGAAAACCGAAGGGCCGTTGCAGCGCCAGTGCTACAGCTATGCTGGCCGTCTCGGGATCCTGCTGCTGATCGCGATCGCCTTGGTCAGCGCTGCGACACCGTTTCTCGAAGCGGAATATTATACACGCTGGCTCGCTTATCCCGGCGTCATAGCGACGGCACAAATCCCGCTCGCGACGCTGGTCATCTCGGTTCTGTTTTTCCGTAGCCTATCCAAACGTCAGGAAGCTGCACCCTTCTTCTATGCGCTCGGACTATTCGGCCTGAGCCTTGTCGGTCTTGCTGTCTCGATGTGGCCCGACGTGATCCCCGGCCGGATCACGATCTGGGAAGCCGCTGCGCCCTACGAAAGCCAGATGTTCATGCTTGTCGGCGCTGGCATCATGGTGCCGGTTATTCTCGCCTATACTGCCTGGGCTTACTGGGTGTTTCGCGGCAAGGTCGGATCGGACGGTTACCACTAATGGCTTTTGATCCGCTCTCTTCCAGTGGCAAAACCGCCGATGGCGTGCCCTTGCCCAAGCGGCTGCTCTGGATGCTGGCGTATTGGGCGATGGGCGTAGCAGTGGTTGGAACGGTCGGCTATTTCATCCGCTTCTGGATCAAGACCTGACCCGTCATCGAGGTCCGGTCAGTTGCCTAATGCGCCTCGTCCCAGCTCTTACCCGTACCGATATCCACATCGAGCGGTACCGATAATTTCACCGCCGGCTCCGCCGCGCCCGACATCACAGAACGAATAACCGCGCTGGCAGCTTCGACATCACCCTCGGGCAATTCGAAGACCAGTTCATCGTGGACCTGCATCAGCATCTGGACCTTACCCAGTCCCGCCGCGGCCAAGGCAGGCAGCACCCGCGCCATCGCGCGCTTGATAATATCGGCACTGGTGCCCTGGATCGGGGCGTTGATCGCGGCGCGTTCGCTGCCCTGCCGTTCCGCCTGATTGGGAGACTTGATCCGCTCGAACCATGTCTTGCGACCGAACAAGGTCTCGGTATAGCCGGTCTCGCGGACCGATTGCAGCGTCTTCGAAATATACTGGTTGATCCCCGGGAAGCGCTCGAAATAAGTGTCGATCATCGCCTGCGCTTCGTCTGCATCGACCTCCAACCGCTTGGCCAGCCCCCAGCGCGAGATGCCATAGAGGATCGCGAAATTGATCGTCTTGGCACGCGCGCGGGCGTCCCGGTCTTCGGCACCAAACAGCTCGCGCGCCGTGCGGTTATGGATATCCTCGCCATTGGCAAAGGCTTCCTTCAGTGTCTCAACATCGGCGATATGCGCCGCAAGCCGCAGTTCGATCTGGCTATAATCGGCTGCGAGAATGACATTGCCGGGCGCGGCGACAAAGGCCTGCCTTATCTGCCGCCCGATCTCGGTGCGGATCGGGATATTCTGCAGATTCGGTTCGGTCGAGGATAGCCGCCCGGTCTGCGCGCCGCTCAGGCTGTAGGACGTATGCACCCGCCCGGTGCCCGGATTGATCTGTTCCTGCAGCGCATCGGTATAGGTGGATTTCAGCTTAGCCAGCTGCCGCCAGTCGACAACCTTTTGGGCAATCGGTTCGCCGTCACCGGCCAGCCGATCGAGCACGGTGACATCGGTCGAATATTGACCCGACTTGCCTTTCTTGCCGCCCTTCAGGCCGAGCTTGCCGAACAGGATCTCGCCGAGCTGCTTGGGGCTGCCGATGGAAAAGGATTCGCCCGCCAGTTCGTGGATGTCCGCTTCCAGCTTTTCCATTTCCTCGGCAAATGTCTTGGACAGCCGCGCCAGTTCCTCGCGGTCGACCAGCACGCCGGTGGCCTCCATCCCGGCAATCACCGGCACCAGCGGACGGTCGACCATCTGGTACACGCGGGTCGCCCGTTCCGGGATCATTCGCAAGCGCAAAATCTCCCACAGGCGGAGCGTGACATCGGCATCTTCCGCGCCATATTCGGTCGCCTTGTCGAGCGGCACTTCGGCAAAGCCGATGGCCTTCTTGCCGGTGCCGGTCAGGCTCTTGAAACTGATACATTCATGGCCGAGATGCAGCTTGGACAGTTCATCCATTCCATGCCCGTGCAGGCCGGCATCAAGATTGAAGCTCATCACCAAGGTATCGTCAAACGGAGTGATCCGGATATCATGCTGCGCCAGCACGCCCATATCATATTTCAGATTCTGGCCGACCTTTAGCACCGCATCATCCTCGAGCAGCGGTTTCAGCTTCGCCAGCGCTTCGTCGAGACCGATCTGATCCGGTGTCTCGCCGAACATGTCGCCGCTGCCATGGCCGAGCGGGATATAGCAGGCCTCGTTGGGGCCGGTCGCGAGACAAACGCCGATGATCCGCGCGGTCACGCTTTCCAGACTGTCGGTCTCGAGATCGACCGCACAGACGCCCGCTTCGGTGGCGCGCTGTATCCACCGGTCGAGCGCGGCGACCGTCTGCACACATTCATATTTTGACCGGTCAATCGCCGGAGCATCGGGCATTTTCGCCGCTGGAAGGGATGCAGTGCTGTCCGCAACGTCAGGATTTTGCGGCTCGGCATGACCATCACCACCAAGCTTCTTGAGCAGGCTGTTAAACCCGTGATCCTCCAGAAATTCACGCAGCGGCGCGTCGGGAATATCCTGAATCAGGAAACTCTCGAGCGTATCGGGCAGCGGGCAGTCGTCGCGCAACGTCACCAGCACCCGCGACAGCCGTGCCTGTTCGGCAAATTCGATCAGATTCTCGCGCATCTTGGATTTCTTCATCTCCGGCGCGGCGGCGAGCACGCTTTCGATATCGCCATATTCGTTGATCAGCTTCGACGCGGTTTTCGGTCCGATGCCGGGCACGCCGGGAATATTGTCCGAACTGTCGCCCATCAGGCCGAGCACATCGCCCAGCTTTTCCGGACCGACGCCGAATTTCTCCTCGACCGTGGCCCGGTTCATCCGGGCATTTTTCATCGTGTCGAGCATGTCGACCCGGCCTTCGTCATTGGGTTCGATCAGCTGCATCAGATCCTTGTCGGACGAGACGATTGTTACCTTCCAGCCCTCCGCCAGCGCGGCCTTGGTGTAGGAGGCGATCATATCGTCCGCCTCGACATTTTCTTCCTCGATCAACGGCAGCGAGAAGGCGCGCGTTGCATCGCGAATCATGGGGAATTGGGGCCTCAGGTCCTCCGGCGCTTCCGGACGATTGGCCTTATACTGGTCATAGAGATCATTGCGAAAACTGGTGCCCGCCTTGTCCAGCACCACCGCCATGTGAGTCGGGCCATCCGCCTTGTTGAGTTCGTCGGCCAGCTTCCAGAGCATTGTGGTATAACCATATACAGCGCCGACCGGTTCACCGCGTATATTGGTCAGCGGCGGCAGGCGGTGATAGGCGCGAAAAATATAGGCCGAGCCGTCAACAAGATAGAGATGATTGGGTTTGCTGTCTGTAGGGTTCGTCATAGCCGCCAGCACTAGCAGCGCCCGCAGGCTTCGTCATTTCAAATTCTGCCTCAGCGGAAATTTGAATGGGCGATAAACGGTTTGAATTCCTGCACCCTGTCGTGAACGGGGCGCGGTTTGGCGTTCATGCCGGGTTCGAACAGAACCACCTGATTGCGCCCGCGCCGTTTGGCAGTGAACAATGCGGTATCGGCATTGCCCATAAGCGCTGCACGATCCTGATGCGGGGCGATGTCGGTCACACCGATGCTGACAGTGATCACATGGCGCATGTTGTGATACGGCTCGAAGATTGTATTCTCGATCTCGTGCCGGATTATCTCGCCAATGATCTGGCCTTCCGGCGCGCTGGTGTCGGGCAGGTACATGCCAAATTCTTCACCGCCGATGCGGCCGACAAGATCATTCTTGCGCAAGATTTTCCGGAAGACACCCCCCAGCAGGATCAGCGCCTTGTCGCCGATCGGATGCCCGAAATTGTCGTTGATATTCTTGAAATGGTCGACGTCGATAATCATCAGCACATTGGCCTGGTCATCCACACGCAATTCATCGAGCTGGCTGAAAAAGCTGTCCCGGCTGAGAAGGCCTGTCATACCATCGAAATTTGCCCGCAGTTCAAGCGCCTTGTTCGCCTGACGCAAATCTGTTTGGGTCTCCTTGAGCCGGTTGGTTATCCGGACAAGCTTGAACCGTTGTTTCGACATATGGAGGCCCAGCGGAATGGTAATCGCCCAAGGTATCAAAAACGACATGTTGATCGCAGCCCAGAACCGCTCGTCCATGCCGAAAAATAGCATATATACGGCCCCGGTAAACGTGACCGATAACAATGCCGCGATTGCCGAGATGACGGCGGTCTGTCGAACGGGCGACAAGCTGGACATTGTTGTGTTCATGAAAACGTCAAATAGCGGACATATATTGAACGGCTGTGCAGATGAATGGTTAACGCGCTGGTCGGGGTTGGCAGAGATACTGTTCTGATCTGGGGCAAGTCCGGCCAGTGACGGGCGCCGAGCATGTCGTTAATCGGCTAAAATCCGATGTAAGGCAGTCCGGTCGCCGCGCAGCACCATTTCTGCAAAATCCATGAAAATGCAGTCCTGCACAAATTCTCATGACCCAAATTTGCACCAGGGCTATGCGATTGAGCGCTTTGGCTTCCTATTACCAACCGTTAGAAATCTTGCGTTGGCTCGATATCTGCCGCACGCCCCAAAAGATAAAGAAACCGACCGGGAGAATGCCTAATGACCATACCGATTATCGCGGCCGTCGCAGGCGCCCTTCTCATCATCCTACAGGCCATATTGATGATCCTGGTCAGCATGCACCGCATTCGCAACCGGATCAATTTGGGCTCGGACGACGAGCCGGCGCTGGAGCGCAAAATCCGGCGGCATGGTAATCTGGCGGAGAATGCCGCGCTGTTTATCGTTGTGCTGGCGCTGGCGGAAATGACCGTAGTGCCGAACAATGTCGTAGCGATTATCGCCATCGTCTTCATAGTCGGCCGTCTATTGCACGCGATCGCCCTGTCGACGGTCGCTGGATCGCAAGGCGGCAAAACCGGCAAGGCTTTCCAAGCCTTCCGCGCCATTGGCGCGTTTACAACATTCGGCAGCTTTATTGCGCTGGGCTGCTATTTGCTCGCTGGCATATTCTAGATATTCATCCGCAACCCGATTTCACAAGGAAATAATATGACCACTGCCCTGTCCCAGATTCTCAAAGGCTCGACCGCTCAGGCATTTCGCGGCCTGTCCACTGTTCTCACCAAAGCCAAAGAAACTGCAGAAGCCGCTGGCACAGCGGAAGAGGCCTATCTCGGTGCGCGCCTGTTTCCCGATATGAGCGACCTGAAATGGCAGGTCCAGATGATCACCGAATTTGCCGTTCGCGGCGCGGCGCGTATGACCGGCACTGCCCAAGATGACTTGCCCAATTTGCCGATGGAAGGCGATACATTTGATGCGCTGATCCAACGGATTGCCGAATGTGCGAAAAAGGTCGCCGCGGCCGACGATGCGACGATTAATGGCAATGCCGAAATGAAAATCACCATGCCGGTTGGGCCGGAGCAGACGATGGAGCTCGACGGCCAGGCATATGTGCTCAGCTTCTTCCTGCCCAATCTCTATTTCCACGTTACTACCGCTTACAACCTGCTGCGCATGCAGGGCGTCGCGATCGGCAAACGCGAATATATGGGAATGTAAGACTGGGCCAGGGCCCTGACATTAATTCGCCCGCTGCGGCCCGCGTCCATCCTGCCACCATTCTTGTAGCCAGCCATAGGGACGCGCGACTGCCCGGCCGCGCGCGTCCCGCGCTGGGGCGAAGCGGAAGCGTTGTTCGATCAGCTTGCAAGTGGCGGCATCAAGTTCTGGATGGCCACTCGATTGCCGGATCCGGCAATCGCTTGCCCGGCCATCGGTGCCGACTGTGAAATGCGCCAAGACGTTACCGCGGTTGCCGGATTTCCAAACCGATCGCGGTATATCCTTGCGACTGATCGCGCCGGACAGATAGCGCGGCCCGAAACAATACCGCCGCCGCCATAGCCGTCGCCCTGCCCGCCGCTGCCAAAGCCAGGTCCGGCTTGATCAGAGGCACCGGCTTTGCTTTCATCACCTGGCCCGGCAATCGGCGCGGCAATCACGGGGGATTCTATCTCGAGTTTGATCTCCGGTTCCGGCGCCACAATCTGGGTCGGCGCAGCTCTCAGATTTTCTGGAGAGGCAGCTTCTTCCAGGGCTTCTGCGGGCTTCTTCGCGGGGACCGGTTCTGACGGCATTGGAGGGGTGATATGGATCACCTTGAAACCTGCGGTCACGGTCTTGGCAACTTCCATTCCTAAGCCGCTGACCAGCGCATAGCCTATCACCACATGAATCGCGCATACCGCCCCCATAGATTTGGCGCGCTGTTGCCAGCCATATTCCGTCAGATAATCCATTCCTATTATCTAGCATGGAAAGCATGAATATATTCTGGCCGGCGCCAGTTGCGGTTTGGTCCCGTGTGCATTTTATGGTATATTACGCCCGTTCGTGACTGGCGAGATCAGGATGGCCTACCATCGGGGGAGCGGACGGATTTTACAGCCGATCGCCTGGGCGCATCTCGAATTTTGGAGTAGCCCCATGACCGACAGCCCGAAACCCTTCCATATCGTCTTTCTGCTGTTTGACGGCATCACCCAGCTTGATTTTACCGGCCCGGCGCAGCAGGGCTACTGGCGGGCAAACGCGCGACCAGCCATTGGGCCTATACCGGTCTGCTCGAGAAATTCGGTGCAACGCATGAAAAAGCGCGAGTGGTCAAAGAGGGCAATGTCATCACGGCCGGCGGGGTGACCTCGGGCATCGATTTTGCTTTGACGGTGGTTGCGGATATTGCCGGGCAACAGGTGGCAGAATCGATCCAGCTCAGTCTGGAATATGATCCGCATCCGCCCTTCAACAGCGGCCATCCCGATGTCGCCAATCCCAAAACGCTCGCCCTGATGCGTGAGCGGGTTTACGATAAAGCTGCGCGTGATCTGGCGAATATTATTGATAGGCAATAGGATGGAAATTTTGTTTTCCGCTTTCACGCTTATCGCGTAAGCGCACAGGCAAATGAGCATTCCCGAACCCATCGAAGATAACGCACCCACCCCTATCAGCGAGCTCAAGCTCTTCCTCTTCGCGCTGTCATCGGCGGCAGTGGTCGCCAATGGCTATTATATCCATCCGCTGATCACACCGGTTGCAGATGAATTTGGCGTCAGCGGAGCGACCATCGGGTTGGCACCGGCACTCAACCAGATCGCTCTGGCGCTGGGTATATTATTGCTGCTGCCGCTCGGAGACCGGATCAACAACCGCAAGCTGGTTACCATATTCGTCGCCGGGCAATTTCTCGCCATGCTGGCGATGGCGCTATCCGGAAGCTTCACAACATTTGTCGTTGCGTCTTCCCTGCTCGGCTTTGTCACCATCGCTCCCTATTTGCTGCCTGCTTATGTCACCCGACGTGTCGCGCCTGGACGCATCGGCCATGTTACCGGGATCATGACTGCAGGCGTAACGCTGGGAATTTTGGGCAGCCGGGTGGGCGGCGGCTTGCTGGGTCATTATTTCGGCTGGCGCTCGGCTTATTGGGTCGGGGTTGCGAGCATGGCCTTGCTGGTCATCCTGCTACCCCTGATCATGGAACGCAAGCGGGACGAGAAACCGTCCGACATTGTACCGCCACGCTATGGCGAGCTGCTTCGCTCGCTTTGGCCGATCATGAAATCCCTGCCGGAGGTGCCGCTCGGTGGGCTGATACAGGCGCTTTCCTTTGGGCTTTTTCTGGCGCTGTGGCTGGCGATAGGCCTGCATTTGCCGCGCAATGGCTATGGCGTCGATACAGTCGGCTATCTGGCGATCATCGCCATCGTCAATGTCTTCGGTTCGCCTTTTGCCGGTCGCTTTGCAGATCGAACCGGCGCCGAACACGCGCGCATCTATTTCTCGCTTGCACAGCTGATCGGGGTCTGCATTCTCCCCTTTGCGGGCGATAATCTCTGGCTTCTGGTAGTGGCGGTTATTTTCAACACGATTGGCGGCGCATCGGTTGATATTTGCAGCCGGACGATCCTGTTCAGCCGCGCGCCGGAAATCCGCACCCGCCTGATGACCATCTATATCGTCATCATGTTTATCGGCGGCGGCATATCGAGCTGGCTCGGCGCTGCGACTTATGAATATGCCGGATGGCCGGGCATTTCGGTCATGGCGATCATCTATGCGCTGACCATCATGAGCCTGTCGCTCTGGGGACTGCGCTTCCGGCAGCCCAGAACCTAGATTTTTACCAGCACCTTGCCGATATTGCCGCCGGTAAAGAGTTTCCCGTAAGCGGTCAGGACGTTTTCGATCCCGTCCGTCACCGCAAAAGGCGTATCGATAAGGCCTTGGTCGAGCCACGTCTTGAGCTCCGCGGTCAGCCGCTCGCCCTGATCGGCAAAATCGGGCGAGAAAAAACCTTCGATACGCAGCCGCTTCATCAATATCTGGTCAAATTGTTCCGGCCCGCGCCCGCGCCCGTCGCCTTCATATTGCGCGAGCAGGCCGCAGAGCGCGATCCGGCCGTAGAGCGCCATATTGGGCAGCACCGCATCCAGTATCGGCCCGCCCACATTGTCGAAATAGGCGTTGATACCGCCTTCAACCTTCGCCAGTTCTGCGGCGATGTCATCATTTTTGTAATCAATAGCCTTGGTGATGCCGAGTTCCTCTTCCAGCCAGCGGCATTTGTCCGGACCGCCTGCCAGACCATAGACATTGGCGCCCAATATCTTTGCTACCTGGCAAGCCAGCACACCGGTAGACCCAGCAGCAGCAGAAACCAGAACATTGTCACCGGCCTTCACACCTGCGGTTTCCTGTATGCCCCACAGCGCAGTCCAGCCGTTGAAGCCGAGCACCCCGAAATGCTGTTTGATGTCGTCGATATTGTCATCAACCTTCACCAGCCCGGCCAGCTCCGGTTGCATCACGCTATATTCGGCCCATTGCCCGAAACCGCGCACCAGATCGCCCTCGGCAAAATCATCATGCCGGGAAGCCGCCACATGGCCGAGCACCAGACCGACCATTTTTGTGCCCAACTCCAAGGGCGGCTGATAGCTGTCTTCGCGCTCGGTCATCCACATCCGCGTGCCCGCGTCCATCGACAGATAGGCCGCTTTGACCAGCACCTCGCCATCGGCAAGCTCCGGCATGGATTCGCTTTCGAGGGAAAGCGAGCCCGACACATCCTGTGCTTCGGGGCGGCTGTTCAATTGCCAAAAGCGGTTCATGGTCATGGTCGTACCCTTGCGAAGGCGGGCGCCCATCTCCCGCTTGTGCGTTTAGACGCAATTTCAGGAGATGGGCTCCTGCCTGCGCAGGAGCACAGGAATTGCTGGCAAATTAAAGCAAATCATACTGTTCGATACTATCCTTATTGGCGGGCCTTATTGGCGGGCCTTATTGGCGGACCTTATTGCCGCCGGCGAGAAGCCACTCACCGGTTTGTTCCCGAAACAGAAGCGCAATTCCCGTTTTGGTCAACATTCCACCAAATTGACGGCAAGCCCGCCTTGTGAAGTTTCCTTATAGCGTTCGCTCATATCCAGCCCCGTCTTGCGCATTGTCTCGATGACCTCGTCGAGGCTGACCCGATGGGTGCCGTCGCCAAGGATCGAAAGCCTGGCGGCTTCGATCGCCTTGACCGCGCCGACGGCGTTGCGTTCGATACACGGCACTTGCACCAACCCGCCGACCGGATCGCAGGTCAGGCCGAGATTATGCTCCATGCCGATTTCGGCGGCATTTTCGACCTGCAACGGCGTGCCGCCCCATGCTGCTGTCAGACCGGCGGCTGCCATCGAACAAGCGACACCGACTTCGCCTTGGCAACCAACTTCAGCGCCGGAAATGGAGGCATTTTCCTTGAACAAAGAACCAATGGCCGCAGCCGTTAGCAGGAAGGTTTCCACGCCGGCGTCATCGGCCTTGGGTGCAAAACGTTGGTAGAATCGCAGCACCGAAGGGATGATCCCGGCGGCCCCGTTGGTTGGCGCGGTCACAACTTTGCCACCCGCGGCATTTTCCTCGTTCACCGCCAGCGCCCAGAGATTGACCCAGTCCAAAATGGTCAGCGGATCCGACAAGGCGCGTTCCTGCCGCTCCATCAGACGGGCGTGGATCAGCGGGGCACGGCGTTTGACGCGCAGACCACCCGGCAAGATACCGCCCTGCAATATACCGCGATCAATACAGGCCGACATCGCATCTGCAATGGCGCGAATATCGGCGCTTATCTGGTCATCGGATTTTCCCGTACGCTCGTTGTCGCGCATGATATCGGCAATGGACAGCCCTTTTTCTTCTGCAATCCTCAGCAAATCGGCGCCCGAGCAAAAGGGGTGCGGCACGTCCCACAAGCCGCTTTCCGGATTGTTGCTGCCGATCTGGTTCTCGTCGAGAATCGCGCCGCCGCCGACGGAATAATAGACTCTCGTATCGACAATTTCACCGCCGGAATAGGCGTTGAAACGCATCGCATTGCTGTGGAAATCGAGCCGCTTCTTCTGGTCGAAGATCACATCCGTCTCTTCGTCAAAAGCGATGTCATGCGAGCCGTTCAGGTTTATTTGCGCACGGGTGCGGATTTTCTCCACCAGAGCATCTGCTGCATCCGGCTCGATATTTTCCGGCCGCTGTCCGGAAAGCCCCAGAAGGATCGCCCGGTCCGTCGCATGCCCCTTGCCGGTCAGCGCCAGCGACCCGAACAGCAATGTCTCCAGCCGCGTCACCGCAGCCAGTTTGCCGGTCTCCGCCAGCCGCCCCACGAACATCGCTGCTGCCAGCATCGGTCCCATCGTGTGCGAGCTCGAAGGCCCGACGCCGATCTTGAAAAGCTCGAAGGTGCTGCAGACCATAGTGTTATCCCTCACATTAGCCGGTGCTGGCCGGGCTCCATCTCCCGGGCAATGGACTATACCAAGGCGGAAGCTGAGATGATAGCTTTTGCAACCAAATTGCGTGGACGGTGTTTATAGCTCCACCCGGACCATAACAACGCCTGCCCAGCGCGCGGTAGCCTCTGACAACAGACAGAAAAAGGGGCCGGAAGTTTCCTTCCAGCCCCTCTTGTTGATTTCAGCGTAAGCTGAACGGTCGGGTTTAGAAGCCCATTCCGCCCATGCCGCCGCCCATGCCGCCCATGTCGGGCATGCCGCCGCCGCCAGCTTTGTCGTCTGATGGCGTTTCTGCCACAGCCGCTTCGGTGGTGATCAGCAAACCGGCAACCGAGGAAGCGTCCTGCAACGCTGCACGGACAACCTTGGTTGGATCGATGACGCCAGCTTTGACAAGGTCTTCGTACACATCGGTCGATGCATTGAAACCGAATTCCTTGCTCTTCTGGTCGAGCATCTTGCCGGCAACAACAGCGCCGTCAAAGCCTGCATTTTCAGCGATCTGACGAACCGGAGCCTGCAGCGCCTTGCGAACGATGTCGATGCCGCGAGTCTGGTCGTCGTTGATGCCTTCAAGGCCTTTGAGAGCCGAAGTAGCATAGAGCAGAGCGGAACCGCCGCCAGGGACAATGCCTTCTTCAACAGCAGCACGGGTTGCGTGCAGCGCATCGTCGACACGGTCTTTCTTCTCTTTCACTTCAACTTCGGTAGCACCACCGACCTTGATCACGGCAACACCGCCAGCGAGTTTCGCCAGACGTTCCTGCAGCTTCTCTTTGTCATAGTCGGAAGTGGTGTTTTCGATCTGCGCACGGATCGCTTCAACACGCGCCTTGATGTCAGCTTTCTTGCCAGCACCATCAACGATCGTGGTGTTATCCTTGTCGATCGTGACATTCTTGGCTTCACCGAGCATGTTCAGCGTAACGCTTTCCAGCTTGATGCCAAGATCTTCGGAGATCATTTCGCCCTTGGTGAGGATCGCGATATCTTCGAGCATCGCTTTGCGACGATCGCCGAAACCAGGAGCCTTGACCGCTGCGATCTTCAGGCCGCCACGCAGCTTGTTGACCACCAGAGTAGCCAGCGCTTCGCCTTCAATATCTTCAGCGATGATCAGAAGCGGGCGTCCGGCCTGCACAACAGCTTCCAGGATCGGGAGCAATGGCTGCAGGTTGGTCAGCTTTTTCTCGTGGATCAGGATGTAGGGATTTTCGAGGTCCGCAATCATCTTGTCCGGGTTGGTGATGAAATATGGCGACAGGTAACCGCGGTCGAACTGCATGCCTTCAACAACGTCGAGTTCAAAGTCGAGACCCTTGGCTTCTTCAACCGTGATCACGCCTTCTTTGCCGACTTTTTCCATGGCTTCAGCGATCTTCTCGCCAACTTCACGGTCGCCATTGGCGGAAATGATACCAACCTGGGCGATTTCTTCGCTGCCCTTGACGTCTTTCGAACGCTTTTTGAGATCGGCAACCACAGCTTCAACAGCCTGGTCGATACCACGCTTCAGATCCATCGGGTTCATGCCGGCCGACACTGACTTCATGCCTTCCTTGACGATCGCCTGAGCGAGAACGGTTGCAGTGGTGGTGCCGTCGCCAGCAACATCATTGGTTTTCGATGCAACTTCACGAAGCATCTGCGCGCCCATATTTTCGAACTTGTCTTTCAGTTCGATTTCCTTGGCAACCGAAACACCGTCCTTGGTGATGCGCGGTGCGCCAAAGCTCTTGTCGAGCACAACGTTACGGCCTTTGGGGCCGAGAGTTACTTTTACGGCGTCAGCCAGCGTGTTCACACCTTTAAGGATGCGTTCCCGGGCGTCGCGGCCAAATTTTACGTCTTTAGCAGCCATGATATTTTCTCCTGCTTAATGATTGAAATTATGACGGGGTAAGCAACTACTTCTCGATAATGCCGAGAATATCGCTTTCCTTCATGATGATCAGCTCTTCACCTTCGACGGTGACTTCCGTGCCGGACCATTTGCCGAACAGAATCTTGTCGCCTTTTTTGACGTCGAGCGGAGTAGATTTGCCATTGTCGTCTTTCAGGCCATTGCCGACTGCGACAACTTTACCTTCAGATGGCTTTTCCTGGGCGCTATCCGGAATGATGATGCCGCCAGCAGTCTTGGTGTCCGCTTCAACGCGGCGCACCAGAACACGGTCATGTAATGGACGAAATTTCATAGATTTCCCTTTCTTGTCCAATCCAAATCTCTTCAGACCAGCCGTTGCGGCCAATCGGCAGAGCAGAATTTGTGTAAATTAGCACTCTCTCCTTTCGAGTGCTAACGAAGTCCATGTAATAGCTATTCATCCGCCGTCAAGGGAAAGGGCGGAAAATATTTGTTGCCGTTTTTGTTAGATTTCCAAGGCCTTGCGATTCGTTTCATCGACAATCCGCATCGCTGCGGACGTGCTGTGTAACCGGATTGCCGGGCGCCGCGAATGTCAGTGTGAGCCCGCTTCGGCTGGTTCGGTCTAGGTCCCCCAATTTCACAAGAGGAAAACTTCATGTCTGCTTTGATCAAAACAACCGCTGCTGCCGCCGCTCTTGCTGCTGCTGCAACCATGTCCCTGTCTGCCACCGCTGCCCAAGCTGCGGGTGCCAAGGAAAAATGCTATGGCATCGCGCTTGCTGGCAAGAATGATTGTGCAGCCGGTCCGGGTACCAGTTGCGCCGGTACTTCGACTACAAACTATCAGGGCAATGCCTGGAACTATGTCGCCAAAGGCGAATGCACCAAAATCGGCGGCACGCTGACCGCACACAAGGGCAATGCGAAACCGGTTCCCAAAAGGGGCTGAACGCGCTAAATTCCGTGGATGTCCGCAATTCCTGATCCTCACGTTTCATCGGTGGTAACTATGCCGCAATCCCTCCCCCCATCGGGTGGCATAGGTCTCAAGTCGGTACATTATAGCAATGTGCTGGATGAAGCCCCGGAAGCGAAATACCCATCCTGGGTTGAGGTACATCCACAGAATTACTTCGGCGATGGCGGTCCGGCTCACCGCTGGCTCACCGCCATCGCCGGGGTTTATCCCCTGAGCTTTCACAGCGTCGGCCTGTCACTGGGCAGCGCCGACGGGCATAATGCCGATGATCTGGAGAAAATTGCCGCGCTCTGCGATCGCTACCAACCGGCGATGGTTTCCGACCATCTCAGCTGGAGCGGCAACGCTCATGACCGCTACCCCGATCTGCTGCCCATTCCCTATACACAAGAAGCGCTCGACCATTTTGCGGGCGAAATCGGCAAGGTGCAGGATCGCTTGCAGCGTCCGATCCTGATCGAGAATCCGTCCCGTTATCTCAGCTATCGCGACGACGAGATGAGCGAGACGGACTTCATCCACGCGCTTTGCCGTCAGGCGGGCTGCGGCCTGCTGTTCGATATCAACAATGTCGAAGTCACCGCGACCAATGTCGGGCTGGATATGACCGCCTATATCGACGCGATCGATCCCGCGATTGTCGGCGAGATCCACCTCGCCGGTCATGCCAAGGAAGATCATGACAGCGGCCCACTGCTGATCGACGATCACGGCTCGATTGTCAGCGATGTCACCTGGGCCTTATATCGCCGCTTCATCGAGCGGGCTGGCCCGATTGCCACTCTGATCGAATGGGACACGGACATTCCCGAATATGATGTGCTGATGGCAGAAGTCACCAAGGCTGAAACCGTCCTGGGCGCCCCCCTTTCGGAAGAACGGCGCCATGCCCTCGCTCTCTGAAGGCCAGTCGCGCTTCATCGCCTGCCTGCAAAAAGGCCCGGACCATTTTCCCGACGATATGTTTGCCGAGGACAAGGCGCGCGCGCTGCTCGGCCTGAAAGCCCACGCCAATACCATTTCCCACGCCCGGCTGGTGGCGCTGGAAGACTGCTATCCCCGATTGCACACCCATATGGGGCATGAACAATTTCACACCGTCTCGCGCGAATATGTTGAACAGGATCATATCATGACCTGCGACCTCAATCACATCGGTGCCGGTTTCGCCGGTTTTCTGGGCGAGCGCCAATATGGCGCTACCGAGATTGATCTCGCCCGGATAGAATGGGCATGGCTGGAAAGCTATCGCAGCGCCGAAGCCTTGCCCCTCGCCCTGACCGACATTGCTACGCTTGCCGAGGCCGATCTGCTGGCTTTCCCGGTCGCCCTCCATCCGGCGATGCGCCTGCTGGAACTTGCCGGCCCATTGTCGCCGGAACTACCGGAGCTGGCCGATTTTGATCCGCAAGCGCTGATGATCGCTCGCCCGGAAGCACAGATATTATTCCATCCGCTAACCACTGTGGAACGGGCTATTGCAGAAAAAATTGCCGATTGCGCAACCATGGGTAACCTTTTGGAACATGCTCTCGAATTGAGTGATGAAGCCACGGCAATGCAGCATATTGTCAAGCTGATCCAGGCCGGGGCGTTGAAGCGAATCGAGGAAAAATGACAATGAAGTCTATGATCAATAAAATGATCCGCATGATCAGCGGTTCCGTGCCGGAAGGCATCGCTCTCCTGTTCACCCGCGTGGCGCTTGCCGGCATTTTCTGGCGCTCGGCCCGGACCAAAGTCGAGGACGGCAGCTGGCTGCAGATGAGCGACACGACGGTTTTCTTGTTCCGGGAAGAATATGGCATGCCCTATCCGGAAATCACCGGTCTGCTGGCAACCTATGCAGAGCATTTCCTTCCGATCCTGATTGTGCTGGGCCTGTTCACCCGCATTGGTGCAGCGGGTTTGCTGGCCATGACCTTGGTCATCCAGTTCTTCGTCTATCCCGAGGCCTGGTGGCAGACGCATATTCTCTGGGTTGCTCTGGCCGGCATATTGATCGTGCGGGGTGGCGGGATGTTCTCGCTGGACCGGTTGACCGGTCACAAGTTCGGCTAATCCGGTGATCGCCAATGAAGAAACTTTTCGGCGCCTGATGATCAAGGCACAGGGCGGCGACAAGCTCTGCTATTCGACGCTGCTCGCCGAATGCGAAAAATGGCTGCGGCGCTATTATGCCCGCAAGATCAATCCCGCGGCGATCGATGACCTGGTGCAGGAAACCCTGATTTCACTGCACCGCAAGCGGGCGAGCTATGATCCGGCGAGGGCGTTTCTGCCCTGGCTGGCCGCCATCGGTCGTTATCGCTGGATCGACAGTCTGCGCAAGATTTACCGGCACGAGCATGACCAGCTTTATGAAGAGATGGTCGCCGATCCGCAGGACGAAACGGTAACCGCCAAGGTCAGTCTGGAACGGCTGCTCGGCATGATCCCGCCGAAGCAGGCAGAGGTCATCGGCCTGGTCAAGATTGAAGGCCTCAGCATCAACGAAGCAGCGGCGATGACCGGCCAGTCGGAATCCCTGGTCAAAGTGAACATCCATCGGGGGCTGAAAAAGCTGTCGTCGATGGTCGAAACAGAGTGAGAGTAGAAGAGTATATATTATGTCGGACATGATGATAGATCGTCTCGTCGAAGAACTGACGCCGGTAAAGCCGTTGAAGAATCGCGACGGGCTTGCGCTTACGCTGGCGATTGCCGCAATTCTTGCGGCGGTGGTTGCAATGCTGGCCGGGATCCGCGGCGATATATTGATGGGCATGCCGCATCCGATGTTCTTTCTGCGGGGCGGTGCCTTGCTTTTGCTCGGTGTGAGCAGCAGCTATGCCGTGATCGCGATGAGCCAGCCCGCCGTTGGCAACAGTTTCAAGGGCTGGATCTGGGCATTATTTGCCGCTTTGCTTTTCCCGGCCACTGCCGCCGTCATGGCAATGCTCGCCGCGCCGGATAATATGGCGATATTGGTGCCGCGCTATGGCGTCGAATGTCTTGCTATCAGCATGTTGGTGGGTAGCGGTATCGCGGCAGCGCAAGTCTTTTGGCTCCGCCGCGGCGCACCGGTTGCTCTGGAACGCGCGGGCTGGCTCGTCGGCATGTCGTCCGGCGCTCTGGGCGCGGCGGCCTACAGCCTACACTGCCCGTTCAATAGCATTTTTTATATCGGTCTGTGGTATTCTCTGGCGGTCGCATTGTGTGCGATTCTCGGCCGGTTGGTCGTGCCGCGTCTTATCCGCTGGTAATATTCGGCCTCGATCCCATATAGGACGGGTCAATCCAGTCAAAACGGGGATATGAATATGCAGTTTGCGCGGGCGGCGTGGAGATTTCTGGTCGCAATAAAGGATGGCATGGTATTGATCGCCATGTTGCTGTTTTTCGGCGCGCTTTATGCTCTGCTGTCGACCCAGCCCAATAACGGCGCGATCCGCGATGGCGCATTGCTGCTCGATCTGAACGGCGTGATTGTCGAAGAGCCCGCAGCTCCCACCTTTGAGGATTTCCTGGCCGGCAATGCTGGCAACAGCCCGCGCGAATATCGCTTGCGCGATGTCGTGCGCGCCATTGATGCCACGGTGGATGATGAGCGTGTCAAAGCGATTGTTCTTGATCTCAGCAGCTTTGTCGGCGGTGGCCAGACCAGCCTGACCGATATTGGCGACGCACTCGCCCGCGCCAAGAAGGCGGGAAAACCGATTTACGCATTCGCCAGTTTCTATAGCGACGACAGCTATCAGCTCGCCGCCCATGCCACAGAAATCTGGATGGACCCGATGGGCGGAATCATTTTTGCCGGCCCCGGCGGCAACCGCCTCTATTATAAGGGCCTGATCGACCGGCTCGGCGTGACAGCCAATATATATCGCGTCGGCACCTATAAAAGCGCGGTCGAGCCCTATATGCGCGCCGATCAGTCGGACGCATCGCGAGAAGCCTCCGAAGCGCTTTATGGCGTGCTTTGGGACAGCTGGCTGGCCGAATTGAAGAAATCCCGGCCCCAAACGAACGTCAAGCCATTTGCCGACGATCCCGCTGCAATCATCACCGCCGCTGGCGGCGACTATGCAGCCGTGGCAATGCAGCAGAAACTGATCGACAAGCTGGGTGACAAGACCGCCTTCGACCGCTTTGTTGCGGAGCAGGTCGGCACGGATGAAGAGCCCTCGCCGGACAGTTTCAAGAGCATCGATTATGATGATTTCGTAGCCGCACATCCGGTCGAGACAGACGGTTCCGCGATTGGCGTCATCACCGTCGCAGGCGAGATTGTCGGTGGCAGCACCGGCCCCGGCATGGCTGCCAGCGGGCGGATCGCCGAACTGATCTATACTGCGTTGGACGAAGACGAAATCAAGGCGCTGGTGGTCCGCGTGGATTCCCCGGGTGGTTCGGCCTTCGCCAGCGAGGAAATTCGTTTGGCGTTGCTTGAAGCGAAGAAAAAGAAACTGCCGATCGTGATTTCAATGGGTGATGTTGCGGCCAGCGGCGGCTATTGGATCGCGACTGCCGGCGATCATATATTCGCCGAGCCGGATACGATCACCGGTTCCATCGGTGTGTTCGCGGTTCTGCCCAGCTTTGAAAAAGCGCTCGCCAAATGGGGTGTCACCGCCGACGGCGTGCAGACCACGCCACTATCGGGCGAGCCGGATTTTGTCGGAGGCTTTAGCGACGACCTCAATGCGATTTTACAGGCCGGTGTCGAAGACAGCTATGGTGACTTCATCAAACTGGTTGCGGCAGCGCGCGGCAAGACGCCGGCAGAAGTCGACACGATCGGGCAAGGCCGCGTCTGGGACGGCGGCACCGCCCGGCAACTGGGTCTGGTCGACGGCTTTGGCGGCATGCCGGAAGCGCTCGCGGAAGCTGCCAGGCGCGCCGATCTGAAGGAAGGCGACTATCACGCCCAATATCTCGATCCGCAGGTCAGTCTCTCATGGCTGCCGTTTGAAGGCATTCCGTTTGTCCGGCAGGAAAGTGCACCGGTCACCGGCGTGATCGGCTGGGCCGCACAGCGTCAGAAGGCAATTTTCGCTCAAGCCATGACAACCGCTCAGGGCCTGCTGGTGCGTGAAGATGTACAAGCCTTGTGCCTCGAATGCGGCACTGCTGTGCCCCGGAACACAAAAGCTTCCGCCGGCTGGATCGACCGGCTGCTAGGCTATTCCTTGTCTTCGACAGTGCGATAGGCAGGAAGCGAAAGGCCTTTGACGATAGCCAGAGCTCGCAGTGCAAATCCTGCGGTAAAGGCGATCAGCGCGGCGACAAAGCCCTGCACCCCGATCTGCACCAGCAGCACGAATACGGAAGCAGCAAGCGCGCCTGCGGTCACATAAAGTTCCGGCCGGACAATGATCGAGGGCTCTCCCGAGATCAGATCACGGATCACCCCGCCAACGCTGGCTGTAATGATTCCCATGATTGCGGCAGGAACCGGGTCAATCCCCAGTTGCATCGCCTTGGCCGCACCGAAAACGGAGTAAGCGGCGAGACCGATAGCATCGAACCAGTCGACCGCCGCCGGTCGCCAGAATTTGACCGGTGTAAGCCATACCAGCAGAGCAATGCCCAGACATAAGATTGGCACCCGCGCGTCCTGCACCCAGAAAACCGGCGCGCCGATCAGCAGATCGCGGACCGTTCCGCCACCGACACCGGTGACGAGTGCGAAAAAGCCGAACGTTACCAGAGTCTGCCGGTTGCGCGCCGCGACCAGCGCTCCGGAAATGGCAAAAACCGCAATCCCGAACAGGTCGAGCCAGCCGAGAGCGCTGTACAGGAAAACCGAATTCATGATGCTTTCCTTCGTCTGCGCCGGGTGAACAGCATGACAAAACCGAGTATCGAACCGAGCAGAGCGAGCGCTGCAGAACCGATCAGGATCGGATGGCTGCTGTCCTCCCGCGTCTGCAAGTCCATGATATGCAGCCCCCACATGAAATCAAACGCCCGCCAGAATTTGGTGCGGACAGCGAGAAGTTCGCCGGTATCGGCATCAATATAAAAACGCGCATCATCGTCAAACACAACCTGCCACGATGGCCGGCCGCTGCGCTGGTCGATCGGTGCCTGGCCCGCAGCGAACAATGTCACGGACCGTATCGCCGCTCCGTCAGACCGGGCCGCGCTCGCCAACATATTGGCCTCGGCGCCGGATACCGGCGGCAGCAACGCGCCGGTATCGGCATCCGCCCGCCGCTTGCCACCATCGGCATAGGCAATGGCCCAAAACGGGCCAGCACTATTTTGCTGCAGGGTCAGGCTCTTCGCCTGCCGCCCCTCAAGCAAGGGCGCAACGGGTTTGATGGCATCCAGCGCCGGTGTTTCGCTGCGCAAATGATTGCCGCGCACGGTTTCAATTGGCTGTGCCACCATCAATAACCCGCTCGCCGTCCAGATGATGATCGGCACCCCGATCAGCCAGCCGAGCCAGACGTGCCAGCGCATGAATTTATTGTGTATTTTTGCCATGTGCCAAACTCGAGATTGCGATCAGGCGCTGATTAGCGCCCCGATCTGCCGCGCGCTATCAATAGTTTGATAGTCCTGACAGCGGTCGCCGATCACCTGCATGCCGACCGGCAATCCATCCACCGAACCAATCGGCAGTACCGTCGAGGGCAGCCCCGGATACGTCGCGATCCCGGCCCAGGCGAGTTGCGGCGCAGCGGGCAGATTCTTCCCGTCAATTTCGATATTGTCCTGGAATATCTGTCCGTCATGATGCGGAAAGGCGGGAGTGGCGCTCACCGGGGCCAGCACAAAATCAAACTGTCCGAACACATCGCGCCATTGCCGAGAGACGCGCGCCTGAATGTCGCAAAGATCAAACCAGTCCCGCACAGTGGCCTGCGTGCCGTCCGGTGCGGGCAGGCCTCCTGCCATCGCTATATTGAGCATTTTGAGATAACTGTCATGGGCGGCTTCGAGATCGGGAAGCAGTTCGCAGCGCCGCTCGACCTGACCACCTGCATCCTCAATCTGTCCGGCGACGCGGTCAAGTTCAGCCCGATAGCGGCTCGAACATCCGACCATCGGTTGCTCTTCAATGAGAAGAAACCGGCCACCCTTGATCGAAACATCACGGCGCTGCAGCGGATGGTCGAGCGTCACGTCCAGCAATGTCGCCAGATCTTCCGCCGAACGCGCCAGCGGACCGCAAACCGACAACGCTGGTCGCGCGGAATCGGTGCCGGGATATCCGTGGCCCTCAAGGCTGATGACGTCGAAGGTCGGTTTGTGCCCCCAAATCCCGCAATAATGCGCCGGCACGCGGATTGACCCGCCGATATCGCTGCCAAATTCACATGCGACCATTCCGCTGGCCACCGCAGCGGCAGCGCCGCCGGATGACCCTCCGGGCGAGCGACCCAGATCATGGGGATTGTTGGTCCGGCCATAGACCGGATTGTTCGATTGCCAGTCCGCCAGATCGGGGGGGACATTGGTCTTGCCGAGGATCACCGCGCCCGCTCGCTTGAGCCTCTGGACAACAGCCGCATCGGACTGCGCGATATTGTTGCGCGCATGTTCTAGGCCCCAGGTCGAGGGATGTCCGGTGAGGTTAAAGCTTTCCTTGACCGTCATCGGCACGCCAAAAAGTGGCTGGCCAGCCTGGTTCCCGGTTTCATCCAGTCGTTTTGCAGCCGCACGTGCGGCATCAAAATTGCGCACGACCACGGCATTAATCGGACCATCCAGAGCTTCAATCCGTCCGATGGCGGCTTCGGTCGCCGCCAGAGCCGAAAGGTTGCCCGCAGCAATATCAGCTGCAATTTCCGTGGCCGTGGGCTCGGTGGTCAGTGATGCAATCGCCATGTTCTCTCCCCCGGGTTCCGGTCAGTAAGCCGGAACCCTGTGGAAAACGATGCTACTGCTGACCGGGCTCCACATCAAGGGCGGAGCGGCGCAGCCTACATATGGATCGGCTTTCCCTGCACCGCCATGGCGGCTTCCTTGATCGCCTCGCTGTGCGTCGGATGGGCATGGCAGGTATAAGCGATATCCTCGCTGGTCGCGCCGAATTCCATTGCCTGGGTGACCTGCGCAATCATCGTGCCGGCAAGCGACGAGATGATATGGGCACCGAGCACGCGATCGGTTTTCGCGTCCGCAATGATCTTCACATAGCCATCGGTATCGCGGTTGGTCTTGGCGCGGCTGTTGGCAGCGAACAGGAATTTGCCTGTCTTATATTCGATGCCGCTGTCCTTCACCTCTTCCTCGGTTTTGCCGATGCTGGCAATTTCGGGATAGGTGTAGACAACGCCAGGGATCAGGTCGTGATTGACGATGCCCTGCTGTCCGGCGATAAATTCTGCCGCAGCAATGCCTTCATCCTCGGCCTTGTGCGCGAGCATCGGGCCGGGAGTAACATCACCGATCGCATAGACGCCGGGGACGTCAGTCTGGAAGTCGTGTCCGACCTCTATCTGGCCGCGGTCATTGGTTTCGACACCGGAATTTTCCAGCGCGAGGCCGTCGATATTCGGCTTGCGGCCAATCGCCACCAGCACGACATCGGCTTCCATCGTTTCGCTGTCGCCGCCCTTGGCCGGTTCCATTGTCAGTGTGGCTTTCTTGCCCTTGACCGTGCAGCCGGTGACCTTGGTGCCGGTCTTGATATCAAAGCCCTGCTTCTTGAACATCCGCGCGCTGTCCTTGCGGATATCACCGTCCATGCCGGGCAGGATCTGGTCGAGATATTCGACAACCGTGACCTTGGCGCCAAGCCGCAGCCAGACGGAACCGAGCTCCAGCCCGATCACGCCGCCGCCTATCACGACCATATGGCCGGGAACCTTGGGCAGTTCGAGCGCGCCGGTACTGTCGACCACGACATGCTTGTCATTGTCGATTTCGACACCCGGAAGCGGAGTCACCGATGAACCGGTCGCAATCAGGACATTTTTCGCTGTGTAACTCTTGTCGCCGACATTGACCTTATGCGCGTTTTCAAACGAACCGCGGCCCTTGATCCAGTCGACCTTGTTTTTCTTGAACAGAAACGCAATGCCGCCGGTCAGCTCTTCAACGGCCTTCAGTTTCTCGGCCAGCATCTGCTTCAGGTCGAGCTTGGCGCCGGTCAGTTTCACACCGAATTTCTCCAGCGCACCGCTATGCGCCTCGTGATAGAGTTCGGACGCGTGCAGCATTGCCTTGGACGGGATGCAACCGACATTCAGGCAGGTGCCACCGAGCGTCTCGCGGCTCTCGATGCAGCCGGTCTTCAACCCGAGCTGCGCTGCCCGGATCGCCGCGACGTAACCGCCGGGGCCGGAGCCGATTATCAGAAGATCATAGTCAAAACTGTCGGTCATAGTTCACCTCTATACTCGTCGTGCTGAACTTGTTTCAGCACCTCGGGGGATCCTGAAACCAGTTCAGGTTGACGAAAATCCTACAAATCAATCAAAAGCCGCGCCGGATCCTCGATCGCTTCCTTCATCCGCACCAGGAAGGTCACTGCTTCCCGTCCGTCGATCAGACGGTGATCATAGCTGAGCGCCAGATACATCATCGGGCGGACGACAATCTCGCCATCGATAACCACGGCGCGATCCTCGATCCGGTGCAGGCCGAGCACGGCGGATTGCGGCGGATTGATGATCGGGGTCGACATCAACGAGCCGAACACGCCGCCATTGGAAATGGTGAAAGTACCGCCCTTCATATCCGCCATGGTCAAACTGCCATCCTTGGCGCGCTTGCCGAAATCACCGATCGTATTCTCGACATCGGCAAAGCTCATCGCTTCGGCGTTGCGGATGACCGGAACGACCAGGCCGTTGGGCGCGCTGACCGCGACCGAAATATCGGCATAATCATGATAGACGATTTCCTCGCCATCAATCTGCGCGTTGACCGAAGGCACGTCTTTCAGCGCCATGCAGGCCGCCTTGACGAAAAAGCCCATGAAGCCCAGCTTCACGCCGTGTTTCTTGGCGAATAGCTCTTTATATTTGCTGCGCGTCTCGATCACTGCGGTCATGTCGACATCGTTGAACGTCGTCAGCAGAGCCGCTGTGTCCTGCGCCTCCTTCAGTCGCCGGGCGACGGTCTGGCGGAGGCGGGTCATGCGCACGCGCTCTTCGTTGCGGTTGCCGGTAGCAGCGCTTGCTGCAGGCGGCTGTGCGCCCGTCGCCGCGCCCTTTTCGGCCAGCGGCGGCTGTTGCGCCGCGCCGGACTTCACATATTGCTCGACATCCGCCTTGGTCAGCCGGCCGTCCTTGCCGGTGCCGCTGATCTGGCTGGGGTCGACGCCATGTTCGAGCACCAGCCGGCGCACCGACGGCGACAGGGTGATGCTGGTGGCAACCTCATCCTGCTTGTCTGCAGCCTTGGCGGCGGTGACAGAGGCGGCTTTTTCGGGAGGGTCAACAGGTGTCTCCGCAGCTTTCGACGGCGCCGCGCCGCTACCCGCCTCGATCATCGCGATGACGGCGCCGACTTCAACCGTATCGCCAACCGCGACCTTATGTTCGCCCATCACACCGGCTTGCGGCGCCGGCACTTCGAGCGCCACCTTGTCGGTTTCCAGGCTGGCAATCGGTTCATCGGCGGCGACCGCGTCGCCAGGCTGCTTGAGCCATTCGCCCAATGTCGCTTCGGTGATCGATTCGCCCAATGCCGGGACTGTTACTTCTATAGCCATGTTCTACTACTCTCTTTTCAATCCTGTACGGGATGCCCGAGTGCTTCAGCGATCAACCGCTCCTGCTGCTGCTTGTGCCGCGAGGCCAGACCGGTTGCAGGCGAGGCCGCAGCCGCGCGTCCGGCATAGACCGGTTCACTTGGCCCGACGTCCGCCAGAGCCAGAGCTTTCTCCAGATAGGAACGGACAAAATGCCAGCTGCCGTTATTCTTCGGTTCTTCCTGGGCCCAGACAAGCGTCTCCAGATTGGTCATCCGTTTCAGACGGACCACCAGAGGTTCGCCGGGGAACGGATAAAGCTGCTCGATCCGGATGATCGCCGTATTCTTGTCACCCGCCTCGTCGCGCGCCTCGATCAGGTCATAGGCGACCTTGCCCGAGCAGAGCACCACGCGCTTCACATCCTTGTCGGCAGGCGGATTGGTGTCGGACAATATCCGCATGAAATGATGGTCGCCCTGGAAGTCTTCCGCTTTCGATACCGCCAGCTTGTGCCGCAGCAGCGACTTCGGCGTCATGATGATCAACGGTTTGCGGAAAGAACGCAGCATCTGGCGGCGCAGCACGTGGAAATAATTGGCCGGGGTGGTGATGTTCGCGACCTGGATATTATCCTGCGCGCAAAGTTGCAGGAACCGTTCCAGCCGCGCCGAACTATGCTCAGGACCCTGGCCTTCATAGCCATGCGGCAGCAGCATCACCAGACCGTTGGCGCGCAGCCATTTGGCTTCGCCCGAGGCAATGAACTGGTCGATCATGATCTGCGCGCCATTGGCGAAATCGCCAAATTGCGCTTCCCATAATACCAGGGTTTTCGGATCGGCACCGGCATAGCCATATTCAAAACCAAGCACGCCATATTCACTCAGCGGGCTGTCGAGCACTTCAAACCGGCCATGACGAACCGTGCTCAGGGGCACATATTTTTCTTCGGTATCCTGATCGACCCATACGGCATGGCGCTGGGAAAAGGTGCCGCGCCCGCTATCCTGACCGGACAGGCGAATATTATAGCCTTCGGAGACCAGTGATCCGTACGCCAGCGCTTCGCCGGTTGCCCAGTCGAAATTCTCTTTCGTCTCGAACATCTTGGCTTTGGCGTCGAGAACCCGGCCGAGGGTTTTGTGAATGCGCAGGCCTTCGGGAACCGTCGTCAATGTCCGGCCGAGACTGTCGAATAATTTCGCGTCGATCGCGGTTTCCGCATTGCGGCGCGCGGTTTCCGGATCGGCCGGAATATGCAGGCCCTGCCAGCGACCACCAAACCAGTCAGCCTTGTCGGCCTTATAATCGGCCGCCGCCTGAAATTCGGTTTCGAGATGGTCGGCAAAGGCGTTGCGGGTCTGGTCTCCCCAGTCCGCGTCGATCACGCCTTCCTCGACCAGCCGCGCTTCATAGAGCTTGCTGACCTTTGGATGCTTCTTGATCGCGGCATACATGATCGGCTGGGTGAAGCTTGGTTCGTCGCCTTCATTATGGCCAAAGCGGCGATAGCACCACATGTCGATAACGATATCCCGGCCAAAACGCTGGCGGAATTCCATCGCGATCTTGCAGGCGAAGGTCACTGCTTCCGGATCATCGCCGTTGACGTGAAAAATCGGCGCTTGCACGCCCTTGGCGACATCGGACGGATAAGGCGAGCTGCGCGCGAATTGCGGGCTGGTGGTGAAGCCGATCTGGTTGTTGATCACGAAATGGATGCAACCACCGGTATTATAACCACGGATGCCCGAGAAGCCGAGGCATTCCCAGACGATACCCTGACCGGCAAAGGCCGCATCACCGTGGATCAGCACCGGCAGCACCTGATCATGTTTTTCCAGATCGTCCCGCGCAACCTGCTGGGCGCGGACCTTGCCGAGCACCACCGGGTCCACCGCTTCGAGATGCGACGGATTGGGCACGAGGCTCATATGAACATTGATGCCATCAAATTCGCGGTCGGTGGACGTGCCGAGATGATATTTCACATCGCCGGAGCCGCCGACATCCTCGGGACTGGCGGAACCGCCATGAAATTCGTGAAAGATGACCTTGTAGGGCTTGGCCATCACATTGGCGAGAATGTTCAGGCGGCCACGATGGGCCATGCCATAGACAATATCGCGGACACCGGACTGGCCGCCATATTTGATGATATTTTCCAGCGCCGGCAACATCGATTCACCGCCGTCGAGGCCGAAACGCTTGGTCCCGACATATTTCTTGCCGAGGAAATTTTCATATTCCTCGCCTTCGATCACCTTGTTGAGGATCGCTTTCTTGCCCTCTGGCGTGAAGTGGATTTCGGCGTCTTTGCCCTCCATCCGCTCCTGCAGAAAGCGCCGTTCCTCGATATCGGCAATATGCATATATTCGAGACCGACCGGGCCGCAATAATTAGCGCGCAGGACCGCTTCGATCTCGCGGACGGTCGCTGTCTGGAAGCCAAGCACGCCGCCCAGATAGACCGGCTTGTCCATATCGTCGGCGGTAAAGCCATGGAATTCCGGAGTCAGATCAGCCGGTTCTTCCAGCTTCGACAAGCCCAGCGGATCAAGATTGGCACCGAGATGTCCACGCACCCGATAGGTACGGATCAGCATCATCGCTCTAATCGATTTTTCTGCCGCCTGCGCAACCTCTGCATCGGACATGGATTTGCCGGATTTCTCGGCAGATGCCTTTATCTCGATGCCCATTTGCGTGGGATCAAGCGCGCTGTTCAGCTCGTCGGCGTCATCAATCGGCCAGTGCTTGCGCTGCCAGCTGGGGCCTTGCTCCTGCTCCGAGCCGATAAAATCCTGATTTTCAAAACCCATAATATACTACCTTATGTGCCGGCCCCTAACTGTTCACCGGCGAAGGTGCCCAGAATTGTCCTGTCCGATCGTCTGGACCCTGCCCTACGGCAGGGAATCTCAAATCATCATCACGTCACAATCTCGAACCACTTCAGCCCGCATCTTCAATGTTCACCGACGAAGGCCGGTGCCCAGAACGATCCTGTCCGATCGTCTGGGCCCTGCCCTGCGGCAGGGAACACAAAGTTACGGCTCGCTTCAAACTCAAACCAGCTCCTTCAACATCGCATCCAACGTCGTGCCCAATTCACTAGGCGAAGGCGAAACGCGGATACCCGCTGCTTCCATCGCCGCGATCTTGTCTTCCGCGCCGCCCTGGCCGCCGGAAACAATCGCGCCGGCGTGGCCCATGCGGCGTCCCGGAGGCGCCGTAAGACCGGCGATAAAGCCGACCATTGGCTTGGAACGGCCCTTCTTGGCTTCATCGGCGATGAATTGCGCAGCTTCTTCTTCCGCGCTGCCGCCGATTTCACCGATCATGATGATCGACTTGGTTTCATCATCGGCCAGGAACAATTCCAGCACGTCGATGAAGTTGGTGCCGTTGACCGGATCGCCGCCAATGCCGACCGCTGTCGTCTGGCCAAGGCCAACCGCTGTGGTCTGGTGCACGGCTTCATAGGTCAGCGTACCGGAGCGAGAAACAACGCCGACCGAGCCCTTCTGGAAGATGCTGCCGGGCATGATGCCGATCTTGCATTCGTCGGGGGTCAGGACGCCGGGGCAGTTCGGGCCGATCAGGCGCGACTTGCTGCCCTGCAACGCGCGCTTGACGCGAACCATGTCGAGCACCGGAACGCCCTCGGTGATCGCAACGATCAGCTCGATCTCTGCATCGATAGCTTCGAGGATCGAGTCCGCTGCAAATGGCGGCGGAACATACACAACGCTGGCCGTCGCGCCGGTCGCGTCCTTGGCTTCCGCCACGGTGTTGTAGTTCGGCAGACCGATATGGGTCGTGCCCCCCTTGCCCGGCGTAACGCCCGCAACCATCTGCGTGCCATAAGCCAAAGCCTGTTCCGTGTGGAACGTGCCGGTATTGCCGGTCATGCCCTGGGTAATAACTTTGGTGTTCTTGTCGATTAAAATGCTCATTGATTATCCACTCCAAAATGAGTTTTCTTGAAACTCAGACCAGCCGCGCCTGTTTGTTTGGCAACAGCATGGTCATCATTAATGTACAAAACTTGGGTGTCCCCTTCTCCAAGCTCTTCGTCTCCGCTCCATTCTACGATCATTAGACCACCATCGTGGATCTTACGAATTGCGTTTTCGGACCGCAAATCAGTAACATTTCTAATATCCGTGGGTTCTGGCGCTGAAAAATCTATCATCCGGCAACCAACAATGAAGCCGCCTTCGATTTTTGTAGGCAACAACATAAGATGAAGGTTTCGATGGTTCAGAGATTTTTCAAATGTTAACGGGGCGCTTATCGTAGCTCCCTCAGCGCCCAAAACCGATGGTGCTGATGCCGTTATGAATGCTGTATATCGCCCCATGGCACTGTCGGTGTCGGGGATTTTATTTATCCATCCCAAACTCGAAAGCCGACCTTCAACACCATCAAGTTGAGAAGATGCATCGCAAGATTTCTCGAAAAGCGAATAGGCTTCCTGCATGGGATAAGGGTCAGCCATCGAATGTGCCGCGCCAATTGTCATCAAGATAGAAGCAACGAAACTCACGCCAGACTCGGATCCAGCCCCTTGCAGGCTTCCAGCAATTCCTTAACCGCATCGACCGACACGTTGAAATTGCCCTGCGCTTCTTCGCTCAGTTCGATTTCGATGATCTTCTCGACACCGTCCTTGCCGATGATGCACGGCACGCCGACATAGAGATCGTCAACGCCATATTGGCCGGTCAGGTGAGCCGCGGCAGGGAGCACGCGGCGTTTGTCCTTGAGATAGCTTTCCGCCATCATGATCGCGCTGGTTGCCGGCGCATAATAAGCCGAGCCATTGCCGAGCAGCTGGACGATTTCGCCGCCGCCCGAACGGGTGCGCTGGACGATCGCGTCGATTTTTTCCTGCGTGGTCCAGCCCATCTTGATCAGATCGGGGATCGGGATACCGGCAACCGTCGAATAAGCCGGAACCGGCACCATCGTATCGCCGTGGCCGCCGAGAACGAAGGCGGTGACGTCTTCGACCGAGACGTTGAATTCGTCAGCCAGGAAGTGACGGAAGCGGGCGCTGTCGAGCACGCCGGCCATGCCGACCACCTTGTTGTGCGGCAGTCCGGAAAATTCGCGCAAGGCCCAGACCATCGCGTCGAGCGGGTTGGTGATGCAGATAACAAATGCGTCGGGCGCGTTGGCCTTGATGCCTTCGCCAACAGCCTTCATCACTTTCAGGTTGATGCCGAGCAGATCGTCGCGGCTCATGCCAGGCTTGCGCGGGACGCCTGCAGTCACGATGATCACATCGGCGTCGGCAATATCGGCATAGTCGCTGGTGCCCTTGAGATTGGAGTCGAACCCGTCGACCGGAGCGGCCTGGCTGAGGTCGAGCGCCTTGCCCGCTGGCATGCCTTCGGCAATATCGAACAGGACAACGTCGCCCATTTCTCTGGAAGCTGCGAGGTGGGCGAGCGTGCCGCCGATCATGCCTGCGCCGATCAGCGCAATCTTGTTACGGGCCATGTGGGAAATTCTCCTAAAATAGAGTCGTAATGGAACTTATGGGCAGGATTAGGCCCCTATTTTGACAAATTCAACCGCAGAAAGCACCATTTTGACCGCTATCTTTGCAATTGGTTCGCAGTAGCATTAGTGGCGCGGCACTTACGTCATCCTGACCTTGTTTCGGGGCGTCTTGTCAGGAACAGCCGCCCGGAATCCTGAAACGGGTTCAGCGGGACGACGAATTCGAAACATGCTTCCAAATCTTCCATTCTTTTGCGTTGCAAAGTGAAATTCAAATGCCATGATGCAAAGAAAAAGAGGATGCCAACATGCTGACAAAAGGCGACGAATATCCGCTGCACCAGACGCCGGAACCGATGGCGCTATCGGGCGGAAACCGCAATTTCTACGACCGCTATTTCTTCAACGGCTATAGCGCGGACGGCAGCATCTTCTTCGCCGCCGCGCTCGGTATCTACCCCCAGCTCGACATCATGGACGCCGCCTTTTGCGTCTCGATTGACGGCAAACAGCATAATCTGCGCGCCTCCAAACGCATGGGCAGCGAGCGGCTTGATCTGACGGTCGGACCGATCACGGTCAGCATCGTCGAGCCGCTTCAAAAGCTCAGACTGATCGTTGCCGGCAATGACAGCCCGATCACCGCAGACATCACACTCACCGCTCGCCACCAGCCAATTGAGGAGCCGCGCTTCATCCGCCGCGAAGGCCCGCGGCTGATGATGGACTATACTAGAATGACGCAGAACGGCGACTGGTCGGGCACAATCACCGTCGAGGGTCAGGATATCGATATCGCCAATTGCCGCGGCACCCGCGACAGAAGCTGGGGTATCCGGCAGGTCGGAGCCTCCGAATCGCAACCACCACCGGCAGGCGAATTTCCGCAATTCTGGTGGCTCTGGACGCCGCTAAATTTCGACAATCACGCCTGCTTTTTCCACAGCAATGATGACGGCGACGGCCTGCCGTGGAACCGGCGCGGCGTGGTCGACACGATCGCCGGCGAAACCCATGAATTCGAGCCCAAGGCCATTGATCTCAGCTACCACAGCGGCTCCCGCCGCATCAAACAGGTGGCGCTCGAAACCGGCACCGGATCGCTCACGATCACACCGCGCACAGGCGATGCCGCTCGAACATTTTACATGTCAGGCCTCGGCTATCTCCATCCGGTCTGGGGCCACGGCATGGATCACGGCGATCTCGAAGTCGCGCATGATGTCATCGCCCTCGACCCCGCACCGGCGATCGACATGACCACTATCCACATTCAGGCGCTCAGCGATGCGGTGCTCACCGTCGACGGCCGGGAGCATCACGGCATCGGCGTGGTCGAACAATTGTTCATCGGTCCACACGCAACCAGCGGCTTGGCGGGCATCATGGACCCGGCCGCATGAGCGCCCGCTTCCCCGTGCGACCCGAAGAGTTCGAACCGACTTTCATTGAGCGGGTATTTGGCGCCACGCCCGACTCGCTCAAATCCCTGACTCATGAACCGGTCGGCACCGGTCAGGTCTGTGACAGCTATCGCTTCACCTGCGGATGGTCCGAAGGCGGTCATCCGGAGACCTTTATCGCCAAATGTCCGAGCGCCGATCCGGTCAGCCGGGGGGCCGCCGCGATCTTCCATCTCTATGATATGGAAGTCGGCTGGTACCGCGATGTCGCTGACGATTGCGGCGCGCTGTGCCCGAAATCCTATCACGCCAATATCGCAGAAAACGAACAGGAGTTTGTGCTCCTTCTCGAAGACATGGCACCCGCTTCGCAAGGCGATCAATTGGCCGGCGCTTCTTTGATTCAAGTAGAAACAACACTGGCCGAGGCCGCTACCCTCCATAATTTTCAACCGGCCAGCGGGTTCGAAAACTTACAGTGGCTGGATCATGGCACCGGCAACAGCCTGTTCCTCGAGACCAGCCTGCCCGCCGGTTATCCGGTCTTTCGCCAGCGATTTTCCTCGCTGCTCTCTCCGGAAATATTGGATCTCGGCCAACAGCTAGTTGACCGCATCGGTGCTTATATTGCGCATGAACCGCCGGAATTGACCGTCACCCATGGTGATATGCGCCTCGACAATATCCTGTTCCATGCCGACGGCCAGATCGCGGCTCTCGTGGACTGGCAGACTTGCTCACTTGGCAATCCCGCCAATGATGTAGCCTATCTGATCGGCACCAGTTTCGCCGATCCGGCAGAACGGCGCGAACAAGAGGAAAAACTGGTCCAAACCTATTTGTTGGGCCGGTCGAATGCCCCCGCTTTCGAGATCTTCTGGGACGAATATCGCCGCCATGCCTTTGCCGGCTTTATCATGGCCATCAACGCCTCGCTCCATGTCGAACAGACAGAACGCGGCGACAGGATGTTCGCGGCAATGGCAGAGAGACCAGCGCAAATGGCGATCGATCTGGATAGTTTAGGCCTGCTCTAGACCGCAGCCCCGTGACCGAGAGCGAGATAGTCATCCGATTGCATCTCGAGCAAGCGCGATGCGGTGCGTTCAAACTCGAAGGAACCGTCGCCTTCCGGATATAGCGAATCCGGCTCGGCATCTGCACTGGCCAGCAGCTTGACCCGATATTCGTAGAGCGCGTCGATCAGGGTGATGAAGCGCGCGGCCTCGTTGCGATTCTCCTTGGACAGCACCGGTATGCCGACGATGATCACGCTATGATAATGGCGGGCAATCGCCAGATAATCCTGCGCGCCACGCGCTTCTGCGCACAGCCGCTTGAACGAAAATACTCCGACACCTTTTAGCGATTTAGGAACCCTCAGCATCCGCCCACCCTGCACTTCTATTTCGGCCGACGGCACATGGTCCCGATCCTCGGGCGGATAGTCGGTCAGGCGAAAAAAAGCCTCGCTCAGGGCTCGGGTTGCGGCCTCTCCATTGGGCACATGCCACAGGTCCACATCGCCCAGCCGTTCGCGCCGGTAATCGGTCGGTCCGTTGAGCGAAATGACATCGAGCCGGGTCTTGAGCAACTCTATGAACGGCAGGAAATGCTCGCGATTGAGGCCATTTTTATAGAGATCATCCGGCGGGCGGTTGGAGGTGGTGACAATCGTCACGCCGGCCTCGACCAGCCCAGTGAACAGCCGCGACATGATCATCGCATCGGCACTGTTATTCACCACCATCTCGTCAAAGGCGAAAAAGCGCGCTTCGCCTGCCAGAGCCTTGGCCACCGGGATCACCGGATCGCCCTGCTCCTTCTTTCGCTCTTCATTGAGCCGTGCGTGCACATCGAGCATGAATTCGTGAAAATGCGCGCGTTTTTTGCGATTAATGTCGAGATTGTTGTAGAAAAGATCCATCAGCATCGACTTGCCGCGCCCCACGCCGCCCCACATATAAACACCCTGCGGTGATTGCGGTTTCTTGCCGAATGCGCGCCATAATATGCTGCCCCTTGGCGGCACGGCTTCCAGCTCCTTTTGCAACCGGGCCAGCCGTTTAGCGCAAGCTTCCTGGTCGGGGTCGGGTTTCAGTTCCCCTTGCGCGATCAGAGCCAGATAGCGCTGGTAGAAAGAACTCATCGCAAGTCCGTTTTCTGGCGCGGTGCCTTTTTTACAATGGCCGTGAAGGAGGCCATATTATCCTCGCCTTTCTCACCCTGCACAACCAGTCCGCGCATGAACAGAAAGCGGCCGGTTTCACGGGTGATCTCCACTTGCGCCTCGAGCGGTTCGCCCATTCGCGCGGAACCGAGAAAATGCGTCTGCAATTCCAGCGTTACGGCATAGCCGGACGGGCCAAGGTCAAGCACCCGCATTGCGGCAAACAGCGAACAGTCGATGAATCCCATCATCGTTCCGCCATGGACCGCATCACCGAGATTGCGATGCTTGCGCTCCGGGAAAATCCGCACCCGGGCGATATCGTCATCGAACCCGTCGCCCCCGCGCCGGACAATCATCTTTCCCAGAAAACTGTTATAGCAATCAGGATCGTTCAGCTGCCATATATTCCAGCCCGGATAATCCGGATCGGGCTCGGTGATGACAAAATTACGCTCGGCTTCAGACATGGTTGGCGCCTGCGTTTGAATCAGACTTCGCGCGAAGCGGTCATCTTCTTGATTTCGGCAATCGCCTTGGCCGGTGACAGGCCTTTGGGACAGGCATTGGCACAATTCATGATTGTGTGGCAGCGATAGAGCCGGAACGGATCTTCCAGTTCGTCGAGCCGCTCACCGGTCATTTCATCGCGGCTGTCGGCGAGCCAGCGATAAGCCTGCAGCAGGATCGCGGGACCAAGAAACTTGTCGCTGTTCCACCAATAGCTCGGGCAGCTGGTCTGGCAGCACGCGCAAAGAATGCACTCATATAGCCCATCCAGTTTACCGCGATCTTCTGGCGATTGCAGCCGCTCCTTGCCCGATGGCGTCGGCGTCACCGTTTTCAGCCAGGGCTGGATAGAAGCATATTGCGCGTAGAAATGGGTGAAGTCAGGGACCAGATCCTTGATCACTTCCATATGAGGCAGTGGAGTGATGGTTACCTTGTTCCCGCAATCTTCAATTGCGGTGGTGCAGGCCAGGCCATTTTTGCCGTTGATATTCATCGCGCAGGACCCGCAAATGCCTTCGCGGCACGAGCGGCGGAAGGTCAAAGTAGCGTCCTGTTCCGACTTCATCTTGATCAGCGCATCAAGCACCATCGGTCCGCATTCGTCCGTGTCGATTTCGAACGTGTCGTAGTGCGGGTTCTCGCCTTTGTCCGGATCGTAGCGATAGACTTTGAATGGGCGCTTTTTTCCGCCGGTCAGCGCTTGATGCAATTCACCGGTTTTTCGGATTTTGCTATTCTTGGGGAGCGTAAAAGTAGCCATGTCTATCGGATTCCCTTGTTCTGCGGATCGGCATAACCAAGAAGTGCTGCTTTCTCAACCGTTTTGCACTGCAAAAAAGATTAGTCGGGTTCCGATTCATGCAATCACTGGTGGCGCTCGAAAAACGCGACCATGTCATCCAGCACCGAAGCCTTGTGACGAAAGGGCTTGGCAAGCGCCATCATGATTTCGAGATGGTCAATATCGGGATATTCGACATATTCGGCATCGCCGCCCGCGGCGAGGATTTTATCGCGCAAAATTTTGCTGTTGCGTGGCTTGACCTGGGTATCATTTGTACCGCTGGACAGCCAGAGCGGCGGAGCATCGGACCGGACGAAATTGACTGGCTGGGTCATCTCCGGTTCGGGATACTCGCCAAAGCTCTGCTTCGTTGTCTCGGAATCAAACGGATAGAAATCATAGGGTCCGGCCAGCGCCGCTACGCCCCTGATCAGGTCGGGTGATTTGCCCTCGCGCCCCAGCCACTGCCGGTCCAGCGCCAGCATCATCGCGTTATAGGCACCGGCAGATTGCCCGGAGAGAAATATCCGGCTCGGATCACCGCCAAACGCCTCGATATTGTCGTCCACCCATGCGAGCGCCTTGGCGCTGTCTTCGAGGAAACCGGGAAAACGCGTTTTTGGAAACAGGCGATAGTCGGGCAACACCACCATATAGCCGCGATTGGCCAGTGCCCGTCCGGTGAAAGCATAATGATCCTTGGCTCCGTCGCGCCAGCCGCCGCCATAGATAAAAACGACCACTGGAAGTGGCCCGGTCGCCGCTGTTTTGGGAGTCCAGATATTGAGCCCCAGGCCAAGCGTCTCGTCATAAATTTGATTCTGCACGAGAAGCTGGGAATCGCTGTCGCCTGGGATGACATTATTGACCATATCCAGTTGCTTCGGACCCGGCTGCGCAATGAACCACCATGCAATGCAGCCGCAAGCGAGGAGCAGCACTCCGATGATGACAAGCCATTTCATAGACTGAGCCTTAGCCAGCCGCTCAGACGCTGGCAATGTTGATCTCCGCGATATTCACCAGCACCATATTGTTCGTTTTGAGCCGGGCAGTCATCAGGAAACCCCAGAAATCCGCTGCAAAAGCACGCAAGCCATAAAAAAGGCGACCCGCAGGCCGCCTTCTTCGCAATTCGATGTGGTTTCGATTAACGCTTTGAGAACTGGAAGCTCTTACGCGCTTTCGCCTTACCATATTTCTTCCGCTCGACCTTACGGCTGTCGCGAGTCAGGAAGCCCTCTGCCTTGACCGCTGACCGCAGAGCCGGCTCATATTTGGTCAATGCTTGCGAAATGCCGTGCTTGACCGCGCCAGCTTGCCCCGAGAGACCGCCGCCTTTAACGGTGACGACGACGTCATATTGACCTTCGCGCTCGGTGATCGCGAAGACCTGATTAAGCACCAGACGCAGGGTCGGGCGAGCAAAATAGGTTTCCTGATCGCGGCCATTGACCGTGATCGTGCCCTTGCCAGGCTTCAGCCATACGCGGGCAACCGCATCTTTCCGGCGACCGGTCGCATAAGCACGACCAAATTTGTCCAGCTCCTGCTCACGCAAAGGCATGGTGGAGACGGGTGGTTCAGCGGCTACAGTTTCGGCATCCGCTTCAGCGGCGGCCGGTGCGTCGACCACAGCCGGGCCAGCGATATCTTTAAGATCAGCGAGATCGGTTTTTACGTCAGACATTATGCGCCCACCTTGTTCTTACGGTTCATCGAAGCGACGTCGAGCGCCACTGGGTTCTGGCCGTTATACGGATGCTCGGTACCGGCAAATACGTGCAATGCACGCATCTGGGCGAAACCCAGCGGACCCTTGGGGATCATCCGTTCGACAGCTTTTTCCATGACGCGTTCAGGGAAACGGCCTTCGAGGACCTTTTCTGCCGTTGTGCCGCTGATGCCGCCGGGATGGCCGGAGTGCTTGTAATAGGTTTTCTGCTTGGTCTTGTTGCCGGTGAACTTCACCTTCTCGGCGTTGATCACGATGACATGGTCGCCGCAATCCACATGAGGGGTGTAGCTTGGCTTGTGCTTGCCGCGCAGGAGGTTGGCGATGATCGATGCAACCCGGCCAACGACCAGATCTTCGGCATCAATGATATGCCATTTCTTTTCGACATCAGCAGGCTTGGCCGACTGTGTCTGTTTGGTGATACCCTTCATGGGGTGGCTCCTTCTTGGAGAGTGAGATTCAAAAATAACAAAAGCCGGACACGAGGATCCGGCCGACTGCGGCGCTATTGGCGCTGTTTTTTCTGCAAGTCAAGCGAAAGCGGGGCTTTGCTAGCGGGTATAATGCTACCGCGCGCGTTTTTCGCCCTCTCACGCGCCTTATGCTCAACGCTGTTTGGCAACCGGTAGATGATAGCCCAGATTTATAAAGTCAGCGGCACGGAAACGGTCATCGTGGCGTACGGCCAATCAGATGTACGCCCCAGACCGTCGATGCAACAACCAGCGCACCCACAGCCTGATGCAATACCGCCAGATGGATATCGATGCCCGTCATCACCGTTGCGATACCCAGCAGTATTTGGCTGCCGAAAGCGATGTGGATCGCAACGGAGGCGCGGCGATCGATGGGCCGGACCTTCCGAGCGAGAAAGACAAGAAAGCCGACCACAACCCAGGCCCACCATCGGTGGATGAAGTGGATAAGATAGGGATCATTATTTAGCGTATTCCAGATGCCGCTACTCCAATAGATTCCGCCGGGGACGAAATAGTCGTTCATCAGCGGCCAGGTGCTCGACACATAGCCGGCATCCAGACCTGCGGTATAAGCGCCGAACAGTAGCTGGAAAAAAAGAACCGCCAACACAGCCCAGCCAAGCCCGGTCATCCGAGCCGCTCTTGCGTTACCAACAGACAGTTGGCGCAGATCAAGTGCCGTCCAGACCAGTCCGCCGAGGATGAACAACGCGGTGAGCAAGTGCACCGCCAGCCGGAAATGGCTGACATCGGTCCGTTCGCTAAGGCCGGAACTGACCATCCACCAGCCGATCGTGCCCTGCAATCCGCCAAGCGCCAGCAAAGCCACCAGACGCCAGCCGTAGCCGGATGGAATCGCCCGCTTCACTGAGAACCACAGCAGCGGCAGTGCAAAGGCCACGCCGATCAAACGCCCGAGCAGCCGGTGCACCCATTCCCAGAAATAAATGAATTTGAAGTCCGCCAGTGTCATGCCAGCGGGGCCGTTGATCTCGAGATATTCGGGAATCTGTTTATATTTTTCGAATTCTGACAACCAGTCCGCTTCGCTCAGCGGCGGTAGCGCGCCGGTCACCGGCTTCCATTCGGTTATCGACAGGCCGGATTCAGTCAGCCGGGTGATCCCGCCCACGACGACCATGATGAACACCAGAAAGGCGACGGAATAAAGCCAGTTGGATAGGGCGACGGGGCGGCTTGTCTCAGCGGAATTCAAAGACGTTTCGATCATAGAATTCTTATGCCGTGAGCATGCTCAGCAATCAACTGTCGTTATACGGCAACATAATTGCGAAAATTGAAACTGCCTGCAGCAACCGGGGTTTGCTCTGCCGAGAAGTGGGCGCTAGTTCCCTTTTCCTTCAGTCTTCGAAAAATCAGATACAGGAATTATTGTCCCACAATTGGGAACTATTTTTTCAAGGTCAGCGGTCGTGATTTGTCCTGTGTCGATGCCACCCAAGCTTTTTTCATTCTTTCTTTCGTTTTCGCCTTTGATTCCAATCCATGTGCGTTGCAGGAAGTTCCTTTGCTTTCGTTGATCTTCACGCTTGGCGAATGCTATCGCCATTTTCGCAAACCGGTCGTCTGAAGCAAGTTGGGAGCGGATCAGGCCACATATGATTTGGGCTTGATTTTCCTTTCCATCTTTCGCCAGTTCATGGAGTTTGCCCTCAAGCTCAGAAAAATTTATTTTTCCCTGATCGTTAATGCGCTCGTTTAAAATAGCAACACTCTCTTGGAAACTGGCATTTACGCTTTGAATTGAGGCGTTGATCTCCGACATGCTTATATCAGGAAGCGGAAGTTTCCGCCCTTGCAAACTTGCGATCTCGTCATCCATTTTGTTGACGGCCATAATCAGATTACTGATATGAACTTGGTTACTGGCGTTTTGTTTCCCAGCCTCATCATATTGATCAATCAGCCTGTCCCTCAGTTTCCCGAGGGCCTTTTGCAGTTCCTTTTGCCCACCGGTTGAAAACTCTTTCAAGTTTGCCAAATATGCTTCTCGGTCGTCGCTGGACAGAGCATAAATTTTTGTGCCGCCCCCGCGGGCTAGGCTAACATCTGCATCCATTTTCTTGGCTTCGCTATGTTCAACAGCCCCCACGCTGAAAAAAATAGTCGAAAGCAATGGCAACAGTATTTTTTCAAACAGCCCTTTACCATTGGCGTCATCAGAGACCATCACGTGTCGATAAATCAACCCAAAAGAAATGACTAGCATGGCAGATAAAGCCATCAACAATATCCCGTCATGATATGCAGATTGATATGCAGGAACGGACCAAGATATTAGCGGCGTGTCCTCCAGAACATCTGTGTCTTCGTTCTTTAACCCTATGTCGGAATCGCGTTTGCTTGAGTTCCCAGAGCTCGCTTTTCCTTCAGAATACGGCTGTTGTGGATCTATTCCCGACTCTGACGCCGGTTGCTCTTTAACTTGCGCTGTCCGCAAATTTACATTCGGTAGCGTCATTACATAATGGCTGACCTGTGCATCCGACTGATGCTTGTGATCTTCCTTCAAAATAATGGCGAGCAGGATGGTAGCTAAGATGACACAGGCGATGCCCATGACCGAAAAGTTTAAGAAAATTTTGGATCTGCTATCCAGCGAACTTTCAGAACTGGGTGGTAGAATTTTGTTGAAGACGGCGAAGAATATCGAAATACCAGCGCCCATCAGCAAGATGAAACCCGTCGCGCGAAAAGTTATCAAATTTGGATTTTGCCCGGCGACATTTGAATCCCCTTCGAAAGACATCGGCCACAGAATTTCTCTCAAAGTATATATCAGAAAAAGATATCCAAAAAAGGTGATGAGGCCAGCGAAGTAACGATGATCACCATCCAGTCTGTTGCCGGGAATTTTACCACTTTGTTGTGCTTTTTTCGGTTCTGACATGGCCCCCCCCATTACTGTGCTCTTTCGGCAAATCTATTCCCCTTTCTAGTCGTTTATACGTGACCCCCGTCACGGTCGGTTGAGCGATGTCATCCTGGAGGAAAAGCGCCTGGCGCGCCCTAAGTGGCAGATATTTGGGTTATATCAGAAATGATATGTTGTATCTTAACAAGCTTTTTCCTATATCCATCACACACAAACAATAAGCGAGACAGTGAGTCGTGTTTACGACAGCCAAATTCTGGGACAGAAACGGTCTGATGGTCAGGGATGGCCTGTGGGACCGTATCGCCGTGCTCATTTCCGGTCTGTGCCTGGCGCATTGTGTCGCAACCATTGCCTTTGTTGCACTCCTGTCCTCGGCGGGTGGCATGTTCCTCAATCCGCTGGTCCATGAAATTGGCTTGGGAATCGCTATTGCTCTTGGTTTTTTTGCTCTGGGGCGTGGCGTGCTGGATCATGGCTATATCATGCCGGTTGCTATCGGCAGTCTGGGGCTGGGAATGATGATGGGCGCGATCACGCTTGGGCATGACAGCGGACATGATGGCCGCGAGGTCCTGTATACCATGCTGGGCGTCGGTCTGCTCGCGCTGGCCCATGACCTGAACTACCGCGCCACCCATTAATTGCTGCCCATTGCCCTCGCGGCGAAACATCCCTAAATTGCCCTTATGGGAAAACATGATCATCATGAGCATCACGGCGAATCTTTAGCCGATGCAGCGCGCGCCAATCTGGAAAAATCCGGCGAGAAATGGACCGATACGAGAGCCGCTATTTTTGAGGCGCTCGCCGGATTCTCTCGCCCGGCATCAGCTTATGACATCGCCGAACTGGTTTCTGCCGCGCGCGGTAAGCGCGTTGCACCGAACAGCGTGTATCGGATACTCGACCTGTTCGTCGCGAATAATCTCGCGATGCGGATCGAAAGCGCCAATGCCTATCTCGCCAACAGCCACCCTGGCTGCGAGCATGACTGTATTTTCCTGGTTTGCGACAGCTGCGGAGAAGCGACTCATATCGATGACGACCCCCTGTCCCAGCAAGTGCGCAAAGTAGCTAAAAGTCGAGGATTTAACTCCATCCGTCCGGTGATCGAGGTTCGCGGCATTTGCCAGAAATGCAGTTGATCCAACCCAATTGTCAGCAAATGTTAACGAGCAGCCTGCTGAAAGTTCGACAGGGCATTGCGATGCCGTTAGAACTGGAAAAAAACAGGGAGTGATTATGCCAGTTTCGAATACACCATTGCTGGATGATGTCTCCTTTCCAGCCGATCTGCGTAAATTAAAACCCACGCAGCTCCGCCAGTTTGCCGATGAACTGCGCGCCGAAGTGATTGACACCGTATCCACAACCGGCGGCCATCTCGGCGCTGGCTTGGGCGTTGTCGAGCTTACAACGGCGATCCATTATGTTTTCAATACGCCGGAAGATCGCTTGATCTGGGATGTCGGCCACCAATGCTATCCGCACAAGATCATTACCGGTCGCCGCGACCGAATCCGTACCCTGCGTCAGGGTGGCGGCCTCTCCGGTTTTACCAAGCGCTCGGAAAGCGAATATGATCCTTTTGGCGCGGCGCATAGCTCGACCTCGATCAGCGCTGCTCTCGGCTTCGCGATTGCCAACAAACTGAACGACAAGCCCGGTCGCGGTATTGCAGTTATCGGCGACGGCGCGATGAGCGCCGGCATGGCCTATGAAGCGATGAACAACGCTGCGGCAGCCGGCAACCGGCTGGTTGTCGTTCTCAATGACAATGACATGTCGATCGCGCCGCCAGTCGGCGGGCTTTCAGCTTATCTCGCCCGGATCGTATCCTCCAGAGAATTTCTCGGCGTCCGCCAGCTGGCGCGGCGTATCGCCAGAAAACTCCCCAAGCCACTCCACGATGCTGCGCGCAAGACCGATGAATATGCCCGCGGCATGACCATGGGCGGGACGTTGTTCGAGGAGCTGGGTTTCTATTATGTTGGTCCGATTGACGGCCACAATCTCGAGCATCTTATCCCGGTTCTGGAAAATGTTCGCGATGCGGCTGAAGGGCCTTGCCTGATCCACGTCGTCACCGAAAAAGGCAAAGGCTATAAATTTGCCGAGGAAGCCGCCGACAAATATCACGGTGTCGCGCAGTTTGACGTTATTTCCGGCAAGCAGAACAAGGGCCCTGGCGGCGGACCGCCTGCCTATCAGAATGTTTTTGGTGAAACGCTGGCCAAACTGGCCGACAGCGATTCGCGCATCTGCGCGATTACCGCAGCCATGCCCTCCGGCACTGGCGTCGACAAATTCGCCCAAGCCCATCCGGACAAGGCCTTTGATGTCGGCATCGCCGAACAGCATGGCGTAACCTTTGCCGCCGGTCTCGCGGCACAGGGCATGCGGCCTTTTTGCGCGATCTACTCAACCTTTCTGCAACGTGCCTATGATCAGGTCGTCCATGATGTGGCGATCCAGAATCTGCCAGTACGCTTCGCCATAGACCGTGCCGGTCTGGTCGGCGCAGACGGCAGCACCCATGCCGGATCTTTCGATGTCACCTATCTGGCGACACTGCCCAATTTCGTTGTGATGGCCGCAGCAGACGAGGCGGAACTAGCGCATATGACCTATACTGCGGCCTTGCACGACAACGGCCCGATTGCCTTTCGCTACCCGCGCGGCAATGGCACAGGTGCCCCAATTCCGGATAAGCTCGAACAACTTGAAATCGGCAAGGGTCGGATCGTCAAGCAAGGCACTAAGGTCGCTATCCTGTCGCTTGGCGCCCGTCTCGAAGAAGCCAAGAAGGCAGCAGAGCGGCTAGAGGCCAAAGGGCTCAGCACAACCGTCGCCGACTTGCGCTTTGCCAAGCCGCTTGATGAAGAACTGATCCGCAAATTGCTTACCACCCATGAAGTCGCTGTGACGGTCGAGGAAGCCTCCGTTGGCGGCCTTGGCGCGCATGTCCTGACTTATGCTTCCGACAATGGCCTGACCGATGCCGGGCTCAAGATCCGAACCATGCGTTTGCCGGATGTGTTTCAGGATCAAGACAAGCCCGACGTACAATATGCCGAAGCAGGGCTTGATGCCGATGGCATTGTCGATACCGTGTTGAAGGCGCTGCGGCACAACAGCGCAAATGTCGAAGATGAAGGAGCAAGGGCCTAGCCTATTTTGCTGCTTGTGATTGCCGGAAACGGTCTTTAGGCGATTGCGACATGCTTCCCGAACTCTCCCACATCGATCACTGGATTTTTGATCTCGATAATGTGCTCTATCCAGCCGAGTGCGATCTGTTCGCGCTGATCGATATCAAAATGGGCGAATATATCGCCAAGGCGCTGGACTGTGACTATGCCGAAGCGCGCAAAGTGCAAAAGGCGTTTTTCCACGATCATGGCACCACGCTGGCCGGCCTGATGCATCATCATGGCACCGACCCGCATGATTTTCTAGATTTTGTCCATGATATCGACATGGACCGGCTGTCGCCCGCGCCTATGGTCCGCGCCGCCATCGAGGCCTTGCCGGGCGAAAAGCTGATATTCACCAATGCCGACCGGCCCTACGCCGAACAGGTTTTGGAAAAACGCGGGCTGGCCGGCCTGTTCCACCAGATGCACGACATCCATGACACCGGGCTGGTCCCCAAACCGCAAGACGGTGCCTACCATAGCATGGTCGCGGTCACCGGTGTCGATCCGGCCCGGGCGCTGTTTGTCGAAGACACGGCCCGAAATTTGCGCCCGGCCAAAGATCTGGGCATGACCACCGTGTGGATAAACACCGGCGCGGAATGGGCTGGCCGCGAGCATGATCCCGTCTATATTGACTATGAAATTACCGATCTGGAAAGCTGGGTCACCGGCCTCCACCAAGCGAAGGAAGAATCAAGACCATGACCGCAGCATTGCAGACCATCATCGACGACGCCTGGGACAAACGTGAGTCTCTCGACCTGACAACGCAGGGCGAGGTCCGCGAAGCCGTGGATGCAGCGCTGGCCATGCTCGACAATGGCAGCGGCCGGGTTGCGGAGAAAAAAGACGGGCAGTGGGTGGTCAACCAGTGGCTGAAAAAAGCAGTGCTGCTCTCCTTCCGGCTGAACGACAATAAAGTCATCGAAGGCCAGGGTGGCGCCAATCACTGGGACAAAGTGCCCAGCAAATTTGCCGGATGGGGTGAGAACCGGTTCCGCGAGGCCGGTTTCCGTTCGGTGCCAGGATCCGTCGTCCGGCAGGGCGCCTTCATCGGCAAAGGCGTTGTCCTGATGCCAAGCTTCGTCAATATCGGCGCCTTCGTCGACGAGGGCTCGATGGTCGACGGCTGGGCCACGGTCGGCAGCTGCGCGCAGATCGGCAAGAATGTCCATATATCCGGCGGTGCCGGCATCGGCGGCGTGCTGGAACCCTTGCAGGCTGATCCGGTGATCATCGAGGACGGCGCCTTCATCGGCGCGCGGTCGGAAGTCGCCGAAGGCGTCCGGGTGGGCGAAGGCGCAGTGCTGTCCATGGGTGTCTATCTCGGCGCTTCCACCAAGATTGTCGACCGGGATACGGGCAAAATCTGGATCGGCGAAGTGCCGCCTTATGCCGTCGTCGTGCCGGGGACGTTACCACCAAAGATCAATGTTGACGGCGCACCGCAACCGTCGCTTTATTGCGCCGTGATCGTCAAGACGGTCGATGCGCAAACACGGTCCAAGACCGGTATCAACGAATTGCTGCGCGACTGATGGCCACGGGGGTGGATCAGGTGAAGGTAACGCTGGAGCCGAATGATCACCCCTATCGCAATGGTGCCTGGACCCCGGTGTTCGAGGAACTCGACACAGATGATCTCGAAATAATCGGGACCATTCCGGCTGACATTGACGGCCTCTACGTCCGCAACACCGAGAACCCAGTGCATGGCAGCATTGGTCGTTATCATCCCTTCGACGGCGACGGGATGATCCATAGCATCCGTTTGCAGAATGGTAAGGCGACCTATCGCAACCGCTTTGTCCGGACGGAGGGTTTCGAGGCCGAACAGATAGAAGGCGGGCCTTTGTGGGTCGGGATCATGGGCAAGCCCGACGATTCCAGACGTGAGGGATGGGGCGCGCATGGCAGCGTCAAGGACAGCAGTTCGACCGACGTCGTGGTCCATGCCGGTGCGATCCTCTCGACCTTCTACCAATGCGGCGAAGGCTATCGGCTCGATCCGGAAACGCTCGAGACTTTGGGCACGGCGGGCTGGGTTCCGGAAGACGGCATTTCCGCGCATCCGAAGGTCGATGAAGCGACTGGCGAACTGCTGTTCTTCAACTATTCCACCAAAGCTCCCTATCTCCATTATGGCGTGGTCGGACCGGATAATCAGCTCAAGCATTTCATCCCGGTAGAGCTGCCGGGCGCGCGGCTGCCCCATGATATGGCGTTCACCGAAAATTTTGCGATCTTCAACGACTGCCCGCTCTACTGGAAACCGGAACTGATCGAGCGGAATCTCTATATTCCCGCCTATCATCCCGACGAGCCAACCCGTTTCGGCATCATCCCGCGCATGGGGCAGCCGGAGGATATCAAATGGTTTGAGGCCAAAGCGACCTATGTGCTTCACTGGTCCAATGCCTATGAAGATGGCGATGAAATCGTCCTCGACGGCTATTTCCAGAATGAACCGGTGCCGGCACCGCTGACCGATTTCCCGGCGGGCTATGAAAGCATGGGCGCGAGCATCGACCTGCACAGTTTCAAACCCGAATTGCACCGCTGGCGTTTCAATATGAAAACCGGCGAGACCCGCGAGGAGACATTGTTCGACGACTATCCGGTCGAATTCGGGATGATCAACCAGCAGATCACCGGCAAACCCTATCGCTATGTATATAGCGTCACCGGCGAGCCGGGCTGGTTCCTGTTCAACGGCCTGACGAAACATGATCTCGAGACCGGCGAAACAGAGCATATCTCCTTTGGCGAGCAGCGCTTCGGATCCGAAGCGCCTTTCATTCCGCGCGCCAACGCGCAGTCAGAGGATGACGGATATTTGATCAGTTTCATCACCGATATGGCGCAGGCCCGGTCGGAATGTATCATTATTGACGCGCAGGATATTGCGGCGGGCCCGGTCTGCACGATCATCTTGCCGCACCGGATTAGCAGCGGCACCCATGCAACCTGGGCTTCGGCGGATCAATTAAGGTAACGCGTCATGCCAGCGAAGGCTGGCTCCCGACCCAATATCGCGGTTCAAACCAAGCTTGGTTTGGCCCCCAGCCTTCGCTGGGGCGACGGATCAGTCAAACAACTCCCCGTCCACCTCTTTGCCCGCAGGCGGTGTCAGGCCCAGATGTTTCCACCCGCGATCATTGAGCGTCCGGCCGCGTGCGGTCCGGGCGATCAGGCCGAGCTGAATCAGATAGGGTTCGATCACCTCTTCCACCGTGTCGCGGGGTTCCGAAAGACCTGCCGCCAGCGTTTCCACACCGACCGGGCCGCCTTTGTAGACGTCCGCGATCATATAGAGATAGCGCCGGTCCATGGCGTCGAGACCGATACTGTCTACTTCGAGCCGAAGAAGCGATTCGTCAGCGATTTTCCGGTCGACCAGCCTTGTCCCCGCGACATTGGCGAAATCCCGCACCCGGCGGAGCAGGCGCCCGGCGATCCGCGGCGTGCCCCGCGCGCGACGGGCCACTTCGGTGGCACCATCGGGCGCTATATCAAGGTCGAGCAGACGCGCCGCGCGGTGGACAACCAGTTCCAGTTCCTCGGTCGTATAGAAATTGAGCCGTACGGGTATGCCGAAACGGTCGCGCAGCGGCGTGGTGAGCAGGCCCTGCCGCGTAGTCGCGCCGATCAGGGTGAAGGCGGGCAAGTCAATCCGTACCGAACGCGCCGACGGACCTTCACCGATGATCAGATCTAGCGCGCGGTCTTCCATCGCCGGATAGAGCACTTCCTCGACCACCGGATTGAGCCGGTGAATCTCGTCGATAAACAGGACATCGCCTTCTTCGAGATTGGTCAACAGCGCCGCCAGATCGCCGGACTTGGCGATGACTGGCCCGGAAGTGGCGCGAAAACCGACACCCAGTTCGCGTGCAATGATCTGCGCCAGCGTGGTCTTGCCTAGGCCGGGAGGCCCAAAGAACAGCACATGGTCGAGCGCCTCGCTACGCCCCTTGGCCGCCTCGATAAACACCCGAAGATTGCCACGTGCCGCTTCCTGCCCGATAAATTCGTCGAGCGTTTTCGGGCGCAGGGCAGCGTCGATATCTTCGACCTTGCGTTCGGGTGATTGGAGGCGGTCTTCGGTCATTCGGAGAGACTCAAATGCAATGGGATAACTCTATCGCTTGAAAAAAAATATGGATCACCGCCCAAAAAGTCGATGATCCAATCCATCCAACTTCTTTCAAAAACCTCAGCCACAAATTTATTCGGCTCTTTGGAGTTGGGATCAGCCTTAACCGCCATATAACCGATACCTCGTCCGAACGTTGTGCACGATGAGAAATCGGTTGGGCTGACCAATAAGGTGGCTTGCTGCAATTCAACTGGTCCTTCCAGAACACGGATACGTATCGTCCACGGCTCATGTAATTTTTCGATTATCTTGGCTTTGACAATCATGGTGTCCAGCGACGCGTCTGATGGCTTTGTTTTGTAGATCATTGCCTGCGGAACCGGTTCGGCCATGCACGCTAATGCGGGTGATGAAACCAAAGAAACGGACAACAGGAAAAGCGCAATCCTCACCGCGCTGCCTTCTTCAACGCCAGCCTAACCAGTGCATCCAGTGTCGCACCGTCCCCCGCCTCAGCATCCGCCGCCGCCACCGCCGCACTCGCATCAACCGGCTTGAAGCCGAGATTCTGCAGCGCGCTGACCGCATCGGCGCTGTTGTTCGAGGGGGCGTGGACCGCTCCGCCGCCAGCAACTGGATCGGTCGCAATGCCGCCGACCTTGTCTTTCAGTTCATTGACAATCCGCAGCGCCAGCTTCGGGCCAACGCCGTTGGCACGGCTGACCATCGCCTTGTCGCCAGTCGCCACGGCGCGGGAGATTTCTCCGGGCTCCAGCGCCGACAGGATCGCCAATGCAACCTTGCCGCCGACACCCTGCACCGAGATCAGCAAGCGGAACCAGTCGCGCTCCGAACCGCTGGCAAAGCCCATCAGCCGCATGTCGGTCTCGCTGACCTGCATCTCGGTGTAGATTGTCGCGCCATCGCCTTTGCCGCCAATCGCGCCGATGGTACGGGACGAACAGAACACCAGATAGCCGACGCCGTTCACGTCCAGCACGATATTATCCGTGCCGATTTCGTCGATGGTGCCGGTCAGTTTTGCGATCATGAACTTGTTTTAGCGCAGCAGGCGAATCTGTCGAGTTTTTGTTTTGTTCTTTCACGTCGGACACCACGCTGATGGCTCAAAATCACTCTTCGGCCTATTGTATCTTCGTGCGGCAAACCCCGTTCGTGCTGAGCTTGTCGAAGCACGGATTTGCGCGCTTCACAGTCCTTCGACAGGCTCAGGACGAACGGCGCCTTGCTTCCCCCTACCGTTTCCGGTGATGCGCATGGGTGATCGCAACGGCCAGTGCATCGGCGGCATCGGCCCCGGCCAGCTTCACGCCGGGCAGCAGAATCTTCAGCATTGCCTGCACCTGATGCTTGTCCGCGCTGCCAACGCCGACCACCGATTTTTTCACCGTCTTCGCCGAATATTCGCCGACTTCGATGCCGGTCCGGGAAGCGCCAAGCAGCACGACGCCGCGCGCCTGCCCCAGTTTCAACGTGCTTTGCGGGTTGCTGTTGACGAACACTTCCTCGACCGCTGCCGCATCCGGTTTATATTCGAGCAGCAGATCGGTCAGCTCGAGATCAAGCTTGAGCAAACGGCTGGCCATAGCCATTTTGCTGTCGGTCTTGATCTGGCCGTTAGCGATGTGGGACAGGCGATTGCCATCCGCGACGATCACGCCCCAGCCAGTGGTGCCGAGCCCAGGATCGAGACCGAGAATGATCAACTTGGTCCGCCAGTCCACCAGAACGGCCAGCAAAAGCCCTGATCAGCTAGAGTCTCTCTGGCTCCGCCACCAGCGGAAGTGAGGCCCGATCCCATTGGCGCAGCAGCATCAAAATCAACCGGGGAAATGGAAGATTTGGAAGCATGTTCCAGAAAATCGCTTCGACAGGAAACTGCCCGGTTTTCTGCGGCAGAGCGCCCACACCAGAGGAAGACCACGCCCGATATCAGAACCGATGGCAGCGAGACCGGCAGAGCCACGATCACTTCCGCGACCGCAGGCCTGGCGGCAAACTCCCACATCACTCGGCGTTCAGTTTTTCCATGATTTCATCGGACACGTCATAATTGCCCCAGACCGTCTGGACGTCGTCATCTTCTTCCAGCATGTCGATCAGGTTGAGCAACGTCTCGGCCTGCTCCTGGTCTACTTCCACCTGTACCGAAGGGCGCCATGCGAGCTTGACGCTGGCCGCCTCGCCAAGCGCCTTTTCCAGGGCACCGGACACTTCGTGGAGATCTTCCATCGCGGTCCAGATTTCGTGGCCATCCTCGTCGGACGCGATATCTTCGGCACCCGCTTCCATCGCAGCTTCAAGGACCTTTTCCTCGTCGCCTGCGCTGGCCGGATACTGGATATAGCCGACCCGGTCAAAACCGTGCGAAACAGAACCACTTTCACCCAGATTGCCACCATTTCGCGACATAATTGTACGAACATTGGTGAAAGTACGGTTATTATTGTCGGTCAGCGTCTCGATGATCAGAGACACGCCGCCGGGGCCAAAGCCTTCATAGCGGATCTCGCTATAGTCATCGCCTTCGTTCGCCGTCGCTTTTTCAATGGCGCGCGTGATATTGTCCTTCGGCATCGACACCGCTTTGGCGCTGTTGACCGCAAGTCGCAGACGCGGATTGAAATCAGGATCCGGCATGCCGGACTTGGCCGCCACGGTTATCTCGCGCGATAGCTTCGAAAATTGCGCCGCACGCTTCTTGTCCTGAGCGCCCTTGCGATGCTTGATATTGTTAAATTTACTATGGCCTGCCATTTTACCTCAAATTCCCGATTTGCTTAATCCACGATTACCGCGGTTCCCGATGCCGATACCATCAGCATCGAACCCTTGTCGCCGACGACCTCATAGTCAAGATCGACGCCGACAACCGCATTGGCGCCGACCTTCGCCGCCTCCGTTTCCATCTCCGCCAGCGCTTCATCGCGCGCGCGTTTCAGTACATTTTCATATTTGCCCGAGCGTCCGCCGACAATGTCGGTGATGCTGGCGAAAAGGTCGCGGAACAGGTTCGCGCCGACAATCACCTCGCCAATCACGATTCCGCGATAGTCGCGAATCGCATGGCCCTCGATACTGGGTGTCGTGGTGACGATCATCTTGCCTGCCATATTTTCAAATCCCGAAACGGTAACCCACTGCTGTTAATCTCCTGCAGCCGTTAGAGCAACCGCTGAAACCATGCCACGTCACGCCAGCAGCCCATTTTCCAGCCCACTTCCTTGTAAGTGCCGACCAGATCAAAGCCCATTGCCTGATGCAATGCGATACTGGCTTCGTTTGGCAGAGCAATTCCGGCAAATGCAGCGTGCATTTTTCTCGCTTTCAGTCGCAGTAACAGCGCTTCATACAGGCTCCGTCCGATACCAAGGCGCTTGTGATCGCGATCGATATAAGCAGCGACATCACAGCTGGTTTGATAGGCCGCCCGCGAGCGATGGTCAGAGCCATAAGCATAGCCAATCACCCGCCCATCCGCTTCTGCGATCAGCCAGTCGTGCGAATGAAGCGCTTTAGCGATTCGGCTGGCCATTTCTGCATCGTCGGGGACAGCTAGCTCAAAGCTGACCCAGCTGTCTTTTACAAAAGGCGCGTAAATTTCGGCACAACGTGGCGCATCAGCAACCGTCGCGGGCCGAATCTCGATCATCAAGCCAGGCCAAGCGCCGCTTTATAGGTGTCGAGAATGGCTTCCATTTCCTGACGGTCATGGGCTTCCATTTTCCGCAGGCGAACGATCTGGCGCATGATTTTGGCGTCATAACCCTGGGATTTCGCTTCGGAATATACATCACGGATATCGTCCGCCATGCCCTTTTTCTCTTCTTCCAGCCGTTCGATACGTTCGATAAACAGACGCAACTGGTCTGCGGCAACATTGCCTTCGCTCATTCTTCATTCCTTTGAAATATTTTATTCGGACTCGTAGTCCGTCTTTAAGATGCGTCGGCGTTTTTGGCCACGCTTTCCTTCATCTTTTTGAGCCGTTCCGGTGTTGCTTCGGTCTGGTATTTTTGCTTCCACTGATTAACCGGCATGCCGTGGATTGCTTCGCGGGCTTCGTCCTTGGTCATCGAACCACCTGCATCAACCGTTGCCTCCATCACCCAGTCGGCCAGACAGTTGCGACAGAAGCCGGCCAGTCCCATCAAATCAATATTTTCTGCATCATGGCGGTGCTGCAGATGGGATATGAGCCGGCGGAAGGCAGCAGCGGCGGCGGCGTCGGATATTTGTGCGGTCATGTTCGTTTCCGTTGTTTTTTGTTTTTAACCTGTCATGATTTGCGAATAGGCAACAGACACGTAAAGCGCCACTAAGGAATTTTGAAAATGGCATCGCCGATCTTCTCGCGTAACCGCAAAGTCAAAGTGCTGGCTACGCTCGGCCCGTCCAGCGGCAGTGCCGAGATGATTGAGAAAATGTACCGCGCCGGTGTCGACGCCTTCCGGATGAACATGAGCCACGGCGAACATGAAGCGCATGCCGCCAATGTGAAATCGATCCGGGCGCTGGAAAAGAAAATCGGCCGGCCGATCACGATCCTCGCTGACCTGCAGGGGCCGAAGTTGCGTATCGGCACATTCGCCAAACCACCGGTGATGTTGAGAGAGGGCCAGCGCTTCACCCTCGACATGCTCAAGGAAAAGGGCGACGCGGTGCGTGTCAGCCTGCCGCACAAGGAAATATTGGGCACGCTGCAGCCGGGCCACACATTGTTGCTGGACGATGGCAAAATCCGGCTGGAGGTGACCAAGGCCGATGGCAAGAGCGTCGAGACGAAAGTGATCGTCGGCGGCGAAATTTCTGACCGCAAGGGCGTCAATGTTCCGGAAGTGGTGCTGCCGGTCAGTTCGCTCACCGACAAGGATCGCAAGGATCTGACCTTCGCGCTGGGACAGGATGTCGACTGGATCGCGCTCAGTTTTGTCCAGCGCCCCGAAGATGTCGCAGAGGCGCGTCGATTGATTGGCGGCAAGGCGGCGCTGCTCGCCAAAATCGAAAAGCCGGCAGCCATCGACCGGCTAGACGAGATACTGGAACTGTCCGATGCGGTGATGGTGGCGCGCGGTGATCTTGGCGTCGAACTGTTGCCGGAACAAGTGCCGCCGCTGCAGAAAAAGATCGTTGCCGCTGCCCGCAAGCTTGGCCGTCCGGTGGTTGTCGCCACCCAGATGCTCGAATCGATGATCAAATCGCCGACGCCGACTCGCGCCGAAGTGTCCGATGTCGCAACTGCCATTTATGACGGCGCCGATGCGATCATGCTGTCGGCCGAATCCGCCGTCGGTGACTGGCCGATCGAAGCAGCGACGATGATGGACAGGATCGCTGGACAGGTGGAAAATGATCCGTCTTATGCCGACCGGGTGCATTTTACCGAAACGGTGCCCGATGAAACGACTGCGGACGCGCTGGCGGCGGCGAGTTACAATATCGCCCGCACGATCGAGACCTCGGCGATCGTCTGCTATACATCCTCCGGCTCTACCGCGCGCAGAATGGCGCGCGAACGGCCTTCTGTGCCGCTGCTGGTGCTCACCCCCAACCGCCACACTGCCCGACGGGTCGGCCTGCTATGGGGCGCCTATGCCGTGGTCACCAAGGACGTAAGCGACTTTGAAGAAATGATTGCGAAAGCGAAGCGTATGGCGTTGCGGCACAAGCTGGGACAGGCTGGCTCCCGATTGATTGTCTGCGCAGGCGTGCCCTTTGGCACCCCGGGATCGACCAATTTACTGCATATCGTGCGGCTGAGCGGAGACGAACTCAAGCGCAGCTAAAGCAGGCGCAAGGTCTTCAGTTGGCTTTCCAGTCCGGCGGCATCGCTGAAATGATGGCCGGGGAGTCCGATTGTCTCACCTGCCTCGATATTGTCCAGCCGGTCGTCGATGAAAAGACATTGGTCGGCGCGGCGGGAAAAGCGCTTCAGCGCCAGTTCGTAAATCGCTGCGTCCGGTTTGATCAATTTTTCTTCGCCGGAAATGACAATATCGGAGAATAGCTCGAATATCGGCGCCGAGGGCCGGAACTGGGCCCAGGATTCGGCACCGAAATTGCTGATTGCGAATAACGGAACGCCACGGTCGCCAAGCCCGTGAACAAGATCCAGCATGCCCTCGACCGGGCCCGGGATGGTTTCCGGGAACCTCTGGGAATAAGCAAGGATATGGTCGCTATATTGTGGAAATTCGCGGCTGCGCTCCGCGATCATGTCGGCAAAGGGCCGGCCGGCATCATGCTGGAAATGCCATTCCGGCGTGACGACATGGGCCAGAAACCAGTCCAGCTCTTCCGGGTCGTCAATCAGTTTTGTGAATAGACAGCGCAAGTCCCAGCGATACAGGACATTGCCTATATCGAAGATGACCGTGTCAATTTTGGAAATGGCAGAAGTCTCCGCCATAAACAGGCAGTTAGCCCTGGCGCGCCTTGAACCGGCGATTCGTCTTGTTGATCACATAGGTGCGACCACGGCGACGGATTACGCGACAATCCCGGTGACGGTTTTTAAGCGACTTCAAAGAGTTGCGGACTTTCATTTTGGTACCACGCCTTGATTATCTGAATTTCTTGAAAGCAGCCTTGCTGCGTTGAGCAGGGCAATTAAGGTCGGCAGCCGCCAAAGTCAAGCGACCACCGCTATTCTCCGCGAATTTCGATCAGTTTGCGCTCCCACGCCAGTGCATGGGCGACAATTCGATCGAGATCGGCATGTTTCGGCTGCCACGGAAAGCGCTCCATGATCGCCCGATTGTCGGAAATCAGCGAATCGGGGTCTCCCGCGCGCCGCCCTTCCATTTTCCGCTCGATTCGCATGTTGGTGACCCGATCGACTGCATCAAGAACCTCGAGCACCGAAAAGCCGCGGCCATAGCCGCAATTGAGCAGATGATTCTGGTTCGGGTCCGCGATCAGCGCTTCCAGCGCCAGCACATGGGCAGCGGCCAGATCAGAGACATGGATATAGTCGCGGACGCCGGTTCCGTCGGGCGTGTCATAGTCTGTACCAAAGACAGCGACACTGTCGCGCTTGCCAAGCGCCGCTTCGACCGCGACCTTGATCAAATGCGTCGCACCTGCCGTAGACTGCCCGGTCCGCGCCTGCGGATCAGCGCCGGCGACGTTGAAATAGCGCAAGGCACAGAAATTCAGATCATGCGCCGCCGCTACATCGCGGAGCATATGCTCGGTCATCAGCTTGGACATGCCATAGGGATTGATCGGCAGTTGCGGCGTGCTTTCGCTGACCGGGCTTTCCTCGGGGATGCCATAGGTCGCGGCGGTCGACGAGAAAATGAAATGGTGCACCCCGCCGGTCACCGCCGATTCGATCAGACTGCGGCTCTTGGCGCTGTTGTTGTGATAATATTTGAGGGGGTTTTCCACCGATTCCGGCACGATGATCGAACCGGCAAAATGCATGATCGCGCCGATATTTTCAACCCTGATGATCTGCGCGAGCAAGGCGCTATCCTCGATATCGCCTTCATGAAAAGCGACGCCCTCGGGCACCGCCCAGCGAAAGCCGGTGGTCAGATTGTCGACCACCGCAACCGGCCAGCCGGAATCGCGTAAGGCCAGCACTGCGTGGCTGCCGATATAGCCGGCCCCGCCGGTGACCAATATGGTGAAGGGTTTCGCCATGGTTTCTTAATCCCCCTGTTGTTCAATATCGGCCCTTTATCACGTCGATATCTCCAACCGGTTAAGCGGGGGTGGCCGTGGATGCAATTTTTTTGCCGCAGTCCTCAAGATTATGCGCTATTAGACTGCGAGGCGAGTTGAGGAGTTAATATTATGGCTGGTTTTCAATCATTTGTAACGGTGGCATTGGCAGGATCTCTATTGTCGGGATGCGCGGCGATGACCCCACCGGTTGATGTCACCCGTTTTCACAACGCCCGGGTTGCCCCGATTGTGCCGGGCAGCATTACCATCAACGCCAATATTACGGATGACGGTCCTGGCCGCAGCATCGAATATGCCAGCTATAGCGCGGCCTTGCTGCGCGAATTGCAGCGCGTTGGCTTCACCGAAGCCCGCGATGACTCCGAAAACAGCGATTATGTCACACGCTATACGCTTGAAAGAGCGATATTGACTGCCGGCGGGGCGCGGTCACCCGTCTCGGTGGGTGTTGGCGGCAGCACCGGCAGTTACGGGTCCGGCGTCGGCCTGGGCATTGGCATCAATCTCAGCGGGCCGCCAAAAGACAAGATCGTCACCGACCTGTCTGTTCGCATTGCCAAACGCATTAATGGTAATGTCGTCTGGGAAGGCCGTGCGTCGATTGAGGCGAAGGAAGGATCTCCGGCATCACAGCCCGGCCTGGCGGCAGCGAAATTGGCCGAAGCGTTATTCAAGGACTTCCCCGGAGAGTCCGGAACCACTATCAGGGTAAAATGAGCATAGAAATCACCAGCGCATTCGATAGCGGCAATATCGAAGTCCACGCCATAGAAGGCAATAGTGCAACCCTGTCTATCCGCAAGGACAAGGACAGCGAGTTCTTCCAATGGTTCCATTTCCGGGTGGCCTGCGAGATCGGCGACGAACTGGAACTGAACATTGGCGGCCTGAAAGAATCGGCTTATCCGCAGGGGTGGCCCGATTATAACGCCTGCGTCAGCGAGGACCGGGAATATTGGGGCCGCGCGGCGAGCAGCTATGACGAGGAAAGCGGTACCCTTTCTATCCGCTATACCGCGAGCAGCAATATCATCTGGTTTGCCTATTTCGCGCCCTACAGCATCGAACGCCACCATGATCTGATCGCCGAAACCGCCGGGTTTGAAGGCGTCACCGTGCAGACTCTCGGCCATAGCCTGGAAGGCCAGCCGATCGACTGCGTGGAAATAGGCAGCGGCGACAAGCAGGTCTGGCTCTACGCCCGCCAGCATCCGGGCGAAAGCATGGCCGAATGGTGGATGGAAGGTGCGCTGGAAATGCTGACCGACCCCGCAGACCCCGTTGCACGATTACTGTTGCAGCATTGCCGCTTTCACATCATTCCCAATATGAACCCGGATGGTTCGCGCAGAGGGCATTTGCGAACCAATTTCGCCGGGACCAATCTCAACCGTGAATGGCACGAGCCGAGCGCCGAAAAATCTCCGGAAGTGCTGTGTGTTCGCAATGCGATGGACAAAAGCGGCGTGAATTTTGCCATGGATGTCCACGGAGACGAAGCGATACCGGCAGTCTTCATTGCCGGCTTTGAAGGCATTCCATCGATCACCGATGCGCAGCTGGAGAAATATCACGGCTACCGCAACCGCCTCGCCCAGCGTACGCCGGATTTCCAGACCAGACTTGGCTATCCGACCGCCGCCAAAGGCAAGGCCAATCTGTCAATGTCGACCAATCAGCTGGCGGAACGGTTCGGCGCAGTCACGATGACGCTGGAAATGCCGTTCAAGGATAATCACGATCTGCCCGATACCGAGCAAGGCTGGTCGCCCGAGCGTTGCAATTTGCTGGCTCGTGAATGTCTGGCGACGCTGGCCGAGATGATAGACGATATTTAGAGGATTGGCGACAAGAGCAGCGCTCAATCGGGCAGCCGCAGCCGGATATCAGACGCCATATCCGATGAAGATATTGTCGGGATCATAACGCCGTTTGAGCGCAGCAAGTCGCGCAGCTTCATCGCCAAAATAGGCCGCCACGGGATCGGAAATATCCTGCTCGGCATAGCCGGCATAGATGCGGTTGTTCGCATAGGGGCTCAGCATATCACGGCAGTCATCGACCCAGTCTTGCATCGATGTGCTGACGGCCTGGCTGGGCCGCCGGCCGGTAAGGCTATTATAGCGCAACAGCATAAGCGCCTGCCGATGAGAGAAGCAGCTGCGCTCATTATGCCGGGCGTAATTGCCGCCCCATGGAATACATTCGATCTCCCGCGCCTGCAGCATGGTTCGATCGGCCTGCAAGCGTTCGATCAGGGCAGAAATTGCCTCCACCGGCAATGGCGCTTCGAAAAACTGTGACCGCTGGGCCAGCAAGGCGGTCCCGCTATAGGGACGGGAAGGCAGCCAGGCGGGTTCGTCATGATAGGTCTGCGCGCCGCAGGCATAAAGCGCAATGTCAGGGGCCGATTTCGCCGTGATATTGATCTGTCGGGCAAAGGCACCAAAATGCTTGGCGATCGCCGCCAGCAGTGGTTCGAGCCCGTCTTCATCAGGGCCTTTCGTATCGAGGATCACACCATATATTCGCACGAAGCAGGGCTGGTCCGGGTCTTCCGGCGCCATCAGGCTGATCTGCACCGAGATGGCATTGTCGGTCAGCGGTGCAAAGCTTTGCCACAAGGCGAATATCTCTTCCGCTTGGGCGATGGGCCAGCCCCCTTCCAGCGCGACACCGGGATAAAGCGGTGCTGCATCAAATCGCATTTGTGTCACAATCCCAAATCCTGTCGGTCCGGCGCCGGAAATCGCCCACAAAAGTTCACTATGCTGATCACCATCACATTCGACCATGCTGCCATCGGCCAGCAGCACATGCGCCGCAGACATCCGGTCAGACAATATCCCGTGCAGGCGACCCGTCAGTCCGAAGCCTCCCACCATCGACAGCCCGCCCAGGGCAACAAGAGGACAGCCCCCGACGGGCACAGTCACTCCGGCTGGCAACAGACCGTCAACCGCCTCGCCAGAGAGGGCGCCCGGCCCGGCAATGATCGAGTCTGTCCCGTCCGCCCCAAAGCCGTTCAGATCACCACAATCGATGATCGCATCGCCGCGATTGGACAGATCAGCAAAACAATGACCGCCGCTCCGGACTGAAAAAGACACATCTTTGTCGCGCACAAATTCAAAGGCCTGGACAACATCCCGCTGGGTCCGGCACTTGATCAGCAGTTCGGGCAGATGCAGCGGCAACTGCGCGGCATGCTGTTTATTGGCGAGCATGATATCCTCATCAAACCCGCCAATACACCGGCCGGTGAACCGGTCACCAAAAGCGCGCTTCGCATCAGCGACCAGAGAAGAATCGCGGGATGTGTTCATAGCAGGTCGGAATTGTAGAGCTCTGACTGCAGGAGGAACAGCGAAGCATAAGCGCCGCCCAGACGCATCAGCTCCTCATGACTCCCCTGTTCGGTCAGACGGCCATCTTGCAGAAACAATATGCGGTCGACATTTCTGATGCTCATCAGCCGATGGGTGATCAGAAATACGGTGCGTCCACGGCCGAGGTTGCGTAGCGCTTCATAGGTTGCCATCTCGGCCTTGGCATCAAGCGGCGCGGTCGGCTCGTCCCAGATGACAATCGGGCAATCGCGGTAGAGGCCACGCGCAATGGCGAATTTCTGCCATTGCCCACCGGAAAGATCATGGCCGGCCTGAAATTCGCGGGAGAGAAGCGTCTTCCAGCCGTGCGGCAATTGTTCGATTATCGGCAGTGCGCCGGACTGCTCCGCCGCGCGCAACAGCGTCTCTTCATTCTCGACATGCTCCCGGTAGCGGCCAATCTCGATATTGGCGCGGGCGCTGTCGGGCCAGCGGACCGGATGCTGCATGACCATCGACACCTGATCGGCGATTTCTTCCGGATCCATCTCGGCAAGGTTGCTGCCGTCCCAGTCAACCATGCCCTTCTGCGGCTGGTATAGCCCTGCCAGCAATTTGGCCAAGGTCGTCTTGCCCGACCCGTTCTCGCCAACCAGCGCGACGGTTTCTCCTGCCTTTACGGTGAAGTTGATCTTCTCCAGCGTCCAGCGACCATCGCCTCCGGGATATTGAAAGCTCAGATCATGGACGTTTATCCGTCGCGGGCAGCGCGGCGCCGGTTGCATGACGCGCTTGCCGCGCCGCGCACTGGCCGCCGCCACAAAGCCCTGATAGTCACTGATGTAGAGCGATTTCTGGACCAGCATATGACCGTTCATCACCAGCTGATCGAGAGACCCGGCTGCCATGCGAAAGGCGACAATCGCGGCGCTGGCCAATGCCAGGTCGATCCATGAGCCGATGATCATTGCGAGCAGCAGCCCGATCACCAGCGCCCAGCCGACGCCAGCCGCGATCGACGCCAAGCCATTGATCACCGCCTCGCGCCGGGCGATGGCAATATAATGGCCGCACAACTTCCCGGCCGCATCCAGGAATCTGGTGATGATGAACGGCTGCGCCTGATGCGCCCTGATTTCGGCGGCGGTCTCCCGCTTGGTCGCCAGTTCCCCGTAGATTGTCGACATGCGCATCAGCGCAACAGTCTGCGCCATTCCGTCATATTGTACGCGCGCCGCCTTCATCGCGCCCCAGGCACTGGGCAAAAGCGGCAGCAATAATAGCGGCAGAAGCACCGGATGCAAAATCGCCAGTGCGATCATCGCGCCCGCCACGGCGAACAAGGCAGAGGCGCAATCGATCAGTGCGACGATCGATCCCTCGAGGTGCAAAATACCGCGGTCTCTGGCACGCTGCAATTGATCGTAGAAAAGCGGATCGTCAAAGTCGGTCAAATGGATGCCGACGGTCGCCCGGTAGAGCCGTTCTTCCGCTGTCAGACGCGCCTTTGGTGCGAGGCTGGCCTTGTTCGTCGCCAATATGAACGAAAAGCCAATCCGCAGCGCAAATATGATGCCGAGGGCGATGATCGCCGGCCCTGCAGCGCGCAGCTTTTCGATCACATCCGCACCGGAAAAAAGCGGCTCGAATATCCGGTTGATCAGCACCAGCGTCAAGGTAACGGTCACACCGATCAGCAATTGCATGATGAATACCATCAGCGCCTGCCGCGGCGCCGAAAGCCGGACAATGGCAATTACCGCCTCGCTGGCTATACGCACACGGGACAGGGTTGCGCGGAACCCCTTCGGCAAGTCCTGATTCGCCAGATGCCAATAAGGTCGCGAAAGCCCTTCCGCTTCCGTCTGTTTTTCGCTCTCGCTCACTCGCTTCGTCCCAGCATGAGAGCCGATGGCAAAGTGCAGTCCGGGTGCATTCTGAGCAGCTGATAGGCGACACCGCCATGTCCGGTGAAAAGCCCCGGCAAAAAGGCGTCCCGCGTCACCCCGCATGTCGGGCCGTGCTCGTCCAGACTGGCCAGCAGCGAAGCACGGAAAGCTCCGGTCGACATGGGCAGATCCAATGCCTGCTGCACATTGGCGTTGCCGACAAGATCCCAGGCCCCGAAGTCGCCATGACAAATGCAGTGATTCCAGCCGAGTCCGCGATCAAAAACCGCATCCAGCGCGATCTGCACCGCCGCGCGGCCATGATCGGACTGAAGGGTGGGATCCATATCGAGATGCGCCAACCCGATACCAACCGCACCATGACACCAGGCCACGCTCTCCGTCACCCCGTCGATCTCGCGCAAGTCACGCCAGTTGCATCTTTCCGGATCGTACAAACCATCTTCGAACCGGAAGGCCCGCGTCGCATAGTCCTGATAGGCCGGATCACCTGTCGCCTCGTGGAGCTTGTGCAGCGACCAGCCAATGCCCGTTGTCCCATGGGAAAAACCGCCCAGCCCTTTCGTTGTATAAGGCACCGGCCAGCTGACCGTATCACCGGTCTCGATGCTCCTTTTGATCAACCGGTCGGCAAGATCGCGCGCGACGGCCATTGGACGTTCCTCGCCGCTGATTTCGCCAAGCTGGACCAAGGGATAGATAGCCCCGGCCAGGCCGTATAGCAGATCATTGGTTTCCTCGAACTCAGCACCCCATTCGATCAGCGGCACCAGCTGCAAGGCGCGCGCCACCCGGTTAGCCATCGGCTGATCGTCAATGCCGCTTATCGCCAGCAGAGCCCATATCTGCGAGGCTACTCCGGCATAGCCGCCGATCGCCGGCGGGCGGACATGCTTGCTTCCCTCCATCTCCAGCAATTGCCGTTGCTCGACATGCACAAGGCTGTTTTCAAGCCGCACCATTGCATCTTCCAGCCCCGCTACCGGGTCGGCCCTGCACGATTGCACTTCGTTCAAGTAAGCAGTGGAAAGAACCGCCAGTCCGGACAGCCCGGCATAGAGATCGGGCCCCAGCGGCGTTACCGACCAGCCTGCAGGCGTAAGGTTCGGGGCTATCCAGGCAATGCTGCCGTCGTCCGCCTTATGCGCTGTGACCACCATCTGCGTCATGATATTCGCCGCGTGCGCGCGCCGGCGTTCATCGAGATTATCGCTTTCGTCGGCAGCGATCCATAACGAAGCGCCATCGTGCATATGGCCATCCGACACATAGGCACTGATCACCGCCGCGCGGATAAAATTGGCCTCGGCCTCGAGATCCGCATGCCGCCAGTCCTCGAGAGCTAGAGCGACAAGGTCCTGTTTCGGCAACCATTCCCGCTCATTCGGGCCGGTGAGTGCGCCATAGTCGCTTTGGGTCGTGAAGACCGGGACGTCACCGTGGCGCAGTTCCTCGACCTCGCCGGCGATGATCGCCGGATCGCCGGGCGCATAAGAAATATTCTCGGCCATTTCAGCCATCAGAGATTCGGCTTTTTCCCGCGCTGCGGACGGATTGGCCAGCGATGCCGGATGCCAGAGCATCCGTTCGATTTCGGCATAGGTTTCGGTCGGACGGACCACGACCCGGATCTGCCGATCGCGGAACCGGGCGAGACCCGGCTCCAGCCGCCCGATCTGGTCGAGCGAGCGAAGCGTAGCGCTCAATCTCTTGAACTGGTCGACTATGTCCGGCCAATAGCGGGTGATCGCCGGTTCTCTGGAAGGATGATTGGCCGAACGGGGGAGTTCCGCCGTTACCATCTCCACCCGCGCGGTATCGCGGCCGGCATCGACGATGGCGGGCATGCTGGTCTTGGGCTGCTGGCCCGACAAGCCGCCAACACCGGACATGTCTATCCCTCTCCAGCCAAGCGCTTGACCGCGGTCTGGAAGCAGACCGATCGCCAGCACACCGCCGCGAGTCAGTTCCGAGCAATAGTCATAGGCCTCGCCGTAACCAGAAGAGACCGGCTTCACATTGGGGGTAAAAAGTGTTTCGCAATCGACCAGCACCGGCATGCCGCGATGGGCGATCAGATTTTCGGCATGCAGATCGGTACCGCCCAACATCCGCATCAGGGCGAGTATCTGTCCGATCCCGCAGTAAAATTGCCGGCATTCCGCGTCATCTGCAGCATATTCGTGAGTGATGAACTGCGCCCAGCCGTGATCGCCCTTGTCGAGCACCTTTGGCACTTTGGTATGCAGGGGTTGATCAAGCTGCCCGTTCAGCCATTGCAGAAATTCGCTAAGCGCGGTGTCGATCGCGAGCGACCGCGGCTTGTAGACAATCTGCCCGGCGTCCGTTTCAATAATGCTGACCGTCTTACCGCCATTATGCGTGTCGCCCTGCCCCAGCGACAGAGCGGTCAGCACAACCGTATCGCATCCCAGCATGGCGGCAATTTGTGTCCGATCGGCGCACCAGGCGGCCGCGAGTGCGGCGATGGCATTGCACTGCAGTTCCAGCAGCCTGTCTATCCGCGCTTGCAGGTCAGGATATTCCTGAAAGCAATAGTCCCAGAACGCCTGGGTTTTGGCCGTATCGCAAAAATCCTGCCAGCGGGCGCGCGATGTCGCGCCATCAAGGCGGCCTTCGACACGCGCTGCGTTCAGTTCGAGGATGAGGACCCGGCTCAATCGCCGAGTCAAACGGAATAGAGCAGCCTCTGTGGCGCTGCCCATGATCGCATGCGTTTCGCTATCTGCGAGATCGGGTAGCATATGCAAACGGGCCGTCAACTGCTCCCGGAAAGGCGCAATCAGACGGCCCAGCTGTTCATCGAAAATGCGAGAATTCGCATATTCCGACATTCTAGATTAGCAGCACCAGTTAGTGGCCGAACCACTGCAAACGGTACCGCATTTGCCCGAACCGGTGCCGGTCTGGCAGACAATATCGGCTTCAGCATGGCGGCCATTGCTGAACAATTCTCCAGCCGGCGATTCGATATTGGTGAACTCTTTCCACTTGGCAGCGGTGGTTTTGTCATAGTTGGATAGTGTCATCATCTTTCTCCTTGCTAAAAAAGCCAGCATCAAAATTCAGAAATTTATATCATGTCCATTCGTACAACTACCTAAACATCGACTTGATATCTAAATCATTTCGTCTTTTCGATGTCGACTGGCCATACATAAGTCACGAATAGAATATTTGTCAATTTCACCACTTGTTAAAAGCGGCCAAATGGTCAAGAACTAGATGATATATATGACAATCTTGGTGAATCTTACTTTAACTAACGCAAGTATTTGGTACAATTTCTCTGACTAAGATGATTGTACAATGTTGGAAACGGAGGCTTCCCGATCGGACCAGTCATCCCGTTCCGAATTGCACCGCCGGAATTTCTGGATGGGTATCAGTATGGAACAGGGCAGATGCAATTCGGAACGGGATTGATGATCACATGTCCCTCGTACGGCAGATTGCCCAAAGAACTTTAACGATTGGGCTTGTAACCTGCCTCATGAAAGACATGATTGATTTTACCAACATTCTGGAGAAAGTGAGTGCGGATTGGAGGCTTGCGGTGCAGAAGGAATTTGGTGCTATTCTCGAGAGGCGTGCATGAACGAACTAGAAGACAATTATCAAACGGCAGGCTTCGGTGGTTCGCTAGAGCTTGGCAACCGGCCAGCTTTGGTCCTGATTGATTTGGCACGCGCCTATATTGATTCCTCATCGCCACTCTATCTGGGTGACGAGAGCGCCTTTCTTGCCAATATCGAACTCGTCGCAGCGGCCCGCGATGCCGGTATTCCTGTTATTTTTACCCGCGTGGAATATATGCCAGGTGGTAGTGACGGGGGTCTATTTTACAGGAAAGTCTCTGCTCTGTCGTTATTCCAGAAGGGCGAGCCCATGGCGGAATTTGATCCACGATTGCGCCCCGAAACCGAGGATATCATTGTTACCAAACAATATCCCAGTGCCTTTTTTGGAACCTCTCTAGCCCCCACGTTGACCGCCATGGGCATAAACAGCTGCATTATTTCCGGTTTTTCGACGTCTGGCTGTGTGCGTGCCAGTGCATTGGACGCCCTGCAAAATGGCTTTGTTCCGATAGTCGTCAGCGACGCCTGTGGCGACCGTGACCCCGCTGTTCAGAATGCAAATCTGTTTGACTTGGGCGCAAAATATGCCGAGGTCATATCTCTTGCCGCTACGAAAACATACTTGTCTTCAATCTAAGCCAGGTCGTGCGCCACTTTATTGGCGGTGGCTTGAACGAGGATCAAGAATTGCTTTGTGGCTTTGCTACCATTCATCGCGGCCGCTAAATTTATCAGGCTGAGATGCAGGTATTTCAAGTTCAATCGCCATCTCAATTCTCCAGAAACAGTTCGGCGACCGCATCAACAATGGCCTCTGCATCGAGCCGATATTCGCGGTAAAGGTCAGGCAAATCGCCGGTCTGGCCAAAGCGGTCGGTACCGAGGGGGCTGACTCGCATGCCCTTGACTCCGCCCAGCCAGGACAAGGCTCCCGGCGAGCCGTCCAATATTGTGACCAGACCGGCACCGGATGCCAGCGCCGACAGCAGATGCTCGGCATGGGAAGGCGCGATATCTGTTTGCGCGCTATTCCATCGGCCGGCACGGCGCGCAGACCAGCCACGGTGCAGCAGGTCGGGCGAGGTTACATTGAGAAGCCCCAGTCCCGGCATATCTTCCGACAGACTTTCCCATGCCGCCAGCGCCTCAGGCGCAACGGCACCGGTAAAGACAATGGCAGCCTCAGCCTCCGGTCCGGGCTGACGCAGCCAGTAGCCGCCCTTCAAAGCATCGGCCTCCCAGGCATCACTGCTGCGTTCGACCTGCGGGACCGAACGTGTACTCAGCCGCAGATAGACAGAACTGCCATCCGGCCTCTGCATATGGTCGAAAGCATGACGCATCATCAACGCCACCTCGTCGGCCCATGCCGGTTCGAAATAATCGAGATTGGGCTGGCCCATGCCGATCAGCGGTGTGTTGATCGACTGGTGCGCGCCGCCTTCACCGGCCAGCGTCAGACCGGACGGCGTTCCGACGAGCAGGAAACGTGCATCCTGGTAACAGCCGTAGTTGAGCGCATCGAGACCGCGGGCAATGAACGGATCATAGACCGTGCCGACCGGCAGCAACCGTGTGCCGAAATGCGGCGCGGAAAGCCCCAAAGATGTCAGCATGAGAAAGAAATTATTCTCCGCTATGCCGAGCTCGATATGCTGGCCAGCGGCATGGGCGGCCCATTTCTGCGCAGAGGGGATTTTTGCCTGCCGGAACACATCGGCCACTTCCTGGCGACGGAACAGGCCGCGTTGGTTTACGAAGGCACCAAGATTCGTAGTCTGTGTCACATCGGGCGCAGTCGTCACGATGCGGTTTCCGATTTCCCCATCGGATTTGGCGAGATCAAACAGCACTCGACCGAATGCCGCTTGCGTCGACAGTTCATTGCCTTCGGGGATCGCAAATCGCGCCGGTACTGCGATCGCCTCCGCATCGCCCTCTGGCGGCTTTTGGGCAAAGGCGCTGTTTTCCATAAACGCCCTGAGCTCGGCGGCCATATTATCGCCAAGTCCTGCATAGGGCTCCCATTCATCGCCCTCCGATATGCCCATCCGGTCGCGCAGACCGTGAATCTGCGGCGGGTTCATCATGCCGGAGTGATTATCCTTGTGTCCGGCCAGCGGCAGACCAAAGCCCTTCACCGTATAGGCGATGAACATGGTTGGTAGCTCGTCATCGGCAGCATCAAACGCCTCGGTCAGACTGGCCATGCAATGACCGCCCAGATTGGTCATTAGCGCAGCAAGCTGGTCATCATCATAGCTGGCGATGAGCTTCTTGACGTTCGTCTTGCCGCCGATGTCGGCGAGCAACCGTTCGCGCCACGCTTCTCCACCTTTGTAGGTCAGCACCGCAAAATCGGCGTTCGGGCAATTGTCGATCCATTCTTCGAGCGCCTTGCCGCCCGGCTTCTTGAACGCCGCCTGCTGAAGCTTGCCATATTTGAGCGTGATTACCCGCCAGCCACATGTCTCGAATATATCGTCAAAGCGCCGGAACATACGGTCGGCGGTGGTGCTGTCGAGCGACTGCCGGTTATAATCCACGATCCACCAGCAATTGCGGATATTATGTTTATAGCCTTCGATCAGGCACTCATAGATATTGCCTTCATCGAGTTCCGCATCGCCCATCAATGCGATCATTCTGCCCGCATCTTCGTTTTTCACCTGACCGTGCGCGATGAGATAGTCCTGAACCAGACTGGAGAAGGCGGTAACCGCTACGCCCAGACCGACGGAGCCGGTTGAAAAATCAACGGGAACGCTATCCTTGGTGCGCGAAGGGTAGCTCTGGACACCGCCAAGGCCGCGGAAGTTGATCAGATTGTCGCGCGACTGATTGCCGAGCATATAGTGAATGGCATGGAGCACGGGCCCGGCATGTGGCTTGACAGCAACCTTGTCCTGGGGTCGTAGCGCATGGAAATAGAGCGCCGCCATGATTGCCGTCATCGAAGAGCAGCTCGCCTGGTGCCCGCCCACTTTCAAGCCATCGCGCTTGGGTCGGGTATGGTTGGCGTTATGGACTGTCCAGGATGAAAGCCAGCGCAAACGCGCTTCAAGCGTTTCCAGCACATTTATGGTTTCCGCGTTAGAACGCTGCGCCGTTTTCACCATATTCAAATCTCCGGATCTAGTCCGTCGCTTATAGACCCTTCCAGCCAACATGTCCTTGCTAATGGTTGCGCTATATTCTAATAAATTGGCATAAATATACTATATTTCGATATATTAAGGCAGATTATGTCAAATAGTAAACTGGATGAATCCGACAGACGGATATTGGACGCTCTGCAGACCGATGGCCGTATGACAAATAGCGATCTGGCAGAAAAAATCGGACTATCCCCTAGTCCATGTCTTCGCCGGGTTCGCCAGCTTGAATCAAGGGGCATGATCTCAGGCTATGTGGCATTGGTTGACCCGCAGGCCATCGGCCTTACCGTGTCCGCCTTTGTGCGCGTTCGGCTCGATCAGCAAGATGACCGGCACCTGCGCGCTTTTGAAACGGAAATTGCCGATTTTCCGGAGGTAATGGAATGCTATCTGATGAGCGGAGATGCTGATTACCAGCTGCGGGTAATGGTGGAATCGCTGAAGGCCTTCGAGCATTTTCTGCGCAACAAGCTGACGATGATCGGTGGTGTAGCGCAAGTCACCACAAGTTTTGCCCTGCGGCCAATCATTTACAAGACGGCATTGCCACTGGGACACTGAACTCACGTGACCGTGTCAACTTGAGGGGAATTGTGCTGCGCTTTGTCTGGACGGCAAATTTGTCCTTACCCTCGATGCGTCGAGAACGTCATTACAATCTGGTTGCATCCGGAAAGTCGCCATGTCGACCATTTGACTGGCCAACTAACACACTAATTTTCCAAGAAATATAATGGCGGAGCCGGAGGGATTCGAACCCTCGATAGGTTGCCCTATACACGCTTTCCAAGCGTGCGCGATCGACCACTCTGCCACGGCTCCGCAAATACCATCTGATCCGTGAATCCGGTCGAACATCAGACAGCGCCGCTTCCCTAATGCCGGATTCGCGCTTTCGCAAGCGATTGTGTCGGGTTAGGGTGCGCGCCGGCAATTAAACCCGTTCGTGCTGAGCTTGTCGAAGCACGGTTACAGACGCACCCGGTCCTTCGACAGGCTCAGGACGAACGGAATTTTGGGGATATGTTTATGAGAAAAATCAGCGCTATTGTTTCACTATTTGCTCTATTGAGCGCGACACCCGCCCTCGCCCAGGACCCCGAAAAGCCCGAATTCCCCAGTCCCAATGCCATTGTCGATACGGCCCCGGCCAGCGACTGGGTGAAGATTGCGCCGAGCGACCTGCTGGTCATGGATCTCGCGCCGTACGCAGACAACAACCCTCGCCGCGTGATCATCCAGCTGATGCCCGAGCCTTTCTCGCAGGGCTGGATCCGCAATATCCGCAAGCTCGCCGCCGCGCGCTGGTGGGATGACACCAGCATCAACCGGGTGCAGGACAATTATGTCGTGCAATGGGGCGATGCCGGTTACGACAATCCGGAATCGGGCGAGACCGAACAGAAGGCGCTGCCGGAGGGGCTGGAGACGGTGCCGGAGCGCGGGTATGAGATCGCAACCAAGGAACTGATGGAATTGTCCGCTGGTTTAGAAACAAATGAAGATGCTGAATCGCTTGCTGAAGAAGCAATCGCCGAAATATATAAGGAAACTGAGGCATATCGAAGTACGAATCCCGGCGAATTACTGCCTTGGATGATTTTGTGGAGGGCTCTCGGTAAGAATCCCTACTCCAAGGTTGTCGCGTTCGTCGACGGATGGCCTGTCGCCGCAAGCGACGCTGGGATAATGGAATCTATTTGGCCCATCCACTGCTACGGCGCGGTCGGCGTTGGCCGCAACTATTCCCCTGACACCGGCAGCGGCGCGGAACTCTATACCGTGATCGGCCATGCGCCGCGCCATCTCGATCGCAATATTGCGGTGATCGGGCGGATCATCGAAGGGATCGAACATCTTTCCAGCCTGCCGCGCGGCAAGGGGCAGTTGGGGTTTTACGAGGATGCGAGCAAGCGCGTGCCGATTGCATCCATCCGCCTGGGTGATGCGCTGGGTGAAGACTCGTCTCCCGCGTTCGAATATCTCGATACCGAAGGCGAGACATTTGCCAAATATGCCGATGCGCGGGCCAATCGGCGCGATCCGTTTTTCATTGTGCCGGCTGGCGGCGCGGATATCTGCAATATTCCGGTGCCGGTGAGAAGGGTGACGGGGAATTGAGGATTGCAGTGCACCTGCGGAGGCAGGTGCCCATCTCCTGTCATGGCGCCTAGCCGCTTGTCCGGGAGATGGATCCCCGCCTTCGCGGGGACACGACTTGCCGCTTTCCTACATCATGATATGTGATTCACGGATGGTTCCCCGCCGAAGGGCGGGGCCCAGAATATTCCCGCCTTCGCCCTTTATACCGCAACGACAGGACTCGACTGGACCCCGCCCTGCGGCGGGGCACAATTTCGCTTTCCTACATTGCGTCAGATCGGTTAGTCTCCCTACATGGCCCAAGCCCATTTCTCGTCCAGTCATCGGCGGTTTTCAGCAAGTTGCGCCCGGAAGATATCCTTCGCAATAGGGGGTGTGACCCTGTGTGACCCAAAGATTGTTTCCCGCCGCAGGGCTGGATCCAGAACAGTCCTGCCTTCGCCTTTTAGACTGCACCGACAGGATTCGACTGGGCCCCGCCCTCCGGCGGGGAACGAAAACCGCCTTTACAGGGGCGGAAAGCTTATTTTTTCTTAACAGTGTAAAGTTTGTAAAGTTCAGCAAGGAAAGAGTCGCATGAATAGCTATTTTCGATCAGCGCAAATCGCCTTTTGGGCCTTGGTCACAGCCTGCTTTTCCATGTCCTCTGCGGCCCTGGCGCAAGAAGAAGTGGCTGAACAAAGTCTCACCGAAATACTCGCTGCTGCACCAGCAGAACACTGGCTGCCGATTCCTCTCACCGACTTGATGGTCCTCACCCTGCCCGACGCCGCTGACGGGACAAAACGCCAGACAGTAATCCAGTTGCTCCCCGCCAATCTCTCCGGCGGCCATGTCCGCAACGTCCGGACCTTCGCAAAAACCCGCTGGTGGGACGGCACCAAAATCTATCGCGTCGCCAAGGATTTTGTCACCCAGTTCGGCGGCAACCCCGATGCCAAGGCGCTCCCGAAGGGACTCGAGACCGTGCCGGAGAGCGAATATTTTAACGCCGCGCTCGGGGTGAAACGCGATGCCGATATGGCGGCGCTGCAGGCGGCGGTCGATTATAGCAATGAATATCAGGGCACGGAAATCCGGCCGCTGATGACAATGATCTACGAAAATGGCGGCGCGCAGAAAGTCGGCTTTGGCGGCGGCTGGCCGATTGGCAGCAAGACTGTTGGCGGCGAGACGAAATATTATCCGCTGACCTGCCGCGGGTCGCTGTCGCCCGCCCATTATGATCCGCCCGATGCCGGAACCGGCGCGGAAATATCGGTGATCACCGGTGAAGCTGCGCGCAGTCTCGACACGACTTTTGGCATGGTCGGACGGGTGATTGACGGGCTGGAGCATTTGCAGAATCTGCCGCTGGGCACCGATCCGGGCGGCTTCTACGCCGACAAATCACAACATATCAAAATCCAGTCAATCCGGCTGGCCAGCGAATTGCCGCTCGCCCAGCAGCCCGCCTATGAATATCTCGCCAGCTATAGTCCGGCGCTGCTACAATATATCGAGGCCCATGGCGGCTATGGCAATATCTGCACCGTGCCGGTGCCGATTAGGAAAGTTTCAAGATAGGGTAACAATATTACAAAGCGTCTCGCGCCATCCGTCATTTGCTGGTAAAGATAGTCCGTTAGACTCGTCAGAACAGGAGATCCTCCATGCGCGTTGGTACCCCCAGAGAAATCAAGAATCACGAATATCGGGTCGGCCTGACCCCCGAATCGGTCCGCGAACTGACCGCCAATGGTCATGATGTGCTGGTCGAGACCGGCGCCGGACTTGGTATTGGCGCGGAAGATTCCGAATATATAGACGCGGGCGCAACCATTGCGCCGACCGCCGCCGACATCTTCGAAAAATGCGAAATGGTGGTCAAGGTCAAGGAACCGCAGGCTATCGAGCGGGTGATGCTGCGCGAAGGCCAGATATTGTTCACCTATCTCCACCTGGCCCCGGATCGCGAACAGACCATAGATCTGGTCAAATCCAAGGCGATTTGCATTGCCTATGAAACGGTAACCGGCACCGGCGGACTGCCCCTGCTGAAACCGATGAGCCAGGTCGCTGGGCGGATGTCGATCCAGGCCGGCGCGACCGCGCTGGAAAAAGCCCATGGCGGCCGCGGCATATTGCTGGGCGGCGTCCCCGGCGTGGCCCCCGGCAAGGTGACGATTATCGGTGGCGGCGTTGTCGGCTTCAACGCGGCGCAAATGGCCGCCGGTCTCGGCGCCGATGTGACCATCCTCGACCGCGATCCGGACGTGCTGGAATCGGTTGGCACCCATTTCGAATCGCGCGCCAAAACGCGCTTCTCGAACAAAGCCAATCTGGCCGAATGCGTCGCCGAAGCTGATCTGGTGATCGGAGCGGTCCTGATCCCGGGTGCAGAAGCGCCCAAGCTGGTGACTCGCGAGATGCTCAAAACCATGCGGCCCGGCTCGGTCTTGTGCGATGTTGCGATCGATCAGGGCGGCTGCTTTGAAACCTCGAAAGCAACGACCCACGAAAACCCGACCTATGTGGTCGACGATATCGTCCATTATTGTGTTGCCAACATGCCGGGCGCGGTCTCGCGGACCTCAACCTATGCGCTGAACAATGTGACCCTGCCGCACACGCTGGCGATTGCCAACAAGGGCTGGGAAAGCGCGCTGCGCGATGACCGGCATCTCGCCGAAGGGCTGAATGTCTGGAACGGCCATGTCACCTACAAGGCGGTCGCCGAGGATCTGGGCTATGACTATATGCCGGTGTCGGAGATTGTGGGGCGATAGTTGACGGATTGCTTGTTGTCCGTTCGTAGTGAGCCTGTCGAACCACGCCGCTCGGACGAAAGATGTCCTTCGACAAGCTCAGAGCGAACGGATTAGCATGAAGGACCAATTGAAATGGCAGCAGCAGACCAGAAACCGCTCGGATCAGGCTTCCACACGAAAAGCGAGCCACACGAGATACTCGCCGGCGTTGATCTGACCGGCAAGACCGCCATCGTGACCGGTGGCTATTCGGGCATTGGTCTGGAAACGACCCGCGCGCTGGCCGATGCCGGAGCCACGGTCATTGTGCCGGTGCGCGATCCGGCTAAAGCAGAAGAGAATCTCTCGACCATCGAAGGGGATATTTCTTCGGCAAAAATGGATCTCGCCGATCTCGATTCGGTGCGCGGTTTTGCCTCTTCGGTCTATGACAGCATTAACGCGCTGGATCTGCTGATCAACAATGCCGGTATGATGGCCTGTCCCCTCGAACGGGTGGGACCCGGCTGGGAAAGCCAGTTCGGGGTCAACCATATGGGCCATTTCGCACTGACCAAGGCGCTACTGCCCCTGCTCGAAAAAGCCGGTGCTCCGCGCGTCGTCGCGCTCTCGTCGATTGCCCACAAGCGCAACGGCATCCTGTGGGATGATATCCAGTTCGATGACAATGAATATCAGAAATGGACAGCCTATGCCCAGGCAAAAAGCGCCAACGCCCTGTTCGCCAATGCGCTGAGCCGCCGCATGCAGGCCTTTGGCGGACGGGCCTTTTCGGTCCATCCGGGCGGGATTTTCACACCGCTACAGCGCCACTTGCCGGTTGAAGAACAGGTTGAACTGGGTTGGCTGAACAAGGACGGCACCGTACCACCGGCGGTTGCCGATATTTTCAAAACACCGGCGCAGGGCTGCAGCACGAGCCTATGGGCCGCCACGTCCCCGCTGCTCAATGACATGCCCGGTGTCTATTGCGAGGACTGCGATGTTGCGCAGCTGATGGGGCCGGCTTCGCTACCTTATCAGCATTGTGCACCGCATATCACGGCGGATGACGATGCGGAGCGCCTCTGGGAGCTCAGCGAAAAATTGCTCGCCGCTGCATGATGGTGAAGGACGATCAACAGGCCAGGGAATATGCCGGTTTGCTGCAGCGCGATCCGGGCGGGTTCCTTTTGCAATGCGATGATGGCCAGCGCTATCGGCTGGAACTGTTGCGTACGCCGATCGACGAAGTCGAGAAGCGGGTGGCGGTGACCGGGCGGGTCACGGATAGCACTATTCTGGAAGTCGACGGGATCCGGCTGGCATGAATTTTAACCGAGCAAAGGTCGGCGATATCGATGCGCTCCATGCACTGGTCGAAAGCGCCTATCGCGGAGAAAGCGCCAAGCGCGGCTGGACCCATGAAGCAGACCTGCTTGGCGGACAGCGGACCGATGCAAGGGCGCTGCGCGAGATTATCGCGGCGGATAACCAGATCATCCTGCTCGCGAAGAACCGCAATGCCATCGCCGGCTGCGTCCAGCTCTCGCGTGTCGGTGACCGGCTCGCCTATCTGGGACTGCTGACCGTCGACCCGGCTTTGCAGGCAGCGGGCCTGGGCAAGCATTTGCTGGCGGAGTCAGAACAATTTGTCCGCGAACAGTGGCAGGCACAAGCAATCGAGATGACCGTCATCCGCCAGCGCCTTGACCTGATCGCTTATTATGAACGCCGCGGATATGCGCGGACAGGCGAACACCGGCCCTTCCCGCACGACGATCCGCGATTCGGGCAGCCGAAATCTGCGGAGCTGGAATTCGCGGTGCTTCGCAAACCGGTCTAGGCGGCCCTATCTAGGCGGCTTTGCCTTCCAGCGCTTTCTGCCGGCGGCGCTGCACCGAACTGCCCAGGCCGAGCGCCTCGCGATATTTGGCCACCGTGCGCCGGGCAATGTCGAAGCCCCTGTCCTTGAGCAAGGCCACAAGCTTGTCGTCGGACAGGATCTTCTTCGGATCCTCGTTATCGATCAGGGACTTGATATGACTCTTCACCGCCTCCGCCGACGCCGCCTCGCCACCGGTCGAAGACTGAATGCCGCTGGTGAAGAAGTATTTCAGTTCGAACGTCCCGCGCGAACAGGAAAGATATTTGTTCGATGTCACTCGGCTCACGGTCGATTCGTGCATTTCGATCTGCTCGGCGATATTCTTCAGCGTCAACGGCCGGAGATGCGCTACACCCTTGCGGAAAAACTCTTCCTGCTGCTTAACGATTTCGGTAGCAACCTTGACGATCGTGCGCTGTCGCTGATCGAGCGCCTTGACCAGCCAGTTGGCGTCGGCGAGGCATTCGTTCAGCCACTCCTTCGACTGCTTGTCCTGCGCGCCGTCTTTCAGTTCGGAATAATAGCTGCGGTTCACCAGCACCTTCGGAAGGGTGGCGCTGTTCACTTCTATGATCCATCGGTTCGCGCGTTCGGCGATAAAGACATCGGGGACCACAGACTGCACCTCACCGCCCCCAATCTTGCAGCCCGGCTTCGGATCATAGTTGCGCAATTCGCCGATCATATCCATCAGGTCTTCGTCATCGACACCGCATATCCGCTTGAGCTGCGGCAAGGCGCCTTTGGCCAGCAGATCGAGATTGTCGATCAGCCGCGCCATGGCGGGATCATAACGGTCCGCATCCCTGGCCTGCAATGCCAGGCATTCTGCCAGATCCCTGGCGCCGACACCGACCGGGTCCAGTGTCTGGACGACACCCAAAATGCGCTCGACGTCGACAAGACCGACATTCAGGCGCTGCGCCAGCTCCAGCAGCTCTGCCTGCAAATAGCCGCATTCGTCGATCTGGTCGATGATATGCTGCGCAACAAAAAGATCGGTTCCGGAAAGCACAGCGCCGGCCTGTTCCATCAGATAGTCGGTGAGATTTGTCTCGGCCACCAGCATATTCTCGAAATCGGGCGCTTCGCCCCCGGGTGCCGAACCGGAACTGGCACCGTTCAATCCGAGTTGTCCGTCGAGCGCGCCATCGCTGTCCGACAGGCTGTTATTGGTAAAACTGTCCGTATGCCCTTCCATATCCAGAGCCGCTTCGGCTTCCGAAGGTCCGGCAGACAAGATTTCGTCGCTGCCCTGCGCGCCCGGTTCGGCGGGCGGCTCCGGACCATCGCCAGGCTCGCCGCTTTCGGTCGATATCTCGCCGGTATCCAGAAGCGGATTCTTCTCAATCTCATCGGAAATGAAGGTTTCCAGTTCGAGATTGGACAAGGTCAGCAGCTTGATCGCCTGCTGCAGTTGCGGCGTCATCACCAGCGACTGGCTTTGCCGCAAATCGAGGCGAGGCGCGAGTGCCATGGCTAGAGTGCGAAGCCCTCGCCAAGATAGAGCCTGCGGACATTGGCATCAGCAACCAGGTCTTCCGGACTGCCGGCGAACAAGACCTGCCCGTCATAGATGATGCAGGCGCGATCGACGATATCCAGTGTCTCGCGCACATTATGGTCGGTGATCAACACGCCGATGCCACGCTCGCGCAGCTGGCAAACCAGATCGCGGATGTCGGCGATCGACAAGGGATCGATGCCGGCAAAGGGTTCGTCGAGCAGAACGATCGAAGGGCTTGCCGCGAGCGCGCGGGCAATCTCGCAACGCCGCCGTTCACCGCCCGACAGAGCCATCGCCGGGGAACCGCGCAATTTCATCAGTCCGAATTCATCGAGCAGACGGTCGAGCGTTTCCGCTCTTACGCCGGAGTCGGGCTCCACCATCTCGAGCACCGCCATGATATTCTGTTCGACGGTCATACCGCGGAAGATCGAAGTTTCCTGTGGGAGATAGCCAATGCCCAGAATCGCCCGGCGGTACATCGGCAGCGACGTAATATCCTCACCATCGAGCATGATCCGCCCTGCATCCGGACGAACCAGGCCCATGACCGAGTAGAAGCAAGTCGTTTTCCCGGCTCCGTTCGGGCCCAGTAGACCGACGACTTCACCGCGCCCAACAGACAGTGACACATCGGACAGGACCGAGCGCTTGTCATAGCTTTTGGCGATGGAAACGACCGCCAGACCATGTTCCATGGCATCGCTGGCCATGGCAGCACCCGGATCCGCCATGGTCGCTGCTTCAGTCACGGATGTATCGTTCATCACTCGTCCTCATTTACATGATCTGTCTTGTCTATCGGCTCACAACATGCCCCAATCTCATCGGAATTGGCAAGCTTTGTGCATGGAAGATCGAAATGAACCTCTACCGGTCGAGCATCCAGTGGCATAACGAGGCAGGCCGGCGGGGCTCTCCAGATACGGCAATCGAACTGAATTTCCTGTACCACTGGTCGGGACTTCAGTCTCGCCGTTGCGGAACCGTGAAGGTACCGGACACTCGTCCGCTGGAGTCTTGGGAACCGACTGAAGAACCGCCGGTCGAGCGCCCGTCTATCGTCGATCTGCCCGATTCGAGGTCGATAATGACACGGCCACCGGAGAGACGATTCGTTCCCTGTGTGAGCGTAACATTGCCGATCAAGGTGATCAGACGTCGATTAAGGTCATAAATGGCGACATTGCCGGAGGCGGTGTCGCCGGCTTTGCGAATAGTGACGCCGCCTGACGCGTCGATCCGGTCAATCTCGATCCCCCCGGTGCTGCGATAGGCCACGGTCATGCGCGCTGCGTTGAGCGTCAGTCCGGCCTGTTCGACACGAACCGCGCCCGACAGGACAACACGGTCGGCACGATCCTGAACCTCGATCCGTCCGGCGTTGAAATTCACCGGTGCATTGCTGTCATGGCTTCCGAAAACCTGCGCCGGGGCCGAACCCGCGAACAGAAAAAATGCCGACGCAAGGGCAAACGTGCCAGCGGACAGGGAAAGAAAAGGGTTTAATTTCATCTAGGGTCTTCTTAGTCCATTTTGCTCGATCCGCAAACGCGCATTGCCATCGAGGCTTACAGTGCGCTCAGCCAAATCCGCTTCGAGCCGGTCTGCTCCAAAAGTTCCGATATTGGTCCGCCCTTCCACTGCGCCTTCGCTTTGCAACGTACGCTGCTTAAGATCGACGGTGACGTTGCTGGTAGAAAGGCGGTAACCGCTAGCCGCTTCGACTTGCACCGGACCCGGTACGCGGACATTTTCTTGGTCCATGTCATAGCTGCCGTCGCTGGCGCGTATCTGGGCAGGCCCTTCTTTCAGCAATATCCGGGCAGAAAGATCTTTCAACTCGACAACTGCTTCGCTCGAGCTTTTTTGCACGGCGGAGCCCGCTTTTAGCGAAAATGGCCGGCCTTCGCTGTCCTCGCCCCGATAGAGCGCCTCGGTCACCCGCATGCGTTCCTTGGCGACATCAACGCTATTCTTGTCCAGCACGAAGCTCAGTTCGCCGCTTGTTGTGAACGGAGCCAGAGCGAGCATCGCGCCCAATAGTCCAACTCCCACAGGAAGAATGAAACGCAGCAATTTTACGTTTCGGTCGTGCGAACCATTGGGAGCGGCAAATTCCTGGCGCTTTGTCCGGACAGGGTTGACGGTGGTCAGCATGGCTACACCATCATCCCGGGGTCATTGTCGCGACAAGCGAGCAAGAATATTGGCCGCTCAGGCATGTGCGAAAATGTCTGTTTCCGGCCATCCAGCCAGGTCCAGTCTCGCACGGTCCGGCAGAAAATCAAAGCAGGCCTGTGCGAGAGCGGTTCTACCCTCCCGTTCAAGCCGGATCTCCAACTCATCCTTCAATCTGTGCAGGAAGCGGACATCGGATGCGGCATATTCCCGCTGGGCATCGCTCAGCACAGGATTGCCCCAGTCACTCGATTGCTGCTGCTTCGAAATATCCTGACTGAGAAGTTCGCGGACGAGTTCTTTCAGTCCATGGCGATCGGTATAGGTCCGGATAAGCCGCGAGGCGATTTTCGTGCAGAATACCGGCTCTGCCATCACGCCCATATAATGTTCGATGGCAGCGAGATCAAAGCGCGCGAAATGATAAAGTTTCAACCGGTCGGGGTCGGACAATATCGCCCGGAGATTGGGAGCAGAATAATCACTATCGGGGCCAAAACGGATAAGATGCTCGTCACCCCCACCATCAGATATCTGGAGCAGGCACAGGCGATCACGGGGGGTCTGGAGCCCCATGGTTTCCGTGTCCACAGCAACGGCGCCCGCGCCTAGAACGCCAGACGGAATATCTTCTTCATGAAAAAAAACTGCCATTAATATTTGCCTGTCTATTTTATCTCTGGGCCAACTTCATTTTTTCAACCGTGGTACCGGCATGACACCTTATCTGGCTTCCGGTTTTGATCCCAAGCCGAACCACCGGCTGCGAAAATTGACAGCAGCGCCTCATTGAATATGCTATGTGCCGCAGGCCGGTTCAAACAGCAAGTTTAGTTTGAGCTTCGATACGCATCGAAAATGCGGGGATAAGATAGGGGATTGACAATATGACACAGAAAATACCTGAACCGGTTGCTCCCGGGTTCGATTTGAACAAGGCAACGATAATCTCGCTCCTCTATATTGCCGGATTTTTTGTCGGTATCACCGGCCTGGTCGGCTTCGTCCTCGCCCTGATATGGAAAGACGAGGTGGCCGGAACCTGGGAAGAAAGCCATTTGCAGTTTCATGTCATGACATTTGTCATCGGGCTGTTGGTCGGGATTATCGGTGTAATTCTCTCATTTATATTGATCGGCATACCGATTCTTCTGGCTCTCGCGGTCTGGATATTGGTCCGCTCGGTGGTTGCGTTGCTGAAAGCGCAGAAACATGAACCGATTGCCGATCCGAAAACCTGGCTTTTCTAAATAGCGTCGCTTGAGCTTCCGTTTTGTTCCGGCAGCTACCAAAACACCGAATTCATTCGCTTATTCCTCCATTTTTCTATATGGATGGCCCGTGCGGTAATAGGATTCGCGCAAAACAATGCTCCGGAGATCGTCCGCTGCGGCATTGGTATTACTAGGTAGGGCGAATTGAAAGTGACGATTTAAGAATGGGTTTTGACAGAAACCGGCGAGGTAGAGGCCGGGACAAGCGCGACGGCTTCGGTGACGAAAACTTCGATGGATATCAAGGCGATAACGGTCCGCCCGTAGAAAGATATACGCGGCCGGACAGTGATTCCGGTGGCGCCAGACGGAGCGGCGGAATGCCGGATCAGGTTGTCGGTGAAAGCACCGGAACCGTAAAATTTTTCAATGCGCAAAAAGGCTTTGGCTTCATCGTGCAAGACGGTGGCGGCGAAGATGTTTTTGTTCATATCAGTCAAGTGGAACGCGCCGGTCTGAAAGGACTCGCAGAAGGCCAGACGTTGCGCTTTTCACTGGTTGATCGCGGCGGGAAAGTTTCCGCTTCGGACATTCAGATCGAAGGCGACCTTATCGAGGTTCCGGAAGGCGGCGGCTCCCCCCGCGAAGATCGCGGTGGCGGCGGTGCCCCTCGCCGGGAACTGACCGGGGAAAAGGCCACGGGTACCGTGAAGTTTTTCAACGGCACCAAAGGCTTTGGCTTCATCCAGCGTGACGACGGCCAGCCCGATGCATTTGTCCATATTTCAGCCGTAGAGCGCGCCGGTATGCGCGGACTGGAAGAAGGCGACAAGCTCGAGTTTGAACTGGAAGTGGACCAACGCGGTAAGACTGCTGCGGTCAATCTGGTCGCAAAATAGCGGCTTATACCACATCAAATATTGTAAGAATGGCGGGCTTTGACCCGCCATTTTTTTTGCGCTGCGAAGGCCACATAAGACCTCCTGATCATCCGGGCATAGACCGGGCATAAAAAAGCCCGCCGGATTTCTCCGGCGGGCATTCCTAAATCTTTCGGCGGTTAAAAGCGGAAGCTGATCGCACCCGAATATACCTGGCTGGACACATCCGACCGGCCAACCGTTGAATCGGCGGAAAGGTCAAACGAGACATTGCCCATATTGTAACGCAAGCCAACGCCGACTTCGCCCCAGTTCTTGTCCCTTCCGGCCAGCGCGAATGGCGCTACTGCACCATTTCCGCCGACGAAATTCGCACCGAAGCTATTTGGGTTATCCTCGAATTCGTGGACATAGTTCATAGACGCCCGCATCTGTAGTTTCCGGCCCGGCTTGGACTTGAACTCGATACCGGCCAACCCCTGGATACTGTCATAATCGGGACGAATGATCGTCAAAGCCGGTCCGCCGCCCTGTTCGTCAACATTGCTGAAGTTGATCTTTGCTGCACGAGCCCGAATACCGGGAGCCGCGATCACATCGAACATTTCAATCTCTTTCGACAGGCCGAGTTCAGCGGCATAGACCATGCTGTCATCGTCGGTCGTCAGACTGAAGGATTGCGCACCAAGAGAAACATTGCGCAGTGTCTCGGCGTTATAGGTACCCAGCGTGGCTCGACCGTCCAGGATCAGACCGCCGGAGAGGTCTTTCCGACCGTAGATCGAACCCATGATCGCTGTTGATTGCGCAGAATTGCCCAAGGCAGCCGTTGCATCGACATCCGAATAATAAGCCGAAATCCCGATGAAGGATGATTCGCCGAAATAATATTCGAGACCGCCAGCGATGAAGAAGCCGTCAAATTCATCTTCTCCGTCAGCGCCCGGCGCAGGATTGGTGAGTGGCATGGAGCCGCCATCGCCATTCACAAAACCACCCGCGAGATAGACGGCCATGTCCTCGTTGACATTGCCGGAACGGACTTCGGTATCATCTGCATTAGCAGCTGCATCGCTCAGGGCGCTAGCACCATTCATCGCAATCCCACCCAGTGACGTGGCCGCCAGTTGCATAGGACGGCCGATCACAGCGACGGTGCCGCCGTTTGACGAACGGTCGGCGAGACTGATTCTGTTCTGGTAGAAATCGGAAACATTGCCGAGAAACGCTTGCCCCATCGCCTGGACAGTCGATTCCGTTGTCGGAGCCCAGCTATCAAAAGTGGCCTGGATGGTACCGGCATCGGTAAAGTCCAAAAAGGTGAACAGGCCTGAGACAGCAGCGTTACCGCGGTTGTTATCCATAAGGCTGGCAAAGCTGGTCTGGACCGGGTTCCCGGCATCGACAACATTCTGATAGCTCTGAGCGCTGATGGTTACATCGACGGCATTTGCACTATAGCTGAAATCCGAAAGCAGGATTGCAGATATCTGTGCGGCGCCATCAAACTGATCGGTCACGCCGCCAGCGGCCGTTACGATGCGATAGGTGCTCGGGGTTGCCGTCTGGAAGCCGTCGATCGGCGAGAACACCACTGTACCGCCTACATTGGCTTCATCACTGACTGCCAGAAGATCCGAATCTCCAGACGCGCCAATATCAATCATCAAGGTAGAACCGGACGATAGAATGACGTTACCGTTCACGGTCAATGTATCGATCGTGCCGACCGAACCGGGAGCAATACCGCCCGCGATGTTGGTCAGGAACGGTGCATTGATGATACCCGAACCCGAGAGCAATCCGGAAAACAGCGAATAGTCACCAACACTGTTCAAGGTTCCATCAACTGCGATCCGGCCAGCGGTCTGGTTGACGTCGATCAAAGCAGAAAGACTGGATCCGGAGTTGATCATCAATCCGGCTGCACCGCCAACATTGAGGCGATCAATTGTCACATCGCTGTTCAACGAAGTCGTGCCCGCCTGATCCAATGTCACTTCGAAATAGCGCGCTTTTACGCCACCCGCCACATCTGCATCGATATTATCGGGAACAAAATCAGTTGCTCCAGCAAGCCCATTGTCGAGGGTCGCAGCTGGGAACGGATCACCTTCAGCCTGCGGAGTTTCTTCCGCACCTTCTGGTCCGCCATTGGCGGTGATTGCAACAGGCGTTGCGCCGCCACTGATAGCAATGTCACCGACTGGAGTCGCGCCACCGCTGATGGCAATATCCTCGACCAGCGTGGCACCGCTGCTGATAGCGATATTTTCAACGATCATGCCTTCGCCGCGAATGGCGGTATTGGCGATTAGCTGAAGCGCTCCTGCCGATTGCGCTGAAACCGCAGCAACCTGCACGTCACCACCAACTGTTGCTGCTTGCGCGTTGGGAACCTGTGCAACACCGATGGAAGATGTTGGCGCCGGTGTTGGCGCGGGAGTAGGCGCAGGACGCGCTGTCGGCGTCGGGGTGCCGGTTGCCAGATCGAGACATTCGTCTCCGACATTTTCGCCCTCAAGGTCGAAACAAACTTCACCAAATTGCGGTGTGGACTGCGTGACGCCGCCCGATTGCGTATCGGGGAAGCCATTTACCACATTGCCGTTTTCGTCAATGATGCGATAGGCCGGATCGAGGTCGGTCTGCCAGTGAGTCGCATCTTCCCAGTCGCCGTCACCCGCTTTTGCGCTGACATAACGATAGGGATTATTCGCTGCGATATAGTCGGCAAACAGGAACAAAGGCTGGTAAAAGCTTTCTGTGCCGTAGGAACTGAAAACCTGCGCGCCAAAGAAACGGGAGCCGCCGGACAGAACGCCAATTTGCAGATCTTCGGTCGACAGATCGTTGTTTGCCGCATCAAGTATCAAGGGACCGCCCGAGTCACCACCAGCTGTCGTACCTTCGATTTCGAGAGGCTCATCTTTGTAAAGGTTGAAGTCGAACGGGTTGGTCTTGTTGGGATCGTCAAAGTCCAGCCGGTATAGCACCTGTGGCAAATCGCCAAATGGATCACCAAACAGGAACGTGTTTCTGTCATCGAAATTGGTCAGTGCACCAAGCATATTTTCAGCAGATTTGCGGCGCCAGTCGATGCCCAAATTATCGCCGGCGGTACCGCTGCCGGTGCGGCCATAGCCAGTAATTTTCACATGATAGCCAGTGCCATCGACGTCATCAATCGCACCGGGATCGGGAAGCGGCGAAAATAGCAGAGCCCAGGTAGGGATATTGGCAGCCGGATCCGAAAGCGTAGCCAGGGCAATATCACCTTCCAAAAAGCCTTGACCTTCGGCACGGGCTACGGAATCGGGATGATAGGCAATCTGGCTGATATTATAGACGAACAGATCAGGGTTGGAAGCAAAGCCGTTATTGATCCAGTCGACGAAACCTGGAAGAGAATTACCGTTAAACGAAAAAGCGGACTGGATCGCACCATTGGTATCATAATCGCTTTCCGGCAAATCATTCACACAGTGAGCCGCGAACAGAACCGTGCGCGGGTTGATCAGCGTACCGGTGCAGACGAAACCGTCATTGCGAAAAAACTGGCCAACGCCGTTCACGCTATCTTCCGGGTCGCTGATATCTGCCGGCGTGTAATTGTCATTCGGCACGATGGCCTGTGCCGGTGTTGCGAGTGCGAGCGTGGCAATTACCCCCGCTGCAGCAGTCCGCAAAAGTACAGATCTGCTTGAATGTCCGAAATTCCTGTTCATCGAAGAATGCCCCTTGCAATATTTAGTCAGAATAGACCCCTGCCATTACTGTGCTTGTTTTCGCCATGTGAATCAAAGCGAAATTTGCAAAATATTTGGCGCTAATTGGCAAAATGTTGATTTTTGGGGCTTTTTTCGTGAGGGAAATCCAAATTTTGGTTACATATGTGATGATTCGGCAACAGAAATGACCGGATATTGGCCAGAAAGACTTCCGTCGCCCGTTTACATAAGTAAGCAAGCGGCGGAAATGGGGTTCAACTGGCTTTATCTGTCCGGGCAGACAGATAAAACCTGCCTTCGCTTAATCTTTCTGCGCGATTTCGAGCAAAAACCAAGCGCGTTCTTCGGCCTGGTCGGTCCAGTCGTCGAGCAGGCCATCTGTAGCATTGTCACCGGCTTCTCCCGCCAGTTCCTTGGCTTCTCGGAGCTTTTCGACCAGCTTCAGGTTATCAGCGCGCAACTCCTCGAGCATGTCCGGTGCTTTCACCTTCGCCTCATCATTGTCGGAAATGGTTTGCCGCTTGGCGATATCGCCAATGGAGGTAAGAGTGCGGTGGCCGTTTTTGCGAACCCGTTCGGCGATCAGATCCGTTGTAGCGAGTATCTGTGCCGCATGCTCGTCAAACATCAGATGATAGTCGCGGAAGTGCGGGCCGGACACGTGCCAGTGGAAGTTTTTGGTCTTGAGATAGAGGCCAAAACTGTCTGCCAATATTCCGTTCAGCGCTTCGGCTACGGCCTTTTTTGCATTATCCCCTGTGGTCATAATCATTCTCCTTTTCGGATTCATCCGTCTATGAAAAGGAGATTAGAATATATTGACGGTCCGATATAACCGGAAGATTTGTTATCTAAGATTGAAAATATCGATCTAGCAATTCGAACAGAATTGTCGGAGCGGCATCAGAATATGCCCCATGCGCCAAGTGCCAGAATCGCGCCGACTATAAGAAAGCCGGCGCCGCCTGCATAGCGGACGAGCGCCATCGGGACATGCTCGGTCAATTGCCGGTGGAATAATATGGCGGGCACGCAGGCAATCATCACGCCGATCCAACCGCCGGCTGCGGCGAAAGCCGCCATGTCAGTTCGCGCGGCGGTAGCCATCAGAACAAATTGTCCCTTGTCGCCCAGTTGCAGAATGAAAAGGCCGAGAAACGAAGTCCAGAACGGCCCGAACTTCCATTTTTCCAGCAAGTCGACCGGACGGCGCCATGCCACCATGCCAAAGCCGGCAAATATCAGCGACAAGGCATAGAAAAGCTGCAGCGCATCCTCGCTGATCCATTGATGCACCGCTGCGCCGGCGATGGCCGAAATCACGCAATTGCAGAGAGTGGCAAGACCGAGGCCAAGGATGATCGGGGATACACGGCCATATCTGATTGCCAAAGCGGCACATAATATCTGCGGCCGGTCGCCAAATTCAGCGACGGCCAAGGCAAAAAGCGAAGTTAGGAACGCATCCACTATTCCCAGCGCTAGGCCTGTCCGCCGAGACGAAGCGCGACATTGGCCATCAGCGCTTCGGTCATCGCAGGGTTCATCTCTTCAATGTCGAACGTCGCACGCATTGCTTCGAGATAAGAGCGCGCTATGGTCCTGGCGCCGCCATTCTGCATGGCTGGTTGCAATGCGCTTTCCAGCGCACAGCTGAGGTCGCGGAGCGCTAATAGTCGGTGCTGCATCGCTTTTTGCCGGACATGGTCCAGATGCATGAGAAATTGCACAGGATGATGAACCGCCAATTCTTCCCGCAGATCATCAAGCAAGTTCATCATTTCGGCCTGCACAAATAGATTCTGGTCCTGATTCATCGCAACTGTCCCTGTTTCCCCGTGACCATGCAAAAACATGGTTAAATAGTGGTAAACAAAACTGCATTTGCCGCCTTCGGAGCGACGAAGGCTTTTTCTTGACATTCATCAGTCTTTTCACCATTAGCGCGGGGAACGAATGCGGCGCCGGATAGCGTCGCTGTTTTTATTTCAGCTTCTGCCTTAAGGAATGCACCATGGCGAAACCAGCCAATGTAAAGATCAAACTCGTCAGCACGGCGGACACAGGCTTTTTCTACGTAACCCGCAAGAACCCGCGGAATCTCACCGAGAAAATGGTGCAGCGCAAATATGATCCGGTTGTGCGCAAGCATGTCGAATTCAAAGAAGCTAAAATCAAATAAGCAGCTTTTGGCTTGGCTTTAGCGGTGTAGAACTTTCTGTACCGATTCGATGAATTTCGCGACTGATATCGGCTTTGAGACATAAGCCTCTGCTCCGGCACTCAATATCCGGTCTTCGTCACCCTTGCCGGCATAAGCGGTCACGGCCATGATCGGTATGATCTTGAGCTGGCTATCTTTCTTGATCTGCTCGATCAACTCCAGACCGCTGACGTGCGGTAGCTGGATATCCATCACTATAAGATTGGGCACGAAGCTCCGCGCTTTTTCGAGCACTTCCCGGCCGTCGCTGACCGGTTCGACGACAAAACCATGAGCCCGCAGCAGATCGCAGAATAGCTTGAGGTTCAATTCATTGTCCTCAACCACCAATACTCTTTTTGCCACTACCGGATTTGCCCTTTCAAACTTGCTGCCGAACCATTAGGCGAAAGCGGCAATGGAAACAAATCCCAATCTCGGGCCGGATAGTGAAATCCCCGATAGTGAAATCATCGCCCTGCAGGCGCTCGGATGGGTGCTGCAGGATCAGGATCGCGCGGAGCGTCTGCTGGCGTTGACCGGTCTGGATCCCCGCGAACTGCGATCAGGCCTTGAAGACCCGACAATGCTGGCATCCCTGCTTGGCTTTCTCGCCAATCACGAACCCGACCTGGTCGCTTGTGCAGAGGCCATTGGCGTTGCCCCAGCGAAACTGGCTGCCGCAGCGCAGCATCTAAACTCTCCCGGAGAATTTTATGAGTAAAAAGCCGCTTCTGATCAGCGACTGCGACGAAGTCTTGCTGCATATGGTAGTGCCCTTCCAGCAATGGCTGGATAGCGACAAGCACATCCATTTCGACCTTGAAAATGGTAGTGATTTTGCCAATGCCCTGCGCCACAAACATGACGGCACCCAAGTATTGCCCGAGCAAATCTGGCCGATGCTGAAGGAGTTTTTCGATAATGAAATGCACCGGCAGGGCGCTATCGAAGGCGCGGTTCAATCGATCAACAAGCTCGCTGAGATCGCCGATGTCGTGATATTGACCAATCTCCTTGATGACCGCCGCGAAGCGCGTGCAGAACAGCTCAAGGCGGTTGGCATCGATTTCCCCGTCTACACCAATCAGGGCGGCAAGGGCGAACTACTGACCAGTATTCTCGCCGAATATGAGCCCAGTGTTACCATTTTTGTTGATGATTTGGGCCACCAGCACGGCAGCGTCGCCAAACATGCGCCGGACGTGTGGCGCCTGCAGATGGTCGGCGAACCGATCATGGCGAAACATATCAAGACCAATCCCGCCGCCCACGCCCGCATCGATCTGTGGAACGATGCAACAGTCTGGATATCGGACAAGTTTGACAATGCCGCACCGGCTCCGGCGATGGACTTGCCATCGCAAGAGCTTGACCCTGCCAACCATGCGTGAGAGTTTTGCTTTATGACCGACAATATTGAAAAAGCCCTGACAGCGAAGGGCATTGAATTGCCGACACCGGCAGCCCCGGTTGCCTCTTATGTTCCCGCCGTCGAAGTGAATGGCATGCTCCATATCAGCGGTCAGGTGTCGATGCAGGCCGGCAAGCTGATTACCGGACGGCTTGGTGACAACATGTCGCTGGAAGGCGGGCAACAGGCCGCCAAAGCCTGTGCGCTGATGATCGCGGCGCAGATCAAGAAGGCGACAGGATCGCTCGACCGGGTCGACCGGATTGTCAAACTCGGCGTTTTCGTTAACAGCACACCAGACTATACCGACCATCCCAAGGTTGCCAATGGTTGCTCCGACATGATGGAAGTGATTTTTGGTGCTGCAGGCCTTCATACCAGAAGCGCCGTCGGCGTTGCGGCGCTGCCGCTCGGCGTTGCGGTCGAGGTTGACGCCATCATCGCCCTGAAACCCGAGTGATCGGAACCCTGCTCGACAATGCTCTGGCGCCGGCCCCGGCGGCCGGGCGCGTAGCATTTCTGAAAGGCCAGCCTTATGCGCATCGCGGGCTGCACGGCAGCGGGGTGCTGGAAAACAGTTCCGCCGCCTTCGAGGCCGCGATTGGTCAGGGCCACGGGATCGAGTGTGACGTCCAGGCTGCTGAAGATGGCCGTGCCTTCGTCTTCCACGACTATGAACTGGACCGGTTAACGGACCACAGTGGCCCGATTGGAAATTTGCGGGCAGACGATATCGACCGGGTTCAATTGAACGGCGGACATGGCAAGATACCGCGTTTGCGCGAAATGTTGGCGCAAGTCGCTGGCCGGGTACCGATCCTGATAGAAATCAAGTCGCGCAACCTGCGGGTCGGCCCGCTCTGCCTTTCGGTACGACGGGCATTGGAAGGCTATGGCGGCCAGGCGGCGATCATGTCGTTCAATCCGCTGGTCGGTGCCTGGTTCCGTAAAAATGCCGAACATATCGTGCGGGGGCTGGTCATCACCGAAGAGGACAGCAAGAACTGGCGCGGCAGAATCGCGCGTCACCGCAACCTCTGGACCGCGAAACCGGATTTTCTGGCTTATGATATTCGCGACCTGCCTTCCCGGTTTGCTGCAGCTCAGAGGGCGCGCGGCCTGCCCGTCGTCACCTGGACGGTGCGGTCCGCCGAACAGGAGAAAACCGCAGCCCGATATGCAGACGAACCGGTTTACGAAATTCCGGAGACCTGAACCGCATGTCTGACCCGCCAGCCGCCCCCTCCGAGATCGTTGCGCGCGTCGCCGACGACATCGCCAGCCTGCCGGCGGACCAATGGGATCGTTGTGCCGGATCGGCCAATCCTTTTGTTTCCCATGCCTTTCTGTCCGCAATGGAAGAATCGGCTAGTGTCGGGCCGGGCACCGGATGGAAATCCCTGCCCATCATTATCGAAGACAACGCGGGCGAAATTGCCGCCTGCCTGCCCAGCTATCTCAAGTCGCACAGCCAGGGCGAGTATATTTTTGACCAGCAATGGGCGCATGCCTATGAAAATGCCGGCGGCCAATATTATCCCAAAATCCAGATCGCCGCACCCTTTTCACCGGTGCCTGGCCCGCGCTTGCTATTGCGCGATGAATCCCTCGCTTTACCGCTTTTACGGGCAGCCGAGCAGCTGGCCGAGAATAACGGAATCTCTTCGGTGCACGCGACATTTGTCAGCGAGGACCAACTCGACCATTTTCGCGCAGCGGGCTGGATGATCCGGACCGACAGCCAGTTCCACTGGCGCAACGACGGCTATGAGAGCTTTGATGATTTCCTCGCCGCCTTGTCTTCCCGGAAACGCAAGGCGATCCGCCGGGAACGGGCCAAAGCTCAGGAAGAAGTGGACATTGTTCATCTATCGGGAGATGAAATCGAGCCGCATCATTGGGACTATTTCTGGGAATTTTATCAGGATACCGGGATGCGCAAATGGGGACAGCCCTATCTGACCCGCGAAGCTTTTGATTTGCTGCATCGGAAGATGGGCGACAAGCTGCTACTGATATTTGCGATGCAGGACGGCGTCCCGGTCGCCGGCGCGCTCAATGTTATCGGCGAAGAAACGCTCTACGGTCGCTATTGGGGATGCACGCGCAATATCCCGTTTCTGCATTTCGAGATTTGCTATTATCAGGCGATCGATGCCGCCATCGCGCGAGGATTGAAGACGGTCGAAGCCGGAGCACAGGGCAGCCACAAGCTGGCGCGAGGCTATCAGCCGGTGCCGACTTGGTCAGCCCATTATATCGTCGATCCGGGGTTCCGCTCGGCGATTGCCGATTATCTCGAACGCGAGCGGCAGGCGGTTGCTGCCGATATCGAATTTCTGGCCGATATGGGGCCGTTCAAAAAAGCCGATTAGTTTTAAAACGGATTAGGTTCAGGCCGCCCGGCGCGAAGTTTCCTGTAGCCAGCTGCGTGCTTCCCGCTGTGCTTCGGCAATTTCGCGCGCGGTCATATCGAGCGATATTTCGGCGCGGCACATCTTGCTTTCGTCGTGTCCAGACAATGCTGCCAGATTAAACCACTTATGCGCTTCGATCAGATCGACCTCGACGCCATCCGATCCGGTGGAATAGATCACACCCAGATCAAAATATGCATTGCTGCTGCCATGCGATGCCTCGGCGAGGCGGCTCTCGATTAGAAAGGCGGCGCTTTTCATGCTGTTGCCCATATTGTCAGTCCCTGTTCCTGTTGCCGCATTTCTTGGCGACAGGCCGACTTTCAACGCAATCTCCTAAAGAAATGGTTAACGCAAATCGCAGAAACTCGATTTCACTGCATAAAAACCCAGAGAAATCAGCTGTTTTCTCCATTTTATTTGGTTAACCGAAGAGCGCTGTAACCCTAGGAAACGGGGATATTGTCGATCAATCGGGTGCTGCCGATATGGGCGGCGGCAAAAAGCCGGGCCGGTTTTGCAAAAATATCGAGAACCGCCAGACTATTGGCATCGCGAAGCTCGAGATAATCGATTTTGCGAAAGCCGGAGCCGAGTAACTTTGCTTTGGCGGCCTCGAGTATATCGGCAATTTCGCCGCCGGCCGCGATCGCATTGACCGCTTCCCGCATTGCGTCGGGGAGCGAAACAGCATTGGCTCTTTGCTCTTCCGTCAAATAGGCATTGCGCGAGGACAGCGCCAGGCCGTCCCGGTCACGGACCGTCGGCACTCCGACTATATCATGGGTGAAATCCAGATCGCGTGCCATCCGGCGGATGACCGCAAGCTGCTGATAGTCTTTTTCACCGAAATAGGCGGCATCGGGGCGGACCTGGTTAAATAGTTTCGCCACCACTGTGGCGACGCCGTCAAAGTGGCCGGGGCGCGCAGCGCCGCACAGCCCGTCGCTGATCCCGCTGACACTGACATTGGTGGCATAGCCATCCGGATAGACCTGATCGGGGGTGGGGGCCCATAATAATTTTACGCCCGCCGCCTCTAGCAACGCAGCATCGGCGGCTTCCTGGCGCGGATAGGCATCTAGATCCTCTCCCTCGCCGAACTGGGTCGGATTGACGAAGATCGATGCCACCACCGCGTCGCAATGTTCCATCGCCACTTCCACCAGCCGCATATGCCCCGCGTGCAGGGCTCCCATGGTCGGAACCAGCCCGATTTTGGCTCCGGTTAGGCGAAACGCCGCCAAAGCGTCCCGCAGCGGGTCAAGCTGTCGAACAATTTGCATGCATCACTCTTTGCGTTTAGATTTTTCTGTAAAGCTCGTGTAAGCTATGGGACGGTGTATCGTCCTTCGCAAGGGCCAAGAACAGGGATATTGATCAAAACGTGACCAGCAGTGCGTATCATATTGTCTTCGCCAACGAGAAGGGCGGGACCGGCAAGTCAACCACCGCGGTCCATGTCGCGGTTGCCTTGGCCTATCAAGGTCATAAGGTCGGAATCATCGATCTCGATCCGCGCCAGCGCACTTCCTATCGCTATCTGGAAAATCGCGACGCGACGATGAAGCGATTGAACATCGATATTCCACAGCCTTATTATGAAGTGTTCGAAGATGACAATCTTGCCCGGCTCGAGCAATTGATGGCTCAAATGTCGGAGAATGTGGATTTCCTGCTGTTCGACACACCGGGTCGCGACGACAAGTTCGCCCGCTTTGTCGCTACCAGAGCGAATACACTGGTTACGCCGATCAATGATAGCTTTGTCGATTTCGACCTGATCGGACAAGTTGATCCGGAGACCTACAAGGTCCGGAAACTGAGTTTTTACGCCGAACTTATCTGGGATGCGCGCAAAGCGCGGGCCAAGGCGGACGGCACGACGATCGACTGGGTATTGCTGCGGAACCGGACCCAATATGTCGAAGCGCATAATATGAAACGGATCGTGGCCGCGCTGGCTGAACTGTCGCAACGCGTTGGCTTTCGTATCATTCCCGGGCTCAGCGAACGGGTGATTTACCGTGAGCTTTTCCCTGCCGGCCTGACAATGCTCGACAAGAAACATCTCGGCCGCCTTGCCACCAGCCATTTGGCGGCGCGTCAGGAATTGCGCGAGCTGATCAAGCATCTGGCGCTGCCGCAGACCTCGGAACAGATAGCCGATGGCGTCGCTGCGACCGCGACAAAACCCAAGCTGGTAGCCTGATCGATGACGCCACTGCTCATCTTTGGCGCTGCGATCCTGGCGTGGCTGGTTCTGTCGGGCAAGGCGAAGACCATGACTCCCAACCAGTGGCTGGCTCTGGTGGTCGCGCTGATCGGGGCGAATTTCCTCCGTGGCGGCAGCTGGATCATGGGCGGGGCTATGCTCGCCGGGGCGGCCTTTCTGAGCGGCTGGCGGATGTTGATCCCGGCGCGTAACGTCGAGGAACCAAAGCGCAAGCCGCGCAATTTCGAGCTCGACCGAGCGCGGTCCCTGCTGGGCGTCGGCGTTGATGCCGGTTTTATCGAAATCAATGCTGCCTGGAAGCAAAGGCTGGCTGAACATCATCCCGACAATGGCGGTGACGAGCAGCTGGCGAAGATGATCAACCGGGCGCGGGACCTGTTATTGGAAGAATTGGAAGCATCCGACCGTCGGTAGCCATCGCGTCATATTTTGACAGTATCGCTGGATTTTCGGGAACCTGCCCCTTAGAAACAAAGGTTAGTCCCACAATCAAGGCCATGCCCATGAACACGCCGAAATCTCACCAATTCCACTCTTCGTCTCTACGCGAATATGACATTCGCGGCATCATCGGCGAGACGCTCGGCGAGGATGATGCTTATGCCATTGGCCGCGGTTTCGGGACGTTGATCTCGCGCGATGGCGGGACCGCAGTGGCAACCGGATTTGATGGTCGCGACAGCTCCCCGATGCTGGAAGCAGCGCTCGTCCGCGGTCTCAATGACGCCGGAATCGATGCCATTTCTGTCGGAATGGGCCCCACGCCGATGCTATATTATGCCGAATCTGTACTGGAAACGGTCCAGGGCGGCATAATGATTACCGGCAGTCACAATCCGGCCAATTATAACGGCTTCAAGATGGTCTTCCAGGGTCGCCCCTTTTTCGGTGCCGACATATTGGGACTGGGTAGCATGGCGTCGGAAGGCGACTGGGATCAGGGAACAGGTTCATTCGAACGGATCGATATCGAAGATGAATATGTCGAGCGGCTGCTGAAAAATTTTACCGGCGGTGCCTATAAGGTCGGCTGGGATTGCGGCAACGGCGCGGCCGGACCGGTGATCGAGAAATTGACGAAGCTGCTCAGCGAGCGCGGTGCCGGCGAGCATCATCTTCTCTACACCGATGTCGACGGGTCCTTCCCCAACCACCATCCCGATCCAACCGAGGAGAAGAATCTCGTGGATCTCAAGGCACTGGTTGCGGAGAAAGGCCTCGATTTCGGTGTGGCCTTTGACGGCGACGGCGACCGCATCGGCGCAATCGACGGTGAAGGACGGGTGATCTGGGGCGATCAATTGCTGCAAATCTATGCCGAGGATGTCCTGAAGAGCGAGCCGGGCAGCACGATCATCGCCGACGTCAAGGCATCACAGGCATTATATGACCGGATCGCGGAACTCGGCGGCAAGCCGCTGATGTGGAAGACCGGCCATAGTCTGATCAAGTCGAAGATGAAAGAAACCGGTTCTCCGCTCGCCGGTGAAATGAGCGGCCATGTGTTTTTCAAACATGATTATTATGGTTTCGACGATGCGCCTTATGCCGCGATTCGCCTGATTCAGGCGGCAACCAATATCGGCAAGAGCGTGACCCAGTTGCGCAGCGATATGGTGGATATGATCAACACGCCGGAAATGCGCTTCCAGATTGATGAAAGCCGCAAGTTCGCGGTGATCGACGAAATATTGGAGCGGCTTTCGGCCAGCGGCGCCGATGTCAACGACACCGACGGCGCGCGGGTCAATACCGAAGACGGATGGTGGCTGCTGCGCGCCAGCAATACGCAGGATGTGCTGGTCGCCCGGGCCGAGGCAAAATCACAGGACGGTCTCGACCGGCTGATGGCGCAGATTGACGAGCAACTGGCACTATCGGGGCTGAAGCGCGGCGAGCAGGCCGGGCACTAGACCCGACAATCGACCGGCAAGATCACGCCGGTCGACTGGCATCAGATAAAGGTCGCGCCGTTGGTTCCCGGACCGACCGCAGAGATAATAAATATTGCCGAGCAGAACATGGCGGCGAAACCGGCGGCGATTTCCTGACGTAACGTGAAGCGGGGCATGGTTTTTTCCTTCATTCTGTTTGGGGCTATGCGATCAGGGCAGCGGAATTTTGAACGGCGGGGCCGACACTTGCGACAACCAATATGGCTGCGGAGAAAAGAGCGGCAAAAGCGGCGGCTATCTGGTTCTGGATATTTACGTTGGTCATTTTCAATTTCCTTTTTGTTTAAACTGGCGCTTCGCGGTTGTTGTTGCGAAGATGAACATAGCCTTGCACAGGGCGTGCCAGTTTGATAAAATATAGATTTTTCAGTGACTTGATACATTTCAGCGCAAGCGCGTAGATTAACCGACGCTGAATAGTGGGAAAATTTCCCAATGGTTGGCTTTGCGCTTTGGCCTGATCGCCCCGAATGAGGGTCGCCGGCTGACAGGGGCGAATATCCGCAGCCAGGCCCTGGCTTGCAAAATCTTCCCGGCACAAGTTTCTTATCGAAATGCACTATGGCCAGGCCCGATCCAATCGTTCAGGACAGTCTGAAAAAGGGATGGGGAATAGCGGATCATGGACCCGTATATTTATGTGGCGATTGTCAGCGCGCTGGCTCTGCTCGCTTATTATTTCACGCTGTTGATGGCCGGACTGGCGCGCGGCCGGTTCAAGATCGTGCCGCCATCTCATAGCGGCCCCCCCGAATATGAGCGCCATGTGCGCGCACATCAGAACACGCTGGAACATCTGGTGCTGTTCCTGCCCGGCCTCTGGCTGTTCGCCTATGTCGTCAGCCCCTATTGGGCCGCCGCTATCGGGCTGATCTGGCCGTTCATGCGGGTCGGCTATGCGCTGGGCTATCACAGGGCGCCGGAAAAACGGTTGCTGTGGCTCTACGCCAGCATGCCGCCTATTTATATATTCGTACTTGGCACCTTGATCGGTGGCATCGTTCAGCTTGTGAGAGGGTGATACAAAATATGACTGAAATATATGATCTGGTAATTCGCGGCGGCACCATTGCCGATGGCAGCGGCGGTGCTCTTATCGACGGGGACATCGCGGTCAGCGACGGGAGGATCGCGGCAATCGGGCAGGTGCCCGGAACCGCTCGCGAAGAAATCGACGCGACGGGCAAGATCGTCACCCCCGGCTTTATCGATGTTCACACCCATTATGACGGCCAGTGCATCTGGGCGGAAGAGCTCAGCCCGTCGTCTTCGCACGGCGTGACCACAGCGATCATGGGCAATTGCGGTGTCGGCTTCGCGCCCTGCCGCAAGGAAGATCACGACATGCTGATCAATGTGATGGAAGGCGTCGAGGACATCCCCGGAGTGGTCATGGCCGACGGCCTGCCGTGGAACTGGGAGACGTTTCCGGAATATCTCGACGTGGTCGAGAAGGGCAAACGCGATATCGATATTGCAGCCTATCTGCCGCATTCGCCGCTGCGCGTCTATGCCATGGGCGCGCGCGGCGCTTCGCGGGAACCGGCCAATGACGATGACCTGGCGATGATGCGCAAATTGGCGCGGGAAGCGATGGAAGCCGGTGCAATCGGCTTTGCGACGTCGCGGCTGTCTATTCACAAGACCGCAGATGGCGGCTCAATCCCGACATTTGAAGCGGACGTGGCCGAGCTGGAAGCGATCTGCGGCGGCATGAAGGATGCGGGCACCGGAACCTTTCAGGTCGTGCTCGACGCCTTTGTCGGCTGGGACAAGGAATATCAGGTGATCGAGCGGGTGGTGGAAAGCTCCGGCCGGCCGGCGACCTTCACGCTCGCCTCCGGCAATGACGGGCCACCGCGCTGGCGCAAGGTGCTGGACATGATAGACGCCACCCATGCCAATGGCGGCAAGGCAACCGCCCAGATCATGCCACGCCCGATCGGCCTGATCGCCGGACTGGAAGTGACCGTCCATCCGTTCATTCTCTGCCCGAGCTGGGCGAAGATTGCCGACCTGTCCATAGAGGAGCAGGTTGCGGCGATGCGCGATCCGGACTTGCGCGAGGCGCTGCTGAGCGAGGAATTCGAGCCCGGCCATCCGTTCAACGCGCTGGCCCGCGACTGGAACTGGCTGTTCCCGCTCGACAATCCACCGGACTATGCGCCGCCGAAAGAAATGAGCATGGCAGGGCAGGCGGCGGCCAAGGGCTGCACGCCACAGGAGATCGCCTATGACCGGCTGCTTGAGACGGAAGGCAAAGGGCTGTTCCTTGCCGCGCTCGGTAATTACGAAAATGGCACGCTGGCCAGCGCCCATGAAATGCTCAGCCATCCGCATTGTATTCCCGGTCTTGGCGACGGTGGTGCCCATTATGGCGCGATTTGCGACGCCAGCTACTCGACCTATTTGCTGACCCAATATGTCCGCAATCCGGGAGCCGAACGTTTTGAACTGGCGGAAGCTGTCCATATGCTGTCGCACAAGGCCGCCAGAGCGGTCGGACTGGACCAGCGCGGCCTGCTCAAGCTTGGCGCAAAGGCGGATATCAATGTGATCGACCTCGACAAGCTGCAATTGCATCTGCCGGAGATCGTCCGCGATCTGCCTGCGGGTGGCCAAAGGCTGCACCAGCGCGCAACCGGTTATGATGCCACCATCGTGTCGGGAGAGATCATTCGGCGATTCGACCAGTCCACAGGTGCACGACCGGGCCGGTTGATACGAGGAGCGTGACAAAAACCCGCGCCGGCTGATAATGAGCCGGAATGACAGACGAAATTCCCGAACCCCCGCGCTCCGCCTGGGAAGGACTTCCGGAACCGCTGGCCAAGGGGTTGGTTCAGCTCCGCCAGCTGATTCTGGAAACTGCGAGCGAGAATCCGGCGATCGGTCCGCTTGAAGAGACGCTCAAATGGGGAGAGCCTGCGTTTCTGACGTCGGCAACCGGGTCCGGCACCACGTTGCGGATTAATCGCCACAAGAAATCGCCTGTCACATATGCGCTTTATGTGCATTGCCAGACCGATCTGGTCGATCGCTACGAGCAGATATATGGTGACGAGCTGACATTTGACGGCAATCGCGCGGTGCTGTTTGACAGCAATGATGAACTACCCGTCGATGCTATAAAACATTGTGTCGCCATGGCTTTGACCTATCATCTGCGAACGCACCGCTAATCCATCCATGCTCCATATCGTCCACCATCCCGATTATGTCGCGCCGCGACCGGCAAGCGGCAGCTTTGTCTTTGATAAATATCAACTGGTGATGGAGGCGATCCGGACCCATGCGCCGCTGCATCAGGCCCATGAGCCCGCGCTAATGGCGCGCAAGTGGATCGAGGCCGTTCATGACTCCGACTATGTCGAGCAGGTGCTCACCGGCAACGTTCCACGTGAAACAGAGCGCCGCATCGGATTTCCGGTGTCCGCAGATATTGCCAGCCGAGTCCAATATACATCGGGTGGCACCTGGCTGGCCGCGCAGCTTGCCCTGCAACATGGCTATGCGGCGAACAGCGCCGGTGGCAGCCACCATGCCCTGGCCGACACCGGTGCCGGCTATTGCGTGTTCAACGATCTGGCCATCGCCGCCAACCGGCTCCTGGCGGAAGGCGACGCGCGCAAAATATTGATCGTTGATCTCGATGTGCATCAGGGCGATGGCACCGCGGTGTTGCTGGCTGGCCGCGAGAATGTTTTCACTCTTTCAATCCATAATGAACGCAATTTCCCGACCAAAAAAGCGCGCTCCAACCGCGATATTGCGCTACCCGATGCGGTTGGAGATACTGATTATCTGGCAATATTGGACGTGGCTCTTCAGGAGATCCTCGAGAGCTTTAAACCGGATATGCTGCTCTATCAGGCGGGGGTAGACCCGCATACCGATGACCGGCTGGGCCGGCTGGCACTCTCCGATAGCGGGCTAGAGCAGCGCGACCGGATGGTCATCCGCAACGCTCGCAAACGGGGCATACCGGTGGCAAGCGCTCTCGGCGGCGGCTATGGCCACGACCATCTTGCGGTGGCCATGCGCCATGCGCGGTCGATGATCACAATGGCGGACGAAGCCGATCGCTGCGAGACTATTCGCTAGTTTTTTCCTGCTCCACCTGACCCTGTTGCATTTCGGAGAAGATGCTCCAGATCGCGATGAACAAAGCGGCCACCAGCGGGCCGATCACGATACCATTGATGCCGAAAAGCTGAAGTCCGCCGAGCGTCGAGATGAGTACGACATAGTCGGGCATCCGCGTGTCCCGGCCGACCAGAGTGGGCCGGACGAGATTATCGACCATGCTGATCACAAAGACACCGCACAGAACCAGCACGACGGCCTGCCAGACGTCGCCGGTGATGAACAGATAGAGCGCGACCGGGACCCAGACAAATCCCGTACCGATGGCCGGTATCAGCGAGAATATGCCCATCAAAACCGCCCAAAGCAAAGCACCCCTTATATCGAGGGCCCAGAATACGAGGCCACCGAGGCTGCCCTGGATGATCGCGATGATCAGACTGCCTTTGATCGTCGCCCGGACGACCACCAGAAATTTTTCCATAAGAATGCGCCGCTTGTCTTCACCGAGCGGAACCATCTGTTCGATCCGGTCACTGAGCGTCTGACCGTCGCGAAGCAGGAAAAAAGCCAGATAGAGCATGACACCAAGGGCAAGCATGAACTGGAAGGCGCCTTGGCCGACGCTGAGCAACTGGGTCAGCAGAAATTCGAGAATGGCGGAAATCGATTGTTCAATCTCTGCCCTTATGCTGGCAAAATCGCCATAGCCATAAACGGCGAGCTGGTTTTGCAGCCATTGCGGCAGGGAATTTTCAAACGCCGCAAAGACTGCGCCGAAATCGATTTCCCCGTCCTGGATGCGCAGATAGATGCTCGCCGCTTCCTGAGCCAATGCCATGCCGAGCAGGATCGCCGGGACGATCACCAGCAGCAATATGAGAATCAGGGTGATCGCCGCGGCCATATTGTTCCGGCCCGGCAAATAGCCCAGCAGACGTTCGTAGACCGGCCGGAATAGCACAGCAACGACAACGCCCCAGACAATGGCGCCGAAGAATGGCTCGATCAGCACCGCAAAGGCCAGCGAGATGACCACCAGCAGAGTGATCATGAAACCCCACTCGATGCGTTTTTCCGATACTGTCCGATTGTCCATCTTTATCGCTCTTGTTCGGTCGGTTGTTGCGACCATGTTCAAACTACTCTGTCCGGCGGATACGGGAATATTACAGAGCGGGCAAGGATCAGGCGCGATTGCCAGTCGCAATATCGACACTATATTGTGCAGGAACCGCGTATGCGTGCCAATGCAGGAAAGACGGAGCAGAATCAGCGCAATGGCCGACGACAAAATCCCGCCGATCCTGACCGACTGGTTCGCCTCGCGCGGCTGGAGCATGCGGCCGCATCAGCTGGAGATGCTGGCAGCGGCGCGGGCGGGGCGGCACGCCTTGCTGACGGCGCCCACGGGGGCGGGCAAGACATTGGCGGGGTTTTTACCGACGCTCGTGGACCTTGTGGAACAGGCAGACAAGAAACCCGTTCGTGCTGAGCCTGTTAAAGCATCTGGCTTGGCGCAACCCGCCCTTCGACAAGCTCAGGGCGAACGGGAGCGACTTGATGCCGACACAAATGGAGCAACCGTTCGTGCTGAGCCTGTCGAAGCACCGGGCTTGGCACAAACAGCCCTTCGACAGGCTCAGCACGAACGAAGCGACCTCCATACGCTCTACATCTCCCCGCTCAAGGCGCTCGCGGTGGATGTGCAGCGCAATCTGCTGACGCCGATCGAGGAAATGGGGCTGCCGATCACGGTCGAGACGCGTAGCGGCGATACCCCGGCGGGTCGCAAGGCGCGCCAGCGGGTCAAGCCGCCGCAAATTTTGCTGACCACGCCGGAGTCGCTCAACCTGCTGCTCAGCCAGCCGGAAAGCTTCGCTCTGTTCGCCGGTCTCAAGCGGGTGGTGATCGACGAGGTGCACGCCTTTGCCACCGGCAAGCGCGGCGACCTGCTGGCATTGTCGCTGGCACGGCTGCAGAAAATCGCGCCGGAGATGCAGCGGGTGGCGCTATCTGCCACTGTTGCCGAGCCGGATGATTTCCGCGCCTGGCTGGCGCCATATGGTGATATCGATACCGTCACCCATGTGCTGGGCGCGGAGGGTGCGCCGGCCGATCTGTCGATCATGCTGCCGGAAACGCCAGCGGGTGATCCGGTGCGCGTGCCCTGGTCCGGCCATGCCGGGACCTATGCGATCCCGCAGGTGATGGAGCAGATACGCAGCAACCGGATGACGCTGGTGTTCTGCAACACCCGGTTTCTGGCGGAATTCACCTTCCAGCAACTGTGGGACATCAATGAGGGAAATCTCGCGATCGGCGTCCACCACGGCAGCCTGTCAAAAGAAGCACGCCGCAAGGTCGAAAACGCCATGGCGTCAGGGAAGATGCGGGCGCTGGTCTGCACCGCCTCGCTCGATCTCGGCGTCGACTGGGGCGATATTGACTGCGTCATCCAGATGGGCGCGCCCAAGGGTTCCTCGCGCCTGCTGCAGCGGATCGGCCGCGCCAACCACCGGCTGGATGTGTCGTCCAAGGCGTTGCTGGTGCCCGGCAACCGCTTCGAATATCTCGAGGCCCAGGCAGCGCTGGACGCAGTGAACGAAGGCCGCCGCGACGGCGAACCGTTTCGCGCCGGTGGCCTCGATGTGCTGGCCCAGCATGTGATGAGCTGCGCCTGCGCCGGTCCGTTTCAGGAGGATGATCTGCTCGACGAGGTGCAAAGCGCCCTGCCCTATAGCGCCCTGTCTAAGGAACAATTCGAGCGGGTACTGAATTTTACCCGCGACGGCGGCTATGCGCTCAAGGCCTATGACAGGTTCAAGCGGCTGCGGCGCGATGCCAGGGGTGTGTGGAGCCTGACCCATCCGAAATTCGCCGCCCAGCACCGCCTCAACGCCGGCATCATCGTCGACAGCGCGATGATGAATGTGCGATTCAAAAACGGTCGCAATCTCGGTAAGGTCGAGGAAGGTTTTGCCGCCATGCTGTCGATCGGCGACACGTTTTTCTTTGCCGGGCTGAGCCTCGAGCTGATCAAAATGGATGCGAGCGATGTTATCGTCCGGGCCTCGAAAAAGGCGGCGACGATCCCTAGCTATGGCGGCGCGCGACTGCCGCTGACCACCCATTTGTCCGACCGGGTGCGCGGCTTTCTGACCGACCGCGCGGGCTGGGCGCGCTTCCCTGATGATGTGCGCGAATGGCTGGAGATGCAGGACCATCGCTCGGTGATGCCCGAGCCGGGGCAGCTGCTGGTCGAGACCTTTCCCCACAAGAAGCTGCATTATATGGCCTGCTACAGCTTCGAAGGCTGGAATGCGCACCAGTCGCTCGGCATGTTGCTGACCCGGCGCATGGAGGATCGCGGGCTCAAGCCAGTCGGCTTTGTCGCCAATGATTATGCGCTGGCCTGCTACAGCGTCGAGCCGGTGACCGATCCCCGTCCCCTGTTCAGCGCCGATATTTTGGAAGAGGAATTTTTCGACTGGGTCGAGGGCTCCCATCTGCTCAAGCGCGCCTTTCGGGAGGTCGCGGTGATCAGCGGTCTGGTCGAGCGGCAGCATCCGGGCAAGCGCAAGACCGGCAAGCAGGTCACCTTCTCGACCGACCTGATCTTCGACGTGCTGCGCAAATATGAACCGGATCACTTGTTAATGCAGGCGGCCTGGGCCGATGCCCGCGCGCGGATGACCGATGTCGGACGGCTCGGCGATCTTCTCGACCGGGCAGCGGACTCGATCATCCATGTCGAGCTGGAGCGAGTCAGCCCGCTCGCGGTGCCGGTATTGGTGATGATCGGACGCGAACATGTTGCTCAGGGCGCTACCGATGACGCGCTGCTGATCGAGGCGGAATCGCTGATCAACGAGGCGATGAAACTGGATTAGAATGTCAGCGCGGCGACAGGGATTTGGAGAGACGAGCGTTATAGCGTAAGGTCGGCGGATGGCTTGTCTGACAATGCTGCTTCCTGTCTGCGCGTCGCTATTTGCGGCCCAGCCTGCGGCGTCCCTTCCGGTCGAACTGGAAACCGAAGCCCGTATCGCCGACACGCTGCCCGACCAGTTTCTCCAGCCCGATGCCGAACAGATAGCAATAGCCCAGGACCAGCGCGAACGGATGACGGTGTCGGTCGCCATCGCGCAAAGCGGCCCCTATGAATTCATTATCGACACAGCCTCGCAGCGGACTATCCTTTCCAAGGAGATCGCTAGCGCGCTGGCGCTTGATATCGAGGATGAGGTCACAATTATCGCGCTGGCCGGTACAACCGTTGTTCAGACCGTCTACGTGCCCAGCATCACCGTTGGAAAACGCAGCTATGACAGCCTGATCTCACCGACATTCCGCTCCACCAATATCGGCGCCGACGGCGTCCTCGGTCTCGACAGCCTGCAAGGACAGCGGATCCTGTTCGACTTTCTCGGCAAGAATATCTCGGTCGAAGACACCGACGAGAAACTGAAAAGCCGCTCCCTTCGCGAGATTGTGGTGACGGCAAGACGGCGCTCCGGCCAGTTGATCTTTACCAATGCGACGATTGCCGGGGTGAAGACCAGCGTGATCATCGACACCGGCGGAGAGCTTTCGATCGGCAACAAGGCGCTGCAACGACGGCTGCGCCTGAAATCCGCCGCGATGCAGCAAACCACGCTGGTCGATGTCACCGGCCGCTCGATCGAAGCCGATTACGGGATCGCGGAAGAGCTGCTGATCGGCCGCGCCCGCTTTGGCATCATCCCCATCGCTTTCGTCGATATCGCCCCGTTCAAGGCCTTGAAACTGGACAAGAAACCAGCCCTGTTCCTCGGCATGGACGCTTTGCGCAAATTTGACCGGGTGGCGATCGATTTCGCCAACCGGAAAATCTATTTCTTGCTGCCGGAAGGTGCCTGAGAATATTTCTGGTCGAGGCAGGGCGATGATTTATGCTATAGCGGTGAGCAGCCGGACAGCAGATACTAAGCTGTCGCTGCCCGGCGCGAACAGACAGGAGAGACGATGCCAGCCCTTTTTACCAGCATGACACCTGCGATACTGGCCTATGCGCTGACGATGGCCTATCCCCTACCGCTTGGCCAGTCAGTGAAACCCGGCAGCCTGACCAATCCCGAAGGCGAGATCGTCGATATCGACCAGGATCGCGCCAAACGGATGACCGTGCCCGTCAGTATCGAGGGCAAGGGGCCCTTTTCCTTCGTCATCGACACCGGCGCCGAACGGAGTGTGATCTCCCGGAGAATCGCCGACAGTCTGGCGCTCGAAGGCGAAAAAACGGCCAAACTGATGAGTATTGCCGGCACAAGCACGGTCGATATGGTCTATGTGCCCCGCCTGACCATGGGACGCAAAAATTATGACGGTCTGATTTCGCCGGTTCTGGCGGCCGACCATATCGGCGCCGACGGCATATTGGGGCTGGACGGCCTACAGGACCAGCGCATCCTGTTTGATTTCATCGCCAATCAGATCACCATTGAAGACACGGAAGAAGCACGTGACCGGTTGAAATCACGGGAAATCATCGTGACCGCCAAACGACGTTCCGGCCAGCTGATTTTCACCGATGCCACGATTGCCGGTATCGAGGTCAATGTCATTGTCGATACCGGAGCGCAAATGTCGATCGGCAATCTGGCCTTGCGGCAACGATTGCAGAGACGCGCTAGGGAACTGGATGATGCCGATCTGCTGATATCGGTCACCGGCGAAACCCTGGGGGTGGAATTCGGCATGGTTCGCGATTTTCGTATCGGCCGCGCCCGCTTCCCGCGCCTCTCTGTTGCCTTCGCCGATTCGCCACCGTTCGAACGCCTTGGCCTGGCCGATAAGCCGACCCTGCTGATGGGGATGGACGTGCTGCGGAAATTTGACCAGGTCGCGATCGACTTTCCCAGACGAAAAATCCACTTCCTGACTCCCAGAAACACCCGGAAATTCGTCGACCAGCCGCTGAACAGCAGAATTCATTTCTGACAATATGCAGCGCGGACCCGCGCGCCGGGTGATGGGCCGGAACCGGCGGACCTGACCGGTAGGTCCTGTCCGCCTGCCTTGAAATCCGGAACCATCCGGCTAGACTGGGCCTCACAAGTCGCGGACTCACAGAAGCGGACAGCGCGAGTCCTCAATCAGGATCATTCTCCGCTCTGCGGGATGGCAGATATAAATTGAGCTCCAGTCGAAGAAGCGATTTCCGATGATCGCCGATTGATCAGACCATCCAGAACGGCGTTCCAAAATAAAATGGATTAAACCGTCGGTCCCGTTCGTTCCCTTCAGACACAGCAAGCACGCGGGTGCTTTGCTAAATATCCAAGGAGCGAACCGACCATGCGCATTTTTCTGACCCTGCCGATATTTCTCGCCGTTGCCAGTCCCTCGCTCGCTCAAGATTCCAGCGTTCAACAGGATAAAACCGTCACGGACGAAACCCGGTTCCATCTGCTCGCTGGGGTGGATCATATTGAAGGCGATGTCGGCGATGGACTGGACTATAAGACCACATTCGCCACCACCGGCGTCGCAATGACCAAAGGCCGGTTCAGTGCGTCCGCATCGATTCCCTATATCGCCTCCACCGCTCCGCAGGAGGTTATCGTCAACCAGGGCGGGCTGTTCGGCACGCCGCTGCTGGGGTCGACCGATTCGCAGACCGGACAGATAAAGCGCGAAGGTATCGGTGACCTGTCGCTCAACGCCGCCTATCAGCTACCCGTTTCCAGCGTGAACGCGACGGTCGGCGCGTCTGTCAAACTGCCAACCGCATCGCGGGAAAAAGGGCTGGGGACCGGCAAGCTCGACTATGGCGTCAATGGCCAGCTTTCCAAGAAATTCGGTGCGGTCGTGCCCTTCGTCGGGGCGGGCTATACGATCATCGGCGAGCCGGACAATTTTGATACCCGCAACAGACTATCGGGCGCCGCAGGGAGCCATCTCCTGCTTGGCAAGAATAGCGCGTTGTCCGCATCTTATTCCTACGAACAATCCGCTTCAACCAGCATCGGCGACAGTCAGAGCCTCAACATGGGCTTTGGCACCAATCTGAACCGGTCGATCCGGATCGGCGTTGATGGCGCCGTCGGTCTGTCCGATGCCGCGCCGGATACGAGAGTCGGGCTGAAATTGCGCGTTGGGATCTGACGAATGCGCTGTCCTACACCTGCGCCGATCGCTTGTCGTCACTACCGCTCCCGCGACAAGCACGGAATGGACTCGCACGAAGACACAAAGCCACGAGGGCTATAAGATGGCACGCAACTGTGCTTCAATTTCGTGGCGCTTTGCGTCTTAGTGGCTTCGTGCGAGTCCGGCAGGGCGCGTTAAACCGCCACGTCCAAGGCAAAAACCGGTTCCTTATCCCCGCTCTTCCACTGCGGATATTTTTGCATGGTGATCGCGAAGAGCGGCGAGGCGAGATGGCCGGCCAGCCATTTCTGCAAGGCGGGCAGTGGCAATGCGTCGAACCAGTTGCGGTCATTGTTTGCGAACTGGCGGACGAAGGGGAATATGGCGTGGTCGGCGAGGCTGGGCTTTGCGCCCAAGAGCTGTCCCGATGTCTGGATTAGACTATCCAGCTTTTCGAGAGAGGCCTGTCCGGCAGCGCGATGCTCCAGCGGATCGACATTGTCGTAGCGCGTGGGATATTTATAGCGGTCGAGCGCCTCTTTGAACGGGCCGTCGGCTTCCGCGATCAATTCCGTTTCCGCAGCACTGCCCAGAACCCAGCCTTGCGGGTCGTTTCGGTCCAGCGCCCAGCGCATGATCGCCAGGCTTTCGTCGATCACCTGCCCATCGGGCAGCACCAGCACCGGCACCGTGGCCTTGGGCGAGGCAGTGATCATTGCTTCCGGCTTGTCGCGCAGCACGACCTCGCGCAGGCGGACCGGGGTATCGCTGACCAGCAGCGCCATGCGCGCGCGCATCGCATAGGGGCAGCGGCGGAAGCTGTAGAGAACAGGCAGGTCGATCATTCGGTGCCGAGATGCTGCCGGCCTTCGGCAGCGGCTTTCTCGACCTGGCGCTGGCGTTCGCGATAGCGGGCGCGCTGTTCGTCGGTCCGCTGGTCGATACAATGGGGACAGGCTTCGCCGGGAATATAATCGGGCGAGCTGCGGTCGGCGGCATTGAGCGGCATCCGGCAGGCATAGCATTGGCCATAATCGGCTTCGCGCAGCCCGTGGCCGACGGCAACGCGCTGGTCGAACAGAAAACAGTCACCCTGCCACAGGCTTTCGGTTTCAGGCACATGTTCGAGATATTTCAAGATGCCGCCCTTGAGATGCTGGACATCATCAAAGCCCTGCGCTTTCACATAGGCGGTCGCCTTTTCGCAACGGATGCCACCGGTGCAGAACATTGCGATCTTCGGTGCTTTCTCTAAGTCCTGCCGCAGCTTCTCGGAAAAATCGTCAAACCACGCCGGAAAGTCGCGGAAGCTCTGGGTGTCGGGATTGATCGCGCCGTCAAAGCTGCCAATCGCCACTTCATAGGCGTTGCGCGTATCGATCACGATCGTGTCCGGATCAGCGATCAGATCATTCCAGTCCGCAGGATCGACATAAGCGCCCTTCTCGGTCGCGGCATCGACACCCTCGACGCCCATTGAAACGATCTCTTTCTTCAACCGGACTTTCATCCGCAGAAAGGGCATATTGCTGGCCTCGGAATATTTCACCTCGAGATCGCCGAAACGGGGCAGCAATCGCAGTCCCTCGATCACCGCATCAATCGCGTCCGCTGCGCCGGCGATTGTGCCGTTGATGCCTTCGTCGGCAAGCAATATCGTACCCTTGAGACCATGTTCCTCGCATATGGCGAGCACTTGCAGGCGCAGGGCGGCGGGGTCGTCGACCACGGCAAAATGATAGAGCGCGGCGACTTTTACAGGGGATAGAGATTCGGTCATGGCAGCGCATATAGGGCGGTTGCGCAGGAAATTCCAATAGAGCGGCTTGCATAGCGCCTATGTTCATCGCATAGCAGCTCCATGGTTCCCCTTCTGTTCGCCAATCACCGCTTCGATATCGTCGCTCCGGCCGCGCTTTACTGGCCCGCGAAAAATGCGCTGCTGGTGGCTGATTTGCATCTGGAAAAGGCGAGTTTCTTCGCGCGGCAGGGACAAATGCTCCCGCCCTATGACAGTCAGGCAACGCTGGCAGAACTGGCCGGTCTGGTCCGCGATACCGGTGCAACGCGAATCTTCTGCCTCGGCGACAATTATCATGACGGCGAAGGTGAAGCGCGTCTGGAGCCGGAAGCGGCAAAGCAGCTTACCGGGATGACCGCCGCGCTGGACTGGATCTGGATCACCGGCAATCACGACCGCGATGTCGCTGGCTTGTGGGGTGGTAAAGTGGTCGATGAATGGACCGGCGAGGGGCTGGCGCTGCGCCATGAGGCCACAGCGGACAGCCACCTACCGGAAATATCGGGCCATTATCATCCCAAAATTCGCGTCGCCGTTCGCGGACGCCATCTGTCACGGCGCTGCTTTGTCAGGGGACGTCATCATCTAATCATGCCCGCTTTCGGAGCACTGACCGGCGGCATGGCGGCGCAGGATCCGGTGATCGAGGCCTGTGTCGGCGGACCGGCAGAGGCGATCATCGGTCTGAAGGCAAAACCCGTCCGCTTCCCGCTACCGTTCAGCGACACATCCATAGAAGCGGTCGATGAAGGGCAATTGGCATTGCCTCTGGCCACCACGGGCCGCTGACTGCTAACGGCGCGATCATGGATCGATTCAAATCTTATCGCGAGCAGCTCGACGCGCTCGACCAGGCGGGGCGCAAGCGGCGCCTGTCGATTCCGGCCGGCAAGGATTTTTCGTCGAATGATTATCTCGGCCTTTCCCGCAGTCCCTATCTGAAAGAGGTCGCACAGACCGCGATTGCCAATGGCATGGCGCACGGATCGGGCGGGTCGCGGTTGCTGGGTGGCAATCATCCCGAACATGAAGCGCTCGAGGCTTTTGCCGCCAGCCATTATGGCGCGGAGGCCAGCCTGTTCTTCGGATCGGGCTTTGCCGCCAATACCGCCTTGTTCGCGACCCTGCCACAGAACGGCGATCTGGTGCTGTACGACGCGCTGGTCCACGCGAGCGTCCATGACGGGATGAAACTGGGCCGCGCCGCGTTCCGGGCTTTCCCGCACAATGATTGCGATGCAGTCGAGCAAGAGATCCGGACATGGCGCGAATCCGGCGGCACCGGCACCGTCTGGATCGCAGTGGAAAGCCTGTACAGCATGGACGGCGACCGGGCACCGCTCAGTGATCTCGCACAGATAGCCGATGCCCATGACGCGATGCTGGTGATTGACGAAGCCCATGCCGTGGGCGTGTTCGGCGAGGGTGGCACCGGTCTGGCCGGTGACATTGGCAGACAGGAAAACGCGATTATATTGAGGACCTGCGGCAAGGCGCTGGGCGGCGAAGGCGGGCTGTTGACCATGCCGAAAGTCCTGCGCGAATTTTTCATCAACCGCGCCCGCCCCTTCATCTTCTCCACCGCACCGAGCCCACTGACCGCGCATCTGGCGCAACAGGCCATCGCCCATGTCGCGGACACTCCCGCACTGCAGACCCGTCTGGCCGAGCATATGGACCTCGCCCGAAGCTGTTTCGCTGGCCTGTCGCTCGGCGACTATCAGGATAGCCAAATTTTTCCGGTCATTCTCGGCGAAGACCGGCTGGCAGTGAACGTCGCTACCATGTTGCAGGATCAGGGATTTGATGTGCGCGCCATTCGCCCCCCTACGGTACCGGCTGGCACCGCCCGTCTGCGCATTTCGCTGACCCTGAACGTGACGCAGGACGATATAAGGGATCTGGCGGAAGCATTACACGAAGCGCTGGCACTGGCAGAAGCGGCATGAGCAGGGCATTTGTGATCACCGGCACCGATACCGATATCGGCAAAAGCGTCTTTGCCGCGGCGCTGACCGCGGCTCTGGGTGCCAGCTACTGGAAACCGGTGCAGGCGGGACTGGCCGACGGCACCGACAGTAAAACTGTGGCGCGGATCGGCGGAGTCGATCCTGCGCGGATATTGCCGGAACGCTACCGGTTGAAGATCCCGGCATCGCCGCATTATTCGGCGGCGCAAGAAGGCATAACCGTTGCGCTGGGCGATCTGGACGTTCCGCAGGTCGAAGGTCCGCTGATCATCGAGGGGGCCGGCGGAGCGCTGGTGCCAATCAATACGGACTTGTTGTTCGCCGATCTTTTTGCCCATTGGGGCCTGCCAGTGATAATCGTCGCATCGACCAGCCTCGGGACAATCAACCACAGCCTGTTGACGATCGAGGCTCTGCGCAGCCGCGGCGTGCCGATCCATGGCATCGCCTTCATCGGCGCGGAAAATGTCGACAGCGAGCAGACCATCTGCCGGATTGGCGCGGTGCGGCATCTCGGGCGCTTGCCGATCATCGACGTGCTGGCACCCGAACCCTTGCGCCAAGCCTTCGACGCCAATTTCAACATTGCGGACTTCCTATCATGAGCATCAATATCTGGCATCCGTTCACCCAGCATGGCCTCGGCGAACCGATTCCGGAAATCGCTCGGGCCGAAGGCGCGTGCCTCTACAAGAGCGACGGCACCAGGATCATCGACGCGATATCAAGCTGGTGGGTGCAAACGCACGGCCATTGCCATCCGAAGATCGTCAATGCGATCCAGGAACAAAGCGCAAAGCTCGACCAGATGATCTTTGCCGGATGGACGCACGAGCCGGCGCGCGAACTGGCCGAGGGGCTGGCGGATTTCCTGCCAAAGTCACTCGACCATATATTCTTCTCGGACAGCGGTTCGACTGCCGTCGAAGTCGCGCTCAAGATGGCGCTCGGCTATTGGCACAATCGCGGGGAAGCACGCCAGAAAATCCTGGTCATGGAGCATAGCTATCACGGCGATACCATCGGCGCGATGTCGGTCGGCGCGCGCGGCGTGTTCAATCAGGCTTATGGGCCGCTGCTATTTGATGTAGGCACCATATCGTTTCCAGAAGAAGGCGCGGAACAGGAAACGCTCAGCCAGCTCGAGGCCTTTTGTCGCGACAGCGAAAGTCCGCCAGCGGCGCTGATTGTAGAGCCGCTGATCCTCGGTGCGGGCGGCATGAAAATCTATAGCCCCGAAATATTGAAGCAGATGGCGGCGATCTGCCGCGCACATGACGTGCTGTTCATCGCCGACGAAGTAATGACCGGCTGGGGCCGCACCGGCACCGTCTTCGCTTGCGAGCAGGCCGGCGTCGAGCCCGATATATTGTGCATGGCCAAAGGCCTGACCGGGGGCGTCATCCCGCTCGCCGTCACCGCTGCCACCGATCCAATTTTCCAGGCGCATTTCTCCAGAGACCGCGCGCATATGTTCTTCCACTCTAGCAGCTTCACCGCCAATCCGATTGCCTGCGCGGCGGCCAATGCCAATCTCGCTATATGGCGCGACGAGCCGGTTCAAGAGCGGATCGACAGCATCATCACCTCTCATCGCGCCTTTGCAGAGCGACTGAAGCAAAAATCGAACGTCAGCGGGCTGCGCCAGTGCGGGACGATATTGGCCTTCGAAATCGACGATGGCGCGGGCGACTATATGTCCAGCCTGGGCCCGCAACTCCTCCGCTTTTTCCGAGATCGCAACATTTTACTTCGGCCATTGGGCAATACGATCTACATAATGCCTCCTTACTGTATCGGCCGCGAGGAACTGGATTCCGTCTATGACGTTATTGAGCAAGCGATCGGCCATTTCGGCAACGCCTGAACCTCAGGCCCCGGAAAGTTTTTTGCATAAGCCCGAAAAACCGGCCAAGGATAGATCATGGAAATAATTGATTCACTAATGGTCAAGATTGCGCTGATCGGCCTACTCGGCATCGGCGCGCAATGGATTGCCTGGCGGACCGGCCGTCCTGCCATCGCGCTGATGTTGATTGTCGGCATCATCGCCGGGCCTGTGCTGGGGATCATCGATCCGGAGCGTGATTTCGGCGCGTTGCAGGAACCGATCATCAAACTGGCGGTGGCTGTGATCCTGTTTGAAGGCGGCCTCAGTCTGAATTTCCGCGAATTGAGACAGGCGGGCGGCGCAGTGACCGCTATGGTGTTCGTCGCCGGCCCGATTGCCTGGGGGCTTGGTACGGCAGCGGCACATTATGGTGCCGGTCTGTCCTGGGAAATATCCGCCCTGCTCGGCGGCATCATGATCGTTACCGGTCCCACCGTGGTTGGCCCGATGCTGCGCACGCTGCGCGTGCCGTCGCGGGTTCGCAACATTTTGAAATGGGAAGGTATTGTCAACGATCCGATCGGCGCTCTGCTCGCCGTCGGCATCTACGCCTATATCACCTATGAGGGCGCCGATGCCAATATTGCCGTTATCAGCATGGACGTCCTTGCCGCAAGCTTCATCGCCGGACTGATCGGCGCTGGCCTTGGTTTCGCGCTGACCTGGCTGTTTCCCAGAGGAATGGTGCCGGAATATCTGAAGGCTCCGTTCCTGCTGGTTACCGTCATAGCCGGCTTTGTCATCGCCGACCTGATCAAGCATGAAACCGGACTGATCACGGTCACAGTTATGGGCATCGTCATGGCCAACCGGCAGATCTATTCGAGTCAGGCGCTCTACCGGTTCAAGGAAGATCTGGCGGTGCTGCTGATCTCCGGTGTGTTCATCATTCTTTCGGCAACGCTGGACTGGGAAACAGTGCAGCAGTTCCGTCCGCAATTTATCATCTTCCTGATCTTGCTGCTGTTCGTGGTGAGGCCAGTCTCGGTACTGGTCGCCCTGTTGTTCAGCTCCGTGCCTTGGCGGGAGCGATTGTTTATCGCCTGGATCGCGCCACGCGGTATTGTCGCGGTCGCGATCACCGGCCTGTTTGCGATTCGGCTAGTCGATTACGGAATGCCCGGAGCAGAAGCGCTGGTACCGCTCAGCTTTGCCGTCGTCATAGCGACGATCTTTGCCCACGGCTTTTCCGCATCCTGGGTCGCCGAGCGACTGGGCATATCCGAAGGAAAAGGCGAAGGCGTCCTGATCGCCGGCGCCAACCGCTGGTCGATTGCGCTAGGTAAAATGCTGAAGTCTCTCGATATAGATGTTCTGGTCACCGACGACAGCAAATTTGCCCTCCGTCGGGCCCGCAGCGAAGGCCTTGAGATCCGTCAGGGCGACGTGCTTGACGAGGCGCATAATGACAATATCGACATGGGCGAATTTCAGCATCTGATCGCCGCCACCGACAATGATAGTCAGAACCAGTTGATCACCGCCGATCTCGGCCCGGAAATGGGCTATGAACAGATCAGCCGGCTGGCCAACGACAGCCACAGCAAAAGCCGGGTCGGCCATGGTCGGCTATTGTTCGAATCCGGGGCAGATTTCGGCACATTGCTCGACCGCGATCTGGCAGGCTGGCGATTTAGCAAAACCAATATCACCGAGAAGTTCACCGCCGAAAATTATCGCAAGAATCTCGAGGAAGGAGAAGAACCGCTCGCCGTTCTCAAACCGGACCGCCGGCTGTTATTCTTTGCAACGGATGCACGGCCGGTGATCGAAGACGGGGATGTCGTGATCAGTTACGTCAGGGCAGATACGCCGGAAGAACGCAAAGCCGACAGAGCGGCCAAGGACAGCGAAAAGAACGGCGAAAAAGGTGACGGAATCTGATTATCCGGCGACAGGCGCGCGCTCACCGAACAGAGCCGTGCCGACTCGGATATAAGTAGCACCAAGCTTGATCGCTTTTTCAAAGTCTCCGGACATGCCCATGCTGATCTGATCAAGCCCATTGTCACGGGCAAGCTTGGCAAGCAGCGCGAAATAAGGGACCGGGTTTGCGTTGTCCGGCGGGACTGCCATCAGGCCGGCGACGGTTATGCCGGCCGTACGCGCCTGAGCGAGCAGTTCGGCGACAGCCTTGATATCACAGCCACCTTTCTGCGATTCTTCGCCAATATTGACCTGCAGGAAACAGGGAATATGCCGGTCCTGCCGGTCCATTTCCTTTGCCAGCGCCTTGATCAGGGAAGGCCGGTCAAGCGAATGAATATAATCAAACAGACCCACCGCTTCCGCCGCCTTGTTGGATTGAAGCTGACCGATCATGTGCAGCTCGATATCGGGATATCCCGCTTTCAATGTCGGCCATTTTTCCATCGCTTCCTGCACCCGGTTTTCTCCGAACACGCGATGGCCACCCTCCAGCAGAGGCCGTATTTCACCGCTGCTGCGGGTTTTCGACACCGCGATAAGAGCGATATCGGACGGCTTGCGGTTCGCTATCCTGGCGGCTTTTGCGATTTTGCCGCGGATGTCTTCGAGTGGTGGGTTTGCCAAGGTTGGATCTCTCTCAATCATTCTCTTTCGCCAAGCTTGCGTCTATAGGCCTGCTTATGTTGCGAGACCAGCCCTGCCCCCTCTTGCCGGACCGAACAGGTTCGACCCTGCCGCAGATATGGCTGTTTACCGATGAGCGAAATGATGCGTTTCTCGAGCAATCGATCCGGCGATTGCCGAGGGGTAGCGGAATAGTCTTTCGCCATTATCATTTGCCGGAAGACTCGCGGCGAGCGCGGTTTGAAACCATCAAGAGGCTCGCTCGTCAACGGGGTCATATATTGTTTTTGGCCGGATCACCTTCATTGGCCCGACATTGGCGAGCCGATGGCGTGCATGGCCGGACGCGGCGGCCCGTGATGGGCGGATTGCTGCACAGCGTCCCGGTCCATGATGCCGGAGAAATCCAGCAAGCCAATCGCGTCGGTGCGGATATTTATTTTCTGTCACCGGTTTATGCTACCCGGTCGCATCCCGGCCAGCGGCCGTTGAATGCATTGCAGACCCGCCGCCTTGCTGCATTGTGCCATGGCGCAGTGATATATCTGGGCGGGATGAATGGCCATCGCTACCGGGCACGCAAAAACCAACTGACCCACGGTTGGGCCGCGATCGACGCTTTACGCTAAACCGGGATTGTTAGAAGCGGAACTGGGTTCCGACATAGACGGCTTGGCTATCCTGACGATTGTCGGTCAGTGGCGCCATCCGGTCACGCTCGTTATTGATCCGGACACCGGCGGTCACGTCGAGATTGCGGGTCAGCGAGTAGCTGCCGCCAACATCGAGCGTATAATCTTTTTGGCTGGCATCCAGCGCGCGCGGTGCGGCGTTGATCGGCGCAGAAGCATCAATCGACATGCGCGGATTGAACCGGCTTTTCTTGCCGTTATCTTCGTCGTCCAGCAGTCTTGCTCCGCCGATTTCGGAAAGGTCCGGCAGATTACCGGCCAGCTTCTTGACCGGAATCGCAAAGCTCTTCAGACCCTTTGCCGTGCCGAGGCTATATGCAACCGGAGCAATTTTTGCTGCACTTGTCACACCCGATCCGGGTGCGGCAGCGAGAATATTTTCGCGAATCGAAACCGCGTCCGATTTCTGGCGAACCACCACGGTGACCGACCGCTCGCCGTCACGGGTGCCGCCGGACGGTGTGAATTTGAAGCTCGCATTTCCACGCAAGCTGCCCAGATTATATTTGGCTACGAGATCAGGGTCGGCACCGGCAACGGTGAAGGAACCGATCGATCCCAGAGTTTTAAGCGATACCATGCCGTCATCGCTGGACAATACCTTCGCCAGAGCAGGTGTCATAGCAAGGCCAGAGATCGCGAGTCCCGTCGCTAACCAACCGAAATGACTGACCTTTTTCGTCATGATGAAGTTGCTTCCCCTTAATATGACCTTTGATATAACAAAATCCGCTGATCTGCACGAGTCAACATACTGATTTTGTCCGATTTTCGCAAACTAGCGTGTTTCTGTTGCAGTTCGGTTACGCTTTTGTCCGGACATCGTTTCATCGCCTAGCATAAAAAACATGAACCGGAGATGATTTTGCGGCCATTCAACTGGGGTTCAGTCCGCCCTGCACAAGAGCGAATCATGCGCTTATGCTTGCCCCTCGCGGCAAAGCATTTATAGAGAGCGCTGAAATGATATCATGTCCGGAGCAAATCCTGCAAAAAGGATGACGTACCGGCGCAAAATGCAACCAGGAGCGCTTCATGTCCCGCCTCAAAACATCTCTATTCCTGCGGTCTGCAACCGCTAGCCTGCTGACATTGTCTCTGCTTTCCGCTTGTGGTGGCAAAGAGCGGCCGCAAGCCGACATCGCCGCCTCGCAGGTCACGACTATCGGCGTGAACAGCTATTTGTGGCGCGCCTCGCTTGATGCGCTGTCGTTCATGCCACTCACCCAGACCGACAGCAATGGCGGCGTGATCCTGACCGACTGGTATGTGAACCCGCAAAATCCGGGCGAGCGGATGAAGATCAATGTCTCGATCCTCGACCAGGATTTGCGCGCTGATGCCCTGCGCGTTGCAGCGTCTCGTCAGGTTGCCACCAACGGCAATTGGGTGGATGCGCCGGTCAAGGCAGCGACCACGCAGAAACTGGAACAGATCATTCTCACCAAGGCCCGCGACTTGCGGCGCGGTGCGATCACCAACTAATTTTCTCTACCATATAATGGGGCCGCAATGACCGATCAGCGATTCAATCCACTGGCGGCGGACAAACGCTGGCAAAAGCGCTGGGACGAATCGCGCGTGTTCGAGGCGGATGACGCGAGCAGCAAGCCGCGCAGCTATGTGCTCGAAATGTTTCCCTATCCGTCGGGTCGCATCCACATGGGTCATGTCCGCAACTATACGATGGGCGACGTGCTTGCCCGGTTCCGACGGATGCAGGGCTATGAAGTGCTCCACCCGATGGGCTGGGACGCCTTCGGCATGCCGGCGGAAAATGCGGCGATGGAAAAGAAGGTCCATCCCGGCGAGTGGACCAGAGCCAATATCGCCTCCATGCGCAGCCAGCTAAAGACGCTCGGCTTTGCCTTTGACTGGAGCCGCGAACTGGCGACCTGTGATCCCGAATATTACGGCCAGGAACAGGCGCTTTTCATCGATCTGTTCGAGGGCGATCTGGTCTATCGCAAGGAATCGGCGGTCAACTGGGATCCGGTCGACATGACCGTGCTCGCCAACGAGCAGGTTATCGACGGCAAGGGCTGGCGTTCGGGCGCTCCGGTTGAAAAGCGCAAGCTCAGCCAGTGGTTTTTGAAGATTACCGATTTTGCCGAAGATTTGCTGGCTGGACTGGATGACCTGAAAGGCTGGCCGGAAAAAGTGCGGCTGATGCAGGAAAACTGGATCGGCAAGTCGCAGGGACTGCAATTCCATTTCGATTTGGCCAAAGCGCAAGGCGATATCGCGTCGGTCGAGGTTTTCTCGACCCGCCCGGACACGATTTTCGGCGCGAGCTTTGTTGCCTTGTCGGCCGACCATCCGCTGACGCAGCGACTGACGAAAGACAGTGACGCGCTCGCCGCCTTCGCCGAAGAATGCAAGGCCGGTGGCACCACTGCGGCCGAGCTCGAAACCATGGAGAAAAAGGGTTTTGATACCGGCCTGACCGTCACCCATCCGCTCGATCCTGACTGGCAATTGCCGGTCTATGTCGCCAATTTCGTGCTGATGGATTATGGCACCGGCGCGGTATTCGGCGTGCCGGCTCACGACCAGCGCGATCTAGACTTTGCCCGCAAATATGACCTGCCGGTCAAGCGCGTGGTGTCCGATGGCGACGATACCGCTGCTGAATATGTTGGTGACGAAGCCTATACCGGACCCGGCAAGATCGTGAATAGCGCGTTTCTCGACGGCATGACGGTCGAAGCTGCCGGAAAAGCGGTTATCGATCGCGCGGGGTCCGAAGGCTGGGGCAAGGCCCAGACGACCTGGCGGCTGCGCGACTGGGGCGTTTCGCGCCAGCGCTACTGGGGTACGCCGATTCCGATCATCCATTGCTATGATTGCGGTGCGGTGCCGGTGCCAAAGGATAAGCTTCCCGTCACCCTGCCCGAAGATATCGATTTCGAAACGCCGGGCAATCCGCTGGAACGGCACGCAACCTGGAAACATGTCGACTGCCCGAAATGCGGCAAGGCAGCACGGCGCGAAACCGATACGCTGGATACATTTGTCGACAGCAGTTGGTATTTCCTGCGCTTCGCCAGCCAGCCGGATGACCGGCCCTTTGACCCCGAAGTGGTCAAACAATGGCTGCCGGTCACCCAATATATCGGCGGCGTCGAACATGCGATCCTGCATCTGCTCTATGCCCGCTTCTGGACGCGCGCTCTGGCGAGCATCGGCAAGCTGGATTTTGCCGAGCCGTTTGAAAGCCTGTTCACCCAGGGCATGGTGACGCACGAAACCTATAAGCATGGCGACGGCAGCTGGCTGTCTCCCGACGAAGTCGTGAAAAACGGTGCCGATTGGGCTGTGATTACCGATGGTTCTCCGGTGACCACCGGCCGGGTCGAGAAAATGTCGAAGTCGAAGAAAAATGTCGTCGATCCCGATCCGATCATCGAACAATATGGCGCCGATGCGGTGCGTTTCTTCATGCTCTCCGACAGCCCGCCCGAGCGCGACCTGCCCTGGTCCGAAGCGGGTATTGAAGGCAGCTGGCGCTTTGTCCAGCGGCTGTGGCGGTTGTTTATCGCTGTCGCCGACAGTGAAGATACCGGCGAAGACAAGGCACTCCGCCGCAAGCTCCACCAGACCGTCGCCGGCGTTGCTGGCGACGTCGAAGCGCTGTCGTTCAACAAGGCTGTCGCGAAAATATTCGAACTGGTCAATCTGATCGAAAAATCCCAGCCGTCCGGAGACCGGACCATTGCGATCAAATCGCTTGCCCGGATCGTCGCGCCGATGGTGCCGCATATTGCCGAAGAGGCTTGGGCTTTGTTTGGCGAAAGTGATCTGGTTGCCAATGCGCCCTGGCCCGAAGTGGACGAAAGCCTGCTGGTCGACGACGAAGTAACAATTGCGATTCAGGTGCGCGGCAAGCTGCGCGATACGATCACCGTGGCCAAGGGCAGCAGCAAGGAGCAGCTCGAAGAACTTGCTCTGGCCTCCGAGAAGGTGCAGCGTAGTCTTGACGGAGCGGAAATAAAAAAGGTGATTGTCGTGCCTGATCGACTGGTCAACATCGTAATATGAAGTCTGTGATCGCCCGGATCACCCTGGTGGTGACATTGTCGGCAATGCTCGCTGGCTGTAATTTGCGGCCGCTCTATGCTGGTGGCACCAATGGCGTGGTCGCCCAGCAACTCGGCAATGTCGAGATTGAACCGATTGCCGGCAAGGCTGGCTGGCTGACCCGCAATGCGCTCAAGGATCAGCTCGAGGCGTTTGAGGGACAGCAGGCAAAATACCGCCTGACCGTTGCGCTGGAAGACAAGATTGCCGGATTTGGCGTGCGCAGCGATGACCGGATCACCCGTGAGCGCAGAACCCTGCGCGCCCGTTATCAGCTGGTCCGTCTCTCTGATTCCGTCGTCGTACTTGATGCCACAGCCGGATCGGATGCCGGTATCGACGTGGTATCTTCGGAATATGCGACTCTGGCTGCGGAGGATACCGCGCTGGAAAATCTGGCGACCCGCGTTGCCAACCAGATTGTAACCCGGCTTTCTCTGTTCGCCCGGGAAGAGGCCAGCGCGTCACCGCAGCCATGAAGGCAAAGCCGGAAGACATTGTCAGGCGCTTTCATGCCGGTTCCGATCAATTTCGACTGATCCTGTTATGTGGCCCCAATGTTACCCGCTGCCAGGCGCTGGTCGAGGAACTGGTCAAACCGCTGGCGCAATCCGCTGAGCGGGTCGATCTGACCATAAGCGATATCAACGACGGGCCCGCCCGGCTCAATGACGAAGCCAATTCCGCCTCGTTGTTCGGCGACAAACGCTATCTCGTGTTGCGACTGAACAGCGGCGAAGCGGTCAGGGCGACTGCGGCAATAGACAATCTTCTGGCCAGCGACACGGCCGGTGATCCAGTGTTTATCATTGCCCCCGGCATGGGCGATAAAACCGCGCTGGCGAAAAGCATCATCGCTGCGCCGGATGCATTGATCGCAACCTGTTACGAGACGTCACCGGAACAGGCGGCAGCGGCGATCCAGACCATGGCAAAGACCGAAGGCCTCCGATTGAGCCGGGAAATGGCCCAGGAAATCGCCGCACTGACCAGCAATGATCTGGTGCTGGCGCGGATGGAAGTGGAAAAGATCGCACTTTATCTGGATGCAACGCCGGAAAACCCGCTCGCACCGGAAACCGATATTCTGCTCCAGCTCGGCGCTGAAAATGACGAAGAAGATATCAATCTGCTAATCCACGCCGCGCTCAATGGCGATGCGCCCCGGCTCGCGCAGGAGATCGCCGCAGCGCGTGCGCAGGGGATCAGCGAGATTGGCCTGATCCGGATCATGCTCCGCCATCTTACCAAGCTCGCGGAACTGCGCAGCAAGGTCGACAAGGGTGGCAATGTCGATTCCGTTGCCGGACATCCCAGCGTTTTCTTCAAGGAACAGAAACATTTCAAGCGGCAGCTGCGAATCTGGTCATCCGCCCATATCGCGCGGCTGATCGAGCGGACTCTGCAGCTGGAGATCGCGATGAAAAGCAGCGGTCAGCCGGATCAAGTGTTGCTGGAGGAAGAGCTGCTGCTGATTGCCCGGAAAGCGGCCAGCGGTCGTTAGGGTCAGAATCCCGATTCACTCATAGTCGGCGGTAATCGCAATCCGGCCGCGAAAACTGCCGCTGGCGTCTCCCCGAATGCGCAATTGGCCGCCAAAGGCAAAGATCAGCCGTCCCGACGGATCAAGCCTCGCCAGAGTCGGCAGATTGGTTTCCAGCCGCTCCAGCTCAGCCGTCGAACCATTGGGCGCGCTCAGCTGGATCCGCTCCGGCAGGTAGATTCGTACGCTCCGGCCCGGTTCGCCGGTCAGACGGCCTTCCCCATGCAGTGCCATGCCGCCGAGATTGGCAATGCTGCCGCGTATTTGCTTGTTGCCGGACATCGGGTCGATGCTGACCACACCGCCGCTGCTGCTTAACAAGGCCATGCGCGAGAAATCGAGATTGGCGGTAATTTCGATCTGCAGGGGAATTTCCGGCTTGCCGCTAACCACTTTGGAAAGACTGTCAGACTGGGCACTGGCAGCACAGAGACGGCATTGCGCCTGCGATTCCGCTGGCTGAATCGCCAGGAACACAACCAATATCGCCCCGGTCAGCAAAGATTTAACCACCATCTTCATAATCCGACATACTGTCGAGATATACCTAATATCCGGTTAAGTATCATATTTTGCGGGAACGACTCTCTTCGCCAGATCCCTTGACCGGCTACGATCAAACGCCCATTTAACGGTAATGGAAAACACAATATTGAGTGACGAACAATGGCGGCAGCAACTGTCCCCGGAACAATATCATGTGTTGCGCGAAGCGGGCACCGAACGGCCCTTTACCGGAGCGCTGAACACCGAATATCGTGACGGTGAGTTTTTCTGCGCCGGATGTGGCAGCAAATTGTTTGAATCGGACAGCAAGTTTGACAGCGGTTGCGGCTGGCCAAGCTTCTCCACGCCCGCTGATTCCGAAGCGGTCACCGAGATCGAGGACAATAGCCTTGGCATGCGCCGGGTTGAGATACGCTGCTCCACCTGCGACGGTCATCTTGGTCATGTCTTCCCCGATGGACCGACCGACACCGGGCTCCGATATTGCATGAATAGCGCGGCGATGGCTTTCGAACCCAAGGCCGACTGACTTTTTTCTGTGCTTCCCTGTTCAGCCTGCAGTAAGGCACCAGAACGCTAGAAAATCTCTAGTCAGTATTTAGTGGGTGGATCAATATGGCGCGGGCCAAAAAACGCAGCAATAAACAGGGCCCAGTGCGCAAATGGCTGTGGCGGCTAACCAAGATCGGTCTGGTCGTCGGGTTGCTGGCTGCGATTGCCCTGGTGGTTGCGGTCCTGGTTGTCCGTTCGTCGCTCCCCGGTTTTGAAGATCTGAAATCCTCTCCCAACGGACAGATGATCCGGGTGCTGGATGTAAACGGCAAAGAGCTGTTTTCGATGGGCCCGAGCTACGGCGAATGGCTGAAATATGCAGACATTCCGGAGGTCATGAAATCGGCGATGGTCGCCGTCGAGGACCGGCGCTACGAAAACCATCCGGGCGTTGATCCGATCGGTATCGCGCGTTCGCTTCAGGTAAGAATGCAGCGCGGCCATTGGGCCCAGGGCGGATCGACCATCACCCAGCAGCTGGCGCGCAACGTGTTTCTGAACAATAACCGGACCTTTGGCCGGAAGGGCCGCGAAATATTGCTGGCGCTGGCGATGGAACGGAAATTTTCCAAAGAGCAGATCCTCGAGCTTTATCTGAACAAGGTTTATTACGGCGGCGGCGCCTATGGTATCGATGCCGCATCGCGCCGTTTCTTCGCGCACAGCGCAAGGGAGCTCAACCTGGCGGAGGCCGCGATCATCGCCGGACTGGTCAAGGCCCCCTCCCGCTACTCGCCTACAGCCGATGCCACAGCGGCGATCGGACGGGCAACCGTGGTGCTGGAGGTGATGCAGGACGCCGGCGCGATAACCGCAGCCGAAGCGGCAAAAACCAATCCGGCATCGGTGAAGCTGGCGCCCGAACCACGGCAGAATAGCGTACGCTATTTCACCGACTGGGCGCTACCGCAGCTGGACTTGCTGATCGACGAGAGCGTGGAGCCGATCGAGGTCTGGACGACGCTTGATCTCGATATGCAGCGCGTCGCCACTGCGGCAATCCAGTCCGGCGTACCAGCCGGTGCCCAGGGCGCATTGGTGGCAATCGACCGCGATGGCGCGGTGCGCGCGATGGTCGGCGGGACAGACTATGTGACCTCCAACTATAATCGCGCAACCCAGGCCGTTCGCCAGCCGGGTTCAGCCTGGAAAGTGTTTGTCTATATGGCGGCGCTGGAGGCGGGCTATACGCCCAATGACACAGTGACCGACGAACCGATCACCATTGGCAACTGGACGCCCCGCAACAGCGGTGACCGCTATGCCGGCGACATCGACGTCCGCACCGCTTTTGCCTTTTCGAAAAATACCGTAGCGGCGGCGATCGGCAATGATATCGGCACGTCATCCATCGCCAATATGGCGCGTCGCTTCGGCATCACCACACCGATCAATACCAATCCGTCGATGGTGCTCGGGACCTCCGATGTGCGACTGCTTGACATGACCCGCGCCTTTGCCTCGATCAGCGCCAAGGGAATCGCGATCACGCCGTTCGGCATCACCAAGGTGCAGACGATGAAGGGCGATATTCTGTACCAGAGCAAATTTGACGGCAGCCGTGTGCTGGTTGACCCATGGGTCGCCGCCGGCATCACCGATTTGATGCAGACTGCGGTCGCCACCGGAACCGGGCGGGCGGCGCAGATCGGCAGGCCGGTTGCGGGCAAGACCGGTACAACGAGCAGCAACAAGGATGGCTGGTTCCTCGGCTTTTCCAGCGGGCTGACCACGGGCGTCTGGATGGGCCGCGATGATGCGAAGCCGGTGGGCGGATTGCAGGGCGGCAGGGCTCCGGCCAGCGTCTTCGCGCAGTTCATGAAAATGGCAGTCGCCAATCGCAAGGTAGAGAAATTCGATACCGAACTGGTCTTGCCGGAATGGCAACTGGAACCGGATGAAGACGAGCTGTTCGGTGCGCCGGAAGACGGCATTTACGTGGACGAAAACGGCATGCCGATCGAAACCGGTCGCGGGATAGAATATGATCTTGAAGGCGGAGACGCCCCGGATAGTCCGCGTCTGGACCAGGACTGGATCGATTCAGTACTCGGGCGCGGCGAGGATCCCGCTCCCCGCAAACCGGAACCTGCTCCAGTGAAGAAGCCCAAGCCGCAAGCTCCGCAGAACCCGCCGGAGTCCCTTCTTCCCGAAGCGGTCCGTCCGGAACAGCAATAACAGCGCGGTTCAGCCAGCTGGCGGGGATTGCCGTTCCGCACCCACCATATGCAGACCACGGCCATGATCCTTGAGCCAACGATCGGCAACGAGGCGATCGGATTCAAATATCTCGTCGAGCAAGGCATAGAATCGCCGACTGTGATCCATATGCGTGAGATGGGCCACTTCATGCGCCACCACCGACCGACGCACGTGCGGCGGCGCCATCACCAGCCGCCAGCTCAATCTGATCGACTTGCGGGCCGAACAGCTGCCCCAGCGGCGGCGCGCATCGCCGACTGCCAGGCGCGGTAAATCGGTCCCGGACCGGGTGCAGTAAAATTCCAGATCTTCAGCGAAAATGGCCCGCGCTTCCGCCTTGAGCCAGCGGAGGATACGGGTCTCGACATGTTCAGCCGGCCCGCCCAGTCTGATCTCGTCTTCCACTATCAGTGGAGCCCGGGCAAATCCCGGTGACCACCTGACGATATAAGGCTCGCCCAGAAACGCGATCTGGCTCCCATCCTCGACCGCAACCGGGGGAACGGCTTCGGCAAAGCGGGCATTGAGCCAGTCGGACTTCGACTGGGCGAATCGCAGCGCCTGATTTTCAGATGCGTAGGTGGGCAAGGTCAGGCGGACGACGCCTTTGACTGTATCCGCCGAGACAATGATCGACCGGGCCTGTTTGGATCGTCGCAAATGGAGGGGATAGCTGACCCCGTCGAGGCTGATGGCGAGCGCTTCGGAAAGCGATGAACTAAAGAGGCGCATCGAGAATATGCTGCTCAAGCGGCCCGGCTTTGCTTTCTGGGATGACCTTGCCGCGGATAGATTGGCCAGCCGCATGGATCGTTTCACGGTCACCGGACACCAGATAATGCCATTTCGGCAACGGCAAGCCACGAGCACGCAATTTATAGGCGCAGCTGTCGGGCAGCCATTCAAATTCTTCCAGCTTGTTGCGGGTCAGCCGGACGCAATCGGGGACATGGAACTTGCGATGCCGGTAATCGCTGCACTGCGCGCTCTGCAGATCAAGCAACTTGCAGGCGATATTGGTCATATAGATCTGGCCGTCATCCTCGTCTTCGGCCTTCAGCAGACAGCATTTCCCGCAACCGTCGCACAAGGCTTCCCACTGGCCACGATCCAGCGATTCAAGCGGCTCTTCCCAGAACGGCTGATCGGCCCCTAGCGCACCCATCGAGTAATTTCATCCGCGACTTGCTGCGGCGTGCCGTCAAAAGGCAACAAGGCCAATGGCTCTCCGTCCGGGCCGAACAAATAGGCCTGGCGGCCATGATCGACGAGATACTCGCTCGCCCCCTCGTCGTTGCGAATATCATAGAGGATCAGATATTTTTTCGCGACGGCGGCGATTTCCTCGGCGCTGCCGGTGAGACCGATCAGCCGCGGGTGGAAAGCGGACACATATTGTTTCAACACAGCCGGCGTATCGCGCCCGGGGTCGACCGATATGAAAATCGGCTGGATCTTCTCGGCCAGGGCGGGATCGTCTTTTTCCACCTGCTTCAATCCCAGCATGATATTGGCAAGATCGACCGGGCAAACGTCCGGGCAATAGCTATAGCCAAAATAAATGATGCGATACTGGCCCTCGAAATCCTCATCCGAGGTTCTGCCGCCGTCCTGGTTGGTCAGCATAAACGAACCGCCGATATCCGCGCCCGCAAGCGGTGGCTCCGCGCCAGCCGAGGCGCCTCCGTCAGATGCAGGGTTGCAGGCAGCCAGAAGTGTCAGTAATCCTGCGGCAAGGATCATTTTTACGACATTGTTGATATTGTTCATTACGGGGCCAGACATGGTCTGCTAGTTGATCAATTTCAACAGATAATTGATCGACAGCAATTGCAGTGGATCGGTGCGAATAGTCACCGGTCAATAAAACGGGGCTAGAAATGTTCAAGAAAAATCCTTCGGTCAATCGCTCGTCCGGCAAGTTCTTCAAATTCCTGCAGCTTGCATGGCTTGCTGTTGCCGCTTTTTCGATTTCCGCTCCCGCTGTCGCCCAGTTTTCCGAAAGCTATAATTTCCTGAAAGCCGTCAAGGACAGGGATGGCGAAGAGGCGACTAAATTTCTCAGCCAGCCGGGATCGGTTATCGTCAATACCCGCGATCGCTCGAGCGGAGAAACGGCTCTGCACATCGTTGTGGCCCGTCGCGACAATGTCTGGGTGGGTTTCCTTCTGCAGAAAGGAGCCAATCCCAATATCGCCGACAAAGAGGGAGTCACGCCGCTCATGCTCGCCACCCAGCTTCGCTTTGTCGATGGCGTGAGAACCCTTCTGGCCAAGAAAGCGAAGGTGGATGAAACGAATAAACAGGGTGAAACGGCCCTTATTCGTGCGGTCCAGCTTCGTGATAGCGAATTGGTCCGTCTGCTTCTTGCCAATGGTGCCGACCCGGACCGTACCGACTCTCTCGCTGGCAAATCAGCCCGCGACTATGCCACCCTGGATCGCCGTGCCGCCTCGATATTGGCAGAGATTGAAAAAGCGGACGCCGACAAAACACCGGTACCGGAAGGCCGGTTCTTTGGACCTGAAGGTTAGCGGCCACTTTTTAACCGCCTCATTCGTGCAGCCCCCAAGCCGGACTGATCCAGCCATCCGAGATCGCTGTACGCTGCATGGCGCGGCGGGCCAGTCGCATCGTCTCGGTCTTGCGCCGCGCCGGAGCAAGCGCATTGGTCGCAGCCGATCGCACCATTTCCGCGTCATAGGCGTCGGCGATGATCAATCCTGTGCGGTCGGGCAGGAAATCCGGCCCATCGACTGGCGATGCATCAAATCCCGCCGGTAAGGCCCAGTAGAAACGATCACAATAATCCAGATATTCGGTCCATTTGGCGTCGCCCAGCAAATCGCTACGCGCGACCTTGATCTCGACGATGACAATCTGGCCCTTGGCATCAATCCCCATCAGATCCGCGCGACGCCTGTTCCGTAAACTGACTTCGGGCAGCACCATGATATCGTGCCGCATGAACATCCGGGCGACGCCGCGGGCAACGGCTTGTGCGCCGGTCAGTTGATCGGTGGTCGTCAACAAACCGGGAGAATCATCGATTGTCGTCATCAGGATTGACTAGAACATAAAAAGAACAAAATAAAGGCCCCCATGCGGGAGCCTTCATAAGTTCGGTTTTGCCCGGACGTCTATTGATAGAAAATATGATTATCTATCGTGGCCAGCCGCTTGAGGCGCCAGCCCGGCGAGACATAACGTGCATGAAAGAACAGCGCGCCTTCAACCGAGCTTTCCCAGCCATCGTTCATCGCAATTTTGGCGATTGCCACAGCGTTGCGCCATTGACGATGTCCGGTCCGGATCGAAGGCATTTTGCCACCGCGGATGAAAGAAAACTGCCGGCGCTGGTAAACGACGCCGCAGATGCTGTCCGGAAAGCGCGACGATTCGACGCGGGCCAGGACGACGCGGGCGACAGCAAGCTGGCCTTGCAGGGATTCGCTCTTGGATTCAAAATAGACGGTTCCGGCCAGACAGTGCATCTCTTCATCCAGAGAGCCTTCTACCGATTGCTGGCGCACCAGCTGCCGCAGCGATGAGGCGCCGTCGTTAATGAACTCGCCGCTGTCATCAAAATCGCGCTCGGCTTCGCCATTGGCGATCTTGTCTGATTCGACCACATCATCAGGAATATCGGCGACAACTTCCTGTTGATCGGCAAAAATAATGGCTTGGTTTGCATCATCAGCTTCCAGCAGGGCCGGATCGACGAAAATTTCTGATTCCGGTGTCTCGTCGCTTGCTTCCAGAGCGAAGGACACATCGGTGACGGACAATGCCGCAATTGTAGTAATGGCAAGCGACAAGGCGCTCGTTGCACGAAAAATTTTGCTCATTAACCCGTATTTTTATGCGGTGAGACCAGAGCAAATCATGACGTACTCGTCAAAAGTGCAAAAAATAGATCCAAAAATCAAAACGGAGACCTATTTCTGTTCCCCCCGTCTGCGTGTTTACTGCCTGTCATTTCGACAAACGAGCAGCAACCTGCGCATCAAAGTTGAGCGCCAAATATGGTTTTGGCGAATAAAGTCAAGTTTACTGACCCATTTGGGCGATGAGCCGTTCCACATCCGGGCTGTCCAGTTCAATTAACCACATATCGGAGTCAAACCGGATTCTTTTGGCGAGATAATCGGATAATTCTTTATTGTTATCAGTATCTTGCGGCCAAATCTGCTGCCAATTGGGCCCACCATCCAGCGATGGCATATTCTCCAGGAGCCTAGGGTTCTCGCCCTTTTCTAAGCATTGAATAAGAATGGCTCCGGATATCCGGTCACCCTTTTTCAGGACTGCACCGAAACCGCCTGCCTGGCTCACCAGTCTGAGAAGCGTCTGTACCTTCATTTCCGCGGAAAGCCGCGGTTCAATCATCTTTTTTATAACCGGGCAGGGATGCCAGCGGGATATGTGAGCGCATGAAAGTCCCGGTACCGCGCGCTATTTCCTCGCCTTCGCTATCGACCAGCCGCGAATCCGCGACGAATACCCGCCGTTTACCACTCACCCAGCGGCCTTCGGCAATGACCGGACCGGACTTGAGCGGCTTAGTGAAGAGCAGATTGAAGGCAGTCGTCAGGATGAAGCGGTCAGACACCAGGCTATTCGCAGCGTAAAAAGCGGCATCATCGAGCATTTTGAAATAGGCGGTTCCGTGCACCGCACCGGCGGCGTGATAATATCGCTCATCCACAGAAAAAAAGATGCGCGCCATGCCGGCTTCCCCGATTTCCAGGCGGGAATTGAACAGCTGGTTTATCGGAGCTTCGGCATAAAGCCGTTCCAGGGCCCGGAAATGTCCCTGCGCACCGCCGCCGTTCTGCGGATCATCTGCTGGTATATCGTTCATAGCCAAAGATCAGGCGGCCCGCTGTTCACGCTGCTTGTTCAGCAGCGCATAAAGCGCATCCTGGCCCGATGCGCCGCGAAGCTTCGCCACCATATGGTCATCCCGCAGGAAGCGGGATACGGAGGCCAGTGCCTTCAAATGCTCGACGCCGCTTTTTTCCGGCGACAACAGCGCAAATATCAAATCAACCGGCTTGCCATCATGCGCGTTGAACGGCGCTGGTTCGGCAAGACGGAGAAAAATGCCAACACAATGGTCGAGGCTGGCCAGTTTGGTATGCGGTATGGCAACCGATCGCCCGAAACCGGTTGAGCCCAAAGCCTCCCGAGCCTCCAAACCGGTCCGGATGGCATCACCATCAAGACAATAGCATTCCTGCCCGATACGGCCGATTGTGCGCAAAATATCGCTCTTATCGCCAACGTCCTGACAATCCCGCACGGCGGCGAGCTCCAGTCTAACGGACAAATCAGTCATGAATCTTTCCTTTTGTCCCGGTAAAACTCAGCCAATTCGACAGCCATAGTAAAATCTGGACGTTAGCGCGCGTTAAACCGGCCGTTGTGAATACCGGTTATCCGCCCGCCTAAAGCGATACGACTCTATCAGTTATTTGGTTCCACCCAACCGATTGTGCCATCGGAGCGGCGATAAACCATATTATGGGTACCAGTGCCAGAGTTTTTGAACAAAAGTGCGCTGGTATTGCGCAAATCCATCATCATTACGGCGTTAGACACGCTCGCTTCCGGGATATCGGTGCTCGTTTCTGCGATGATTGGTGGAGAGTCACCATTCACTTCGCTTTCTTCCTCGTCTTCAGCCGATTCAAACACCCGATAGGCCGCTTCTTCCTGCTTTGCGGCATATTGCGCCTGAACATGGTGATCATTGAGCCGTCGCATGTAACGGCGCAACTGCTTTTCAATCTTGTCGGCAGCCTTCTCGAAAGCCTGGTGGGCATCGCTTGCTTCGGCATCGGACTTCAGAGTCAAGCCCTGCATCACATGAGTCACGATATCGCATTTGAAATGGGCGTGGGGTGCTTTGCTCACGGTAACGTTCGCTGAAATGGCCTTGGCAAAATATTTGCTGGCAATCGCGTTCATCCGATCCTCGGCATGGGTTTGCAACGCATCGCCGGTATCGACCTGATGTCCTGAAACACGAACTTCCATAATCACTCTCCTTTTAATTCTGCGCCGTTACGCAAACGGCGATACAGTTAAACCTCGGTCCAAAGAGGGTCTTTTATGCCCTCGATAAAAATCTTGTGCCTTGCCAGTTCATCAGCATTGGCATGATGCTCGCGCGGAGCCATGAACTGTTTACGCTCGGTCCGCTGTGATGCGGGTCGCATGTTCTGAACAGAGTCACGCATCTTGAGATCGTCGGCCAGGCCCAAACCGATCTGCCGCCCACCGGTCAACTCGATATAAAGCTGCGTCAGCAATTCCGCATCGAGCAGCGCACCATGTTTCACCCGGTGGCTGCGATCGATGCCGTAGCGCGAACATAAGGCATCAAGCGACAATTTCGCGCCGGGATGTTTGGATTTGGCAATCGCCAATGTGTCAATCATGCGAAATTGGGAGATCGGCTTGTAGCCGCACAAAACCAGCTCAGCATTGAGAAATTTGAAATCAAACTGGGCATTATGGGCAACAAGATTGGAGTCTTCCAGAAAGGCCAGCAGTTCTTCGGCGCCGGACGAGAACAGTTTTTTGTCCGACAGAAACACGTCCGAGAGGCCGTGCACATTCTCGGCGGCCTTTGGCATTGGCCGCTCGGGATTATAATAGCAGTGGAAGCTCTGGCCGGTCTCGACCCGGTTGATCATTTCGATACAACCGATTTCTACCATACGGTCACCATTTTGAGGATCAAAGCCAGTAGTTTCGGTGTCGAAAATTATCTCTCGCATAAGTTCAATATCGGACCGATCACTGGGTTACGCAAGAGCCGCTTTCAGTTTTTGAACAAGTTTACGTACCTGCTGACGTGTTTCTGCGTGCGGCAGCGATGTATCGATGACGGAATCGGCCTTTTGCCGTTTTTCCGCGTCCGGCAGTTGTAACGCTTTAATCTGCTCGAACCGCTCTTCTGTCATGCCGGGACGGGCGAGAACGCGATTGCGCTGATCGTCTTCGCCGGCCGAGACCACGACGATATGATCGACTCCCTTGGTGCCCGATTTTTCAAACAGCAGCGGGATATCAAACAGGAGCAGGGGCCGGTCACGGTGTTTTTCGAGAAAGGCGAGCCGCATTTCACCAACCGCGGGATGAATCAGCCTTTCAAGCTGTTGCAAGGCAGCGGCATCACCGAGCACCATGGCTCCCAGTTTCTGCCGGTCCACGCCATCGCTGTTCGTGCTGCCTGGAAACAACGCTTCGATCGCCTCCACCAGTGCGCCGTCCGGTCCTTGCAACTCGTGCACAGCGGCATCGGCATCGAACAAGGGAACACCTTCTTCGACAAACATTTGTCCGACCGTGGATTTTCCCATGCCGATAGAGCCCGTCAGTCCGACGATATAGGGTCTGTCCCGCTCCATCAGGCGATCAGCAATTTTCTGAGTTGCTCATCATCTTCCATCGGTGGCGTCGCACCAAAGAACAGCTCGAACGCCAACGCTGCCTGGCCGATCAGCATGTCGAGTCCGTCGACCACCGCCAAATCGCGCTTTTTGGCCGCGCGCAGAAGTCCGGTCTTCAACGGTGCATAGACAAGATCATAGACCAGCGCATCAGCCGGTAAAGGATCGATATCCAGCTCGAGCGGCGGCTTGCCTGTCATTCCGAGCGGGCTGGCGTTGATCAGCAAATCTGCAGCGGGCAATTGCGCCTCCATCGGCAGGACACTGCCCTTGGCCGACGCCTGCATAAACAAGCCGGTTGCTTTCAGTCCGTTGCGTGCGACGATCGTAATTTCACCAATGCCCGCCTGTTTCAGAGCGAATAATACGGCCCGCGCTGCGCCCCCTGCGCCAATGACAACAGCGTGTTTTCCCGACCAGTCGTTATCGGCAATAGGCGCGAGAAATCCCGCTGCATCGGTATTTGTGCCCATCAGGCTGCCATCGGCCTGCCGGACAATCGTGTTCATCGCACCAATCTTCTCGCGGACGCCCCCGGGATCGGCGACGAGATCCAGCATGGCGATTTTATGGGGAAGTGTAACATTGCAACCGCGCCAGGCCGGATCGGCGCGACGCCGCTCGATATAGTCGGGCAGTTCGTCGGACGTAACATGGCAGGCGCGGTAATCCGCCTTGATGTCCAGCCGTTCGAGCCAGAATTTGTGAATCAGCGGCGACTTGCTTTGTGCAATCGGATTACCAATCACATCGGCGTAGGGGATATCTATATTCATGACGGTAAAATACCTCTGATGCGGAGATAGTCCAGCAAATGCAGGAGCGGCAGACCCATGATCGTGAACTGGCTGCCGTTGATGGCCGAGAACAGCTGCGCCCCTCTCCCCTCGATTTCGTAACAGCCGACACAATAGCGGATATTGTCCCATTCGGCTTCGACATATTGTTCGATGAAATGATCGCTCAACCCCCGCACCGAAAGCGTCGCGATATCAATATGTCGCCATACCGGAATGCCCTGTTCGGCAATGACCGCCGCACTGAACAGCTTGTGCTTCTTGCCGGACAGCAATTTCAGTTGCGCAACTGCCTCGGCAGGATCGACCGGTTTGTCGAGCATCGTGCCATCTTCGAGCGCCAGCACCTGATCGGCGCCCAGCACCATCCCGGCTCCGACCCGCCCGGATAGCCGGACCGCCTTGGCCTCGGCCAGCGCGTCGGCGAGATTGCGGGCGGTCACACCCTCGCTCTTCAATCCGTCTTTCAGGGAGTCTTCGTCAACATTGGGCGCAATCGCCTCGACGGCAACGCCGGCGGCGGTCAGCATGGCGAGCCGAGCCTTGCTTTTGGAAGCCAGTATCAGCTGAGCGTCACTCATCGCCGCTGTCCTGCTGACCATCCGCTGCGCCGACGTGACGCTCGTTATAAAGATTGATGATTGCCGCCGCCGATTCTTCAATCGAACGCCGCGTCACGTCGATCATCGGCCAGCCATTGTCGGCAAACATCCGGCGGGCATATTGAGTCTCGGCCTTGACCTTGTCTTCATTGACATAGTCGGTCTCCGGCGCCTGGTTCAGCGATAATAAACGGTTGCGCCTGACCTGCACCAGCCGCGACGCCCCCGTGATCAGGCCGACCACCAGAGGATTTTTCAGATGATAGAGCGTATCCGGCGGCGGTGATTCCGGCACGATCGGAATATTTGCGGTCTTGTAGCCGCGATTGGCGAGATAGATGGATGTCGGTGTTTTCGAGGTTCGCGATACGCCAGCGAGGACGATATCGGCCTCTTCCCAATTTTCCCATCCAATGCCGTCATCATGGGCAATGGTGAACTGGATCGCCTCGACCCGGGCGAAATAGGCCGCGTCGAGAATATGTTGTCGCCCCGGTCTTGCCTTGGCTTCCTGACCCAGCATATTGGACAGGGCATCGGTTACCGTATCGAGCGCCGGAACCGATGGCAGGCCCAAATGCCGGCATTCGCGTTCCAGTTTCGCTCTGATATCGCGGTTGACGATGGTGAATATGACCAAGCCGGGATTGTCCGCCACTTCGCTCAGGATTCGGTTGAGATGCTTCTCGGACCGGACCATAGGCCAGAAATGCTTGATAATCTCGACACCGTCAAACTGCGCAAGCGCCGCTTTGGCGATGTTTTCCAGGGTCTCGCCGGTTGAATCCGAGAGCAGATGGAGGTGAAGTCGGTTCATGCCCTAAGCTTTGTGATTTCACGGGTGATAAAGCAAGGGATGAAGTTGTGGATAACCGGTCTGGTGATATTGTTCCCCGACTCCCGCAAATTCATCCACAGCCCGCCAACATTGATCAATTCCATCAACAGTCTGTGGATAACGGGGATCAATTTTGGGAATCGGTTAAATCTTGGTTTACTGCTGCCTGTCAATCTGTTTGTAATTGCGGCGCTGGCAGGTTACCGCCTTTTCCACGCTCTATCATCAACAACAATTTATACTAATATAAATAGATAATAATAAGGGTGACCGTCTTTCTATGCCGAATGGAAATGATTCACAGAAAATTTTGCTCCAGACATTGCTCGGCAGGAAAACTGATCGAACGCCGGTCTGGTTAATGCGTCAGGCAGGCCGCTATTTACCGGAATATCGGGAGTTGCGCGCGAAAAAAGGCGGATTTCTCGAACTATGCTATGATGCAGAATCTGCGGCAGAGGTCACGTTGCAACCGATCAAGCGGTTCGGTTTTGACGGAGCGATCCTGTTTTCCGACATTTTGATCGTCCCGCATGCAATGGGCCAGAAGCTCTGGTTTGAGGCAGGCGAAGGACCTCGGCTGGCACCAAGGTTGCTGGATGCGGCTTTGAGCTCTCTGGAGGGTGCTCCCGAGCATTTTGAAGCCATATACGCAACGGTTCGTACCGTCGCTGCACGGCTCGACGAGAAAACGACCTTCATGGGATTCGCAGGAAGCCCCTGGACGATCGCGACTTATATGGTCAACGGTCAGGGCAGCAAGGACCAGGCAGCGACGCGCCGTTTTGCCTATCGGGACGAAGCGGCTTTCGGTGAGTTGATTGCCGCCATTGTCGATAATACCGTTACTTATCTGCTTGGCCAGATCGAGGCTGGCGTCGACGCTTTGCAATTGTTCGACAGCTGGGCCGGATCTTTGTCCCCCGCACAATTTGAAAAATGGGTGATCGCGCCAAACGCGGAAATTATCGCGCGGCTGAAAGCGGTCCATCCCGATCTGCCGATCATCGGGTTTCCGAAAGGTGCGGGCGCCAAATTGGTCGCTTATGCCCGCGAAACCGGCGCCGATGCGATTGGTCTCGATGAAACCGTGGACCCCGTCTGGGCGCATGAAAATTTACCTGCGTCGCTGCCACTGCAGGGCAATCTCGATCCGCTGGCGCTGATTGCGGGCGGTGATGCGCTGAGATCCGCGACGCGCCATATCCTGCAGGTTTTTGAAGATCGCCCGCATATTTTCAATCTCGGCCACGGGATTTTACCGGACACGCCCATTGAACATGTTGAAAAGCTGCTTACACTTGTGAGGCAATGAATGAAATCCTCTCCATGCTCTATCTCTGGTTAAAGTCGGCCCATATCATCTTTGTCATTTTCTGGATGGCTGGACTGTTCATGATGCCGCGTTTCTTCGTCTATCATCAGGAATGCGCCGCCGGTTCGGACGAGGATCGAAAATGGATCGAGCGCGAGGGAAAGCTGCGCAAGATCATTCTCAACCCGTCTTTGATCATCGTCTGGGTTGTCGGACTGGCGCTCGCCTATAATATCGGCGCGTTCAGCCAGGGCTGGTTCCACGCCAAATTGCTCGTTGTGCTGTTGCTGACCGGCTATCACGGCTGGATGATCGGCTATGTGAAAAAGCTGGCCAGGGGCGAGCGGACAATGACGGACAAGGCTTTGCGGCTGGTCAACGAAGTGCCGGGAATAACAGCTGCCATCATTGTCATATTGGTGATTATCAAACCCTTCTGATCGGCGCCAGTTGACAGTCAAATCACAAAGGCGTATTTGAGCGCCAAAGCCCGTCCGGGCGAATTTTCATGTGAATCCAAGACAGCAATGAGCTGCGCACATGTTGAATATATGAATAACCTCCTGATATATCTGGATAAAACTCCATGCATTTAAAAGAATTGAAACAAAAATCGCCCGCCGATCTGGTCTCTATGGCCGAAGAGCTCGGCGTCGAGGGAGCCTCCACCCTGCGCAAACAGGATCTGATGTTCGCCATCCTCAAGGAACTGGCGGACAATGACGAACAGATCATGGGCGTCGGCACGATCGAAGTACTGACCGACGGATTCGGCTTCCTGCGTTCGCCGGATGCCAATTATCTCGCCGGTCCCGATGATATTTACGTCTCTCCCAACCAGGTCCGCAAATTCGGCCTGCGCACCGGCGATACCGTCGAAGGCGAAATCCGCGCCCCACGTGATGGCGAACGCTATTTCGCGCTGACCAAGCTGATCTCGATCAATTTCGATGATCCCGATGCTGTCCGTCACCGGGTCAATTTTGATAACCTTACACCGCTTTATCCCGATGAAAAACTCACACTCGACAGTCTCGATCCAACGGAAAAAGACAAGTCTGCCCGGGTGATCGATATTATTTCGCCGCAGGGCAAAGGCCAGCGCGCGTTGATCGTGGCACCGCCACGGACCGGTAAGACCGTGCTGCTGCAGAATATAGCCAAGGCGATTACCGATAATCATCCCGAAATCTATTTGCTGGTGTTGCTGATTGACGAGCGTCCGGAAGAAGTTACCGACATGCAGCGTTCGGTGAAGGGCGAAGTGATCAGCTCGACCTTTGACGAGCCCGCCACCCGCCACGTTCAGGTCGCCGAAATGGTGATCGAAAAAGCCAAGCGTCTGGTCGAGCACAAGCATGATGTTGTCATCCTGCTCGATTCCATCACCCGTCTGGGCCGTGCGTATAACACCGTGGTGCCAAGTTCAGGCAAAGTGCTGACCGGTGGTGTCGACGCCAACGCCCTGCAACGCCCGAAACGTTTTTTCGGTGCTGCCCGCAATATCGAGGAAGGCGGTTCGCTTTCGATCATTGCGACTGCATTGATTGATACCGGCAGCCGGATGGACGAAGTGATCTTTGAAGAATTCAAGGGCACCGGCAACTCGGAAATCGTGCTGGATCGCAAGGTCGCTGACAAGCGTATCTTCCCGGCACTGGATGTTGGCAAGTCCGGTACGCGTAAGGAAGAGCTGCTGGTCGAAGACGAGAAGCTTAAGAAAATGTGGGTGTTGCGCCGTATTCTCATGCAAATGGGCACGATCGACGCGATGGAATTCCTGCTCGACAAGATGAAGGACAGCAAGTCCAACGACGATTTCTTCGACAGCATGAACCAGTAGAATTCCCGGACTGCCCTGGTGATACTGGAACATGCCATATTGCAGGTTCGGCCAGGGCAATCGGCGCATTTTGAAACGGCGATGACGAAAGCCAGACCGCTGGTAGCGCGGCAACCCGGTTTTCAGTCTATTGAAGTGCGACCGTCGGCAGATGATCCGCATGGCTATTTGCTGCTGTTCATCTGGGACCGGATTGAATCCCATCGGGAACGATTTCGGCAGTCAGACGATTATCAACAGTGGCGCATCTTGCTTCATGATTTCTATGACCCTATGCCGGTCGTGAACTATTACGGACCCTGTATTTTCCATGATTGAACTTCTTTCGATACTTTCCGCCGCTGCAACCGGTCTTGGTTCGATTTCGGATATCTGGGCCGCGATTGTTCATGACTTTTCGAACATCGGCTCCCCGGCGGCTTTGGCGGCTTTCGGGCAGGTTGTGCTGATAGATCTGGTATTCGCCGCAGATAATGCGATTGTTGTGGGCGCCTTGGCGGGCGGTTTGCCGGCAGAGCAACGGCGCAAGGTGATCTTGATCGGTATCGCTGCCGCACTGATATTGCGGATAATATTCGCGCTGATCGTTGTGCAGCTTTTGCAGATTGTCGGTCTGGTGCTGGCCGGTGGCTTGCTGTTGCTCTGGGTGGGCTGGAGTTTTTACCGCGAGATTTTCCACAAAGGTGAATCTCCGGGTTCGGAAGAGATTGAAGGCGACGAACATAGCGGCGTAAAGGCCCAGAGAAGCTTCTGGGCGGCTGTCTGGGCGGTTACCGCAGCAGACGTGTCTATGAGCCTTGACAATGTCCTCGGCGTCGCTGGAGCGGCGCGGGAACATCCCGGCATCCTGGTGATAGGCCTTTTGCTGTCGGTTGCTCTGATGGGGCTCGCCGCCAATGTCATCGCCAAATATATAGAGCGCTACAAGTGGATCGCCTATCTGGGTCTGGCGGTCATCGTCTATGTTGCCGGCAAGATGATCTATTCCGGGCTGGTGGGTGACGAGCAGACGATCGGGGTGCTGACACTGTTCGGATGATCGTTGAGCGGGGCGGAAAATTTTCGTAGGATCGATTGGTGTCAGACCAGATGATCCCGATCGCCATTATCAACTCCCGTAGCGAAACCATGGTTGTTGCATCGCTGCTCGATACACCCAGATTTGGGGAGTTCAGTTCCAGCTATGGTTTGCGACGTGCAGTGGTGAAATTCCTGCTACTGTGGATCGGTATCGTCGGCTTGCTAGCTATTCCCAGGATTCTCTATGATCCGGAATTCTGGACACCAAGCCTTGCCATCATCCCGCTTTCTGTTCTGGGGATTCCGGTTAATCCACAGGGCCACAGCGAATATTTTCTTGATGTAACCGGAGAAGCCTAACCCTTCATCTTCTCCAACATCTTGCCCATTTCTTCCCAGACCTTGTTGATCGCCTTCAGCGGACGCACCATCACTTTGAAATCCTGAATCTTGCCGTCCTCATTCCAGCTGATGATATCGACGCCGTTGACCTGGATCCCGTCGAGCTCGAGTTCGAATTCCAGCATCGCCATATTCTGCGATTCGTCGACAATTTCGCGGACATAGCGGAAGCTGTCATTGGCCAGCACCACGTCAGCGGCGCTGAGATAGGCGACGACCATCGGCTTGCCGGATTGCGGTGTGTGCACGACGGGCGAATGGAACACGGCATCGTCGGCAATCTGGTCGGCCAGACCGGAACCGCTTTTATCCTCGAAATGGTCGTGCCAGACTTTCAGATTGGCGCGTGCGCTCATGCCAGATGCTCCTTGAAAAAGGCTTCGGTCCGGCTGTCGGCCAATGTCGCGGCCGCTTCATCACGGCGTGCGCCGAATTGGGCGGCAAAACCGTGATCAAGGCCTTCATAATCGTGCAAGGTCACTTTCGGATGATCATCCAGTCCGGCGTGCATCGCAGCCTGCGCATCGGCGGGAACAAATCCGTCGGCGGTGGGGATATGCAGCATCACTTCATGGGCAAGGGCATGCTTTTCGCCGAGCAGGCCGTCGATACCCACGCCATAATAGCCGACGGACGCGCGGATATCGGTGCGGCAGGCGGTCATGAAGGCAAGGCGGCCACCGAGGCAGTAGCCGACGCAACCCACATTGTGGTTGCCGATGCTGTTCTGGGCAAAATGGATCACGGCCTCAATGTCGCGAATGCCCTGATCCTGATCAAATTTACCCATCAGATCGAGCGCCTGCTGGAATTCGGCCTCGACATCGGCGTCGAGGTTCGTGCCTTCGTTTATCCGCCAGAACAGGTCCGGAGCAATGGCGAGATAGCCTTTCTCGGCCCACTCATCGCATTTTGCCCTGATCCCTTCATTGACGCCAAAAATTTCCTGTATGACGATAATCGCGGCGCTGATCTCTCCTTGCGGCCGTGCCATATAGCAGGGGAATTCCGCGTCTCCGCTCAGCGTCTTCACTTGTTCAAATGCGCCCATCTTTTCAGCTCCTTTGCATCATCACTTGATTCTTTGCCTACATTATCCCCATATCAGCAGCAGGCAAGGTGGAACATCAACCTGTTGGGTGAGGGGGGAACTCGCTTCGACGGTCAAACAGAGGAAGTCATAATGAAAGTCACCGTTGAACTGGACTGCACACCGGAAGAGGCGCGTCGATTGATCGGTCTGCCCGATGTTGCGAAACTCAATGAAAGCTATGTCCAGGAAATGTCGAAATTTCTACAGGGAGCCAATTCGGTCGAGCAGTTGCAGAATTTCACCAAGATCATTGCACCGATGGGTGAAGCGGGTCTGAAGATGTTTTCATCCTTCCTGACAGGGGCAATGGGCGCAGCTTCGGGTGGTGGAAAATCCTCATCCACCAAGAAAAAGTCCGATTAGCCGCCGTCTTCTGCCGCAATGACCGCCGCTGACACCATTTTCGCGCTTTCCAGCGGGCAACCGCCGGCGGCGATCGGAATCTTGCGGATCAGCGGTCGCGAAGCAGGAAAGGCACTATCTTCTCTAACCGGCAGTTCACCACAGCCGCGTGTTGCCATGCTATCGAATATAACCGATCCGGTTAGTGGTGATCTGCTGGATTCAGCTTTGTGCCTGTGGTTTCCGGGACCGCACAGCGCTACTGGCGAAGACCTGGCCGAGATCCACTGTCATGGTGGCCGGGCGGTCATCCGCGCCATAGAAGCGGCGCTGGAGCAAATTGATGGTCTGCGCAGGGCCGAGCCCGGTGAATTTACGCGCCGGTCCTTCACCCATGGAAAAATGGATCTGGCGGAAGCCGAAGGTCTGTCCGATCTGCTCTTCGCCGAAACCGAGTTGCAGCGCAAAGCGGCGGTTCGCAACGCCGGTGGCGGCTTGTCGCGCAAGGTGGATGAATGGCAGCAAGGCATATTGCAATTGTCTGCGCAGGTTGAAGCCGAACTCGATTTTTCCGACGAGGATGATGTCACCCCGGCGCAGGCATCGATGATTCAACATGCTGTCCGTTCACTGGTGGAAGATATACGAGATCTTCTGCAGCGTCCGCGAGCGGAAAAATTGCGTGATGGCATAAGGGTGGTGCTCGGCGGTCCACCGAATAGCGGTAAGTCGACGTTACTCAATGCGTTGGTTGAACGCGAAGCGGCAATCGTTTCCGATATCGCCGGAACCACGCGAGACGTGATTGAAGTGCCAATCGCGCTGGGCGGCATTCCATTTCTCTTCATCGATACGGCCGGCGTCCGGGAGAGCGGAGCGGAGACCATCGAGCAGATTGGTATTGATCGCGCCCATCAACAATTTGCCGCTGCCGATATAATCTTGTGGCTTGGCGAAGAGGGGCAGGGACCGGCTTCGGATAATCTCGTCGAGATCAGCTCTCGCTCCGATCATCCGGATCACAATCCAAAAGCCACAAGCGCATTCACATTATCACCGGTCAACGGGCAGGGCATGGATGCTCTGGTAGAATATCTGATCACGCGAGCGAAAGACATACTACCCGATGGTGACCAGGTCAGCGTGAACGCGCGTCAGGCGGACCGCTTGACCGCTGCGTGTAAAAGTTTATCGGAGATGATTAGCGAAGCCGATTATCTGATTGTGGCGGAGCATCTGCGCATGGCGCGCAAGGCCCTCGACGAAATCACAGGCAAGGCCAGCACCGAAGATATGCTCGACGGCCTGTTCGGAAAATTCTGTATCGGCAAGTGATTGTTCCACGTGGAACAACGACGATGCACCGGTAGATTTTGACCTGCTAACCCGCTTGAGCTATGGGCCGCGCTATGACGCAGACATTTGACATCATTGTAGTGGGCGGAGGCCATGCCGGTTGCGAGGCAGCTGCTGTGGCCGCGCGCATGGGCGCGTCGACCGCGCTGGTCAGCTTTACGCGCGAAAGCATCGGGGCGATGTCTTGCAACCCAGCCATCGGGGGCTTGGGCAAGGGTCATTTGGTCCGCGAGGTCGACGCCTTTGACGGCCTGATCGGCCGCGCTGCCGATGCCGCCGCGATCCATTATCGTATGCTCAATCTTTCCAAGGGTACTGCGGTGCAGGGCCCACGGGTCCAGGCAGATCGCAAACTCTACAAGGCCGCGATCCATAAAATGCTCGACGCCCAGGATGATCTGGCCATCATCGAGGGCGAAGTGGCCAGTCTCATCATGTCGGGCTCGCGGGTCAGCGGTATCGTGATGGAGGACGGTTCGACGATCAATGCCAAGGCCGTCATCTTGGCGACCGGAACATTTCTCAACGGGAAACTGTTCCGCGGCGAGGAAAGGTTGGAAGGTGGCCGGACAGGGGAGGCCGCTTCGGTTTCTCTCGGTCAGCAGATTCGCGATGCTGGACTGCCAATCGCTCGACTGAAAACCGGAACACCACCCCGAATTGACGGCCGGACGATCAACTGGGCTGCCTTGCCCGAACAGCCATCTGATGATGATGCCTGGACAATGTCGCCGCTATCAGACGCGCGCTCGGTTGCGCAGATATTTTGCGCGGTCAGCCGAACCAACGCAGAGACGCATGAAATCATTCGCGGTTCGCTCGACCGGTCGCCGTTATTCAGCGGCGCGATAGACGCACAGGGGCCCCGCTATTGCCCTTCGATCGAAGACAAGATCCATCGCTTTGCCGATCGCGATTCACACCAGGTGTTTCTCGAGCCCGAGGGGCTGGATACCAATCTTGTCTATCCCAACGGCATCAGCACGTCATTGCCCGCCGACGTTCAGCTGGCTTTTGTTCGGAGCATGGACGGCCTCGAGAAGGCCGAGATTATCGTTCCCGGCTATGCGGTGGAATATGATCATATTGATCCGCGCGCACTGGACCGCTCGCTTAAGGTCCGCGATCTTGAAGGGCTCTATTGTGCCGGCCAGATCAATGGCACCACCGGTTATGAAGAGGCAGCAGCTCAGGGACTGATCGCCGGCATTGGCGCAGCCTGCTTGGTGCAGGGCAAGGATGCTCCCGCGCTCGATCGAGGCATCAGCTATATGGCGGTGATGATCGATGATCTCGTGCTGCAGGGCGTTACCGAGCCATACAGGATGTTGACGGCCCGAGCGGAGTATCGATTGCGGCTTCGGGCCGACAATGCGTCAACCAGATTGACCCCGATAGCGATGGCTGTGGGTTGTGTTGCCGATCATCGGGCCATTTGGTTTGGTAATCGGCAGGAGGCCCGGCACGGTATTTTCAAGGCTCTTGAAGCTGTCTATTCGAGCGAAGATCTGGTGAAGCTGGGGATCAATGTTCGCCGCGACGGTACCAAACAGAGCCTATTTCAATGGCTGCGTTTTCCCAATATTACCATTGCGTCACTGGAAGGATTGGAGGCATGTCTGAGCCTTGGAGATCCTGACCTCTTGGCAGAGATTGAAGAAGACGCGCGCTACGCACCTTATCTTGAGCGGCAGGAATCGGAGCTCCGCGACCTCCGCGCCAACGAACAAATTCGGCTTGGCGATGATATGGACTATGCCGTAATCGCGGGACTTTCTAACGAAATGGTCGAACGGCTCATGACGGCCCGACCGGAAACGCTGGCTGCTGCGTCGCGGATCCGGGGTATTACGCCAGCGGCGCTGGCTGCCATTCTCGTACATGCCCGTCGCCGGGACAATAGGTATATTGCTGCATGACCGAAGAAGAAGCGCAAGCCTGGCTGCGCGCAGAATATGATGTTTCACGTGAAACATGGCAGCATCTCGAAGCGTTCAGCGGCTTGCTGCGCGACGAAATGCAGCGGCAAAATCTGATATCGAAGGCAAGTGCTGACAGTCTGTGGTCGCGCCATATAGTCGATAGCGCCCAACTACTACGCTATGCGCCACCGCCTGAGCCAGGCAAGGTCTGGCTTGATCTTGGTACTGGCGCCGGATTTCCCGGAATAATAATTGCCATTCTGACCCCCTATCGGGTTCAGATGGTGGAATCGCGGAAGCGCCGGGCAGAATTTCTGAACGATGTGATCGAAAAAACCGGCATAGCAGACCATGCTTTGGTGATCGCTGACCGCTTGGAAAATGTCGAAAGCTTTCCAGTTGACGTCATTAGTGCCCGAGCTTTTGCACCATTAGAACGACTCATCGCACTTTCGCACCGTTTTTCCACAGAAAATACGGTTTGGCTCTTACCAAAAGGCAAAAATGCGGTAAGGGAGTTGAAAGGCCTGTCGCCAAAACGGCAAAAAATGTTTCACGTGGAACATAGTTTGACCGATCCGAACGCCGGTATATTGGTGGGAAAGGGCTAGAAACCTAATTTCTAGGGTAGAACTGCAGATGGTTCGTATCGCAATAGCCAATCAAAAAGGCGGAGTGGGCAAGACCACCACAGCAATTAATATGGCAACGGCACTGGCCGCCAGCGGATGGAAAGTCCTGCTGATAGACCTCGACCCGCAGGGCAATGCATCGACCGGGCTCGGGTTGTCGCAGGGTGATCGAGTCAACAGCAGCTATGATCTGCTGATCAATGACGTATCGCTGGCTGACTGCATCAACCAGACAAAGGTGCCGGGACTGGAAATTGTTCCCGCCACGGTCGATCTTTCCGGTGCCGAAGTGGAGCTGGTGGAATTTGAAGAACGGACACATCGGTTGAAAAAAGCTCTCGATGCAGCTGATAATGGGCGTTGGGATATCATTCTCATCGACTGCCCGCCATCGCTGGGCTTGCTCACGCTAAACGCAATGGTCGCCGTCGATTCCTTGCTGGTGCCGCTCCAGTGCGAATTTTTCGCGCTCGAAGGCCTGAGCCAGTTGTTGCAAACGGTCGAGCGCATCCGCGCCCGTTTCAATCGCCAGCTGTCGGTGATGGGTGTGGTCCTGACCATGTATGATCGCCGTAACAAGCTGACCGAACAGGTATCCGATGACGTCCGGGCCTGTCTGGGGGACGTGGTGTTTGACACCGTGATCCCGCGCAATGTCCGTCTTTCCGAAGCGCCGAGCCATGGCCTGCCCGCTCTGATCTACGATTATCGTTGTAGCGGTTCCGTTGCTTATATCGACCTCGCTCGCGAGTTGATCGGACGCTTGCCGGATCGAAAGGTGGCCGCTTGATGGACGATGATCAGGCCGTGAATGACACGGCAAAGAAGGCAACAAAGCGCGCAACCGGGCTGGGCAGAGGGTTGAACAGCCTTTTCGGCGAAATCCAGCGGGAAGAACCGATAGTAACCGGTGAACCCGTCGAAAGCGACCGGGATCCTTTGGCAACCGTCATCGACGGACTCCGCTCCATCGCTATCTCGGACGTCCGGCCCAATCCGGATCAGCCGCGGCAGACTTTTGACACCGATGCGCTGGACGAACTGGCCGACAGCATGCGGCAACGCGGTGTGATTCAGCCAATCGTCGTCCGACCGCATGGCAAGACTTTCCAGATCGTTGCCGGCGAGCGGCGTTGGCGAGCTGCACAACGGGCGCGCCTGCATCAGATCCCTGCGGTGGTTCGCACTCTCAACGATGAAGAAACATTCGAAATCGCGATTGTCGAGAATGTCCAGCGCAAGGACCTGAATGTCATCGAAGAAGCAGAAGCCTATGCGCGGCTAAGCAACGACTACGGGCATAGCCAGACCAGGTTGGCCGATATTGTCGGAAAATCACGCAGTCATATTGCCAATTTGATGCGCTTGCTGGAACTGCCGGCCAGCGTGAAGGCCCTGGTAGTCGATGAAAAACTGACAATGGGCCACGCGCGGGCGTTGATCAACGCCCCCAATGCCGAAGAATTGGCGCCGCAAATTGCCAAACAGGGCCTGTCGGTTCGGGATGTCGAGCGGCTGGTCCGCAAGGCGATGGCGGTTAAAAAGCCGATGTCGCCAAAAAAACAAGCCGCCATGTCGGAGACCGATGCAGATATCCAGGCGCTGGAAGCGCATCTCGGGGATTTGCTCGGGCTGAATGTCAAAATACAGTCGGACGGGCAGGGCGGTACGATGGCAATTGAATATGCCAATCTCGATCAACTCGACCTGATTTGCCAGCGTCTCACCGGCGAGCATATTTAAGATTCAACCTCGCCGACCGTCAACTTTTACCGAAGCCAGCGGAGCTAGGCCGTTATAACTCGTCGCATTAACCGTATATAGTCGTTATATATCAGTCTCTTAACATATTAAGCACGAATTAACCATAACTTACAGCAAAGCCTTATTCTTTCCCTTGGATAAGAGCGACTGAATGTTGATACAGGCGATGGTAGGCCAGTGGGTTTGGCCTGACTACACCGCATGTGTCCTTTCAATAACGTAACAAAATATAGGGACCAGTAACTATGTCGAAATTTATGAAAGCCGCTTTGGCTTCTTCCGTGCTTGTGGCTTCTGTCGTGGGTGCCAATGCAGCTGAAGCTGCAACCGCTTCCGCCGATGCACGCGCTAATATTCTGAAACAGGTCAGTGTCGATTCGAACGATGTCGATCTCAACTTCGGTACCATCATAACCGGCGCTACCGCTTCAACCGTCGCGATTACACCTGCCGGATCGGCCACTTGCGGTACCGGCCTTGTTTGCTCGGGTACGCCGACTGCAGCCGGCTTCACCATCAATGGCACGTCTGGTGCATCCGTTGACATTTCTGTAGATTCTTCGGTGACGCTGACCGGCCCGAGCGGAACCATGACCGCTGCGCTGACATCGAGCGCCTCCACTCTCCTTCTCGACGGAACCGACACCTTCGCTGTTGGCGGCACATTGAATGTCGCTGCCAACCAGGCGGACGGCGCATATGCCGGTACATTCAGCGTATCCGTTGACTATCAGTAATAGCTGATCGGGTGGGCCAAGCGCCCGCTCGCAGTTTTTAACACAGAAGGCCCGTCTGCAGCCCAGGTTGCAGGCGGGCTTTCGCGTTCTGGCGTCTCAATCCCTGCTTCGGGATGAGGCGTCAAATATTCGCTATGGTTAGCGCTTTGGTAACCCTCTTTGCCCATAAGCATGATGTGGGAAAAGGCTGTGAGAGCCTGCCTATCCGTATGACCAGCAAGGCGGAGATTATCATGACCATTCAGGGTTTCAAGACGTTTAGAAAATACAGCATCACGCTGGGCGCCATCGCGTCCGCGATATCATTGTCATCTGCACCGGCAAATGCCGCGGGCGATCTACTGGTCGCTCCGACTCGTGTGGTGCTTGACGGGCAGCGCGGTACCGAAGTAATTTTGAACAATATCGGATCTGAGACCGCGACGTACCGCATTTCACTGGAACTGCGCCGGATGACAGCAGATGGGCGGCTGGAGGATGTGCCGGAAGATCAAGTCAACGAGCTCGAAACAACGGCGAAGGCGATGATCCGTTACGCGCCGCGCCGGGTAACCCTGCCGCCGAACCAGCCGCAGGCTATTCGCCTGGGTGTCAGGGCACCCGAAGGTCTTGCCGATGGCGAATATCGCGTGCACCTGCTTTTTCGCGCCATTCCGAAAGCCCGATCGGTGACCGATCAGTCGGCTGCGGAAGTTGGACTAACGATCGCGCTGACACCAATTTATGGCGTGACTATCCCGGTCATTGTTCGCTACGGAAATCTGCAGGCAACGGCCGCCATCGCCAACGGGCGCATGGAACAAAATTCCGACGGGCAATCCTTTGCCTTTGATCTAAGCCGGTCGGGTGATCGATCTACCTATGGTGAAATCCGTGTCACGAAAGCAGGACTGGACGAGCCGGTCATGGTCGCCCGCGGTATCGCGGTCTACCCCGAACTGGCTATGCGGACGGTCACGTTGCCGGTGCCGCCGGAAATAGCGGCCCAGCTGACCGGACCGGTTACGGTCGAATATTACGAGAGCGCCAACGACGGTGGCGGGCTTATCGCCAAAACCGACATGGTTCTTAGATAAGATTGTTATATCAGTGACTTAGTGTGGCACCAAGCCTTCACCAAGTCATGATGTAACCCATGATACAGCGTTCAGATATAATCGGCCGCGGCTTTAATGCCTTGGTCAAAGCCGCAGTGATCATCACGATCTCGGCGGCTTCGCTGTTTCTGGCGACCCCGGCCGATGCGGCCAGCGACTGGTCCGCCAGTGATGATGATGCCCTATTGTTCGACCTGCGGTCGGGCAATTACCGTCTTGGCGATGGCATCAGAGGGTATCAGACCGACAGCGGAATCTGCGTTGATCTCGCCGATGTCATCATTGCCATGGATATTCCGCTCCGTCTCGATAAGAAGTCGCGCCGCGCAACTGGCTGGATCTTTTCCGAGAGCCAGACCCTGACCATCGATCGGGATAATGCTATAGTACAAAAGGTGAGCGACAGCAGAAAACTGCTGCCCGCACAGATTCGCGATGTGCCGGAAGGCTGGTGTGTCGATGTGAAGAGTCTGTCAGACTGGTTCGCGGTCGATTTTATCCCGGATCTTTCCAACGCGTTGTTAACCGTCGAATCCGATGCCCAGTTGCCGTTCCAACGCGCGCTGGAGCGCAAGGAACAGGCGGCAAAAATCCGCCCTCGCAAGAGTTTCGACCTGTCCGGCCTGCCGCAGTCATCGGAAGCCTATAAATTCTGGCGCACACCATCGGTCGATGCGGTGGTATCGGCCGGCGGCCTCAGGGATAAACGGTCGGGCCAGAAATTTGACCTGCGCTACGAGCTCTATGCCTCCGGGGAAGTTGGCAAGGCGAGCTTTGATGCACGGCTTTCTTCCGACGATGCTGGTGTGCCGGAGAGCGTGAGGGTCAGGGCATACCGAACCGACCCCGAGGGCGAACTTCTCGGGCCGTTGCAGGCGACCCATTTTGCATTGGGCGATGTATCGACCTTCTCCACGCCACTGGTTTCCCAGTCGGTGGCGGGCCGGGGCGCATTGGTGACCAATCGCCCGGTCGAACGGCCCGACAGTTTTGACCGCACCAGTTTCCGGGGCGAATTGCCCAGCGGCTGGGACGCCGAACTCTATCGCAACGGCCAGCTGCTCGCCTATGCCGAAAACCGTAGCGATGGCCGCTATGAATTTGTCGATGTGCCTTTGCTGTACGGCCAGAATCGCTTCGAGGTGGTGCTTTATGGGCCCCAGGGGCAGATCAGGCGTGACGTGCAGGTCATTCCGGTGGGAATCGACTCTATTCCGCCGAGGCAGACCTATTATTGGGCCGGAATTCACGAAGCCGGCGAGGATCTGATCCGGCTCGGGAAGTTTTTGCCGACCCGTCAGGCGGGCTGGCGTGGCGGTTTCGGGCTGGAACGCGGAATCAATGCCAAAACATCGGTCGCGGCGTCCTTGTTCAGCCTGCAAATCGACGGCAATCGCCATGATTATCTCGAAGGATCGGTTCGCCGGGCTGTCGGGCCGACATTGGTAGAGCTTTCGGCCGCCTCCAACCTTGGCAGTGGCATGGCGATACGCGGTCAGTTGCTCGGTCAGCTCGGTGAAAGCTATATCACCGCCGAATCGATTTGGGCGCGCGGTGATTTCATCTCCGACCAGATCGAAAAAAATGCGAAATCACGGCATAGTCTGGCGGTTGACCATAGTTTCAAGATCGGCAGAAAAATCGTGCCGGTCCATATCGATGCGCAATATGAAACGCGATCCGACGGCCGCGATAGCCTGGATATAACGGGGCGCATATCATTCAACCTCAATCGTCTGTCGCTGACCGGCGAACTTGATTGGGAGCAGCAATATAGCGATTTCGGCCCAGATCCGCCGGACCGTCTGGGCGCGCGACTGCTTGCCAATGGCCGGATCGGTAAAGTCCGGCTACGTGGCGAAGCGATCTATCGCCTGGCCCCGGAAAAACGCTTCGAGCAAGTCAATTTTACCGGCGAATGGCGCGCCGGAGAGCGGTCCGACTGGCGAGCGGAGCTGGGCTATGATGCCGGGCTGAATCGCGGGCGTGCGGGAATCGGAATCATTCGCCGCTTTGAACGCTTCTCGCTGACCGCAACCGCCGAAGCCGCCACGGATGGCTCGATGGCGGCCGGCCTCAATCTCGCCTTCAGTCTGGGACCCGACCCGCGCAACGGCGAATTCCGTTTCTCGAGCAACAAGCTTGCCAATAATGGTCAGGCTCTGGCAATCGTATTCCATGACGAAAACGGGGACGGCATTCGTCAGCCCGGTGAATCGCTGGCAGAAAATGTCGAGCTGACCGCCGGACAGGCGGCGGCCTTCACCGCTACCGATGCCAGAGGCCGCGCCGTCATCGACAATCTGCAGCCGTTCCGGCCGGTGTTGATCGGGATTGACAGTAGTAGTCTGCCCAACCCCTATGTACAGCCGGCCCTGCCCGGTGTGGTGATCACGCCGCGGCCGGGAATCGCGATGACGGTCGAGTTGCCGCTGGTTAGTGCCGGCGAAGTCGAGGGCACGTTGATGCGCAGGGGCGGCGGTACAATTGCCGGTGTCGGTATGGAACTGATCAATGGCGAGGGCCGCATTGTCCGGGAAACGCAGACCGAGTTTGACGGATTCTTCCTGTTCGATGGCGTTCCTTACGGCACCTATACCGTCCGTATCGCGAAACTCTCGGCGCAGGCGATCCAGGTGCCGATGATATTGGCGGCGCGCGCGGTGGTCGATAACGATAATCAGGTTGCAAGACTGGGCGCGGTGACGGTTGGCTCCCATGCGAATATGGCGGGCCATGACAGCGATCGGCCGGACCGGAAAATCACACCCTAGCGAGAGCGCGCCGCCGTTCTTGTAACCTTTGCGCTTTCTGTTACTGATTCTGTTTTCGCGCAGATCGGGAACCAAATATGCAAGTCACTGCCAACGGCATCAATATTGAAGTAGAAGATCACGGCAACCCCGAGGATCCGGCGATTTTGCTGGTCATGGGCTATACCGCGCAGTTGATCTACTGGCCGATGGATTTCGTCAACGGACTGGTTGCAGAAGGCTTCCGGGTGGTCACGTTCGACAATCGGGATGTCGGTCTCTCCTATAAATTTGACGGCGTTCGTCCACCTCACCCGATTCGGCAGATGCTCGCCAAACGTTTTTTCCCCAAGCGCCAGATGGCGCCCTATAATCTGAGTGACATGGCGAGAGATGCTGTCGGTGTGCTCGATGCGCTGGAAATTGACAAAGCGCATATCGTCGGTGCGTCGATGGGCGGGATGATCGGTCAGCTGATTGCTGCAGATCACGCGAATCGGGTGCTGTCCTTCACGCCGATCATGTCATCGACCAATGGTCCGGGCCTGCCCGGCGCCGATGCCGAAGTGCGCAAGGTGTTGATGCAGACGGCACGGGCCAAAGCGAGGACTCCGGACGAGGCTCTGGAACTGGGACTGGCCTTCTCGTCGCTGATCGCATCGGAGGAAGGCCGTAGCCGCCCCGATGAGCGACGGGCGATGATGAAACTGGCGCAGGAACGGGGTTTCTACCCGCCGGGCCCGAAACGCCAGATGGCAGCAATTATTGATACCGGAAATTTGCGTCCGGTCGCCCAGCGGATTGCCGCGCCGACGATGGTCATTCACGGTGCGGATGATCCGCTTATTCCGTCTGCATGCGGAGAGGATATCGCGGCCAATGTCAAAGGCGCCCGCTTTGAACTGGTCGAGGGGATGGGCCATGATCTGCCACCGAGCAAATTGCCAGCAATGGTCGATCTGATCGCTGCCCACTGCCGAGCGGCCTAGACAACCGCGATCTACGCAGGAAGCGGCAGGCAATAGACGACTGTCCGGCCAGTCATCCTGATCTCGCGCGGTGGCTTCCGAAGCAAGTCGCCATCTACCTGGAAAGCGGCGCGCCGGGACTGTTCGTCTTCCGCTGTTATCGAGAGCCGGCAAGCGGATAGCGACTGGACAAAATCAAGCCGAGCCGGATCCCGGCCAAGCGCCACTGCTGCCAGAAAGCGGAAAAAATCCCGGCGACGCGCGCGGGTCAGCGCTATGACGTGGAATATGTCGGACGCCATCTGCGCTGCCGGGGCGAGTGTCCAGTTCCCGGCATAATGATGGGCCTTGATCACGTAGAAAGCGCTGCTGGTCAACTGTCTGGTCGCTCCATCGGGCGTTTTCACCGTCAGTGAAAAGCGCAGCTTCGGCCAGTCACCAAGCAGCTTTATCAGCGACCAGGCATAAGCGGCACCACCGATGCGCTTTTTCAATGCCGGGCTATGCCGGGCGACCGCCTGTCCATCCGGGCCGGCACTGATACAGGCAACAAAGGGCTGACCGTCGCTGGTCACCAGCGGCGCGTCCAGCCGTGCGACTTCTTTGTCGAGAAACCCTGCCATGATCTCGCGGACAAATATTTCCGGATCGCCGGAATAGCCCAGTTCCTTGGCAACCAGATTGACTGTGCCGGCGGGAAACACGCACAGCGGCCTTGATAATCCGGCTCTGACCATCGCTGCGACGACCAGCCGCAAGGCCCCGTCACCCCCGGACACGCAAACAAGGTCGCACTCCGGCAAAATCTCGAACCGTCCGTCCAGTTCGGTCCGGCCCAGGCGCACTTGCGCCCCGCACGCCTGAAATGCCCGGGACAGAATGTCCAGCCGGGCTTCGTCAAATGTGCCCGAGGCCGGATTGTGGATGAGTTGGACAATCATCGTCCGTCCATGCGGTGGATGGTGGTGATCCGTCAATGGCCGAGGTGGGGACGAGCCGGGCGGTGAAGGCCCGTCCGGATCTAGGCCGGCACCTGTAGCCGTTCCAGCGCGATCTCCCTGGCCGCTTTATACCCCGCCTTGCCATTGGCGGCGCGCGGGACTTCGTCGACCAGGACAATGGCGCGCGGGGCCTTGTAGGCCGCAAGCTTCGAGCGGACATGGTCATTGAGTTCCGCTTCGTCGAAGCTCGCGCCTTCTGCTATGGACAGAACCGCCGTCACCTTCTGGCCAAAGCGGTCGTCGGGCAGACCGACCACCAGACAGTCGTAGACGCTGTCATGCGTCTTGAGCGCTTCTTCGACTTCTTCGGGAAAAATCTTCTCGCCGCCGCTGTTGATGCAGGCGGAGCCGCGGCCGAGCAAAGTGATCGTGCCATCGGCCTCAACCGTCGCAAAATCACCGGGAATCGAATAGCGCACTCCGTCAAATGTCCTGAAGGTCGCGGCGCTTTTCGCTTCGTCCTTATAATAGCCGAGCGGCACCATCCCGCCATTGCAGATCAGACCCATTTCACCGGAGCCGGGCGCGACAGGCTTGCCGTCTTCGGTCAGCACTTTGGTTGTCGGGTTCATTTCGAATTTGGCGGTCTGGTCGATGTCGATATTCTCTGCGGTGGTGATGGAACTGCCCATGCTGCCCTCGGTGGAGCCCATGCTGTCGACGATCGCCATATGCGGTAGATGGCTAAGCAGGCCACGCTTCACTTCGGTCGACCACATCACGCCGGAGCTACCCATCATCTGAAGCGACGATAAATTAAAGGCTTGTCCTGCCGTCTTGGCATCTTCCAAGGCCGCCAGCATCGGCTTGGCGAAAACATCGCCGACGATGGTGATATCGGTGACTTTCTCGTCCTCGGCCAGTTGCCACAACGTTGCCGGATAAAAATGGCTGTTGTCGAACAATATCACGCAGCCGCCCAGGCTATGCGGGATCATCGCGCCGATCCACATGCCGGTACCGTGCATGATAGGGCAGGCCGGGATCGACCGACTCGTTGCACCGGCGGCGTGCAACTGCTCGACCAACGGACCGAAACTGGACGCATCGGTCGGTGGTGTCATCTCGCGCATTTCAAAGCCTTTGGCGAGCAGGGCGCTGGCAAAGCTCTTGTGATCATACATCACGCCCTTGGGCATGCCGGTGGTGCCGCCGGTGTAGAGCATGTAAATATCATCATTTGACCGTTCTATTACCGGCATCGGTTCGGTGCTCAGCAATGCCTCTTCATAAGCCACGGCACCTTCGAGATGCTCGCCCGATCCATCGTCGATTTCGAGGAAAAGTTTGACTTGCTCAAGCTGGTCCCGAATCGCGGCAACGCGCGGCGCAAATTGCGCCTGGAAGACCAGGGCTTCGCTGTCGCTATTGTTGATGACGTGAGTCAGTTCCGCCTCGAGATAGCGGTAATTCACATTGACCGGGCAGACGCGCGCTTTGAAGGCGCCAAATTGGGTTTCCATATATTCTGCCGAATTATAGGAATAGATCGAGAGCTTCGCGCCGGGCTCGAGACCATGGTCGGTCAGTAGCTGAGCCACCCGCGCAGCGCGGTTTTCATATTGTGCCCAGCTATAGCGCTTGTCGCCATCGACGATTGCGGGCTTGCCGGGAATTGCCTGGGCAATATTTTCCCAGATATCGGCCATTTGCCAGGTCATGCGATTCTCTCCTTATTTTTCTGGAGAGAATAGCCAGATTGCAGCCATACGCAACCAGATGACGGCGCCTGGTTTCCATTGAAGCGATCTATGGTTGCGGGCGTGCGGCGAGTTCGGCGAGAATGGTTTCGCTATGTTCGCCCAACGCCGGACTGGGGCCGCAGGGGGAGGGCTTGCGGCCGCTAAAACGAGCCGGGGATGTGACATGCTGAATCGGCCCCAGAAGCGGATGATCGGTCTGTTCAAATATCCCGATGGCCAGTGCCTGCTGGTTGGCGGGCAGGTCTTCCAGTGACAGACAGGGGGCAGCCGGCACGTCATGTTCCGCGAGACCGGCGACCATCTCGGCGCTGGTCAGGTCTGGCTTCTGGTTGGCGATGATCGAGGCAAGCTCCGCCATATGGACACTGCGGTTGGCCATGCCCTGATATTTTTCTTCCGTTTTCAAATCCGGCCGACCGACGATATCGAAGATCGCCGCCCAATGATCATCGGTCATCGCGGCATAGGCGATGGCCCCGTCGGTGGACCGAAGCGGGAGCTGGTAATAGTCGGCGAAGGGCGCGCCATGGGTAACATCATCTGCCTGTAAGGTGAGATGCATCCCGCCGTCCGGCCAGAGAAAGGCGACGCAGCTTTCCAGCATCGACAGATCGATATGCTGACCGTTGCCGGATCTTTCGCGGGCAAACAGGGCAGCGGTGATCGCCTGTGCAGCGGTATAAGCGGTAATCTTGTCGCAAATTAGGGTTTTGACGTAGGCGAAGCTCTCGGGGTGGCCCTGCAAGGTCATGAAACCGGCCATTGCCTGCATCACATGGTCATAGGCCGGGCGACCGGACAGGGGGCCTTCGTGGCCAAAGCCGGTGATCGCGCAATAGATCAGGTCCGGCTTTTCTTCGCGCAACGCATCGCTACCCAGTCCGAGTCGGTCCATCACACCTGGCCGGTAATTGTGGATCACTACGTCGGCCTGCAGACAAAGTTGCCGGGCATGAACGACGTCCTCCGCTTTTTTAAGATCGAGCGTGATCGAGCGCTTCGCTTGATTGCAATTGTGGAACAGACCGGAAATACCACTCTTCTGGCTACCCAGCCAGCGCATCGGGTCGCCGATGCCGGGCGGCTCTACCTTGATCACGTCCGCGCCCTGCTGGGCAAACATCATCGTTGCCAACGAGGCGGTGACCATCGTGGAAAACTCGATGACCCTGATTCCGGCCAGTGGCTGTGTCGGTGTTATCTCTGTCATGCGATCCTCAATCCCGACCCTGTCTCTGCAGAGCGCGCCCGATCATATGGTGCGATCTAGCCCTCGACAAGCTCAGGATGGATAGGGGGCCGTCATTCGCCCAGATTGGTGGTCAGTCTTTCATAAGCGGTAAGGAAATCTTCCTTGAATCCCTGTACCACCTGACCCGCGGTCATTTGCTCGTTCATCAGCCCGACGCCCTGTCCGACCCAATAGGTGGCCAGATCCTTGGCACCCTGATTATCTCCCTGGCTGAGCTTGTCGAGCACGCGCAATGGCGGCTCTGCAACCAGTGATTGCAATGGCATGGGAAGCGCTGATGGTGCGCCCTCTGCCTGCCACGCATCGGTCCAGGGCGAGCGCAATTGCCGCGACGGTTTGCCGGTACGGGACCGGGCGCGCACCGTATCGCGTGATGTTGCGGCGAGCATTTTCTCTTTCACGACCGGATTGGTTTCCGCTTCTGCGGTGGTCAGCCAGACCGATCCGCACCAGGCACCGCTGGCACCCATGGCCATCGCTGCGGCCATCTGCGCGCCGGTTGCAATACCGCCCGCCGCGAGCACCGGCGTATCATCGCCAATCTGCTGCAGCGCGTTGCAGATTTCGGGGATCAGAACCATGGTCGAGATATCGCCGGTATGGCCGCCCGCTTCGCCGCCGACGGCAATGATGATATCGACCCCGGCTGCGACCTGACTTATCGCATGGTCTCTGGTGCCGACCAGAGCGGCCACCGGAACGCCGTGTTTCTGGCCCATGTCGAGCATCACTTGCGGGGGAATGCCCAGCGCATTGGCGATCAGCTTGATCGGATGGCGGAAAGCAACTTCCAGTATCGCTTCTGCGGTGCCGCCGCGGAGATTGTCGGTAAAGGCGACCTGTTCGCGACGGACCGCTTCGATATCTTCCGCGCTCCGTTTGGCATCGACGCCGTGGCGCTGCAGGATATCGTCGGTGAACTGCTTGTGGCGGTCCGGTATCGAGGCCAGCACGGCTTCCGGGTCCGGCTGTTCGCCCTTTCCTTCGACCTTGTTGGGTACGATGATATCCAGGCCATAAGGCTTGCCATCGACATGATCGTCGATCCAGCTCAGCTCTTCTTCGAGCATTTCGGGCGAGCAATTGACGCCGCCAAAGACGCCCATACCGCCAGCTCTCGAAACCGCTGCAACAACATCGCGGCAATGGGAAAAAGCGACCAGCGGAAATTCGATGCCGAGCATGTCGCAGATTTTATTGTTCATTTGTGGGTCTCTCCGTTCGTGCTGAGCTTGTCGAAGCATGAGTGCGTGTGGCCTGCCCTTCGACAGGCTCAGGGCGAACGGTAGCTATCATGCCTCTTCGCTTTCCTCATCGGCGACAATCTCCATAATCAGATCATCAGCGGCGATCTGATTGCCCGCTGTCGCCGCGATCATTTCGACCGTGCCGTCAATTTCGGCGAGTATCTCGTGCTGCATCTTCATCGCCTCGAGCACTGCGAGCTTGTCGCCCTTGGCTACCCGCGCGCCGGCTTCGACCAATATCTCGAGCAACAATCCGTGCATCGGCGCGACAACGGTGCCGCCACCACCGGCATCTTCCATCGCGCTGAGTCCGGTCAGGTCGGTGACCGTCAGCGATCGTCTGGGCAGTGCCAGATACAGGGTGCGATGGTCATCATAATAAATGGCTTCGACCGTACGCCGGTCGACCCGCAATTTTGCCCGATCGGCGGTCAGGCTGGTCAACTGGACCCCGGCTGTCTCTTCACCGGAGCTGACGCGATAATGACCGGGCTTGTCGACATGGACATGGATGGTCTGGGCATCTTCGCCATCGGCATATTGGGCGACAGTTTCCAGCGTGCCGGTGTTCGACCAGTCGAGCATTTCCGGATTGACGTTGAGCGCCAGCTTGTGCGCCGCCTGTTGCCGCAGCTTGTGATGGATCACAGCGGCGACCGCATAAGACGAAAAATCATGGGCGCCGAGATCAACGCCGTCTTCACCGTAATTTTCAGCGATAAAGGCGGTGGTCGCTTCGCCTTTGACAAAGTCGGGGCGGTCGAGCGCATCAATCAGGAAATCGCGATTGGTCTTGGGTCCGAACAGGGCGGTTTCCGACAGCGCCTTGATCATCCGCCGTCGCGCTTCGTCGCGGGTAGCGCCATGGGTGATGATCTTGGCGACCATCGAATCGTAAAAGGGCGAAACTTCACCGCCACTTTCAATGCCGCTATCGACCCGTGCGAGGTCGGATGGCTTCCACAAATGGACCGGTCCGGTGCTGGGCAAAAAGTCATCCGCCGGATCCTCGGCATAGAGCCGCACTTCCATCGCATGGCCGCTTAGCATGATGTCCTGTTGCTCAATACCCAATAAGTCGCCTGCCGCAACTTTCAGCTGCAGCGCGACCAGATCAAGGCCGGTGACTTCCTCGGTCACCGGATGTTCGACCTGCAGTCTTGTGTTCATCTCGAGAAAATAGAAGCTGCCGCTCTGGTCGAGCAGAAATTCCACCGTGCCGGCACCGACATAGTCGACGGCTCTGGCTGCTTCTACGGCCGCAGCACCCATTTTTTCCCGCAATTCGGGGGTCATGACGGGGCAAGGGGCTTCCTCGATCACTTTCTGGTGACGCCGTTGGACCGAACAGTCCCGCTCGCCGAGATGGATGGTGTTGCCGTGACTGTCGGCAAAGACCTGAATCTCGACATGGCGCGGCTTGATGATTGCCTTTTCTAAAATCAGCTCGCCATTGCCAAAGGCATTTTCAGCCTCGGACCGCGCCAGCTTGATCGCATTGGGCACGTCGTCCAGATCATGCACCAGCCGCATGCCGCGACCACCGCCGCCCGCTGCGGCCTTGACCATCAACGGCACGCCGATTGCTTTGGCTTCGTCCACAAGCCGGTCGTCTGACTGGTCGTCATCCTGATAGCCCGGCACACAGGGCACATCCGCAGCGATCATCGCGCGCTTGGACCGTGCCTTGTCGCCCATGACGTCGATTGCCTTTTCAGGCGGTCCGACAAAGATGATTCCCGCATCAGAACAGGCTTTCGAAAAAGCGGCGTTTTCAGAAAGGAAGCCATAGCCCGGATGGATTGCATCCGCGCCGGTGTCCTTTGCCGCCTGGATGATCGTGTCGACCAGCAAATAGGATTCATTGACCGGAGCGGGGCCGATGCGCACCGCGTCATCCGCCATTTTGACATGGGGAGCGTCGGCGTCGGCATCGGAATAGACCGCGACGGTGCGCATGCCCTGAGCCTTGGCCGTCCGCATCACCCGGCAGGCGATTTCGCCACGGTTGGCGACCAGGAGAGTGTTGATTCGGGTCATGTGTTGAGTACCTCACGCCGTTCGTCCTGAGCTTGTCGAAGGACAGATGGTGAAAGTTCATGCTTCGACAGGCTCAGCACGAACGGGCAGATTTCGGTCAAATGTGTCATTCCGGTTTTACCACCCAGTTGGGTTTGCGTTTTTCGAAGAAGCTGGCGACGCCTTCCTTGGCTTCGTCGCTGACCATCCGGTCGGCGAAATTTTCTGCTGCCAGACGAATGACTTCTTCACGCGGCTGGCCGGCAATCTGCCCGAGCAGTTCCTTGGTCGCAGCGACAGCACCGGGGGCCGCGCCCAACACCTGTTTGCGCAACTGCATTTCAATGGCCTCGAGCCCCGTTACATCATCGGCGATAAAGTCCGCGAAGCCGAGCTTATGGGCTTCGGTGCCGTCAAAACGGGCAGCGGTCAGCATCAGCCGGCGGCCGGTGGCATAGCCGAGCTTTTGAATCACGAAAGGAGAAATCTGCGCCGGTGTCACACCGATGGCGGTTTCGGTCATCGCAAAGCGCGCGGCGCTTTCGCAGATCACCGCGTCGGCGCAGCAGGACAGACCAAAGCCGCCCGCCATAGCCGCGCCCTCTATCAGCACGATTACAACTTGTGGCGCGGTGTTCACCAGGTCGAAAATCTCCGCCGCGCTGCTCGACATCTTGATGATCGCCGCCCGGTCGCCGCTTTGCTGGAAATTTTCCTTGAAATTTTTCAGGTCGGCCCCGGCGCAAAATACGCCGCCGCGTCCGCGCATGGTGATACCGCGCACGCTGCGGTCATCGCGCACGCTTTTCAGCACGTTGGCCAGTTCGGCAACCAGGGCATCACTCAGGGCGTTTCGATTTTCCGGCTGGTTGAACCAGATGGTGAGCCAGCCGTTTTGTAGTTCGAGCTGGAGCGTTTCGGTTTTTGGAAGATTGGTCATATCCGCGCTACTCCGAAGGCATTGGGATGCAGCGCCCGGTTCTGCGCCTCGAAGATCGTTTCCAGCGCGAAACCCAAAACCTTGCGGCTATCGCGCGGATCGATCACGCCATTATCGAGCACCCGGCCGGAGGTAAAGAAGGCACTTTCCTGCGCTTCGAAAATATCCTTGATCCGCTGCTCCTGTTTGGCAATCGCTTCCTCGTCAGGCTCCACGCCTTTGCGTTTTGCCTGGACCCGGGCGACATGGCTCATCGTGTTTGCCGCCGATGCTCCGGCCATCACACCGGTCTTGGCGTTCGGCCAGCTGAACAGAAAATCGGGTTCGAAGGCTGTACCGCTCATCCCGTAATTGCCCGCGCCAAAGCTTGCACCGATATAGAGGGCCAGTTTCGGAACCCGGACATTGGATACGGCCTGGATCATCTTGCTGCCCAGCTTGATCATGCCCTTATGCTCGGATTCGGTGCCGACAATATAGCCAGTGGTGTTGTTGAGGAAGATGATCGGCAGTTCAGACTGATCACATAGCTGGAAGAAATGGGTGGCTTTCGCTGCCGCCTCTGGATCGAACGGGCCGTTGTTGCCGATCATTCCGACCGCATGGCCCATGATACTGGCCTGCATGCAGACCGTGCCGGGGCCGTAACGCGGCTTGAATTCCTCGAAGTCAGAGCCGTCGACAATGCGCGCTGCTACTTCGCGGACATCATAAGGAATGGTATAGTCGGTCGGCACAACACCGGCGATCTCGTCAATATCATAGACCGGCTCTTCATAATCATTGCGGCGGATCGGCACCGTATTCTTGTTCCAGTCGATTCTGCCGATCGTTTCGCGGGCGATGGCAATGCCATGCGCGTCATCATCAGCAAGATACTCAACACTGCCTGTGGTCGAGGCGTGCATTTCGGTGCCACCGAGTTCGCGATCATCGGCAACCTCTCCGGTTGCTGCGTGCACCAGGGCCGCGCCACCTAGCGCCGCCATGCCGTTGTCGCGGATGCCAATCACATAATCCGACATGCCCGGCATATAAGCGCCACCGGCGGTTGATGGCCCGTGCAACACCACCATGGTCGGGATCCCCGCCGCGCTGAGCCAAGCAAGATTCCGGAACAGCATGCCGCCATGGGCCCAAAGCTCGACCTTATATTCCATCAGGTTGGCGCCCGCGCTTTCTACCAGATGGATGAACGGCAATTTGAGGTCCTGCGCGATTTTCTGCGCACCCTTGCTGGCATCCCAGCCGCCGGACGTTGCCGCACCCGCGCGGATGCCACTGTCATCGACCCAGATCATGCAGCGCACGCCTTTGACGAAACCGATACCCAATATCACGCTGCCGCCGGGAATGCTGGTTTCGGGATTATCATCCTCGACCAGATAATTGGCCATATTATAGAGCTGCAGCCACGGCATGCCCGGATCAAGCAGGCGCTTCAATCGTTCGTGCGGAGTCAGCTGACCGCGCTTTTCAAACGTCGGCCGCCGTTTCTCCGACGCTGCAATGGCACGATTTTCGAGGCTGCGGAGATGATCGATCAGCGTCAGCATATCTTTGCGGTTCTGCGCAAAGCTTTCCGAACCGGTGACAATCTTGGATTTAAACTGGGGCATTGGTGCAGCGCCTCTTTTCGATTTAACCGAGCGGACTATTCGCGATTTGACACAGCGAGTCCACAAAGGCTAATTGAATAGCATTCGGTATTTTCGAGTCAAGCTCAATAAGGGACAGATTTTGGCGACTAAAGCGGTCAATCCGGAAACCCAGCGCAGCAAGCTGGAACGTAAGGAACGGGCGATTCTTGATGCCGCACGCGCTGTATTTGTTGAACATGGCTTTGACGGTGCACGGGTATCGGAGATAGCGCGGCGCGCCCATATCGGCGAAGGCACGATCTACAGCTATTATGAGTCGAAAGCCGAGCTTATGCTGGCGGTGCTGCAGCAATTCTGGGACGGGCTCACCCGGGAGGCCGAAGCAGTCATGGCGTCAACAAAAGCCGAAGGGTTTTACGACCGTTTGCGGGCGCTGGCGCAATATCACCTCAACATCCTGATTGTGAATGCGGATTTCATCAATCTCAGCTTCGCTTTGCGCCGGAACAACAGCGAGGTGAGCGTCTCGCGCGATCATTTGCGCCATTATGTTGCCGTGTTTGATCGCCTGTTTCTGCGTGGTCAGGATCGCGGCGAGCTGAGAGGTGATGCTATATTATGGCAGGCACGTGACGTCTTTTACGGCGGCCTGGAATATAGTGGGCGGTCGATCGAAATGACTCTGGATGCGGATCACAAAGTGCGGGAACAGACACCGGTTGTCGACCAGATGGTGGCGTTGTTCCGGTCGCATTACGGATTGGTCGATGATACCGACGCTGCAGACAATTCTGCTTTCGACCAGCTGTCGCAAAAGCTCGACCGGCTTTCCGACAAGATCGACACGCTTTCCAAGCGCCTTTCCTGACAGACAAAAAAAGAGCCCCCGAGGGAGCTCTTTCTTGTCATATACTGGTCCAGCTTAAGCCGCTTTGTAAAAGCTCTCGCCCTTGTCCGCTTTCTCGCGGAAGCTCATCGGCGGTTTGAAGCGTTCGCCGAATTTCTGCGCTAGATTGTCGGCGATGCGAACGAAATTGTCGACGCCCATCGTGTCGATATGGCTCATCGGACCACCGGTCCACGGGGCAAAGCCCCAACCGAAGATCGCGCCGAGGTCGGCGGACTGCGGATCGGAGACCACGCCTTCGTCGAAACATTGCGCGGTGGCGATCAGCTGGATGAACATCAAACGCTGTTTAACTTCTTCGACATCCGGCTGTTCTTCGGCCAGCGGGAAATGGTCGGCGAGGCCAGGCCACAATTTCTTCGAACCATCCTCGGCATATTCGTAAAAACCACCGCCGAAACGCCGTCCGCGACGATCGATCTGCTTGACCATGATATCCATCAGACCTTCGGTGCCGCTCGGAACATAGGCATCGCCCATTTCTTCCTTGGTCGAGGTCATGATGTCATAGCCGAGCTGCAACGTCGTTTCATCAACCACCGCCAGCGGACCAATCGGCATGCCCATCGCAATCGCGGCATTTTCGATCAGCGCCGGTTTGACGCCTTCCGCCACCATCAGCATCGCTTCATTCGCATAAGGCGGGAAGACCCGGTTGGTATAGAAACCACGAACGTCTTTAACCACGATCGGAACCTTGCGAATCTTTGCGTTATAATCGAGCGCCACGGCCAAAGCCCTGTCGCCGGTTTCTGCGCCAGGAATAATTTCCAGCAACGGCATTTTTTCGACCGGCGAGAAAAAGTGCATGCCGATAAACTGATCCGGCCGTTCGCTGTTCTTGGCGAGGCCGGTGATCGGCAGAGTCGAGGTGTTGGAAGCGAAAACCACATCCTTGCCGATAACCGCTTCGGTCTTCTTGATCACGTCGGCTTTGACATCGGGCCGTTCGAACACGGCCTCGATGATCAAATCGACGTCTTTCAGATCATCATAATTATCGGTCGGGGTGATCCGCGCCATGAAGGCATCGGCTTTTTCCTGGGTCATCTTGCCGCGTTTCACGCCTTTGTCGACGATCTTCTGGCTGTAATCGATGGCCTTCTGGGCCTCTTCCATATTGCGGTCGAGGACGATGACATTCATCCCGCCCTTTGCCGTAACATGGGTGATGCCCGAGCCCATCAGGCCGGCGCCGAGCACGCCGACGGTCTTGAGGTCGGACGCAGGGACACCTTCGGGACGCGCCGCGCCTTTTTCCGCTGCCTGCTTGTTGATGAACAGGGTACGGATCATATTCTTGGCTTGCGGACCGGACAGCAGCTTGGTGAAATATTTGCTTTCAACGCGCAACGCGGTGTCCATCGGCAACATCGAACCTTCGTAAAGGCAGGACAGGATCGCCTTGACCGCTTCGTAATTGCCTTTGCTCTGTTTCAGCGCGATCGCCGAGGAACCGAGATAGAGCGGAACGGCGCGGGGATCCATCGATCCGGCGCCTCCGGGGAATTTATAGCCTTTCTTGTCCCATGGCGCAGAGGCCTTGGGATTGGCTTTGACCCATGCCTTGGCTTTGGCGACAACCTCGTCCGCCGGGGCAACTTCATCAACAATTTTCTGTGCGAGCGCAGCCTGTGGATTCATCGGCTGACCCATCATGATCGCCATACCCGCAGCTTGGAGTCCCGCGAGACGTGGCAGGCGCTGTGTGCCACCGCCGCCCGGCAACAGGCCTACCTGTACTTCGGGCAGGCCAAGCTGGATCTTTGGATTGTCGGCACAAACGCGATAATGACAGGCCAGTGCCAGCTCGAGACCACCGCCGAGCGCAAGGCCATTCAGCGCGCAAGCAACCGGCTTGGCGTGGGCAGTGCCCTTGAGCAACTCTTTCGCCGTGTGACCGCCGGTTTCCATGCGGCGCAACATGCCGTTCAATTCCCACGCGCTTTCGAAAGCCTCGGCCATGCTGTCGGCTTTGGATGCGCCCAGCATGTTCAAATCGGCGCCGGCGAGGAAGCCGGATTTCTTGCCCGATGTGATCACCGCGCCCTTGATCTCGTCGTTGCTGATCAGCTCTTCGGTAAAGGCCTTGAAGTCCGCGATCAGCGCCTGGTTCCAGACGTTCATCGACTGGCCGGGAAGATCGATGGTGACGAGGGCAATGCCGTCGCTGTCAATGTCTACCGTGAATGTTTCGTAGCTCATGTTTGTTCCTTTCTGTTCTCCTGCGAAGGCAGGAGTCCATCTCCGGATTGTTGTGCCTGGCACGAACGGAAGATGGGCCCCCGCTTGTGCAGGGGCACTTTATGGTTGTTCCTAGTTCACCCGTTCAATGATCGTGGCGATACCCATGCCGCCGCCGATGCACAGCGTGGCCAAAGCGGTCGACTTGCCGGAACGTTCCAGTTCGTCGAGCACGGTTCCGAGGATCATCGCGCCGGTAGCACCCAGTGGGTGCCCCATGGCAATCGCGCCGCCATTCACATTCATAACGCTATGGTCCACGTTCATCGCATCCATGAAGCGCAGAACGACTGCGGCAAACGCTTCGTTCAGTTCCCACAGATCGATATCGTTGGCGGTCATTCCGGCACGTTCCAGTGCCTTCTTGGCAGCGAATTCGGGGCCGGTCAGCATGATCGTGGGTTCGGATCCGATCGCGGCCATCGACACGATCCGTGCCCGCGGTTTCAGTCCAAACTTTTCAGCGGCACCAGCATTGCCGACCAGTACGGCCGCGGAACCGTCCACGATGCCGGAGCTGTTGCCGGCGTGGTGGACGTGGTTGATCTTCTCGACATCAGGGTGCTTCAGAATCGCGACGTCATCAAAGCCGGGCATCTGCTCACCCATCATCTTGAAGGCGGGGCCGAGCGCGCCGAGTGATTGCATATCGGTTTCGGGCCGCATCAATTCGTCATGATCGAGCACGACTTCGCCAATTACGTCGCGGATCGGCAGGATCGATTTGGCGAAGCGCTTTTCGTCCCAGGCCTTGGCGGCGCGTTTCTGGCTTTCGACCGCATAGGCATCGACGTCGTCGCGGCTATAACCATATTTGGTGGCGATCAAATCGGCGGAAATGCCCTGCGGCACAAAATATTCCTGAAAGACCAGAGTCGGGTCGGCCATGCCGCCGAGCCCGTCGCTGCCCATCGGGATACGCGACATGGATTCGATGCCGCCGCCAATGGCCAGATCGGTTTCGCCGGAGCAGACCTTGCCCGCTGCAATATTCACCGCTTCCAGACCGGAACCGCAGAAACGGTTGACCTGAATGGCGGAAGTCGTGTCGGCATATCCTGCTTTCAACGCCGCCATGCGGCTGATCACTGCGCCCTGCTCGCCCACGGGAGAAACGCAGCCAAAGGCGATGTCTTCGACTTCGTGACCCTCTAACTCGTTGCGATCGTTGATCGAAGCCAGCACCTGAGCGGACAGATCGAGAGCGGTGATTTCGTGCAGCGCGCCGTCATTACGGCCCTTGCCACGCGGCGATCGCACGGCGTCATAGATAAAGGCTTCGGTCATTTGGGGTTCCTCTCGCTGGAAGAATTGGAAGGATGTAGCACATAGCTAATGCTGCAGCGCAGCACAGTCAAGCAGTTTACGTAAACGTCAACCAAGCTAGGAGGCGACTCGCCCCCTGACCAAGTCTTTTCCGCTATAGGCTATTCAAGGATCGATTGATATTTCTGGCTGAAAACATCGCGTCCGACGATGTAGCGCATGATCTCGCTGGAGCCGGCATAGATGCGGCTCATGCGCGCATCGGTGAAGATTCGGCTAATTTCATATTCTTTCATATAGCCGGCGCCGCCGTGCAGCTGCAGACCGAGATCGGCCATGTCCCATTCGATTTCGCTGCCCAGCATCTTGCCCTTGGCAGCCATATTGGCGGTTAGTCCGCCCTGATTGTGGATATCGACACAATGGTCGACATAGACTTGCAGCATGTCGATTTTTGCGTCCATTTCGGCCATTTTGAACTGGGTATTCTGCATATCTGACAATTTCTTGCCAAAAACATCCCGGTCCATGACAAATTCGCGCGTCACATCAAAAGCGCGCCGTGCCGATGCAGCATAGCCGACCATCGCGATCAGCCGTTCTTCGGCCAGCCCTTCCATCAGATGGATGAAGCCCTTGCCGGGTGTGCCCAGCGTGTTTTCCTTTGGTATCTTCACGTCGTTAAAGAACAGTTCTGCCGTATCCTGTGCATGCAGGCCGATCTTCTCCAGATTCTGGCCGCGCTCGAAGCCCGCCATGCCGCGTTCGACGATCAGCAAGACCATCGCATGCTTGTCATCGACGCCGTCGATCTTCGCGGCGACAATTACGACATCGGCGTTGATGCCATTGGAGATATAGGTTTTCGACCCGTTGAGCAGCCAATGGTCGCCCATATCTTTAGCCATGCTTTTCATGCCGGAAAGATCACTGCCCGCTCCGGACTCGGTCATTGCAACGGCAAGAATGGTTTCGCCGCTGACGCAGTTCGGCAGGAAGCGCTCGCGCTGCTCTTCATTACCGATATTCTTGAGATAGGGGCCGACCAGACGGCTGTGCAGCGTGTTATACCATTCTGCGCAGCCAGCCCGTGCGGTTTCCTCGATGATGATCTGTTCATAGCGGAAATCATTGTCTCCCATGCCGCCATATTTTTCGTCCGGCCAGATCATCAGGAATCCCTGGTCGCCGGCCTTCTTGAATATCTCGCGGTCGACAATCCCGGCTTCGCGGAATTCGTCCATCCGGGGAGCGACTTCGTCGGCGAGGAAGCGGCGATAGGCATCGCGGAACATATGCTGTTCTTCAGTAAATTTGCGCATGGGATAATCCTTTGGTCCGAGGAGAGGAGAGTGCGCGCTCAAAGCCCGCTAATCGTCACCGGTCTTAATGGGCCGAATTTAATCGGTCAATTAAGAAACGGGCGGTTGCACGACCGGTTACACAAGGCCGTTGCAATTGCCCGGCAACCATCGGTATGGCGGTCGAGTGGAACAGACAAAAAAACCTTTCATCCTCGGGCTTGGCGGCACGACCAGCCCCATCTCCTCAACCGAAATGGCGTTGGCGATTTCCTTGCAAGCCGCTGAAGCTGCCGGAGCAGAAACGGAATTGTTCGGATCGGATCGCCTGATGGCCTTGCCGCATTACCGTTCGGATCCCGCTGGCCTCAATCAGACCGGTAAGGATCTCGTCGAGCTGGTGCGCCGCGCCGACGGCATCGTGATCTCCAGTCCCGGCTATCACGGTACCGTTTCCGGTCTGGTCAAAAACGCCATCGACTATATCGAAGAAACATCGACCGATGACCGTACCTATCTGGATGGCTTGCCCATCGGGCTGATCGTGACGGCGCATGGCTGGCAAGCGGTCGGTAGCACCTTGGCGGCGCTGCGTTCGATCGTCCATTCGCTGCGCGGGTGGCCAACACCACTTGGCGTGGGCATCAACGCGTCCGGCGGCATGTTCAGCCAGGGCACTTGCACGGACGAAGGCGTTAACGAGCAGCTGAAGCTGGTTGCCCAGCAAGTGATGCTGCGCGCCGAAACGCGCTAAACCAACGCGGTAGTTAGCTGCCGTCCGGAGCCCTTTGCGGCTGGACGCCATATCAAAGTCTCTTTGAGTTTTGGCCGGGGGGACCGGCCTGCGACTGTTGCGCGCAAGAGGATCGCGCCTTCTGTGGGTCGAAAATGCGCAATGAAAAACGGCGGCACTTCTCAGCACCGCCGTTTTCCTGTTTTTCATATCTCCCGTGCGATATTCCTTCACACCGGGGGGATTAGCCGCCTGGCTTAGTAGCCGAAGATCAGCGAGATGCTTGCAGCGCGCGGTGCACCGATCTGGACGAATGGCGCGCTGCCGTCCAGGTCGCCGCCGAAGCCACCGACATAGAGTTCGTCGAACAGGTTGGTTACGTTCAGCTGAAGCGCAACATCATCACCGAACGGATTCTGCGTGATCGTCCAGCGTAGGTCGAGGTCGACCAGCGTGTAGCCGCCGACAGACCGTTCGTTGATGTCATTCACCCAACGCTTGCCGGTGTGCTTGACTTGGGCACCCAGTTCGAAGTCACCAAGGCGTTGCTGCACACGGGCACCAACGGTCCAGAGTGGAGCCCCGCTCTCGTTCTTGCCGGCGGTGAAGGCAAAGATCGGGTCACCAATAATCGTACATTGCGGGAGCCCATCGGCAAGGTCGTCAGCATCGCAGTTGCCGGTCTGAACGTCGTCCTTGATTTCGGACTCGTTGATCGAACCGAAGACATATACCATCGTGTCACGTGACGGTGTCCACGCGATCGAACCATCAAGGCCATATTTGTCGACGCGACCAAGGTTCCGGAAGATTGTTTCTTCGAGAAGTGGGTTATAGGCCGATGCGAGCCGGTTGTTATAGCGTGTAAACCAGCCAGCAAACTGGGCCTGGATGTTGCCGGTCCGATAGCGAAGCCCCAAATCGAGACTGTCGGTTGTTTCGGGTACTGGCTGCACGCCCGGAGCATCCTCTGGGAAATAGAGCGAGTCATAGAGTGGATCGGTTGCCGGAACGGAAAGACCCTTGGCGTAGTTCGCAAAGACCGATGCGCTACCGAAAGCGTAGGTCAGGCCTACGTTCGGAAGGATATCATCATATTTATATTTCCGCGATGTGGGCAGGGCCGAACCGCTTGGTTCATTGGTCACCGGATCATATACATAAGGGTTGGCCGCTTCATAGGCCGCGCTGGTGCCGCCGATACAGTCGAGGAAACCGCTTGCCGAAGTCGTGTAGCAATTCTGGTTCAGTTCGCGCGTAAAGAATGGCGCGCGCAGCCCGACAACCGCAGTAAGGTCACCGAAATTACCCCGATATTCACCGGAAATCTGGTGCAATGTTGCGTAGGATTGACGGTCGCGTTTGTTGAGTTCGAAACCATCGACGGTAACAAGGCCGTCATTGACCGGGAAAACATCGGGAATTTCGCCGTTGAGAAGCGCTACCGAGGTCTGGCCCGTCTGACGGTGGTTTGCATCGTCATAGGTATAAGCGAGACGGAAGCGATGGTCCGGATTGAGCTCGTAGGACAGGTTGGAAATGACACCGAAGCGCCGGGTGCGGGTCTGGCTGGGATCGAAGCCGCTGACTTCATCCAGAACATCGCCGTCACCGTTCAGGTCGCGTCCGTAATAATATTTCCCGCGGATGAAACCGGTCATTTCGACGCCGCCGACGTTGCGAGTCTGCTCGAGCAGTTCTTCATTACCGCCGCCGTTGGCCTTCACATATTGGTAGCTCGGGTCGACCGACAGGACTAGACCGTCTGCCAAGGTGAAACGCGAGGCACCGCGAATGTTGCCCGTGTTTGACGGGTTGAAGCGGCGATCAAATTCGGCGCCACAACCATTGGCTTCCTGAGCGGTGCCAGCTTGAGGCGCATCAACCGTACATGGATAATCAATGTCGTAGAATCGGTCTGCCCGTGTTTCCGGGAAATCGTCCAGCGAGAAGGAACCGAAGAAATTGTTCCGGCTTTCGTTATAGTGACCGGCGATGGCGATGAAGTCGCCATTGCTGCCGATATCCTGCCAGATACGAGCGTTATATTGCTGCTTTTCGACAACCCCGTAATTGTTGAACGGATTATTGTAGCGAACGTAGCTGGCCGAAGCAAAAGCCTTGGTGCCGAAACCGGTAAGGTCACCGGTGTCGATCATTCCAAAGCCGCGCATGTAAAGGCGGCTGCGGTTATCATTATCGCCTTGAGCGAATGTGCTACCAACCGACAGCGTGCCGGTGAGCTTGAACTCGTCGCTGGGCTCCCGTGTGCGAAGGTTGATCGTGCCGCCGACGGCAGAAGCGGTCGGGCTATCAACGTCGGTCACGCCGAGGTTTACATTGACCTGCTCGATGATTTCCGAGTCGACCTGCTGGCTGGTATAAAGCGCATAGTTGCCCGAATCGTTGAGCGGCAGACCGTCAAGCGTCTGGGAGATGCGATCGTCGCTGAAACCGCGAATCGTGAACGATCCACCCGAAGAACCCCAAGGGTCGTTATTCTGGAAGCTGACACCGGGAACGAGGTTGATAATATCATTGACCGATTGGCCAGGGCGCTGGCGACGAATGATTTCTTCGTCGAGAACCTGCTTCGCCTTTGGTGTATTTGGCATTTCCACGCCGCCAACATCGTTGGTCCGGCCGCCCGTGACGATAATCACGTCTTCTTCAAAACCAACGGTACCCGTCGATTGAGCTGCCGCTGACGTCGCCATCAGGCCGGCTGTGGAAAGGCTGACGACGCTAGTCGCCAAAAGATATTTGATTTTCATGATGTGAATTCCCCGTTCATGAACCGCATTAAAAGAAAGTCTCAAGCTGATCGCTGGCAAAATTTGTGCACTGCCATATCAACGCACGAGCCGCTCTAGGGCCCATTAATGACAGTTTTGTCTCAATTGAAACGGGAAATGCCGCAGTGCAGCATTTTCTATTTATAACGCAGCGATTCTGCTTGACTGAATTGGTAGAAGGCTGAGCGAATTCAGCCGGGTGCTTCCGATTAGACCACTGATTTTACAGCAATATTTTTGACAAGATCAAGCGCAGCGGCTGTTCATAGTGTGATTCTGACTGTTGCGAATTTATCACGATATCGGCATGTATCTTTGAAGGTTCGACGTGCAAATCGTGCATCGGTCCCACCTGGTTGGCAAATTGTTCGTGCACGGATTGTGCGCTGCGGCCTCTTTCGCGGACGTCGCGTTCGAGTCTGCGGGCAAAACGGGTTTCGGAATCGCATTCGACGAAAATGCTCAGATCGAGCAAGTCGCGCAGCGGCTGATGCTGCAAAATCAATATGCCGTCGACCAATATTACCGGGCGCGACTCGGTGCGCCGAGTTTCCACCTTGGGCATATGAGTCGGGAAGTCATAGAGCGGCCGATCAATCGCCTGTCCGCTTTTGAGCTGCGCAAGCTGATCGCACAGCTTGTCGAAATCGACCGCATGGGGGTGATCGAAATTGGGCCCGCCCTTCCCCTGCGGGGCATCGCCGAGGCCGAAAAAATAGTCGTCCTGCGGCAGGATGACGCATTGACCCAGACCGAGCGCTTCGAACAACAACTGTGTCAGAGTCGATTTTCCGGAACAGCTGCCACCGCTGATGCCGACTACTTTTGCGGTCATGCCAGTCCGATTTCGCGCAGGCGCTGCATCAGATAGTCGTGCGCGGTGATCGGTTCCCGATAGAGGTCCGGGTGTTCGTCATCGACGCAGTTCGACAATGTCTCGATCGCATAGTCGGGCCGGAAGTGGAGAAAGAAAGGCATGGAATAGCGCGAGAAGCCGCGCCGCTCGGGTGCCGGGTTGACGACGCGGTGGGTGGTTGACGGCAGGCGGTTGTTGGTCAGCCGCTGCAGCATATCGCCAATATTGACCGCCAGCTCGCCCGGCTTGGGGGTCACGGACCGCCACTGGCCGTTCTTGTCGAGCAGTTCGAGGCCGGCCTCTTCGGCACCGATTAGCAGGGTGATTGTGTTGATATCTTCATGCGCTCCGGCGCGGACGGCTGGCGAATCTTCGGGGACCGGCGGATAATGGATCAGTCGCATCACCGAATTGCCGTCGCGCACCGTGTCGACGAAGAAGTCCGGAGCCAGTCCAAGATAACGGGCTATCGCTTGCAGAATGCGCGCGCCGGCCTTGTCGAAGGCGGCAAACATTTCAAGATAAGTCTCGCGGAACCCGTCGAGTTCTTCTGGCCAGACATTGGACGGCATGACCGGCTCGAACGGATGTCCCGCAGGCAGATCGCGGCCGATATGCCAGAATTCCTTGAGATCGCTGATATTGCTATCCTTGGCGCTTTCGGTGCCGAACGGCGTATAACCGCGCGCACCGCCGCCGCCGGGGATGTGATAGGACCGCTTCACCTCTTCTGGCAGGGCAAAGAAGGCACGAGACATTGCTTCGGCGCGTTCGATAAGTTCCGCCGGGATGCCGTGATCGGCGACCACGGCAAAGCCCCAGTCGGCAAAGCTGCGGCCGATCCGTTCGGCGAAGGCGTCCTTATCTTCGTCCGCCATGGCGAGCGAAACGGCGGCCAATGTGTCTGGGGTCTGGGTCATGGTCTTAAAATGCGCTCTCATGCTTCTTTGTCAATCGGGATGAATCAGCCGAGCGACAGCAATATGCCGGCGAGTGCCGCGCTCATCAGATTGGCGAGCGATCCTGCGGCCAGCGCGCGCAGGCCGAGCCGGGCAATGACCGGGCGTTGATTGGGAGCCAGGCCGCCGGTGACGGCAAGCTGGATGGCGATGCTGCTGAAATTGGCAAAACCGCAAAGCGCGAAGATGACAATCGCATTGGTCAGCGGCGAGATGCCCGCCTGCATCTTGCCCAGCTCGATGAAGGCAACAAATTCGTTGAGCACGACCTTGGTGCCAAACAGGCCGCCTGCTCCGAGGGCTTCGTTCCACGGGACGCCGAGCAGGAACATGATCGGGGCAAAAATATAGCCGATGATCATCTGGAAGCTGAGATCCGGCATGCCGAACCAGCCGCCAATGCCGCCGAGCAAGCCATTGGCCATTGCGACCAGCGCGACAAAGGCCAGAACCATCGCGCCGACGGCGACTGCCAGTTTGACACCGGTTTGTGCGCCCATGGCGGCTGCCATGATGATATTGGCGGGCTTTTCCTCTTCATATTCAACAGTAACCACCAGCTCTTCGGGAGCGGGGTCTTCGGGATTGTCTGGCATGATGATTTTGGCCATCAGGATTCCGCCGGGCGCCGACATGAAGGCTGCGGCGAGCAGATAGTCGATGCGGATACCCATCGCGGCATAAGCGGCGAGGATCGTGCCGGCGACACCGGCCATGCCGACACTCATCACGGTGAACAGCTGCGACTGGGTCAGGCGGGGGAGATAGGGGCGGATGACCAATGGCGATTCGGACTGGCCGACGAAGATATTCGCGGCAGCACAAAGCGATTCGACTTTGGAAATGCCCGTGATTTTCTGGATAGCGCCACCGACCCATTTGATGATGAACTGCATGATGCCGAGATAATAGAGGATCGAGATCAGCGCCGAGAAGAAGATGATCACCGGCAGCGCGGCAATCGCAAAACTATTGCCGCCAATTGACGGATCGGCGAGCGGGCCGAAGATGAAATTGGTGCCGGCCGAGGCATAGCCGAGCAGATTGGACACGCCGAAGGCCATCGCCTCGATGATCCGTTTTCCGGCAGGAATGTAAAGCACGATCACGGCAATCCCGGCCTGCAGTGCAAAGGCGGCACCGACCACGCGGAGCCGGATATTTTTCCGGCCGGTCGACAGCGCGAGGGCAATAAGCAGGATCAGCGCCATGCCGGCAATGCTTGTCAGGATCGATATCATCGGACTCTTCCAGTCAATATTTCGGGTGGGGACTGGCTCACCAGGTGAAGCTGCCGGTCTCTGTATTGCAGGCGGCGGCGAGGCGGTCGAGGCAGTCGTCTATATTGTCGGAGACGATCAGATGCTTGCGCCGTTCGGCGGACACGAAGCCCTGTTCCGACATCTTGTCGAGAAAATCGATCAGCGAATCCCAGTAGCCACCGATATTCAGAATCGCGAAGGGCTTGTTGTGATAGCCGAGCGCGTTCCAGCTCCACGCCTCGAACAATTCGTCCATCGTGCCGACGCCGCCCGGCAAGGCGACAAAGGCATCGGTTAGATCGGTCATCTTGGCTTTGCGCTCGTGCATGTTCTGGACAATGTGCAGCTCCGTAACACCGATATGCGCAACTTCCAGATCCTTCAGCATCTCCGGAATCACGCCATGGACCCTGCCACCCTCGGCGAGCACGGTGTCGGCGATAATGCCCATCAGGCCGAGCCGGCCGCCGCCATAGACCAGCTCGACATCGCGCGCGGCCATGGTCTTGCCGAGCAATATTGTCGATTCGGCATAGGCCGGGTCTTGCCCGGCATTGGCGCCGCAATATACTGCCAGTCTCTGCAAATTGTCCCCCGATAGCGCGACACGAGGGGTCGCGATCTGCTGCTTTTGATATTCTTTCCCCTATAGAAAAAATCACACTTGTGACTATTTCTTTTTTTTCGCTGCCGTTCGCGCTAGGCGTTTGCGATGACCGAAACATCGAAAACCAACCTCATCCCGCGATCCCTGTTTGTATTTGCCGTGCTCTATGGCGGGATGACCTGCATTGCCGGAATATTGGGCGCGAAGCAGGTTGCGATCGGTCCACTCGCGGTGGAGGCGGGTATTTTCCCTTTCCTGTTGCTGGTCGTCCTGTCCAGTTCGGTGGCCGAACTGCATGGCCGGGATGTCGCGAACCGTCTAGTGCGTCTGGGCTTCGTGCCGCTGATCACCGCCATCGTCCTAATCCAGATCGTGCTGGCGTTGCCGACCGATCCGGGCATGTACGAACCGGCGAAAGAAGCCTTTCCGATCATATTGGAGCAGGGCGCACGGCTGATGTTCGCCGGGATCATCGCTTATGGCGTATCGCAGTTTCTCAACGTCTATATCTTCTCCCGGCTGGCGTCGATGAAAGGTCGGATGCTGGCCTTGCGCGCGGCGATTGCCAGCGCCCTGTCGCAGGTTGTCGATACGCTCATTTTCATCACCATTGCCTTTTACGGCGAACGACCAATCGGACAATTGCTGCTCGGTCAGGGTTCGGCGAAGGTCGTATTGTCCTTCCTGCTGGTGCCCTTCCTGATCGTGTTTTTTGTGAAACTGGGCCAGAGACTGGACCGCGACTGACCGTTTTCCAGCCTATGGCCACTTGATTTAACGGAAGGAGCGGTTGGCTTCGGCCAGATCGTCCGGTGTGTCTATGTCCATCAGAAGCCGATGGCTGCCCGTCACCAGAAGGGCGTCCTTCAGCAATATTCGGGCGCCGGTATCGCCATTCAGTTCCAATAGGCTGTCCAGCGCGGCGGACGGGAAAATTGCTGGCGGCATCGCCTGTCCGCTGCGTGCAGACGCGGCGGTTTTTGTCTCTCCCGCTTGTTCGAAGGTTTTGATAAGTCTGGCCAGATGGTCGCTCGTCACGAAGGGCATGTCGGCGAGCATGATGCACAAGGCGCTGGCTCCTGCCTCGACGGCGTGGGCAGCGGCGAGCCGGACAGAAGTCGCCTGACCTTGGTTGGCGTCTTCATTGGCGATCACCCGGTATCCCAGTTCCCTCCATTGCGCCGCGCAATCATGCTCTGGTGAAGCGATGACCAGCTTTTGCGAGAAGGGCATGCCTGCCCCGGTCCCGGCCGCATGCAGGCCGAGCATCTTGTCGCCGAGCAACGCGCCCAGCTTGTCCTGGTCACCAAAGCGGCGGGATTGCCCGGCCGCCAGCAATGCCAGCATGATGCCGGAATTTTCGTTCAATTGGCGGTCGTGCTTTCGATATAGGCGATCACTGCCTGGCGTTTGGTCGGGTCTGCGATTGCTCCGGCAACCATCGTCGTACCGGGAACTTTTGCCGCTGGATCGGCGATGAAGCTATCCAGTTCTGAGGCTGTCCAGGTGATGCCGGAGCCCTTCAATGCCTCCGAATAGGAAAAGCCGGGGACCGCTGCTGCCGCAGCGCCGACGATCCCGAAGAGATTGGGACCGGCACCATTGGGCGCGCCCTTTTCCAGACTGTGGCAGGCGGAGCAATTGGCGAAGGCAGCTTTGCCTTCGGCGAGCAGCGCACTCGCCGGAGCGTCCGCACTGGTATCCACGGTGGCAACCGCGGCCGCTGGTGCCGCTCCGGGTTCGCGCACGATGATCTGCTCCACCGGACCGGGTACCGGATCGGCCCCACAGGCGGCGAGCAGGAAAACGGAAAGGCAGGCAAGGTTTCGCACGGTGGTCATGTCTCGACTCCGATCAGGCAAAGCTGTGTTTGGACAAAGGCAGTTCGCGAATCCGCGTACCGGTGGCGGCAAAAATCGCGTTGGTGACAGCGGGCGCAATGGGGGGCAGGCCGGGTTCGCCGCCGCCGCCCAAGCGCTCGTGATCGCCGTTGATCAGTTCCACTTCAACCTCCGGCATCTCGTCGATCCGCAGCATCGGATAGTCGTGAAAATTGCTTTGCTGGACCGCTCCGTCCTTGAGCGTAATATCGCCATAAAGCGCTGCGGTCAGGCCATAGACGATCGCGCTTTCCATCTGTGCGGTAAAACCGTCGGAGTTGATGACGAATCCAGGATCGGCGGCGACAAATACTTTGGTCACCTTCGGTTTGGGCCCGCTCATATCGACTTCGGCGACCTGCGCGACAATCGAACCGAAGGACGGCACGAAGGCGATTCCCCGGCCATGTTTTTCAGGCAGCGCGCTGCCCCAGCCGGACATTTTCGCGGCGGTCTCGAGCACCTTCAAGTGACGCGGTGATCCCGCCAGCAATTCGCGGCGGAACGTATAGCCATCCTTGCCAGCGGCTTCGGCCATTTCATCGACAAAGGATTCGATGAAAAAGCCGTGCTGGCTGTGATCGACCGACCGCCACGGGCCAAAGCGCAAATGCATCGGCACATCGACTTTGCGGATCTTGTGACTGGCGATGTTGTAATAAGGCACAGTGGGGGCGTCTGCGGGATCAAACAGGTGGGTGTGGATATTGTTCCAGCTGACCGCTTTGCCATCCTTGTCCAGCCCGCCCCGAAAACGACTGGTTGCCGATGGCCGGTAATGGTCCTGCGCGGTGTCTTCTTCCCGCGACCAGATCATCTTGACCGGATAGCCGGTTGCCTTGGCGATCCGCGTCGCCATGGTGATATAGTCGCTCGTTGAACGGCGACCAAAACCACCGCCGAGATAGGCGTTGTGATAAGTTACATCCTCGAACGCGAGACCGGCGGCATCGGCCGCTGCCTGGCGCGCATTCACCGGAGCCTGATGGCCCGACCATATATCGCATTTGCCACCGCGGACCCAGGCGGTGCAGTTCATCGGCTCCATCGTCGCGTGAGCAAGGAACGGCACTTTATATTCGGCTTCGACCTTGGTCGCCGCATCGGCAAAGCTCTTGGCAGCATCGCCTGCTTCGGTCTGCATATCGCCGCCGTCTTCACCGGCTTCGTCCAGGTAGCTGGCATAGCGGGCGAAGATCGCGTCCTGATCCAGGCTGTCACCTTCGGTCTTACTATATTGGGCGTCAATGCTGTTCAGCGCCTGTTGCGCCTGCCAATAGCCATCGGCAACCACGGCGACGAAATCGCCCATGTTGAGAATCTGCAGCACGCCGGGCATGGCTTTGGCGGTGGTGGCATCCATCGATTCAACCGTTGCGCCGACGACAGGAGCGGCCTTCACCGCTGCATATTTCATCCCGGGGACGTCGGCATCAATGCCAAAAACGGCGCTGCCATCGACCTTTGCCGGAATGTCATGGCGGGCCTTCGGCTGGCCCATGATCTTGTAATCTTCCGGCGATTTGAGCGTCGGCTTGGCCGGCAGGCTTTGCTTGGCGGCGGCGAGCGCGAATTTTGCAAATGGTTCGGACTTGCCGGTCTTGGCGTGCGAAATCATGCTATTCGCCGTGGTGATTTCGCTGGCCGGAACCTGCCATTCGCTTGCTGCTGCCGCCACCAGCATTTCGCGGGCGGCAGCACCGGCGGTGCGCATCGCGCGTTGGCCGGTGGCGCGTACGGAATAGCTGCCGCCGGTAAATTGCAGACCCATGGCCTGCGCCAGTTCCAATATGCCGCCCGAGACCGTCGGTTCGAACAGTGCCGGAACTTCGAGATCGGGAAACAGGAAATCGCGGCCGATCGAATCGGATACATATTGTTTGTCGGCGGGTGCTTCGAGGATCTGCACCTTGTTCCAGTCGGCATCCATCTCGTCGGCCAGCATTTGCGCTAGCGCGGTATAGACTCCCTGGCCCATTTCGACATGCGGGATGACGGCGGTGACGATATTGTCAGCGTCGACCTTAACCCAGGCATTGAGCAGCTGTTCATTCTCGCCATTGGTGAGTAGCGGAGCCAGCTTGTCGATCGGGTTGCCCTGGCGCACGGCCACGCCGACCACCAGAGCGCCGCCAGCCGCCACACCGGCGCCGATGAAAGCGCGTCTTGACCATTTTCCCATGTCCTATGCCTCCGCCGTTGCAGGTTGCTCAATGCCCGCGGCAGCCTTGATCGCTGCGCGGATGCGGCCATACATGCCGCAGCGGCAGAGATTTCCCGCCATCGCAGCATCGATCTGGGCGTCGGTCGGCTGGGGGTTTTTCTCGAGCAGCGCGGTCGCCGACATGATCTGGCCGGACTGGCAATAGCCGCATTGCGGGACTTGCGCTTCGATCCAGGCCTGCTGGACCTTGTGCAATGTGCCGTCTTCGCCAGCAATGCCTTCGATGGTTGTAACGCTCTTGCCCTCGGCAGCGGACAGCGGTGTCGAGCAGCTGCGGATCGGTCGGCCATCGAGATGCACCGTGCAGGCCCCGCACTGGGCGATGCCGCAACCGAATTTGGTGCCGGGCATTTTCAGATTCTCGCGCACGACCCACAATATCGGCGTCTCCGGGTCGGCATCGACCTCCTTGGTCTGACCGTTGACGTTCAGCTTGATCATGAAAATTTCACCCGGATGATTAAATGGCAATATGCAACCTATAGGCAGATACGCCACATATGCCAATACGCCTGTTGGCCGACGCCATCCGATTAAAGCAAGTCAGGCAAATACGTCGGCCAGTGCATCGGTGTTGCCGCCCTCTTTCACTATGCGAAGATCAACATAGACCGCAGCAATCCCTGTGCCTTGTATCGCGCCAGTCAGCGTGTTGATGACCAGTCCGACTAGCATGATGGCTATGGGACCGGCAAAAACGAACGGTATCATGAGCATGCCCAATATCATCGAGAGAATGATGTAAACCACGAACAGCAGCACGATCCAGCGCTTGGATCCCTTGGTCAGTTCCGCACTGCGCTTCAGGGAATCGATGATCCCCTTGTCTTCGGCCATCATCACGGGTGAGGCTACAATCCACATCAGCGCCAATATCAGGCCCGGGATGATCAGCAATATCATGCCGGCCATTATGCCCAATGTCATCAATAGGCCGAGACCGATCAAAGGCAATAATTTGCCGATCGCCTGGCTGATGCAATCGCCCAAGCTGACCTGCTGTCCATTGAGGTCCTTGACCGTGGCGATAATGAACGTGGCCTGCAGCAAAATCGATAATATCATGACCAGCAGCCATCCACCTGCGGCGGCGGCAATCATGGACGGGGAGCTGAACATCGCCATCATCGCGTCCGGATCGCTGCTTGCGGTTGACGCGCCGGTGGCCAGTTGAACAAGGGCCTGTGGCAGAGCGACAATCAGGAATGACAGGCCGAGAAAAATCAGCGGATTGCGCATGATAACACCAAATGTGTTATTCAGGACTCGTCCAATATCCAGATGCTCTGCTGTGTCGGCCATCTCATATCCCCCTCTTGTCGTTGTCTGATCAAGTTGTCATAAATTGCAAGGGACGTAAAGCTTAACAAATCAACGATCTTGGCACTTGCCCGATCCGTCGGTTTCTGCGACATCTTCATGGTGGCAACGGACGCACAAGTACAGGGTGACAGTAACACCGCGTCGTTCGACCTTGCATGGAAGGACGTTCGTGCCGATGCGAATGTCCAGTTCACGCCAACCCCCGCACCCGAGCCGCCGGTCTGGCCGCAATGGTGGCTGGATTTCCTTGCATGGCTGGGCCAAGCGCTCCAGCCCGTGATCGAAGCCCTTGCAGCGGCATGGCCGATATTGCGGATAATATTGCTACTCGCGCTGGCCGCGGGCGTGCTGACCTTGGTCTGGGTGATTTTGGCCCCCTATGTAGAACAATGGCGCGGGCGAAAGCCGGTGACCGAAGAAATCTGGCAGCCCGCCCAGGAAGACGCCCGCGAGTTGCTGGCGGAAGCGGAGGCGCTGGCCGCCACCGGACAATTTGACCAGGCGGTCCGCCTGCTGCTCCACCGCAGCATCGCCGATATCGAAAAACATCGCCCGGACTTGCTGCGACCATCCAGCACGTCGCGCGAGATCGGGCGGTTTGACAGCCTGCCGGAAGCGCCGCGCGCGATGTTTGCGGTGATTTCCGGTCAGGTCGAACGCGGCCTTTTTGCGGCCTTGCCGATCGACGAGACAGGCTGGCGGGAATCGCGGGATGCCTATGCCAGCTTTGCGCTCAGGGAAAGCTGGCGAGTGGCGGCAAACGGATGAGCGTCCAGGCTAACCCTTTTCAGCGCACGACGATCATGATCATGTTCGCGGTCAGCTTTGCCGCGTTTATCGCTCTGCTCTATGGGCTCGGCATGGGCGATCCGCTGGCGTCGGGCAAGAACGGCGATGCGCACGGCGCGTCGAACAGCATTGTCGGCTACAAGGCGCTTGCCAGTCTGCTCGAAAAAACCGGTGTGCCGGTGCGATATTCGCGTTCCGCGGCAGGCATGGATGACGAGGGGCTGCTGATCCTGACGCCTGGACCGTTTACGCCCGCCGAAGAAATTGACGCTGTCGTCCAGCAGCGTTCCTATGCCGGACCGACGATGATCATCTTGCCGAAATGGCAGGTTGGCAGAAGCGAGAAGCTGAAAAAGGGCTGGATGTTGCGTGGAGATCTTTGGGGCGCGGATCCGGGGATGAAAATGCTGAAGGATCTGGCCGATGTCAGCATAACGGTGAATGACAAGGCCCGTCCCGGCAGGCTTTTGGCTTCGGCGGTCGGCGGGTCCGTGAAAACGCCGGAAAGGCCGGTCAGCATCAAGGGTGATTCCATTCGCACGATCGTTCGGGGACCGTCGTCCGGGAGCGCGCTGGTCGCCTATCTTGATGACGGTGGTGTCTATGCGCAGCTGGACAGACTCGACGAATCGCAAATTACCGACGAGGACGAGATCGACGAATCCTTCTATCCGGTGGTGATCGTCGCCGATGCCGACTTGCTCAACAATGCAGGCATGGCCGACAAGCAGACCGCGCGCCACGCCGTTGCGCTGATCAAGGCGGCTTCGACTGCCAGCGACGGTGGCGTGACATTCGATCTGACCTTAAACGGTCTGGGTAGCGCGGAAAATTTGCTGACCCTGGCGTTCACACCGCCTTTTCTTTCGGCCACCCTCTGCCTGATTACGGCAGCACTGGCTGCGGCGTGGATGGCCTTCAACCGCTTTGGGCCGCCAATCCGGGAGAAACGCAGCGTGGACTTTGGCAAAGCTGCGCTGGTCAATAACAGCGCTGCGTTTATCAGCCGGATGCAGCGCGGATATCTGGTGACCGATCCCTATGCCGAAATGATCCGCGCGCAATCGGCCGAGGCGGTCGGAATCAGTCCGTTGGCGAGTGAACAGGAAATTCATGACAAGCTGGATGAACTGGGGGAGAGCGAAGGCAACCGTTTCTCCGCCTTGTTCCACCAGCTCGTCCGCGCCAGAAAACCACAAGAAATTGCCGACGGGGCCGCGGCTCTCTACGCCTGGAAAAAGGAATTTATCGGATGAACATCGACGAACTGAAGACGCTGGCAGACAATATCCGCGGACAGGTGGCAAAGGCGATTATCGGGCAGGAAGAGATTGTCGACCATCTGTTGATCGCGTTATTCTCGTCCGGCCATGTGCTGCTCGAAGGACCACCGGGCACGGCCAAGACTTTCCTGGCGCAATGTTTTGCGGCCACTCTGGGTCTCGATTTCGGGCGTGTCCAGTTTACCCCCGATCTGATGCCGGGTGATATTATCGGGTCCAATCTGTTCAATTTCCAGACCAGCCAATTCACCCTGACTCGCGGCCCGATCTTCTGTGATCTGCTGCTCGCGGACGAAATTAACCGAACCCCGCCGAAAACCCAGGCGGCGATGCTGGAGGCGATGCAGGAACGGTCGGTGACCATCGATGGCGAGACTCATGCGCTGAGTTCGCGCTTCATGGTGGTTGCCACCCAGAATCCGATCGAGCAGCAGGGCGTCTATCCGCTACCCGAGGCGCAGCTCGACCGGTTCCTGTTCAAGCTGCTGATCGAATATCCCGATGTGGAGGAAGAGAAAAAGATCGTCAGCCAATATGGCGCGCGGATCGGCGCGCCGGTGGCGAAGGCATTCGGCATCGAACAACAGGTCGATAGCGCGACGCTGACTGCGGCGACGGAAGCCGTGCAGTCGGTGAAGCTGGTCGAGGATGTCGTCGACTATGTGGTGCGGCTGATCCGGGCGACCCGTGAAACGTCTGATCTGGAAAATGGCGCCAGTCCGCGCGCCGCTATCATGCTGGCCCATGCCGCCCGCGCCCGCGCGGCAATCTCCGGCCGCGATTATGTCATTCCCGATGATGTGAAGGCGCTGGCCCCCTCGGTGTTGCGCCACCGGACGATATTGTCGCCGGCTGCCGAGATTGAAGGCCGCCAGATCGATAGCATTATCAACGGGCTGGTTGAACGGACGGAAGCGCCCCGTTGAATTTCTATCCGACCGGACGGGCTATCTGGCTCATTGCGCTGGGCGCGCCGATAGCCGCTATTCTGGCGGCGATCATCCCGGCTTTGTGGGCAATCGGCGCCGCCTGGGCACTGACCCTGTTGCTTTTGCTCCTGCTCGACGGGCTGGTCGCCGCGAAGGCCAATGATGTGCGGCTGGCGGTGGCCAATAGCGCCGAAATCGGGGCTCCGCTGCAGCTGGCGCTGGCGGCGGAATTTTCCGGCAGAATCGCCCCGCGTAATCTTTCGGGCAATCTTGGACTGGACCAGCGCCTGGCAGAAGATGGAGCGGTTGCTTTTTCACTGGAACGCAGCGCCGTAGCAGATGGTGCCTTTTCCGCTCAGGCCACTATCGTTCCTGTTCGCCGCGGGACGGGGGAGATCGGCAGGCTCTGGCTGAGATGGAAGGGGCCGCTTGGTCTGGCCTGGCGCCAAATCCAGAAACAAAGCACGCAGAGCGTGGCGGTGATGCCGAATATTGCGGCGATCCGCAGTCCGACGATCCAGATGTTCCTGCGCGATTCGGTTTTCGGTCTACTCGCCCGCAAGATCCGGGGTGAAGGCAGCGAATTTGAAGCGCTATCAGAATATCAGCCGGGCATGGACCGGCGCAGCATCGACTGGAAAGGATCAGCGCGGCACAGCAAATTGCTGGCCAAGGAATATGACGCCGAGCGGAACAACCAGATTGTGTTCGCGCTGGATTGCGGTTCTGCCATGTGCGAGCCGATTGACGGCCTGCCGCGAATCGATCGGGCCGTCTCGGCAGCGCTACTGACCGCCTATATCACGTTGAAAGCCGGGGACCGGGCCAGCCTGTTCAGCTTTGCCGCAAAGCCCGAATTGTCGACGCCCTTCCTTTCCGGCAGCCGCAATTTCTTCAGGCTGCAGCAGGAAGCCGCGACCATCGATTACAGGCATCAGGAGAGCAATTATACATTGGCGCTGTCGACTTTGCAGAGCCGGCTGCAGCGGCGCTCGCTGATCATCATATTTACCGACTTCACCGACCCGACCGCAGCGGATCTGATGCTCGAGGCGGCGGCGCGGCTGATCGACAAGCATTTGGTGTTGTTCGTGATATTGCAAGACCGGGAACTGACCGATATTATCGACAATCCACCGAAAAGGGCGGAGGATGTCGCTCGGGCGGTGATGGCGCAAAATCTCCTTGATCAGAAAAATCTCGTGCTGACGAAACTCCGGCACATGGGGATTGATGTCATCGAAGGCGCGCATCAGGATATCGGAACACGGCTGATCAACGCCTATCTCAATATCAAAAGGCGGGGCAGCCTGTGAGTAGCGAACAGGCCCTGAACGCAGCGGTGCTGCGCAGCGATCGTTTCCGGCTGGAACGGGAAGCGGACTGGATTCGGCTCGAAGACATTGTCACCAAAATGGAGAAGGGCAAGGCCCGCCGCCTGTCGGATGACGATGTGCTGGCGTTGCCGACGCTCTACCGAACGCTGCTGTCGAGCCTGTCGATCGCCCGCGAAAATTCACTCGACGCCGGCCTGATCGACTATCTCGAGGGACTCGCGCTGCGCTCCTATTTCATGGTCTATGGCACGCAGAGCAGTTTCGGTCGCTGGCTGAGCAGCTTTTTTGGCGGTGGCTGGAGCCGCGCGGTCCGGGCGATACAATTTGATATCTGGGTTGCCCTGCTGGTGATGATTGCGGGCGCGGTGATAGGCTATATATTGGTCGCGGGCGACAGTGACTGGTTCTACGCGCTGGTACCGGGAAATTTCATGGATGCCCGGGTGCCGGGTGCGAGCGAGGAAGCATTGCGCGGGACGCTTTTCGGTGCGCAGGATGAAGGCGGCCTCGCGGTGTTCTCGGCATTTCTGTTCAGCAACAATGCGCAGGTGGCCCTTCTGGCCTTCGCGCTGGGCTTTGCCTTTGCCATCCCCAGCATATTGCTGCTGATTCACAACATGGCGCTGCTCGGCGCGATGCTCTGGGTATTTGCCCAGCGGGGGCTGACGGTTGATTTTGTCGGCTGGCTTTCGATCCACGGAACGACCGAGCTGTTTGCCATCCTCCTGGCTGGCGCTGCCGGAATTCATGTCGGCCGCTCGATCGCCTTTCCGGGTGTCAAATCGCATCTCAAGGCGGCCAGCGATGCGGGCAAAAGGGCCGCTCTGGTCATGGCCGGAGTGATCGTCATGCTGATCTGCGCTGGCCTGCTCGAAGGCTTCGGCCGTCAGCTAATCAATAATACCGCCGCTCGCTTTGGCGTTGGCGGCGGCATGTTGTTGCTGTGGCTGGTCTATTTCATCGGCTTTGGCCGGGAACGGCGGGGGCCAGACGCATGAGCGGGAGCAAAGCCGTCGAACCGTGGATCCGTCATTCCGCCAATCCGAAGCTGGACCGGATCATGGTCACCCCGGAAGGTGTGGCGCTGAATGTCACGATCGCCGCAGCGGGGGCAAGGGCGGGGGCGCTGCTGCTGGATCTGGTGATAATACAGCTTATCTCCATTTTGGTCGCTCTTTTATGCCAGGCCTTAGCGGTTCTATTCGTGATGGGGGGAGCGGCTTTTTCTGATTCGGATGGCCCAATGGGATTGATCACCATTGTGTATTTCATAACAAATTTTCTGCTGCTGAACGGCTATTTCATATTCTTCGAACTGGGGCACAAATCCGCCACCTGGGGGAAAAGGGCGGTCGGTATCCGGGTGGCAAGCCGGGACGGAAGCCGCCTGACCGCAGAAGCGATTATCGCGCGCAATATCGTCCGTACCGTTGAACTGTTTCTGCCTCTGTCATTCCTGGGTTCGGTTGAAGCCGGTGGGTCGCTGGTTGATTTGACTGCCTGGGCAGGGCTTCTCTGGGTGCTGATGTTCATGCTCTTTCCGCTGTTCAACAGGGACCGGTTGCGTGGTGGTGACGTGATCGCAGGGACCTGGGTGATCCAGAATGTGAAAAAGAATCTCGGAGATATTGTCGCGCCCTCGGCGGCGACGACAGCGCCCGACGGGGTCGCGCCGACCGCACGCTATCAATTTTCCGATGCAGACCTGTCGGTCTATGGCGAATATGAATTGCAGACGCTGGAGAATGTCTTGCGCAGCGATCAGGATGATGCGCTGGAAAAGGTAGCGACGTCTATCTGTCAGAAAATCGGATGGGAACCAGGCAGCGGTGACGAGCGAATCTTTCTCGAGGCTTATTATACCGCGTTGCGCGCCCGGCTGGAGCGCAGCATGAGATTCGGCAGGCGGCGCAAGGACAAGTTTTCTGCGGAGGAATAGATCGTCGGATCGCGTCGATCCGCGCTTGCCGTAGCGTCAGCTTAATTGATCGGTTAATTGCTTGTTTCCGGCGGTTTTCAGCTTATAGTCCGGCCAAATTCTTACCAAGGAGCGCTCCCATGAATCTAGAATTCAGCGAAGAAGAAAAGGCCTTTCGCGCCGAAGTGCGTGAATTTATTGAAAATAATTATCCGCAAAATATCGGGACTCGCGGTGTGCAGGACGAAATGGGCCGCGAGGATTTGCTCGCCTGGCACAAGATTCTCGGCAAGAAGGGCTGGTCGACTCCGGCCTGGCCCAAGGAATATGGCGGCACCGACTGGACGCCGACCCAGCGCTATATCTGGGGAGAAGAAAACGCCCGGAAAAATACGGTGATGCCACTGCCTTTTGGCGTCGCGATGGTCGCGCCGGTGATCTACACATTCGGCAATGAAGAACAGAAAGCCCAGCATCTGCCTGGCATAAGGTCGGGTGAAGTGTGGTGGTGTCAGGGCTATTCGGAACCCGGTGCCGGCTCTGATCTGGCCTCGCTGAAAACCACTGCGGTTCGCGACGGCGACGATTATATCCTCAACGGCCAGAAAACCTGGACGACGCTGGCGCAGCATGCCGACTGGGGTTTCTTCCTCTGCCGGACGGACGCCGATGCACCGAAGCCGCAGATGGGCATCAGCTTCATTCTTGTGGACATGAAGACACCCGGCATTGAAGTCCGCCCGATCAAGTTGATCGACGGCGGCCATGAAGTAAACGAAGTGTGGCTGACCGACGTCCGTGTGCCGGCGACCAATTTGATTGGTGAAGAGAATAAGGGCTGGACCTATGCCAAGTTCCTGCTCGCGCATGAACGATCCGGCATTGCTGGCGTGGCGCGGTCGAAGCGAGGCGTCGAACAGCTCAAGGAAATTGCCACTGCCGAAATGCTCGATGGCAAGCCGCTGATCGAGGATATGGGTTTTGCCCAGAAGATCAGTCAGCTGGAGATCGACCTTTCCGCGCTGGAAATCACCGAACTCAGAACATTGGCAGGCGAACAGGCTGGCAAGGGTCCGGGGCCGGAAAGTTCGTTGCTCAAGGTCAAGGGAACGGAAATCCAGCAGCGGCTTACCGAGCTGACGCTGGAAGCGGTTGGCCATTATGGCGCGCCCGATTTCCGCAGCTTCCCGGATGACGGGTCGAACGACTTCCCGATTGGTCCGGACTATGCCCATCATGCGGCACCGACCTATTTCAACATGCGCAAAACGTCGATCTACGGCGGGTCCAACGAGATCCAGCGCAACATCATCACCAAAATGATCCTCGGCCTTTAACCGGACCGACAAAGGGGAACCAATATGGATTTCGATTTTACCGACGAACAGAATATGGTGCGCGATGGAATTTCGCGCCTGATCCGCGAAGAATATGATTTCGATACGCGCCGCAGCGTGATCGCCAGCGAATCCGGCTGGCGGCCGGAGCTTTGGGCGCAACTGGCCGAGCTCGGCATGCTGGCAGCCCCGTTTTCGGAAGAAGATGGCGGATTTGGTGGCGCAACCGAATCGATGATCATCATGGAAGAATTCGGCAAAGGCCTCGCGGTCGAGCCGTTCATCCCGAGCGTGGTCTGCGCCGGCGGTGCTCTGAAACATGGCGGCAGTGCGGCGCAGCGCGAAGAATATATCGGCGGAATCATTTCCGGCGAGATGATCTTTGCTTTTGCCTATGCAGAACCGCGCGGGCGCTATGACCTGGCCAATCTGGAAACCACGGCCAAGGCCGACGGCGGCGATTATGTCATCAACGGCCACAAGGCGGTTGTCATTGGCGCGCCGTGGGCGACACATCTGGTCGTGACCGCGCGCACTTCAGGCGGGCAGAGCGACAAGGACGGTGTTTCGGTTTTCATCGTCGACAAGACAGCGCAAGGCGTCAGCACGCGCGACTATGCGACGGTCGATGGTCGCCGCGCTTCGGAAGTCTATTTCGAAAATGTCAAAGTCTCCGGCGATGCCTTGATCGGTGACGCCGGCAATGGCCTGCCGCTAGTCGAAAAAGTGATCGACGAAGCGACCGCAGCGGTCTGCGCGGAAGCGGTCGGCGCGATGAAAGTCACCAACGATACAACACTCGACTATTCGCGCCAGCGCAAGCAGTTCGGTGTGCCGATCGGCTCCTTCCAGGTGCTGCAGCACCGGATGGCGGACATGCTGATGGAATATGAGCAGTCGGTCTCGATGTGCTATCTGGCGACGATCAAGCTTGATGAAGATGACGCGACGCGCAAGAAAAACGTTTCCGCAGCCAAGGTACGCATTGGTCAGGCAGCGCGTTTCATCGGTCAGTCGGCGATCCAGACCCATGGCGGCATGGGCATGACCGACGAACTGGCAGTGGGCAGCTATTTCAAGCGCCTGTCGATCATCGAAGGCGAGTTCGGCAGCGTCGATCACCATATGCGGCGGCATATTGCGCTGACTGCAGGCTAGCTGGACGACAACCGTTCGTCCTGAGCCTGTCGAAGGATGAACGGATCACAGAGCGCCGTCTGAAATGTGCTTCGACAAGCTCAGCACGAACGGCGGGGTCGTTATGCAATTTGACCCTATCATTTAAGGGGATAGAGCCACGCTGGTTCTGTCCCCTTTTTCACGCTAGGCCATCATCATCCTTTGGAGAGGGTGATGATGAATAATAGTTCCGGTCCGGCCTCTGGCGGCATCTATCGATATTATGTCCTGATCATGCTGATGCTGACCTTCATGTTCAACATCACCGACCGTCTGGTGATGTCGATATTGATCGAAGACATCAAAGCCGAATTTGTCCTGAGTGATACGCAGATTGGTCTGCTCGCCGGCACAGCCTTCACAATATTCTATCTGCTCCTCGGTATTCCCGCCGGGCGGCTGGCGGATCGTACCAATCGCCGGACCATGGTCGCCGTCGCCGTATCTCTGTGGAGCATCATGGCGGCATTATGCGGAGCGGCGACCGGTTTCTGGACGCTGTTTCTGGCGCGCCTCGGCGTCGGCGTCGGAGAGGCCGGCGGTGCGCCCCCGTCGGTGTCGATCATCACCGATTATTTTGCGCCGCACGAGTTGTCCCGAGCCATGGGTATATTTGCGGCTGGCGCGGTACTGGGGCCGGTTCTGGGCTATTCGGCGGGCGGCTATCTTGCCGCAGAATATGGCTGGCGCTGGGCTTTCATTCTTCTGGGTCTGCCCGGGGTGCTCTTGGGGATCATCATCTATCTGACGATCAAAGAACCGGTTCGCGGACGCTATTTCGAAGGCGATCCCAAGGCATCCGGTGCCGAGAAACAGGAGCCATTCAAGACAGCCATGCTTTCGCTCTGGCGCAACTCCATTGTTGCCCGGGTGATTTCAGCCAATGCTTTCGCCAATATCCCGTCTTTTGCCTTTGCCATCTGGCTGGCGCCGATCCTGATCCGCAAATTTGAAATCACCCAGGGAGAGGCCGGGCTTTATCTGGGCGCAGTCCTGTTCATTGGCGGTGTCCCCGGGATGATATTTGGCGGATTCCTGGCCGACTATCTTGCCAAAAGAACGCCGAAATGGCGGCCGTGGTATTGCGCGCTGGCGCTGGCGCTGACTTTGCCTTTCTGGGCGTCCTGCCTGCTCGCCGATAGTCTGCAATGGACGCTGGGGCTTTATGTTGTCGGTTATATATTGCTCGTTTCGACCCAGGGCGCAGCCTATTCAATGATCCAGGCCGCTGTGAAGCCCACTGAACGGGGGACGGCCTCGGCTGTGGGCAGTCTGCTGGCCAATCTGCTTGGCTATGCGATCGGGCCGGCGTTGATCGGCCTCATGAGTGACGGATGGGCCGATGAATATGGTGCCATGTCGCTGAGCTACGCCGTCATGGTAACCGCCGTGGTTAGCCTGATCGTATCGGTATGCCTGTTCTGGTGGACCAGCAAGGCGATGGCCGACCAGCCCTCCGGACTTGCCTTACAGCAATAGACCCCCGTCAGCGATAATCGTCTGCCCGACAATATAGCCGGCCAGTGGTGATGCGAGGAACAGCACCAGACCGGCCATGTCGTCCGGGTCGCCGATCCGGCCGAGCGGAATCGACCGGATGGTCGCTTCGCGGCGTTTGGGATTGTCGGTGGTCACTTTCGTCATCTTGGTTGCGATCAGACCCGGTGCAATGCCATTGACCCGGATGCCGTCCGGCGCCCAAGCCTTGCCCAAAGTGCGGGTCAGTCCGGCGGCACCGGCCTTGGACGCGTTGTAACCGGGATTGCCGACCGTCGCGTGGAAAGCAGCGGTTGAGCTGATGATGACCAGCGAACCCTTTGCCTCTTTCAGCAGATCGTAAAATTGCCCGGCGCAGGTCATCAGACTGTTGAGATTGACCTGCACGACCTTGGCGAAATTCTCGGGTTCAAACTCGGCGCGTTTGTACATGACCATACCCTGCGAGCATACCAATATGTCGAGCTTGGTGAACTTCTGGCGCAATGCGATGATTGCGGCATCGTCACCCGCATCAAGCTGGTGATAGGTCAGGCCTGCCAGATCGGATCCTTCGTCATAATCCGTTTTGCTGGCCCGCGTTCCCGTGACATGGACCTCGGCCCCGCAGCCGCGAAAGGCCTGCGCGGTGGCATTGCCGATTCCGCTCGAGCCGCCGATTATGCAGATGGTTTGGCCGGTATAGTCGATGGACGTGTCGATCATGATCTTCTCCTATGCAATTGACTATTGGCCGAGCATTTCCGGATCGTCTAGAGCTTGTTGCACAATCTATCCCGGAGCAGAGACATTATGGATATTCCCTTTTCGCTTGAAGGCCGCACGGCTCTCATCGCTGGCGCCTCTTCGGGTTTCGGCGCGCGTTTCGCCAAGCTGTTTGCAGCGGCTGGCGCCAATGTTGTCCTGGGTGCCCGGCGCACCGACCGGACCGACGCGCTGGCGAAGGAAATCGTCGCTGAGGGCGGTCAGGCACTGGCGGTTCCGCTGGATGTCACCGACGAGGCTTCGATCATCGCCGCCTATGATGCAGCGGAAGCGAAATTCGGAACCGTCAATTCGATCGTAGCCAATGCCGGCGTCGCCGCAACCGGCCGTTCCACCGAAGTGCCCGCCGACCGGCTCCAGATGCTGCTCGATACCAATTTCAAAGGCGTCTATCTGGTCGCGCGCGAAGGCGCCAAAAGGCTGATCGCCAGCGGCAGCCGGGACAAGGAAAACGGCCGGATCGTAATTATCGGTTCGATCACCTCGCGGCTGACCGGCGAAGGCGACAGCGCCTATGCCGCGAGCAAGGCGGGTGTCACGCATTTGAGTCGCAATCTGGCCCGCGAATGGGTCCGGCAGGGCGTCAATGTAAACACCATCCACCCCGGTTATATCCCGACCGAAATTCAGGGGGACTGGTATCAGACCGCAGGTGGTGAAGCACAGGTTGCCGGTTTTCACCGCCGCCGCTTGCAGGACATCGAATCTCTCGATCCGATGATGCTTTATTTTTCTTCCGACGCGTCGCGGATGGTGACGGGATCGGATATCATCGTCGACGACGGGCAGTCGCTCTGATCAGGCGGACCAAACGGCCCTAGCTAAACAAAGGGTGCCGGGAGCAAAATAATCCTGTCATAGCTTGGACATGGTAGAGGACATCCGCCCCAACGAGGGCATCGAGATTTCGGCAGATAATGCATCTGCTTCGCGGCGACGTGCAAATTATGCGCTCGCTGTCCTTTTCATCGTCACCATGCTCAACTTTCTCGACCGGCAGGTGATCTCGATTGTCGCGGAACCGATCAAGCGTGATCTTGGCCTGTCGGACACGCAGCTTGGCTTGATGACCGGGCTTTCTTTTGCGATTTTCTACACCACGCTGGCGATTCCGCTGGCTGCCCTTGCGGATCGCTGGAACCGCAGCCGGATAATCGCCATTGCCATTGCCATATGGTCTTTGATGACGGTGCTTTGCGGGCTGGCGAGCAGTTTTGTCCAGCTGTTCCTCGCGCGCGTCGGCGTCGGTATCGGCGAAGCGGGCTCGGCACCGGCTTCCCACAGTTTGATCGCCGATTTGTTCCCGCCGGAACGCCGGGCCGGAGCGCTCGGCATCATGGGCGCAGCGGTGCCGATCGGCGCATTCATTGCTTATGCTGGTGGCGGCTATATCACCGAAATGTTTAGCTGGCGGGCCGCGTTCCTGCTGGCCGGCTTGCCGGGGCTAATCATCGCGCTGGTGATCTGGTTCACCGTGCCCGATCCGCGCGGCAAGGTCAGCCTGGCCAAAGCCTTTCAACCAGCGGCAGGCGAGATGACCTTGCGCGCCGCCTTGCTCGAACTGTCGCGCAAACCGGCTTATTGGCATCTGGTTGCTGCCGGGGTGCTGGTACAATTCATATCTTATGGCCTGGCCAGTTTCTACGGCGGCCTGTTTGTCCGGGTGCATGGCATGAACTATGGCGAGCTTGGTTGGAAACTCGGCGTGATGGTCGGGATAACCGGTGGTTTCGGGGCCTGGTTTGGCGGTAAGACCGGCGATCTGATCGGCAAGCGCGATCCGGCCCTGCCCTTGCTGGCCAGCGGTCTGGTGCTGGCGCTCGCCGCGCCCGGCATGATCGCCGCCATCTATGCAGAAAACGCCAATGTCGCGATCGCCCTGCTCGGCATTCCGACCTTTGCCGCGACCTTCTATTTCGGCCCCAGCTTCGCCGCGGTCCAGACCTTGGCCAGTGACCGGACGCGGGCCATGGCCGTGGCAATCTACCTGATGTTGGCCGGCCTGATCGGACTGGGTATCGGCCCGGTTTTTGTCGGCGGGCTGTCGGACTATTTTGCCGGCGGTAACCGTGATCTGGAAGCGAGCGCGCTTCAGCAGGCGCTGATGGTGCTGGCATTGTTCAATCTATGGGCGGGTTTCCACTATTGGCGAGTCTGGGTGTGGATGAAGCGCCAGCGGGCCTAACCGCCTATTTGCCTCCGGTTACATAGAGGCATTGTCCGGTCACCCAGCTCGACGCGGGTGAGGCCATATAGACCACAGCAGCGGCGATATCCTCTTCCCGGCCGAAACGGGCCAGCGGAATCTGGAACTGTTTGAGCAGGGCGGCGCGTTTTTCTTCGGAGTCGATGCCCATGGATTCATCGAAATTTTCGGTCGGGATCGGGCCGGGGGCCACCGCATTGACGCGGATGTTCGGTGCCAGCTCGAGCGACAGGCTGGCGGTCAGACTGTTTACTGCAGCCTTGGACGCGCCATAAGGGGCGTTCTTGACCTGTCCGCCGATTGCGGCACGCGAGGAGATATTGATAATCGCGCCCCCCTTGTCGCTCATCCGATTGGCTGCGGCGACGGCACCCATCCAGACGCTTTTCAGATTGAGTTCTATCTGCGCGTCCCAGCTTTCTTCCGGGGTGCGCGTCAGATAGCGGGGCGTACCATCGGGCAGACCGCCGGCATTGCTGACCCAGATCGTCAGCCGACCCAGTTCCTCGACCGCGCGATTAGCGAGATTTTCCAGCGCGGCGCGGCTCGTCACATCGGTTGGTACCGCGATTGCGCGCCGACCCATCGCGCGTATCTCTCCGGCGACCTTTTCCAGATCATCAGCCGAGCGTGCGGCGACTGCCACATCGGCACCCGCTTCGGCCAGCCCGAGCGCAATCGCCCGTCCAATCCCCTTGCCAGCGCCGGTGACAACCGCGACTTCGCCGTCGAGCTTGAATTGATCCAAAATGCCCATTATTTCATCCCCTTGATCGTATCGGTCATTGATTGACCCTTTGGGCTGCCGCACGGCCCGCAATATAGCCAAGTGTCAGAGCTGGCCCCAACGTTCCGCCTGCGCCTGCATAGACGCTGCCGGTCGGTGCGCTGATCACATTGCCGGCGCCGAACAGCCCGGCAATCGGTTCGCCGTCGACATCCATGATCTGGGCCTGCGCGTTGGTTTTCGCGCCGCCATTGGTGCCGAGCGCGCCCATCCTGATTTCTACTGCGTAATAAGGCGCCTTGCCCAGACTGCCCAATGTCGCCGCCGCGCCCTCTCTGGAGCGGTCGCCGTAGAAGCGGTCATAGTCGGTCTTGCCGCGGCCGAAATCCTGATCGTTCAGTTGGTTTGCCAGCTCGTTGAAGCGGTTGACGGTGACCGGGAGATTTTCCGCATCGACGCCGATTTTTGTCGCCAGCTCTTCGAATGTATCGGCCTGCGCCACCCAGTCCGGCAGCGGTGTGCCGGGCATGAAGGAGGCCAGCGGATAGCGTTCGCGATATTGCGAGTCGAAGATCAGATAGGCGGGCAGATTAGGATAGTTATAGCTTGCCGGATCGAAAGCATGAAAGGCTCCCGCGAGCGCCGAATAGTTAGCCGCCTCGTTGCAGAATCTTTTGCCTTCGCGGTTGACCATTATGCCGTGGGGCAGTGTCCGCTCGATCAGCACCGGCATGTTGCGGGTCTCGCCGGTCTGCCATTGCGCTTCGGGTATCGCGAGCGTCGGAACCCACCAGGCGCTGGTCATATTGCCAAGACCCGCCCCCGCGGCCATCGCCATTTTCAGGCCATCCCCCTTGTTGGTCGGCGGCGAGGCCGGTGCTTCGAGCGGCCCGCGCAGAAAGGCGTGTTTCAGCACGTCATTCCATTCGAAGCCGCCGGTGGCCAATATCACGCCGTTTCGCGTAGTGATTATCTCTTGCCCGCAACCGCGTTCGACAATCGCGCCGGTCACCCGGCCATGTTCGACGCAAAGCCGGTAACCGCCACAACCCAGAACCGGCTCGATGCCGCGATCCAGACAGGCCTTGAGCAGCCGTCCGACCAAAGCCTGACCCCAGCCGCGCAAATCGTCGGCCTCGCGCCGTTGCAATTCTTCCGGTTCGACAACTCCGCTGCCGCCGCCGAGCGGTGTTTCGCGCAGCATCATCCGCGGTGCCGGTCCGTGATCAAACACCCGGTCTTTCCATTCCCCGAGCGCGGTAAAATCGAACAGCTCGTTGTCGAGCGACCGACCGCCGGTTTTCGCGCCGGGGCGATCCTCGTAATAGTCCGGATAGTCCGGCATCATCGTCAGGCTGATCGCGTCGATGCCGGTCAGGAAGGAGAGCATGGGTCCGGCTTCGGTAACAAAAGCCTCGAGCACGTCTTCGTCCATCTCGCCGTGGTCGAGCGACAGGAAATAGGCGAGGGCCTCGGCAGCACTGTCCTCTTTGCCCTGCGCCGCCATCTGGTCATGATCGGGCAGCCAGACGACGCCGCCGGAAATCGCTGCGGTGCCGCCGAGCCGGTCCTGCTTCTCGATCAGCCGGACCGAAGCACCGGATTCGTGCGCCGTCAGCGCCGCGGTCAGCCCCGCGGCCCCCGCGCCGATGATCAGAACATCTGTTTTGCTATCGACTATCGCACCTCTCCCGTGACCGATTGGCAACCAGTCTAGGGGCTTGGATAAGGCGCGACAAACCGCACTTTGGATAGCGGCCAGAGGTTAGGCAGCGACGCTCCCGGGTTGCACCGGCGCCGGCAGCCCGGTTTCCGCCAGACAATTCGCCCGCAGTGTTTCGATATCGGGACCGAAGTTGAATGGCCCATCCGTCTCGACGACATTTGCCGCCATTTCGGCGCGCAGACTCTCGGTCGCCGGGCCATCGACACTGCCGTCCTCGGCAATGACCACACCATAGTCGCGTGCGCCTTCCACGGTCACCAGTCCCTGGCGGATTTCAAGAGCAACCAGCTCGGGATCGCGTTCCAGCGGGTTGCCCCAGCCGCCGCCGCCCCAGGTGATAAAGTGAAGCAGGTCGCCTTCGCGGACCTCGATGCCGTCCTGTTTGTTACCAACGACTTCTGTCGATCCGTCGGCGCGCTCCAGTATCTTGGTGGCGCGATCACCCGGCTGGCCGCCATTGACGCCCCAGGGATAGGTGAACCAGCGGTCATCGTGAATCGCGACCGTTCCGGGCTCGAGGAAGCGATAGGTCATATGAATGCCATTGCCGCCGCGGAACAGTCCGGCGCCGCCGCTGTCGGGCTTGGCTTCATAGCGCTCGATCCTGAGCGGGAAATATTTTTCGAGAAACTCGTTCGGCACATTGGTGAAGCCGGGCCACAGCGAGTGTCCATCCGGACCGTCGCCAAAGGGCCGGCCGGGGATGCCGCCAAAACCGATCTGGAAAAGCTGGAACCATTCGCCACCCTTGTCGAAACCGGAATACATCAGATGCGGGCTGGAGGAGAATCCGGCACCGTTGAGGAACTCCGGCTGCCGCTGACCCAGGAGCCCACCCAATATATCGAAAATCCGGCCCAAAGCGTGGGTCCGCCCGGCCAGCGCGGCGGGATATTTCGGCTTGAGCAGAGATCCTTCGGGAATGCGCACGTCGACCAGATCATAGAATCCGTCGTTGAACAGTATCTGCGGATCGAACACCATGATCATGTAGATGCCGAAGAACATCTTGAACATATTCTCGTTGAGGAAGAAGTTGATCGAGCTCGGCGCCTGCGGATCGGTGCCTTCGAAATCGAGAATGACCTTGCCGCCCTCGCGCCACATCTTGCAGCTGATCTTGTACGGACCGAAGCCGACGCCGTCGTCGCAGATATAGTCGGAGAAACTCACCGGTTCCTCGCCGATGCTGGTCTCGATCAGATGTTTCATCGCCCGGTGGTTGCGTGCCAGCAGCAGATCAGTGGCACTGGCAAATTCATCCTCGCCAAAGCGCCCGCACATTTCGTCGACCCGGCGGGCAGCGACCCGGCAGGAGGCGATCAGCGCGTTGAGATCGGCGGCGCACCAGTCCGGCTTGCGGCTTTGGTGCAGGACGACTTTGACCATTTCCTCGTTGTAGACACCCTTCTGGTAGATTTTGACCGGCGGAATCCGGACGCCTTCCTCGAACACGCTCTTGCTGTCGATCGGAATCGAGCCGGCGACCTTGCCGCCAATGTCGGACTGGTGACCGAACATGGCGGTCCAGGCGACGAGCCTGCCGCCACGATAGACCGGCAGCAGCACCAGCCAGTCATTATTGTGGCTGACGGCGCCGTCGCAGCTGTACGGATCGCTGAGGAAGATCATGTCGCCTTCCTCAATCGTGCCGGGATAGGAGCGCAGGAAGCCGTCGATGAAGCTGCCGAACTGGCCGACAACCATCTTGCCGGCGCGGTCTGCGATCAGCGGAAAGGCATCGCCCTGTTCCCTGATACCGGGCGACATGGCGGTGCGCACCAAAGTGGCGTCCATTTCGATCCGGGCGTTACGCAGGGCGTTTTCCATGATGTCGAGCGTTACGGGATCGACCTCGACCTCGACCTTGTTGAACGGAGCTTGGTTGGTTTCAATAATCTGTGCGGGCATATCAGGCTCCTTCCACCAGGTTGATGATCAGATTGCCATGGTCGTCGACCAGCGCTTCGCAACCGCTGTGGACGAGTGTGGTGGAGTCCATTTCGGTAATAATCGCAGGACCGGTTACGCGATTGCCGGCTTTGAGCAGAGCGCGGTCATAAATTATCGCATCCTGCATTTTGCCGTCCATATAGAGTTGATGATCGCGGGTCTTGGCGCTCGACGGGTCGGCTTCGCCTTTTTCAATGACCGGCGGCGCAACATCGGCGGACTTGCCGAGTGCAACGGCGCGGACGTTGACGATCTCATGCGGTGTCTCGTCTAGATTGAAGGTGAATAATCGTTCGTGTTCGGTGTCAAATCGCGTGATCAGGCTTTCGATCGAAAGGCCTTCGGGCTCCACCGACAGCGGGATTTCGAAGGCTTGGCCAGCATAGCGGATATCAATCTCGTAGAGCAGTTCAATATCCCCGGGCGCGACGCCTTCGGTTTCCAGTTCCTGTTTCACCTGCGCACCGAGATCGTCGAGATAATTGGTCAATTCCGCGTCGCTGGTATTTTTCACCATCTTGTTGAAGCTGCGCTGGGTCTCGACCCGCTGGCGAGTGGTGGCATCGCCATAGGCGCAGAGCACGCCCGGTGATGGCGGGATGATAACCGGCCAGCTGTTCATCAACTTGCCCATCGCATTGGCATGCAGCGGTCCCGCGCCGCCAAAGCCCATCAGGGCAAAGTCACGCGGGTCATAGCCCTGCTGGACAGAAACCAGCCGTAGCGCGCCGAACATATTCTCGTTCACAATATCAATGATGCCTGCGGCGGCATCCATCAGCTCGATGCCAAGCGCATCGGCAATTGTTTGGACTGCTTTAGTCGCGCCTTCCCGGTCGAGCTTGAAACTGCCGCCGAGCAGGGATTCGGGCAGATAGCCGAGCACGACATTGGCGTCGGTCACAGTCGGCTGCTCGCCGCCTTTGCCATAGGCAACCGGTCCTGGCTGGGCGCCGGCGCTTTCCGGGCCAACGCGCAGGGCCTTGGTCAGTTCGGGAACAAAGGCGATCGAGCCACCGCCGGCACCGACGGTTTTGACGTCGATCGACGACGCGCGGACATTAAGGTCGCCAACGGAGGTCTCCCGCTGCAACCGCGCCTCACCATTTTCGATCAGCGCCACATCGGTTGATGTTCCGCCCATGTCGAGCGTGAGTATGTTTTTCACCCGCGCACTTTTCGCCACCCAGACCGCGCCGGCGACCCCGCCAGCAGGTCCCGACATTAATAGATTGACTGGAGCTTCGGCGCTTTTCTCGGCGGACATCAATCCGCCATCGGAACGCAGCAGGTTGAGCTTCGCCGTGGTGCCCCAATCCTTCAGCTCTTTTTCCAGATTGCCGACATAGCGCGCCACCGCCGGGCGCACTGCACTGTTTGCAACCGTGGTGAGGGCACGTTCATATTCCTGCATCTCGGGCAAAATATCCGAGGAGATGGAAATGGGGATATCAGGGAAGACTTCGGCGCAGATCGCGGCAACGGCTTTTTCGTGGCTGCCATCAACATAGCTGTTCATCAGGCAGATGGTCAGCGCTTCAATCTCTTCGCTGGCCTTCAGCCGCTCCAGCCTTACGCGCATCTCGTCTTCATCCAGTTCGCGGACGGTCTGTCCCTTGGCATCCATCCGTTCCGGCGCTTCAATCGTCCGTTCGAGAGCCGCCATCGGTTCGGGCTTGGGCCAGATGATCCAGGCGGCGAGGCCACCGGGCACCAGGCTGCGGGCAATCTGCATGACATGGCGATAGCCCTCGGTGACGACCAGACCGACCTTGGCGATTTTCTTTTCGAGCACGGCATTGGTCGCGACCGTGGTGCCATGCAGGAACAGGTCGATTTCGCCGGGGGATATATTCTGACGCTCGCACAACCCGCGGGCACCATTGATAACGGCTTGAGAGGGATCTTCCGGGGTCGATGGCACTTTGTCCCGGAACGTCTTTCCGGTGGCTTCGTCTATCAGCAGAAGGTCAGTAAAAGTTCCGCCGACGTCGACGCCTAATCGATACCCCATATTTCAATCTCTCTCTTATATATTTGTCATTCAGGCATCGGCTCTCGCAACGAGAGACGGCAACGGCCGACCGAGCTTGGCTTCAAACCACTGGTTGGTGGTTATGGCTTTGCGGAGATCGAGATCATGCTCGACGCCGGAGCGGTCAAGCAGGTTGATCAGATCTTCCGTCGCGATATTGCCGGTGGCATTGGGCGCAAACGGGCAGCCGCCCAATCCGCCAAGGCTGGAATCCAGCGTTGCCACGCCGGCCTGAACGGCGGCCCAGGCGTTGGCGATGCCGGTGTTGCGGGTGTCATGAAAATGGGCGCGCATCTTGATGTGGTCGGGCAATATTTCCTTCAGCCGGCCGAAAAGGTCCGTGACTTGTGCCGGCACTCCGACACCGATCGTGTCAGCCAGCGCGATTTCCATCGGGCCTTCGGCGGCCATTTCTTCGGCGATGTGGAGGACAGTATCGGGATCCACCGCGCCTTCGAACGGACAGCCAAAGGCCGCCGAGATGGTGACCTGCGCCTTCAGTCCCTCGGCCTTGGCAAAGCGGATCATCTCGCGATTCTCCTTTATGCCCTGCTTTATGGTCTGGCCCTGGTTCTTCTCGCCGAATGTATCGCTCGCGACGACCACACAGCCGGCTTCGTCGATTCCGCGTTTATTGCCTTCCCGTGTCGCCAGTCCGCGCAAGACGCCGCGCTTGTTCAGGCACAGGCCGATATAGGATATATCGTCGCGGTCGGGCAGGCCGGCAATAACCGCTTCGGCATCTGCCATTTGCGGAACGCGACCGGGATGGACAAAGCTGGCCACTTCCATGCGCTTCGCTCCGGCGTCCAGCATGCGGGTTATAAGACCCAGCTTGTCCGCAGTTGAAATGATCTCGGCTTCATTCTGTAGGCCGTCCCGTGGACCGACTTCCAATATGGTGACCGCTGTGTGAGTATCTCTGCTCATATAAATTGTATACAATCCTGTTGCTGCTTTGTATAGAAGAAAGGATGATGCGGGAGTATTTTTTATGACGCAAGGGGCGTTGACAGGTTTGCGGCTGATCGAAATGGGTCAGCTGATCGCGGGGCCGTTCTGCGGCCAGCTGATGGGTGACCACGGCGCCGAAGTTATCAAGATAGAGCCGCCCAAGGTCGGCGATGCGATGCGCAGCTGGGGGCAGGGCATTCCACTCTGGTTCTCCGTTGTCGGTCGTAACAAAAAGTCGATTACGCTCAATCTGCGCGAGAAAGAGGGCCAGGAAATCGTCCGGAAACTGGTTGAGAAATCCGATTTTCTGCTCGAAAACTTCCGCGCCGGAACGCTCGAAAAATGGGATCTGGGCTACGATGCGCTCAGTGCGATAAACAAAGGGCTGATCATGATTCGCGTGTCCGGCTACGGCCAGACCGGTCCCTATTCCCATCGCGCCGGCTATGGCAGTATCGGTGAGGCTATGGGCGGCATGCGCTACATCACCGGCGAGCCGGATCGACCACCAAGCCGGGCCGGTCTCTCTATTGGCGATTCTCTAGCTGCAACCTATGCTTGCCTCGGCGCCCTGATGGCGTTGCAGCATCGACACAAGACCGGCGAAGGCCAGGTGGTTGATTCGGCTATCTATGAAGCCGTACTGGCGAATATGGAATCGACCGTCGCGGAATATACGGTCGCGGGTCATATACGCGAACGAACCGGCTCGATTCTGCCGAAAATCGCGCCCTCCAACGTCTACCCGACCAGTGATGGCAGCATCTTGATCGGTGGTAATCAGGATAGTGTCTGGAAGCGGATGGCGGCTATGATGGGTCGTCCGGAATTAAGCGAAGATCCACACTACGCCACCCATGTTGCTCGCGGCGAGCATCAGGTTGAACTGGATGACCTGATTGGCGAATGGACAAAAACGATTTCGAGCCAAAAACTGCTCGATCTGTGCGAAGAGCATGGCGTTCCTGCGGGGAATGTCTATCGCGCGCCAGAAATGCTTGAGGATCCCCACTTCCAGGCGCGAGAGGCGCTGGTCGAAGTGGACCACCCGCAACATGAAAATTTCGTCATGCAGAATGTCGCGCCGAAGCTTTCGAAAACTCCGGGCCATATCGATAGCGTTGGTCCGGAACTCGGTGCGCATAACGAGGCGATTTATGGTGAGCTGCTGGGGATGGACAGCGCAAAAATGGCCGATCTGCAGGCGCGCGGTATCATCTGAAGGTCAGTCTTCAGCGGGCCTTCTTGCGGCATCGTTGAAGCTGTGAATCGCCCGGCGGATATGACTGGTCATCACCGCGCCGGCCCAGACCGGATCCTTCGCGGCAAAAGCGGCGATGAGTTCATCATGATCGGTTCCCGACTGGACCAGATCTTCCCGTGAATATAGATTGGCGGTGCGGCGGACCACCGGCTGTTCAATCAGAGCCGGCAGCAATTTGCTCAATCTTGGTGATTGTGCGCAGTCCAGTATCAGATCGTGAAATTGACGGTTAGCGACCAGAAATGTCGCAACGTCGGGCTCGGGCCGGCTGACTGCGTTGGTCAGCCCATCATTGATTTCACGCAATCGCTGCAGGCTGTCGGCATCCATGCGTAGCGCAGCTCTTTCCGATGCGTGGGATTCGAGCATTGCCCGCAAGGTAAACATTTCGTCGATTTCATCGTTCGACCAATCGGCAACGGAGAGCCGTTTGGAGGCGCTGCGCACCAGAAGCAGTTCGTTTTCAAGCCGCTGGACAGCATCGCGCACCGGCGTTCGCGAAACGCCGCAAATCTCGGAGAGTCTTTCCTCGGTCAATTGCATACCCGGGCCGACTTCACCGGACAAAATGAAGCTGCGGATTTTTCTATAAGCTATGTCTGAAGCCCGGCTCATCAACAGGCTATTGGCGGATTAACAGGCAATGGGCAAGTCCTGACCATATCAGACAGTTTCCACTTGACGGAGTGTAATTGTATACAATAGAACGTCCCAAGGGAGAATTTCACTATGCGCAAGCCAAAAACGTTATGAAACGGATCAAGGTCATCGTTCCGATCCCGATGGACGAGGCTGGCGTCGCCGCTCGCGCCGAACAATTGCCCTCAGATTTTGTCCGCGCGGGTTTCCAGCCCGAATTTGTCGCCGTTCCCTGGGGTGCTGCTCTGGGCGACAGCTATCATGACACGTTGCTGATGGACTGGACTGTTTTCCAGGCCGGGATCAAGGCCGAGGAAGAAGGCTATGCCGGCGTCCTGATCGACACGGTCAGCGACAGCGGCCTCCGTGCGCTTCGTTCCCGTCTCAATATTCCGGTGGTCGGACCCGGCGAGGCGGCTTTTGCCGCCGCGATGATGCTGGGCAAGAAATTCACCGTGCTGACAATGTGGCCGGAATGGTTCCCGCTCTACGAAAAGACGCTCACCGAATATGGCTGGTGGGAACGGGTGGCTTCGCTGCGCTCGATCGACACCCGACCCGATGTCACGGAATTGCTCGCTGGCAAGGAAGAGGTGATTTTCGACAAGCTCAAGGCAGAAGCCATACTGGCGATGGAAGAAGATGGTGCCGATGTCATCGTCCTCGGCTCGACCACCATGCACCAGTCCGCCAAATATCTGGACGAGAACCTGCCGATCCCGGTGCTCAACCCGGGGCAGGTCGCCTATAAATTTCTCGAGACGCTGATCGAATTGGGACTGACCCACAGCAAGAAGGCATTCCCGGCTCCAGAAGTGCCGAAAGACGAAGATATTCGAAAGGGATGGTATTGATGACTGACTGGACCCCCGGAATGGCAGGCCAGGTGCCGCTGCCATACCCCTTCTATGTGGATATAGTGACCAAGCGCTATTTTGACGGAGTCGATAACAAGAACATGACCCAGGTGCTCAACTGTTTCGCGCCTGATGCCGTGTTGTATGAGGCAACCTCTGATACTACCCATAATGGCCGCGATGCAATCCGGGCGATGTTCGAGAAGCTGTTCGCGGACTTCGAGCAGATCTGGCACGGCAATTTTGTCCATACAGCCGACCCCGGATCAAACGCGATCTGTTCGCAATTCACTGTGCTGATTACCCCCAATGGCGGTGAACAGTTGCGCTATGAAAATTGCAACCGCTTCTATTGCAAGGATCGTCTGTTCCAAGACGTTACCGTCTATATGAGCGGCGACAATCTGCTAAAAGAGGGAGACGCCTGATGCAATATGAACCCGGCCTCTCCCGTGACGAACTGATCCAGCTGGCAACCGAGACCTATTTCAGCAACGTCGATGCGAAGAATATGGAGGCGGCGCTCGACTGTTTCCACGACGGCGCGCTCTTCTGTGTCCAGACCGATTTTACCCGCCATAGCGGCAAGGAAGAAATCCGGCGGATGTTCGAGGATTTCTTCGATGCCTACAAGACCATCGTCCATCGCGATTTCACCTGCACCGTCGATGAGGCCAATGGCAGGATTGCCGCTTCCTTTGTCGCTGAGCTAACCGATGCCGCCGGGGATGTTACATTGCTTAACAACACCAATTTCTGGCGGGTCCGGGACGGGAAATTTCAGGAAGTCTACGTCTATATGAGCGGAGCCAATGTGCTCGTCTAAATTTATTTGACGGGTCAAAAGGCCCGCAAATCATTCCATTCAGGGAAGGAAGAAAAATGCGTCGCACGAAAACAGCTCTTTCACTTTCAGCCGGTTTCGCCGCGCTGGTAGGTTTCAATCCAGCTCTTGCCCAAATCGGTGGTGAGCAAGATGCCAGCGAAGCGCAAGACAGCAATGTAATCATCGTGACCGCCCGGCGACAGGATGAACTGCTCGCCGAAGTACCGGCATCGGTTACGGTGTTCACTTCGGAAATGCTTGATCGCACGGGCGTCCAGCAGGCGGACGAATTTGTCCAGTTGACCGCTGGTGTGACGATCGTCAGTGGCACCGCAGAAGCGGGCGACACCCAGATCAACATCCGCGGCATCAACGGTGCGCGTGACGCGGAAAGCTCGGTTGCGCTGGTGGTCGACGGCATTCTCAAGACCAATACAGCCCAGCTCAACCAGGATCAGGGCACGCTGCGCCAGATCGAAATATTAAAAGGCCCGCAGGGCGCGCTCTATGGCCGCAATGCTGCCGCTGGTGCGATCGTCATCCAGACGCTGAGGCCCGGCGATATATTGGAAGGTGGCGTCAAGCTCAGCGCCGCAGAAGATAATAGCTACAAGGCCTCCGGTTATATCTCGACACCCATTGGCGACAGCGCCGGTCTGGTTCTGTCGGCTTCCTACAACACCAGTGACGGCTTTTATCGCAACAGCTTCCTCGACAACCGCAAGGTTGTTGATGACCAAGAAACCTGGTCAGTCGATGGCCGTTTCATTGCCGAACTGGGCGATTCAACCGAGATCGACGTGAAAGCACGCTATGCCGATCTGACGGGTGCCTCGATCAATTTCAACACGGCGTTTCATCTGCCCAATTTTGCTGGCGTCGATCCGGCCTTTTTTGAAGATGTGAACGATCATGAGTTCGGCTATTATTCGAATATCCGTCCGACCAATGATCAAACCACATTCGAGACGTCGGTTAAACTGACTCATGAATTTGATGCGATGACGCTGACCGCCTGGGCCCTGTACAGCGACGTCGATCAGTCACTGACCGCCGATGGTACGTCGGCAGATTTTGCGCGCTATACTTTCCCCGGCGCGACACAGGCATCGGTAGACGCATCGAACAGCTGTTTTGCGACAACCGCACAACTGACCGGATATCCGCTCAATGCCCCCACCTTTGTCGGCAACAATCCGGTCCCGTTCATTTTTGATCCGGTCAATGGTTCAACCCTTGGCGCGTATAGTCCGACCACCTGTGACGGGACCCAATATCAAATTCGCGAACAGACCGATATCAGTGCGGAAGTCCGTCTGGCCTCGAATGGCGATGGGCCACTGGCCTGGCAGATCGGTGCCTATTATCTGAACATCGACCGCGACGTCGGGGTCAGTCTGGGGGCAGATCTCGGCCAAGGCATTATCCGGCGATTGTACAATGATGCCGATAGCAGCAACCCGACGTCCCAGCTATTCGCCGATAATTTCAACACCAATGTCTATGCCGCTTTCGGTTCGCTCGATTACGGGGTGTCTGACAATTTCGATGTCAGCGTAGCCTTACGCTACGATATCGAGCAGCGGGAAGTGTCCAGCCGGGTCCCCTTGGTAACCGATCCGATCACCGGTGGTCCGATCAATCCGGGACAGGCTTTCGGTGCGATTCCGGATCAAAAGGAAACGTTCAAGGAACTCCAGCCAAAACTGTCGCTGCGCTATGGTCTGACCGACGATCTGAACCTCTACGCCAACTGGGGCATCGGCTTTAAATCGGGCGGTTTCAACAATCAGGGTTCAGCCGCGATTGTCGACCAGAATTTCAACCAGTTCCTCGGTACCAATATTCTGATCAACGATGTCTACCGCAAGGAGACATCAAGCGCGTTTGAGGCAGGATTCAAGGGGTCTGCGGCAAATGGTGCGATCACCTTCGATCTCGCGGGCTATTACACCAAAGTCGATGACATGCAATTTTTCGAATTTTTCGTAGGTGCCTTTGGTTTGCTCAGGGTGGTCTCGAATATCGACAAGGTCGATATCTACGGGGTGGAATTCAACGCCAATGCGGAAATTGTCGAAGGCTGGGATATTTTCGGTTCGGTCAATGTCACTGATAGCGAGATCAAGGCCAACGCATCCCGTCCCTATACGGTTGGCAACAAGTCGCCCCATACCGCAGATTATACGATCAACCTTGGCACCCAGATGGTTGCACCGATCGCTAACAGCTTTGATCTGGTAATGCGTGCTGACTATCGCATCACTGGCCCCACCTGGTTCCACACGGTTCAGGAAGATACTGGTCCGACTCTGTTTAGCGGCTTGCTACCGGGATCAGCGCTCGCGCTTCCCGCATTTGTCGGCGACGGCGATATGTCGATTACAGAGCGCGATGCATTTGGCGTGCTGGATCTGCGTTTCGGACTGGAAGGGGACAATTGGAATATCACCGCCTTTGCCGACAACCTGCTCGACAAGCGCTATCTCAATGACGTGATCACGGCAGTCGAATTTGGCGGGTCGTTTATCTCGCCCGGCGGACTGCGTCGTCTGGGTGTCGAAGTCGGCTATAAATTCTGATCTTCGCGCTACTGTAAAGGTGCCTGGGCGTCGAGCGGTTCGGTGCCCAGCGCCAGGTGCAGGTTGATACGGTTTTCGATGCGCGCGCGCCGGGTCTCGATCGCACGAGTCTCGGCAGCGATAGCCGTGGTCTGCGAATTGATCAGATCGAATATCGTCGAACGTCCGTTGATATAGCGGCTGCGCGTCAGGATCACCGCTTCGCGCGCTTCTTCGGCGGCGGTCGCCGTGGCGTCGACTTGTCTTGCGAGCGTGGCTTCTGCATCGAGCCGGTTCTCGACTTCCTGATAGGCGATCAGCGTCGCCTGGGCATAATCGAACAATGCCGAACGCGCTTGCTCGCCTTGCCGGTCGGCTTCGGCCAGGAGGGCGCCGCCCCGGAATAGAGGCTGTAACAGACCGCCGGTGATCGCGTTTATATAGGTGCCGGGATCGAAAATATCGCCGAAACTGCCGGATGAACTGTTGGCGTCGAAGCGCAGGTTCAACTGCGGGAACATGGCGTGCCGGGCATCGGTTGCCCGAAGGCCGGCAGCGGTCACTCGTGCTTCGGCGGCAATCAGATCGGGACGGCTGGCGAGTAAGGAAACCGGCGCGGTGACGGAGGGAAACGCAACGGGTGTGATCAGGTCGGTTGCGCCTTCGGCTTCCCCAGCAGGATAACGGCCGGTCAGAACTTCCAGCGCCCGTGCGCTATTGGCTGATGCGCGAATTGCCGCTTCTAGCCGGTCTTCGCTGTTCGATACGGCAACCTGAGCCAGCCGGACATCGAGCCGGGAGGCGAGCCCGGCGCGGAACCGTGCGTCGGTGATGCGCAGCGTATCCCTTCGCCGTTCCAGATCGCGGGTGCCAAGATTGAAGGTGAGCGCAGCGGCACTACGATCATACCATGCCTGCACAACCGCGGCGGCCAGCGCCTGCCGGGCGGCGGCAAAATCCGCAGCGGCAGCCCGGGCATCGGCATTGCCTGCTCCGGCCAGCGCCAGATTGCGGCCCCAGATATCAACCTCCCAGCTTGCCGCCAGCGCGCCATCATAAACGGTCGCGGCATTTTCGGCATCGGTGATCGAACCTGACAGTTCGCCCTGCGGAAACAGACCGGCGCGCGATACCCGCATGGCTGCCCGGGCGGCGCGCAACTGCGCCAGCACCGACTGCAGATTGCGGTTATGGGCAAAGGCCTCGCGTACCGCCTGTTCGAGATTTTCATCGGAGAAGGAACCGATCCAGCCGTCCGGATAGATTGCAGCAATGTCCGCGTCACCTTCGTTGACCGTCGACAAATCGGGACGCGATGCCCAATTGTCGGGCGCATCGGGAACGACAGTCCGGTCGAGCACCGGGCCGCCGCGAATGGCGCAGGCCGACAGAAACAGCAGCAGGGCGAAGGATGAAAAATGCCGTTTCATGCGATTCTATCCTGCCGATTTTCTCGAGAAGGCCGCGGCATTTTCTTTGTCTTTATCATCCCATGTCACCGGCTGGCCATCGCGCAGCCGCTCGCCGCCGCGCACGACGATCAGATCGCCGGCGGCAATGTTTCCGGAAATCGCCACCCGGGCACCATCGGGTTCGCCGACCTGCACATCGATGCGTTTCGCGGTCTTGTCTTTGGGATTAATGACATAGACGAATATGCCGCTGTCGCGCAGCACCAGCGCGTCGCGCGGCGCGGTGAGCACCTGGCGTTCGATTCCCGTCGGCACGGTGATCGATATCGCACCGCCCATTTTCAGATTGTGCGTGCCCATCGGTGCCCGCACTTCCAGAGTCCGGCTGATCTCGTCGCCGGTTTCGATGACCGACCGGATGCGCGATGTGCGGCTTTCCCCGTTGGCGATGATGGTGATCTCCTGACCGGCGGCCAGCGAACCGGCGGATGCGATGGGAATGCGCACTCTGGCTTCCGATCCGGTCCGGCCGATGACGCGCGCGATTTCGCGGCCCGGCGTGGCATATTCGCCGACCTCTATCTTTCGCTCGACCAGCTGGCCATCGAACGGGCTGAGGATGCGGGTGCGGGACAGATCGAAATTGGCCGTCTCCAGCGCCACCTGTGCCGCCGCCAGTCGCGCGCGGGTCTGGTCGCGGGACGAAACGGCTTCATCCAGCGAAGCCTCCGACTCGGCTTCTTCCTTGAGCAATTGCTGCAGCCGCCCGACCAGCCGGTTCTGATAGGTCAGATCGGCTTGCAGGCGCCGGACTTCGGCTGCCGCGGAATCGCGGGCCAGTCGTGCACTGCGGCTGTCGATCACCGCAATGACCGCGCCCTTGCGGACTCGTGCACCGATATTGAGCGTGGACTGAATGCGTCCGGCAATTTCCGATGCGACGATCGAATCGCGGTCCGCGACAATATCGCCGGGGGCGGTGAAATTGGGAGTGAGGGCGGTCTGCTCGATCTTCGCCAATGTCACAATCGCCGGCGGAGGACCGGCCTGATCCGGGCCGCCCTGCTGCCCGTCTGCTGGACTCGGGACAAAGAACAGAAAATAGACCAATGCGGCCAGCAACAGGGCGCTGCCTATTGCGAACCAGCGGGCATTTGTTTTTACCAGATCGGGGACAAAATCGGGAAGGGCAAGAGTCATTCGGCAGGCTCCAGTGCTGGTGTGCCGGTTAGCTTCGGCGGCAATCTCTGGTCGGTCGGACCGGCTTGTCTGGCCCCGCCCAGCTGGATCAGTGCCGGCAGCAGGACCAGTGTGAACAGGGTGGAAACAAGCACGCCGCCAACGATGATGACGGCAAGGCCGCGATAAATGGCGCTGCCCGGGCCGGGAACCAGCGCCAGCGGCAGCATGCCCATCACCGATGTTCCGGTGGTCATCAGGATCGGCCGCAAGCGCAACCTGAGCGCGCTATGCGCGGCTTCCGAACGGCTCATGCCTGCGGCTTCGCAGTCGCGGGCCTGGGCCATCAGCAGGATCGCATTGTTGACGACGATGCCTAGCAATATCACAAAACCGATCATCCCGAGCAGATCGAGCGGAGTCGGCTTGAACAGGTTGAGGATCTGGATTCCGATCACACCACCAACAGTTGCCAGTGGCAGGGCGATGACCACCAGAGCAGAATCCCGGGCGGAGCGGAACAGCGCGGCCATGATCACGAACAACAAGGCCGCCGCCAGCAGGAAATTACCGCTCAGCGTCGATATTGCCTTGAGCAGTGCATCGGCGTCGCCGCCGTAGCGCAGCGTGCCGCCGGGAGGCAGGGCATTGCGGATCGGCCCCTCGGCCGATGTCTCGATCTTTTCGAGCGCCTCGCCAAGCGCGACGCCCGGTGGTGGCGAGACATTGATGGTCAGGGTTTTCCGGCCATCGACATGGGCGATCTGGGTCGGGCCGACGCCGCGCAACAGGGTCGCGACTTCGCCCAGCGGCACCGCTCCGCCATTGGGCGTGACGATCGGCGCGCTTTCAATCGCTTCGGGATCGACCGCTTCAAGGCCGCGCATGATCACGCGCATTCGCTCGCCGTCCGACACATATTCGCCGAGATAGAGTCCGTCACCCATCGCCCGCACCGCCCGTCCGACCTGATCCCGGGTCATGCCCAGTTCGGCAATCCGCCGGTCATTCGGGGTGAGCCGCAATTCGGGCACCACGACATTGGGGTCGGGATTGGCTCTGACCATCGCGCCGGGAATGGCGGCGTTGATCGAGTCCGTCGCGACCAGGGCTGCCTGTCGCAAGGCTTCGTCATCTTCGGCCTGCAGATAGAGTTCGATATTGCCGTTACCGCCAAAATTTCCGAACAGGCTGCCCTGTGCGGCAAAGGCCTGGACATCAGGGAAGCCAGAGAGAATCTCGCTATTGACGATGCCGACCATCTCTTCGATCCGCGACTGGTCCTTGATCCGGATACCGGTGTTCAGGCCCCATGGATTGACGAACAGATAATAGTTGAGCAGCTCCGGCTGCTTCTCGCCCTTCAGATAAGGGTTGAGCCGCTGGACAACCTCTTCGGCGATTTCCGAGCGCGCCGCTTCCAGCGTCTGCCCCGAAGGCAAGCCGACCCAGGCATCGACGGCATCGCGCTTGACGTCCGGCAGATAGTCGGTCTGCGGCCAGAGAAAATAGGAGATTAATATTGGCGCGAATATGAGCGAGGGAATCCAGATTCTGCGTTTGCGATCGCTGTCGATCAGGCTGAAAATCCTGTCTGCATAGCCATCCCAGCGCCGTTCATTGTCATCCAATTCGAGATCACCGGCGAAATGGCGCGCCGCCGCTGGCAAAACGGTTACGGCGACGATCAGGCTGGCGATCACCGAAATCGCGATGGTCAATGCGAGATCGGCAAACAATTGACCTTCAACATCCTTGATGAACATGATCGGGATGAAGATCGCGACGGTGGTGGCGGTCGAGGCGAACAGCGCCGGCCAGACCTGAGAGACGGCTTCCAGTGCCGCCGGGCCGGGCTCGGTGCCCTGTTTCCGGATGCGCACGAAATTTTCCATCACCACAATCGCGGCGTCGAGTACCATGCCGGTGGCAAAGGCGAGGCCGGCGAGCGAAATGACGTTGATCGATCGCCCGGCCATGCCGAGCACGGCAAGCGTGGCGAGCAGGCAGATCGGCACGGTCGTGGCGATGATTATGGTCGCCCTGGTGCGCCGGACGAACAGCCAGAGCAGGCCGACGGCGAGGAGGGTTCCGAGCAGCAGATTGCCGCCCAAAAAGGACAGGGCGCGTTTGATGAAAACAGACGGGTCGAAACTTTTCTCGATCCTCGCTCCGATACTCTGCAGCTCGTTCTGGTTGAATGTCTCGACTTCGGCGAGCACTGCATTGATCGCGTCCAGCGTGTTACTGCCAGGCTCCCGGATGACCTGCATGCCGATCGCCGGATTACCATTCTGATAGGTCGCGCCAAATGCCTTGTCGGGCCCGACATTGATATCAGCGACATCGCGCATGCGGATAACCGTCGTTCCGCGCTGGGCGACGGTCAGGTCACCGATCTGCTCGGCGGTGAAATTGCCCTCAAAGCGCAGCGCATAGCCGCGACGACCGACATCGACGGTTCCTCCGCCAACATCCTGAAAGCGGCCAACCGCGCGGGACAATTCTTCAATCGTGAGATTGAGCTGGGCGAGCCGCCAGGGATCAAAGCGGATGCGCAATATCCGTTCCCCGGTAGGGGCCTGCAGATCGACGCCCTGAACGCCTTCTATGGTTTCCAGTTTTGGAATGATCGTGTCGCGCGCGAAGCGGGCGAGTGCTTCGCTGTCCATATTGCTGTCCGGCAGGGCCTGCATGAACAGATAGATCAGCGATTCCCCCTGCTGGCCATTGCCGCCGCCGACAACCGGGCGGTCGGCGTCGAGTGGCCAGTTGCGGACCTGCTGCGCCCGGCTCGACACTTCGGCGAAGGCCTTGTCCATATTGGTGCCGAGCGCGAATTCCAGATTGAACCAGACATTGCCGTTGTTCGACCAGCTATTGATGGTTTCCAGTCCGGGAATACCGCGCAGCTGTTCCTCGATCGGAATTGCGATTTCTGCTTCCATTTCCTTGGGGCTGGCCGCGCGCCAGCTGGCCTGCATGGAGAGCTGTGGCCGTTCGATATTGGGAAAGAGCTGGATCGGTGTGGTAAAGGCGGAGACGATTCCGATCAGCGCGACGAGAGCCAGTCCGGCGGCGATGGCAGCGGGATAGCGTAAGGCGATATTGGTCAGGGTCATCGCAGGAATCCTGCAATAAACTTGCCGTTGACATACTGTTGCTCGCTATCCCTCATTCAGGCTTCTCCCGTCCCAAAGCCGGCACAATCGCTGTGAAGAAGAAGGCCTAAGGTAACAAAAGAAACCTTATGAGCCGCTTTCGACCAAATTCGACCCGCTTTCGATGAACGGCAGTATCAGCAATAGCATGCAGCAGGTAACACGAGGGCCTGGCGGCTGGTGAATCTAGGCCCGCGAAGGTTTTGCCCGGGATGTCTGACGGGTGACGTCATCGGCGAACAGCTTCTCGTAAAGACTGATCGTCTGGTCTGCGATTTCTTCCCATTGCGGGAAGCGCGCGGCGTTTACGCGAAATCCATCCGGATTGGCGTTGGCGCGAACCAGTGCGCTGATCATGCTCCGGATATTGCCGGGACTGAAATAATGTTTTGCATTGAGCCTCAGGTCCCGGTTCTCCGGGAGATCGCTTAACAGAAGCGGGCAGCCAAGGCTGATCGCTTCGAGCAAGGTGTTGGAATGGCCTTCCCGGATCGAAGGGTTCACGAAAAAACGCGCGCCACGGTAAAGTGGGGCGAGGCTCGAGCGGGGCAGGCTGCCAAGCATGATGATCCGCTCGTCATTCAGGTCTTCTATCTGTTTGCGATCGGTCCTTTTGCCCCAGTCCCCGACGATCACCAGTTGCATGTGCGGCTGGCTTTTGGCGAAGACGCGAAAGGCGGAGATCAGACTGTGGATGTTCTTCTTTTGCGATATCTGGCCGACGAACAATATATATTCCCCGCTGACCGGCGCGGGACTCTCTTCCGGATAATGTTCGGTTCGGTCGAGCGCATTGCCGATCACATGGATATTTTGCCCGGTGCCGGCGCCATTTAGTTTTTTGGCCAATGCGGGGGTAACGGCGATCACTATATCCGCCCAGCGCATTTGATAATGCGCCCAGTGCATAACCAATTTCTTTGGCCCACTCGAAGGGCTCGCGTGACAATTGGCGCCGTAGCGGACGACAATCTTGCAGCGGATCAGCTTGTAGGCCCAGAGCAGGAATGCGGAATTGAGACAGGTGAAATGGACAATGTCAGGGCGGGTCCGGATTGCTCTGAACAGTGTCGCAACGGAATAAAACAACCGGTCGATTTTCGGAAAACCCACCGACGGAGCGCGCCAGAGGGAAACGCCGCAATAGTCGTCGCTTTGCATATGCGGCTTCATGCCGGCAACGCACACCTTCCAGCCCCGGCTGACAATCAGAGGGAATAGCCGTTCAGTATTTTTTTCTACGCCGCCCTCAACATCCGGGATGCCGCGCGCGCCGACGACCAATATCGATTTCACTAATCGTGTTTCCTGCTGGAGCCAGAATAGTACGCCATATCGCACCAAGCTGGTTAACAAATTCAAGCGCGATCGAGTCAGTTGGCCGATATAGCCAAATATTAGGCACCAAATTGAGACAATGCGCCGCTTTTGCCGGGAAAAGATATTTTGCGGGAGGCTGTTGATTGGGTTATGGCCGTGACAACAAGGTTAAAGACATGTTGACCATGAATCCGGCAGGCAAGATGGAGCGAACCACAATGCTTGAAGACCAGACCGATCAGTTGAGGCCGCCACCCGCCGTCATCCGGAAGATATTGACTCTCGATCCGCGTCGCGTCGAATTCAGAATTCGCGGTTTTGACCTAGCCGAAAAAAGCCATGAAGAACGGCTGGAATCGATCGGCAAGACCTTTTTGCGCGGTTATAATCTGATATTGTCTGCCCGTTCGCTGATCGAGTTCGAACAGGCAATGGCGCAGGAGCCGGCTTTGTTGCGCGGTTTTTTCATCGAAGGGGGAGCGATGGGCAGCGCGCTGGTCGACTCCCTTCCGTTTCGCCGGCCGATGCTCGGGAGATTCCGGGCGCGGTTTGAGAAGCGCTATCCTTTGCTGGTCCACGCCGGCACCGGGCTGGCCATGTCCAAGCTTTCCTGGCGGGAAAAGGCCATTATCGGTGCCCTGGATCCTTTTTACCGCTGGCTGGCCTATGACGGCATGGGCTATCACAATGTCTATTTTCAGCAGGAAAAGACGCTCAATAATCCCAAGCGGATATTGGCAGGCTATGCCTCACGCGCTTACGATCAGGGTGTCGGGCGCGGCATCTGGTTTGTCAGCGGCGCCGAAATCGGCAAGGCGGCGGCTCTCGTCGACGGCATGGCGGCAGATCGAAGGGCGGATATCTGGTCCGGAATCGGTCTTGCCACCTGCTATGCCGGTCCGGCTGACGAGAATATATTTATGGAAGGCTACCAGCGGGCCGGAAAAAATGGCGAGTGGTTTGCCCAGGGCATAGCCTTTGCCTGCAGCGCGCGCATCAGTGACCAGAGCATGCCGAATACGACCAGCGAGGCAATCAGGACCCTGTGGGGCATGGAGCCCGAAGAGCTGGCAGCGCTGGTAGAGGAACTCCGGCAAAGCAATGCAAAAGGAGCCCGAGCGGATCATCCGCGCTATGAGGCATGGCGGCATAGCGTCGCGGACGCTTTCGTCCAGAGCATCACCGAGCGTACGCGCGGCGACGGCAAAGGCATTTTCTTTCCGCAACAGGCGCAGCGGGAATCGGTGCCTTCACGCTCGGGTTCAGCCTCTCCAGAGACCGTCGACCGTTTCTGAAAGCTGCCTTTCAGCATAAAAAATTGCGAATACCCGCACGGCAGCATCCGGGTGGGTAACGATATTCAATCGGCCCGATTCAGACGGCAGCTTCCGGACTGACAGCTTTAGGGAGAAAGTTTTGAAGAGCGGACATTCGATCCGTTAAACAAGTGCGCTTCTATCTTTCGATCAGATCAGCGACCTCTCGCAACTGGCGGCGAAGCCATGTCTGTGCCGGATGACCACCCAGGCGCGCGTGCCATACCATATCGATGCTGCGATATGCTGGCGGGGCGTTTATCGGGCAGGGGGTTATCGCCAGACCCATTCGTTTTGCAAAAACCTCGCCCATGGGTCTCGGGCAGGCCATGATCAGGTCGGTCGCTTCGAGCGCGAGCGGAGTGGGCGCGAAAGTGGCCATGGTGAGAACCACCTGACGGCTGCGCCCGCTCTGCGCCAGAACATCATCGACCGAGCCCCTCGGTTCGCTGCGCGTGCTGACCAGTAAATGCCGTGCGCTGGTATAGGCATCCAGATCGAGCGGGGTGCCCGCCAACGGGTGGTCCGGTCGCATCACGCAGACCCAGTCCCCGTCGAACAATGGTTCCGAAACAAAGCGATCCGGCGGGTCCGGCCAGCTGATCAACGCAATGTCAGCGGCTTGGGTATCCAAATACTCGCCGGAATTGATGCTAGCGGTAATGGTTCGTATCGAGAGCCCCGGTGCGGTCTTCCTGATTCGCTCCATTAGCGGCGGTATTAATGTCATCAGCCCGTAATCTTCCGTCGCGATGGTGAACGAACGCTGCGAAGTTTCAGGGTTGAAGGACGCGCTATCAAGCGCATCCTCTATGCCGCTGAGCGCTGCCTTTATCGGGCCGCTCAATTCCAGCGCCCATGCCGTTGGCCGCATCCCGCTCGGGCTTCGAACAAACAGTTCGTCACCAAGGCGCTCGCGCAAACGGCTGAGAGCGTTGGAAAAGGCTGGTTGCGACAGGCCGATGTCCTTTGCCGCATGGGTAACATTGCGCTTCCGCATTAGCGCGTCGAACACTACCAGAAGGTTCAGATCCAGAGAGCGTAAATTCATAAGATGAATATTAAGTATTTCATTATTCAATTTCAACAGACAATCCGAAGCGACCATATGCCTTGTCGACGGGAACGAGTTGTTGCTGTCGACAAGAAAGAACAGACTATCGGCTTGAAGCAAATTCAGGCCACCCCTTTGGCGGCGGCACTTGTCCCTCCCTCCCGTGCCGCCGCCATTCCCCCGAAGGGTGCAGTCTCTCTTTCTCTCCCTCTGGCGGCAGCGCGTCCCTGAACTCTCCCCCAAGCGCTGCCGCCACGCCGAGGCGAGATCTGCGGGAAACGATAGCAACCGATTTTGAACAAAGGAAAAAACCATGACCGAATTTACACTTTATGATGAAACCAATGCTCCGGAAGACAGCCAGATATTGCTGGCCCAATCAAAAAAAAGCTTTGGTATGGTCCCCGGCCTGCACGCCGTGATGGCCGAAGCGCCGGGTCTTCTGGAAGCCTATAAGATTGTCCATGAACTGTTCGCCAATTCCAGCTTTGACAAGGATGAAATCACAGTCGTCTGGCAGACCGTCAATGTCGAGAATGATTGCCACTATTGCGTTCCTGCGCATACCGGCATTGCCAAATCCATGGGTGTCAGCGACGTCATTACGGAAGCGCTACGCGATGAAACGCCGTTGCCCAATGCCAAGCTGGAAGCTTTGCGCGATTTCACGCTCAGCGTGGTCCGCGATCGCGGCAATGTCGCCGAGGAAAAGGTACAGGCTTTCCTCGACGCGGGTTTCAGCAAACGGCATATTCTCGAAGTGATTCTCGGCTATTCGCAGAAGATCATGTCGAACTACACCAATCATCTGGCGCATACGCCGGTTGATAAAGCCTTCGAAAAATTCGCCTGGGAAAAAGGCGGCGCAACCGTAGCGGCTTAAGCGGGTAGCAAGGTCGGGACGGCGAAATGCGCGCCGTCCCGGTCTGCCGCTTTAATTCTGGAACATGACATGGAAAATCCCGACGCTGCACCGATAATTGTTTTCGACGTCAACGAAACTTTGCTTGATATCACCACGCTTGAGCCCTTGTTTGACCGGCTGTTCGGTGATGCTGCCATGTTACGCACATGGTTTGCCGAGTTGATCCTATATTCGCAGACGATGGCTCTGTCGGGTCTCTATGCTCCCTTCGGTGAGCTGGCCGCAGGAACATTGCGGATGGTCGGCAGCAACCAGGACATCGCCGTGTCGGACGCCGACATTGCGGATATGAAAGAGCGTCTCGGAAATATGCCCGCACATCCGGATGTCGTGCCCGCCCTGACGCGCTTGCGGAATGCAGGTTTCCGGCTGGTCACATTGACCAATTCCGCCAGCGCGCCTTCACCGACGCCGCTTGAAAAAGCAGGCATCGATCGTTTCTTTGACCGTCATTTTAGCGTCGAGGCCGTGCAGAAGTATAAACCTGCCCCGGAAACCTATCAATATGTGGTGCGGGAGCTGGCTGTCGAAACGGCGGATTTGCTTATGGTCGCCTGCCATTTGTGGGATATAATCGGCGCACAGGCCGCGGGTTGCCAAGGTGCATTCGTCACCCGGCCGAACAATGCCATCCTCCCCGCTGAGGGGCTCCCCGTGCCAGATATTACCGTCTCAGGTCTTGGCGACCTGGCCGATCAGCTTGTAGGGTGGTCGTGATGCGACGTGGCTCAACGTCCGCTTGCCAGTAATAATTTGCGCTGGGCAGAGCGTTCGCTAGCGGACCGGAAGTGAAAATTGCACCCAGGTGTCCACTGAACCGAAATCAGCGCCTATATTTGACCACCTTGCCTGCACAGCAATGACGGTTCTCCGATGAATGTCTGAAATGGTGCGGTCGAGAAGACTCGAACTTCCACGGGGTATTAACCCCACAGCGACCTCAACGCTGCGCGTCTACCAATTCCGCCACGACCGCACTGTCTCTAGCTTGGGACACTCGTGTCCCGGGTAGGCGCGAGCCTCTAGCAAAGGGGTTGAGTGGCCGCAACAGATATTCGTTGCCGTGTGACTTGTCTGTTAACCGGCGCGGTGATTATGTCCCGCAAACGCACATTAGCCGGTGCCGGAGCCCTTGCGTCGTCAGAAAAAACGGCAAACACGCCAGTTAACCTTCTATTGACCTTGTTCGCGACGATCGAAGTCCGCTCTATCCTGACCTATGGACAGCGTGTTTCTTTTTTTGCTCATGCTCGGTGCGACGCCGGACGGGCCTCTGGCCGAGGCTTCTTCCAGCCCGACTCGCGTGCAAGCGACGGCGCGTGTCAGGATATTGCGCGCGGAAGTGATTGATTTCGGAGCATCGGTTGATCGGCGCGGCGTCCAAGTCGCGAGCGATGGTAGCGATATATTCCAGCTTGCCCCGATCCGCTCGACGGGCGAGGTTGAAAGCGCCGATGGCCGGATGATCCGGCTGCAGGAATTTCACTGATCCGGTTGAAGGCCGCGTCTACTCGCGGCTCTGGTCAGCCCATCCGACTTCCAGCTGGCTGGCGCCGCGCGGTACGTCGAGCTTGGCCTCGTTGAAATTTATCTTGGCGCCGGGCGCGAGCGATTGTGCCGGTGCCGTCATTTTCCAGCTATAGACAATCCGGCCGCCCGCGTCGCGCAGGATTACCAGCATCGGCGGGATCGGCTCGTCGTTGGTTGTCGGGTTGATGATCGTTCCGCTGGCGGCAAAATATTCGGTGCCGTCGGCCAGCGTCCGGCGATCCTGCTTCTGGCTCAGCTCAATGAGCAGCGGGGTTTCTTCACTCGATGCAAATTCATAGTTTGAAATCCACTGCGGCGGCCCGAAATAATATAGCGCGGCACCCGAAGCCATTACCAGGGCGGCAAAGGCAACGGCTGCCATGGTCCAGAGCTTTGCCGGATTGCGACGCGGCTTGAACGGTGGTTCGTGCGCGAAGCTGCTCTCTCCAGAGGCATAGCCCGGGTTGACAGAAATCGGCGGTGGCGGAGCCGAACGCGAGACCGGAGAGACGGGCGGATTGGGCTCCCAGTCCTGCTCGGCTGCGGGTTCCGCCTTGGTGGCCGGCGGGGTCTGCACCGCAGAACCTGCGTCGGCCAGTTTCTTTTCGGGAACCGGCGCTTCTTCCGGAATGGCCGGCTCCTGAAACCAGCTATGGCGACAGGACGCGCAGCGTACCGAACGACCATTGGGCCCAATGGCGCTGTCGGGTACGAGATATCGGGTTTTGCAAGCCGGGCAATTCAAAATCATGACGCCCCTCTAAACACGCCATGACGATAAACTGCAAGTGGCTGCTTGACCGATTTGAGACCGAATCGGGTTTTTCCGCGTTTTCCTGCTGAATCGATTGTCGTTGCTGGACAGCGGAGTTGATTTGGGGGGAGTTAACCGCCTATTGGTTGCGCGACCGGGCAATATTTCGCCGCGATATTGGAATGTAGAGCATGAAGGACGAAATTGTTCGATTTGAAAATGTCGGTCTGCGCTATGGTGCAGGCGCTGAAACCTTGGCTGATCTCAATTTCACCCTGTTCCCGGGCAGCTTCTATTTCCTCACCGGCGCGTCCGGCGCAGGCAAAACCTCGCTGCTGAAACTGCTCTATCTGTCGCAGCGTCCCAGCCGCGGCGTGATCCGGCTTTTTGGGGAAGATGCGGTGACCATGCCGCGCGAACGGCTGCCCGGCTTTCGCCGCCGGATTGGCGTGGTTTTCCAGGATTTTCGTCTCGTCCCGCATCTTTCGGCCTTTGACAATATCGCGCTTCCCTTGCGGGTGGCCGGCGTGCGCGAGAAAGATCTGGAAGTCCCGGTAGCAGAGATGCTCGAATGGGTCGGTCTCGGAGACCGCGCCTCAGCCCGACCGGCGACGCTTTCCGGTGGCGAACAACAGCGCGTGGCGATTGCCCGGGCAGTAATCGGCAGGCCGGAAATATTGGTCGCCGACGAGCCGACCGGCAATGTCGATCCGGAAATGGCGATCCGTTTGCTGCAATTGTTCGAGGCGCTCAATACGCTCGGCACCACTATCGTCGTGGCGACTCATGACATTCATCTGCTTAGCAAGATACCCGGTGCCCAGATGATGCGGCTGGAAAAAGGCATGCTCGCCGATCCGACCGGATCGCTGCGCCATCCGCCGCGTCCCAAAGACCAGTTGCAGTAGGACACAGGGCAGATGTTCAAATTTTTCGCCATCCCCGGTCATGATCGGCGCCTGATCCCGGAAGGCCGCCTCTCCGGTCCGATGCCGTGGGTGATTGCGATCATGATTTTCCTCACCGTTTTGGCCGCCGCTGCCGGACTCGCGATGACGCGGGCGATCGGCGATGTGTCGGACGAATTGTCCAGTCGGGCAACGGTGCAGATTATCGAGGCCAATCCGGAAGCTCGCAGCCGACAGGCGGCCGCCGCTGCCGAGCGATTGCGCGCCTTGCCGCTGATTGAAGAGGTACGGGTGTTGCCGCCCGAGGAGATAGAGGCGCTGATCGAGCCGTGGCTGGGTACGCAGGATCTGGCCGACGACATTCCGCTCCCAGCGCTGATTGATCTGAAACTGGTCCGGGTTGCGACGGAGGCGGAATATCACTCGTTGCGTGGTGCGCTGCAACCGGTCGCACCGGGAGCCCGCGTGGAGCCAAGCAGCGGTTATATCGCGCCGGTCATTGCGCTGGTGCGTTCCTTGCAGTGGATTGCCTTCGGTCTGGTCTGTCTGCTCGCCCTCGCAACCGGCGCCGCCGTGATCATTTCGGCGCGCTCGGCGCTCAATACCCATACCGAAACCATTGCCGTCGTCCATTTGCTCGGCGGAACCGACCAGCAGATCAGCCGGTTGTTCCAGCGACGCATTGCGCTGGACGCTTTGCTCGGCGGCCTGATCGGACTGGTCGGGGGCACCGCGATCATCTGGCTGATCAGCATCCAGCTGACCGCGCTCGGCTCCGGGCTGGTAGAATCGGTTGGTCTCGACTGGTGGAGCTGGTTGATAATTGCCGCCATTCCGATATTGGGAATGTTCCTTGCCATGGTGACCGCCAAATTAACGGTTATCGGCGCCCTGAAAAAGATATTATAGCCCGCTGAATGATTTTGCGCCTTTTCTCTTTCCTGATCCTGCTCTGGATCATCGGCTTTGCCTGGTTCGCGATCGATTTGCCGCGTCCGGCAGACGATGATGCCCATACCGGCTCTGTCGTCGTCCTCACCGGCGGAGCTGGCCGTATCGACCGCGCGCTGGATATACTTGAAGCAAAAACCGCAGGACGCCTTTTGATCTCCGGCGTCGACCGGGATGTGAAGGCGGCGGAACTGGCGGCTGAATATGACCGGCCGGGCGAATTGTTCGATTGCTGTATCGACCTCGGCTTCCAGGCCGTGGACACGCGGTCCAATGCCCTGGAAATAGCCCGCTGGGCCGCACGGCGGGGCGACAAGTCGGTGCGTCTCGTGACGTCGGACTGGCATATGCGCCGCGCCCTGCTGGAGCTGGAAAGGGCGATGCCGTCGGAAGTCCGCATCCTGGCTGATGCGGTGCAGACACGGCCGTCACTGGGAACGTTGTTCACCGAATATAATAAATATCTGATGCGCCGTCTGGCCGCTCTGGCGGGTGTCTGAAATGCTGGCCGTGATCCGTTCGCTGCTCTTCATGGCGGTCTTCTATGTCGGCTCGGTTCCGATCATAATCGCGACCTTTGTCGGCGCGTTTTTCTGGCCGAAGAGCATCTATTATATGGCACAATCTTGGAGCCGTTACCATTATCTGTGCGCCCGATTGATTCTTGGCATCCGCGTCGAGGTCAAGGGCGTGATCCGCAACGAGCCTTTGCTCTACGTGTTCAAGCATGAAAGCATGTTCGAAACCATCGATTTGCTGCGGATTTTCGACAAGCCTGTGGTCATTGCCAAGAAAGAGCTTCTGGTCATCCCTCTATGGGGATGGGCCGCGACCAAACATGGCTTGCTCGGCATCGATCGCGACGGCGGTGGCGCAGCGATGCGGCAGATCATCAAACAGGCCAAGAAAGCCGTAGCGGAGGGCCGTCCGATCGTGATCTTTGCCGAAGGCAGCCGCGCCCGCCATGGCGAGAGGCCCGAACTACAGACCGGTTTTGCGGGCATATACAAGCTGATGGGCATACCGCTGGTGCCGGTGGCGCTGAACAGCGGGCTTGTTTCTCCGCGCGATACATTTGTGCAGAAAAGCGGCGTGATCACATATGAGGTGCAGCCGGAGATCGAGCCGGGCCTCGATCGCGACGATATCCGCGACCGGGTGCACGCCGCGATCAATATGCTGAACGATTAGGCACAGCTGGTTTTACAGGGGCCCGGGCGTCACTTGAGAGCTTTGCATTCCCTGATTTCGAATGGAACAGGGTCGGTCGATCCGGTTCAATCCCTCCCTCCCGTAGCGCGACGTTAAATCTAAGGAAGATTACGTGGTTATCTGTTATCGTGGGCACGCTAGGGACATCAGATTTGGTGGGGAATGGCCGAAAGCCAGATATTATCTTGCTATTCCCCTCACATTAAATCCGGAGAAGATATCATGAATGAACAAAAAACACGTACTGTCCGCGAAGCGGTTGGCGTCTTCCAATCCGAGAAAGCGCTTCAGGCTGCGGTTGATGATCTGTTGTGCCATGGTTTCGATCAGTCAGAGCTCAGTCTGCTGGCTCCGGTGTCGTCCGTTCAAAAGGAACTGGGACACAGCTTTGCTTCGGTGAAAGAACTGGAAGATGACCAGGCCGTTCCTACCACTGCCTATATCTCGACAGACACAATCGGTGATGCGGAAGGCGGCGTTTTTGGTGGACTCATTTATGTCGGCGCGCTGGCCACGCTCACTGCAGTGGTTGCGTCGGGCGGTGCTATTGGCGCAGCGATCATAGCGGCTGCTGCTGGCGGCATCGGCGGCGGTGCCATTGGCGGTATATTGGCCAAGCTAATCGGACAGCATCACGCGGATTATGTCGAGGACCAGCTGGAACGCGGCGGTTTGCTCCTGTGGGTGCGGACGTGGAATGCTGCTGACGAAAAACACGCCGTGGAAATTCTGGCCAGCCATAGCGGGTCGGATGTTCACGTGCATGACCTTCCCGCCGCTCATGATGTGCTGGAGGATCGTTACGGCGGCGAGACATTCGCTGGCGAGCTGCAAGCCTATCGCGGCGTCCCTTATTCTTATCTCCCTAACGGGGAATATTATATCTCCGGTGAGGTTCTGCCTACGGAACGGGACGTCAAGGCAAGGATTGACCGGGATATCTATCTCGAAACATTGCAGTCCGAGGCGAAAGAACAGGGCTGGGATATCGAATCGCTGCTGGGCAATCCCGCTGGTATATTTCAGACGCCAGCCAAGTTACTGGCAACCGACCTGCCAGATGCTATCAAAGCCGATATTCTCAAACGCTGGGCCTATGGCGAGAAGCAGCTCGAAATCGCGTCTGATGACGGCATGAAGCCAGCCAAAAACGGTGATCGGCTGCAGGAAATCAATCTGGCGTTAGAGCGGCTGTAAGCGATTCGGACATTTCGGTTCATCCCCGGTAACTGCTGGCTTGCGTCGTGCTTGCCGCTCCCGAAACAGAAATGGCCCGGGTTTCCAGACAGGGAACCCGGGCCATTCAACATGGAACGCCTGTATTTGCTGAACCAGGGAAGAAGGTATTCGCCGGTTCCGCCAGATGTCCCCGATTGATTACATCGCTTTCTTGAAGGCGGATTGGCTTTCCTCGAGAGCCTTGTCGAATGCCGCGCGCGATGCGGATAATGCGTCACGTACCGCCGTCCATGATGTTGTGCCTGCCTTGTTCAGGTCTTTCAGCTTTGCGTTGGCAATGTCCGCATTTTTCTCCAGCCTTGCGACAGCAGTATCTACTTCTGCCTTGCTACTCGCTTGCAATGTCTTCGCCGTTTTCTTGACGCGTTCCATTGTTTTTGCCCAAGCGTCTTTCAGTGCCTCGATACGCACCTGAAAATAGGCTTTGTCTTGTTCGTACATTCCGGCCGCGGCATCAAAATAGGCCATGACATTATCTTCGAACCTGGCCCATTCGGCTTCCATATCCTTGCGGGCTTCGGCGGTTACCAACTCCCCGATTTCCTGATTCTCTGCAACCCACGCCTGATAGGCGTCACGGTTGGCCTTCATCTTGGCAATTGCTGCATCCGCCTTGGCGCGGGCATCTGCCTGCACATCCTGTGCCCGTGCCTCAAAATGGGCGACGGAGGCGTCGATTTCGTCGAGGCGGTTCTTGGCCCGTTCAATATAGCTGTGAAGATGGCTTTGATTGGTCATTGTAATTCTCCTTGAGTTTGGCTTCGGGGGGGTCGGGGT